>JAESFG010000027.1_pt1 | contig 924392 bp, 871 predicted proteins | sample 9269371 | NCBI WGS metagenome assembly JAESFG01 (sample SAMN14506227, study PRJNA617093) | algae metagenome | isolation source: Aetokthonos hydrillicola CCALA 1050 (B3-Florida) and co-occurring... | place: USA: South Carolina | collected 2013-01-01
AGGCCGTCGCCCACATGGACGAGATGACCCAGCAGAACGCCGCCCTCGCCGAGGAAAGCGCCGCCTCCGCCGGCGCGCTCACCGGCCAGATCGAGACCCTCAACCAACTCGTCGCGGCGTTCAGGACCAATGTCGGGCAACGGGCGGCGTCGGCCGCCCTGGCTCCGGCTCCGGTCCCTGCTCCCGTGAGTTCGGAACCTGACCGGCTGCGCCGGCTCGCCGCTGAGGCCTTCGAGGCTCCGTCGGCGACGGCAAAGCCCGCCCGTTCTCCCCGCCGGCCGGCCAAGCCGCTCGCCGAGCCGAAGACGGCTGCTCCCAGGGCGCCAGCGCCGAACCCTCCGGCCCGCCGGAAGGCTCTCTCGGCTCCCGGCAACTGGGAGGAATTCTAGGCCCCGCCGGCGAGCGCCGGCAGGCCGGCCCTATTTCCCGGTCTTCACCCGGGTCCAGAGCCGCGTCACCTGCTTCTGCAGCTTGTCGTCGGGCGATGTGATCGTGAAGAGCCGCTTCATCGTCTCGGGGTTGGGGTAGATGCCGGGGTCCTGGAGGATCTCCGGCTTCACCTGCGACATGGAAGCGACGTTGCCGTTGGCATAGCTCACGAAGTTCGAGTTCCGCGCAGCGATGTCGGGGCGCAGCATGTAGTCGATGAAGGCGTAGGCATTGGCCTTGTTCGGCGCGTCGGCGGGGATGACGAAGCTGTCGAACCACATTTCCGCGCCCTCCTTCGGCACGACGTAGCGGATCTCGACGCCGTTCTTGGCCTCCTCGGCACGCTTGCGGGCCTGGATCACGTCGCCCGAATAGCCGACGGCCAGGCAGATGTCGCCGTTGGCCAACGCGTTGATGTATTCAGACGAATGGAACTTGCGGACTGAGGGACGGATCTTCAGCAGCATGTCCGTCGCCTTCTGGAAGTCCGCAGCGTTCTTGCTGTCGGGGTTCAGCCCGAGATAGCGCATGGCGCCGGGGAAGATGTCCTCGGGCGCGTCGAGGATCATGACGCCGCAATCCCTGAGCTTGGCGAGGTTCTCCGGCTTGAACACCGTGTCCCAGCTCTCGATCGGCTTGTCGCCGAGGCGCTCCTTGATCTTCTGGACGTTGTAGCCGATGCCGATCGTGCCCCACATGTAGTTCACGGCATGGGCGTTGCCGGGATCGTAGACCTTGAGCCGGTCCGCGATGTCCGGCCATGCGTTCTTCAGGTTGGGCAGCTTCGCCTTGTCGAGCGGCTGGAACACCTTGGCCGCCACCATGCGCTGCAGCGGGCTGCCCGAGGGCACCACGATGTCGTAGCCGGACTTGCCGGCCATCATCTTGGTCTCGACGATCTCGTTGTTGTCATAGGTGTCGTAGACGACCTTGATACCCGTCTCCTTGGTGAAGTCCTCGAGCACGCCGGGATCGATATAGTCGGTCCAATTGTAGACGTTGACGACCTTGTCCTCGGCCAGCGCGCCGCCGGTGCCGAGCGCCACGGCAAGGGCGAAGGCGGCGAGCGAGTGGCAAAGGCTGGACGGGCGGCCGGCGAGGCGCGGGGCCGGGCGGGACTCGGGGAACATGGCGTCTCCGTGGACAACAGGCGGGAAGGCCGAAATGGGTGCGAAGCGGGCGGCAATTGCCTGCTCCGACGCTAAGGCGCGCTTGCCGGGGGTCAAGCGGCTTTGCGCGCCACGGCCTCGAGGCGCTGGAGCGCGGCGTCGAGCGTTGCGTCGCGCTTGGCGAAGCAGAAGCGCACGACGGTGCGGATCGGATCCAGCGCATAGAAGGCCGAGACCGGGATCGCCGCAACGCCGTGCCGGCGCACGAGCCGCTCGCAGAAGACGACGTCGTCGGTCTCGCCGAGCGGGGCGATGTCGACATTGATGAAGTACGTGCCCGAGGAGGGCAGAACGGCGAAGCCGCGTTCTGAGAGGCCCTCGGCGAAGCGATCACGGCTCGCCTGGAATTCCGCTCGCATTCCCGAAAAATAGCCGTCCTCCTTGCCGAGCCCGTAGGCGACGGCGGCCTGCAGGTTGGGGGGCGTCGTGAACGTGAGGAACTGGTGCGCCTTGGCGAGCACGCGCAGGATTTCCGGCGCGGCGCAGACGAAGCCGACCTTCCAGCCCGTCAGCGAGAAGATCTTGCCGGCCGAGCCGATCTTCACCGTGCGCTCGCGCATGCCCGGCAGCGCGATGAGCGGCGTGTGGCGGAGACCGTCGAAGACCACGTGCTCCCACACCTCGTCACAGAGCGCGACGGCGTCGTGGCGGATGCAGTAGCGCGCCAGGAGTTCGAGGTCTTCCTGCGGCGCGACAGTCCCCGAGGGGTTGAGCGGGTTGTTGAACAGCACGACCTTCGTTCGGTCGGAGAAGGCCTTCGCCAGCATGGCCTCGTCAAAGCGCCAGTGCGGCGGCTCCAGCCGCACGAAGCGCGGGACGCCGCCCGCGCGCAGCACGAGCGGCAGGTAGGCGTCGTAGAGCGGCTGGAACAGCACGACCTCGTCGCCGGGCTCGATCAGCGCCATCAGCGCGCCCGCCAGGGCTTCCGTCGCGCCCGAGGTCACCATGATCTCGCGGTCGGGATCGAGCGTGAGCCCCTGGTGATGCGCGTAATGGCGGGCCACGGCCTCGCGCAACTCGGGAAGGCCCATCATCGGGGGGTACTGGTTCCAGCCTTCAACCACTGCCTCGGCCGCCTTGCGCCGGACGTCCTCCGGGCCCGGATCGTCCGGGAAGCCCTGGCCAAGGTTCACCGCCCCGGTCTCGCGGGCCAGGCGGGACATGGTCTCGAACACGGTGGTCGGCAGGTCGGCGAAAATCGGGTTCATCGGGCTTTCGGGGTTCTCAGGGCCAGTCCCGCCTCGCAGTCGATGACGTCGGAGGTCGTTGCGGGGCGGCGCGCCTGGGTCCTCCCTAGCATGACGAAACAGCCGCACAAACACGGACGCGTGAAGAGTACCGCCTCATCACTGACGAATGTTGACAATCGTCAGTACATAGGCTTCACTCGCTTCAGCCCAGGCTCTGCACCGGATCAGCCATGCCCGCCCTCCCGCGCCTTCCCCTGCCCCGCCGCCGCACCCTGCCTCGCCGCCCCTCCCCGGCGAGCCCCCGCGGCTGGCGGGGCGCCCTGCCGCTCCTCCTCGTGCCGGCGCTCGGTGCTGCGCTCGCCGGCTGCAACGAGCAGAGCCATGCCCAGGCGCCCAAGCCGCCGACCGCCGTTCTGGCGACGCAGGTGCGCTACGAGCCCGTGACGCCGGATCGCAGCCTGACGGCCGTGATTCGGCCCCGCGTCGAGGCGGATCTCGGCTTCCGCGTGCCCGGCAAGGTGGCGCGGCGGCTGGTCGACGTGGGACAGGTGGTGAAGGCCGGCGACGCGCTGGCCGAGCTCGATGACACCGACCTCCGCCTGCAGCGAGAGCAGGCCGAGGCCGATGCCCGGGCCCTCACCACCGTGGTGGCGCAAGCGACGGCCGAGGAGCAGCGCGCGCTGAACCTGCGCCGCCAGGGCTGGACGGCCGACGCCAATGTCGACAAGGCCCGCGCCACCGCCGACGATGCCCGCGCCCGCAAGGAGCGCGCGGACCGCGCCCTTTCGCTCGCAGAGAACGCGCTGGCCTATGCCGTGCTCCGCGCCGACGCCGACGGCGTCGTCTCCGCCACGCTGGTCGACAAGGGCCAGGTGGTGCAGGCGGGGCAGGCCGCCATCCGCATCGCCCGCCTCGACGAGAAGGAGGCGGCCGTCGCGGTGCCCGAAGCTCTCGTCTCCCGTATCGGCCGGGGGCAGGCAACGCTTTCGCTTTGGGCGAGCCCTGACCACACCTACAAGGCGACGCTCCGCGAGCTCTCGCCCGTCTCGGACGCCGCCACACGCACCTACGCCGCGCGCTTTTCGCTGCCCGAAGCCGGCGACGACGTGCGCCTCGGCATGACCGCCACCCTCACCCTCTCCGACGCGGCGCAGGACAAGGCGGCGCGCCTGCCGCTGTCCGCCCTGTTCAACCAGGGCGCCGGGCCTTCCGTCTGGACCGTCGACCAGGCGTCGGGCGCGCTCACGCTGAAGCCCGTCGAGGTCGCCGGCTACGGCGCGCGCGACGTGCTGGTCCGCTCGGGCCTCGCAGAAGGGGAGACGGTGGTGAGCCTCGGTGTGCAGAAGCTCGACCCCGGCACGAAGGTCCGCGTCGTCCAGGCGCTGGGCCTTTGAGGAGAGAAACCGTGACCCGCTTCAACCTCTCCGCGCTCGCCGTCCGCCACCCCGCCCTGATGCTCTTCTTCGTGCTGCTGCTGGCGGCGGCAGGCGCCTTCTCCTTCTTCAAGCTCGGCCGCTCCGAGGATCCCTCCTTCACCATCAAGGTCGCCATCGTCACCACCTCCTGGCCCGGCGCGACGGCGACGGAGATGCAGGAGCAGGTGGCCGACCCCATCGAGAAGAAGCTCCAGGAGCTGCCCTACTTCGACAAGGTGCAGACCTATTCGAAGCCGGGCTTCACGGCGATGCAGGTGGTGTTCAAGGACACGACCCCGCCGCGCGAGATCTCCAGCCTCTTCTACCAGCTGCGCAAGAAGCTGAACGACGTGAAGGGCCAGCTGCCGGCCGGCGTGCAGGGTCCCAACGTCAACGACGAGTACGGCGACGTCGACTCGGTTCTCTACATGGTCACCGCTGAGGGCGCTGATTACGCGCAGCTCAAGAAGGTCGCGGAGGCGCTGCGGCAGGACCTTCTGAAGGTGCAGGACGTCGTGAAGGTGAACCTATACGGCGTGCAGGACGAGAAGATCTTCGTCGAGTTCAGCCACGCCCGCCTTGCCACACTCGGCATCACGCCGCAGGCGGTGTTCGACTCGCTCGCGCGCCAGAACGGCGTGGTCTCCGCGGGCGTCGTGGAGACCAACGCCCAGCGCGTCGCGCTGCGCGTCACCGGAGCGCTGGACGGCGAGCGCGCCGTGGCCGAGACGCCCGTGCAGGCCGGCGGCAAGGTGTTTCGCCTCGGCGACATCGCCACGGTGACCCGCGGCTTCAAGGACCCGCCGGATTTCCTCGTGCGCCAGGAGGGCCAGCCCGCCATCGGCGTCGGCGTCGTCATGGCCAAGGGCGGCAACCTCATCGCGCTGGGCGACCACCTCAAGGACGAGCTCGAGCGCTTCCGGGCCAACACGCCCGCCGGAATCGACATCGCGCAGATCGCCGACCAGCCGCAGGTGGTGAGCCACGCCATCGGCGAGTTCGTGCGCTCCTTCATCGAGGCGCTCGCCATCGTGCTCTTCGTGAGCTTCCTGTCGCTCGGCTGGCGCACCGGCATCGTCGTGGCGCTCTCCGTCCCGCTGGTGCTTGCCCTCGTCTTCATGGTGATGGGCGCCATGGGGCTCGACCTGCACCGCATCACGCTCGGCGCGCTCATCATCGCGCTCGGCCTGCTCGTCGACGACGCGATCATCGCGGTGGAGATGATGGTGGTGAAGATGGAGCAGGGCGTGGACCGGGTGAAGGCCGCCTCCGCCGCCTGGGATTCGACCGCCTTCCCGATGCTGACGGGCACGCTGGTGACGGCCGCTGGCTTCATCCCTGTGGGCTTCGCGGCCTCCTCCACCGGCGAATATGCCGGCGGCATCTTCTGGGTCGTGACGCTCGCTTTGCTCGCCTCCTGGATCGTGGCCGTGACCTTCACGCCCTATCTCGGCGTCAAGCTGCTGCCGGACTTCGCCAAGCAGCGCGCGAAAAAGGGCGGCCATGCCGACCCGCACGCGGTCTATGACACGCGCCTCTATCGCGGCCTGCGCCGGGTCGTGACCTGGTGCGTCGACCACCGCGTGAAGGTAGTGCTCGCCACCGTCGCCATCACGGCCGGCGCGGTCGTGGGCTTCGGGCGGGTGCAGCAGCAGTTCTTCCCGCTCTCGGAGCGGCCGGAGCTCTTCTTCCAGATGCGCCTGCCGGAGGGCACCTCGATCCAGGCGACGACCGCCACGGCCAAGCAGGCCGAGGCGCTCCTCAAGGGCGACAAGGACGCGGCAACCTGGACGACCTATGTCGGCCAGGGTTCGCCCCGCTTCTGGCTGGGCCTCAACCCGCAGCTGCCCAACGAGGCGTTTGCCGAGATCGTCATCGTGGCCCGCGACATCGAGGCGCGCGAGCGGCTCAAGGCGCGGCTCGAGAAGGCCGTGGATGACGGCGCGCTGGCGGAGGCCCGCGTGCGCGTCGACCGCTTCACCTTCGGCCCGCCCGTCGGCTTCCCCGTGCAGTTCCGCGTCGTGGGCGCCGACCCCAACGAGGTGCGCCGCATCGCCTACCAGGTGCGCGACACGGTGCGGGCCAACCCCAACGCCATCGACGTGAACCTCGACTGGAACGAGCAGACCCCCTCCGTCAAGCTCGTCGTCGACCAGGACCGCGCGCGGACGCTCGGCCTCGACCCGCAGACGATCGGCCAGACGCTGGAGACGCTGCTCTCCGGTTTGCCGGTCACCACCGTGCGCTCGGGGACGGAGAAGGTGGAGGTGGTCGCCCGCGCAGTCCCGGCCGAGCGCGCCGACCTCGCGGGCATCGCAGACCTCACCATCGTCTCGCGCGACGGCACGCCCGTGCCGCTCTCGCAGGTGGCCCGCGTGGAGTTCACCCACGAGGAGCCGATCCTGTGGCGGCGCAACCGCGACATGTCGATCACCGTGCGCGCCGACGTGGTGGACGGAGTGCAGCCGCCCGACGTCACTAACCAGATCTGGCCGGCGCTGGCGCCGATCCGTGCCGCGATGCCGGCGGGCTACCGGATCGAGATCGGCGGGGCAATCGAGGAATCGGAGAAGGCCAACGCCTCGCTCTTCGCGCTTTTCCCCGCCATGATCGCCATCATGCTGACGCTCCTGATGCTGCAGCTGCAGAGCTTCTCGCGCCTCGCGCTGGTGTTCCTCACCGCGCCGCTCGGGATCGTCGGCGCCTCGCTGGGACTCAACCTCGCGGGCATGCCCTTCGGCTTCGTCGCCCTGCTCGGCCTCATCGCGCTCGCCGGGATGATCATGCGCAACTCGGTGATCCTGGTGGACCAGATCGAGCACGACGTCGCGGAGGGCCACTCGCGCCGCGAGGCGATCATCGACGCCACCGTGCGGCGCGCCCGCCCAGTGGTGCTCACCGCGCTCGCCGCCATCCTCGCCATGATCCCGCTCTCGCGTTCGGCCTTCTGGGGCCCGATGGCGGTGACGATCATGGGCGGGCTGTTCGTGGCGACCTTCCTGACGCTGCTCTTCCTGCCCGGGCTCTACGCCCTGTGGTTCCGCAAGTCGCTTGGGGACAAGCCGGAGGCGAAAGCCGTGGAGGTGGAGAAGGCCGCACGGGAACTCCGCCCGGCGCTGCAGCCGCGGCCTGTGCTCGCGGCGGAGTGAGCGTCCCGGCCGACCCCCGCCCGGCGTAGAGCTCTACGCCGCCGTCTCCCGCGCCCGCTCCGCCCGCTTGCGATCGTTGGGATCGAGGTGGACCTTGCGCAGGCGGATGGCCTTGGGGGTCACTTCCACAAGCTCGTCGTCCTGGATGTAGGCCAGCGCCTTCTCCAGCGTCATGCGGATCGGCGGGGTGAGGCGGACGGCCTCGTCCTTGCCCGCCGCGCGGATGTTGGTGAGCTTCTTGCCCTTGAGGACGTTGACCTCGAGGTCGTTGTCGCGGGTGTGCTCGCCGATGATCATGCCCTGGTACACTTTCCAGCCGGGCTCGATCATCATCGGCCCACGGTCCTCCAGGTTCCACATGGCGTAGGCCACGGCCTCGCCCTGGTCGTTGGAGATCAGCACGCCGTTGCGCCGGCCCTGCACTTCGCCCTTGAAGGGGGCATAGGCATGGAACAATCGGTTCATGATGGCCGTGCCGCGGGTATCCGTCAGCAGCTCCCCGAGATAGCCGATCAGGCCGCGCGTGGGGGCGTGGAAGACGAGGCGCAGGCGGTCGCCGCCGGAGGGGCGCATCTCGATCATCTCGGCCTTGCGCTCCGCCATCTTCTGCACGACGACGCCGGAATGCTCCTCGTCGACGTCGATCGTGACCTCCTCGATGGGCTCGAGCACGTCGCCCGTGGCCTCGTCCTTGGAGAACACGACCTTCGGTCGGGACACCGCGAGCTCGAAGCCCTCGCGACGCATGGTCTCGATGAGGATGGCGAGCTGCAATTCGCCGCGGCCCGCGACCTCGAAGGAATCCTTGTCGGCGGATTCCGTGATCTTCAGCGCGATGTTGCCCTCGGCCTCCTTCAGCAGGCGGTCGCGGATGACGCGGCTCGTCACCTTGTCGCCCTCGGTGCCGGCGAGCGGCGAATCGTTGACGCGGAACTGCATGACGACGGTCGGCGGGTCGATCGGGTGCGCGGTGAGCGGCGCATCGACCTGCGGGTCGCAGAACGTGTCGGCGACCGTGCCCTTCACCATGCCGGCGATCGCGACGATGTCGCCCGCCTCGGCCTCGTCGACCGGCACGCGCTCCAGGCCGCGGAAGCCCAGTACCTTGGAGATGCGGCCCTGCTCGACCAGGTTGCCCTTGGCGTCGAGCACCTTGAAGGCCTGGTTCGGCTTCACCGTGCCGGACGCGATGCGCCCCGTCACGATGCGGCCGAGATAGGGGTTGGCCTCGAGGATGGTGCCGAGCAGGCGGAAAGGACCTTCCTCGACCACGGGCGGGTGCACGTGCTTCAGCACGAGGTCGAAGAGCGGCGCGAGGTCATCCTTCGGACCCTCGGGGTTCTCGGCCATCCAGCCCTGCTTGGCCGAACCGTAGAGGATGGGGAAATCGAGCTGCTCGTCGGTGGCGTCGAGCGCGGCGAAGAGGTCGAAGACCTCGTTGATCACCTCGTTGGCGCGCTGCTCTGGCTTGTCGATCTTGTTGATCGCCACGATCGGGCGCAGGCCGAGCTTCAGCGCCTTGCCCACCACGAACTTGGTCTGCGGCATCGGCCCCTCGGCCGCGTCGACCAGCACGATCACGCCGTCGACCATGCCGAGGATGCGTTCCACCTCGCCACCGAAATCGGCGTGGCCGGGCGTGTCGACGATGTTGATCCGCGTGTCCTTCCACTGCACGGACGTGCACTTGGCCAGGATCGTGATGCCCCGCTCGCGCTCGAGGTCATTCGAGTCCATGGCGCGCTCGGCCACCTTCTGGTTCTCGCGGAAGGTGCCGGACTGCGCGAGCAGCTTGTCGACGAGGGTCGTCTTGCCATGGTCGACGTGCGCGATGATCGCGATATTGCGGATCTTCATCAGGGGCGAGCCTTTTCAAGCGCGAAAACCCGGCTCTGGGGCCGGGCGCGCATTTCGTTGCGGCGCAATATCACGAGCGACGTGTCAGGGCAATGACAGTGTGACGGATCAGCGGGGTGCGGCCGGGAGGCCCGCGCTCCCATGAGCTACTTGCAGCTCGTCGCGACCGCCTGGTCGAAGTCGGCGGCCATGGTCGACATATCGCCCGTGCGGACACGCTGGTCGGTGCCCGTCAGGCAGCGCTTGTAGATGGCGCCGGCCTTGCGCGCGATGGCGGCGTGCTCGCGCCAGAGCGGGCAGAGCTCCTTGGTGGAGGCCGAGGCCTTCCCGGAAATCCTGATCTGCGACATGCGCACGTCGCTGTCGGCCACGAGCAGGTCGCGCTGGCATTCCGGCGTCTGCACCTGCCCCGCGAAGGCTGGCGCGCCCGCGAGGGCGAGAACGGTCAGGGCGGCGCGGACAAGGGGCATAAAGGGCTCCGGAACAGGGCTACGGCCCGCACCCTAGCGTAGCTCCCGCTCGGGGTGCAGCTGCTTTCAGCAGAGCCCTCACCCCAGGTTCAGCTCCTTGAAGAAGTCGTTGCCCTTGTCGTCGACGACGATGAAGGCGGGGAAGTTCTCCACCTCGATCCGCCAGATCGCCTCCATGCCGAGCTCGGGATATTCGAGCACCTCGACCTTGCGGATGCAGTCCTGCGCGAGGCGGGCGGCCGGGCCGCCGATGGAGCCCAGGTAGAAACCGCCATGCTTGGCGCAGGCCTCGCGCACCTGGGCGGAGCGGTTGCCCTTGGCGAGCATGACGAAGCTGCCGCCGGCCGCCTGGAACTGCTCGACGAAGCTGTCCATGCGCCCTGCCGTGGTCGGCCCGAAGGAGCCCGAGGCGTAGCCCGCGGGCGTCTTGGCCGGGCCGGCATAGTAGACCGGGTGGTCGCGGAAATAGGCCGGCATGGGCTCGCCCCGCTCCAGCCGCTCGCGGATCTTGGCGTGGGCGGCGTCGCGCGCCACGATCATGGGGCCTGTCAGCGAGACGCGGGTGCGGATGGGATGGCGCGACAGCGTGGCGCGGATCTCGTCCATGGGCCGGCTGAGGTCGATCTGCACGACCTCGCCGCCGAGCGCCGCCTCATCGATCTCGGGCAGGAAATGGGAGGGGTTGGTCTCCAGCTGCTCCAGGAAGACGCCCTCGGGGGTGATCTTGCCGAGCGCCTGGCGGTCGGCCGAGCAGGAGACGCCGATGCCGATGGGCAGCGAGGCTCCGTGGCGGGGCAGGCGGATCACGCGGACGTCATGGCAGAAATACTTGCCGCCGAACTGCGCGCCCACGCCCAGCGACTGCGTGAGCTTGTGCACCTCCTCCTCCATGGCGAGGTCGCGGAAGGCGTGGCCCGCCTGCGAGCCCGCCGTCGGCAGGCCGTCGAGGTAGCGCGTGGAGGCGAGCTTCACCGTCTTGAGGTTGAGCTCCGCCGATGTGCCGCCGATCACGATGGCGAGGTGGTAGGGCGGGCAGGCCGCCGTCCCCAGCGTCAGGATCTTCTCCTTCAGGAAGGGGATCAGCCGGTCATGCGTGAGCAGCGAGGGCGTCGCCTGGTAGAGGAAGGTCTTGTTGGCCGAGCCGCCGCCCTTCGCGACGAAGAGGAACTTGTACGCGTCCTCACCCTCGGCATAGAGGTCGATCTGCGCCGGCAAATTGTTGCGGGTATTGACCTCCTCGAACATCGAGAGCGGCGCGACCTGCGAATAACGCAGGTTCTTCTCGAAATAGGCGTCGCGGATGCCGTCGGAGATAGCGTCCTCGTCCGTCCCGTCCGTCCAGACCAGCCGGCCCTTCTTGCCCATCACGATGGCCGTGCCCGTGTCCTGGCACATGGGCAGGATGCCGCCGGCGGCGATGTTGGCGTTCTTCAGGAGGTCATAGGCCACGAACTTGTCGTTCGAGGTGGCCTCGGGATCGTCGAGGATCCTGGCGAGCTGCGCGAGATGGCCCGGGCGCAGCAGGTGGTTGATGTCGATGAAGGCCTGCTTGGCGAGCGCGCGGATCGCCTCCGGCTCCACGGTGACGATCGTCTTGCCGCGCACGATGTCGGTGCCTACGCCGCCCACGTCGAGCTTGCGATAGGGGGTCTTGTCCTCCGCCAGAGGGAAGAGCGAGGAAAGCGCGCCGGCCATGTCAGGTCTCCGAAAACGGCGGCCGGACGCCGAGCGCGCGGCCAACGCCCGCTTCTAGGCCGAAGCGCGGGGCTTTCCAAGCACTGCGAAGGTCGGGTTGGGGGGCTCTGCTGCCGTCGTGGGCCGCCCATTGCAAGGCGGACGCACCGCCGTCATCCCGGGCGCGCCGCAGCGCGCAGCGGTGCGGTGCAGACCCGGGACCCAGGCCAAAGGTCTACGGCGCTGGCGCAGAGCCCCAGGACTCGTTGTCCTGGTTACCGGCTCTTCGCTTCGCTTCGGCCGGGACGACATCGGTGGGGACCGGCGACGTCCGTCCTCACCCCTCCGGGATGAGCCCCCGCTTCCGCAGCAGCGCCGAGACCTCGGGGTCCCGCCCGCGGAAGGCGCGATAGGCTTCGGCGGGGTCGACGCGGGAGCCGGCGGCGTAGACGTGGTCGCGCAACCGCGCCGCCAGGGCGGGGTCGAACACGTTGCCCGTCTCCTCGAAGGCGGCGAAGCCGTCGGCGTCCAGCACCTCCGACCAGAGGTAGGAATAGTAGCCCGCCGAGTAGCCGTCGCCGGAGAAGACATGCGCGAAATGCGGCGTACGGTGGCGCATCACCATGCCCTCGGGCATGCCGAGCCGGGCCAGCACGTCGGCCTCGAAGGCGATGGGGTCGACGTTGCCGGCGTCGGCCATCGTGTGGAACTCGATGTCCACGAGCGCCGAGGCGACGTATTCCACCGTGGCGAAGCCCTGGTTGAAGTTGCGCGCGGCGTGCAGCCGGTCGAGCAGGTCCTGCGGCATGGGCTCGCCGGTCTCCGCGTGCGTGGCGAAGCGGCGGAGGATGTTGGGCTGCATCAGCCAGTGCTCGTAGAGCTGCGAGGGGAACTCCACGAAGTCGCGCGGCACGGAGGTGCCGGCGATCGAGGGATAGGTGACGTCCGACAGCATGCCGTGCAGGGCATGGCCGAACTCGTGGAAGATGGTGCGCGCGTCGTCGAAGGAGAGCAGAGCCGGCTTGCCCTCGCCGCCCTTCGAGAAGTTCAGCACGTTGACGATGATGGGCCGGATGTCAGCGCGCAGCTTCTGCTGGCCGCGATAGGCACTCATCCAGGCGCCGGAGCGCTTGGAGGGGCGGGCGAAATAGTCGCCGAGGAAGAGCGCGACATGCTTGCCCGCAGTGTCCGTCACCTCCCAGACGCGCACGTCGGGGTGGTAGACCGGAATGTCGTGGCGCTCCGTGAAGCGCAGGCCGAAGAGCTGCTCGGCCGTGTGGAAGGAGGCCTCGATCATGCGGTCGAGCTGCAGGTATGGCTTGATCTCGGCCTCGTCGAGATTGTGCCTGGCCTTGCGCACCTTGGCCGCCCAGTGGCGCCAGTCATGCGCGCCGATGACGGGCTCCTCGCCTTCGGCGGCGGCCTGCGCCTCGAGCTCCGCGCGTTCCTCCAGCGCACGGGCACGGGCGAGCGGCCACACCTCTTCCAGCAGGCCGCGCACGCCCTCCGGAGTCTTGGCCATGCTCGTGTCGAGCTTGTAGGCGGCGAAGCTGTCATAGCCGAGCAATCGCGCCCGCTCGGCGCGCAGCTTCAGGGTCTCCGCGACGATGGCGAGGTTGTCCGTCTCCCCGCCGTTCTGGCCGCGATGCGTCCAGGCGTGGAAGGCTTTCTCGCGCAGCGCGCGGTTGGTCGAGAACTGCAGGAAGGGCTCGATGGAGGAGCGCGACAGCGTGATGACCTGCCCCTCCAGCCCGCGCTCCTTGGCGGCGGCGGCGGCGGCGTCGAGGAGCCAGTCCGGCAGGCCGGCGCGGTCCTCGTCGGTGACGAGCGGCAGGGTCCAGGTGGACTCGTCCTTCAGCACGTTCTGGCTGAACTGGGTGCCGAGCGAGGCGAGCCGTTCCACGATGACGGAGAGACGGGCGCGGTCCTCGCCACTGAGCTGCGCGCCGGCGCGCACGAAGCGCTTGTGGGTCAGCTCCAGCACGCGGCGCTGCTCGGCCGTGAGGCCCAAAGCATCCACCTGCTCCCAAAGGGCGTCGATGCGCCGGAACAAGCCCTGGTTCATGCCGATGTCGCTGTAGTGCTTGGCGAGCACGGGCGACATGGCCCGCTCGACGGCCTGCAGCTCGGGATTCGTATTGGCCCCCGCGAGGTTCCAGAACACGCCGCCCACGCGCTCCAGCGTCTCGCCGGAGCGTTCCAGCGCGTCGATCGTGTTGGCGAAGCTGGCGGGCGCAGGATCGGCCGCGATGGCGTCGATCTCGCCGCGGTGGCGCTCCAGGGCGATGGTGAAGGCGGGCTCGAAATGCCCGGGCTGGATGCGGTCGAAGGGCGGCACGCCGAAGGGCGTGGTCCAGGCCTCGAGCAACGGGTTGCCGGCGGCTGCCGTATCGGTCATGGCGGGGTCTCCGAAAGGGTTGCGCCGAAGATAGGCGTCGGGGGCGGCCAGCGCATCCCCTTCGGAGCGCAGGATTGTTCAGCCCCTCCCGGCCCAACCCCGGATCTCTCCGTCCAGCCAGGCGAGGTCGTCCAGCATCGCCGGGATCAGGCCGTACCAGCCGTGGAAGCCGTGCAGCATGCCCGGCACGTGGCGCAGTCCGTGCGGAATTCCGCCCTCCGAAAGGCGGCGCGCGAAAAGAGCGGCGTCGTCTGCGAGAGGATCGCATTCGGCGGCGAAGAGGATCGTCTCCGGATAGCCCGCCGGCACGGGATGCAGGGCGGGCGAGAGCTCCGGGTGGTCGAAGCCCGCAGCGGGCGGGACGTACTGGTTGCAGAATTCCATCAGCACCTCGCGCTCCAACTGGAAGCCGCGCCCGAAGATGCGGCTCGCGGGCGAGGTCAGCGTCATGTCGAGCCAGGGGCTCAGCAGCACGAGGAGGCCGATCGGCGACGAGCCGCGCTCGGCGAAGCGCCGGGCGACCGCCGCCACCAGCCCGGCCCCGGCGCTCACCCCCGCGAGCGCCAGCGGCTGAGCCTTCACGCCCTCCACCGCGCCGGCCGCGATGGCGGCGACCATGTCCTCGATGTCGTCGATGGCCGCCGGCCAGGGATGCTCGGGGGCGAGGCGATAGCTCAGCGAGACCACGTGGGCCGGCACGCCCGCCGCGAAGCGCCTTGTCTCTGCTTCGGTCTCCTCGATGCCGCCGACCACGTAGCCGCCGCCATGCACGTAGACGAGCGTCGGCAGCGGCCCGGCCGCCTTGGGCCGATAGACGCGGGCCCGGCGGGGGCCGACGCGCGTCGGCAGCATGAGGTCCTCTTCCGAGGCCATGACGGGCTGGCTGTCGCGCGGGCGCTGCAGCGCCGACTGGCGGTGCCAGTGGCGGGATTCTTCGACCGTCTGCTCGATGCGCGGTGGCACCTTGCTGGCGGCCTGCCAGGCGGCCATGCGCTCGACATAGGCCTGGGTCTCGGGATGCAGCGGCATGGCGGTCGGTTCTCAGAAGCGGGGGCGGCGGGGATCGAAGTCCGGCTGGTACTTGCGCATCTCCTTCGTATCGTCCCGCCGGCGCAGGCCGCAATCGCGATACTGGCGATGCAGCCCTGCGAGCGCGGCGCGGTCAAGCGTGACGCCAAGGCCGGGCCCCTCAGGCACCCTGACGCAGCCATCGACGACGGGCAGCTTGCCGCCTTCGATCACCTCCTCGACCTGCCACGGATAGTGGGTGTCGCAGGCATAGGCGAGGTTGGGGATCGTCGCGCCCACATGCGTCATCGCCGCCAGGCTGATGCCCAGATGCGAGTTGGAATGCATCGAGATGCCCCAGCCGAAGACCCGGCCCATGTGGGCAAGGTGTTGCGTCGCCCTCAGCCCGCCCCAGTAGTGGTGGTCGGACAGCACCACCTGCACGGCGTTCAGCCGGAGGGTCTTGGGGATATGGCCGAATGCGATCGTCACCATGTTGGTGGCGAGCGGCATGGTCGCGAAGGTCGCGACCTCGCCCATGGCGTCGAGGTCGACGGCAGGGTCCTCGAGGTATTCGAGAAGCCCGTCGAGCTGCGGCATCACGCGGCGCGTGGTCTCCACCGACCAGCCGCCATTGGGGTCGATGCGCAGGGGATGCTCGGGGAAGGCGCGGCGCAGATGGCGAAGCGTCTCGATCTCGAAATCCGGCTCGAAGACCCCGGCCTTCAGCTTGATGGAGCCGAAGCCGCAGGTCTCCACCATGCGCCGGGCCTGGGCGACCATCTGCTCGTGGGTGAGCGCCTCGCCCCAGTCGTCGGCGGGGTAGCCGGGATCGTCGCGGTGGCGCTCGAACTTGTAGAAGAGATAGGCCGAGTAGGGCACGCGGTCGCGCACCCGCCCGCCCAGGAGGTCGCAGAGCGGGATTCCGATAAAGCGCGCCTGCAGGTCGAGAAAGGGGACCTCGAACGCGCCCAGCGCCGAGGCCCGCGCCTTGTCGCCTCCCGCCGGGAACATCTGGCCGGGATCGGTGTCCCCGCCCATCGCGGCATAGACGACCCGCGTGAGGCCGTTGAGGTCGAACGGATCGAGGCCGATCAGGCCCGGCCGGACCCTGGCCAGGTTGCCCAGCGTCTCCTCGTCGCCATAGCTCTCGCCGAGCCCGACGAGACCGTTGTCGGCCTCTACCTCGATGATGCTGCGGAGCGCCCAAGGCTCGTGCACCCCCGCCACGTTGAGGAGCGGCGGGTCGCGGAAGGCGATAGCCGTGACGCGGACGTCGACGATGCGCATGGCCGCCTCAGCCCTTCGCCTTCGGGGCGAAATCGGCGGGGATCCCGTCGCCGGCATACTCGATCGAGCAGAAGGGGCCCCCCTGGTAGTAGAGGTCTGCCGCGTCGTGGGTGAGCTTGGCCTCCTCCGCCATGGCGGCGGCGCGGTGGTCCTCCGCCCGGTCCTGCGGCTGGTAGCCGAGCCGGTAGGCCTCGGCATTGTCGTACCAGCAGGTCGCGTTGCGGGAGACGCCGTAGACGATCGTGTTGTAGATCTCCGGGTGCTCGAGCCCGATCATGACGAGCTGGGCGAGGTCGCGACCGCTGACCCAGATGGCGAGCGCCCGCTCGCTGCCGGGCACGTCGGCATTGTTGCCGATGCGGATGTGCAGGCTCTTCACGCCGTACTTGTCGGCATAGAGCGCGCCCACCGCCTCGCCGAAGCACTTGCTGAGGCCGTAGCGCGAATCCGGCCGCGGCACAGCGAGGTGGTCGATCGTCTGGCTGCGCGGGTAGAAGCCGACCGCATGGTTGCTGGAGGCGAAGATCACGCGGCGAACGCCTTCGAGCCGCGCGGCCTCGTAGACGTTCCAGGTGCCCACGAGGTTCGACTGCAGGATCACCTCGAAGGGCGCCTCGACGGGCTGCGCGGCGAGGTGGATCACGGCATCCATGCCGGCCATCGCCTTTGCCACGACGGCCATGTCCGCGACGTCGCCGGCTTGCGCCTCCTCGTACGCGCCGAGTTCGGCCTCCAGCGTGCGGTCCAGCACGCGGATCAGGTCGAAGCGGCCGGCAAGGTTCTTGCGCAGCTTGCGGCCGACATGGCCGGCGCCGCCGGTGATCAGCAGGCGGCGGATGGGTCGATCGGTCATGAGATTCTCCCTGGCGTTTTCTGGTTTCAGCGCAGCAGCGCGGCCCGCGTCCTGGCGTCGAGGGCGAAGACGGAGCCGGAGGCCGGCGCCTCCGCGATCTGCTGGGGCACGAGCCCGTGGCGGGCGCTGGTGACGAAGAGGGTCGCCCCGTCCGGCCCGCCCCAGGCGAGCCCCGTCGGGCGCGGCACGGGCAGCGGCAGCAGGCGCATGTCGCCGCCGCGCCGGCTCATGCGGGCGAGGCTCCAGCCGTCCCACAGCGCGACCCAGAGCCAGTCCGGATCTTCCACGACGAGAGCGACCGGCCGGCCATGGATGGGGTCGACCCGCGAGACGGTCTCGGGGTCTCCGAGCCCGCCTCCCGGCAGCAGGCGGAAGCGGGCGATCTCGCCGGCGTCGCTCAGGGCGGCATAGAGCCATTCGCCGGCGGCGTCGACGGCGAGGTCGGTGGGCGTACAGGCGAGCGCCGGGCCGGGCGCGAAACCGGCCGGCCCGAGCCAGCCGAGGCCTGGCGGGTGCGGCCCGCCGGGGCTTTCGCCGAGTCCGAGCCAGAGGCCGCCGCCCGGAGCGGCGACGGCGCACGTCACCTGCGCGGCGATCCCCGGGGGCAGGGCGGGCCGCCACTGTTCGGTTCCGCCGTCGGGTGCGACCCGCAGCGCGTCCTGCGCGGTCGAGACGAACCAGCCGCCCGGCCCGACCTGCGCCAGCGCCATCGCGGGCGTGTCGAAGCGGGCGAGCATCGAGGGCTGGGCGTCGCCAGCGTCGGGAACCGGCAAGGAAAGCACGGCAGGAGCGAGGGCGTCGAGCCAGAGCAGGCGGCCCCCGGCCGCGTCCCAGAGCGGCGACTTGCCGAAGAAGGCCGCGGGCTCGGTGAGCGCGGGGACCTGCACGGAACCCGGCCGCGGCCGCGCCCGCCCCTGGCCGCGCCGACGCACGGCCTCGCCCAACCGGCGGGCAGCGGCGGCGACCTCCGGCCCGAGCTGGTGCGCGCGCTCCGGCGTCATCCGATAGACTGGGCCCGACACCGTGAAGGCCCCGAGCGACCCTTCGCCCTCGGCTGGCACCGCGGCGCTCACGCAGCGCGCGCCCTCCAGGAACTCCTCGTCGTCGATGGCGTAGCCGCGCAGCCGATAGACGTCGAGCTGCGAGCGCAGCTGGATGGGATCGACGATGGTGCGGGCCGTCTTGTGCTCCAGCGGCAGGCGCGCCAGCAACGCGTCGCGCTCCGCCTGCGGCAGGGCGGCGAGGTGGGCCTTGCCCATGCCCGTGCAATGGAGCGGGCGGCGGCTGCCGGGGGCCGCCGCGGTGCGCACGGGGAAGCGGCTCTCCAGCGTCTGGATGATCACCATTTCCTGCCCGCCCGGCACGCCGAAATAGACGGTCTCGCCGGTCAGCTCGTGCAGCCAGCGCATCTCCGCCATGGCGAGCAGAGGAAGGTCCGGCACGGGCCACACCGCCTGGGCATAGTCGAGGAAGCGGAAGCCCGGCACATAGGCTCCGCCCTGCGTTCGCACGAGCCCGCGCTGCTGCAGGGTCGCGATGATCCTGTAGACGGTGCTGCGCGTGAGGCCGAGTTCGTCGGCGAGGCTCTGCGCCCGGTAGCGGCCCGGAGCGGAGGCGATGAGGTCGATCAGGTTGAGCGCCTTGACGACGAGGCCCGTGCCCGGCGCGGGCGTCGCCTCGGGCTCGTCGCCGGCCTCCGGCCGCGACGAGGCAGGGCGCGGCCGTCGGGCGGCCCTGCCTGCCTTTCGCGGGGAAGGAGATGCGACGTCCATGAGTGCTGCTCGCCGGCGCTGGCCGCCAGCCTAGGGTGAGGGGCATGTGAGATGCAACGAATTTGTCTCACGATGTAGGAATGATTGATGCTGCACCTGCGAAATAGGCCGCCTTGTCGCACATCTTGGGAACATTGGTTGACAGGTGGCACGACGCTCCCCTAGCGTCTGCACCAACGAGGCGTCGCCGATAGACGCCGGGGAGGACGCAGCCTTTGAGCAGCGCCGCATCGATCGCCTTGTCCGGGGTTGCCGGAGGCCCGCTTGCGCAGGAGGCCGCGCTCCTCCTCTCCGCCGGTCCGATGCGCGCCGAGGTCCGGCCGCGGGACGGGGGCCGCGTGGCGGCGCTCTGGCGGGACGATCCCAAGGGTCGCCGCGTCGACGTGCTCGTCCCCATGCCGGACGGCGGTTTCGATCCCTTCCGCTGGCCCAAGGCCGGGCTCTATCCGCTGGTCCCCTACTCCAACCGCATCCGGGACGCCCGCTTCCGCGCCGGCGGGCGCGAGGTTCTTCTTGTCCCCCAGCCGGGCGATGCCCACGCGGTGCACGGTTTTGGACAGCGCAAGCCCTGGCAGTCCGAGGCGTCCGATGCGGCGACCGCGATCCTTCGCTTCTCCCACGATCCCGCAGCCGACCCGTCCGAGGGCTGGCCGTGGGCCTTCTCGGCGTGGCAGCGGCTGGCGCTCGACGCCTCCGGCCTGACGCAGGAGATCGCCGTCACGAACCGTTCCTCCGAGCGGATGCCGGCCGGGCTCGGCAGCCATCCCTTCTTCGCCATCGCGCCGGGCGACCGCGTGCAGTTCAGCCTCGATGCCCTGTGGGAGCTAGACGTCGCCGGCTTCCCGAAGGTGCTGCGCCGGCTTGAAGGCGGCGAGCGCGTGCACGACCGCCAGCACGGTACGGAGGGCATCACCCTGTTCGGGGCCGGCTTTTGCGGCGTCGCCTCCATCCAGCGGCGCGACGGCAGCCGGATCGTGCTGGAGACCGGCGCGCCGCTCGACCACTTCGTCTTCCACGTGCCGCCCGGCGGCGGGGCCTGCTGCCTCGAGCCGGTGAGCCATGTGGCCGACGCCTTCAACCTGGCCGACGCCAGCATGGCCGGCACCGGCGCGAAGATGCTCGCTCCGGGCGAGACGCTGCGGGCCATCGTCCGCATCGCCCTCGCCTGAGCGCCCCGAGACGACGGCGGGCTGCACCCGCCGCGCCGACTGAACGACACGGCCCGAAGGCCGGATGAAGACGCCACGACCCGGGAGGAATGGAGACATGGCACTCGACGACACGAAGACCCCAGGGCGGTTCGACCGCCGCGACGTGCTGAAGGGCCTGGCCGGCGCGGCCGCGCTGACCGCGATCCCGGTCGGCGCATGGGCCCAGGCGGCCAAGGAATCCCCGGCGCTGGCGAAGCTCGCCGCCGACGGCAAGCTGCCGCCGCTCGCCGAGCGCCTGCCGGCCACGCCGCTCGTCATCGAGGTCGAGAAGGTCGGCACCTATGGCGGCGCGATCCGGCGCGGCCTGCGCGGCTCGGCCGACCACAACGGCATCCTGCGCCTCGTCGGCAACCAGGGCCTCGTGCGCTGGAACCTCGCCTTCACGCAGGTGCTCCCGAACGTCGCCGAGAAATGGTCTGTCAACGACAACTCGACCGAGTTCACCTTCCAGCTGCGCAAGGGCATGAAGTGGTCGGACGGCAAGCCCTTCACCGCCGACGACATCGTCTTCTCCATCGAGGATTGCTGCAAGAATCCCGAGCTCTACAAGTCCGTCCCCTCGCCTTTCGTGATCGGCGGCAAGGCGGGCACGGCCTCCAAGGTCGACGACAACACCGTCAAGTTCACCTTCGCCAGCCCCTACGCGCTCTTCCTGGAGCAGATGGCGACGCCGCTCGGGCAGCACCCGACGCTCTTCCCCAAGCACTACTGCTCGCAGTTCCACCCCAAGTACAACGAGAAGGTCGGCGACCTCGTGAAGGCCGCCAACGTCTCGGACTGGGGCACGCTGTTCCGCAACAAGTGCGGCGACATCGAGATCCCCGCGCGCTGGGGCAATCCCGACAAGCCGACGCTCGACCCGTGGGTGATCAAGGAGCCCTATACCGGCGGCGCGACGCGGGTCGTGATGGAGCGCAACCCCTTCTTCTGGCAGGTCGACACGGCGGGCAACCAGCTGCCCTACATCGACCGGCTCAATTTCTCGATCTCGCAGGACGTCGAGTCGCTCATGCTGGACGTGATCTCCGGCAAGCTCGACATCCAGGAGCGCCACATCGACACGCTGCAGAACAAGCCGACGCTGTCGCAGAACATGAAGAAGGGGAACTACCGGCTGATCGAGCTCATCAACAGCTCGGCGCAGCAGGTGCAGATCTACCTGAACATCACCCACAAGGACCCGAAGATGCGGGAGATGTTCGCCAACAAGGAGTTCCGGCAGGCGCTCTCGCAGGGCATCAACCGGAAGGAGATCATCGACCTCGTCTATCTCGGCCAGTCCGAGCCCTACCAGGCCGGCCCGCGGCCGGACCATCCCTGGTACCACGAGAAGCTCGCGCGCCAGTTCACCGACTACGCGCCGGACAAGGCCAACGCGACGCTCGACAAGCTCGGCTACAAGAAGGGCTCCGACGGCTTCCGCCAGCGTCCCGACGGGCAGAAGGTGTTCTTCGCCATCGACGTCATCCCCACCCTGTACCCTGACGCGGTCGACACGCTCGAGCTCGTCAAGAGGCACTGGGCGGACATCGGCGTCGACGTCAAGGTCAACACGATCGAGCGCGCGCTCTACTACACGCGCGGCGACAATAACGACCACGACGCCGCGGTATGGCCGGGTCCCGGCGGGCTCGACCCGATGCTCGATCCCCGCGACTTCTTCGCCCAGCACCCGCAGGGCTCGCGCTACGCGATCCCGTGGACGCAGTGGTACGTCTCGGGCGGCAAGTCCGGCGAGGAGCCGCCGGAGAGCCAGAAGCAGCGCATGAAGCTGTTCGACGAGGCCCGCGCCACCGCCGACATGCAGAAGCGCGCGGAGATCATGAAGCAGCTCTTCGACCTCACGTCCGACGCCTTCGAGACCGTGGGCGTCTGCCTCGCGGTGAACGCCTTCGGCATCTGCAAGACGAACCTGCAGAACGTGCCGCAGAAATACCCGAACTCCTGGTCCTGGCCGAACCCCGGCCCGGCCCTGCCGCAGCAGTTCTTCTTCACGACCTGATCGGCCGGATTGGGCATCCCATCCTCGTCCCGAGGAGCGCCCGCAGCGCGCGCCTCGAAGGACGAGGATGGGACCTCCCGGCCAGTGGCATCGGGCCTCTCCACATCCTGCGAGACGCCCGCTTCGCGGGCTCCTCAGGATGAGGGCTGCGGGAAGTGACCAACGCCAGGTCGCATCGATCATCCTTGGCAACAGGGCGCCGCCATGCTCCGTTTCATCGTCAAGCGCACGCTCTGGATGATCCCCTCGCTGATCGTCGTGAGCTTCCTCGCCTTCGTGCTGATCCAGCTGCCGCCCGGCGACTACGTGACGACCTACATCGCCACGCTCGCGGCCTCCAACGAGGTCGTCGACCAGAACACGGCGGCAGACCTCAGGGCCCGCTTCGGCCTCGACCAGCCGATGATCGTGCAGTACTTCAAGTGGATCACCGGCATCCTGCTGCGCGGCGACTTCGGCCTCAGCTTCGAGTGGCAGCAGCCCGTCGCCGACCTGATCTGGGAGCGCATGGCGCTCACTTTGGTCCTGACCTTCTCGACCCTGCTCGCCACCTGGGGCATCGCGCTGCCGATCGGCATCTTCTCGGCCGTGAAGAAATACTCGATCGGCGACTACTTCATCACCTTCCTGTCCTTCCTCGGCCTGGCCATCCCGAGCTTCCTGCTCGCGCTGGTGCTCATGTACATCGCGGCCGTGCATTACGGGCAGGAGGTGGGCGGGCTCTTTTCCGAGCCCTACGTCAACGCGCCCTGGAGCCTCGGCAAGGTCGTCGACCTCCTGCAGCACCTGTGGATCCCCGTGATCATCCTGGCCGTGTCGGGCACCGCGAGCCTGATCCGCGTGATGCGCGCCAACATGCTGGACGAACTGCACAAGCCCTACGTCACGACGGCGCGGGCCAAGGGGTTGTCCGAGTTCCACCTGCTGATGAAGTACCCGGTGCGGCTCGCGCTGAACCCCTTCATCTCCACCATCGCCTGGCTGCTTCCGAACCTCGTGTCGGGCTCGATCATCGTCGCGATCGTGCTGAGCCTGCCCACTGCGGGACCGCTGCTGCTGCAGTCGCTCATGGCGCAGGACATGTACCTCGCCGGCGCATTCGTGCTGCTGATCTGCGCGCTGACCCTGATCGGGTCGCTTATCTCCGACATCCTGCTCGCGCTGGCCGACCCGCGCATCCGGCTGGAGTGAGCCATGACCGACGCCGTCCTCGCCTCCGTCGACACGAAACGGCTCGCCGTCGCCTCCCAATGGCAGCTGGTCTGGTGGGCCTTCCGCAAGCACCACCTCGCCATGGTGGGGCTCGTCGTCACGCTGTTCTTCTACGTGATCGCGGCCTTCCCCGGCTTCTTCGCCATCAACGACCCGAACCAGCAGAACGCGCGCGCGGCCTACTACCCGCCGCAGACCATCCACTGGATCGACACGACGCCCGACGGCGGCTGGTCCTTCCGCCCCTTCATCCGCCCCTACCAGCTGAAGCGCGACCCGCAGACGCTCGCCGCAATCTACGCCGAGGACCCCGCCAAGAAGAGCTACCTGCAGTTCTTCGGCCGCGGCTACGAGTGGAATGTGCTGGGCCTCTTCCCCACCACGATCCACCTGCTCGCATCTGAGAACAAGACGCAGCCCTTCTTCCCCTTCGGCGCGGACCGGCTGGGCCGCTGCGTCTATAGCCGCATCATGCAGGGAGCCCAGATTTCGCTCTCGGTGGGCCTCGTCGGCGTGTTCCTGTCGCTCACCATCGGCGTGCTGCTCGGTGGCATCTCCGGCTATTACGGCGGCAGGATCGACTTCGCGGTCCAGCGCGCCATCGAGTTCGTGCTGTCGCTGCCCTCGATCCCCATCTGGCTCGCGCTGTCCGCGGCTTTGCCGCAGGATTGGCCGGCCACGCTCAACTACTTCATGATCACGGTGATCCTCTCGCTCACCGGCTGGGCGCAACTCGCCCGCGTGGTGCGCGGACGCTTCCTCAGCCTGCGCACGGAAGAATTCGTCACGGCGGCGCGGCTCGACGGAGCCTCCGAGGGCCGGGTGATCTTCCGGCACATGCTGCCCTCCTTCGCGAGCCACATCATCGCCTCGATCACGCTCGCCATCCCCGCCATGATCCTGGCGGAGACCTCGCTCTCCTTCCTCGGCCTCGGCCTGCAGCCGCCCACCATCTCTTGGGGCGTGCTGCTGCGCGAGGCGCAGAACATCCGCTCCATCGCCACCGCGCCATGGCTCTTCCTGCCCGGGGCCGCCGTGGTGATCGCGGTCATCGCCCTCAACTTCCTGGGAGACGGATTGCGGGACGCCGCCGATCCGTACAACAAGTGAGCGCCGCCATGCTCGCCGCCCGCATGGACGGACAGCCCGACCCCGCCCATCCCACGGTCCTGGAGGTGAAGGGTCTCACCACGCACTTCCCGGTGCGCGCCGGCGTGGTGAAGGCCGTCGACGGCGTCTCCTTCACGCTCCAGCGCGGCAAGACGCTCTGCGTCGTCGGCGAAAGCGGCTCGGGCAAGAGCGTCACGGCCCGCTCCATCCTGCAGATCGTCGATGCGCCCGGGCGCATCGTCTCGGGCTCCATGGTGCTGACGCGGCCGGACGGGTCGAAGGTCGACCTCGCCACACTCGACCCGCGCGGGCGCGCCATCCGCTCCATCCGCGGCCGGGAGATCGCCATGATCTTCCAGGAGCCGATGTCCTCGCTCTCGCCCGTGCACACGGTGGGCGACCAGATCATGGAGGTGCTGCGCCTGCACCTGAAGATGAGCAAGGCCGAGGCGCGCGCCCGCTGCATCGAGCTCCTCAAGCAGGTCGAGATCCCACGCCCCGAACAGGCGGTCGACCGCTACACGTTCGAGTTCTCCGGCGGGATGCGCCAGCGCGTGATGATCGCCATGTCGCTCGCCTGCAACCCGCAGCTCCTGATCGCGGACGAGCCGACGACGGCGCTCGACGTCACCACCCAGGCCGAGATCCTCGACCTGATCCGCCGCCTGCAGCAGCAGCACGGCATGGCCGTGATGTTCATCACCCACGACATGGGCGTCGTCGCCGAAATCGCCGACGAGGTGCTGGTGATGTACCACGGGAAGGTGATGGAGGCGGGGCCCGTGGACCGCATCTTCCACGCGCCGCAGGACGACTACACGCGCATGCTGATCGGCTCCGTGCTGAAGCTCGAGCACAAGGCCGAGATCCGCCTGAAGCGCCCGCCCATCCCCGAGACCGCCGAGCCGGTGCTGAAGGTGACGAACCTGCAGATGGCCTTCGGCTCGCCGAAGGCGCAGGTCAAGGCCGTCGACAACGTGTCGCTCGACGTGAAGCCCGGCGAGACGCTCGGCATCGTCGGCGAATCCGGCTCGGGCAAGACCACGATGGGGCGCTGCCTGCTGCGCGTCTATGATCCGCAGGGCGGGCGGATCGACTACCGCCGCGCCGACGGCTCCGTGGTCGACATCGTCACGGCCGACAAGGAGACCCTGAAGGCCTGCCGGCGCGAGATCCGCATGATCTTCCAGGATCCCGTGGGCTCGCTGAACCCGCGCATGACCGTGGCCCAGATCATCGGCGAACCCCTGCTCGTCAACGGCCTTGCCGAGGGCAAGGCGCTCGACGACCGCGTCGCCGACCTCATGCAGCAGGTGGGCCTGGAGCCCGCCTGGCGCGAGCGCTACCCGCACGCCTTTTCCGGCGGCCAGCGCCAGCGCATCGGCATCGCCCGCGCCATTGCGCTCAACCCGCGCGTCATCGTCGCGGACGAGGCGACCTCCGCGCTCGACGTCTCGCTGCGCTCGCAGATGCTCGACCTCATGATGAACCTGCAGGACAGGCTGGGCCTCTCCTATGTCTTCATCAGCCATGACATCGGCGTCATCCGCTACATGTGCGACCGCGTCGCCGTGATGTATCGCGGGCAGGTGGTCGAGACCGGCTCCGCCGACCAGGTGTGCAATGCACCGACCCACCCCTATACGCAGGCGCTGCTCTCGGCGATCCCAAGGCCCGACCCGCGGGCGAGGACGATGCACATGCGGCACCGCTATGCGGGGTGAGAGACGTCCGTTCCATGCTCCCGTGTCATCCCCTGCGGCCGGCGAAGCCGGCCGGGAAGGGGATCCAGACTTTGGAGAGTTGGCCCCGGGATCCCCTTCCCGCGCCTGCGGCGCGCCGGGGATGACACGGTGGCTGGAATAAGCAGAAGAGTCCCGAGGTCCCATGAAGATCACCGAGATCCGCACCTACCTGATGCACGCCGGCTCGCCGAACCTGAAGACCTGGGCGGCGGATGGCTCCTTCGGGCACCAGACCTTCTCGAAGAACCTCACGGGATCGCGCAACTGGCTCTTCGTGAAGCTGTTCACCGACGCCGGCATCACCGGCATCGGCGAGTGCTCGGGCTGGCCGCGGGTGATCGAGACCGCCGTGAAGGATCTCGCGCGCATCGTGGTGGGGGAGGACCCCACGCATATCGAGCGGCTCTGGCAGAAGATGCACATCGCCATCATGGGCCACGGCCTCACCGGCACGGTGGGCGCGGGCGCCATCACCGGCATCGACATGGCGCTCTGGGACATCAAGGGCAAGGCGCTCGGCGTGCCCGTTTGGAACCTGCTGGGCGGCAAGGTGCGCGACCGCATCCGCATCTACGGCCACGCCAACACGCCCGAGGCGGCGCTGAGCCTCCGGGAGCGCGGCTTCACCGCCTTCAAGATGGGCGGCGTCTCTAACCCCGTGAACAAGTTCGCGGCTTTGCGCGAGGCCGTGGGCGACGAGATGGACATCGCCATCGACCTGCACGGCCCGCCCTGGCTCACCCCCGCCGACGCCGTGAATGTCTGCAAGGAACTCGAGCGCTTCCGGCCGCTCTGGGCGGAGGACCCCGTCGCACCGGACAGCCTCGAGGGCTTCCGCCGCATCCGGCAGCATTCGAGCGTGCCGCTGGCGGCGGGCGAGCGGCAGGCCACGATCTTCGGCGAGCGCGAGCTCATCGAGCACGAGCTCGTCGACGTCATCCAGCCCGACACGGGCCGGGCCGGCGGCCTCACGCAGATGAAGAAGATCGCCGCGATGGCCGAGGCCCACCACATCATGATGGCCCCGCATTCCGGCTCCCTCGGCCCCGTCGCCGAATATGCCGCGCTGCACCTGCTCGCCGCGATCCCCAACGGCCTCATCCTCGAGCGCATCGAGGACGACTGGGACGGCCGCGCCCGCACCATCGTACCCCACCCCGTGCAGCAGGACGGCTTCCTCACGGTGCCGGACGCGCCCGGTCTCGGCTGCGACATCGACGAGGACTTCGTGGCCCAGTTCCCGAGCGAGGCCAACGTCTCGGTGCCCGTGACGGAGGCCTCCGGCAGCTACGCCAAGGGCACCTATGGCGAGCACGTCTACGTCCAGACGCGCCTCGGCAAGGCGACGTATTTCCCGAGGGGTTGAGGGCTAATTCCAACGAATGCCGGGCGATCCCCCTCCCCCTTGTGGGGAGGGGTGCTAACGACCCGCGCCGCGGCTGAAGACTCGAACTGCCTGAAAGGACCCGCCCATGAAGATCGATCGCCTGCGGATGTTCATGACCCGCGACAAGGACCGGCCGCGGCTCGTGATTGCGCTCGACACCGATGACGGGCTGACGGGCTGGGGCGAGTGCTACAACCATGGGCCGGACAAGGCGCTGATGCCGCTGCTCGACTACATGATGACCTTCATCCGCGGGCAGGACCCGACGCGGATCGAGTTCATCGTCAATTACCTCCTGCAGCAGACGCGCTTCCCGCCGGGCGCGCTGGGGCTCGCGGCGATCTCGGCCATCGACCATTGCCTGTGGGACATTTCGGCCAAGGCTTTGGGCGTCCCGGTCTACCGGCTGCTCGGCGGCCATGCGCGCGACCGTGTGCGCGTCTATGCCGGCGTCTACACCGCGCCGGACGCCGCCATCGCGCGCGACCAGCTCGACGCGCTCAACGCGGAGTGGGGCCTCACCGCCTTCAAGCTCTCGCCCTACCGCATCGACATCCACGCCCATCGCTGGGGCGAGGTGGTGCGTACCTCGGCGGAGTATTTCCGCAGCCTGCGCGAGACGGTGAACCCCGCCTACGAGATCGCCTTCGACGCCCACGCCAAGATCTTCGAGGTGGGCCAGGCGATCCAGCTCGGCAATGCGCTCGCGCCCTACGACCCGCTCTTCTTCGAGGAGCCGATCCGGCCGGAGAACGTCGAGGCCTGGGGCGACCTGAAGCGGGGGCTCGCCTGCACGCTCGCCACGGGCGAGTCGCTCTACAGCCGCTTCGAGTTCCTGCGACTGCTCTCGGTGAAGGGCTGCGACATCATCCAGCCCGACATCTGCGTGGTCGGGGGCCTCCTGGAAATGCGCAAGATCGCCGCCATCGCCGAGGCGCACTATGTCAGCGTCGCCCCGCACAACCCGATGGGACCGCTGGCCACCGCCGTGAACGTCCACTTCTCGGCGGCGCAGCCCAATTTCCGCATCCTCGAATACCGGCTGCCGCACGGCCCCGGCTACGCCTTCGGCACGGGCAAGGACGAGAAGCCCTCCGAGGACCAGCGCCTGCAAGGCGCCTGGTACGTGCAGGACCCCTACTTGCCCAAGGACGGCTACCTCGAGCTGCGCCCCGACCGCCCCGGCTGGGGCGTCGAGATGGACATGGAGGTGCTGGGCAAGGAGGACTACGTCCACTGGGAGCGCAAGGTGCCGAGGCGGCCGGACGGGTCGACGGCGTATGTGTAGGGCGGACGAGGCTCCGCCCCGTCACTCACCCACGGCCGTCATCCCGGGCGCGCCGCAGCGCGAAGCGGTGCGGTGCAGACCCGGGACCCAGGACAACGCGCCCTTGTCCTGATGCAGCGTTGTCCTGGGTCCCGGCTCTCCGCTGCGCTCCGGCCGGGATGACAGCCGCGAGGGGAACAGCGGCCTTGAGCCCTACCCCACCCCGTTCTGCACCAGCATCGCCCGCATCCGCGCGGCGGCCAGGTCCGGATCCCGCAGCAAGCCCGCCGCATCGGCCAGCCGGAAGACGTCGGCGTAGTGCAGGATGCCGCGGGCGCTCTCCATGCCGCCGACCATGCGGAAATGGGACTGGAAGCCGTTGAGCCAGGCGAGGAATACGACGCCAGCCTTGTAGAACTGGGTTGGCGCCTCGAAGATGCGCCGCGACAAAGGCACGGTGGGCCCGAGGATGGCGTGGTAGCCGGCGAGGTCGCCCGCCGCGAGCCTGTCGAGCGCCGCGGCGGCGGCCGGCGCGATCGGATCGAAGATGCCGAGCAGGCCGTGCGAGAGGTGCTGGCCGTCGCCGGCGATCAGGTCGGCATAGTTGAAGTCGTCGCCGGTATACATCTTCACGCCGTGCGGCAGCATGGCGCGCATGCGTTCCTCGTAGGCCTGCTCCAGCAGCGAGATCTTGATGCCGTCCACCTTGGCGGCGTGCCGGTCGATCAGCGACAGGCAGGTCGCCATGGCCTGGTCGACGTCGCCGGAGCCCCAGTAGCCGTCGAGCTGCGGGTCGAACATCGCGCCGAGCCAGTGCAGGATCACGGGCTGGCGCGCCTGCGCGATCAGCCGGCCATAGACGGCGAGGTAGTCGTCGCGCCCCTTGGCCACGCGGCAGAGCGCGCGGCTGGCCATCAGGATGATGCGCCCGCCGTGCTTCTCCACGTGGGCCATCTGCTCCTCGTAGGCGCGGATGACGTCGTCGAGGCTGCGGGCGTCGGCGGGGTCGAGCTGGTCCGTCCCCGCGCCGCAGGCGAGGTCGGCGCCGGGGACCGTGCGGGCCTCCGCGAGCGAGCGGGCGATGAGTTCCTGAGCGCCAGCCCAGTCGAGCCCCATGCCGCGCTGGGAGGTGTCCATCGCCTCGGCGATGGCGAAGCCGAGACCCCAGAGATGGCGGCGGAAGGCGAGCGTCGCCTCCCAGTCCACGGCAGGCCTGCGCCAGGGATCGTCGAGCCGCAGGGGATCCGCCACCACATGGGCGGCCGCATAGACGGTGCGGGGAAAGCCGCCCTCGTGGCGGTCGGGAAAGCGGGAGGGGCCGGAGAGGGTGAAGGGCTGCAGGGTCCCGCCGGGGGCGGGCAGCGTCAGCGTCGGCATGGCTCTCTCCTTCGTTTCCCCCGGCCCCATATTGGCTGTCTCTTGCGGGCCGTCCCGAGGTCGCATGCACCGGCTTGACAGGGCTACGACCTTCGTCCAAGAATGCCCATTAGAACGTTCCAATGTCAAGCGACGGCAGGCCCTCGTTCGGAAATCACAAGTAACGTCAGTATCTTGTGGAATCTGAACGGAAGCCCTGACGCAAGCGATCGAAACGTTCCAAAGAACTTGCGCACGGCCGCGACCTCCTGGCGGGGCGACGGACGGAGCGGGAGAGAGACCCCATGGGCGAGACGAAGCCAGCCTCCGGCCGGCCGACCACGATCGTCGACATCGCGCGCGCCGCGGGCGTGTCGAAGTCGACCGTGTCGCTCGTCCTGAAGGGCTCGCACCTCGTCAAGCCCGAGACCCGCGAGCGGGTCGAGCATGTCATCCAGCAATTCGGCTACGTCTATAACCGCGGCGCGGCGAACCTGCGCACGGCCACCTCCCACTTCGTGGGCATGGTGATCTCCGACCTCACCAACCCCTTCTTCGCCGAACTCGCCGTCGGCATCGAGGACGCGCTCTACAAGCTCGGCTTCGTGCCGATCCTCGCCAACACGAACGAGGACCTGGAGCGCCAGCAGCACGTGCTGCGCTCGCTGCGCGAGCACGGCGTCGCCGGCATCATCATGAGCCCGGCGCGCGGCACGGACGCGCTGAGCCTCGCCCAGTCGCCCGGCCGCGCCATCCCGATGGTGCTGACGATGCGCCGCGTGCTCGGCAGCCCGCTCCCCTATGTCGGCCCCGACAACCGGGCCGGCGCGCGCAAGGGCGTGGCGCACCTCATCGAGATGGGCCACCGCCGCATCGCCTTCCTGGGCGGCGACCTCACGATGACCACGATGCACGAGCGCCTCGAAGGCTATCGCGACGCGCTGATGGAGGCCGGCATCGCGCCGGACCCGGACCTCGTCTTCGAGACCAACCCCACCCGCGAGGGCGGGCGCGAGGGCATCGAGCGGGCGCTGGCCATTCCGCGGCCGCCGACGGCCTTCACCTGCTACAACGACATCGTGGCGATGGGCGCGACCCGGGCGCTCGCCACGCGGGGGATCCGCGTGGGCGAGGAGATCGCGGTCGTCGGCTTCGACGACATCGCGGAGGCCGAGCACAACGCCCCGCCGCTCACCACGGTCGACGCGGACACCCGCATCATGGGCGCGCGCGCGGCGCAGAGCCTGCTCTCGCTGATCCAGGGCGGCGACCCCGTGGGCCTCTCCTTCACGGGCGGCACGCGGCTCGTCATCCGCGAGAGCAGCCGGCCGGTCGAGCCAGGCAAGGTCAGGAGGTCGGCATGAGCATCCGCTGGGGCCTGATCGGCGCGAGCACGATCGCGAAGGAGTGGGTGATCGGGGCGATCCGCGCCAATGGCGGGGAGATCGTCTCCGTGATGTCGAGCGACGCCGGCCGGGCGCAGGCCTATGCCGCCGAGAACGGCGTCCCGCAGGGCGTGAACAGCCTCGACGCGCTGCTGGGGTCCGGCATCGACGCCGTCTACATCTCCACCACGAACGAACTGCATCACGCCCAGACGCTCGCGGCGGCGAAGGCCGGCAAGCACGTGCTCTGCGAGAAGCCTCTGGCGCTCGCCTTGCCGGAGTCCCGCGAGATGGTCGCGGCCTGCGAGGCGGCCGGCGTGGTGATGGGCACGAACCACCACCTGCGCAACGCCGGCACGCACCGCGCCATGCGCGACGCCATCGCGGCGGGCCGCATCGGCAGGCCGCTCTTCGCCCGCGTCTTCCACGCCGTCTACCTGCCGCCGCATCTGCAGGGCTGGCGCATCACCACGCCGGGCGCCGGCGCGGGCGTCGTCATGGACATCACCGTGCACGACGCCGACACGCTCCGTTTCGTGCTGGGCGAGGAGCCCGTCGAGGTCACCGCCTTCACGCAGGAGGGCGGCATGGGCGCCGCCGGCATCGAGGACGGCGTGATGGGCGTCATCCGCTTCCAGTCCGGCCTGCTGGCGCAGTTCCACGATGCCTTCACCACGAAATACGCCACCACCGGCTTCGAGGTGCACGGCACGGAGGGCTCGCTGATCGGCACGAACTGCATGACGCAGAAGAGCATCGGCGAGGTGCTGCTGCGCACGGCCGCGGGCGAGGAGTCCCTGACCATCGACCGCACGAACCTGTATGAGCGCGCGCTCGCCGCCTTCCATTCCGCCATCCGCGGCGAGGGCCGGCCTTCCGCCACGGGCGAGGACGGCGTGCGCTCCATGGCCGTCGGCGTCGCCGCGCTCGAATCCGCCACGTCCCGCCGCCCCGCGGCTGTCGATCCCGGTCTCTGACGGAGCCCGCCCCATGGCCTTCCCCCGCGTGATGACAGCAGACGAAGCCGCCGCCCTTGTGCCGGACGGCGCGGTCGTCACCGTGTCCTCCTCCTCGGGCCTCGGCTGCCCGGACGCCGTGCTGGCCGCGCTCGGCCGGCGCTTCGATCACACCGGGCATCCGCGCAACATCACGACCCTGCACCCCATCGCCGCCGGCGACATGTGGGGCATCAAGGGCATCGACCACATCGCCAAAGACGGCCTCCTCGCCCGCGTGCTCGCCGGCTCCTATCCGTCAGGCCCCTCCTCGGCCGAACCGCCGCAGATCTGGCAGATGGTCTCGGGCGACCGAATCCCCTGCTACAATATCCCCTCCGGCATCCTGTTCGACATACACCGCGAGGCCGCCCGCAAGGGGCCGGGCGTGCTGACCAAGATCGGCCTCGACACCTTCGTCGATCCCGACCGCGAGGGCTGCGCCATGAATGCGCGCGCCGCGGCCGAACCCATCGTGAGCAAGGTGCAGTTCGCCGGCGACACCTGGCTCTTCTTCCCCACGATCACGCCGCAGGTCGCCATCATCCGAGCGACGACAGCGGACGAGCGCGGCAACCTCAGCTACGAGCACGAGGGCGGCTATCTCGGCCCGCTCGACCAGGCCATGGCCGTGCGCAACAATGGCGGCGTCGTCATCGCGCAGGTGAAGCGCCTCGCGCAGGCCGGCACGCTGAAGCCGCACGACGTCTTCGTGCCGGGCATCCTCGTCGACGCCATCGTCGTCGCGCCCGAGCAGATGCAGACAACGCAGACCGTCTACGACGCCGCGATCTCCGGCGAGGTGTTCCGACCGCTCTCCTCCTTCGAGACGCCGGCCTTCGACGTGCAGAAGGTGATCGCGCGCCGCGTCGCGCGCGAGCTGCGCCAGGGCGACGCCGTCAATATCGGCTTCGGCGTCTCGGCCAACGTGCCGCGCATCCTCATCGAGGAGGGCTGCCACGGCGCGGTCACCTGGGTGATCGAGCAGGGCGCCGTGGGCGGCGTGCCGCTGCTCGACTTCCAGTTCGGCTGCGCTTCCAACGCCGAGGCCATCGTGCCCTCGCCCTACCAGTTCACCTACTTCCAGGGCGCGGGCTTCGACGCCTCGCTGCTCTCCTTCCTGCAGATCGACCGGGACGGCTCGGTCAACGTCTCCAAGCTCGGCGTGCGGCCGCATGTCACGGCGGGGGCGGGCGGCTTCGTGGATATCACTGCCAGGGCTCGCAAGATCGTGTTCTCCGGCTATTTCACCGCCGGGGCCGGCCTCTCGGTCGAGGCGGGGGAACTCGCCATTCTGCGCGAGGGCAAGGTGAAGAAGCTCGTGGACCAGGTCGAGCACGTGTCCTTCTCGGGGCGGCGCGCGGTGGAGCAGGGCCAGCACATCACCTACGTCACCGAGCGCTGCGTCATGGAGCTGCGCCCCGCGGGCGTCACCGTCACCGAGATCGCGCCCGGCGCGAACCTGGAGCGCGACGTGCTCGCGCAGGCGACCTTCCCCCTGCAGGTCGCGCGCGACCTGCGCACCATGGAGGCCGCCCTGTTCCGGCCCGGCCCCGTCGGCTTCGACCTCAAGGGGGCCGCATGAGCGACGCGGTCCGCCTCACGATCGAAGGCCACCTCGCCACCATCACGCTGGCGCGGCCCGAGAAGCTGAACGCGCTCGACCGGGGCATGCTGGCCGCGCTCGGCGAGGCGGCGGCCGCCATCGACGGGGCGGACGACGTGCGCTGCGCGCTCATCCACGGCGAGGGCAAGGCCTTCTGCGCGGGCGGCGACATCGTCGCCTGGGGCGGGCTGCCGGCCATCGAGATGTGGCGCAGCTGGACGCGCGCCGGCCACCGCGCCTTCGACGCGCTGGCCCGCCTGCACGCGCCGCTCATCGCCGTGCTCTCCGGCCATGCGCTGGGCGGCGGACTGGAACTCGCGGGCTGCGCCGACCTGCGCATCGCCGAGCCGCAGGCCAAGCTCGGACTGCCGGAGACGGGCATCGCCATGGTGCCGGGCTTCTCCGGCACGCAGCGCCTCGTGCGCCGCTTCGGCGCGGGCGTGATCCGCCGCCTGGCGCTGACGGGCGAGATCATGCCCGCCGAGCGGGCCCTGACGCTCGGCATCGTCGACGAGGTCGTGCCGCAGGGCCAGGCTCTGGCGCGGGCGAAGGAGCTTGCGGACAACATCGCCGCGCGCGGCCCCGCCGCGACAGCCGTGACGAAGCAATTGATCAACGCTGCGGAAGGCGAGGGGGACGAGGCCGCGACCCTGGAGGGTCTCGCCGGCGCCTTCGCCTCCTTCACGCAGGATGGCGCCGAGGGCGTCGCCAGCTTCCGCGAGAAGCGCCCCGCGCGCTACGAGAACCGGTGAGGGCCATGACGCAGCGCCCCGCCACCACGATTTCACTGCCGTTCGCGGCTCGCCCGGCTGAGACCGGGGTCGAGGCAAGACCGGAGCCGAGGAAAGTGCAGTCGAAAACGCCGCCGGACGAATCCGGCATCCAAACTCGATCGGGAGGATCGGACAGATGAAGACCATCGGAACCGCGCTCGCCGGAGCGCTGCTCGCCACGACGATGATGTCGGGCGCAGCCTTCGCCCAGACCAAGGAAGTGCAGATGCTGCACTGGTGGACCTCGGGCGGCGAGGCCGCGGCGCTGAACGTGCTGAAGAAGGACCTGGGCGACCAGGGCTTCTCGTGGAAGGACGTGCCCGTGGCGGGCGGCGGCGGCGACGCGGCCATGACGGCGCTGAAGGCCATGGTGGCCGCCGGCAACTACCCCACGGCCTCGCAGATGCTCGGCTACACCGTCCTCGACTACGCCCAGGCGGGCGTGATGGGCAACCTGAACGATGTCGCCAAGGCCGAGGGCTGGGACGCCGCCGTGCCGAAGCCCCTGCAGAAGTTCTCCACCTACAAGGGCAACTGGGTCGCCGCCCCGGTGAACGTCCACTCCGTGAACTGGCTGTGGATCAACAAGGCCGTCCTCGAGAAGATCGGCGGCACCGAGCCCAAGACCTTCGACGACCTCATCAAGCTGCTCGACAAGGCCAAGGCGGCCGGCGTGATCCCGCTCGCGCTGGGCGGCCAGAACTGGCAGGAGGCCACCATGTTCGACAGCGTCGTGCTGTCGACCGGCGGCGCCGAGTTCTACAAGAAGGCGTTCAACGACCTCGACGAGTCGGCCCTCAAGTCCGACACGATGAAGAAGGCCTTCGACAATCTCGCCAAGCTCAAGACCTACGTCGACCCGAACTTCTCGGGCCGCGACTGGAACCTGGCCACGGCGATGGTGATCAAGGGCGACGCCCTCATGCAGGTGATGGGCGACTGGGCCAAGGGCGAGTTCGTCGCGGCAAAGAAGGAAGCCGGCAAGGACTATCTCTGCCCGCGCTTCCCCGGCACCGACGGCACGGTGATCTACAACTCCGACATGTTCGGCATGTTCAACGTGCCGGCCGACCGCAAGGCCGCCCAGGAGGCCCTCGCCAAGGCCACGATGTCGAAGAGCTTCCAGGTCGCCTTCAACATCGTGAAGGGCTCGGCGCCGGCGCGAGTGGACGTGTCCGACGAGAAGTTCGACGCCTGCGGCAAGAAGGCGATCGGCGACCTCAAGGCCTCCAACGAGAAGGGCACCCTGTTCGGCTCGCTCGCCCAGGGCTACGGCGCCCCGCCGGCCGTCGCCAACGCCTACAAGGACGTCGTGACCAAGTTCGTGCACGACCAGATCAAGACCTCCGACGAGGCCGTGAAGCAGCTGGTCGCGGCGATCAACGACGCGAAGTAAGATGATGCTCCGGGCGCGGGATAACCCGCGCCCGGACGCCCGGCCAGGTCGATCATTCTGCGCGTCATCCCCGGCCGTCGCGGCGAAACCGCGGCGGGGAAGGGGATCCAGCAGGATGGTGGGTCCTGGATCCCCTTCCCGGCCTGCTGCGCAGGCTGCCGGGGATGACACCGACGGGCCGAGAACGAACAGCAGAGGGAGGGACCCGTGACGTCGATCACCACCATGCCCGTCGTGCGCCCCGAGCGCGAGGCCGGCCGGTCCTCGCTCCGCGGGCGCCTGCAGGACGCGCTGCCGAAGATCGTGCTCGCACCGAGCTTCGCGGCGGTCATCGTCTTCGTCTACGGCTTCATCCTGTGGACGATCTACCTGTCCTTCACGAACTCGAAGACCTTTCCCAACTACACGCTGACGGACGCGCGGGCCTACCAGCGCCTGTGGACCTGGACCTTCCAGTCCGACCCGCCCTCCTCCTGGTACACCTCGATCACCAACCTCGGCATTTTCGGGGTGCTCTATATCGGCATCTGCCTGGCGCTCGGCCTGTTCCTGGCCATCCTGCTGGACCAGAAGATCCGCGGCGAGGGCGTGCTGCGGCCGATCTACCTCTACCCGATGGCGCTCTCCTTCATCGTGACGGGCGTCGCCTGGAAGTGGTTCCTCGACCCCGGCCTCGGCCTCGAGAAGACCCTGCATGCCTGGGGCTGGACGAGCTTCCACTTCGACTGGATCAAGAACAAGGACCGCGTGATCTACACGGTCGTCATCGCCGGCGTCTGGCAGGCCTCGGGCTTCGTGATGGCGATGTTCCTGGCGGGCCTGCGCGGCATCGACGGCGAGATCATGAAGGCCGCTCAGATCGACGGCGCGACGACGACGCAGCTCTACCGGCGCATCGTCATCCCCATGCTGCGGCCGGTCTTCCTGTCCGCCTTCATCGTGCTCGCGCACATGGCGATCAAGTCCTACGACCTCGTCGTCGCCCTGACCTCCGGCGGGCCCGGCGGCTCGGCCTGGCTGCCGTCGAACTTCATGTACGAGTACACCTTCAAGCGAAACGAGATGGCCGTGGGCTCGGCGAGCGCCGTGATCATGCTGATGACCATCTCGGCCATCATCATCCCCTACCTCTATTCCGAGCTGAAGGAGAAGGGCCGATGAGCGCCGCAGCCTCCTCCACGCCGGCCGGAACCGGCCAGCTCGTCAACCGCATCGTCATCTACGGGCTTCTGGTCCTCTTCGCGCTCGTCTACCTCATCCCGCTCTTCGTGATGCTGGTGACGTCGTTCAAGACGATGCCGGAGATCCAGGACGGCAACATGCTCGCCTTCCCGCGCGAGCCCACCGTCGAGCCATGGGCCAAGGCCTGGGGCGAGGCCTGCGTCGGCCTCACCTGCGCGGGGATCAAGGGCTATTTCTGGAACTCCATCAAGATGGTGGTTCCCTCGGTCCTGATCTCCACGATCCTCGGCGCGCTGAACGGCTACGTGCTGACGAAATGGCGCTTCCGCGGCCACAAGCTCGTCTTCGGGCTGATGCTCTTCGCCTGCTTCATCCCCTTCCAGGCTGTGCTGTTGCCGATGGCGACGATCCTGGGCTCGCTGGGCCGGCTCGGCAACGACCTCGCCGCGGTGTTCGGCTGGAACTTCGGGCTTGGCAACTCCACGGTGAACCTCGTCATCGTCCACGTGGTCTACGGCCTCGGTTTCACGACGCTCTTCTTCCGCAACTATTACGAGGCGTTCCCGACCGAGCTGGTGAAGGCCGCGCAGGTGGACGGGGCGAGCTTCTTCCAGATCTTCTGGCGGATCCTGCTGCCCAACTCCGCGCCGATCTTCGTCGTCACGGTGATCTACCAGTTCACCAACATTTGGAACGACTTCCTCTTCGCCTCCGCCTATGCGGGCTCGGGCGACGTGATGCCGATGACGGTGGCCCTCAACAACGTCGTCAACACCTCCACGGGCGTGGTCGAATACAACGTCAACATGGCCGCCGCGATCATCGCGGCCCTGCCGACGCTCTTCGTCTACGTCGTCGCCGGACGCTACTTCGTGCGCGGCCTCATGGCCGGCGCTGTGAAAGGGTGAGACCCATGGCCTTCCTCGAAATGGCAGGATTGCGCAAGCGCTTCGGCAACGTGGAGATCCTCAAGGGGATCGACATCACCCTCGATAAAGGCGGCTTTCTCGTCCTCGTAGGGCCGTCCGGCTGCGGCAAGTCCACCTTGCTGAACACGATCGCGGGGCTGGAGACCATCACCTCCGGCGAGATCCGCATCGACGGGCAGGTCGTCAACGACCTGCATCCCTCCAAGCGCGACATCGCCATGGTGTTCCAGAGCTACGCGCTCTATCCGAACATGACGGTGGCCGAGAACATCGCCTTCGCGCTGGAGATGCGCGGCGTCTCCAAGGAGGAGCGGCGCAAGGCGGTGGAAGGCGTCGCCAAGATGCTGCAGATCGGCCACCTCCTGGACCGCAAGCCGAGCCAGCTCTCCGGCGGCCAGCGCCAGCGCGTCGCCATGGGCCGAGCGCTCGTGCGCGATCCGCGCATCTTCCTGTTCGACGAGCCGCTCTCCAACCTCGACGCCAAGCTCCGCGTGGACATGCGGACCGAGATCAAGAGGCTGCACAACGCCACGGGCGCCACGATCGTCTACGTCACGCACGACCAGATCGAGGCCATGACGCTCGCCACCAAGATCGCCGTGCTGAAGGACGGCGAGGTGCAGCAGGTCGGCACGCCCAGCGAGATCTACAACCGCCCGGCCAACCTCTTCGTCGCGGATTTTATGGGCAACCCCGCCATGAACCTCATGGAGGCGAGCGTGCAGAGCGAGGGCGGACGCACGGTGCTCTCCCTCACCCGCGAAGGCGACGGCGCCATCCGCCTGCCCGTCCCCGCCTCGGTGCAGGCCGGCGGCCTCGGCGACGGCCGAAAGGTGATCCTCGGCATCCGGCCGGAGGCGATCACCGACCAGGACGGCGCGGACCGCAACTCCAACGCCATCCAGGTGGTCGAGAGCCTCGTCGAGGTGGTCGAGCCCGCGGGCTCCGACACGTTCGTGGTCACGCATATCGCCGGCAAGGAAGTCACGGCCCGCATGCGCGCCGACGCCGAGGTCAAGGCCGGCACCCGCCTGCCCTTCGCCTTCAATCTCGACAAGGCCGTGCTCTTCGACCCCGGCACGGGCCTGCGGCTGTAGTAGCAGCGCGTGTCATCCCCGGCGGCCGGCGAAGCCGGCCGGGAAGGGGATCCAGACTTGGCATGGTGCATCCTGGATCCCCTTCCCGGCGCTTCGCGCCGCCGGGGATGACACGCAGCTTGACGTTCTAAATCGGTTCAGGACCTGGCATGCCCCCTTCCTCACCCGACGTCCTCATCATCGGCAGCGGCATGGGCGGCGCGACGCTGGCGGCGGGGCTGGCGGGGTCGGGCGCGTCGGTGCTCATCGTCGAGAGAGGCGAGCAACTGCCCGACGAGCCCTGCGCGCGGGATGTCAGCGCCATCTTCGTGGGCGGGCGCTACCGGCCGAAGGAACAGTGGCACGACAGCGAGGGGCGGCTCTTCAGCCCAGGCAACTATTACTATCTCGGCGGAAACTCGAAGTTCTACGGCGCGGTCATGCTGCGCTACCGCGAGAAGGACTTCTCGCCGCTGGAGCACGCTGAGGGCGTCACTCCCGGCTGGCCGTTCCCCTACGCCACGCTGGAGCCTTGGTACGGCGCGGCGGAGCGGCTCTTCGAGGTCCGCGGCGCAGTCGGCGAGGATCCCTGGGAGCCGCCGCATTCCACGCCCTATCCGCACGGCCCGGTGCCGGACGAGGAGCCGATCGCACGCGCTCGCGAGCGGCTGAAGGGGGCAGGCCTGCACCCCTTCTCCCTGCCGCTCGCCGTCGACATCGAGCGCTGGCTCGCGCGCGCGCCGACGCCCTGGGACGCCTATCCCGACACGCGCGCCGGCAAATACGACGCCGAGACCGCCTCGCTCGCCAAGGCGCTCACCGACCCCAACATCAGCGTCCTCACCCGCACCCGCGCGCTCCGCCTGATCGCAGCGCCCGACGGGCGGATCGAGGGCGTGGAGGTGGAGGGCGACGACGGCGCGCGCCAGGTGCTCAAGGCCGGCATCGTCGTGCTGGCGGCCGGCGCGGTGAATTCCGCCGCCCTGCTGCTCGCCTCCGCCGACGAGGCCCGGCCGGAGGGGCTGGCCAACCGCTCGGGCGTGGTGGGCCGCCACTTCATGAACCACAACGCCTCGGCCATGCTGGCCTTCGACCCCAGGCTGAAGAATCGCTCCGTCTACCAGAAGACCATCGGCCTCAACGACTTCTACTTCTCAGACGGGCAGGGCGGCCCGCCTCTCGGCAACGTGCAGCTTCTGGGCAAGATCAGTGGCCCGGTCCTCAAGGCGAACCTCCCTGCCATTCCCATGATGCTGCTCGACGGCATGGCCGCCTGGAGCTTCGACTGGTACCTGATGAGCGAGGACCTGCCGCACCCCGACAGCCGCGTGCGGCTCGACGGCGGGCGGATTGTGCTGGATTGGCGGCGCACCAACATGGCCGCGCACGAGGGCCTGGTGCGGCGGATGCGCGAGCGCTTCCGCGCGGCGGGCTTCCCCGTCGTGCTGTCCAAGCCCTTCGACAAGCGCACGCCCTCGCACCAGTGCGGCACGATCCGCTTCGGGAACGACCCCGCGACCTCGGCGCTCGACCCGCTCTGCCGGGCGCATGACCACCCGAACCTCTATGTGGTCGACGCCTCCTTCCTGCCGACCTCGGCCGCCGTGAACCCGGCTCTCACCATCGCCGCGCAGGCCTTGCGGGTGGCGGACCACCTGCGCGGGGGGATCCTGGCGCGTGCGCGTGAGACCAGCGGGGAGGCTGCGCCATGACCGGGACCCGTCCTGTCGCCGTCGTCACCGGAGCCGCCCGCGGCATCGGCCGCGCCATCGCCCTGGAACTCGCCGGCGTGGGCTTCGACCTCGCCTTGCCGCTGCTCGAGCCGGAGGGCGAGGAGGCCGCCGGCCTGCTCGAAGCGCTCGCCGCCAAGGGCGCGGCGGCGCTGCCGCTCACCAGCGACCTCGCGGCCGTCGAGACGCACGAGGCCACAGCGGCGGCCGTCGCCGGGCGCTTCGGCCGGCTCGACGTGGTCGTCAACAATGCCGGCATGGGCGCGGTCGTGCGCGGCGACGTGCTCGACCTCTCGCCGGAAAACTTCGACACCGTAATGGGCGTCAACCTGCGCGGCACGCTGTTCTTCACCACGGCCTGCGCGCGCGCGATGCTGCGCCTCGGAGACAATGGCGCGCCGCGCAGCGTGATCACCATCTCGTCCGTCTCGGCGGAGATGGCATCGCCCGAGCGCACGGACTACTGCATCTCCAAGGCCGGGCTTTCCATGGCCATGAAGAACCTGGCCGTTCGCCTCGCGCCCGAGGGCGTCGCGGTCTTCGAGCTGCGCCCCGGCATCATCCGCACGCCCATGACGGCGGCCGTGGCCCCCAAATACGACGCCCGCATCGCCGACGGCCTCGTCCCCGCCGGCCGCTGGGGCGAGCCCGAGGACGTCGCCGCCATGGTCGCGGCTCTGGCCTCGCGTCGCCTCGGCTTCGCCACCGGCAGCGTCATCGCCGTCGACGGCGGTTTGTCCATTCCACGCCTGTGATCGAGAGGTCCCATGCCCGCCCTTGATCCCTCCTATGACTACGTCATCGTCGGCGCCGGGCCGGCCGGTTGCGTGATGGCGAGCCGGCTGAGCGAGGATCCCTCCATGCGGGTCGCGCTGCTGGAGGCCGGCGGGCGGGACTTGCACCCGCTGTTCCACATGCCCGCGGGCTTCGCCAAGATGACCAAGGGCATCGCGAGCTGGGGCTGGTCCACCGTGCCGCAGAAGCACCTGGGCGGGCGCGTGCTGCGCTTCACCCAGGCCAAGGTGCTGGGCGGCGGCTCCTCCATCAACGCGCAGATCTACACCCGTGGCAACGCCAGGGACTACGACGCCTGGGTGTCGGAAGCCGGCTGCGATGGCTGGGCCTACGCCGACGTGCTGCCCTACTTCAAGCGCGCCGAGGACAACCAGCGCTTCGCCAACGAATACCATGGCTATGGCGGGCCGATCGGCGTCTCCGTGCCGATCAACCCCCTGCCGATCAGCGAGGCCTTTCTCCGTGCCGCGCAGGAATACGGCATCCCCTACAATCCCGATTTCAACGGGGCGAAGCAGGACGGCATCGGCCACTACCAGGTGACGGTGCGCAACGCGCGCCGCTCCTCCGCCGCCTCGGCCTACTTGCGGCCGGCCAAGGGTCGCAAGAACCTCACCGTGCTCCCCGTCTCGGCGGTCACGCGCGTCCTCGTCGAGAAGGGCCGGGCCACGGGCGTCGAGGTGGCGGGCGAAGGTGGGGCGCTTTCGCGCATCAGGGCGGAACGGGAGGTCATCGTCTCCTCCGGCGCCATCGGCTCGCCGCGGCTGCTGATGCTCTCCGGCATCGGCCCGGCCGATCACCTGCGCGCCGTCGGTGTCGACGTGGTGCACGACCTGCCAGGCGTCGGGTCCAACCTGCAGGACCACCTCGACCTCTATGTGATCTGCGAGTGCACGGGCGACCACACCTATGACGGCTATGCCCGGCTCGACCGCACGATCTGGGCGGGCCTGCAATACCTCGCCTTCGGCAAGGGGCCGGTGGCTTCGACGCTCTTCGAGACAGGCGGCTTCTGGTACGCCGACAAGTCCGCGCGCTCGCCGGATATCCAGTTCCACCTGGGGCTCGGCTCGGGAATCGAGGCGGGCGTGGCGCGGCTCAAGAACGCCGGCGTGACCCTCAACACCGCCTTCCTGCGCCCGCGCTCGCGCGGCTCCGTGCGCCTCGCCAGCGCCGACCCGGCCGCCGCGCCGCTCATCGATCCCAATTACTGGGAAGACCCCTATGACCGCGCCGTCGCGCTGGACGGGCTGCGCATGGGCCGCGAGATCATGAAGCAGAAGGCGCTGGAGCCCTTCGTCATGGCCGAGCGCCTGCCGGGGCCTTCCGTGACGAGCGAGGAGGACCTCGCCCGCTTCGCGTACGAGACCTGCAAGACCGACCACCACCCCGCCGGCACCTGCAAGATGGGCACGGACGCCATGGCCGTCGTCACGCCCGACCTGAAGCTCCGCGGCATCGACAGCTTGCGCGTTTGCGATTCCTCGGTCATGCCGCTGCTCGTGTCGTCGAACACCAATGCGCCGACCATCATGATCGGGGAGAAGGGGGCGGACCTCGTGCGGGGCCGCGATCCGCTTCCCGCAGCGACAAACCTGATGCAGAGGGAGATCGCCTGATGCTGCGGTCCTTCATCGACGCCCGGATCGACGAGGCCATGGCCTTGTGCAGGGAGCACGGCTACGCCCTGCCGCCCTTCGCGCGCTGGAGCCCGCAGGAGGCCGTGCAGCACCCCGGCGCGCTCGACGCCATGGCGGCGGGCGGGCTGGGCTGGAACGTGGTTGAGTTCGGCTCCGGCGCTTTCGCGCAGCGGGGGCTCGTGGTGTTCACCAGCCGCATGGGGCCTGCCGAGGACCTGCCGAGCGGCGGCGGCCGACTCTACGCGGAAAAGATCCTCGTGGCGCAGGACGGGCAGGTGACGCCGCACCACTACCACGTGGTCAAGACCGAGGACATTATCAACCGCGGCGGCGCGAACTTCGTCGTCGAACTCATCGGCGTGGACAAGGAGGGCCGGCCGACCGACCAGCCGATCCGCGTGCGCAAGGACGTCGAGATCCTGGAGGTGCCAGCCCGCGGCAAGGTGATGCTCGCGCCGGGCGAGAGCATCGTGCTCGAGCCTTTCGTGGCGCACGCCTTCTGGGCGGAGGGCGGAACGGTGCTCGGCGGCGAGGTCTCCCTCGTCAACGACGATGCCACCGACAACTACTTCGTGCCGGCCCTGCCGCCGATGGACGCCGTCGTCGAGGACGAACCCGCGCGCTGGATCACCGTGGGCGACCTCGCCGCGCTGCGCGCCCGCGCCGCCACGGTGGCCCGCTCATGATCCGCCATGTCGTGCTGCTCAGGCCCGCCGCCGGGGTCTCCCCCGACGCCGTGCAGGCCGCGCTCGACGGCGTGGTCGCGCTGCAGGGCGTCGTGCCCGGCATCCTCGCTGTCCGCACCGGCCCCAATGTGAGCCCGGAAGGGCTCGGCCGCGGCTACACGCACGGCTTCGTCGTCGATTTCACGGACGCCGCCGCGCGCGACGCCTACCTGCCGCACCCCGCCCACCAGAAGGCCGGCGCGGCCCTGGTCGCCGTGGCGGAGGGCGGGATCGAGGGGATCCTGGTCTTCGATCTGGAGATGGGCTGAGCCGCCCCGCGGCTGGGTCTCACGCCGCGTGGGACGTCGGGGCTTCCGTGAGGATGGCGTAGAGGGCGGCTGGATCCTGCGTGGCGCGCAGCTTCTGCGTCACGCTCGTGTCGCGCAGCACGCGGGCGACACGGGCCAGCGCCTTCAGGTGGTCGGCTCCGGCCGCTTCCGGGGCGATGAGCAGGAAGAGCAGGTCGACGGGCTCGCCGTCCAAAGCTTCGAAATCGATGGGACGTTCCAGCCGGGCGAACAGGCCGAACAGCCGCTCCACCTTGGGCAGCTTTCCGTGCGGGATGGCGATGCCGTGGCCGATGCCGGTCGAGCCCAGGCGCTCGCGCTGCAGCAGGGTCTCGAAGATGTCGCGCTCGGGCAGCCCGGACGCCGTGGCGGCGTGCTCGGCCAGTTCCTGCAAAGCCTGCTTCTTGGAATTGGCCTTGAGCGTGGCGATCACGCCCTCGGGCTTGAGGAAATCGGAAAGAGGCATGATGGCCTTTTCGCTTGATCCGCGCCGCGCGGGACCGGGTGCAACAAACACGCCAGCCCCGGTTGGGCAGGGATAGACGTGGTCCTGGCTAGAGCGCGCCGTCGGCGCTCAGGGCCGGCGGATCGATCCAGCCGATGTTTCCGTCGCTCCGGCGGTAGACCATGTTGACCCTCCCGGAACCGGCGTGACGGAACACGACGACGGGGGCACCCGTCAAGTCCAGATCCACAACCGCCTCGCTGACGGAGAGCGTCCGCATCGCCTTCTTGGTCTCGGCGATGACCACGGGATGGAAGTCCTGGACCTCGACGTCGTCGTCCTCTTCCGGGGCCTGGATGACATAGGCCGGGATCTCGACCTCGCGGTTCGTCCCGTTGTGGGATCCGGTGCGGTCCTTGAGCCGGCGCTTGTAGCGTCGCAGCCGCTTCTCGATGCGCTCGGCGGCCTTGTCCGTGCTGAGGTAGGCGTCGTGCGCCATGCCCTCGGCCTGCAGCGTCACGCCCGAGGCGAGGTGGAGGGCGCAGTCGGTACGGAACCCCGTGCCTTCCTTCTCCACGGTCACGTGGCCCGTGAAGCCCCCGTCGAAGAACTTCGAGACGGCCGCGGATACGCGATCGGACACCTGCGCGCGGAGGGCTTCGCCGATGTCGAGGTTCTTTCCCGAGACTCTCAGGGGCATGGTGCGCACTCCGTGGACCGCGACGGTCGGATTTCCACCCCAACGTGTTCCCGCCATCCTGTCGAGGCGGCGGTTCAGTGACACGTAAGGACGGGCCCGGAGGAAGTCAATCAGCCCCGGTCAGGCGGTGCCTGCACGCGCCGCGCGCATCGCCATCTTCTCCCTCCGGCGCTCGACGGACGATGGAATCCTGAGGCCTTCCCGATACTTGGCGACCGTGCGCCGGGCGATGTCGATGCCCGAGCCGCGCAGCTTCTGAACGATGGCGTCGTCGGAGAGCACGTCCTCCGGGCTCTCCGCGTCGATCATCTGCTTGATGCGGAAGCGCACCGCCTCGGCGGAATGCGAGTCGCTGCCCCGGGTGCCCGCGATGGCCGCCGTGAAGAAGTACTTCATCTCGAAGATGCCGCGCGGCGTGGCCACATACTTGTTCGAGGTCACGCGGGAGACCGTCGATTCGTGCATGCCGATGGCGTCGGCCACGGTGCGCAGGTTGAGGGGGCGCAGGTGCTCGACGCCGTACATCAGGAAGGAATCCTGCTGGCGCACGATCTCGGTCGCGACCTTCAGGATGGTCTTGGCCCGCTGCTCGAGGCTGCGCGTCAGCCAGTTGGCGGTCTGCAGGCAATCCGTCACGTAGGTCTTGTCCGGCTCGGTCTTGGCGGCGCGCGAGACCTTGGCGAGGTAGGACTGGTTGATCAGCACGCGCGGCAGCACGTCGCTGTTGAGCTCGACCAGCCAGCTGCCGTCGGCGGCCTGGCGGACATAGACGTCGGGCACCACCGGCTGGATGGGCGAGCCGCCGAAGCGCAGGCCGGGCTTCGGGTCGAGCCGGCGCAGCTCGGCCACCATCTCCGCGAAATCCTCGTCGTCGACGCCGCAGAGCCGCTTCAGCGCCGCGAAGTCGCGCTTGGCCAGGAGATCCAGGTGCCCGACGAGGCAGGCCATGGCGGGGTCGAAGCGGTCGGCCTCGACGAGCTGCAGGCGCAGACATTCCGCGAGGTTGCGCGCGCCTACGCCGGTCGGCTCGAAGCCGTGAATGAGGCCCAGCACGCGCTCCACACGCGCCAGCGGAACACCGAGCCGCTCGGCCAGCGGCGCGATGGGCTCGACGATGTAGCCGGATTCCTCGACGAGATCGATCAGCGCCTGGCCGACCAGCCGGTCGACGGGATCCTGGGTGGCGACCTGGAGTTGCTCGTCGAGCGCGTCATGCAGGGAGCGCTGCGCAGCGACGTAGGATTCGAGCGAGACGTCCTCGTCGCCCTCGCGCCCGCCGCCGCCGACACCCGTCCAGCCGCCGGCCGACAGCATGAGTCCCTCGGCCTCCGTCTCCCGGCGCGGCTCGGGAGCGACGCTGGCCTCGTCCTGGAAGACGTTCTCGGCGCCGCTGTCGGGCTGGACGTCGATCTCGCCGCGCTCCGGGCTGATCTCCGGGGGCGACCAGTCCTCCCGCTCGGCGGAGACGCCCTCGCTCCCCTCGCCGGCGACCTCGGAGGCTGCCTCCCCGCCGGCCTCGCGTTCGCCGGGCTCGTCGGCGCGCTCCAGCAGCGGGTTTCGCTCGAGCTCGGCGTCAACGTAGTTGGCGAGTTCGAGGCTCGAGAACTGCAGGAGCTTGATGGCCTGCAGAAGCTGCGGGGTCATCACCAGCGACTGCCCCTGGCGGAGCTCGAGCCTCTGTGAGAACCGCATGCCGAACCGACCCCTCACGCGCGCGACGCGTATTCCCGGCCACCCTCCTAAGGACGGCACGAAACTTGCCTTGCACCTTTCTAGACCGGAAGCTGCGCGGAGGTCAAAGGGGGAAGGCCGCCAGCGCGCGACCTCCCGGCGTGATGGTCAACGCTCCGTCACGCGCGTCTTGGTGGCGCCGTTCAGCCCGCCGCCGATGCGACCACCTGGAAGCGGGGCCGCACGTCGCCCCGCATGAAGGTCAGGGCCACGAGGCCGTCGCGGGCCGGGCCCGTCACCACGCGGTAGCCGAGGCTGCGAGCGAAGGCCGTCGCCTGCTCCACCGTCACCGGCGACACGTCCATCAGGTGGCGCGCCGGGCCGCCCGCGAGCGCAGCGGCCAGGAGACCGATTTCCACGCCCTCGACGAACTCGTCGGAACGCTTGGGGAAGCGGACGGACAAACCGTCGGCGATCTCGATCCTGCGCATGCTCGTCAGTCCCATTCAACCTGCAGATGCTGTGCTTCTTATGGTTAACGGAGTCTTGACGCTGTGAGGCAGATCATCGCCCGGATCACAGGAACATCCGCCCCGCCGGCCCGTTGAGGGCCCGACGGAGGGGTCGGATGCGGCACGACCAGGCCAGCGGGCAGGACACGTCCCTGCCTCTCGCGGAGGAGGTGGTCTCGCTAGACCGCCGCGAGACAGTGACCGGGCGGGTCCGTGTGACGACGGCCATCGACACCGACCAGCACTTCCTGGAGACGGACCTCCGGGAGGAGCATGTCGAGGTGAGCCGCGTCGCTATCGGGCGGGTGGTCGACACTGCGCCCGTGGTGCGCACCGAAGGCGACGTCACGATCATTCCCGTCCTCGAGGAGATCGCCGTCGTGGAGACGCGCCTGCTCCTGCGCGAGGAGGTGCATCTGCGCCGGGTGGCTCGCCGTCACGCCGAAACCGTCCCCGTCACCCTGCGCCGCCAGCGCGCCGTCGTCGAACGCGACGGCGAGCCTGTCGACCCGAAGACAGCACCCACCAGCGAAGAGGATCCCCCGACATGACCGACTATCAGGCAAGCACGACATCCGGCGCGGCCGGCTCCGGCAGGCGCACGCTGACCGCCATGTTCCGCGACCGCGCGGAGGCGGAGGCGGCCATCGACCGTCTGGTCGAGGAAGGCTTCAGCCGCGACGACATCCGCATGGTGCCGGGCATGGAGCGCGATGCGGAGACGACCAATCTGCGCAGCGGCTCGGATTCCGGCGGGTTCTGGTCGAGCCTGGCGGACTTCTTCTTTCCCGAGGAAGACCGGCACGGCTATGCCGAGGGCCTCAGCCGCGGCGGCGTGCTGGTCAGCGTGACGACCTCGCAGGCCCAGCACCAGCGCGCCCTCGACATCCTCGACGACGAGGGCACCATCGACATGGACGATTGGGAGGACAGCTGGCGCTCGCAGGGCTGGCAGGGCTATTCCGGCGCCGACCGGCCGCTCGGCGACAGCGGCCGCATGGGCTCGACCTCCGGCAGCTTCGGCACGGCGGCGGCGGATGCCAGCGGCACGGCCGGCGGCCTCTCGGGCGCGGGCAGCACGGGCGCTGCGGGGATGGCGGCAGGGACCGCCGGCCTTGGCGTCGGCGCGGCGCCCTCCGACCGCGGCGGCTATGCGGGCACGAGCCTCGCCGGGGCCGACATGCAAAGCGACATGGACCAGCCGGGCGTCGGAAGCGACATGAGCGGCGATCTCGGCAGGCCACGGGCCGGCGGCCGGTCGGCCGACTATGGCAGCGCAGGGGGAAGCACGCTCGACGCCAGCCGGACGGGCGGCGCGGCCCGCGAGGGCGAGGCCATTCCGATCGCCGAGGAGAACCTCGAGGTCGGCAAGCGCCAGGTCGAGGGCGGGCGCGTGCGGGTGCGCAGCTACGTCGTCGAGACGCCGGTGGAGAAGCAGGTGCAGTTGCGGCGCGAGCGGGTCGACATCGAGCGTCGCCCGGTGGACCGCCCGATCGGAGCCGGCGACGACCCGTTCCGCGAGCGCACGCTGGAGATGGAGGAGCGCCGCGAGGAGCCCGTCATCCGCAAGGAGGCCCGCATCACCGAGGAGGTGGGCCTGCGCAAGGACGTCCAGGACGAGAGCCGCACCGTCTCCGACACGGTCCGCAAGACCGAGGTCGAGGTGGACGACCAGCGCGCCGAGCGCAGCGGCAAGGACGAGGTGCGCCGGCGGTCCTAGCCGCGCTTTCGAATGAAACGGAGGAGCCGGGCGCCGCAGCGTCCGGCTTTTTCGCGTGGCAGCCGCCTCCCTGATGTGGCTTGTCATCCCCGGCGGCGCGCAGCGCCGGGAAGGGGATCCAGAAACCATCTCGCTGAAGTCTGGATCCCCTTCCCGCGCCTCCGGCGCGCCGGGGATGACACGGCAGGCTAGGGCGACTGCCGCTTGCCGAGTCCTCGCCGTCGTGTCCAAAGTCTTGGCGATGGACGGGGCATGAGCGATCCCCGCGTAGGGGAGACGCCATGGACGAGGCACGCGCGCAAGCCGCATCCGATCTGCTGGTGGGGCACTGGGAGGCGGGCACGCGGATCGCCGCCCTTCCCCCAGAGCTCCGCCCGGCCACCCGCGCCGAGGGCTATGCCATCCAGTTCCTGGTGGAGCACCGCTCCGCCTCGCCGCTCTTTGGCTGGAAGATCGCTGCGACCAGCGAGGCGGGCCAGCGCCACATCAATGTCGACGGTCCGCTCGCCGGGCGCATCCCGGCCGAAAAAGTGCGCGCGCCCGGCGCGACCATCCCGCTGGGCGGCAACCTGATGCGGGTGGCCGAAATCGAGTTCGCCTTCCGCTTCGGCCGGGATCTGCCGCCGCAGCCCCAGCCCTACGCGGTGGCCGAGGTGATGGACGCCGTGGCGAGCCTGCACCCCGCCATCGAGATCCCGGATTCCCGCTACGAGGACTTCTGCGCCGTCGGCGCGGCGCAGCTCATCGCCGACAATGCCTGCGCCCACCTCTTCATGCTCGGCCCGTCCTCCGACGCGCCCTGGCGGGAGGCAGACCTGGCGGACGCTGCCGTGTCCGCCACCCTAAACGGACGCGACACGCGGCACGGCAAGGGGTTCAACGCCCTGGGCGACCCGCGGATCGCGCTCACCTGGATCGTCAACGAGCTCTGCGGCCTTGGCGTGACCATGAAGGCCGGTCAGGTCGTCACGACCGGCACCTGCGTCGTTCCCGTCGAGGTGATGCCCGGCGACGAGGTCGTGGGCGACTGGGGGCGCCACGGGAGGCTCGCCGTGCGCTTCGCCTGATGCGCGCCATCGCAGGGCCGCACGGCAGCCCCGCCGCGCAGGGAGTTGCGCCGCGTGCGCAATCCACTAGACCAAGCGTGTTTGAGCAGGAGCCTTCCCATGTCCCTCGCGCGCGGACGTCACCTCCAGGCGATCCCCGGTCCCTCCATCATGCCGGACCGGGTGCTGAACGCCATGCACCGCGACAGCCCCAACATCTACGAGGGGGAGATGCTCGCGGTGACGGACCGCGTGGAGCGTCGGCTGAAGGAGACGGCCAAGGCGACCCAGTCCGACGTGGTGATCTACATCGCCAACGGACATGGCGGCTGGGAGGCGGCGCTCGCCAACCTGTTCTCCCCAGGCGACCGCGTTCTGGCTCTCTATACGGGTCGATTCGCGCGCGGCTGGGCCGGCATGGCGGCGGCGATGAAGCTCGAGATCGTCGAGCTGGATTTCGGCGCCCGTTCGCCGGTCGATCCGCAGCAGGTGGAGGACGCGCTGCGGCGCGACCGTTCCATCCGCGGCGTGCTGATGGTGCAGACGGACACGGCCACGTCCGTGCGCAACGACGTCGCCGCGGTGCGGCGCGCCATCGACGCGGCCGGCAGCGACGCGCTCTACCTCGTCGACTGCATCGCGAGCTTCGGCTGCGAGCCCTTCGAGATGGATGCCTGGGGCGTCGACGTGATGGTCGCGGGCTCCCAGAAGGGCCTCATGACGCCGACGGGCCTCGCGCTCAACTTCGTGAGCGCCAAGGCGCGCGCGGCGCGGCCTGCGACGGGCATCGTGTCGCCCTACTGGGACTGGAAGCCGCGGCTGGAGCCCGCCGCCTACTACGCGAAGTACTGCGGCACGCCGCCGACCCACCACCTCTTCGGCATCGACGCCGCGCTCGAGATGATCGAGGAGGAGGGGATCGACGCGATCTGGCGGCGCCACGAGCGCTTCGCCCGGGCCGTCCATGCCGCGGTGAACGCCTGGGGCGCTGGCGGCGGCTGGGAGCTCAACATCCCCGAGCCGGCGGACCGCTCCTGGGCGGTGACGACCATCCGCACGGACATCGACGCCAACCAGCTGCGCGCCGTCTGCGACCACGAGCTCGACCTGACGCTCGGCATCGGCTTGTCGCTGGGATCGAGCTTCGCCGGCGGCCGCGACGAGAACCTCTTCCGCATCGGCCACATGGGCCACCTCAACCCGCCCATGCTGCTCGGCACGCTGGCCACGATCGAGACCGGCATGCAGGCCTTGCAGCTGCGCCATGGCAAGGGCGCCATCGAGGCCGCCGCGGCGGCGCTGGTCGAGCGGGGCTGAGCGGCGTCCGGCAGGCTCACACGTCCAGGTTCGCCACGCTCAGCGCGTTGGACTGGATGAAGTCGCGGCGGGGCTCCACCACGTCGCCCATGAGCTTGGTGAAGAGGTCGTCGGCGTCTGTGCCCTCCTTGACCTTCACCTGCAGGAGCGAGCGCACCGTGCGGTCGAGCGTGGTCTCCCAGAGCTGCTCGGGGTTCATCTCGCCCAGCCCCTTGTAGCGCTGCAGGGTGAGGCCCTTGCGGCCCACGGCGGTCATGGCGTCGAACAGGCTGGTCGCGCCGGAGACGAGGCTCTCCTCGGCCTTGCGGGCGAGGATGGCGGGTTCGCGGAAGACGTCGGCCAGGGCGCCGATATGCTCGTTGATCTTGCGGGCGTCGGCCGAGCCGAGAAGCTGGTGGTCCAGCACCGCGACCTGCCGCACGCCGCGCAACGTGCGCTCGAAGATGTAGTCGTCGTTCTCGAAGCGGCCCGTCCAGCCGCGCTCGATCTCGTCGGAGACCCCGTCCAGGCGACGGGCGACCGCCTCGGCGAGCGCCTGCGCCTCGTCGGCCTCGCCGGCGGGCTTCAGAGCCCCCGCCAGGGCGGCCTGCTCGACCACCATGCGGCTGTAGCGCGAGTGCAGGCCGTTGAGCAGCGAGCGCACGATGCGCGCCTCCTCCACGAGGGCCCGCAGGTCGCGCCCGGCGCGCTCCTCGCCGCCCGCCAGCCGCAGCACGGCGCCGTCGACGCCCTGCTCGACGAGGAAGTCCTCGAGCGCCCGCTCGTCCTTCAGGTATTGCTGCGACTTGCCGCGCGTCACCTTGTAGAGCGGCGGCTGCGCGATGAAGACGTGGCCGCGCTCGATCAGCTCCGGCATCTGCCGGAAGAAGAAGGTGAGCAGGAGGGTGCGGATGTGGCTGCCGTCCACGTCCGCGTCCGTCATGATGATGATCTTGTGGTAGCGCAGCTTGTCGGGGTTGAACTCCTCCTTGCCGATGCCCGTGCCGAGCGCGGTGATCAGCGTGCCGATCTCCTGGCTGGACAACATCTTGTCGAAGCGCGCGCGCTCGACGTTGAGGATCTTGCCCCTGAGCGGCAGCACGGCCTGGTACTCGCGGTTGCGGCCCTGCTTGGCGGAGCCGCCGGCCGAGTCGCCCTCGACGATGAAGAGCTCGGCCTTGGCGGGGTCGCGCTCCTGGCAGTCGGCGAGCTTGCCGGGCAGCGAGGCGACGTCGAGCGCGCCCTTGCGGCGGGTGAGGTCGCGCGCCTTGCGGGCGGCCTCGCGCGCGGCGGCGGCCTCCACCACCTTGCCGACGATCGAGCGCGCCTCGGCCGGGTGCTCCTCGAACCATGTCGACAGCGCGTCGTTGAGCACGCTCTCCACCACTGGGCGCACCTCGGAGGAGACCAGCTTGTCCTTGGTCTGCGAGGAGAACTTGGGGTCCGGCACCTTCACGGAGAGCACGGCGGTGAGGCCCTCGCGGCAGTCATCGCCCGTGAGCGCCACCTTCTCCTTCTTGGTCAGGCCGGAGCTGTCGGCATAGCCGGTGACCTGCCGGGTCAGCGCGCCGCGGAAACCCGCGAGGTGGGTGCCGCCGTCGCGCTGGGGGATGTTGTTCGTGAAGCAGAGCACGTTCTCGTGGTAGCTGTCGTTCCACCAGAGCGAGACTTCCACGGTGATGCCGTCGCGCTCGGCGCGCACCAGCAGCGGCCTGTCGAGGATAGGCGTCTTGGTGCGGTCGAGGTAGCGCACGAAGGCCTCGAGCCCGCCCTCGTAGATCATCTCCTCGCGCTTCACCTCGGCGTGGCGCGCATCGGTGAGGATGATGCGCACGCCGGAATTCAGGAAGGCGAGCTCGCGCAGGCGGTGCTCCAGCGTCTGGTAGTCGAACTCGACCATGGTGAAGGTCTCGGTCGAGGGCAGGAAGCTGACCTCCGTGCCCTTGCGGCCGTTCGACGGGCCGACCACGGCCAGCGGCGCGTCCGCCACGCCGTGGGTGAAGGCCATGGTGTGCTCGTGGCCGCCGCGCCAGATGCGCAGGCGCAGCCAGGTCGAAAGCGCGTTCACGACGGAGACGCCGACGCCGTGCAGGCCGCCGGAGACCTTGTAGGAGTTCTGGTCGAACTTACCGCCGGCATGGAGCTGGGTCATGATGACCTCGGCCGCGGACACGCCCTCCTCGTGCATGTCCGTGGGGATGCCGCGGCCATTGTCCGTCACCGTGCACGAGCCGTCCGGGTTCAGCGTCACCGTGACCTCGGTGGCGTGGCCGGCCAAGGCCTCGTCGATGGCGTTGTCGACGACCTCGTAGACCATGTGGTGCAGGCCCGAGCCGTCGTCGGTGTCGCCGATATACATGCCCGGGCGCTTGCGGACGGCATCCAGGCCCTTGAGAACCTTGATGGATTCGGCGCCGTAGGCGGTCTCGAGATCGTCCCGGCGGGCTACGTCTGACATGGGCTGGCTTTCCGAGGAGGAGCGCCGGGGCCGGCGCCTTCGCCGTTCCGCTCCCGCCGGACCGGCCGGCAATGCGGAACGCCTTGATTCGATTTGCGAATTATAGAGTCAAAAGAGGGGCTTTTTCACGACGCAGGACGCCGATTTCCCGCACTGCACACAGGCGCGTTCAACGGGTGGCGACCGCCACGGCCGCGCCGGCCATCACGGTCCCCGTGACGCGGTTGAGCCGTCGCATGGCCCGCGCGCTCGTGAAGAAGCGGCGGGCGGAGGCGGCGAGCAGCACGTAGGAGCCGATGATGGCGCTGAGCAGCACCACCATGAGGGCCGCCACCTCGACGAAGCCGAGCAGCGTGAGGGCGTGCAGGTCGACGATGCTGGGCAGCAGCGCCATGAAGAAGAGGATCGGCTTGGGATTGCCCAGCGTGAGGGAGAGACTGCCGAGAAACAGGCTCCATCCGCCTTCGGGGGGCCTCTCGGCGAGAGCGGCCGCGTCGGACGGCGTCACAGGCGTCGTCCAGAGCTTCCACGCCAGGAACAGCAGGTAGGCTGCGCCGGCATAGCGAATGACGGCGAAGAGCGGCCCGAGCAGCTCGGCCACGAAGCTCAGGCCCGCCGTCGCCACCGTGAACCAGACCAGATCTCCGACCACGTAGCCGGCAATGAAGGGCACGGCACCTTGCCGGCCTCGGCCGAGCCCGCGCGCCACGGCGGCGGCCACGCCGGGACCGGGGGAGGCCACGGCCAGAGCATAGGCGGCGGCGAAGACGAGGAGACCCGAGAGCGTCATGGCCGCTCTATAGCAACCACCCGGCCCGGCGTCACCTCGTAGAGAGCGCCGCCCGCAGGCAGCCCGGCAAAGGCGGCGGGGTCCGCTCCCGTCAGCCAGACCTGCGCCCCAAGGCCGGCCAGGATGTCGAACAGGGCCGACCGGCGGCGCGGATCGAGGTGCGCCGCGACCTCGTCGAGCAGCACCAGGGGCACCAGCCCCGTCATGGCGCCCACGAGGCGGGCATGGGCGAGGACGAGCCCGACGAGGAGGGCCTTCTGCTCGCCGGTCGAAGCCTGCGCCGCCTCCACGCCCTTCGGGCCGTGGCGCACGGTGAGGTCGCTGGCCTGCGGCCCGAACAGGGTGCGTCCGGCGGCCCGGTCTCGCGCCCTCCCGTCCCGGAGAGCGGCGCGGAAAGCGTCCTCGGCGTCGAGCGCGGGCATGGCGGCGAGCGTCTCGTCGAAGGCGCCTTCCAGGGCGAGGCCAGCCCAGGGGAAGGGCGAGGCAGGGTCGCGCTCGGCCTCGATCAAAGCCGCTAGGCGCTGGATCGTCTCGCGCCGCGCGGCGGCGACGGCCGAGCCCACCTCGGCGACCTCGCGCTCCACGGCGTCCAGCCAGCCTGGATCGCTGCCAGGATCCTCCAGCAGGCGGTTGCGCGAGCGCAGGGCCCGCTCCAGCGCGGAGACCCGACCCGCATGGGCGGCGTCGACCGCCAGGACCAGGCGGTCCAGGAAGCGGCGGCGGTCGCCAGCAGGACCGGTGAAGAGCCCATCGAGCGCCGGAGTGAGCCAGACGAGCCGCAGGTGGTCGGCGAAGGCGGCGGCCGAGCCGACATTGGCGCGGTCGATGCGGCAGCGGCGGGCCGGCGACGCGCCCGGCTCGCTGCGCTCGGTGCCGGTGCCGAGCCTCACCTCGTCGCCCTCCGTCTCGACGAGGGCGGAGACGGCGAAGAGCCCCGGACCGGCGCTGCGCGCCATCTCCGAGAACTCGGCCCGGCGCAGGCCGCGGCCCTGGGCGAAGAGCGAGAGCGCCTCGAGCACGTTGGTCTTGCCCGCGCCGTTCTCGCCCGTGAGGGCGACGAGGCGTGCGTCCACGCGCAGGTCGAGCGTGGCGTAGGAGCGGAAGTCCTGGAGCTGCAGCCGGCGGATCGCCGGGGCGCGGGCGGAGGCGCTCACACCCGCATCGGCATGAGGACGTAGAGGGCGCTGGCGCCCTCGCGGTCCTGGATCAGCGTGGGCGAGCCGGGATCAGCCAGCTTGAAGAGCGCGGTGTCGCCGTCGAGCTGCTGGGCGATGTCGAGCAGGTAGCGGGCGTTGAAGCCGATATCGATGGCGGAGGCGTCATAGTCGACCTCCAGCTCCTCGACCGCAGAACCGGAATCGGGGTTCGTGACGGAGAGCGTCAGCCGCCCGTCGCCGAGGGACAGCTTCACCGCGCGCCCGCGCTCCGAGGAAATGGTGGAGACGCGGTCCACGGCGGCGGCGAAGTCGCCCTTCTCCACCGTGAGGAACTTGTCGTTCCCCGCGGGGATCACGCGCTGGTAGTCGGGGAACGTGCCGTCGATGAGCTTGGAGGTGAGCACCACCTGCCCGAGGGTGAGGCGGATCTTGGTGGCGGAGAGCTCCACCTCCACCTCCTCGCCGGCATCGTCGACGAGCTTGATGATCTCGGCCACGGCCTTGCGCGGGATGATGACGCCGGGCATGCCGGCGCTGCCCGCGGGGGCCGGCGTCTCCACGCGGGCGAGGCGGTGCCCGTCCGTCGCCACGGCGCGCAGCACGGGGTGGCCGCCGGACTCCATGGCGTGCAGGTAGATGCCGTTCAGGTAATAGCGCGTCTCCTCGGTGGAGATGGCGAACTGCGTCTTCTCGATCAGCCGCTTCAGCTCCGTCGAGGGCACAGTGAAGCGATGCGCCATCTCGCCCGTGGCGAGGTCCGGGAAATCGGTCTCCGGCAGGGCCTGGAGGTTGAACCGCGAGCGCCCGGCACGGATCGACACCTGTCCCACGTCGCCCGTCGTCTCCAGCGAGACCTGCGCGCCGTCGGGCAGCTTGCGCACGATGTCATAGAGAACGTGGGCGGGCACGGTCGTCGAGCCGGACTGGCCGACCTCGGCCGGCAGGGTCTCCGTCACCTCGAGGTCGAGGTCGGTGGCCTTCAGGCGCAGGCTCGTGTCCTCGCCGCGGATGAGCACGTTGGACAGGATCGGGATCGTGTTGCGGCGCTCGACGACGCGGTGCACGTGACCCAGCGACTTGAGCAGCGCCGAACGCTCCACTGTGACCTTCATGGCCCGCCTTCACTCCCGACATCCGACCGGCCGCCTGGCGTGGTCCGGCCGGCGGGGGCGACACCTTAGTCAGTCCGGCTCGCCGAGTGCAAGCGCGCCCGCCCCCCGCATCGGGTCGCAGCGCCGGTTTTCAACCGGCCGGTCGTGGCGTGCGGCCGGCAAACGCCTCTGGCGCGCCTATTCCTGCAACATGCGCTTGAGGAGCTCGATGTCCTCGCGCAGCGCAGGGTCGGTCGCCACGACACTCTCGATCTTGCGCACGGCGTGGAGCACCGTCGTGTGGTCACGGCCCCCGAAGCGGCGGCCGATCTCCGGCAGGGAGCGCAGGGTCAGCTGCTTGGAGAGGTACATGGCGATCTGGCGCGGCTTCACCACGCCCGCCGAGCGGCGCGACGACAGGATATCGGACCGGCTGACGTTGTAGTGGGTGGCGACGAGCTTCTGGATGTCCTCGATGCGCACCTTCTTCGGCTCGCGGGAGCGCACGAGGTCGCGGATGGCGGCCTCCGCACTCTCCAGCGTCGGCGCTGCGCCCGAGAGCGTGGCGTGGGCGAGGAGGCGGTTCACCGCGCCCTCGAGGTCGCGCCCGTTGGTGGTGATGAGGCGCGCGACATAGGAGAGCACGGCGTGGCTGACGTCGAAGGCCGGCTGGTGCACGCGCGCCGCGGCGACTCGGCTCTCCAGGATCTTGAGGCGAAGCGCCTCGTCGAGTGCGCCCATCTCCACCACGAGTCCGCCGGCGAGCCGCGAGCGCACGCGCTCGTCGAGGCTCTCGAGATCGGAGGGCGGCCGGTCCGCGGCGATGACGACCTGCCGGCCGGCATCGATCAGCGCATTGATCGTGTGGCAGAACTCCTGCTGGATCGACTTGCCCTGCAGGAACTGCACGTCGTCGATGACGAGCAGGTCGATGCCGCGCAGGCGCTCCTTGAAGGCGAGCGCCGTCTGCGCCTTCAGGGCGGCCACGAAGCCGTACATGAAGCGGTCGGCGGTGAGATAGATGACCCGCTTGCCGGAGGCGAGAACCTCATGGGCGACGGCCTGCAGCAGGTGCGTCTTGCCGAGCCCCACGGCGGCGTGGAGGTAGAGCGGGTTGTAAAGCGGCGTGCCGCCCGCGTCGACCTGCGAGACGCGCTGCGCGGCGGCATGGGCGAGCGCGTTGGAGCGGCCGACGAGGAAGGACGAGAAGGTCAGCCGGCGGTCGAGCGGAGAGCCCTGCAGGCCGTCGCCCTCGTTGGCGGCGACGGGCCGCTCGCTCTGGCTGACGAAGAGGGCGGGAGCGGGCTTCTCCTGGGCCGGGCGCGCCGGAGCCGGCGCGGGATCGGCCTGCTGCGGGCGCAGCGCGGGAGCGCGCACCGCGGGATTGCGCACGAAGAGCTCGATCCCCGAGACCCCTTCGCACTCCGCCACCATCAGGCTCGCCACGCGATCCATGTAGTGGGACTGGATCCAGCTTTTCAGGAAGCGGGTGGGCACGCTGAGCTGGGCCACGCCGTCGACCACGTCGACGAGCTCGAGCCGTCCGAACCAGCTCGAGAACACGTCCTCCCCGAGTTCGGCCCGCAGCCGCCGGCGCACCCTGTCCCACGCCTGCGCCCGCAGGGCGCTGGCGACGGCGGGGTCCCGGACGGAGCCTGAAGGATCGGAGTCGAAGGTTTCCATGGCGTGGCGCATGTCCGAAAAGTCCTGGGAACGCGCGAACGGGACCCCCAGCCGCATCGGCGAAGGCGTTCGCACGGAATGAAGGAAATCCGCAGTTGCGGAGGGTTCAACCGGCTCCGGGTTCGGACACCCTGGAGCCGAGGCATGCCACGCTGTCGCGGCCGCCCGGACCTGACTGACAGGAACGAATGGTTACGCAATCACTCGGAGGAAGTTCGATTGCTTGGTCAAACATAGTCCCACTCCCGTCGTCCGCGATGACTGTGCGGACGAGAAATCCGTTGCTGCCTGCTTGCCTTGTCGGGTCCAGACCCAAATCACCGGAACCCACTTGGCGCCCTCCCGAAAACATCCACGCAGGAGCGCGCACGAATACTGAAAGCTGTCAGACGGTTTTCACCTCCTCAACTTTGAACGACTATCGCAAAACTTGGGGGCAGGAGTGCCGGAGGTGTCGTCCGGCGTGAGATGGACCTTACACAGCACCCCCCCCTTCCGCAACACGAGCAACCCCCGTCGGACCCCTCGTGGGAAGGCGCATGACATCCTTGCATCGGGGGCATTGCGCGCCCCCAATGCCAACGCGTTGAGAGCGTTCAGGATTCCTTAAGCGTAACGGGCGAGTTCCCGTTCATGACAACTCGGCAAAAATTTTTTGCGCCCCGATGACGGCTGGGTGACAGGCCCCACGATTCCAAGTCCCGCTTCCCGCTTGGGGCTTAAGTCATTGCTCTGCATGAAAAATTCTTGCGCGACAAAGGCGGGTAACCTGAGCTTGGCCGCAGCGTTTTGCGCTCTCCCGAGTCAAGCGAAAAGCGCGCGCGGCAGACGGCGGGAAACGTGCATAATTTACGTGTGAGGCATCGCCGCAACGCTGCCGCGTACGTCTCTCCCGTGCAGCCGACCATAAAAAAAGCCCGGCGAAAGCCGGGCTTGGTCGGGCGGGAAAAGGGCCGGATCAGGCGCCGATGCGCGCGATCGCAAGCGCCAGCCGCGAGACCTTCCGGGACGCCGTGTTCGCGTGCACGATGCCCTTCTGGGCGGAGCGCACGAGGATCGGCTCGGCGGCCTTGAAGGCCTCGGTCGCGGCGGCCTTGTCGCCGGCCTTGATGGCGTCCTCGACCTTCCTCACGAAGGTGCGCATGCGCGAGCGGTTGCTGCGGTTCACGGCAGTACGACGCGCGATCTTGCGGGTCGCCTTCTTCGCCGAGCTCGTATTGGCCATCGTTCGTCCTCATCGCGCGCCATCCCCGGGGAGACCCGGTCGGAGAGGCTGCGCTGCAATCGTGAAAAGCGCCGAGCCGCCCTGCACGGAGGCCGGCGGCTCATGGGTGCGCGCTTATAGCGGCTCGACCCCCAGAGGTCAACGGGTTCCCCGCCGCGAATTGAATCGGGGGCGGCAGGGCTCTCCCGGGCACCGCGGCGGTGGCGATCCAGCCCGTCACCGCTCGGCGCAAGGGGTTGGCTGGGTCGAGCAGAAGGCGCAGGGCGACAAGGATGCACACCGTGACCAGGAGCGGCCGGATGAGCCGCGCACCCCAGCGCAAGGCGAGCCGGCTGCCGAGCTGCGCACCCAGGAAGGCGCCCGCGCCCATCACCAGCCCGACGCGCCAGACCACCAGCCCCCCGAGGACATAGAGCGCGAGCGAGGCGATGTTGCTCGCCGCGTTCAGCGCCTTCGTGTGGGCCGTCGCCCTGACGAGGCCGAAGCCCATCAGCGTGACGAAACCGATCATGTAGAAGGAGCCGGCACCCGGCCCGAAGAAGCCGTCATAGAAACCGATGATGGGGACGAGCGTCGCCGTGAAGGTCAGCGGCGCGATGCGCTGGCGCGCGCCCTCCTCGCGGATCTTGGGCGCGAGCGCGAAGTAGAGGGCCGCCGCGATGAGCAGCAAGGGGATGAGCCCTGCGAGCCACTCGCCAGGCAGGACGCGGATGGCGAGCGCTCCCGCCATGGAGCCGAGGCCGGCCGCCGCCATCATCGGCCACACGTCGGCCCAGGCGATGCGCCGGGCACGGGCGAAGGCCAAGGTCGCCGAGACGGTGCCGAAGGAGCCTTGCAGCTTGTTCGTGGCCACGGCCGTGACGGGATCCAGGCCGGCGAGCAGGAGCGCCGGCACTGTCACCAAGCCCCCTCCCCCCGCGATGGCGTCGAAAAAGCCGGCCAGCGTCGCGACGGCGCCGAGCGCCGCCACGGTCTCTAACGGGGGAATGCTCATGCGGACCGGCGGGACTCAGCGGTTGCCGAACGAGGGGGCGCGCTTCTCGACGAAGGCGGCCATGCCTTCCTTCTGGTCCGCGGTGGCGAACATGGCGTGGAAGACACGACGCTCGAAGCGGATGCCCTCGGCCAGGGTCGTCTCGAAGGCGCGGTTCACGCTCTCCTTCGTCATCATGGCGATGGGCAGCGACATGTCGGCGATGGTGGCCGCGGTCTTCAGCGCCTCCTCGACGAGCGAGGCCGCAGGCACGACGCGGGAGACGAGCCCCGCGCGCTCGGCCTCGGCCGCATCCATCATGCGGCCGGTGAGGCACATCTCCATGGCCTTGGCCTTGCCCACGGCGCGCGTCAGGCGCTGCGTGCCGCCCGCGCCCGGCATCACGCCGAGCTTGATCTCCGGCTGGCCGAAGCGCGCGGTCTCGGCGGCGAGGATGAAGTCGCACATCATGGCGAGTTCGCAGCCTCCCCCCAGCGCAAATCCCGCGACCGCCGCGATGATCGGCTTGCGGCGGTCCGCCACCCGGTCCCAGCTCGTGATGAAGTCGTCGAGGTAGGTCGCGGGATAGGACTTGGCCTGCATCTCCTTGATGTCGGCCCCCGCGGCGAAGGCCTTCTCGGAGCCGGTGATCACGATGCAGCCGACGGCCGGATCGGCCTCGAAGCCGTCGAGCGCCGCGTTGAGCTCGCGGATCAGCGTGCTGTTCAGCGCGTTGAGCGCCTGGGGCCTGTTCAGCGTCACCAGCCCGACCTTGCCCCGGGTCTCCGCGATGATGGTTTCGTAGCTCATCGGGTCTGTTCCTCCGCCCCTCGACCTTGCCATTGGCGGCCACCATGGGCCGGGCGTCCGGGCGAGGCAAGGCCGGCCCCGTCGTTCCCCGCCGTGCGGCGATGCGGATCCCTCAACGCTGGCACCGCGCGCAGAAGAAGGTGGAGCGGCCCGACTGCACGATGCGCTGCACGGTCCCGCCGCAGCCCGGTGTCGGGCAGGGCTCGCTTTCCCGGTCATAGACCCGGAAGCGATGCTGGAAATAGCCGAGGCCGCCATCCGGCTGGGCGTAGTCGCGCAGCGTCGAGCCGCCCGCCTCGACCGCCTCGGCCAGCACCTCGCGGATGGCTGTCGCCAGCCGGCCGGCTGCGGCCGTCGGGCCGCCTGCCTTGGTGGCGAGAGTGCCCGCCATGCGGCGCGGCGAGAGCCGGGCGCGGTGGAGCGCCTCGCAGACATAGATGTTGCCGAGGCCAGCCACGAGCGTCTGGTCGAGGAGCGCCGCCTTCAGCGGCGTCTGCTTGCCGGCCATGAGACTGGCCAGCAGCGCGGCGTCCAGCTCGTTTCCGAGGGGCTCCACGCCGATGGCGCGGAACAGCGGATGCTCGGCCAGCTGACCGCGCGGCACGAGCGTCATGAAGCCGAAGCGCCGGACGTCATTATAGACGACCGTGAAGCCGTTCCCGAGCCGGAACACGACGTGGTCATGCGCGGCGAGGCCGCCGGCCTCGTGGTGGAACTCGCCCGGCGTCGTCGCCGGTCCCGCCGGCGGGATCACGGTGAAGCGGCCGGTCATGCCGAGATGCATCACCAGGACGTCGCCGCCGTCGAGGTCCGCCAGGAGGTACTTCGCACGACGGCCGAGGGCGTCGACCCGCCGGCCAGCGAGGCGGCGGGCAAAGTTCTCGGGGAAGGGGAATCGCAAGTCCGCCCGGCGCTGCTCCACGGACGTGATGGTCGTCCCGACGAGGGCAGGCTCGAGGCCGCGCCGGACGGTCTCGACCTCGGGCAGTTCAGGCATGGTGTGGCTCGGCGCGGACGGTCAGGGGCGCCCTGCTTAGCACCGCCGCCGCAGGCTGCCTATGCCGCGGCGAGGCCGTCCTTGAGCCGCTCCAGGGAGGCGGCGAGGATCTCGGCCTGGTCGTTCAGCTCGCGCGAGGAGGACGCGACGGATTCGGCGAGCTCGTGCGAGATCGCGATGGTCTCGCGCACCGACACGATCCGGGTGCTCACGCGCTCGGTCTCGACAGCGGTCTGCTCGATGCGCGACGCGATCTCCTGGATGGCCGCGCGCTGCTCCTCGGATGCCATGCGCACGTTCATGGAGAATTCGCTGGCTGCCTCGACCGAGGCCTTGAGCGACTGGGACAGGCCGGCGGAGGCCCTGGCGACGCTCTGGAGGCGCTCGACCTGTGCGGTGATGCGCCCGGTTGCGCGCCCGGTCTCCTCGGCGAGCATCTTCACCTCGCTGGCGACGACGGCGAAGCCGCGGCCTGCCTCTCCGGCGCGCGCGGCCTCGATCGTCGCGTTGAGGGCGAGCAGGTTCGTCTGGCCAGCCACCGCGTTGACGAGTTCGACGATGGCGCCGATCTCCTGCGCGCTCGCCAGCAGCACCTCGGATTGCTGGTGGGACAGGCCCACCGCCTCCAGCGCCTTGGCCGCGGCGGCCGAGGCGTTCTGCGTCTGCGCCGCGATGCCTTCCGCGACCGCGGCAAGCTGCTCGGAGGCGGCCGCCACGATCTGCACGTTGGTGCTCGTCGTGTCGGCGGAGGCCGCAACGGCGTCGCCCTCCGTGGCGGCGACCCGCGAGCGGTCCAGCATCTCGGCGGAGCGCAGGTCGAGCGTCGCCGTCGCCTTGCTCATGGCCTGCAGCAAGGCGCCCACATGCAGGTCGATCTCGGCGGTGAGGCGCGCCACGAGCGCGCGGCGCTCGGCGTCGGCCATGAGACGGCGCTCCTCCGTCGCCTCCTCGGTGACGCGCGCCGCATGCAGCGAGCGGCGCAGGTTCTCCAGCGCATCGCGCACCCGGCCGAGCTCGGTCCGCCGCTCTCCGCCCGCGATCGGCTCGTCGAGCCGCCCATCCGCCATGGCGAGGACGGGATCCATCACGGCCCTGGTGAAGCGGGACAGGAGCCGCGACGCGACCACCGACAGGAGCAAGGTGAAGGCGCCGCCCATCGCGACGGCCACGGCCGTGACGAGGGCCTGCTGGCGCGCCACCTCCTGGGCGCCGTCGAAGGCCTGCTCGGCCTCGTGGTCGCCCAAGGTCACCACGCGGTCGAGATGGGCGAGAATGTCGCGCCCCAGGCCCGCGAGTTCGGTCTTGGCGATGCGCTGGGCGAGCGTCTTCTGCCCGGTCGAGGAGAGCGGGAGCGCAGCGCGCGCCTGGGTGCGGATCTCTCTCCACAAGCGGCGGGTCTCGTCGATCTCGGCCACGAGGAGGGTCCCGGGAGCAGGACGCGAATCGTATTCGGTCCAGAGCGCGTCCACGCTGTCGACGACGAACCCGACCTTGGCCTCGAGGTTCTGCATCGCGACGTCGTCGGCCGCCATGACATGCTGGAGAACGAGAACCTGCAGCTTGCCGATCTCGGTGGACAGCTTGCGGCTCCACTGCAGGTTCCAGAACGGCTCCTCGCGCAGCCGCTTCAACGTGGCCTGCTGCTCGCGGGCTCCCATGAGCGTCATCGCGGCGAAGCCCAGCCCCACCGCCAGCATGACCATGAGGGAGACAATGACCTGGTTCTTGATGGAAATGCGGGGGAGGGCCACGGCGCGGTCGCTTACGAAATGATAAGCCATGATTGCAAGCGGCCGTTAATTTTCTTCCATGCGCCGGCCGACGGTTAGGCGGGCAAAAGGATCAAATCGGAACAGTCAGGCGGGTTGGCGGCCCGGCCCTCCGTCGCATGGCGTCCGGGCGCGAGCCACGCTATGGTCCGCGCCCGATGACAGACCTGAGACCGGATGCCGCCATGCCCCGCGAGGCCCGCACCGCGCCCACGCCCGAGGGCGACGGCGACACCCATTTCGGCTACGCGACCGTGCCGCTGGCCGAGAAGCAGGAGCTCGTGGACGACGTGTTCCACAAGGTGGCGCGCCGCTACGACCTCATGAACGACCTGATGTCCGCCGGCCTGCACCGGGCCTGGAAGGACGCCGCCGTCTCCGCCCTTCGCCCCTCCCGCACCGGTTCCTGGCGCCATCTCGACGTGGCCGGGGGCACGGGAGACGTCGCGTTCCGCGTGCTCGACGCGGCGGGGCCGCAGGCCCACGTCACGGTGCTCGACATCAACGGCGACATGCTCGCCGTCGGCCGCGACCGGACACCGGCTCGCTTCGAGGGGCGGATCGACTTCGTCGAGGGCAATGCCGAAAGCCTGCCCTACCCGGACGCCACGTTCGACGCCTATACGATCGCGTTCGGCATCCGCAACGTGCCGCGCATCGACAAGGCGCTCTCAGAGGCCTGTCGCGTGCTCAAGCGCGGCGGGCGTTTCCTGTGCCTGGAATTCTCCCACGTGGACGTGCCCGGCCTCGACACCGTGTATGACGCCTATTCCTTCACGGTCGTGCCGGCGCTCGGCCGCGTGGTGACGGGCGACGGCGCGCCCTATCGCTACCTCGTGGAATCCATTCGCAAGTTCCCCCGACCCGCAGCCTTCTCGCAGATGATCCGCGAGGCGGGCTTCCGCCGCGTCACCGACCGTGCGATGTCGGGCGGGATCGTCCGCCTGCATTCCGGCTGGAAGCTGTGAGGCCTCCGCCCCGCGCGCCCGCCGCACGCTCCAGACTTACCCTGCCCGAGAGTTCCCCGTGCTGACCGCCATCGCCAACTTCGCGCGTCTCGCCCGCGTCGGCTTCGTGCTCGCCCGCGAGGGCGCGCTGAGTCTGGTCGACGTCGCGGAGGTGCCGCAGCGCGCCCGCGCCGGAATCTGGCTGGCGCGGCGCATCGAGCGCAAGGGCGCAGGCGAGCGGGCGCAACGGCTCGCCGCCGCGCTGACCCGGCTGGGTCCATCCTACGTCAAGTTCGGTCAGTTCCTGGCCACGCGCCCCGACGTGGTGGGCGTCCGCGTCGCCCGCGACCTGGAGGCGCTGCAGGACCGAATGCCGCCCTTCCCGCGCGCCGAAGCCGTCGCGACGGTGGAGACCGCGCTCGGCGGGCCGCTGGACCGATTCTACCTGTCCTTCAGCGAGCCCGTTGCGGCCGCCTCGATCGCACAGGTCCACAAGGCGGAGGTGGCGACCCCGGCGGGCCCGCGCGCCGTTGCCGTGAAGGTGCTGCGGCCGGGCGTGCGCCTGCGCTTCCGCCGCGACCTCGACGCCATGGCCTTCGCCGCGCGCACGCTGGAGCAGGTCTCGCCCGAGAGCCGCCGCCTCAAGCCGACGGGCGTCGTCGCCACGCTTGCCCGCTCCGTGAGCATGGAGATGGACCTCCGGCTGGAGGCGGCCGCCATGTCGGAGATGGCGGAGAACACGCGCGACGACGCGGACTTCCGCGTCCCCACGGTCGATTGGGAGCGAACCGGACGCGACATCCTCACGATGGAGTGGATCGACGGCCTGCCGCTCAACGCCATCGACGCGATCGTGGCGGCCGGCCACGACCGGGTGGCCCTCGGCCGCAGGGTGATCCAGTCCTTCCTGCGCCACGCGCTGCGCGACGGCTTCTTCCATGCCGACATGCATCCGGGGAACCTCTTCGTCGACCCGCAGGGCCGGCTCTGCGCGGTCGACTTCGGCATCATGGGCCGGCTCGGCCCGGCCGAGCGGCGCTTCCTCGCGGAGATCCTGCTGGGCTTCATCACCCGCAACTACCGGCGGGTGGCGGAGGTGCATTTCGAGGCGGGCTACGTGCCGTCGCACCACGCGGTCGACGACTTCGCGCAGGCCATCCGCGCCATCGGCGAGCCGATCCACGACCGCACGGCCGACCAGATCTCGATGGCGAAACTCCTCACGCTGCTCTTCGAGATCACCGGCCTCTTCGACATGCAGACGCGCACCGAACTCGTCATGTTGCAGAAGACCATGGTGGTGGTGGAGGGCGTCGCGCGCACGCTCGATCCCCAGCTCGACATGTGGAAGACCTCCGAGCCCGTGGTGCGCGAGTGGATCGAGCGCAACCTCGGCCCGCTCGGCCGCATCCAGGACGCCGGCCGCGGCGCGCTGAACCTCGCGGGGTTGCTGGTGCACGTGCCGGGCCTCGTCACGCGCGCGGAACGGCTCGCCACGACGCTGGAGGAGGCCGCCCACCGAGGTTTTCCCCTCGCGCCGGAAAGCCTGGAGGGGATTGGGCGTGCGGAGGCGCGGCGCGCCCGCTGGGGCAATGCCGCGCTCTGGATCGTCGCGTCCGCGCTCGTCGTCATCGCCTGGAAGCTGTTCTGACGTCGGACAGCCCCTGCATCCCGCCGCGTGGCGTGCTAGGAGAGCGGGGAACCGCCGGGACCGGTCGGAGGAGCCCATGCCGAGTGCGCTGAACGATCCCGAGGTCATCGCCCCGCCCGGCCCGCGCCGGGTGCTGCTCATCGTCGGCGGCGGGATCGCCGCCTATCGCTCGCTGGAACTGATCCGCGCGCTGCGCAAGCGCGGCGTCTCGGTGCGCTGCATCCTGACGAAAGCGGCGCAGGAATTCGTGACGCCGCTCTCGGCGGCCAGCCTCTCCGGAGACAAGGTCTACACGGACCTCTTCTCCCTCACGGACGAGGCGGAGATGGGCCATATCGAGCTCTCGCGCGATGCAGACCTCCTCGTGGTCGCTCCCGCGACCGCCGATCTCCTGGCCAAGATGGCGAGCGGTCTCGCCAACGACCTCGCCTCCACCGCCTTGCTGGCGACCGACAAGCCCGTGCTCGCCGCCCCCGCGATGAACGTGCGGATGTGGCTGCACCCCGCCACGCTGCGCAACGTGGAGCGGCTGCGCGCCGACGGCGTCGCTTTCGTCGGGCCGGACGAGGGCGAGATGGCCTGCGGCGAGTTCGGCCCCGGGCGCATGGCCCAGCCCGACGCCATCGCGGACGCCGTCGAGGCCTTCTTCGCCAGGCCCGCCGACCGGCCGCTCGCCGGCCGGCGCATCGTCGTGACCTCCGGGCCCACGCACGAGCCCATCGATCCCGTGCGCTACATCGCCAACCGCTCCTCGGGAAAGCAGGGGCACGCCATCGCCCGCGCGCTAGGCGCGCTGGGCGCCGAGGTCACCCTCGTGTCAGGCCCCGTCGCCATTCCCGACCCGGCGGGCGTGCGGACCCGTCGCGTTGAAACGGCCAGCCAGATGCTTGATGCCGTGGAGGCGGCTTTGCCCGCCGACGCCGCCGTGTTCTGCGCGGCGGTCGCCGACTGGCGGGTGGACCATGCCGGCGCGCAGAAGCTGAAAAAGGAGGGCGGGGCCGCTCCGCCGGCTCTCCATCTCGTCGAGAACCCGGACATCCTCGCCACCATTGCCCGGCGCGCCAGCGGGCGGCCCGCGCTCGTCGTCGGCTTTGCCGCCGAGACGGAGAAGGTGCTGGACCACGCCAAGGCGAAGCTCGCCCGCAAGGGCTGCGACTGGATCGTCGCCAACGACGTCGGGACCGGCAGCGGCATTGCCGGCGGCGTAATGGGCGGCGACAGCAACGCCGTGCAGCTGGTGATGCGGGACGGCACGGGGGAGCCCCGGGTCGAAGCCTGGCCGGTCATGGACAAGGATGAGGTCGCGGAGCGCCTCGCCCGCCGGATCGCCGAGGCCCTTGCCTCCGGGACATGGGTCTAGCGCCATCGCAGGCCGGTTTTCACAGTCTGCAATGCGAGATTACGCAAAATGACAGTCACCGTGGGCCTCATGCGCCTTCCTCACGCCGAAGGCCTCCCCCTGCCCCGCTACGAGACCGAACAGGCCGCCGGCCTGGATTTGCTCGCTGCGCTGGCGCCTGGCGAAGAAATCACGCTAGAAAGTGGGAAATGGGGTCTTGTCCCGACCGGGCTCAAACTCCACTTGCCAGAAGGCTACGAGGCGCAGGTGAGGCCGCGCTCGGGCCTGGCCCTCAAGCACGGCGTCACCGTGCTGAATGCGCCGGGCACGATCGACGCGGATTATCGCGGGGAACTGGGCGTGATCCTGGTGAACCACGGTCCTGCGCCCTTCGTGGTCACGCGGGGCCTGCGCATCGCCCAGTTGGTGGTGGCGCCTGTCGTGCGTGTCGCGCTCGCGGAACGGAGCTCTCTCGACGAGACCCCCCGCGGGGGAGGGGGATTTGGCTCGACGGGCGTTTGAACGGCCCGCGACGTAGACGGGGGCCTGCCGATGATCATGCTGTCGAGACGAAGTCTTCTCGCCATTGCCGCAGTGGTGGACATTGCACTTCACGCCAGGCCGTCTCCGGTGGCCGCCAAGCATCTCGCCGCGCGCCACAACCTGCCGCCGCGCCATCTCGAGACCATGCTCCAGGCCCTGGTGCGGGCCGGCATCCTGAAGGGCGTGCGCGGCCCGCGTGGCGGCTACGAGATCGCCCGGGAGCGCCGGCGCATCAGCGCTGGAGACATCGTTCGCGCCGCGATGGCGTCGACGGGCGAGGATTCCATGCCGCCGATCCCGGAATCCCAGCTGGTCGACGTGGTCGTGGGGCCGATGGTGGCCCAGGCCGGCGGCGCCTTCCTGCGCGAGCTCGACGCTGTGACGGTGGACGAACTATGCCGGCAGGCCGAAAACAAGGCCGTGTTTCGCGAACCTGCCATCAGCGCGGATTTTACGATCTAGGCTGTAGATCAAGCTATAATTTCGACATTCCATGTGAATTATGCTGGAATGCCGCAACGAGACAGACCCGAGGGAGAGCCCCATGTCCGCCGCCCAGAAGCCCCTGCCCCAGCCCGACCATGCTCCCGGTCGCGGCCGGATCTACAACTCGATCACCGACACGATCGGCGACACTCCCATCGTCCGCCTGAAGCGGATCGCGGAGGAACGGGGCGTGCAGGCGAACCTGCTGGCCAAGCTCGAGTTCTTCAACCCGATCGCGAGCGTGAAGGACCGGATCGGCGTCAACATGATCGATGCCATGGAAGCCTCCGGCGCGCTGAAGCCCGGCGGCACGCTGGTTGAGCCTACGTCCGGCAACACGGGCATCGCTCTTGCTTTCGTGGCCGCCGCCCGCGGCTACCGCCTCATCCTCGTGATGCCCGAGTCGATGTCGATGGAGCGGCGCAAGATGCTGGCCCTGCTGGGCGCCGAGCTCGAGCTGACCCCGGCGCCCCTCGGCATGAAGGGCGCCATCGCCCGCGCGGAGGAACTGCGCAACACGATTCCAGGCGCGATCATCCCGCAGCAGTTCCGCAACCCCGCCAATCCCGAGATCCACCGGAACACCACGGCGGAGGAGATCTGGAACGACACGCACGGCGAGATCGACTACTTCGTCTCCGGCGTCGGCACGGGCGGCACCATCACCGGCGTCGGCCAGGTGCTGAAGCCGCGCCGTCCCTCGCTCAAGGTGGTGGCCGTGGAGCCCGAGGACAGCCCGGTCCTCTCGGGCGGCTCGCCCGGCCCGCACAAGATCCAGGGCATCGGCGCGGGTTTCGTGCCGGAGATCCTGGACCGCGCGGTCATCGACGAGGTGATCACGGTCGGCAACCAGACGGCCTTCGAGACCGCCCGCCTGCTCGCCCGCAAGGAGGGCATCCCCGTCGGCATTTCCTCGGGCGCGGCGGTGGCCGCCGCTCTCGAGATCGGCTCCCGCCCCGAGGCCAAGGGCAAGAACATCGTCATCATCATCCCCTCCTTCGCCGAGCGCTATCTCTCGACGGCCCTGTTCGAGGGGCTGTGAGGCGGCCTCTTCAGCTCATCGGTCTTAACGAGAAAAGCCCAGCCGGTGACCGGCTGGGCTTTTTCGTGAGAGAATTCAGGTTCCCCCCTCCCCCTTGCGGGGAGGGGTAAGGCGTGGGGGTCGGCCGGCATTGGCCTCTTTGTCACCCGCGCACCCTTCCCCCGCCACCCCCACCCTGTATCCCTCCCCGCAAGGGGGAGGGAGGCGGCAGGCGTCGCGGCTTGCGTCAACCGGTGTGCTGGAGCGGAATGTGGACGGCAGGCCCCGCCTCAGCGGGGCGCCATCACCATGATCATCTGGCGGCCTTCGAGCATGGGCTCGGATTCGACCTTGGAGACGTCGGCCATCTCGCCCTTCACGCGGTCGAGCAGTTTCAGGCCCAGGTCCTGGTGCGCCATCTCGCGGCCGCGGAAGCGGAGCGTGACCTTGACCTTGTCGCCTTCCTCGAAGAAGCGGCGGACCGCCTTCATCTTGGTCTCGTAGTCGTGGTCGTCGATGCCGGGGCGGAGCTTGATCTCCTTGACCTCGACCGTCTTCTGCTTCTTGCGGGCCTCGGCGGCCTTCTTCTGCTCGTTGAACTTGTACTTGCCGTAGTCGAGGAGCTTGCAGACGGGGGGCGCGGAATTGGGAGCGATCTCGACCAGGTCCAGGCCCGCTTCCTCGGCAAGGCGAAGCGCGTCGAAGAAGGACACGATGCCCTTGTTCTGTCCGTTTTCGTCGATCAGCTGAACTTCACGAACGCCGCGGATGTCTCTGTTGGCGCGGGGTCCCTCTTTCTGCGGGACCGGGGCGGCTCTCATCGGTCTGCGAATGGCTCTAGTCTCCTCTTGGGTCGGCCCGCCGCGTCCCGCACGGGGAATGGCACGCGTCCGACGGGTTCAGATGCATCGGGCAAATTCGCACAAAGCGTTGCGAAGTCAACTCGCAGCTTGGGGCGACGGTTCAGGCCGCACGCTGCGCGCGCACGAGCAGGGCGGCGTAGAGGTCGAGCGTCTCGCCCACCATGCGCTCGAGCGAGAAATGCGCCTCGACGTGCTGGCGGGCCCGCCTCGCCATCGCGTCGCGCGCGCTGGCGCCGAGCGCCAGCGCCTCCTGCAGCGCATCGGCGAGCCCCCCGGCGTCGTCGGCCTTCACGCGCCAGCCCGTGCGCTGGGCGGCCGGCGTCTGCGGCGGGGCGAGCACCGTCTCCGGCACCGCCCCGAGGTCCGACACCACGACCGGCGCACCCATGGCCTGCGCCTCGACCGCAGAGCGGCCGAAGGCCTCCGGCTCGGTGGACGGAACGGTAACGACGGAGGCGGCCAGGAAGGCAGCTGGCATGTCCGTGCAATGGCCCGTCCTGACCACGATGCCTTTCAGGCCGAGCCGCTCGACCTGCTGGTCGAGTTCCTTCACGTAGCTCTCGCGCCCCTGCGGATCGCCCGCGAGCACGACAGCGATGTCCTGCTGCCCGCGGTCGACGAGCCGCTTGGCCGCGTCGATCAGAACGCGCTGCCCCTTCCAGCCGGTGAGCCTCGCCGCGAGAAGGATGATGCGCCTGTGCGGGTCCACCCCCCAGGCCTTGCGCAGGGCCTCGACGCGCTCGGGCTCGACCGATAGGCCGGAGAACGTCCTGAGGTCCGTGCCGCGATAGATCACGCGGATCCTGTCGCGCGCGAAGGGATGCTGGCGGCCGATGAGGTCGGCCGTGTAATTGGAGTTCGCGATGACGGCGTCGCCGCGCGCCATCACGGAGTTGTAGAGCACTTTCACCGCGGAGCGGCCGGCATAGCTGCCATGGTAGGTGGTGACGAATGGCACGCCGAGCATGCGCGCGGCCATCAGCCCGCTCCAGGCCGGCGCGCGCGAGCGGGCATGGATGATGTCGACGCCCTCGTCCAGGCAGATGGCGCGCAGCCGCCGTGCGTTGGCAACCATCGCGACGGGATTCTTGGTGCGGGCGGGGAAGGGAACCCAGATGCCGCCCTTGGCCTGCAGCTCCGCCACGAGCCGGCCGCCCTGCGTCGCGACGAGCGCCCGCGCGCCGGCGAAGGCGAGGCCAGCGGCGATATCGACGGTGGTGCGCTCCGCGCCGCCCGCCTCGAGCTCCGGCACGATCTGCAGCACTGTTCGCCCGGCGAGCGGCGACAGGTCGGGCGCGGTGAAGGGGGAGGCCTGAGGCGGTCGCATCACGAGACGGGCCGGTGGTAGGATCGAGACAGCCACGACCCGGCGGGCGCCATCCGGGCGCACAGAGCCTGTCGATTCGCCGCGATAGTAGTCATGGAACGAGGTGTAAGGTGACGTCAGCGGAACCGCAATCAGAGGGCGTGCGCTTCCTTGCCGTCGGCGAGGGCGGCGAGGCCCGCCGCATCGCCGTCAGGAGGCGGCAGGGGCGCGGCCCCACGGTGGTCTGGCTCGGCGGTTTCCGTTCGGACATGGCCTCGAGCAAGGCCGAGCATCTCGACCTCTGGGCCGCCGGGCGGGGCCAGGCCTATCTGCGTTTCGACTATTCCGGCCATGGAATCTCCGAAGGACGCTTCGAGGACGGCACGATCGGGCGCTGGCTGGAGGACGCCCGCGCCGCCATCGCCGAGGCGGGTCCCGCGCCCATCCTCGTGGGTTCCTCCATGGGCGGCTGGCTCTCGCTCCTGGCGGCAGTGGCGATGAAGAGGGCGGGACGGCCCGCTTCGGGACTGGTGCTCATCGCGCCGGCCGTCGACTTCACGGAGGCGCTGATGTGGGCGGCGATGCCCGAGGACGCCCGGCGCGCGGTCATGGACGAGGGCCTGTGGCTGCGCCCGAGCCTCTATTCCGCGGATCCCTACCCGATCACCCGGGGCCTGATCGAGGACGGCCGACGGCATCTCCTGCTGGACGGGCCGCCCATCGTGACGGGCTGTCCCGTCCATATCCTGCAGGGGATGGAGGATCCCGACGTGCCCTGGCGGCACGCCATGCGGCTGGTGGAGCACCTGCCGGGGGACGACGTGGTCGTCACCCTGGTTCGCGACGGCGACCATCGCCTGTCGCGGCCCCAGGATCTCGTGCGCCTCTCGGCGGCGCTAGACGGCCTCCTTGCGGAGGCCGCGCCGAACTAAAGTCTCCGGTGCCTGCGAGTGCTGCGAAGCTATCCAGCCCCATGCCGGGCGACGATGGATCGCTTCGTCGCTGTGCTCCCCGCAAGGACGGCATGAAACGGTCGATCGCCGGAGGCGGCCACAAGCCTACGGGAAGAACAGGATCGGAGCGCCCCACATGAACCCGCCGGCCGCACCGGCCTGGCGCGGAGCGGGCTCGGGCGCGGCGAGAACCATGGCCCAATAGGTCTTTCCGTCGGCCCCCTTGCGCTGGGCCACGGCGACGCGCGTCACCGCGGGCATCAGCATGTTGCGGCGGTGGCCGGATGAGGCCTTCCAGTCCTCCATCACCTCGGCCAGCGAGCGCTGGCCCACCGCCACGTTCTCCGCCGCCGCCCCGGCGCGGATCCCGGCCTGCCCGAGGCGCGAGGACAGGTCGCCCGCGACGGTGTGGGACATGGTGGTCGCCGCCGCCATGGCATCGGCCTGGCGCTGCGCCGCGCGCATCAGGGCAGCGTCGTCAGCCACCGGACCGAGCCCGTTCGACAGCCGGAAGGCGTTGACCGCCTGGGCCGCCGCGCTGGCCCGCGGGGCGGCCTTCGACCTGGCGGCCTGCGTGCCGGCAAGGGCGGGCTGCAGCGGGGCGGCGAGGACAGCCGCCGCGGCGGCACAGAGCAGCAGGCGAAGCGTCCGGTCGGTCATTGGCGTGCTCCCGCGATGGTCTGACGTCGAGGAAAGCGCCGGACCATGAAGGAACCCTTTCGCCGGGGTCCATGCGGCGGGCGGCCGCAGCGCGGCCTTCTCCCCTCGCGGGAGAACGGCGCGCCCCTGCAATCCGCCTACGGCCTGGACTAGGGCTCCACTGCCCAGCACGCCACGTCGCGGCCTTTCTTCAGCTCGAGCGGCGGCTCGTCGCGGCGGCACTTGTCGAAGACGAGGGGGCAGCGGGGGTGGAAGGCGCAGCCGGAAGGCGGGTCGAAGGGCGAGGGAAGCTCGCCCTGCAGCACGATGCGCTCCTTCTTCGCGCCGGGGTCGGCGACCGGCGTCGCCGAGAGCAGCGCGCGCGTATAGGGGTGCTGGGGGGCGGAGAAGATCGCCTCGTTCGTGCCCACCTCCACGGCATGGCCGAGATAGATCACCATCACCCTGTCGGCGATGTGCTTCACCACCGAGAGGTCGTGCGAGATGAAGAGGTAGGCGAGGCCGAATTCCTGCTGCAGTTCGGCGAGCAGGTTGAGCACCTGCGCGCGGATCGAGACGTCGAGCGCCGAGACGGGCTCGTCCAGCACCAGGATCTTGGGCCGCAGCATCAGCGCTCGGGCGATCGCGATGCGCTGGCGCTGGCCGCCCGAGAACATGTGGGGATAGCGGTCGACGAATTCGGGCCGCAGGCCTACGCGGGCCATCATGTCGCGCGCCGCCTTGCGCCGCTCGGCCGCGCCCAGGTCCGTGTTGACCAGCAGCGGCTCCTCCAGCGCAGCGCCGATCGTCTGGCGCGGGTTGAGCGACCCGTAGGGGTTCTGGAAGACGATCTGCACCCGCGAGCGCAGCTGCCTGCGCGCGTGCGCGGAGGAGCCGACGATGTCGACGCCGTCGATGCGCAGGGTCCCCGCGGTGGGCTCCTCGATCATGGTGACGAGTCGCGCCAGCGTCGACTTGCCTGAGCCGGATTCGCCGACGACGGCGAGGGTCTTGCCCGCCTCGAGGTCGAAGGAGACGCCGGCCAGCGCCTTCACGGTGGCGGGCGGCGAGAACATGCCGCGGCGCGCGCTGTAGTCGCGCGTGAGGTTGCGGCCTTCGAGCACGATGGTCATGCGGCTTCGGTCCGGTTGGTGGGTGCGCCAGCGACGAGCGGGTAGTGGCACAGCACGCGGCCGAGCTCCGGCGGGGCGGGCTTCGGCGGTACGGTGCGGCAGAGCTCGGTGGCGAACTGGCAGCGCGGCGAGAAGAGGCAGCCGGCCGGCCGGTCGAACTGGCCGGGCACGACGCCAGGGATCGAGGGCAGCACGCGCCCCGTGGCGCGCTCGGGCAAGGCGGCCAGTAGGGCTGCGGTGTAGGGATGGTGCGGGTCGGCGAAGAGGCCCTGCGTCTCCTGCTGCTCCACCTGCTGCCCGGCATATTGCACGACGACGCGATGCGCCGTCTCCGCCACCACCCCCATGTCGTGGGTGATCAGCACGAGGCCCATGCCCGTCTCCTGGCGCAGGCGCAGCAGGAGGTCGAGGATCTGGGCCTGGATGGTGACGTCCAGCGCGGTGGTCGGCTCGTCCGCGATGAGGAGCTTGGGCCGGCAGGCGATCGCCATGGCGATCATGACGCGCTGGCTCATGCCTCCCGAGAGCTGGTGTGGAAAGGCCGTGAGCCGCCGGGCGGGATCGGTGATGCCGACCTCCTCGAGCAGCGCGATGGAACGCTTGCGTCGTTCCGTGCGGTCCAGCCCGAGATGCGTCTTCAGCGCCTCGCCCAGCTGGAAGCCGACGGTGAAGCAGGGGTTCAGCGAGGTCATCGGCTCCTGGAAGATCATGGCGATGTCGCGCCCTATGATCTTGCGGCGGTCCTTGGCCGTGATGGTCAGCAGGTCGCGTCCCGCGAAGCTCATGCGGTCGGCCGTGACGGTCGCGGTCCAGGGCAGGAGGCCCATGAGCGCGAGCATGGCGACCGACTTGCCGGAGCCGGACTCGCCGACGATGGAGACGACCTCGTTCTGGTCGACCGTCAGGTCCACGCCGTCGACGGCCTTGAACGCCCCGCCGCGCGTGGCGAAGGAGACGGAGAGGTTGCGGATCTCGAGGAGCGCCATGGCTCAGCTCCTCTTGAGCTTGGGATCGAGCGCGTCGCGCAGGCCGTCGCCCATCAGGTTGATCGAGATGACCGTGATGAGGATGGCGAGGCCCGGCAGCGTGACGATCCAGGGGTTGGAGCGGATGAACTCGCGACTGTCGGCCAGCATGGCGCCCCATTCGGGGATGGGCGGCTGCGCGCCGAGGCCGAGGAAGCCGAGCGCGGCGGCTTCCAGGATGGCGTTGGAGACGCCGAGCGCCGACTGCACGATGAGCGGGGCAAGGCAGTTCGGCAGCACCGTCACGAACATCAGCCGGAGCGTGCCGACGCCCGCGACGCGCGCGGCCGTCACGTATTCCTTGTTGAGCTCGCCCATCGCCGAGGCGCGCACGAGGCGCACGTAGTTCGGCAGGGCGACGACGGAGACCGCGACGATGGTGTTCGTCAGGCTGGGTCCCAGCACGGCCACGATGAGGATCGCGAGCACGAGGCCGGGGATGGACAGGATGAGGTCCATCACGCGCATGATGACGACGTCGACGATGCCCCCGGCGAAGGCCGCCGAGAGCCCGAAGGCCACGCCGAAGATCACGGAGACCACCATCACGGCGAGGCCGATGAAGAGCGAGATCCGCGCGCCGTAGATGAGGCGGGAGACCATGTCGCGGCCGAGCGCGTCGGTGCCCAGGAGGAACATGCGGTTGCCGCCCTCCTCCCAGGCCGGGGGCAGCTTGCTGAATTCGCGGAACTGCTCGATGGGCGAATGCGGCGCGATCACGTTGGCGAAGATCGCCATGAGCGCCACCACGATGAGCACGGCGAGGCCGATCACCGCGCCGCGATTCTCCGAGAAGGAGGCCCAAAAGGACGCGAGCGCCCCGCGAGGGGCGGGGACGGCCGGCGCGGAGACGCCGGCATCGGGAGCGAGCGCGTCAGCGGCCATGGCGGATCCGGGGGTTGATGGCTCCGTAGAGCACGTCGACGAGGAGGTTCACCATGATCACCATGGAGGAGATGAGCAGGATGCCGCCCTGCAGGGCCGGGTAATCGCGCCGGAAGATCGCCTCGATCAGCCACTTGCCGACGCCGGGCCAGGAGAAGATCGTCTCGGTGAGCACGGCGCCCGCGAGCAGCGTGCCGACCTGCAGGCCGACGATGGTGACGACGGGGATCAGCGCATTGCGCAGCGCGTGGTAGCCGACGACGCGGAAGGGCGAGAGGCCCTTGGCGCGGGCGGTGCGGACATAATCCTCGCTCAGCACTTCCAGCATGGAGGAGCGCGTCATGCGGGCGATGACGGCGAGCGGGATGGTGCCCAGCACGATCATCGGCAGCACCAGGTGGTGCAGCGCCGACCAGAAGGCGCCGTCCTGGTCGGAGAGCAGGCTGTCGATCAGCATGAAGCCGGTGACGGGCTCGAAATAATACTGGATGAGGTCGATGCGGCCGGAGACGGGCGTGAGGCCCCAGCGCTCGGACACGAGCATGATGAGCAGCAGGCCCCACCAGAAGATCGGCATGGAGAAGCCGGTGACGGCCGCGCCCATCAAGGCCTGGTCGAACCAGCTGCCGCGCTTGACCGCGGCGATGACGCCGGCCGGCACGCCGAGCACGACGGCGAAGATCATGGCGGCCAGCGAGAGTTCCAGCGTGGCCGGGAAGAGCGTGAAGAACTCCTTCAGCACGCCCTCGTTGGTGACCAGCGAGACGCCGAAATCCCCGTGCAGCAGTTTCCACACGTAGTCGACGAACTGTTTCCAGACGGGCTGGTCCAGGCCGAGCTCGTGCCGGAAATAGGCGAGGCGCTCGGGCGCGATGCCGCGCTCGCCCGTGCGCACCTCCACCGGGTCGCCCGGCACGAGGCGGATGGCGAAGAACGTCACGGCCATGAGCGCGAGGAAGGTCGGCAGCGTGAGCGCGACCCGTCGCAGGAAGAACTTCAGCATGTCTCGGGTCCTGGACGACCGGCAGAAGGCGGCAGCCCGTGCGGGCGGCTCGGCGGCGTGCCTTCGGCGCCGGATGCGGGGGCTGCGATGGCCAGCCCTCGGCCGCAATCAGATTGGCAAGGTTGATGCCAGAACAGGGCCGGCCCCGGCGAGGCCGGGACCGGAACAAGAAGGGCGGCGCCTCGGAGCGCCGCCCGGGAGCCTTACTTCAGCTCGACGCCCTGGAACTCGTGCGAGCCCAGCGGAGACTGCTTGTAGCCTGAGACCTCCTTGCGCATGGCCTCGAACACGATGGAGTGCGCGATCTTCATGTCAGGCGCCTCCTCGTGCTCGATCACCTGCATCTCCTCGTAGAGCTTGGTGCGCTCGGCGACGTCCGAGGAGGAGCGCGCCTTCTGGAGCTTCTCGTCGTATTCCTTGTTGCACCACTTCGTGAGGTTCTGGCCGCCCGGACGCGCAGCGGCGCAGCCCCGCAGGAAGAAGAAGTTGTCGGGGTCGCCGTTGTCACCCGTCCAGCCGAGTTGCACCGTCATCGGCTCGCCCTGCTGGGCGCGCTTGCGGTACTCGCCCCACTCGTAGGTGACGAGCTTGGCGTTGACGCCGACCTTGGCGAGGTCCGCCTGCATCATCTCGGCGATGCGCTTGGCGTTCGGGTTGTAGGGACGCTGCACCGGCATGTACCAGAGGTCGATGTCGAGCGAGGTGACGCCCGCCTTGTTCAGCATCTCCTTGGCCTTCGCGGAGTCGTAGACGTAGTCCTGCACCTTGTCGTTGTAGGACCAGAGCGTCGGCGGGATCAGGTTCTTCGCCGCCTGGCCGGAGCCGAGATAGACGTCCTTGATGATCGAGGCCTTGTCGATCGCCATGTTGAAGGCCTGGCGGACCTCCTTCTTGTCGAAGGGGGGCTTCTGGGTATTGAAGGCCCAGTAGGCGATGTTGAGGCCCGACTGGTTGATCAGCTGCAGCGCCGGATCCTTCTTGATCTCCTCGAAGTCGGCCGGGCGAGGCGCGATGGCGAAGTGGCACTCGCCCTTCTTCAGCTTGGCGAGGCGCGCCGTCGGATCGGGCGTGATCGCGAAGACGAGGTCGTCGACCAGCGCCTTCTCGCCGAAATAGTCCTTGTTGGCCTTGAAGCGGATGGCCGCGTCCTTCTGGTAGGCGACGAAGGAGAACGGGCCCGTGCCGACGGGGATCTGGTCGAACTGCTCGGGCTTGCCGGCCTTGAGCAGCATGTCGGCATATTCGGCCGAGCCGATGGCGGCGAAGTCCATGGCGAGGTTCGCGAGGATGGTGATGTTCGGCTCCTTGAGCTTCATCACCACGGTGTAGTCGTCCTTCTTCTCGATGGAGTCGAGAAGGGTCGGCATGTCCATGTCGCTGAAATAGTCGTACTTGCCGCCCGAGACCTTCGCGTAGGGATGGTCAGGCTTCCACTGGCGGTTGAACGACCAGAGCACGTCATCGGCGTTAAAGTCGCGGGTCGGCTTGAAGCCGTTCACGCCGGAATGAAACTTCACGCCCTTGCGAAGCTGGAACGTGATGGTCTTGCCGCCGTCCGTGACCTCCCACTTCTCGGCAAGGCTCGGCACGACTTCCGTGGTGCCCCGCTTGAAGGCGACGAGCTTGTCGTAGACCGGGCGGGCGGCGTCGAAGCTGGTGCCGGTCGTGTTCAGCGCGGGCGTGAAATTCTCCGGGCTGCCCTCGGAGCAATAGACGAACGTCTTGGCGGAGACGGCCGTCGAAGCCATCAGCAGGGCGGCGAGGCCGAAACCCGCGAGCATCTTGTTCGCGAGCTTCTGGCGGTGGAGTACGGTCATCGGTGTTCCCCTCGAACTGTTTTTTTAAGGGCGTCATGCGTGCCGCCCTGCGGCTGGGGGCCGCGGGGCACGTGCGCGACAGCAAAGCGCGTTTCGAGGGAGGGCGCAATCGCCCTCGATGCGCGGCGGCCGGCGACAGGGACTTGTTTTATGCACAGGCGCGAAATGCACGCTCCGGTCGTGGAAAAAACGGCCGATCGCACTTCCCCTAGTGGAATTGACTGCGTGTCGCCCAGCCGATCTCGTCGATGGCCTCGGAAAGCCCGCAGAGGTGCGGGTTGATGGCGAGCGCCATCTGGAAGGCTGCCTTGGCCTCGGCGAGACGGCCATGCCGCAGGCAGATCTGGCCGAAGCCCGAGACCGCGCCGAAATGGCGGGGCTCCAGCACGAGGGTGCGCTCGATGTCGCCGAGCGCGTCCGCGTCGCGGCGCTCGATGAAGGCGAGCGTGCCGCGCTTGTTCCAGGCCTCGGCCCAGCCGGGCTGGCTCTCCACCAGCCTGTCCAGGATCGGGCGGGCGAGGTCGAAAGCGCCGTGGTCCATGGCCTCGATGGCCGCACACATCGTGCTGCAGGCCGAGTGGTCGCGATGGGCGATCCAGTGCGCCCAGATGAGATCGCAGAGTTCCTCGGGATCGCGCTCGGGATCCTCGCGAGCGAGGTCCTTGAACAGGCTCGCCAGCCGGCGCGGGGAGGCCGAGCAGGGCTCGCGCCGCGGCAGGGACAGCACGAGTTCGAGCAGGCCGTCGAAAAGGACGGTGGGGACGGGGGCGCTCCGGCGCGGAGGCCGGGGCGTACGGCGACGCTCAGACATGCACTCAACGTAGCGCGTCTGGCGCGCAGGAAAAGGCCCGGACGAACCCTGACGCGTTGGTTGAGCGGCGCGCGCAGGACGCCTCCCCTTGCCACGCCCCCCGGCTTCGCTATGGTCCGCGCCCTATCGACCGAGACCTGCGCATGCCCGCTTATCCGTCCTGGGGTGCGGCGGCCCCGCTCCTGCTGCTCGCGCTCGTCGCGGCCCTGGCCACGGCCGTCGCGATCCCCCCGATGATGCCGCTGCTGCGCCGCTACGCGCTGGCGCGGCCCAATGCGCGCTCCAGCCACAAGGTCCCGACCCCCCAGGGCGGCGGCATCGCCATTGCGGGCGTTTGGCTCGCCCTGCTGTTGATTGTCCTCGTCTCCGTGCCGGGCATGCCGGCCGGCGAGCGGCTGTCGCTCGCGATGGTCGCCGCGGCCGTCGCGGTGCTCGCGGTGCTGGGCGGCGTGGACGACATCCGGCCGCTGCCGGCGCTCGGCCGCCTGCTCGTGCAGTTCGCCGCCTGCGCGGCGGTCGTCGCCACGCTGCCCGGAGACGAGCAGGTCCTGCCAGGGCTCCTGCCGCTCGCGGTGGAGCGGGTGGTGCTCCTCGTCGGGCTCGTCTGGTTCGTCAACCTGACGAACTTCATGGATGGGATCGACTGGATCACGGCGGCGGGCTTCGTGCCGCTTGGCGCGGCGCTGCTGCTGCTCGCGGCGGCGGGGGTCGCCGGTCCAGCCGTGGGCCTTGCAGGAGCGCTGGTGGCGGGCGGCCTCCTGGGTTTCGCCCCTTACAACAAGCCCGTCGCCCGCCTCTTCCTCGGGGATGTCGGCAGCCTGCCGGTCGGGCTGCTCGCCGGCTACGGCCTGATCCGTCTCGCGGGCGAGGGGCACCTCGTGGCCGCCCTGATCCTGCCGCTCTACTACATCGCGGACGCGACCATCACGCTGCTGCGCAGGCTGCGCGCCGGCGAGCGCGTATGGGACGCGCATCGCAGCCACTTCTATCAGCGCGCCACGACGAACGGCTATCGCGTGATCGAGGTGGTGACGCGAATCGGCCTCGTGGACCTCGTCCTCGCCGTCACCGGCGCTCTGCTGGCGCTGGCCCCGACGCCCGGCCGCCTGGCGCTCGGGCTCGTCGTGGCCGTCTGCTGCGTCGCCTCCCTGCTCGTCACGTTCAACAAATCCCGGACAGGGGCGGCCACCCCGACCGCGCCATGACGGACCGACCGCTCGTCCTTCTCACTGGGGCGACCGGCTTTGTCGGCCGCAACCTCGCCCGCACCCTGCTGGCCGGAGGCTATGCCGTACGCGCGCCGGCGCGCCACCCGGCCGCCCTGCCACAAGGCGTCGAGCCTGCGCCCATAGGCGACCTCGGCGCGCCGCAGGACTGGGCGGGCCTGCTCGACCGCGTCGATGCGGTGGTCCATTCCGCAGGCCTCGCCCATGCAGGGCCGGGCCTGCCCGAGGATTCCTATGAGCGCGTCAACCGCGACGCGACCCTGGCGCTCGGCCGTGCCGCCGCCGGACGGGTGCGCCGCTTCGTCTTCCTCTCCTCGATCCGGGCGCAATGCGGCCCATCCTCGACGGCCATCCTGCGGGAGAGCGACGAGCCGCGGCCGACCGACGCCTATGGACGCTCCAAGCTGGCGGCGGAGCAGGGACTGGCGGATCTCGACCTCGGCGCGGTCTCGCTGCGCCCTGTCGTGGTCTACGGCCCGGGCGTCGGGGGCAATGTCGGCCAACTCGTCCGGCTGGCCAAGCTGCCTGTGCCCTTGCCCTTCGGCGCCCTGCGCACCCGCCGGTCGCTCGTCTCCGTCGAGAACCTCGCCTCCGCGGTCTTGCTGGCGCTCACGCCCGACGGCCTTCCGGCCGGGCCGCTGATCGTCGCGGACCCCCATCCGATCGCCTTCGCCGACCTGGTCGCGGCGATGCGCGGCGCGGTGGGCCAGCGCCGGCTGCTCGTGCCCGTGCCCGCCGGCCTGATGCAGGCGGCCCTCGGGGTCGTGGGGGCCGGCGGCGTGATGCAGCGGCTCGCGGGTGAGATGGTTGCCGATCCCGCGCGGTTGCTCTCGCTCGGCTGGCGGCCGCCGGTCGCCTCGACGGAAGAGGGAATCAGGCGCTGGCTTTCGGGCTGGGCCGGCTGAGGAACGGGCTCAGACGCCGGCTTCGCGCGCGCCCAGGCCGGCGAGCAGGAAGGACGTCATCGCCTCGAGCTCGGGCACGATGCCCTCGCCGGCGCATTCCGCCATCATGGCGGGGTGGCAGAACTTCAGGATCGCCGCATGGACGCAGCGCGCGGCCACCGCAGGGTCCTTCACCCGGAACTCCCCGGCGGCGACGCCATCCGCGATGATCGAGGCGAGCATGCCGTCGAGCCGCATGACGTGCGCCCGCACGATGGGCCAGCTCTCCTCGAGCGCGATGGCCACCATCTCGTGCATCTTGCGATCGCCGAGATAGCGGCTTGCATTCATCTCGTGGATGGTTCGAATGAGCCGACGAAGGCGCTCGGGCGCGGGCAGGGCGGAGTCGGCCACCTCCTGCGCGGCGGCCTCGACCTCGCCCATCAGGCGCAGCGCGACCTCCTCGTTGATCGACTTCTTCGAATCGAAGAAGCGATAGACGTTGGCCGGGCTCATCCGCAGCGCTTTGGCGATGTCGGCGACCGTCGTCTTCTGGTAGCCGTAGAGACGGAAGAACTCCTCGGCCTGCCGCACGATGCGGCAGCGGGTGTCCTTCTCCGCGACGTCCTGGGCCATGCTGTGCCTACCTTTTCGGCAGTCAATCTATGACGAATTCCGTCATTCGTCAACCGTCAATGACCTGTGCGGCTCTTCCGCCCGATTTGGCGCTGCGAACGCTGCCCCGCAACCAGCCGTTGCCAAAAGGATTGACCGAGTTGCTCGCCCAGGGTCTCGGAGAAGGCCACAGCTTCCTGCGACTCGTCGAGACCCAGTGGGCCGATCCGGACGGACCCTACGCCGACCCGGCGGCAGCGCTCTTCGTCGTGAGCGACGGCAAAGGGCCCGTCGCGCTGGCGAGCCTCGTCGCCGATGGCTACACGTCCGTGCCCCGGACAGGCCGGCTCAAGCACGTGTATGTCTCCCCCGCCTGCCGAGGCCAGGGGCTGGCGGAAGCGCTGGTCCGGGCCGTCCTTGCGCGTGCACGCGGCCATTACGAGCGCCTCCGGTTGCGCACCGCAAATCCCTCGGCCGCGCGGCTCTATGAGCGCCATGGCTTCGAACCACGCGACGACGAGCCCGAATCGACCCATCTGCTGGTGCTCGGCCGCTGAAACTCGCTGGAAACCGCGCTTTTCCCTGCCCTTGAACGCAGGGCTTCGCACGGCCATATTCCGGATGCGGTCGCAAGGCCGTGGGACGCTGCCCAGGCGGGTCCCTTCCGAAGTGCCTCCGGACAGGGCTTCGCATGTCGCGTGTACCTTCTCTGTCGTCCCCGTTCCTGCTCGGCTTCGACGAGGTTGAACGGGCTCTCGGACGGGTCGCCAAAGCGGCCACGGAGGGCTATCCGCCCTACAATATCGAGCGGATACCCCGCAGCGAGACGACGCCGGAGCGCATGCGCATCACCCTGGCGGTGGCGGGCTTCACCCGCGACCAGCTCGAGATCACGCTGGAGGAAAACCAGCTCGTGATCCGGGGGCGCCAGACGGACGACAAGGACCGCGTGTTCCTGCACAGGGGCATCGCGGCCCGGCAGTTCCAGCGGGCGTTCCTGCTGGCTGACGGGCTCGAGGTTCTCGGCGCGGACCTCGAGAATGGACTTCTCTCCATCGATCTGGTGCGTCCTGAGGCAGAACGCATCGTGCGCAAGATCGATATCGGTGCCCGGGGCTGATTGGCCCGGGCCTTGCCTCAATCCCCCCATTCGCTCTGCTCAAAGGAGGGTGCGATGAACGAGACGACCAAGACCCCCGAGACCGTGGAGACCACGGTCGACATCACGCCTCAGGCGCTCGCCCATCTCGGCCAGGGCCACGTGGCCTATGTCCGTCCGATCCTGTCGGACGAGCTGAACCGCCTGTTCCCGCAGGCCCCTGCGCTGCAGCCCGGCCTGAACCTCTTCGCGCTGCTCGGCGCCGACGGCACGCCGATCATGGTCACTGACAACAAGGCGGCCGCGATCGCCAATGCCTGGGAGCACGAACTGACCCCCGTCAGCGTCCACTAGCCAGGCAGGGCTTCCTCGCAGGTTCGGACCAGGTCAGAGCGTCCGCACCATGACCGCGCCGACGAGCACCAGCACGGCCCCCGCGAGGCGGCCGAGCGAGATCTCGCGCACGGCGAGGCCGAGGAAGCCCACCCTGTCGAGCAGCAGCGCGCAGGTGAGCTGGCCAGCGATGGCGAAGGTGAAGACGGTCGCCGCGCCGAGCCGCGGCACCAGCACGACGTTGCCGACGAGATAGACCACGCCCAGCGAGCCGCCGGTGACGAAGAGCCACCACGGGATCTTCGCGATCTCGCCGGCCGGCGGCAGGTGGCGGAAAAAGACGAGGCAGAGCAGGACCAGCAGGCACAGCCCCGCCCCGAAGGACACGGCCGTCGCCGCCACGGGATTGCCGAGCGCCATGGAGAGCCGGGCGTTCACCGCGGCCTGGATGGGCAGCACCATGGCGGCGAGCAGCGCGCAGAGCGGCAGGAGGATCGAGGCGAGCGACATGGCGGCTCCCGGGGGCATGAAAAACCCGCGGCTCGGGCCGCGGGAGAACGGTCTTGGGCGCGATGCCCTTCTCCCCTCACAGGAGAAGGGGCGCGCGGCGGCCGTTGGGGCCAGCCGCGCGCAAATGCTTATTTCAGCGTCTTGGCCTTGTCGGTCACCGCCGCGGTCCAGGCGCCGGTGGGCTCCTTGGAAATGACGGGGTCGGAGCCGCCGGAGAGCAGCGTCTTCACCGTGCGGTCATAGTCGGCCTTGTCGAGCGTGCCGTCCGTGCCCTCGGTGAGCTTGTTGATCTCCTCCATCATGCGCGTCTGGTGCTTCTCCGTCTGGGCGCCGCTCGCGTCGTTGTCGAGCACGATCTTGGCGGCGTCCTTCGGGTTGGCGCGGGCCCATTCCCAGCCCTTCATCGAGGCCTTCACGAAGCGGGCCATCTTGTCGACGAAGGCGGGGTCCTTGAGGTTGGCCTCGAGCACGTAGAGGCCGTCCTCCATCGTGGCGACGCCCTGGTCCTCGTACTTGAAGACCACGAGCTGGTCCGGCTTGATGCCGCCGTCGATGACCTGCCAGTACTCGTTGTAGGTCATGGTGGAGATGCAGTCGGCCTGCTTCTGCAGCAGCGGGTCGACGTTGAAGCCCTGCTTCAGCACCTTCACGCCCTGGGCCGAACCGTCGGTCGGGATCTTCAGCTTGGCCATCCAGGACAGGAAGGGGTACTCGTTGCCATAGAACCAGACGCCGAGCGTGCGGCCCTTGAGATCCTCGGGCTTCTTGATCCCGGTCTCGGCGCGGCAGGTCAGCTCCATGCCCGAGCGCTTGAAGGGCTGGGCGATGTTGACGAGCGGCACGCCCTTCTCGCGCGAGGCGAGGGCAGAGGGCATCCAGTCGACGATCACGTCGGCGCCGCCGCCGGCGATCACCTGCGGGGGCGCGATGTCCGGTCCGCCCGGCTTGATCGTCACGTCGAGCCCGGCCTCCTTGTAGAAGCCCTTGTCCTTGGCGACATAGTAGCCGGCGAACTGGGCCTGCGTGACCCACTTCAGCTGCAAAGTCACCTTGTCCGCCGCCTGCGCGGCGGTGGCGGCCATGACGGCCGCGAAGGTCATCAGTCCAAGCGTCTTTTTCATTGTCTCCCTCTCCGTGTTTGACGCCACTCAGACGGCCCGCTGGCGGTAGGATGCATGCCAGAAGGTCGCCCTGCGTTCTGCAAGCGCAAGCAGGCCGTAGAACAGCGAGCCGAACAGCGCGGCGACGAGGATCGTCGCCCACACCATGTCGATGTTCATCCGGCCGACTTCCGTATTGATGCGAAAGCCCATCCCGACGATCGGCGTCCCGAAGAACTCGGCGACGATCGCTCCGATCAGGGCCAACGTGGAATTGATCTTCAGCCCGTTGAAGATGAAGGGCAACGCCGCAGGCAGCCGCAGCGCCGTCAGCGTCTGGCCGTAGCTCGCGGCGTAGGTCTTCATCAGGTCACGCTCCATCGGCCCGGCGGAGGCGAGGCCCGCCACCGTGTTCACGAGCTGCGGGAAGAAGGTCATGATCACGACGATGGCGGCCTTGGACTGCCAGTCGAAGCCGAACCACATCACCATGATGGGCGCCACGCCCACGATGGGCAGCGCCGAGACGAGGTTGCCGAGCGGCAGCAGCCCCTGCTGCAGGAAGGGCGAGCGGTCGATCAGGATGGCGACGAGGATCCCCGTCCCGCAGCCGATCAGATAGCCCACGGCCACGCCCTTGAAGGTCTGCGCGAAGTCTGCGCCCAGCACCGGCAGCGAGGAGGCGAAGCGCGCCGCGATGGCGGAGGGGGCGGGCAGGATCACCTTCATCATGGAGGAGCCGAAGCCGCGCACGCCGCACTCCCACAAGAAGAGCACGGTGATGCCGAACAGGATCGGCACCGCGGCGGCGGCCAGCATCCGGCCGAGCCCGTCGCGCGGCGCGGCGCGGATCAGCAGGTCCACCGTGTGCCAGGCGGCGAGCCAGACCGTGACGAGCGCCGCGGCATAGCCCCAGCCGGCCTGGTTCTCGAAACCCGCGCCAAGCAGCGCCACGAGGTGGAGTGCCGTTACCCCTGCAAGCACCGCCAGAAGGGTGGAGAGCGCCATCCAGAGCCGGAAGCGGGTCGCGAGGGCGCTGGCCAGCGCCACGCCGCCCGTCAAGCCCGTGAGCGCCAAGGCCGTCGCGCCGGCGCCGCCAGGGCCCCAGGCGTACCAGCCCACGAGCGCCGCGACGGCGGCGAGCCCGGTGGCGAAGGCCAGGAGGTCGGCGCGCTTCATCGCACGTATCCCATGCGCTTCAGCACCACGCGGTCCGCGAAGGCGACCACCGCGATCAGCAGGCAGGCGCAGAAGGCCGCCGCGAAGATGGCCGCCCAGATCTGGATGGTCTGCCCGTAATAGGAACCGGCCAGCAGCCGCGCCCCAAGGCCGCCATCGGCGGATTGCGTGAGCTCGGAGACGACCGCGCCGACGAGGCTCGCGGCGACGCCGACCTTGAGGCTCGCAAAGAGGAAGGGCATCGAGGCCGGCACGCGCAGCTTGAAGAAGGTCTGCGCCCGCGAAGCCGAGTAGGTGCGCATCAGGTCGAGCTGCAGCGGATCGGGCGAGCGCAGGCCCTTCACCATGCCCACCGTGACGGGGAAGAAGGACAGGTAGGCCGCGATGACGGCCTTGGGCACGATGCCGGTCACGTCCATCTGGTTGAGGATGATCACGATCATCGGCGCCAGCGCGATGATCGGGATGGTCTGCGAGGCGATGATCCAGGGCATGAGCGAGCGGTCGAGGCTCCTCACGTGCACGATGAGCACCGCGAGCAGGATGCCGAGCCCGGAGCCAAAGGCGAAGCCGAGCAGCGTCGCCTCCAACGTGATCGTCGCGTGGTAGACGAGGCTGCGCTTGGAGGTCGGCGCGGTGTCGACGGTCGTCTTCCACAGCTCCTGCGCCACCTGGTGGGGCGCGGGAAGCCTGGGTCGCTCCTGCGACAGCGTGCCCTCGACGAGTTCGCCGGTGGTCCAGCTCTTCTGCCCGGCATTCTCGAAGGCCGAGCGCTGCAGGTCGGCGTTCATCCACACCGCGCCGAGATACCAGAGCGCCACGATCGCCGCGCAGACCGCGAGGATCGGCAGGAGCGTGCGGAGGATGAAGCCTGGCTGGCGGGAGGTGCTCATGCACTGACGCCTTCAGGTCCGGCCGACCTCCACCCCCGGCCCCTCCCCGCAAGGGGGAGGGGGGAGCCGACCCCGGTCGCTCGGCAAATGCCCGGCATTGTTGGGAGCACGCTGATCTCGGTCGTGAGGGCGAGCGGCCCGCCGCCCCCCTCCCCCTTGCGGGGAGGGGTGAGGGGTGGGGGTGCTCCGCCGCCCGGCTCAATCCGCATAGGAGTGCCCCTCGCGCAGGCCCTGTCTGACGCGGTTGGCGATTTCCAGGAAGCGGGGCGTCTCGCGGATGTCGAGGGTGCGGTCGCGCGGGAAGTCGCAGGTGATGACGTCCTGGATGCGGCCGGGGCGCGGCGACATGACCACGATGCGGGTGGAGAGGAACACCGCCTCGGGGATCGAGTGGGTGACGAAGACGACCGTCTTCCTCGTGAGATCCCACAGTTTCAGCAATTGCTCGTTGAGCTTGTCGCGGACGATCTCGTCCAGCGCGCCGAAGGGCTCGTCCATCAGCAGGAGGTGCGGGTCGAAGGAGAGCGCGCGGGCGATGGAGGCGCGCTGCTGCATGCCGCCGGAGAGCTGCCAGGGGAACTTGCGCTCGAAGCCCGAGAGGTTCACGAGCTCCAGGTTGCGCGCCACGCGCTCCGCCCGCTCGGGCCGGGAATAGCCCATGATCTCCAGCGGCAGCGAGACGTTGCGCGCGATGGTGCGCCAGGGATAGAGCGCGGGAGCCTGGAACACGTAGCCATAGGACCGTTTGAGCCGCGCCTCCTGCGGGCTCACGCCGTTCACGGTGATGTGGCCGCCGGTCGGCGTCTCGAGGTCGGCGATGACGCGCAGGAGCGTGGTCTTGCCGCAGCCGGAGGGTCCGATGAGCGAGACGAACTCGCCCGGCGCGATGTCGAGGTCGATGTTGGAGAGCGCCTGAACCGCGCCGTCGCCGGTGTCGTAGGTCAGCGACAGCCCGCGGGCGGAGATCACCGGCGCCTCGCCGAGCGGCGTGGTGGCAGTGGAGGCTGGCGCCGGCGGGGTGGCGATGGCGGTGGTCATGATGCGATGCTGCTTGGATGCGTCGGCGATGCGGCAAAGGCCCCCCACCCCTTACCCCTCCCCGCGAGAGGGAGGGGGGTCTTCGACGTGGCCGCCCTACGATGGTTTCGGCTCGGCCGCGACACCGGCCGCTCCCCTCCCCCTTGCGGGGAGGAGTACGGGGTGGGGGTGCGCCGGGCCAGGAAACACATCCGTCCTCACTCGCCCGCGGCGCGGAGCGCCTCGGGGCGGGCGACGGGCTTGTTGGCGGTCAGCTCGCGCCAGGTGGCCAACGCGCGGGCGTCGGCGGGGAAGGGCTCGCGGGCGACGAACCTGCCGCGGCCGGGCTTGGCCAGGATCTTGCCGGCGTCCCACACCACCTCGCCGCGCGAGAGCGTCGTGCGGGCGAGGCCCGTCAGGTTGAAGCCCTCGAACACGTTGTAGTCGATCACCGAGAGCTGCGTCTTGGCGCTCACGGTCTTCGTCGCCTTGGGGTCCCAGATCACGATGTCGGCGTCCGCGCCAGGCACCAGCGCGCCCTTCTTCGGATAGAGATTCAGGATGCGCGCGATGTTGGTCGAGGTCACCGCCACGAACTCGTTCATGGTGAGCCGGCCGGTGTTCACGCCCGTCGTCCACAGCACGGGCATGCGGTCTTCCAATCCGCCCGTGCCGTTGGGGATCTTGGTGAAGTCGCCGCGGCCGAAGCGCTTCTGCTCGGTCGTGAAGGCGCAGTGGTCGGTTGCCACCACCTGCAACGAGCCGGCGCGCAGGCCGTTCCACAGGTCGTCCTGGTTCTTCTTGTCGCGGAAGGGCGGCGACATCACGCGCCGGGCCGCGTGGTCCCAGTCGGGATGGAAATACTCGGTCTCGTCGAGCGTGAGGTGCTGGATCAGCGGCTCGCCATAGACGCGCCGGCCGAGCGAGCGGGCGCGGGCGATCGCCTCGTGCGCCGGGATCGAGGAGACGTGCACGATATAGAGCGGCACGCCCGCCTGGTCGGCGATCATGATCGCGCGGTTGGCGGCCTCGCCCTCCACCTCCGGCGGGCGCGACCAGGCGTGGCCCTCGGGCCCGGTCGTGCCATCCTTCAGGAGCTTGGCCTGCAGCGAGGCGACGACGTCTCCGTTCTCGGCATGGACGAGCGGCATGGCGCCGAGTTGGGCGCAGCGCTGGAAGGAGGAGAACATCTCCTCGTCGTTCACCATGAGCGCGCCCTTGTAGGCCATGAAGTGCTTGAAGGTGGTGACGCCCTTCTCCACGACCTTGGCCATGTCCTCGCGGACCTTCTCCGACCAGTAGGTGATGCACATGTGGTAGGAATAGTCGGCGCAGGCCTTGGCCGAACGGCGGTCCCAGTCCGCCCAGGCGTCCATCAGCGGCTGGCCGTTGCCGGGGATGCAGAAGTCCACCACCATCGTGGTGCCGCCGGAGAGCGCCGCCTTGGTGCCGCTCTCGTAGTCGTCGGCCGAGGTGGTGCCCATGAAGGGCATTTCGAGGTGCGTGTGCGGGTCGATGCCGCCGGGCATCACGTAGCAGCCCGCGGCGTCGATCACCGTGTCGCCGGAGAGGCCGGGGCCGACGGCGACGATCTTTTCGCCGTCGATCAGCACGTCCGCCTGCCAGGTCCTGTCGGCCGTGACGACCGTGCCGTTCTTGATGAGGGTGGTCATGCTCGGTCTCCTGTCGCGGGAGAGGGTGGACGTGCGGTTCGGGTAGCGCGAGGCGCCGTGGTCAGGGGACGATCTCGGCCTTCTCGAGCACGGCGCGCATCAGCACGTTGGCGCCCGCCGTGGCCCATTCGGGCTTGATGTCCTCGGCCTCGTTGTGGCTCACGCCGTCCACGCAAGGCGTGAAGATCATGGCGGTGGGGGCCACCCGGGCGATGTAGCAGGCATCGTGCCCCGCGCCCGAGACGATGTCACGATGCGAATAGCCGAAGTGCCTGGCCGCGTTGCGCACCGCCTCCACGCAGCCCTGCTCGAAGGCGACCGGCGCGTAGTAGAAGATCTGGTTGATCTCGCAGGCGAGGCCAATTTCCCGGACGATGGCGTCGACGCCTTCGCGCAAGGCCTTGTCCATGCCCGTCAGCGTCTCGTCGAGCGGGTGGCGGAAGTCGACGGTCAGGAAGACCTCGCCGGGGATCACGTTGCGCGAGTTCGGGTAGGAATTGATCATGCCCACCGTCGACACCGCGAGCGGCGCGTTGGCGAGGCCGATCCTGTTGACGAGCTCGACGATGCGCGCCGCGCCCAGCAGCGCGTCCTTGCGGCGGGGCATGGGCGTGGAGCCGGCATGGCTCTCGAATCCCGTGAGCTTGATCTCGTACCAGCGCTGGCCCTGCCCGTGAGTGACGATGCCCACGTCGAGGTTCTCGTCCTCCAGGATCGGGCCCTGCTCGATGTGCAGCTCGAAGAAGGCGTGGATTGGCCGCCCGCCCACGGGCTCGGGTCCCTGGAAGCCGATCCGCTTCAGTTCGTCGCCGAGCGCCTTGCCCTCGGGATCGAGCCGGCCATAGGCGAACTCCTCCGTGTAGACGCCAGCGAAGACGCCTGACGAGACCATGGCGGGGGCGAAGCGCGAGCCCTCCTCGTTGGTCCAGTTGGCGATCTCGATCGGATGCTTCGTGCGGATGTTGAGGTCGTTGAGCGAGCGCACGACCTCCAGCGCGCCTAGCACGCCGAGCACCCCGTCGAACTTGCCGCCGGTGGGCTGCGTGTCGAGGTGGCTGCCCATCATCACGGGCGGCAGCGTGTCGTCCGTGCCGGGGCGGCGGGCGAACATGTTGCCCATGCGGTCCACCTTCACCCTGCAGCCGGCCGCCTCGCACCAGCGGGTGAAGAGCTCGCGGCCCTGCTTGTCGAGGTCGGTGAGGGTGAGGCGCTTGCAGCCGCCCTTCGGCGTGCCGCCGATCTTGGCCATCTCCATCAGCGCGTCCCACAGCCGCGCGCCGTCGACCCGCACGTTCGCCAGTTCCACCATCGCCGTCCCCTCTCGCGCCTGCCGCTTGGCGGGCCGCCGGTCCGGCGACGAATGCAAGGCCGCTGCCAGCCTCGCCCCGCTCCGACGCCGGCCTGCACTCTCCTCCGCAGGCGATGGAAAAAGGCTAGTATGGGTTTGACCATTTGGTCAATTCGAGAGCATCGTGCTTGCCGAAGCAGCGCATGTAGGGCGTGAATCGGGGCCGGAACGGACGGGCGGGGCGATGAGGGGACGGATGCGGCGGCCCGCGGGCCCGACGATCCGGCGGGCGTTGTGAGCGAGGCGCGGGCCAGGCCGGCGCGCAGCCAGGCGCGCGAGGAGAACGAGCGCCTGATCCTGGAGGCGGCAGAGGGCGTGTTCGCCGAGCTCGGCTTCAAGGGCGCCACGACCGGCGCCATCGCCGAGCGGGCCAGGCTGCCCAAGGCCAACGTGCACTACTACTTCCCGAGCAAGGAGGACCTCTACCGCGAGGTCATGGCGCGCGTGCTGGAGCGCTGGCTCGCCGCCGCCGATTCGCTCGACGACAGCGATGACCCCGCCGACGCGCTCGGCCACTACATCGCCGCCAAGATGGAGCTGTCGCGCACCAATCCCCTGGGCTCGCGCATCTTCGCCAGCGAGATCATGCGTGGCGCGCCCGCGATCGAGGACCACCTCGAGACCACGCTGAAGAACTGGCTGGTCTCGCGCAGCGCCATCGTCCGGCGCTGGGCCGAGCAGGGCAAGATCGCCAATGTCGACCCCAAGGTGCTGTTCTACCTGATCTGGGCGGCCACCCAGCACTATGCCGACTTCGCCCGCCAGATCGAGGTGCTGAACGACGGCAAGCCGCTCTCCGACGCGCAATGGGCGGAGGCGACGAGGCAGGTGACGGAGACCATCCTGCGCGGCGTGCTGGCGCGCTGAGCGCGGCGGACCGGCCGGGGTGCGCCCGCCGGCCGGGCGTGCTTATATCCGGCCGACCGCGCCGGCCTTGCCCGGCCAAACCATCCGACACGAGACGACCATGACCGACGCCGCCCCGCGCGAACAATCGACCGTCGCCCGCCCCGGCCGGGCGCTCGCCGAAGGCGACCACGTTTTCCTGGTCGACGGCTCCTCCTACATCTTCCGCGCCTACCACGCTTTGCCGCCGCTCACCCGCAAGTCGGACGGGCTGCCGGTCGGCGCGGTGGCCGGCTTCTGCAACATGCTCTGGCGGCTCCTGCGCGACACCGTCGGGGGCGAGAAGCCGACCCATCTCGCCGTGGTCTTCGACCACTCCGCCACCACGTTCCGCAACGCGCTCTATGACGGCTACAAGGCCCACCGGCCCGAGCCGCCGGAGGAACTGCGCCCGCAGTTCCGCCTGATCCGCGACGCCGTGCGCGCCTTCGACCTGCCCTGCATCGAGCAGGAGGGCTACGAGGCCGACGACATCATCGCCACCATAGCCCGCCTCGCCTGCGAGGCAGGCGCGACGACGACCATCGTGGCCTCCGACAAGGACCTGATGCAGCTCGTCGGCAAGACCGTGACGATGTTCGACACGATGAAGGACAAGCGCATCGGGCCGGACGAGGTGGTGGAGAAATTCGGCGTCGGCCCGGAGAAGGTGGTCGAGGTCCAGGCGCTCATCGGCGACCCCGTCGACAACGTGCCGGGCGTGCCCGGCATCGGCGTGAAGACCGCCGCGCAGCTCATCCAGGAATACGGGACCCTCGAGGAACTGCTGTCGCGCGCCTCCGAGATCAAGCAGCCCAAGCGCCGCGAGGCGCTGATCGCCAACTCCGAGCAGGCGCGGCTCTCCCGCAGGCTCGTCGAGCTCGACGCCCACGTGCCGCTCACGACGCCCGTCGACGAGATCGCGGTGCACGATCCCGACCCCAAGCGCCTCGTGGCCTTCCTGAAGGCGATGGAGTTCAACAGCGTGACGCGGCGGGTCGGCGAGGCGTATGGCGTCGACCTCGGCAGCGTCGACCCGGACCCTGCGCTCGCGGCTCCGGGCGCCGGCACGGGCTGGGCCGTGACGGCGGGCGGCGCGGCGGCTCCTGCAGCTGCGGCCGCTCCCGCCAATGGGAGTGCTCCAGCAGCGGCGCCAAAAGACGCAAATGCTCCCGCCAGCGGCGAGGACATGCCGTCCTCCGTCGCCGCCGCCCGCGCCGCCGAAGCCGCGGCGATGCCCTTCGACCGCGCCACCTACGAGACCGTGCGCGACCTCGCGCGCCTGGAGGCCTGGGTGGCCGAGGCGCGCGCGGCGGGCGTCGTCGCCTTCGACACGGAGACGACCTCGCTCGACGCCATGCAGGCGGAGATCGTCGGCTTCTCGCTGTCGACCGGCCCCAACCGCGCCTGCTACGTGCCGCTCGCCCATCGCGGCGAGGGCAAGGGCGACCTCTTCGGCGGCAACGACCTGCTGCCCGGCCAGATCCCCGTGCGCGAGGCGCTCGCGGCGGTGAAGCCGCTGCTGGAGGATCCCGGCGTCCTCAAGGTCGCGCAGAACTTCAAGTATGACTGGATGGTGCTGTCGCACTACGGCATCGACGTCGCGCCGTTCGACGACACGATGCTGCTCTCCTACATCCTCGACGCCGGCCGCACCGGCCACGGCATGGACGAGCTCTCCGAGAAGCTGCTCGGCCACAAGCCCATCCAGTTCGGCGAGGTGGCGGGCACAGGCAAGAGCTTCATCGGCTTCGCGCGCGTCTCCATCGAGCGCGCGACCGAATATGCCGCCGAGGACGCCGACGTGACCCTGCGCCTCTGGCGCGTCCTCAAGGCGCGCCTGCCGGCCGAGCGCATGGCGACCCCCTACGAGGTGCTGGAGCGTCCGCTCGTGCCCGTGCTCGCGCGCATGGAGCAGCGCGGCATCGCCATCGACCGGCAGATCCTGTCGCGGCTGTCCGGCGAGTTCGCGCAGGGCATGGCGCGGCTCGAGGCGGAGATCCACGAGCTGGCCGGCGAGCCCTTCAACCTCGGCTCGCCCAAGCAGCTCGGAGACATCCTGTTCGGCAAGATGGGGCTGCCCGGCGCGACGAAGACCGCGACCGGCGCATGGTCCACCGGCGCGAAGGTCCTGGAGGACCTTGCCGAGCAGGGGCATGCCCTGCCCGCGCGCATCCTCGAATGGCGGCAGCTCTCGAAGCTGAAGTCGACCTATACGGACGCCCTGCCGGGCTATGTCCACCCGCGGACGAACCGCGTCCATACCTGTTTCTCGCTGGCCTCGACCACGACGGGCCGCCTTTCCTCGTCGGACCCGAATCTGCAGAACATCCCCGTCCGCACGGAGGAGGGGCGCAAGATCCGCACGGCCTTCGTGGCGACGCCCGGCCACAAGCTCGTCTCGGCCGATTATTCGCAGATCGAGCTGCGCGTGCTCGCGCACATGGCGGACATCCCGCAGCTCCGGAAGGCCTTCGAAGACGGGGTGGACATCCACGCCATGACCGCGTCCGAGATGTTCGGCGTGCCCGTGCAAGGGATGGACCCGCTGGTGCGCCGGCGCGCCAAGGCCATCAATTTCGGAATCATCTACGGCATCTCGGCCTTCGGGCTGGCCAACCAGCTCGGCATTCCCCGTGAAGAGGCCGGCGCCTACATCAAGAAGTACTTCGAGCGCTTTCCCGGCATCCGAGACTACATGGAGGAGACGAAGCGCTTCGCGCGGGCGCATGGCTACGTGAGCACCGTCTTCGGCCGCAAGGCGCATTATCCGCAGATCGCCTCGAAGAACCCCTCCGAGCGCGCCTTCATGGAGCGCGCGGCGATCAACGCGCCCATCCAGGGCTCGGCAGCCGACATCATTCGCCGCGCCATGGTGCGCATGGAGCCGGCGCTCGCCAAGGCCGGCCTCTCCGCCCGCATGCTGCTGCAGGTGCACGACGAACTCGTCTTCGAGGTGCCGGATGACGAAGTCGAGGCGACCTTGCCGGTGGTGAAGGGCGTCATGATCGACGCGCCGCACCCGGCGGTGCAACTCGCCGTGCCCCTGCAGGTCGACGCGCGGGCCGCGCAGAACTGGGAAGAGGCGCACTAGGCCGCTCTCGGATAGGCCCCCCGTTCAGGGCGCGATGCGCAGAGCTGGCGCGGCCCCCGACGCTGGCGCGCGGTCCACGAGGAAGCGGCGGCGGTCGGCGATGGCGAGGCGGACCTGGTCCAGCGCCAGGCTGAAGGCGGTGAGCCGGGCCGTGTCGATCTCCTCGTTCGTCGCTGTGGCCAGGGTCTCGGCGAAGCAGTCGTCGGCCTCCTGCTCCAGGCGGTCGAGCACCAGCACGTCGTGCGCGGCGCGCGTGTCGCGCAGGATGCGCAAGAGCCGCTCGAGCCGCTCTGCCTGGTCCACGCGCCGGCTGCGCAGGCGGCCCATCAGGGCTGCCGCCGCGGAGCCGAGGAAGCCGACGACCATCGCCATGATGTAGAACCAGTCGCCGTATCGATCCATGAAGGTGAGTTCTTCATTGTCGAAATAGGCGGACGCGCCGGGATGGACCGGCAGCTTCGACCCCTTGGCCGTGTCCGGCGCCTCGATGCGGTTGGCCTGGGGCAGCGCATGAGCGAGGTCCGAGCGCATCTCGAACAGGCGTTTGGTAAAGGTGGTGACCGTCGCTTCCGACAGGTCGTCATGCGCCATCAGCCGGTAGGTCACCGCGAGCGTGGTGACCTCCTCGACGGGGCGGGGCGGCGTGCCGCCATAGCTGCCGCGCAGGATCTCCAGCTTCTCGAAGGCGGGGTCGCGCTGCGCGATGGCGTCGGCCTCCGCGATCGGCACGAAGGTCGCCGGGCCCCGTCCGGCCGCCGCGACGGCGGCGAGCGCGTCCGTGACGAGCAGGCTCGGCACGGGAGCGACCACCAGCAGCGCGTCGATCTGCTTGCCCTTGGCCGCTTCGCCCACTTGCTCCGGCGTCAGCGGAAGGCGCGTCACGCTGGGCAGCGGCACCTCGTAATGGGAGAGGATGGTGTCCAGCAGGCGCTCGTTGACGGCGGAGCCGCGCAGCACGCCGACCGACTTGCCCTCGAGGTCGCCGATCTCGTCGATCTTCGTCCCTGGCATCGCGAGCAGAACGGCGGCGTTGCGGTGCAGGATCGCGACGGTCTGGCCATTGGCCGGCAAGGCCTGGTCGCTGCGCACGACCGCGAGGTCGACCTCCCTGCGGTCGAGTTGCGCCGCCGCAGCGCCGGGATCCTCGACGGGAGAGACCTTCAGCCGGACGGGATCGCCGTGCCGGCGCAGGATCTGCCCGGCGGCGGCGAGGAGCTGGCTGTCCGTCGTCCCGCTGGCGCCGACGGCGACCTTCAGCGCCTCGGGCTGGGCCACCTGCCAGACCGCACCGCCGAGCACGAGCACGAAAAGCCCGCACAGCAAACCCACCAGCAGAGGTCGCCTCGCCATCGCCTGAACAGGGTCCATCGGCAGCCGCAGCGCGGGAAGGCCGCGCTCCTCACATGCCGGGGGACCCGCCTTCAGGCCCCGTGCTTGCGCCGGCGCGCTCCCAACGTACGAAGCCGCAAGGCGTTCAGTTTGATGAAGCCGGCGGCGTCGCGATGATCATAAGCTATCGCGCCCTCTTCGAAAGTCACGAGCTCCTGATCATAAAGGGAATAGGGGCTCTCGCGGCCGATCACCCAGGCCGAGCCCTTGTAGAGCTTCAGGGTGACCCGGCCGGTGACGGCCTCCTGCGACTTGTCGATCAACGCCTGCAGCATCTCGCGCTCCGGCGAGAACCAGAAGCCGTTGTAGATGAGCTCGGCGTACTTGGGCATGAGCTCGTCCTTGAGGTGCGCAGCCCCGCGGTCGAGCGTGATCGACTCGATGCCGCGATGGGCCTGCAGCAGGATCGTGCCGCCGGGCGTCTCGTACATGCCGCGGCTCTTCATCCCGACGAAGCGGTTCTCGACGAGGTCGAGCCGGCCGATGCCGTTGGCGCGGCCGAGCTCGTTAAGCCTGGCGAGCAGGGTGGCGGGCGACATCTTCACCCCGTCGATGGCGACCGCGTCGCCCCTCTCGAAGTCGACGGTGATGACCGTCGCCTTGTCCGGGGCCGTCTCGGGGTCGATCGTGCGCGAATAGACGTAGTCCGGCACCTCGAGCGAGGGATCCTCCAGCACCTTGCCCTCCGAGGAGGCGTGCAGGAGGTTCGCGTCGACCGAGAAGGGCGCCTCGCCGCGCTTGTCCTTGGCGATCGGGATCTGGTGCTGCTCGGCGAACTCGATGAGCTTGGTGCGCGAGGTGAGGTCCCACTCCCGCCAGGGCGCGATGATCGTGATGTCGGGCTTCAGCGCGTAGTAGCCGAGCTCGAAACGGACCTGGTCGTTGCCCTTGCCGGTCGCGCCGTGGGACACGGCGTCGGCGCCGACCTTCTCGGCGATCTCGATCTGCTTCTTGGCGATCAGAGGCCGGGCGATGGAGGTGCCGAGCAAATAGAGCCCCTCGTACTGCGCGTTGGCGCGGAACATGGGGAAGACGTAGTCGCGCACGAATTCCTCGCGCACGTCCTCGATGAAGATGTTCTCGGGCTTGATGCCCAGCAGCAGGGCCTTGTCACGCGCCGGGCCGAGTTCCTCGCCCTGGCCGAGGTCCGCCGTGAAGGTCACGACCTCGCAGCCATAGGTCGTCTGCAGCCACTTCAGGATGATGGACGTGTCGAGCCCGCCGGAATAGGCGAGGACGACCTTCTTCACGCGCTTGTCGGCCATGTCGGTCACTTCTGCTGCAGGGGCGGCGCCGCCGCCCGGGACGGGCCGCGGCCCGGAAATCGCGCGGTTCTAGCGGCAGAAGCGGAGCCGGCGCAAGCGGGCTTTGGGGTCACACGTGGCGCGCGGGGTGGCCGCATCCGGCCGGGGCTGCTAGCCTCCGGGCATGACCCAGCCCGTCGTCGCCTTCTGGTACGAGTTCGCCTCGACCTATTCCTTCCTCGCCGCCGAGCGGATCGAGGCGCTCGCCGCCGAGCGCGGCGTCACGCTTGCCTGGAAGCCCTTCCTGCTCGGAGTGGTCTTCAAGAAGCTGGGCTACGAGACCTCGCCCTTCAACCTTGTCCCCGACAAGGGCCGCTACATGTGGCGGGACATGGAGCGCTGGTGCGAGCGCCTCGGCCTGCCGCTGGTCAAGCCCGATCCCTTCCCCCAGAACAGCCTCGCCGCCGCCCGCGTGGCGCTCGCGTTGCCGGACGACGCGCGGCCCGCCTTCAGCAAGGCCCTGTACCGGCTGGAATTCTGCGAGGGCGCGCCGATCGGCGACGAGGCCGTGCTGCGCGAGGCCGTCCTCCAGGCCGGCGAGGAGCTGCAGCCGGCGCTCTCCGCCGCAAAGACGGACCTCGTGAAGCACGCCCTGCGCAGGCAGACGGAGGAGGCCGAGGCGCTGGGCCTGTTCGGCGCGCCGACCCTCGTCACCCCCGATGGCGAGATCTTCTGGGGCAATGACCGCCTGGAGGAGGCGCTGGACTGGGCGGTCGCGCGGAGGGGCCGGGCGTGAGCGGCCCACGCCTCGGCGAGGAGGAGCGCGAGCGCTATGCCCGCCACATCGTCCTGCGCGAGATCGGCGGCCCCGGCCAGCTGAAGCTGAAGGCGGCGAGCGTCCTCGTGGTCGGCGCGGGCGGACTCGGCGCGCCGCTCATCCAGTACCTCGCGGCGGCGGGCATAGGGCGCATCGGCATCGCCGACGACGACGTGGTCTCCCTCTCCAACCTGCAGCGCCAGGTGATCCACGGCACTCCCGACATTGGCCGGCCCAAGGTGGACAGCGCTGCGGACGCCGTGGCCCGTCTCAACCCGCATGTCGACGTGGTGAAGCTGCGCGAGCGCCTCGGCGGCACGGGCCTCGCGGAGACCCTGGCCCACTTCGACGTCATCGCCGACGGCTCGGACAATTTCGACACGCGCTACGCGGTGTCGGACGCCTGCTTCCACGCCCGCCGTCCGCTGGTGACGGCGGCGCTCGGCGTCTTCGACGGCACGCTGACCACGCTGCGGCCCCACGAGGCCGCTGCGGACGGGACGCCGAACCCCACCTATCGCTGTCTCTTCCCCGAGCCGCCGCCCGCCGGCCTCGTGCCGGCCTGCGCGGAGGCCGGCGTGCTCGGCGCCCTCGCGGGCATCATGGGCTCGCTGATGGCGTTGGAGGTGATCCGCGCCGTCACAGGCTTCGGCGAGGGCCTGGTCGGCCGCCTGCTGATGGTCGACGCCCGCTCCATGAGGTTCGACACGGTGGAGTATGGCTGGGACCCGGAGAACCCGCTGAACGGAAGCGGGGCGGGATAAGCGATCACCAGAAGCCGGGCCTCCGGCCCGCAAGGCCGACGCGGGCCGGAGGCCCGGGTTCCGGATCACGACCGGGGCTTCACGGGGGCGCTGCGGCGTCTATGGTGGCGCGCTCCCTGGAATGCGCCGATGCAGCTTTTCACCGAACCCCATGCTCTCAGCCTCGAGGCCCGCGTCCTTTACGCCAGGCCCGGCGCGATCCTCGTCGACCGCTCGCCCTTCTTCCCCGGCGGCGGCGGCCAGCTCGCCGACCGCGGGCGCATCCTGCATCGCGGGGGCGAGGCGCGCTTCGCCGGCGCGAGCGCCGGGGAAGGAGGCGTCTGGCTCGCCCTCGACGGGCCGGAGCCTGAGGGCGACGCGACCGTCCTGCTGGAGGCCGACCCCGTCTTCCGCTCCCTGATGTGCGAGCTGCACACGGCCGCCCATATCGCCAACAGCGTGGTGTTCCAGGCCTTCGGTGGCGCGCTGCTCACGGGTGCACAGCTCGGGGAGGACGGGACCTTCCGCGTCGACTTCGACCTGCCGGGCGTCGAGAACGACCGCCTGCGCGCCACGGAGGACGCCATGAACGAGGCCGTGCGGGCCGACCATCCCGTGCGCGCGGTGTTCATGCCCTATGAGGAGGCAGCCGCCATGCCGGGGCTCTTCCGCAGCAAGTCCGTCGCCCCGCCGCCTCAGCCCGACGGACGGGTGCGCATCGTGGAGATCGGCGCGCTGGACCGGCAGGCCTGCGGCGGCACGCACCTCGCCTCGACGGGCCTTTGCCGGCCGCTGCGCATCCTCAAGGTCGACAACAAGGGCCGCCAGAACCGCCGCCTGCGCATCGGGCTCGACGGCCCGGCCGTGCCCTTGCCCTCCGCCTGACCCGCCTCCCTCGCATCCGATCGGGCCTGCCGTGTTCGCCTTCCTCGTCCTGCTCTTTGCCTACCTGCTCAGCCAGTTCTTCCGGGCATTCCTCGCGATCATCTCCATCGAGCTCGCCACCGAGCTCAGGCTCGACGCTGCGCAGCTCGGCTGGGTCTCGGCCATCTGGTTCGCGACCTTCGCGCTGGCGCAGTTCCCGGTCGGCGTGGCGCTCGACCGCTTCGGCCCGCGCCGCACCATCAGCCTGACCATGCTCGCGGCGCTCGCCGGCGCAGGGCTTTTCGCCACGGCGACGTCCTTCCTCGGCTGCCTCGTGGCGATGGGCCTCATCGGCGTGGGCTGCGCGCCGGTCTTCATGGGCGGGCTCTATTATTTCGGCCGCACGGAGCCGCCGGCCCGCTTCGCCATGCTGGCCTCGCTGATGATCGGCTTCGGCACGCTCGGCAACCTCGCGGGCGCAGCCCCCCTCGCCGCCGCCGTGGCCGCCTTCGGCTGGCGCACGAGCATGGCCGGCATCGCCGCGCTCACCGCGCTGGCCGCGCTGGGGGTGCTCCTCTTCCTGCGGGATCCGCCGCCCGCCGAGCGCCAGGCGCACGAGACGGGCGGGCTCATGGAGGGCCTGCGCGCCATCCTCTCCATGCGGCCGCTCTGGTTCCTGCTGCCGCTGGTGGCGACGAGCTACGCCGTGCTCATCGCCGTGCGCAGCCTGTGGATCGCTCCCTTTCTGGGCCAGGTGCACCAGTACGACGCCGCGGCGCGCGGCAACGCCGCGCTCGCCATGGCCGCCGCCATGTCGGCCGGCGCGCTCGCGTATGGTCCCATCGAACGGTGGACCGGCAGCCCGAAGATGACCACCCTCGCGGGCTCCCTCGTCACCGGCGCCGCCTTTCTTGCACTCGCCGCGTGGGGCGGGGAGAGCGCGACCCTGGCCGTCGGGCTGCTCTCGGTCATCGGCGCGGCCGGGATGACCTACGGCATCCTCATGGCCCATGCCCGAATGTTCTTCCCCGCCTCGCTCCTGGGGCGGGGCGTCACGTTCGTCAACTTCGTCTTCATCGGCAGCGCGGGCGTGCTGCAGGCCGTGTCGGGCCGGCTCGTCCAGGCGGGCACGGACGCAGGCCGCGCCCCGGCCGGGACCTTCGCCGAGCTGTTCCTCATCTTCGGCGCTCTCCTGCTCGCGAGCGCCGTGATCTACGTCTTCGCTCCAGCGCGTCCGAAGGCCATGGCCCGCTGACGTCCCCAGCCATCATCGGGAGCGAAGCGAAGCAATCCTTCCCCTCGCGCGGCGCCCGGATTGGATCGTCGCCCCACTCCTCGCGATGACGGGACGTCGGCTAGAGCCGCACCACCTCGCCCGTCCTGACGCTCTCGTCGGCCGCCAGCACGATGCGCAGGCTGTCGATGGCTTCCTGCACGTGGCGGCTGGTGTCGCGGCCGGTGCGGATAGCGTCGAGGAAGAGAAGCTGCTCGCGATCGCAGAGCTCCTGGTGGCCGGGCTCGTCGTCCATGCGCAGCACGTCGTCGGCCCTGGCGAACGTGCCTTCCGGCGTCAGCGCGCCGTGGTGGAGGCGGATGGCGGCGGTCCTGGTGTGGCTGTCGATGTCGGAGGAGGCGGTCGTCGCGGCGCCTTCCCCGGTCGCCTCGCCCTGGTCGAAGGCGACGATGGAGACGGAGCCCTTGGGGCCCACCATGTCCTTCACGAAGAAGGCGACCTCGCTCATCATCGGGCCCCAGCCGGCCTCGTACCAGCCGACCGAGCCGTCGTCGAAGACGACGTGCAGGTGGCCGTAATTGTACATGCCCTCGCGGATCTCGTCAGTGAGGCGTACGCCGATGGCGTGGACCTTGACCGGCTTGGCCCCGGTGACCTGGCACATCACGTCGACATAGTGCACGCCGCAATCGACGATGGGCGAGAGCGAGTTCATGAGCTGGCGGTGCACCGCCCAGTTCGCTCCGGCCGATTGCTGGTTGAGGTTCATGCGCATCACGAGCGGCTTGCCGAGCTCGCGGCCGAGCTCGACGAAGCGCACCCAGGAGGGGTGGACGCGCAGGATATAGCCGATGATCAAGGCCTTGCCTGCGCGCCGGGCGGCTTCGGCGACGCGCTGCGCCTCTTCGACCGTCTCGGCGAGGGGCTTCTCGATGAAGACATGGCAGCCCGCTTCGAAGGCCATCATGGCGTAGCGCGCATGCGTATCCGGCCAGGTGGCGATGCACACCGCCTCTGGCTTCAGCGCGGCGAGCGCCTCGGCATAGTCGGAGAACTTCGGCACATCCGGGAATTCGCGGGCGAGGTCCCGGCGCTCGTCGATGGCGCGGCTGCAGAGCCCCGCGAGTTCGAAGCCTTCAACGGTGCGGTAGGAGCGGGCGTGGCTGACGCCCATGTTGCCGACGCCGACGACGAGGACTCGGACGGGGGATGCTGACATCAGGCTCTCCTGCGGGCGAGGGGCTCAGGCAATCAGGGACACGGGCCGGCCCGCGATCCAGGCGGCCCTGACGGCGAGGTCGTCGCCGAGATGGACGAGGCTGGCGGCGAGGCCGGGCGCGAGGCGGCCCATCTGGCCGCCAAGGCCGATCCAGCCGGCGGGGTTGGCCGTCGCCATAGCGAGCGCGGCAGGCAGGGCGACGCCGAGCCGCTCGACCGTGTAGCGAAGCGCCTCGGCCATGGTGAGGTTGGAGCCGGCGAGCGTCCCGTCGGCGAGCTCGAGTCGGCCGTCCCGGCGCAGAACCTCGCGGCCCTGCAATTCGAAGCGGTCCGGCCCGCCGGCCGCGGGCGGCATGGCGTCGCTCACCATCACCATCCTGTCGACCGGCTTGGCGGCGAGCGCGACGCGCAGCGCGAGTGGATCGACATGGAAGCCGTCGGCGATGAAGCCGCAATAGGCCTCAGGCGAGGCAAGCGCCGCGCCGACCATGCCCGGCGCGCGGTGGGCGAGCTGGCTCATGGCGTTGAAAAGATGCGTGAAGCCGCTCGCCCCCGCCGCGAGCGCCGCGAGGACCTGGTCCGCCGTGGCGTCCGAATGGCCGAGGCTGATGGTGACCCCCGCCGCCACGAGCCGCTCGATCACCGCCGGCGGAACATGGGCCGGTGAGACCGTGAGCAGCACCGCTCCGCAGCTCTCGGGTCCGTGCGCGGCGCTGGCGAGGCGGGAGATGTCGTCCTCGCCGATGGCGCGGATGCACTCGGGCGGGTGCGCGCCGCGGCGCTTGGGATCGAGGAAAGGCCCCTCGATGTGGATGCCGAGCACGTGCTTCGCCCCGGCCTCCCGCGCGCGGCGCACGGCGTCCACCGCGGCCCAGGTGACCTCTGGCCGGTCGGTGATGACGGTGGGCAGCAGGCCCGTCGTGCCGAAGCGGGCATGAGCGTCGGCGATGGCGAGGACGCCCTCGGGCGTCGGGGTCTCGTTGAGCAGGATGCCGCCGCCGCCATTCACCTGCACGTCGACAAAGCCGGGCGCGAGGATGCCGCCGTCGAGGCGGATGACCTCGGCCCCCGCCGGCGCTTGGCCATCGCCGACTTCGGCGATGACGCCGCCCTCGACGACGAGCGTCCCGGGGCGCAGCGCGCCGTCCGGCGTGGCGAGGCGGGCTCCCTTCAGGGCGACGCGCATCAGACGGTCTCCGTCACTTTCTTCAGGGAGCGCGGCCGGTCGGGGTCGCGGCCCCGCAGGCGCGCCACTTGCTCTGCGCAGCGATAGAAGGCCTGGATCATGGTGACCGGCTCCAGCAGGGGATGGCCGGGATCGGCGTATGGCAAACGTCCCGGCGCATCGTCGCCGGGCTCGACGGCCATGAGCGCCGCGCCCTGCGCGCGCAGCCGGTCCAGTGCGCCGACGAATCCGGGCCGCGAGCGGTCCTGGGCCGAAAAGGCGAGGACTGGGAAGGTCTCGTCCACGAGTTCCAGCGGGCCGTGCATCACCTCCGCGGCTGAAAAGGCCTCCGCGTGCAACGCGCAGGTCTCCTTGAGCTTCAAAGCCGCCTCGAAGGCGATGGGCAGCGACGGCCCCCGTCCGAGCACGTAGAGAGAATGGGCCTGCGCGAGCGTCGCCGCCGCCGCGCGCCAGCGTGCCGCGCCAGCCATTTCCGCCGGCTGGGCGAGCGTCCCCGGAAGACGCTCCACGGCCGCCAGCAGCGCCGCGTCGTCCGACCAGCGGGCGACCAACTGGGCCGCGGCGGCGAGGCTCGCCACGAAGGACTTGGTGGCGGCGACGCTCGTCTCCGGCCCGGCCGAGAGCGGCACGCAAAGATCCGCCTCCGCAGCGGCGGGCGAGGTCTCGTCGTTGACGAAGGCGGCGGTGAAGGCCCCGGCCCGTTTCGCCGCCGCCTGCAAAGCCAGGATGTCGGGGCTGCGGCCGGACTGCGAGAAGGTGACGAAGAGCGCGTCCTTCACCTTGAGCGGCGCGTCGTAGACCGAGACGACCGAGGCCCCCATCGAACAGCAGGGAATGCCGAGCACGATCTCCACGAGGTACTTCAGGTAGCCCGCCGCATGGTCCGAGCTGCCGCGGGCGCAGGTGACGACCACGGGCGGCGGATCCTTCCGCAGGCGCTCGCCGAGCTGCGCGAGGGCCGAGGAGGCGGCGGCGAGCTGGCGCGCGACGGCGGCCGGCGCCTCCGCCGTCTCGCGCGCCATGGCGGTGGGGGCGGGCTCGCTCATGCGTGGACTCCGGGGGAGGCCGGCTCGCCCGGGGCAGGCGCGACCGTGAGTTCGGCGACGAAGTCATAGGTGTCGCCGCGGTAATGGGAGCGCGTGAATTCCACCACCCGCCCGTCCGGCAGGTAGGAGACGCGCTGGATGAAGAGCGCCGGGCTGCCCTCGGGCAGGCCCAGCAGTCCCGCCTCGAAGGCTGGCAGCGCCGTGGCCTGCAACCGCTGCAGCGCGCGCACGGGGCGGACGCCGCGCCGACCCAGGGCCGCGTAGAGCGACGCCTCCACCTCCAGGGGATCCGGCAGGAAGCGGCGCGGCACCACCGCCAGCTCCAGCGCCAGCGGCACGCCGTTGGCCCGGCGCAGGCGGTGGAAGCGCGAGACCTGCTCGCCTGGCGAGAGCGCCAGCACCATCGCCTCCTCGGGCGAGGGCAGGGAGACCGAGCGGTCGAGCCATGTCGCGTCGGTGTCGAGCCCGCGCGACTGCATGTCCTGCGTGAAGCTGGTGAGCCGCGAGAGCGGCTGCTCGATTCGCGCCTGGCGCGGCGCGACATAGGTGCCGGATCCCCGGCGCTGCACCAGCACGCCCTCGTCCACCAGCCCCTCGATGGCCTTGCGCACGGTGACGCGGGAGACGCCGAGGAGGTCGGCGAGCTCGCGCTCGCCCGGCAGCGCGTCCGATTCGGGAAGCTGGCCCGCCGCCACGGCGTCGCGGACGAGCTTGCGCAGGCGCAGGTAGAGCGGCGTGGGCCCGGTCGTGTCGAAGCGGCTGCGGTCGAAGACGGCGTGGGCGCTCATGCCGGCTCTCCCCCGCGAAGGGCGAGGCCCTCGACGCGGCCGCCCGCCAGCAGGATCGCGCCGTCCAGTGGATCGGCCAGCGGGGCGGCGAGGCGAGCGCGGGCATAGGCCGGCAGATCCCCCTCGAGAGCCCGCGCGACGCTGCCGACCAAGACCACCCTCGGCGCGCCCGCGGCGACGAGGTTCGCCACCATGGCGGCGATGGCGAGGGCCGCCTCGTCGATGATGGCTCGACCGTGGGGATCGCCCGCCCGCGCGGCCTCGAAGACCTGCGGGGCGAAGCGGCCATAGTCGCGGCTCAGCGCCGTGCGCGCCCAGTCCACCATGGCGGGGACGTCGGCAAAGGCCGCAAGAAGCGAATCGGTGAGCGGCGTGTTCGCCGCGAGGCCGTCATGGGCGAGAATGGCCCGGCGCAAGCCCGCCCGGCCGATCATCGCGCCGGACCCGTCGTCGCCCAGCGCAAAGCCCCAGCCGCCGATGGCGTGCCTCCGACCGCCCACCAGCGCCAAGCCGGCAGAGCCGGTGCCGGAGATGACGATGCCCCCGTCCCCGCCCGCATGGGCGCCGAGGCAGGCGATGACGGCGTCGTTGTCGACCGTGACCGATGAAAAGGGCAGGCCGGCGCGAGCCACTGCATCGGCGCGCGCCGGATCGGTGACGCCCGCCAGGCCAAGGCCCGCGCGGAACGTGCGGGTCGCGTCCTCCGGCAGGCCGGCGGCGGCGCAGGCCGCGCGGGCGGTCTCGGCGATGCTGCGCAGCGCGCCCTCGAAGTCCTGGTAGACATTGGCGAGCCCGCCCTCGGCCTCCCCGAGCAGCCGCCCCGCGCCGTCGCGCAGCCGGGCGCGGCACCGTGTGCCGCCTCCGTCGACGCCGAGCGTTATGGGCTGGTCCATGGGCATCCGGGCAGGTTCGCGACGTCTCTCCCAACTATAATACCAAAACAATACCGAATGGGAAGCGGTAAGCGCTACCATTAACCACATTTGGGCCTGGTCCCGATACGTCCTGAGAATTCTTTGGCATTTGAACGGAATTGGACTGCATTTTCGCTGCGGCGCAGCACCGGAGGCCGCATCGAGTTAACAAACCTGCTGGACAAGTGGTTCTATTCAGGTATTGTCAGGACACCATTCCCGGCGGCCTGCGAGAGCGCTCCGTGACATCGACCGAGACCATTTCCCGCGGCTATGCCGAGATCGACTGCTGGGACGACGGCTCCGTCCTGGAGGCGCTCGTCGGCGGCCAGGAGCGCGCGGTGGCCGCGGTGCGCCGGGCCATTCCGGCGCTCGCCTCAGCATCGGAGGTCATCGTCGCGAAGCTCAGGGCCGGAGGCCGGCTCATCTATGCGGGTGCAGGCAGTTCGGCCGGCATCGCAGTGCAGGACGGCGCGGAATTGCCGGGCACGTTCGGCATCCCGCGCGAGCGCATCGTGTTCCTGGTGGCCGGCGGCCTCGCGGCTCTGGCCGACATCGACGGCGCGGCGGAGGACGACGAGGTCCAGGGCCTCCGCGATGTCGCTTCGCTCGGGCCCATGGCGGGCGACGTGATGATCGCCGTCTCCGCAAGCGGGCGCACGCGCTACACATTGGGGGCAGCCGAGGCCGCGAAGCAGGCGGGAGCTGCGGTCGTCGGCATCGCCAACAACGAGGGTTCGCCGCTGCTGGCGCTCGCCGACCGGCCGGTCCTCCTCGACAGCGGGCCAGAGGTGATCGCAGGCTCGACACGCATGGGCGCGGGCACAGCGCAGAAATGCGCGCTGGGGCTCATGTCCACACTGGTGGCGACGCGCCTCGGCCATGTCCACGCTGGCATGATGGTGGGCGTGCGGGCCGACAACGCCAAGCTGCGCGAACGGGCGCGCGGCATCGTGGCCACCATCGCGGCGGTGGACAGCGAGGCGGCGGCCAGGGCGCTGGAGAAGGCGGCCGGCGACGTGAAGGCCGCCGTGCTGCTCTGCGCGGGTGCGCGCAGCGCAGGCGAGGCGCAGGATCTGCTCGCCGGCGTGCAGGGGAGCCTCAGGCAGGCCCTCGCGCGGCTCAAGGCGGCGTGATGGAATGCCCGCGCCGGCGGCAGCCGGCGACGGGGAGACGTTCAACGGGAAGCCGCACAAGCGGCGAAGGGAGCGGAGAAGACGATGAAGACCAGGATCACCCTGCTGCTGGCGGCCACGATGCTCGCCGGCTTCGGCGGCCTCGCGCAGGCCGGCACGCTGAAGATCGAGAGCTGGCGCAACGACGACGCCGACGCCTGGAAGAACAAGATCATCCCGGCCTTCAACAAGAAGTACCCGGACATCAAGGTCGAGTTCGTCGCCACGCCGCCCAAGGAGTACAACGCCACGCTCAACGCCCGCCTGCAGGGCGGCACGGCCGGCGACCTCATCACCTGCCGTCCCTTCGACGCCTCGCTCGACCTCTTCAACAAGGGCCAGCTCACCTCCGTCAATGACGTCAAGGGCATGGACCAGTTCTCCGACGTCGCCAAGGCGGCCTGGACCACGGACGACGGCAAGACGACCTTCTGCGTGCCCATGGGCGCCGTGATCCACGGCTTCATGTACAACAAGGACATCTTCAAGAAGCTCGGCCTCTCCGAGCCCAAGACCGAGGACGAGTTCTTCGCCATCGTCGAGAAGATCAAGGCCGACGGCTCGGTGACCGCCATCGACATGGGCACCAACGACCAGTGGGAAGCCGCCACGATGGGCTTCCAGAACATCGGCCCGAACTACTGGAACGGCGAGGAAGGCCGCAAGAAGCTCATCGAGGGCAAGGCCAAGTTCACAGATCCCGAATACGTCAACGTCTGGAAGACGCTGGCCCGCTGGGCGCCCTACATGGGCTCGGGCTTCAAGGCGCAGACCTATCCCGACAGCCAGAACCTCTTCTCGCTCGGCAAGGCCGCCATCTATCCCGCGGGCTCGTGGGACATCGCGACCTTCAAGGCGCAGGCCAACTTCGACATCGGCGCCTTCAAGCCGCCGCTGCCGAAGGGCCAGTCGACCTGCTACATCTCCGACCACACGGACATCGGCATGGGCGTCAACGCGGCCTCGAAGAACCAGGCGGAGGCCAAGACCTTCCTGTCCTGGATGACCACGCCCGAGTTCGCCGAGATCTTCGCCAACGAGGTGCCGGGCTTCTACCCGCTCTCCAACAGCAAGGTCACGCTGAAGGACGACGTGGCGCAGACCTTCGTGGCCTGGCGCGGCGAGTGCAAGTCGACGATCCGCAACTCCTACCAGATCCTCTCGCGAGGCACGCCGAACCTCGAGAACGACCTCTGGAACCTCTCGGCCCAGGTGATCAACGGCACGATCACCCCCGAGGACGCCGGCAAGAAGGCCCAGGAGGGCCTCGACAAGTGGTACAAGCCCGCGAAGTGACCGGCTGAGCGGGCGGGGGTTGCGAGGTCGGCGCGAACGCCCGGCGACCCCCACCCCTCACCCCTCCCCGCAAGGGGGAGGGGGGCGGAGACGGCGAGGCTTGCGACGGGCTGCGAGCGAGCCGTCCATCCAGCCGCAACCGCCTGAGCCGCGACGCCCGCCGCCTCCCTCCCTGTTGCGGGGAGGGATGCAGGGTGGGGGTCGCGCGGCGCTAGCCACTCGAGTCGCGACGAACCCCCATGTCATCCCCGGCGGCGTGAGGCGCCGGGCAAGGGACCCAGGGGCCGCCTCGCACAAGTCTGGATCCCCTTCCCGCGCCTGCGACGCGCCGGGGATGACACGCAGCGTTCCGCATCCGCATTCCCCATCACCCCATCCCACGCGAGGGAGCCATGGCAGAAGACCGGCAGGCGGGAGCGACCGATGTCATCGGCACGTCGCGCCTCGGCTTTGCGGCCCTGCTGCTGTTCTTCCTGGGGCCGGCGGTGGCGATCTACACGGCCTTCTCCATCTGGCCGCTCGTCTCCACCATCCTCTACTCGTTCTACCGCCCGAGCGGCGGCGGCCTGACCTTCGTCGGCCTCGGCAACTTCGCGACGCTGCTCGGCGATCCCGGCTGGGCCGGGCCGTTCTGGAACGCGCTGCGCAACAACGTGGTGTTCTTTCTCATCCACATGTTCGTGCAGAACCCTATCGGCATTGCGCTGGCGGCCCTGCTCAGCCTGCCGCAACTCACGGGGCGCGCCGCCTACCGCACGCTGATCTTCATGCCGACCATGATGTCGGTCGTCATCATCGGCTTCGTGTGGCAGCTCATCCTGTCGCCGCTCTGGGGCATCTCCGAGGGCTTCCTCGCCTTCTTCGGGCTGAAGAGCTGGTTCGGACCCTGGCTCGGGCAGGAATCCACCGCGCTCGTCACGCTGTCGCTGATCTCGGTGTGGCAGTTCGTCGGCATCCCCATGATCCTGATCTACGCCGCCCTGCTCGCCATCCCGCAGGACCTGACGGATGCCGCGACGGCGGACGGGCTCAACCAGGCGCAGGTCTTCCTCTGGGTGAAGCTGCCCCTCGTGCTGCCGACGATCGGCCTCGTCTCGATCCTCACCTTCGTGAACAACTTCAACGCGTTCGACCTGATCTACGCGGTCAAGGGCGCGCTGGCGGGGCCGAACTTCTCGACGGACATCATGGGCACGTTCTTCTACCGCACCTTCTTCGGCAACCAGCTGCAGGTGGGCGATCCCGCCATGGGCGCGGCGGTGGCGACGATGATGTTCCTCGTCATCCTCGCCGGCGTGATGGTCTACCTCTTCCTCATCCAGAGGCGCATCCAGCGCCACAGCTTCTGAGGGCCGGCCATGGCGATCAGCCGAGACGCCACTGTCATGGACCGCGCCCGCCGGCCGCTCGGCGCGGTGGCCGTGCACGCCGTGCTCATCGCCTACACGGCGCTGGCCCTGTTCCCGATCCTCCTGGTGCTGGTGAACTCCTTCAAGAGCCGGCGCGCCATCTTCGGCTCGCCGCTCACCTTCCCCAACGAGACCACGTTCTCGCTGATCGGCTACAACAAGGTCTTCGCCGACAGCGCCGTGCCCCTCTACTTCATGAACAGCATCACCGTGACGCTGGTGACGCTGGTGCTCGTGCTGCTCTTCGGCGCCATGGCGGCCTGGGCGCTGTCGGAATACCGCTTCCCCGGCAACACGCTGATGAAGATCTTCCTCTCCATCGGCATCATGGTGCCGATCCGTCTGGGCTCGGTCGCCATCCTGCAGACCATGGTGGCCTCAGGCCTCGTCAACACGCGCACGGCGCTCGTGCTGGTCTACACGGCGCAGGGCCTGCCGCTGTCGATCTTCATCCTTGCCGAGTTCATCGCGCAGATCCCCCGCGACCTCCGGGAGGCCGCCCGCTGCGACGGTCTGGGCGAGATCCGCATCTTCTTCCACATCGTGCTGCCGCTCATCCGGCCCGCCGTGGCGACCGTGGCGGTGTTCACGATGATCCCCATCTGGAACGACCTGTGGTTCCCGCTCCTGCTCGCGCCGGGCAACGGCACGCAGACGATCACGCTCGGCATCCAGCAATTCATCGGGCAATACGTCACCGACTGGAACGCCGTGCTCGCGGCGCTCTCGGTGGCGATTCTCCCCGTCCTCGTCCTCTACATCCTCTTCTCGCGCCAGCTCATCCGCGGCCTCACGGCCGGCGCGGTGAAGTGAGCGCCCTGGGAAACCTGCCATGGCCGGCCTCGCCATCCAGAAGCTCTGCAAGTCCTACGGCCAGGCCGAGATCCTCAGGGATGTCGACCTGGCGATCGAGGACGGCTCCTTCGTCGTGCTCGTCGGCCCCTCCGGCTGCGGCAAGTCCACCCTGCTGCGCATGATCGCGGGGCTGGAGACGATCACCTCGGGCGACCTCACCATCGGCGGTCGCCGCGTCAACGAACTGCCGCCCGCCAAGCGCGGCATCGCCATGGTGTTCCAGAGCTACGCGCTCTACCCGCACATGGACGTCTACGGCAACATGGCCTTCGGCCTGCGCTTCGCCGGCACCCCCAAGGACGAGATCGACCGGCGCGTGCGCCAGGCGGCCAAGATCCTGCAGCTGGAACCCTTGCTGCAGCGCCGGCCGCGCGACCTCTCCGGCGGCCAGCGGCAGCGCGTGGCCATCGGCCGCGCCATCGTGCGCGAGCCCGAGGTGTTCCTTTTCGACGAGCCGCTCTCCAACCTCGACGCGGCGCTCCGCGTGGCGACGCGCATCGAGATCGCCAAGCTGCACCAGCTGCTCAAGGCCACCATCGTCTACGTGACACACGACCAGGTCGAGGCCATGACGCTCGCCGACGTCATCGTGGTGATGAACAAGGGCCGCATCGAGCAGGTCGGCAAGCCGCTCGACCTCTATTACCGCCCCGCCAACCTATTCGTCGCCGGGTTCATCGGCTCGCCCGCCATGAACATCGTCCCGGGCGCGATCGCGTCAGCGGATGCCGGCGGGCTCGCCGTGGCGCTGAACGGCGGCGGCTCGCTCGCGCTCAACCCGCGGCCGGGACTGAAGGCAGGCGACGCCGTCTCGGTGGGCGTCCGCCCCGAGCACCTGCGGCTCGGCGGCGAGGGGCCGGTGCAGCTCACGGGCACGCTTGAACTCGTCGAGCGGCTCGGCGAGACCGGCTACGCCTATGTCCGCCTGCCCTCCGGCGGCACTGCGACGGCGGAGGTCAAGGGCGACGTGGCCCAGGCCACGGGCAGCGCGGTGACGCTCAGCGCGGACGCGGCCAACGTCCACCTCTTCGATGCGAACGGGCAGGCGGTGCGCGAGGCCTGAGCAGACCGGCCTCAGGCCGCTGCCTTGGCCGTCCAGCGCTCGACGTCCTTCTCGCGCCCGATCAGCGCGAGGCCGGTGGCGATCGACTCGAACTGGTCGCCCGACATCAGCCGCTCTTCGCCGAAGCGCTGGGTGAAGAGACGGCGGATGGCAGGGATGAAGGACGAGCCGCCGGTGAGGAACACCTTGTCCACCTGCGCCGGCTTGAGGCCCGCCCGCTGCAGGGCGACGCCGACCGTGTCGTCGATGCGCTGCACGTCCTCGGCGATCCAGCCTTCGAACGCCCCACGGGTGATCGCCTCCTCGATTGCGACCGTCCCCTCGCGGAAGCTGAACACCACGCTCTCGGCCGATGAGAGCGCTGCCTTGGCTCGCGACACAGCGCGGTAGAGCGGGAAGCCCTGGTCGTACTCGATCACCTCGATGAAGCGCTCCAGCGCGTCGGGATCGACGGCGGAGCGAGCGAGCTCGCGCAGCTCCTTGAGGTCGCCGTTGGCCTTCATCATGGCGAGCTGGTTCCAGCGCGCGAAGTTGGCGAAGTAGTGGGTGGGCAACGGCAGCACCTTGCCGAAGGAGCGGTAGGAGCCGCCCTTGCCGAGCTTCGGCGACACGACGTGGTCGATGATGCGGTAGTCGAACGTGTCGCCGGCGATGCCGATTCCCGAATGGGCGAGCGGCGCGCCGCGGCGCGGTCCCTCGGGATCGCGCGGGTCCTTCTCGAAGCGCATCACCGAGAAGTCGCTGGTGCCGCCGCCAAAATCTGCGACGAGCACGGTAGCGTCCTGCTGCAGGCTCTGGGCGTAGAAGAAGGCGGCGCCGACGGGCTCATAGACGTGCAGCGAGCTCTCCAGCCCGGCCCGTGCGAAGGCCGCGCGGTAGCGCTCCAGCGCCAGCGCCTCGTCCGGCGAGGGGCCGGCGAAGCGCACGGGCCGGCCGATGACGATGCGCGCGCCGGCGGGGTCGAGCCCGCCGTGCCGCAGCACGACGCCCAGGAAGTTGGCCAGCAGGTCCTCGAAGGTGAAGGCGCGGCCGAAGATGCGCGTGTCCTTGAAGGCGGCGCTCGCCGCGAACGTCTTGAAGGACTGGATAAAGCGGTGCGCGCCCACGCCCGCCAGGAACTGGTCCACCGCCCAGGGGCCGCCCTCGACGCGGCGCTGCAGCGCGCCCTGCCTGCGCTCCTCCCAGAAGCAGAGGGCGGAGATGAAGGTCGTGAGGTCCTCCGCGCCATGGCGGAAGCGCACGGCCCGTGCCGGGCCGTCCGCTCCCGCCAGCGCCAGCACGGTGTTGCTCGTGCCGAAATCGATGCCGATCGACGTCGCGGGGGCGGCGGGCATGGCGGGAGCCTCGGCTTCGGGGAGGCGGGTGTCTACACGCCGTACCCCCGCACGGCAAGCCCTCCGCCGCAACGGGGAGCAAAGCGACGAAGCACTCCAGGCGCCGGGCGAGGCGCCGGATTGCCTCGCTGCGCTGGAATGACAGGCTATCCCCCCAGCTCCTCCCGCAGCATTTCGAGGCGCAGCCACTCTTCCTCGGCGGCCGAGAGATCCGCCTGGGCCTTGGCGGCGGAGGCGGTGAGAGCGTCGAAGCGCCTGGGGTCGCGGGCGTAGAGGCCGGGGTCGGCGAGCGCCGCATCGATGCGGGCGATCTCGGCGTTGAGCTTGTCCATCGCCGCGGGCAGCGTCTCCAAGGCGTGCTTCTCCTTGAAGGAAAGCTTGCGCTTCGCGGCAGCAGAGGCGGGCGGCGCGGCGGCCTGGGCCTTCGGCTTCGGCGCGACGACGCCCGCCTGGCCGGCCTTGGCCGTCACGCCCCGGCCGCGCTGGGCCACCATGTCGGAATAGCCGCCGGCATATTCGATCCAGCGCCCGTTCCCCTCCGAGACGATGACGGCGCTCGCCACGCGGTCGAGGAAGTCGCGATCATGGCTCACCACGATGACCGTGCCGGGATAGTCGGCAAGCGTCTCCTGCAGGAGGTCGAGCGTCTCGAGGTCGAGGTCGTTCGTGGGCTCGTCGAGCACCAGCAGGTTGGAGGGCTTGGCGAGCGCCACGGCCAGCGTCAGGCGGCCCCGCTCGCCGCCCGAGAGCACGCCGACGGGGGTGCGGGCCTGTTCCGGCTGGAAGAGGAAGTCCTTCATGTAGCTCATCACGTGCTTGGGCTGGCCGGCGACCGTCAGCGTCTCGCCGCGCCCGCCGGTCAGCGTGTCCACGAGCGTAGCCGTGGGATCGAGGCTGTCGCGTCCCTGGTCGAGGCTCACCATCTGCACGTTGGCGCCGAGGCGCACCGTGCCGCTGTCGGGCGGCAGCACGCCAGTGAGCATCTTGAGCAGCGTCGTCTTTCCCGCACCGTTGGGGCCGATCAGCCCGATGCGATCGCCGCGCAGGATGCGCGTGGAGAAATCCTCGACGATCACCTCCTCGCCGAAGCTCTTGGCGATGCCGAGCGCCTCGATGACGAGCTTGCCCGAGAGGTCGCCCTCGGAAACGGACAGCTTCACCGAGCCTGCCGCGCGGCGCTGCTCCTGGCGCTCGCGGCGCATCGCGGCGAGTTCGCCCATGCGGCGCACGTTGCGCTTGCGCCTTGCGGTGACGCCATAGCGGACCCAGTGCTCCTCCTCGACGATGCGTCGGTCGAGCTTGTGGGCGTCGCGCTCCTCCTGCTCCAGCACCTCGTCGCGCCACGCCTCGAAGCCGCCGAAGCCCTGTTCCATGCGCCGCGTGCGACCGCGGTCGAGCCACACGGTGGCGCGCGACAGGGTCTCCAGGAAGCGCCGGTCGTGGCTGATCAGCACGAGGGCGGAGCGCATGGAGCGGATCTCGTTTTCCAGCCACTCGATGGCCGGCAGGTCCAGATGGTTGGTCGGCTCGTCGAGCAGCAGGATGTCGGGCTGTGGGGCCAGCACGCGGGCAAGCGCGGCGCGCCGCGCCTCGCCGCCGGAGAGGCGTCCCGTCTCCTCCTCGCCCGTCAGCCCCAGTTCCTCCAGGAGGTAGCGGGCGCGGTAGGGATCGTCGCCGGGGCCGAGGCCGTCCTCCACATAGGCGAGCGTGTTGGGAAACGCCGTGAGATCCGGCTCCTGCGGCAGGTAGCGGATCGTCGCGCCCGGCTGCGCGAAGCGCGTGCCGCGGTCGGGCTCGATCAGTCCGGCGGCAATGCGCAGCAGGGTCGACTTGCCCGAACCGTTGCGGCCGACGAGGCACAGTCTTTCGCCAGGCGAGACCGAGAGCTCGGCGTCCTCGATGAGCGGCGTGCCGCCGAAGGTGAGCGCGATGTTCTGGAGCAGCAGGAGGGGAGGAGCCATGGCCGGGATGTGGCAGATCGCCCCCGGCGAGGCAAGCGCGGCCCGGTCAGGGCGGTGAGTCGAACGGCACGCCCAGCGGCTGGCCCGGCTTGCGCTCCCGCCGCTGGGCACTGAGCCGCCACACGAGAAAGGCGAACATCGCGAAGCTGCCCAGGGCCGTGAAGGCGAAGAGCGCCCCCGGGCCGAGGGCATCCATGGCCGCACCGCCGAGCATCGGCCCGATCGTGGCCCCGACGCCCCACAGGACGAGCAGGCTGCCGCCCCAGGCGACCCGCTCGTCAGGCCTGGCGATGTCGTTCATGTGCGCCACGGCCACGCTGTAGAGTGGGTAGAACGACGCGCCCCAGAGTCCGAAGACGAGGGGCTGGATGGCGAAGGGAAGGGCCACAGCCTGCGGGCCGAGCGCCGAGAGCGCGGCGCAGGCGAGCGCGATCGCGGCCATCACCACGCGCCGGTCGAGCCTATCGGCCACGAGGCCGACGGGGATCTGCACAAGGATGGCCGCGATTTGCAGGGACACCAGCACCAGGGCCACGCGCTCCACGCTGAAGCCGCGCGCCAGCGCCCAAAGCGGGAAGAGGCTCGTCGCCGCACTGGTCACGAGCCCATGCGCAAAGGCCCCGCCGGCTGCAGCCGGCGCCTTGCGAGGCACGGCCAGCATGGCGCCGACCAGCCTTTGGCCAGGTCGGGGCGCGGCGCGCGAGACGGCGAGGGAGGGCGTCGGGGTGAAGATCGCGGCGATGGCCGCGGCGAGGAACAGGGTGGCGGCCGCGGGGTCGACCCAGGCCAGCGAAAGCTGCGCGAGGGCGTAAACCGAGCGGCTGGTGATCTGGTACAGCGAAAACACCGCGGCCCTGCGGCCGGACGGAGCGCGGTCGGCGAGCCAGGCCTCGACGATGGGAAACACGATCCCCGAGGCGAAGCCGCTCACGCCGCGCACCAGGATCCAGGCCGCGCCGGGACCCGTGACCCAGAGCAGCAAGGAGCACAAGCCGCTCACCGCGACGGCGGCGTAGAGCGAACCCTGCAGGCCGAGGGCGCGCACCACGGCCGGCACGACGAGACAGCCGAGCAGGAAGCCCGCGGAGCCCGAACTGAGCACCAGCCCCGACAGGGCCACCGGCGTCCCCGCATGCGCGAGGCTCACGGGGATCAGGGCCGCGAGGATGCCGAGGCCGGTCTGGAAAATGCCGATCGTCGCCACGAGCAGCAGCGAATCCGCGAAGCGGCGGTCGGGCAAAGGCGGGACTGGATCGACAGGAGACATCGTCAGGCGGCGGCTTGGCGAGGGGAAGCCGATTCGGCGCGGGGGGCCGCGGGAGGGGAGAGCAGGCCTCATCGTGGCGGCGGCGTCGAGTCGCTTCTGGCGCGATTGCGACCCCTGGGGTCGCGACGACGGCTAAGGCCGTTCGCGGATCACCTTCACCTTCGCGTGAGACAGGGCCGGTCTGCATGATTTTGGTGCGGTGCAGTAACGCAGGCCACAATCTCACCCGGTCGCTCATGCGTAGTGTGATGCAAGTTTTGGAGCGACCCCCATGAGCCGTTATCGCCCTGCCTCCCGCGAGTGGGAGGCCTGTACACCGCTGCCACCCGCAGCCGCGCCCCTCGTCGACGAGGTGGGGAGCGCGCCCCATTCCGATGGCGTCCTGGCGGGAGTTGCCGGCTGCAAGGATGCCCCCCCGCGGACCCGGAGAGGCCGAGGCCCCGTGTGGGCCTGGGCGGCGGGCCTCGCCGTCCTCCTGCTCGCGGGAACGGCGTGGCTGGCTGCGGATGTCTACAGCGCACCGGCAGCGTCGTCCGGCCTGGCCTGTCCGGTCGGAACGCCCGCCTCCGTCCAGGCCGCCACGGGCTGCGTGGAACAGGCGCCCGTCTACGAAGACGAGGAGGAGTGAGCCGCGCGCATCCGCGGCGCCATTCAGTCCTGCTCGACGTCCGCGAGTTCCGTGAGGGCCTCGGTGTCGCGCAGGATCACCCCGCCCTTCATCACCTCGAGCAGGCGGGCCTTCTGCCAGGTCATGAGCTGCTTGTTGATGCTCTCGCGCGACATGCCGACCATGTTGCCGAGTTCACGCTGCGTGACCTTGATCACCGCACCCGGTGTCTTCACCCCCTGCTGGTCGCGCAAGCGCAGCAGGATCTTGGCGAGGCGCCCGTCAATGTAGCGGAAGGCGACGTCCTCGACCTGTTCGCTGGTGCGACGCAGCCGGGCGCAGAGCAACTCGATGATCTTGAGCGCCACGTGCGGGCGCTCCTGGACGAAGGGAATGAAGTCGCGGCGGTCGATCACCAGGAGATCGCAGTCGGTCATGGCCACGGCGTCCGCCGTGCGGGGATGTCCATCGAACAGGGCGATTTCGCCCAGGATCTCCCCGGCGCGGATGAGATTGAGCACGATCTCGCGCCCGTCGGCGGAGGGCGCAGTCGCCTTCACCGTTCCCTCGATGACCATGATGAGCGAGTGCGGGTCATCCCCCTTGCGAAAAAGGACGGTTCCCTTCCGTACCTTTTCAGTGCGTGCGAAGGCGGCCAGGCGTTCCCGATCAGGCGGATCGAGCGTCGCGAAGAACGGCAGTGACGCCATCAACAACACCTTCGCTTCCAAGGTCCGGCGCACCGTGTGCAGTTGCTCCAAGGCTGGCCTCCCCTTGATCTCCGTCTTTCAGGCGGTTGGCCAAGGACATGTCCGGACACCTGACAAGATGAACGCGAGCGCTTCAAACGGACGACTTTCGAGTGTGAAGCATATCACATTCAGCATGCCATGAATAACACACTTACGGCCTTGGTCAATTGCGTTGGTTTAGTTGACTTGCAAAAAATATTGGCATGATTTCGGGAAAGTACTTTTTGGCCAAGAGCTCGCCGCGAGGAGGAAAGGCGGCCCTGCAGAGTGTTACCAAGCTAGACTATTCCTGTTGGATTCAGAACCATTGCTATGGGGAGGGCAGCCTTGTCGTGCGTGCAGTTCGACGATGGGTTGTGATACTCGGTTGTGCACTTTATAAGCGTCGCACTGCCTTTCGATTCAAACGGGATTGGAAACAGAGTGCGAAGCTCGGACGCAGAATCACTCATGGCCTTGCCCTTGTTCAAGGACATGAGCCCCAACCATTTCGCGACCCTCACCCAGGCCGCCTTTCTGCAGCGCTTCCCGCCCCACGTCGTTCTGGTGCGTGAAGGCGAATCGCCGGACTTCCTCCACGTGGTCGTCGAAGGCCTCGTGGAGCTCTTCGCCACGCATGGAAAGCACGAGGTCGGGCTGGCGCTCCTGCGCCCCCACTCCACCTTCGGCCTCGCGGCCGTGATGCGGGACGCCGTCTACCTCAATTCGGTCAGGACGCTCGAGGCGTCCCAGATCCTCATGCTGCCGGTGGGCGCCGCCCGCACCGTGTTCTCGCTCGACGTCTCCTTCGCCCGCGCTGTGGCCCAGGAATTGTCGATCAGCCACCGGGAGACGGTGAAGGAACTGAAGAACCAGAAGCTGCGCCCCAGCTTCGAGCGGCTGGCCAACTGGCTCCTCCGGGAGGCCGTGCTGGAAGGAAACACGGGCAAGATCGTGCTGCGCATCGACAAGAGGACGCTCGCGGCCCACGTCGGCACCACGCCCGAGAATCTTTCGCGCAACTTCGCCATGCTGGCCGACCACGGCATCGAGGTGCGCGGCAGGACGATCACGATCAAGAACATCAAGGCCCTGACCGAGTTCGCCAATCCCTCGCCGCTGATCGACGATCCCCTGACCTGAGCGGCGCCGTCAGGCGCCGGCGATTCCCAGATCCCCCGGGCCGGCCTCGCGCCGGCCTCGCTACGTCAGGACCCGGCCGGGATTGAGGATGCCCCTGGGATCGAGCGCGTGCTTGATCGTGGCCATCAGAGCCAGTTCCGGCGCGCTGCGCGACAACGGCAGGTAGGGACGCTTGTGCCGGCCGATCCCGTGCTCGGCCGAGACGCTGCCGCCGAGCCTGCGCGTGCACTCGTAGACGACCTGCTCCACCGCCTTCTTCACCTCGGCCGACTTTACCTTGGGCATCACGTTGACGTGGATGTTGCTGTCCGCGAGGTGCCCGAAGATGCAGTAGATCGCGTCTGGAAAGGCCTGCGGGATCGCCTCGCGGAACAGCGCGACAGCCTCCTCCATGCGGTTCAGGGGGAATGAGACGTCGAAATTGATCTCGTTGGGGATCAGGCGCTTGTACTCGTAGACGCTCTCACGCAGCGCCCAGAAGCGGTCCCGCTCGGCCCTGGACTTCGCGACGACCGCGTCCTTCACGAGGCCCTTCTCGTAGAGTTCCGCCAGGAAGGCCTCGAAGGGCTCCGCCCCGGCCCCGCCAGTCGGCGCCTCCACCAGCAGGTAGACCTCGTAGCCCCGCGGGACCGGCGCCGGAACGCCCACCGTCGTCGTGGCGATCTCGTACATCTCCCGCCACATGGCCTCGAAGACCAGCAGCCCAGCCGGAAGCGCCCGCTCGGCCGCGCGCAGGATGGCGATGGCGTCGGGCGTGCTGTCGGCGGCGAGCAGGGCCGTCTGGACGCCCTGCGGCCTGGCATGCAGCGCGAGCACCACGCGGGTCACGATGCCGAGCGTGCCTTCCGAGCCGATGAAGAGCTGCGTCCAGTCATAGCCGGCATTGTTCTTCTGCATCTTGTTGAGCGAGCGCACGATCTGGCCGTCCGCCAGAACGGCCTCGAGCCCGAGCACGTTGCGCCGCGTCATGCCGTAGCGGATCACCTGGTTGCCGCCGGCGTTCGTGGCGACGTTGCCGCCGATGCTGCAGCTGCCGCGCGCGCCCAGATCGATGCCACACATCAGGCCGGCCTCTTCCGCAGCCTGCTGGATGACCTGCAGCGGCGTCCCGGCGAGTGCAGTCAGGGTGTTGCTCTCCGCGTCCAGTTCCTCGATGCCGACCATGCGCTGCAGCGAGATCGCCACCTCGCCCGCGCCGGGATGGGCCCCCCCGGCGAGCCCCGTCAACCCGCCCTGCGTCACCACGGGCTGGCCATGGGCATGGCAGATGCGGAGCGCCGCTGCGACGTCCTCGGTGCTGCGCGGGAGCACGAGCGCCAATGGGGGCTGCGGGGCGATGCCGGCCGCGTCTGCCGACTGGCGCTCGGGGATATCGGCTCCCGTGCGCACGAGGTCGGGTCCCAGGGTGGCGAGGAGCTCTTCGACGGCGGTCATGGCGGGTCCGGGCAGGCGGTCGCGGGAATGGCGGCCTGGCCGGCCGCCCGCCACTCATGCCACGGAGTCCCGGCCGCCGGAAGCCGCGACGCCGCACGGCAAGTCCTGCGTCAGAAGCGGGCCATCGCCCCCCGCACCCGCGCCTTGAAGCCGTCGCGCTTGGCCGCCGTCGCGACGTTCATGTGGTAGAGCGCGTGATATTCGGCCTTCGCCCCGCCCGTGAGGCGGCGCAGATAGCGCGTCACGATCTTGCGCGGCGGGTCCGCCATGTAGAGCGCCATCCAGCGCGGCCGGCCATAGGTGACGACGCCCGCGATCTTGCGGACATGGGTCAGCAGGGGCCGCACGTTGGCGGGATCGCTCAGGTCGAAGGCGACGCCCGGCATCAGCATGCGGTCGAACCAGCCCTTCAGCATGGCGGGCGGCCCGAAGCACCAGGTGGGGAACTGCAGCACGATCGCCTCGGCCCGCATCAGGCGCTCGACATAAGGCTCGAGGCCCCGCTGGTTGACCGTCGTGTCATGGTAATGCCGACGCCCGTCCTCGTTCAGCACCGGGTCGAAGCGCTCGGCGTAGAGGTCGAGGAGATCAACGTCGTGTCCCGCCTGCGCCAGCCCCGCCAGCGCCTCCGCTCGGATGCCCGCATGGAAACTTTCGGGCAGGGGATGGCAATAGACGTAGAGGACGCGCATCAGACGGCGGCCCGTGGCACGTAGGTCCGCATCTTGCCGGGATTGAGCAGCCCGTGCGGGTCGACCTCCGCCTTGAAGCCCAGCTGGTCGGCGTCGGCGCGCTTGTGCCGGCTGCCATCCTCCAGCGTCACGACATGGGGGTTGGCGATGAGCACGCCACGCGCCTCGAAGGCGGCGATGATCTCGTTCAGCCGCTCGTCCGTCGTGTAGCGCACCACCGGCAGCGCGCTCGCCGTGACGCGCCCGCCGAAGCGGATGAACTCGAGGTGGGGCATCACCTCCTCGCCGAAGAGGTCGCGCATCTCCTCGACGCTCGCGAGCAGCCTGTCCCAGGGATAGAGGCATTGCAGGTAGGTGACGCCGCGGTCGGCCTTGAGCACCTGAAGGGTCGTGTGGTTCCACGTATACTCGTAGAGCGGCACGCGGCCGGGCCCCTCCTCGAAAGGCTCCTCGAAGGTGATCGTCCCGCGATGGCCGAGGATGGCCTTGAAGCTCTCCAGCGACGGCTCCGCGATCATGCAGATCAGCAGGGATTTTCCCTCGGGGCAGGCCGGCCGCAGGGCCCCGAACCAGCTCGGCAAGGGCCAGGAGACGGGGCTCAGGAGCTTCTTGATGACGCCGTCGGCGAGCGCGACGTCGTAGCCGAATCGCACCGCCTCCATGAACGCGTCGAAGGCGACGACCACCTCGACCCAGGGAAAGGCGGGCGCGAGCGGCATCTCGAGCTCGGTGATGAGACCCGTCGTGCCATAGGCGCGGTTCACCTTCTGCGCAGCATCGGCGCGCAGCTCGAGGATGCGCGGCGTCTCCTCCACCGTCACTACGCGCGCGGCGAGGATGTTGCCGGGCTCGCGCAGCCCGCCATAGGTCACCGAGCCCACGCCGCCCGAGCCGCCGGCGACGAAGCCGCCGATCGTCGCCGTGCGCTTGGTGGAGGGGTGCAGCCGCTGCTCCCACCCCGAGGGTCGCAGCGCGGCGTCGAGATCGTGCATCTTCATGCCGGCCTGCACGCGCGCCGCGCCGGGCCTGGACCAGACGAGCTTGTCGAAGGCGGCCATGTCGAGGAGCACGCCGCCTTCCAGGGGAACGGCCTGGCCGTAGTTCCCCGTGCCGCCGCCGCGCGCGGTGAGCGGGATGCGCCGGCGCGCGCAGGCGCCGGCCACCCGCAGGAGGTCGGCCTCGTCGCGCGGCGCGACGATGACGTCGGCCGCCTTGCCGGCGAGCTGCCGGTTGAGCACGGGGCTGTACCAGAAGAAGTCGCGCGAGCGGCGCTTCACGATGGTCGGATCGGTGGTGGCGGGCACGTCGCCGAGCAGGGCCAGCAGGCCTTGCACGTCGTGGCGGGAGGCGGGACTCGGCTGGTCTTCGGCTGCGCTCATGGGGACCCTCGTGACGACGCCGCTCCAAGCAAGAGGTGCGCCAGCAATGCGGCTCGCCGCAGTCGCGCGGAGGACGCGTTGACACGCTTCCGCCGCGCCGCGAGACTCGCGGCGAAGCATCGATAGGCCAGTCCCGTGTCCTCGTCCCTCCCCGAGTCCCTCCCGCACCCCCTCGTCGTCGGCGACATCGGGGGCACCAATGCCCGCTTCGCGCTGGTGACGGAGCCCGGCGCGCCCCTGCAGCCCCTGCCGAAGCTGCGCACCGGGGACTTTCCCGGCCCGGCTGAGGCCATCGGCTCGCTGGCAGACAGCCTGCCCGCTCCGCCGCGCTCGGTGGTATTGTGCGGGGCGGGACCGGTGAACGGGCGGACCTGCTCCCTCACGAACGCGCCCTGGCTGATCGACGGCCCCCGGCTCGCCGCGGCGCTGGGGCTCGCGGACGGCCTGCTGCTGAACGACTTCGAGGCGCAGGCGCTCTCGCTGCCGGCCATCCCCGCCGACGACCTCTGGGTCATCGGGCCCGACCTGAAGCCCGGCGGAGGGGCCAAGGTGGTGCTCGGCCCCGGCACGGGGCTCGGCGTCGGCGCACTGGTCCAATCCGCCGGGCGACACATTCCGATCCCAAGCGAGGGCGGGCACATCGACCTCGCCCCGGGCGACGAGGAGGAGGCGAAGGTCTTCGCCCACTTGCAGCGCGTCGGCGGGCGCATCGCGGGCGAGGTCGTGCTCTCCGGCCCGGGCCTCGAACGGCTCCACGCCGCCCGCATGGCCGCCGAGGCGAAGCCCGCCGCCGTCACAGGAGCCGCCGGCATCGTCGAGCGCGGACTCGCGGACAGAGGCGGCGACGAGGGGCGCACGGTCGCCATGTTCCTGTCGATCCTCGCGCGCTTCGCCGGCGACATGGCGATTGCCTTCGGGGCGACGGGCGGGGTCTATTTCGCGGGCGGCATCCTGCCGCGGCTTCGGCCGGTGCTCGACCCCGCCGCATTCCGGCGGACCTTCGAGGCGAAGGCGCCGGTCGAGTGGCTGCCCAGGTCGATCGGCACGCGCATGGTGGTGAGCGACCGGGCCGTGCTGCACGGCATGGCCGCCATCGCGGCCCAGCCGGCGCGCTACGAGATCGACTACGCCACCCGCTCCTGGACGGCGTAGGTCAGCCTCTCAGGCGGCGGCCTGCAGCATCAGCGCGTCCATGCAGTCCATGCGCACGGCCTCGCCCTTGCGGGCGACCAGCGAGCAGGCCCGCGGCAGGGCTGTCCAGCCATCGCGCTCGCGGTCGAGCGGCTCGGAGACCACGACGAGGCCGCCGTCACGCTCGCGGTGATAGAGCGAGGGCGGCCTGGAATCGGAGGCCCAGCGGAAGGCATAGAGGTCGGTGCCGTTGGTCAGCGCCGCCGTGAAGCGCAGCGGCTCGGACACGCCAGCCTTCACCATCAGAGCGTGGACGGCGGCCAGCGTGCGGGCCATGGCCCCCACGGGGTCGTCCTCCAGCCCGGCGGCAAGTGCGGCGAGGAAGATGGCCTCGCTGTCGGTCGTGCCGTTACGGGCGGTGTAGTACTCGTCGGGGATCAGCTGCTCGATGGCGCGGCGCAGCCGGGCATAACCGCCGATCTGGCCGTTATGCATGAACATCCAGCGGCCGAAGACGAAGGGGTGGCAGTTGGTGCGCATCGTCGCCGTGCCCGTGGCGGCGCGGACATGGGCGAAGAACACGCCCGAGCGGACCTGGGCGCAGAGGGAAAGCAGGTTCTCGTCCGACCAGGCGGGACGCAGCTCACGGTAGAGGCCCGGCACGTCGCGGGCGCCGTACCAGCCGACGCCGAAGCCGTCCCCGTTCGTCTCCGTCTTCGCCTCCTGGGCGTGCAGGGACTGGTGGATCAGCGAGTGGCAGGGCGCGGCGATCAGGTCTTCCATGAAGACCTCGGGTCCGCGATAGGCAAGGAAGCGGCACATGGCGTCATCCAGGGCGTTCGGCTCGCGCCGAAGCCTGTCCTTAAGCTTCGCGCGCTCGCATGAACAGATCCTGAAGAGCGACTGTGGATTGCGCTGTGAGCCGACCCACACGGCAGGGGCGCCTTTCCTTGAACCAGCACCGATCATCGGCTTGAATGCGCCGCCTGCCCGCCCGACCGACCTGGAGATCCCCGTGACCCTGCTCCCCCGACTGGCCGCCCTGGCGGCCGGCCTGATGGCGACGACGCCTGCCTTCGCCGCCGAGGGACTCGACGGGGCCAGCCTCGGGATCGCCTGGGCCATCCCCTTCGCGGGCGTGCTGCTCTCCATTGCGCTCGGACCCATCGTGGCGCCGGACTTTTGGCACCACCACTACGGCAAGATCGGCTTCCTCTGGGCGCTGTCGCTCGCCATCCCGCTGCTCATCGCCAAGGGCTTCGCGCCCACCGGCGAGGCCTTCCTGCACACGATGCTGCTGGAATACCTCCCCTTCATCCTCATGCTGACCGCGCTCTTCACGGCGGCGGGCGGCGTGGTGATCGCGGGCAACCTGCACGGCTCGCCGCTCGTCAACACCGGCCTGCTCGGCTTCGGCACGGCCATCGCCAGCATCATCGGCACCACCGGCGCCTCCATGGTGCTGATCCGCCCTCTGCTGCGCGCCAATGACGAGCGCCGCCACAATGTCCATGTCGTGGTCTTCTTCATCTTCCTCGTGTCGAACATCGGCGGCTCGTTGACCCCGCTGGGCGACCCGCCGCTCTTCCTCGGCTACCTCAAGGGCGTGGAGTTCTTCTGGACGACGACGCACCTCTTCCTGCCGACGCTCTTTGCGGCCGTCGTGCTGCTCGCCCTGTTCTTCGCCATCGACAGCTGGGTCTACGGCAAGGACGCCGAGCACAAGGCGCGGCGCGACCCCACGCCCGACAAGAAGCTGCGCCTGCGCGGCACGGTGAACCTCGCTTTGATCGGCGTCGCCATCGCCGCCATCCTGATGAGCGGGCTCTGGAAGCCCGGCATTGACGTCACCATCGGCGGGGTCCACGTGCCCCTCCAGAACATCGTGCGCGACGCGGTGATGGTGCTGGTGGCGGTCACCTCGATCCTGGTGACGCCCAGGGTCTACCGCGAGGCGAACGAGTTCAGCTGGGAGCCCATCGTCGAGGTGGCCCTGCTCTTCGCCGCCATCTTCACCTGCATCATCCCCGTGCTCGCCATGCTGCAGGCCGGCACGAACGGGGTTTTCGCGCCCCTTGTCGCGCTGGTCTCGCAGCCCGACGGCAGCCCCTCGCCGGTCGCCTATTTCTGGATGACGGGGCTGCTCTCGTCCTTCCTCGACAACGCGCCGACCTACCTCGTCTTCTTCGAGCTCGCGGGCGGCGACCCCGCGCACCTGATGGGACCGCTGGCCGCCACGCTGACGGCGATCTCGATGGGCGCCGTCTTCATGGGCGCCAACACCTATATCGGCAACGCCCCGAACTTCATGGTCTACGCCATTGCCAGGCGCGGCGGCGTCGCGATGCCGAGCTTCTTCGGCTACATGCTGTGGTCCGGCGCGATCCTGATCCCGGTCTTCGTGGCCATGACGTGGCTCTTCCTGCGCTGAATGCTCGATTTGCGAGAAGCCGTGGACAGTTGCACGCATCCGTCTAGGCTGAACGGCCGATGATCAGCGGCTTCACCGCCGGTTCAGGGGCAGGATCCGAACCTCCCCAGGCCGGGAAAGCCCGGCCATCGCAGCCGCGGCACGACCGGGACGACGCGGCAGTTCAACATCCCGGCCGGCATCGCCACTCCCGCGATTCCCTCGCTCACAGGAGACTCCCATGAGACTGGCCCTCGTCCTCACCGCCCTCCTCGCCACCTCCACTGCCGCCTTCGCCGAGGACAGCTGCAAGGCGCAATCCGACGCCAAGAAGCTCGCCGGCGCGGCGCAGAAGAGCTTCATGACCAAGTGCGAGAAGGACGCCAAGGCGGCCTGCGAGACGCAGGCCGGCGACAAGAAGCTCGCCGGCGCCGCCAAGGCCTCCTTCGTCAAGAAATGCGCCACCGACGCCGTCGGGATGTAGGTCGCAGCTCCTCACCTCCCCCTTGAGAGGGGACGGTGAAGGCGGCGGCGAACGATCGCCGCAACGGAGGGATGCCGGCGCGGGCATGTCGCGCGCCGGCGAAATGCCTTAGGAGAGGCCTCGCCGCCCGCTTCTCCGACCCGGCCAGACCATGACCCTCGTCGCCCGCTCCGGCTGGGACATCTTTCGGTTCCGCGACTTCCGCCGCTTCTTCGGCGCGCGCTTCCTGACCGGGCTCGCCATGCAGATCCACAATGTGGGTCTCGGCTGGCTCGTCTACGACAAGACCGGCAGCGCGCTGGCGCTGGGCCTCATCGGCCTCGCCGCCTTCCTGCCGGCTTTGCTCCTGGCGCTCGTCGCCGGCGCCGCCGCCGACCGCTTCGACCGCCGGCGCATCGTCACCGTCTGCTACGGCCTGATCGCCGTGGCGGACGCAGTGCTGCTGCTCGTCGCGCTGAGCCCCGGCGCGCCGGTCTGGCCGATCTACGCGCTCACCGTGCTGGTCGGCGGGGCGCGCTCCTTCGCCAACCCCGCGAGCCAGGCTCTTGTGCCGAACATCGTGCCCAAGAGCCATTTCCCCTCGGCCGTCACGTTCAACGCCTCCGCCTGGCAGAGCTCCTCCATTCTGGGACCCGCCGTCGGCGGCTTCCTCTACGCGCTGGGGCCCTCGGCGGTGTTCGGCGTCGCGAGCCTCTTCTTCGCCGCGGCGTCCCTGCTGGTCTCCACCGTGACGCGGCCCGCCCAATCGGACGCCGGCAAGCGCGAGCGGCCCACGCTGGAGACACTCTTCGCCGGGGTGACCTTCATCCGCTCGCGTCCGGTCATCCTCGGCGCGATCTCGCTCGATCTCTTCGCCGTGCTGCTCGGCGGCGCCATCGCCCTCCTGCCGATCTATGCGCGCGACATCCTGCACACGGGACCCTGGGGCCTGGGCCTGCTGCGCAGCATGCCGGCGGCTGGCGCCATCTGCTCGACGCTGCTCCTCGCCTGGTTCCCGATCCGCAGCAAGGCGGGGCCGCGGATGTTCGCAGCGGTGGCGGCCTTCGGCGTCGCCACCATCGTGTTCGGCCTGTCCACGAACATCGTGCTGTCCATGGCGGCGCTCTTCGTCTGCGGGGCCGTCGACATGGTGAGCGTGGTGGTGCGCCAGACGCTCGTGCAGCTCGAGACGCCCGACGAGATGCGCGGGCGCGTCTCCGCCGTGAACTCCGTCTTCATCGGCGCGTCCAACGAGCTCGGCGAGTTCGAATCGGGCGTGGTCGCCGCCGCCGTCGGTCCCGTCGGCTCGGCCGTGCTGGGCGGCGTCGGCACGCTCGTCGTCGTGGCGCTGTGGATTCGCCTGTTCCCTGCGCTGTGGAAACGCGACGCGCTCGCCTGAACCCTATGCCGAGGGGACGATGCTGACCCGCGCCCGGCCGCGCTGCAGGGCGGACAGGTCGAAGGGCAGCGCGTCATGCGGCACGGGCTGCAGGATGCGAGGCCCGGCCCGCAGCGCCGCGCGGATCTCCTCGGCCAGCGCAACCGATTCGTCGGTCTGCTTGCCGCGGCCTTCCAACAAGCCGATGGCGTTCATGCCGATCTCCGGCAAGCCGTCGCGGGCGTCGAGAATGCGCATGCCCGCCCGCATGGCGCTGGCCGGCATCACGCTCACGGCGATACCCGCCAGGACCACCGGCGAGATCGCCACCTGGTTGGCCGAGGCGAGCAGCTGCCGCCAGGGAATGCCGGCATCGTTGAGGGCCTTCACGGCCCTGGAGCGCCAGGAGCAGGTGGGGCCTGAGAGAGCGAGGGGGAGCGGCCGGGTCTCGTGGGCGCGCGAGGTCGTGCCAACCACCCAGTTGAGCGGTTCCTCGCGCAGAACCTCGGCGCCCTTGAGGTCCATGCAGCTCGTCACCACGGCCATGTCGAGCTCACGGTTGGCGATGCGCTCGGCGAGCGTCAGCGACCCCTCGCAGACCACGGTGAGTTCGACGAGGGGATGCCGGCAGATGAAGCGGGTCAGGATCTCCGGCAGGAAGCTCTCGGCATAGTCGTCGGGAATGCCGAGCCGGATGCGCCCGGCCAGCGCCTTGCGCGAGACCGAGGCGAAGGCCGCCGCCTCGATCTGCAGCATCTGGCGCGCGTAGTCGATCAGCTTCTCGCCGTCCTCGGAGAGCCGCACGCCGCGGCCCTGCTTGACAAAGAGCGGGCGGCCGAGCTGCTCCTCCAGCCGCCTGATGTGCATGGAGACGGCCGACTGCGTCTTGTTCACCCGCTCCGCCGCCCGGGTGAAGCTGCCGGTGTCGACGATCGAGACGAAGCTGCGGAGCTGATCGGTATCGAGCATCGTTCCATCTCCTCTGCTGATCGATGAGATTAGAACCATTCGTTGGACCGATCAATGGGACGGGATCAATCTCTCCTCATCGACCCACGGCGGACCGCCTCCGCCCCCAAGGAGAAGAGCCATGCCCCTGTCCCTCACCCATCACCGCGCCATGGGAGGCCGGGCGTCGTCCGGCATCCTCGACGGCGCCCTGTCTTTCGCCCGCACCGTCCTGCTCTGGCCGGTGCGCTTCTACCGCGCCCGCCAGGACCTCGCGGCCCTCGGCGCGCTCAGCGACCACGAACTCAAGGACATCGGCCTGCTGCGCACCGACCTCGCCGACGCGACCGGCCTCGCCTCGGACGAGGACCCGACCCTGCGCCTCGCGCGCATCGTGGATGACCGCCGCCGCTATCGCCGCTGACATCCATGCGTTTCGCGTCCATGTGTTGCGTTGATCGAACCCATCAGCAACCGAAGAGGCCCGCCGGCGGGGCCGGCGGGCCTTTTTCATGCAAACATGCCGAACCTGCCTGACGACCCAGGGACGAAAGGCTCGAACGCCATGGAACGATTACTGGTCAATGCTGCAGACGGTCCGCGTGCCGCCGGCGGATATTCTCAGGCCTGTCTCTGCGAGGGAGCGAAGCGGATCCTGTTCGTCAGCGGGCAGGTCCCGGTGGAAGCCGATGGCTCGGTGCCACTCTCGTTCGAAGATCAGGCGCGCCTGGCGTGGCGCAACGTCGAACGCCAGCTGCTTGCGGCGAACATGACCCTGGCCAACATCGTCAAGCACACGACGTTCCTGTCGAGCAGGGACTATCTTGACGAGAATAGCCGGGTCCGTCGAGAGATCCTCGGGGACCTCGCGCCTGCCCTGACGGTGGTGATCGCAGACATCTATGATGAGGCATGGCTGCTCGAGATCGAGGTCGTCGCGGCCGCTTGATCTCCGATCCAGGCTCGGCTCTCATGGCACGCTCTCGACAGTCCGCGTCTCGCGTGGCTGAGTGAGCCGGCCCGACGATCCGGATCTCCCGCCATGTCCTTCGAAGCCTGGCTCGCCTTCGCCGCCGCCTCCGCCGTGCTGCTGGTGATTCCCGGGCCGACCATCCTGCTGGTCGTCTCCTACGCGCTCGGCCAGGGCTGGCGCACGGCCTTGCCCATGGCCATCGGCGTGGCGCTGGGCGACTTCACGGCGATGACGCTCTCGATGCTCGGCCTCGGCGCCCTGCTGGCGGCCTCGGCCACCGTGTTCACGGTTCTCAAATGGATGGGCGCGGCCTACCTCGTCTGGCTGGGGATCAAGCTCTGGCGGGCCGGAGGCACGCTCGACGCCGCGCCGCGCACCGACGCCGCGCCGGCCTGGCGCATGCTGGCCCATGCCTGGCTGGTGACGGCCTTGAACCCCAAGAGCCTCACCTTCTTCGTGGCCTTCCTGCCCCAGTTCCTCGACCCCCGCGCCGACTTCCTGACGCAGATGATCGTGTTCGAGGCGACCTTCCTCACGCTCGCCTTCTGCAACGCGCTGGGCTACGCGCTCGTCGCCTCCCGCGCCCGCGCCGTCGTGCGCAACGAGCGCGCCATCCGCGCCGTGAACCGAGTCGGCGGCACGCTGCTCATCGGCGCCGGCGTCGCCGCCGTGGCGGTGAGGGGCTCGCAGGGGTAGCGTAACGGGACGCCCGCGCTCCGAATGCTCACATTGAAAGAGGCTGCCCGAAGAAGGCCACCGGCGCGCCGGCGATGTCGGAGCGGAAGCGCATCAGCGTGCCGGGCACGCCGCCATTGGGCCTTGTGAGCGAAGTCACGTAGACCGTCTTCAGGTCCGGGCCGCCAAAGCAGGGCATGGTGGGCGAGGGGTGGGGCATGGCGAACTTGCGCTCGATGGTCCCGTCTGGCGCGATGCGGTTTAGACATCCGGCGGAGACGCCGGCCGACCAGTAGTAGCCCTGCGCGTCGCCGGCCGCGCCGTCGGGGCGGCCGTCCTCCTCCTCGAGGGTCAGGAGGCGGCGCTGGTTGGAGAGTTCGCCGGTCACGACGTCGTAGTCGAAGGCCTGGACGTACTTCCCCCGGCTGTCCGAGTGGAACATCGTCCGCCCGTCCGGCGACCAGGCGAGGCCGTTCGAGACGATGAGCCCGTCCAGCATCTGCGTGCAGGTGCCGTCGGTGTCGATGCGGTAGAGCGAGCCGACGGGCTTCTTGTCCGGCGTGTCGTCCATGCTGCCGACCCAGAAGCGCCCGTCCGGACCCACCTTGCCGTCATTCAGGCGGTTGCCCGGAAGGTGCGCCTCGGGATGGGCGATCAGGTCCAGCTTGCCCGTCTCGAAGTCGTAGAAATGGATGCCGTGGCGCAGCGCGACGATGGCCCGCCCGTCCGGGCACATGCCGAAGCTGCCGATCTCGCTCGGCATGTCCCAGCGCGTCAGCGTCGCGCCGGCGGGATCGTAGCGGAACAAGGCCGGCGCGAGGATGTCGACGAAGTAGAGCGCCTGCTCGCCGGGGTGCCAGAACGCGCCCTCCCCGCAGCCCAGCGGGAGGTCGATCAGCTTTTCGACGTCGGGGGTCAGTCGGATCATCGGCGCGCGGTCCTTCCCTCGATGATTGTTGCTCCCGTTCTCCCCGAGGCCGGCGGGCGGCGCAAGGGCGGGGCGGTTGCAGGCAGGCTACTTGACCCCCAAGAAATTTGATATATCAAATCTCATGACCGGCACGCCTGCCGCCGGACGAGGGAGAAACGCCGCGTGAGCACACGCCTGGCCCCGGTGGACCCTGCCTACCTGAAAGGGCTGCGCGAGCACGTGCACGAGCACCTGCGCCGCGCCATCGTCCATGGCGAGATCCCCTCCGGCACCATCCTCAACGAGCGGCAGGTGGCCGAGCAGCTCGGCGTCTCCACGACGCCGCTGAAGGAGGCTTTGCGCCGGCTGGAGGGCGAAGGCTTCGTCGTCACCGAGCCCCGCCGCGGCATTCGCGTCACCTTCGATGCCGCGCAGGCCGAGGAGATGGCGCTCGCCCGCGCGGCGCTGGAAGGCATGATCGCCCGGATGGCCGCCCAGCGCATCGATGCCGCCGCCACCGCGCGGCTGAGGACGATCGTCGGCCAGATGGCCGAGGCCACCGCCGCCGGCGCGACGGACCGCCTGATCCTGCTCAACGAAAGCTTCCATGACGCGATCCACGACGCCTCGGGCTGCCGCTACCTGCAGCGAATCCTGATCGGCCAGCGCGTCTACGTGCACACGGCCCGCCAGCTCATCCTGGGCGACCCGGACGAGCGCAAGCGCGCCCTCGCCGAGCACACGGCCATCTTCGAGGCGCTCGCAGCCGGCGATCCCGACGCCGCAGAGCGCGCCATGCGCGACCACGTGGTGCGCTCCGGCCGCCACCACGTGCAGATCGCTTTCCAGAACCGCACCCCCTCCGCCGAGCCCACGCCCTTTGCGAGGCCGGCGGTCCGGACGGCCCCCGCCAGCACGGAGCAGCATCCATGACGAACCCCAAGGTCCGCGCCGCGCTCGGCGGCATTTCCGGCGTGCACGTCACCCCCTACACGGCGCAGGGCACGGTGGACCGGGCGCTGCTCGCCCGCGTGGTGGACCGCATCGCGGTGGCCGGCATCCACAACATCGTCTCCGCCGGCAATACCGGCGAGTTCTACGCGCTGACCCCCGACGAGGTCCGCGCGGTGCACGACGGCGCCATCGAGGCCAATGCCGGGCGCTCGCTGCTGACGGCCGGCGTCGGCCGCTCGCTGAAGGAGGCGATCGAGCTCGGCAAGCGCGCCAGGGAGAACGGCGCGGACGCGCTGATGGCCCACCAGCCGCTCGATCCCTTCGCCGCGCCGCAGGCCCAGGCTGCCTATTTCAAGGCCATCGCCGACGCCGTCGACATCCCGCTCGTCGCCTATGTGCGCTCCGACGCGATGAGCCTCCAGGACATAATGGGCGTGGCCAACCACCCCAACGTGGCCGGCGTGAAGTTCGCCACGACGAACCTCATGCTGCTCGCCGAGTGCATCCGCGCCAGCGGCCCGGGCACGGCGCTCTGGGTCTGCGGCCTGGCCGAGGGCTGGGCCGCGCCCTTCTACGCGGCGGGCGCGCGGGGCTTCACCTCGGGCCTCGTCAACGTCGACCCCGCCCGTTCGCTCGCGATCCACGCCGCACTCGAATCCGGCTATCTCGACCGCGTGCGCGACCTCGTGGCGACCATCGCCCGCTTCGAGCAGATGCGCACCCGCTTCGGCAATGGCGCCAACGTCACTGTGGTCAAGGAGGCGCTGGAGATGATCGGCTTCCCCGTCGGCCCCGTGCGCCTCCCCGGTCTGCCCCAGCTCGACGACCAGGATCGCGCCACCCTCGCCGACGTGCTGCGCAGCTGGGGCCTGATGCCCAGCCGCGCCGCGGCGGAGTAACATCCCCGGGGGCGCGCTGCCGCCCTCACGCAACAAAAAGACCGGAAACGACCCATGACCCGCAAGACGCCCGAGACCTTGCGCAGCCATCGCTGGTTCGGGGCCACCGACCTGCGCTCCTTCGGCCATCGCTCGCGCGCCCTGCAGATGGGCTATCGCTACGAAGACTTCATGGGCAAGCCGGTCATCGGCATCGTCAACACCTGGTCCGACATCAACCCCTGCCACACCCACCTGCGCACCCGCGCCGAGGAGGTGAAACGCGGCGTCTGGCAGGCGGGCGGCTTCCCCATCGAGCTGCCGGCGCTCTCGCTGTCGGAGACCTTCGTCAAGCCGACGACCATGCTCTACCGCAACATGCTGGCCATGGAGACGGAGGAGCTGCTGCGCTCCCATCCCGTGGACGGCGCGGTGCTGCTGGGCGGCTGCGACAAGACCACGCCTGGCCTCCTGATGGGCGCGATCAGCATGAACGTGCCCGCCATCTTCATGCCGGCCGGCGCGATGCTCAGGGGCAACTGGGGCGGCAAGGTGCTGGGCTCGGGCTCGGACGTCTGGAAGTTCTGGGCGGAGAAGGAGGCCGGCCGCATCACCGAGCAGGACTGGCGCGAGATGGAGAGCGGCATCGCCCGCTCCTTCGGCACCTGCATGACGATGGGCACGGCCTCCACCATGGCTGGCATCGTCGAGGCCATGGGCATGATGCTGCCGGGCGCGGGCTCGATACCTGCGGCCGACAGCGGCCATTCCCGCATGGCGACCGAATGCGGCGTGCGCATCGTGGACATGGTCTGGGAGGACCTGACGCCCAAGTCCATCCTCACCGCCGACAGCTTCCACAACGCCATCGTCGCGCTGATGGCCATGGCGGGCTCCACCAACGGCATCATCCACGTGCTCGCCATGGCGCGCCGCGCGGGCGTGAACCTGACGCTCGCCGATTTCGAGCGGCTGTCGGATGCGGTCGGCGTCATCGCCAACCTGCGCCCGTCCGGCGAGTACCTGATGGAGGACTTCCACTATGCCGGCGGCTTCAAGGCTTTCCTGAAGACCCTGCTGCCTCACCTCAAGGCCGACGCGCTCACCGTGACCGGGAAGACCATGGCTGACAATGTCGCCGAGGCGAAGGTCTGGAACGAGGACGTCATCCGCCCGCTCGACCGGCCCATCGCGGAAGGCGGCGGCATCGCGGTGCTGCACGGCAACATCGCGCCGGGCGGCTGCATCATCAAGCCGACGGCGGCCGAGCCCCGCCTCCTCAAGCACCGCGGCCCCGCGCTCGTCTTCGACAGCTACGACGCCATGATGAAGGCCGTGAACGACGAGAGCCTCGACTGCTCGCCGGACAGCGTGATGGTTCTGCGCAATGCCGGCCCCGTCGGAGGGCCGGGCATGCCGGAATGGGGCATGCTCCCGATACCGAAGAAGCTCCTGAAGCAGGGCGTGCGCGACCTCGTGCGCATCTCCGACGCGCGCATGAGCGGCACCAGCTATGGCGCCTGCATCCTGCACGTCGCGCCCGAGGCCTATATTGGCGGCCCGCTCGCCGCGGTGCGCAACGGCGATATCATCGCCCTCGACGTGGCGGCGCGGACGATCCACCTGGAAGTCTCCGAGGAGGAGCTGAAGTCCCGCCTCGCCGCCTACAAGCCCAAGCAGCGGCCGGAGATGCGCGGCTACGTCAAGCTCCACGCCGCCCACGTGACGCAGGCCGACCAGGGCTGCGACTACGATTTCCTGGAGGGGACGGAGCCGCTGCCGGAGCCGGAGATCCACTAGGCGGCTCGGGAGCCCGACGGGTCCCCGAGGCCTCTCTCCTTCGTCATCCCGGCCGGAGCGAAGCGGAGAGCCGGGACCCAGGATAACGCCGTTTCCGCGGACTGCTTCCCAGCATCATTGTCCTGGGTCCCGGGTCTGCACCGCACCGCTGCGCGCTGCGGCGCGCCCGGGATGACAATCGGTGCGCTCCGCCCCAGGGAGCGACCCTCACGCCGCCCGTTGCGGCAAACACGCCGGACCAATCGGCTCGAAGCTCTTGTAGGTGAGGATGAACTCCTGGTGGCCGATGGCCTCGGAGCGGCTCTGGCGGCCCTGGCCGAGGCCGACCACGCAGTCGCGGATCTCCTGGCCCACCTCGTCGAGCGTCGCGCTCCCCTCCAGGATACGGCCGGCGTCGACGTCCATGTCGTCGGACATGCGCCTGTAGGTCTCGGGATTGGCGCAGATCTTCACCACCGGCGAGATGGCCGAGCCGACCACCGAGCCTCGGCCGGTGACGAACAGCACGACATGGCTGCCGCAGGCGATGAGTTCGGCGATCTCGGCGTTGTCGTTGATGTTGGGAAAGCCGAAGCGCACCTCCCCGTCCGGCACGACGTCGAGCAGATAGAGCCCGCCGGCCGGCGGATGGTCGCCGGGCTTGAGGAGCCCGGAAATGGGCGAGGCGCCGGACTTGGCGTAGGCGCCCATGGACTTCTCCTCGATGGTGGTGAGCCCGCCATCCGAGTTGCCGGCCGCGAAGGACCCGTAGCCGAGCGTCGCGTAGTAGCGCGCCGCCTTGGCGACGCTCGCCTCCAGCTCGCGGGCGAGTTCCGGCGTCACGGCGCGCGAGGCCATGATGTGCTCGCAGCCGATGAGCTCGCCCGTCTCCTCGAAGATGCAGGCCGCCCCTTCGCCGATCAGCCTGTCGAAGGCGCGCCCGGCCGCGGGGTTGCCGGTGATGCCGCTGGTTCCGTCAGAGCCGCCGCACACCGTGCCGACCACGAGCTCGGACACCGCCATGGGCACGGTGGGCGCGGCGGCGAGCGCCTTCTGCTGCTCGGCGACCCAGGCGCGGCCCTCGGCGATCGAGGCGCGCGTGCCGCCGGTGCCCTGGATGGTGAGCACCTTCACGGGCCGGCCGGAGGCCCGCACGGCGCGCTCGAGCCCGTACTTGTTGAAGCTCTCGCAGCCCAGCGAGACCAGCAGCACGGCTCCCACGTTGGGATGCGTGCAGAGCGCCTCCATCATCCGCTGCGCATAGTCGTTGGGGTAGCAGCCGGGAAAACCGATGACGTGCACGCCTTCCTCGCGGAGCGGCAGCGCGATCTCGCGCGCCACGTGGTGGGCGCATTCCACGAGGTAGCCGACGGCGACGATGTTGCGGATGCCCTTGCGCCCGTCGGCGCGCGGATAGCCCCGCATGGGGAAGGCGTCGGTCATGCCTGGGTCTCCGGCTTGAAGGCGTCGAGCGTGTAGGTGGGCGTGTAGTCGCTGACGACGTTGTGGACGTGGACGTGCTCCCCCGGCCCGATGGAGGCCGTCGCCCGGCCGATCGGCGCGCCGTATTTCAGAATCACCTCGCCTGGCGCGATCGCCCGCCGCGCCACCTTGTGGGCGAGCGGCACGGCCTGCGCCGCCACGACCTCCGCCCCATCGATCGAAAGCCGGTCGCCGGCCGCCAGCCGGCGGCGCACGACGAGCACGTTGTCCCTGTCGTCGAGCAGGATCAGGCGGGGGTCCGCGCCACCGTCATGCGATTTGGGCATGGCCTTCCTCCCCGCCGCCCCTCGTCATGTGCGGGGCGCGCAGGCATTTCACGAATTTGAAGCATACTTGGCAACTCCCCCCGAAACGGGTCCGAATTCTCGCTATTACGCCGCTCTCGCTGGACTAAATCGGTTGGAACCTCGTAAGGTCCTCCGTCACGGGCCGGCCGTCGGGGGCGAGCGCGCCGGAATCCGTGCTATCGTTTTGCGATCCGGCCCGAACAAGAAGGGGCCGGCAGGGAGGGATGTCAGATGAAGAAGCTGATCGCAGGCGCCGTGGCCGTCTATGCGGCGGTCTGGGCCTCGCAGGCCATGGCCCAGGAGAAGCTCACCGTGTGGTGGGTCAAGGGCTTCTACAAGGCCGAGGATGACGCGCTTTTCGCGGCCATCAAGAAGTACGAGGACAAGAGCGGCGTGAAGGTCGAGCTGTCCCAGTACGCCATCCAGGACATGATCCCGAAGACGGTCGCCGCGCTCGATTCCGGCACCGTGCCGGACGTCGCCTATGCCGACACGTTCGACTTCCAGACGACCGGCAAGTGGGCCTTCGAGGGACGCCTCGAGGACATCTCCGACATCATCGAGCCGCTGAAGGGCAACTTCGCGCCCAACACGATCGAGACGACCTATCTCCTGAACAGCAAGGCCGGCAAGCGCGCCTACTACGCCTACCCGATCAAGCAGCAGACCATGCATATCCAGTACTGGAAGGACATGCTGGCGCAGGCGGGCCTGAAGGAGAGCGACATTCCGAAGGGCTGGAAGGACTACTGGGCCTTCTGGTGCGACAAGGCGCAGCCGGCCTACCGCAAGGCGAGCGGCACGCGCGCCTTCGGCATCGGCCAGCCGCTGGGCGTGGATTCCACCGACAGCTTCTATTCCTTCCTGACCTTCGTCGACGCCTACAACGTCAAGCTCGTCGATGCCGAAGGCAAGCTGACCATCGACGATCCCAAGGTGAAGCAGGGCCTCGTCGGCGCGCTCAACGACTATGTCGAGCCCTACATCAAGGGCTGCGTGCCGCCGTCCGCCACGAGCTGGAAGGACCCGGACAACAACGTCGCCTTCCACAACAAGACGACGCTGATGACCCACAACGCGACGATCTCGATCGCCGCCAAGTGGCTGGACGACGCCAACAACCCTGCCAACACGCCCGAACAGCGCGAACTCGGCAAGAAGAACTACGAGGAGAACATCGCGACGGCCGGCTTCCCCGCGAAGCCCGACGGATCGCCGATGATCTACCGCGCCGCCGTGAAGACCGGCGTGATCTTCGAGAACGCCAAGAACAAGGCGCGCGCCAAGGAGTTCGTGGCCTTCCTCCTGCAGGAAGACAACCTGCGCCCCTACGTGGAGGGATCGCTCGGCCGCTGGTTCCCGGTGACCAAGGCGAGCCAGGAGAGCCCCTTCTGGCAGGCCGACCCGCACCGCAAGGCCGTCTACAACCAGTTCAAGGCCGGCACGGTGAACTTCGAGATGACCAAGAACTGGAAGTTCACGATCCTCAACAACGAGAACGTCTGGGCCAAGGCCGCCAACCGCGTGATCAACGAGAAGGTCCCCACGGACAAGGCCGTGGACGAGATGCTCGCGCGCATCAAGGAGGTGGCGGGCTCCTGAGCCCCCGCCCCGATCATCCCCCAGGCGGTCGCCCCCGGGCGGCCGCCGTCACCGAAGAGGCGCCCCGATGTCGAGCGTGACGATCACCAGCGCCCCCGGCGCGGCCGCTTCCTCGTCCACCCGCAAGGCGATGGGCTCCTGGCAGTTCTGGGGCACCGTCATGGTCGCGCCCTACCTGCTGCTCTTCGCCTTCTTCGTCGTCTACCCCGTGATCTACGCCTTCTGGCTGGCTCACGAGCCGCAGAGCTACGTGAAGCTCGCGGACGATCCGATCTTCTGGCGCGCGCTCGTCAACACGCTGGTCTTCCTGGCCGTCGCCATCAACCTGAAGATGGTCGTGGCGCTCGGGCTCAGCGGCTTCTTCCTGAACGAGCGCTGGTGGATCAAGGTCCTCACGGTGATCTTCATCCTGCCCTGGGCGGTGCCGTCGATCCCGACGATCCTGTCGGTGCGCTTCATGCTCAACCCCGAATGGGGCGTGATCAACCAGACGATCTTCAAGCTCACCTACGAGGACGGTCCGAACTGGCTCAACGACCCCAAGCTGGCGCTGTTCTTCGCCATGCTCGTGCACATCTGGAAGTCGCTGCCCTTCTGGACGCTGATCCTGCTCTCCGGCCGCCTCGCCATCTCCAAGGACCTCTACGAGGCCGCGGCCGTTGACGGCGCCAATGGCTGGCAGAAGTTCCGCTTCGTCACCTGGCCCTCGGTGATGCAGCTCTACCTCACCTGCACCATCCTCTCGACCATCTGGACGCTGGGCGACTTCAACTCCGTCTACCTGCTCACCGGCGGCGGCCCCGCCGACCTCACGCACGTGCTCTCGACGCTCGGCATCCGCTACCTCCGGCTCGCCGAGGTGGACATGTCCATGGCCACCATCGTCTGCGCGCTGCCCCTCATCCTCCCGCTCGTCTACTTCATGATGAAGCGGCTCTCGCGCTGAGGAGGTCCGCCATGTCCACTCGCTCCGTGCTGCGCTCCGCCTCGACCGAGGCCAAGCTGCTCCTGATCGGCATCCCCGTGCTGGTCTGGACGCTGTTGCCGATCTACCACCTCTGCCTGTTCGCCTTCTCGGACAAGTCGTCGGCCTTCTCGGGCAACTGGTTCCCGACGAACCCGACACTGCGCAATTTCGGCATCGTGTTCAGCGAGCAGCACCACTTCCTCGGCCATTTCTGGCTGCAGCTGTGGAACTCCGTCTTCATCGCGGCCATGACCGGCGTCTTCACGCTGCTGATCGCCACCTTCGCCGCCTTCGCCATCAGCCGGCTCAAGGTGCGTGGCGGACGCACCGTGCTGAACATGGCCCTCTTCACCTACTTCATCCCCGCGGCCTTCCTGGCCGTGCCCATGTACCGGACGATGAGCCTCTACGGTCTCCTCAACACGCAATGGGCGCTGATCATCGCCATGGTGGCCATCGCCTCGCCCTATGCGATCTGGGTGCTCAAGCAGGCCTCCGACAAGCTGCCGCTCGAGCTCGACGAAGCCGCGGTGATGGACGGCGCGACCGCGCTGCAGCTCTTCCGGCTGGTCTACCTGCCGCTGATGGGGCCCTCGCTGGTGGCCGTGGGCACCTACGCGATCCTGCTCGCCTGGAACGAGTATCTCTACGCCTTCCTGCTGCTCTCCAAGGACACGGCGATCACGCTGCCCGTCGCGCTCGGCAACTTCCTCTCGGCCGACGACTCTCCCTGGGAGCTCCTGATGACGACGGGCCTCATCTACGCGCTGCCGCCCGCGGCCATCTACTACGTCTTCCGGCGCTACATGGTCTCGGGCCTCACGGCCGGCGCCGTGAAGAGCTGACCACCCGCAGTCCCGGAGTATCGACATGGCCGAGAAGCCCCTGCTCCTCGTCACCGGCGGCTCGCGCGGCATCGGCGCCGCGACCTGCCGCCTCGCGGCCGCCCGCGGCTACGACGTCGCCGTGAACTACCGCAGCGAGGCCGCCGCCGCCGAGGCGGTGGTGGCGGAGTGCCGCGCGCTCGGCGCGCGCGCCGAGGCCTTTCCCGGTGACTGCGCTGACGAGGCACAGATCAAGGAGCTCTTCGAGGCCGTCGACGCCCGCATGGGCCGCATCAGCCATCTCCTCAACAATGCCGGCATCACCGGCCGGGCCAGCCGGCTCACCGATGCCGACCCCGCGGAGATCCGCCGCGTCATCGACCTCAACGTCACCGGTGCGATCCTCGTGGCACGCCAGGCCGTGCCGCGGATGTCGACCCGCCAGGGCGGGCGCGGCGGCGCCATGGTCAACCTCTCGTCGGCCGCGGTCTGGCTGGGCGCGCCCAACGACTTCGTCTGGTACGCCGCCTCGAAGGGCGCCATCGACGCGCTCACCATCGGGCTGGCGAAGGAACTCGCGCCCGACGGCATCCGCGTCAACGCGGTGGCGCCAGGGCTCATCGAGACCGACATCCACGCCAGCGCCGGCCTCGGCGGCCGCATCGAGCGCCTGGCGTCGCAGATCCCGGCGGGCCGCGGCGGCAGCGCGGAAGAGGTGGCCGAGGTCATCCTGTTCCTCCTCGGAAACGCTTCGTCCTACGTCACGGGCGCGATCTACAAGGTCACCGGCGGCCGGTAGACCGTCTATCCCAGCCTGTTCCAGGCTCCCCGCCGCCCTATCTCGAATGCTCGGCATTCGAGGAGAACGGAATGAAGGCCATCTGGAACGGCGCGGTGATCGCCGAGAGCGACGACATCGTGATGGTGGAGGGGAACGCCTATTTCCCCGCGTCCAGCGTCAGGCAGGACGTGCTGCGCCCCAGCGCGCATACAAGCGTCTGCCCCTGGAAAGGCACGGCGCGCTACTACTCGCTCGCCGTCGACGGCAAGGAGAACGCCAACGCCGTCTGGTATTACCCCGAGCCCTCCGCCAAGGCCGCCGCGATCAAGGACCGCGTGGCCTTCTGGAAGGGTGTCGAGGTTCGGTGAGGCGCAGGGCGGCGTAGCGGAGCGCCGCTGCCTCCCGTCGGGAGAAGCTGGCCACGCGGCCCGCCGCTCCCCTCCCCGCAAGGGGGAGGGGGTTCGACGGATAGTCTGGATGAAGACGAGGGTCTCTTTGGCCCTACTCCGCTGCCTCGACCCGCATCGGGTTGTTGGGGTGCGTGGTCCAGTTGGCGTAGCCGGGCTGGACCGGCTGCTTGGTGCGGGGGTCCACCGTGCCGGGCTGCAGGGGGACCATGGTGATGCAGCCGTCGACGGGGCAGACCTCGACGCAGAGGTTGCAGCCGACGCACTCCTCGTCCTTCACCTCGAACTTGCGCAGCCCGTCCACCATGCTCGTGATCGCCTGGTGCGACGTGTCCTCGCAGGCGATGTGGCAGCGGCCGCACTTGATGCAGAGGTCCTGGTCGATGCGGGCCTTGGTCGTGTAGTTGAGGTTCAGGTATTGCCAGTCCGTGACGTTGGGCACGGCGAGGCCGCGGAACTGGTCCACGGACGTATAGCCCTTGCCGTCCATCCAGGCGGAGAGGCCGGCCTTCATCTCCTCGACGATCTTGAAGCCGTAGGTCATCGCGGCCGTGCAGACCTGCACGGTGCCGCAGCCCAGAGCCATGAACTCCGCCGCGTCCTTCCAGGTCGTCACGCCGCCGATGCCGGAGATGGGCAGGCCGCGGGTCTCGGCGTCGCGGGCGATCTCAGCGGTCATGTTGAGCGCGATGGGCTTCACCGCCGGGCCGCAATAGCCGCCATGGCTGCCCTTGCCGTCGATGGAGGGCTGCGGCGACATGGAATCGAGGTCGACCGACACGATCGAGGACACGGTGTTGATGAGCGATACCGCGTCCGCGCCGCCGCGCTTGGCGGCGCGGGCGGGGTAGCGGATGTCCGTGATGTTGGGGGTGAGCTTCACGATCACGGGCATGCGCGAGTACTGCTTGCACCAGCGCGTGACCATCTCGATGTATTCCGGCACCTGGCCCACGGCCGAGCCCATGCCGCGCTCCGACATGCCGTGTGGGCAGCCGAAATTCAGCTCGATGCCGTCGCACTCCGTCTCCTCGACGCGCGGCAGGATCGCCTTCCAGCTCTCCTCCGTGCAGGGAACCATGATGGAGACCACCATGGCGCGGTCCGGCCAGGCCTTCTTCACCGCCTTGATCTCGCGCAGGTTCACCTCGAGCGGCCGGTCGGTGATGAGCTCGATGTTGTTGAAGCCGAGCAGGCGGCGGTCGGCCCCGTGGATGGCGCCGTAGCGCGGCCCGCCGACGTTGACGATGGGTGGGCCTTCCTCGCCCAGCGTCTTCCAGACCACGCCACCCCAGCCCGCCTTGAAGGCGCGCACGACGTTGGTCTCGCGGTCGGTCGGCGGCGCGGAAGCCAGCCAGAACGGGTTGGGCGACTTGATGCCCACGAAGGTGGTGCTGAGATCGGCCATGGTGTCCCCTCCTCCCCGCCGCTTCAGGCGGCCTGCTTTGCCGTGAGCGACTGGTGGATGGCGAGGGCGGCCTGCTTGCCGTCCTCCACCGCGGCAACCGTGAGATCCTGCCCGCCCGACACGCAGTCTCCGCCGGCGAAGACGCCGGGCAGGCTGGTGCGGCGGTGCTCGTCGACGACGATGCGGCCATAGGTGAGCGCCAGAACGTCGACGCCGCCGACCGTGTTGGGCACGAAGACCTGTCCGATCGCCGTGAACACCATGTCGGCGGGGATCGTGTAGGTCTCGCCCGTGCCGGAGAGCCTGCCACCGTCCTCGCGCGTGCGTTCGAAGGTGACGCCGGTCACCTTGCCGCCGTCGCCGAGCAGGGCGATGGGCATGGCGTCCGTGCGGATGAGGACGCCGTTGGTCTGGGCGAGGTCGCGCTCGTATTCGGAGGCCTTCATGGCGGCCTCGCCGCGACGGTAGACGACCGTGACGTCCTCCGCGCCGAGGCGCTTGGACTGCACGGCCACATCGATCGCCGTCATGCCGCCGCCGATCACCACGATGCGCCGGCCGACCGGCAACGCGCCCAGATCCTTGGACTGGCGCAGCTTGGCGATGTAGGCCACGGCGTCCTCGACGCCGGAAAGCGTGTCCTCGCCCGCGAGGCCAAGCTTGTTGACGCCTGCCAGGCCGAAGCCGAGGAACACGGCGTCGTACTCGCGCCGGAGCGTGGCGAGGTCGATCGTCTCGCCCACCACCATCCCGGTCTTCACCTGGATGCCGCCGATCGACAGGATGAAGGCGACCTCCGCCTGGGCGAAGTCCTCCGTCGTCTTGTAGGCCGCGATGCCGTACTCGTTCAGCCCGCCGAGCTTCGGCTTGGCCTCGTAGATGGTGACGTCGTGGCCGAGCCGCGCGAGCCCGTGGGCGCATGACAGGCCCGCCGGGCCGCCACCGACCACGGCCACCTTCTTGCCGGTGGAAGCGCCGCGGCGGAAGGGCTGGCGTCCCTGCGCCAGCAGTTCGTCGGTGGCGTGGCGCTGCAGGAGGCCGATCTTCACCGGCTTGCCCTCGGCGGCCTCGCGCACGCAGGCCTCCTCGCAGAGCGTCTCGGTGGGGCAGACTCGGGCGCACATGCCGCCCATGATGTTGGCGGAGAGGATGGTCTCGGCCGCTCCGATCTCGTTCCCCGTCGCGATCTGCCGGATGAAGAGCGGGATGTCGATCGAGGTCGGGCAGGCCTGCTGGCAGGGCGCGTCGTAGCAGAAATAGCAGCGATCCGCCTCGACCCGGGCCTCGTGCCCGGTGAGCGGCGGATGGATGTCCGTGAAGTTCGCGGCATACTCGGCGGCGCTCAGCCGTCCGGGCACGATCCCCGCCGTGGTGCGACTGGCGCTCATGGTTCCCCTCCCAATCCGCCCGCGGTCAAATCCTGACCGTTTGGTCAGGATCATCGCAAGTTTGGAACCTGTCAAGACTGGCGGTGACGAGGCAAGAGGCGGGCCGCCCGGCGACGTGCCTCTGGGGCCCGCCGGCAGGCCGCTTCGCTCCTGAAGCAGGCCTGGCTAGGATGGGCGCGTACAATGGAGTCGCCGTCATGGACCACGCACGCGAGCCAGCAGCCTCGACCGAGCGCCAGTTGCGGGTGGATCTCGCGGCCGCCTTCCGGCTCGCGGCGCGGTTCGGCTGGCACGAGGCCATCGCCAACCATTTCAGCGTGGCTGTTTCCACCGATGGCCGGCGCTTCCTTATGAATCCCCGCTGGAAGCATTTCAGCCGCATCTGCGCCAGCGACCTGCTGGTGCTCGATGCAGGCGACGCTGATGCGATGACCCGGCCCGACGCGCCGGACCCGACCGCCTGGGCCATCCACGCGCAGATGCACGCGGCTCTCCCCCAGGCGCGCTGCGTGCTCCACGTGCACTCGCCCTACGCCACGGCGCTCGCGACCCTGCAGGACCCCGATCTCAAGCCGATCGACCAGAACACGGCGCGGTTCTTTCGCCGCCTCGCCTTCGACCTGGACTATTCGGGCTTCGCGGACAACGAGGCGGAGGGCCGCCGGCTCGCGGCCTGCCTGGGGGACCGCAAGGCGCTGATGATGGCCAACCATGGCGTGCTCGTCGTAGGCGACAGCATCGCCGAGGCTTTCGACATCCTCTATTACCTCGAGCGGGCCTGCCAGACGATGATGCTCGCCTATGCCAGCGGCCAGACGCTGCGGGTGCTGCCGGACGACATCGCGGAGAAAACGGCGCGCGGCTGGGAGGAGTACCCGGGATGGGCCGAGGCCCATTTTTCCGAGCTCAAGCGGCTGCTCGACGCAGACGACCCCGGCTACGTGCAGTAGCCGAGGCGACCGAAGGGGCCGGGGCCAGCCCTCAGACGCGGATGGAGTCGATGTTCGACGGATCGAGGTGCGTACCGGCCGTCGCCGACGCCGCCTGGTGCTGGGCCAGTTCGTCGAGATAGGCGCGCAGGCGCAGCTTGCTCTCGTCGGGGATCTGGAACACGACGTCGCCGGTCGCCGCATTGAGCGACTTGAAGACCAGCGAGCGCGTCGTGTCGTCGATGCTGACGACGTTCTCGAAGCGCGTCTGTTCGGGCCCGGGACGGGGACCGTCGCCCCCGATCTCGACCTTCGTCGCCGGTCCGAACGCGTCGGCAGCCGGCTTCTGCGGCGGCGCAGGCGCGGCGGGTGCGACGCCCGGTCCCTGCGGAACGGGCGAGCCGGCCAGCGGATCTCTTGGTGTGGTCTGTCCTATCGTCGTCATGGCCCATGACTCCCTGGACGGAAGCCCCCTCTTTCTCAGAAGGTGGCAGACGGCCGGCAAGAAAGAGTAAGGCGCGACGCTACAATTTGAGGGATCGGCTCGAATTGTCGGGAGCCGACGATCAGGGGCGCCCGACGGCGTCGGCTGCGAGCGTTCTAGGCATTGGCTGCGTGCCTGGCGGACATTGCGAACGTCTTTTGGGCAGCGCCGAAGACCGTCTTTCAATACGTTGATTCTCCTCAAGTTTCATCGCGGAAACGTGAGCTATCCGACGCGTTATGAAATTGTCATACAGCCTCGCAGCGCCAAGTCTGCGCTGATGATTCCGCCCTCGCTTTCGAAGCGCAATCGATCGGCCGTCCTCGTCATCCCGCGGCACCCCAGCCTCACGCCGGCCATGGAATCCGACGTCGCCACCTTGATGGCGCTGCCGCTGCGCCACTGGCGGCGCTGGAACCGGGCGATCGGGACGGACGTCTTCCAGTCCGGCAATTGTCACCACGCAGCGACAGCCCTCGTCATGGACCTCGTCGCGGGGTCGGCCGCAAGCGGCTGGCGTGCATCCTCCGGCTTCGTGCGGTTGCCGGGGATTTCACAGCCCGTGCTGCATTCCTGGCTCGAAACCCCGCACGACGCCGTCGTCGACGCCTCGCAAGTCTACCGGACGAGCTACGGGATCGCGATGTCCCGGGAGTGCTGGATCAAGGAATTCCGCGCCGAGCCGCTCGTGCAGCGCCGGCCCGGCCAGGTCGCCGCCGCCGTCCGCCGCTTCGGCTTTGCCAGCGCGGCGCTGCTGCCCATCACGCAGCTGCTCGAGGCTGCGGCCTCCGGGCTGATGTAGGCGGGGGTTACGCGCTCATCTCAGGCGTCTCCGCGACGACTCGTTCGCCACAATGAAAAACCCCGGCGCTCTCGCGCCGGGGTTCCAACTCCTTCAGGAGCAGTTCGACCGAACTTAGAAGTCGCGCTGGATACGCAGGGCGGCCTGGATGCCGTCCGCGTTCTTCTTGCCGACGAAGTAGGTCGTGCCCGCGGTCGTGACGTAGTCCTGGATCGCGTTGCTCTTGTTGATGTTGTAGTAGTTCACCGTGCCGGCGAACTTCAGGCCCTTGACGGGAACCCAGGTCGCCTGCGCGCCGACCTGCCACACCTGGTAGTCAGGCACGGTCACGCCAGCAGCGAGAGGAGCCACCGCGGCAGCCGAACCAAACAGCAGGGCGCTGGGGTTGTTGACGGCGGTGTAGCTGCCCCACAGGGCCGTGTCGAAGTTCGGGGCCCAGAAGTGGTCGATCGCAGCGAGGACGTTGAAGCCCTGAGCCTGCTTCGTCTGGCCGCCAGCAACCGCGTAGGAGTCAGCGGTCGTGATCTGGTTGGAGACCACGTTCTGCGTCAGCCCGAAGTTCGCCGAAGCGTTCGAGCCGATACCGATGTAGGACATCGCGCCCTGGGCGTAGGCAGCCTGGATGTAGGCGGTGTCGCCAGCGCCGAGCATGCCGAGGTTGAACTTCACGCCGCCCTGGATGGCCCAGCCGGTCTTGGAGTCGCCGAGATCGCCGCCGTTGAGGAGACCGAAGCCGGCACCGTAAGCCACACGCGACTGGTGAACCGCGGCCGACAACTGGGCGGAGCCCCAGCCATTCGCGCCCGGATCATACAGGAACTGCAGGACGCCGTCCGGAACGCGGTAGCCGGCATTGCCGAACGCGCCGGGGGCATAGGTACCCGCCGTGCCGCCCGCGATCGTGCCGGCGACCGGCGACCACACCGGAAGCGCGTTGTTGCCAAGCTGCGCACGATCTTCGATGGCGGCCGTCACGAAGAAGCCGTTGCCGAAGTTGAACGAGTAGGCCGCACCGACGACCGAGGTGTCGGAGCCGAGAGCGCCGAGGTTGTTGAAGGCGTCGGCGTAGAAGTCGAAGAACGACTGGAACTTACCGAACGACCACGGGCCGAACTGGATGTAGGCCTTGTCGATCGCGGCGCCCTGAGAGTTGGTCAGAGCCGGCGAGGACTGGCCGACGCGGATATCGGCGAAGGAGCGGAGCAGGCCGTACTCGGTGGTCGTACGGGCGTCGAGCTTGATCGAGGCCGTCGCCGTCTGGCCGTTGCCGTTGTTGGTGGTGAAGCCGCGGGCGCCGGCATAGGCGACCGGGGCGCCGGGCACGTAGTAGAAGGCGTGCTGCGGCTGCGAGTAGGTGTACTGGTAGCGGACGAAGCCGCCGATCTTCAAGCAGACATCCGAGCCAGGGATCACGAAGCCGGTGAAGGAACCGATCGTGCAGACGCGGACGTAATCGACCGGCGCGGCCTTCTTCGAGGGAAGGTCGGCGGCCTGGACCCCGGCGGTCGCGGCGAAGCCGGCGGCCGTTCCGAGGAGAAGGCTCTTGATGAGCTTCATAGTGATCTCCTGAAAGAGTTGTTGCCCGGATCCCCGATTTCCAGGTCGGCTCTCGCCGTGCCTTGAAACCTGAAACCCAGATGCCGGGACGTCCTCGGGCTTGGGGTTCGGGAGAACGGCTCCCGATCCGGCTGCTACGCTGACGACCAATGAACGCGCCAAGGACCCCCCTGACCGCGTTTTGAAACTACCCGCAACCTTGGATTGCGCAATTGGATTATGGCTCAGTCCTGAGTTGTGCGACGGCTTTGGAGCCGGTTGTTGCTTTTCCGCACCACTTTTCAGCCCCAATTTGTTCACCTAATCCGGGGCTTAGGGCCAAGTCTGAACAGTCCCTTAACGCCGGCGGTGAAGAACCGGTTAAGGCATGAACCATTCGAGGTTGTGTGTCTTTGCTGAGTCGGCGTTAAGCCGGTTGCGCCCACGCGCGAGGGCACGGGCGTGACGCGCCGCCCGTCGGCGCGAGGAGCGTCATCGACGAAGCGATCCCGAGAACGCGAGGCGTCGGCGGGACTGCTTCGCTTGCCGTGACGGTGAAGGTTGGGCCTGCGGCCGCCGGCTCAGAGCCGGAAGTCTTCGCCGAGATAGAGGCGGCGCACGTCCGGGCTGTTGATGATGTCCTCCGGCGAGCCTTCCATCAGCACCCGGCCGGAATGGATGATGTAGGCCCGGTCGATGAGCCCCAGCGTCTCGCGCACGTTGTGATCGGTGATCAGCACGCCGATGCCGCGGCTGGTGAGGTGGCGCACCAGAGCCTGGATGTCGCCCACCGCGATGGGGTCGATGCCGGCGAAGGGCTCGTCGAGCAGCATGAAGGAGGGACGGCCAGCCAGCGCGCGGGCGATCTCGCAGCGCCGCCGCTCGCCGCCCGACAGGGCGATCGAGGGGCTCTTGCGCAGCCGCTTGATGTCGAATTCGTCGAGAAGGGCGTCCAGCTGCTGCTCGCGCTGGTCCTTGTCGCTCTCCACGACCTCGAGCACCGCGCGGATATTGTCCTCCACGTTGAGGCCGCGAAAGATCGAGGCCTCCTGCGGCAGGTAGCCGATGCCGAGGCGGGCGCGCCGGTACATGGGCAGGCCCGTGATGTCGTTGCCCTCGAGCGTGATGCGGCCCTGGTCGGCCGCCACCAGCCCGGTGATCATGTAGAAGATCGTCGTCTTGCCCGCACCGTTGGGCCCGAGCAGGCCCACCGCCTCGCCCTTTCGCACGGCGAGGCCGGCGTCCTGCACCACCTGGCGGCCCCGATAGGCCTTGGCGAGGCCCTTAACCATGAGCACTTCGGGCCCGCCGAAATCCTCGTCATAGCCATCCCAGTGCGGGTGTTGGGCAGGTCCGCGCGGCGCGGCGGCCTGGGGCGCAGCCTCGCCGGGCGCATAGGCCCGGGCGACGGCGGAGGAATTTCGGGAGAAGAGCTTCACGTCAGGCCCCGGTGCGGGAACGGCCCGCCGCACCCAAGGCGTCGGGGCGCTGGGAGACGAGCCACGGCGGAAGCTGTCGTGTCAAGGCCGCGCCCTCAGCCCTGCGGCTTGGCCGGAGGCTTGGCCTTGGAATCGGCCTTGCCCGATTCGCCCTTCCCCTTGTCCTTCTTGTCGCCCTTCTCGTCGTTGCCCGGCACGAAGACGCCGCGCACGCGCCCGCCGGGCGTGCCCGCCTGGGCGCCGCTCTCCACCACGGCGATGCCCGTCTCCGTGTCGTAGACGAGCTTCTGGCCCTTGGTGATGTTCTCGCCCTGGCTGAGCGCCACGTTGCCGGTGAGGATGATCTTGTTGGCGGCGCGGTCGAACACGCCTTCGTTGCCGGTCGCGACCTGGTCCTTCGAGACGACGCTGACGCCGCCCTTGGCCTCGACGCGCTTGAGCTGCGTGCCGCCGCCCTCGCCTTCGCCCTCCGGCTTGGCCTCGCCTCCGGCGGGCTTGTCGGCCGCCTTCGCGTCGGCGCCCTTCTCCTGCCGCTCGTAGAACACGATCATGGTGGGGGCCTTGATCGTCGTGTCGCCCTGGATCGCGACGACGTTGCCCGTATAGACCGCGCGCTGCTCCTTGCTGAACACTTCCAGCTTGTCGGCGTCGATCTGGATCGGCTCCTTGGAATTGCTGCCGAAGCCCGGCACGACGGACTTGTCCTTGCCGCCTGCCGGCTTGGCCGCGTCCTTGGCGGCCGGCGCCGCCGCGGCGGGCTTGGCGGCGGTCTGCGCGAAAGCGGGGCCTGCGGCCCACCCCGCGCAGGCCAGCGCAAGCGGAGCGAGGAGGGCGGCCTGGCGCAGTCCGATCATGGCGACGGGTCCTTGGCGGGAAGGGGGGCCGGGGCAGGAGCCTTGGCCGGTTTCGGCTCTGCAGCCATGCGCATCACGGTCTTCACCCGACCGGAGAACACGACCTTCTGGCCGTTGTCGTACATCTCGAGGCTGTCGGCGTCGATGGTGCCGCCGGTGAACTTCACGCTCACCGGATCGGCCGTGCGAACATTGCCCGCCTTGAACTCGATGTCGGCGGAGCGCATGCGCACGTCGTAGCCCGTCTCGGTGCGCACGCGGACGTCGTCCTTCAGCGTCATCATCTCGGTCTGGCTGTTATAGGTGCCGTTCAGCGCCTCGACGTCGGCCATGCTGCGGTCCTGCAGCGCGATCTTCGCCTTCACCTCGCGCAGCCCGATGATGCTGGGGTTCTTGATGTCCTGTTCGGCCCAGCGCGCGGTCACCTGGTAGGGCCGGTTGTCCTTCTTGAAGCCGCTCAGCTTGGGCAGCTCCATCGTCACCTTGGTGCCGTTGACGCTGATGGCGCCCACGGAGACGCCGGCCGGCAGGTCCTTGAAGGGCTCGTACCAGGCCCAGAACAGGACGCCGCCCATCACCGCCAGAGCGCCGACGGGGATCATGCGGCGCAGCCAGCGCACGCGGCTCGAATGGCGCAGGGCCGCGGCGTAGCGCGCCTGCGCCTGCGCCAGGTCCGACGCTTCCGCCAGCCCCTCCGCCTCCGACCGTGCCGTGCCGACCGCCATCCGGTCCCCGCTTCGAACACCCCGTCCGCCGGGGCCCGCGTGTCCACCACGCCAGCGTGGCGAAGATATGGTGCGGCGCGAAAGGGTGCCGCAGTCTCCTTAACGTCCCGTCAGCTATGCGCGAAGATATCCACCTCGTTCCAGCCGATCAGGTCGAGCCTGGCCCGGCTGGGCAGGAAATCGAAGCAGGCCTGGGCGAGTTCGCGCCGCCCCTCACGCGCCAGCAGCGCGTCGAACTTCTCTCGCAGCGCGTGCAGGTGCAGCACGTCGGACGCCGCGTAGGCGAGCTGCGCCTCCGACAACGTGTCCGCCCCCCAGTCGGAGGATTGCTGCTGCTTGGAGAGGTCCACGCCCAGCAATTCCCGCGTGATGTCCTTCAGCCCATGCCGGTCCGTATAGGTGCGCACGAGCCGGGAAGCGATCTTGGTGCAGTAGACCGGACCCGGCATGACGCCGAGATTGTGATAGAGCACCGCCAGGTCGAACCGGGCGAAATGGAACAGCTTGGTCACCGCGGGGTCGGCCATGAGCCGCGCGAGGTTCGGCGCGTGCACCGGTCCCTGCGGGATCTGCACCAGCTCGGCGTTCCCGTCCCCTGCGGAGAGCTGCACCAGGCAGAGCCTGTCGCGATGCGGGTTCAGGCCGAGGGTCTCCGTGTCGATGGCGACGGCGGAGCCGAAGGCGATGTCGGCGGGCAGGTCGCCCCGGTGCAGGCGGATGGTCATCGAGGCCCTGGCTGAAGCGGCGCACGGCAGGCGCGCCGGTCGGAAACGCGGGACGGCGCGCCGGGCGCGCCACGAATCCGCGGCCCCTAGCACGAAGCGCGCCATGAGGCCAGCGCGGCGGGGGCCGGCCCTAGCGCTTGCTTTCCAGCGCCATGCGCGCGGCGAGCCCGGCCAGCACGGTCCCCATAAGCCAGCGCTGGACGAGCGCCCAGGCGGGGCGGGCCGTGAGGAACGCCGCGATGGCGCCGGCGGCGCAGACGATCAGGCTGTTCACGCTCACGCTGATCAGGATCTGCGCCAGGCCCAGCACGAGCGCCTGGGCGAGGACGTGGCCCTGCCCGACATCGATGAACTGAGGCAGCAGCGACAAATAGAGGATCGCGATCTTGGGGTTGAGCAGGTTGGTGAGGAAGCCCATGGCGAAGAGCCTGCGGGGGCTGTCCACCGGCAGCCTGGCCACCTGGAATGGCGAACGCCCACCCGGCCTCACGGCCTGCCACGCCAGCACGAGGAGGTAGGCGGCTCCCGCGAGTTTCAGCGCCTCGTAGGCGTAGGGCACCGCCAGCAGCAGCGCCGTGATGCCGAAGGCGGCACAGAGGAGGTAGACGATGAAGCCCAGCGCGACGCCCGCGACCGAGACCAGCCCCGCCGCGCGGCCCTGCGTGATCGTGCGCGAGACGACATAGATCATGTTGGGGCCTGGCGTCAGCACCATGCCCAGCGCCACGAGCGCGAAGGCGACCAGGCTCGATGTCGAGGGCATTCCCCACTCCCGTCGTCCGGCAATCCGATGCGCGCAGCTCTAGCGGGCCCTCGGCGACGAGTCATCCCCGCCAGCGCGTAGCGCCGGGACGGGGATCGAGGAGCCGGGAGGCTGGCCTCGTCCGCAGCCCGGAACAGGATCGCCGGTCGCAAGCTTCGCCGCTATCATCCAGCCGAGGCCTCGCCCTGCGCCCGCCCCGGAGCATCCTGCATGCGCCCCGCCCTGCCTCTCCTCCTAGCTTTCGCCGCGATCCCGGCCCTCGCCGGCCACGCACGCGCCGGCAGCCTCGACACGCCGCAATGCCGCCAGGACCTGCCCCGCGCCGCCGCCCTCGTCGACGCCGTCGCCGCCCGCGACCGCAAGGGCCCCGTCCGCGACCCCGCCCAACTCTGCCGCCTGCTCCGCCTCAACGAGCGCGACATGGCCGAAAGCCGCGCCATCATGGCCCGCTGCCTCACCGGCCACGACCTCGGCGAGAACGTCGGGCAGATGGACGCGTCGCTGGAGGATGTGCGGGCGTTGATCAGGCAGAGGTGCGTGTGAGCGAGGCCCCCTGCCCGTCCGCCGCGTGGCAGGCGACGCCGTCGACCACAACCGGCGTCTCCATCCGGCACCTCTCGAACGCCAGCGGGCAGCGGGGGTGGAAGGGGCAGCCGGGGGGCGGGCGGATGGGGTTGGGCGGCTCGCCTGCCGGCGCGGGGCGCAGGCGCTCGCCGGGCGGCGCGCCGGCGCGTGCGAGATCGGGCACGGACTCCAGCAGCATGCGCGTATAGGGGTGGCGCGGCGCGCTGAAGAGCGCGCGGGCGGGCCCCACCTCCACGAGGCGGCCGGCATACATGACGCCGATCGTCGTGGCCATGTGGCGCACCACCGCCAGGTTGTGGCTGATGAAGAGATAGGTGAGGCCCAGCCTGTCCTGCAGGTCGCGCATGAGGTTGAGGATCTGCGCCTGCACGGAGACGTCCAGGGCCGAAGTCGGCTCGTCGCAGACGATCACCTCGCTCTCGGCGGCGAGCGCGCGGGCGATGGCGACGCGCTGGCGCTGGCCGCCGGAGAAGGCGTGCGGGTGGCGGCCGGCGTCGGCCGCGTCGAGGCCAACGAGGCCGAGCAGTTCGGCCACGCGCGCCTCCACCGCGGCGCGGCCCCTGGCGAGGCCGAAGGCGCGGATCGGCTCGGCCACGATGTCGCGCACGCTCCAGCGCGGATCGAGGCTGGCATAGGGATCCTGGAAGATCATCTGCAGGCGGCGGCGCAGGCGCGCCCGGGCTGCGGGATCGGCCCCGTGCACCGGCTCGCCCGCGATCTCGACCGAGCCGGCGGAGGGCCGCAGCAGCCCAGCGACCATGCGCGCGACCGTCGACTTGCCGCTCCCGGATTCGCCCACGATGGCGAAGGTCTCGCCCGGCGCGACGGAGAAGCTGACCCCGTCCACCGCGCGCAGCACCTGCCGGCCTTCGCCCGACAGCACGCGCTCCAGCAGGCCGCGCGAGACGTCGAAGGCGCGGCTCAGGTCCGTGACGCGCACCAGAGGGACGGCCGGCGCGCTCATGCTGGGACCTCGACGCGATGGCAGGCGACGATATGGCCGCCCTGCTCGAGGGGGAGCGGCCGTTCCACCACGCAGCGCGCGATGGCGCGGCTGCAGCGCGGGTGGAAGGCGCAGCCGGCCGGCACGGCGGAGAGCCGCGGCATGCTGCCGGGGATCTGCACGAGGCGCGCCGCGTCGCCCTCCAGCGAGGGAATGGCGCCCATCAGGCCCCGGGCATAGGGGTGAAGCGGGGTCCTCACCACCGCGCCGACAGGGCCGATCTCGGCCATGCGCCCGGCATACATCACGGCCACCCGGTCCGCCGCCTCGGCGATCACGCCCATATCATGGGTGATCAGCATGAGCGCCGTGCCGCGCTCCTGCGTCAGGCCCTTCAGCAGCGCGATGATCTGCGCCTGCACGGAGACGTCGAGCGCCGTGGTCGGCTCGTCGGCGATGACGAGCTCCGGCTCGGCGCAGAGCGCCAGAGCCAGCACCACTCGCTGGCGCATGCCGCCCGAGAACTCGTGGGGATAGGCGTCCATGCGCCGCTCGGCGGCGGGGATGCCGACATCCTTCAAGAGCGCGAGCGACCGGCGGCGTGCCTCGGCGCGGTCGACCGGCAGGTGGGCAAGGATGGTCTCGGCAATCTGGTCGCCCACGCGATAGAGCGGGTTGAGGCTCGTCAGCGGGTCCTGGAACACCATGCCGATGCGTTTTCCGCGCAGCCTTCGCATCGCCTTGGCCGGCAGCTGGTCGATCCGCTCGCCCGCGAGCCGGATCTCGCCCGCGACGATGCGGCCGGGCGGGTCGATGAGGCCGATCACCGCCGCGCCGGTGACGGACTTGCCTGCCCCGGACTCGCCCACCACGCCGAGCACCTCGCCGCGGGCGATGTCGAAGGAGACGTCGTCCAGCGCCCGCAGGGCGCCGCGGCGGGTCAGGAAGTCGACCGTCAGGCCACGGACGGAGAGGAGCGGCCCGGCCATTCAGCGCAACCGCGGGTTCAGCGCGTCGCGCAGGCCGTCGCCGAGCAGGTTCACGGCCAGCACGAAGGCGGCGAGCGTGACGCCGGGGAAGGCGACGATCCACCACTCTCCGGAAAACAGAAAATCGTTCCCGATGCGGATCAGCGTGCCGAGCGAGGGCTGCGTGGGTGGAAGGCCGACGCCGAGGAAGGAGAGCGTCGCCTCCGTGATCACCGCGAGCGCCACGTTGATGGTGAGGATCACCAGCACGGGCCCCAGCACGTTGGGCAGCACGTGACGCCACAGGATGGCAGGGCCGGAGAGGCCGAGCAGGCGGGCGGCCTGCACGTAGTCCTTGCCCTTCTCCACCAAAGTGGAGCCGCGCACGGTGCGGGCATATTGCACCCAGAACGAAAGCCCGATCGAAAGGATCAGCACCCCGAAGGCCGTGTCCTCGCGCTGCGCGCCGCCGGCCAGCGCGTGCACCACGCCGTCCACCAGCAGCGCGATGAGGATCGCGGGGAAGGTGAGCTGCACGTCCGCCACGCGCATGATCACCGCGTCCACCGCCCCGCCCGCATAGCCCGCGATCAGCCCCAGCGCGATGCCGAGCACCGCGGCGAGCGCCACGCCGCCCAGCGCGATGACGAGCGACACGCGCAGCCCGTAGAGGATGGCGGAGAAGAGGTCCCGGCCCTGGTTGTCCGTGCCGAGCAGGAAGCGCGGATCCCCGCCCGCCAGCCAGCGCGGCGGGGTGAGGCTGTCCATCAGGTTCACGTTGGCGGGATCGAAGGGGTTCGACGGCGCGATCCAGGGCGCCAGCAGCGCCGCGCCGACGAGCACCACCGTCACCAGCGCCGCGGACACCGACAGTTTCGATGAAAGGAACGCCGCCACCGCGTCATTGTCCCTCCAGCGGTCGAGCAGCGAGGGTGCGTCCGGGGCATCGGGCAGGCTCGCCATGGCTCAGGCCGGCTTCAGGTGGGCGGAGAGGCGCGGGTCGACCACGGCGTAGAGCACGTCCACCAGAAGGTTGATCGCCACGAAGAGCGCGGCGACGAGCATGAGATAGGCGGCCATGATCGGCACGTCGACGTTCTGCACCGCGCCGAGGAAGAGCAAGCCCATTCCCGGCCATTGGAAGACATATTCCGTGATCAGCGCGAAGGCGATGATGGAGCCGATCTGCAGGCCGACGACGGTGATGACGGGCACCAGCGTGTTCTTGAGCGCATGGCCGAAATGGATGGCCCGGTCCGGCAGGCCGCGCGCGCGGGCGAAGCGGATATAGTCGGTCCGCAGAACCTCCAGCATCTCCGCCCGCACGAGACGCATGATCAGCGTGAGCTGGAACAGGGCGAGCGTCACGGAGGGGAGCACCAGCGCCTTCAGGCCGCTCTCGGTCAGGAAGCCGGTCGTCCAGAAGCCGAGCGGCACGACGTCGCCGCGCCCGTAGGAGGGCAGCCAGCCCAGCGAGACGGAGAAGACGTAGCGCAGCAGGATCGCCGTGAGGAAGGTCGGCAGCGAGACGCCCACGAGCGAGAGCGCCATGATCGTCGAGGCCGGCCAGGTGCCCCGCCCCAGCGCCGTGAGCACGCCGAGGGGAATGCCCAGCAGCAAGGCGAGGACGGAGGCGGCCGCCGCGAGCTCCAGCGTCGCCGGCATGCGTTCGCCGATCAGCTGCGCCACGGGCTGGCGGAACTGGTAGGAGATGCCGAAGTCCCCGTGCAAAGCCCGCCCGAGATAGGCGGCGAACTGCACGATGACGGGCTTGTCCAGCCCGAGCTCCCGGCGGATCTGCTCGCGCTGCTCGATGGGCGTGTCGACGCCCACCATCTGGTTCACGGGGTCGCCGACGAAGCGGAACATCGCGAAGGCGATGAGCCCGACGACGAAGAGCACCACGACGGACTGGGCGAGCCTGCGCAGGATGAAGGCGATCACGGACGGGGCCTTCTGCCAGATCTGAAGAAGGCACCACGGGCGACGAGGTTGAGCCTCTCCACTCCCCTGCCCCTTGCGGGGAGGGGTGAGGGGTGGGGGTCGGCTCCGGAGAAGGCGCGTTCCCGGCCGATGCTCAGCGGACTTCCGTCACGAGAGAGCCTCACGCCCCGCGCCCCCCACCCTGTATCCCTCCCCGCGAGGGGGAGGGAGGCGGCAGGCGCCGCGGCTGCCGAAAACCGCGGGCGCGTCACTCCTTGTTCACCCAGTAGAGCAGGAACTGGTCGTCGGCGCGCTGCACGACCTTGGTCTTCTTCGAGACGCCCCAGGCGAGTGCCTGCTGGTGGAGGGGGATGTAGCCCACGTCCTTGTTCTGGCCGATGTCATAGGCCTGGAAGATCAGCTGGTCGCGCTTCTGGGCGTCGCCCTCGCCGAGCACGGCGTCGGTGAGCTTGTCCAGTTCGGGGTTGCAATACCCGCCGAGGTTCGGCTCGCCGCGGCCCTTCCCCTCGTCCGTGCGGCAGCCATACATGTTGAATAGGATGTTCCAGCTGTCGAAGGAGCCGGGCGTCCAGCCCAGCAGATAGAACGACGTATCGTAGGAGGGCGCCAGAACCTTGGCGAAGAACTTCGCCTTGGGCTGGGCGTTGAGGTTCACCTTGATTCCCACCTTGGCGAGCATGCCGACCACGGCCTGGCAGATGGCCTCGTCGGCGACGTAGCGGTCGTTCGGGCAGTCCATGCCCACCTCGAAGCCCTGGGGGTAGCCGGCGTCGGCGAGCAGCTTCTTTGCGGCGTCGGGATCGAAGGGGAAGCGCTTGAACTCGCCGGAGCGGGAATAGAGCAGCGGCGAGATCATCAGGGCGGACGGGGTGGACATGCCCCGCATCACCTTGTCCTTGATCGCGTTGATGTCGATCGCCTGGTAGAAGGCCTGGCGCACCCGGACGTCCTTGAAGGGGTTCTTGCCCTTCACGTTCGAATATTTGAGTTCGTCGTGGCGCTGGTCCATGCCCAGGAAGATCGTGCGCAGTTCCGGCCCCGTCAGCACCTGCGCGTTGGGGCTGGCATTGACGCGTTGGATGTCCTGCACCGGCACGGGCTCGATCCAGTCCACCTCGCCGGAGAGCAGTGCCGAGACGCGGGTCGAGTCCGAGGCGATGGGCGTGAAGATCGCTTCCGTCAGGTTGTGTTCGGGCTTGCCCCACCAGCCGGGGAAGGGCTTCCAGATCGTCTTGACGCCGGGCTGGTGGCTCTCGACCTTGAAGGGGCCCGTGCCATTCTCGTTCAGCGCGGCGAAGCTGGGCGTCGTGGCGGCGGCCGGCGTAGGCGCGACGGCGTTGTTCGCCTCGGCCCATTTCCTCGACATGATGTACCAGGTGTCCCACTCGTAGTGCAGGATCGGGTTCGGCTTGGTCAGCTCCACGTCGACCGTGTAGTCGTCGACCTTCACGAACTTGGCGTCCGAGGGGATGCGGGCCGTGAGGTTGGAGCCGCTGGCCCGCACGCGGTCCGCCGAGAAGATCACGTCGTCGGCCGTGAAGTCCTCGCCATTGTGGAACTTCACGCCCTTGCGAAGGTGGAAGCGCCAGCGCAGCGGGTCCACCACCTCCCAGCTCTCGGCGAGGCCGGGGATGATCTCGAGCTTGGGCCCGCGCTTGGTCAGGCCCTCATAGGCCGCCCCGTGCAGGGCGAGCGTGAAGGTCTCGTTCAGCGTATAGGGGTCGAGCGACTTGTAGTCGCCCTGGAAGGCGAAGCGGAAGGTCTTGGCCTCGGCCAAGGGCGCGGCGGCGATCAGGGCAGCAGTCAGTCCGGCGGCGATCCAGCGGGTCACACGCATTCTCAATCCCCTCTCTGCGCCACGATTCAGGCCGTGGCGATGTCTGGTGCCGAGATTAGACGGGTCTCTGGCGCGGTCCAGCGGGAAACGGGGGAAATGAGGCGCCATGTCTCCGCCCCCCCTCCCCCTCGCGGGGAGGGGTAAGGGGTCGGGTACGCTGGGCACTCGCCTCAGTGGTCGAGCCCGTCCCAACCAGCCCCCACCCTGTATCCCTCCCCGCAAGGGGGAGGGAGGCGGCTGGCGTCGCGCCCAACGGCCGTCCCATGCGCGACATGCCGCCGCAGCGCGCCCTACGAGAGGTCCGCGATCAGTCGCCTCAAAAAATCCTCGCCGGCCGCCAGTTCCGAGAGCTCCACGTATTCGTCGGCCTGGTGCGCCTGGGCGATGTCGCCGGGTCCGCAGACGACCGAGGACCAGCCCCCGTTCTGGAAGATGCCGGCCTCCGTGCCGTAGGAGACGACGTGGCGGCCATTGTCGCCGGTGAGGCGGCGGACGAGGCGCTCGGCCTCGCCGTCCTTCTCCGGCTTGAGCGCCGGCACGGCGGCGCGATGCACGATGTCGACGCCCGTCTGAGGCGCTATGGCGTGCATGCCCGGCTCCACGACGTCGCGCACATAGGCCTCGAAACGCGCCTTGTAGTCCCAGGGGTCATCGCCCGGCACGCCGCGAATGTCGGTCACGAAGGTGCACTCGCCCGCCACGATGTTGGCCGCCGTGCCGCCCTGGATCACGCCGCAATGCAGCGTCGTGTAGGGCGGCTCGAAGAGAGCGACCTCGGGATCGGGCTCCGCCGCCGCGCGCGCCATGTTCTCGCGCAGCCGGTCGTCGTGCCAGACCACCAGCCGGGCCGCGACCATGACGGCGCTGACCCCCTCGTCGATGCGGCTCGAATGGACGGAATGGCCGCGCACCGTCGTGAAGTAGGAGACCGAGCCCTTGTGCCCCGTCACGGCCTTCATGCGGGTCGGCTCGCCGACGATGACGGCCGCGGGCGTCGGCACGTGGCGCAGCATGTCCTCGACCAGGAAGGGCGCGCCCTGGCAGCCCACCTCCTCGTCATAGCTCAGCGCGAGGTGGACCGGCCGTTTCAGGCCCGCTGCGACCATGGCCGGGACGGCCGCGAGCGCCAGGGCGTCGAAGCCCTTCATGTCGCAGGTGCCGCGCCCATAGAGCCGGCCGTCGCGCTCGGTGAGCATGAACGGATCGCTCGTCCAGTCCTGGCCGGCCACCGGCACCACGTCCGTATGGCCGGAGAGCACGACGCCGCCCTCGATATTGGGTCCGATCGTCGCATAGAGGCTGGCCTTGGTGCCCTCCGCATTCGGCACGAGCCGGCTCTCCACGCCGTGCGCGGCCAGGTAATCCTTGATGAAGCCGATGCAGTCGAGGTTCGACGCGCTCGAGATCGTCGGGAAGGCGACGAGGCGGGCGAGCATTTCGCGGGTCGACGGGCGCATCGGCAACTCCAGCACTTAGGCCATGCTCCGCCAGCCGCTGGCGGAGCGTCAAGGACGTCAGGCCGACGGCAGCCCTGCAAAAGGCGGACCGGGCCGGGCGCGAAACCGCGTTGACCCCGCCTCCCGCATCCGGTCATCTGGCGGTCGAAGCCCCCAAGCGCCGAGACCGCCATGCCCGTGATCAACAGCATCGCCTCCTTCGCCGACGAGGTCGCCGCGTGGCGGCAGGACCTGCACGCGCATCCCGAGCTCGACTACGACGTGCACCGCACGGCGGGCGTCGTCGCGGAGAAGCTCCGCGCCTTCGGCTGCGACGAGGTGGTGACCGGCATCGGCCGCACCGGCGTGGTCGGCGTGATCCGCGGCCGTCTGCCGGGCGACGGCGTGATCGGCCTGCGGGCGGACATGGACGCCCTGCCGATCCTGGAGGCCACGGGCCGCCCCTATGCCTCGACCACGCCCGGAAAGATGCACGCCTGCGGCCATGACGGGCACACCGCCATGCTGCTCGGCGCGGCGCGCTACCTCGCGGAGACGCGCAACTTTGCCGGCACCGCCGTCGTGATCTTCCAGCCCGCCGAGGAGGGCGGCGGCGGCGGCAAGGCCATGGTCGAGGACGGGCTGATGGACCGCTTCGGCATCCGCGAGGTCTATGGCATGCACAACATGCCGGGCCTGCCGGTCGGCCATTTCGGGCTCCGCCCGGGGCCGCTGCTGGCCGCCGCGGATCGCTTCACCATCACCATCGAAGGCAAGGGGGCGCATGCGGCCCATCCCCACGAGTCCGTCGACACGATCATGATCGGCTCTGGGCTGGTGAACGCGCTGCAGACCATCGTCTCGCGCAACGTCGACCCGCTGAAGTCGGCCGTGCTCTCGGTCACGCAGTTTCACGCGGGAGAGGCCTTCAACGTGCTGCCGCAGACGGCGGTGCTGAAGGGCACCGTGCGCACCTTCGACCCTGCCGTGCAGGACCTCGTGGAGCGGCGCATGGGCGAGGTCGTCGCCGGCATGGCGGCGCTGCACGGCGCCACGGCGACGCTCGACTACGTGCGCGGCTATCCCGCCACCCGCAACCACGAGGACCAGGCCGCCTTCGCGGCGAAGGTGGCGGCGGAGGTCTCGGGGGCCGACAACGTGAATACCGACTTCCCGCCCGTCATGGGCGCGGAGGACTTCTCGTTCATGCTGGAGGCTCGGCCGGGCGCCTTCGTCTTCGTGGGCAACGGAAAAACCGCCGGTCTGCACCACCCAGCCTATGACTTCGACGACAGCCTGATCCCCACGGGCGTCAGCTACTGGGCGCGGCTGGTCGAGACGCGGCTCGCCGCCTGACACACGCGGAACGGGTCGTTGTCGCCCGGAAGGCCCTCCGCTAAGGGTGGAGCGGGGGGATTTTCGATGACGCATTCCGCATTTCGGTTGGTTGCGACGTTCGCCGCCCTGCTCGCGCCGGGCGTCGCCTGCGCCGCGGAGGCCGGAGGCATAGACGGGGCGCTGCTGCACCCGGTCTGGGCACTTCCCTTCGTGGGCATCCTGCTCTCGATCGCGCTCTTTCCCCTGCTTGCGCCGCATGCCTGGGAGCATCACCAGCCCAAGATCGCGGCCTTCTGGGGCCTCGCTTTGCTGCTGCCTCTGGCCGCGGCGGCCGGCATCCCCACCACGGGCGGGGCGCTCGCCCACACGATCCTCCTGGAATACCTGCCCTTCCTGCTGCTGCTGCTCTGCCTGTTCACCACGGCGGGCGGCATCCTCGTGGTGGGAAACATCCACGGCTCGCCCGCGGCCAACACCGTGCTGCTCGCCATCGGCGCGGTGCTGGCGAGCTTCATCGGCACGACCGGCGCGTCCATGGTGATGATCCGGCCGATGCTGCGCGCCAACGACAACCGGCGGCACAACGTCCACGTCTTCGTGTTCTTCATCTTTCTCGTCTCGAACGTAGGCGGCGCGCTGACCCCCCTCGGCGACCCCCCGCTCTTCCTCGGCTTCCTGCGCGGCGTCGACTTCTTCTGGACGACGACGCACCTCGCCGCCGAGACCGCCTTCGTGGCGGGGATCCTGCTGGCGCTGTTCTTCCTCATCGACACGATCGTCTACCGCAACGAGACGGCCCTGCCCGACCCGACGCCGGACCGTCGCGTGCGCGTCCGCGGCCTCGTCAACATCCTGCTGATCGGCGTGATCATCGCCGCGATCCTGATGAGCGCCACCTGGAAGCCTGCCGTCCACATCGAGATCGCGGGTGTGGAACTGGGGCTGCAGAACATCCTGCGCGACCTCGTCTTCGTCGCCGTGACCTTCGCCTCGCTGAAGCTGACCAACCCCAAGGACCGCGAGGCAAACGGCTTCTCGTGGGGCCCGATCAAGGAGGTTGCGGTGCTCTTCGCCGCGATCTTCGTGACGATGATCCCGGTCCTCGCCATGCTGCGCGCCGGAGCGTCCGGCGCCTTCGCGCCGCTCGTCGCCCTGGTCACCCACGCCGACGGGACGCCGAACAACGTCGCGTTCTTCTGGCTGTCCGGCGCGCTCTCGTCCTTCCTCGACAACGCCCCGACCTACCTCGTCTTCTTCGAACTCGCCGGCGCCGATCCCGCCCGGCTGATGACCGAGGGAGCGCTGACGCTCGCCGCCATTTCCTGCGGCGCGGTCTTCATGGGCGCGAACAGCTATATCGGCAATGCCCCCAACTTCATGGTCTACGCCATCGCCCGCTCCGGCGGCGTGAAGATGCCGAGCTTCTTCGGCTACATGCTGTGGTCCGGCGGCATTCTGGTGCCGATCTTCGTGCTGGTGACCTTCGTCTTCTTCCGCTGAGGGGTGACGCCCAGCAAAAAGCCCGCGCGGAGCGATCCGCGCGGGCTTTTCATTCGCGTAGGAGCGGAGCCGGCCCGGGCCGGCTCCGGAGCGCCTACTCGCTCTTGCCTTCCTTGGCGGCCTTGTTGGCGCGCTTGAGGGCGGCGCCGAGGATGTCGCCGAGCGAGGCGCCGGCGTCGGCCGAGCCGTACTGGGCGATCGCTTCCTTCTCCTCGGCCATCTCGAGGGCCTTGATCGACACCTGCACCTTGCGCGACTTGCGGTCGAACATGGTGACGCGGGCGTCGAGCTTCTCGCCGGGGGCGAAGCGCTCGGGGCGCTGGTCGCCGCGGTCGCGGGCCAGCTCGTTGCGCTTGATGAAGGCCGTCAGGTCGGTGCCGACGATCTTCACCTCGAGGCCGCCATCCTTCACCTCCGTCACCTCGCAGGTGACGACGGCGCCCTTCTTGACGTCGCCGGCCGCGGCCGCGTCAGCGAAGGGATCGCCGCCGAGCTGCTTGATGCCGAGCGAGATGCGCTCCTTCTCGACGTCGACGTCGAGGACCTGCGCCTTGACGATGTCGCCCTTCTTGAACTCCTCGATGACCTGCTCGCCGGGACGGTTCCAGTCGAGATCCGACAGGTGGACCATGCCGTCGACGTCGCCGTCGAGGCCGATGAAGAGACCGAACTCGGTCTTGTTCTTGACCTCGCCCTCCACGACCGTGCCGGTCGGGAACTTCTCGGCGAAGGCCTCCCACGGGTTCTGCAGGGTCTGCTTGAGGCCCAGCGAGATGCGCCGCTTGACGGGATCGACCTCGAGGATCTGCACCTCGACCTCCTGGGAGGTGGAGACGATCTTGCCGGGATGGACGTTCTTCTTCGTCCAGGACATCTCGGAGACGTGGATGAGGCCCTCGATGCCCGGCTCCAGCTCCACGAAGGCGCCGTAGTCGGTGATGTTGGTCACGCGGCCCGAGAAGCGGGCATTGACCGGGTACTTGGCCTCGATGCCCTCCCACGGATCGGCGAGGAGCTGCTTGATGCCGAGCGAGATGCGGTGCGTCTCGTGGTTGATCTTGATGATCTTGACCTTGAGCTGCTGGCCGATGGTGACCACCTCGGACGGATGGTTGACGCGCCTCCAGGCCATGTCGGTGACGTGGAGCAGGCCGTCGATGCCGCCGAGGTCGACGAAGGCGCCGTACTCGGTGATGTTCTTGACGACGCCGTCGACGGTCTGGCCTTCCTCGAGGTTGGCGACGAGCTCCGAACGGGCCTCGGCGCGGGTCTCCTCGAGCACCGTGCGGCGCGACACGACGATGTTGCCGCGGCGGCGGTCCATCTTCAGGATCTGGAAGGGCTGCGGCACGCCCATGAGCGGCGTGACGTCGCGGATCGGGCGGATGTCGACCTGGGACCGCGGCAGGAACGCCACGGCGCCGTCGAGGTCGACCGTGTAGCCGCCCTTGACCTGGTTGAAGATGACGCCGTTGACCTTCTCGTTCTTCTCGTAGGCGACCTCGAGCTTGACCCAGCTCTCCTCGCGGCGCGCCTTGTCGCGCGAGATCACGGCCTCACCGAGCGCGTTCTCGATGCGGTCGAGATAGACCTCGACCTCGTCGCCGACGTTCAGCGCGCCTTCGCGGCCGGGGCCCGAAAACTCGCGGAGCGCCACGCGCCCTTCGGTCTTCAGGCCGATATCGATCACCGCCATGTCCTTCTCGATGGCGACGACCTTGCCCTTGATGACGGAGCCCTCGAGCGCCTCGGACTTGCCGAAGGACTCATCGAGAAGCGCGGCAAAGTCCTCGCGGGACGGGGTGTTCTTCAGTGCTGCGGACATGTGTTCTCCTGGGTGGGCCCTCGGGGCCCCGCGCCGGCGGGTTCGTGTTGCGATGCGCGTCCATCTCGCCGAGACCCATGCGGACAGCAGGGTCACCGCCTCTGGGGCGGGCCGGCGCGAACCGGCGAAAGGACGCGTGGTTCAGGCTCTCGTCAGGGGGCCGTCGGGATCGGTTGGCAGGACCGCAGGGGCTTGAACTCCCTGGCGTCCCGGCCGCCGGCATCTCGGGCGGGAGGCCTCAGGCCTTGCTCCGCCGTGCGCTGTCGACAAGGTCGACCGCCGCCCTGAACGCCTGCTCTATATCCAAACTGCTCGTATCGAGCAAGCTGGCGTCGGGCGCCGCGGCCAAAGGGGCCGTCGAACGGCCGGCGTCGCGGGCATCGCGGCGGCGGATGTCGTCGAGGATCGCCTCCAAGGTCACGTCCTCGCCGCGCGCCGCGAGCTCGCGGAAGCGCCGGCGGGCGCGCTCCTCCGGCGTGGCCGTGACGAAGATCTTCACCGTCGCGTCCGGGCAGATCACCGTGCCGATGTCGCGCCCGTCGAGAACTGCCCCCTCCGGCCGGCGGGCGAAGGACCGCTGCCAATCCACGAGGGCGGCGCGGACGGCCGGGATCGCCGCGACGACCGAGGCCGCCTCCCCCATGGCGCGCCCGCGCAGCCTGGCGTCGTCGAGATGGGCGAGGTCGAGCGACTGGGCGGCGCGCACGGCGGCCGTCTCGTCCGTGAGCGGATGGTCGACGTCGAGCAAGGCGCGCGCCGTGGCGCGGTAGAGCAGCCCCGTGTCGAGGTGCGGCAGGCCGAAATGCAAGGCGAGACGCTTGGCCAGCGTGCCCTTGCCGGAGGCGGCGGGACCGTCGATGGCGATGATCATCCGCCCCCTCCGCCTCAGCCGACCGACGCGCCGAGCCGGCCCATCAGCGGCACGAAGTCCGGGAAGCTCGTCAGGATCATGCGGCCGTCGTCGACCGTGACGGGCTTCTCCGTGGCGAGGCCCATGACGAGGAAGCTCATGGCGATGCGGTGGTCCAGATGGGTGGCGACGGCGGGCCCGCCCCCCGCCACGCGCCCCTTGCCGCCCTGCACGACGAGGTCGTCCCCGAGGATGGCGTGCTCGACGCCCGAGGCGGCGAGGCCGTCCGCCACCGCCTGCAGGCGGTCGCTCTCCTTCACGCGCAGCTCGTGCAGGCCGTTCATCCGGGTCTCGCCCGTGGCGAAGGAGGCGGCCACGGCCAGCACCGGATATTCGTCGATCATGGACGGCGCACGGCCGGCAGGCACGTCGACGCCCTTCAGCGCGGAGTGGCGCACGCGCAGGTCGCCCACCTCCTCGCCGCCCTCGATGCGCCGGTCCAGCACCTCGATCGAGCCGCCCATCTCGATCAGCGTGGTGATGAGCCCGGTGCGCAGCGGGTTCAGCATGACGCCCTCGAGCACGACGTCCGATCCCGGAACGATGAGCGCCGCCACCATGGGGAAGGCCGCCGAGGAGGGATCGGCCGGCACCACGACCGGCGCGGGCCTGAGCTCCGGCCGGCCGGTAAGCGCGATGCGGCGGCCCCCGCCCTCGGGGGTCACCTCAACCTGCGCGCCGAAATAGGCGAGCATCTTCTCGGTATGGTCGCGCGAAGCCTCGCTCTCGATCACCGTGGTGACGCCCGGCGCGTTGAGGCCGGCGAGCAGGATGGCGGACTTGATCTGCGCCGAGGCGACCGGCGTGCGGTAGGTGATCGGGATCGGATCCTGCGCGCCGCGCAGCACGATGGGGCAGCGCCCGCCCGGCGCTTCGGACACGACCTCAGCGCCCATCTCGGTCAGCGGGTCGAGGATGCGCCGCATGGGCCGCTTGCGGAGCGAGGCGTCGCCGTCGAAGGTCGCGGTGATGCCGTGGCCGCCCACCACGCCCATCATGAGCCGGGAGCCCGTGCCGGCATTGCCGAAGTCGAGCACCCCGGCCGGCGCGGCGAGCCCGCCGATGCCAACCCCGCGCACCCGCCATTCCCCATCGCCCAGCCGCTCGATGTCCGCCCCCAGCGCCCGGCACGCCGCCGCGGTGCGCAGCACGTCGTCGCCTTCAAGGAGCCCGATCACCCGCGTCTCGCCGACGCTGAGGAGGCCGAAGATCATGGAGCGGTGGGAAATCGACTTGTCACCCGGCACCCGCGCCCGGCCTGCGAGGGGGCTGCCGCGACGCGCGGTGAGAGGCTCGGCGGGGCCGTCATGGGGGGTGGACACGGCAGGACTCCGGCAGGTTGGGGCGCACGGCGCGGCGGGGCGGCCGCGGCTGCACTAGCACAGGGCCGCAGGGTCGTCACGCACCGGCGACGCACAGCACTGAGGACGCCGGGACACGGCTGCTCCACCATGTAGGGGGCCTCTCTCGCAAGGCGAGAATTGGGATTTGACAGCCGCCGCCCGCGCGACTAACCGGAGCGCTCGATTTTCCCTGCAAAGGTGCGACGACGTGGCGAAACCGGAACTCGGCAACAAGCGCCAATGCCAGAGCTGCGGCGCGAAGTTCTATGACCTGAACAAGGACCCCATCGTCTGCCCGAAATGCGGCACGGTGTTCCAGGCCGTTGCGGCCGTCACCCGCGGCCGGCCCGAGCCCGTGGCGAATCGTGCCGCCGAGGAGGACGAGACCGAGGTCGACACGGCGGCCGGGCCGGAGCTCGTGTCGCTCGACGAGGTCGAGGCGGAGGAGACCGAGAAGGACCTGCCAATCGACGGTGTGGAGATCGAAGACGAGATCGCCGAGGACGACACTTTCCTGGAGGAAGAAGAGGAGGGCGACGACGACGTGGCCGACCTCATCGACGGCGATATCGAGGACGACGAGGAGCCGTAGTCAGGCTTATCCGGCCGGTGCGAATTGTGCTTGATGTCGCAACCGCACCGGACTATAGAGCGGCACCGCCGACGAGGCGGTGCGGCCGGAAACCCAAGCCGGCCAAGGACATCGTGGGGCCATAGCTCAGTTGGGAGAGCGCTTCAATGGCATTGAAGAGGTCGTCGGTTCGATTCCGTCTGGCTCCACCAGTCCCCTTCCCCAGCTTCCTGATCGTGATTTCTATGGGATGCTCGCTCGACCGCGGTCGCGTCGCCGTCACAGCCATTCGCCCATGGCCTTGAGCCTATAGCCGGCCTGCTCCAGCCTGGAGCGGACGGCCCGCGCCATGGCGACGGCGTCGGCCGTGTCTCCATGCACGCAGACCGTGTCGGCCCTCACCGGAATGCGCCGGCCCGTGACCGAGACGACGTGGCCCGTCTCGACGATCTCCAGCACCCGGCTCGCCGCTGCTTCGGCGTCGTGCAGGACCGCGCCGGGCAGCTTGCGCGAGGCGAGGTTCCCGTTGTCGGCATAGGCGCGATCGGCATAGATCTCCCGCGCGATCCTGAGGCCCTGCTCCTCGCCGGCCTTTTCCGTCGGAAGCCCCGGCATGACCACGAGGATGTAGGCGGGATCGACCGCCTTGACGGCGCGCGCCACTGCGCGGGCGAGATCGATATCCTCGTTGGCCATGTTGCCGAGCGAGCCGTGCGTCTTGACGTGCGTGAGCCTGGTCCCCTGGGCGTGCGCGAGGGCCTGCATCGCGCCGATCTGGTAGATCAGCATTTTCTCGATGTCCTCGGGCCGGTCGCCGAGGATCGGGCGCCGGCCGAAGCCCCAGAGGTCGAGGAAGCTCGGATGCGCGCCGGCCCCGACGCCGCGCCGGGCCGCCCCGGCCAGGGTCTTCGCCATGACCAGGGGGTCGCCCGCGTGGAAGCCGCAGGCAATGTTGGCGGAGGTCACGATATCCAGCATCGCCTCGTCGTCGCCGAGCGTGTAGACCCCAAAGCCCTCGCCCATGTCGCAGTTGAGATCGACCGTCTTCATGGCTGCTCCCTCGCGTCGAATGCCGACCATACGCCGCTGACGAGATTGGCGGCCAGCAGAGCCTCGGATCCCGGCGCGAACGACCCGGTCTCCAGCGGACGGATCTGTTCCAGCATGGACGCGACGGCCAGCCGATGGGCCTTCGCGGCCTCCTCCGCCTCCTGTGCGCCGATCCCCGCGAAACGGATCGTCTCCCCGGGGCGGCGCTGGGCCACCAGCGGAAGGTCCGGGCCGATCACCGTCGCGATCTTCGGATAGCCGCCCGTGGTCTGCCGGTCGGCCAGCAGGACGAGCGGCTTGCCCGTTCCCGGGACCTGCACGCTGCCGTTCATGATGCCGTCGGACACGATGTTGAAGCCCCCGGCGTGCTCCACCGCGGGTCCGTCGAGATGCATGCCCATGCGGTCGGTGCGACCGGTGACTTTGTAGTCCGATCCGAGGAAGGTCGCGATTCCCTCGGCCGTGAACAAGTCGTCCTGCGGGCCGAGGACCACCCGGACCGGGCCGGCCCATGTCGGCTGCGACGGTTCAGGCAGCCAGAGGTCCGCGCCCGGCGGCGCGCCGAGCAGCGGAAGGCGGTCGCCCTCGGCCAAAGCCCTCCCGGCGAATCCGCCCAGGGCGGTGCGCGTGTGGGTCGAGAGGCTGCCGAGCGTCGGGGCGACATCGAAGCCCCCGGCCACGGCCAGATAGGCGTAGAGGCCCGACCGCGAGGAGCCGATCTCGATGCGGTCGCCCGGTTCCAGCGCCAGGCTGCGCCAGGCTTCGACGCGGACGCCGTTCACGGAGAGCGGCATATCCGCCCCTGCGAGGGCGATTCGGCACGGCGCGCCGTGCACGACGGCCGCCAGACCCGTCAGGGTGAGCTCCAGGGCGGCGGCTGCGGGTGGGTTTCCGGCCAGGACGTTGGCGATGCGCAGCGAGACGGCGTCCATCGCCCCCGAGGCGGAGATGCCGAAGCGCTGGTATCCGAAACGCCCGAGATCCTGCAGCGTCGAGCAGAGGCCGGGCCGCTCCACGACGAGGCTTGGCCGGCTCATGCCGCGTCCTCGGCCTCGGCCACGACTTCGCCGGCTTCCGCGAGCGCGGAGAGGCGCTCGAAGGAGGCTTCGCCGATCGGCTCGAAGCGTATCATGTCGCCGGCCTCGAAGAGGAAGGGCCGTTCCGTGCGGCGCGGATCGTAGGAGCGCACGGGCGTGCGGCCGATGAGCCGCCAGCCGCTGGGCAGGCCGAGCGGCGGCGACACGGCGGTCTGCCGTCCGCCGATCGAGACGCTGCGCGGCGGGGTGCGGGGGCGCGGATCGACGCGGCGGCTCGTGTGGATCGCGTCCGGCAATCCGCCGAGATAGGCGAAGCCCGGCGCGAAGCCGATCATGTACACGCGGTACGTCGCGCCGGCATGCAGCCGCACCACCTCGTCCGTCGTGAGCCCGTGATGCCGGGCGACCTCGTCGAGGTCGACGCCATGGTCCCCGCCATAGGCGACCGGCACGCGCCACAGCCGGCGCCTTTCCGTTCCGGCCACCGCGGCGGGAATGAGGGCCAGCACCGCCTCGCGCAGCCGGGAACGCGGCAGGACGACCGAATCGAACAGGATCAGGGCCGAGCGATAGGTCGGCACGACCTCTACCAGGCCGGGCAGCACCAGGGCCTCGAGCGCAGCTGCCAGCGCGATCACCCGTGCGTTGACGCCCTCGTCGACGTCCTGGCCGAGTTCGACGACGAGTCCCGCTTCGCCGGCGTCGAGAAGGCGCAGCTGGTCCACCCCGTCCTGCATCCTTTCTCCCTTCAATGTTCGCGCGGGGCGACGGCCTCGCCACGTCTTGCGCCCTCGACACAGCAGGATGGCGGTGTTCCGGCGCCTCCGCCAGCGGCGGATTCCAGCGCCAGGCGGGTGGCACCATGCTGCCGGAAACAGTCAGATCGGTGCCGCGCAGCTCTGCACCGCCTGCCGGCACTATCCGCTTGCATGCCGGCGGTATGCCTCTCACCGTCAGTACGATAGAGAACGGATGCCGATGACGGAAAGACGGGGTCGCCCCGCCCGATGGCATCCGGGAGTGCGTCATGACGTGTGGGATCCAACGGACGGTCGTGCTGGAGGCGGGGCGGGGCAAGGCCCTACGCCTGTCGGCAGGACGACACGTCCGGCTCGTCAATCCTTACGGCGTGCAGGCGGTCGACGTCTGGGCCTTCGTGGACGGCGACCTCGGCGAATACCTGTCTATGGAGCACTTCCGCTCCGTCAACAGCACCGTTTTCGCCAGCACGTCGACATCCTTGGTCAGCAGCCGTCGGCGAGTTCTGGTCACCCTCGTGGAGGACACGTCCTCCGGCCGACACGATACGCTCCTCTGCCCCTGCAGCCGCGAGCTCTACGAGCAGCTGGGGGCACCGAGCCATCGCAGCTGCACCGACAATCTCCATGAGGGGCTGGCGGAGCTCGGACTCTTCATTCCCTTCACGCCGGCCTCGCTCAACCTCTTCATGTGCGTGGACGTGCAGGCCGACGGCTCGGTGGAACGGCTCCTGCCCTGGTCCGAGCCCGGATCCTTCGTCACCATCCGCGCCGAGGTCGACGTGATCCTCGCCTTCTCGTCCTGCCCGCAGGACATCACGCCCATCAACGGACCCGAGCGGACGCCGCGCGCCTGCCTGCTCGAGATCCTCGCGCCCACGGACGCGGTCTCATGAGCGCCCCCCGCTCGTCCGCATCACCGACCTCCAGAAAAGGCCCGGATCGGCATGGTGCTCCAGAGCGATAACCTGCGACTGCACATGACGGTGCTGGAGAACGTGGCCGCGGACAGAGCCGGGGCCCTGCGCGCGCGCATCGGCCTCCCCGAGAAGCGGCACGCCTATCCCTCCGGCCTCTCCGCCAACCAGCAGCATCGTGCAGCCATCGTGCGCGCGCTCGCCACGAAAGCGCGGCTGATGCACTTCGACGAGGTGACCGCTGCGCTCGCCGTGCTCGCCAGGCACATCAACGACCTGCGCCTGAAGACCCACATGTTCAACATGGATAGGGTGCGCGAGCCATTCGAGGAGGGCCACCGCGGACAACTCGCCATCATCGATGCGCTGCGGCGGGGAGACCGGGACAAGGCCCGCGCATTCCAGTCGCAACCCGAGAACGTCAAGCTGAGCATCATCGAGCAGCTCAGGTCCATGTGAGGACATGCCCATGACCGCAAACCGCATCAACGAGCAGACGCGCGGCGTCTACATCATCGCCCCCACGCCCTTCACCCCCACCGGCGAGATCGACTACGCCAGCACCGACTCGATGGTCGACTATTATCTGGAAACGGGCGTTGCGGGCATCACGATCCTCGGCGTGCTCGGCGAGGCGCCGAAGCTGACGCCATCGGAATCGCGCAGCTTCCTCGAGCACGTGATGAAGCGTGTCGCCGGCCGCAAGCCGGTGGTCGTCGGCGCGAGCAATCCCGGCACGGACAACCTTGTCCGCTTCGCGCGAGAGGCGATGGACCTCGGCGCCGCCGGCCTGATGATCGCGCCGCAGCCAGGCCTCAAGACGGATGACCAGGTCTTCTCCTACTGGGAGGGCGTCATCTCGCGGCTCGGGCCGGATGTGCCGATCTGCTACCAGGACTTTCCGCAGACGACGACGACCTTCTCCTCGGTGTCTCTGCTCAACCGGCTGATCGACGCCTTCCCGAGCTTCGTCATGCTGAAGCACGAGGAAAGCCCGGGCCTCACCAAGATCACCAAGCTGCGCGAGCGCTCGGACCAGGGCAAGGGCCGGCGCGTCAGCATCCTCGTCGGCAATGGCGGCCTGCACCTTCCCCAGGAACTGCGGCGTGGCGCCGACGGCGCCATGACCGGCTTCGCCTATCCGGAGATGCTGGTGCAGGTCTGCGAAAGGTTCTTCGCGGGCGACGCAGAGGGGGCGGAGGACATCTTCGATGTTTACCTCCCCATCCTGCGGCACGAGCAGCAGATGGGCTTCGGGCTGGCCGTGCGGAAGGACGTGCTGCGGCGGCGCGGGGTCATCGCCTGCTCGGCGACGCGCCACCCCGGGCCATCGCTCTCGCCTCGCGACCACCAGGAGCTCGATGAGCTGATGGCCCGGCTCGACCGCAAGCTGAAGGAACGGGCGTGACCATCGCGGCCGGACGGGGACCGGGAGGGCGAAACGGCGCGACTGGCATGGCCCGCTAGGGCAGCCTTCGCCTCGTTGTGCGCGTTCGCGGCAAGGCCGCCCATTCCGGCACGCCCGGGCCGGGGGCGCAACGCCATCACTGAAGGCGTTGCGCCTGCTGAGCCGATAGGCCCGGCCGCCGCGCCGCCAATAGCCCTCGACACTGCTCAAGACCGCGCCGCCCGGGTGCCCCCGCGTCACGCCGGCTTGCGGCCCTTCACGGCGTGGGCGAGGCCGGTGCGCGTCACGACCCCGTCTTTGTCCTCAGGGAATTTGGCAGCCACCCTTCGGCGCAGCTCGGTCACGGCCTCGGGAGCCATGCCGCGCACGGCCGCGCCGAGGTGCCCTGACAGGCAGGCCTCCCAGTAGTCCTGAAAGCTCTCGAAGGAGCGCCGCACCTCGAACACGCGAGTCTCGACATCGGACAGGCCTGCCTCCTCCCAGAGGCGGCGCAGCGCCGGCGAGGTGGAGACGTCGGGGCGCGGCGCGTGAGCAGAGGGAATGCCCATGGCGGTGAGCTCACTCTGCACCGGTTCGATCGGCAGGCCGGCGCCCTCGAGATCCCACATATAGGCGCCGACGCGTCCGCCCGGCTTCGTCACCCGCACGAGCTCCGCGACGCCCTTGGGCGGGTCCGGCACGAAGGAGATCACCAGCGCCATGGTCGCCACGTCGAACGTGTCCTCCGCGAAAGGAAGTTCCATCGCATGGCCCTGCTGGAAGCGCGCCGGGCGGGCCGCCTCGCGCTGGCGGGCGAAGGTGAGCTGGCCCTCCGACGGGTCGACCGCGTCGATGGCCGCCGGCTGCGTCCGGGTTGCGATCAGCTCCGTGAAGGCCCCGTTGCCGCAGCCCACGTCGACCCATCGTCCGCCCGCCGGCGCCGCCAGCCAGTCGAGGAACTCGATGCCGACGAGCCGGCTCCAGGCGCCCATCATGCGTTCATAAGCGGCGCCGTCGTCGAAGCGGATGGTCTGCTCAGCCATGAGGGCAACTCCCGGTCTTGCGGTTGCCAGGATGCTAGCACCGGCCCGACCCGGCCGCGACGGCCCCGTGCTCATGCAACGGGCGCCTGCCTGCGGAGCTCATCCCCTGGTTCCCGGGGGCGGCCGGCCCCACCTCACCCGCGATGGAAATCGCCCGGCGTGGCTGGCGCCAGCGGCGTGAAGGCATGGCGGTCCGGCTTCAGGTCGAGGAGCGGCGTGCCGTCGAGGCAGTCCAGGCCGCGGACCTCGAGCACCGGTCCTTCGCGCCTGAGCAACGTCGCCACGGACGTGCCGATCGGGTTGGGCCGCACGGGCGAGCGCAAGGCGAAGGTGCCGCGCGTCAGCCCGTCGTCGCGCGGGCTCTGGCGGACGAGGTCTCGCCGCGACAGGTGCAGCCAGTAGAGCACCTCGAGCCGCTCATAGGCCTCGATGCCGTCGAGCGCCGCCACCCAGGGCTCGAACAGCTCGATGCGGCACGTCGGTCCGTCGGGGCGGCCCTGCCGCGGGCACTCCATGCGCGAGGTCCAGGGCGTACGGATCACGCCGATGAAGACGAGCGAGGCGTCCGCCGGCTCCGGCGCCTCCACCCTGACCTCCGCCCGGCGGATGCCGTCCTCGCGCACCATGACCGGCGGCTTCTCAGCCATCTACGGCCACGAGGACGTCAGAGGCCTTGATCAGCGCCTTGGCCCGGACGCCCTTGGCGAGCTTCAGCTCGTCGACGGCCTCGTTGGTGATGGAGGCCGTCAGCACGGCGCCGCCGATGTCGATGCGCACGTGCGACGTCGTCGCGCCCTTCACCACGTCCACCACGAGGCCCTCCAGCTGGTTGCGTGCGCTGATCTTCATGGGTGGGCTCCCCCTGTGCAAGTTCGCTGCGGATCTGATATATAGCTACACTATATTTCGCTTGGCCCAGAGAAGAAAGTGGCGCTGGAAGCTCACCTCAGCCTGCGTTCCCCGAGCCTCTCGCCCGTCGGGCGGGAGCGGATCCGCCTGCTCGAGGCCGTGGCGCGCGAGGGCAGCATCGCCGCCGCGGCGCGGGCCGTGGGCCTGACCTACAAGGCGGCCTGGGACGGGCTCGACGCGATGGCGAACCTGTTCGGCACGCCGGTCATCGGGACGCAGAAGGGCGGCAGGGCGGGCGGGGGCGCCGTCCTGACGCCGGCCGGGCGCAGCCTCATCGCCGCCTTCCACCGGATGGAGGCGGAGCTCGAGCGCATCCTGCGCACGCTCGAGCCGGACCTCGCCGCGAGCGGCATCGCGCCTGCGCACGTGCTCACGGGTTTCCTGATGCGGACCAGCGGGCGCAACGTCCTGCGCGGCACGGTCAAAGCCATCGTCGACGACGCCATCAGCGCCGAGGTGACGCTCGCCGTCTCGCCGCAGACGGCGATCCACGCGCTGATCACCCGAGAGAGCCTGGTCTCGCTGGGTCTCGTGCCCGGCTCGCAGGCCATCGCGCTGGTGAAGGCGTCCTTCGTCATGCTGGCCGATCGGGCCGTCGCGGCGCGGCTCTCCGCCCGCAATCGCATTCCCGGCGTCGTCAGCCGCGTCACCGAGGACGGGGTGGCCGCCGAGGTCGTGCTCGACATCGGCGAGGGCCGCACGCTCGCCGCCACCATCACCGCCGGGTCGGTCGCCGACCTCGGCCTCGCGCCGGGCGTCGCGACCTGCGCCGTCTTCGACGCCAGCCACGTCATTCTCGCCGTCGACTGAGGAGTTCTCGATGTTTCTCGACCGCCTGCTGCGCCCCGCCATCCTGCTCGCGGCCTTCGGCCTGGCCCTGCCAGCCGCGCGGGCCGACACCGTCAACGTGGCGGTCGCCGCGAACTTCACCGAACCCGCCAAGGAGATCGCTGCCGCCTTCAAGGCCGCGACGGGCCACGACGCCGTGCTGAGCTTCGGCAACTCCGCCCAGTTGCTCGCGCAGATCAGCCAGGCCGCGCCGTTCCAGGTCTTCCTCTCCGCCGACGAGGAGCGTCCGGCCAAGGCCGTGCAGGATGGCCTTGCGCTGGCCGACAGCCGCTTCACCTACGCCATCGGCAAGCTCGTGCTGTGGAGCAGGGATCCGGCTCTCGTCAAAGGCGAGGACACTCTGAAGACGGGCACGTTCAACAAGCTCTCCATCGCCAACCCCGCCGCTGCCCCCTACGGCGCCGCAGCGATGGACGTGCTCAAGGCGCTCGGCGTGGCCGACGCTTTGCAGGGCAGGATCGTGATGGGCAACACGATCGCGCAGGCCTTCCAGTTCGTCGACACCGCCAATGCCGAGCTCGGCTTCGTCGCCCTCTCGCAGGTCGTCAACACGTCGGCCGGCTCGCGCTGGATGGTGCCGCAGGCGCTCTACCGGCCCATCCGGCAGGATGCCGTTCTGCTGAAGACCGGACAGGACAACGCGGCCGCCAAGGCTTTCCTCGCCTTCCTCAAGGGCCCCGAGGCCAAGGGCGTCATCGCCCGCTTTGGCTATGATGACGGTTCCAGGGACTGAGGATCCGCGTCCGTCCGCGGCTTGGCGTCCGATGTCATGAGTTCCTTCCTCGCCGAGATCCGGCAGCCGATCATCCTCACGCTGGAACTGGCGGGTCTCACGACCGTGCTGCTGCTCATCGTGGGCACGCCGCTCGCCTGGTGGCTGGCGCGTTCCAGGGCGCGATGGAAGGAGGCCGTTGCGGCCGTGGTGGCGTTGCCGCTGGTGCTGCCGCCGACCGTGCTCGGCTTCTACCTGCTGCTGCTCTTCGGTCCCGGGGGACCGGGCGGCTGGCTCGCCGGGCTGTGGGGCGCGCGCACGCTCGCCTTCACCTTCGAGGGGCTGGTGCTCGCCTCCGTGCTCTATTCCATGCCCTTCGTGGTGCAGCCCATCCGCAACGCCTTCGAGGCCGCCGGCGAACGGCCCCTAGAGGTGGCGGCTACCCTGCGCGCCTCGCCGTGGGACCGCTTCTGGTCCGTCGCCCTGCCGCTCGCGCGTCCCGGCCTGCTCACCGGCGCGGTGCTCGGCTTCGCTCATACGGTGGGCGAGTTCGGCGTGGTGCTGATGATCGGCGGCAACCTGCCGGGCGAGACCAAGGTGCTCTCGGTCGCCATCTTCGACTATGTCGAGACGGGGCGCTGGGCCGAGGCCCACGTGCTCGCGGCCGGCATGGTCGTCTTCGCCTTCGCCGTGATCCTCGCCATGACAACGATCGAGAAGCGGCTCGGCCGGGTCGGCGCATGACCGGCGCCGGCGGCATCGAAGCGCAGTTCCGCGACCGGCTTGGCGGCTTCACGCTTGACGTCGGCTTCGCGGCCCCGCCCGTCGGCGTGACCGCCCTGTTCGGCCCTTCGGGCTGCGGCAAGACGACGGTCCTGCGCTGCATCGCCGGGCTGCATCGCGCCGAAGAAGGGCGCTTGTCCCTGGGCCGGGCAGCCTGGCAGGACAAGGCTCTGTTCCTGCCTCCTCACCAGCGGCCGGTCGGCTACGTGTTCCAGGAGGCGAGCCTCTTCGCGCATCTCGACGTGCGCGCCAACCTGCTGTTCGGGTACCGCCGAGCCGTCCGGCCCGGTGGCCCGGCCCCCGCGCTGGCGATCGACGAGGTGGTGGACCTGCTCGGCCTGGGCCGCCTGCTCGGGCGGGCGCCCCGCCACCTCTCCGGCGGCGAGCGCCAGCGTGTCGCGATCGGCCGGGCGCTCCTGTCCCAGCCAGCCATCCTGCTGATGGACGAACCGCTCTCCGCGCTCGACCGACGCAGCAAGGACGAGATCCTGCCCTTCCTCGAGCGCCTGCACGAGGCGCTCGCCATTCCCGCCCTTTATGTCAGCCACGACATCGCGGAGGTGGAGCGCCTCGCCGATCACCTCGTGCTCATGGAGGCCGGCCGGGTCGTCGCACAGGGGCCGCTGGCCGACCTGCAGGCCGATCCCGCGCTGCCGCTGGCGCGGAACCGAGGGGCCGCCCTGTCGCTGGAAGCCCGCGTGGCAGGCCACGATCCCAGCTATGGGCTGCTCACGCTCGAGGTTCCCGGCGGACGGCTCGTCGTGCCGGGAGGACCCGCCGAGGTCGGCGAGACACGGCGCCTGCGCATCCAGGCCGGCGACGTGAGCCTCGCCCTCGCCCCGCCGGTCGCAAGCTCGATCGCCAACGTGCTGCCTGCCTGCGTGCTGTCCATCAGCGACACGAACCCGGCGGAGCGCACCATCGTGCTCGGATTGGGAGAGGACGGGACGGGCGCCCGGATCCTCGCCCGCATCACGCGCCGATCCTGCGAGCAGCTCGGGATCACGGCGGGTCTGGTGCTCTACGCGCAGATCAAGGGCGCGGCGATGCTGCCCGGCCGCACGCGGCGCGGTTGAGTTCGCTCAGCTCGCCAGTTGCAGGCTCCTGTCGCCCTGGGATCCGCCAAGCGGAGCGCGCACGGCGCGGGGCAGAGAATCGTCCCCGTTCGCATGATTCAGCAGGGGTGAGGCCAGCATCGGCATCGGCGTGACCGTGACCTCCCTGATCGGAGCCGGCGTAAACGGTCGGCCGGAGGGCATCATTCCAGCCAGCCGGTGCGGGAGGTCGAGCGGCCAGTCGCGGCGGCTCCAGGCGAAGCCCGCCGCAGCCACCAGCGCAAGGGCGGACAGGCCGGCCAGCGCCCGCCAAGGCGACCAGCCGCGATCCGGCGCGGGTTCGACCACGAGGACGTCGGCGAGCGTCGCCTCCGGAACGGGATCGGGCAGACCGCCCCGGTGAAACCCGAAATCGTCCAGCGTCGCGACCACGGGCTCGGGCGGGGATGACGGCGGAGGCGTGAGCGCGGCCATGGGCAGCGTCCTTTCCACGAGTTCCGCCATGCGCGCGTCGCGCAGCCTCTGCGTCGTCCCGCCCAGGACGACCGCGATCACGCTGCGCCCGTCGCGCCGCACGGAGGCCAGCAGGTTGAAGCCGGACGCGTTGGTGAAGCCGGTCTTGATGCCGTCCATGCCCTGCAGCTTCGCCATCAGGCGGTTGTGGCTGAGGATGGTCTTGCCGCCGTAATCGAAGGTGCGCAGCGAGAAATAGGCGAAGAGGGCGGGGAAGTCGTCGCGGATGGCGCGCCCCAGCGTCACGAGGTCCCGCGCCGTGGTGATCTGGCTGCGGTCCGGCAGGCCCGTGGGGTTGGCGAAGGTGGTGCGCGTCATGCCGAGCCGCTGGGCGGTGGCGTTCATGCGCTCGATGAACGCCGCGTCCGTGCCTCCGACGTTCTCGGCCACAACATAGGCCACGTCGTTGGCGGAGCGCGTCACGATGGCCTTGATGGCGTCCTCGACCGTGATGGTCTCGTTCTTCTGCAGTCCCAGGCGGGACGGCGCCTGGTTGATGGCCTTCCACGAGGCGATCAGCGGCGTGTCGAGGTGCAGCGAGCCCTTCTGGAGTTCCTCGAAGAGAATATAGAGCGTCATCACCTTGGTGAGCGAGGCGGGGTGGCGCGGCCCGTCCGCATCCTGCTCGTAGAGGGCCTTGCCCGTGACGGGGTCGAGCACCATGGCGGAGACGGGCGGGGAATAGGAGCCGCCTCCGGCGCGCGTCCTTGCTTCGGCCGCGAGAGGGGCGAGAGTGAGGAGGAGAACAGGGACGAGGAGGGAGAGGACCCAACGGACGGGCAGGACAAGGGCCTGCGGTCGGCTGGACTCGTCACGCTGCATTTTCTACTCCGAATTGCACTCAACTTTACGCTTTAAGCTTTGTGACTGAAGCGCCTGAATGGTGAATCCCCGGTAAAGGCCCTCGCGAAACATGCCGGTCATGATGCCGATGCATGGTCTGACGCTTTGCCACCGACGCCAGCCGCTCCCCTCCCCTTTGCGGGGAGGAGGCTTCGGAGAGGCTGCAGCTCACGGTGACATTCCACGAGCCGTCGCCATCAAGATTGCCCGTGTTCCGTTTTCGTTCTAGCCTTGCCGTCCATTACCGGAGGAGCGCCCATGGACCGCACGATCACCTTCTTCCATGCCCCGCACAGCCGCTCCGGCGGCACGCGCATCCTGCTCGAGGAGCTCGGCGCGCCCTACGACCTCCACCTCCTGGACCTGCGCGCCGGCACGCATCGGGAGCCCGCCTACCTCGCCGTGAACCCGATGGGCAAGGTGCCGGCCATCCGCCACGGGGGCGCCCTGGTCACCGAGCAGGTGGCGATCTTCCTCTACCTCGCCGACCTCTTCCCCGAGGCCGGCCTCGCTCCTGCGATCGGCGACGCGCTGCGTGGGCCGTACCTGCGCTGGATGGTGTTCTATGCCGGCTGCTTCGAGCCCGCGGTCACCGATCACGCGCTGAAGCGCGAGCCCGGGCCTCGCAGCACGCTGGGCTATGGCGACTATGACAGCACGATCAGGGCGGTACGGGACCAGCTCGCCCAGGGGCCGTGGATGCTGGGCGAACGCTTCAGCGCCGCGGACGTGCTGTGGGGCACGTCGCTCGGCTGGACCATGATGTTCGACATCGTTCCGAAGGACCCCGTCTTCGTGGACTACGTGGCCCGCTTCAACGCCCGGCCGATCCCCCAGCGCGTGCGCGCCGAGGACAACGCGGAGGCCGCGCGGCAGGAGGCGGCGCGCAACGCGGCCACGGGCGCCGCGCCCGGCGGCTGACCCAGCGCGGCTTCAGCCCCGGAGGGTGGCTCCCGTCTTCTTCACGACCTCCGCCACGATCTTCGCGGCGAGGGCGTCGATCTCGGCGTCGGTGAGCGTCTTCTCCGTGGGCTGCAACGTCACTGCGATGGCGACGGACTTCTGGCCCTCTGGAATGCCCGTGCCTTCGTAGAGGTCGAACACCTCGACGCCGGTGATCAACGTGCGTTCGGCCCCTTGCGCGGCCTTCACCACCTCGCCCGCCGCCACGTCGCGGCCGACGATGAAGGCGAAGTCGCGCGAGACCGGCTGGAACTCGGAGAGGACCAGCTTCGGCTTCACCTTGGTGGGCTTGGCCTTGGGCGCAGGCAGGACGTCAAGCGTGAGCTCGAAGCCGACCAGCGGCCCCTTCACGTCGAGCGCTTCCAGGACGCGGGGGTGCAGCTCGCCGAAGGCGCCGATCACGACCTTGGGGCCGAACTGCAATGTGCCGGAGCGGCCGGGATGGAACCAGGCCGGCCCGCCCTGCACCACCTGCAGGCCGCCGGTCGGGATGCCCAGCGCCTCCAGCAGCGCCATGGCGTCGGCCTTGGCGTCGAACGCGTCGACGGCGCCGCCTGCCGCCGACCAGTGCCGGCCCGTGGCCGCTGGGCGGGCGAGCCCGCGCCGGACGGCCGTCGCGCTGGTGCTCTGGTCCTGCGGTCGGTCACCCCTGAAGACCTGGCCGACCTCGAAGAGCGCCGTGTCGGGATAGCCGCGGTCGGCGTTGCGCTGCGAAGCCTTGAGCAGGCCCGGCAGCAGGCTCGGCCGCATGTCCGAAAGATCCGCCGCAATGGGGTTGGCCAGCGCCAGGGACGGCGCGCCGCCGCCGAAGATCTCGGCCTCGGGCCTGGCGATGAAGGACCAGGTCACGGCCTCCACCAGACCGCGCGCGGCCAGGGCCCGCTTGGCGAGGCGCGTGCGCTTCTGCAGCAGCGTCAGCACGGGCTTGCCGACCGTCGCTTCCTCGCGCGGGAAGGGCGTCGCGGCCACGCGGTCGAGGCCGGCGATGCGCACGATCTCCTCGACGATGTCGGCCTTCTGCTCCACGTCGGCGCGCCAGGACGGCACGGCGACCTTGACCAGCGTGTCGGTGCCGGAGACCCAGAAGCCGAGTTCGCGCAAGATCACCTTGGCCTCGTAGACGGGCACGTCGAGGCCGGTGAGGCGCTTCGTCTCGTCCCAGGGGAAGCTGATGATGCGGTCGCTCGACGGGATCTCGCCGGCCAGCTCGACGCGAGACGGCTCTCCGCCGCAGAGCTCAAGCACGAGGCGCGTCGCGAGCTCCAGGCCCGGCACGCAGAAATCGGGGTCGACGCCGCGCTCGAAGCGGTAGCGGGCATCCGTGTTGATGCCGAGCCTGCGGCCGGTGCGCGCGATGTTCTGCGGGTCCCAGAGAGCGGACTCGATGAGCACGTCAGTGGTGCCCTCGTCGCAGCCCGAATGCTCGCCGCCCATGATGCCGGCGATCGACTCGACGCCGTTGTCGTCGGCGATCACCACCATGCCCGGCTCGAGCCGGTAGGTGCGCCCGTCCAGCGCCAGCACCTCCTCGCCGTCGCCGGCATGACGCACCACGAGGTCGCCCTTCACCTTCTTGAGGTCGAAGACGTGCAGCGGCCGGCCGCGGTCGAAGGTGACGTAGTTCGTGATGTCGACGAGCGCGTTGATGGGGCGCAGGCCGATGGCGCGCAGGCGGCGCTGCATCCAATCGGGGCTGGGGCCATTCCTCACGCCGCGCACGAGGCGCAGCGCGAAGGCCGGGCAGAGCTTCCTGTCCTCGCCCTCGAAGGCCAGCCTGACACCTGTGGGGCAGGGATAGGTTCCCGGCACCGGCTGGACCGGCTTGTCGATCAGCGGGCCGAGGCCGGCGGCCGCGAGGTCGCGCGCCACGCCGTGCACGCCAAGCGCGTCGGCGCGGTTGGGGGTGACGGCGAAATCGATCACGGGGTCGCCGAGGCCAGCCCAGTCGGCATAGCGCACGCCGACCGGCGCGTCGGGCGGCAGGTCGATGATGCCGTCATGGTCCTCGCCGAGGCCGAGCTCCATGGCCGAGCACAGCATGCCCCGGCTCTCCACGCCGCGGATCGTGCCGACGCCGAGCGTGATGTTCTTGCCGGGGATGTAGGTGCCCGGCGGAGAGAACACGCTCTTCATGCCGGCCCGTGCATTGGGCGCGCCGCAGACGACCTGCACGGGATCGCCCGAGCCCGTGTCCACCATGCAGACCCGCAGCCGGTCGGCATTGGGGTGCTGCTCGGCGGAGATCACGGAAGCGATGGTGTAGGGGGCGAGCAGGGCCGCCTTGTCCTCCACGCCCTCCACCTCGAGGCCGACCTTTGTGAGCGTCTCCGCCACCGTCGCGAGCGAGGCGTTGGTGTCGAGATAGTCCTTCAGCCAGGACAGGGTGATCTTCATGTCAGGTCTCGATCCGTCTCGTCACCGCGCTCACACGCTCAGCCCGCCCGCCAGGGTCGGCAGGTCGAGGGGGCGGAAGCCGTAGTGCTGCAGCCAGCGCACGTCGGCGTCGAAGAAGGGGCGCAGGTCCGGCATGCCATATTTCAGCATGGCGATGCGGTCGATCCCCATGCCCCAGGCGAACCCCTGGACCTCGTCGGGGTCGAGCCCGCAATTGCGCAGCACGTTGGGATGCACCATGCCGCAGCCCAGGATCTCCAGCCAGTCCTCGCCCTCGCCGAAGCGGATCTCGCCGCCCTTGCGCGAGCACTGGATGTCGACCTCCATCGAGGGCTCTGTGAACGGGAAGAAGGACGGCCGGAAGCGCATCTTGACCGAAGGCACCTCGAAGAAGGCCTTGCAGAACTCCTCGAGGATCCACTTGAGGTGGCCGAGATGCGAGCCCTTGTCGATGACGAGGCCCTCGACCTGGTGGAACATCGGCGTGTGCGTCTGGTCGCTGTCGCAGCGGTAGGTGCGGCCCGGGCAGATCACCCGGATCGGCGGCGCCTGCGTCAGCATGGTGCGCACCTGAACGGGGCTCGTGTGCGTGCGCAGCACCTTGCGCTCGCCCTCGGCGTCGGGGTTGAAGAAGAAGGTGTCGTGCATCTCCCGCGCGGGGTGGCCGGGCGGGAAGTTCAGCGCGGTGAAGTTGTGGAAGTCGGTCTCGATGTCCGGCCCCTCGGCCACCGAGAAGCCCATGTCGGCGAAGATGGCCGTGAGCTCGTCCATCACCTGGCTGATCGGGTGGATGCGCCCGCGCGCCGTCGGGCTCTCGGGCAGCGGCAGGGTCACGTCAACCCGCTCGGCCTGGAGTCGCGCGTCGAGCGCGGCGTCCTTCAGAGCCGTGCGGCGCTCGCCGATGGCGGCGGTGACGCGGTCGCGCAGGCCGTTGATGAGCGGACCCTTCTCCTTGCGCTCGTCTGGGCTCATCGAGCCCAGCGTCTTCAGGAGCTCGGAGACCGAGCCCTTCTTGCCGAGCGCGGCGATGCGCACGGCCTCGAGCGCGGCCTCGTCGCCGGCCTGGGCGACGTCCGACAGGAGGGTGGATTCGAGGGCAGACAGATCCGACATGGTGCACCGTGGCGAGGTCCGGGCCGCGGTCCCGGAACGGACGGCGGCTTTTGCCACGGGCGGGCGGGCCTGTCGAGAGAGGCGGCGCTGGACGCTCGTGCGCTGCCCCGCCATGCTTGACGTCGGAGGTGGCGATGACTGACGCGATCGACCTTGCCGGCAAGCTCGCCGGCTTTTCCGAGCACTGGGCGCCCCGGACGGTGACCTGCTTCAACGGTCATGACGTGATGGTCGTGAAGGTGAAGGGCGAGTTCGTCTGGCACGCCCATCCCGACACGGACGACTTCTTCCTCGTCCTCAAGGGGCGTCTGACCATCAGGATGCGGGACGGCGACGTGACGCTCGGCCCGGGGCAGCTTCATGTGGTTCCCAAAGGGGTCGAACATTGTCCCGTCGCCGAGGAGGAGACCCATCTCCTCCTGATCGAGCCGACTGGTACGCCGAACACTGGCGACCCTCGCACGGCCGCGCCGCGACGCGAGGCCTGACGCCGGCTCCGAAAGGGCGCTCAGCGCTTCTTCAGCGCCTCTGCCTTGTGGGCTGCTTCCGTTCCCGACTTGTCGCTCCTGACGATGTATTCTGGGTTCTCGGGAGAGGCCGCCACCTTGTGGCCCTTGATCTGCGTGGGGCTCGTCTGCTTGCGCACGACCTCGCCGACGCTGTGTCCGCCCGAGGAGTCCCACTCCACCTTGTCGCCGGGCTTGAGGGTCTTCGCCATGCTGCGCTCCTGTGCTCGTGCCGGGGAGCAACGGCGAGCGAGGGCTTCGGTGCCCGGCCGTCCCTGCGGCAGAGCGTCCCTCGCGCCAAAAGAAAAAGCCCGCCGATGGCGGGCTTTCTCAAACAAGACTAGCCGGGCGAACCCCGATCCGCTCACGCGGCGGCGGGCAGCGCCGCCTTGGCCTTCTCGACGAGCGCGGCGAAAGCGGCCGGCTGCGTGATGGCGATGTCGGAGAGCACCTTGCGGTCCACCTCGATGCCGGCCTTGTTCAGGCCGTCGATGAAGCGGGAATAGACCATCCCGTGCTCGCGGACGGCGGCGTTGAGCCGCTGGATCCAGAGAGCGCGGATCGTGCGCTTCTTCACCTTGCGGTCGCGCGTGGCGTACTGCATGGCGCGATCGACGGCCGCCTTGGCGGTCCGGATCGTATTCTTGCGGCGGCCGTAGAAGCCCTTGGCAGCCTTCAACGTCTTCTTGTGCTTGGCGTGGGACGTCACGCCCCTCTTCACGCGGGCCATGGCTGATCTCCTCGTTGGGTCCGGTGGTTTCTGGACAATGCCCGGGCGATCAGCCGTTGGGCAGGAAGTACTTCTTCACGTTGGCCGCATCGCCCTCGAAGAGGACGTTGGTGCCGCGGTTGTTGCGGATCTGCTTGTTGGTCCGCTTGATCATGCCGTGGCGCTTTCCAGCGTGGGCATAGAGCACCTTTCCGGTGCCCGTGATCTTGAACCGCTTCTTGGCGGCCGACTTGGTCTTGATCTTGGGCATTTGGCTCGGATCTCCGACGCGGGCGGCCGAAACCGCCCCGGTTTGGTCTTTTTCGGCCTTGCGGCCGTTCGTCTCGTCATGAGCGAAAAGAACCGCCACGGCAGCCCTGACAGCCGGGCGGTTCGAAGGCGCGGCTTATAGCAGAAGCCGGGCGGAAGGCAAGGCGGGGCCGAGCCTCAATTCAGTAGGTCGTCTGAATGGGATAGCCGGCGAGCGCGGCGTCTGACGTCACGAGGACGAGATCCTCGACGATGGCCTGCGCAACCAGGATGCGGTCGAACGGATCAGCGTGGCGACGGGGAAGATCGCGCGTCTGTCGAACGTGGAGCCACGTGACGGCGAGTTCCCCGATCCCAAAATGCGGCAGCACGTCATCCAGGTCGGGCATCTGAAGCTTACCCGTACCCTGCTTCAAAGAGAGTTCCCACAGACTGGCTACGCTCACCCACACCTTGCTCTCATCAACGAGGATGCGGCGCGCCTCCCGGCTCAGTCGTCGGTCGTTCGCGAAAGCCCAGACCAGGACATGCGAGTCGAGAAGATATCCCTTCATTTCAGGAGGTTGTCGTCCTTCGGAAACCAGAACTCCTCGGGTTCAGGATCAAACGCATCGTCAGCGATGAAGACTTTTCCCTCGAAGATGCCGATCAGCCCCGAGCGATCGACCTTCTTCTCCTCGACAGGGACGAGCTTCGCCACCGGCTTGCCCCGGTGGGCGATGACGACGTCCTCGCCCTGCACGGCCTTTTTCAAGAGTTCGGGCAGCCGGGCCTTCGCATCTGCCGTGTTGTAGACCGTCATGGTCACACTCCGGAGTTGGTCAACTTGACCAACTTTAGCATGGGGCATCAAAGGACGCCATCAGGGCGTCCCCTCACGCCCGGATCACCCGCTTCAGCGCGTTGAAGTGCTCCTGCGCCTGGAAGTCGAGCACCTGCATCCATTGCCGGGCCGTTTCCTCCAGCTCCTTCTTCGGGATGATCTTCAGAGGACGTCCGGTGGACATGGCGAGCACCTGCTGGCGGCAGGCGCGCTCGAGAAAATAGAGGTCGTCGAAGGCGACGGCGACCGAGGGGCCGCCCACCATCACCCCGTGATTGGCCATGAAGATCACGTCCGCGGCCTCGCGCTCCTTGCCGCCGGCCCTGGCGATGCGCTCGCCCTCGGCGGCGTCGAGCGCGAGGCCGCCGAAGTCGTCGTCATAGGCGGTGCGGCCATGGAAGCGCGCAGCGGTCTGGTGCGCCATCTCCAGCCGGCCGCCCTCCACCATGGTGAGGCTCGTCGCCCAGGGCATGTGCGTGTGCAGGATGCAGAGGTGGCGGGGGTTCGCCCGGTGGCCGGCGATGTGGATGTTGCGCGCGGTCGCCTCGACGTCGCCGTCGCCCTCCAGCACGATCCCCGCGCCATCGATGAGCAGCAGGTCGGAGGGCTTCATCTCCGACCAGTGCACGCCGTAGGGGTTGATGAGGTAGCGCTCCTCGCTCCCCGGCAGGACGACCGAGAAGTGGTTGCAGATGCCCTCGTGGAAGTCGAAATGCTCGGCGAGGCGGAAGGCCGCGGCGAGGTCGCGGCGTAGGGTGGTGATGTCGGATGACGTGATCTGGGAGGTCATGGGCGGGCTCCTTTGGCCGGATGGTCGGCGGAGCGCCTGCCGGCGTCAACGGCGTCCTCCGCAGGGCCGGGCCGCGAGCGCCGCCCGGCCATCCCGCCTTACATGGTCGCGCCGATCTGCCAGGGCACGAACTCGGCGTCGCCGTAGCCCAGCTCCTCGGACTTCGAGCGCTCGCCGGAGGCCACGGCCAGCACCTTGGCGAAGATCTCCTTGCCCTTCTCCTCGATGGAAACGCCGTCGAGAATGTCCCCGCAATTGATGTCCATGTCGTCGGTCATCCGGCGGTACGTCTCGCTGTTGGTGGCGAGCTTGATCGAGGGCGTGGGCTTGCAGCCATAGGCCGAGCCGCGGCCGGTCGTGAAACAAAGCACGTTGGCGCCGCCGGCCACCTGGCCCGTGGCGGAGACGGGGTCATAGCCGGGCGTGTCCATGAAGACGAAGCCCTTGGCGTCGACCGGCTCGGCATAGCCGTAGACGCCCGCGAGCGTCGTCGTGCCGCCCTTGGCCGCCGCGCCGAGAGACTTCTCCAGGATGGTGGTGAGCCCGCCCAGCTTGTTGCCGGGAGACGGGTTGTTGTTCATCTCCATCTTGTTGCGGCTCGTGTAGTCCTCCCACCAGTGGATCATGTCCACGAGCTTCTCGCCGACTTCGCGGCTTGCCGCGCGGCGGGTGAGGAGGTGCTCCGCGCCGTAGATCTCCGGCGTCTCCGAGAGGATCGCCGTGCCGCCCTGGCGGACGAGCTCGTCCACCGCGGCGCCCAGCGCGGGGTTGGCGGTGATGCCGGAATAGCCGTCGGAGCCGCCGCATTGCAGCGCGAGCATCAGCTCGGAGGCCGGGACAGTCTCGCGCCTCACGTCGTTGACGATGGGCAGCATGGAGCGGATGGCGTCGACGCCGGCGGCCACGGTCTTGCGGGTGCCGCCGGTCTCCTGGATGGTCATGGAGCGGAAGGTGTCGCTCTCCTGAATGTTGTAGGCCTCCTTCCAGCGCCCGATCTGGAAGCCCTCGCAGCCCAGGCCCACCATCACCACGCCGCCCACGTTGGGGTTGGTGGCGTAGCCCCACTGGGTGCGCTTGAGGACCTCGTAGCCCTCGCCCTTCACGTCGAGCGCGCAGCCGCCGCCCTGGACGAGCGGGATGACGCCGTCGATGTTGGGATAGTCACGCAGGAGGCCCGAGCGGACGATCTCCTCGGCCATGAAGCGCGCGGCGGTGGCCGAGCAGTTCACCGAGGTGAGGATGGCGATGTAGTTGCGCGTGCCGACCTTGCCGTTGGCGCGGCGATAGCCCTCGAAGGTGGCGCGCTCACCGAGCGGCAGCACCGGCTCCTCGCGCGCATCCTCCGCGAAGCGGTAGTCGCGCTCGAAGTCGTGCATCTCGACATTGTGCTCGTGCACCCATTCGCCGGGCTCGATCGGCTTCGACGCGAAGCCGATGATCTGGCCGAACTTGAGGATGGGCTGGCCCTGGGGGATCGCGACAGTCGCCATCTTGTGGCCGCGGGGCACGCGGGCCTTGGCGGTCACGCCCTCCACCACGGCGCCGGCCTCGATCGGGTCGACGGACACCACGACGTTGTCGGCGGGGCTGAGACGCACCACACGCGGCGCATGCAGGACGGGGGCGTTCATGGGTCGTCTCCTCGGGGCGTTGCCCGCAACTTAAGCACCTGCGCGTCGTGCTCCAAGATGTCGCAGCCCGGGAGGACAGCGGGTCCTCCCGGCGCGCGACGCATGGCTCAGCGACGCTGCCGGCGCAGGCCGTCGAAATAGACGATCAGGATGATCAGGCCGCCAGTGATGATGAACTGCCAGAAGGAGTTCACGTTCATCAGGTTGGCGCCGTTGCGGATGGTCGCGAGGATGAAGGCGCCGAGGATCGGGCCCCACACCGTGCCGACCGCGCCGAACAGGCTGGTGCCGCCGATCACCGAGGAGGCGATGGCCTCAAGCTCGAAGCCGATGGCCTGCGTGGCGTTGCCGGTGCCAGTGCGCGAGGCGAGCATCACGCCGACGATGGAGGCGCAGAGCGCCGAGAGGATGTAGGCCGTGGCCGTCACCGCCTTCACGTTGACGCCGGACAGGCGGGCCGCCTCGGCGTTGGAGCCGACGGCGTAGAGGTAGCGGCCCCAGCGGCTGAGGTGCAGGTAGATGAAGGCGGGCACCGCCACCACGATCACCACGACGAAGAGGTTGGGAATGCCCAGGATCTCGCCGCGCGAATAGCCGGTGAAGGTGTCGTTGGTGATGTTGATCGTCGAGCCGTTCGTCATCAGCAGGCCGACGCCCTTGAGCGCCGTGAAGGTGGCGAGCGTGATGATGAAGGGCGGAAGGCCCATCTTGACCACCCCGAAGGCGTGGAAGGCCCCGATTCCCATCCCCAGGATGAGCGACAGGAGCACCATCAGCCAGATCGAGACGGTGTCGGCAAAGGCGGCAGGCAGGACCGCGCTGAGCGCCTCGGTCACGCCGGGGGCGACGCCCTGGATCAGCATGGCGAGCACCACCGTGATGAAGCTCGCGATGGCGCCGACCGAGAGGTCGATGCCGGCCGTGATGATCACAAAGGTCTGGCCGAGCGCCAGGATGGCGAAGATGGCGCCCTGGCGAGCGAGGTTCGAGATGTTGCCCGGGGTCGCGAAGGTGGCCGTCTTCCACGAGAGGAAGAGGAACATCACCACCAGCACCCCGATCAGGGTGAGGCCCAGGAGGCGGGAGAACTCGAACCTCTGGCGGGGGGCCTCCAGGGCGCCTGTCGTCTCGCTCATCGTCCCATCATCCTTGTCATGCTGTGCCGCCGCTCAATCGTCAGACGCCGATGGCTTCGGTGAGGATCTGCTCGTGGCTCGCGCCCTTGAAGCCGTGCGTCGCCACCTGCCGCCCGCCCCGGAAGACGTGGAGCTGGTCGGCGAGCTCGTAGACCTCCGGCAGGTAGGAGGAGATCAGCAGGATGCCCGCGCCCTGCGAGAGCAGGGTGCCGAAGAGCCGGTAGATCTCCGCCTTGGTGCCGACGTCGACGCCGACGGTCGGCTCGTCGAAGATGAAGAGCTTGGCGCCATGGGCGAGCCACTTGCCGATGACGATCTTCTGCTGGTTGCCGCCGGAGAGGCTGAGCGCCAGCGCGCTGCGGCCCGCCGTCTTGATGCGCAGATCGCGGATCTGCTTCTCCGCCGCCTGCCTCTCGCGGCTGGCATTGATCGTGACGCCCTGGGTGAGACGGTCGAAGATCGGCAGGTTGAGGTTGAGGCCGACCGGCAGGTTGAGGCAGAGCCCCTGGTCGCGCCGGCTCTCCGGGGCGAGCGCGATGCCGAGGTCGATGGCGTCGCGCTCGGTGCGGATGGCGGTGGGCCTGCCCTGCCACAGGATCTCGCCGTTCGAGACGGGCTGGCGACCATAGACGCCCATCACGAACTCGCTGCGGCCCGCGCCGATGAGCCCGTAGAGGCCGACGATCTCGCCCTCGCGCACCGTCACCGAGACATCGTCGAACCCCGGCCCGCTGAGGTGGCGCGTCTCCAGGATCGGCGCGCCGATCGTGAACGTGTCCTTGTGGTAGATCTGCTCGATCGAGCGGTTGATCATCAGGCCGATCAGCTCGGTCTCGGACGTGTCCCTGACATTACGGGTGCCGACCAGCGTGCCGTCGCGCAGCACGGAGACGCGGTCGGCAAGCTCGAAGATCTCCTCCATGCGGTGGGAGATGTAGACGATGGTGACACCCTGCGCCTTGAGACGCCGGATCAGCGCGAAGAGCTGCGCCGCCTCCTGGCGGGTGAGATAGGCGGTGGGCTCGTCGAAGATCAGGAACTGCACGCCCCGGCTCGCGGCGCGCGCGGTGGCGATGAGCTGCTGCTGGCCGATGGTGAGGCTCGACAGCACGACGCCCGCGGGAAGCGCGAAGCCGAGGTCGTCCAGGATCTTCTGGGCCTCGCGCACCATGGCGCGATCCTTCAGGAGGCCGCGCGAGGTCTGCTCGTCGCCCAGGAAGATATTGGCCGCCACGGTGAGGTGGGGGCAGAGCACGACCTCCTGGTGCACGGCGTTGATGCCGAGCGCGATGGCCTCGTTCGGGGTGGAAAGGTCGGTGGGCCGGCCCTTCCAGATGATCTCGCCCGCGGTGCGGGGCGTGACGCCGGTCAGCAGCTTGATGAGGGTGGACTTGCCGGCGCCGTTCTCGCCGACGATGGCGTGGATCTCGCCCGCCTCGAAGACGAGGTCGGCAGGCTTGAGCGCGTGCGTGCCGGTGTAGCGCTTCTCGAGCTTGCGGAGCTCCAGGATCGGTCCGCCGGAGACCGTGGCGGCGGAGGGTGCGGCGTGGGTCGAGGTCGCGGCCATGGCGGCGCTCCGGGGGCGGTCACGCGCGGCGGCCAGCGCCGCCGGATCGGGAGAAGCCTCCCGGGCGACGTGCCCGGGAGGCCAGCTTGCGAGTGTACCGCAGCGCGGTCAGGCGGTCAGGTTACTTGACCTTCGGGTTCAGGAGCTCCTGGGCGCGGGGCTCGTTCATGTTGGCCTGCGTGATCAGGTTCGCGCCGGTGTCGACGAAGGCCTCGACCTTCTCGCCCTTGGAGGCGGCGAGCGCGGTCTTCACGCCGTCATAGCCCATGCGGAAGGGGTCCTGCACGACGGTGGCGGCCATCACGCCGTCCTTGATCGCCTTGACGAGCTTGTCGTCGCTGTCGAAGCCGACGAGCTTCACCTTGTCCTGGGCCTTGGACTCGGCGATCGACTGGATCGCGCCCTGGGCCTGGATGAGGTTCGACGCGAAGATGCCGCGCAGGTTCGGGAAGGCGGTGAGCAGGTCGGTCGTGATGTTCAGGCCGCCATTGGCCGTGCCGTCGGAGACCTTGTCGGCGACGAGCTTGATGCCCGGGTACTTCGCGGCGAGCTGCTCCTTGAAGCCCTTCGCGCGCTCGTCGAGCGAGCCGACGCCCGGCAGGTGCGTGATGAGGGCGACCTCGCCCTCCGGCTTGCCGTACTTGGCGGCGATCGCGGCGGCGAGGCCGTCGGCGGCGATGCGGCCGCCCTGCACGTTGTCGGTCGTGAGGAACGAGGTGAAGGCCTTGGAGTCGGCGGCGGAGTCGATGCCGACGATCTTCACGGACTTGGCGGCCTCGTCGATCGGCTTGCCGAGCGCGGCGCGCTGGGTCGGGGCGATCACGATGGCGGCGGGCTTGGAGGCCACGGCGTTCTCGAGGATCGCGATCTGGCCGTTGATGTCGGCCTCGGACTGGGCGCCGAGCTCCGGCACCTTCACGCCGAGGTCCTGGCCGGCCTTGCGCGCGCCGGCGAGCACGATCTGCCAGTAGAAGGAGGTCGTGTCCTTCACGATCACGGGGATCGTGGCCTGCTGGGCGAAGGTGGGGGTGGTGAAGCCGACGCTCGCGGCGAGCAGTCCGGCGACGAGCCAGGTCTTTTTCATGGTGTTTCCTCTCGGGTCGTTGGGGCGCCAGGCACCATGCCTGCCGCGCCAGGGGTCACGGTCGTGCGACGGAAGCGATGCCGAACCTCTGGAATATTTTTTCCATTCGTATCGCATGTGGCACGTCCATTTCAAGTGTCTCCGTCGCCGCACCTCCGGCTTCTGGCGGCCGGCTGGTTCTTTGCAGGCGAAGGGAGCCCGGATCTGCGCGTCATGCGAAGAGGTCCGGGCGATCGCGGGACAGCGCGTCGAACTCGTCGAGAACGCGTTGAAGATGGTCTCGCATGGCCTCCCGCGCCGCATCGACGTCGCGTCGGCCGATGGCGCGGTGGATGACCTCGTGTTCCTGGAAGGTGCGGCGGATGCGCCCCGGCACCGGCAGCAGGATGCGCCGGGCGCGCTCGACCCGAAGCCGCAGGCTAGCCAGGATCTCGCCCGCCAGGGTGAAGCCCAGCATCTCCACGATCTGGTCGTGGAATGCATGGTCCAGCCGGTGGAAGTCCTGGAAATCTTCGGCCTCCAGCGCCGATTGCTGGTAGCGCAGAATGCGGGTGAGCACCGCGACGTCGTCGTCCCCGAAGCGCTGGGCTGCCTCGCCGGCGAGTTCCACCTCGATGCCGCGGCGCACCAGCATGAGTTCGCGCGCCCCGCCGGCGTCGATCCGCGACACGAAGGAGCCGCGCTGCGGCTCGACCTCGACCAGCCGCTCATATGCGAGCCGCGCGATCGCCGCGGTCACGGGGAAGCGGGACAGCCGCAGGTCGCGGCAGATGGCCGGCTTGTCGAGCAGCGCGCCCGGCTGCAGACTGCCGTCGATGATGGCGTCCCGGATCGCCTGGTAGGCCTCGTCCGCCTTGGAGCGGCGGGCCTGACCGGAGGCTGGTCGGGAGACGTTGCGGGTGAGCGCGCCGGCTCGGCGCGACTTGAGCACGGGGGTGTCCGGCGCAAGGTCGTGCTCGGTCACCTCGGGCGCCCTGGAACGGGCCCGTTCGGGCGCATGAGGCGGCGCCTTGGCCGAGCGGGACGCGGCGCGGTGTCCCGGTGCGGGATCGCGGGTGGACATGAAGGGATGTTCCGTCTGCGGGTTTTGCCGTCTCGATGGAACGCCGGCCGCCCTCCCTGAGCGGCTAGCATGTCAGTCGATCTAGACACGGCCGGACCGCGCCGTCAATACTGCGCCGCGGACGGGTCTGCCCTGCCCGGCGACGTCTGCAACGGCGGGCGGGCGGGGTGTAATCAGGCCTGCCACAAGCGGCCCGGGGAGGCCGCGCATCGCCTATGGGGAGGTTGCCTTGGCCGCACTCGCTCTCGACGCCACCGCCACGTTGCCGAAGGACGGAACGGCTGGCGCCCTCGCCGGACGCGCCTGGCGGCCCGCTGCCGGCGGCCCCTCCGTGGTCGCGATCCGGGGTGACGGCGTCTATGACATCACCCGCGCCTTCCCGACGATGCGCGACCTCTGCGAGCAGCCGGACCCGGCCGCTGCGCTGAAGGGCGCGCAGGGGGACAAGATCGGCAGCCTCGCCGACCTCCTGAAGAACACGCCGCCCGACGGGCGCGACACGGGCAAGCCCTGGCTGCTCGCCCCCGTCGACCTGCAGGCCATCAAGGCCGCCGGCGTGACCTTCGCCATTTCCATGCTGGAGCGCGTCATCGAGGAGCGCGCCCGCGGCGACGCGGCGGCCGCCGCCGTGATCCGCAAGGAGATCACGGCGCTCGTCGGCGACGACCTCTCCAAGCTGAAGCCCGGTTCGCCCGAGGCCATGCGGCTCAAGGAGGTGCTGGTCTCGCAGGGCGCCTGGAGCCAGTACCTCGAGGTCGGCATCGGCCCCGACGCCGAGATCTTCACCAAGGCCCCGCCCATGTCCGCGGTCGGCACGGGGGTGGACGCCGGCATCCACCCCATTTCCACATGGAACAACCCGGAGCCCGAGGTCGTGCTCGTCGTCGCCTCCAGCGGCACGATCGTGGGCGCGACGCTCGGCAATGACGTCAACCTGCGCGACGTCGAGGGCCGCTCGGCGCTCCTGCTCGGCAAGGCCAAGGACAACAACGCCTCGGCGGCGCTGGGGCCGTTCGTCCGCTTCTTCGACCAGACCTTCTCGCTGGACGACCTGCGAAAGGCCGAGCTGACGCTCGTCGTGGACGGGCCGGAGGGCTACCGCCTGCAGGGCTCCTCCTCGCTCTCCAAGATCAGCCGCGACTTCGCCGACCTCGCGGCGCAGATGATCGGCCGCCACCACCAGTACCCCGACGGGGCTGTCCTCTATACCGGCACGCTCTTCGCGCCAATCGAGGACCGCGACGCGCCGGGAAAGGGCTTCACCCACAAGGTCGGCGACATCGTCAGCATCGCCTGCCCCGAGCTCGGGACGCTGGTGAACCGCATCAGGCTCAGCACGGACTGTCCGCCCTGGACCTTCGGCACGTCGCACCTGATGCGCCACCTCGCCCGCCAAGGGCTGCTCTGACACGCGAATGCACGCGCGCCCTTTCCTTCCCGGGTGCGCCTTCCACCTGACATCCTGACGCAACGAACCGGACGGCCACCATGACCGAGACCTTCAAGAACTATATCGGCGGCGAGTGGGTCGAGGGCGCCTCGGCGAACCCGAACCTCAACCCCTCCAACACGAAAGACGTGGTGGGCGAGTATGCGCGCGGCTCCAAGGCGCAGGCCGAGCAGGCGATCGCTGCCGCCAAGGCCGCCTTCCCGGCCTGGTCGCGCTCGACGCCGCAGGAGCGCTACGAGATCCTGAAGAAGGCCTCCGACGAGATCCTCGCCCGCAGGGAGGAGCTGGGCCGGCTGCTCTCGCGCGAGGAGGGCAAGACCTTGCCCGAGGGCATCGGCGAGGCGACCCGCGCCGGCCAGATCTTCGCCTTCTTCGCGGGGGAGGCCCTGCGGCTCGCGGGCGAGAAGCTCCCCTCCGTCCGCCCGGGCGTCGACGTCGAGATCACCCGCGAGGCCGTCGGCGTGGTGGGCATGATCACGCCCTGGAACTTCCCGATCGCCATTCCCGCCTGGAAGATCGCGCCCGCGCTCTGCCACGGCAACACGGTGGTTTTCAAGCCGGCCGACCTCGTGCCGGGCTGCGCATGGGCGCTGGTCGACATCCTCGCCCGCGCGGGCCTGCCAAAGGGCGTCCTGAACCTCGTGATGGGCCGCGGCTCGGAGGTGGGCCAGGTGATCCTCGACCACAAGGACGTCGACGCCATCACCTTCACGGGCTCCGTCTCGACCGGCCGCAAGGTGGCGCAGGCCGCCATCAGCGGCCCGAAGATGAAGAAGGTGCAGCTGGAGATGGGCGGCAAGAACCCGCTCGTGGTGCTGGACGACGCCGACCTCAAGACCGCCGTGGAGTGCGCCGTGAACGGCGCCTTCTTCTCCACCGGCCAGCGCTGCACGGCGTCCTCGCGTCTCATCGTCACCGAGGGGATCCATGACCGCTTCGTCGAGGCCACGATCGAGCGGCTGAAGGGGCTCGTCGTCGACGACGCGCTGAAGGCGGGCACGCATATAGGCCCGGTCGTCGACCAGAGCCAGCTCGACCAGGACCTCAAGTACATCGCCATCGCCAAGGAGGAGGGCGGCAAGCTCGCCTGGGGCGGCGAGCTCCTCAACCGCGAGACCCCCGGCTTCTACCTCCAGCCCGCCTTGTTCACCGAGACGACAAACGCGATGCGCATCTCCCGCGAGGAGGTCTTCGGCCCGGTCGCCAACGTGGTGCGCGTGAAGAACTACGACGAGGCGCTCGCCGTGGCCAACGACACGGAGTTCGGCCTGTCCGCCGGCATCTGCACGAGCTCCTTGAAGTACTCCTCGCACTTCAAGCGCAACAGCGAGGCGGGAATGGTGATGGTCAACCTTCCCACGGCCGGCGTGGACTACCATGTACCCTTCGGCGGCCGGAAGGGCTCCAGCTATGGTCCCCGCGAGCAGGGGGCCTACGCCAAGGAGTTCTACACGACCGTCAAGACGGCCTATACCTTCCCGGGCTGATGCTCAGTCCCGGGCGACGCCCGGGACATCTCGTTCCGGCCCTCGCATCCCCCGGCCCTGCGACCGCAGGGCCGCCAGGACCGACGGACGATGACCGACAGCACGGACCCGGGCGAGGCGCCCGACCCAACCGACATCCCGACCGGACCGATCCGCCATGACCGGCTCGAGGACGCGCGTTTCGCCGTCGCCACCTGGATCGTCGAGGCGGGCCTGCGCGACCTTGGCCCGGAGGCCCTGGTCACCGGAACCGCGCGGCGGATGCGGGAGGAAGGCCTGCCGCTCGACCGGTTCCAGGTGGCCTTCCGCCTGCTCCACCCGCTCTTCGACGGGATGTCGCTGACCTGGACCGAACGGGACGGCCTGCAGACGAGCTACAATACGGGCCGGCGGCGGCCGACGCCGGTCTTCCTGCAGAGCCCCTACTACTACATGCTTTCGAACGGGCTCAGCGAGCTGCGCGTCCGTCTGGACGGCAACGAACCGCAGCCCTTCCCGATCTTCGAAGAGCTGCGCCAGGACGGCCTGCGCGACTACCTGGCGCTCGCCACGGGCTTCGGGCACCAGAACGGCAGCCCCAATCTCGACCAGGCCCATGCTCCCACGATCGGGTTCGACTCAGACGGTGTGCTGAGCTCCTTCGCCACGCGGAAGGAACGCCTGGCGCCGGAGGAGGAATATGCCTTCCGCTGGCTGATGCGCCCCCTTGCGCTGGCGCTGCGCGTCTCCATCAACGGGCACATCGCCCGCACGGCTCTGGAGACCTACCACGGCTCGTTGGTGGGCGAGCGCATCCTCGGCGGCACCATCCTGCGCGGCAGCGGCGAGCGGCTTTCGACGGCGATCTGGTATTGCGACATGCGCAACTCTACCGGCCTCGCCGACAACCTGCCGCTCGATCGCTTCCTCCAGGTGCTCGACACCTATTTCGAATGCACCGCCGGGGCCGTGAAGGACATGGGCGGGCAGGTGCTCGACATCCTCGGCGACGCCGTGCTCGGCATCTTCCCCGTGCTGGGGGAGGTCGCGCCGCAGAGCGCCTGCCGCCAGGCCCTCGACGCGGCGGAAGAGGCCCAGGCTCGCCTGAAGCGGCTCGCAGCCAGCGGGCGACCGGGCGCGGACCGCATCGCCTTCGGCATCGGGCTGCATTATGGCGACGTGATTTTCGGCAACGTGGGCACGCCCGACCGGTTGAAGTTCACGCTGGTCGGCCGCGCCGTCATCGAGGCCGCCCGGACGGCCGAGCTCACCAAGGCGATGCGGCGGCCGATTCTCGTCACCGACGCCATGGCCCGCCAGCTCGGCGGCCACGGACTCGAGGACATCGGCGTGCACCAGCTGCGCGGACTGCCTGTCGGGCACCGGCTCTATGCGGCCGGCCCTGCAGCCTCAGCGGCGGTCGGCTGAGGGCGCTGCCCGCACCGCCGTGAGCAGCGCGTCGTTCAGCGCGCCGGCCCTCGTCCAGTCTCCGGCGCGGCCGAGGGGCGGCGGTCCCGACGGCAGGCGGTCGGCGGCGGACTGGGCCCGGCCCAGGAAGGACTCGAACGGCTTCTCGCCTTCCCAATGCGTCGTCGCCACGCGCACGCTCAGCGGGGCCTCCTCCAGCAGCGCCTGACGCATCCCGTCGAAAGCCTCCGAGAGGCGCCTGGCGATCTTCGCCGTCTCCGCCTGGTCGAGACCCGCCAGGAGCACGGCGAACTCCGAGCCGTTGACGCGGGCGACGACGTCAGACCGCCGCACGAGCCGCGTCAGCAGGTCTGCGCAGCCGAGCAGCGCGCGGTCGCCGGCCTCGTGGCCGAAGGCCTGGTTGATGTCCTGGAGATGGTCGAGCCTGACCAGGAGCAGCGCGATGGGCCAGCGCGCCTCCTCCGCACGCGCGAAGGCGCGGCTCGCCACGAGCTGAAGCCAACGCCGGTTGCCCAGGCCCGTCAGCGGATCCGCATGGTTGAGCCGCTCGACCTCGCTCTCCGCGGCGCCGAGCGCCTCGCCCAGGCGGTTCACCGCCCGGAACAGGCGGCGCACCGGGTCATCTGTCGCCGCGATCGGGCGGATCGCCAGCCGGTTCTCGACATGGGCGGCCAGCGCCCCGCAACCGTGCATCAGGCGTGCCGTGAGCCAGAGATTGCCCATCAACAGGAGTGCCCCACCCATGAAGGCGACGGGGGTGAGGCCATCCACGTCGATCCCGCCCACCAGCGGGAGCACCGCCATGGCGAAGCACAGGGCGAGCCCGCCGAGCGACAGGGCGTAGAGCGGGACAACGGCTTGCGGAGACGGCGGCCCAGGATCGGGGGTCATCGACAATCCACCTGCGAGGAAGGATTGTCTGAGGTTTACCACCGCCATCCCAAGAAAGATTGAGTCCGGACCGCAGCATTGTCTGCAACCTGACCGGCGTTTCTCGACTTAAATGGGTTGCAACGTGACTTTCTCTTTAGATCACATTGCGTTCGAGAAGCGGCCTGTTCTCGCGGATGCGCTCGTAGCCCATCTCGGAAAGGTCGAGTGTTTGATAACGTCCGTGAACGATCAATTCCGCTAAACCCCGCCCTACGGCCGGAGATTGCTGAAGGCCGTGGCCCGAGAATCCGTTGCAAAGGTAGAAATTGTCGGGGCCGGCCTGCCCGATGATGGCGTTGTGGTCGAGCATGTTGAGGTCGTAGTGCCCCGCCCAGGCCCGTCCGGGCCGGATGGACTCGAAGGCAGGGATCCGTTCGGCGAGAAGGGGCCAGAAGTGCTCCTCGAACTGGCTCCAGTCCACCTCGAAGTCGGGGCATTCGGGGTCCTCGCCCGGGGGCGAACCGCCGCAGATGAACATCTGGCCCTCGGGGCCAGGCCGTCCTTCTGGCCGCATCCACGTGCCCGACACGTCGATGAGGAGTGGCGCATCCCGCACGTCGCCCTTGCAGGTGAAGGCGAACACGCAGCGCTTGTGGGCCTCCACGGGAATGACCAAGCCTGCCGCGGCGGCGACCTGCCGGCCGCCCGAGGCACCGGCGGCGTTGACCAGCGAGCCACAGGCGATGCGCGAACCGTCCGTGAGACGCACGGCCGCCACGCGGTTGCCCGCGCGCTCGATCTCCGCCACCTCGCCATCGACGTAGGTCACCCCGAGGCTGCGGGCCTTCCTGCGGAAGGCCTGCATCAGGGCCCAGCCATCGAACCAGCCCTCGCCGCTGCGGCCCCAGGTGCCCACGTCGACGCCGTCGAGGTTGAGCCAGGGAAACCGGGCGGCCAGCGCCGGAGGGTCCATCAGCAGGATGTCCGCGCCGCATTCCGCCTGCAGGGCCTGGTTCTCGCGCAGGACCGCCGCGCCCTCCCCCTGGGCGATGTACAGATAACCGCCCTCGTGCAGGTCGATCACCGGCCGCTCGTCCCCGACCGCCAGCCGCTCGCCGATGTCGCGCAGGAAGGCGATGCCATAGAGCGAGATCAGGATGTTGATGCGGCTCGAATATTGCTGGCGGATCGAGGCTGCCGAGAGCGCCGAGGCGCTGAACCTGTAGGTCGAATCCTTCTCCACCACCACGATGCGTCCCGTGAACAGGGGATCAGACGCAAGATGGCAGGCGATCGAGGAGCCCATCACCGCGCCGCCCACGATCACGACGTCGGCCGAGGGGGGCAGGTTCGCAGCGGGACTGGACACGTCGGCTTCCTCGTCTGGGTCACGGGCGGCCTGCCGAACCCCGGCGGTCGCCTTCTCAACGGGCCATATCATGAAACATGCTCATGATCAGCTCAACCCCTCGTGCCCGGAGACCTGCCCTGCGCAGGCCGCGAGGAGCCAGGTGCGGAAGGCGGCGACCGGCGGGCGGTCGCGCTTCTCCTGCGGGTGCACGAGCCAATAGGCCTGCCGGCTCTCGACGGGGCGGTCGAAGGGCACGACCAGCAGGCCGGAGCGGATCTCCTCCTCGACCAGAAAGCGCGGCACGATCGCCGCGCCGAGCCCCGCCTGCGCGGCCTGCGCCACCATGGCGAACTGCTCGAAGACCGGCCCCGGCAGGGCCCTGTCGGCCGCCAGGCCCTGCGCGGCCAGCCATTCGTCCCAGGCCTTGGGGCGCGTCACCTGCTGCAGCAGCGGCACCCGCAGCAGGTCGGCGGGTTCGGCCAAGCCCTCGCGCTCGACGAGCGCGGGGCTCGCCACGGGAATGATCGTCTCGCCCATCAGGTGATGCAGGTCCGCGCCGGGCCAGACCGGCTCGCCGAAATGGATCGCGGCATCCAGGCCCTCCCGCGCGAAGTCGAACGGGCGGATGCGCGTGGCGAAGTTGATAGTGATCTCGGGATGCCGTCGGAAGAAGTCCGGGAGCCTGGGAATGAGCCAGCGCGTGCCGAAGGTCGGCAGGATGGCCAGCGCCAGCACGCCGCCCGCCCCGCGCGTGGTCATGACGTTGAGCGTCGCCGCCGCGATGCGGGCCAAAGCCTCGCGCACTTCCGCAGCGTAGGCCGCCCCGGCCGGCGTCAGCGTCACCCGCTGGCGCACCCGCTCGAAGAGAGGGACGCCGAGCAGGGCTTCCAGCTGCGCCACCTGCCGGCTCACGGCGCCCTGGGTGAGCGCCAGTTCCTCGGCCGCCCGCGTGAAGCTCAGGTGTCGCGCCGCCGCATCGAAGGCAGCGAGCGAGGCGACCGAGGGCATGTGTCCGCGCGAGGTCATCGAGGTTCCCGACTTCATGCTGTTTGCTCATGAAGTCGTGACAACATATCGGTTGCAAGCACGCCCGGAAAGAGGGAGCCTTCCGGCAGGTCGGCGCCTGCCCCGGCGGGCGCTCCCGTTTCGGCGTGGCCAAGGACCATTGCTTCGTTTTCCGCATGACGGCCGCGCCGCCGAGACCTGGCGCGGCTCCAGACCGATGGATGTCCGCATGACAGCGCCAGCCTCCGCCGCCCTCAGCCCCCGCGAGGAAGCGCTCGCCATCCTCGTCCGGCTCGGCGTGAGCCGTTCGCTCCTGGCAGCCGGCCAGAAGGTGCCCTCCCTCTCGGCCCGCTCGCCCATCACGGGCGAGATCGTCGCCGACCTGCCCATGGCGGGGGCTGCGGACGCGCAGGCCGCGATCGGCCGGGCGGCGCAGGCCTTCCTGGCGTGGCGCAAGGTGCCGGCCCCGCGCCGCGGCGAGTTCGTGCGCCTGATCGGCGAGGAGCTGCGCGCCGCCAAGACGGACCTCGGCAGGCTCGTGACGCTCGAGGCCGGCAAGGTCGTGTCCGAGGGCCTCGGCGAGGTCCAGGAGATGATCGACATCTGCGACTACGCAGTTGGCCTGTCGCGCCAGCTCTTCGGCCTCACCATCGCCACCGAGCGGCCGGACCACCGGATGATGGAGACATGGCACCCGCTCGGCGTGTGCGGCGTCATCACCGCCTTCAATTTCCCCGTCGCCGTCTGGTCCTGGAACGCGGCGCTCGCCTTCGTCTGCGGAAACCCGGTGGTGTGGAAGCCCTCCGAGAAGACCCCGCTCACCGCGCTCGCCGTGCAGGCCATCGTGGCCAAGGCGGCCGAGCGTTTCGGTGGCGTTCCGGAAGGGCTGCACGAGGTCCTCGTCGGCGACCGCGCGGCTGGCGAGGCGCTGGTGGAGGACCATCGCGTGGCGCTCGTCTCCGCCACGGGCTCCACGGCCATGGGCCGGCAGGTCGGGCCGCGGCTCGCCGCCCGCTTCGCGCGCCAGATCCTCGAGCTCGGCGGCAATAATGCGGCCATCGTCACGCCCTCCGCCGACCTCGGCATCGCGCTGCGCGCCATCGCCTTCGCGGCCATGGGCACGGCGGGCCAGCGCTGCACCACCTTGCGCCGCCTCATCGTCCACGAAAGCGTCTACGACCAGCTCGTGCCCAAGCTGCGCCGGGTCTACGAGACGGTTTCGGTCGGCGACCCCCGGCAGGACGGCGTTCTGGTCGGTCCGCTCATCGACCGGCAGGCCTACGAGGGCATGCAGAAGGCGCTCGACGAGGCGCGCGGCGCCGGCGGCGCGGTGACCGGCGGCCGGCGGGAGCATTCAGCCAGCTGGCCCGACGCCTTCTACGTCTCGCCCGCCCTGGTCGAGCTGCCCCGGCACGAGGGCCCTGTCCTGCGGGAGACCTTCGCGCCCATCCTCTACGTCGTGAAGTACCGTGAGCTGGACGAGGCTATCGCGATGCACAACGCGGTGGGCGCGGGCCTCTCCTCCTCCATCTTCACCCTGGACATGCGGGAGGCCGAGCGCTTCCTCTCGGCCGAAGGTTCCGACTGCGGCATCGCCAACGTCAATATCGGCCCATCCGGAGCCGAGATCGGCGGGGCCTTCGGGGGCGAGAAGGAGACGGGCGGCGGGCGCGAGGCGGGCTCCGACGCCTGGAAGGCCTACATGCGGCGCGCCACCAACACGATCAACTACGGCAAGACGCTGCCCCTCGCCCAGGGCGTGCGCTTCGACATCGGAGACTGAGCATGGCGATCCGCGTCATCGTGGCCGGCGCGACCGGCTGGACCGGCAGCGCCGTCGCCAGGGGCGTGATGGCCGCAGACGACATGCAGCTCGTCGGCGCCGTCTCGCGCGCCGCGGCCGGCAAGGACATCGGCGAGGTGCTGGGCGGGGCCGCGGCTGGTATTCCCGTCTCCGCCTCGCTGGCGGAGGCGCTGCGCTCCCCCTGCGACGTGGTGGTCGACTACACCAAGCCGCATGTGGTGAAGGGCCACGCGCTGGAGGCGATCGCCGCAGGGGTGGGCTTCGTCGTGGGGACGTCCGGACTCACGGCGGACGATTACGCCGAGATCGAGGCCGCGGCCAGGGCGAAGGGCGTCGCCGTCTTCGCCTCCGGCAACTACTCGATCACGGCCACGCTGATGAGCAAGTTCGCGCTGATGGCGGCGCGCTTCGTGCCCGACGTCGAGGTGATCGACTATGCGCCGGGCAGCAAGGCCGACACGCCGTCGGGCACCGGCCGCGAGCTCGCCGAACGCCTGAGCAAGGTGCGCGGGCGCTCCTCGGCCAAGCCTGTCTCGGAGCTGACGGGTGCGCGCGAGACGCGCGGCGCGACGATCGGGGCCGTCCAGGTCCATGCCGTGCGCATGCCCGGCTACATCCTCTCCTGCGAGGCTTTGTTCGGCATGCCCGACGAGCGCCTCGTCATCCGCCACGATGCGGGCTCCTCCGCCGCGCCCTATGTGGCCGGCACCCTGCTCGCCATCCGCCGCGTCCGTGAACAGCCCGGCCTGCGCCGGGGCCTCGACCAGCTGCTCGACTGAGGGAGCCGACCATGACCGCCGTCGCCAAGACAAAGGACAAGCCCGCCCCCGCCTCCTTCCAGTGGGACGACGCCTTCCTGCTGGAGGACCAGCTCACCGAGGACGAGCGCCTGATCCGCGACACGGCCCGCGCCTATGCGCAGGAAAAGCTGCTGCCGCGCGTGATCGAGGCCTATGCGGAGGAGAAGACGGACCGGTCCATCTTCTCCGAGATGGGCGAGCTCGGCCTGCTCGGCGTCACCCTGCCGGAGGACTATGGCTGCGCCGGCGCGAACTATGTCTCGTACGGGCTGGTGGCGCGCGAGGTGGAGCGCATCGACTCCGGCTACCGCTCGATGATGTCCGTGCAGTCCTCGCTCGTCATGTACCCGATCTACGCCTATGGCGACGAGACGCAGCGCAGGAAATACCTGCCGAAGCTCGCTTCCGGCGAGTGGGTGGGCTGCTTCGGGCTCACGGAGCCCGACGCCGGGTCCGACCCCGCGGGGATGAAGACCCGCGCCGAGAAGGTGGCCGACGGCTACCGCCTCACCGGCTCGAAGATGTGGATCTCCAACTCGCCCATCGCCGACGTCTTCGTCGTCTGGGCGAAGTCCGCGGCGCACGACAACCAGATCCGCGGCTTCGTGCTGGAGAAGGGCATGAAGGGGCTCTCCTCTCCCAAGATCGGCGGCAAGCTGAGCCTGCGCGCCTCCATCACCGGCGAGATCGTGATGGACGGCGTCGTGGTGCCCGAGGAGAACCTGCTGCCCAACGTGTCGGGCCTCAAGGGCCCCTTCGGCTGCCTCAACCGCGCGCGCTACGGCATTTCCTGGGGCGTGCTGGGCGCTGCCGAGGATTGCTGGCACCGCGCCCGGCAATACACGCTCGACCGCAAGCAGTTCGGCCGGCCGCTCGCCGCCACGCAGCTCGTGCAGAAGAAGCTCGCGGACATGCAGACCGAGATCACGCTGGGCCTGCAGGCCTCGCTGCGCGTCGGCCGGCTCTTCGACGAGGGCAAGGTGGCGCCCGAGATGATCTCGCTGGTCAAGCGCAACAATTGCGGCAAGGCCCTCGACATCGCGCGCGTCGCCCGCGACATGCACGGCGGCAACGGCATCCAGCAGGAATACATGGTGATGCGCCACGCCGCGAACCTCGAGACGGTGAACACCTACGAGGGCACGCACGACGTGCACGCGCTCATCCTGGGCCGGGCACAGACGGGACTGCAGGCATTTTTCTAGGTCCCGAAGGCCATGAGGCCCGAAATGAAGTCGATCCGGACCCCCGTCTTGGGCTACTCTGCGGCTTCCGCAGGCTTCTCGGGAGAGGCCGCGGGGGCGTCGTCGGGCTTGGGCTTGTGCACGAGCTTGCCGTCCAGCCATGAGAGCAGGACGGAGTCCAGGACCGTTTGCCAGCTCGGGACTGCCTGCAGGCGCGCGGCGACGTCCGGCGACAGCCAGACATCGTCTAGCTTCACTTTCGGCTCTCCAGTGCGCGACTTACCGGGCCTGATCAGCTTACCATCGTCGTACAGGTCGGCGCGCTCGAAAAAGCCGTCATCGAGCTCCGGCGCCTCATCCGGATCGACCCAAGCGTTGTCGGTATCGGGCTCTTTCCCTGTCATTGGCATGCCTCATCGAAATGATCCGCCGCACGTCATGGCGGCGTGTCCAAATCACGATCGCCATTCTGCCGCGAAGCAATCCCACCGTTTGGTATCGCTCTTCCCCGTAGTCCTTGCGCAGGTCTCTTGCGGTATACGTAAGACCGCCGAAGACCTCGACCGCATCTTCAAAGTCGACACCGCGCTCGCGAAGCGTGGCTTCCCGTTTGGCGGGATCATACTCGATCAACATCGGAAAAGAGCGTCTGAAATCAACTGGCGCAATGCAGCGCAGGCAAGCATGACGGAGCAGGGCTGGCAAGCGGCCGGCCTGTCGAGGATCCGCTCATGACCGTTCCCCCCCTTCACGGCCTGCGCGTGCTCGAGCTCGCGCGCATCCTGGCCGGCCCCTGGGTCGGCCAGACGCTGGCCGATCTCGGGGCCGACGTCGTCAAGGTCGAGCGGCCGGGCGGCGGGGATGACACCCGGACCTGGGGGCCGCCCTTCGTGCAGGGGGCGGACGGCGAGCCGCTTTCGGCGGCCTATTTCCATGCCTGCAACCGCGGCAAGCGCTCCATCGCCGTCGACTTCGAGGCTCCCGAGGGCCAGGCGATCGTGCGGCGGCTCGCGCTGCACGCCGACGTGGTGATCGAGAATTTCAAGGTGGGCGGGCTGAAGAAGTACGGGCTCGACCACGAGAGCCTGCGTGCGCTGAACCCGCGGCTCGTCACCTGCTCCATCACGGGCTTCGGGCAGGATGGGCCCTATGCCGAGCGGGCGGGCTATGACTTCATGATCCAGGCCATGGGCGGGATCATGTCGGTGACGGGCGAACGGGGCGGCGAGCCGCAGAAGGTCGGCGTCGCCGTCTCCGACATCTTCACCGGCGTCTACGGCGTGGTCGGCATTCTCGCCGCCTTGCGCCGGCGCGACGAGACGGGCGAGGGCGGGCATGTCGACATGTCGCTCTTCGACACGACGGTCTCCATCCTCGCCAACCAGGCCATGAACTACTTCATCGGCGGGCGGGCGCCCACCCGCATGGGCAATGCGCACCCCAACCTCGTGCCCTACCAGGTCTTCCCGGTGGCGGACGGCCACCTCGTGATCGCCACGGGCAATGACGGCCAGTTCCGCAGGCTTTGCGCCCTCCTGGACCTGCCGGCTTTGGCCGATGCGCCGGACCATGCGACGATGGCGCTCCGCATCGCCAACCGCGACACGCTCTGCGCCACGATCGCCGAGCGCACCAAGTCCTGGCGACGCGACGAATTGCTGGCCGCGCTCGAGGCCAAAGGGATCCCAGCCGGCCCGATCAACACCGTGGCCGACGTCTTCGACGACCCGCAGGTCGCATGGCGCGGCATGAAGGTGGAGCTCGACGCCCCGCACGTCGCCGGCGGAAAGCTGCCCAACGTCCGCTCGCCGCTGATGCTGGACGGCGAGGCCCAGGTCTCCCGTCGCCCGCCGCCTCGCGTTGGCGAGCACTCCGCCGAGGTGCTGGGCGATCCAGCATGGGGCGGGATGTAAGAAGCCGCCGCTCGCCCGCCACTTGCTTCGCCGAGACCCCAAGGACCGCCCCATGACCGCACCCACGCCCCGCACCGGCGGGCAGCTCATCGTCGATTGCCTTGCGGCGCAGGGGGTCGAGCACGTGTTCTGCGTGCCGGGCGAAAGCTATCTCGCAGTGCTCGATGCGCTGCACGATGCGTCGATCGGCGTCACGGTCTGCCGGCAGGAAGCCGGCGCGACCTTCATGGCCGACGCGACCGCGCGGCTCACGGGCCGGCCCGGCGTCGCCATGGTGACGCGCGGGCCGGGCGCCACCAACGCGGCGCACGGCATCCATGTCGCAGAGCACGATTCCGTGCCGCTGGTCCTCTTCGTCGGCCATGTCGAGCGCGGCGTGCGCGGGCGCGGCGCGTGGCAGGAGCTCGACTACCGCGCGGTGTTCGGCTCCATGGCCAAGTGGGTCGTCGAGATCGACGAGGCCGCGCGCATCCCAGAACTCGTCTCGCGGGCCTTCCACGTGGCGATGCAGGGCCGGCCGGGACCCGTGGTCATCGCGCTGCCCGAGGACATGCTGCTGGAGAGCGCCTCCGTCGCGGCCGGGCCACGCGTCGAGCCCGTCGAGACCTGGCCGGGCCTGACGCAGATGGCGGAGCTACAGAAGCGGCTCTGGGCGGCGGAGCGGCCCATGCTCGTGCTGGGGGGCTCGGGCTGGTCGGAAACGGCCTGCGCCCGCGTTCGCCGCTTCGCCGAGCGTTTCGACCTGCCTGTCGCGACATCCTTCCGCCGCGCCATGCTCTTCCCCGGCGACCACCCCAACTATGCCGGCGAGATCGGACTCGGGCCCAACCCGAAGCTGAAGGCGCGGCTGGAGGCCGCCGACCTCGTCATCGTCGCCGGCGGCCGGATGTCCGAGGTGCCCTCGCAGGCCTACACGCTCTTCGACGTGCCGAGCCCGCGCCAGACGCTCGTCCACATTCACGCGGATGCCGAGGAACTCGGGCGGGTCTACCACCCCGCGCTCGGCATCAACGCCACGCCCGGCGCCTTCGCCGCCGCCCTGGAGACGGTGCAGCCGCCGGTCGAGATCCGCTGGAGCGAGGCGACGCGGCAGGCGCGCGAGGATTACCTGGCCTGGACCGAGCAGCCGGCCAAGATCGCCGGCCGCTTCCAGTATGGCGAGGCCATGGCCTGGCTGCGCAACCGCCTGCCGGAAGACGCCATCGTCACCAACGGCGCGGGCAACTACGCGATCTGGGTGGGCCGCTACATGCGCTTCCGCCGCTTCGCCACGCAGCTCGCGCCGGTCTCCGGCTCGATGGGCTATGGCCTGCCGGCGGCCGTGGGCGCCAAGCGGCAGTTCCCCGAGCGCATGGTGGTCTGCTTCGCGGGCGACGGCTGCTTCCTGATGAACGGGCAGGAATTCGCCACGGCCGTGCAGTACGACCTCCCCATCGTCGTCGTCGTCGTCGACAACGGCATGTACGGCACCATCCGCATGCATCAGGAGCGCGAATATCCCGGCCGCGTCTCGGCCACGCGGCTGAAGAACCCGGACTTCGCGGCCTACGCCACGGCCTTCGGCGGTCACGGCGAGCGGGTGGAGACCACCGAGGACTTCGCACCCGCCTTCGAGCGCGCCGTGGCCTCGGGCAAGCCCGCCATCCTCCACGTGCTGATCGACCCCGAGGCCATCACCCCGGCCACGACGCTGACCAAGATCCGCGAGGCTGCGGAGAAGAAGGGCTGAGCGTCTCGCTCACGCCCTGCGCGCGAGCGGGACGGCGGGCGTCTCTCCCTCCGGCAGGAAGAGCCCCCGCGCGGCCTTCACCTCGCGCACCAGGAAATCCACCGTGGCGCGGACGCGGGCGACGTCCTTCAGCTCGGCGTGGACGATCAGCCAGAAGGTTCGCGTGAGCTCGACGACGCCCGGCAGCACCGGAACGAGGTCGGGGCGGCGGGCGGCCATGAAGTGAGGCAGCACGCCGATGCCGGCGCCCGCGAGCACGGCCTCGCGCTGGGCGACGAGGCTCGAGGACTGCAGCTTGGGCCTGAGCCCCTTGGCGATCTCGTCGAAATAGTCGAGCTCGGGCATGAAGATGAGGTCGTCGATATAGCCCACCATGGCGTGGTGGTGCAGGTCCTCCGCCGAGGTCACCGGCTCGTTGCCGGCGAGGTAGGCGGGGCTCGCATAGAGCCCCAGGCGGTAGTCGGTGAGCTTGCGGGCGACGATCTTGCCTTCCTTCGGCGGGGCAAGGCCGATGGCGATGTCCGCCTCGCGCTTGGAGAGCGAGAGCAGGCGCGGCATGACGACGAGCTGGATCTCCAGCTCGGGATAGCGCTCGACAAGGCCCGTCAGCCGGGGCGACAGGAAGGTCGTGCCGAAGCCGTCGGGCGCGCCGACGCGCACCGTGCCGGAGAGGGCGAGGTCGGCCCCGCCTATGTCGCTGGAGGCGGCGAGCGCGGCGCTCTCGATCGTCTCTGCCGCTGCGACCAGCCGCTCGCCGTGCGGGGTCAGGGTGTAGCCCTGGGGCCGGCGCTCGAAGAGGGTCGCCTTCAGCGCCTCCTCCAGCGACGTGATGCGGCGGCTGACCGTCGCGTGGTCGGCGCCGAGCCTTCGCGCGGCGACGGTGAGGCGGCCCGCGCGCGCCACGGCGAGAAAGAAGCGCAGGTCGTCCCAGTCGAAGCGGCTCACGGCACCCCCCCTCCGGTCCATATGCGCCTTGTCGCACCGGACACCGCCGAAAAGTCCCATGGCCGTGCATAGATGGCAATGGTACTCATGTCCGAGACGGAGGCTCGAACGGCTTCCGGAGGACACGCCCACGGCTCGCGCATGACAGCCTTCGACCTCGGCGAAGACCAGACCGCCATCCGCGACATGGCGCGCGCCTTCGCGCAGGAGAAACTCGCGCCCTTCGCGGTCGAGTGGGACCAGGCCAAGCACTTCCCGGTCGATACGCTCCGCGAGGCCGCGGCGCTTGGCATGGGCGGGGTCTATGTCCGCGAGGACGTCGGCGGGTCGGGACTGGGGCGGCTCGACGCGGCCGTGATCTTCGAGGCGCTGGCGACGGGCTGCCCGACCATCTCGGCCTTCCTGTCGATCCACAACATGGCCGCCTGGATGATCGACAGCTTCGGCTCGCAGGAGCAGCGCGAGCGCTTCCTGCCCAGGCTCACCAGCATGGCCACCATCGCGAGCTATTGCCTGACGGAGCCGGGCGCGGGCTCCGACGCGGCGGCGCTGCGCACGCGGGCCCGGCTCGACGGCGATCACTACGTGCTCGACGGGGTGAAGCAGTTCATCTCCGGCGCTGGCGTCTCGGACGTCTATGTGACGATGGTGCGCACCGGGGGCGAGGGAGCAGGCGGCGTCTCCACGCTGGTGATCGACAAGGACACGCCCGGCCTCTCCTTCGGGGCCGAGGAGAAGAAGATGGGCTGGAACGCCCAGCCGACCCGGCAGGTGATCTTCGAGGGCGCGCGCGTGCCGGTCGCCAACAGGCTGGGGCCGGAGGGCATCGGCTTCCGAATCGCCATGGCGGGGCTCGATGGCGGGCGGCTCAACATCGCCGCCTGCTCGCTGGGCGGCGCGCAGGCGGCGCTCGACAAGGCGCTCGCCTATGCCGGAGAGCGCAAGGCCTTCGGCCGTAATCTCTCGGATTTCCAGGCCCTGCAGTTCCGCCTGGCGGACATGGCGACCGAGCTCGAGGCGGCCCGCACGTTCCTGTGGCGCGCCGCCTCCGCGCTCGACGCCAAGGCCGCCGATGCGACGAAGCTCTGCGCCATGGCCAAGCGCTTCTGCACGGATGCCGGTTTCGAGGTCGCCAACCAGGCCCTGCAGCTGCATGGCGGCTATGGCTACCTCGCGGATTACGGGATCGAGAAGATCGTGCGCGACCTCAGGGTCCACCAGATCCTGGAAGGCACCAACGAGATCATGCGCGTGATCATCGCCCGCGCGCTGATCGGTCGGGGACAGGGCAGCGGGCTCTGACCGACCGGAGCATGGACCAGCGTCACAGGGAGAGAGCGTCATGAGCACCATCGGCTTCATCGGCCTCGGCAACATGGGCGGCCCCATGGCCGCCAACCTCGTGAAGGCTGGCCATCGCGTGCTCGGCTACGACCTCGTCGCCGAGAACGTTGCGGCGGCGGTCGCGGCGGGCGTGGGCTCATGCCCCTCGGCGCGAGCCGCCGTCGAGGGCGCGGACGTGATCGTCACCATGCTGCCGGCCGGGCGGCACGTGCTCGGCGTCTGGGAGGACGTGCTCGGCGTCGCCAAGCCGGGCGCGCTCCTCGTCGACAGCTCCACCATCGACGTCGAGAGCGCCCGCAAAGCGCATGGACTCGCGAGCGCGAAGGGCCTGGCGTCGCTCGACGCGCCGGTCTCGGGCGGCGTCGGCGGCGCGAAGGCGGGCACGCTCACCTTCATGTGCGGCGGCGCGGAACAGGCCTTCGCTGCCGGCAGGCCCGTGCTGGAAGCCATGGGCAAGAAGATCGTGCATTGCGGGGAGGCCGGCGCGGGCCAGGCGGCAAAGATCTGCAACAACATGATCCTCGGCATCTCCATGATCGGGGTCTGCGAGGCCTTCGTGCTGGCCGAGAAGCTCGGCCTGTCGCACCAGGCCTTGTTCGACGTGGCCTCGACCTCGTCCGGGCAGTGCTGGTCGCTCACCTCCTATTGCCCGGTGCCGGGGCCGGTGCCGGCAAGCCCGGCCAATAGCGGCTATGCGCCGGGCTTCGCGGCGGCGCTGATGCTGAAGGACCTGCGCCTGTCGCAGGAGGCCGCCACGGCGGCCGGCGCCCATACGGCGCTGGGCCGCCACGCGGCGGAGCTTTATGAGGCTTTCTCGGAGGCCGGCTTCGGCGGCAAGGACTTCTCCGGCATCATCGAGGCGATCCGCCGGGCGGGCTGAGGCGCGGCCCTCTTTCCGGTTGTCGGATCGCGCGCGACGGCGTTCAATCCCGCCGCGCCGACGATGTCGTCCCGGGAAGAGGGCGAGGCGGCGCCGCGCAAGCCAGGGAGCCGCCATGACCTTCGTCCTCGCCATCGACCAGGGCACCACCTCGTCGCGCGCCATCCTGTTCGACGGCGACGCCGCCATCGTCGCCGTGGCGCAGCAGGAATTCCCGCAGCACTTCCCCGCCTCCGGCTGGGTGGAGCACGAGCCTGAGGACCTCTGGACGACGACGCTCGCCGTCTCCCGCGAGGTGCTGCGCACCGCCGGGATTGCGGCGAAGGACATCGCGGCCATCGGCATCACCAACCAGCGCGAGACGACGGTGGTCTGGGACCGCGCCACGGGCCAGGCGATCCACCGCGCCATTGTCTGGCAGGACCGCCGCACGGCCGAGACCTGCGCCCGGCTGAAGGCTGACGGGGCCGAGGATCTCGTCAGCGCCCGCACGGGCCTGCTGCTCGACCCCTATTTCTCCGGCACCAAGATCGCCTGGATGCTCGACCACGTGCCGGGCGCCCGCGCCCGGGCCGAGCGCGGCGAGCTCGCCTTCGGCACGGTAGATTCCTGGCTGCTCTGGAAGCTCACGGGCGGCGCGGTGCACGCGACCGACGCCACCAACGCCTCGCGCACCCTCCTCTACGACATTCACAAGGGCGCCTGGGACGACGAGCTGCTTCGCCTCGTCGGCGTGCCGCGCTCCATGTTGCCGGAGGTCAGGGATTGCTCGGCCGAGTTCGGAACGAGCCTGCCCGAGCTCTTCGGCGGGCCGATTGCCATCCGCGGCATCGCCGGGGACCAGCAGGCGGCCACCGTGGGGCAGGCCTGCTTTCGCCCGGGCATGCTGAAATCGACCTACGGCACGGGCTGCTTCGCGCTCATCAACACCGGCGAGACGGCCGTGCGCTCGCGCAACAAGTTGCTCACGACCGTGGCCTACCAGCTCGCCGGCAAGCGCACCTATGCGCTGGAGGGCTCGATCTTCATCGCCGGGGCGGCGGTGCAATGGCTGCGCGACGGGCTGGGCATCGTGACGTCCGCCGCCGAGACGGGCCCGCTCGCCATGCAGGCGGACCCGACCCAGCACGTCTACCTCGTGCCGGCCTTCGTCGGCATGGGCGCGCCCTACTGGGACGCGGAATGCCGGGGTGCGATGTTCGGCCTGACGCGCGGCACGGGCCCGCGCGAGATCGCGCAGGCGGCGCTCGAGGCAGTCTGCTACCAGACCTACGACCTGCTCTCGGCCATGCAGGCCGACTGGACCGACAGCGAAGGCGCGGAGACGGTCTTGCGCGTCGACGGCGGCATGGTCGCCTCGGACTGGACCATGCAGCGCCTGGCCGACATCCTCGCTGCGCCGGTCGACCGGCCGGTGGTGAAGGAGACGACCGCGCTCGGAGCGGCCTACCTGGCGGGCCTGCAGGCCGGTGTATTCCCGGAGCCCGAGCGCTTCGCCGACGCCTGGCGGCTCGACCGCCGTTTCATGCCGCAGCTCGCCGAGGCGGAACGTGCGGCCAAGGTGGCGGGCTGGAAGGATGCCGTGGCGCGCACGCTGACCCGCCGCTGAGGGCCTTGCTGCAGCGCAGAAGAGACGCGAGTGTGGCGCAGGCCCTACAGCGGGAGCCGATTCGCGCCTTTATGGTGACGGGTCGTACAGGTGGGGGTCCGGTCCCCGCCGAAAGGCCTCGATGACGCCCCGCGCCCGCCCCACCGCCAACGTCGCCGTCGACGCAGCCGGCCTGCTGCGCAGGGTGGGCTTCCTGCTGCTCGTGGTGGCGGCCCCGGTCTTCGGGCTGGTGTCGCGACGCGGCGTGGTCATCGCCGTCCCGATGGGCATGGCGCTGATGCTGATGGCCACGCTGGTCGAGACGGAGGGCCGAGAGCCGGCGCGCAAAGCCTGGCAGGCGCTCACGAGCGTGGCGGGCGGGCTCGCCGTCTTCCTGCTCTTCTGGGCCGCCTTGTCCCTGCTCTGGACCCCCTTCCCGGGCGAGGCGATGGAACGCGTGGCCAACCTGTCGGGGATCGGCCTGATGGGCCTGCTGGCGGCCTGCTCGGTGCCCGAGCGGATGCGCGCCTCCAACCTCTACCTGCTGCCGGTCGGCATGGGCTTGGTCGCGCTGCTGGCCATCGGCGTCGAGTTGCGAGGCACCTTCTCGCCGCTGGCGCGCCTGCCCGACATCGACCAGTCGCTGCTTGAGCGCGGATTGCTGCTCCTCGTGCTCCTCGCGCCCGCCGCGGTGAGCTGGCTGATCTCGCGCGAAAGATTGCTCTCGGCCTTCCTGCTGGTGGCGGCGGTCACCGCGGCCCTGGTGATCGGGCAGGCCTTTGCCGCGCTGATCGCGCTTGCCATCGGCGCCGTCGTCTTCGCGCTGGCCACCATCGTGCCTGCGGCCGGGCGCTGGTTCTGCCTCGTCGTGATCCCCGGGCTCGTCCTGCTGGCTCCCGCCATTCCCTTCGTGATGCGGCCACTCAGCAAGCTCGTCTTCGGCATCACGCATCCCAAGGTGGAAACGATCCGAACCTGGGGCCGGGTGGTGACCGACGATCCCGTGCGCCTGATCACGGGCCACGGCCTGGACACGGCGCTGCGCGCCCGCCTTGCCGGCCTCGTGCCGATCCAGGCGCCGAGCGGGCTGCTCTTCGAGGTCTGGTTCGAGCTGGGTTTCCTGGGGGCGATCGCGCTGGCCCTGCTGCTGGCCCGCGGGGTCCTGGGCAGCGCACGGCTGCATCCCGGCGCCGCGCCTGGCGCGCTGATGACGCTGGCCGTCGCCTTCTCCCTCGCCGTGATGGGGCAAGGCGCGGCGCAGGCCTGGTGGCTCATGGGCCTCGCCGTCGCAGCCGTCGCCGTGTTGGCCGTCGACCACGGCCAGTACCGGACGACCCGGCCGCGGAGCCGGGATCTGAGGCGGTAGGCAGCCGCGAGGATGGATTGATTGGTCAATTCGCTCCCCGCAATGGCGGGGAGCGGCGCTATTCCGCCGCCTGCCCCGCCGCGACGGCCTCGGCCGCGGTCTCGGCGGCGTCGACGGTCTTGAGCGCCTCGGGCTGGGGCATCGAGATGATGTTGTAGCCGGAATCCACGTAGTGGATCTCGCCCGTCACGCCCGTCGACAGATCGGAGAGCAGGTAGAGCCCGGAGCCGCCGATCTCCTCGATCGTCACGGTGCGGCGCAGGGGTGCGTGGCGCTTCTGGTAGTTGAACATCAGCCGCGCGTCGGCGATGCCGGCCCCTGCCAGCGTGCGCACGGGGCCCGCCGAGATGGCGTTCACGCGGATGTTCTGCGCGCCGTAGTCGGAAGCGAGGTAGCGCACCGAGGCCTCGAGCGCGGCCTTGGCGACGCCCATCACGTTGTAGTTCGGCATGACACGGGTGGAGCCGCCATAGGTCAGCGTCACCATGCTGCCGCCCTCGGTCATCAGCGCCGCGGCGCGCCTGGCGACCTCCGTGAAGGAGAAGCAGGAGATCACCATCGTGCGGGTGAAGTTATCTCGCGTGGTGTCCGCGTAGCGCCCCTTGAGCTCGTTCTTGTCGGAGAAGGCGATGGCGTGGACGAGGAAGTCCAGCGAGCCCCACTGCTCTCTCAGCGCCGCGAAAACGGCGTCGACCGAGGCGAGGTCCTCGACGTCGCAGGGCAGCAGCAGGGAGGATCCGACGCTCGCGGCCAGGGGCTCGACGCGCTTCTTCAGCGACTCGCCCTGGTAGGTGAAGGCGAGCTCGGCCCCGTGCTGCGCCAGCGTCTTGGCGATGCCCCAGGCGATCGAATGGTCGTTGGCGACGCCCATGACGAGGCCGCGCTTGCCCGACATGATCGAGGACATGGGATCTCCTGCTGACGGGCGCCCGAGGCGCCGGGGACGGGCGAAGCCGCTCAGGCGTCGACGTGCTTGAACACGATGGTGGCGTTGGTGCCGCCGAAGCCGAAGGAGTTGGAGAGCACCGCGCCGAGGCGGGCATCGTCGATGCGCTTGCGCACGATCGGCATGTCCGCGAAGTCGGGATCGAGCTCCTCGATGTTGGCGCTCTCGCAGATGAAGCCGTTGTTCATCATCAGGAGCGAGTAGATCGCCTCCTGAACGCCCGTGGCGCCCAGCGAGTGGCCGGTGAGCGACTTCGTCGCCGAGATGGGCGGGCACTTGTCGCCGCTGCCGAAGACCTCGCGGATCGCCTCGATCTCCTTGAGGTCGCCGACGGGCGTCGAGGTGGCGTGCGGGTTGATGTAGTCGATCCTGGTCTTCACGCCTGCGAGCGCCTGGCGCATGCAGCGGATGGCGCCCTCGCCGGAGGGAGCCACCATGTCGTAGCCGTCGGAGGTCGCGCCGTAGCCGGCGATTTCCCCGTAGATGCGGGCGCCGCGCGCCTTGGCGTGCTCCAGCTCCTCGAGCACCAGCACGCCCGCGCCGCCGGCGATGACGAAGCCGTCGCGGTTCTTGTCATAGGCCCGCGAGGCCACGGCCGGGGTCTCGTTGAACTTGGTGGACATCGCCCCCATGGCGTCGAAGAGCACGGAAAGCGTCCAGTCGAGCTCCTCGCAGCCGCCGGCGAACATGACGTCCTGCTTGCCGTACTGGATCATCTCGTAGGCGTTGCCGATGCAATGGTTCGACGTCGCGCAGGCCGAGGAGATCGAGTAGTTCACGCCCTTGATCTTGAACCAGGTGGCGAGCGTCGCCGAGGCGGTGGAGGACATGGCCTTGGGCACCGCGAAGGGGCCGACGCGCTTGGGGCCCTTGGTGCGGGCGATATCGGCGGATTCCACGATCGTGCGCGCCGAGGGACCGCCCGAGCCCATGATGATGCCCGTGCGCTCGTTGCTGATGTCGCGCTCGTCGAGCCCGGCGTCGCGGATCGCCTGGTCCATGGCGACGTGGTTCCAGGCCGTGCCGGTGGCGTGGAAGCGCATGGCGCGGCGGTCGACGATCTCGGACGGGTCGAGCGTCGGCGCGCCGTGCACCTGGCAACGGAATCCGAGCTCGGCATATTTGTCGGCGCGCACCACGCCCGAGCGGGCTTCGCGCAGCGAGGCCAGCACTTCCTGGGTGTTGTTGCCGATCGACGAGACGATACCCATGCCGGTGACGACGACGCGTCTCATGGACCGCTCTCCTTCCGTTTCGTCATGCGGAGCAGGCCCCACCCGCCCCTTGAAGACTGTGATGTCAGGCCGCCTGCGTCTTGAACAGGCCGACCCGCAGGTCCTTGGCCTCGTAGATGCGCCTTCCGTCCGCCTCGAGCCATCCATCGGCGATGCCGAGGACCAGCTTGGAGCGGAAGACGCGCTTGAGGTCGACGCCGTAGACGACCTGCTTGACGCTGGGCAGGACCTGGTCGGCGAACTTGACCTCGCCGACGCCGAGCGCCCGGCCGCGGCCCTCGGCCCCGAGCCAGCCCAGGAAGAAGCCGCAGAGCTGCCATAGCGCGTCCAGGCCGAGGCAGCCCGGCATCACCGGGTCGCCCTTGAAATGGCAGGGAAAAAACCACAGGTCCGGACGGATGGCGAGCTCAGCCCGCACCAGGCCCTTGCCGTGTGGCCCGCCCGTCTCGCTGATCTCTGCGATGCGGTCGAACATCAGCATGGGCGGCAGCGGCAGCTGCGCGTTGCCAGGGCCGAACATCTCGCCCCGGCCGCAGGCCAGGAGATCCTCATATTCGTAGCTCGAGCGCTGCTCCATCACCCCGGACCGCCTCCGACCCCATTCTGCCGCCGGCCTCATGGCCGCTGCGGCCCCAACGCCGCACGCCGGCATCGGTCGCCCGATCCGGAACGGGCGCGTACTAGCACAGGGGCGGCGGCTTCGAAAGCGGCCGGCCTCACAAATCAACCATGGGCCAATGCTCACCGACCCCACGTATTTCAACGGGTTGCGACGGAAGGTGCGGATCCCTATGATTAAGGACGATTGTGCCCCGGACCGATCGCCGCCCATGCCGAACGTCACGCCCACCGCCAGCCGCCCCGAGCGCGCGTCCCAGACGCCCGAGCGCTCAGCCCTGCGCGCCGGCACGAAAGCGGCCAAGGCTCCGTCCATGCCCAATGGAAACTGGCCGGACCAGAGCGGCTGCCCGGTGCACGACCTCAGGCGCAAGCTTCGCCAGGCGGGCCTGCGCCCGACGCGCCAGCGCGTGGGCCTCGGCTGGCTGCTCTTCGCCAAGGGCGATCGGCACGTCACCGCCGAGGTGCTCTACGACGAGGCGTCCAAGGCCCGCGTGCCCGTCTCGCTGGCGACGATCTACAACACCCTGCACCAGTTCACCGAGGCCGGGCTTCTTCGCGAGGTCGCGGTGGACGGGGCCAAGACCTATTTCGACACGAACGTCAGCGACCACCACCACTTCTTCATCGAAGGCGAGAACGTCCTGCAGGACATTGCAGGCGCTTCGGTGCAGGTGGCCTCGATCCCCGAGCCGCCGGAGGGGATGGAAGTGGCGCGCGTGGACGTGATCGTGCGACTGCGCAAGAAGCGCTGAGCGCGACGGGATCCGGGCTTCAGTCGACCTTCTCGCCGGGATAGGCACCCCAGAGCTTGTCCTGCTGGATCCAGCCGTCGAATCCGCTGCCGACGAGCCGGCACCACGTGCCCGAGCAGGCCTTGAGCGTGCCGAGGACGCCAGGCTGGAGGTTGGCCACGACACCTGACTTTGCGTCCGCCTTCTCGTAGAGCGGCAGCGCGCCCTGCTTGGACCAGGGAGCGACGAGCCCCGTTCGCCGGCCGGACAGCAGGCTGTGCAGCACCCAGCCCTCCGCCCCCTCGGAATCGCGGATGCGCCGCCAGGTCTCGAATTCCGCGGTGATCTCCACCGGCAATCCCGCGCGCTGGAACACCCAGCTGGTGCGGTGATCCTTGGAGGGTCCCTCGCGCAGGTTCACGCGGTCGGACTTGAGGCTCACGAAGCGCGGCACCGGCAGGCCGGAGGCGCTGCCGACCGCGGTGGCCTCGGCGGCCGCGGCCGGCCGGGCGTGGCCGGCGCAGGCCAGAAGGCCGGCGAGCGCGAGAACCCGCCAAGCGCGCCGTCCCGCTGATGTCGCCATGGAGTCCTCGCCGTCTCGTCCAAAAGGCCGTGCCCCCGGCCGTTGTGTTTCGGCGGGGGCCTCGCTAGACAAACGGATGCGGGCGCCGCCGGACCGGGCGACCCGTTCTGGGGCAGGCTGGGTTAACGCGGCGTTCACGCGTCGCCAGCCTGGCGGGCAGCCGGCGGAGCGAAAGGGGGCGAGGGAGATGACCAAGAAGAAGCCGCTTGTCGTCGTCACGCGCAAGCTCCCGGATGTCGTGGAGACGCGCATGCGCGAACTCTTCGACGCCCAGCTCAACGTCACCGACGCGCCGATGACCCAGGCCGCCCTCGTCGAGGCCGTGAAGGCCGCGGACGTGCTGGTGCCCACCGTCACCGACAAGATCGACGCGTCCGTGCTGGCCCAGGCGGGCGACAAGCTGCGGCTCATCGCCAATTTCGGCAATGGCGTCGACAATATCGACGTGCAGTCCGCGCTGTCGCGCGGCATCACCGTCACCAATACGCCGGGCGTCCTCACCGAGGACACGGCGGACATGACGATGGCGCTGATCCTCGCCGTCGCCCGGCGCATCGCCGAGGGCGCGCGGGTGATCCCCGACGAGGCCTGGGCCGGCTGGTCGCCGACCTGGATGCTGGGCCACCGCATCACCGGCAAGAGGCTCGGCATCGTCGGCATGGGCCGCATCGGCCAGGCGCTGGCGCGCCGGGCGCGGGCCTTCGGCCTGCAGGTGCACTATCACAACCGCCGCCGCGTCCCGACCGCGATCGAGGACCAGCTGGAGGCGACCTACTGGGATTCGCTCGACCAGATGCTGGCCCGCATGGACGTCGTGTCGGTCAATTGCCCGCACACGCCGGCGACCTACCACCTGCTCTCGGCGCGGCGGCTGAAGCTCCTGAAGCGCGACGCCATCGTCGTGAACACCGCGCGCGGCGAGATCATCGACGAGAACGCGCTGACCCGGATGCTGGAAGCCGGCGAGATCGCCGGCGCGGGCCTCGACGTGTTCGAGCACGAGCCCGCCGTGTCGCCCCGCCTGCTCAAGCTCGCCCGCCAGCACCGTGCGGTCGTCCTGCCGCACATGGGATCGGCCACGATCGAGGGCCGCATCGACATGGGCGAGAAGGTCATCGTGAACATCAAGACCTTCATGGACGGGCACCGCCCGCCCGACCGCGTCCTGCCCTCGATGCTCTGACGCTTCGGAGCGGGCATCGGCTTTCTGGAGCGCGGGCCTTCCAGCCCGCCCTCTCTTTCCGACGTCGGCCGCAAGAGCGGGGCCGGAGGCCCGCGCTCCCAGGACTCCCCGCGTCAGCCCAGCTTCGCGGCCACCAGCGTCCGGAGCGCCGCGAGATCCTTGACGAATTGCCGGATGCCCTCGGCGAGCTTCTCGGTGGCCATGGCGTCCTCGTTCAGCGCGAAGCGGAAGGCCGCCTCGTGCGTGGGCACCCGGTCCAGCCCCTCGCGGCCGGCCGTCGCGGGGTCGAGCCGGCGCGGCAGATCGCCATGGTCCTTGGCGAGTTGCTCGAGCAAAGCCGGCGCGATGGTGAGTCGGTCGCAGCCCGCGAGCGCCTCAATCTCGCCGGTATTGCGGAACGACGCGCCCATTACCACCGTGCCGTGGCCGTGGCGCTTGTAATAGGCGTAGATGCGCCGCACCGAGAGCACGCCCGGATCGTCCTCCGCCGTGAACTGCCTGCCCTCCGCCTTGACGTGCCAGTCGAGGATGCGGCCGACGAACGGCGAGATCAGGAATACGCCGGCCTCCGCGCAGGCCGCGGCCTGGACGAGCGAGAAGAGCAGGGTGAGGTTGCAGTCGATGCCTTCCTTCTGCAGCGTCTCGGCGGCGCGGATCCCCTCCCAGGTCGAGGCGATCTTCACGAGGATGCGGTCGCGCGAGATGCCGCGCGCCTCGTAGGCCGCGATGACGCCGCGCGCCTTGGCGATGGTGGCCTGCGTGTCGAAGGAGAGGTCCGCGTCGACCTCCGTGGAGACGCGGCCGGGGACGATCTTGCCGAGCTCCGCGCCGAAGCTCACGGCGAGGCGGTCGCAGACCGCCGACGTCACGGCCTCGGGCTTGCCGCCCTGCTTGCGCCCCCAGGCGACGGCCTCGTCGAGCAGCTGCGCATAGGCCGGCATCTGCGCGGCCTTGAGAATCAGCGTCGGGTTCGTCGTGCAGTCCGTCGGCTTGAAGGCGCGGATCGACTCGATGTCGCCGGTATCCGCCACGACTACGGTCATCGACTTCAGGCGGTCGAGCTTCGAGGGGCTTGTCGTCGAAGATCCTGCATCGGTCATGAGCGTCTCCCGAGGGGCATGCGGGCTTGTTGCGCGGTGGCGTGCTTCCTATCATGCCCCTCGCCCGGCCGGAACCGCGACGCGCACAAGTCGGCGGCGCCGGGGCGACACAGCGAGGAGACCACCATGGGGCAGGCCGGCGCAGCGGCGCACCGCACCTTCACGTCGCGTTCGGGCGCGACCCTCACCTTCACGGCCATGGGCTTCGGCACGGCCCCGCTCGGCAACCTCTACAGGGCGATGAGCCAGGACGAGTCCGACGCGACGCTCGAAGCGGCGTGGGAGGTCGGCTGCCGCTACTTCGACACGGCCCCGCTCTACGGCCTCGGCCTTTCGGAGACCCGGCTGAACCCTTTTCTGCGCTCGAAGCGGCCGGAGCGGCCGATCCTCTCCACCAAGGTCGGTCGTATCCTGCAAGTGTGCGACCCCGCCGAGCGGACCGGGCAGGGCAAGTTCTTCGACGTGCCCGCCCGAAAGGAGCTCTACGACTATTCCTATGACGGCGTGATGCGCTCGCTGGAGCACTCCTTCGAGCGGCTGGGCGTCGACGAGATCGACATCCTGTTCTGCCACGACGTCGACGTCTTCACGCACGGCTCCAAGGAGGCCTCGGACAGGCGCATCCGCGAGTTCATGGAGGGCGGCTACAAGGCGCTGGTGAAACTGCGCGACAGCGGCGTGGTGAAGGCCATCGGCGCCGGCATCAACGAGTGGCAGGTGGCGGAGACCCTGGCGCGCGCCGGCGACTTCGACCTCTTCCTGCTGGCCGGCCGCTACACGCTGCTGGAACAGGAAGCGCTGACCAGCTTCCTCCCGTACTGCGTCGAGAAGAACATGGGGATCGCGCTGGGCGGTCCCTACAATTCCGGCATCCTCGCCACCGGTCCGAAGCCGGGCGCCTTCTACAACTACGACCCCGCGCCGCCCGCCATCCTGGAGCGCGTGGGGCGCATCCAGAAGGTCTGCGAGGCGCACGGCGTTGCGCTCGCCGAGGCGGCGCTCGCCTTTCCGCTCGCCCATCCCGCCGTGGTGAGCGTGATCCCCGGCGGGCAGCGGCCGGAAGAGGTGCGCCGCAATGCCGCCAACCTGCAGGTGAAGATTCCCTCTTCGCTCTGGTCCGACCTGAAGACCGAAGGCCTGCTGCGGGCGGACGCGCCCGTGCCGGGATGAGGCTGTCCGGAAGGTGAGCCGGCCATGGTGCTGCGCGTCGACGCCCACCAGCATTTCTGGAACCCGGCCCGGGGCGACTATGGCTGGCTGACGCCCGAGCGGATGCGGCTGCACCGCGCTTTCGGCCCGAAGGAGCTGCGGCCCCTGCTCACGGCGGCGGGCTTCCAGGGCACTGTCGTCATCCAGGCAGCGCCCACCGTGGCGGAGACGGAGTACCTGCTCGGCATCGCCGACGCCTGCGACGAAGTGCTCGGCGTGGTCGGCTGGGTGGACTTCGAGAACCCCGAGCACCTGCACGAGCTGGACCGCATCGCCCGCCATCCCCTGCTCAAGGGGATCAGGCCGATGATCCAGGACATCGCCGAGACCGGCTGGATGCTGCGGCCGGAGCTCGCCTGGGCCTTCAGGGCCATGATCGCCCACGACCTCGCCTTCGACGCCCTCGTGCAGCCGCGCCATCTCCAGACGCTGCTCGCGCTCCTGCACCGCCATCCGGGCTTGCGGGCCGTCATCGACCATGCCGGCAAGCCCGAGGTGACGGGCGGGCTCGACCCCGCCTGGGCCGGGGCGATGGCCGCACTGGCGCGTGAAACCTCGGCCCTCGTCAAGCTTTCGGGCCTCGTGACGCAGGCGGGGCCGGGCTGGGAGGTCGACGACCTGCAGCCCATCGTCGACCACCTGCTCGAGACCTTCGGCCCCGGGCGCATCCTCTTCGGCTCGGACTGGCCGGTCCTGACGCTGCGCTCCGAGTACCAGCGCTGGGTCGACGCCGCCGAGGAGCTCACCGAGGCCTGCGCAGCCGGCGAGCGCCTGGCGCTCTTCGGCGGCAACGCCGTGGAGTTCTACCGGCTGTCGCCGCCCTGAGGCGGCAAGCTGCTGGCAGGGCTGCGCATTCACGCACCGGCCGGACTGGCCCGGTGCAGGTGACAGGGCCGGGGGATCCTGCTACCCCGCTGGCGACCAGTGGGGAGAAGATCCATGAGCATCCAGAGGTTCGGAACCGGCCCGCGCATGAGCGACGCGGTGGTGCACGGCAACACCGTCTATCTCGCCGGACACGTGGCGGGACCCGACACCAAGGGCAAGAGCGTCACCGAGCAGACGCGCGACATCCTCGCCCAGATCGAGGAGACGCTGGCGGAGGCCGGCAGCGACAAGACGAAGATCCTCTCCACCACGATCTACCTCGCGGACATCAAGACCTTCACCGAGATGAATGCGGTGTGGGACGCCTGGGTGGCCCAAGGCCACACGCCGGCCCGCGCCACGGTGGAGGCGAAGCTCGCCGCGCCCGAATACACCGTCGAGATCGTCGTCGTCGCGGCGCGCTGAGGCCGGGAGGGGGGCGTGGCCGAACCCGTCGCCGCCGCGGACGGCGGCACCTTCGACTATGTCGTCGTGGGCGCCGGCTCGGCCGGCTGCGTGCTTGCCAACCGTCTCTCGGCGGATCCGTCCAAGACCGTCCTCGTGCTCGAGGCGGGCGGCATGGACGACTGGATCTGGTACCGCATCCCCGTCGGCTATCTCTTCGCCATCGGCAATCCCCGCGCGGACTGGATGTTCAGGACCGAGCCCCAGCCGGGGCTCGGCGGGCGCGCCATCGCCTATCCGCGCGGCAAGGTGATCGGCGGCTGCTCGGCCATCAACGCCATGATCTACATGCGTGGGCAGGCGGCCGATTATGACGGCTGGCGCCAGCTCGGCCTCGCCGGCTGGGGCTGGGACGACGTGCTGCCCTACTTCATGAAGCACGAGGACCACATCGCCCCGCCGAGCGATGCCCATCGCTCGGGCGGCGAGTGGCGCGTCGAGTATCCGCGCGTGCGCTGGGACATCCTGGACGCCTTCCGGGACGCCGCCGCCGAGGTCGGCATCCCGCCCATCCCCGACTTCAACGGGGGCGACAACGAGGGCGCCTCCTATTTCCAGGTGAACCAGCGCCGCGGCACGCGCTGGAGCACGGCGCGCGGCTTCCTCAAGCCCGTGCTGAACCGGCCCAACCTGCGGCTGGAGACCGGCGTGATGGCCGAGCGCGTGGTGCTGGACGGCGGGAGGGCGGCCGGGCTCGTCTACACGAGAGGCGGACAGCGCGTCCTTGCCAGGGCGAGGGCCGAGGTGATCCTCGCCGCCGGCGCGATCGGCTCGCCGCAGCTCCTGGAGCTCTCCGGCATCGGCGACGGGGAGAGGCTGCGCGCCCTCGGCATTGAAACGCAGCTTCACCGGCCGGGCGTCGGCGAGAACCTCCAGGACCACCTGCAGATCCGGCCGATCTACAAGGTGAGCAACGTCCGCACCCTCAACACCGACTACCGCAACCTCGCCAAGCGCGCCTGGATGGGCGTGGACTATGCCCTGTTCCGGCGCGGCCCGCTGACCATGGCGCCCTCGCAGCTCGGCATGTTCACGCGCTCCTCGACGGACTACGCGACGCCCAACCTGCAGTTCCACATCCAGCCGCTCTCGCTCGACAAGTTCGGCGATCCGCTCCATGCCTTCCCGGCGGTGACGGCCAGCGTCTGCAACCTGCGCCCGGCGAGCCGCGGCTGGGTGCACGCCAAGAGCCCGCGGCCGCAGGATGCACCGGGAATTTTCCCGAACTATCTCGCGGCCGACGAGGACCAGCGCGTCGCGGTGGACGCGCTGAAGCTTGTGCGCCGGCTCGTCGGGGCGAAGGCGCTGGCGCGCTTCCATCCCGAGGAATACAAGCCCGGCGCGCACATGACCTCGCCCGACGATCTCGTGAAGGCGGCGGGCGAGGTAAGCTCCACCATCTTCCATCCCGTGGGCACCGCCCGGATGGGCCGGCCGGACGACGCCATGGCCGTGACGGACGAGCGGCTGCGCGTGATCGGCGTCGGCGGGCTCCGGGTCATCGACGCTTCCGTGATGCCGCGCATCACCTCCGGCAACACGAACTCGCCGACCGTGATGATCGCCGAGAAGGGCGCATCGATGATCCACGAGGATGCACGCTCCGCGTGAGAAGCCGATCCTTTCCGCGTGACTTTGGGCGGGCGCTCGGGAAGAATCCGGCGCATCGGGGGAGGCGGGCATGACTCTGGGCGAGCGGGTGAAGCAGATCCTCATGTCACCTGACGAGGCCTGGCCGCAGATCCGCGCCGAGCCCGCGACCATCGAGAGCCTGTTCAAGGGCTACGTGATGCCGCTCGCGGCGATCCCGGCCGTGGCCGGCTTCATCGGCGGCAGCGTGCTGGGCTACGGGATGATGGGCATGCACTATCGCGTGCCGCTGGTCTCGGGGCTCCTCTCGGCGGCGGTGAGCTACGGCCTGTCGCTCGCGGGCGTCTATATCCTCGCCATGATCATCGACGCGCTGGCCACGACCTTCGCCAGCCGCAAGGACAGCGTGCTCGCCACCAAGCTCGCCGCCTATTCGCACACGGCGAGCTGGGTGGCCGGCGTGTTCCTCGCGATCCCCGGACTGCGCTTCCTCACCATCTTCGGGATCTACGGATTCTACCTGTTCTACAAGGGCCTCGGCCCCGTCATGGGCACGCCGGACGACAAGAGGCTGCCCTATACGCTCGCGGTGGCCGTCTCCGCCATCGTCGTGTTCGTGGTGATCGGCGTGCTGCTGCGATCACTCGTGCCGTTCGGGTGAGGCCATGGGCGCGCTGGTCCTTCCCCTGGACGGTCGCCAGTCCGAGATGGCGGTGGCCATAGCCCGCGGCACGCGCCGCCTGCTGGCGGGCCTCGGCTTCGCCACCGTGACCGAGCTCACCTTCGCGTCTGGACGGCGGGCGGACGTGGTCGGGCTGGGGCCGGACGGAACGCTCTGGGTCGTCGAGGTCAAGTCGAGCATCGCCGACTTCCGCGCCGACCAGAAATGGCGGGACTATCGCGCCTGCTGCGACCGGTTCTCCTTCGCCATTCCCGGCCACGTGCCGGCCGAGATCATGCCGGAGGATGCCGGCCTCATCGTCGCCGACGCCTATGGCGCCGCTCTGCTGCGAGAGGCGCCCGAGCACCGCCTGGCGCCCGCCACGCGCAAGGCGGTCACGCTGCGCTTCGCCCACGCCGCCGCCATGCGCCTGCACGGCCTCGCCGATCCCGAGGCGTCCGCCGGGATGCTCTGAGCCCGCCCTCATTCCGCCACGGCCCTGGCCTTCCGTGCCGCGCCCAAGCCCAGGTCCTCAATGCTCGTCTCCTCCGCCGTCCTCGCGCTCCGCGATATCTTCTCCCCACCCTTCCGCGCGGTGCTGTGGAAGTCGCTCGCCTTGACGGTCGCCCTCCTGGCGCTCGTCTGGGTCGTGCTGACGCGGCTCCTGGACTGGTGGCTGTCCGGCCTGTCCACCGTAGGCAGCCACCCGTGGATCGAGACCTATTCCGTGCTTCTGGCAGGCGTCGGCCTCGTGGTCGGCCTCGGCTACCTGATCCCCGCCGTGTCCATGCTCGTGGCCGGCTTCTTCCTGGACGACGTGGCAGAGCGCGTGGAGCTCGGCGAGTACCCGCAGGACCCGCCCGGCAAGGCGCTGCCGCTCGGCGTCTCCATGGTCGCCTCGGCGCGCTTCGCGCTGACCATGCTGGGCGTGAACCTCGTCGCCCTGCTCTTCCTGTTCGTCCCCGGCGTGAACCTCGTCGCCTTCTTCGTGGCCAACAGCTACCTCCTGGGCCAGGAATACTTCCTGCTGGCCGCCGGGCGGCATCTGCCGCTGGAAGAGGCCCGGGCATTTCGCGCGCGGCACGCGGGCACGGTGATGCTCGGAGGCGCGCTGATCGCGCTGCTGGTTATCGTGCCGATCGCCAACCTGCTGACGCCGCTCTTCGGCACGGCCCTGATGGTGCACGTGTTCAAGCGGCTGAGCCGCCGTATGGCGGCCCCGTCGATCTTCTGACGCGGATCAGGCGAAGGTGCGGCGGTCGAACTGGCCCAGGCGGCGGAATCGATACAGGTAGGACGGCACGATCGCCTCGATCGATTCCGGGGCGATGCCGATGCCCTCGAGCGTGCGGCCTTCGGCCTTCGCCGCGGCGGAGACCACGTTGTCCTGCTCCAGCAGGCGAACTTGGTCGCGCGTGAGCAGGAACTCCTCCGGCAGCAGGCCAAACGTGGCGTATTTCAGTCCCTCCAGCACGCCGGCCTGCAGGCGGGCGACTCCGAAGGGCAGCGGCACGAGCAGCCGGCGGCGGCCCGTCACCTCCAGCACGTATTCGATGAGCGCCCGGAAGGACTTCACCTCCGGGCCGCCGAGCTCATAGGCGACGCCGCCCTTGACGGCGCCGTCGACGCCGCGGGCGATCGCCTCGGCCACGTCGCCCACGAAGACAGGCTGGAAGCGCGTCTCGCCTCCGCCGATGAGCGGCAGCGCGGGCGACATGCGGGCCAGGGCGGCGAAGCGGTTGAAGAAGGAATCCTCCGGCCCGAACACGATGGAAGGCCGCACCACCACCGCGCCGGGAACCGCCGACACGGCGGCGGCCTCGCCCTCGGCCTTGCTGCGGGCATAGAGGGATTCGGAATTGGCATCCGCGCCGATGGCGGACATCTGCACCAGCCGGGTGATCCCCGCCGCGGCCGTCGCCTCCGCCACGGCGCGCGCGCCGTCGGCCTGCACGGCATCAAAGGTCTGCTTGCCATCCTCGGCGAGGATGCCGACGAGGTTGACGACAGCGTCCGCGCCCTCGACGGCGCGGCGCACGGAGTCAGGATAGCGCAGGTTGGCCTGGACCGGGACGACCTGGCCGACATTGCCGAGGGGCTGCAGGAACAGCGCGAGGTCCGGCCGCCGCACAGCCGCCCGCACCCGGTAGCCCCGCTTGGCGAGTGCCCGGACGAGGTGGCGGCCGATGAAACCGGAGCCGCCGAACACGGTGACGAGCTGCTGGGAGGGCGACGTCATGTGGAATGCCTCGCGTGCTGCACTGCGAGGCTCTTAGTCAATCGGCGTGACACTGTACAGTCGGCCAAGAGGCCCATGCAGGCGCCGCGTCCGCGTGCGGGCGATACACCTCCCGGCGAGCCGCTCGGGGACGGCCTGCAGCCGAGGCGGGGTGCGTCAGTCCTGCGGAGGCCTGCGGCGGCGGACGCGGACAGGCACGAGGGCAGGGAGCATGTCGGGCCGCCCCGGGCCATTCTCCCCCGTGGCCCCGCCGATCATCATGATGGCCGTTCCCGCCACCATGCTGCCGAACGTGACCATGAAGCCGCCGGCCAGCAGGATGAAGGCGACCGGCCCGATGTCCGATTCGCTGATCAGGGTGCCGAGCCCGTGCGCGTCGAAGACGACGAGCAGCGCAGCGAAGAGGAGCCCAAGGCCGGAGCCGAGGATCGCGTGCGTCACGACCAGGCGGAGCGCCGGGTTCTGGAGAAAAGGATTGGTGTGTGCGGATCGACGCATCACGATCTCCTTTGCCGATCAGGCATGGTGCGACGTCGGCGCGACGCGCACAAGAAGCAAACGCATGCAGCGGTGCGGTTGTTTCACGCACGGTTGTCGGAATGTTGCAGCCCCGCCCCGCTGCGGCGTTGACAAGCGCCCCTCCCCGCCCCTATGAACCCCGCCGGGCCCAGGTGGCGGAATTGGTAGACGCGCTGGTTTCAGGTACCAGTGGTGAAAGCCGTGGAGGTTCGAGTCCTCTCCTGGGCACCATTATATCCCTATAAGGGTTTGTGATTCTTCTGTTTTCTGCGTAGCTTTGGCGTCGGTCCCACACTTAATCCCACAGTCTTCTTAGACACGGATCAGCGCTCGTGCGCGATGGGTGGTTGAAGGAGGGGCACCGTGGATATTGCCGGTACCACGTTTGGCTTCCTGCTCGGGCCGCCCGGCATTCCTCCTGCCGCGCCGGCCGCGGCCTATAGCGTTATGCCACGATTAAGAGCAACGCGAACAAATGACCCCGAAAAGACCTTCAGCGAGTCCGATTGTGGGTCTGGTCGCTAACGGGCCCCCGCCTTGGCCGGCTACCGTCCGACGGATTGTCTAAACCGGCTGCGGCATCTGCGAAGGACGCGAGGTGGGAGCCCGAAAAGTGCGGAGACTTCGAGGCCGTTGGGCCGAGTTCGCGAATCTTTGTGGCGGTATCATCCCCAGTCTGCGAGCCGAAGCTATCATCTCTGCGGTCGCCAGATGAAAGTGACGGTGCTTCGTCTGCGATCCGCCCGCTAAGGCGCGGCCGGGTACTGATCATCAGCGACCTTTTCGAGCCATTCCACGCTCTTGCCGTCGAGCCGCTCGGCAATGGCCAGGTGGGTCATGCCCGTCGTGGCCGTCGCGCCATGCCAGTGCTTCTCACCGGGCGCGAACCACACGACATCGCCGGGCCTGATCTCTTCGACAGCGCCACCGGCGCGCTGCGCCCAGCCGAGCCCGGACAGGACGATCAGGGTCTGCCCGAGCGGATGGGTGTGCCAGGCGGTCCGGGCGCCGGGCTCGAAGGTCACGATCGCCCCGGCGACGCGGGCCGGGTCGGCGCCCTGGAACGGAGTGTCGAGCCTTACAGAGCCCGTGAAGTACTCGGCAGGTCCCCTGGCGGAGGGCCGGGTTCCGTTACGCGTGATGTCCATGGCTTTGTTCCCCGTTGCGTGAGGAGGGCGGGCCGCATCCTTCACCGGGGATGCGGCTCGACGATGGCGCTGCAGGCTCAGCGGCCGACGCGGGCAGCGAGATGGGCCGGGTACCGGTCACCCTGGACCGGGGTCGACGAGAGGGCCTCGTCGATCTCGAAGAGATCCGCGGGGCTGAGGACGACGTCCACGGCCCCGAGGTTCTCCTCGAGCCGGCGCAGCTTCGTGGTGCCCGGGATCGGCACGATCCAGGGCTTCTGGGCCAGCAGCCAAGCCAATGCGACCTGGGCGGGCGTCACGCCCTTCGACGCTGCGAGCGCGCCGATCGTGTCGACGAGGCCCCGGTTGGCCCTGCGGTTCTCGGCCGAGAAGCGCGGGACGATGTTGCGGAAGTCGCTCTTGTCGAACGACGTGGCGTCGTTGATGGCGCCGGTCAGAAACCCCTTGCCGAGGGGGCTGAACGGCACGAAGCCGATGCCGAGTTCCTCCAGCGTGGGGATGATCTCCGTTTCGGGCTCGCGCCACCAGAGCGAGTATTCGCTCTGCAGCGCCGTGACCGGCTGCACCGCATGGGCACGGCGAATGGTCTGCACGCCGGCTTCCGACAGGCCGAAGTGCTTCACCTTGCCCTCGCGGATCAGGTCCCGCACCGTCCCGGCCACGTCCTCGATCGGCACGTCCGGATCGACGCGGTGCTGGTAGAAGAGATCGATCCGGTCGGTCCGCAGCCGCTTGAGCGCGGCATCCGCGACCTCGCGGATGTGCTCTGGACGGCTGTCCATCCCGCTCTGGCCGCCTTGGTCGTTGAACCTGAATCCGAATTTGGTGGCGATGATCACATGGTCGCGCACGGGCGCGAGCGCCTCGCCAACGACCTCCTCGTTCACGTAGGGGCCATAGGCCTCGGCCGTGTCGAAGAAGGTGACGCCGCGCTCGTGGGCGTCACGGATGAGGGCGACGGCCTCTGTCCTGTCCGTCGCCGGACCGTAGCCGTAGCTGAGGCCCATGCAGCCGAGCCCGAGGGCGGAGACGTCGAGGCCGGAGCGGCCCAGGGTGCGTGTCTTCATGGTGTTTCTCCTGTGGAGCGCTGTGCGGCGTCGATCCCGGGCAGGAGCAGCCGCGTGACGATGAAGCTGAGGATGCCGCCCGCGCCGATGATCCAGCCCATGGGCCAGGGGGTGCCGTCGGCGAAGGCTCCGACCATGCCGGCGCTCACCATGCCCATGAGGTAGTGGGTCGCGCCGACGAGCGCGGAGGCCGCGCCGGCCTGGCGCGGGAAGGCTGCGAGCGCGCCGGCGACCGAATTGGCGACGATGAAGCCTGACATGGACGTGTAGAGCAGCAGCGCGGCGACGAGGCCGGCCAGGCCGCCCCAGCCCGTCCGCGCCGTGAGCATGACGAGGCACCCGCCAATGGCGAGCACGAGCGTGGCCGATCGCAGGATCCGGTCCGCCCCGAAACGGCGGACGAAACGCGCGTTCATCAGGTTCGCGGCGATGATCACGACGATCGCCAGCCCGAAGAGCAGGCCGTAGAGGCGCGGGTCGACGCGGTAGAACTCGATATAGGCGAAGGGCGTGCCCGCGATGTAGGCAAAGATCCCTGCGTAGTAGAATCCACCGGCAAGCGCGTAGCCGACGAGGCGCTTCTCCCTGAGCAGGGCGACGTATCCGGCGACGGCATCGCGCAGCGGCGTTGGGTCCCGGCGGGACGGGGGCAGCGTCTCCGGAATGGTCCGCACCGACAGGAGACCCGCGAGGCCGCTCGCAGCGATGAGCCAGAAGATGCCGCGCCACGACCAGAGCACGAGAATCTGGCCGCCGAGGATGGGCGCGGCGAGCGGCGCCACGGCCATGATGGTGATCAGGGTCGACAGCATCTGGGCCGCGCGGTCGCGGGCATAGAGGTCCCGCACCATGGCGCGCGAGAGGACGGGCCCGACAGAGGCGCCGAACGCCTGGACGATGCGCCAGACCATGAGCTGTATCGCCGAGGTCGACAGGGCGCAGCCGATGGTCGCCAGGACGAAGAGGGCGAGGCCGGCGGCCACCGGCCGCTTTCGGCCCAGGCGGTCACCCAGCGGCCCCCACAGCAGCTGCCCAAGGCTGAAGCCGACGAGGTAACCGGAGATGGTGAACTCCATCTGCCCGGGCGCGGCCTGTAGCGCCTGCGCCATGGCCGGCAGGGCCGGCAGGTACATGTCCGTCGCGATGTTGCCGAAGCCCATCAGCGCGCTCAGCACCACGAGCATGCGCAATGGAACGCGGTCCGGCTGGTCCGCCATCACCTGTGGTTCGGGGGGACCGGCCGCGTTAGCCAGGCTGGAGAGACTGGGGGAGGACATTGGACGAACCCTCGGCGTGAAGACGCTTGTCAGCCCGGCATGGGCAGCGTGCCGGCGAACATCGCGGCGATGACGCCCCCGTCGATCAGGAGGTCGCTCCCCGTCACGAAGCCGGCGTCGGGGCCGAGGAGGTATGATGCCGCCACCGCGATCTCCTCGGGCGGAGCCATGCGGCCGGCCGGCGACGCGGCGATCATCGCCCTGTAGCCGTCGCCGATCGGCGAGTTGAGCTCGTGCTGGGCGAGCGGCGTCGCCACGATGCCGGGGCTGATGCTGTTGACCCGCGCGCCGCGCTTGCCCCACGTAATCGCCTCGGCCTGCACACGAAGATGATTGGCGCGCTTCGCCAGGATGTACGCGACCATCGAGTTCGGCACCGCGTCGCCCTTCAGGAAGGGAAGGTCGAGGAGTTCGTCTGCCGGCGTGAAGCCCAGGGCGTGGTTCTGCTCGGCCGTCAGGGGCGCCATCATGTGGCCGGCCATGCTGGAGATCAGGACCCCGGCGCCGCCGGGCGCGATGATGCGGCCGAACACCTCGAACACGAGGGCCGAGCCGTAGAGGTCGACGGCCAGGACCCGGTCGGGAGGCGCCATGTTGGGCGAGAGTCCCGCCGTGTTGACCACCTGCGCGACGGTGCCCAACGCACCCGCTTTCTCGGCCAATGCCTCGACGGAACCGCGGGACGCCACATCCACGACCTGCGGCTCGACGCGATAGCTGCCGTTGCGGAGGTCGTCGGCGGCTGCAGCGAGGAGCTTCTCGTTGAAATCAGCGAGAAGGATGGTCTTGCCGAAGCCCTGCCTGCGGGCAATGGCCATGCCGATCCCTCCGGCCCCGATCACCACGATCACATCGCTCGCCATGTCGATCTCTCCTCATGCAGGTCTGGAGCGCGGCGTTCTGAGCGCTGCGTCGGACGGGCTGATGGAGACTTAGACCGACGGGCTTCCCGCGATTAGCGGCCCAACGGTGGATGCGCTTATTCGAGCGGCTAATGAATGGGCGAAGTCACGCCCTGGCGCCGCTCTTCTGCGGGCTGGTCCGCAATTCGTCGAGCAGCGCCGAGAAGGCAGGCGATGGGTGCCGGCGGTTTGGATAGTAGAGGTGGTAGCCGGCGAAGGGAGGGCTCCACTCCTCCAGCACCTGCACGAGGCGACCTGTCGCGATGGCATCCGTCGCGAGGTCCCTCATGACGATCGCAAGGCCGGTCCCCTGCAGCGCCGCGTCCATCAGCATGTGCATGTCGTTGACCACGAGCGGGCCGTCGACATGGACGTTGACGCTGCGCCCGTCGCGTTCGAACTCCCATGCATAGAGCGCGCCGGATGAAACGAGCCGGATGTTGCAGCAGCGGTGGCGGGTGAGGTCCTGCGGCTCCTGCGGGACGCCGTGCTCGGCGAGGTAGGCGGGAGACCCCACCACCGCCATGCGCAGGTCGGGGCCGATCCGAAGCGCGATCATGTCTTTCGCGACCTGTTCACCGAGCCGAACCCCGGCGTCGAACTGCTCTGTGACGATGTCGGTGAGGGCGGACTGGATGGAGATCTCGACCTTGATGTCGGGATAGCGGGCGGTAAGCCGCAGCACGGCGGGCCAGAGCACCGTCTCGACGGCGTGGCGTCCCGCCGTCAGCCGCAGGGACCCCGACGGCTCTTCCCGCAGGGCGCTAAGAGCGTCCAGGCGTGCCTCGATCTCGCCGAGCGCCGGCCTGAGCGTCTCCAGCAGCTGCTCCCCCGCCGGCGTAGGCATGACGCTGCGGGTCGTGCGCGTCAGGAGCCGGATCTTCAGTCGTTCTTCCAGACGCCGGACCGACTGGCTCAGGGCCGACTGCGAGCGGCCGAGCCGGGCCGCAGCGCGCGTGAAACTCCGCACCTCGGCGACAAGGGCGAAGATCGCGAGGTCGGCGAGCTCGTCGGTCAACATTCATCACCACGGGTGATCAGTGCATGCTGGATTTCCAGTCTAATCGAATAAGTGACGATTCTCCATTCTCCAGGCCTGTCTTGGACGTCCGGTCGACGAACCGGGGCAACTTGATGAGCCTAACCTCAGCCTGGCCGTGGTAGCGGCCTGCAGTAAGTTGAAGGAGGGTCCGGTGTTGGGCCGCTGCCCTCTGTCCGTTCATGGCGCAAGGCCGAAGCGAACTCGTGACCCAACTCGGACTCTCGTTCGCGGCGAAGGTGAGGTCTGCATCGGGTGGAGAGCCGACTCATTTGCGGGGCGGTCTCGACTCTGGCTACGCGCCGCTTGGAGGCCTATTTCAGCAGCCTTTGTCACGGATCGCAGCAGTCGCGCGCCGTCGCAGATCATTCAGATCGAACACTCCCAGGGCTGGTCCTGCATTCTTCCCGCCCCTGCCGGGCTCGCTACGGATGAGTGCGCCTTCACCGGCCTGGCGAACCGCGCAGCGCCCTTGCGTCTGCACGGGACCGTGACCACCCAGCGGCGACGCGATCAGAGTTCTGCAACACGTCCGACGAGGCGGAAGACCTGCATCGGCGCGTCACGCCCCTGGAGGCCCATCACGCCGGCCGGCTCGAACCGGAAGCCCGGGCCTGCATCCTCGACGATTGCATCGCTCACCACGATCATCACCTCCGCGGAGGGGTCCAGCCCCCGGCCGGCTTCCTGCAACCTCTGGGCGACGTTCACCGTGTCGCCGACGACGGTATAGTCCACCCGGCTGGGCGACCCGATGTCGCCCACGATCGTCGGGCCACGGTGCAGTCCGATCCTGAGCCGCACGGGGGAGAGACGCCGGTCCCGCCTGTGTCGGTTCTCGCTCTCGAGTGCGTTCTGGATATCGAGCGCCGCACGGCAGCCCCTGGCGGCCCGTCCCTTCAGTCGCTCCGGCGCTCCCCAGAACGCCATCAGGCCGTCACCCAGGTACTTGTCGACGGTCCCGCCTTCAGCCTCGACGCACCGTGCCACTTGCGTGAAGTGATCATTCAGGAAGGCGGCGACCTCGCGGGCGGGCATCATTTCCGACATTCTTGTGAAACCGGCGATGTCGGTGAACATGATCGTCATGTCCCTTTCCTGCGACGGGACCGAACCGCCACTGTGAAGCAGGCGCTGCACCAGGATCCGCGGCATGTAGCGTTCTACGACGCGCAGCGTATTGAGCATGCTGTTGAAGGCGAAGCTCAACGTGTCCAGTTCCTTGATGCGGCTCTTCGGGAGGTCATCGACCGCGGACAGGTCCAGAGCGGTCACGTGGTCCGCGCTCTCGCTGACCCTGCGGATGGGCCCTGCGAGCAACCGCCCGACCAGCAGCGCGACGACGATGCCGAGAAGCACCGGCAGCAGGGCGGCGAGCGCCGTGCGGCGCAGCGCGTCCTGGTACTCGTCCAGGATGTCCGCAGGTAAAATGACCCCAAGAGTCAGAGGCTCTTCGGCGACGCCCTCGAAGGTCTTCCGGAGGATCAGGAAGCGACCCTCCGGGATGTCGAGGGTGCTCGTGACGATCCCGGCCGCGCTTTCTTCCTCGCGCGCCGCGAGGTCTGTTGCACGCCACAATGATCGCAACGGGGGCCATTCGACTTCCGCGAGAGGCAGCAAGGGCCGTTTCGACGTGGCGCGCCGATCGTCATCGCCGTCATAGGCCAGCACGTGATCACGGCCGAAGAGAATGAAGGGCCGCGCGCGCTCGATGCGCTTGCGCGCCGCGGTGGACACGAAATCGCGCAGATGCTCGGTGGAGATGGCGGCATTGACCACGGCGACCGCGGCTCCGTCCACGCTGACGGACTGGCTCACATTGACCACGACCGCGTCGATCGCCGCCGCATAGACGGGCCGGCCCCAGACTGGCGTCGACTGTCGTCGCGCCTTTTCGAGCAACTGTCGCCCGTCCGGCTCGAGCGAGGCGTCGGCCGCGTCGAGCGTGAGAATGGTGTCGCCCAGACGAACTGCGCTTCGCCACGGCGCGCCGTTCCTGGCCAGCAGGAGGGCGGTGAGCGAAGGAGAGCTAGCAACACCCTCCAGGAGGGCCAAGTCGACCGCCTTGTCGTCCGTGGGGTCGAGATGTCCTTGCTCGATGAGGTTGGAGATCGTCACGACAAGGCGCTCCGCCGGGAGCAATTCCTGGCCGATCTCGGCTGAGAGTTGCTCGAAGATGGCTATGCTCTTGTCTTCGAGCAGGTGCTCGACGGCTCGGCGCGTCGCGAGCCATCCCACCAGCCCGGAGCCGCCGCTGCTCAGCAAGACGAGGCCGATGATGCTGCCGGCGAGCAGGGTCACCAGTCCGATCCGCCACGTGCGCCGGCCTGTCAATCTTGACATCGTTGGTCCCGTTGCCACCCGGTTGCGCGCCATGGTCTTGGCCCGCGCCGCTGACATCGCCATGACGCAGTTCTTCCCACGAACAAACAAAAAGTTTCAGTTCGCGAGACCTTGCTCGTTTCCGGAGCAAAGGGTCACAGCATTGTCATCCGCATTGGGCCCAATTCCAGGGGAAACAAGGGCGGCCTCCATGTTCACGGTCTCGGAACTCGCTGCGGGAACACTCGGGCCTTATCTCGCGGAGGATTTCCGGCGAACCTTCGGGCAGTCGGAGGCGCCCTTCGTTGAGCGCATCGAGATCTCGGCCCGACTGGCGCTGGAATGCATCGGCCTGACGGACGCGCCGTACCACGACGTCGAACACACGATGATGGTGGCCCTCGTCGCACGGGACATCCTGCGTGGCCGCTTCCTGCTCAAACGAACGACGGCCTCGGACTGGTTCCACGTCCTGCTGGCGTGCCTCTACCACGACATCGGCTACGTCAAGGGCGTCCTCAACGATGATCGTCCGCCCAGCTACGTGGCCTCGATGGACGGGTCCATGGTGGAGCTGCCGCGGGGAGCCTCCGACGCCTGGCTGACGCCGTACCACGTCGACCGCAGCAAGATCTTCGCGCTTGAGCGTCTCGAGGGAAGCAGCCTCGCCGACGCCAGGCGTGTAGCCGACGCCATCGAATGCACGCGCTTTCCGCCTTCGACCAATGTGAATGTGGACGAGATCGGGCTGCTCGTGCGCGCCGCAGACCTCATAGGGCAGCTCGGCGACCCCGCTTATCTCCGGAAGGCCTTCGCGCTCTACTGCGAGTTCCGGGAAACCGGCATCGACGTAGCGCTGGGCTATAGTTCCGCTGCCGACATCGTGGAGCGCTATCCGGACTTCTTCTGGAAGTCAGTGTCTCCTCACCTCAGTCTGGCCCTGCGCTATCTCAGCGTCACCGCCGAGGGCCGGGCCTGGATCGCCCGGCTCGACAGCAACGTGTTCGCCGCCGAACGGGGACGGACGACCCTTCACGCGGAGGCGGACGACTGAGGTCGGCGCCCGCCTGCCGTCGCAGCCATCGTGCCTGCGCTGCGAATGTCTGGGACAACCTCAGTGGCGAGAACACGACCAAGAAGACGCGTACCCGTCAAAGGGCTTGCGGGTCGTTGTCAGCGGCCGGCGCACGACAGGCCGGCTCTCAGCAGTAATAAACACCCGCCATGCAGCGCCGCGTCGTGCGGCGGGCGACGCCGGCAACGCTGACCGGCGTCAGAGGGCGCCCCACGATGGCGTGGGCCGGAGCAACCGAGGCGAAGGGCAGCGGCGTGCCGGGCGAGCCGCCCGACAGCCACGCGAGGGTGGCGAGCGCTGCGACGAGAATGAATCTTGCCATCGTCATGACCCCTTCTTGATCGTGAAGTTCGGAGGCAACTCCCCGAGCAGGGCATCGTCGTGCTCGATCTTCCGTGCACCGCCCGGAACTTGCGCCACGAAGTCGTCCGACGGCACGTCGGCGCCCGTCCGGACGTTCGTAATGTCGACGGAATATTCGGGCCACCCCTCCAGGTGAGTGCTGGTGACCGTGAGCCGACACGGGACGGGGTTATCGCCCTGCGTCATCCAGATCTGCCAGTCCGCCTCGGTCGTGCGAAACGCCAGGTGATCGCATTCGCGCCCGCGCACGACGCCGCTGCCGAGATCCTGCGCGCCGATGATGTCAGGGGACAGCTGGGCATGAATATCCGACGCGAGCAGATCCGCGCCGGGCACCGGCAGACGGAACGTCTCGCGGAACTCGTTCACGAGATGGTCGACGCTGCCGGGCACGGAGGCCTGGGCATAGACATTCGCATTCTTGCCGATGAGCGTGGCGGTCGCGCCGTCGAACACGAGTTCGGTGTCTGCAAAGCCGCCCTTGCGCGTCACGCGCAGCTTGTCGGGTCGATTGAGGAGTACGGAGCCAGAACTGGCCACGGCCAGCTTTTGATGCGCATGTGTGACGACCTCGAGCGTGGAGTCGTAGTCGAACGCGATCACCTTCTGGCGCGCGAGATATTCGGACATGCGCCGGAGCATGTCGCGGGCGGCGGTCTCGTCGACGCCGATGCGAACCAGCTGGACGCGACGGTTCAGCGACCGTCCTTCTTCGGTGTCGTTGGAGGCCACGGGGCGTTCCTCGCCTGCACCCTCAGTGACGAGGCGATCGCCAGGGACGCCCCGCTTGATGAGATCGCTTCGCACCGCGTTGGCGCGCTCCAGCGAGAGCCGCGCGTTGAAGTCGGACGACCCGATATTGTCAGTATGGCCAACAATCAGGAGGCGCAAGGACGGGGATGACTTGAGGACGGCGGCGATGTCCTCGAGCGCGGTCTTCGCCTCGGGAAGGATGTCGGACTGATCATAGTCGAAACGAAGCGTATAGTCGCCCTTCGTCTTGAACTCGTCTTCCACGGCCATGCGCCGAACCTGGTCAGGAGTCTGCGGGAAGGCCGGCGTGACCGCGAGGATTAAGGACAGTAGAGCGGCGCTGCCGAATGCCGAACGGGACCCGGGTCGTTTCATGACTCTCCCCACGGTTGTTGACTGCTAGAACTTTCGCTCTTTTATTTATATATTTTTAAACAAACGCATGGCGAAGGCATGACTTCCTTCAGGTACCTTCATGCGAATGCGCCCGCCCGCGCCGCGTTGCCCATCCAGCGCGATTTCTGATCGAAGCGTCCGGCGCTATACGAACCATGGCACTTTCTCCTGTTTCGGCCAAAATTGACTACGTCAAAATTCGCTGAACGCCGCAATTAGCCAAGTAATCGCTAACTCATCTGTCATATAATAAAATTATCTTCATATGGCAGCAACATTGATCCCCCTCGTCGTTGCTGTTGTACGTTGAATGTGCCCTGCGCAGCGCCTCGCGGTCTCCCGAGGCGCTGCGCTCATTCGGCGCGAGCGTAACGGCGCTGACCCAAGGCCCTCCGGACCAGCTCCCTGACGCAGTTGTGCAGTCTGTGCTGCCGTCGGGGGCAAGCCGGAGCAGGGCGAGAGGATCTTTCTCGCAGGCGCAGGCTATCGTCCCAGGAAGTATGGCAGTCCGGCGCGATCGAGCTTCTCGACCTCAGTCTTGACTCGCTGCCAGACCTCGACGCCCTCCTTGTCGCCGACCGTGCGGCAGGCCTCGGCCTTCTTTCCGGCTTGGGCTGCCGCGTTATGACGCCACCATGCACGACAGGCGCGAGAGTAGATTGCTATCGCATCCTCGATCGAGAGCATCTTTCGTCAACACCTTGAGCCTAGCCTTTCGGCATTGAAATGCATCGCGTCCGGCTTTTCAACCGCAGGGGGTTCGCTAGGTTGGTGCGACAACGCGCCATTCTGGTCGAGGTCCTTGATGAAGCTCGCTTGGACAATCCGTCCTGCGCTCGGCGAGGCAGAATGCCCAGTCGCGTTGGTCAACTATCGCTTCGCCGGGACCGGCGCTGTGGTTTGGCGCATCAAGCCCAAGATCGATGACGTGGACGAGCGTTGGGCCGCCGCGACCGCGCAGGATGCGGCGAGCGTGATCGACGCACAGATGCACGAGCGTGCCAAACTCAACAGCTCCGGCTGGCGAGCGCCGGTCGAGCCGCTGGACCACTGAGCAAGGCTGCGACGACAGAATCAAAACTGAAACGCCAACGTCACCGCCATGTCAGGCTCACGACCGACCATGCGCCATCCAGGGCTTGGCGGGACATCTCATGACATCCACGGTCCGAATTGTTGCTGTGCTGGGGGCCGGCACGATGGGCAACGGCATTGCCCAGACCTTTGCCATGACAGGCTTTCCGGTCACCTTGTGCGACATCAGCCCGACTTCACTCGACCGGGGCATGCAGGCAATCGCCAGCAGCCTCGGTCGGCTGGCTTCCAAGCAAAAGATTACCGCCGAGGCCTGCGAACAGGCCATGGCACGCGTCCACGCGACGACTGACGTTAGTCGCGTCGCCGAGGCTGACTGCGTGGTTGAGGCGATCGTCGAGAACGTCGCCGTGAAGTCCGAGACCGTCCGGAAGCTGGACGACATTTGCCGCGCCGATACCATCTTCGCCACCAACACCTCGTCGATCTCGGTCACGCGCATCGCCTCCGCTTCCCGCCACCCGGGACGCGTCATCGGGATGCACTTCTTCAACCCCGTCCCGCTGATGCAACTCGTGGAGATCGTGAGGGCGCTGCAGACCACCGACGAGGTCTGCGAGGCCGTCGTGGCGCTCACCAAGACGCTGGGCAAGACGCCCCGCGTGTCGAAGGACAGCTACGGCTTCGTCGTCAACCGCGTGCTGATCCCGATGATCAACGAGGCGATCAACTGCGTCTACGAGGGGCTCGCCTCGCCCGAGGATGTCGACGCCATGATGAAGCTCGGGGCAAACCACCCCATGGGCCCTCTGTCGCTGGCGGATCTCATCGGTCTCGACGTGGTGCTCGACATCATGGAGACGCTCTATGGCGGCTTCGACGATCCCAAGTATCGGCCAAGCCCGCTCCTCAAGCAGATGTGCGACGCGCGCTACCTCGGCCGCAAGACCGGCCGCGGCTTCTTCACCTATGACGGGGGACACTGATGAACGACATGGAACTCGTGGAGCTGCGTGACTCCATTCGTCACTTCAGCGAGGCGTGGGCGGCCGGAGATCGTTCGGTCCTTGAGATGCTGACCAGCGAGAGCTACACGCACACCGATTTTGGCGGCGAATTCTACGACAGGGCCGGCTGGCTGGACTATGTCGGGCGCCGCCACGGCCAGCCCACGCGGATCGACTTCGAGGACCTGCAGGTCCGCTCCCTCGGCGATCTCGCCATCGTCAACGGCGTGAACGCCATCCACTGGCACGGCGGCGACGAGGATGCCCCGTTCGACCAGCGCATCCGCATGACGCAGGTCTGGCGCAAGGTCGATGGCCAGTGGAAGCGCGAGGCCTTTCAGGCCACTTTGATCAACTAGGCACCGCATCCAAATGCCGTCGCCGCACGGCCTCACCAGCGCGGGCCGGCTCGAGCGTCACGCTCGTGTCAGACGAGCGGCCGACGCTGGCGCACCGGCTCAACCCTGTCTTCCGCAGCACCGACGAGATCCCCCATGACCGATCTTTCCATCGCCGCGCCCGCCCATGCGCACAAGGCGGCCCGCCCGAAGCTCGACGGCGGCATGGGTCCGATCTCCCTGCTCATCTTCGTCGCCGCCATGGCGGTCGGCCTGTTCTTCACGGCCTACAGCATCTATGTCGATATCCGCGACGTCGGCACGCCCGTGACCACGTGGCTGCCCTTCGTGCTTCTGGGCGTCGCGCTCCTGATCGCGCTCGGCTTCGAGTTCGTGAATGGCTTCCACGATACGGCGAACGCCGTGGCGACGGTCATCTACACGCACTCGCTGCCGGCCAACGCCGCAGTCGTCTGGTCGGGACTTTGGAACTTTCTTGGCGTGATGTTCTCCACGGGCGCCGTCGCCTTTGGCATCGTCTCTCTGTTGCCGGTGGAACTCATCCTGCAGGTCGGCTCCGGCGCCGGCTTCGCGATGGTCTTTGCGCTGCTCATCGCGGCCATCCTGTGGAATCTCGGCACGTGGTGGCTGGGGCTGCCCGCCTCGAGCTCGCACACCCTGATCGGCTCCATTATCGGCGTGGGCGTGATGAACGCGCTGCTGCACGGGCGCGAGGGCACGTCGGGCGTCGACTGGTCCAAGGCGACGGAGATCGGCTACGCGCTCCTGCTGTCTCCGCTCGTCGGCTTTGTCTGCGCCGCGCTGCTCTTTCTCGCGATGAAGGTCCTCGTCCGAAACGAGGCTCTCTACAAGGAGCCCGTTGGCAACGCGCCGCCTCCGCTCTGGATCCGCGCCCTGCTGATCTTCACCTGCACGGGCGTTTCCTTCGCGCACGGCTCCAATGACGGCCAGAAGGGCATGGGCCTTATCATGCTCATCCTCATCGGCACCGTCCCTACGGCCTATGCGCTGAACCGCGCTATGCCCGAGAGCCAGATCGCGGCGTTTCACTCGACGTCGCTCGCGGCGTCGAAGGTCATCGAGGCCAAGGCCGCGGGCTACAACATCATCGGCGATCCGCGTCCGGTCGTGACCTCCTACATCGCCCGGCACGAGCTCACCGGAGGGACCTTCCCGGCGCTGGCGCTGCTCGTGCGCGACATCTCCACGCAGATCGAGACCTACGGCTCCATCGCCAAGGTGCCTGCAGCCGCCGTCGGCAACACCCGCAACGACATGTACCTGGCCTCCGAGGCCATCCGCTTCCTGATGAAGGACAAGGAGTCCGAGCTCAGCAAGGACGACGTCGCCACGCTCACCGCATACAAGAAGTCGCTGGACGAGGCGACGCGCTTCATCCCGCTCTGGGTGAAGGTGGCGGTCGCGATCGCGCTCGGCCTCGGCACCATGGTGGGCTGGAAGCGCATCGTGGTCACGGTCGGCGAGAAGATCGGCAAGACGCACCTGACCTACGGGCAGGGTGCTGCGGCCGAGCTCGTCGCGATGGGCACGATCTTCGCCGCCGACACCTATGGCCTGCCGGTCTCCACCACACATGTCCTCTCCTCCGGCGTGGCTGGGACCATGGCGGCGAACGGCTCGGGGCTCCAGATGTCGACGGTGCGCAACCTGCTCCTCGCCTGGGTCATGACGTTGCCCGCCGCCATCATGCTCTCGGGCGGGCTCTACTGGCTGTTCGTCCACCTGTTCTGATCCGGCCGGACCAGGCCCGTGGACGATCGCCCCAGCCGCCTCGCCAAAGCCCGCGCACAGAGCGCTCCATCAGGCTATGAACGCGTCGCCCTGGTCCTCCAGGGCGGCGGCGCCCTCGGAGCCTACCAGGCCGGCGTCTACCAGGCGCTCACCGAGGCCGGCATCGCGCCTGACTGGATCTCCGGCGTCTCCATCGGCGCGATCAATGCCGCGCTCATCGCGGGCAATCCACCGGAGCGCCGGCTGGAGCGTTTGCAGCGCTTCTGGAACACCGTCACCGACCGCACGGTCTGGTACTACACGCCGGAGGGCGACGTCTTCCGCAAGGCGCGCAATGCATCTTCCGCCTTCCTCACGACGGCGTTGGGCCAGCCCGGCTTTTTCAAGCCGCGATGGGTGAGCCCGCATTTCAGTCTTGCCGGCTCGCGCGACGCGACCAGCTACTACGACACCGCACCGCTGCGCGAGACGCTCCTGGAACTGGTGGACTTTGACTACCTGAATACGAGCGGGCCCGTTTTCTCGGTCGGCGCGGTCAACGTGGCGACAGGAAACTTCATCTATTTCGACAACCGCAAGGACGTGATTTGCCCTGAGCACATCCTGGCGAGCGGCGCCCTGCCGCCAGCCTTTCCCATGGTGCAGATCGGCACCGACCACTTCTGGGACGGCGGCATCGTGTCCAACACACCTCTTCAGCATTTGCTGGGCGAGGAGCGCGGCATCGACACCCTGGTCTTCCAGGTCGACCTCTTCAACGCCCGCGGCGCGCTGCCGCGCGACATCGAGGAAGTGAACGCGCGGCGCAAGGACATCATCTACTCCTCGCGCACCCGCTACACGACCGACCTCTATCGCAAGCTGCACGGCTGGAAGCTGGCGGCGCGCAATGCGCTGGCCCGTGTGCCGGACGACCTCCTCACAGCCGAGGATCGCCGGCTCAAGGCCGAGCTGGAAGAGCTGCCCCATATCGCGATCCTGCAGCTCATCTACCAGCAGAAGGCCTATGAGGGTCACGCCAAGGATCACGAGTTTTCCGGCACCTCGATGCGAGAGCACTGGAACAGCGGCTATCTCGACACGGGCCGGACCTTGAGCCGGCGGGACTGGCTTGAGCGCCCTGACGTCAGCCAGGGAATCGAGGTGCACGACGTTCATCGCGAAGTCGATTGACGTCATCGCTCTGTTAACGGTCGCGGCTACGGTTCATCTCGCGTGAGGCACAGAACACTTCGCAAGACTGTCGCCTGACAGACCGCCGCCCCTGACACGCCCTGACGAATACCCGCCGGCCGCCGCGCGGACGATCGACTGCGCCCGTCTCGCGCAAAATTCCGGAGCTTGTGAATGACGGCCAACGCGACGATCCGCAATACCACCTGGGCCGAGCTCGCGGTCGGAGCGAGCGCCAGCCTGGAGCGGCAATGCACGGAGCGTGACCTGCTCCTCTTCGCCCACACGTCCGGCAACCTGAACCCGGCCACGCTGCCGCAGGACCATGCTCCGGCAGGGCATGAGGCTGATCCCGCCGTGGCCCCCTCGATGTGGGTTGGCTCGCTGGTCTCAGCCGTCCTTGGCAACCTCCTGCCCGGTCCCGGCACCCTCTATCGCCGGCAGACGCTGGACTTCCACCGGCGGGTCCATGTGGGCGACCGGCTGACCGTGGCGGTGACCTGCACCGGCAAGGGCGAGGCGCCGCTCGCCACATTCTCCACCCGCATACTCGATGCGACCGGGACGGTCGTCTGCGAAGGCGTCGCGGAGGTCGAGGCCCCGCTCGTGTCCGTCGTCACGCCCGCGCGCGACTTGCCGAGTCTCATCCTGGACACGAAGGACCATTTCGCCCCGCTGCTGGCCAAGGCGGCCGAGCGCCCGCCCATGGCGCTCGCGGTGGTTTGCCCCGACGACCACAACGCCCTCGGTGGCGCGCTGCTCTCGGCGAGGCGAGGGCTCGTGCATCCCATCCTGATCGGGGATCCCGCGCGCATCGAGGCTGCCGCGGCGAAGCTCGGCGCAGATCTCGCGGGGCTCGAGGTCGTCGTCGCCATCACGCCGCGCGCCGCCGCGGCCCGCGCGGTCGCCCTCGTCCACGAGGGCAAGGCTGCGGCCGTCATGAAGGGCAACATCCATTCCGACGAACTCCTCGCGGAGGTCGTCAAGAAGGATGGCGGCCTGCGGGCCGAGCGGCGCATCAGCCATGTCTTCGCCATGGACGTACCCACGCTCGACGCGCTGCTCTTCATCTCCGACGCGGCGATCAACATCGCGCCCGACCTCGTCACCAAGGTCGACATCACGCAGAACGCCATCGACCTCGCGCGCGCCTGCGGCGTCGTCCAGCCGCGCGTAGGGGTGCTGTCGGCGGTGGAGACGGTGAACGTCAATATCCCCTCCACGCTGGACGCGGCCATCCTCTCCAAGATGGCCGACCGCGGCCAGATCCAGGGCGGCGTCGTGGACGGACCGCTGGCCATGGACAACGCGGTCGACCTCGAGGCTGCCCGCACCAAGGGCATCGGATCGCTGGTGGCCGGCCGCGCCGACGTGCTCATCGTGCCGAACCTCGAAGCCGGCAACATGCTGGCCAAGGAACTGACCTTCGTCGCGAAGGCCGAGGCGGCTGGCCTCGTCGTCGGCGCGAAGGTTCCGGTGATCCTGACGAGCCGCGCCGACAATGACCGTGCGCGCCTGGCGTCCTGCGCGCTTGCGCAGCTCTACGACCACTTTCGGCGCGAGGGCCGTTCGATGTTCGAACCGGCCGAGACGGCCCGGGCCGCGGAGTGACCGCGATGGCGAGCGACCTGATCCTGACGCTGAACGCGGGCTCGTCCTCGGTAAAGTTCGCGCTGTTCGACGTGAACCATTCGGACATGCCCATGATCGCGAGCGGGCAGGTCGAAGGTCTGCCCGACCATCCCCGCCTGCAGGCCCGCCTTGTCGGCGCGTCCTCGCCCACGCAGCGCGATCTTGCCGGCGGCGGGGAGGCCAACCATGCGATGGCGCTACAGGCCATCCTGGGCTGGGTCGGGGACCACCTGGTCGGCAGCCGCATCATGGCCGTGGGACACCGTGTCGTGCATGGGGGACCCGACCATCGCAGCCCGGCCCTCGTCGACGAGCGACTGCTGGAGGACCTGCGCAAGCTCGTGCCCCTTGCGCCGCTGCACCAGCCGCACAACCTCTCGGGAGTCGAGGCCGCCCGGCGCGCCTTTCCGCATGCCCCGCAGGTCGCCTGTTTCGATACGGCCTTCCATCGCGGCCACGCCTTCGCCGTAGACAGTTTTGCGCTGCCCCGGGAGCTCTACGAATCCGGCGTGCGGCGCTACGGCTTCCACGGGCTGTCCTACGAATATGTCGCGCGCCGCATCCGCGACCTCGCACCGGTGGAGGCGACGGGCAACGTCATTGTCGCCCATCTCGGCAACGGGGCCTCGCTCTGCGCGCTTCGCGATGGAAAGTCCGTCGGAACCTCGATGGGCTTCACGGCCCTCGACGGGCTCATCATGGGCACGCGCTGCGGCCAGATCGACCCTGGCGTCCTTCTCTATCTCCTCACCGAACGGGGCCTCGACGCCGCCGCGCTCTCGGACCTGCTCTACCACCGCTCGGGCCTCAAGGGCCTCTCGGGACTTTCCGGGGATATGCGAGAGCTGGAAGCCTCCGGGTCCCCCGCCGCGAGGGACGCGATCGACTGCTTCGTCCTGCGGATTTGCCGGGAAGTCGCCTCGCTCGCCGCCGTGCTTCAGGGCATGGACATGATCGTCTTCACGGGGGGCATCGGCGAGAACTCCGCCGCCATCCGGCGGGAGGTGCTCCAGCGCCTGGGCTGGATGGGCGTCACGCTCAGCGACGCCGCGAACGAGCGCGGCGAGACGACCATTTCCGCCGTCTCATCTCCGGTGCGCGCGCTGGTCGTGCGCACCAGCGAGGAGCGGATGATCGCCGAACATACCCTGCGGACGGCCGGCCTGCGAACGGCCGGTCGCGCGGCCTGACGAGGACGGAGCTATGAAAACGGCCATGACGCCCAGCCAGGCGGCCGAACTGATCCCTGATGGCGCGAGCCTGATGATCGGGGGCTTCATGGGGGTGGGTTCGCCCCATCGCGTGATCGACGCGCTCGTCGCCGCCCGGCGTCGGGACCTCACCGTGATCGCGAACGACACTGCCCGGCCGGGACACGGCATCGGCAAGCTCATCGGCGCCAAGCTGGTGCGCAGGGTCGTGACCTCTCATATCGGTCTCAACCCCGAGACGCAGAAGGGCATGATCTCCGGCGAGATCGAAGTGGAACTCGTCCCGCAAGGAACGCTGGCGGAACGCATCCGTGCGGCCGGCTTCGGGCTGGGCGGCGTTCTGACGAAGACAGGGCTCGGCACGATCGCCGCGGACGGCCAGCGGATGCTGGAAATCGACGGCGAGACCTGGCTCTTCGCCACACCCCTCAAGGCCGACTTCGCGCTGATCCATGCCGACCGTGCCGACTACAACGGCAACCTCTGCTTTCAGCTCACCTCCACGAACTTCAACCCGGTCATGGCCATGGCGGGCGGCTGCGTGATCTGCGAGCCGCGCGAGATCCTGCCCGTCGGGACGATCCCGCCCGACTCCGTCACCACGCCCGGCGTGCTCGTCGACCATCTCGTGGAAAGGGCCGCCTGATGAAGCCCGAAGAGATCATCCATCGCAGGGTCGCGCTCGAGCTTCACCCTGGCACGCTCGTCAATCTCGGCATCGGCCTCCCGACCGGCGTATCGCGCTACGTCTCACCGCATGACGGCATCCTGTTCCAGTCGGAGAACGGCATTGTCGGCATGGGCGCACGTCCACCCGAAGGCATGGAGGAGGACGACCTCACCGACGCCGGCGGTGGGTTCGTCACCGCCGTGCCGGGCGCGGCGACCGTCGACAGCACCATGTCCTTCGGCCTGATCCGGGGCGGGCATCTCGACGCGACGGTCCTGGGCGGGCTGGAGGTGGACGAGCAGGGTCACCTCGCCAACTGGATGGTGCCCGGCAAGATGGTGCCCGGCATGGGCGGGGCGATGGACCTCGTCACCGGCGCCCGCCGGGTCATCGTGGCCATGCAGCACACGGCGAAGGGACGTCCCAAGATCGTCCCGGCCTGCACCCTCCCGCTCACGTCGACCCGCCGGGTGACGTTGGTCGTGACAGACCTGGCCGTCATCGAGCCGGTCCACGAAGGACTTCTCCTGCGCGAGCGCGCCCCCGGCGTGAGCGTGGACGACATCCAGGCAGCCACCTCGGCAAGCCTGATCCTTCCCGGCGTCGTCCCTGAAATGCCACTTGCACCCGACGTCTGACCGGAGCTCGCCATGGAACCCACCTTCAGCCCCAGCCGTATCCCCGAGCGACAGGCCGCCGCTCTCGACGCCTGGCTGCAGCAAGGCGAGCTCTTGTCCCAGGCGCTGCTGCGCCATGCAGATCGCTTTCGGCAGACCCACCCCCAGCGGTTGCGCGACCGCCTACAGAAAACGCAGGACGTGCTGCACGACCTCGTTTCCGCGACGCATGCGGAGAACAGCCTGCCCGACCTCTTCACGGCCTATGCGGTGGACGCGGCGCAGCGCGCGGTGTTGACCCTCGACGTGCTTCGCGAGCGCGGCAACAACGACAGGCTGCATGAGCAGGCCGGAACGCCTCCCGTGCTGATCTACGACAAGGAACTCGTGCTCGACGGGGCGACCCTGAAGCGGCCGGTCAACTACGTCCTGTTGCGGATCCTGCCGCGGCCCGGCTCGCAGGTATTCGACTGGAAGCGGCCCTACGTCATCCTCGACCCGCGTGCGGGACACGGCGCCGGCATTGGCGGCTTCAAGGAGGACAGCCAGGTCGGCGTCGCGCTCTCGGACGGGCATCCCGTCTACTTCGTGGCCTTCCGGCCGCTTCCCGAGCCGGGGCAGACCTTGGCCGACGTCATGCGCGCCGAGGCCGAGTTCATCCGCGAGATCGCGCGCCGCCACCCGGAGGCGCCCAAGCCGATCGTGATCGGCAACTGCCAGGGAGGCTGGGCCTCGATGATCCTGGCGGCAGCCAACCCGGACATCACGGGACCGGTGGTGGTCAACGGCGCGCCTCTCGCCTACTGGTCTGGCCGCGTCGGCGAAAACCCGATGCGATACAAGGGCGGGCTGTCCGGCGGCATCCTCCCCGCGCTGCTCCTCTCGGACCTCGGCCACGGCGTCTTCGATGGCGCGCACCTCGTCTCCAACTTCGAGACTCTCAATCCGTCGCGCAACTTCTGGGGTAAATACTATGACCTGTTCGACGACGTCGAACGGCAAAGGGATCGCTTCCTCGATTTCGAGCGCTGGTGGGGCGGCTTCCACTTCATGAACGAGGCCGAGATCCGCTGGATCGTCGAGCAGCTTTTCGTCGGCAACCGGCTTTCGCGCGGCGAGGCCGTCCTCGAGCGCGGCCGCCATCTCGATCTCAAGCAGATCCGCTCGCCCGTGATCGTTTTCGCAAGTCACGGCGACAACATCACGCCGCCGCAGCAGGCCCTGAACTGGATCGTCGATACCTACGCCGACGAGAACGAGATCAAGGTGCGCGGCCAGCGCATCATCTACATGGTGCACGACAAGGTCGGTCACCTCGGCATCTTCGTGTCCTCGTCGGTCGCGAAGAAGGAGCATTCCGAGGTCGCCTCGACGATGAAGACGATCGAAGCGCTCGCGCCCGGCCTCTACGAGATGGTCATCGAGGAACAGCACGGCCATGGCGCGGAGGCCCGCTTCGTGGTCAGTTTCTCGGAGCGCACGCTCGACGATATTCGCCGCCTCGACGACGGCACGCGCCAGGAGGAGATGGCCTTCGCCGCCGTCGATCGCCTCTCCCACACGACGGCCGAGATCTACGACCTCTGGTTCAGGCCCTTTGTCCAGGCCATCGTCACGCCACAAGTCGCCGACTGGTTGCGTCAGGCGCATCCCGCCCGCCTCGAGCGTGGGCTGTTCTCGGACCGAAATCCCGCGATGGCCGCGGTGGCGATCATGGCCCGGGCCACGCAGGAGGGCCGCAAGCCGACGTCCCCCGCCAACCCGTTCCGCCGGCTGGAGCGGCTCTGGGCGGACGGCGTCGAACAATGGCTCGACGTGTATCGCGACATGCGCGACGCGCTGACGGAGGCGGCGTTCTTCGGGATCTATGCGTCTCCCGCGATGGGCATGGTGGGGCGCAGCTACGGGTTCCAGCGCACGCTGAAGGATCCTGCGGAACTGCGCTTCCTGCCCGAGGTACAGGCCCATCTCCTGAATATCGAGCGGGGAGGCTATGCGGAGGCGGTGATCCGCATGCTGATCGTCCTTGCCCAGGCCCGCGGCTCGGTGCGGCGCTCGCGCTTGGAGCGTTCGGCTCTGGTTCTCACCACGCGGGAGCCCTTCGCCTCCCTGGGAGCTGACCGCAGGGCAGCCCTCATCCACGAGCAATCCGTCATCGTGAAGTTCGAGCCGGACGCCGCCGTGGCGGCCCTTGCCGACATGCTCCGCTCGCCGAAGGACCGCAAGGCGGCGGTGGAGACGGTCGAGTTCATCGCCGGTCCGATCGAAGAAATGGAGCCCCATACGATCAAGGCGCTGCAACTCTTCCGCAGCACGCTGGGTCTGCCAGCACTGACGGCTGCACCCGCCCTTGAGAATGACGAGGACCGCCGCACAACGGAGGTCTCAGGCAACACCCCTCAAGCCGCCGCCGAGTAGCTCCTGACCAACGAAATCGTTTCACGTCCTTCCCAATGTCCGAGTTGGGGTCGGGAGCGGTCTCTGTCGTGGTCCGAGCCGAATGTCGCCGATTGGCGCGAGGCGGAAGCGAGCAGTTGACCCATGGCGGACTCACGGCTGGCGAGCCGGAAAGGTCTGCATCGAGTTGGGAAAGCGGAACTTGGTCTTCTCGTCCGAATTGGCGGCGTCGGCTCTCTGGGAAAGATTTGAGGCCTGTCACGCTCCGCCGGTCCTGACGAACTGCTCCAGGCTGCCGGCGTCGTGGATCTTGATCCGGTTGTAGGTGGTCGTCAGCCACCCCTTGGCCTCGAACCTGCGAAGGGTGGCGTTGGTCACCTGTCGTGACACGTTGGCCATCTGGCCCAGATCTGACTGCGTCAGCACGTAGCCTTCCGGCGGTTGAGGAACCGCCGGGTCCAAGGCCGCCGTGATCCGGAGCAGCACGGCTGCGATGCGCTGGCTGCTGCGGGGGATGAGGAGGTCCGCGAGCGCCTGGATCGGCTGCCGGATGTTGTGCTCGGCCAGCGAGGCGAACGCCCGCGTATAGGCGGGATTGTCCGCCTGCAGACTTCGGATGGCGGCGAGCGGCAGGTAGATCGCCGTTGATGGCTCGGCCGCCACGAAAGTCAGCGTCCTCTGTCCGTTGGCCAGCGCGGGGCCATGGCCGAACCACGTGCCGGGTCGGATCATGTGCGCCAGCCGGATGGCCCCGTCCTGGGACCGCACGGATCCGAAGAACGAGCCGCTCGCGACGCCATAGATCCCGCCGGGGTCGTCGGCGACCTCGAACACCGTTTCTTTGGCGATGAACTGCCGCAGTCGTCCGGCCGCCAGAACGTCCCTTTGAAACGCGGCCGTCTGCATCGACAGCCAGCCGGCCGCCGGCATCGCACCGAGCACTGCAGCCTGTTCCATCTCAGCCATCGGATCGCCTGTAGAAATTTATTTTTCGGATTGTCTGCATCGAGACAAACATCGGACGCCTGATCGGCTAGCGTCAACTCTACCATTGCGTGTGGAGGGGCAACATGCGGGGAATGCGAGCACGAGGGGCCGGAGCAGCGTTGGCTCTGCTCCTATTCACGGGTTCATTCGCGGAGGCGGCCGACCTCCCGCCTCCGACCGCTCCTGAGCCACTGCCCGCGCCACCCTCATGGACCTTCGCGGCCTCCGCCTATGCCTGGGCGGCGGGCCTGCGCGGCGATGTGCGGACGCTCCCGCCGCTGCCGGCCGTGCACGTCAACATCGGCTTCGACCAGGTGCTGAAGGACCTGAACGGCGCGCTGATGGGGACCTTCGAGGCCCGGCACGAGAACGTCATCGTCTTCACCGACATCATCGCGTCGCGCGTGTCGTCGGAACACGACTTCGTGGCCGAGGGCTTCCCGGGATCGGTGTCGCTGAAGACGACGTCGTTCACGGGCACGGGCATGCTCGGCTACCGCATCTGGGAGGACCCGCGCTGGAGCGTGGACGTGCTGGCCGGCGCGAGGCTCTGGGCCATGAACAATACGCTCGGCCTGGAAGTGGGCGGCTTCAACGTGGACTACGGCAAGTCCAAGGCGTGGGTCGACGGCGTGGCGGGCGGACGGGTGAAGGTGAACCTGACCGACCACCTGTTCCTGAGCGTGATCGGCCTCGTCGGCGGGCTCTCCTCGAAGATCGAGTGGGACATCTATGGCGGCCTTGGCTACGCCTTCAACGAGAAGTGGAACGCCTTCGCGGGCTACCGGGCCCTGCACGTCAACTATCGCAGCGGGAACTTCCTCTACGACGTGACCCAGCAGGGGCCCGTCCTCGGCGTGACCTACAAGTTCTGACGGATCAGCCAGGGGTGCCCGGTCGCGCTCGGTTACGTCTGACAAAGACAAGTTCAACTCGAAGTTGGGGGGATGAGATGAAGAAGGCTGGCCTTGTCGCTCTCGCGGCAATCCTCGCTGGTGGTTCAGCACTGGCTCAGCAGCAGGTCGCCGACCGCATCTGGACCGGCGGCCCGATCCTGACCATGAACGACAAGGCGATGCGGGCCGAGGCCGTGGCCGAGAAGGACGGCAAGCTCATCGCGGTCGGCTCCAAGGCCGACGTGCTGGCCCTGAAGGGCCCGAACACCGAGGTCGTGGATCTAGGCGGCCGCGCCATGCTGCCGGGGTTCTTCGACGCGCATGGGCACGTCTTCGTCGGCGGCCTCCAGGCGCTGTCGGCCAACCTGCTGGCCCCGCCCGACGGCAAGGTGACCGACATCGCTGCGCTCCAGCAGACGCTGCGGGAGTGGATGGCCGCCAACAAGGGCGCGGTGGAGAAGTTCGGGCTGATCATGGGCTTCGGCTACGACAACGCCACGCTCGCCGAGCATCGCCATCCCACGCGCGAGGACCTCGACGCCGTCTCGACCGAATACCCGATCTACCTCGTCCACCAGTCCGGGCATTTCGGTGCGGCCAATTCCAAGGCCATCGAGATCATCGGCTACACGAAGGACACCAAGGATCCACCTGGCGGCGTCATCCGGCGCCAGGCGAACGGCGAACCGGACGGCGTCTTCGAGGAGAGCGCCCATGGACCCGCGCTGGTGAAACTGCTCACACGCCTCGGCCCTGACGGCGCGAAGGCGCTCGCGCGAGCCGGAGCCGAGCTCTGGGCGCGGTATGGCTACACGACGGCCGAAGAGGGCCGCTCGATCGCGGCGGTCGCCGAAGTCCTGAAGCAGGTCGGTGCGGAAGGCGGCTTCAAGATCGACGTCCTCACCTACACGGACGTGCTGACAGACCGGGACTACATCAAGACAAACACGAGCCCGACCTACGTGAACCGGTTCCGCGTCGCCGGGGCCAAGCTGACCATCGACGGCTCGCCGCAGGGGTTCACCGCATGGCGGGACCGGCCCTACTACGCGCCGGTCGGCAACTACCCGCCGGGCTATGTCGGCTACGCCTCGGCGACGCCCAAGCAGGTGCTGGATGCCGTGGACTGGGCCTTCGCCAACGGCATCCAGATCATCACGCACGCCAATGGCGAGGCGGCCTCGGACCTGCTGATCGCCTCGGTCGACGCCGCCACCAAGGCCCATGGCGTCGACCCCGAGCGCCGGCCCGTGCTGATCCACGGCCAGTTCCTCCGCGAGGACCAGGTGGACAGCTACAAGCGGCTCAGCGTGATCCCGTCTTTGTTCCCCATGCACACGTTCTACTGGGGCGACTGGCATCGCGACCACACGGTGGGTCCCGCACTGGCGGACAACATCTCGCCGACGGGCTGGCTCGTGCAGCGGGGCATGCCCTTCTCCAGCCATACGGACGCCCCTGTGGCCTTCCCCGACAGCATGCGCGTGCTGTCGGCGACGGTGACGAGGCGCTCGCGCTCCGGCGACATCATCGGCCCGGCGCAGCGCGTCGACGTGATCACCGCGCTGAAGGCCATGACGATCTGGCCCGCCTGGCATCACTTCGAGGACAAGACGAAGGGCTCGCTGGAGCCTGGAAAGATCGCCGACCTGGTCATCCTGTCGAACGACCCCACCGCCGTGGACCCGGAGACTCTCGCCGACCTCAAGGTGGTCGAGACGATCAAGGAAGGGAAGACCGTCTACGCAGCGAGCGCCGAGCAGAAGAAGGGCGACCTGATGTTGCGACCCGACGGACGGGGCGTCGATCCCTTCAACGCCTACCTGCGCGAGGCGATGATTGACGACGAGTTTTCGCGTGTGCCGGCGTCTCGCCGGACGGCCGAGACCCGCGCCAGGATCGCCGCTGCCCAGCACGACCTGAGTTGCATGACGCCAGTCCTGGCGGCGTGGTCGCTGGCGGCCGTCGATGGCAGCGGGTTCACGGCCGAGCAGTAGCGCCGCGTCAGCAACCCGGGCAACTGAAGGGAGGAGGATAGGCATGCGCGCTTTCAGGCTGTTCGCGGTAGCCGTCGCTGCTGCGCTGGCTTTGGCCAGCCATGCCATCGCCCAAGAGGCACCGCCGATGCCTCCTGCGGTCAAGGACGGGAACGGGCGCGCGGTGTTGATCACCGGAGCAAGCTCCGGTTTCGGCCGACGGCTGACAGAGCTTCTCTCGCAGAACGGCTGGTTCGTCTACGCCGGAGCCCGGTCGGCCGAGGACCTCGACGCGCTTGGCCGGATGAAGAACGTCCAGCCGCTGAAGCTCGACGTCAACGTGCAGGCGGACGTGGATGCTGCGGTCAAGCAGGTCGAGGCAGGCGGCCGGGGCCTCTACGGGCTCGTCAACAATGCGGGCGTCGCCGTCCTGATGCCTCTCGGGCTCATGGACGAGGAGGACTACGACTACGTGATGCTCACCAACGTCAAGGGTCCGTGGCGCATGGCCAAGGCCTTCGCACCCATGATCGTCGCGAGCAAAGGCCGGATCGTGAACACGAGCTCGATCTCCGGCATCTTCGCGGCCCTGGGGCTTGGCGCGTACTCCATGAGCAAGCACGCACTGGAGGCGCTGAACGACGCTCTAGCCCAGGAACTGGCGCCCTTCGGCGTTCGTGTCATCGCCATCGAGCCCGGCAACTTCGACACTAACGTCGGAAAGACTGCAAAGGCCCGCATGATCGAGAAGGGCCAGAACTACGACGGGCTACCCTATAAGGATCAGCTCGAGGCCACGTTGAACCGTCTGGTGGAGCCGGACGGAAAGGAAGGCCCGGACCGCGTCGCCCTGACGATGGCCCAGGCGCTCGGTGCAGACGATCCGCTGCCGCGCTACCTGGTCGTCTCGAATGAGAGAGACGCGCAGATCACACTGAGCCTCGCGCTTAAGAAGGTTGCCCAACTGAACGCAAGCCAAGGCTATCGCTACAGCGCCGACGAACTAAGGGCGATGTTTCAGAAGCAGATCGATGCAGCAATGACAAAGTAAAAGCGGCGAAGGACCTGGCTCTTTTGACTGCGCGGAACACCTCTTACACGCCGCCATCCTGCCAAACTCCGCTTTTCACCTCCGGGGCTATCCAATGTGCATCAGCTGTAATCCAGAATTCGCAGAGGCTTTCCGACGCCTCACGCTTCCGTCCCGACGCCACATCCTGCGAAACGCCGCGACGGCTGCGGCAGGCGCCTTCGTCTGCGAAGTGGTGGGCGGTGACGCCGCGCGGGCCGCGACCGCTCCGCTTCAGGACATCTTCGACCAACTCGGCGCAAAGGCGCTGCCAGAAGCGACCATCTACACCGCGAAAGAGATCGTGACGCTCGATCCGGCGAATCCGTCGGCCGAGGCTGTCGCGGTCGTGGGAGACCGCATTCTGGCTGTGGGGTCGCTCGAGGACCTCAAGAAGGCCGCCAACGGCCAGCCCTACAAACTCGACACAACGTTCGCCGACAAGGTGATCGTGCCCGGCTTCATCGCCCAGCATGATCACCCCATGCTGGCTGCCCTCACGATGACAAGCGAGATCATTTCGATCGAGGACTGGGTGCTCCCGGAGTTCACATCGAAGGCGGCCAGGAACCGAGAGGAATACCTGGCGCGGCTCGCCAGCGCCAATGCGAAGCTGGCGAACCCGAACGACGTGCTCGTCACCTGGGGCTTCCACCAGTACTTCCACGGCGAGCTGAAGAAAGCCGACCTCGACGCCATCAGTTCCAGCAGGCCGATCATCGTGTGGCACCGTTCGGCCCATGAATTCTTCCTCAATTCGATCGCCGAGAAGAAATACGGCGTGACGAAGGAGTGGTTCGACAAGCTGCCGGACAGCGCCAAAGCGCAGTCGGATTTCGCCAACGCGCACTATTGGGAACAAGGGGCCTTCGCGATCATGCCCCTGATAGCCTCCGCGATCGCCTCTCCGGAGCGGCTGCATTCGGGCCTTGACTTCGTGAAGACATACTACCACGCCAACGGTGTGACGCTCGGTTGCGAGCCCGGCGGCCTGGCGTCCAAGACCATGCAGGATGCTCAGAACGCTGTTCTCAGCAATTCCTCTTCGCCCTTCCGCTTCTTCTTCATCGTCGACGGCAAGTCGATCACCGGCGTCTACCCGGACAGCAAGGTCGCCGAGGAAAGCGAGAAGCTCCTGAGCTGGGGCCGGGGCATGACCGCCTATCTGCCCAACCAGGTGAAGCTCTTCGCCGACGGCGCGATCTTCTCCCAGGCGATGCAGGTCACTCGCGGCTACGCCGATGGGCACAAGGGCGAGTGGATGATGGACCCCGACTTCTTCGCCCGGACATTCCGCGTCTACTGGGACCTCGGCTACCAGCTCCACGTCCACGTCAACGGCGACGCGGGGCTCGACATGGTGCTCGGCCAACTTGACCTCAACATGCGCCGCAACCCGCGTCCCGATCACCGCACCGTCATCATCCATTTTGCCGTGTCCACACCGGAACAGGTGGCGCGGATCAAGCGGCTGGGCGCGATCGTCAGCGGGAATCCTTATTATCCGATCGCGCTAGCCGACAACTACAGATCGAACGGCCTCGACCCCGAGCGCGCCGACGCGATGGTCAGGATGGGCGATGTCGAGAGGGCGGGAGTTTCGTACTCCTTCCACTCCGATATGCCGATGGCTCCCGGCCAGCCGCTGTTCCTCATGTGGTCGGGAGTGAACCGGGTGACGAACGACGGAAACCTGCGTGGTCCCGAGCAGCGGGTCAGCCGTCTTGGCGCACTGAAGGCGGTGACGATCGAGGCGGCCTACTCCCTCCAGATGGAGAAGGAGGTCGGCAGCATCGCGCCCGGCAAGCTCGCCAACTTCACCATCCTTGCCGACAATCCCGTCACGGTTGATCCCATGAGGATCAAGGACATCGCCGTTTGGGGTACTGTTCACGAGGGTCGTGTGCTGCCGGTCGGCTAGATCCCGGGTCGAATTGATAGGCCCACACGAAGGTCCGCTTGCCAAACCCGCGAGGGCGCAGGCGTTCTTGAAGATCTGACGCACTGGGGTCGCAGTACTCCAAGGCGTCCGCGCCAGACCCTTGGCGCCGAAGCGCTGCTCCTCGTCCAGACCGACCAGGGTCTGGGGGAACAGCGGGTCGGTAGGACCGAAAAGCTGACTGGTACGCAGTTCCTCGATCCACTCGCGCACGATGGTCTGGGCCAGTTCGGATACCGGGAAGAACCAGACCGAAAACTCCTTCCCGAATTTCGTGTGGACGTCGGGTCGATACGGACGACGCCGGCGTCCACGTCGACGTGGTGGAGCCGCAGCCCGGGGAAAGTGCCGTCACGAGCGCCCGTCAGCAGCGCAAAAGCGACAACGGCACGGTCGCGGCGGACCAGGGCCTCGATGCCTTTGAGATCCGGTGGTGCGCCGCGACCTTGCGATCCTGCCGGCTGAGGGGTGGCCAAGCCTGCCGCCCCTCGCCATCGCTTTCGCCAGGCGCACCGACCATGGGGGAAACCCGGCGCTGGATCGACTCGCCGGGATTCTGGAGAGGCGCCTGGCGACTTCGGCCACGCCGCCGGAGGTCAGGCCTTCTTGATGCCCGGCGGCTGCCAGGTGCCCTCGCCCGGCGGCAGGATCGAGGGCGGCGTCTCCTTGGGCCAGTAGAGGCGCATGGCGATGTAGACCGGGCCGTCGGGCGCCGGCAGCCAGTTGCTCTCCTTGTCCGCGCCCGGGGACTTGTTCTGGATGTAGATGGTGAGGGACCCGTCGGCGTTGCGCTTCAGGCCGGGCAGCATCGGGGAGTTGATGAGGTAGCGGTCGATCGGGTTCTTGATGAGCAACTGGGTCTTGCCGTCGTACATGGTCACCGACCAGAAGGCGTTGACCGGGGGCAGGCCATCGACCGGGAACGTGATCGTGTAGTTGGCCTTCGACGTGTCGATCGTCTGGCCGTCGACGTCCACGCGGGTCGCGGGATACATGGCCTCCTCGGCGTTGTTGCCGTAGATGCCCATCTGCGCGCCCGTGGCGCGCAGCAGCCAGTCGCCGTGAAAGAAGGACGCATCGCCGAAGACCGCGGCGACCCGCCAGCCATTGATGTCCTTGCCGGCCGACTTCACGGCCTCCTCGACCTTGCGCTGGCCTTCCTTCATGCCGAGGAGGACCTCTGCCTTGTCCTCCAGGGACAGGTCGCGGAAGTTGAAGCTCTTGCCCGGGCCGACGCCAATGTTGGCGAGCTGGTCGCGGATCCACTGCTCCTCGGGCAGAGCCGGAGCGAACTGGAGCGCGAAGTCGAGGAACTCGAAGAACTCGGTCTTGACGAGATCCTTGCTGAACTTCGGGAAATCGGGGACGGGCGCGGGCGTCGGCGCGGGCTGGCCAAGGAAGCCGGAGAGCGGGCGTGCCTGGTAGCCCGCCTGGACCTTCTTCACGTTGTCCATGTCGGACGGGCCGAAGAGCTGGGTCCGGAAGATCGTCAGGCTGAACTGCGTGGTCGAGCGGAAGACCTTCTTGATGCCGGGCGGCGTCGTGCCCGTCCAGTGCGGTCCGACCACTAGGTAGTCGCCCGCGTTGCTGCCGGTGGCGCGGCTGCCAATGTAGCCGTAGTTGAACGTGTTGCCGTCGATGAGCTGGACCGAGTAGTAGCGCTTGGGATCCACCGCCGGCACGGAAATGACCATGGGCTCGGTACGCAGGTCGAGCCAGAGCAGCGAATAGGGCGTGTCGCTGTTGGGCGTCACAATGGCCGTATCCCGCCAGGTGAAGACCTGGGTGTCGTTCCAGACGGTGTTGAGCGGCGCCTTGTATTGTCCGGAAGTCTTGTCGATGACGAAGTCGTACATCGCGCCGTAGTTCATCACGATGGGCAGGCCGTAGATGAAGCCGGCTTCGGCGATGTCCTTGGCCTTGAAAAAGCCGGGGCGGTTGTGGGTCGTCTGCGCCAGCGCCAGCCCGGACAGGGCCGTGGGGCCGACGAATGCACCCAGGGCGGCCGAGCGGAGCAGATCTCGCTTGCTGATCGTCATGTGAGGTCCCGTTGCACCGGCAGGTCCGGCGGCGCTCAGGCTAGGCGATGCCTTCGCGCGGGACTTGGCATTTCGCGCCGTAGCGGACGAATCCCGGTCGGCTACGGGTCCCGGCAGCCCGGCTCAGGGCCCAAACATGCGGTCGCCCTGCTCGTCGATGATCTGGCGGGCCTTGGTCACCGAGAAGCTCTCGGCGTCCTCCTTGCTCGGGTGCTTCTCCGCCCGGACGAAACGATGTTCTTTCGGCCCGCCCTCGAACACCTTCACGATGCGGCCCGCCGTCTGGTACTGCCCGCCCTCCGAATAGGGCGCGGGGTGGATCATGTAGCCGTTATACTCGACGGCCTCGCCCTCGGCCGCCGCGCCATCGCCGCCGCCTCCGCCGAGCTTGCCAAAGAGCGACTTGAGGAAGGAGGCCATGGGGTCGGTCCGCTTCTGTTGGGGACGCCATCATAGGCAGGCGGAGGCCGGCGCGCCACGCCCGGTCAGGCGGCCATTCCTGTCTGGCGATCATTCCTGTCAGGCGACCCTGGCGCGCCGCGCCGGGCGCGGGCGCAGCCGCAGCCAGGCGCGGTAGCCGAGCAGCGCGATCAGGATGGCCCCGTAGATCGCCGGCCAGGTGATGTCGCGCTTCACCAGCCACCAGTAATGCAGCACCCCGAGGACGGCGATGGGGTAGATGAGCTGGTGCAGCCTGTTCCAGGCGGGTCCGCCCATGCGGCGGATCCATCCCTTGGTGGAGGTGACGGCCAGCGGGGTCATCAGCACCAGGGCGGCGAACCCCACGGTGATGTAGGGCCTCTTGGCGATGTCGTGGACGATCTCGCCGAGATCGAAATACTTGTCGAAGGCGACGTAGCAGCCGAGGTGGACCACGCCATAGAAGAAGGCGAAAAGGCCCAGCATCCGGCGGTAGCGGATGAGCCCGTTCCAGCCGGTCAGGCGGCGGAGCGGGCTGACGGCCAGCGTCAGCAGCAGGAACTGCAGCGCCCAGTCCCCCGTGCCGTGCTCGATGAACTCGGCGGGGTTGGCGCCCAGGAGGTCGGGATCGAACAGGATGCCCCAGGCGATGCGCGCCATCGGGACGAGGCCGGCCGCGAGCACGAGGGGCTTGGACAGGGCGATCGGGTCGCGCCACCACGCGGCCTTCGCCGGTCGGCCTGCCGCAGCCGGGCGCGGACGGGCCGGCTGGCGCAGCGTGGCCGGGGGGGCGGGAACCGTCGCAGCCGGGTCCATCTCAGAAGAAGGCCTTCAGGTCCATGCCGGAATAGAGCGAGGCGACCTGCTCGGCATAGCCGTTGAAGGGCTTCGTCTCCGTGCTGGCGAAGAGGTCCGGCAGGGCGCGCTCGCGTTTCTGGCTCCAGCGCGGATGGTCGACGGCCGGGTTCACGTTGGCGTAGAAGCCATACTCGGTAGGGCCGGCCTTCATCCAGGCGGTCCGCGGCATGTCCTCAACGAACTCGATCTTCACGATCGACTTGCCGCTCTTGAAGCCATATTTCCAGGGCACGATGATGCGGACCGGCGCGCCGTTCTGGTTGGGAAGCGTCTCGCCATAGACCCCGACGGTGAGCAGCGTCAGCGGGTTCATAGCCTCGTCGATGCGCAACCCTTCCACGTAGGGCCAGTCGATATAGGGCAGGCGCAGGCCGGGCATCGTCTCCGGCTGCATCGCCGTGGTGAACTTGACGTACTTGGCCTTGCTGGTCGGGCCCACGCGCCTGGCAAGCTCGCTGAACTCGACGCCGATCCAGGGCACCACCATCGACCAGGCCTCGACGCAGCGGAAGCGGTAGATGCGCTCCTGCAGCGGCATCTTGAGGATCTCCTCGATGCCGATGGTCATGGGCTTCTCGACGGCGCCGGACACCTCGACGGTCCAGGGCCTGACCTTCATGGCCTCGGCCGAGGCGGCGGGATCGTACTTGCCGGTGCCGAACTCGTAGAAATTGTTGTAGCCGACCACGCTCTTCTTCGGCGTCGGCTTGGCGTCCGTGCTGAATGCGGCGTTGCGCGGCGCGTCGAGTTTCTCGATGACGTTGGCCGCCCGCGCTCGCGGCGGCAGGGCCGCTGCGGCGCCGAGCCCGGCCGCGCCGGCCAGGAGGGTGCGGCGGTTCAGCCAGGTCTCCCTCGGGGTGATCTGCGAGGGAGCGATGGTCGCGTCGCGGAAGGTCGCCATGGTCCGTCTCCTGGTCCGGTGCCGGGGGACGTGGCCGGCCGGAACGTCACGTGCGGAGCAAGCCGAAAACGGCCCGTTCCGGCAAATCACGAAAGCGCGCGGCTTTCGCGAGCGGACGCGCCTGACGGCGCGATCTGCCGGATTGTCTACGAGCGCGACTGCAAAAAGGTTTCCACCTCGGGCCGGCGAGGGATCGGCGCCACCGCCCCGTAGCCGCGCGTCGAGAGCGCGGCGGCGGCATTGGCGTAGCGCGCCGCCGCGAAGGGATCGCCGTGCCTCACCCATTCCGCCAGGAAGGCGCCGCCGAACGTGTCGCCCGCCCCCGTCGCGTCGACCGCCTCGACCGGATAGGCCGGCACGACCCTGTTGTCGCCGGGCACGGCGACCATCGTACCGTCCTTGCCGAGCGTGAGGGCCACGATCTTGCAGCCGAGGCCGAGATAGAAGGCGCAGACCTCCTCGGGCGTGGTGAGGCCGGTAAGCTGGCGCGCATCGTCGAGGCCCGGCCTCGCAATGTCGCTCATGGCGACCGCCGCATGGATCACGGCCCGCGCGCGCTCCAGCGGCCAGAGCCGCCGGCGGAGATTGGTGTCGTAGCTGACAGTCGTGCCAGACTCCCGCGCCACGCGGATGGCCTGGAAAACGGCGTCGCAGGCGCTGGTGGAGATGGCCTGGCTGATGCCGGAGACGTGCAGCACGCGCGCCGAGCGCACGACATTCTCGGGGATGTCGGCGGGGCCGACGAGGCTGGCGGCCGACCCCGCCCGGAAATAGCTGAAGGCATGGCCCTGGGGGCCGTGCGAGATGAAGTAGATGCCAGTGCGCCCGCCCTCGCGCACGCTGACATGGCTGCGGTCGACGCCCTCGCGGTCCCACAGGGCCAGGAAGTCCGCGCCGAAGGCGTCGTCGCCGAGCGCCGTGAAATAGGCGACGTCGGCTCCCTGCCGGGCGGCGGCGATCGCGGCGTTCGAGGTGTCCCCGCCGAAGCCGGGCAGATAGAGGCGCTCGCCCTCCCGCTCGACTTCGTTGAACTCCATCAGGGGCTCGCCGATGGCGAGAAGGTCGAGCGTCTTCATGGCGATGCAGGCAACCCGTGCGCGTGGCTGGCCGGGATGGTGGACCGGCGTTCACGCGGATGCAAATGGCCTGGCGCGGAAAGAAAAAGGGCCCCGGCCGGGGGGACCGGGGCCCTTGTCAGCAGGCGACGCTATCGGGGGATCAGCGAGGCGCCCGCTTCGCCAGGATCCGTTGCAGGGTCCTGCGATGCATGGCGAGACGGCGAGCCGTCTCGGAGACGTTGCGTCCGCACAGTTCGTAGACGCGCTGGATGTGCTCCCAGCGGACGCGATCGGCGGACATCGGGTTTTCGGGGGGCGCTGCGCGCTCCTCGCCCGTCGCCTTGAGCGCGGCGTCGATCTCGTCGGCGTCAGCCGGCTTGGCGAGGTAGTCATAGGCCCCGAGCTTCACGGCGGTCACCGCGGTGGCGATGTTGCCGTAGCCCGTGAGGATGATGCCGCGCGCCTCCGGGCGCGAGACGTTGAGTTCGGCCAGCACGTCGAGACCGCTGCCGTCTCCCAGCCGCATGTCGATGACGGCGAAGGCGGGGGCCTCGTGGCGAATGGCGGCGATCCCGTCCTGGACGGTCTCGGCCGTGTTCACGGCGTAGCCGCGCGTTTCCATCGCGCGCGCCAGCCGGGTCAGGAAGGGACGGTCGTCGTCGACGATCAGAAGGGACTTGGAAGTGGCGTCTGACATCAGAGCTTCGGCCGCGGGGGATACCTTGTCCAACATGTTCGGACCTCCGCACTGTGATACGTGCGACACCCCCGATCGGTTCACGTGCGAAGGATTCAATAGAGAACGAGTTCGCTGGCCGGCGTCGTGCCGCCCGGCCCGCCGCGCTCGAAGGCCTGGCGCGGCCACTGCACCCGGGCGACCGCGCCGCGGGGGTCCGTTGTGGCGTTGTCAAGCTTCAGCGTGGCCCCCGAGCGCTCCAGCAGGGTCTTGGCGATGAAAAGGCCGAGACCCATCCCGGCCCCTTCCTCCGACTTCGCGCGGCGCTGCCCGCCCCGGGTCGTCACATAGGGTTCGCCGATGCGCTGCAGGATCTCGATCGGGAAACCGGGCCCGTCATCCGCCACCTCGATCGTGACGGTATCGCGGTCCCACCTGGCGGTGAGGCGCACCTCTGTGCGGGCGAAGTCGACCGCGTTCTCCACGAGGTTGCCGAGCCCGTAGAGGATCGCGGGGTTGCGATGGCACTCGGGCTCCGGGCCCGTGCCTTGCCGCCGGACCTGCAGCGCGACGTTGAAGGGGCGCTGCGGCCCGGCGAGTTCCTCCAGCAGCACGCCGAGGCTCATCGTCTGCAGCGGGCCGCCCTTCTCGTCGGCGAGGGAGGTGATCTTGGACAGAATCGTGCGGCAGCGCGCGACCTGCTCGCCGATCAGGGCGACATCGTCCGCGATCGGCCCTTCCGGCGGCACGATCCGGGCGAGTTCCTTGGTGACCAGCGCGATGGTGGCGAGCGGCGTGCCCAACTCGTGGGCGGCGGCGGCGGCAAGCCCGTCGAGCTGGGACAGGTGCTGCTCGCGCGCCAGCACGAGTTCGGTGGCGGAGAGGGCTTCCGCCAGCTGGCGGGCCTCCTCGGTGACGCGCCAGGCATAGACTCCGATGAAGGTGAGGCCGAGCAGGATGGCGAACCAGATGCCGAGGCGGTAGGTGAGCGGGAATGACAGGGCCTCGGCCGGATCCCAGGGCAGGGGCCGGTAAGCGACGCACAGGAACGTCGCCATGGTCATCGCCAGCATGCCCAGGGCGAAGGTGCGCGAGGGCGGCATGACCGCGGCCGAGATCATCACGGGGGCCAGGAAGAGCAGCGCGAAGGGATTTTCCAGGCCGCCCGTGAGGTAGAGCAGGCCCGCGAGCTGCACGATGTCGAAGGCGAGCAGCGTCGAGGCGGCGGTCTCGCCCAGCCGGTGGCTGACCGGGAAACGGCTCATCAGCATGAGGTTGAGCAGCACGGAGGTGCCGATCACAAGCAGGCAGGCGAGCAGGGGGAGCGGAAATCCCAGCAGCCCGTGCACCACCCCGACGGCGGCGCTCTGGCCGGCGACGGCGAGCCAGCGCAGCCGGACGAGCGTCTCCAGCCGCAGCCGCGTCGCTTCCTGGCCAAGGCTGGAGATGAGTTGGTCGGGCATTCCGAAGACTTAGCGCGCCGGACGGGCGCGGACAGGGGCCGCGGCGCCTGGGGCGCGTCAGCATGCAGCAGCGGGGCCGTGGAACTCCGGCGCTACAGCGTCCGTTGCCCCTCGTCCCCGCGCAAAACGTCACGGTTTTGCCACATCACCCGAAAGACCAATGCTTTATTCACCTGTCCGCGATTGTATGAAGACCGGGAGCGGCTAAGCTCTCGGCCTCGTGCGTCAAGATGCTTGCGTCGGATCGCGGACGCGTCGCCAGGCCGCCGGAAGGAACTGCCATGATGCAGCTACCCTACTACATGTGGTACGAGGCGGCGCACGCGCTGCTCGGCCCCGCTCGCGCCATGGCGGATTCCACCCGGATCTTCTACGACAACCGCCTCAACCCGCTCTCCTCGACCCCGTTCGGCCGGCAGATGTCGGCGGCGTGCGAGCTCTTCGAGCGGACGACCCGGCGCTACGGCAAGCCGATCTTCGGCATCACCGAGACCAGCGTGAACGGCGTGCGCGTGCCCGTGAACGAGCGGGTCGTCTGGCAGAAGCCCTTCTGCAAGATCATCAATTTCGACCGCCAGCTCGGCGACCGGCCCGTGCGCCAGCCCAAGCTGCTGATCGTGGCGCCCATGTCGGGCCACTACGCGACCCTGCTGCGGGGCACGGTCGAGACCTTCGTCGGCACGCACGACGTCTACATCACCGACTGGGAGGACGCCCGCCTCGTCCCCGTCAGCGAAGGCCGTTTCGACCTCGACGACTATATCGACTACGTGATCGGCATGCTCCATGCGCTCGGGCCGGACGTGCACGTGCTCGCCGTGTGCCAGCCCTCCGTGCCCGTGATCGCTGCGATCGCGCGCATGGAGGCGGACAACGACATCCGCGCGCCGCGCTCCATGACTCTGATGGGCGGACCGATCGACACGCGCGTCAGCCCCACCGCTGTCAATGTCCTGGCTGAGAAGCGCGGCATCGCGTGGTTCAAGCGCAACTGCATCGTCAAGGTGCCGCTGCCGAATCCCGGCTTCATGCGCGACGTCTATCCCGGCTTCCTGCAGCTCGCCGGCTTCATGGCGATGAACATCGACCGCCACCTCGAGGCCCATGGCGAGATGTTCAAGCACCTTGTCGAGGGCGACGGCGACAACGCCGAGAAGCATCGCGACTTCTACGACGAATATCTCGCGGTGATGGACCTGACGGCCGAGTTCTACCTGCAGACGGTCGATACCGTCTTCGTCAAGCACGCCCTCCCGAAGGGCGAGATGATGCATCGCGGGAAGCCCGTGGACCTCAAGGCCATCCGCCGGGTGGGCCTGATGACGGTCGAGGGCGAGAAGGACGACATTTCCGGCGTCGGGCAGACCGAGGCCGCGCAGTGGCTTTGCACCGGCATCCCCGGCGACATGCGCGCGCACTACGTCCAGCCCAAGGTTGGCCATTACGGTGTCTTCAACGGCTCGCGGTTCCGGGCCGAGATCGCGCCTCGCGTCGCCGATTTCATCTCCACCTGCGACCAGGCCGCCAGGCGCTCGACCAACCGGGGTGCCTCCGTGACGCAGATCTCCGGCCGGAAGCTGGCGAGCGTCCCCGCCCGGGACTGACTGGCACGACTGACCGCCGCGATCACGCGTGATCGCGACGATTTGCAGATTTCGTTAACGGTAAATTCGAGACAATTCGGGCCTGTTTCGTGCCCGAAGCGGCCTTGTTGCGCCCAAGTTGGCGTCAAGTCCCAATTGCGCATGACGCCGCCCTCGAGGGTCGCGCGATTGGATGGATGACAAGCGCTGCCGCATTCAGCACAATTGTTCCCATGATGTCGGGACTGAGAGTCATTGGCCGTCGGATCCTGCCGCCCCAGGATCCGCCGCACCTGGAGGTGCGTCACGGGGGCGACACCTATCGCGTGGCCTTGCGCCGCATCGCGGCTGCCAGGCGCTTCACCTTGCGGGTGAGTTCGGCGACCGGCAGCATCGTCCTCACCCTGCCCGTACGCGCAGACCTGCGCACCGCAGCCGATTTCGCGCGCCGGCACGGAGACTGGATCGCGTCTCGCGTCGCCAACCTGCCTGAAACGACCGAACTCGGCCCCGGAGTCGTCGTGCCCTTTCGGGGGGTGGGACACCGGATCGTGCACCGCGGCGCGGCCCGCGGCACCTGCTGGGTGGAAGAAGGCGGCCGTTTCGGCCAGATTCTCGTCACGTCGGGCGGAATCGAGCATTGCGGCCGGCGCGTGCGCGACTTCCTGAAGCGCGAGGCCAAGAAGGACCTCGAGGCGGCGGTAAAGCTCCATTGCGCCGCGTTGCGGGTGAAGGCGACGAAGATCACGCTGCGCGACACGACCAGCCGCTGGGGCTCCTGCTCCTCGACGGGCCGGCTCAACTTCTCCTGGCGGCTGATCATGGCGCCGCCCTTCGTGCTGGATTACCTCGCCGCCCACGAGGTCGCCCACCTCAAGGAAATGAACCACTCGCCCCGCTTCTGGCGGCTGGTCGAGCGGCTTTGCCCCCGGACCGAGGAAGCGGAAACCTGGCTGAAGCGCCACGGCCCGGAACTGCACCGCTTCAAGTAGGGTCGGGTAGGGTCTGCCTTACCCACGCCCTAGCGAGCGAAGCGAAGCATTCCGGAGGTGGGCGCAGTCACCTGCCCCGCCGTGGATGGCTCTCGTTGCGTTGCTCTTCGCAACGACATCGCAGTGCCTAGCCGCCGAACAGCTTGTCAAAGATCGACTTCTGCTGCGCCGGCTGAGGCGGCGGGGCGAGACGCTGGGGCGCGGGCATCGTGCCGCCGGGCACCATGCCCGGGGGCCGCGGCACGTCGTCGGCGGAGACAGTGCGCCGGACCGGCGTGGGAGCGGCGGCCGGCAGGTTCGCCGGGCCGGCGCTCGGAACTGGGACTGCGCCGGGAGGTGTCGGTGCCAGGACGAGCGGGCCGGATCCGCTGGCCACGGTGCGCTGGGCCGGGGCTGGGGCGATAGGCTGCCCCTGGGCCTGGACCGGCTGGCTGCCGGGCATGATCACGGCGCCGTCGGGCGGCAGGCCGGCCACGGGCGGGGCTGGCAGGAAGTTCGGGTCACCGGCCGGCGCCGGCGTGAGCTGCTTCCACTGCCCGCCGGGCAGGGGCGCGGGCGGGGTATTGGCCAGCGCCAGCTTCATGAAGCGCGCCCAGACCTCCACCGGCAGGTTGCCGCCGGAGACCTTCTTCGTCGGCGTGCCGTCATCGTTGCCGAGCCAGACGCCCGCCACGAGCGCGCCGGTATAGCCGACGAACCAGGCGTCGCGGAAATCCTGGCTGGTGCCGGTCTTGCCGGCGGCCTCCCAGCCCGGCAGTTCGCCCTTGCGGGCGGTGCCGGTGAGCAGGGTCTCGCGCATCATCGCGTTCATCATGCCCACCGCGCTCGGATCGAGGACGCGGCCGAAGCCTGGGCCGCTGCGGGAGTAGATCGTCTCGCCCGACGCCGTCTTCACCTGCCGGATGACGTAGGGCAGCACGGCGATGCCGCCATTGGCGAAGGGCGCATAGGCGGAAACGAGCTCGATCGGGGTCACCTCGGAGGTGCCGAGCGCGATGGATGCGTTGGGTTCGAGCTTGGACTGGATGCCGAGGCGCTGTGCGGTCTTCACAACCGTCTTCGGCCCCACTTCCAGCCCCAGCCTCACCGCCACGGTGTTCAGCGACAGGGCAAGGCCGGTGCGAAGGCTCACCGGACCGCGGTAATCCCGCGAGTAGTTCTCGGGCTGCCAGCCCTTCACGTTGATGGGGGCGTCGTCGCGGATCGTGTCGGGGGTCAGTCCGTGTTCGACCGCGGCGAGGTAGACGAAGGGCTTGAACGCCGAGCCGGGCTGGCGCTTGGCCGTCGTGGCCCGGTTGAACTGGCTTTCGGTGTAGTTGCGCCCGCCCACCATGGCCTTCACGGCCCCGTCCGGCTGCATGGCGACGAAGGCGCCCTGGCTGACGCCGAACTTGTCGCCCTTCTGGTTCAGCTCGTCGACGAGGGAACGCTCGGCAGCAGCCTGCATGCCGGCGTCGATCGTGGTGGTGACCACGATGTCCTTGTCGATCGTGCCGATGAAGTCGTCGAGCACGTCCATGACGTAGTCGGCGGCGTAGTTCACCGAGCCCGCGCCTTCCGGCTTGACGGCGTTGGGTGGATTGATCAGGGCCACCTTGGCCATCTGGTCGCTGACGAAGCCCTCCTTGGCCATGGCCGCAACGACCAGCGCCGCGCGGGCCTGCGCCGCCTCGGGGTTGCGGTTCGGAGCGAGCCGCGAGGGGGCCTGGACGACGCCGGCGAGCTCGGCGGCCTCGGCGAGGGTAACGGAGCGGGCAGACTTGCCGAAGTACTTCTGGGCCGCCGCCTCCACGCCATAGGCGCCCGAGCCGAAATAGACCCGGTTGAGGTAGAGCTCGAGGATCTGGTCCTTCGTGTAGTTGCGCTCCAGCCAGATGGCCAGGATCGCCTCCTGGATCTTGCGCGAGGCCGTGCGCTCCTGGGTCAGGAAGAGGTTCTTGGCGAGCTGCTGCGTCAGCGTGGAGCCGCCCTGCATCGAGCTGCCGGTGCGGGTCACGTTGCGGAACAAGGCGCGGCCGATCCCGACGGGGTCGATGCCGGAATGATCGTAGAAGCGGCGGTCCTCGATGGCGACGAAGGCCTTGGGCAGGTAAGGCGGCAGCTCCTTGAGGGTGACGGTCCGGCCGCCCGTCTCGCCGCGATTCGCGAGAAGGGTGCCGTCGGCGGCCATGATGGCGATGTTGGGCGGCCTCTTGGGCACCGCGAGCTGATCGATCGGGGGCAGCTTCGAGGCGTGGTAGACCACGAGCCCGACGATGCCGATGACGGCCCAAAGTCCCGCCACCACGCTCCAGTAGGCGACGTGTCCCAGGAACGACCGCTTGCCCCTGCGGGCCTTGCCGGCCTTCGCTCCGCGGCCATTGCCGCCCGCAGCCCGGCCGCCTTTTCCCCCTGGAGCCTTGGCCATCGAGTCGCTCTCCGGCGCGGGCGACGTCGCGCGCCCGGCATCGCGGCTGCCGGCATCCGTCGCGGACGCCTCCCGAGCCGGCGCGGCGGTCCGCCTGGGGCGGCCTTCCGCGATCGGATCGAGCGCCGGGGTGATGCTGGGCGCGAAGTTCGGCTCGCGGCGCTCACTCCGCGCGGCGCCCTTGCGGGCGGCGCGGCCGTTGACGCCGGGCCGATCCTCGGCGCTCAGGCGGATGTCGAGCTGGGACCGATCGCCCGGGGATTCGGGCGGGAAGACAGGCTCGCGCCGCTCGCCGGGTCGCTCGCGCCGACCGTCCGTCATCCTGCCCCGAACCCCTCTCGACACCGCGCGCCGGGGTTGGTGACCCCGGCGTCCGGCGCAGCACTGTGACCGTAATTGCGGCGGTTTAAGGGGTGGTTAAGGATTACCGGCCGGTCGGAAAGGCTGCTCAGGCGGCCTCGCTGCCGGGCGTTTCGGTCGGCTCCGCTGGCACGCTGGCCTTGTGCTTCTCGGTGAGCAGCCGGCACAGGCGCACGATCGTGGCCTTCATTTCCAGGCGATGCACGACCATGTCGACCATGCCGTGCGCGCGCAGGTATTCGGAGCGCTGGAAGCCCTCCGGCAGCTTCTCGCGGATGGTCTGCTCGATCACGCGCGGGCCTGCGAAGCCGATCAGCGCGCCGGGCTCGGCGATGTGGATGTCGCCAAGCATGGCGTAGGAGGCGGTGACGCCGCCCGTCGTCGGGTTGGTGAGCACGACGATATAGGGCAGCTTCGCCGCGCGCAGGCGCTGCACCGCCACGGTGGTGCGCGGCATCTGCATGAGGGAGAACATGCCCTCCTGCATGCGCGCGCCGCCCGAGGCCGCGAACATCACGAAGGGCGTGTTGCGGTCGACCGCCGTGTCGAGCCCCTTGATGACCGCCTCGCCGGCGGCCATGCCGAGCGAACCGCCCATGAAGTCGAAGTCCTGCACGCCCACGGTGAGCGGCAGGCCATCGGCCTTGCCGTAGCCTACCTTCACGGCGTCCTGCGCGCCCGTCTTGGCGCGGGCGTCCTTCAGGCGGTCCACGTAGCGCTTCTCGTCGCGGAACTTGAGCGGGTCGGCCGGAACCTCCGGAAGCGGGATGTCCTCGAAGATGCCGCCATCGAACATGCTCTTCAGGCGCAGAACCGCGCCCATGCGCATGTGGTAGTTCGAGCCGGGGATGACCTGGAGGTTGGCCTCGACATCCTTGTGGAAGACGAGCTGGCCGGAATCCGGGCACTTGATCCAGAGGTTCTCGGGCGTGTCGCGCCGCAGGAACGAGCGGATCTTGGGCCGCACGACGTTGGAGATCCAGTTCATCGGGCTCGTGTCCATGGACCCTCCTTCGGGGGTTCGTCCGCGGGACGCCGTTTCTTGAACGCTATGCGCAGCGCCTTCCTCCGACCGCTGAAATTGAGGCGGCCGCGAATCAGGCGGACGTCCTTCAAGCGGCCGTCTTGGCCACCCGCCGGACGCCGGCGGCGATATCCGACACCAAGGCTTCGACCGCGCCCACCGTCCGGTCGGTCGCCTTGCCATCGGCGTCGAGCGAACCGCGGATCGCCTCCACGAGAGCCGTGCCGACCACCACGCCGTCCGCGCCCTTGGCGATCGCCTCGGCCGAGGCGGCGTTCTTCACGCCGAAGCCGACCGCGACCGGAAGATGGGTATGGCGCTTGATCCGCGCCACCGCGCTCGCGACCCTGCCGAAATCGGGCGTCGCCGCGCCGGTAATGCCGGTGATCGAGACGTAGTAGACGAAGCCCGAGGTGTTCGCGAGCACGGCCGGAAGGCGCGCGTCGTCGGTGGTGGGCGTGGCGAGGCGCACGAAGTTCAGGCCGGCGGCGAGAGCCGGCTTGCAGAGCTCCTCGTCCTCCTCCGGCGGGAGGTCGACCACGATGAGGCCGTCGACGCCGGCGGCGATCGCATCCGTGAGGAAGGCATCCACGCCATAGACGTAGATGGGGTTGTAGTAGCCCATCAGGATGATCGGAGTCGCGTCGTCCCCGGCCCGGAAATCGCGCACGAGCTGCAGCGTCTTCCTGAGCGTCATGCCCGCATTGAGCGCCCGCAGCCCCGCCGCCTGGATCGCCGGGCCGTCCGCCATCGGGTCCGTGAAGGGCATGCCCAGCTCGATCAGGTCGGCGCCTGCGCCCGGCAGCGCCTTGACGATGGCGAGCGAAGCCGCGGGATCGGGATCCCCGGCCATCACGAAGGTGACGAGAGCGGCGCGGCCCTGGGCCTGCACCGCGGCGAAGCGGCGGTCGATACGGGTGGTCATGCGGCGGCTCTTAGCATGGCGCTGGGGCGAAGGGGAGGGAGACCCTCGCCCCTCAGCTCATCCCGCCGAGGTGATCGGCCACCGTGAAGATGTCCTTGTCGCCGCGGCCGCAGAGGTTGACGATCATCAGGTGGTCGCGCGGAAAGGTCGGCGCGAGCTCCATCACCTTGGCGATCGCATGGGCCGGCTCCAAGGCGGGGATGATGCCCTCGAGCTTGGAGAGGAGCTGGAAAGCCTCCAGCGCCTCCTTGTCGGTGGCGGAAATGTACTTCACGCGACCGATGTCGTGCAGCCAGGAATGCTCCGGCCCGATGCCGGGATAATCGAGGCCGGCCGAGATCGAGTGGCCTTCGGTGATCTGGCCGTCCTCGTTCATCAGGAGGTAGGTGCGATTGCCGTGCAGCACGCCCGGGCGGCCGCCCGTCAGCGAGGCCGCGTGGGCGCCGGTATGGATGCCGTGCCCGGCGGCCTCGACGCCGTAGATCGCTACGTCCTTGTCGTCGAGGAAGGGGTGGAACAGGCCGATCGCATTGGAGCCGCCGCCAATGCAGGCGACCAGCGAGTCCGGCAGCCGGCCCTCGCGCTCCAGCATCTGCTCGCGCGCCTCGCGCCCGATCACCGACTGGAAGTCGCGCACCATGCCCGGATAGGGATGCGGGCCGGCGGCGGTCCCGATGCAGTAGAAGGTGTTCTCGACATTGGTCACCCAGTCGCGGAGCGCCTCGTTCATGGCGTCCTTGAGGGTCTTCGAGCCGGACTGGACGGGGATCACCTCGGCGCCGAGCATCTTCATGCGGAAGACGTTGGGCTTCTGCCGCTCGACGTCGACGGCGCCCATGTAGACGATGCATTCCAGGCCGAAGCGGGCGCAGAGCGTGGCCGTGGCCACGCCGTGCTGGCCGGCGCCGGTCTCGGCGATGATGCGCTTCTTGCCCATCCGCCGCGCCAGCAGGATCTGGCCCAGCACGTTGTTCACCTTGTGCGCGCCGGTGTGGTTCAGCTCGTCGCGCTTCAGGTAGATCTTGGCCCCTCCCAGGTGCTCGGTGAGGCGCTCCGCGAAATAGAGCGGGCTTGGCCGGCCCACGTAATGGGCGAGGTAGCCGTTCATCTCCGCGTGGAATTCCGGGTCCGCCTTGGCGACCTTGTAGGCCTCCTCCAGCGAGAGGATCAGCGGCATCAGCGTCTCGGCGACGAAGCGTCCGCCGAAGAGGCCGAAATGGCCGGTCTCGTCCGGGCCGGTGCGGAAGGAGTTGGGGGTCTGGATCGTCACGCGTGCAGTCCTTCGAACATCGGGAGGCCCGCAATCACGGGCGCAGGTTTTCGGCAGCGGCCTTGGCGGCTTTCACGAAGGCAGCGATCTTGGCGGGGTCCTTCTCGCCCGGGGCTCTCTCCACGCTCGAGGAGACGTCGACCCCGGGGGCGCCGGTGATACGCAGCGCGTCGGCGACGTTGTGGGCGGTCAGGCCGCCCGAGAGCATGTAGGGCTTGCCGAGGTCCAGGCCCCTGAGAATCGTCCAGTCGAAGGCTGCTCCGTTGCCGCCGGGCCGGCTGGCATCCTTGGGCGGCTTGGCGTCGAACAGGATGCGGTCGCCCACGAAGCGGTAAGCCTCCGCCTGTTCGATGTCGCCGGGGCTCGACACGCCGATGACCTTCATGACCGGCACCCTGTATCGCGCGCGGATCTCCTTCACGCGGCGGGGTTCCTCCTCGCCATGGAGTTGCAGGAGATCCGGCTCCAGCGCCTCCACAATGGCGGCAAGCTCGCCGTCATTGGCGTCCACGGTCAGCGCCACCTTCTGAGCGCGGTTGCCGACGTGCCTGGCGAGAGCCCGGGCGTCCGTGTACTGCACGTGCCGCGGCGAGGCCGGGAAGAACACGAATCCGACCATGTCGGCGCCGGCGTCGATCGCCGCGTCGATGGTCTCGAACGACTTCAGGCCGCAGATCTTCACGAGCACGGACATGGCGCGTTCATTGGCACGAGTGGACGGAGGTGTCCACTTTTCAACCGCCAAGCCCGCGGTTTCAAGCCGCGACACAGTTTCCCCGCAGTCGCGGGGCGATCAGCGTACGCGGCGCCAGACCAGGATCGCCGCCGCGAGGTCCTCGATGGCCGTGCCGACGGACTTGAACATCGTGATCTCGTCGGGGCGGCTGCGTCCGGCATGGCGCCCGGCCGTGAGGTCATAGAGGTCGGCAGCGACGTCGGAGGGGAGGATCACGCCATCCGCGATCGGCAAGGCGAGGTCGCCGCCCTCCTTCAGCGCGCCGGCCCGGGTATCGCAGAAGAGCGTCGCGCGGCGCACGCATTCGTCGTCCGTCTCGCGCATCGAGGGCTTGAAGGCCCCGACGCAGTCGAGGTGGGTCCCCTCCCGCAGCCATGCCCCGTGCACGAGCGGCGAGGAGCTCAGCGTGGCCGTGCTGACGATGTCGGCCTGGCGCACGGCCGCCTCGAGATCCTCGACGGCATGGACGGGCAGGCCCTCGTCCGCGAGTTCCACGGCCATGGCTCGGGCCCTCTCGGGCCGGTGGTTCCACAGGGCTATGTCGCCGAGCGCGTGCTCGGCGGCATGGGCGCGGATGAGGAAGGGCGCCATGGCTCCCGCCCCTACCATGACCATGCGGCTCGCACCGGGACGAACAAGATGTCGGCCGGCGAACGCTGAGGCGGCCGCCGTGCGCCACGTCGTGAGCCGCGTCCCGTCAATGGCCGCGACGGGGGCGCCCGTTGCGCCGTCCAGCAGGAGATAGGTGCCAAGCACGCTCGGAAGGCCGCGCGCGGAATTGCCGGGAAAGATCGTGACGATCTTGGTGCCCGCGAAGGGCTCTGCCTCGCCCGCCCCCGTCCAGGCAGGCATGAGAAGCAGCGTCGCCTCCCCGTCCGGGCGGTGAATGGCGTGATGGTGGCGGACGGGAACCTCGATCTCGGACCGGAACGCCTCACCGAGGGCGTCGGCGAGGCCGCGCGGGTCGAGCACGCGGTCGACCGCGTCGGCGTCGATGACCTCCATGGTGTCCTGGCTCAGCGGATGGTCGAAGGCGCGGGCAGCGCGGTCACGGAGGACGACGACGCCAGCCGCTCGACTTCCGCCTTGTGCTTGGCGGCGGCCCGGGCGTTCACGCGCGCGGCCTTGCGATGGCGGCCCTGGCCGAACCACACGGCTATGCCGCCGAGCACGACGCCGACGGCCATGGCGACGAAGACGATGAGAAAGAGCGGAACCTGGATCGGCGGGATCTCGAACCAGCCGGGCGGATCGAGCGTGACCGGCACGGGGGTGCGGTTGGCCACGGCGAAGACCGTGCCGAGGACGATGATGGGCACGAGCACGAGCAGCTTCAGGAAGGACTTCATGGGATCACCTTTCCGCGGGACGGCTCGCCGCCTGTCCCGCCCGGAGCGGCCTCAGGCGGCGCCGTTCGGCTTGTTGAGCCGCATCCGCATCTCCTTGCCCGCCTTGAACACGGGCACGACCTTCTCGGCCACCCGAACGTGCTCGCCCGTGCGCGGGTTGCGGCCCACGCGGGCGTCCCGGGTCTTCACCGAGAAGGCCCCGAACCCGCGGATCTCGACGCGGTCGCCGCGGGCCAGCGCCTGCGTGATCTCGTCGAGGATCGCGTTGACGACGTTCTCCGCGTCCCGCTGGTACAGTTCCGGATAGTGCTCGGCGATCTTCTGCACCAGTTCTGACTTGATCATCCGGCCCCCCGCCGCCGTCCATCTGCGACTAGATCATTGAAAATGCGTCTGTTTTCGTCTCAAGGGTGCCAGAGCGCCAGAAGCCCGTCAAGGGCGGGGCGCTCCGCGCCGCGCGCCGCGGCGGCAATGGCGGCGGAAAGCTCCGCATAGCCCAGCAGGCCTGCCGCGCCCGAAGCCATCGACCACAGGCCGAGCGCAGTGCGGTTCTCCGGCTTGTAGTCACGCACCGGCAGGTCCTTGGCGACGCCCCTGTTGCTCTCGAGCCAGGCGATGGCCTGCTTCTCTGTGCCGACCTCGTCGATCAGCTTGAGCGGCAAGGCCTGGCGGCCGGTGAAGACGCGGCCGTCCGCGACGCTCGTCAGGTCGGCGCCGGAAATGCCGCGGCGCTGCTGCACGAGCGACTTGAACCAGTCGAAGCTGTCATTGATGAGCGCGGCCATGGCGGCCTGCGCCGCCGGCGTCGTCGGCTCGAGCGGGTTGGGCGCGGCCTTGAGCGGCGAAGACTTGATCGTGTCCATGGAGATGCCCCAGTTCTCCAGGAGCTTGCTCACGTTGGGCGACTGGAACAGCACGCCGATGGAGCCCACGATCGAGGTCTGCTGGGCGACGATGCGGTCCGTCCCCATCGCTGCGATGTAGCCCCCGGAGGCGGCGAGCCCGCTGACCACGGCGACGGTCGGCTTCTTGGCGGAGAGGTCGCGCAGCGCGTCGAACAGGATCTCCGAGCCGCTCACCGTGCCGCCGGGGCTGTCGATGTCGACCAGCACGGCCGAGGCGTTGCTCTTGCCGACGCGCTTCAGGAGTTCGAGCGTCTGGTTGTCGCCGGTGATGACGCCGCTGATCTTCACCCGCGCCACGTGCGCGCCGAGGCCGCCGCCGGCCAGCTTGTCCCGCGAGGCGTAGAGCCCGAGCCCGACGACCGCAAGCAGGGCGACGAGGAAGGTCGCCACCCGCCAGACCGTCAGCTTGCGGCGCAACTGCCGGCGTTCGACCAGGACGTCACTCTCTCCAGCCATCGGCGCCTCCGGGCCGCGCGGCGCGCGGCATCCCGCGAGTCGTAGCCTCCGGGGGGCGGGAGGGCAACACGCAATGGGCGCGTCCGCCCGCGGCCGAAACGCGCCAGCCTGCGTCGCCTCGCATGTTGCGGGTGCGTCGCCCACGGGATAGTCCTGTTCTCACGACGACCGGCCGACGCCCTCGCCGCCCGGCGGGGACGTGAGCGGCGCCGGCGACCCCGAACCCTACGCGACGTCCACGGACATGGCCTACATGGAACCTTCCGACGCCATCATGGCGCGGTTCCTCGCGCTGCATCCCAAGCTGATCGACCTGTCCCTCGGCCGCATCGAACGGCTGCTGGCCGCCTTGGGCGAGCCGCACCGCAAGCTGCCGCCCGTGATCCACGTGGCAGGCACCAACGGCAAGGGCTCCACCGTCGCCTTCATGCGCGGCGTGCTGGAGGCGGCGGGCCTGTCGGTGCACGTCTACACTTCGCCGCACCTCGTGCGCTTTCACGAGCGGATCCGGCTCGGCGCGCCGGGCGGCGGGCATTTGGTCGCCGAGCCCGTGCTTGTCGACGCCTTCCGCCGCTGCGAGGAGGCCAACCGGGGCCAGCCGATCACGATCTTCGAGATCACCACGGCGGCGGCCTTCCTGCTCTTCGCCGAGTACCCGGCCCATGTGCTGCTTCTGGAGGTGGGCCTCGGCGGGCGCGTCGACGCCACCAACGTCATCGACAAGCCACTCGCCTCCGTCGTCACGCCCGTCTCGATGGACCATTCGGAGTATCTCGGCGACACCGTCGCCAAAATCGCCTTCGAGAAGGCCGGCATCTTCAAGCGCGGCGTCCCGAGCGTGATCGGCCTGCAGGACCATCCCGACGCATTGGCCGTGCTGGAGCGCCAGGCGGCGCGCACGGGCGCGCCGGTGATGGTGGCCGGGCAGGACTTCCACGTGCACGAGGAGAATGGCCGTCTCGTCTACCAGGACGAGGACGGCCTGCTCGACCTGCCTTTGCCGAAGCTTCCGGGCCGCCACCAGCACGTCAACGCCGGCACGGCCATCGCGGCCCTGCGCGCCGCCTCTTTCGGGCGGTTGCCGACGCAGGCCTATGAAGCGGGCATCGCGGGCGCCGAGTGGCCGGCCCGGCTGCAGCGGCTGACAAAGGGCAGTCTGCCCGCACTGCTGCCGGGCGACGCCGAGCTCTGGCTCGATGGCGGGCACAACCTCGACGGCGGCAAGGTTCTGGCCGCCGCCATGGCCGAGTTCGAGGAGCGCCGGCCGCGCCCCCTCGTGATGATCGTCGGCATGCTCGGCACCAAGGACTCCCTCGGCTTCCTGGAGAATTTCTCCGGGCTCGCACAGGAGGTGCTGGCCGTCTCCATGCCGACGCAGACCGCCGCCCGGCCGGCGGCGGAGGTCGCGGCCATCGCCAACGGCGCGGGCCTTCCCTCGGCCGCGCATGGCAGCGTCGAGGCGGCCCTCAACGCGATCGCGCGGCGCGACTGGCCGGTCGCACCGCGCGTGCTGATCTGCGGTTCTCTCTATCTGGCCGGCGAGGTTCTGGCGGCCAACGGGACGCCCCCGACCTGATCCGGCCGACCCGGCGTCAGATCGCCGAGCTGATCCACTTGGACAGGTCGCCCTTGGAGGCGGCGCCCACCTTCTGGGCGGCGAGCTTGCCGTCCTTGAAGATCATCAGCGTGGGGATCGAGCGGATGCCGAACTGGCCGGGCACCTGCTGGTTCTCGTCCACGTTCATCTTGACGATCTTCACCTTGCCCTCGAGCTCCCTGGAGATCTCGTCGAGCGCCGGCGCGATCATGCGGCAGGGGCCGCACCACTCCGCCCAGAAGTCGACGACGACGGGCTGGCTCGAATCGAGCACGTCCGACTTGAAGCTCGAATCCGTGACTTTGCTGGTCATGATGTCCTCGAATCGGCAGCATCAAGGCCTTCCCGGCCAGCCTGCCCATGGATCTCCGCACCCGCGGAATCTTCGTCGGATAAGCTAGGAACGCCCCGCTGGAGCGTCAAGCGAGCGTCACGCAGCCTTGATCTGCGCGAGAGCCGCCGCGAGCCGCTCCTCAGGCACCTCGCGCACCACCGGGCCCTGGGAAAAGACGAGAACGGCCCGGACGGGCCGGCCGGGATAGAGCCGGCCCAACAAGGCTGCATAGAGCGCCAGCTGGGCGGCGTGGTCGTCCGAAACCTCGCCGGACGGCGGCTGGCCCGTCTTGAAGTCGGCCAACCAGGTCGCCTCGGGCGTGACGGCCAGCCGATCGATCTGCCCGGTGACCGGGACCATCGCCCCATTCGCCCCCAGCGGCAGGTCACCGGCGATGGGAACCTCCGCGCGGCTGCCCGGCCCGAACAGTGGTGCCAGGCCGGGCGAATCGAGGATGGCGTCGACGGCGGCGAGCGCCTGTTGGCGCTCCGCCCCGGACAGGCCTGGGACGCGGGCGGCGAGCAGCGCCTCGCCGGCTGCATGCCTGCGCCCGGGGGGCTGGCCGGGCAGGATTTCCAGAAGGGTGTGGATGCAGCGGCCGAGCAGCCGCGCCCTCGCGCGGGCGTCGGGATCCCCGAGCGCCAGCGCGACGGGCGCTGGAAGCGCGGCGTCCGCCGCGACCACGGCGCTCGACGGTCGCAAGGGGGGCGGCGCAGCCGGCTCCACGCCCGCGGGGCGGCGCAGCCAACCGGGCAAGGGTAATTCGGGAGGCGGCACCGGCGTGTCCGGCCCGGGCGCCGGCGCGGGAGACCCCGTCTGCAGACGCCAGACGGTGCGCCCATCGACCGTCTCCTCCGTCATCCGCTCCTTCAGGGCGCCGGACACCATGTCGTACCAGCAGCCCGGCGCGCGGCCCTTCTTGCCCTCGTAGCCGGCGATCACGAGCCGGTCCTTGGCCCGGGTCATCGCGACATAGAGCAGGCGATGATATTCCTGCAGCGCCTTGTCCTGCCCGGCCTGCCGCGCGGCCGCCACCACCCCGGGATCGGCCGCCTTGGCGCCGGACCAGACCGGCAGCGGGCCCCCGGGCCCCTCGATCAGCAGCACGGGATCGTCGTGCCGCCCATTCGGGGCCGTGCAGGTGTCGGCGAGGATGACGACCGGAGCCTCGAGCCCCTTCGCGCCATGGACGGTCATGACGCGCACCTCGCCCGCATTCGTGTCCATGTCGCGCTTGATCACGAGGTCGGCGTCGGCCAGCGCGGCGAGAAAGAGCGGCAGCGAGGGTCCCTGGCGCTGCTCGAAGTCCAGGGCAAGGCGCAGGAACTCGTCGACCGCGTCGCCGGCCTCCGTGCCCAGCCGCCCCAGTACCGCGCGCCGGCCGCCTTCCGCGCCGAGGATGCCGGCATAGAAGGCGAAGGGTCCGCAGGCCGCCGCGCGGGAACGCCAGCGGACGAGCTTCTCCTGAACCGGAGCCCATGCGGGCTCGCGCTCGGCGAGGCGGGCGAGCGCAGACGCGAGGCTTCCCGTCCGCCCTGCCGCGGCCCGCTGGAGCTCGTCATCGCCGAGGCCCACGAAGGGCGACTTCAGCACGGCGGCGAGCGTGAGGTCGTCCTCCGGCAGAAGACTCGCTCGCCCCAGGGCAATGAGGTCGAGAACGGCGATGTGCTGGGTCAGCGCCAGCCGGTCCGCGCCGGCGACGGGAACCCCGGCCGTCTTGAGGGCGCGGATCACGGCCTCGAAAAAGGTGTTGCGGTTGCGAACGAGGATCAGCACGTCGCCCGGCGGCACGCGGCGGCCAGTCTCGTCGCCCTCGCGCTGCCAGCGCGCGAGCGTCGCCGCGATGCGCTCGGCGAGGCGGACGGGCGGGGCGGTCTCGCCGGCCTGGTCGAGCGGCTTGTCCCAGGCCTCGACCTCGCGCTCGGGCTCGGGCGTCTCGAGGTCCCAGATCTCGACGAGGCCCGCAGCCTTCTCCCGTGCGCTCTGGTGCGCGGGCGCGACGGGATCGCCGAAAGACAGGCTGCGGTGGTGGCCGGCCGGCGCGAAGACCGTATCGACCGCGCTGAGCACCGCCGGCGCGGAGCGGAAGGAGAGGGTGAGCTCCACATTTTCGAAACGCCAGCGCTCGGGCTCTCCCGGTGCTGTCTCCCCGTAAGGGCGCGCCAGCGCCTCGACCTTGGCCTTGAAGTGCCGGCGCGCGGCTTCGAAAGCCTCGGGCGCCGCGCCCTGGAAGGAATAGATGGACTGCTTGGGATCGCCCACGGCGAAGAGCGTGCGCACCCGCGACGAGCGGCCATGGCCGGCCACGAAATCCTCGGCGATGGCCCGCAGGATGGCCCATTGCGGCTCGCTGGTGTCCTGCGCCTCGTCGACGAGGATGTGGTCGATGCCCTGGTCGAGCTTGTAGAGCACCCAGGCCGCCTCGCTCTTGCGCGACAGGAGGTCTGAGGTGCGGGCGATGAGGTCGTCAAAGTCGAGCGCGCCGCGCCGGCTCTTGGCGTCCTCGTAGAGCCGCGCCACCGCGTCGGCGAGCAGGAACAGCGCTTGGGTCCGCTCGACGGCGGCCGCGGCGCGGATGGCGTCCATCAGCCGGCCCAGCCGGGCCTTCTCTTCTGAAAGCCTGTCGGCGAGGGCGGGGTTCCTGGTCCGGACGTCCTTCGTGACGAAGGTCGTATCCGCGCGGGGCTTGGCGTCCCTGGTCAGGAAGACCTCGGAATAGAAGCTGCGGCGCTGCTCGGGATCTCCAGCCGCCAGGGCCGCCGCGAGAGAGTCCGCGAACCCATTGTCGCGGGCCTTGCCGTCGCGGCGCAGCGCATCGATCACGCCCGGCCAGTCCGCGACCGGCAGGCCGCCGGCCAGCACGTCGGCCCAGAGATCGTCGGCGCGCGCACCTTCGGGGACGCCCAGCTGCCGCGCAAGATCGGCCATCAGGCGGGCGACCGCTGGGCGGCCCTCGGCGCGGCGGCCGAGGCGGGAGCGGGCGCGGATGGCGACCGCCACGAGGTCGGCGAAGGCGTCCTCGCCCACCGCCTCGTTCAGCACCGACAGGGCGTCGCCCAGCACAGGGTCCGTCCCGGCGGACGCGCGCGCGAGGACGGCGCGGCGGGCTGCCGAAAGGAGCTCCGCGCCGGTGGCCTCGTCCAGCACCTCGAAGCGTGCGGCGACATTGGCCTCGAAGGGGAAGAGGTGCAGCAGCCTCTCGCAGAAGGCGTGGATCGTCTGGATCTTCAGACCGCCCGGCGTCTCGATGGCGCGAGCGAAGAGCTGGCGGGCCAAGGCGAGCCGCGCGTCGTCCGGCCGACGGCCTTCCAGCTTCTCCAGTTCAGCGCAGAGCGCGGCGTCGTCCAGCGTCACCCAGCCCGACAGGACGCCGAAGACGCGGGCCGCCATGTTCGCTGCGGCGGCCTTGGTGAAAGTGATCGACAGGATCTTTTCCGGCTCGACCTTCTCCAGAAGCAGCCGGATCACTCGATTGGCCAGCACGGTCGTCTTGCCCGAGCCCGCATTGGCCGAGACCCAGGCGCTCGCGCCGGGATCCGACGCGCGGCGCTGGGCGAGTTGCGTCGTCGGGGGGATGATGAAGCCTTCGCTCATGCCTCCTCCCCGCCGCTGCCGTCGGGGCCCAGGAGGGACCATTCCCTCACCCGGGCGAGGTGGTCATAGGGTGCGTAGTGTCGGGCGAACTTGGGCGCGGGCCGCGACAGGAACGCGCGCTCGCCGGCCCGAAGCTCCGCGAGAAGCGTGACGAGGCGCGCGCGGTGCAGCTCTGCGAGGCCTTCCAGGTCCTCCGCCTTGTCGCCCGGCCTCACCTCGATCTCGCGGCCGAGTTGCCGGCCAGCAGCAAGGTGGACATAGGTGAGCGCCTCGATGGGCGCTTCCGGGGGAATGCCGTCGAAGGCCCCGGCCATCGCCATGGCGGCTTCGAGCGTGAGCTGCGGGCTGAAGCCGACCTGCACCTCCTTCACGCCAGGCACCGCGCCCGTCTTGAAATCGATGATGGCGAGCCCGCCCGAGGACAGGCGCTCGATGCGGTCGGCCCTGGCGGTGAGCTCGAACGTCGCGCCGTCGGGCAGCGGCAGGGCGAGCCTTCCGCCGATCTCGGCCGCCACGATCATGCCCCGGGCGCGGCGCGCCGCCTCCCATTGCGCCAGGAAGGCGACGGTGCGCTCCAGGCGCGGCCACCAGAAGGCGCGGATGTCCGGCCGGTCGGCGAGGTCGGGCAGGGCGTCAAAGAGCGACTTCGCCACGGCCAGCAGCTCCGCCTGCGGGTCGGGCGGCAAGGTCGAGGGCCAGGCCTTGGAGAAGTCGCCGAGGATGTCGTGCACCAGCGTGCCGCGCAGGGCCGCGCCGGGCGGCATGGCGATCTCGTCGAGCGGGTCGAGCCTGAGCACGTACTTGGCGTAGATGGCATAGGGGTCGCGCACGAGGGTCTCGACCTCGGTGACCGAGAGCCGCAAGGGCTGCAGCTCCGCCGCGGGTTTCGGAGCGGGACGAGCGACGGCGACGACGCGTTCCGGCCGGTCGAGGCGGCGGGCCCAGCTCAACAGCACCTGCCCGCGCGAGACCACCGGCCGCCACGCCGCCTCACCGGCGACGGCCTGCATGCGCTGCAGGAAGCGGGAGGGCACGGTCGGGTCGCCGCCGCGCTTGGCGGCGCGGGTCAGGATGGTTCGGGGGGCGCCCAGGGCCTGGACGAAGTCGTGCGCCGTCTGGCCGAGCCGGCGCTCCAGCGCAGGAAGGGCGAGCTGCGCGCGCAGGGGTCGGTTGAGGAAGGCGTCGCCGCGCGTCTCGGGGGGCCAGGTCTTCTCGTCGAGCCCACCGAGGATGACGAGGTCGCTGTGCAGCAGGCGCGATTCGAGCGGTCCCCAGATGCGCAGCCTCCGGTGGCCGGGATTGGGGCGGCGCGTCACGCGGCCGGGCATCAGTCCGGCGAAGAAGCCGGGATAGTCGGCGAAGGAGCCGAGGATGCCGAGCCCGACGGCCTGGCGCGCCTCGTCGAACAGGGCGGCGAGCTGGTCCTCCGCGTCGCCCTCGGCCGGGCGGGCCTCCTCATCGGGGCCGGGCTCCGTCACCGCCACGAGTGCGGCCTCGTGGAGCGGCGCCAGCGAGACGAGGTCGCGCTCGCCCGGGAGCGTGGCAGGGCCGAACCCCGCGAGGGCGGATTCGAGCGCGCCGAGAACGGCGTCCGCGGCGGCCCAGTCCTGCGCGCCGAGGCGCTTGCGCGGCCAGGGCCCGTGGCGCTCCCGGAGCGTGCGCTCCTGGGCGCGCCGGAGCGCCGGCCGCAGGCCCGCGAGGCCGGGCGGCAGTGCCGGGCCGCGCAGCAGGCCGATCTCCAACGCCATGCGGCCTCTGTCCCGCCGGGCGCGCGGCAGGCCCAGCCGGCAGAGCGGGTGGGAGAGCAGCGCCAGCAGGGAGGTGGCTTCGCCCTCCGCCGCGGCGGCCTCCGCCACAAGGAGCGCCAGCGCCCCGGGCTCCGAACGGGAAAGCGGACGGCCGGCGGAATCGTCGACCTCGATCCCCCAGCGGCGCAGCTCGGCCGAGACCCGCTCGGCGAGCGCCCGGTCGGGCGTGACGAGGGCGGCGGTCTGCTCCGGCTCCTCGAGCGCCTCGCGCAAGGCGATGGCGATGGCGAGCGCCTCCTCGCGGTCATCCGCCGCCTCGACGACCGTGAGGCCCTCCAGCGCGGCGGCGAGGTCTTCGTCGGAGAGCCGTTCGGGCCGGGTGGCCCAGAGCTCGGTCGTCTCGGCAGGGCGAAGGGCCTCGGAGAGGAAGGCCTCGCGCGCGGCGAGCGGCGCGGGCGGATCGCCGAGGGCGTGAACGTCCTCCCGCGCCGCGCCGAATCCGCGCAGAAGACGGGCGAGGATGGATTGGGGATGGCCGGGATGGTCGCCCCCCGGCCCATCGCCGCCGAGCATTCGCCAGCCGGCCTCGTCGAGGCTCTGGTCGAGACCGGGCAGCACCACCGCCCCGCGCGGCAGGCGGGAAATGGCGTCGAGCAGCGCCGCCGTGGCCGGCATGGAGCCGGTGGAGCCCGCCGCGATGACCGGCGCCGACGGACGGGCGCGCATCAGCCGCGCGGCCTCCTCCGTCAGCAGGCGGTGGCGGCGCAGGGCCGCGTCCATCGTGCCGTGCTCGGCGCACCAGGCGGGCCAGGCTTCGGCGGCAATGAGCAGGAAGTCGCGGCTGATCGCCCAGTAGGCGCTGAAATCGTCGGGCACCAGCCGGTGCAGGTCGTCGACGCTCCTGCCGTGGATGGCGAGCGTGTCCATGAGCCGGCCGAGGTCGCCCGCGAGCGCCAGCGCATCGGCGGGACCTGCGGGCACCAGCAGGGCCTCGCCGTCGTCGAGCCGCAGCATGGCGCGGTCCACGTTGCGCGCCCAGGCGAGGACGAGGCGCGCCAGCACGAGGCGGCGCACGCCCTCCTGCGTCTCCGGCGGCAGCAGGGGCGCAGGCTCCCCGCCGAGGCCGAGGGCGGAGGCCCCGTCGACAAGGTGGGATTCCTCCGCGTCGTCCACGTCGCCCAGCGGCACGATACGCGGCAGCAGGGCGGGCCTGCCGTCCTGCGAGACTCTCTCGGCGAGGAGCGCCGCCAGGGCACGGGCGGAGCGGCGGGTGGGCAGGAGGATCGTGCCTTCGGCGAGCGAGAGGGGGTCGGCGGCATCGGGCCAGCCGGGGACGAGTCGCCCCCCCAGCAGGGCGTCGGCGAGCGTCGGCAGGAACGGTGCGCCGGGCGGGATCGTGAAGAGCCGCGGGCGGTCAGCGCACACTCTGGGCGAGGCTCCGTTCGGCGAGGGCGATGGCGGCGGGCGTGCCGACATGCAGCCAGACCCCGTCGAGCCGCAGGCCGTGCAGCCGGCCCTCGGCCTGCGCGCGATCGAAGAGGCGATTCAGCGAGAAGGCGCCCTCCGGCGTGTCGGCGAAGATCTCCGGGCGGCAGAGGAAGACGCCGGCATAGACGAAGGGCGCCACCTCGCGCTCGCCGCGCCGCCGCAGCGCGCCGAAAACGTCCATCACGTAGTCGCCCCGCCCCTCGTAGCCGACGGCGGTCGAGGTGGCCGACAGCAGCATCGAGATGTCCATGCGCGCGGGATCGAAGGCCTCGGCCAGGCGCACGAGGTTCGACCGCGGCCCGTCGATCCAGAAGCTGTCGGCGTTCAGCACGAAGAAGGGGCGCGGGCCCAGGTGCGGCAGCGCCTTGCGTACGCCGCCGCCCGAATCGAGGAGCGCCTCGCGCTCGTCGGAGACGACGATGCGCGGCTCCCGGCGCCCGGCGAGGTGCGCCTCCATCTGGTCGGCGCGATAGTGCACGTTGACCACCGCCGTGCCGACGCCCGCGGCGGCGAGGGGATCGAGGATGTGGTCGATCAGCGCGCGGCCGGCCACGGGCACGAGCGGCTTGGGCATCGTGTCGGTGATCGGGCGCATGCGCGTGCCGAGGCCGGCGGCGAGCACCATGGCATGCGTGGGGACGGAGCGGTCGGGCGCGGCGCTCATGCCCGCCCATTGGCGGGATTCGCGGCCGAAGGTCAATCGCCGGGGGTGTCGGACCCTGTCATGGGCTGGGGATCGGCGGTTCCGACAGGCTTCGGCTCGGGCGTCTCGGCGTCGGGCCCGGGCTCCGGCCTGGGGAAGAGCCAGGGCAGGTTGGCCTCGTACCAGCCGCGCAGGTCCGCCAGCGCGGGATGGGCGAGGTTCTTGCGCACCGCCCGCTCGATGCGTGGCAGGTGCTTCAGGTATTGCGGCTTGCCGTCGCGCCGGTCCAGCCGGCGGAAGATGCCGAGGATCTTGGTGTTGCGCTGCGCGCCCATGACGGCATAGGCGCGGGCGAAGGCGCCCATCGCGAAGCCGGGATCGGCCGCCTTGCGGGCCCGGGCATAGGCGCCCAGCAGCTTCAGCTCGAGCTCGTCCGTCACGTCGATGCGGGCATCCTGGAAGAGGGCCGCGACGTCATAGGCGGGCGGCCCCAGCACCGTGTCCTGGAAGTCGATGATGCCCACGCGCTTCACGCCCTCGCGCTCCGGCAGCCAGAACAGGTTGGGCGAATGCACGTCGCGCAGGGTCCATGTGACGGGCTCGCCGAGGACCGGCTCCAGCGCCTCGCGCCACAGCTTCAGGAAGGTGCTGCGCGCGGAACCCGACGGCGTCGTGCCCATCGCGGGCATGTACCAGTCGAGCATCAGCTCGACCTCGATGGAGAGCGCGTCGAGGTCGTAGGGCGGGATCGTATAATCGCGCTCGCCGTCGAGCGGCAGCACCGTCGGCAAGGTGCGCCCGTGCAGCAGCGCGAGCATCTCGGCGGCGGCCATGTATCGCTCGGGGATGGGGCCGTTCGCGTCCGTGACCCCCTCCCTGCCGAGGTCCTCGGTGACGACGAGTCCCTCCTGCAGGTCGGCCGCCAGCACACGGGGCGCGCTCAGCCCCTGGGCGATCAGCGCCTGGTCCATGGCGAGGAAGGCGTGCACGCTCGTCGCGAGCCGCGCGATGGTGGGATAGGACTTGCCCATGCGCACCGGCGGGCCATCGGGCCGGCGCGGCGCGATCATCAGGATGGCGGTCGAGCCGTCCTCCTTGCGCAGGCGCTCGTACATGCGGCTCGACGCGTCGCCCTGGATGTGGGTGCGCGTGGCGCCGTTCCAGCCGGCGACCTGGAGCAGGCTCTGGACCGAACGATTGAGCGCGATGCGGGGGGCAAGCGCCCCATAGCCCGTGATCAGGGCCACGCGGGCCCCGGACCCCCGCTCCGGCGAGAGCGAGAGCTGCACGTCGAGGCGCTCGGCGCCGAGCAGGAAGCCGGCCCGCTCCGGCCATTCGACGAGCACCAGCGAGCCTTCCGCCGCTTCCTCCCAGCCGAGTTCGGCGAGCTCGTCAGTGCCGGAGATCCGGTAGAGGTCGGCGTGGACGATGGGGAAGCGCGGCCCCTCGTAGGTCTGCATGAGCGTGAAGGTGGGGCTCGGCACGTCGAGCGCCGGGTCGCCCACGAGGCTGCGGATGAGGTGGCGGGCGAAGGCGGTCTTGCCCGCGCCGAGGTCGCCCGTCAGCGTCACGAGGTCGCCGGCGCCGACGCAGGCGGCGATCTCAGCGGCGAGCGCCTGGGTTGCCGCCTCGTCGGGCAGCGGCACCGTCCATTTGGCGTGCGGGAGATTGGTGGAGGCTGGAGCGTGGGAGGCTTGGGCCGTCGACACGGCGGGCTTCTGGGTCATGGACGCCATCCTGACGCGCTGCGCTCCGACATGCCAGCGCAGCTCATTCGGCGGCCTCCTGGGAGCTCACGCCGTTGCTGGGAAAGGTGCAGGTCACGACCGTGCCGACGCCCTCCTTGGAGTCGATGGCGACGCTGCCGCCATGCAGCTCCACGAAGGAGCGCACGATGGAGAGGCCCAGACCGACGCCGCGATGCGTCGAGCCGTGCGTGTGGCTCTCGAAGCGGTTGAACACGCGGTCGATCAGATCGGCCGGGATGCCGCGGCCCTGGTCGCGCACGGTGAAGATCACGGCCTTGTCGGTTCGGGCGGCGGAGACGGTGACCGTCTGGCCCTCACGCGAGAAGCCGATCGCATTGGAGAGCAGGTTGAACAGGACCTGCCGCACGCGCTTGCCGTCCGCGATCATCGCGCCGATCGAGGCGGGCACGTCGATCTGGAGCTTGAGCTTGGTGTCGGCGATGCGGTCCTGCACGCCTTCGATGGCGGCGCGGATCGTCTCCTGGATGTCGACGGATCCGAGCGTCAGCTCCATCTCGCCGGTGTCGATGGTGGCGAGGTCGAGGATGTCGTCGATGATCGCCATCAGCGCGGCGGAGGAGCGCATGATGTGGCCGGCATATTCGCGCTGGCGCTCGTTGAGCGGGCCCACCGTGCCTTCCGCCAGCAACTGCGTGAAGCCGATGACGTTGGTGAGCGGCGAGCGCAGCTCGTAGGAGACGTGGTGGACGAAGCTCTCGCGCAGCTCGCCCGCCTTCTCCAGCGCCTCGTTGCGCTCGGTCAGCGCACGCTCGACGTTCACGCTCGCGGTGACGTCGACGAAGGTGAGCAATGTCGCGCCGTCCGGCAGCGGCGCGGCCGCGCAGTCGAGCACGGCCCCGTCGAGCCGTTCCATGCGCAGGCTGAAGCCCTGGCGGGTGTCGTGGAAGCCCGCGATGGCGTTGCGCACCGTCATCCAGTCGTGGTCGTTCGGGTAGAGTTCGCGCGCCTTGGCGACGAGGGCGTCGATGTGCGGCTTCTGGGCCAGCAGCGAGGGCGGCAGCATCCAGAGCGCCGAGAAGGCGGGGTTGTTGAGCTTGAGACGTCCATCCGTGCCGAACACGGCGACGCCTTCCTTCAGCGTGTCGAGCGTCTCGCCCTGCACGCGCATCAGCGCGTTGAACTGCGTTTCGAGGTGGAAACGCTCGGTGACGTCGTCGAAGAGGTAGGTGATGCCGCCATCGGGATTGGGATTGCTCACGACGCGGAGGGTGCGCCCGTCAGGAAGGTACCAGGGCGCGTGCTCCTTGGTATCGAGCGAGCGATAGGCCTCCATGAGGCCGTTCTTCCAGCCGCGGTAATCGGCCTGCTCGGGCAGGCGGCGTGCGTTGCGCAGCCGGTCCAGGATCTCGCCGTCCGTGGGATGGGAGTCGAGGAAGGCGGGGTCAAGCTGCCAGAGCTTGATGTAGGCGGCGTTGCAGAACCTGAGCCGCTTGGCGCCGTCGAAGATGGCGACCGCCGTGGGGATCTGGTCCAGTGTGGCGGCGTGGCTCTTGGCGACGTTCAGGAGTTCCTGGCGGGCCGCCTCGAGCTCCGACATGTCCGTGGCGACGCCGACCGAGCCGTTGCGGGCATTGATGTCGACGACATCGAAGACCCGCCGCTCGCCCTCCACGACGGCCGGCACCCGGGCGCGGTAGACGCCCTCGCGGACCCGGCTGCGCACCGCGTCCTCGCGCAGGGGCCTGTCGAGCAGCTCGATTCCGCGCGAGATGGCGTCGCTTCCGTCGGCGGCCTCGACGGCGCGGGCATAGGCGGCGTTCACCCAGGACAGCTGCCCCTGGGTGTCGCGCACCCACATGGGCTGGGGCACCGCGTCCAGAATGGCCTTGAGGCCATCGACCTCGCGGCTCAGCGCGGAGAAGGCCTCCTGCACCCGCAGCAGTTCCAGGCGGTCGCCGGAGATGTCACGCAGGCGCAGAACGGCGCGGCCCATGACCGGCCGGCCATCGGCCTCGATCATCCGGCCGCCATGCGTCTGCAGCGTCAGGCAGAAGGACTCGCCGCGGGACTTCAGGCGTTCCAGCGCTTCCTCGATGGCCTGTGCGTCGGCGGCGGAGAGCCAGCTGCCGAAGGCGAGGGGCCGGCGGGCGACGGCGCCCTCGGACAGGATGGTGAGGTCGCCCTCGATCTCCGGCTCGCCGGACGGGCCGCCGAAGGCCACGATGACCTGTGGCTCGGCGCCGAGCAGAAGGTCGGCGCGGTCGTTGCGCGCCCGAAGCTCGGCGTTCTCGGCGAGCAGGCCGGCGTCCCGGTCCGCCCAGCGGCGGCGCTGGTTCAGGTGGATGAGCGCTGTCGTCGTGGCGAAGATCACGAGGCCCATCACGACGGCGAGGCCTACGGCCCCATTGGGCTCCAGCCGGGTCGGAAGCGTCCAGAGGCGCTCGAAAACGGTCATCGCGGAAGCAGGCGAGGTGAGCGCGGTCGAGGCCAGGAGCGCGCCTGCCGACATGAGCCCTTTCGCCCAGCGCGATCCGGCGCCCAGCCCCCCATCGGCCATTGCGTACGATTCCCCTGCTCGTGCTGAAATGATTCGTACGCCGACAAACTCCGAGGCCACGCCCGCGCCGCGGCAGGCCTCGAATCGAGGCTCACCTTAGCCTTGCCCCAATCCCGTCCGGAAGTGGTTAACCTTCCGTGAAGACACGCGGCCCGGGGGCGTTGCAAAAAGGAATCGGCCTGCGCGCAAGACGCGAAAACGAGCCGAAAGCGCCCGAAAATGCATGAAAAAGGCCCGGCGCAAGGCCGGGCCCGATCATCGTCTTCTGCTTGGCGCGGCCCGGGGGCGGCACGGAGCCCAGCTTGCGTCAGTAGCGGTAGTGGTCTGGCTTGAAGGGACCCTGCTGGGCCACGCCGAGATAGGTGGACTGCTTGTCGCTCAGCTTCGTCAGCTTCACGCCGATCTTCTCAAGGTGGAGCGCGGCGACCTTCTCGTCGAGCGTCTTGGGCAGGACGTAGACCTTCTTGTCGTACTGGCCCTGCTTGGTCCAGAGCTCGATCTGGGCGAGCGTCTGGTTGGTGAAGGAGGCCGACATGACGAAGGAGGGGTGGCCCGTGGCGTTGCCGAGGTTCACCAGGCGGCCTTCCGACAGCACGATGATGCGCTTGCCGTCGGGGAACTCGACCTCGTCGACCTGCGGCTTTACATTGTGCCACTTGAAGTTCCGCAGCGCGTTGATCTGGATCTCGCTGTCGAAGTGGCCGATGTTGCAGACGATGGCGCGGTCCTTCATGGCGCGCATGTGGTCGACCGTGATGACGTCCACGTTGCCGGTCGCGGTCACGAAGATGTCGGCGCGCGGGGCGGCATCCTCCATCGTGACGACCTCATAGCCTTCCATCGCGGCCTGCAGGGCGCAGATCGGGTCGACCTCCGACACCATGACGCGGCAGCCGGCCTGGCGCAGCGAGGCGGCCGAGCCCTTGCCCACGTCGCCGAAGCCCGCGACCATCGCCACCTTGCCGGACATCATGACGTCCGTGCCGCGGCGGATGCCGTCGACGAGCGACTCGCGGCAGCCATAGAGGTTGTCGAACTTCGACTTGGTGACGCTGTCATTCACGTTGATGGCGGGGAAGAGCAGCTTGCCCTCCTTCTCCATCAGGTAGAGCCGGTGCACGCCCGTCGTGGTCTCCTCGGTCACGCCCTTGATGGCCTTGCCGTTGCGGGCATACCAGCCGGGGCTCGACTTCAGGCGCTTCTTGATGGCAGCGAAGAGGATCTCCTCCTCCTCGTTGCCGGGCGTCTCGAGGAAGGCGGTGTCGCCGTTCTCGGCGCGGATGCCCAGGTGGATGAGGAGCGTGGCGTCGCCGCCATCATCGAGGATCATGTTCGGCGTGCCGCCGTCGGCCCACTCGAAGATCTTGTGGGTGTATTCCCAGTAGTCGACGAGCGACTCGCCCTTGATGGCGAAGACCGGCGTGCCCGTGGCGGCGATGGCCGCGGCGGCGTGGTCCTGCGTCGAGTAGATGTTGCAGGAGGCCCAGCGCACGTCCGCGCCGAGCGCCTTGAGCGTCTCGATGAGCACCGCCGTCTGGATGGTCATGTGCAGGGAGCCGGCGATGCGCGCGCCCTTGAGCGGCTGCTTCGGGCCGTACTCCTTGCGCGTGGCCATGAGGCCCGGCATCTCGGTCTCGGCGATCGCGATTTCCTTGCGGCCCCAGTCGGCGAGGCCGATGTCGGCGATGGCGTAGTCGTTGGTGCTCATGGGCGTCCCGTCCTGCAAGCGCGGCACGCGCGGCCGGCGGCCGCGCTGATCTGGGCGCGTCTATAGCACCGCCGATGCATGGCGGCAATAAAGACATAAAGAATTCTTTATGTGAGCCGCCCGCGTGGTTAGCCGATCGTGGGCAATTCCCTGGTGATCGCGGCGATCACCCGGGGGTCGGTCGGCTCGGTCGTCGTCGGGATCGACGCGGCTACGTGGCCGTCCCTTCCGATCAGGTACTTGTGGAAGTTCCAGCGCGGGGTCTCGCCGGGCTTCTCCGCAGCGGCCCAGCGGTAGAAAGGGTGCGCCTGGACGCCGACCACCTGCGACTTCGTGGCCATGGGGAAGGTGACGCCATAGCCCTGCTCGGTCGCCTCGATTTCGGCCACGCCCCCCGGCTCCTGCCCGCCGAAATCGTTGGACGGCACGCCGATCACCGTGAGGCCGCGCGAGCCGTAGCGAGTCCAGAGCTGCTGGAGCCCGGCATATTGCGGGGTGAACCCGCAGCGCGAGGCTGTGTTCACGACGAGGACGGGCTTGCCCCGAAAATCGGCGAGGCGGATTTCGTCGCCCTTGAGACCCTCGAAAAAGAAGCCCCAGGCCGTCGCGCCGGAGGTCGCCGCGCGCGCGGCGGCGGGAAGCATGGCGGCGGCGGCGAACCCGGCGAGCCCGGCGCAGACATCACGACGATCGAGCATCGGCATCCTCCCGAATGGCGTTGTTTCAAGGTGCCATACGGGACAAGCGGCGCAACGGTTTCAACCTGCGACAGGGGGTCCTCTCACCGCTTGGGCGGCGTGCCCCTCTCGGCGGCGCGACGCAGCGCATCGGCGAGGGCGCCGCCGGTGGCCGGGCCCCTGGGCTCGGATGTGCGCTGCTGGGGCTTTCCGGCCTGTGGCGGGCGTCCGCCCGGAGCGGGACGTGGCGCGTCGCGCCCCGGCCCTGCCGCGCGGCCCGGCTCGTCGGAGAGGCGCATCGTGAGCGCGATGCGCTTGCGGCCCTTGTCGACGTCGAGCACCTTCACCTTCACGACGTCGCCGGGCTTCACCACGTCGCGCGGGTCCTTCACGAAGCGGTCGGCCAGCGCGGAGATGTGGACGAGCCCGTCCTGGTGCACGCCGACGTCGACGAAGGCGCCGAAGGCGGCGACGTTGGTGACAACGCCCTCCAGCAGCATGCCGGGCCTGAGGTCGTCGATCTTCTCCACGCCTTCCTTGAAGGTGGCGGTCTTGAAGGCCGGACGCGGGTCGCGGCCCGGCTTCTCGAGCTCCTTGAGGATGTCGGTGACGGTCGGCACGCCGAAGCGCTCGTCCGTGAAGGCCTCCGGCTTCAGCGTCCGCAGCCTGGCGGAATCGCCGATGAGCACGCGGATGTCGCTCTTGGTGTAGTCCATGATCCGGCGCACCACCGGATAGGCCTCGGGATGCACGCCCGAGCGGTCGAGCGGGTCGTCGCCGTCGGCGATGCGCAGGAAGCCGGCGCATTGCTCGAATGCCTTCGGCCCGAGCCGCGGGACCTCCTTCAGCGCCTTGCGGCTGCGGAACGGCCCGTTGGCGTCGCGGTGCTGCACGATGCTCTGAGCCAGGCTCTCGCCGACCCCGGAAACCCTGGCCAGCAGCGGGGCGGAGGCGGTGTTCACGTCCACGCCGACAGCGTTCACGCAATCCTCGACGACTGCGTCGAGCGAGCGCGACAGCTTGAACTCGGAGAGGTCGTGCTGGTACTGGCCGACGCCGATCGACTTGGGGTCGATCTTGACGAGCTCGGCCAGCGGATCCTGCAGGCGGCGCGCGATCGAGACTGCGCCGCGCAGCGAGACGTCGAGGCCCGGCAGCTCCCTGGAGGCGAATTCCGAGGCGGAATAGACGGAGGCGCCGGCCTCCGACACCACGATCTTGGTGAGCTTGCCAGCGCCCTCGCGCGTCACCAGCTCCTGCGCGAGCCTGTCCGTCTCACGCGACGCCGTGCCGTTGCCGATGGAAATCAGCTCCACCTTGTGCTGGCGCACGAGACGCGAGAGCGCCGCCAGCGCCTCGTCCCAGCGCCGGGCCGGCTCGTGCGGGTATATCGTGTCGGTGGCGACCACCTTGCCGGTGCCATCGACGACCGCGACCTTCACACCCGTGCGGAACCCGGGGTCGAGTCCCATCGTGGGCCGCGCGCCGGCAGGCGCGGCGAGCAGCAGGTCGCGCAGGTTGGCGGCGAAGACCTGCACGCCCTGGTCCTCCGCGGCCTGCCAGAGGCGCATGCGCAAATCGAGGCCGACATGGACCTGGATGCGCGTGCGCCAGGCCCAGCGCACGGCGTCCATCAGCCATTTGTCGCCGGGCCGGCCCCGTTCGGAAATGCCGAAGCGCGCGGCGATGCGGTTCTCGTAGAGGCCCGAGGGCTGGGCGCCTGGCGGCAGGTCCTCCGGCTCGATCTGCAAGTCGAGCACCTCCTCCTTCTCGCCCCGGAACAGAGCGAGGATGCGGTGGGAGGGCAGCCTGGCGAGCTTCTCGCCGAAGTCGAAATAGTCGGAGAACTTGGCCCCTTCGGTCGCCTTCCCGTCCCGGACCTTCGACACGAGGCGGCCGCGGCTCCAGACCTCCTCGCGCAGGCCGCCGATGAGCGTGGCGTCCTCGGAGAAGCGCTCGACGAGGATCGAGCGGGCGCCCTCCAGCGCCGCCGCGACGTTGGAGACGCCCTTGGCCTCGTCCACGAAGCCGGCGGCGCGCTGGACGGGATCAATCGTCGGGTCGGCCAGGAGCTGCTCGGCGAGCGGGCCGAGGCCCGCCTCGCGGGCGATCTGCGCCTTGGTGCGGCGCCTGGGCTTGAAGGGCAGGTAGATGTCCTCCAGCCGCGCCTTGGTCTCGGCCTCCATGATCTCCCGGCGCAGCGCGTCGTCGAGCTTCCCCTGATCGGCGATGCTGTCGAGGATGGCCTGGCGGCGCTCGTCGAACTCGCGGAGATAGCGCAGCCGCTCCTCCAGCGTGCGCAGCTGCGCATCGTCCAGCATCCCCGTCGCCTCCTTGCGGTAGCGGGCAATGAAGGGGACGGTCGAGCCGGCGTCGAGCAGGTCCACCGCCGCGGCGACCTGGCTCTCCTTCACGCCGAGTTCCTCGGCGATGCGCTGGTTCACGCTCTTCATGACGGCGACCTCGACTCGACTCGGGGGACATGGGTCTAGCAAGCGGCGGCGCGGGGGGTCAAAACGCGGGCCGCCCTGTTCCACAGGCATGCCGGCCCAGCGGCGGACGGCCATGCGACGGTCACGGATCGGATGTAGGCAGTCGCCTGCGTCCGCAGGCGGACGCGAACCGGCTGGCCGGATCGATCCGGCTTCCTCTGTCGTTTCAGCTCGAACAGCGTGTCAGGAGTGACCCATGGCCAAGAAGAAAACCAATACCGACAGCGCCTTCGTGCTTTTCGACGTGCTCTACGAGGACGGCAGCCGCAGCTCGAATCGCCGCGTGCCGCGCGACGTCGTCTCCGGCCTCGACGGCGACGAGCCCGCGCGCGGCCTCATCGAGGAGCAGGACCGCGAGATCGGCGAAAAGTCCGGCCGCCCGCGTGGTCCCATCAAGGCGATCAGCCGCGCGGCGGGGTTCTAGGGTTACACCGTCAGGCCCGCCAGCATGCGACGGATGGCGGCGAGCTGGTGGGGGAGGCCGGGATTGACGGGATCGAAGACGTCGTCGAAGGCGGCGGTGCCGATGGTGAAACCGGCCGCGCCTGCCTCCACCACCGAGGCGATCCGCTCGGCCCCGTCGATCGAGCCTGCGACGATGACCGGTTTTGCCGCGGCGAGGCAGACCTGCTTGATGAGGCGGGGCGCGTCGCCCTCGTAGCGGTACGCGAGCAGGTCGAGCCCGTCGACGCCGTCGAGCTCCGCGAGACGGCGGGCGCTTGCCACGATCGCGTCTTCCGGTCCCTCCAGAACGCTCGGGTGCCCCGTGACGACCCCGGGAAACGGGTAGTAGCGGATGCCGGTGCCGGCAATGACCGGCAGCACCGCCTCAGGCCGCGTGCCGCCCATCAGCACGTCGACGCCGAGCGCGACCGCGGCCTGCGCCGAGCGGGTTTCGCTCGCCTCGTCGAGGCTGACGACCTCCAGGTAGCAGCGCGCGCCAGCCGCCTTGATCGCGGCCGCGAGCTCCTGCAGCACGGGGAGGGGTTGGCCGACGTCCTTGAACCCGATGTGCCGGATGCCGGTGCCGAGGATGGCCGGGAGCATGGCGAGCGCCCCATCCACCGTGGCGTCGTGGTGCGTCAGCATGAAGACGAAGTCGGGCGCGGGACGGAGCGAGGGGGTGAAGGACGCCGCCTGCTCCAGCGCCACGCGCAGGCTGCGCGGATCGGCGAGGCCCTTGCCTGCGATGTCGAAGGCCGTGCCGTGGTCCACGCTGGTGCGGACGAAGGGCAGGCCCACCGTGACGTTCACGCCCTCGTCGAGGCCGAGATATTTCACGGGGATGAGGCCCTGGTCGTGGTACTGCGCCACGACGATGTCGAACTCGCCGCGGCGGGCCCGCATGAACACCGTGTCCGGCGGCCAGGGGCCAGAGGCGTCGATGCCCTGGCCGCGCGCCTCCGCTACGGCGGGGGCGATGACGTCGAGATCCTCGCCGCCGAACAGGCCGCCCTCGCCGGCATGGGGGTTCAGCCCCGCCACGGCGACGCGGGGCTTCGGGATGCCGTAGCGCAGGCAGGCTTCGTGGGCGAGGCGGATGGCGCGGGTCTCGTTCTCGGGCGTCACGAGGTTCACCGCCTCGGACAGCGGCACATGGACGGAGACGAGCAGGACGCGCAGCTCCTGGTTCGCCAGCATCATGGCGAAGTCGTTGGTGCCGGAGCGGTCGGCCAGGATCTCGGTATGGCCGGGATAGGGGATGCGCGCAGCCTTGAGCGCCTCCTTGTTGATCGGCGCGGTGACGATGGCGCGGATGGAACCCTCGCGGGCGAGGTCGATGGCGCGGATGATCGCGTCATAGGCGGCCCGCCCTGCCCGGGCGTCCACCTTGCCGAGCGGCAGGTCCTCCGGCAGGCGGCTCGTCTCGACCACCTCGATCGTGCCGGCACGCCCGCGCCAGGCGTCGGGGTGGGGGATGGGCAGGACGTCGAGCGGGACCCCGGCCACGGCCACGCCTCGGCGCATGGCGCCGAGGTCGCCGATGACGATCGCGGGGTCGGGCAGTCCCTGGGCGAAAAGGCGGGCGATGATCTCGGGGCCGATGCCGGCCGCGTCGCCCATGGTGATGCCGATCGGTTTCATGGAGCGGGGGCCTCCCTCGGCGCTCCGGCCGAAGCTCCGGCGACGTCCGTCGTCGCGGCCCCTATTCTTCCTCGCCGAAGCGGTTGGCGACAAGCGCCGCGAGCGCCGCAACCGCCTGTTCCGCATCCGAGCCGACCGCGCTCACCGTGATCGTGGTGCCGATGCCGGCGCCGAGCGTGAGGATGCCCATGATCGAGGTGCCGCCGACGGTCTCGCCGCAGCGCGTCACCTGGATGGCGGATTCGAAACCTTCCGCGCACTGGACGAACTTGGCCGTAGCCCGGGCGTGCAGGCCCTTCTTGTTGACGATCTGGAGTTCGCGCACGACGGCGCCCTCGGGCGGCTCGGGCGGCGGACAGGGCTCCTCGGAGGGGTTCACGCTCATCGCGTCCTCGCTCGCCTGCGCGGCTCATTTTCCCGCGAGGACGCGGCTCGCCACGTTGATGTACTTGCGGCCGGCGTCCTGCGCCTGGACCACGGCGCGCTCAAGGTCGCACTCGCCCCGTACGCTGGCCAGCTTGATCAGCATAGGCAGGTTGATGCCGGCGACGACCTCGGTCTTGCCGCCGTTCATCACGGATATCGCGAGGTTGGAGGGCGTTCCGCCGAACATGTCGGTGAGGATCACCACGCCGTCGCCGGTATCGACGCGCTGGACGGCCGCCACGATATCGCTGCGGCGCTGGTCCATGTCGTCCTCGGGGCCGATGGTGATCGTCTCGACCTGCTGCTGCGGGCCCACGACGTGCTCCATGGCGGCGCGAAACTCGATCGCCAGCCGCCCGTGCGTCACGAGCACCATTCCGATCATCAAGAACACTCTCCAGCGCGCTGAACGCGCACGAAGCCCTCATTTTGTGCGATGCGGCGTGAAGTGCAACCCCCTATAACGGGCCAGACTTCACTTCGGTTCCATCGCTCGGTCAGGTTCTTTTCCACCGGTCGATGCCGCAGGGTGCTCGAGGGCAAAGAGCACCCGTTCCGCCTCGCCGGGGCCGGCCACGATCCGCCGCAAGCGAATACCGGCGACCGTTGCATACAATTGATCCGGTCCGGGCAGCCTGTCGAGTCGGGGCTCGCCGCAATCCACCACCAGCCGCACGACGGCGCTGGGAGCGTGCTCCACGGGCACCAGTCCGATTCCGCGGACCTCGAGAGTGCCCGCAATCGTGGCGTGCGGCCGGGCGACCAGGCGACCATGCTCATCGCTGACGAGAATGCGGTCGTCCCCCAGAATCCTGGCGAAATGGCCTCTGGCCGCGGCGAGCGCCACGATCTCGCGCGCCAGCGTCGACTTGCCCGATCCTGACGCTCCCCGGATGAGCAGCCCGGCCTCGCCGACCACGACGGCGCTGGCGTGGAGGGCGCCGGCCGGGCTCACGGCAGGGCCGCGGGCAGGCGCACCACGAAGCGGGCCCCCAGGCAGGGCCTCTCTCCGTCCGGTCGGGCGGGGCCCAGGCGGTTCTCCGCCCAGATCCGCCCGCGATGGGCCTCGACGATCTGGCGCGAAATGGAAAGGCCGAGGCCGGAGTTCTGTCCGAAGCCCTGTTCCGGCCTGTCCGTGTAGAAGCGCTCGAAGATCCGCTCGATGGCGTGGGCCGGCACGCCGGGCCCGTCATCATCGACGACGATCTCGATCTCCGCCCCGACACGGCGCAGGCTGACCCGGACCTCGCCGCCCTGCGGCGAGAAGGAGCGGGCGTTCTCGACGAGGTTGCTGATGACCTGCCCGAGCCGGCTGTCATGGCCGATCACGAGATAGGCGTCGCGGCCGAGCTCGTCCTTGCGCGCCTCGAGACGGATGGTGACGCCGTCGTCGCGGCGCACGCCGTTGGCGACGGAGGTCACGGTCTCGAGCAGGCGCAGGGTGTCCACCGGCTCGCTGTCGCCGCGGGCGAGCTCGGCATCGAGGCGCGAGGCGTCGGAGATGTCGGAGATCAGGCGGTCGAGCCGCTTCACGTCGTGCTGGATGACGCCCAGCAGACGCGCCCGGCTCTCGTCGGACTTGGCCAGAGGCATGGTCTCCACCGCGCTGCGCAGCGAGGTCAGCGGGTTCTTGAGCTCGTGGGCCACGTCGGCCGCGAAGCTCTCGATGGCCTCGATCCGGTCGTAGAGAGCGCGCGTCATGTCGCGCAGGGAACCGGACAGGTGGCCGATCTCATCGGAGCGGTCGGTGAAATCCGGGATTTCCTCGCGCGCCTTGATCCCCCGTCGCACCCGGTCGGCCGCGGCCGAAAGGCGGCGGATGGGACCGGCGATGGTGCCCGCGAAGAGGACCGAGAGCACGATCATCACGCCGGCCGCGACGAGGAAGATGCGCAGGATGGCGAGGCGTTCGGCGGCGATGATGCCGTCGATGTCGCCGCCCTGGGTGGAGAGCAGCAAGGCCCCGCGAACCGCCCGGAAACGCTGGATCGGCACCGCCACCGAGACGATCGTGTCGCCATTGGCGTTGACGCGCACGACGCTGGCGGGCGAGCCGCCCAGCGCGCGGACTACCTCGGGCATGTTGCGGCCATTGGCGGAATTGGCGTCATCGTTGAGCGGCACGCCGGTGCGGCCGAAGCTGCGCTTCACCGAGTTCCAGGTGCGCTCGACGATGGTGGATTCCTCGGGATCGGGCGGGGGCAGGTCGAAGCGAAGGATGTCGCCGCGCGAATAGAGCGCGCGGCTGTCGAGCAGCAGGAAGCCGTCGCGGTCGAAGATGCGGGCCCTTGTCCGCGTGGGCGTCACCAGCCGGCGCAGCAGCGGGGCCACCCGCTCGGGGTTGATGGAGAATTCGAGCACGCTCTCGTCGCCCATGCCGACGCTCTCGCCGGCCTGGAGTTGCAGGAGCTTGTCGGGGTCGATGGTGACGGAGTCCGTATCCGCCGTGGCCGAGGCCGCGACCGCGCCGGCGATGATTTCGCCCTGGGTGAGCAGGCTCTGCACGCGGGCGTCGATGAGGCCCTCGCGGAACTGGTTGAGATAAAGAAAACCCAGAAGCAGCGCGACGAGGCCGGCGAGGTTGAGGACGACGATGCGCCGGACGAGGCTGGAGGACGCGCGCTGGACGAGGATGCGGGTGAGCGCCCGCACGCGGTCGCGCACCGGGCGGGCGCGACGCTCCACCGCCGGCGCGGGATCCGCGCCGGGGGGCGCGGCCAGTCCCTGCTCGACCTCTGCCGTCATGCCGCTCGCACCGTCGGGGCCGCGATGGCGGCCCGCCCCAGGGCGTTACGCTTCCTTGAAGCGGTAGCCGACCCCGTAGAGGGTCTCGATCATCTCGAAATCGTCGTCAACCGCCTTGAACTTCTTGCGCAGCCGCTTGATGTGGCTGTCGATGGTGCGGTCGTCGACATAGACCTGGTCGTCATAGGCCGCGTCCATCAGCGCGTTGCGGCTCTTCACGACGCCAGGGCGCATGGCGAGCGCCTGCAGGATCAGGAACTCCGTCACCGTGAGCGTCACCGCCTCGCCCTTCCAGGTACAGGTGTGGCGCTCCGGGTCCATCTTGAGCAGGCCGCGCTCCAGCACCTTGGCGTCGCTCTCCTTGGCGGCGGCGGCCTCCTTGGGGCTGAAGCGGCGCAGGACCGCCTTGACGCGCTCGACCAGCAGGCGCTGGGAGAACGGCTTCCGGATGAAGTCGTCGGCGCCCATCTTGAGGCCGAAGAGCTCGTCGATCTCCTCGTCCTTGCTGGTGAGGAAGATGACCGGCAGGTCGGATTTCTGGCGCAGCCGGCGCAGCAGCTCCATACCGTCCATGCGCGGCATCTTGATGTCGAAGATCGCGAGATCCGGCGGGTTCTGCTTCAGCCCGTCGAGGGCGGAGGCCCCGTCATTATAGGTCTGGATCCGATATCCTTCGGCCTCGAGCGCGATCGAGACGGAGGTGAGGATGTTGCGGTCGTCATCCACGAGGGCGATGGTCGGCATGGTCTTCTCGTTTGTCTCTCTCGTCCCCCGGAACGGGGGCAGCGGGGGTCCCTGCGGGAGGGAACGGCGGCGGACCCGCCTTGGAGGGCGCGCGGACGCTCGCCGCCAAGCACGGCGTAAGTGTGACAGGATGCCGCCGGCACGAAGCCCTCAATCCGGCCACACGTTGATCAATGTAGGGGCTCACGTGACACTTCGCCATGGTGGCGACATGATCCGCAGGCCCCCGGCGCACGCCAGAACCCCTCCGCCCACAGGAATTCAGCCAGGACTCCACCCATGTCGGACGACAACTCCGCTGCCGCGCCCTTCGATCCAAAGGCCACCGCCCGCCGCCTGATCCGTTCGGGCCGGTACGCGAGCCTGGGCACGCTGGAGCGCGAGAGCGGCGCGCCCTACGTGTCGCTTGCCTCGACGGCGACGGATTTCGACGGGGCGCCCGTCATCCTCATCTCGACGCTGGCGGTGCACACGCAGAACCTGCTGGTTGATCCGATGGTCTCCATCCTCTTCGCAGAAATCGGGGCGGGCGACCCGGTGGGCCATCCGCGCGTGAGCGTGGTCGGCACGGCGCGCAAGGTGGAGGACGAAGCGCCGCGCCGGCGCTTCCTCGAGCGGCACGAGGCGGCGCGCTTCTATGCCGGCTTCGCCGACTTCTCGTTCTGGCGCATCGAGCCGCGCGGCGCACACCTCGTGGCGGGCTTCGGGCGCATCGTCGACCTCAAGCCGGTGGACCTGCTCGTTGCGACCGAGGGAGCCGAGGGGCTGTCGGGGGCCGAGGCGGAGGCCGTCGCGCACGTCAACGAGGACCACCGCGACACGCTGGAGCTCTACGCCACCAAGCTGCTGGGGCGAAGGCCCGGCGCCTGGCGCGTCACGGGCATCGACCCCGAGGGCTGTGACCTCGCGCTGGAAGACGAGACGGCACGACTGCTTTTTGCAGAATTGGTGAAGACGCCGGGAGACCTGCGCAAAGCATTCAGGACGCTCGCGGACGCGGCACGGGCCGGTTCCTGATGGCTCCTAACCGTTTCAATTGATCGAATTTTAATCTCAACCCACTTCATTTACCCTATCCATGCAATGGAATGTCTCGTTCCAGCTATCAGTTAGGGAGTATTGGACTAAAGGCTGCCCTTGAAACCGGGGCATGCCTTCAGTAGCGTCCCGGCACTTGGGCCGGTTGCGCTCCCCCAGCGGAACCATCGCCGGGCGTCGTTCCTTTTCGAGGACGCACCCGCCAAGCGGGCACGAACAGGCGCACAGGCGCCGCAGGGAGAACCAGCACGTGGACATGATCGGGTCCTTCAACACGTCCCATGGTCCGGAGGCGTTCGGCTTCCGCAACCTCGCCCGCGTCTACTGGAACCTGGAGGCGCCCCGTCTCTACGAGGAGGCGTTGCAGCGCCGCGAGGCGGTGCTCGCCCAGGGCGGCGCGCTGGTGGCCGAGACCGGCGCCCATACGGGCCGCTCCCCCAAGGACAAGTTCATCGTCCGCGACGCCTCCACCGAGCCCAGCGTGTGGTGGGAGAACAACGGAGGCCTGACGCGCGCCCAGTTCGATACGCTGCTGCAGGATTTCATCGCGCATGCCGAAGGCAAGGAGCTCTTCGCGCAGGACCTGTTCGGCGGCGCCGACCCGCATTACCGCGTCCGCGCCCGGGTCTACACCGAATATGCCTGGCACTCGCTCTTCATCCGCAACCTTCTGATCCGGCCGGAGGCGCGCGAGCTCGCGGGCTTCGTGCCCGAGCTCACCATCGTCGACCTGCCCTCCTTCAAGGCTGATCCGGCGCGGCACGGCTGCCGCACGGAGACCGTGATCGCCTGCGACTTCGAGCGCGGCATCGTGCTGATCGGCGGCACCTCCTATGCCGGCGAGATGAAGAAGTCGGTCTTCACCTACCTGAACTACACGCTTCCGCCGAAGGGCGTGATGCCGATGCACTGCTCGGCCAATGCCGGCTTCCGCAACGACGTCGCCGTCTTCTTCGGCCTGTCGGGCACCGGGAAGACCACGCTCTCCGCCGATCCCGACCGCACGCTGATCGGCGACGACGAGCATGGCTGGGCGCCGACGGGCGTCTTCAACTTCGAGGGCGGCTGCTACGCCAAGGCGATCAAGCTCTCCCGCGAAGCCGAGCCCGAGATCTACGCCACCACCGAGCGCTTCGGCACGGTGATGGAGAACGTGGTGCTCGACCCGCTGACGCGCGTGCCGAACTTCGACGACGGCTCGAAGACCGAGAACACGCGCGTCGCCTACCCGCTCGACTTCATCCCCAACGCCTCCGACACGGGCCGGGGCGGCGTGCCGAAGAACATCGTGATGCTGACCTGCGACGCCTTCGGCGTGCTGCCGCCGATCGCCAAGCTCACGGCGGCGCAGGCCATGTACCACTTCCTCTCCGGCTACACGGCCAAGGTGGCGGGCACGGAGAAGGGCGTCACGGACCCGCAGGCGACCTTCTCGACCTGCTTCGGCGCGCCCTTCATGCCGCGCCACCCTTCGGTCTACGGCAACCTGCTGCGCGACCTCATCGGCAAGCACGGCGTCGACTGCTGGCTGGTGAACACGGGCTGGACCGGCGGCAAGCATGGCGTGGGCCGGCGCATGCCGATCCGCGTCACCCGCCGCCTGCTCACCGCAGCGCTGGACGGCTCCCTGAACCGCGCGGATTTCCGCACCGACCCCTATTTCGGCTTCGCCGTGCCAACCTCGGTGCCGGGCGTGGAGCCGCACATCCTCTATCCCGTCAAGACCTGGGCCTCCAAGGCCGAGTTCGCGGAGACGGCGAAGAAGCTCGTCGGGATGTTCCAGGCGAACTTCGAGAAGTTCGAGCAGCACGTCGATGCCGATGTCCGCGCCGCCGCGCCCGCGAGCCAGCTCGCGGCGCAGTAAGCGAAGGACCGTCAAGAACGCCGCTGAATGAGAAGGGCCCGCGCGGAGCGATCCACGCGGGCCTTCGATTGTCCATCGGGCCGGTTCGATCCGTTACTTCGCCGACAGCAGTTCCTTCACCTCGAGCAGCACCATCTCGTTGTCGTCGGCCTTGTTGGGGTCGCGGCTGGACGAGAAGGGCAGGTTGTTGTCGTTGCCCACCACGATGTGGGCGGCGTCGACCACGTCGACGTTTTCGATGGTGAAGAACGGGAAGGTCAGCACCCCGTCATTGAGCGGCTTCCTGGCCTTCTTGTTGGGGTCCTGGATCTTCATGAGGTCGACATAGCCGACCTTGCGGACGGGCTTGCCGACATTGGCGTCGGAGAACTCGATCTTGTAGACGCGCTTGAACCTGGCGATGTCGGGGAAGCAGTCCGTGCCCCGCACGCCGGCGGCGCAGGCCTTGTCGGCCGTGCCCTCGCCATTGTCCCGCTCGATGACGAGGCCCGTCGTGGCGTCGATCATGTTGAAGTCGCCAATGGCGTTGCCGTTCGCCTCGAAGGGAAAGTACCAGAAGCGCCCGGTGAACTTCTCGGCGGCGACGTCGAATTCCAGGATGCGCGCGGCCTCCTTGCCGTCGAGCTTCTCCCAGTCCTTCTTCTCGGCGTCCCAGAGCGGGCCCTCGAGCAGGCCGTAGATGAACTTGCCGTCCTTGGAGGAGGCGAAGCCCTCGTAGCCCTTGGAGCGGCGCAGGTTGACGTTGGTGTAGGTGGCGCCGGGGACGGCGGGGGTGGCGACCTGCCAATGGTCGGGCGAGCGCACGGGCTTTCCGTCGGCAACCGTCTCGAACACGGCGAGCACCTTGCCCGTCTTGTCGGCCTTGATGAGATAGGGGCCGAACTCCTCGCCGATCCACAGGTGATCGCCGATGAACTGGAATCCCTCGGTGTCGAAATCCGACCCGGTGAGGTAGCGCTTCTCCGTGCCCTCATGGACGATGCGGAAGGGCACCTTCTTGTCGGGATCGTGCAGGAAGATGGTCTCGACATGCGTCCAGGCGCCGGTGTCGAAGTCCAGTTTCCAGCGGTTGAGGTAGAGCATCGAATCCGGCGAGTTGGCCTTCGAACCAAAGCCGTTGTCGGTCAGCACCCAGAACGTGCCGTCGCCGACCGACTTGATGCCGGAATGACCCTGGATGGGCTGGCCCTTGAAGGGCAGCTTCACGCCGGTCTCGCGCTCGAAGCTCTTGCCCATCACCGTGCCCGGCGCCTCGACGCGCTTGCCGGTCGTGTACTTGCCGGAGGTCTGCAGGTCGGCCGGGGCGTCGGCCGGGGCGGGGATGAAGGTCTCGGCCGGCAGCACGGCGTGGCCGGCGAGCACGGCCGGGAACTCCTTGGCCGGCGCCTCGGATTGCGCAAAGGCGGGCGCGGCGAGCGCGAGGGCGAGGGCGACGCCCCCGAAAGCGGAACGGATCATGCTGGGATCCCCCTTTGGATGACGAAACCCCAATGTTCTCGCCCGCCGGGGACACGGCGCGATGACGCGGGGGTGACGGGGGCGTGACGGGAGATCCTCCCGGGCACCAGCGGGAGCGAGCGTGCCTCTGCTTTGGTCCTTGCTTCAAGTTGACACGTTGGCTGCCTAGCCTGAGCTTTGCGATTGTCAGCAATCAGGAAGGAACGGGAGGATCATCATGAAGAAGCGTATCGGCGTTGCCGCCCTGCTCTGTGCCTCCGTGCTCGTGCCCGCTGCCGCCTATGCCTGCAGCCGCGCCGTCTATTTCGGCAAGGACGGGCAGACAGTGACGGGGCGCACCATGGACTGGTTCGTCTCGGACATGGACACCAACCTCTGGGCCTATCCCAGAGGGCTCGAGCGCAACAGCAACACCAAGACGCCCTTCGCGTGGACCAGCAAGTATGGCAGCGTGGTGACGACGATCTACGAGGGCGCGGCGGCCGACGGCATGAACGAGAAGGGGCTGGTGGCCAACCTGCTCTATCTCCCGGAATCCAAGTATCCGCCCGCGAGCGCCGACGACAAAAGGCCGACCCTGCCCAACTCGGCCTGGGTGCAGTACGTGCTCGACACCTACGCGACCACGGCCGAGGCGGTGGAGGGCCTGCGCAAGGAGGAGTTCCGCATCGTCCCCATCCAGGCGCCGACAGGGGAGCCGGGCACGGTCCACCTCTCCGTCTCCGACGCCTCAGGCGACTCCGCCATCTTCGAGTACCTCGACGGAAAGCTCGTGATCCACCACGGCAAAGAATACCAGGTGATGACGAATGCCCCGCCCTTCGACCAGCAGTTGAGCCTCAACAAGTACTGGAAATCGATCGGTGGCTCGACGATGCTGCCGGGCACCAACCGCGCCGCCGATCGCTTCGTGCGCGCCTCCTACTACATCAACGAAGCCAAGCAATCAGCCGACCCGCGAGAAGCCGTGGCGACGGTTTTCAGCGTCATGCGCAACGTCAGCGTGCCGATTGGCATCAAGCTCCCCGGGCAGCCGAACATCGCCGACACGTTGTGGCTGACGGTGGCTGACCAGAAGAACAAGATCTACTTCTACCAGGACACCAAAAGTCCCAGCATCGTGTGGGCGAAGCTGAACGAGATGGACCTCAAGGAAGGCTCCGGCCCCCGCAAGCTGCAGCTCGACGGCAACCCGGACGTCGCCGGCGACCAGACGAAGAACTTCAAGCCGGCGGAGCTCTTCAAGTTCCTCATTCCCCACGACTGAGAGGGACTTCAGCCCCGCCTCAAGCCGCCAAGCCCATCGCTCTCGCGGACGCTGCTGCAGATACTCGTGAGCTTGCGCGGCTCGTGGTAGGGCCAAGGCGTGCCGCGGTGCATGGTGGCGCGCTGGTCCCACAGCAGCACGTCGCCGATGCTCCACTCATGCGCGTAGACGTAGCGCGGCCGGGTGCAGAAGGCCGTGAGCTCGGCCAGCAGCGCCTCGCTTTCCTCCTCGTCATGGCCGTCGACCCGGAAGGCATGGCTGGCGATGTAGAGCGCCTCCCGCCCGTTCACGGGGTTGGTCCAGACCGCGTTCCAGTGCTGGTCCGGCCACTTGTGGAACATGGGCAGGCTGGACAGCTCCTCGGATATCTTCTTCCGGGAATGGCTGTAGCGGTGCCAGACGCCGCGCCCCGCGATGCGCGCCTTCAGCGCGGCCGGCATCTCGGACCAGGCCGCGCGCGTGCTGGCGAGCTCCGTCGCGCCGCCCGAAGAGGGCAGGATCCGTGCGACGAGGATGTTCACCAGAGCCGGGACGGGCAGGAACGTGCTGTCGGAGTGCCACAGGAAGTTGGCCTTGAGCCCCAGCGTGTGGAGGTCCATCTCGCCGGAGATGGTCCCGCCCTCGCGGAGGTTCGAGACCTCCGGCACCTGGAAGGCCTCCCCCGGCTTGCGCTCGTCGGCCTTGCGGTCCTCGATCGGCCCGAAGAACGAGGCGAGCCGGATATGCGACTCGTCCGACAGGTCCTGCCTCCGGAAGAGCAGGGCGGAATGCTCCTCGAACAGGGCGCGGATGACGGCGAAGTCCTCCGGAGTCTTCACCTCGGACAGGTCGATGTCATGCACCTCGGCGCCGAAGGTTTTTGTCAGCGGCGTGGTCATGGGGGCAGGAAGGGCGTGGGGCATGGGCGCATGCGGGGTTCGGACGGGTGCGCGTCAACCCTAGCAGCGCGGCGCGCGCCCGGCAGGCCCGAGGCTGCAGGACCGCCATGAGCCCCGGCGGGGCCTACGCTCCTATCGGGAGCGGAAGACGGCGAGCCCGGAGGCCGTTACGCCTTCCTCGAGCAGACGAAAGCCGAGCCGCTCATAGAACCCGTGCATGGGCGGCAGGGCGCAGAGATGGACGGGATCGAAGCCTAACGCATGCGCCTGCCCGGCCGCCGCCCGCACCAGGGCCGAACCGATGCCTTTGCCGCGGTGCTCCGGCTCCACCCAGACGGCCGCGACCCAGGGCGTGTACTCGGGCCGCTGCTCGCAATCCGAGGCGATCACCGAGGCCGTGCCGAAGAACGTCTCCCCCTCGTGGGCCACGAGAGCGAAGGGAATGGGCTCGGCCGTGAGGTTCTGCTGGACGAGGGTTTCGATGAAGGAGAGCGGGACGCCCTTGGGCTCCCACCACGCACGCCAGACGCGGTCGGCAAGGGTAGGGGCGAAGTGGGGGGCGTGGCGGAGGTCGGTGATGGGAGGTGGTGTAGATCGCATATTGCAAGTACCGCGCGAGCGCGATGAGCCGGACGCTGTGAAAAAAGGCGGCCACGAGGGCCGCCTTTCGTGTCTGTCCGGGGCGAGCCCGAAGGCTCGCGGTCCGGAGCGCTACGAGAAAATCACTCCCCCGCGGCGGCCTCGGGCTCGCTCTCGCCCTTCTTCTTCTCGAGGTCCTCGCCGGTGGTCTGGTCGACGACCTTCATGGAGAGGCGGACCTTGCCGCGCTCGTCGAAGCCGAGCAGCTTCACCTTCACCTTGTCGCCTTCCTTGACCACGTCGGTGGTCTTCTGGACGCGGTTGGGGGCGAGCTGGCTGATGTGGACGAGGCCGTCCTTGGCGCCGAAGAAGTTCACGAAGGCGCCGAAGTCCGTCGTCTTCACCACCGTGCCGTCATAGATCAGGCCGATCTCGGGCTCGGAGGCGATGGACTTGATCCAGTTCAGCGCGGCGGTGATCGAGTTCAGATCGGACGAGGCGACCTTGACCGTGCCGTCGTCGGAGATGTCGATCTTGGCGCCGGTCTTCTCCACGATCTCGCGGATGACCTTGCCGCCGGAGCCGATGACCTCGCGGATCTTGTCGGTCGGGATCTTGATCGTCTCGATGCGCGGGGCGTACTGGCCGAGCTCGGTGCGCGCGGCGCCCAGGCCCTTGGACATCTCGCCGAGGATGTGGATGCGGCCGGCCTGGGCCTGGTCCAGCGCCACCCGCATGATCTCCTCGGTGATGCCGGCGATCTTGATGTCCATCTGCAGCGAGGTCACGCCGTTCTGCGTGCCCGCCACCTTGAAGTCCATGTCGCCCAGGTGGTCCTCGTCGCCGAGGATGTCGGAGAGCACCGCGTAGCGCTCGCCCTCGAGGATCAGGCCCATGGCGATGCCCGCCACCGGCGAGCGCAAAGGCACGCCGGCATCCATGAGGGCCAGCGAGGAGCCGCAGACCGTGGCCATGGAGGAGGAGCCGTTGCTCTCAGTGATCTCCGACACGAGGCGGATCGTGTAGGGGAACTCGTGGTGGGGCGGCAGCATCGGGCGAATGGCGCGCCAGGCGAGCTTGCCGTGGCCGATCTCGCGGCGGCCGGGCGAACCCATGCGGCCGGTCTCGCCCACGCTATAGGGCGGGAAGTTGTAGTGAAGGAGGAACGTCTCCTTGTAGGTGCCCTCGAGCGAGTCGATGAACTGCTCGTCGTCGCCCGTGCCGAGCGTCGCGACCACGAGGGCCTGCGTCTCGCCGCGGGTGAACAGGGCGGAGCCGTGGGTGCGCGGCAGGATGCCGGCCTCCGCGATGATCGGGCGCACGGTGCGCACGTCGCGCCCATCGATGCGCTTTCCGGTGTCGAGGATGTTCCAGCGCACGATCTTGGCCTCGGCGTCCTTGAACACCGTGGCGACGAGGTTCTTGTCGAGCGGGTTCTCGACGCCCTCGCCGCAGAGCGCGGCGAGCACCTTGGCCTTGGCCGCGGCCACCTTGTCCTGGCGCTCGGTCTTGGCCGGCGTGGTGAAGGCGTCGCGCAGGTCGGCCTCGACGAGGGCGAGGATGCGCTTCTCGATCTCCGAATTGTCCGGGGTCTGGAAGTCGCGCGGCTCCTTGGCGGCGCGCTCGGCGAGCTTGATGATGGCGTCGATCACGGGCTGGAAGCCCTTGTGGCCGTGCATCACCGCGCCGAGCATCACGTCCTCGGGCAGTTCCTTGGCCTCGGACTCCACCATGAGCACCGCGTCGGCCGTGCCGGCGACGACGAGGTCGAGCTGGCTGTCGGCCATCTCGGCGATGGTGGGGTTGAGGCGCAGCTGGCCGTTGATGTAGCCGACGCGCGCCGCGCCCACCGGGCCCATGAAGGGCACGCCCGAGAGCGTGAGGGCCGCGGAGGCGGCGACCATGGCGACGACGTCGGGATCGTTCTCGAGGTCATGCGACAGCACGGTCACGATGACCTGCGTGTCGTTGCGGTAGCCCTCGACGAAGAGCGGGCGGATAGGACGGTCGATGAGGCGGGAGACCAGCGTCTCCTTCTCGGTCGGGCGACCCTCGCGCTTGAAGTAGCCGCCGGGAATGCGGCCGGCCGCGAAGGCCTTTTCCTGGTAGTTCACGGTGAGCGGGAAGAAATCCACGCCCGCCTTGGGCTCCTTGGCGGAAACCACGGTGGCGAGCACGGTCGTCTCGCCATAGGTGGCCAGCACGGCGCCGTCGGCCTGGCGGGCGATCTTTCCGGTCTCCAGGGAGAGCTTGCGGCCCGCCCAGGTCAGTTCCACACGTTGCACATCGAACATCGGACACATCTCTTGCTTGGGCCGGACCGGCGCCATGAGCAAGACGGCGGGAGGCTTCCGGTCTCGCCGCCCGCTCGACCCATAACTTGGGGAGGGGTGGCGGAAGCCTCCGGCGATCCTGCCATGAGCGCCGTGTCGGGCCGGGTTGCGGAGCCGCGGCACCTCGCCGGGCTCTCGGGCTCCCGTCCCGGCCGGGGCGATGCCGCGGCGGGGTCGTTTGCTGGCAGACCGTCGCCTGCCGGGAATGCAGAATCCAGGGGCGGGCCGCCCAGGACCTTGGCCACTGGGCTGCGAAAATGCCTCCGTCGTGCTACGCGCCGATCATGGCCAACGCTGGGAGACGGAAGGGCCTCGGCCCTGCGTCATCGCCGTCACGGACGGGGTTGCCGGATTCCGGCGCGGCCGCCGCCGTCGCGGAGGCCGATGGGAGCGCGGGCGAAGCCGCCCGCGCGGATGGCAGGCCGGCGCGCCAGGCGCGCACGGCGCGCGCTCAGCGGCGGATGCCGAGGCGCTCGATGAGCTTGCGATAGCGCGGCTCGTCCTTGGCCTTCACATAGTCGAGCAGCGACCGGCGCTGCGACACCATCTTGAGGAGGCCGCGGCGGGAATGGTTGTCCTTGCCGTGCGTCTTGAAGTGCTCGGTCAGGTTCGCGATGCGCTCGGTGAGGATGGCGACCTGAACCTCGGGTGAGCCGGTATCGCCCGGCTTGGTGGCGTATTCGGACACGAGCGCCTGCTTGCGCTCCGCAGTGATCGACATCGTCTGATCCTTGTTATGGGTGGTTCGGGCGGCCGTACCGGGATGTCGTCCAGCACGGTCGATGAGCGCCGCCGGGGAAAAGCCCGCGATGGCTGCGGGGCTTATACACGAAACCGTGGGGAAGGCTAGAGGGCGGGGGTGGACCGCCCCGGCGCCCCGGCCAAGCGAAGCTTGGCCGCTTGGCCGGCCGGGTTCACATTGGCCTGCCGGTGCGTCGGGCCGGCGTCAAGCCGGGGGACAGCCACGTGCTCTTCATGGTCATCGAGCACTTCGACGGCGGCGACGTCCTGCCCGTCTACAGGCGGCTCTCCGAAGCCGGCCGCGGCCTGCCGGAGGGCGTGCGCTATGTCGACAGCTGGATGGAGGCGGGCTGCCGGCGCTGCTTCCAGTTGATGGAGACGGACGACGCCGGTCTGCTGCAGGACTGGGCCCTGCACTGGCGCGGTTGCGGCGTGAGCTTCGAGATCGTGCCCGTGGTGCCGGCGGCGGAGACGCGGGCGCGAGCGGAGGCGATTTTGGCCGGGGAGCCTGTCACACCGCCAGGTTGAACACTCTGACCGGCACGAACTCTCCCCGCTCCACCATCCCCACCGCCACCACCACGCCGCCGCAGGCGGCGTAGACGGGGCCGCCTTCCGCGGGGGCGTCGCGGCCGCGCAGGATGACGGACTGGCCGCGGCGGATGCGGGCGGCGGCGTCGCGGTTCATCACGACGCAGGGGAGCTCCGTGAGGCCGCCCTCGACCGGCAGCAGGGCCTCGTGCGCGGCCTCGCCCGCCTCCTCCAGCGCCTTCCAAGTGACGGTATCGTCGAGCGAGAAGGGGCCGACGCGGGTGCGCCGCAGGGCCGTGACATGGCCGAGGCAGCCGAGAGCGCGGCCCATGTCGCGGGCGATGGCGCGGACATAGGTGCCCTTGCCGCATTCGGCGGCGAAGGTGGCGCTGCCCTCGTCGCGCTCCACGAGATCGAGGGCGTAGATCTCGACGGGGCGGGACTTCAGCTCGACCGCCTCGCCGTCGCGGGCGAGGTCATAGGCGCGCTCGCCGTCCACCTTGATGGCCGAGAAGCGCGGCGGCACCTGCTCGATCACGCCGACGAAGCGCGGCAGTACGGCGCGGATCTCCGCCTCGCTCGGGCGCGCCTCGCTGGTCGCGACCACGCGGCCCTCGCTGTCGTCCGTGTCGGTCTCCTCGCCCCATTTCACGGTGAAGCGATAGGCTTTCTCCCCGTCGACGACGTAGGGGACGGTCTTCGTCGCCTCGCCGAAGGCGAGCGGCAGGATGCCGGAGGCGAGCGGGTCCAAGGTGCCGGCATGGCCGGCCTTCTTGGCGTTGAGCAGGCGGCGGACGGCGGCGACGGCGTGGGTCGAGGTCATGCCGACGGGCTTGTCGAGCACGATCCAGCCATGCACGTCGACGCGGTTCTTGCGCGGGGCGTTCATCGGCCGTCCTCGTCCTCGTCATCCTCGGGCCGGGGCCTGGCGAGGTCGCGCTGCACCTCCGGCGAGCGAAGGATCGCGTCGATCTTCGACACTTCCTCCAGCCGGTCGTCGAGGCGGAAGCGGATCTCCGGCGCGAACTTGAGGTTCACGCGGTGCGCGATCTCCGAGCGCAGCATGCGCCGGTTCTTCTCCAGCGCAGCGAAGACGGGCTTCTCGCTGGCCCGGTCGTGCAGCGTGACGAAGATCGTGGCGAGCTTCAGGTCCGGGCTCATCCGCACCTCGGGGATGGTGACGAAGGCGTGCGCGAACACGTCATCCGGCAGGTCGCCGCGGGCGAGCACCTCGGTCATGGCGTGGCGCACGAGCTCGCCCACGCGCAGCTGGCGCTGCGAGGGACCGGAGCGGGTTTCGGTGTGTTTCTTCATGGAGATCTCCCGACCGGGATCGGACCGGCTCGAGGGTGGCCGTCATTGCGAGCGCAGCGAAACAATCCAGTCCCATGCCGGGCATTCTCTGGATTGCTTCGTCGCTGCTCTCCTCGCAATGACGAAGGAGAGGTCGGAAGCGCCGCTCAGAGCGAGCGCTTCACCTCCTCGACGCGGTAGCACTCGATGATGTCGCCCTCGCGCATATCCTGGTAGTTCTCGAAGGCCATGCCGCATTCCTGGCCCGAGGGGACTTCCTTCACCTCGTCCTTGAAGCGCTTGAGCGTCGAGAGCTTGCCCTCGTGGATGACGACGTTGTCGCGGATGAGGCGCACGTTGGCGCCGCGCTCCACGCGGCCGTCCTGCACGAGGCAGCCCGCCACCTTGCCCACCTTGGACACGGCGAAGACCTGCAGGATGCGGGCCTCGCCGAGCCGCTCCTCGCGAAGCGTCGGGGCGAGCAGGCCGGACATGGCCTGCTTCACGTCGTCCACGAGGTCGTAGATGATGTTGTAGTAGCGGATCTCGATGCCCGCGCGCTCGGCGGCGTCGCGCGCCTCCTTGTTGGCGCGGACGTTGAAGCCGATCACGACGGCGCCCGAGGCCTCCGCGAGCGTGATGTCGCTCTCGTTGATGCCGCCGGCGCCCGCATGGATGATGCGCGCCCCGACCTCGTCCGTGCCGAGCTTCTCCAGGGCTCCGACGATGGCCTCGACGGAGCCCTGCACGTCGCCCTTGACGAGCAGCGGGAACTCCTTGCGGCCAGCCGTCTTCAGCTGGCTCATCATGTCCGCGAGCGAGCCGCGGGCATTTCCGGCGCGCGCCGCGAGGCGGTCGCGCCGCTGGCGCTGGCGGTAATCCGTGATCTCGCGGGCGCGGGCCTCGTTCTCGACCACCGCGACGCGGTCGCCCGCCTCCGGCGCGCCATTGAAGCCGAGGATCTCGACCGGGACGGAGGGGCCGGCCTGGGACACCTGGGCGCCGAGGTCGGAGAGGAGAGCGCGCACGCGGCCCCATTCCGAGCCGGCCACGACGATGTCGCCGACCTTCAGCGTCCCGCGCTGCACGAGCACGGTCGCCACCGGGCCGCGGCCGCGGTCGAGCTTCGCCTCGATCACCGTGCCCTCGGCGGGACGCGTGGGATCGGCCTTGAGCTCCAGCACCTCGGACTGCAGCGAGATCGCCTCGAGCAGCTTGTCGAGGTTGATCTTCTTGGTGGCGGAGACCTCCACCTCCAGCGTGTCGCCGCCCATGGTCTCGACCTGCACCTCGTACTGGAGGAGCTCGGTCTTGACGCGGTCGGGATTGGCGTCGGGCTTGTCGATCTTGTTGATCGCCACGATCAGCGGCACCTTGGCCGCCTTGGCGTGGTTGATCGCCTCGATCGTCTGCGGCATGACGCCATCGTCCGCCGCAACCACCAGAACCACGATGTCCGTCACCTTGGCGCCGCGGGCGCGCATGGCGGTGAAGGCCGCGTGGCCGGGCGTGTCGATGAAGGTGATCTTGCCGCCGGTGGGCGAGGTCACCTGGTAGGCGCCGATGTGCTGCGTGATGCCGCCGGCCTCGCCCGAGACGACGTTGGTGTGGCGGATGGCGTCGAGCAGCGAGGTCTTGCCGTGGTCGACGTGGCCCATGATGGTCACGACGGGCGGGCGCGGCTCGAGATGCGCGTCGACGTCGGGCGCATCGAACAGGCCCTCCTCGACGTCGGACTCGGCGACGCGCTTGACGGTGTGGCCGAACTCCTCCGCGATGAGCTGGGCCGTGTCCGCATCGATCACGTCGGTGATCTTGTGGAACTGGCCTTCCTTCATCAGAAAGCGGATCACGTCCACGCCGCGCTCGGTCATGCGGTTGGCGAGTTCCTGGATGGTGATCGTCTCGGGGACGGTCACCTCGCGCGCGATCTTCTCCTTGGGCTCGTTCGAGGCGTGGCCCTTGAGGCGCTGCGTGCGGCGGCGGAAGGCCGCCACGGAGCGGGTGCGCTCCTCCTGGTCGGACGTCGCCGTAGTCACGGTGAGGCGGCCGCGGGTCTTCTCGCCGGCGCGGGTGCGCTCAGGCTTGGGCGGCGTGATCACCTTGGTCGGCATGCCCGGACGGCGGATGACGCGCTTCGTCTCCTCCTCGTCCATGTCGGGCGTGATGACGCGCGGCGAGGGCGGCGCGGCGGGGCGGCGCACGATGGTGGGCGCGGCCTCGCCCGCACGGGCGGCGCGCGGCTCGGCAGGCTGGTCGCCGAGGCGGCGCTTGGCTTCGTCCTCGGCCTTGCGTCTCACCTCGTCGTCACGGCGGTGGCGGGCTTCTTCCTCGCGCTTGCGCGCCTCGGCCGCCTCGCGCTCCTGGCGCTCGCGAGCGTCGCGCTCGGCGCGGACCCGCGCGTCGATCTCGGCCTGGCGACGCTCCTCTTCCTCGCGCCGGCGAGCCTCCACGAGGGCCGTGGCGCGCGCGTCGCGCTCGTCCTCGGTGAGGGTACGCAGCACGACGCCGCTCGGCCGCGTGGACGGCGAGGCGGCGGGCCGGCCCTGCTGGGGCGACGGAGCGGCGCGGCCGCTCGCGGGAGCCGGCGCGGCCGGGCGGGCCGGAGCGCTCGGGGCCGGGCGCGCGGGGGCAGCCGCCGGGGCCGGGGCGGCGGACGCCGCAGGGGCCGGCGCGGGGGCAACGCCCTCCGGCTTGCCCTCGCCAGGCCCGATCACGCGGCGCTTCACCTTCTCGACCACGACCGCCTTGGAACGCCCGTGCGAGAAGCTCTGGCGCACCACGCCCTGCTCGACAGGGCGCTTCAGGCTGAGGGTCTTGGACGGGACGCTGAGCGTCTTGTCGCCGCTGTTCTTCGTGTCAGTCATTCCGCTCGCTGTCCTGCCGCTCTGCTGTGGTCCGGTCGTCGGCCGGGCCCATCGTCGTTCGCGGGTCTTGGCTTTCGGTCGTGGTCGTCATGTCTGCCGTGAGGCCCGCGGGCGGCTCCGTCTCCGGTGCGACGCCGCGGTAGCGCTCCAAGGCCCGGAAGCGCGCCAGGCAGGCGCGGCTCGCGGACCCTTTCACGAGCGCTGCATGTATCACATGTGACCGTCCCAATGCCAAACCCAATTCAGAAGAATCCAGGCCTGCGACGACCGGGATCTCCTTCATTCTCTCGCCGTAGCGCCGGCGCAGCGCCTGGGCGATCTTCCTCGCCCCGTCGGCCGCCGCATCCTGCGCCTGGATGACGCCCTCGATGGCGCCGCTCCCGATGGCCGCCTCGACCTTCGAGAAGCCGCTCACCACCTGCCCCGCCTTGTTGGCGAGGCTCAGACTCTCGCGCGCCCAGCGCAGCAGCAGCGCCTCGACCTGGTCCGCCAGGTCCGGTGGCGCCGCGACCGACGCCTTGAGGCTGCGGCCGAAGGCCTTGCGCTTCACAGCCTCGGACACGGCCTGCCGCGTCGCCGTGACCCAGACGCCCCGACCGGGGAGCTTGTGCCTGAGGTCGGGGACCAGGACGTCGCCCGGACCGACCACGAAGCGGATCAGCTCCTCGACCGGCTTCACCGCGCGGGTGGCGACGCAGAGGCGATGCGGTCCCGACTGGGGGCCCTCATCCTCGCTCGCCGCTCCGCTCACCTCCACCGCAGCCGCCAAGGCCGTGCCGGCGCCGCCCCGTTCAGGACGCCGCCGCCTCCTCGTCCTCGGCGACCTCGTCCTCGGCCGGAGCCGGGGCCTCGATCCAGCCCGCCTTGACGCGCGCGGCCATGATCATGGCCTCGGCCTCCTCGCGGGACACCTCGATGCCGTCGAGGAAACCGGCGTGCCGGGTCGTCTCGCCGCCCTTGCGCTCGGTCCAGCCCACGAGATCGTCCGTCGCGCAGCCCGCGAGATCCTCGACCGTCTTCACGTCGTTCTCGCCGAGCTTGACCAGCATCTCCGTGGTGACGCCGTCGACCTCCTTGAGCTCGTCGGCGACGCCCAGCTCGATACGGCGGGCGTCGAACTCGGCCTCGATGCGCGCCAGGTAGTCGCGGGCGCGGTTCTGGATCTCCTGCGCCGTATCCTCGTCGAAGCCCTCGATGGAGGCGAGCTCGGCGATCTCCACGTAGGCCAGCTCCTCGACGGAGCGGAAGCCTTCGGAGGCCAGCAGCTGGCCGACCACTTCGTCGACGTCCAGCGCCTCCATGAAGATGGAGGTGCGGCTCTGGAACTCCTTCTGGCGGCGCTCGGATTCCTCGGCCTCGGTCAGAATGTCGATGTCCCAGCCGGTGAGCTGCGAGGCGAGGCGCACGTTCTGGCCGCGCCGTCCGATCGCCAGGCTCAATTGGTCATCCGGCACCACGACTTCAATACGCTCCGCGTCCTCGTCGAGGACGACCTTGGCGACCTCGGCCGGCTGCAGGGCGTTGACGATGAAGGTCGCGACGTCGGGCGACCAGGGGATGATGTCGATCTTCTCGCCCTGGAGCTCGCCGACCACGGCCTGCACGCGCGAGCCTCGCATGCCCACGCAGGCGCCGACGGGATCGATGGACGAGTCGCGCGAGATGACCGCGATCTTGGCGCGCGAGCCGGGGTCGCGGGCGACGGCCTTCACCTCGATGATGCCGTCATAGATCTCCGGCACCTCCTGGGCGAAGAGCTTCGCCATGAACTGGGGATGGGTGCGCGACAGGAAGATCTGCGGGCCGCGCTGCTCGCGGCGAACGTCGTAGACATAGGCGCGGATGCGGTCGCCGGGGCGGAAGGCCTCTCGCGGGATCAGTTCGTCCCGGCGCACGATGCCCTCGCCGCGGCCGAGGTCGACGATCACGTTGCCGTACTCGGCGCGCTTGACGACGCCGTTCACGATCTCGCCGATGCGGTCCTTGTATTCCTCGTACTGCCGGTCGCGCTCGGCCTCGCGCACCTTCTGCACGATGACCTGCTTGGCCGACTGGGCGGCGATGCGGCCGAGGTCGAAGGGCGGCAGCTTGTCGGCGATGGCGTCGCCCACCTGCGCGGCGGGGTTGGAGCGCTTGGCGTCCTCGAGCGCGATCTCGATGGCGGGGTTCTCGACGCGGTCGACGACCTGCAGGTGCCGCCACAGGCGCAGCTCCCCAGTGCGCGGGTCGATCTCCGCCTTCACGTCCGTCTCCGTGCCGTAGCGCGAGCGGGCCGCCTTGGCATAGGCGTCCTCCATCGCGGCGAGCACGATCTGGCGGTCGATGACCTTCTCGCGGGCGACGGCGTCCGCGATCTGCAAGAGTTCGAGCCTGTTGGCGCTGACGGCCATGGAAGTCACTCCCTTCCTGTCTTTCTCGGCGGCTTCGGGCCTCGGGGCCGCGTAAACAGCGAGGATCTCGATTTCGACTTGGCTTCTCGCGGGCCGCCCTCGGGCGACGCCTTGCGGCCGCTCGCGCCGAGGCCCGGGCCGAAGCGGCGGCGGGGGGCGGGGGCCTCCTCCGCCTCGGATTCCATCTCGTCCAGAGCGCCGGAGCCGAGGTCCGCCTCGTCGGCGAGGTCGGCGTCGTCCCGGCCAGCGGCTTTCAGCGCCGCCTTGCCGCGGCGCAGGGATTCACGGATCAGGGCATCGGTCAGCACCAGGCGCGCCTCGCCGATGTCGGCGAGCGGCAGGGCCACGCGGGCCTCCTCCTCCGGGCGGGCGTCGGTGCGCTCGATCAGCGCGGCCTCGCCCTCGACACCCTGGATGACGCCGCGGAAGCGCTTGCGCCCGTCATGCGGCACGGCCATCTCGAGCTTGGCCTCGTGGCCGGCCCATCGCGTGAAGTCGGAGGAGCGGACCAGCGGCCGGTCGATCCCGGGAGACGAGATCTCGAGGTGGTAGGCGCGGCCGACGGGGTCGTCGACGTCGAGCGCCGGCGAGATCCCGCGGCTCACGGCCTCGCAGTCCTCGACCGTCATCGTGCCGTCCGGCCGCTCGGCCATGATCTGCACCGTGCAGCCGTTCTGCCCCGTGACGCGCACCCGCACGAGCCGGAAGCCGAGATCCCGCAGGGTCGGCTCCACGATCGCGCCGACGCGCGCGGCGACGCCGCTGTCCACGATCAGTCTGGGTTCGTCGAGGTCCGACACGCGGTCGCTGGTCCTCACCATGGAGCTAAGCCGAAAAGAGCGGGTCCCGGAGGCCCCACTCTCCCAATGCGATAATCATCGCGATGAGATGTCTTGGATGGCTGTGCTATACGCGCATCCGCCGGGCGGCGCAAGGGGCGGCTCGGGACGGGGACGGGAACCGCCACGTTACGACCATCGATGGCATTTGCAGTGCGATACACTCTTTAGTGAGAAACATGCGTCAAGGTGAACCCTGTTTCAGGGGCCCGTGATGCAGCCATTCCAGTCCTTGGTCAGGGATGTCGAGCAGTCGATGGCCAGCGGCGAGGACAGCCGCCGGGTCGAGACCTTGCGTCGGCTGACCACGCTTTTCATCGAGCAATCGCCCAATCTCGGCGAAGACCACGTCGGCGTCTTCGACGAGGTGATCAGCCGCCTTGCCGGGCAGATCGAGTTCCGCGCCCGCGTCGAACTCGCCGAACGCCTCGCCGACGTCGAGAATGCGCCCAAGAAGACGGTGCGGGACCTCGCCTTCGACGAGGACATCGCCGTTGCCCGTCCGGTGATCGAGCGCTCCGTCCGGCTGGAGGAGGCCGACCTCGTCGCCATCGCCAGCCAGCGCGGCCAGGGCCACATGCTCGCAATGTCGGGCCGGCGCGACCTCAGCGCCGCCGTCACCGACGTGCTCGTCGTGCGCGGCGACGAGACCGTGCTGCGCAAGGTCGCCCGCAACGACACGGCCCGCTTCTCCGAGATGGGCTTCGGCACGATGGTGAAGCGCGCCGAGGAGGACCACGAGCTGCAGTCCATCCTCACGGCGCGGCCGGACATCCCGGTCCACCACGTGAACACCCTGATCCAGGCCGCCAAGGAGGTCGCCCGCCGCGAGATGATGGCGGATCTCGGCGGTTCCGAGGACCTGCTGCGCCAGGCTCTCGATGTCGGGGCGCAGGCCGTCGCCGAGGGCGGAGGCGAGGTCGCGGCCATCGACTTCACCGGCTGCTCGGCGCGCGTCGACGCCATGGAAGCGGCCGGCGAGCTGAACGAGGACAAGGTCCAGAAGCTCCTGAAGGAGGACCGCCTCGCCGACGCCATCGTGGCGATCGGCCGGCTGGCGCAGCTCTCCACCGAGGTCGTCGCCAACGCCTATAGTTCGCCGAGCTACGACCCGCTTCTTTTCATCGTGCGCGGCTCGCGCATGGGCTGGCCTACCTTCAAGCTGCTGCTGAACGCCAAGTCCGGCAAGGCCGCGCCGCAGGCGCTGCTGAAGGCCGCCTTCGCCAGTTTCGAGGGCCTCTCGGTGCCGACGGCTCAGCGCGTGATGCGCTTCGTCTCGACCCGCTCGAAGATCAAGGCCTGACCGCACGCGCGGCCGGCCATCCCCGCTCTGCCCCAAGAGCGTCACGACACGTCGGGGCAAATTGAGCGGAACGGCTTAAACGTTCCGCCAGAGGGGACGCACTAGGGTCAGGGGGAAGGAAAGGCGTCCATGACGACCATGCAATCCCCCCTCACCCAGACGCTCGCCCACGACATCGCGGCGACGCTCCAGGCCAGCCCCGGCCGCTCCAACGAGGCGGTGCAGCGCATCGCCGACCTTTTCGTGCGCGATTGCCCCCGGTATGCGAGCGAGCATCTCGCGGTGTTCGACGATGTGCTGGGGCTCCTGATCGCGCGGATCGAGGAGCAGGCCCGCGCCGAGCTGGCCGACCGCCTGGCCGACCTGCCACAGGTCCCGCCGCGCGTGCTGCGCACCCTCGCCCATGACGAGATCGCGGTGGCGCGTCCGCTGCTGACGCGCTCTGCCCTGCTCTCCGACGACGACCTGATCGACGTCGCCGTGGCCCGCGGCCAGGGCCACATGACGGCGATCGCAGCCCGGCGCGGCCTCAGCGCCGCCGTCACCGACGTGCTCGTCGAGCGCGGAGACCGTGGCGTTCTGCACGGCGTGGCCTCCAACCACACGGCGGCCTTCTCGCCCTTCGGCTTCGGCACGCTCGTCACGCGCTCCAAGGACGACGACGCCCTGCAGCTCGTGGTCGGCAACCGTCCGGACCTGCCGATCGACCACCTGAAGGAGCTGGTGCGCCAGGCCAAGGACGTCGTCCGAAACAGGCTGCAGGCGACCGTCGACCGGCGCTCGCTCGGCCTGATCGAAGGCGCGCTCGACGCCGGCGCCCGGCGCGTCACCGCCGAGACGCTGGCCGCCATGGCGGAATTCCCCAGCGTGCCCGAGGGCGACGCCCTGCGGCGCTTCGAGGCGGGCGAGCTCGACGAAGAGGCCGTGCTGGCCTATGCCCACGACGGCCTTCCGGTCGACGTGACCGTGGCCCTGGCCCTTCTGGCGAAGCTCCCCATGCGGCTCGCCGAGCGCATCTTCACGGAAATGCAGGACGACCTCCTGCTGCTTGTCGCCCGTGCGTTGGGCTTCAAGTGGCAGACGGTGGCGGCAATGCGCACGCTGAAGGCCCGCTCGACCAACAAGCCCGCCAACCTCGCGCAGCTCCAGGCGAATTTCGACAACCTGAGCCCGCAGACCGCGCAGCGCGTGCTGCGCTTCCTGCACGCCAGGGACAGCCTCTCCCCGGAGAAGAAGGAGGCGGCCCGGCCAACGGGTGCGGCCGCGGCGGAGCGGGCCTTTCTCTGACGGGATCGCCGACGCCGAAAGGGGTCGCAACCGGGCCAAGTGGTAGCGACGGCCGGCCGCGGCTTCTATCATCCTCCGGTCGACGGGAGGATGGGATGGCGAGCAGACCGGTGATCCAGGCGGCCTGTCATTGCAGGCGCGTGCGGCTGGAGGTCGTCCTCAGCGATGGTCTTGCGACGGCGAGGCGATGCGACTGCTCGTATTGCCGCATGCGCGGAGCGGTCGTGGTGTCGGCCGAAGTCGGCGGTGTTCAGGTCCTCTCGGGTGCGGACGTGCTGACCGAGTATCGCTTCAACACGAACACGGCCCGCCACTATTTCTGCTCGGTCTGTGGCATCTACACGCATCACCAAAGGCGGTCGAACCCCCACCAGTTCGGCGTCAACGCGGCCTGCATCGAGGGGGTCAGCCCTTTCGACTTCCGGGAAGTGCCCGTCAATGACGGCGTGAACCATCCAAGCGACAAGGGACCGGGCGCCAAGTCCGGCATTGCCGGCGTCCTCAGGTACGAGCCGAGCCAGAAGTAGCGCCGGCCATACCCGCCCGATCTATCTCCGGACGGCTGTCAGGTAGCTCGGCACGCGGCCCTCGCGAAGGGCCTTGGCCTCGTAGCGGGTGCCGGGCCAGCCCGGGAAGGGCTCGCGCCAGTCATCCGGGCGTTCGGCTGTCCAGGCGAAATCGGGCGAGCGCGCCAGGCGGCGCAGGGTCCAGCCGACATAATGGTCGATGTCGCTCGCGAAATGGAACGTCGCTCCGGGTTTCATGATGCGTGCGAGGCGCACCAGCATCGCATCCGAGACGAAACGCCTTTTGTTGTGGCGGCGCTTGGGCCAGGGATCGGGATAGAGCAGGTAGACGCGCGATACGCCGGCCTGCGGCAGCGCGTCGATCACCTCGCCGGCGTCCCCGTCATGGAGGCGGACATTGTCCAGCCCGCCCGCCTCGATGGCGGCGAGCAGCTTGGCCATGCCGTTGACGAAGGGCTCGCAGCCGACGATGCCGACGCGCGGGTTCTCGCGCGCCCGCGCCACGAGGTGCTCGCCCCCGCCAAAGCCGATCTCGAGCCAGACCTCGTCGACCGCGCGGGGGAACAGCGTGCCGAGGTCTGGCGGAAGAGCCTTCGGGTCGAGCCTGAGGCGCGGCAGGAGATCCTCGACCAGTCCCGCCTGGGCCGAGCGCAATCGCTTGCCCTTGCGGCGGCCGAAGAAGGCCCCCGCCCGGTGCTCCGTCTCGTCCACGGGCTCAGCGCAGCTGGGCGCGAAGCGTGTCGACGAGGTCGGTCTTCTCCCAGCTGAAGCCGCCATCGGCCTCCGGCGCGCGGCCGAAATGGCCGTAGGCCGCCGTGCGGGCATAGATCGGCTTGTTGAGGCCGAGATGCTCGCGGATGCCGCGTGGCGTCAGGTTGACCACGTCGGGATTGCCGAGCGCGCGCTCCAGGGCGTCCTCGCCCACCTTCCCGGTGCCGTGCAGGTCCGCATAGATGGAGAGCGGCTGGGCCACGCCGATGGCGTAGGAGAGCTGGATGGTGCAGCGGTCGGCGAGGCCCGCGGCCACGACGTTCTTGGCGAGGTAGCGGGCCGCGTAGGCCGCGGAGCGGTCCACCTTGGTCGGGTCCTTGCCCGAGAACGCTCCGCCGCCATGGGGCGCGGCGCCGCCATAGGTGTCGACGATGATCTTGCGGCCGGTGAGGCCGCAATCGCCGTCCGGCCCGCCGATGACGAACTTGCCGGTGGGGTTGACGTGCCACACGGTGGCGGAGTCGATCCAGCCGTCCGGAAGGGCCGAGCGCACGTAGGGCTCGACGATGCCGCGCACGTCGGCGGAGGTGAGGTTCTCGTCGAGGTGCTGGGTGGAGACGACGATCTGCGTCACGCCGACGGGCTTGCCGTTCTCGTAGCGGACGGTGACCTGGCTCTTGGCGTCGGGGCCGAGCGCCTTGCTCTCGCCGGAGCGCCGCGCCCGGGAGAGGTTCTGAAGGATGCGATGGGCGTAGTAGATGGGCGCCGGCATGAGCTCGGGCGTCTCGCGGCAGGCATAGCCGAACATGATGCCCTGGTCGCCGGCGCCCTCGTCCTTGTTGCCGGCGCTGTCGACGCCCTGCGCGATGTCCGCGGACTGGGCGTGCAGGAGAACCTCGATGTCGGCGTCTTCCCAGTGGAAGCCGGCCTGCTCGTAGCCGATGTCCCGGATGGCGAGGCGGGCGATGTGGGCGATGTAGTCGCGCGTCAGCGTGGCGGGGCCGCGCGTCTCGCCGGCGATGACCACGCGGTTGGTGGTGGCGAGCGTCTCGCAGGCGACGCGGATGTCCTTGGGGTCGATGCCCTGACCTTCAGCCGCGCGGAAGAACGCGTCCACGACCTCGTCGGAGATCCGGTCACAGACCTTGTCCGGGTGGCCTTCGGACACTGACTCGCTGGTGAAGAGATAATTCGACCGTGACACGTCGCTGCGCTCCCAGATGGACAGCTCCCGACGAGAGGGAGCCCGCGCAGGTTGCTGGCACGGACCGTTCGATAGGTCAAGCCGGAAGTGACAAATCGTTCGTTAATCCGAACGCAGCGCCCCACCGCCAGCGCTGCGTTCCGAGCTTGTCGCGTCCGCCTCGGTCAGGCGGACAGGGCGGAGTTTCCGGGAATCATGGCCACGATGGCCTCGGCGTCGCTGTCGAAACCGGCCGCCGGCTGCGCCGCCGCCGGGATCAGTTCTTCCTCGCCCGCGATCGCATTGACGAGATCAACGACGCGGCGCCGCATCTTGGGGTCCTTGATGCGCAGGAACGCCCGGTTGAGCTGGACACCCTCGTTGGTGGAGAGGAAATCCGCGACGTAGGGGGTGTCCGCCACTTCGTTGAAGCCGGCGACCGCTTCCTGCTCGCCCGTGGGGGCGCCGTCGAAGAAGAACTCGACGGGCATGCCGAGAATGCGGGAAATCTGCTGGAGGCGGCTCGCGCCGATGCGGTTCGTCCCCTTCTCGTACTTCTGCACCTGCTGGAAGGTCAGGCCGAGGGCGTCGCCCAGGCGCTCCTGGCTCATGCCGATGAGAACGCGGCGCATGCGCACGCGGCTGCCAACGTGCTTGTCGATGGGATTGGGGGCCTTCTTCATCAATGTCGTTCTCCAAATTCTTTCTGCGAGGCGGAGGGCGCCGCGCGACAAGGAAAAAACGGACCCTGAAAAATTGGTCCGATGCACCGGGAAAACCGACCCCCGGTTGCGACTACTCTCGTCTAGCGATTGCTCTTTGTCAATCACGCAAACAACCGACGGCAGCAAACCCTAAACATAGGATGAGCAGGATCCACCACACCGAGGCTCCTGCGCGCGCGAAGATGCTCGCCGGCGCGGCTGCGGGCAGCGGCGAGTCCAGTACGCCCTCGACCCCGAGCGGCAGGCGCCCGAGCTCGCGCCCGTAGGGGTCGACGACCGCCGAAATGCCGTCATTGGCCGCGCGGACCAGCGGCAGGCCTTCCTCGATGGTGCGCAGTCGCGCTTGCGCGTAGTGCTGGTAGGGCCCCGGAGTCAGGCTAAACCAGGCATCGTTGGTGAGATTGATCATCACCCCCGGCACGCCGCTCTCGGGCCGGACATCGCCGGGAAAAATCGCCTCGTAGCAGATGAGCGGCGCCACCGGCGGCAGGCCGGGCACGTCGAGCATCTTGCGCCGCGCGCCGGCCTCGAACCCGCCGGGCGTCGCCACGAACTGGCGCAGGCCGAGGCTCGTGAGCAGGTCCGCCAGGGGCAGGTACTCGCCGAAGGGCACGAGATGGGCCTTGTCGGAGCTGTCGAGGATGGTGCCGTCGGAATCCACGACCTGGACCGCATTGTAGAAATGCGGGCGGGTCTCCCCCGGCATAGGCGCATCGGCGCGGACGGCGCCGGCGACGAGGGTCGCGCCCTTGGGCAGCAGCGCGGCGATCTGGGTGAGAGCCTGGGGATCGCGCGCCAGCAGGAAGGGGAAGGAGGATTCCGGCCAGATCAGGTGCGTCACCCCGGTCAAGCCGGGGTTCTCGGGCGAGGTCACGCGGTCGCTCAGCGTGAGGTAGTGCCGCATGATGGCTTCGCGGTTTTCCGGCCTGAACTTGTCGTCCTGCGCGATGTTGGGCTGCATGATGCGCAACTTGACGCCAGGCACGGTGGGCGAAGGCCCGGCCGGAATGCGCCAGGCGCCAAATCCTGCGAGGGTTGCCACGAGCAGCAGCGCCAGGGCGGCGGGCGCCCAGCGCTCGCGCCGGCCATGGCCGGTCGCGATGGTTGCCGGCGCGGCGCCGATCACGACGGCGAGGACGGTGAGGCCGTGCAGGCCGACCACCGCGGCGAACTGCGCGAGCCAGAGATGCGCGCCGAGCGCCATGCCATAGGCGTTCCACGGGAATCCGGTCAGGATCGTGCCACGCAGCCATTCCGAAAGGCCGAGCCCGGCCGCGAGGGCGAAGATGCGCCAGGGGCCGTGCGACCACAGCACCCGCGCCACCACGAAGCCGAGCGCATGGAAGAGCGCCAGTCCGGCGGGCAGGCCCAGCACGCCGAGCGGCAGGGCCCAGGCGAACTGGTCGGGCTCGACGAGGAAGGCGGAGCCCAGCCACCAGAGCCCGGCGACGAAGTAGCCGAAGCCGAAGGACCAGCCGGTGAAGGCTGCGGCCTTGAGCGTGGCCGCCGAAAAGCGACCGACCCCTGCGGCGCAGCCGTCCAGCAGCCACACGGCCGGGACGAGCGAGACGACGAGCGCAGGCAGGACGTCGAAGGGCGGCAGAGCCAGCGCGCCTGCGGCCCCCGCGAGCCAGGCGATCGCGAAGCGGCCCCAGCCCCAGCTCAGCATCACGCGATGAGCGAAGCCGTCGAGCGGCGCCTTCAACGCCCGCCCGCCCTGTCGGAGGCCGACGCCGGGGCAGGCGGACCCTCCGGCGCAGGGGGAGGAAGGAGCTTGACCTCCGGCGCCGCGACGGCAGCCGGGTCGCCCGTCCGGCTGTGGATGCGCACCCGCTTGATGCGCCGCGCATCGGCGTCGATCACCTCGAATTCGAGGCCGTTGGGATGGGCGATCATCTCGCCGCGCACGGGAACACGCCCGGCAAGCGTCGAGATCAGGCCTCCCAGGGTATCCACGTCCTCGGCGAGCTCGTCATGGGCGAGGTCGACGCCCAGTGTCTGGGACACGTCCTCGAGCGGGGCGCGGGCATCGGCGACCAGGGCTCCGTCGGCCGTGCGCACGAGGGCGGGCGTCTCCTCCTCGTCGTGCTCGTCCTCGATGTCGCCCACGACGATCTCGACGATGTCCTCCATCGAGACGAGGCCATCCGTGCCGCCATATTCGTCGATGACGAGCGCCATGTGGGTGCGCACCGTCTGCATCTTCACGAGCAGGTCGAGTGCCGGCATGGAGGGCGGCACGAAGAGCACGGGCCGCAGGATCTTGGCCTCGGAGAGCGGCGTCGAAAGATCGACCTTGCCGAGGTCGGGCGCGTCGAGCGGGACCTTGCGGCGACGTGAGGGCTTCGCGGTCTGGGCTCGGGTGGCGAGGTAGTCGAGGAAGTCGCGGATGTGGACCATGCCGCGGGGATCGTCGAGCGTCTCGGCATAGACCGGCAGGCGCGAATGGCCCGCCGTGCGGAAGACCCGCAGGAGGTCGCCCAGCTGGATGTCGAGGGGCACGGCGACGATGTCGGCGCGCGGCACCATCACGTCGTCGACCCGCCGCGTGCGCAAAGCCAGCACGTTCTGCAGCATGGCGCGCTCCTGCGGGGAAAAGTCCGCATCGGCGGCGTTTTCGGACAGCGCGTCCTGCAGGTCGTTTCGGATGGAGGCCGGCTGGCGCAGGCCCACCAGGGCAAGCAGCCGGTCGAACAGGCCTTCGCCGGGGGCCTCCCGGCGGGCCTCGGCGCCCGCTGCTCCACTGGCGGAGGCAGGCGCGCCGGTACTGGAATCGTCGGAGGTCATGGTCCTTTTGTCATCCTGCGCCGACGGGGGATCCGTCAAGCGGGCCCTTTCCCGGCAGCGGGCGCATCGCGATAGGGGTCGTCCACGCCGAGCGCGGCGAGGATCTTCACCTCGAGCGCTTCCATCGCCTCGGCCTCGGCGTCCGTCTCGTGATCATACCCCAGCAGGTGCAGGAAGCCATGCACCACGAGATGGGAGAAATGGTCGGCGAGCGGCTTGCCGTCCGCCTCGGCCTCTCGGGCCGTGGTCTCGAAAGCGACGGCGATGTCGCCCAGAAAGGGCACGCGGGCGACTTTATCGGGCGGGACGGCCGGGAAGGACAGCACGTTGGTCGGCTTATCCTGGCCGCGCCACTCCTTGTTGATGCCGCGCATCTGCGCGTCGCCGGTGAGCAGCAGGCTCACCTCGACATTGGGGCGCAGCTGGACGCCGGCCAGCCGGGCCGCCTCCTCCAGCGCCCGAAGGGCGATGTCTTCCGCCCCGTCCAGCGCGTCCCAGGCCTCGCTGTCCCGGGAGATGTCGAGCACGACGGCGCTCACGGCCGGGACGTCTCCGTCTTGTCCGCAGGCCCGCGCAGGTCCGCTTCGTAGGCCCCGACGATCTTGCGCACGAGGTCGTGGCGCACGACGTCGCCCTCGGCGAAGGTGACGCGGCCGATGCCTTCCACCCCGTCCAGGATGCGCACGGCCTCGACGAGGCCGGACTTGGCGCCCGGCGGCAGGTCGATCTGGCTGGGATCGCCGGTGACGATCATCCGGGAGCCCTCGCCCAGGCGGGTGAGGAACATCTTCATCTGCATCGAAGTCGTGTTCTGCGCCTCGTCGAGCAGCACCACCGCGTTGGTGAGCGTGCGACCGCGCATGAAGGCGAGCGGCGCGATCTCGATCATGCCGGTCTGCAGCCCGCGCTCGACGTGGCGCGCCTCCATGAAATCATAAAGCGCGTCGTAGATGGGCCGCAGATAGGGATCGACCTTTTCCTTCATGTCGCCCGGCAGGAAGCCCAGCCGCTCGCCGGCCTCCACCGCAGGGCGCGACAGGACGAGCCGTTCCACGACGCCCGCCTCGATGAGCTGCACGGCGTGGCCGACGGCGAGCCAGGTCTTGCCCGTGCCGGCCGGCCCCTCGGCGAAGACCAGCTCGTGCGACTTCAGCGCCCGCAGATAGGCGTGCTGGGCGGCGTTTCGGGCGCGCACCCGGCGCTTGCGCGTGCCGATCTCCTCGAAGCCGGAGCCGGAGCCCGGCTCCGCCAAGGGGAAGAGCTGGCCCTGCAAAGCCGTCTCCTGAATCACGCCGTCCACATCCCCCGGGGTGAGCTGGCCACCATCGCGGACCCGGTCATAGAGCCGCTCCAGCACACGGCGCGCCTGCTCGGTGCGGTCCGCCGGGCCCTTGATGGCGACATGGTTGCCGTTGGCGTTGGCCACGATGCCCAGCCGGCGCTCGAGATGCGCGATGTTCTGGTCGTATTGGCCGAAGACGAGGCTGGCGAGCCGGTTGTCGTCGAAGGTCAGCTTGATCTCGGCGGATTCGGCAAGGCCGTCCCTGAGGGGACCCCGGGCGAACCGCGACGCGCCTTCGCTCTGTCTCAAGGACGCCTCTCCCTCATGCGCTGGCCTTGTATCCCGTGCCCGCCCGAACCCCGGCGAGGCTGTTGCTGCCCAGGCTGGTGATCGTCACCGGCACGATGTCGCCGACACGGGCGGCCGGGTCCTCGATATGGACAGCCTGCAGATAGGGCGACTTGCCGCCGAGCTGGCCGGGATGGCGGCCGGGCTTCTCCAGCAGGACGTCCACGGTTCGCCCCAGAGTGGCGGCGTTGAAGGCCTTCGTCTGCGAGTCCAGGAGCGCCTGCAGGGCGGCGAGCCGCTCGGACTTCACGTCCTCGGGCACCTGGCCGTCGAGCTCGGACGCGGGCGTGCCCGGGCGCGGGCTGTACTTGAAGGAGAAGGAGGAGGCGAAGCCGACCTCCTCGATCAGGCGCATCGTGCCGGCGAAATCGACGTCGCTCTCCCCAGGGAAGCCCACGATGAAGTCCGAGGAGAGCGCGATGTCGGGCCGGGCGGCCCTCACCCGGTCGATGATGCGGAGATACTCGTCCCGGCCGTGCTTGCGGTTCATCGCCTCGAGGATCGCGTCGGAGCCCGACTGCACCGGCAGGTGCAGGTAGGGCATCAGCTCCGGGATATCGCGATGGGCGGCCACAAGTTCCCAGGCCCCGTCCGGTCCGGCCATGTCGCGGGGGTGGCTCGTCGTGTAGCGCAGGCGCTCGATGCCGGGAATGCGCGCGAGCCGGCGCAACAGGCCGGCGAGGCTGGCCGCGCCGCCTTCCTCCGCCTCGCCATGGTAGGCGTTGACGTTCTGGCCGAGCAGGGTGAGCTCCCGCACGCCGGCGGCGGCGAGGCGCTGAGCCTCGGCGACGATGGCGCCGACCGGCCGCGAGGCCTCGGCGCCCCGCGTGTAGGGCACCACGCAGAAGGTGCAGAATTTGTCGCAGCCTTCCTGCACGGTCAGGAAGGCCGAGACGCCACGTGCCAGCGTGCGCTCGCCGGAGGCTGCGGGCAGCGCGTCGAACTTGGTCTCGGCGGGGAAATCGGTATCCACCACGCCCGGTGTCCGGCGGGCCTCGGCGAGCAGCGTCGGCAGGCGGTGATAGCTCTGCGGCCCGACAACGAGGTCCACCCCGGCATTGCGACGCAGGATCTCGCCGCCCTCGGCCTGGGCGACGCAGCCGGCGACCACGACCTGCACGTCGCGACCCTCGGCGGCCCGCTCGCGCTTGACGGCGCGCACGCGGCCCAGCTCCGAATAGACCTTCTCGGCGGCTTTCTCGCGGATGTGGCAGGTGTTGAGGACGACGAGGTCGGCGTCTTCCATCGCCGACGTCTCGGCGAAGCCTTCCGGCGCCAGGACGTCCGCCATGCGGTGGGCGTCGTAGACGTTCATCTGGCAGCCGTAGGACTTGATGAAGACCTTTTTGGCTTCCTGCTTGGGTTCCTGCGTCATCGTCCCCGTCTGGCGGCCGCCCTCTCCCTCGGCCGCATGCCCACGCGAATCACACAAGGCCGCGCACGATCCTGCGGCCCTTCTCATGACGCTGTTTAGACCGTCTGGCGGGGGAAGAGAAGGGACAGGTCAAGAGGGCGCGCCGGGAGACCGCCCGGTCACCGCCCGTCGGTAGGTGTCGCGCACCTCCGCTTCGATGCGCCGGGTCACCTCCTTGCGGTCCATCGTGGCGTCCACGGCGATGGGCTCGCCCCAGATGCAGACGGCGTCGAGGGGGGCGTCCTTCAGGAAGGCGCCGAGATGGGGCACGAGGTCCATGTCGCCGTACCAGGCGACGAAGGGGCGGCCAGCGCGGCCGAGCGGGAGACCCTGGCGGCTGACATAGGCGATGGTGAGCGGCTGCACGATCACGCGCTCGACATGGCTGGCGGCGGCTACGGCGTCGCGGGCTGCCCCGATGAGGGAGGAGCGGAAGGGCAGCACGCGGTTGCCGTCGCTGGTGGTGCCCTCGGCGAAGAGGATCAGCGCGTCGCCGCCCGCCAGCCGCTCGGCGATCTCGCGATTCGCCTCGGCCGCGCCCTTGCGGCGCGTGCGGTCGATGAAGACGGAGCGCTGCAGGCGCGCGAAGGTTCCGAAGATGGGCCACGTTCCCACCTCGCGCTTGGCGATGAAGGAGACTGGCGCGAGCGTGCTGATGACGGTGATGTCGATCCAGCTGGTGTGGTTGGACACGACGAGGAGCGGCCGCACGGTGCTCGGCGCACCTTCCACCGCGATGCGCAGGCGGAAGAGCCGGCAGACGAAGCGGTGGAACTGCTGCGGCAGGTGGTGGGCGAGCCGCCAGCCGAAGCGCAGGGCCAAGGCCTGCACGCCCATCAGAACGAGCGTGACGGGCACCAGAATGGCGAGCACCCCCACGACGCGCAGACGGGCCATGGGGTCAGCACGAGCGGGGGCGGAGGGACGGCACGGTCAGCCCTTGCGCTCGTCATCCAACGGGACGGCGTAGAGCTCCAGCCGGTGGTCGACGAGCCGGAATCCCAGGCGGCGGGCGATCTCGGCCTGCAGGCGCTCGATCTCCTCGGACTGGAACTCGACGACCTCGCCGGTGCGAAGGTTGACCAGGTGGTCGTGGTGGCTCTCGGGAGCCTTCTCGTAGCGCGCGCGGCCGTCCTTCAGGTCGAGCCGGGCGATGATTCCGATATCCTCCAGGAGCTTCACCGTGCGGTAGACCGTGGAGACCGCGATGCGGGAATCGACCGCGGCGGCGCGGCGATGCAGCTCCTCGACGTCGGGATGGTCCTCGGACTCCGCCAGGACCTGCGCGATGACCCGGCGCTGCCCCGTCATGCGCAGGCCCTGAGCGAGGCAGCGCTGCTCGATGCGGTTGGTGCGGGACTGGCGGGAGGCGGTCACGTGGGGGCTCGGACTCCGGTCGCGGCGCTCCGGGCCGGCCACCGGATGCGCATGCGGCTCTTATAGGCAGGCGGGCGCAGGCCGTCCACCGGGGCCGGGCCCCCTCTGGCTCAGCCGAGCGGCCGGGCGAGCACCAGGGCCGTTGCGGCGCTGCCGTCGGCCTTCCGGTAATAGGCGTTGCGGCGGCCGACCTCCTCGAAGCCCTGGCCCTCGTAGAGCGCGCGGGCCGGCGCGTTGCCCTCGTCGACCTCGAGGAACAGGCGGCGAACGCCGAGGCTCGCCAGCCGGCCCATGTGCTCCTGAAGCAAGGCGCGGCCGAGGCCATGGCCCTGGGCGCGGGCCGAGACCGCGATGGTCAGGATTTCCGCTTCGTCCAGGACGCGGCGCGACAGAACGAAGCCGTCGAGGTCCGCCGCGCGGCGGAAGCAGGAGGCCGGCCAGGACGGCTGGCGGCGAATGCCCTGGGCGAGGATGGCGGGGTCGAGGATCATCGCCTCGACCTCCGGCGCGCTCCAGCCCCGCCGGAACGCCTCGCCATGCAGAATGGAGACGAGGCCCGCATCGCCCGCGCGCAGCAGGCGGATCGAAGCCGGGCGGGGCGAGGACGCAACCATCGAACGATACTCAGCAGCCGAGACTCAGCGCCTTGGAATGCGCACGTGGTCCTGCGGCTTGGCGTCGGGCGGACGCAGGTACACGGGCTTGGGCGGGGCGCGCTCGGCCACGGCCACCGCCCCGAGGCGGGCGACCCAGAGGATATCCGGCGCAGCGCCGTCGTCCACCACCGTCGCGTCGAGCCCGATGGCCAGCGCCTCGGCCAGCAGCACGCCCGCGCCCGAGCCGACGATGCGCACCATCCCGGTGCCGAGCTGCCGGGCAGCGTCGCGCGCCGGCACGATGCGCGGGGCGACGACCGTGCGGCCGGCGGGACCGAAGACCTGCAGGTAGACCTGGCCGTGCCTGGCGTCGATGGCGGCCGCCACCAGCGTGCCGACCCCCGCGGCCACGACCGGGGCGGCATAGGCCGAGAGCGTGGTGACGCCCACGCAGGGCTTTCCCGTCCCCAACGCAATGGCGCGGGCGGCGGAGATGCCGACCCTCAGCCCCGTGAAACTGCCCGGGCCGACGCTGACGGCGATGCGGTCGATGCCGGAAAAGCCGCCCTCGCTGCGGTTCGCGACCCGCTCGACGAGCGGCATCAGCGCCTCGGCATGGCCCCGCTCCATGGCGAGGCTCTCCTGGATCGGGGGTTCCTCGCTCCCGACCTGCAGGATGCAGGCGGCGCAGGCTCCCAGGGCGGTGTCGATGGCGAGGACGCGCACGATCAGTCTCCGGCGGGGACCGGACCGACGCTGACTGCGTGTTGCATGCAGAAGTTGCGCCGACTCGGCCGGTCACCATAGCCGAGGCGGGGCGATCGTTTCGAGTCCGACACCCGGAGAACCTGTGAAGACAGGCTCAGACGGCCTGGACCTCGCGGACGTCAGGCAGGAAATGGCGAAGCAGGTTCTGGATGCCATGCTTCAGCGTCGCCGTGGAGGACGGGCAGCCCGAGCAGGAGCCCTTCATCGTGAGGTAGACGATGCCGTCCTTGAACCCCTTGAAGGTGATGTCGCCGCCATCGCCGGCCACGGCCGGACGTACGCGGGTCTCCAGGAGCTCCTTGATCGTCTCGACCGTGCCGGCATCCGCCGCGTCGAAGAACTCCTCGCCTTCCTCGGCGGCTGCCGAGGCCTGGGCCTCGCCCTCGAGCAGGGGATCGCCGGAGAGGAAGTGCTCCATGATGGCGCCGAGGATGGCGGGCTTGAGGTGCTGCCACTCGCCGTCCTTCTTCGTCACGGTGACGAAGTCGCTGCCGAAGAAGACGCCGGTCACGCCGGGCACGGCGAAAAGGCGGCCCGCGAGCGGCGAGCGCTCGGCGGCGCGCGGGTCCTTGATGTCGAGCGTGCCCTCGCTCATCACGGTGCGGCCGGGCAGGAACTTGAGCGTCGCCGGGTTGGGCGTGGCTTCGGTCTGGATGAACATCGGTCTCTCCTCAGGCGTCCGGTTCAAGGCCGGCGGCTGGTGGGGTTGGCGGGGACCTAGCACGGCGCGCCCGCGGCGGCGAGTGTCGCCCGCGCACGGGAGGCGCGCAAGCGCCGCACCCCCAGCAAATGGCGCGTCCCCGTGCGGTTTCAATGCGGGCAACGCCCAGCCTCAGGCCAGCGCGTCGATCTCGGCGTCCTGCAGCTGGCCGGGCACGATGGCGATGGGCACGGGGAACTGGCCGGAGGCCTTGCCCGCGAGGTGGCTGACGAGCGGCCCGGGTCCGTCGCTGCCGGGATTGGCCGCCAGCACGAGGAGGGAGATGTCCTCGTCCTCCTCGATCAAGGCCAGGATCTGCTCGGAGCGCGCGCCGGTCCGCACGACGAGGATCGGCTCGATGCCGGCGACGGCGCGCGCGACGTCGGCGGCCGTCTCCAGTCCACCCTTGGCCTCGCCCTCAGCCTCGGCCTGAAGGAGGTCGCCCACGCCGAGCCATTCCTGGCTCTGCGGCGGGGGAATGACGGCGAGCAGCACGAGGTCGGCGCCCACGCGCCCCGCCCGCCGCGCGGCGAAGTAAACGGCCCGGCTGCATTCCGGCGTCTCGTCGACGACGGCCAGGAACTTGGGGCGATGCCCCGTCTCGTAGGAGCGGCGCGGCTTTCCGGGCATGGCCTCCCCCGCCCTTGCAAGCGGGCATGCTGGCAGGCCCCGGCGAGGCGGGCAAGCGGGGGCTGGGCGCGCCTTCCCTTCTCCCCTTGCAGGAGAAGGGCGCGCCCACGGGTACGGCTCACCTCCGCCGGATGAAGCCGACGATGTCCTTCACGGCGTCCATGGTTTCGCGCGCCATGACGCTGGCGCGCTCCGCGCCGTCGGCCAGCACGCCGTCGATATAGCCGTGGTCGGCCTGCAGCCGCTTCATCTCGGCGCTGATCGGGCCGAGCTTCTGCACCGCAAGGTCGACGAGCGCGCCCTTGAAGACCGAGAACTGGCTGCCGCCGAACTCGCGCAACACCTTGTCCCGTTCCTGTTCGGCCAGTGCGGCGTAGATGGTGACGAGGTTTTCGGCCTCCGGCCGGCCATTCAGGCCCGCCGCCTCGGTGGGCAGGGGCTCGGGATCGGTCTTGGCCTTGCGGATCTTCTGGGCGATGGCGTCGGCGTCGTCGGCGAAGGTGAGGCGCGAGTAGTCCGAGGGGTCGGACTTCGACATCTTCTTCGTGCCGTCGCGCAGGCTCATCACCCGCGGCGCGGGCCCCTGGATGAGGGGCTCGGGCAGCGGGAAGAAGGCGTCGTCGAAGCCCGCCGCCGCGATGCTCTGCGCATAGTCGTTGTTGAACTTCTGCGCGATGTCGCGGGAGAGCTCGAGATGCTGCTTCTGGTCCTCGCCCACCGGGACGTGCGTGGCGCGGTAGACCAGGATGTCGGCCGCCATCAGCGTGGGATAGCTGTAGAGGCCGACGGAAGCGTTCTCGCGGTCCTTGCCGGCCTTCTCCTTGAACTGCGTCATGCGGTTCAGCCAGCCGATGCGGGCGATGCAGTTGAACACCCAGGCGAGCTCGGCGTGCTCGGGCACCTGGCTCTGGTTGAAGACGATGTGCGCCTTGGGGTCGATGCCGCAGGCGAGGAAGGCGGCCGTGACCTCGCGGATATTGGCCGTCAGTTCGCGCGGATCCTGCGCCACCGTGATGGCGTGCATGTCGACCACGCAATAGATGCAGTCATAGGAGTCCTGCAGCGCGACGAAGCGCTTGATGGCCCCGAGATAATTGCCGAGGTGCAGGTTCCCGGTCGGCTGCACGCCCGAAAAGACGCGCTGAGGAAAGGCAGGCATGGTCCGTCTCCAGAATCGGCGGCCATATTGCAAGGAGGCCGCCCCGGCGCAAGGCCGAAGGCCGTTCAGCCGCGCTCGCGCCAGTCGGCAGGCGTGACGGCGCGCAGCGCGAAGGCGGCGAGCGCGTAGACGGCGAAGCCGCCGAGGCAAAGCGCGGCCAGCGCCGTGACGCGCTGCAGGAGAGGGCGGCCCGCGGAGAGCCAGGCCTCCGCATGCGGCATGGCGAGCCAGAGCGCCCCGCCCATCAGAAGGCTCGCCAGCAGGATGCGCGGCGCGCGGGCGCGCAGGCGGGCATCGGTGCGCCAGAGGTCCCCTCCGGCCAGCACGCCCGCGAGCACGGCGACGCCGGCGAAGGCCCCGACCGTGATCCCGAGCGCGATCCCACGCACGCCGAAGGGCGCGTCGAGCGCCGTCGCACCGACCCAGGTCATCAGCAACGCCACCACCGCCGCCATGAAGGGAGGCAGCGCCGCTTCGCGCGCGAAAAAGGGCTGGGCCAGGACGCGGGTCACCGCCGCTGCCGCAAGGCCGGGCGCGAGCGCGGCGAGAGCGGCGGCGGTCTCCGCCGCGTCCTGCGCGGTGAAGGCGCCGTGCTCGAACAGCACGGTCACGATGGGCTTGGCCAGCACCGCGAGCGCCACGGATGCGGGCAAAGCCACCAGCAGCGACCATTCCATGGCGCGGTTCTGGGCATGATGCACGGCCGCCAGCGCGCCGCTGCGCAGGAGGCGCGCGACCTCCGGCAGGAGCACCACACCCATGCCGACGCTGACGAAACCCAGCGGCAGCTGGAACACACGGTCAGCATAATAAAGACGCGAGACCGAGGCGGGGGTGTGCGAGGCCACCTGCGTGGCCACGATGATGGCGAGCTGAGCAGCCAGAACGGTCGCGACCGCCGGCAGACCCAGGGCGAACATGCGCCGCACCGGCGGCGACAGGCGCGGCCACGTGAAAAGAGGCCGCACATCGCGCGACAGCAGCGCCGGTAGGAGAACGAGAAGCTGGACGACCCCCGCCGCCGATACGGCCACGGAGAGGATGGCGCCCTGGCGGACATCCTCCATCGTGGAGAACTGAAGGGCCAGAAGCACTGCCACGAGCACGAGGTTGACGGCGACGGGCGCAAACGCGGCGGCGAGAAAGCGGCCGGCGGTGTTCAGCACCGCCCCGGCGAGCGCCGTGAGCGTGGTCGCCGCCACCAGCGGCAAGGTGAGGCGCAGATAGGCGGTGGCGAGCCCGAAGCGGACGCTGTCCTCCGCGTAGCCCCTCGCCATCATCAGCACGAGCGCCGGCGCAAAGACCTCGGCCAGGGCCACGATCACCAGGAGCAAGAGCGCCATGGTGACGAGCGCCTCGCCGGCGAAGCGGCGGGCCGCCGCGTCGCCCTCCTCGGCCCGGATGCGCTGGTCGACCGGCACGAGCGCCGCGTTGAGCCCGCCCTCGCCGAGCACGCGGCGGACGATGCCCGGCAGGCGGAAGGCCACGAGGAAGGCGTCGGCGGCCGGCCCCGCCCCCAGCATGGCCGCGATCAGCACGTCCCGCACGAAGCCCAGGATGCGCGACAGGGCCGTCGCCACGCCCACGGCCAGGCTTGATTTCGCGAGCGAGGTCGGTGGCGGCATCGAAACGGGCGCTGAATCAGGATGCCGGGACAATGCCACCCAAAGATGAACCCTTTCCGTCGAACACGCGACGCAAAGGTCGTGCCGTGGTGCGTCTACAGGATGAACCGGCTCAAGTCCGCATTCGCGGCAAGATCCCCCACAGCCTTCTCCACGTAGCCCGCGTCGATCCTGATCGTCTCCCCTCCCCGGTCCGGGGCGGTGAAGGAGATGTCGTCGAGGATGCGCTCCATCACCGTCTGCAGGCGGCGGGCGCCGATGTTCTCGACGGTGGAGTTCACCTTCACGGCGATACGGGCGATGGCGTCGATGGCGTCGTCGGCGAAGACGAGGTCGACATTCTCCGTCTGCATCAGCGCCACGTATTGCTTGACGAGGCTCGCCTCGGTGTCGGTGAGGATGCGGCGGAAATCCTTCTCGTCGAGCGAGGAAAGCTCGACGCGGATGGGCAGGCGGCCCTGCAGCTCCGGTAGGAGGTCCGAGGGCTTCGCCACATGGAAGGCTCCGGAGGCGATGAAGAGGATGTGGTCCGTCTTCACCGAGCCGTGCTTGGTGGAGACCGTGGTGCCCTCGATGAGCGGCAGGAGGTCGCGCTGCACGCCCTCGCGCGACACGTCGGCGCCGCCGCGGCCCTCGCGGGCGCAGATCTTGTCGATCTCGTCGAGGAAGACGATGCCGTTCTCCTCCACCTGCCGCACGGCCTCGGCCGTGATCTGCTCCTGGTCGAGCAGCTTGTCGCTTTCCTCGGCGATCAGCGGCTCGTAGGCCTCGGCCACGGTGGTGCGTCGCGTCCTGGTGCGCCCGCCCATGGCCTTGCCGAAGATGTCGCCGATGGAGATGGCGCCCACGGAGGCGCCGGGCATGTTGGGCAGCTCGAAGAGCGGCATGCCGGCCGAGGACTGCGTGACCTCGATCTCGATCTCCTTCTCGTCGAGCTCGCCGGCGCGCAGCTTGCGACGGAAGCTCTCGCGGGTGGACTGGCTGGAGCCGGGCCCGACGAGGGCGTCGAGCACGCGCTCCTCCGCGCCGCGCTCGGCCTTGGCGCGCACGTCCTTGCGCCTCGCCTCCTTGACCAGGCCGATGCCGACCTCGACGAGGTCGCGCACGATCTGCTCGACGTCGCGGCCCACATAGCCCACCTCGGTGAACTTGGTGGCCTCGATCTTGAGGAAGGGCGCGCCGGCGAGCTTCGCCAGGCGGCGGGAGATCTCCGTCTTGCCGCAGCCGGTGGGCCCGATCATCAGGATGTTCTTGGGAAGCACCTCTTCCCGCATGGGGCCGGTGAGCTGCTGGCGGCGCCAGCGGTTGCGCAGCGCGATGGCGACCGCGCGCTTGGCGTCGCGCTGGCCGACGATGAAGCGGTCGAGCTCGGAGACGATCTCGCGGGGAGAAAAGGTGATCATGACGGACCGATGCTGGGCCGGGACGGATCAGTCCGTCTCGAGCGATTCGATGGTGAGGTTGGCGTTGGTGTAGACGCAGATGTCGGCGGCGATGCCGAGGCTCTTGCGCACGATGGCCTCGGCGTCGAGGTCGGTGTCGACGAGGGCGCGGGCGGCTGCGAGCGCGTAGTTGCCGCCGGAGCCGATGGCCATGACGCCGTCCTGCGGCTCCAGGACGTCGCCGGTGCCGGAGAGGATGAGGCCGACGCGCTTGTCGGCGACGAGCATCATGGCCTCCAGCCTGCGGAGATAGCGGTCGGTCCGCCAGTCCTTGGCGAGCTCGACGCAGGCGCGCATGAGCTGCCCGGGATATTGCTCGAGCTTGGCCTCGAGCCGCTCGAAGAGCGTGAAGGCGTCGGCCGTTGCGCCGGCGAAGCCGGTGATCACCTCACCCTTGGCGAGGCGGCGCACCTTGCGGGCGTTGGACTTCATGACGGTCTGGCCCAGGCTCACCTGCCCGTCGCCGCCGATCACCACCCGGCCGCCCTTGCGCACCATGAGGATGGTTGTGGCGCGCCAGCGCCCGTCATCTTTGTCTTCACGCATGGGAGTCCATCCTGGGTGGCGAACGCGGCACATGTAGGGCTTCCCCGCCCGTTCACCAATGGACCATGCGTCGAAGCCTGGGAGCGCGGGCTTCCCGGCCCGCATCGCAAAAGGCGCGCCGGGAAGCCCACGCTCCGAGGTGGCGCAGGGGCGTCCGACTTGCTAGAAGGCGCGCGCGCCAGGGTTTTCTGCCGAAAACGGCGCTTTTGGACGGAGCAGACCATGAGGGCCGCGAACATCGCCCGCAAGACCAGCGAGACCGACGTCAGCGTCAGCCTCGCCCTGGACGGCACCGGCAAGGCCGAGATCGCCACGGGCGTCGGCTTTCTCGACCACATGCTCGAGCTCCTCGCCCGCCACGCCCTGTTCGACGTGAGGGCCCGTTGCACCGGCGACCTGCATGTCGACCAGCACCACACGGTGGAGGATGTCGGCATCGCGCTCGGCCAGGCCTTCGCGAAGGCGCTTGGCGACAAGACGGGCATCGCCCGCTATGCGAGCGTCCACCTGCCCATGGACGAAACGCTGAGCCGCGTCAGCGTCGACATCAGCGGCCGGCCCTTCCTGGTGTTCCGCACGGTGTTCCCGCGCGAGAAGATCGGGAGCTTCGACACCGAGCTCGTGCGCGAGTGGTTCCAGGCCTTCGCCATGAATGCCGGGATCACGCTGCACGTGGAGACGCTCTACGGCGAGAACGCGCACCACATCGCCGAGAGCTGCTACAAGGGTCTTGCCCGGGCGCTGCGGCAGGCCGTGGCGCTCGATCCGCGGGAGGCAGGGCGGGTGCCGTCGACGAAGGGCTCGCTCTAGGCGTCTGCAGCCGGGCTCCTGCCCGTCGACGCTTTCCTGTCGCGTGCGCGTTGCACTAGGCTCGCTCGTTCCCGCCGTCCCAGTCGGAGGCCGCCATGACGCTCTACACGGTTCATACGCCCGAGCAGGCCGCCTCCCGGGACGCCAAGCTGATGCGCGTCGTCCTGGTGAAGGACGGCTTCCACTGGCTGGCGCTCATCTTCCCGTTCCTCTGGCTGCTGTTCCACCGCATCTGGTGGGGCCTCCTGGGCTATGTCGCGGCGGTGATCGCCATCGCCCTGCTCGGCAAGGCCGTCGGCCTGCCACAGGAGAGCATTGCCTTCGCCGAGCTGCTGATCGGGCTGGCGCTCGCCGTGTTCGCGCATGACCTGCAGTCCTGGCAGCTTGGCCGGCGCGGCTACGAACCGGTGGACGTCGTGACCGGGCGCGACCGCGAGGAGGCGGAGCGCCGCTATTTCGACCGTGTCCTGACCGGCGAGGCGCCGGCCACCGCTCCGGCCAATCCGGCCGCCAAGCCGCCGGCGCCGCGGCCCCAGCCTCAGGTGCTGGGGCTCTTCCCCGAGGCGGAGGGCGCGCGGTGAGCGTCGCCATCATCGACTACGGCTCGGGGAACCTGCACTCCGCCCAGAAGGCCTTCGAGCGGGCGGCGCGCGAGGCGGGGCTCGACATGCCCATCCTGGTCACCAATGACCCCGAGGCGGTGCGCAAGGCAGAGCGGGTCGTCTTGCCGGGCGTCGGCGCCTTTGCCGATTGCCGGGCGGGACTGGACGCCGTCCCCGGCATGGTCGACACGCTCGAGGAGACGGTCCGGCGCGGCGGCCGGCCTTTCCTCGGCATCTGCGTGGGCATGCAGCTGATGGCCGAGCGCGGGCTGGAATACGTGACGACGGAGGGACTCGGCTGGATCCCCGGCGACGTGACCCTGATCGAACCGTCCGATCCTGCCCTCAAGATTCCGCACATGGGCTGGAACACGCTGGAGGCCCTGCGCGAGCATGCCCTGCTCGACGGCATCCCCACGGGTCCTGAGGGACTCCACGCCTATTTCGTGCATTCCTACCATCTCCAGGCGAGCAATCCCGGGGACGTCGTGGCGCGCACGGAGTATGGCGGGCCGGTGACAGCGATCGTCGGGAGCGCCAACGTCGCCGGCACCCAGTTTCATCCCGAGAAGAGCCAGAAGCTGGGGCTCGCCCTCATCGCCAATTTCCTGAGGTGGCGCCCGTGATCCTCTTCCCCGCCATCGACCTGAAGGAAGGCCGCTGCGTCCGCCTGGTGCAGGGGGACATGGACCAGGCCACGGTGTTTAACGACGACCCGGCGGCGCAGGCCGAGGTCTTCGAGGCGCAGGGCTTCGAATGGCTTCACCTCGTCGACCTCGACGGGGCCTTCGCCGGGCGACCGATGAACGCCGACGCGGTGGACGGCATTCTCTCCCGGGTGACCCTGCCCGTGCAGCTGGGCGGCGGCGTCCGGGACATGAAGACGGTGGAGGGGTGGCTCGGCAAGGGCGTGCGCCGCATCATCATCGGCACGGCGGCCGTCCGTGACCCGCTCTTCGTGAGGGAGGCGGCGCGGCTGCACCCGGGCCGGATCGCGGTGGGCATCGACGCGCGCGACGGGCGCGTGGCGACCGAGGGATGGGCGCGGACTTCGGAAATGTCGGCCGAGGATCTCGGCAGGCGCTTCGAGGACGCCGGCGTCGCCGCGATCATCTACACGGACATCGCCCGGGACGGCGTGCTGAAGGGCCTCAACATCGAATCCACGCTGGCGCTCGCCGCCGCCGTCGGCATTCCCGTCATCGCCTCGGGCGGCCTCGCCTCGATGGACGACGTACGGCGGCTGCTGCAGCCGGACTGCGCGATCCTGGCCGGCGCGGTGACCGGCCGGGCGCTCTATGACGGGCGGCTCGATCCGGTCCATGCGCTCGGCCTGATCCGCGCCGCAAACCGCAAGGCCGCCGCCCAGGGAGGCGCGCATGCTTAAGGTCCGGGTGATCCCCTGCCTCGACGTGAAGGACGGAAGGGTGGTGAAGGGCGTGCAGTTCGTCGACCTGCGCGACGCCGGCGACCCCGTGGAGAGCGCCAAGGCCTATGACGCGGCCGGCGCGGACGAGCTCTGCTTCCTCGACATCACCGCGAGCCACGAGAAGCGGGGCATCCTGCTCGACGTCGTGACGCGCACGGCGGAGGCCTGCTTCATGCCGCTCACGGTGGGAGGCGGCGTGCGCACGGTGGACGACATCCGCTCCCTGCTGCTGGCCGGGGCCGACAAGGTCTCGATCATGACGGCGGCCGTGCACGACCGGCAATTCGTGCGGCGGGCCGCGGAAAAGTTCGGTACGCAATGCATCGTCGTGGCCATCGACGCCAAGAAGGTCTCGGGACCCGACGAGGAACCGCGCTGGGAGATCTTCACCCATGGCGGACGCCACCCCACCGGGATCGACGCCGTGGACTATGCCGAGGAGGTCTGCGATCTCGGCGCAGGCGAGATCCTGCTGACGTCGATGGACCGCGACGGCACCAGGGAGGGTTACGACGTGGCGCTCACCCGCGCCATCGCCGACGCCGTGCCGGTGCCGGTGATCGCCTCGGGCGGGGTGGGCACGCTCGACCACATGGTCGAGGGCATCCGCGACGGGCATGCCAGCGCGGTCCTCGCGGCGTCCATCTTCCATTTCGGCCAGCACACGATCCGGGAGGCCAAGGAGCGCCTGGGCGAGGCGGGCCTACCCATACGCCTCGACTGACCAAGGACCCGACCCGCCATGGCCTATAGTCTCGAACAGCTCGACCGCTTCCTGGCCGACCGCGCCAAGGCCTCGCCGGACGAGTCCTACACGGCCATGCTCCTGCAGAAGGGCCCCGCCTATGCCGCCAAGAAGCTGGGCGAGGAGGCCGTGGAGGCGGTGATCGCCGCCGTGGAGGGCCAGCCGAGGGCCCTGGTGATGGAGGGGGCTGACGTGCTCTATCATCTCTTGGTCGTGCTTCGCGCGCGCGGCGTGGCGTTGCAGGATGTCCTGGCCGAGCTCGAGCGGCGCACCGCTCGTTCGGGCCTGGAGGAGAAGGCGTCGCGTCCCGCGGGATGAGGCGCGGCCGCAGCCGGGCGTTTTCCGGCGGCCGAGAGAAGGAGCGCCGCATGGATGCGCGCGTCGATACGAGCGGCCTGATGGACGACCTCTCGCCCTACCGCGTCTTCAACCGCGACGAATGGGCGGCGCTGCGCGCCGACACGCCGCTGACGCTCACCGTCGAGGACCTGCTCAAGATCCAGTCGCTCAACGATCCCATCTCTATCGAGGAGGTGGTGGCGATCTACCTGCCGCTGTCGCGCCTCCTTTCCCTCTACGTCGCCGCCACGCAGGGCCTCTTCAAGGCGACACAACGCTTCCTGCTCGCGGAGGACGGCAAGGTCCCCTACATCATCGGCGTCGCGGGCTCCGTTGCGGTGGGAAAGTCGACCACCGCGCGGGTGCTGAAGGCCCTGCTCTCGCGCTGGCCAAACACGCCCAAGGTCGAGCTCGTCACCACCGATGGCTTCCTCCACCCCAACGCCATCCTCGAGCGCGAGGGGCTGATGGAGAAGAAGGGCTTTCCGGAAAGCTATGACGGCTCGGCGCTGATCCGCTTCCTCTCGGAGGTGAAGGCCGGGCGGCATCATGTCGAGGCGCCGGTCTATTCGCACCTCGTCTACGACGTGGTACCCGGCGAGACGGTCAGCGTCGACCGGCCGGACATCCTGATCGTCGAGGGGCTCAATGTGCTCCTGCCCAACAAGCCGCCGCGCGACGGCAAGGCGATCCCCTTCGTCTCGGACTTCTTCGACTTCTCGATCTACCTCGACGCCGACGAGGACCTGCTCGAGACCTGGTACGTCTCCCGCTTCATGCGCCTGCGCGAGACGGCCTTCCGCGACCCGCGCTCCTACTTCAAGAAATACGCCGAGCTGTCAGACGCCGAGGCCGAGGCTACCGCGCGCGCCATCTGGCACCGCACCAACCTGCCCAACCTGCGCGAGAACGTGCTTCCCACCCGGCCAAGGGCGAGCCTGGTGCTCACCAAGGGCGGCAGCCACCGCATCGAGCAGGTCGCGCTGCGGAAGCTGTGAGCCGGGCTGCGCGGTGTTTCACGTGAATCATCGAGGGGCGTGCTTCGCCCCTGCGCAAGCGTTCACAGCAGCCCGTTCTCCTCCGCCAAGGCCTTCAGGCTCGTGGCGGGACGGGCGCCGAGGTGCTGGATGATCTCGGCGGCCGCGAGGCCGCCAAGGCGGGCGGCGGCGACGGGGCCGAGGTCGCGGGCGAGGCCGAAGAGGAAGCCGGCGGCGAAGAGGTCGCCCGCGCCGGTCGTGTCCACCAGCTTGTCGATGGGGAAGGCGGCGACCGCGTGCGTCTCGTCTCGCGTGACGACGAGGCAGCCCTGCTCGGACCGGGTCACTACGCCCATGACGCGGCGGTCGCCCTGGCTCTCCGCGCGGAAGGCGGCCACGGCGGTGTCGAAGTCAGCGGTCTGGTAGAGGCTCTTCAGCTCGCTCTCATTGGCGAAGACGATGTCGAGCGTGCCCGAGCGGATGAGGCCCAGGAACTCGTCGCGGAAGCGGTCCACGCAGAAGCTGTCGGAGAGAGTGAGCGCCACCTGCCGGCCGGCCTCGTGGGCGATGGCCCCGGCGCGGCGGAAGGCTTCCTTCGCCTGCTCGCGGTCCCAGAGATAGCCCTCGAGATAGACATAGGCCGAGGACTTGACGACCTCCGGGTCCACGTCGGCCGGGCCAAGATGCTGGCAGGCGCCTAGATAGGTGTTCATGGTGCGCTCGCCGTCGGGCGTCACCAGGATGAAGCTGCGCGCCGTGGCGGGGCCCTCGGTCGAGGCGGCCGTGGCGAAATGGACGCCCATGGCCCGGATGTCGTGGGTGAACTGCGCGCCCACCGGGTCGGCCTTGACCTTGCCGATATAGGCGCCCCGGCCGCCGAGCGAGGCGATGCCGACGATGCTGTTGGCCACTGCACCGCCGGAGATGATCGTGGCCGGACCCATGGCCGCGTAGAGCCGCTCCGCTTCCGGCTCGTCGATCAGCCGCATCGAACCCTTGTGCAGGTCGTTGGCGAGGAGGAAGTCGTCTTCCGTGTGGGCCAGGACGTCGACGATGGCGTTGCCGAGGCCGAGCACGTCGAAGCGGATGTCAGTCATGAGGGCGGCGTCCTGTTGGCGGGAGGCCCCCTCTCGCATTGCGGGTGGGGGTGGTCAAGCCTGGCCGGGATCTGGCTGGCCCGCTCGCCGTTCGAGCAGGGCCAGGATCGCGGCCAGTTCGGGCTCGGACAGGCCTGCGATGCGGTGGGCGAGCAGGTTGGCGAGCCGGGTGGCTTCCGGCGTCAGGCCTGCGGTGTCGATGACGATGCGGGGATGCGAGACCTGGGCGAGGCGCTGCAGCTCCTCCGCGTCATCCCAGATCACGTTGAAATACTGGATCACTTGCTGGACGAATGACCACGAGGGGCGTCCCCGGCGGCCGTGTTCCAGCGCTGAGAGATAGGTGGGCGAGACGCCGATCTCGCGGGCCATGTCGCTGAGGGTGACGCCGCGAGCCTGGCGCAGCTCGCGCATCCGCGCGCCGAAGGGCGTCACGGCACTTGGCCCTTGGCCCGGCGGATGCGCACGTAGAGCGCCCCTCCCCCGCCATGGTGCTGCTCGGCCTCCTCGAAGCCGACGACGACGGAGCGAAGGTCCGCCATGCGCAGCCAATGCGGCACGCTGCGGCGGAGCACGCCGCGCTCCTCGAAGAGCGACCCCGTCACGCCCGCGCCGCCCTTACCCGTGACGACGAGGACCACCTTGTGGCCGTGCGCCTGGGCCGAGCGCAGGAAGCCGCGCAGGGCGACATGGGCCTCGTCCTGCCGCAACCCGTGCAGGTCGATGACGGCCTCGATCGGGTGGCTGCCGCGCGACAAGCGCTGCCTGAGCCGGCGCTCCAGCGGGGCCAGCGGAGGCGCGGCGGGCTTGGGCGCGGGTGGCGGCTCCGGCTGAGGACCGGACGTGGAAGCCTTCCAGGCGGGCTTGCGGAACTTGCCAGGCGGAGCCTTGGCCGGCGAGGCTGGCGGCGGTGGCGTCTCGGAAGGGCTTGGGCCGGCGGGCTCAGGCACGGCCGGTTCGGCTTTGCGCGGCTGCATGGGGACGATGTGGCGGGTGACGTGCGCCCACAGGGCCACCTCGTCGCTCGTGAGCATCCGGCGCCTGCGCGATGTCACGTCAGGGTCCTGGGCCACAGCACGAAGAAGGCCGCGCGGTGGCGGATGCGGCCGGCGCGCAACCCGGCCTCCTCGCCCGAGCCGAGAAAGAGATCCGCACGGGCCGGCCCGAGGATGGCCGAGCCCGTGTCTTGCGCGATCCACAGCCGACCCTCCCCCAGTGAGGCGTCGGGGGCCAGCGGTACGTCCCCCTGGATCCAGAACGGCAGCCCGTAGGGCCAGAGCGACCGGTCGACGGCGATGGAGCGCAGAGGCGTCAGCGGAACGGAGGCCCCCCCGATCGGGCCGGCCTGGGGGTCCAGCCCCTCGCCCAGTGCGAAGAAAATGTAGGAGCGGTTGAGCCGCATCACGCGCTCCCCCTCCTCCGGGTTGGCGCGCAGCCAGGCCTTGAGTCCCGCCAAGTCGGCTTTTTCGAGCGGCAGCTTGCCCTCGCTGACGACGACCTTCCCGATGGAGGTGTAAGGCTGGCCGTTTCGCCCGGCATAGACGAGCCGCTCCACCCGCCCGTCAGGCAGGCGGACGCGGGCGGAGCCCTGCACCTGCGCCATGAAGAGCTCGACCTTGTCGGGGAGGTAGAGGAGCTCGAGCCCCTGTCCCGCCAGGGCGCCGTCCCAGATGGCCGCGCGGTCCGGGTAGGGCTCGAGCCCAGCCGGCGTCTTGCGGGCGGCGGCGAGGCCGGCATCGAGCCCAGGCGCGGTCTCGCCCTGCTTCAGCGTCACGAGGTCGGAGGGACGGGCGAGCGCGGGGGTCGAATAGGTCTTGTCCTGCGTCAGGGAGCCGGCGATTTCCGGCTCGTAGTAGCCCGTGAGGAATCCCGTTCCGTCGCCCTCGACGGGAGTGATCCTCAGGGGCAGGAAGCGGGATTCGAAGAAGGCGCGGGGGTCGCCGGTCGTGTCCTCGAGCGCCGCCCGGCAGGCGGCCAGAAGGGCCGGAGGCGGCGTCAGGCCTGGCCGCAAGGCAGTATCCGGCTCCAGCAGGCGGGTGCAGGTGGCGAGAAAGACCCGAAAGGCCGCATCGTGGTCATCCCTCGCCCAACCCGGCAGGTCGGCGAAGGCGAGCGGCGAGAGGGTGGCGCCGGGGATCTCCGGGAGGCTCTCGGCGCGCGCGGCGAAAGGCATCGAGGGGGTCCAGAGCGCGGAGAAGATGAGGCCGGCCGCGCCGAGGAGGATCGCCGCCCCGGCGGCGCGGCGCCGGGCGGGCTTTTGCATCAATGGCCCGATTCGGTGGCGATCAGCTTCCAGTTCGGGTCGCGGGAGCCTGCCTCTCGCGAAAATGTCCAGACATCCGTGACGTCCACGACCTTGTCGGGCGCTCCATCGATCACGGCCCCCGCCTTGTCGTAGGTCGCGGTGATCAGCTTGGAGAGGAAGCGCATGGTGATCTGCGCCACCTTGCCCTTGAGCTGGGCGTCGACGATCTCAGCCTTGTCGATCGACACGAAGGTCGTCGCGATGCGCTCGCCGCGCTTTTCCCGGTCGCCGATGGCCCCGACGAAGCCGTCATAGACCTCGCGGGAGAGCAGGTCCTTCAGCGTGCGGCGGTCGCCCGCGGCGAAGGCCGATACGATCATCTCGTAGGCGTGTTTGGCTCCTTCGGCGAAACCCCGGGCATCGAACCCGTTGTCGGCCTTGGCGATCGCGTCGAGTCCGTTGGCCAGGGGGCTGCCGGGGTCCGCGACGCCCTTCCAGCGGTCTGGGTCGGGTGCGGCGCTGCGCACGGGCTCGCCGGCCTTTTCGGGCAGCCTCACCACGTTGGCGTCGTTCGCCGGGGCCGGCGCCTGGGGTTCCGAACGCCTCATGAACTCGCCCGGCGGACGTTCCGTGCCTGTCCTGGTGCCGAGGACCGAGCGCAGCCGCCAGATCACGAAGACCGCAAGCGCGAGAAAGATGATCGTGGTGATGTCGAAAGTATCCTGCATGTGGCCACTGGTCCGCGGTCGGCTGGCGGCGGTCGCCACCGGGTTCAAGAGGAACATATGGACCTCATCGGGCGCAACATCCAGCCTCCCGCCGAACGCCCGTGGTCGGCTTGTTCGCCACTCCGTTCCATGCTAGCCCGCGTCGCGATCCGGACAGCCACGCGACGGACCACGAGACATGCCGGCCCGCGGGGCCAGGCCCCAGGGAGACCCATTCATGTCAGCCAACGGAAACGGCGCCCCCGGCGCGGATAACTCGCCGTCGCTCAACGCGCTCGCGCAGTACATCAAGGACCTCTCTTTCGAGAATCCCAATGCGCCGCGCTCGCTGGCTCCCACCGGCCAGCCGCCGCAGATCTCGATCTCGGTCAACGTCAACGCCAAGCAGATCGCCGACACCGACTACGAGGTGGAGCTGACGCTCGAGGGACGCGCTGGCGAGCAGCCGAACGTGCTGTTCTCCTTCGAGCTGCTCTATGCCGGCATCTTCCGGGTGCAGAACATCCCGCAGGAGAACCTGCATCCCGTCATCATGATCGAGTGCCCGCGGCTGCTCTTTCCCTTCGCCCGGCAGATCGTGGCGGATGCGGTGCGCAATGGCGGCTTCCCGCCCCTCTTCATCGATCCGATCGACTTCGCCTCGCTCTACGCCCAGCGCATCGCGCAGGGCGAGCAGACGGCCTGAGCACGCGCCGGGGCAGCCCTGCCGGCTGCCCTACCCGCCTGCCCCGGCCGCCTGGGCCGGGGGCTCAGCATCCCGGATATAGTCCAGCCACACCCGCTCCTTGCCGAGCGTCTCGACGAAGGCGGCATGCGCGGCGATGTCCGTCTCGGCGAGACGGGGGGCAAGCGGGACGGGCCGCGGCGTCGCCTTGCGCCAGGACTGTGCCGACGGACCCTCTCCGGCCGAGCCGCCGACTTCGCCCAGGCCGAGATGCGCCTGGCGGCCGCCCAGAAGCTCCATATAGACATCGGCGAGAATCTCGGCGTCGAGCAGCGCGCCGTGCTTGATCCGCTTCGAATTGTCGATGCCGTAGCGCTGGCAGAGCGCGTCGAGGCTCGCCGGCGCGAAGGGATGCTTCTTGCGGGCGATGGCGAGGGTATCGACCACGCGGTCGCGGTCGATCGCTGCATGGCCGAGCCGGCCAAGCTCGGCGTCCAGGAAGCCGACGTCGAACGCGGCATTGTGCGCGACCAGCCGGGCATCCGCGATGAAGGCCACGAAGTCGTTGGCGATGGCCGAGAAGACCGGCTTGTCGGACAGGAACTCCGTGGACAGCCCGTGCACCTGGAAGGCGGCCTCGGGCATGTCGCGCTCGGGGTTGATGTAGACGTGGAAGGTCCGCCCTGTCGGCACGCGATTGACGAGCTCCACGCAGCCGATCTCGACCACGCGATCCCCGCCCAGGGGATTGAGCCCGGTGGTTTCGGTGTCGAAGACGATCTCGCGGGCGGCCATCGTCCTTATGTCCTCACGGTTTCGTCTAGCGAGCGGCCAGGCGGCGCAGCAGCGCGGCGACCTGCTCACGGGCGGCCTCGACGCCTCTCCCGGTGTCGATCACCACGTCCGCCCGGGCGCGCTTCTGCGAATCAGGCATCTGCTTGGCGAGGATGGCCGCGAACCGCTCCGGCGTCATGCCGGGCCTCGCCAGGACACGCTCCTTTTGCACAGGCGCCGGTGCCGAGACCACCGCCACGAGGTCGCATCGCTCCTCGCCGCCCGTCTCGTAGAGCAGGGGAATGTCGAGCACGGCCACCGGATGCCCATCGGCGCGAGCCTTTGCGAGGAAGCGCTCCTCGGCCTGCCGCACCAGCGGGTGAACGATGGCTTCCAGCCGCGCCATGGCCTGGGGATCGCCGAGGACCCGCGCGCCCAGCGTCGTCCGGTCGACGCCCGCCGGACCCGTGGTGCCGGGGAAGGCGGCCTCGACCAGCGGCAGCGCTGCGCCACCCTGTGCATAGAGATCATGGACGGTGGCATCGGCGTCGTGAACCGGCACGCCCGCCTCGCGGAACAGCTGGGCCGTCGTGGACTTGCCCATGCCGATGGAGCCGGTGAGGCCGAGGACCAGGGTCATGACGGTCGTGGCCCCTGGATGTCCGTCTCGATGATGGCGCGCAGAGCCGGTGTCACCTCCGGCCGGCGGCCGAACCAGTGTTCGAAGCCGGGGACGGCCTGGTGCAGGAGCATGCCCAGACCATCAATTGTACGCAGGCCCTTGCTCCGCGCCTGCCTCAGCAGGGCGGTTTCCAGCGGCACATAGACGATATCGTCCACGATCGCGCCGGGCCGCATCGGCGAGAGGTCGATGTCGAGCGTGGGCTGGCCCTGCATGCCGAGCGAGGTCGTGTTGACGAGCATGTCGCCGTCTCGCAGGAGCGTCGGCAGGTTTTCCCAGCCGTGCGGCTCGACGCTCCGGTCGAACTGAGCGGCGAGGGCTGCGGCGCGCTCGTAGGTCCGGTTGACCACGGCGATCCTGGGAATGCCCCGGCTCAGAAGGCCCGCGGCAATGCCGCGCGCCGCGCCCCCCGCGCCCAGCACCACGGCGCAGCCGGTCTCGCGGTCCCAGCGCGGCGCGCTGGCATCCGCATGGGCGAGGAAGCCGAGGATGTCGGTATTGTCCCCGTGCAGGCGGCCATTCTCGAACCACAGGGTGTTCACGGCGCGGAGCTGGCGCGCGCGCTCCGTCGCCTCATCGACAAACGCGTAGGCAGCCTCCTTGTGCGGCACCGTGACGTTGCAGCCGACGATGCCCTGCGCCGGCATGGCTCGGAGGAACGTCGCGAGATCCGCAGGAGCGACCTCGATCTTCTCGTAGGAGCCCTGCAGCCCGTAGGTCGCCAGCCAATGGCCGTGGATGAGGGGCGAGCGCGAATGCTTGATCGGGTAGCCGATCACGCAGGCGCGCGGATGGGTTGTCTCGGTCATCACCAATCGTCTCCGGCTCAGGCGGCGACAGCGCCGATCGCGCGAAGCCTGGCCATCAGCGGCAAGAGCGGCAGGCCCATGATCGTATAGAGGTCGCCGTCCACCGCCTCGAAAAGATGCGGGCCGAGCCCCTCCACATGGTAGATGCCCACGCTCTGGAGGACGTCCGGTCCCGCGGCTTCGAGATAGTGCCTCGCCATGGTTTCGCTCAAGGGCCGGATGCGGATGATGGCGCGGCTCGCCTCGCAGGCGAGCACGTGGCCGTCGCGCACCAGAGCGCCCGCGGAGGTCAGCTCGTGCTCGCGACCGGCCATGAGCAGGAGCTGCCGGACGGCGTCCTCGACATCCGCCGGCTTGTGGAGGAGCTCGTCGCCCAGCGTCAGCGTCTGGTCTGCCCCGAGGACCAGGCGGCCCGGTCGCCGCAGCGAAACGTCCTGCGCCTTGGCCACCGCGAGCCGACAGGCGAGCGTCTCCCGCGGCGATTCCGGAAAGCTGCGTTCGTCCACCTGGGACGGTCCGGTCTCGACCGGCAGCCCGGCTGCCTCCAGCATGGCGCGGCGGGCGGGGCTGCGAGAGGCCAGCAGCAGAGCTTCCGGCTCCCGCCAGAGGGATGGCCTGCTCATTCCACGATGAACTGCATCTTGTGCTGGCGATAGAGGTCGATGATGGCGGCCGCTGTCTCCTCGATGGAGCGGCGCGTCACGTCGATCAGCGGCCAGTTGTGCCGCGCGCAGAGGCGACGCGAGAAATTCACCTCTTCCGTCACCGCGGCGCGGTCGACATAGGGACTGTCATCGGCCGCGTTGAGTGCGAGCAGACGGTTCGTGCGGATCTGCACGATCCGCTCGGGGCTCGCGACGAGGCCCACGACGAGCGGCTTCTTCACCGATTCGAGCCCCGGCGGCACGGGGATGTTGGGGACGAGCGGGATATTGGCGGTCTTGATCCCGCGATTGGCAAGATAGATCGAGGTCGGCGTCTTCGACGTCCGGCTGATGCCGACGAGGATCACGTCGGCCGTCTCGAGGTCGGGCGGCAGCTGCCCGTCATCATGCATCATCGTGTAGTTCAGCGCGTCGATGCGCTTGAAATATTCGCCGTTGAGCACGTGCTGCGCGCCCGGCCGTTGGGTGGAGGCCGCTCCGAGATAGGACTGGAAGAGGCTTAGGACCGGATCGAGCACGGAGAGGCAGGGACAGCCATATTCGACGCAGGCCTGTTCCAGCCGCTGCGCGAGCTCCGGCTCCACCAGAGTATAGAGCACCATCCCCGGCGCGGCCTCGAGCTCGTTGATCACGCGGTCGAGCTGCGTCGCCGTGCGCACGAGGGGATAGACGTGCTCGATGGCCGAGATGCCCTGGTATTGCGCCGCCGCAGCGCGGCTCACGGCGATGAGCGTCTCGCCGGTCGCGTCGGAGACGAGGTGGAGATGGAAGTAGCTGCGTCCCACGTGTTGCCCCCCGCGGGCGCCGGCTGCCCCGCGGCCGCGCGCCATCCCCAGGGATCATGCACCCCTGTGGGCAGCTGTGGATAGCAGGGACGTCCGGGCGGTGCGAGAGGTCGTCGACCGAAGTGCGGGAAGCCCGCCTTGGATTCGTCCACAGCCGAGGCTGGATCGGCTGCGGAGGGACGCTCTTGCCCACATCCGGTGGATGGCTGTGAGTCCGCTCGGAGCGCCCGGCCCGGAGTGACCTCGGGACCCATGCGAATCTTAATGAATCGTTAACGCAAGCGGAATCCGAGGCCTGGGGACGGCGACTCGCGAGCCCGACTCAAGCTGTGGACGGCGTGGGGACGAGCGGGGATTCCGGACTCGGCCGCTGCATCAGAAGACCCAGAAGACTCTTTGAAAAAAACCTTTTAGGGATGATCCGTGCCTTCCAGCCGATCGCAGGTGTCATGACCGCTCCGACCAAGCCCCTCCTCCGTGTCCTCTCCGGGGAGACGCTGCCGACCCCGCCCATGTGGATCATGCGCCAGGCGGGCAGGTACCTGCCGGAATATCGCGAGCTCAGGGCCACGACCTCCTCCTTCATGGAGTTCTGCTATTCGCCGGCGAAGGCGGCGGAGGCCACCCTGCAGCCGATCAGGCGCTACGGCTTCGACGCGGCGATTCTGTTTTCGGACATCCTCGTCGTCCCCGATGCCCTCGGGCAACCCGTGAGTTTTGGCGAGGGCGAGGGTCCGAGGCTTCCCCCCATCACGACGGGGGCCGAGCTCGCGAGGTTGAAGGACGAGATTGACCTCGAGCACCTGGCGCCCGTCTTCGACGCCATTGGCAGGGTCAAGGCGGGCCTTGGCCCCGAGACGACGCTCCTCGGTTTCTGTGGCGCGCCCTGGACGGTGGGCAGCTACATGATCGCCGGCAAGGGCACGCCGGAGCTGGCGCCCTCCCGCCTCGTCGCCTACCGGGACCCGGCCTTCATGGCGGCGCTGATCGATAAGCTCGTTGCCGCCTCGACCCGGTACCTGGTCCGGCAATTCGAGGCCGGCGTCGACGCCGTGCAGATCTTCGAGAGCTTCGCGGGCGCGCTGACGCCCCAGGCCTTCGAGCGCTACTCGCTGCAGCCCATCAGGCGAATCGTCGAGGGCGTGCGGGCGGCCGTGCCCGGCGCCAGGATCATCGTCTTCGCCCGCGCCTCGGGGCTCGGCCACGCGCGTGTGCCGGAGACGGGCGCCAGCGCCGTCGGGCTGGACTGGGCGGTCGACGGCGCGTGGGCCTCGGGGGCGATCCCGGCCGATGTCGCCGTGCAAGGCAATCTCGATCCGCTCACGGTGGTGGCCGGCGGCGCGGCGATGGAAGACGGAGCGCGCGCGGTGCTGTCGTCCTTCGCAGGACGGCCCCACATCTTCAACCTCGGCCACGGCATCGTCCCGGAGACGCCGCCGGAGCACGTGGCCCGCCTCGTCAAGCTCGTACGCCAGGGCTGAGGCGCGGGCGCATGGGTGATTCCTATTCCTGGATCAAGGCGCTGCACGTGCTGGCGGTGATCTCCTGGATGGCGGGGCTTCTCTACCTGCCTCGGCTCTTCGTGTACCACGCGGGGGTGAGGGCCGGGTCCGAGACGTCCGAAACCTTCAAGGTCATGGAGCGGCGCCTCCTCAAGGCGATCATGAACCCCGCCATGATCGTGGCCTGGCTCGCGGGGCTCTGGCTGATCTGGCAGGGAGGGTGGATGCGCTCGGGCTGGCTGCATGGCAAGCTCGCCCTGGTCCTGGCGCTGAGCGCCGTCCATGGCATGCTCGCGGCACGGCAACGGGCCTTCGCGGAGGACCGCAACCAGCATTCGTCTCGCTATTTCCGCGTGCTGAACGAGGTGCCGACGCTGCTCATGATCGGCATCGTTGTCCTGGTGATCGTCAAGCCGTTCTGAGGGTCCAATCCTGCGATGGCGGGGGTTGTATCCGGCGGCGAAAGGCGCTAGTGCTCGCGGGCCTTCCTTCAGGGGCGGGCGGATCCGGTGCCGCTTCGCCTGGCGAAGCCGACGACGTCAGTCGCACCGGGGAACCGGCCAAGCCGGACATCCGTTCCCCGATCCCTCCTCTGCCTCCCAGCCTACTGCGCGTCCGGCCCCCGGGCCGATCTTTCTCAGGACGTTCTCGATGCGAGAAATCAAGCTCCAGGACCTCAAGGCGAAGTCCCCGACCGAAATGCTCAGCTTCGCCGAGGAGCTGCAGGTCGAGAACGCCGGCACCATGCGCAAGCAGGAGCTGATGTTCGCGATCCTCAAGCAACTCGCCTCCAACGAGGTGGAGATCATCGGGGAGGGCGTGGTCGAGGTGCTGCCCGATGGCTTCGGCTTCCTGCGCTCGCCCGACTCGAACTACCTCGCCGGACCGGACGACATCTATGTCTCGCCCTCGCAGATCCGCCGCTTCGGCCTGCGCACGGGCGACACGGTCGAGGGCCAGATCCGCAGCCCGAAGGAGGGCGAGCGCTACTTCGCCCTGCTCAAGGTCAACACGATCAACTTCGAGGATCCGGACAAGGCGCGCCACAAGGTCAACTTCGACAACCTGACGCCGCTCTATCCGAACCAGCGCCTGAAGCTGGAGCTGGAGGATCCGACGCGGAAGGATTTTTCAGCGCGCGTCATCGACATCGTCTCGCCGATCGGCAAGGGCCAGCGCGCGCTCATCGTGGCGCCGCCGCGCACCGGCAAGACCGTGCTGCTGCAGAACGTGGCGCAGTCCATCACGACGAACCACCCGGAATGCTACCTCATCGTCCTGCTCATCGACGAACGCCCGGAGGAAGTGACGGACATGCAGCGCTCGGTGCGCGGCGAGGTCGTCTCCTCCACCTTCGACGAGCCGGCGTCGCGCCACGTCGCGGTCGCCGAGATGGTGATCGAGAAGGCCAAGCGCCTGGTTGAGCACGGACGCGACGTCGTGATCCTGCTCGATTCGATCACCCGCCTCGGCCGCGCCTACAACACAGTGGTGCCGTCCTCCGGCAAGGTGCTGACCGGCGGCGTGGACGCGAACGCCCTGCAGCGGCCGAAGCGCTTCTTCGGCGCGGCGCGCAACATCGAGGAGGGTGGCTCGCTGACCATCATCGCGACCGCGCTGATCGACACCGGCAGCCGCATGGACGAGGTGATCTTCGAGGAGTTCAAGGGCACCGGCAACTCGGAGATCATCCTGGACCGCAAGGTCTCGGACAAGCGCGTCTTCCCCTCGCTCGACATCACGCGCTCGGGCACCCGCAAGGAAGAGCTGCTCGTGCCGGCCGACGTGCTCAAGAAGATGTACGTGCTGCGCCGCATCCTCAACCCGATGGGCACGGTCGACGCGATCGAGTTCCTGCTCGACAAGCTGCGCCAGACCAAGACGAACAGCGACTTCTTCGATTCGATGAACACCTGACGCCGACGCGCCGCGATCGATTCGGACGCCCAACGAATCGGCGGGGCCCCGTCGCACCGACAGAGCGGCCAAGCGGGATCCGGCATGCGCTCGACGATCTACGCGCTTTCATCGGGATCCGGGCGCGCGGCGATCGCGGTGATCCGCCTGTCCGGCATTGCCGTGCGCGAGGTTCTCACAGCCCTTGCCGGTGATGTTCCGCCCCTGCGCCGCGCAGTGGTCCGTCGTCTCGTCGATCCCGTCGGGGAGGAACTGCTGGACGAAGGCCTCGTCCTCTTCTTCCCCGGTCCGCGCAGCTATACCGGCGAGGACATGGCGGAGTTTCATGTCCATGGCGGCAGGGCGGTGGTCCAGGGCGTGCTGGACGCCATAGCTACCCAGCCCTCCTGCCGACTGGCCCAGCCCGGCGAGTTCACCCGCCGTGCCATGGAAAATGGCCGGCTCGACCTGACGCGGGTGGAAGGCATCGCCGACCTGATCGACGCCGAGACTGCTATGCAGCGTCGGCAGGCCCTGGGCCAGGCCGGCGGGCGGCTCGCGGACGCGGTAAAAGGCTGGCGCGATGCGCTGCTCGACGCCATGGCAGAGCTCGAGGCAGAGATCGATTTCGCCGACGAGGATGACGTCGCGGCGCGCGCGGAGCGCGGTCGCGTCACTGACGCCCTGCGGGGTCTCGACCAGCAGATCTCGGCTGCGCTCGAGGATGGACGCCGCGGCGAGATCCTCCGGGACGGCTTCCAGGTCGTCATCGCTGGGCCCCCGAATGCGGGCAAGTCAACTCTCCTCAATCGGCTCGCGCAGCGAGACGTCGCCATCGTGACCGCGGTTCCGGGGACGACCCGGGATCTCCTCGAGGTCCATCTCGATCTCGGGGGCGTTCCGGTCACTCTGGTGGATACGGCTGGATTGCGGGAGACGGGCGACGAGGTGGAGCGGATCGGCGTCGAGCGGGCGCGGGCTCGCGCGATCGATGCAGACATGGTGCTCTGGCTCTCGGCCTGGGACGAACCGGTGGCCGTTCCGCCCGGGTTCCCCGGCGCGGTGGAGGTGACGAGCAAGATTGATTCAGCGCCGAAAGGATTAGTGCTTGGTCGTCGGCTGCAGCTCTCGGCCAAGACCGGCGACGGAGTCGAAACGGTCCTTGCGGAGATAAAGAACAGGGCAGCGGGCCTGTTTCGGGAGCCCTCGCTGATCAGCCGTGCAAGGCATCGGGAAGCATTGGACGTGGGGCTTCAGCGGCTCCGAGACGCCCGGGGCGGGCTGGCGCGGGGAGCCTACCCGGAACTGATCGCGGAAGATCTCCGTCTGGCCGCGCGAGGCATGAGCCAAGTCCTGGGAGACGTCCATGTCGAGGATGTTCTTGACCGGGTCTTCGCGGGATTCTGCATCGGCAAGTGACGTGTGTTTCACGTGAAACCCGAATCGGTCTCGAAACATCAACCTGTCGGCACGCCTGCGCCAGACATGACGATTCCACCAGGGGTCGACATGAATTAGAAGAGCCTGTGCCAGCTGACGGGTGAGATGATGATGAAGGCCGATGTGATCGTCGTCGGAGGAGGACACGCGGGAACTGAAGCGGCCGCCGCTGCCGCGCGGATGGGCGCGGCGACGATTCTCGTCACCCACAAGGCATCGACCATCGGCGAAATGTCCTGCAATCCCGCCATTGGAGGGCTGGGCAAGGGTCATCTCGTCCGGGAGATCGACGCGCTGGACGGGATCATGGCCCGTGCGGCAGATCTCGGAGGGATCCAGTTCCGGGTCCTCAACCGCCGCAAGGGGCCGGCGGTGCGGGGCCTACGCGCACAGGCCGACCGACGGCTCTATCGCGAGGCGGTCCAGACGCTGCTCGCCGAGCAATCTGGCCTAACCATCGTGGAGGGCGAAGTCGCCGACCTCGAGATCGAGAATGACGTCATACGGGGCGCCCTCCTTGGCGACGGTCGATCGATCAGTGCTCGTGCGATCGTCGTCACGACCGGCACGTTTCTCAACGGACTGATCCATATCGGCGACGTCACCATCCCCGCCGGACGTGTGGGCGAGGCTCCCGCACGGCACCTGTCATCGACGCTTGCCCGTCTTGGCCTCGGCCTCGGCCGACTCAAGACGGGTACGCCTCCCCGACTGGACGGTCGCACGATCGAGTGGGCTTCGCTGGAGCGGCAGGACGGGGACCCCGATCCTGAACCTTTCTCGGCCCTTACCGGCGTGCTGCCCAATCCCCAGGTCCCCTGTGCGATCACCCGCACCACCGAGGCGGCGCACGTGGCCATTCTTGCCAATCTCCATCGCGCCCCGCTTTATTCGGGGGCGATCGAAGGCCGGGGGCCTCGCTATTGCCCCTCCATCGAGGACAAGGTCGTTCGATTCGCCGACAGAACGAGTCACCAGATCTTCCTTGAACCTGAAGGTCTCGATGACCACACGGTCTACCCGAATGGCATTTCGACCTCGCTGCCGGAGGACGTGCAGAAGGCGGTGCTCGCGGCAATCCCCGGCCTCGAGCGCGCCGTGATGCTTCGACCTGGCTACGCCATCGAGTACGACTACGTCGATCCCAGGTGTCTCAGTTCCGGGCTCGAGGTGCGGGCGGTCTCGGGGCTGTTTCTGGCCGGTCAGATCAACGGCACAACCGGCTACGAAGAAGCGGCGGCGCAAGGCCTTCTGGCGGGCGTCAATGCAGCCCGTGTCGCGGGCGGAGGCGAGGCCGCGGTGCTCGATAGGGCCCGGGCCTATATCGGGGTGCTCGTGGACGACCTCGTGACTCGGGGCGTGACGGAGCCCTATCGCATGTTCACCTCGCGCTCGGAGTACCGGCTCACGCTACGCTCGGACAATGCGGATGAGCGCCTTACCTCCCTTGGCGAGGAATGGGGTTGCATCCGGCCGCGCCGGCGCGCGCTCCATACGGAACTCACGAAGGCCCTGGCGACCGCGCGTGCACAACTGGATGGGTTGCAGGCTACCCCCACTGTGCTGGCGCGCGCGGGCTTCCGCATCAACCAGGATGGGGTTTCCCGCAGTGCCTTCTCCGTGTTGTCGCAACCAGGGGTCGCTTTTGACGATCTCCTGAGGCTTTGGCCGGATCTCGGCTCCGTGCCTCTTCGATTGCGTGACCGGATCGAAGCAGATGCCAAATACGCGGTGTACCTGCCACGACAGGAGGAGGACATCGGCTCGTATCGCCGGGACGAGTCCGTGCGCCTTCCCGACGCGCTCGACTACGATGCCCTGTCAGGTCTTTCGGCTGAACTGAGGAGCAAGCTTCGATCGATTCGGCCCCGTACTCTCGGCCAGGCTGGCCGCGTTGAGGGAATGACGCCCGCGGCCATGACGCTGCTGGCCGCGCACGCTCGTCGCGCCGCCGCCGCGGCGGAGTAACTCGATTCGGATCCGATGTGATGCAGCAGAAAGAGGATCGCCCGAAAGATCGCAAGACGGCCCTGGCGGTGATGACCGTTTCACGTGAAACGGAAGATCGTCTGGAGCGCTATGTTGCGCTCCTGGAACGCTGGCAGGGAATTAAGAACCTCGTCGGGCCAGGCACGCTTTCCTCCGTCTGGACCCGCCACATTGCCGACAGCGCGCAGCTCGCCGATCTCGCTCCAGATGCAAATGCGTGGGTGGATCTGGGATCCGGGGCGGGCTTCCCGGGCCTCGTGGTCGCCATTCTCAAGCGGGACAGGCCCGGTTTCTCGATGCATCTCGTGGAAAGCAACGGTCGGAAGTGCGCTTTCCTTCGGGAGGTTGCGCGCAGCCTCGGGCTTCCGGTGACGGTTCATGATGGTCGGATCGAGGCCGTGCTGCCGACCATGGAAGGCAAGGTCGACGTGGTGTCGGCCCGGGCCCTTGCGCCGCTGGTCGACCTGATCGGCATGAGCCAAAGCCTGTTGACAACCGGCACAACGGGTCTCTTCCCCAAGGGTCAAGATGTGGGGGATGAATTGACCGAAGCTTCTAAATATTGGAGAATCCAAGCATCGACGGTGGCGAGCAGGACCGATCCGAAGGCCAGGATCGTGGTCGTGACACAGGTCTCGCGGGCCGTCGGTTCCTGACGATCCACGCAAAGGCGGCGAATTCCGATGTCGACCGATTCCCTTCGTCTCAGCCGGGCGGGACACCAGCCCCGCGTCCTGGCGCTTGCCAACCAGAAGGGCGGCGTGGGCAAGACCACGACGGCCATCAACCTGGGCACGGCCCTGGCGGCCATCGGCGAGCGGGTCCTGATCGTCGATCTCGATCCCCAGGGCAATGCCTCGACGGGTCTCGGGATCGACCGGCGCAGCCGCAAGATTTCCACCTATGACGTGATGGTCGGCGCCTCCAGCCTCAAGGACGCGGTCCTGCCGACCGCCGTGCCGCGCCTGTCCGTCGCCCCCTCCACGATGGACCTGCTGGGTGTGGAGCTGGAGATTGCCTCTGAGAAGGACCGGGCGCAGCGCTTGCGGGATGCAGTGCGCGCCCTCCATGCTTCCGAGGCGGGTAGCGAGGAGGCCTTCACCTATATCCTCGTCGATTGCCCGCCTTCGCTGAATCTTTTGACCATCAACGCCATGTGTGCCGCCGACGCGGTGCTCGTGCCCCTGCAATGCGAGTTCTTTGCGCTGGAAGGCCTCAGCCAGCTGCTCAAGACGGTGGAGCAGGTCCGCGCCTCCCTCAATCCGCGCCTCGGCATCCACGGCGTAGTGCTCACCATGTTCGATCCCCGCAACAACCTGTCCAACCAAGTCGTCGACGACGTCAGGCAGTTCATGGGCGAAAAGGTCTACGAGACCATCATTCCCCGCAATGTCCGTGTCTCCGAGGCGCCGTCGCATGGCAAGCCCGTGCTGCTCTATGACCTGAAGTGCTCCGGTGCCCAGGCCTATCTTCGTCTCGCATCCGAAATCATTCAGCGCGAACGCGCGCTGCAGGCGGCCTGACCATGCGTCATCTCAACCGTGTCATGGAGTCCCCGATGGCCGATGAAGCTCCCCGTTCGCGGCTGGGCCGTGGTCTCGCCGCGCTAATCGGCGACGTGGGCGAGGAAGGCGCCGCGGTCGAGCGCGCCCGCGGCCAGCGCCGCGTCCCCATCGAGTTCCTGCGTCCGAACCCGCGCAACCCGCGCAAGGCCTTCGATGAGCAGGAGCTGGAGGATCTCGCAGGCTCGATCCGCGAGAAGGGCATCATCCAGCCCATTCTCGTGCGAACCCTGGCCGGGCTCGCGGACGTCTATGAGATCATCGCGGGTGAGCGCCGCTGGCGGGCCGCCCAGCGTGCCGGCCTGCACGAGGTTCCGGTGCTGCTAGTGGAGGCCGGCGACCGCGAGGCGCTGGAGCTCGCCATCATCGAGAACGTGCAACGCACCGACCTCAATCCGCTCGAAGAGGCGATGGGCTACGAGCAACTCATCGCCGAGTTCGACTATGCGCAGGCGGATCTCGGGCGGATCATCGGCAAGAGCCGCAGCCACGTGGCCAATACGCTCCGCCTCCTGAAGCTGCCCGAATCCGTAAAGGGCATGGTGCTGAAGGGTGAGTTGACGGCGGGCCATGCCCGCGCGTTGCTGACGATGCCGGATCCCGAGAGCGCTGCGAGGCGCATCGTCGAGCACGGCCTCAACGTGCGCGACGTCGAGCGCATGGCGCAGGAGAGCCACGCGGAAGCGGCTGCCCCCGCCGCCAAGGCGAAGGCGACTCGCGCGGAGAAGGATCCCGACACCCGGGCGCTCGAGAAGGCGCTGGAAGACGTGCTGGGCATGTCTGTCGCCATCCAGCATGGCGTCCGCGGCGGCGAGTTACGCATCCGATACAAGACGCTGGAGCAGCTGGACGCGGTTTGCCGCCGGCTCCGGGAGGGGTGAGGCTCCCCGGCGGCTGCAGCCCCTCGTTCTGTCCACGGTCATCCCGGCCATAGCGAAGCGAAGGGCCGGGATCCAGCACACCGCATCCTTGCAAGACGAACAGGGTCGATGCCCTCGGTTCCGGACCGCGTCGCACCGCTGCGCGCTGCGGCGCGCCCGGGACGACGGCTCAGGACTTTGCTCAACCCGAGCGGGCGACCCGGAGCGCAATCGTCAGGAACAGGCGGGACGCCAGCGTCTCCGCCACGGCGCCCTGACGTCGGACCTGGGCCTGGCCTTCCCGCAGGGCGGCGACCGCGGATTCGAGGCTTCCGGCCGTCCAACGCTTGAGCTGCGCCTGAAACGCTGATTTCCGCTTGTAGAACAGCCTGGCGGAGCGTTCCACAGCGTCCATGGCGGCTCCCGCGTCGAGCGCGGTGCGTGACTTGTGCAGCAGCATCGCGTGACGCAGCACAGCGCCGACGGTCACGCCGGGATCCTCCCCCTCCGCGAAGAGCCGGGCCACCGTGCGGTCCACGCCTTCCACCTGGCCGAGGAACACCGCGTCGACGAGAGCGTCGACCGCGACGGCCTTGGCGTCGGCCATCACCGCCTCCACGTCGGCCAGCGTGACCATGCCGCTGCCCGCAGCATAGGCCGCGAGCTTCTCGATTTCCCGGCGCACCAGCAGGCGGTCGGGGCCGAGGAGGTCGAACAGGGCCTCGCGGGCCTCGCGGTCGAGGCCGAGTCGCTGTTCGGCGAGCAGGGATTCGATGATCTGCGCGAGGTCTCGCGCCTCGTCGGCATAGCAGGGCAGGGCCATGCCGTGGCGGGACGCCTCGACGGCGGCGCGCACGGGGTTGCGGCCCTGCAGGTCTCCGGCCTCGACGACGATGACGGCGTCGCTCGGCGGATGGTCGAGCACCGGCTGCAGCACGGGGGCCAGATTTCGCGAACCGGCACGCACCCAGAGCGCCCGCCTTCCGCCGAACAGGCCGATCGTGTTGGCCTCGTCGGCAAGGCGCAGGGGATCACCTGCGATCTCGTCGCCATCCATGCGGATCAGCTGAAAAGGATCGTCGGGATTGTCGACGGCGCCGCGCGCGAGGTGCCTGGCGCGCTCATTGGCGAGGCCGGCATTGGGCCCGTAGACGAGGTAGACCGCGTAGCCGCCCTCGGGCCGGCGCAGGAAAGCGTCGACCTCGTGAGCCTTGCGTGACGCCACGACTCAGCCCTGCGTCGACGCGAGCTTGGCCGCCAATCGATTGCGGATCTGGTCGGCAAGTTGCTGGGCGACACGGATCTCCGCGTCGCGCGCGGCCCGCACAGACGCGAAACGCTGCTCGTTGCGGCTGTAGCTGGCATTGGCTGTGGCGGTGCCGGTGAAGATCACGTCGTCCGTGCCGATCCGCTTCAGGGTGTAGTTGGCGGTGCCGTAGATATAGGCCGATGTCGCGGTGCCCGTGATCGTGTTGACGATCGATGAGCCTACGGTCTCCGTCGTCTTGATGCTCAGCCGATAACGCGCCTTCGCGCTGTCCGTGCCGCTGCCGTCGAGCTCGAAGCCGAGCTCCTGCACGAGATAGTGCCCGAAGCGGTCGGGCACCTGGTCTATCACGATGCCGGCGAGCTTCTCCTGCACGCTCACGTCGCCAGGCGTGGCGGCGGCGTAGAGCGGGTGGATGTTGCAGCCCCCCGTCAGGAGCGGCAGCACCAGGGCGGGGGCCAGCAGGCCCATGCGCCGGAAGAGGGTCTCATGCGACGACATTGACGATCCTCTGCGGCACGACGACGATCTTGCGGACGGGCTTGCCCTCCAGCGCGCGCTGAACCGCCTCCAGCGCCAGCGTCGCCTTCTCCACCTCGGCGGCCGGTGCCTCGCGGGCGATGGTGAGGTCCGCGCGCTTCTTGCCGTTGACCTGCACGGGCAGGGTGATCGTGTCCTCCACGATGAGAGCGCGATCGGCGACGGGCCAGGGCTGGCGGCCGACGAGGCCGGCATGGCCCAAAGCCTGCCAGCACTCCTCGGCGAGGTGCGGCATCATCGGCGCGACGATCTGGACGAGGATCTCGCCCGCTTCGCGGAAGGCGAAGGCGAGGTCGGCCGGCCGCTCGGCGCTGTCGATCGCGCTGATCGCTGCGCCGAGGGCGTTGGCGAGCTCGTAGGCATGCGCGACGCAGCGGTTGAAGCGCAGACGCTCGACGTCCTCCTCGGTCCGGATCAGCGCGCGGTGCGCGGCCTTGCGGATGGCGAGCGCCGCCGGACTGAACCCGGCGGGCATGGGAGCGCCGATCGGCGAGGCGAGGCCGGCGATTTCGCCGGTGAGCCGCCACAGGCGCTGCACGAAGCGCGCCGCGCCCTGCACGCCTTCTTCCGTCCAGATCACGTCGCGCTCGGGTGGGGAGTCCGACAGCATGAACCAGCGCGCCGTGTCGGCGCCGTAGGTGCCGATGATGTCGTCGGGGTCGACGGTGTTGCGCTTCGACTTCGACATCTTCTCGATCGAGCCGATCTCGACCAGCGCGCCGGTCGAGGCGAGGACGGCTCTGCGGCCTGTCCCGTCGGCCTCGATGCGGATCTCGGCGGGCGAGACCCAGGTCCCGTCGCTCGCCTTGTAGGTCTCGTGGACCACCATGCCCTGGGTGAAGAGCCCGGCGAAGGGCTCGTCCAGCCCGGCATGGCCGGTCTTGCGCATGGCGCGCGTGAAGAAGCGGGAATAGAGCAGGTGCAGGATCGCGTGCTCGATGCCGCCAATGTACTGGTCCACCGGCAGCCAGGAATCGACCACGTCGCGGTTGGTCGGCCGGTCGGCGATCCAGGGGTCGGTAAATCGCGCGAAGTACCAGGACGAGTCGACGAAGGTGTCCATGGTGTCAGTCTCGCGCCGCGCCTTTCCGCCGCATTGCGGGCAGGCGACGTGCTTCCAGGTGGGGTGACGGTCCAGCGGGTTGCCGGGCACGTCGAAGGACACGTCCTGCGGCAGTTCGACCGGCAGGTCCTTCACGGGCACGGGCACGACGCCGCAGGCGTCGCAGTGGATCACCGGGATCGGGCAGCCCCAGTAGCGCTGCCGCGAAATGCCCCAGTCGCGCAGGCGGTACTGCACCTTGCGCCGGCCGACCGGCTGGTTGCCGCGGCTCTCGGTCTCGAGCCTGCGGGCGACTGCCTCCCAGGCCTCGTCCGTCCCCATGCCATCGAGGAACTTCGAGTTGATCATGCGGCCGTCGCCCGTATAGGCGACGTCGCCGATCACGAAGGAGGCTGGGTCGGTGTCGGCCGGGCAGACCACGGGCGTCACCGGCAGGCCGTACTTGCGGGCGAAGTCGAGGTCGCGCTGGTCATGCGCGGGGCAGCCAAAGATGGCGCCGGTGCCGTAGCCCATGAGCACGAAGTTCGCGACGTAGACCGGCAGCGTCCAGCTGGGGTCGAGCACGTGCCGCACGCGCAGGCCCGTGTCGTAGCCGAGCTTCTCGGCCGTCTCGATGTCGGCCTCCGACGTGCCGCGCCGGCGGCACTCCTCCTGGAAGGCCGCGAGCTTGGGGTCGGATTGCGCCAGCTTCAGCGCGAGCGGATGGTCCGGCGCGATCGCCATGAAGGAGGCGCCGAAGAGCGTGTCGATGCGCGTCGAGAAGACCTCGAGGTCGCTCTCGCCGGCGGGAGCCGTGGCGGGATCGAGGCCGAAGCGCACCAGCATGCCCTCGGAGCGGCCGATCCAGTTGCGCTGCATGGTGCGCACTTTCTCGGGCCAGCGCTCCAGGCCATCGAGTGCCTCGGCGAGGTCCTCGGCGTAATCGGTGATCCTGAGGAACCACTGGGTCAGCTCGCGCTGTTCCACCAGCGCGCCGGAGCGCCAGCCGCGGCCGTCGATCACCTGCTCGTTGGCGAGCACGGTCTGGTCGACGGGGTCCCAGTTCACCTTGGCGGTCTTGCGGTCCACGAGGCCCGCCGCCAGGAAGTCCAGGAACATGCGCTGCTGGTGCTTGTAGTAGCTGGGATCGCAGGTCGCGACCTCGCGATGCCAGTCGAGCGACAGGCCCATCGACTTGAGCTGGCCGCGCATGGTGGCGATGTTGGCGTAGGTCCAGCTCGCGGGGTGGACCTTGTTGGCCATCGCGGCGTTCTCGGCCGGCATGCCGAAGGCGTCCCAGCCCATCGGATGCAGCACGTTGAAGCCGCGGGCGCGCTTGTAGCGGGCCACCACGTCGCCCATGGCGTAGTTGCGGACGTGCCCCATGTGGATGCGCCCCGAGGGATAGGGGAACATCTCGAGGACGTAGTATTTCGGGCGGGGATCGTCGTTGGCGGTGCGGAAGAGCTCCTGTTCTTCCCACACGCGCTGCCACTTCGGCTCCGCCTCGCGGGCATTGTAACGCTCGGAGATCATGGGCAAGGGTCAGTCCCGGACGGGGCCGCAGAGGCGGCCCAAAAGGCCATCGTTCGCGCCCGCTTGCGCGGCGCGGTCCCGCCGGACTAGGACACGAATGCAGCCGCCGGTCAATCTCGGGGATGGCCCGGAGGGCGGCGCGGCCGGAGCACCGGGATGAGCGACGTCTTCGACGAAACCTATGCGGCCGAGGTGGTTCAGCGCTGGCAAGGCGTCCGTGGGGCGATCGACCGGGCGGCGTACGACGCAGAGCGCGATCCAGCCGGCGTCAGCCTCGTCGCGGTGTCCAAGACCTTCCCCCCCGAGGCCATCGCGCCGGTGCTGTCGGCCGGCCAGCGCGTCTTCGGCGAAAACCGGGTACAGGAGGCCAAGGTGAAATGGCCGGGCCTGCGCGAGCGCTTCCCCGGCATCGAGCTGCATCTGATCGGCCCCCTGCAGACCAACAAGGCCAAGGAGGCCATCGAGCTCTTCGACGTGATCGAGACGGTGGACCGCGAGAGCATCGCGGCCGAACTCGGCAAGCTCATCCCCAAGCTCGGCAAGGCGCCGCGCCTGCTCGTACAGGTGAATACCGGCGAGGAGCCGCAGAAGGCCGGCGTGCCGCCGCAGGAGGCGGATGCCTTCCTGACGGCGTGCCGGGAGCGCTGGGGCCTCGCCATCGAAGGCCTGATGTGCATCCCGCCCGTCGAGGAGCCGCCCTCACCGCATTTCGCGTTGCTCGGCAAGATTGCCGCCCGGCATGGCCTTGCGACGCTCTCCATGGGCATGAGCGCCGACTTCGAGGCGGCGATCCAGATGGGCGCGACGCACGTGCGGGTGGGCAGCGCCATCTTCGGGCATCGCGGGTAAGGATCACGCCCCCGTCAGGCGGGTGCGGACGAGGTCGGCGACGCGCGCATCTGCGAAGTTGCGGACCGCGAGGACCGCGCCCGCCGCGCCGAGGCTCGCCTCGTCGAGCGACGTCATGATCCCCACGGTCGCCAGGCCAGCGCCCGATGCCGCGGTGACGCCGGAGCGGCTGTCCTCGAAGGCGACCGAGCGGCCGGCTTGCCCGCCGAGCCGCTCCAGACCGGTGCGATAGGGCAGAGGGTCGGGCTTGGCGCGCTCCACCTCGTCGCCGATCACCAGCGTGCGGAAGCGGGGGGCGAGCCCGATCGCGTCGAGCATCAGCTCGGCGTTGGCGCGCGGCGCGTTGGTGACCACGCCGCAGGGGCAGCCATGCCCGTCCGCCCAGTCCAGCAGGGCGACGAGACCGGCCAGGGGCTCGATGTCGTCCGCCATCTCGCGAAACAGCTCCTCCTTGCGGTCCGCCTCCGCCATCCGGACGTCCTCGGGATGGTCGGGCAGCAGCTTCGCCATGATCATCGGGTTGGGAAAGCCCATGATCTCCCGGCTGTAATAATGCTCGTCGATGCGCTTGCCGTAGGGCGAGAGCATCCGGTTGAAGGCGGCGAGGTGCACGCGATCGGTGTCGACGAGGGTGCCGTCGAGGTCGAAGAGCAGACAGGCGCCGGGTGCAAGGGATGGCATGGGTCCTCGGGGGATCAGGACAGGATCTCGGGGGATCAGGACAGGATGAAGCGGGTTTGCCGGCCGATGCGCGCAACGAGGCGGCGCAGGACGGGGAAGGGAAGGGCCACGCAGCCCTCCGTCGGAGCAAGTCCCGGGCGTGCGGCGTGCAGGAAGATGGCGCTGCCGCAGCCTGGACGGGGCGAGCGGCGGTTCCAGTCGAGATCGACGACGATGTCGTAGAGCCCGTCTTCCCGCCACATCCTCTCGTGGCTCGCGGCGAAGGGCAGCCGGACGGGCCTGTTGTAGCGCGGGTGGCGGGGATCGTCGCACCAGCCGTCCCCCGGCGCCAGAGCGCGGCTGGGCAGGGCCGTGGGCGGACGGCGCAGGCGATCGGGCCGGTACATCAGAAGGAGCGGCGTGAGCCTGGCGACCGGCGACGCGCCGTCCCCCTCACGCTTGCGCCGCGTCAGGCCGGATCGGCCCAGGGCGCACGGTATCGAAAGACCACCCGCCAGCAGCACGCCGCGATGCTGGTTTCCTTGGCCCCTGGCCCCTGGCAGCTGGCGCACACGGATCACGGAGAGGCTCGGCATGGGGTGGGCGTTCCGGCTGGGCTCACAGCAAAGCAGGCGGCGCGGCTTGCAAGCCGCCGCCAGCATGATCTACTGGCTTCGCCCCCCGGGGGCAAACAGGTCAGCGTCAGGCGTATCGGGCAGCTCCAGCATGTCGAACAAGCGCAACATCCTCGTCGTGGACGACGATTCCGAGCTGGCCTATGCCCTGTCGGAGCAGCTTGCGCTCCACGAGGAGTTCGAGGCGCAGACGGTCGACACCGCCGCCAAGGCCATCGCCGCGGTGAAGGACAACCGGATCGACCTCGCGCTGATGGATGTCGGTCTGCCCGACATGGATGGCCGCGAGGCCGTGAAGCTGATGCGGCGGAACGGTTTCCGCTCTCCCGTAATCATGCTCACGGGCCACGACACCGAGTCCGACACGGTGCTGGGGCTGGAATCCGGCGCCAACGACTATGTCACGAAGCCTTTCCGCTTCGCTGTCCTGCTGGCGCGCATCCGCGCCCACCTGCGCCAGCACGAGGCGAGCGAGGACGCGATCTTCACGATCGGCCCCTATACGTTCCGGCCCAGCGCCAAGCTGCTGGTGGCCGCCAATGGCTCCAAGCTCAAGCTGACGGAGAAGGAGACCGCGATCCTGCGCTTCCTGTTCCGGGCGGAAACCAAGGTGGTGACCCGCGACATCCTGCTCGCGGAGGTCTGGGGCTACAACGCCAACGTGACGACCCATACCCTGGAGACCCACATCTACCGTCTCAGGCAGAAGATCGAGAAAGACCCGTCCAGCGCCCAGATCCTCGTCACCGAGGGCGGCGGCTACAAGCTGCTGCCCTGAGGCGGGGGAGTGGCGCTCAACCAGGACATCGAGACCCTGCGGCGCGTGCCGCTGTTTCGTGCGCTCGACCGGGAAGCCCTTCGGCTGGTGGCCTTTTCCGCGGAATCGCGGATCTATCGGGCGGGCGACGTCATCTTCCGGAAGGGCGAGCCGTCTGATTGCGGCTACGTTGTGCTGAGCGGCACGATCGCGCTCGACGCGGCCGACAACGGGGCCCCGACACCGCATCTCGCCGGGCCCGGCACGCTGATCGGCGAGCTTGCCCTCATCACCGAGACGGCCCGGCCCGCCACCGCCATCGTGCGCGAGCCCGTGAGCGTGCTGCGGATTTCCCGCTCCACCTTCCGCCGCGTCCTGGATGAATATCCCGAGGCCGCCATCCCCGTCCGCGCGCTGCTCGCCGAACGCACCGAGGCCATGGCCGGGCGGCTCGGCATCATCCGGAGCAAGCTGCAGGCTCTCGATGAGACCTATCCGCTGCCTCTGGAGAAATAGCCGGCCCTTCCCCGTCCACGCAGCCGTACCACAGGCACGCAGCATGATGTTGGCGACTAGGGGCCAGAGCGAGACGGAAATTCAGGCAGCAGGGCCAGGAGGCCGGTGCGCCCGCACCAGGTCGACGTGTCGCGAGGCGCGCAAAACGGGTTGAGGTGGCGGGCACCATAGGTGAGCGCGACGATGACGAGCATCACGCCGGCGACATTGCGGATGACGCGCAGGATTGCTGAACCTGCCATGCTCTTAGACAAGTCCTCCGGACTCCCTGGGACCGAATGAGACCTTAAACCTCCAGCGTGACTATGACCGGTACGTGGTCGGAGGGACGCTCCCAGCCGCGGGCTTCCTGGAGGATCTTGCAGGACGCGAGATTGCCGCCGAGTTCGCGCGAGAGCCAGGCATGGTCGAGGCGGCGGCCCTTGTTGGCCTTCTCCCAGTCCGGGGCGCGGTAGCTCCACCACGTGTAGACCCGCTCGGGCTCCGGGCGAAGCGTGCGGATGGCGTCGACCCAGTCGCCGCGCTCGAGCACATGGGTCAGCTTCTCGCACTCGATGGGCGTGTGCGAGACCACGTCGAGGAGCTGCTTGTGGCTCCACACGTCGTTTTCCAGCGGCGCGATGTTGAGGTCGCCCACGAGGATCTGCCGCCCCGTCCCGAGCCCGTCGAGTCCCGTCCAGTCCCGCATCTCGTCGAGGAAGCCGAGCTTGTGGGCGAACTTGTCGTTCACGTCGGGATCGGGGATGTCGCCGCCGGCGGGCACGTAGAAGTTATGGATCGTGATCCCCTTGCCGCCCTTGGCGGCGTCGCCGAGCTTCACCGCGATGTGGCGGGCGTCCGTCTTGCCGCAGAACTGGCGGCTGCCGCAGGGATCGAAGGGCAGGCGGGAGAGGATCGCCACGCCGTGGTAGCCCTTCTGCCCGCAGATCGCGATGTGCTCGTAGCCGAGCTTGCGGAAATCGGAGAAGGGGAAGCGGTCGTCCGGGCACTTCGTCTCCTGCAGGCACAGCACGTCCGGCTTGTGGGTCTTCAGGAAGTCGGTGACGAGCCCGGCGCGCAGGCGCACGGAATTGATGTTCCAGCTGGCGACGGTCAGGCTCACGCCACGGCTCCGCAGGTCAGGGGACAGGGTGGTCGAGGCCTAAAGGCTCGGAGGGGATCCCGCAAGGCGCGGACGACCGCGAGGGGTCGTCAATTGCGGCCTTCGCCGAGCACCCGCTGCGTGTCGACGTGGAAGAGCTCGGGATCGGGCCTGGAGCGCAGGTCGACGTTCTTGATGTTGACCGTCGTCTGGTAGCCCTGCGGGTCCGTGACGGTCCACTGCTTCAGCGCGTAGGTGCGCGGGTCGAAGTTCATCTCGACGCGCGAGGTGCCGCCGAAGGTCGTGCGGTCCTCGATCAGGGCGGTCGCCATGTCCGGCCCGCCTTGCACGTCGAGCACCTTGGTGTCGCGGGCGAGGTCGATGCGGTCCTTGAGCAGGAACTTGAGCGGCGTCTGGCTCAGCGGGTAGACGTCCTGCGTGCCGAGCTTGCGGTCGCGGATCACGACGGAATTGCCGTCGGCCACGATCTCGATGGGAGCCACCTTGTATTCGAAGCGCAGCCGGCCTGGCTTCTGGACGTAGAGCTTGCCTTCCAGACGCCGCCCGTTTCCGCCGACCTGGACGAAGTCGGCCGTGACCTGGGTCATCGCGTTCAGCGAGGCGTTCACGCGGTCGAGCACCGCCTGCGGCGACATGTCGAGCGAGGCCTGCTGGATCACGGGCTCTGACGGGGACGGAGCGATGGAGGCCGCAGCCGTCGTGCGGGGCGCGACGGGCTCGGCCGTAGCGACGCCGGCCTCGATCCCGGCCGGGCGGGGCTTGGGGACCGGGATGGCCTTGGGCTTGGGCGGCGCGGGGAGGGCGGGAAGCCCCGGCAGCGAGGCCGGCGGCAGCTGGAGTGGAGCCGACTGGGCCCAGGCCGTCGGGGCAAAGACCGGCGTCGAGAGGCCGGCGACGAGCACGAGCGGGAGAACGTGGCGCGAAAGCATGCCCAAGGAGATAGGGAGCCGGTGTGGCGCTTTCACGGCCCTGCTCCTCAATCCTCGTCGAAGGGCGCGTCGCCGCCGCCCCGCCCGCTGCTCTCCACCAGGATCTCGCGCTTGCCGGCGTGGTTGGGCGGGCCGACGATGCCCTCGTTCTCCATGCGCTCCATGAGCGAGGCGGCGCGGTTGTAGCCGATCTGCAGGCGGCGCTGGATGTAGGAGGTCGAGGCCTTTTTGTCGCGCAGCACCACGGCGACGGCCTGGTCGTAGAGGTCGCCCGAGGGCGACCCGAAATCGCCCTTGTCGAAGACGGCAGTGTCCTCCTCCTCGCCGCCTGCCGCCTCTTCCTCGTCCTGCGTGACCGCCTCGAGATATTGCGGGCGCCCCTGCATCTTGAGGTGGGCGACGACCTTCTCGACCTCGTCGTCGGAGACGAAGGGGCCGTGCACGCGCCCGATGCGCCCGCCGCCGGCCATGTAGAGCATGTCGCCCTGGCCGAGCAGCTGCTCGGCGCCCATCTCGCCCAGGATGGTGCGGCTGTCGATCTTGGACGTCACCTGGAAGGAGATGCGGGTCGGGAAGTTCGCCTTGATCGTGCCGGTGATGACGTCGACCGACGGGCGCTGCGTGGCGAGGATCACGTGGATGCCGGCGGCGCGGGCCATCTGGGCGAGGCGCTGGATAGTGCCCTCGATCTCCTTGCCCGCGACCATCATGAGGTCAGCCATTTCGTCGACGATGACGACGATGTAGGGCAGCGGATCGAGGTCCATCACCTCGTCCTCGTAGACGGCCTCCCCGGTCTCGCGGTCGAAGCCCGTCTGGACGGTGCGCGTGATCACCTCGCCCTTGGCCTTGGCCTCGGCGACGCGGACGTTGAACCCGTCGATGTTGCGCACGCCGACCTTGGACATCTTCTTGTAGCGCTCCTCCATCTCGCGGACCGCCCATTTCAGCGCCACGACCGCCTTCTTGGGGTCGGTGACGACGGGGGTCAGCAGGTGGGGAATGCCGTCATAGACGCTGAGTTCCAGCATCTTGGGGTCCACCATGATCAGACGGCACTGCTCGGGCTGCAGCCTGTAGAGCAGCGAGAGGATCATGGTGTTGATGGCCACCGACTTGCCCGAGCCGGTGGTGCCGGCCACGAGAAGGTGCGGCATGCGGGCGAGCTCGGCGATGACCGGCTCGCCGCCGATCGTCTTGCCGAGGCACAGAGCCAGCTTGAACTTCGACTTCTCGAAATCCTCGGAGGCGAGCAGTTCGCGCAGATAGACAGTCTCGCGCTTCTGGTTGGGCAGCTCGATGCCGATGGCGTTGCGGCCCGGCACGACCGCGACGCGGGCGGAGACGGCGCTCATGGAGCGTGCGATGTCGTCGGCCAGCCCGATGACGCGTGAGGACTTGATGCCGGGCGCGGGCTCCAGCTCGTAGAGCGTGACCACGGGGCCGGGCCGCACGTTGATGATCTCGCCGCGGACGCCAAAATCCTCCAGCACGCCTTCCAGCAGCCGCGCGTTCTGCTCCAGCGCCTCGGAGGAGACCGCGGGCTGCGCGCCCTTGCGGGGCTCTCCGAGCAGAGCGAGTGGCGGGAACTCGTACTCCTCCTGGTCGAGCAGGGAAGGCTGGGCCTCGCGCGCGAGCCGTTTGCCGGGCTTGGGCGCCGGCGCGCGGGGGGCGACGCGGGGCGCCGCGACGGCCTCGATGACCGGCGAATCGTCGTCTTCGGACGGCTCGTCCTCGCTTTCGGGCCATTCCAGCGGCGGAAGGTCGGCGTCGACCTGGCCTGCAGGGGCGGGCGGGCGTCTGTCAGCAGGGATGCCGAAGCCGGGCTCGGCCCGGCCCGACCCGCCACGGCGCAGCCTGTCGAGAGGATCATCCTCGGCCTGGCGGCGGGGCAGGGCCGGCAGCCTGAGCCGGACCTTCGAGCCGACCAAGGACGTCCAGGCGCGGCCCAAGGCTGCCTTGGTGCTGAGAAGCGCATGGATGACCGCGCCGGCGGAGATGATGCCGATGCCGGGCTCACCGCTGGTGTCGTCTTCGTCGAGGTCCTCGAGGCGGGCGGGCCGGCCGCGGCCGCGCGCCGGGGCCTCGTCCTCGTCGTCCGCGCTTTCGAAGCCGAGGCCGGAGGCGCCGGACAGCGCGAGGATGGCGGTGACGAAGAAGACCAGGCTTCCGAGCAGGCGCAGGGGGCCGTGGCCCAGCAGCTTGCGGGAGAGCGACTGCAGGGCGTCGCCCAGCACGCCGCCGAGGCCGGTGGGCAGCGGCCAGCGATCGGTGGTGGGAAGTGCGCTCGCGACGGCGGCCGCTGCTGCGGCCCCCACGAGCCACAGTACGAGGCGAAGCTTGGGGCGGCGCAAGGGCTTGCCGGTCATCAGCCGCACGCCGGCGAGCGCCGGCGGGGCAAGCAGGGCGATGGCCGCGACACCCATCATCTGCATCAGGATGTCGGCGACGATCGCACCGGGGCGGCCGAGCAGGTTGCGCACGGGCCCGTCGATGGCGTGGTTCACGCTGGGGTCCTGCACGGACCATGTGACGAGGGCAAGGGCGCAGGCCGTGGCGACGACGAGCAGGCTGACCCCGCCGATCTCCGCCGCCCGGCGCCACAGGAAGTCGCGCAGGGCCTCCTGCAGGTGGTCGAAGCCCGATGAGCTGGCCCTGGTCGTCCGCATCGAATCCGCCCGTGGGAAAGGGTCCGGACGAGGGCCGGACCAGGACGGGAGCCTAGGAAGGATGCGGTTAACAGCTGCTTAAGGGGTGGCCGGCGTTAACGACTTGGTAGGGAAGGGCGGGGCGGGCTGGGGGTCGAAAAGAAGGGCGGCGGATCGCGACCCGCCGCCCAGTCCAGGGAGGAAACCGGAGGGATGAAGCGCCCTCCACGCTGCAACCGTCGGGCAACGACGCCGTCGCCCGATTCGTTCCGTCAGTAGTTGTAGGCGCGCTCGCCGTGGTCGGCGATGTCGAGGCCTTCGCGCTCCTGCTCCTGCGTGACGCGCAGGCCGATCACGACGTCGACGATCTTGTAGAGGATCGCCGAGCCGACGCCCGACCACACGAGCGTGAGGAGCACCGCCTTGATCTGCGTGACCACCTGCGTGGCCATCACGTACTCTCCGGCCGAGGCCTCGCCGGGCTTGGCGATGTAGTCGACGATGCCCGTGCCGCCCAGCGAGGGGGCGACCAGGATGCCCGTCGCGATGGCGCCGAGGATGCCGCCGACGCAGTGGACGCCGAAGACGTCCAGCGAGTCGTCGTAGCCGATGGCGTTCTTCACCGTCGAGCAGAAGAAGAAGCAGACAGCGCCTGCGGCGAGGCCCAGCACGATGGAGCCCATCGGGCCGGCGAAGCCGGAGGCAGGCGTGATCGCCACGAGGCCGGCCACTGCGCCCGACACCATGCCGAGCAGCGAGGGCTTGCCCTTGGCGGCCCATTCCACGAAGAGCCAGGAGACCGCCGCCGCCGCCGTGGCGACGAAGGTGTTCACGAAGGCGAGCGCCGTCGTGCCGTTGGCCTCGAGGTTCGAGCCGGCGTTGAAGCCGAACCAGCCGACCCACAGGAGGGAGGCGCCGATCATCGTCATGGTCAGCGAGTGGGGAGCCATCAGCTCCTTGCCGTAGCCCACGCGCTTGCCGAGCATGATGGCGCCCACGAGGCCGGCGATGCCGGCGTTGATGTGCACCACCGTGCCGCCAGCGAAGTCGAGCGCGCCCCACTTGTAGACCAGGCCGGCATCTGCGGTGATCTCGTCGAGCTTGGCCTGCGCGGCCTTCTTCGCGGCTTCGTCAGCGGCGGCGGCGACGGCCTTGGCGGCGTCGGCGAGCGCGTCCGGGCCGGCCCAGTACCAGACCATGTGGGCGATCGGGAAGTAGACGAAGGTCACCCAGAGCACCACGAAAGTGATCACGGCCGAGAACTTGATGCGCTCGGCGAAGGCGCCGATGATCAGGGCCGGCGTGATGCAGGCGAAGGTCATCTGGAAGGCCATGTAGACCAACTCGGGGATCACGACCCCGTTTGAGAAGGTCGCGGCGACCGAATTGACATCGACGCCCTTCAGGAAGGCCTTGGAGAAGCCGCCCACGTAGTCGTTGAGGCCGCCGCCATTGGTGAAGGCGAGCGAGTAGCCGTAGACCACCCAGATGATCGCCACGATCGAGACGATCGCGAAGACCTGCGCCAGCACGGACAGCATGTTCTTGGTGCGCACGAGCCCGCCGTAGAAGAGCGCGAGGCCCGGGACGGACATCATCAGCACGAGCGCCGAGGAGACGAGCATCCAGGCGGTGTCGCCCTTGTTCGGCACGGGCGCGGCAGGAGCCGCTGCCGCGGCGGCGTCCTGCGCAAGGGCGGCGAAGCCCGTCAATGCCACGAGCGAAAGGCCCGCGAGGCTCGCCTTGAGGAGGGTGGACGACTTCATTGCAATGAACTCCTGTTGAACTGCGGCCTCAGAGCGCGTCCGCGTCGCGTTCGCCGGTGCGAATGCGGACTGCCTGCTCGATGGAAGAGACGAAGATCTTGCCGTCGCCGATCTGGCCGGTCTTGGCGGCCGAGGAGATCGCGTCGATCACCTGCGCCACGAGGTCGGACGTCACCGCCACCTCGATCTTCAGCTTGGGCAGGAAGCTCACGGCGTATTCCGCGCCGCGATAGATCTCGGTGTGACCCTTCTGTCGGCCGTAGCCCTTCACTTCGGTCACCGTCAGCCCGTGCACGCCGATGGCGGTGAGCGCGTCGCGCACCTCCTCGAGCTTGAACGGCTTGATGATCGCCATCACGATTTTCATGAATGATTGTCCCCGTTACGCCACCGCCGACGACATGAGCGGTTCGAGCCGGAGGGCTGACAATCAAGGCCCGTGCCAATTGGGGTGCCGGCACATGCAAAACGGCGGCTTCGCTGCGCCGCAAAAACGGGCGAACGACTCTTTAAGAGGCGGCGGCAGGACTGGGCTCGGCGTTCCTGCCGCGGAATACGGCAAATGCACAAAAATTAATCAGTGCATTATGGACCCGTTTCGCGCACCCGGACCAGCCCCTCCTGGGCAACCGAGGCGATCAGTTCCCCCGCCTGGCTGAAGATCGAGCCGCGCGCGAAACCGCGCGCGCCGCCGGACGAGGGGCTGTCCTGGGCGTAGAGCAGCCATTCGTCGGCCCGGAAGGGCCTGTGGAACCACAGGGCGTGGTCGAGGCTCGCCGCCTGGATGCTGGGTTCGAACACGCTGCGGCCATGCGCGATCAGCGTGCTGTCGAGCAGGGTCATGTCCGAGGCATAGGCCAGCACGCATTGGTGGATGGCGGGATCGTCAGGCAGGCGGCCCGTCGCGCGGATCCAGACATGGAAGACCGGAGACTTCGGCTCGCGGGTGAACCAGCGCTCATACTGCACCGGACGCAGCTCGATCGGTCGCTCCTGCTCGAAATAGCGCCGCACGGCCGAGGGCAGCAGCGGCATCATCTTCTCGCGGATGGCGCTTTCGGGAGGGAGGTCCTCCGGCTTGGGCACGTCCGGTATCGGCATGCCATGCGCGAGGCCGGGCTCGTCCTTCTGGAACGAGGCGGACAGGATGAAGATCGGGTGCCCGTGCTGGATGGCCTTGACGCGCCGCGTGGAAAAGCTGCCGCCGTCCCGCACGCGCTCGACGTCGTAGATGATGGGGATGGCGGGGTCGCCCGGCCGCAGGAAATAGGCGTGGAGCGAATGGGGCGCGCGGCCCTCGACCGTCCGGCAGGCGGCGACCAGGGCCTGCCCGATCACCTGTCCGCCGAAGACGCGCTGCCAGCTCGATTGCGGGCTGCGGCCGCGGAAAAGGTTCTCCTCGAGCACCTCGAGGTCGAGCAGCGAGACGAGGGCGTCGACGGCGCCGGTCATGGGCATCCTCCGTGAAGTCGCCCTGTTATCGCATTGCGGCACGCGGGCGCGCCAGCCATCCGCCGCATTGCCGCGCGCCGGGCGCAGGCCTAGAACCGGGCAAGACGGCGCAGGCGTGGCAAGGAGGGGCGGCATGGCGAGCCCGCAACGGACGGCCCGGGTAGACGTGGCGGTGGTGGGCGGCGGCGTCGCCGGCCTCAGCGCGGCCCTGGCGCTGAAGAGCGCGCTTGGCGGACGGCTCAGGGTGGCGCTGTGCGATCCCGGCCTCGCGGGTTCTATCCGGGACGATGGCCGCGCCTTCGCGCTCGCCGCCGGGCCGCGCCGGATGCTGGAGGCGCTCGGCGCCTGGGCCGGCTGCGCCGACAGGGCCGAGCCGATCCGCGACATGGTGATCACCGACAGCCGGGTGAGCGATCCCGTGCGGCCGGTCTTCCTCACCTTCGACGGCGAGGTGGAGCCCGGCGAGCCCTTCGCCCACATGGTCGAGCACACCGCCCTGCTGCGCTCGCTCGCCGAACGGGTCCGCGCGAGCGGGGTCACCATCGTGCCCCAGGCCGTGCGCGGCCGGGAAAGCGATGCGGAAGAGGCGCGCCTGACGCTGGCCGACGGATCCGTCCTTCCCGCCGCGCTCGTCGTGGCGTGCGACGGCGCCCGTTCGCCGTTGCGCGAGGGGGCCGGCATCGACACGGTCGCCTGGTCCTACCGCCAGTCCGGCATCGTCGCCACGATCGGCCACGAGCGCGACCACGAGGGCCGGGCGGAGGAGCATTTCCTCCCGTCTGGGCCCTTCGCCATCCTGCCGCTGCGGGGAAACAGGTCGTCCATCGTGTGGAGCGAACGCAGCGAGGCGGTTCCAGCCCTGCTGTCGCTCGACGACGCCGACCTGCTGGCCGAGATCGAGCGCCGCTTCGGCCTGAAGCTGGGCCGGCTGACGCTGCTGTCGCGACCACAGGCCTACCCGCTGTCATTTTCGGTGGCGCGGCGCTTCGCGGGGCCGCGACTCGCGCTGGTGGGGGACGCGGCCCACGTGATTCATCCCATCGCCGGGCAGGGCCTCAACATGGGCTTGCGCGACGTCGCCGCGCTCGCCGAGGTCGCATCCGACGCAGCCGCCCTGGGCCTCGACCCGGGCGCGCCGGACGTGCTGGAGAGCTACCAGCGGGAGCGACGCTTCGACACGGTCCTGATGGGGGTCGTGACGGACGGGCTGAACCGTCTCTTCTCGAACGACTGGACCCCGGCCCGGATGGCGCGCGACGTCGGCCTTGGGGTGGTGGATCGCCTGCCTGGACTGAAGCGGATGTTCATCCGCGAGGCGGCCGGGCTGGCCCGCCGGCCGCGGCTCTTTGCCGGCGAGAACCTATAGCTGGGCCAAGGTCGGCCGGTTGGCCGGCGGGGGCGGAGCGCAACCCGACGTCGCCCGGTAGAGCGTCTCGACCTCCGCCATGTAGGACGCGATGCTGCGAGGCACGTCGCGCCGGCGATAATGGAAGAACCATTTCGCCGCCTCGGCCCGCGCCCAGGCCTCGTCTTCCCCGCGCGCCCGGCGGGCGTCGTCGCGGCCGATCCGGGAAATGTGGTCCGTCAGAAGCCGCGCCGCGGCGTCCGGCGGGGCGACGCCGGCCATTCCTGCGATGCGCTCGAACATCATCTGCATCCAAGGCCTCCCGAGGTAACCCTACCTGCCTTGCCCGGCCGCCGCCGGGGAGGCGGCGGCCGGAGCCATGGAGTCCTGGAGCCAGGATCGGACCCCATGCAGGCTGGGTGGTTGCGAGGGACAACCTTCCCGCGCGCTGCTACTGTATAGCCGCCCGAAGTTGACAAATGGTAATGTGAAAGCCGACCAGCGACAAACGACCGCTCAGTCTTCGAGCGCCCGGGCCTCTTCCGGCAGCATGATCGGGATTCCGTCCCTGATCGGGTAGGCGAGCCTGGCCGAGCGGCTCACGAGTTCCTGACGGGCGGCGTCGTATTCCAGAGGTCCGCGCGTCAGGGGGCAGACGAGAATCTCGAGGAGCTTGGGATCGATGCGCGTCGCGCCGGCGGGCTCGGTGGCCGGGGTCGCTGGCTCGTTGCTCATGCTGGGCTTCCCCTTGTTCCGCTTTACTGCAGGGCGTCGGAGCCGTCGTCGCCCCGGGCAAGGTCCATCTCGGTGATCGCGATCAGGATCTCCGCCCGGCTCTTCAGGTCGGGCGCTTCCAGCAGGGCCTGCTTCTCGCGGGAGGCGAAGGGGCTCATCATGCTGAGCGCGTTGACCAGAGCCTCGTTCGACGCCTCGTGGATGCCCTTCCAGTCGATCTTCAGGTCGTTGGCCTCGAGAAACGCCTTGAGCGTCCTGATCACGCCGTCGCGGTCCACCGCGTCCTCGCCCGCCCGGGGCTCGAAATCGAGCGGATAGGCGGCGAAGTCGACGCGGCACTGCCGGTAAGGCGTCGTGGCCGGCATTTCCTCGACGATGCGGAAGCGTGCGATGCCCGTCAGCGTGATCAGGTAGCGCCCGTCACCCGTCTCCGCCAGCTGGGTGATGCGGCCGGCGCAGCCCACGTTCATCAGCCGCGGCGCCTTCTGCCCCGGGATCGGCTCGCCTTCCGGCTGGATCATGCCGACGATGCGCTGGCCGCGCAGCGCATCGTCGATCATGGCGACGTAGCGCGGCTCGAAGATGTTGAGCGGCATGTCCCCGCGGGGCAGCAGCAGGGCTCCCGGCAGCGGGAAGACCGGAATGACGGCCGGCAGGTCGCCGGGGGTGCCGTAGACGACGTTCGAGCTCATGCTGTCCGCCCGGAGCGCATCAGCGGTACAGCACGGCGGAGAGCTTGCGCCGCCCCGCGACCGAAGCGTCGTCCATCGGGCCCCAGGCCTCGAAAAACTGCAGGAGCTGCTTGCGCGCGCCGTCGTCGTTCCAGGTGCGGTCACGCTTGACGATCTCGACGAGGTGGTCGGTCGCCGTCTCGCGCTGACCGGCGGCAGCGAGTGCGAGCGCGAGGTCGAAGCGTGACTGGTGGTCGCCGGGCTGCTCGGCCACCCTCTTCTCCAGCTCGGCGAAATCGCCGACCGAGGCTGCCTGTTCGGCGAGCTCGAGCGCCGCCCTGGCGCCGGCCAGCAGCGGGTCGTTCGCCTTGTCGGCAGGAGCCATGGCGAGGAAGCTCTTTGCCCCCTCGATGTCGCCGAGCTCGACATGGATCTTGGCCAGCGCGGCGACCGCCTTGAGGTTGCCGGGTTCGTGCTGCAGCACCTCCGACCAGACATCAGCGGCCGTCGCAACGTCGCCCTGGCTCTGGAAGCCCTCGGCCTCGGCGATCAGCTCGGCCACCGGGCCCGGACCGACCGGGCCGGCGAGCTTCTCGATGAAGGCCTTCACCTGGCCCTCGGGCACCGCGCCCATGAAGCCATCGACCGGCTGCCCGTTGCGGAAGGCGATGACCGCGGGAATGGACTGGATGCCGAGCTGGCCGGCGATCTGCGGGTGCTCGTCGATGTTCATCTTGACGAGCTTCACCTTGCCGCCTGCCGCGTTGACCACCTTCTCCAGCACGGGCGTGAGCTGCTTGCAGGGGCCGCACCACGGGGCCCAGAAGTCGACGAGCACGGGGCGCTTCTGCGATTCCGTGAGCACGTCCTGCCTGAAAGTGGCGGTCGTCGTATCCGACACGTGGGTTTCGGCGCCTGCCGCGCCGTTGGTGAGTGCTTCGAACGCCATGTCCATCCATCTCCCCGGACTGCGGACCACCGCAGGACCGTCGCTTGCGACCGCGGGGCACGATCGGGCCTGAGCCCTCAGGCTAGTGCAAATCGCGCCACGGAGCAGTGAAAATTCCAGAAGGCGGGGGCTCTGCAGCCCGCGCCCGTTCGACTCCTAGATGGGGCGTCGGCGCCCTCCTGGCAACGCGACTCAGGAGGCGACTTCGGATTCGGCGGGCGAATCCAGCGCCACGACGAGCGGATCGTGGCCCGTCGAACGCAGGAAGGCGAGCAGCCCCTCGCGCGACACGCCCGTCGTCATGGTGTTGACGAGGGGATGGACGTTGATGCGCTCATGGTCCAGAAGGCGCTGGTCCAGCACCACGGTCACCCGGCCGGCCGTGTCGTTGATGGCGGCGAAAGGCGTCACCGAGCCCGCCGCGACGCCCAGCACCTCCATCAGGAGATCGGCGGAGCCGAAGGAGACCCGGCCGGAGCCGCCGATGAGCTCGTGCACCTTCTTCAGGTCGATCCGCGTGTCCTCCACCGCGGAGATCAGGAAGAGGCGGCTCTTCTTGTCCTTCACGAAGAGGTTCTTCACGTGCGCGCCCGGCAGCACGCCGCGCAGGCGCTTGGATTCCTCGACCGTGAAGACCGCGGGATGGTGCTGCGTCTCGTGGGCGACGCCGAGGCTGTCGAGCTTGGCGAAGAGGTCGTCGGGGGTGAGCGGCATGCTGGAGTCCCTGCGTGGAAGGCGTCGTTCTAGCCAGCTTCTCCGAGGCTGCAAAGCCGGTGGACCCTGTTCTGCAATCGCCGGAGAAGGGTGTTGCATCGGCTGGAGAAGTGCGGCATAGAGTGCGCCGCGCCGCCGGCTTCGGCCGTCGGGCTTCCGGATGCGGGAGTAGCTCAGGGGTAGAGCACAACCTTGCCAAGGTTGGGGTCGAGGGTTCGAATCCCTTCTCCCGCTCCAAGTCCTCCAGGACTTGGTCTTCTTCGACGGCTTGACCTTCTTCGATCCAGACCATGCGTTCCAAGGGCCGCCTCGCGCGGCCCTTCGCACATCTGCAGCCATGACTGTCGGTTCGCAGGGCTCCACCGGCAGTGGAAAGGCGAATCGCCCACACGCGGATCTGATGTCTGCGTGTTTGTCAAGGCCAAGCTTTCAATTTTATGGAACGCGGTGCTAGACTTTCGCATCTTCCCTTCCGGAGTGTTGAAAGGCGGCACCTTCATGCGGCTCCTCGACCCCGTTCTCTCCGCCCGTGTCAGGACAGGAACCCTCCACGTCATCGACTGGCGCGGCCAGCGCACGCGATACGGCTCCGGCGCACCGGAAATCACAGTACGCGTGCACGACCGGGCCACCGGCATCCGGCTCCTCGTCGATCCCGAACTCGCCGCGGGCGAGGCCTTCATGGACGGGACCCTCACCGTTGAGCAGGGCGACATCTATGGCCTGCTCGACCTGGTCCTGTCGAACTCGGGCTGGCACTACCCCGATTTCCCCTCACGGGTGGGGGCGCGGCTGCGGAAGCTGGGCCGCCGCCTCGCGCAGTACAACCCGGCGCACCGCTCCAAACGCAACGTGGCGCACCACTACGACCTGTCGGACGAGCTCTACGACGTCTTCCTCGACGCGGACCGGCAGTATTCCTGCGCCTATTTCCTCAGCCCCGACGATACGATCGAGACCGCCCAGGCCCAGAAGAAGCGCCATGTCGCGGCCAAGCTGCTGCTTGAGCCCGGCCAAAGGGTGCTGGACATCGGCTCGGGCTGGGGCGGCCTCGCGCTCTATCTGAACGAGGTCGCCGACGTGGACGTCACGGGGCTCACGCTGTCGGAGGAACAGCACCGCACCTCGCGCGAGCGGGCGGCCTCGGCCGGGCGCGGCGACAAGGTTCGCTTCCTGCTGCGGGACTACCGCATGGCGGAGGGCACGTTCGACCGCATCGTCTCCGTCGGCATGTTCGAGCATGTCGGCGTCAACCATTTCGACGAGTACTTCCAGTCCATTGCGCGTCTCCTGGCGGATGACGGCGTAGCCCTCGTCCATGCCATCGGGCGGGCCGACGGCCCGGGCACGACCAATCCCTGGATCCAGCGCTACATCTTCCCCGGCGGCTACTCGCCGGCCCTGTCCGAGGTGCTGCCCGCCATCGAGCGCGCGGGCCTCCACGTCACGGACATTGAGATCCTGCGGCTGCACTATGCGGAGACGCTGAAGCGCTGGCGCGCCCGCTTCAACGCCAACCGCGATCGGATCACGCAGCTCTACGACGAGCGCTTCTGCCGCATGTGGGAGTTCTACCTTGCCGCGAGCGAGGCGACCTTCCGCCATGGCGGGCACATGGTGTTCCAGATCCAGCTGGCCAAGAAGGTCGATACGGTGCCGCTCACCCGGGATTACATTGGCCGGTTCGAGGCCGAACATCCGCTGGAGGGCACGATCCAAAGGCAGGCTGCGGAATAGAGACTCGAACGCCGCCCGGACCACCCGGTGCGGCTTTTTGTCGAGAACCGAGCTCATCGCTCCGCGTTGTGGCGCACTCAGTGTCAACGACGGAGAGCGACCCATGACGTCCCTCAAGACGATAATTCTCGCGGCCGGCCTCGCCGCCGCGCTCCCGGCCGCCGCGTTCGCCCAATCGGCTGGCGCCGGCGGTTCCGCGTCCGGCTCGGCCTCGGGTTCCACGGGCGGCTCGGCGACTGGCGGGGTGAACGGCTCGGCGGCCGGTTCTATCGGCGGCACGGGTGGAGCTGCTGGCACGGCTGGCGCGGGCGGCCTCAATGGCGGCGCGTCCGGGGGCCTGGGTGGCTCCCTCGGCTCGGCCAGCAATACGGGCGCTGGCGCAGCGGGCGCTGTCGGGGCCGGCGGCCTGAACAGCGGTGCGTCCAGCGGGTCGGCGTCCGGCGCGACGGGCATCGCGGGGCAGGCCCCGGCCGCTTCGGCCCCGTCCGTCGCAGCCAGCGGGATGAGTGGCCTGGACGAGACCAACGCCTCGGCGCTGCGCCAGGGCGGAAGCGACAACGCCGAGACCAAGTACGGCTCACCCTACGGGACCCCGGGCAATTACGGCTCTTCGGCCTCGGAGAGCACCGGCAGCATCACGCGCAACTCGAGCTGCGCGGACGTGCGCGCCAATCCCGGGCTGTATTCGCGCAGCATTCTGGCGCAGTGCGGCTTCTGACCTGAGGACCGGCGGCGGAGGTCCCGCCGCCGGTCCCCACCAGGCACCGGGGTCACCACATCCTGGGGTCGATTGTGCCGCCGGGCCATGCCGGCTATGGATCGGCGATGGCGCCATCCGATTCAGCCGCTCCCGGCCCCGACGCGCCGCGACGCGCCCGCGGGGGGCTCGCCGCGGTGGAGGCCACGCTCCCCCTCGTCCGCCGGCTCTGGGCCGACTGGATGCGTCCGCACTGGCGCACCCTCGCGCTGATCCTGGCGACGGTGGCGCTGCTGGCGGGAGCGAGCAGTCTCTACCCCGTGGTCATCAAGACCGCCTTCGATGCGTTCGACACGCAGAACAAGCGCATCGTGCAGCTGATCCCCTTCGTCGTGATCGTGGTCACGGCCACAAAGGGCTTCGCCATGCTCGCGCAATCCGTGCTCACCAACCGGGTGGTGACGCGGATCGAAGCCGACATGCAGTCGGCCCTCTATGACCGGCTGATCGACAGCGACATCGCCCAGCTCGCGCGCGAGACCCCGGCGGCGCTCACCCAGCGCTTCACGACCGACTTCGCCTATATCCGCGAGGCGCTGACGCGCCTCTCGACGGTGTTCCTGCGCGACGTGGCCACCGCCCTTGCGCTGGTCGTCGTGCTGTTCTGGATCGACTGGCAGGTAACGCTCATCGCGCTCGTCGTGCTGCCGCTGGTAGCCCCGCCCATCGCGCGCATCGGCAAGAAGCTGCGCCGCACGGCGATTTCGACACAGGAACAGACCGGCCTGATGGCTGGCATGGTGGCCGAGAGCCTGGCCGGCGTGCGCATCGCCAAGACCTACGGCCTGGAATCCTACCTCAAGGCCCGGGCGCGGCAGGCCTTCGAGCACATCCGCAAGCTCAAGATGAAGTCGGCGAACCAGCGCGCCCGGCTGGATCCGATTCTCGAGATCGCGGGCGGCTTCGCGGTCGCGGGCGTCCTCGTCTTCATCGGCTGGCGCATCGTCAAGGGCCAGACCACGATCGGCGACTTCACGGCCTTCGTGACGGCCCTGCTGCTGGCAGCCCAGTCCATGCGCACCCTGGGCAACCTCAACGCGGTGCTGCAGGAGGCCTCGGCCGCGCTGCATCGCGTCTTCGCCATCCTGGATGAGCGTCCGGGCGTCGTGGAGAAGCCGGGGGCGGGGCCGCTCGCCGTCGTCAGCGGGGAGGTCGCCTTCCGGGACCTCTCGTTCCGCTATGGCGAGGAGGCCGAGGCGCTGAAGGGCGTCGACCTCGTCGTGCCCGGCGGCAGGATGACGGCCCTCGTGGGCCGCTCCGGCTCAGGGAAGTCGACGCTGATGTCGCTGGTGCCCCGCCTTTTCGATCCGACGGAAGGGGCGGTGCTGATCGACGGCACGGACATCCGCGACGTCACGCTCGCGAGCCTCAGGGAGCATGTCGCCGTCGTGGCGCAGGAGGCCGTGCTCTTCGACGACACGGTGCGCGCCAACATCGCCTTCGGCAAGCCGGGCGCCACGGATGCCGAGATCGAGGCGGCCGCCCGGGCCGCTGCCGCGCACGACTTCGTCATGCGGCTGCCGGAGGGCTACGAGACTGCCGTGGGCGACCGCGGCTCGCGCTTCTCGGGCGGCGAGCGCCAGCGCATCGCGCTCGCCCGCGCCATCCTCAAGGACGCCCCGATCCTGCTGCTCGACGAGGCGACCAGCGCGCTCGACAGCGAATCCGAGCGGCTCGTGCAGGATGCGCTGGCGCGCCTTACCCAGGGACGCACCTCGCTGGTGATCGCCCACCGGCTGTCCACGATCCGCGCCGCGGACCTGATCGTGGTGATGGATGCGGGTCGCGTCGCCGAGACGGGCACGCATGACGAGCTCATCGCCCGCAACGGCATCTACGCCATGCTGCATCGCCTGCAGACGGGGGGCGACAGCGCGGCCGCGGCCGATTTCGGGCTGGTCGCCGCCTCCTGAGGCTCACTCGCGACGCAAGACCGTGTCGACAAGGAAATTCTGGACGCCGTGCGGCCGGAAGTCACGCTCCAGCGCCTCGGGGTCATAGACATTGGCCACCCAGTCGAGAAAGGAGAGCCCCTTGTCGCGTCCCTCAACGCGGTAGCGCTCGAAGAATTCGTCGAGAATGCCCGTCTTGGCGAAGCGGAAATGACCGTAACGCAGCGAAAGCTGCGCCATCGCCTCTTCCAGGGGCCGGTTCTCGTGCACGAGCAGGTAGAGCGCAGCCATGAACCCCGCGCGGTCGGCGCCCGACTTGCAATGGACCAGAACGGGATAGTCGAGGCCGGCGAAGAAGTCGCGCGAGGAGAGGATCGTGTCGCGGTCGGGCGCGCCGCGCGAGCGGACCACGAAGTCGACCAGCTGGAGGCCGGCCGCGTCGCAGGCCTCCTTCTCCAGGGGCCATGAGCCGTATTCGCGCCCGCCGCGCAGGTTGACGATGGTCCGCACGCCCTGCCGGGCGGCTTCGCGGACGTCGCTTGGAGCAGGCTGGGCCGCGCGCCAGAAGCGGGGCGTGACCTGGTGGCGGTTGAGGTAGAGCAGCCGGAAGATCCCGTGGTCCTCCAGCAGCATGTTCGACCAGGCCCGCAGTCGGGCCCAGGGCCCCTCGATCGGGCGGTCCCATCGCGCGATGCGCGCCATGCGGCGCACCCAGCGGGGGTCGAGCCCGGCGTCGGGGGCCGGGCCGGGCTCCGGAGAGGGCTGCTGGGCGACGGGCTCGGGCAATGCGGGTCCTGGTGTCGGCGGCGCGGGAGGCCCGGCCGCTCGTCGGGCGTGGCCCTTAGCAGCCCCGGGCCTGCGGAGCAATCGCGGCAGGGTTGCGCGGCCCGTCGCAGCCGCCCGCGTCCGGAGCCGGATGGCCCCGAAAAGGCTTTACGGGGGGCCGAGCCGCCCCTTACTCTCGGGGCATGTCCCAGGCAGCGCTCTCCATCCGGCTGGCCCGCCCGCGTGATGCCGCAGGCATCGCCGCGGTGCACGACAGCGCCTGGCGCGACGCCTACCGGGGCATCATTCCCGGTCCCGAGCTCGACCGGATGGTCGAGCGCCGCGGCCCGCTCTGGTGGAAGTCCATCATCGAGAAGGGCTCCCGCGTCGCCGTTCTGGAGTTCAACGACGGCGTCCGCGGCTATGTGAGCTACGGCCGCAACCGGCTCACCGTCTCCCCCTACCGCGGCGAGATCTTCGAGCTCTATCTCGCGCCGGAATACCAGGGCGTCGGCTTTGGCAGGCGGCTCTTCGAGGCCGCGCGGCACGATCTCGCGGGCAACCGCATGTCCGGCCTCATCGTCTGGGCGCTCGCCGACAACGAGCGCGCCTGCGATTTCTACCGTCACCTCGGCGGCATCAAGGTGCGCGAGATGGAGGAGCGTTTCGGCAAGGAGACGCGCGTCCGCCACGCCTTCGGCTGGGTCTGAGCGGCTTTCCACCGCAGCCCTCCCTTTCACCATCGGCGTAAAGTCGTCTTGCGGGGCTTGGCCGCGCCCCTTAATCACTCTCGCCCATCGGCCCCGCCCATCTTGCCTGGCCCCCGGCCTGGGCGACCCTGAGGAGAGTGTCCATGCGCATCGACGCGGTTCCCATCGGGAAGAATCCCCCTGAGGACGTCAACGTCATCATCGAGGTGCCGATCGGGGGCGAGCCCATCAAGTACGAGATGGACAAGGCGTCGGGCGCGCTGGTCGTCGACCGCTTCCTCTATACGTCGATGCGCTATCCCGGGAATTACGGCTTCATCCCGCACACCCTGTCGGATGACGGCGATCCCTGCGACGTGATCATCGCCAATACCCGCGCCATCGTGCCCGGCGCCGTGATGAGCGTGCGCCCCGTCGGCGTGCTGCTGATGGAGGACGAGTCGGGCGGAGACGAGAAGATCCTCGCCGTCCCCTCTCCCAAGCTGACCAAGCGCTACGAGAACGTGGCCAACTACACCCAGCTGCCGCAGATCACGCTGGACCAGGTCAAGCACTTCTTCGAGCACTACAAGGACCTCGAGCCCAACAAGTGGGTGAAGGTGATCCGCTGGGGCGACGCGGAAGAGGCCAAGAAGCTCATCCTGCACGGGATCGAGCGCGCCAAGGCGGCCAAGGCGAAGGGCTGACCTGCCCCGTCACCCCGCAAGCCCGATGGGCCGGCCGAGTCTTTTGACGGCTCCGCCTTGCTCTCGTCGAATCCGCGGGCATTCTTGGCCGGCCGAATCGCCACGCCAAGCCCGGGCTCCAACCCGCGCGCCCACGGAAGCCCCGATGCAGCGACGCCCCCTCCAGCGACTGAGGCTGGCCGCCCTCGCGCTGGCGCTCGGTTGCGCCGCGCCGGCGGGCCTGTTCCAGGCGAGCTTCGCCCAGACGGCGGCGACCACGACGCCCGGCGGCGCGACCCCTGCGCCCGCCGCTCCCGCCGCTCCCGCGCCTCCCCCGGCGCAGGCGGCCCCGCCGCCCCAGGCCGCCCCGCAGCCATCGGCAGCGGTCTCGGCCCAGCGCGCCAAGCTCGACGCCGCCCGCATCGAGCTCGACCAGATCGAGACGGGCATCAGCGGGCGCGGCGCGTCGGATGCCGGCCTTCAATCGCTGCGCGCCGGCATCGACCCGATCGCCGAGAGCGTGCGCTCCATCGTCGACGAGATCTCACCGCGCGCCGAGGCGCTGCGGCTGCGCCTGAAGGAGCTCGGCCCCAAGCCCGACGACAAATCCCCGCCCGAGACCCCCGACGTCACCAAGGAGCGCGAGGACAAGCAGGCGCAGCTCAACGAGATCGACGAGACCGTGCGCCTCGCCCGTGCGCTTCTGGTCCAGGCGGAGCAGATCGACAAGGAGATCGCCGACCGGCGCCGCCAGCTCTTCACCAACCGCCTGTTCGAGACGTCCGGCAGCCTGCTCTCGCCGCAGCTCTGGATCGATGTCGGTCGCAGCCTCCCGCTCGAGTGGAACGCCGCGATCCAGGTCGCGACCTCCACGACCGAGCGCATGGTGCGCCAGCTGAGCCCGGGCGGGGCGGGCATCTTCATCGGCTCGATCCTCGTCGCCCTCCTGCTGATGCTGCCGGTGCGGCAATGGTCGCTCGGGCTCGTCAAGCGCGACCGCATGGCCGGGCAGCCCTCGCGGCTGCAGCTGACGCGCGCCGCAGCGATGATCGCCTTCTTCAGCGCCGTGGCCCCACTGGTTGCGGCCTGGCTGCTGATCCAGATCGTCACCGCACTCAATCTGTTCCCGCCCCGCGTCGAGCCGATCTTCGGCACGATCGTCGGAGGCGTCGCCTTCGTGGCTTTCGTGCGCGGGCTGGCCGAGGGACTGCTGGCGCCCGATCGCATGAACTGGCGGCTCTTCGACGTCTCGGACGAGCGGGCCGCGCAATTGTTGCGGCTGGCGACGCTCGTCGCCGTGCTCCTCGTGGCGAGCCGGACCCTGGAGGCGGCCTATACCGCAATCGCAGCCAATCTCAGGCTCACCGTCGCCACCAAGGGCATCTTCGCCGTTGCCGTCGCGCTCGCCATCGCCAAGGCGCTCAATTTGATCAGGGCGGTGGACCAGTGCGACGAGGAGGCCTTCGGCCCGCACGTCTCGGATACGCCCGACTTCACGGGGCCGATTCGGATCGTGGGCTGGGCCCTGATCAGCGTGGTGATCGGCGCGGCGCTGCTCGGCTATGTGGCCTTCGCCTCGTTCCTCGCCGACCAGATCGCCTGGGCCTGCATCCTGCTGCCGACGCTCGTGCTGCTGATGATGCTCGTCGACGAGCTGATCACCGCGTCCTTTGCCCCGACCGGCGGGATGTCCAAGCTGATCCAGGCCTCGATCGGCATCAGCCGCAGCTCGCAGGAGCAGATCGGCGTCCTCTTGTCGGGCCTCGCCCGTCTGGCGCTGATCGGCCTCGCCGTGATGATGCTGCTGGCACCGTGGGGCGTGGAATCCGGCGACATCCTGCAGGCGTTGCGGGTGAGCATCTTCGGCTTCCAGGTGGGCGGCGTCACGCTCTCCATCTGGACCGTGCTCGCCGCCCTCGGCATGTTCGTCGCGGGCATCGTGATCACCCGGACCGTGCAGGGCTGGCTGCAGGCGCGCTACCTGCCGCATACGCACCTCGACGCCGGCCTGAAGAACTCGATCACCACGGGCGTCGGCTACCTCGGCGTGGTCGCGGCCGGCGCCATGGCCGTCTCCTATCTGGGGATCGGCTTCGAGCGTCTGACCATCGTCGCCGGCGCGCTCTCCGTCGGCATCGGCTTCGGCCTGCAGTCCATCGTCAACAACTTCGTCTCGGGGCTCATCCTGCTGGCCGAGCGCGCCATCAAGGTCGGCGACATGGTGGTCGTGGGCTCGGACCAGGGCTATGTCCGCAAGATCAACGTGCGCGCGACGCAGATCGAGACCTTCGACCGGGCCACTCTGATCGTGCCGAATTCGAGCCTTGTCACCGCGACGGTGAAGAACTGGTTCCACCACGACCGGACCGGCCGGGTGGTCGTCACCATCCCGCTCGGGCGCGACGTGGACGCCGATGCGGTGGCCCAGCTGCTGCGCGACATCGCGGGCGTGCATCCCGACGTGCTGGAGGATCCGCCGCCGCGGGTGTTCTTCAAGACGATCGGCTCCTCGGAACTGACCTTCGACCTCGTCTGTTTCGTGCGCGACGTCGAGACCGCCGGCCGGGTGTCGAGCGACCTCACCTTCGCCGCCTTCCGCCAGCTCAGGGCCAAGAAGTTCATCGTCCCCGCGGGGCCGCCCACGATGGAGATCTCCGGCATGCTGGAGCTGCGCGAGCAGGTGCGGGCGCTGCAGGACAAGATGGCGCCGGCCAATGGCGCGGGTCCCGCACCGGCCTCAGCCTCGCCCGTCCACGAAATCAAGGGACCGCAATGACGTCGCTCGGCCGCCTGGTCTTCCATCGCCGCCTGGTCCTTGGCCTGCTCGCGGTTCTGCCCCTTGGGGCCTGCGTCACCGAGAGCCAGCAGGCGCCGACCGATGAGCCCACGCTTTATGGCCGGATCGACCAGGGCGCCCAGCTCGACCCTGCCACCGCGCTGTCGCTCATCAACGGGCACCGTGCCAAGGCCGGCCTGCCGCCGCTGAAGCTCGATCCCGGGCTCGACGCGCTGGCGCGCCAGATGGCGGAGAGCGTCGCCGCGTCGGACCGGTCGGTCGCCGGGCAGGTGCCCGTGTTCGGGGTGAGCCGGACCAGCGATGCGAGCGGCTACCGGCAGCAGCGGGTCTCAGCGGGCTATCGCACCTTGGCCGAGGCCTTTTCCGGCTGGCGGGACTCCCCGCAGCACAACGAACTGATGCTGTCGCGCCAGGCCAAGCGCATGGGCATCGCCGCCGTGAACCAGCCCAGCAGCCGGTACCGGGTCTACTGGGCTCTCGTCGTGGCGGGATAAAAAAGTCAGAGAACCGGCCTGGTTACTCCTTCGCGCCGGGCTCCTTCACCTCGTGGCGCAGAATCAGCGGGGTCTGGGAAAGCGCGAAGAGCAGCGTGAGGGGCATGATCCCCCAGGCCTTGAAGGCGATCCAGAAGCTCTCGCTCTGGGTGCGCCAGACGACCTCGTTGATGGCCGCCAGCACGAAGAAGAAGAGTCCCCAGCGAAGCGTGAGTTTGCGCCAGCCCTCGGCGTCGAGCGGCAGCATGGCGTCGAGCACGATGGGCAGGAGGGGGCGTCCGAGCCAGAGCGAAACCAGCAGCGCCGTACCGAACAGCGCGTTCACCACCGTGGGCTTCAGCTTGATGAAGACGGGATCGTTGAACCACAGCGTCAGCCCGCCGAAGACGACCAGCATCACGGCGGACACCACCGGCATCAGCGGCAGGCGGCGGGTCAGCGCGTAGCTCACGGCCAGCGCGACGAGCGCCGCCACCATGAAGACGCCCGTCGCGGCGACGATGCCCATGCGCTGGTTGGCGAAGAAGAAGACCACCAGCGGCCCGAGCTCCAGCACGAGCTTCAGCACGGGATTGAGCTTCTTCAGCTCCGGGCCCTCGATCAGCCCGTCCTCGTCAGCGGCCTGCCGCGGCAGGTCCTTCGTCTCCGTCATGCCATGCCGTTCCAAACCCGATGGGCCGCTTCTAGCCGGTCACGCCGCGGCGCGCCACCTCGGCGGGCGTCGAGGAGGCCCGCGGCGCTTGCGCGCGGCCGCGTCCGGTGCAAAGACCCGGCGTCGCATCCCGGAGCCTGCCATGACCGATGCCGTCGCCGTCGAACCCCGCCACGTCCTGCCCGTCGCCGGCACGGACGCGGTCTTCCCCGTCCGCCGCGTCTATTGCATCGGCCGCAACTACGCCGCGCATGCGCGCGAGATGGGGGCGGACCCGACGCGCGAGCCGCCCTTCTTCTTCAACAAGGCCGCCGATTGCCTGATGCCGGTGCCGGCCGAGGGCGGCATCCTGCCCTATCCCAGCCAGACCAGGAGCTACCACCACGAGATCGAGATGGTGGTGGCGCTGAAATCCGGCGGCAGGGACATCCCCGAGCCCGAGGCGCTCGGCCACGTCTTCGGCTACGGGATCGGCCTCGACATGACCCGACGCGACCTGCAGGACGTCGCCAAGAAGCTCGCCCGCCCCTGGGAGGTCGCCAAGTCCGCCGACCATTCCGGCCCGGTGGGGCCGATCCACCCGGCCTCCACCGTGGGCCATCCGGCCAAGGGATTCATCCGGCTCGACGTGAACGGGCAGGCCCGCCAGAACTCGGACCTCTCGGCCATGATCTGGTCCGTGCCCGAGCAGATCGCCATCCTCTCGCAGTTCTACGAGCTCAAGGCCGGCGACGTGATCTTCTCCGGCACTCCCGAGGGAGTCGCCGCAGTCGAGCGCGGGGACACGTTGGTCGGAGCGATCGAGGGCCTGGGCGTGATCAAGCTCACGGTCGCCTGAGCGCGGCTTGGCGCTTGCCACGTTTCGCCGCCGCGCCTAAACCGGCGCGGCTTGTCCTTCACGCGTGCGGGGGTTCCCATGGCGTCCTTCAATATCCTGCTCCTGCCCGGCGACGGCATCGGCCCCGAGGTCATGGGCGAGGTCTCCAAGCTGCTCGGCTGGCTCACGAAGGAGGGCGTCGCCCGCTTCGAGACCGAGACGGACCTCGTCGGCGGCGCGGCCTATGACGCGCACAAGGTCGCCATCACCGACGCCGCCATGGCGCGCGCCCAGGCGGCCGACGCCGTCCTGTTCGGCGCGGTGGGTGGGCCCAAGTGGGACAGCGTGCCCTATGCGGCGCGCCCCGAGGCGGGACTCCTGCGCCTGCGCAAGGATCTCGGCCTCTTCGCCAACCTGCGTCCCGCCATCTGCTATCCGGCTCTCGCCGACGCCTCCTCGCTGAAGCGCGAGATCATCGAGGGCCTCGACATCGTGATCGTCCGCGAGCTCACGGGCGGCGTCTATTTCGGCGAGCCGAAGGAGATCGTAACGCTGGAGAACGGCGAGAAGCGCGCCGTCGACACGCAGGTCTACACGACCCACGAGATCGAGCGCATTGCAGCCGTCGCCTTCGAGCTCGCCCGCAAGCGGCGCAACAAGGTCACCTCGTCCGAGAAGCGCAACGTCATGAAGTCCGGCGTGCTGTGGAACCAGGTGGTCACGGCCTTGCACAAGCGGGACTTTGCCGACGTGGAGCTCGAGCACCAGCTCGCCGACGCGCTGGGGATGCAGCTCGTGCGCTGGCCCAAGCAGTTCGACGTCATCGTCACCGACAACCTGTTCGGCGACATGCTGTCGGACGTCGCGGCGATGCTGACGGGCTCGCTCGGCATGCTGCCCTCGGCCTCGCTCGGCGCCGAGGACCCCGCCACGGGCAAGCGCAAGGCGCTCTACGAGCCCGTGCACGGCTCCGCGCCGGACATCGCGGGCAAGGGCCTCGCCAACCCGATCGCCATGATCGGCTCGCTCGCCATGTCGCTTCGCTATTCCTTCGGCCTGCTCGAGGCCGCCGATCTCGTGGAGAAGGCGATCGCCAGCGTGCTGGAGCAGGGACTGCGCACCAAGGACATCGCCTCGGCCGGTCAGAACGCCGTCGGAACAACCGAGATGGGCGACGCGATCCTGCGCGAGGTCCAGGCGCTCGCGCGCTGAGGCTCTCCGAGCGGCGGGGCTCAGCGCTCCGCCGCCCTCACGCCCGCCCCTGGCTCAGCGGTTGTCGAAGCGCGAGAAGGGCACCTCGCAGCAATTGGGCAGGTACCAGCGCTGCGGCAGGGTCTCGCTGCCGAAGCGCGAGTTGATGTTCGCGTAGGGCGGGATCGGGTTGTTCGAGGCGAAGATGTAGGTGCTGCCGCCGAGCGTGCCCGGTTTCACAAGCACACCCGCGTCGAAATAGGACCGCTTGGTCACGACGAGGTCGTTCGGAGCCCGCCGGGACTGGGCCTCTGCGGTCGTGGCCATGACGCAGGCGGCGAGGAGGGTGAGACAGGCAATGCGACGCATGATGCGACCTCGTATGTTCGCCAGCCGGCGGGATGCTCCAACTTAGCCGTGTTTTCCGGCGCGCCATAGACCAGAACCGGCGCGCGGTCTCCGTTTCCTTACCAAGTGTCCCGCCGGCGTCCGCTCAACCCCGCTGCGGGCCTTCCGTTCTCAGGCGGGACGCCGCCCGGCAGACATCGGCTTTGGCGTCGGGCAGCCTGCAGTGCGCCGCTTGTCCGCCTCGGCGAACCAGGCCTTGAGCTCGGGGTCGGGCTGGGTCGCCATCGCGAGGTCGAGCCGCTCGATGAAGCAGGTCAGGACGTGGCGCTCCAAGGGCCGTCCCTGGGCGCCGCAGAACCAGCCCGTCACCCGCAGGTCCTGTTCCTCCGCGACGATGCGCCACGCGCTGCACTGGCGACCATTCGTGCCGTCGGCGAGGTCGATCACGGCCGTCTCGACGGGCCCGAAGCGGGTGGGCAGGGTCTCGGGTGACGTCGTGCGCAGCACGGCCTGGCCGTCCTCGGCGGCGCGTCGCGCCAACTCCAAATAGAGCGAGCCGGGTCGGCTCGCCTCGCCGCCGGTGCGGTAGACGACCACACGCGCCTGGCCCTGCGCCGAGGCGGGATCACCGAACAGGAAGATGTCCTCGCGGCCGCCGCCGGGATTGTGGCGCCGCGCCTCGAGCCTCTGCTGGTCGCGCGGGAAGAGCGGCGTGTCGAGCACGAAGGCGGGGGTGGGACGCAGGATCGGCACCCAGGCAGGGGCCTCTGAAGAATGGGGCGGCGGCTCGGCGAGCTCGGCCTGCCGGGCGTGTCGGGCGAGCCAGAAGGGCATGCTCACGATGCCCCCCGCCAGCGCGGCCAGCGCGAGGACCGCGAGGCGGGGATGGCGCAGGGCGAAGCGGGCGAGGAGAGGCCCCGGCCCCGCCGGCAGGCGCGCGGGGACCCGGCGCGCCAGCGCGGGCGTGAACCCCTCGGTCGTCCAGTCCGCCATGACTCCCGGATCTCCACGCAGCGCGCGGATGTCACGTCCGCGCAGCCCATGGCGAGGATTGTCGGGATCGGGATAAGGGAGGAGTTACCAAGTGCCTGCGATCGCGGGACAGGGTCAACGAGGCCTTGACGAGCAGGGTTAACGGGGGCGGCGATGGAACAACGTGGGCTGATCGGAATCGACTGGGCCGGGCCGCACGAGTCCGGCGAGGTCGCGGACCTGCTGGTGGCGGTCGACCGGCATTACCTCGGCGCCGACCGTGCCCCGTCCCGGACAGCCGCCCTCGCCATGGTGGATCGGGTGATCGGCGAGCGCGAGGGCACGCTGTTCCTGCTGGCTCGGATCGACGGCGCGCCCGCCGGCCTCGCCTGCGTGGCGCGTGTACGGCCCGGCCACCTGCTGACCGGTGTCCTATGGGTCAAGGATCTTTTCGTCGCCGACGCCTACCGGGGCTGCGGCCTCGGCCACGCCATGATGGCGTTCCTCGCCCGCTACGCCCGCGAGCAGCGCCTCGGCCGCATCGACCTCACCACGGAGCCGGGGAACGAGGGCGCGCAGCGCTTTTACGACCGGCTCGGCGGCGAGCGGAAGCCGAAGGTGTTCTATCGGTTCGAAGGGGACGTGCTGGCGGGCTTGGCCAGCCGCGAGTCCGACGAGAGCTAGGAGCCGCCCTCGGCCGTCATCCCGGCCGGGGCGAAGCGGAGGGCCGGGATCCAGGATAACGCGGCCGGCCGGGAGTCCCATTCCGGAGCGCGTTGTCCTCGGTCCCGGGTCTGCGCAGCAGCACTGCGCGCTGCAGCGCGCCCGGGATGACAGCGAGGGGCGGCGGGAAGAGGCGTTCCGGCTCAGTCCTTGGCGCGCTCGACGTAGGTGCCGTCCTCGGTCATCACGACGATGCGGGTGCCGGCCGCGATGTGCGGGGGCACCATGACGCGGGCGCCGTTGGAGAGCATGGCGGGCTTGTAGGACGAGGAGGCCGTCTGGCCCTTCACGGTGGGCTCGGTGTCCGTGATCTCCAGCGTGACGCGCGGGGGGATCTGGATCGCCACCGCCGTTCCTTCGAATATCGACAGCACGACCGGCATGTTCTCCTGCAGCCAGACCGCCATGTCGCCCACCACGTCGGCGGGCACCGCGAGCTGGTCGTAGGTCTCCGTGTTCATGAAGTGGAAGCCTTCGCCGTCCTGGTAGAGGAAGTTGAAGTCGCGATCCTCGACATAGGCGCGCTCGACCTGCTCGGTGGTGCGGTAGCGCTCGGACACCTTCACGCCGTCGCTGATGCGGCGCATGTCGACCTGCGTGACGGGCGTGCCCTTGCCGGGGTGGAAGTTCTCGGCGCTGAGGACGACGTAGAGCTTGCCGTCCTTCTCGACGATGTTGCCCTTGCGGAGCGAGCTGGCGATGACCTTCAAGGCGATGTCTCTCTGTTGGCGGCCCGGCCCCACGGCCGGTGCATGGCCCGCGGCCGAACGGCACGCGCCCGCGGGCGGTTGGCGCTCCCTCTAGCAAAGCTCGTGGAGGAAGTCTCGTCCCGCCTGCAGGAAATGAGGGGGAGCCTTGCGATTGGCCTGCCGCGCCCCCGGAGTCTATAAGCCCGGCATGCCCGACCTCCGTTCCCCCGCCTCAGGCCCGGCGCCCCGCTGGTGGCAGCCCGACGTCCACCAGGACCGCCGGCCCTTCCTCCTGGCGCGCAACCGGATCCTCGCGGCCCTTCGCGGTCATTTCCAGGGGCAAGGCTTCGTGGAGGTGGAGGGCGCGGCCCTGCAGATCTCGCCCGGCAACGAGGCGCATCTGCACGCCTTCGCCACGGCTTTGCGCGGCCCGGCGGGCGAGGAAACGCCGCTGTTCCTGCATACCTCCCCCGAATTCGCCTGCAAGAAGCTGCTGGCGGCCGGGGAAGCCCGGATCTTCGATGTCGCCCGCGTATTCCGCAACCGCGAGCGAGGGGCGCTGCACCATCCGGAATTCACGATGCTCGAATGGTACCGCGCCGGCGAGCCCTACGGCTTGCTGATGCGCGACTGCGCCGACGTCCTCGCCCTTGCAGCCCGGGAAGCGGGAGCGAAAACGCTTCGCTGGCGCGGCCGGGAGGCCGATCCCTTTGCCGATCCGGAGCGGCTCACGGTCGCCGAGGCCTTTTCCCGGCTGGCCGGCATCGACCTCCTGGCCTCCGTGACGCCCGCGGCGACGGACCGGGACAAGCTCGCCCGCGACGCCGCGTCGGCCGGATTCCGTGTGGCGGAGGACGATACCTGGGCCGACATCTTCAGCCGGGTGCTGGTCGAGCGCGTCGAGCCGGGGCTCGGCGTGGGCCGGCCCACCATCCTGTGCGAATACCCGGTCAGCGAGGCCGCGCTCGCCCGGCCCACCGCGGCCGATCCGCGCGTGGCCGAGCGGTTCGAGCTCTATGCCTGCGGGGTGGAGCTGGCCAACGGCTTCGGCGAGCTCACGGATCCCGCCGAGCAGCGGCGCCGTTTCGGCAACGAAATGGATGAGAAGGAGCGGGTCTATGGCGAGCGCTACCCGGTGGACGAGGACTTCCTCGACGCGCTCGCCCTGATGCCGGAGGCGAGCGGAATCGCGCTGGGCTTCGACCGGCTGGTGATGCTGGCGACGGGGGCGACGCGCATCGAGCAGGTCGTCTGGACTCCGGTGGCCGAGCCGTGAACGCGCCGTCCTTCCCACGGGACTACCCCGGCCCTACCAGGCCGGAGCGGACACTCACCACGCCGGGCGATCTCGTGGCGCATGGCCTGGCCTCGCCGGAAGCCCTGCCGGGGCTGGAAGCGGTGGCGGAGCGCTACGCTGTGGCGCTCAGCCCGGCTTTCGCGGCGCTGGCCGACCCGTCGGACCCCGCCGATCCCATCGCCCGCCAGTTCATACCCGATCCTCGGGAACTCGTGCGGGGGCCGCACGAGCGGGACGACCCGATCGGCGACGAGGCGCGAAGCCCCGTGCCGGGCCTGGTGCACCGGTATCCGGACAGGGTGCTTCTGAAGCTCGCGCAGGTTTGCGCCGTCTATTGCCGCTTCTGCTTCCGGCGGGAAATGGTGGGTCCCGGCACGCAGGCCATGCTGTCGCGGGCCGAGGTCGAGGCCGCGCTCGCCTATGTCCGGGCCGACCCGGCCATCTGGGAGGTGATCGTCACGGGCGGAGACCCGCTCGTTCTCGCGCCGCGCCGGCTGGCGGCGGTCGTGGCCGCGCTGGACACGATCGATCACGTGAAGATCCTGCGCTGGCACACGCGCATGCCCGTCGCCGCCCCCGAGCGGATCACGCCGGAGCTCGTCGGCGCCATCGCGGGCACGCGGAAGTCGGTCTACGTCGCCGTCCACGCCAACCATCCGCGCGAGCTCACGCCGCTGGCGCGGGCCGCCTGCGACCGCCTGCTTGCGGCGGGGGTGACGCTGGTCAGCCAGACCGTGCTGCTCAAGAGCCTCAACGATGACGTGGAGACGCTCGCGGCGCTGATGCGAGGCTTCGTCGAGGCCCGCATCCGGCCCTACTATCTGCACCACCCCGACCTTGCGCCCGGCACGGCGCATTGGCGGGTCTCGCTGGAAGAGGGCCGGGCGCTCGTGGCCGCCCTGCGCGGGCGTCTCTCGGGCCTCTGCCAGCCGCACTATGTCCTTGATATTCCCGGCGGCTACGGCAAGGCCCCGGTCGGCCCGGACCGCATGGGCCCCGGAGGCGACCGCGTGCAGGACCACGAAGGACGCTGGCACGCCTATCCGCCGCAACCAGACGGCGCGTGATTCACGCTTGATTCACCTCGCCCGGCGAGGGACCCTTCACCATGCCCGCAGCGAGGCCTCCGGCGGCGGGCGAAGAGGCGTGCCGGCAAGCCGGCCGAAACATCTTGAGACCATGCTGATGCGGAACCCGGACCCGCCCTCGCGGCGAGCCCGGTCGCCATCCCGTCCGTCGTCCGCGTTCCAGCCGGAGTCCTGCGTCATGCGTCTCGTCCTCGCCCTTGCCGGCCTGCTCGTCGCCATCCTCGCGCTGCCCCAGGCGGCCTTCGCCAAGGTGGACATCCAGGTCGACCTCGCCACCCAGACCATGACCGTCCGCTCCGACAGCGGCGAAAGCTATGTGTGGCCGATCTCCAGCGCCCGTTCAGGCTACGTGACGCCGCGGGGCGTCTACCGCCCGACCTCGCTGCAGACCATGCACTACTCGCGAAAGTACGATAACTCGCCGATGCCGCACTCCATCTTCTTCCGCGGCGGCTACGCGATCCACGGCACCAACGACGCCCGCAACCTCGGCCGCCCGGCCTCGCACGGCTGCGTGCGCCTCTCCAAGGCCAACGCGGCCAAGCTCTTCGCGATGGTGAAGGCCGAAGGCGCCGTCATCGCCATCAACGGCAACCCGCCGCGCTCCACTATGCTGGCCTCCGCCAAGAAGCGGACGACCGTCGCCAAGGCCAAGTCCGTCGAGCCGTCCGTGGGCTCCATGGGGTCTGTGCTGGGCTTCGCGCCATCGCCGGCCCCGGCGCCCAGCCTGCGCGACTGGTCGAAGAACCCGGGAGCGCCCTTCCTGCTGCGCTGATCACGCTTGATGCGCCTCCCGCTTCGGGGCACGCTCCTCGCTGAGCCGCCCCGCAGCTGGAGCGCCCATGCCGACCGTGCTTCGGCCGCAGAGCGGCCTGGACCAGACCCGCGAGGACGATGCCCGCGAGGATCACTCCCGCCGGATGACCGTGAACCTCTCGGTGATGATCCTCTGCCTCGTGCTGCTGGGCGCGGGGCTTTTCGTCGTGGACGGGTTGCATCGGGCGGCGCGGGTCCAGGCCTGCGTGGAGGCCGGCCGCAGCACATGCCCCATCAAGGGCCCTCCTGCGCCGGCCCTGCCGGGCACGAACTGAAGGCACAGGCGGCGCAAGCCTGCTCGTCTGGCGCTGGTCCTCAGGCGAGCGTGGCCGGATCCACGTTGGCCCCGCAGAGCAGGACGCCGACGCGCTCGCCGGGCCGCGGTTGGTAGGCGCCATGCGCCAGCGCGGCGAGCGCCGCCGCCCCGCCCGGCTCGGCCGCGATGCGCCAGCGGCTCCAGAGGTCCTTCTGCGCAGCGACGATGGCCCCGTCGGGAACGAGTACGACCCCGTGGATGGCCTGGCGGGCGATGGAGAAGACGAGGTCGCCCGCCCGTTTCGCGCCGAGGCTGTCTGCGGCGACGGAGTCGACGTCCACGTCGACCGGGTGGCCCGCGGCGAAGGCCGCGTGGAGACAATGCGAGCCGGCCGGCTCGACGCCGACGACCCTGGTGCGACCGGCGAACCAGGACGAGATCCCCGCCGCAAGGCCGCCCCCGCCGACGGCGACCAGCACCGTGTCGAGCGGAGCCAGCGCCATCCGCGCCATGTCCTCCTGCCATTCCAGCGCCACCGTGCCCTGGCCGGCGATGGTCTCGGGCGTGTCATAGGCGTGGACGAGGATCGCGCCGCTCTCTGCCGCGTAGCGGTTGCAGAGCGCAAGGGCGTCATTGTAGCGTGCGCCTTCCACGTGCACCTCGGCCCCGTGGGCCTTGATCGCGGCGATCTTCACGGGGGAGGAGATCTCCGGCACGAAGATTCGCGCCTTGTGGCCCAGCCTCTGGGCGGCAAGCGCCACCGCGATCCCGTGATTGCCACCCGACGCCGCCGCGATACCCGCTGCCGGCACGTCCCGCGACAGAAGGTTGTTGAAGGCCCCGCGGCTCTTGAAGGAGCCCGCATGCTGCAGGAATTCGAGCTTGAAGGTGACCTCCGCCTCGCCGTAGAGGCCGGGGTCGACCGGGAGCAGGGGTGTCCGGCGAATATAGGGCCGGATGCGCTCGCGGGCGGCGCGGATCTCGGCATAGGTGACGGGCAAGGTGAGGTCGGTCACGGGGGCGGTCTCCGGGGATGCCGCAGCTTTAGGCCCGCGGCCCGCACCCGACAAGCGGAGCGTCAGGCCCAGATGACGACCGGCAGGCCATGGCCGTCCCGCCCGAGCTGCTCGGGAAATCGCCGCGCCTCCCCGCGCAGGATCCGCCCGGCCGTCACCAGGCAGGCGCAGGCGTCGAGCAGGTCGTCGAAGGCCGCCCCGCGCGGCGGGCGGGTCTCGAGCAGGGCCGAAGGCAGGCCTGAGGCGACGAGCAGGCGGCGGCGCTCGGCCAGGCCGGGCGGGTAGGGCCGCGACTTCACCTTCTTCGGCTCGGCCAGCGGCCGGCCGCCATTCATCATCATGAAGGCGCCTTCGGGATGCGTCTCGTGCACCAGGGCCGCCAGCGCCGGATCGCGGCGCAGCGCGGCGTCCACGGCGCGGATCTTGGGGAAGAGGTGGAAGCACTGCTTCGACACCTTTCGCGGGGGCTCCGAGGTCGAGAGCGCCGCGACGCAGGCCTCGGCATAGGTGAAGGAATAAACCGAGGCGCGCGAGGGAACCGAGAAGACCGAGGATTGCCGCCCGCCGAGATGGGGCCGCAGGGCCGCCTCGGGGCCGCGGCCACCGGGACCGACCCGGTCCGGCAAACCGATCGGCATGTCGAGAGCGAGCACGGCGAGGCCTGGGATGGCCTCGACCATCTGCTCCAGCGTGGTGAACACGGCGGTGCGGGCATCTCCCAGCGCCTCCGCAGGCGAAAAGACACCCACCCAGCCGCCGGGGCAGCCATCCGCGCCCGCGATCATCCGCATGGTCCCGTCTCCGTCTTTGTCACGATGGCGTCCCGCCGGCCGGGAGGATAGCTTGCCATGTCGTCACGTTGCAGTGCAGCATTGCGGTGGCGTCACCATCCCAGCGGGGAACATCCTGCCATGGCCCAGCCTCTCGTCCGCCCCCGTCGCAGCGTGCTCTACATGCCCGGCTCCAATGCCCGGGCGCTCGAGAAGGCGCGCACCCTGCCTGCCGACGCCCTGATCCTCGACCTCGAGGACGCCGTGGCGCCCGACGCAAAGGAGCTTGCGCGCAAGCAGGTCGCCGAGGCGGTGGCCGTCGGCGGCTTCGGCCGGCGCGAGGTCATCGCACGCGTCAACGCGCTCGACACGCCATGGGGCGAGGCCGACATCAGGGCCGTCGCGGCGGCGGGACCCGACGCAGTCCTGGTTCCCAAGGTGTCCTCTCCCGCCCACATCGCCCGCGCCGCCAATGCGCTCGTCGCCGCGGGCGCGCCGGAGCGCACCCGGCTCTGGGCCATGATGGAGACGCCGCTCGCCATGCTGACGGCGCAGGCCATCGCCTCGGCCGCGGCCGACCCGCTGAACCGCCTCGCCTGTTTCGTCATGGGCACCAACGATCTCGCCAAGGAGACGCGGGCGCGCCTCGTGCCGGGCCGCGCGCCCATGCTGCCGTGGCTTCAGACCTGCCTCGCCGCCGCCCGCGCCTATGGGCTCGACATCATCGACGGCGTCTACAACACGCTTTCCGACGAGGAGGGCTTTGTGGCCGAGTGCGAGCAGGGCCGCGACCTCGGCTTCGACGGCAAGACCCTGATCCATCCCGGCCAGATCGCCGGGGCCAACCGTATCTTTGCGCCCTCCGAAGACGAAGTGGTGCGGGCGCGCAGCATCATCGCCGCCTTCGACCTGCCCGAGAACCGTGACAAGGGCGCCATCCAGATCGACGGGCGCATGGCGGAGCGCCTGCATGCCGAGATGGGCAAGCGGACCGTCTCGATCGCCGAGGCCATCGCGGCAGCAGACGCCTCGGCCTGACGGCCCGACCGGGGATCAGTCAACCCGCCGCTTGTCTTTCGGCTTTGGCAAGATTCAAAATGACGTTTAGCAAAAATTGACGGATCGGGGCTATCGTCCGTCCTGCAAAGCGTTTTCAGCTCAGCCTGTTTCACCCTCCCTTTTCACACCCGACACCCAGGCCCGCCGGGAGACCCGCCCCGGCGGGCTCTTTCGTCAGGCGTCTTCCAGGGCGGGCGCACGCCGCGCCACGATGCGGACGATGTCGGTCATGATCTCGTCCATGCGGTAGTCCTTTGGCGTATAGACCGCGCGAACCCCGATATTGCGCAGGACGAGCTCGTCGTCGGGCGGAATGATGCCGCCGACCACGACCGGCACGTCGCCGAGGCCCTCGGCGCGCATGCGGTTCATCACCTCCCGCACCAGCGGCACGTGAGATCCCGAGAGGATCGAGAGGCCCACCACATGGGCCTTGCCCGCCCTGACCTGCTCGACGATCTCGGCCGGCGTAAGCCGGATCCCCTCGTAGGTCACCTCGAAGCCGACGTCCCGGGCGCGCAGGGCGATCTGCTCCGCGCCGTTCGAATGGCCGTCGAGGCCGGGCTTGCCGACCACCATGCGCGGCGTCTCGCCCAAAGCCGTCGCGAGGTCCGCGACCATGAGCCGCACCTCGCGCTCGGTCTCCGCCGTGCGGGTCTCGACCGTGACGCCGGTCGGCGCACGGTATTGCCCGAAGATGCCGCGCAGGGTCTCGCCCCACTCGCCCGTCGTTACGCCCGCCTTGGCGCAGGCGATGGAGGGCTCCATCACGTTGCGACCCTCGCGGGCGGCCTCGGCCAGGGCGGCCAGCGAGGCCTCGACGGTGCGGGAATCCCGCTGATCACGCCAGGCGCGGATGCGCTGCACGGCCTCGGTCTCGACGTGCTCGGGCACCGTGAGCACCGATCCTTCGCCCGCCGTAAGCGGCGACGGCTCCGTCTCGCGCCAGCGGTTGACGCCGACCACGACCTCCTCGCCCGCCTCGATGGCGGCGATGCGCCTTGCGTTGCTCTCCACCAGCGCGCGCTTCATGTAGCCGCTCTCCACGGCCGGGATTGCCCCGCCCATGGCCTCGATGAGGGCGAGTTCGGCCCGGGCGGCCTCCTTGAGCTCGCCGACCTTGCGCGAGATTTCCACGGAGCCGTCGAAGAGGTCGCCGTAGTCGAGCAGGTCCGTCTCGTAGGCCATGACCTGCTGCATGCGCAGGGACCATTGCTGGTCCCAGGGCCGCGGCAGGCCCAGGGCCTCGTTCCAGGCCGGGAGCTGCACCGCGCGGGCACGGGCGTTCTTGGAGAGCACCACGGCCAGCATCTCGATCAGGATGCGGTAGACGTTGTTCTCGGGCTGCTGCTCGGTCAGGCCCAGCGAGTTCACCTGCACGCCGTAGCGGAAGCGCCGCTGGCGCTCGTCGGCGACGCCGTAACGCTCGCGGGTGATCTCGTCCCACAGCTCGGTGAACGCGCGCATCTTGCACAGCTCCGTGACGAAGCGCATGCCGGCGTTCACGAAGAAGGAGATGCGGGCCACCACCTCGCCGAAGGCCTCGTCGGAGTAGGCCCCGGACGCCTTTACCTCGTCGAGCACCGCGATGGCCGTCGCCAGCGCGAAGGCGAGCTCCTGCACCGGCGTCGCGCCGGCCTCCTGCAGGTGGTACGAGCAGACATTGGTGGGGTTCCACTTCGGCATCTCGGCGGTGCTGAAGAGAATGACGTCCTTGACGAGCCGCATGGACGGCCCCGGCGGGAACACGTAGGTCCCGCGCGAGAGGTACTCCTTGATCAGGTCGTTCTGGGTCGTGCCCTGCAGCGCGCCGCGCGCCGCGCCCTGCTCGTCCGCCGCGGCCACGTAGAGCGCCAGCAGCCAGGGGGCCGTGGCGTTGATCGTCATGGACGTGTTCATTTCCGCAAGCGGGATGTCCTGGAACAAAGCCCTCATGTCGCCGAGATGCGCGATCGACACGCCGACCTTGCCCACCTCGCCGCGCGCCAGAACGTGGTCGGGGTCGTAGCCGGTCTGCGTCGGCAGGTCGAAGGCCACGGACAGGCCGGTCTGGCCCTTGGCGAGGTTTGACCGATAGAGCCTGTTGGACTCCGCCGCCGTCGAATGCCCCGCATAGGTGCGGAAGATCCAGGGCTTGTCCCGCATGCGACCCCTCCCGTCAGTGCGCCGGCAATGGGCACGAAGTCTGCTGCATTGCAGCATGACAATGCAAGCGGCCCGCCCCGGCCTCAATGGGCCAATGGTAGGGCGGCCCGGAAATCGCGCTGCGCTGCACCCTTCGGCGGGTTTCGCCCCCCTCCGCTTCGTGCTATCGCGCGCCCGAAGCCGCCGGCATGACGAAATCACGACGGCAAGTGGAAGGCTCCCTCATGTCCAGCGACCTGCGCCGCGTCACCCGCGCCCTCATCTCCGTCTCGGACAAGACGGGCCTCGTGCCCTTCGCACGCACCCTGCACGAGCTGGGCGTGGCGCTGATCTCGACGGGCGGCACCCGCAAGGCGCTGGCCGAGGCCGGGCTGCCGGTGCGCGACGTCTCCGACGAGACGGGCTTCCCGGAGATGATGGACGGCCGGGTGAAGACGCTGCACCCCAAGGTTCATGGCGGCCTGCTGGCGATCCGCGAGAATCCCGAGCACGAGGCGGCCATGCTGGCGCACGGCATCGCGCCGATCGAGCTGCTGGTGGTCAACCTCTATCCGTTCGAGGAGACGCTGGCGGCCGGCCGCTCGTTCGACGACTGCATCGAGAACATCGACATTGGCGGCCCCGCCATGATCCGCGGCGCCTCCAAGAACCACGGCGACGTGGCCGTGGTGGTCGACACGGCCGACTACGAGGCCGTTCTCGGCGAACTGCGCGCCACGGGCGGCTCCACCACGCTCGGCACCCGCCGCCGCCTCGCCGCCAAGGCCTATGCCCGCACGGCGGCCTATGACGCGGCCATCTCGACCTGGCTGATGGGCGAGATCGGCGAGACCACGCCCGCCTGGCGCGCGCTGGGCGGCAGGCTCGCCGAGCCCATGCGCTACGGCGAGAACCCCCACCAGAGTGCCGGCTTCTACCGCACGGCGGAGATCCGTCCCGGGGTCGCGACGGCGCGGCAGGTGCAGGGCAAGCAGCTCTCCTACAACAACATCAACGACACCGACGCCGCCTTCGAGTGCGTGGCGGAGTTCGATCCCGCGGCGACCGCGGCGGTCGCCATCATCAAGCACGCCAATCCCTGCGGCGTGGCGGAGGGCGCGACGCTCGCCGAGGCCTATGCCAAGGCGCTTCGCTGCGACCCCGTCTCGGCCTTCGGCGGCATCGTGGCGCTGAACCGGCGGCTCGACGCCGAGGCGGCCCGCGCCATCGTCGAGATCTTCACCGAGGTGATCATCGCCCCCGACGCCGACGAGGAGGCGATCGCCCTCGTCGCCGCCAAGAAGAACTTGCGCCTGCTGCTGACCGGCGGCCTGCCCGACCCGCGGGCCGAGGGCCTGACCGTTCGCACGGTCGCCGGTGGCTTCCTGGCGCAGTCGCGCGACAATGCGGTGGTGGACGACATGGAGCTCAAGGTCGTCACGAAGCGCGCGCCGAGCGGGCGCGAGCTCGCCGACCTCACGTTCGCCTTTCGCGTGGCCAAGCACGTCAAGTCCAACGCCATCGTCTATGCCCGGGACCTCGCCACGGTCGGCATCGGCGCGGGCCAGATGAGCCGGGTCGATTCCTCGCGCATCGCGGCCTGGAAGGCGGCCGAAGCCGCCCGCACCGCCGGCCTGCCGGAGAGCCTCGCCAAGGGCTCGGTTGTCGCCTCCGACGCCTTCTTCCCCTTCGCCGACGGCCTGCTCGCCGCCGCCGAAGCGGGCGCGACGGCCGTGATCCAGCCTGGCGGCTCGATGCGCGACGAGGACGTGATCAAGGCCGCCGACGAGGCCGGCCTCGCCATGGTCTTCACCGGGCACCGGCACTTCCGGCATTGAGTTCACGCGCGGCCGAACCTGGGACCCATTGACCCGCCGCATTGTCGCCGACTCGGGGAGGCACTAAGACTTCCGCCATGTGGCGCCTCGCGAACCCCACCGTCTTCCTGGGCTGGGCCGGCCGGCTGATCCCGGTCCTGGCCGTGCTCGCCGCCGTCCTGCTCGGCGTCGGCCTCTACCTGACCTTCGCCGTCGCTCCTGCCGACTACCAGCAGGGCGAGACGGTGAAGATCATGTACATCCACGTGCCCTCCGCCTGGCTCGCCATGGCCTGCTACTCGATCATGGCCCTGTCCTCGATCGGCACTCTCGTCTGGAAGCACCCGCTCGCGGACGTCTCGGCCAAGGCCGCGGCGCCGCTCGGGGCCGCCTTCACGGCGCTCTGCCTCGCCACGGGCTCGCTCTGGGGCAAGCCCATGTGGGGCACGTGGTGGGTATGGGACGCACGCCTGACCTCGGTTCTGGTGCTGTTCCTGATGTATTGCGGCGTGATCGCGCTGTGGAACGCCATCGAGGACCCGATCCGCGCAGGGCGCGCGGTCGCCATCCTCACGCTGGTCGGCTTCGTCAACATCCCCATCGTGAAGTTCTCGGTGGACTGGTGGAACACGCTGCACCAGCCCGCGAGCGTCTTCCGCATGGGCGGTCCGACCATCGACCCCTCCATGCTCTGGCCGCTGCTGTTCATGGCGCTCGGAGCGACGGTTTTGTTCCTGACGCTGCACCTCGCGGGCATGCGCAACGAGATCCTGCGCCGGCGCGTGCGCACGCTGGGCCTGCTCGCCGCCCAGGGCGAGACCGCGCCGGCCGGAGCCGCGTTGGATGCGAGGGCCGGCGCATGAGCGCGCTGGGCGACCACGCTGGCTTCATCGTCGCGGCTTATGGGCTCGCGGCAATCGTCGTGGCCGGGCTGATCGCCCGCGCCGTGCTGGACTACCGGGCCCAGAAGGCGGCGCTCGCCCGTCTCGAAGCGCGCGGCGCCCGCCGGCGCTCGGCCGGGGGCGAGGCATGACCGCTCCTGCCTCCGAGACACGACCCGACGTGCCGGACATTCCCGAGCCCGCGCGCCCGCGCCGCCTCTTCGTGCTCGCCCCGTTGCTGCTCTTCGCGGCGCTCGCAGGGCTCTTCCTCGTCCGCCTCTTCGCGGGCGATCCCTCGGCCCTGCCCTCGGCACTCATCGGCAAACCCGTACCGACGTTCTCGCTGCCGGCGCTGGAAGGCGCTCTGCGCGACGGCAAGCCCGTGCCGGGCCTCGCCAGCACGGACCTCAAGGGCGGCGTCACGGTCGTGAACGTCTGGGCGTCCTGGTGCGCCCCCTGCCGCGAGGAGCACCCGCTGCTCTCCAGGGTGGCGGCCCTGCCGGGCGTGCGGCTCGTCGGCATCAACTACAAGGACCAGCCGGACAACGCGCTGAAGTTCCTCACAGCTTTGGGCAACCCCTTCGCCGCCATCGGCACGGACGTGAACGGGCGCACCGGCATCGACTTTGGCGTCTACGGCGTGCCCGAAAGCTTCGTCATCGCGCCCGACGGCACCATCGCCTACAAGCAGATCGGCCCTCTCACCGAGGAGGCCCTGGCAGGGCCGTTCAGGCAGGCGGTGGAGAAGGCGGCCGCCCGAAAGTAGGAAGAGCGCTTCGCCGGACGGGCTCGTCGCAACGACGGACCAGCAATGCCGGCCGGCCTACCTCTTCCAGGGCTGCTTGCGTGACGCGATCAGCCTGGCGGCCAGGGCCGCCTCCCGCGCCGTGACCACCGTCGCATATTCGCCGTCGAGGTTCGCCAGCGAGAGCGCATGGACGGCCTCCGCCGGCCAGTCCCGGCCCGTCGCGTCCCGCCGGGCCGTGGCCCGGCAGGCGTCCCCTGCGACGAAGGTGCGAAACCCCAGGCAGCCGGCGTGACGCACCGTCGTCTCGACCGAATTGTGGGTCAGCACGCCGCAGACGACGAGCGTCGTATGGCCGCGCTCGGTGAGCCAGGCCTCCAGTTCCGTACCCACGAAGGCGCTGCCGCACGACTTGCCGAAGACGGGCTCGCCGGCCAGCGGCTCAGCCTCCGGCTTGAAGGCGTGCAGGGGCTGGCCGGGCCGGTAGGGCGAGCGCGGCTCGACGGAATCGTGCCTGACATGGACCACCGGCATCCGGCTCTCCCGCCAGGCCCCGAGCAGGCCTGCGACCTCCGTCTCCGCGCCGGGATTGTTGCGCGGCCCCCAGCAGGGATCGTCGATCGCCTTCTGCAGGTCGATGACGAGGAGGACGGTGTCGAGGGGGATGCGCATCGTCGGGCTCCGGCGGCGCGGCGAGCGGAGCACGTCCCGGTGGGCCTGTCACGCTCCGCCATGATCAGGCTCGGTGTCATGCCCGGCGGCCTGCACAGCAGGCCGGAAAGGACGTCTGACCAGTGGACTGGATCCCCTTCTGCTTCGCGCCTTGGCGCTCCGGCCGGGGATGACACGTCGCGGAGGTCACCGAGGCAGCAACACCCACAGGTCGAGGTCCAGGATCACCGAGGAATCGTACTCGTCGCCCGTCCTGAGAGGGAAGTCGCGGCAGGGCTGGTCCTTGGTGGCGACGGTGCGGATGCGCAGCGCGCCGACATCGGAGCGCCCGGGCAGCTCCGCCTTGTCGAGCACCTCGCTCCAGGCATAGACGGTGTCGCCCGCAAAGAGCGGAGAGACGTGGCGGCCGCCGTTGACCGCAGCCACATGGAACGCGTTGGCGAGGCCGTTGAAGGAGAGGGCGCGGGCGAGCGAGATCACGTGCCCGCCATAGATGAGACGTCTCCCGAAGCGGCTTGCCGCCTGAGTCACCTGGTCGAAATGCACGCGCGCCGTGTTCTGGAAGAGGCGGGTCGCCATCTGGTGCTCGGCCTCCTCGACGGTCATGCCGTCGACATGGTCGATGCGCTCGCCGACCTCGTAGTCGGCGAAGCGGTGCGGGCTGCCGGCGAGCTCGGAATCATAGGCCGACGCGTCGAGCAGGGGGCATGCGTCGCCGAGCGCGTCCACGGAGACGACGCGAGGCAGGGTCGGCACGTGCTCCTGCGCGATGACGGCCTCGGGGTCGCGCTTGCGCACCATCACCCAGCGCACGTAGTCCAGCACCTCCTCGCCGCGCTGGTTCGTGCCGGTGGAGCGGACATAGACGACGCCGGTCTGCCGGTTGGAGTTCTCCTTGAGCCCGATGACCTCGGAGACCGTCCGCAGCGTATCGCCCGGAAAGACCGGCGCGAGGAAGCGCCCGGCCGCGTAGCCGAGGTTCGCCACCGCATTCAGTGAGATATCCGGCACCGTCTTGCCGAAGACGACATGGAAGACGAGAAGATCGTCGACGGGCGCATGGGGATAGCCGATCGCGCGGGCGAAGGCGTCGGAGGACTGCACGGCGAAGCGGGTGCCGTAGAGCGCGGTGTAGAGCGCGACGTCGCCGACCGTGACGGTGCGCGGCGTGGCGTGGCGGATCACCTCGCCCAGGCTGAAATCCTCGAAGAAGCGTCCCGCGCTCGTCTTCGCACCGAAGATCTTGGCGACGGCGGAGGCGAGCCCGGACGGGCTGGTCGGCGGCTGGCTCATGGGCATCCCTCGCTGGAGAGATCCTTATCGCAGCCGCTGCCGCAGTGCAGCAAGCGCCACCTTCGGCTGGGCGGCCTTGTTCCGGAGCCGCCAGGCTCCTGAAAGCGCGAAAGCGCGCCCGCGCTGGTGCGCGGAGGCCCTCTTGCTAGGAGTCCACCCGTTCAACCTTGTAGCCGGCCTGCCTGATCAGGTTGGCGAGCCCGTTCTCGCCAGGAATGTGGGCGGCGCCGACGCCGATGAAGACGCCGCCCTTGGCGAGCAGCGGCAGCGCGGCGTCGCGCATGCCGGCGTTGCGGGCATCGATCAGGGCCGTGAAGAAGGCGTCCGGCACCTTGGCCTCGATGCCGGGGATCACCTTGTCCCCCCGGTTCCAGGCGACGAGCCAGCCGAACTCGCCGGCCGCGTAGCGACGGATCGTCGTCTCGTAGACATCCTCCTGCAGGTCGAGCGTGGCGAGGAGCGCCTTGAGGAAGGGCCCCTGCATGCTGCTGGGCGTGGCCGCGAGCATGTCGAGCTGTCCGGCCAGCGTCTCCAGGCCGACGAGCGGCACGCCGCGCTCGCGCGCCCTGCGGGCCACCATGAGGTCAACGAAGGGCGCGCCCTTGAAGCCCGTCTTGGCGCAGGCCGGCACGGCCAGCACCGTCGCCAGGAAGACGGGCCGGAAGGTCCGCGCTCCCACGGCCGGCTGGCCCTGCGCGACGAGCGCCTTCTCGAGGCGCTGAAGGTCGGCGGGCGGCAGAAGCGCATCGGCCTTCTCGCCGGGACGGGCGACCATGGCCGCGAGCACGTGGCTCATCACGCTCTGCATCAGCGCGGGATCCTCCAGCCGCTCGGTCTCGGCGAGCTCCAGGGCGACCGTCTGGGCCTTGTCCAGGGCCGCCGTTGCGGCCGGCGGAAAGGTGGTGACGCGGGGGTCGTTGACGTGGATCGTCCCGAACAACCAGCTGTCCGGCACGCCCGGCTTGCTGATCCGGAACAGGCGGCCCTTTCCGAAGGGCATGGCGGCCGCCTTGCGGTCGAGGTCCGCCGCCATGGCAGGGTCCTGCTTGGCGATCACATCCTTGAGGTCACGTCCCTGGCAGGAAGGCGGAGCCTTCTGGACCTCGAAGCCCTGGGCGAGGGCCGGCGTGGGCGCGAGAGCCCAGGCGGCGGACAGGGCGACGGCGACGGCGAGGCGGCGGAGGGCGGAAAAGCGGCTCATGCGGCAAGTCTAGCCGCGGCCCGTGTCCGGCCGGTAAAGAGCTCCGGCGTCATCCCCGGCGCTTCGCGCCTCCGGAAACGACATTGGAGTGACGCGACCGAGCAGAGCGTGAGCTCACAGCTCCGGCTTGGGCAACCCACGCCGGACGCAGGCGGCGGTCAGGGTATTGGCGAGCAGGCAGGCGATGGTCATCGGCCCCACGCCGCCCGGGACCGGCGTGATGGCGCCGGCCACCGCCGCCGCCTCGGCGGTCGCGACGTCGCCCACGATGCGGCCCTTGCCCTCGCCGAGCTCGGGCGCCGGCACCCGGTTGATGCCGACGTCGATCACGATGGCGCCGGGCTTCACCCAGTCGCCCCTGACCATCTCGGGCTTGCCGACGGCCGCGACGAGGACGTCGGCGCGCCGGCACACGGCCGGCAGGTCGCGCGTGCGGGAGTGGGCGACCGTCACCGTGCAGCTCTCCTGCAGCAGCAGGGCCGCCATGGGCTTGCCCACGATGTTGGAGCGGCCGACCACCACCGCCTCGAGCCCCGCGAGGCTCGGCCGCACGCTCTTCAGCAGCATCAGCGAGCCCAGCGGCGTGCAGGGCACCAGCCCGCCCGTGCCCGTGGCGAGGCGGCCGGCATTGACGGGGTGGAAGCCGTCGACGTCCTTGCTCGGGTCGATCGTTTCGATCACGAGGTCGGCGTTCATGTGCGGCGGCAGGGGGAGCTGGACGAGGATGCCGTCCACCGCCTCGTCGGCGTTGAGCCGGCGTACCAGGGCGAGAAGCTCGGCCTCCGGCGTCTCGGCCGGCAGCCTGTGCTCGTAGGAGCGCATGCCGGCCTCGACGGTCTGCTTGCCCTTGGAGCGGACATAGACCTGGCTGGCGGGGTCCTCGCCGACGAGGACGACTGCGAGGCCGGGCACGAAGCCGTGCTCCGCCTCGAGGCGGGAGACGTGCCCGGCGATGCGGGCCCTGAGCCCCTCGGCGACCTGCTTGCCGTCGATCGTCGCTGCCGCCATGGCCCCCTCCTATCCCCCGGTGATGGCGCCGAGCGCCGCCGCTACAGTGGTCTCATCGGTTTCGAGCCGCAGCGTCTTCAGGCGCGACGTGGCCCCGCCCGTCAGCGACACGCGCGAGGCCGGCAGGCCCACGGCGTCCGCGACCAGCCTGACCAGCGCGGCGTTCGCCTTGCCGTCCTCCGGCACGGCGCGCACGCGCGCCTTCAGCACGACGCGCCCGTCGGCCAGCGTCTCCACGCCGTCGATGGCGTCGCGCCCGCCCCTGGGCGTCAGCCGCACGGCGAGCGTCACGGCCGCTCCGGCCATGCTCCATGGCCGCGCGCCCGCCACCGGATCAGAACGCGATGGGGTAGAGGTAGTCGCGGATCCAGCCCTGCAGCAGCATGATGATGAGGATCACGATGATCGGCGAGATGTCGATGCCGCCAAGATTCGGCAGTCGGTTGCGGATCGGCCGCAGCACGGGCTCCGTGATCTGGTAGAGGAAGTTCATGATGCCGCGCACGAAATCGTTGCGCACGTTGATCACGTTGAAGGCGATCAGCCAGCTCAGGACAGCGGACGCGATCAGCGCGTAGACGTAGAGCTGCAGGACAATCTCGATCACATCCAGCAGGGCGCGCATCGTGGGGCTGCTCCATCGGCAGGGTAGGCCGTGCGGGTCTGCCGCCGGCCAGAGGGCGGGTCCAGCCGCCGCATCGGGTGAGAGGCGCGCCGGCCCGCCTCATGTAGCGGCGACGCGGCCGGCAAACAAGCCGGTGCCCGGGAACTGGCCCCGCCGCCCGGACCGCCGCTCAGATCGCAATTGACACGGCAAGCCCCGCCGCCCTACAAGGCCGGCACCCGGGCGGGGCTGTAGCTCAGTTGGGAGAGCGCTGCAATCGCACTGCAGAGGTCGTGAGTTCGAATCTCATCAGCTCCACCAGGGTGTTTTGTCTTCCCCAACATCGTGACGCTTGAACAACGCGGCCTCGACGGCCTGCCTCTCCGAAGGCTTGGCCGGACATCTGCCGTCGCGCAGGGAACCCGGCCTGGTGCTGGACGAAACGGCCCCGGACTGAGCCGGGGCCATCCTGTCGTCAGTTGCCCGTCGGCAGGGGAATGTTGATGCCGTCCTTGCCCAGTTGGTCGCGCACCCACTGGAACCGCTCGTAGCCCGTGATCGTGATCGGGCCGGAATAGCTGGCGCTCTGCAGCTTGCGCGGCGGGTACTGCACGTAGGTCGCCATCAGCTGCTTGATCGCGTCGCTGATGCTCACCATCGTCCAGGTGCGCTCCGTGTAGTTGTTCATGAAGATGTCGTAGCGCTCCTGCGGGTCCTGCCAGAGGTCGAAGACCTGGGGCACCGTGGCGACATACTTCTCCGCGCCCTTCCAGCCGAGGTTGCTGTCGACGGCGAGGCCGCCTGTCGGGGCGCCGTTGTCGCCGCGCAGGTTGAACACCGCCTTGTAGTTGCCCACGCGGGCGGCGCCGGGCGTCAGCTCGTTCTCGGTGAAGTAGAACCAGCTCTTGCGCGCCGACTTGCCGGTGCCGAGCAGGATCGGCGACATGTCGAAGCTGTCGAAGATGATCGGCTGACCCTCGCGGTCCTTCTCCGGCAGCTTGATGCCCGCCGCGCCGGCGAAGGTGGCCATCAGGTCGAGCCCGCCCACGATGTCGTGGTTCTTGCTCGCCGGCTTGATCTTGCCGGGCCATACGGCGATGGCCGGCACGCGGTTGCCGCCCTCGCGCACGGTGCCCTTCGTGCCGCGGAAGGGCGTGTAGCCGGCGTCGGGATAGACGTCCTGCCATGCGCCGTTGTCTGTCGTGTAGAAGATGAGGGTGTTCTTGTCCAAGCCGAGCGTCTTCAGCTTGTCCACGATGCGCCCGATGCGCGTGTCGAGCTCGACGATGCTGTCGGCGTATTTCGACTTGGATAGCGACTTGTGCTCGAACTCTGGGGCAGGCAGGTTCGGCTGGTGCACCTTCATGAAGTTGACGTTGATGAAGAACGGCGTCGCCGGGCTCTTCGCGGCGTCTTCGAGGAACTCCAGCGCGGCCTTCTCGACATAGCCGTCGAAGAACGGGATGCCGACGACCCCCTCCTTCCCGTCGATGACCGGCGTGTCCACGTACTGGCCGTTGATCTTGAACTCCTCCACGGCTTTCTCGCCGGCCTTGCCGGACAGCGCGCCCTTGGTGACGCGCTGGAACATGGCGCGCAGCTCCGGGTCCATGTCCGGGAACCAGGTGGGATCGCCATAGGTATAGGCGTTGAGATGGTAGAGCCCGGCATATTTCATCACGTCGTAGCCCTGGGCGTTGGGCAGCGCATAGTCCGCCTCGCCGAGGTGCCACTTGCCCGTGAAGTAGGTCTTGTAGCCACCCTGCTTCAGCACGGAGGCCAGCGTCCATTCAGCCGCCGGCAGACCGCCGCCCTCGCCCTGGAAGGCGACCGTCGTCATGCCGCTGCGGTTGGGAATGCGCCCCGTCTGCATGGCGGCGCGCCCGGGCGTGCAGCTCGGCTGGGCATAGAAGGAGAAGAAGGTCATCCCGCCATCGGCGAGCTTGTCGATGTTCGGAGTGGGCATGCCGCGCCCCTCGCCGCCGCCATAGGGCCCGAGATCGCCATAGCCCGTGTCGTCGGACACGATGAACAGGATGTTCGGCTTCTGCGACTGCGCGTCGGCGGATCCCGCGAACCCGGCAGACAGCAGGCTCAAGAACAAGCCGGCGGCAATGCCGGAATGATACGATGTCATCTGGCCCTCCCCCTTCCAATAATGATGCGATTGCCGCATCGTTTCCGCCCGACCGAGCGGGGGAAAACTCAGCCAGCAACCGAGACTTTTCATACCCAGGGGCCTTGTCAATTCAATTCGGTCGGCCCCGGACCTGACGAATGCGCTCTCGCCGGGGCACGACCATTGGTCGGTCTCGTCAAAACGGACCGTTGCAATGGATGAAATCGCAGATCGATGTTTATGGTCCGGAAGACTGGGCCAGTCGCGCCATCCGAACTCCTCGCGCCTACCACGCCGGCACGACGGGCCAAAAGGAAGCCGCGCTCAGTTGAGCGCGCGCGGCTTGGCCATGCCGGGATTGGCCATCTCCAGGCAGGAGATCAGCTCGATGTAACTGGCGTGGTAGGCGGTCGCGATCCCGCTCGTGCACTGTGCGCGCGAGGCGACGGAGTACCGGCTCCAGTTCTGGCCGAGCTCGTCGCGGACCCGACTCTCCGAATCCAGGCAGGTCTTCAGCTGGTCCTTGCCGACAGGCGTTCCCGAGGTCGCCCTGCACACCTTGGCGAAGTCTATGCGGGGCACGGAATCGGCCGGGGCCGGAGCAGTCCCAAGACAGAGGACGAAAGCGGCGGCGGCGAAACGCTGCATGGCGTTGGTCTCCGGTCCAGGCGAAGCCTCTCTCCGCGCATGCCGAGGGAGACTTGCGGTGCGTCAGCGGTTGATGAACCAGCCGGGACGGCTATGGCCCCCATGGCCGTGCGATCCGTTGTGGGAGCCATGACCTCCGTGGCCATGTCCATGGCCGCGGGCCTGGGCTGCAGGCACCACGAGCATCATCGCAGCGGCGAGGAGGAGGACAGGCAGGGCGCGCATAGGGTGTTCCAGCTGGTCGTCGTTTCTGTCACGAGTGAAGCACCAGCATGAAGGCCGGATCGTGGCGTCGGAGGCGGATGGCGTCGCCCCCGCCGCAGGAGCGGTCGGGGGCCGGGCTCGAACGCCCTGGGCCGGCATGGCAGAGTGGCCGCTCACGCCAGCCCAACTCCGTTCGTCCGACGCCAGGGTCAGCCTCCATGTCCGCTTCGCCTTTCGCTCCCGTTACCCTCACCGGCACCCATGTCGAGTTGGCGCCCCTCGCGCGAGAGCACGCGGCAGGCCTGCGCGAGGCGGCAGCCAACGGCGAGCTCTGGCGGCTCTGGTACACGGCCATCCCCTCGCCCGAGGGCATGGAGGCGGAAATCGAGCGCCGGCTCGGGCTGCAGGAGAAGGGCTCCATGCTGCCCTTCACCGTCATCGCCAAGCCCTCGGGCCGTATCGCGGGCATGACGACCTTCATGAACATCGACCCGGTCTCCCCGCGCGCCGAAATCGGCTCGACCTGGTACGCCAAGGCCGTGCAGCGGACGCCGCTCAACACCGAGGCCAAGCTGATGCTGCTGGGCCATGCCTTCGACCGGATCGGCTGCCTGGCGGTGGAATTCCGCACGCACTTCTTCAACCACCAGAGCCGCCGGGCCATCGAGCGGCTCGGCGCCAAGCTCGACGGGGTGCTGCGCTGCCACCAGCGCACGGCCAACGGCGCGCTGCGCGATACCTGCGTCTACAGCATCGTCGCGGCGGAATGGCCGACTGTGCGCGCGCATCTCTCCTTCCAGCTCGAGCGCGGGCGTGAGGCGACCGGAGCGGGCGGCTGAAAGCGAGCTGCTTCAGTCGTCCACGGGGGCGAGCAGGTTGGCGTCCTGCGCGATCTTCCAGCGCCCATCCTCGCGGCGAAGAATGGTGAGGGCATGGCCCTCGCGGCGGATCGGCCGCTCCTCGCCGGGCGGCGTCACGTCCACGGCGATGCGCGTTCGCATGAAGGCCCAGTCGCCGAGAACCTGGAGGTCCTCGATGCGGCTCGTGCCGCTCATGCGCATCGGCCCCGCCGCGCGCGAGGCGGCCTCGAAGGCGCGCTTGCCGAAGGGTTCCTGGCCGGGCAGCAGGAACACGACGTCGTCGGTCATCAGCGCAAGCACCGCGTCGACGTCGCCCGCCAGCGTCGCCTTCATCCAGTCCGCCACCAGCGCGTGGATGGCCTTCTCGTCGCTGTCCATGCCCTGAAGCCCCATGGGCCCGCTCAAAGCCGCAGGTCGCGCAGCGGGCGGGTCAAGATCTGTCCGATGTCACGCAGTTCGCGGCGGATGAGGAAGGCGCGGTGCGACAAGGTGGAGGCCCCGGCGATCACCTGCTCCTCGCGCGCCGCGAGGCAGTTGCGGCTCGCCTGCGGTCCGATGGGGCTGACGGCGACCGCAGCGGAAACGTCGGCCAAGGCCGCGAGATCCGCCTGCGAGACCGACGGCTTGGCCGAGAGCTTGGCGGCGGCGATGCGCCGGGCGAGCCCTTCCTCCTGCTCCAGCGTGCGGACCGGGCGCTGCATGATGCCCGTGGCGTCACGCCATTGCAGGCCCTTGCGGTAGGCCGGCGCCCATTGCACCTGGCTCTCGAGCAGGTCTAGGCCCGCATAGCGTGCGAGCGCGGGAAATGCGTCGTCGTAGAAGCGCCAGCAATCAACGGGATAGCGGTGCAGCGGGCCGGAGCCCGGCGCGTTGACGAAGGCGAGCCCGTGCGTCTTCAGCACGCGCGAGATCTCCATCATGGTGATCCAGAAATACTCGGCGTGCTCGAAGACCTGGCTGCAGGTCACCACGTCGACCGAGCCCGAGGGTACCTCGCGCCAGTCATAGGGCTCGGCCACGACGATATCGACGTTGGGGGCGGGCGCGATGTCGAGCCCGCGCAGGGACCAGGCGGGGTTCTGCATCTCCGAGCGGTTGCTCTCGTGCGTCGGGTCGGCCACTGCCGAGCCCACGTCGAGAACCGCGAGGGGCTGGCTTTCGACGCCGGCGAGGTAGGCGCGCCGGAAGGTCGCGAGCTTGTCGAGGGCGGACTTGTGCATGGCTCACCAGGCTGGACGAGCCTCGCTCGTAACCCAGCCCGCAGGCGACGTCATCCCATTTCGGCGCTGACGACGTGTGGGAGCCGCCCCGGTCGTCCGAACCGCGGCGGCTCCCCGTATCCGACGTGCTGGGAAGGGACGGGTGGCCCCTCCACGGCGGCCTGGCGGACGCGCCGCCGCCCCGGGGGAGTTGCCGGTCCCCCGTGGCAGCCAGCCTGCCGGTACGTCGCTGGGGAGCCGTCTCCGCGGATGCGCGGCGCCTCGCGGCCCTGGTGTCCGGCACGGGGCCGCCTTGCCCCGCGATGGTTCCGGATCCTGTCCCGCCCCGTCTAACACCTGGGCGGCCGACGGAAAATCGAAACGCAAACTTAACCCTAACCCGATGGGGCCGGCCGGACTGTCCGCACCCCGCCTCGGACGTTCAGTGCGCCATGAAGACAGGCAGGCGCGCCTGGGACAGGATGTGGCTGGTCGCCCCGCCGAAGATCATCTGCCGAAGCCGGCTCTGGGTGTAGGCGCCCTTGATCAGGAGGTCCGCGCCCCAGGCCTCGCAATGCTGCAGGATGACGTCGCCTGCGGTCGCCTGCGTGCCCGGCAGTGTCAGGGCGTCGCACTCGATGCCGTCGAGCCGCAGCGCGCGGGCGAGTTCCTCGCCGCTTGGGCCCGGCACGGTGCCGCCCTCGACGGTGAGGACCAGTACCCGCTTGGCCTGCTTGAGCAGCGGCTCGGCCAAAGCCACGGTTCGCGCGGTCTCCGTGCTGCAGTTCCAGGCGATGAGCACGCTGTCCCCCATGGCCGCCGGAGCCGTCGGCGGGGCGATGAGGATCGGCCGGCCGCTCTCGAACATGACGGTTTCGAGGAGCGAGAGCCGGGGCCCCACGCTGCCGGAAATGGGCCGGCCCACCACCGAGATGTCGAAGACGCGGGCGATGCTGGCCACGGCGGAGTCGCCCAGCACGGGCGGCTCTCGCCAGGTGAAGGTCGCGCCGGTCGCGCCCTGGTCGCGTGCGGCGACGCCGTGGGCCGTCATGAAGCTGCGAAAGGCCTCGTAGACGTCTCGGGTGAGGTCCGTCGTGCTGCGCTGCTGCGGGGGCCAGAGTGGCACCATCTCGCCCACGATGTAGTTGTCCAGGATCGGCAGGGTGGCGAGGCCTTCGACCAGGCTGCCGAAGCGCCTTGCGAAGACCAGGGCCGTCTCCAGTATCGGCCCCGTCGTCTCGGGGTCCTCGAGGGGGACGAGAACGGTTTTCATCGACATGGCCGGCTCCTCTCGCGGGGTCGCGGCCGGAGCGTAGCATTCCCGTTTCGATTCACCAGCCTTCAGCGGGCAGCGTACTGACGCTGGGGAACCCGGGCCTTCCGGCCTGATCGCCTCGTGAGGGCCAGGAGGCCCACGCTCAGGGATTGGCCGCCCAGCGGACCGGCTTGGCCCAGCGTGACGAAGGATTTTTCGACAGATCGGCCTTGGCCGACAGCCGCGCGGGCGCGGCGAGCCCGGTCCGGTTCTTGGCCCCCGCGGGCGCGGCGGCGAAGAGGATGGCGATGGCGTAGCCGACGGCGAGGCCGGCATTGATGAGGCGTTCGGCGGGAATGCGATCCGGTCGAGCTTGCATGGGAGATCCTTGCAAGGCGCGTTCGGGGGCGCGCGCCGGGGGATTGGACCATCCGAGTCCGCGGTATTCGCCAGAAGTCGATGACCCTGATCCTCGTCGGAACGGCCCGTTCTACAATCCGCGCTTTCACGGATGTCGGACCCCGGATGACTACGTAGAACCTGATCATTGGCAAGGCTCGGACTTGCTTGCGACTCCCCGGGACTTGTGGTCGTGTCCGAGCCTGGCAGTCCAGATCCCCTCCCCCTCACCGGAAGGCGTCCATGCTCCGCGCGCTCGGCGGATTCATCGCCGGATTCGTCGCCGTCCTCACCGTGCACCAGGCCACCCTGTGGCTCGGCACGCAGCTCCATCTGCTGCAGGCTGCGACCTGGGTGATGACGCCGGTGCCGCCCCTGCACGTCCCGCAGGTCGTATCGCTCGCCTTCTGGGGCGGCGTTTGGGGCATCCTGATCGCGCTCGTCGCGCCGCGCATCGGCACGGGCTTCGGCTACTGGTTCACGATCGCCGTCCTGTTCGGCGTCGCCACGACCCTGGTCGGCTGGTACGTGGTGGGTCCGCTGAAGGGGCGCCCGGCCGACGAACTCACGCTGGCGCGCCTCGTCTCCGGCGGCACGGTCAACGGCATCTGGGCGCTCGCGGTCGCCGCGATCCTGTCCGTCCTGCCCGGACGGCTGCGCAGCCCCTGACCGGCGCCGGGCGGGTTCCTCAGCTTGTCTGCTCGCAGCGGTGCCACGTCTCCTGCGCTGCGGCGCCAGTCGTGGCCTGGATCGTGTTTTCGTTGACGAGCAGCATCGAGACTTCCGATCCGGCTCCCGGCTCGCTCTCGGGGATCACATAGGCGAAGCTGTGCCGGCCGTAGCGGCCGTCCATGGCATGGCCACCGGGCGTCACGATGCGCCGGCCCTCGATCTGCATGTGCTTGTTGCCCGCCATGTTGCACCAGTTGCCGTCAATGCTGTCGGCCAAGGCGGGGGTTGAGGCGAGGGCCGCGCCGAGCGCGGCTGCGGGCACGGCGAGGCGGTGCAGTCTCATGGCATCCTCCGGCTCCAGGGCCTTGGAAGCCTAGCGGCTGCGGCCGGTTTGGCCAGACGCCCCGGCGGAACGCGCGATCAACTCGGCGCGAGCTAGCCGGTCACGCGGCGCAGCAGCCCGATGCAGAGGATCGCGAAGAAGGCCCCGCCGATGCAAACGGAGGCCGTCGTGAAGAGGTCGGTCTGCAGCCAGGACACGGGATAGCGCAGGAACAGCACGAGGCTGAGCAGCGAGCCGGCGAAGGCGAAGAAGGAATTGCCGAACAGGCCGAAGCCGAGATGGCTGAGGATGAAGTCGGCCAGCCAGCCTACGATGACGGCGAGCGCGAGCAGGCTGAGGAGCACGCCCCAGATCACCTCGTAGCTCACGCTGCTGAAACCCAGGGCCGCAAGCATTGGCTGCACCTGCCTCCTCGCCATCCAGCAGGATGCGCGACGATCCCTGATTTTCGCTTAATAGCGTTCAGGTTCAGTGAATTAGTCCAATCGTCTTGGATCGGACCCAAGGACGAAGGAAGTGCTTCCTTAAGCCTATGGCGCAGTGCAACATGGATGGCAATACTGCTTGCGAAGTCCGCCCCCTCCGGTCTGTCCGCCGGCGGAGGGCTCCCAATTCGATGCCCGCGGAGAGAGCGCGGGCGACTACCGGAGGAATCCCCGTGGCCCAGCCAGCACAGAAGCCCGCAGCCCTCAAGGACCTCTACGACCTCGGCGAGATCCCGCCCCTCGGCCACGTGCCGGAGAAGATGTGGGCCTGGGCCATCCGCAAGGAGCGCCACGGCCCCCCGGAGAGCGCCATGCAGCTCGAGGCCGTGCCGACCTGGACGATCGGCGACGACGAGGTGCTCGTCCTCGTGATGGCCGCGGGCGTGAACTATAACGGCGTCTGGGCGGCTCTGGGCGAGCCCATCTCCCCCCTCGACGGCCATAAGCAACCTTTCCACATCGCCGGCTCGGACGCCTCGGGCATCGTCTGGGCGGTGGGCTCCAAGGTGAGGCGCTGGAAGGTGGGCGACGAGGTCGTCGTGCACTGCAACCAGGACGACGGGGACGACGAGGAGTGCAATGGCGGCGACCCGATGTTCTCGTCCACCCAGCGCATCTGGGGCTACGAGACGCCGGACGGCTCCTTCGCGCAGTTCTGCCGCGTGCAGTCCCGCCAGCTGATGAAGCGCCCGCCGCATCTCACCTGGGAAGAGGCGGCCTGCTACACGCTGACCCTCGCCACGGCCTACCGCATGCTGTTCGGCCACGCCCCGCACACGGTCCGGCCGGGCGACAACGTGCTCGTCTGGGGCGCCTCGGGCGGCCTCGGCGTGTTCGGCGTGCAGCTCTGCGCGGCGTCGGGCGCCAACGCCATCGGCATCATCTCCGACGAATCCAAGCGCGACTACGTGCTGGGGCTGGGCGCCAAGGGGGTCCTCAACCGCAAGGACTTCAATTGCTGGGGCCAGCTCCCCAAGGTGAACTCGCCGGAGTTCCACGCCTACATGGCCGAGGCCCGCAAGTTCGGCAAGGCGATCTGGGACATTACCGGCCGCAAGGACGTCGACATCGTCTTCGAGCACCCGGGCGAGGCGACCTTCCCCGCCTCCTGCTTCGTGGTGAAGCGCGGCGGCATGGTGGTGTTCTGCGCCGGCACGACCGGCTTCAACCTCACCTTCGACGCCCGCATCGTCTGGATGCGGCAGAAGCGCATCCAGGGCTCGCACTTCGCGCACCTAAAGCAGGCGGCGGCGGCCAACCAGTTCGTCATCGACAGGCGCATCGACCCCTGCATGAGCGAGGTCTTCCCCTGGGACAAGATCCCGCTCGCCCATACCAAGATGTGGAAGAACCAGCACGCCCCCGGCAACATGGCCGTGCTGGTCAGTGCGCCGCGCGCCGGCCTGCGTACGCTGGACGACGTGCTGGAGGCGGGACGGCTCGGCGCCTGAGTCAGCCGGCCTCTCGCGCCGGCGAGACCTCGGGCAGCCCTGCCCGCCCATGCTCGTGCTCCGGCGTGTGCTCGGCGGGGCCGAGGCTCTTCTCCACCTCCGGCGTCGCCTCGAGCCGCTCGGCCTCGCGCTGGCGGCGGCGCTCCATCACGGCCGCGTTGAACTCGCCGCCATAGATGAAGTTGAAGGCGAGCGCGTAGAGGAAGACCAGCGCGATCATCACCGAGGCGAGGCCCGCATAGGTCTTCACGTAGGTCTGGCCCATGCGGCCGAGGTAATACCCGAAGGCCGAGGCGTAGATCAGCGAGAGTCCGCAGGTGATGAGCACGCCCGGCATGATCTCGCCGACGCTGCGCCTCCCGCAGGGCAGCCAGAGATGCACGATGGTGAGCGCGGCCACGATGATCAAGGTGGCGATGACGAGCCGCGCCAGCGTGATGATGTTGGAATAGGGCGCGAGCCACGGCGCATATTCGATCATCGTCGCCCAGATCACCGGGGCGAGCACGACGAGGAAGGCCAGCGCGAGGAGCGCCACCGAGCCGACCAGCACGTAGCCGATCGATTCCATGCGCGTGCTCCACCAGGGCCGCTGTTCCTTGAGCGCATAGGCGCGGTTGAGCCCGATGCGCAGGGCCTCCACCCCGTTCGACGAAAAATAGAGCGAGAGAACGACGCCGATCGTCAGGATGTCGGAGCGCGACTCGCCGAGCACCTTCTGGATCTCCGTGGCGATGGGCCGCGCCACCTGGCTCGGCCAGGCGTCGAGGATGAGGTTCGCCGCCTCGTCGGCGAGCTGCTGCGAGCCGATGAGGCCGGCCATGGCCGTGATGAAAATGATGAAGGGAAACAGCGACATCAGTGCCGACAGCGCAATGTGGGAGGCGATCGCCCAGCCGTCATCCTCCACGAAGCGCCAATAGGCGACGTAGGCGATGCGGGGGAGGGTCATGGCCTTCCGTCTTTTCGACATGAACGCGGCGCACCTCTTGGTCGGCTCTGCCCAACGTGGAACACGCATCCCTGGTTGGGAAGGGGTCCCCCAATTCGGAACGAAGGGGCCGCGCAGGGCCGGTAGGGCACATTTTTTCAGGACTGGCTTGGCCTTGGATCAAGGCGGCGGCCTGACAGGCGCGCCCACGATGTCCCGTTTCATGATCGGGAGGCTCTGATGTCCACGCTGAACAACATTCCCCATGGGGCCTGGGTGCTCGTGGGTGACGGCAGCAGGATGCTCGTCCTGCGCGAGGAGGGCCGTCCCGGCGCCCCCGACCTGCACGTGCTCTACAAGATCGACGCACCCGCCAATCCGAGGACCGCGGACCAGGGCACGGATCAGCCGGGCCGCGCCACGTCGGCCGTGACGCCTGGCCGCAGCGCCGTGGAGACCACGGACTGGCACGACCAGGCCGAGCGGGACTTCCTGCGCGACGCCATCAGGACCGTGGGCCAATGGGCCGAGCAGGACCGCCCGAACGAGGTCGTCGTGGTCGCTCCGCCCCGGGCGCTGGCCGTGCTGCGCGAGCACCTGCCCCGCCCGCTGCAGCCGCTCGTCAAGGCCGAGCTGGCGCGCGACTACGTGCACCACACGCTGCCGGAGATCTCGCGGCTGCTGGCGGCGGGGTGAGCCTCACCCCATCGCCCGCCTGAGCGCCTGGTCGAGGTCGGCGTAGAGGTCCTCGGGATCCTCGATGCCGGCGGAGAGGCGCAGCAGGTCGGGCGGGCAGGGCGTGCCGGGACCCTCGATCGAGGCGCGGTGCTCGACGAGGCTCTCGACCCCGCCGAGCGACGTCGCGCGCTTCCACAGAGTCACCCCCGCCGCGGTCGCGATGGCACTCGCCTCGCCCCCCGCCACGCGGATCGACAGCATGTGGGAGTACCCCCCCGTCATCTGGCGGGCGGCGACCTCGTGGCCGGGATGGCCCTTGAGGCCGGGATAGAGTACGTCCGCGACGTGGGGATGCGCCATCAGCCGCCGTGCGAGCTCGGCCGCATTGGCGGAGGCGGCGCGCACGCGCAGGTCCAGCGTGCGAAGACCGCGGATCAGCAGGAAGGCCTCGAAGGGGCCGAGCACCGCGCCGAGGTTCCTGCGGTTCGCGGCCGCGCGGGCCCAGAGCTCGTCGGCCCTGCGGGTGGCCAGCACGCCCGCCACCACGTCCGAATGGCCGTTCAGCGCCTTGGTGGCGGCGTGCATGACCACGTCGGCCCCAAGCGCCAAGGGCCGGGTGAAGACGGGCGTCGCCACAGTCGAGTCGACGGCGAGCTTCGCGCCGGCCTTGTGTGCGATCGAGGCCGCCGCGGCGATGTCGGTGATGGTCCAGAGCGGATTGGAGGGCGTCTCCAGCCAGACGAGCTTCGTGCCGCCTGGCCGCACGGCCGCGGCCAGAGCCTGCAGGTCGCTCGTTTCCACGAAATCGACATGGAGGCCCCAGGCTCGGGCGTCGTTGGCGAGCCAGTTGCGCAGGGCCCAGTACATCACCGTCGGCGCGACGACATGGTCGCCGGGCCGCAGCGCCAGGAAGAGCGAGGTGGCCGCCGCCATGCCCGAGGAGAAGAGCATGGCGGCCTCCGCCTCCTCCCACATGGCGAGCACGGCCTCGGCCTCGCGCACCGTCTCGTTGTCGGGCCGGCCATAGACGAAGCCCGAGGAGTACTGGTTGTCGGGATCGCGGAGGTAGGTCGTGGAGACGTGGATGGGCGGCACGATGGCCCGGGTCGCCTCGTCCACTCGCCCGAGCGCCTGGGCCGAAAGGGTGCGCTTCGTCCAGCCGGGTCGGCCGTCCTTCGTCATGGGAACCTCGATTGAGCCTGAATTCGGCCCGAAGCTAGGGCGGAACGTTTCCGCCCCCTTGCCGATTGGCGTTTCAGCCCCAGCTTGAAGCGCAGGAGATCCCCCGATGCAAGAGAGTCCTCCCCCCGGTGCGGCCACCCTGGTCGCCGGTCATCCCCACGCCGGACGGTCGGCCCGCGGCCACGCCGTCCGCAACGCCGTCATCGCCTTCGCGGCCGTGGCGGTCACGGCCGCCATTGGCAGCGCCGCGACGACGCCGCACATCGCGGGCTGGTATGCGGGGATCAGCAAGCCCTGGTTCACGCCGCCCAACTGGGTCTTCGGCCCGGCCTGGACGATCCTCTTCGCCGTCATGGCGCTCGCCTTCTGGCGCATCCTGCAGGTGCCGGCGGGCACGCCGGGGCGCACCCGGGCCATCCTCGTCTTCGCCGTCCAGCTCGTCTTCAACGCGTTGTGGTCGATCGTCTTCTTCGGCATGCAGAACCCGCCCGCCGCCCTCGTCGTGGTGCTGGGCCTCGAGCTCTCGGTGCTGGCGATGATCGCGGCCTTCCGCAGCCTCGACCCGCCGGCGGGGTGGATGAACGTGCCCTACGCGCTCTGGGTCGCCTTCGCCACCGCGCTCAACGTCGGCGTGGTGATGATGAACTGAGGGTCAGGGCGTCCCGGGCTCGTCGAGGGTGCGGGCGACGACGGCCCGGAGGTCGGCGAGGCTGAACGGCTTGGTCAGGACGTCCCGGATCAGCGCGTCGAGGTCGCGGGCCCGCTCGCGCTGGTCGGCGAAGCCGGTCATCAAAAGGATCGGAAGGGTCGGCCTCTCCTGCGCGGCGGCGAGCGCCAGCGCGATGCCGTCCATCATGGGCATGCGGATGTCGGTGAGCAGCAGGTCGTAGCGCGCGCCCTCGGCCAGCAGCATGTCCAGAGCCTCCGCCCCGTCGGCGGCGGCGTCGACCCTGTGGCCATCGAGCTGCAGGGCTCGGGCGATGAAGCCGCGCAAGGGCTCTTCGTCGTCGGCGATCAGGATCGTGGCCACGGCGCGCTCCTGCTTGTGCTCAGGCGGTCGGCTCAGCCTCGACCACCCCGATGAAGGGAAGCTCCCGGAAGGAATGGGCGACGTCCATGCCGTATCCCACCACGAAGTAATCCGGGCACTCGAAGCCCACGAAGTCGGGATTGACCGAGACCGCCCGCTTGCCCGGTTTTTCGAGCAGGCAGCAGGTCCAGACCTGCGCGCCTCGAGCGGCAAGGAGGTCCTTGGCGAAAGCGATGGTGCGGCCGGATTCCAGGATGTCGTCGACCAGCATGACGACGCGGTCGCGCACGTCGCTCTCCACGTCGCGCAGGATCGTCACCTGGCCCGAGGAGACCGTGCCCGCCCGGTAGCTCGAGAGGTGCATGAACTCCATCTGCGGCGAGAGGCCCGCCCGGTGCAAAGCCCGCACGAGGTCGGCCGCGAACATGAAGCTGCCCTTCAGGATCGCCACGACGAGCAGGTCCTTGGGCTGGCGCGCCGCGATCTCGCGGGCCAGTCCCTCGATGCGCTGCGCGATCTGCGCCTCGTCGAACAGCACGCGCACGCGCCGGGGATCGATCATGGAGTGATCCTGTTGGGCGCCGGCGGCTCAGTTGGCCTCGGGCGCGTCGTTCTCGTTTCGTGCAAACCGCACCAAGACGTCGCGCCCGTCAAGAGGCGGTGCGACCAGACGGGCCCGGAATGGCGCGCTTTCGCCAGGCGCGAGCACGCTGCGGGGTGTTTCGGCCGTCCAGCTGTAGATGTCCGAGCCCTTGTCGTCCCGCAGGCTGAGCGCCAGGCCCGGGATGCCCGAATCACGCTTGGCGACGTTGCGGATCTGGCCCTCGACCACGAGGATCTGCTGGTCCTTGTCCGCGATGACCTGGCTGCGCACGCCCTCGAAGGCGAGGCCGCGCAGGTTCACGGGCAGGTGGATGGCCGCGTAGAGGGCTGCGGTCTGCGGCGCGAGGCGCACCACGAGCGTGCGCTGGGTGAGGGCGAAGACGAAGGCCGCGGCGGTTCCGGCGAGGGCCCATTGCCAGGGCTGCACGGCGCGCAGCTTCGCGAGGATGGCGGCCACCGGCAGGCCGCTGCTAGCCTTGGGCCTGGATGGCCTCCGGGGCGGCTTCCTGGAAGGGCGCGCGGGCGCCTCCGGCTCAGCGGGCGCGGCCTGGGCCTGCGCGACCTCCGGCGGCCATTCCGCCGGCTCCTCGGCCGCCGGGCGCTCGGAAAAGCCGTCCACCGCGTCCGCCGCCGTGGCGCGCCACGTATGGCGGCACTTGGCGCAGCGCAGCGTGCGGCCGCTCCCGAGCTGGCTCTCGGTGAGGGCGTAGGACGTCGCGCAGTTCGGGCAGACGATCAGCATGCGAATCAGGCAGGGTCCTGCCCCAGGGGCCTCGGTCTTGCCTATTGGGAAGAGACAGGCTTAACGAATGGTGAAGATCCCAGGGGCCAGGGTCGCCGCGCAGGGGCGAGGGGCCGGGCCGGGCGCGGACGCGACATGCTGGTGAGATTCGAGAATGTCGGGTTGCGCTACGGCATGGGGCCGGAGGTGCTGCGCGACATCAACTTCAGCATCGAGCCGCAGTCCTTCCAGTTCCTCACGGGTCCGTCGGGGGCGGGCAAGACGACGCTGCTGCGCCTGATCCTGCTCGCGCTGAAGCCCACGCGCGGGCTGATCGACCTGTTCGGCAACGATGTCAGCCGCATCGAGAAGAACACGCTCACCGCGCTGCGCCGCCGCATGGGCGTCGTATTCCAGGATTTCCGGCTGCTGGAGCACCTCACGACCTACGAGAACGTCGCCCTGCCTTTGCGCGTGCAGGGCCGCGAGGAGGCGAACTACCGCGCCGAGGTGGTGGAGCTGCTGCGCTGGGTCGGCCTGGGCGAGCGCATGCACGTGCTGCCGCCGGTGCTCTCGGGCGGTGAGAAGCAGCGCGCCGCGATCGCCCGGGCGCTCATCGTGCAACCGGACCTTCTGCTCGCCGACGAGCCGACCGGCAACGTCGACCCTTCCCTGGCGCGCCGCCTGCTGCGCCTCTTCGTGGAGTTGAACAAGAGCGGCACGGCGATCGTCATCGCCACGCACGACCTCGCCCTGATGGACCAGTTCGACGCCGCGCGGCGGCTCGTGCTGGGCGACGGACGGCTGCACATCTATGACTGAGGCCGCCACAGCCCCGCCGCCCGGCGCGCCGCCGCTTCCCTCGGGCGGCTCCACGGCTCCACGTGCGGACCCTGGGCTGGGTCGTAACCCGCCGCTGATCCCCGCGGCCTCCATCGCCGGGCGGGCGCTCATCACAGTCATCGCCATCATGACGTTCCTGGCGGGTCTCACGACCGGGGCGGCGCAGCTCGTGGCCGAGGCTTCCTCCGGCTGGCGCTCGGACGTCTCGCGCGAGGTGACGATCCAGGTGCGACCGCTGCCCGGCCGCGACCTCGAATCGGACGTCGCGCGCGCCGCCCAGGTCGCCCGGGCCGCGCCGGGCATCGTCGACGTGCGCGTCTATACCAAGGCCGAATCGGAGCGGCTGCTGGAGCCCTGGCTGGGCACCGGGCTCAATTTCGACGAGCTGCCGGTGCCCCGCATGATCGTGCTGAAGAGCGAGGCCGGGGCGCTGCCGGATTACGACCGGCTTCGCAAGAGCCTCGCAGAGGCCGTGCGCGGGGCCACCCTGGACGATCACCGCCTCTGGGTGGAGCGCCTCGCCACCATGGCGAACACGCTGGTTCTGCTCGGCATCGGCATCGTGGCGCTGGTCATCGCGGCGACCGCGCTCGCCGTGGGCTTCGCCACGCGCGGGGCCATGGCGGGGAACCGGGAGATCATCGAGGTGCTGCACTTCGTCGGCGCCACGGACAGCTATATCGCGCGCCAGTTCCAGAAGCATTTCCTCAGCCTCGGCCTGCGCGGCGGCGCCATCGGCGGGGTGCTGGCCGCGCTGTTCTTCGTGGCGCTGGGCGCGCTGGCCAATGCCTGGATCGCGACGCCGGGCGGCGACCAGGTGAGGGCCCTGTTCGGCAGCGTGGCGCTCGGCTGGGGCGGGCTCTTCGCGATCGCCGGCATCGCCGTGCTCGTGGCCATCGTCACGGCGCTCGTCTCGCGCCTCACCGTCCGCCACACGCTGGACGAGCTCGGCTGAAGTCCCTCGCGCGGCTGCCGCCACGCCTGCGCCCTGCCATTGCCTCATTGGCCGGCGATGTTAGGCTTTGAACGGATGCACGGGCACGCGGCTTGCAGCATCATGCCCGGGGGGATCCGTCCGACGGCCGGACGGTACGTGGACTCGATGACATGCTGAGACGGCTGGCGAACACGCTCGTCCTCGGCCTCGCTATGGTGGGGCTGGTGGCGATCGGAGGCTTCTTCGTCTTCGTCGGAAGCCTCGACCGCAGCGAGGAGCAGACCGCCGGCAAGGCCGACGGCATCGTCGCGCTGACGGGCGGCGCGGAACGCATTGCCGACGCGATCGACCTGCTGGCCCAGGGCCGCGGCGGACGCCTGCTCATCACCGGCGTCAACGAGAAGACCACGCGCGAGGAGCTCGCCCGCCAGCGGCCCGACCTGCGCACCTATTTCGCCTGTTGCGTCGACCTCGACTACCGCGCCCTCAACACGATCGGCAATGCCGAGCAGACCCGGCTCTGGGCCGAGCAGAACAATTTCGGTTCCCTGCTGGTGGTCACCTCGACCTACCACATGCCCCGCAGCCTCGCCGAGATCGGCCACGTCCTGCCTAACGTCCGTCTCATCCCGCATGCGGTCGTTCCCGAGCGCCTGGACATGGAGGGCTGGTGGCGCGAGCCCAACACGATCCGCCTCCTGCTCATCGAGTACGCCAAGCTCGTGGTCGCCAAGGCGCGGCTCGGCCTCGGCCTCCGGCCGCCCGCGCCGCCCCCCTCCGCGCCCGTCCCGCCGCCGCCAGCCATCGAACCGGCCCCCGGCGTAGCCAAGGCGGCGTTTTAGCGGCTTCTCGAACAGCCAAGGGGCTTGCGCAGGCGGTCGCGTTCAGGGCAGATCCTGCCACGCTGCGGCGCGCGACCGCCGTGTCCGGACTTGCCATGCCCTCGCCCCGCACGCTTCTCTTCCAGCTCTGCCTCTATGTCAGCCTGGTCGGCGTCATGATCCTGGCCTCCCCGGCTTTGCTGATGCCGCGGCCGACCTTGATGACGATCGTGCGCTGGTGGGGCCGCTATTTCGTCGGGCTGTGCCGCGTGGTCGGTGGCATCGGCATGGAGGTTCGCGGGCGCGAGCACCTGCAGCAGGGACCGCTCCTCGTCGCGGCCAAGCACCAGAGCCTGTGGGAGACCTTCGCGCTCATCGGCCTGTTCGACGATCCGTGCTTCATTCTCAAGCAGGAGCTGACGCGCATCCCCCTGTTTGGCTGGTACGCCCTGAAGGCCCGCATGCTGCCCGTGGATCGTCGCGGCGGCAGCGCCGTGCTGAAGGAACTCAACCAGCGCGCCCACGAGGAGCTGCGGGTCGGGGCCGGCCGCCAGCTGATCTTCTTCCCTGAAGGCACCCGCCGCCCCCCGGGCGCGCCGCCCGCCTACCGGCACGGCGTGGCGCATGTCTACCAGGGCCTCGGCGTGCCCTGCCTTCCCGTGGCGCTGAACTCAGGCCTGTACTGGCCCCGCCGCAGCCTTGCCCTTCGCCAGGGCACGATCCTCGTCGAGATCCTGCCGGCCATTCCGCCGGGCCTGCCGCGCGAGGCGTTCTCCGGCCGCCTGCAGGAGGTCATCGAAAGCGCCTCCGAGCGCCTGCTGGCCGAGGGAGCGGCGGCGCTCAACATCCCGGTGCCGCGCCCCACGCTCGCCGAGGCCAAGGGGCGCTGAGCGGCCTCCTAGAGTTTCATTGACGTCCTTCGGGAAGCAGCCCTCCGTCGATCAGGATGCGCTTGACAGCACGTCCGAACCGTTCTCTCTTTGTTCCATGCACATGATCCTCGGCCCCGGCATGGACACCGACCACCGCGACAAGCCTCCGTTTCCGAGGCGGCGCCCGCCCAGCCGGACGTCCGCGGCTCCCTTTCCCATCTCGCATCCCCTGCGCGCCGCCCGCTCCTGCGGGCTCGCGGCCCGCTTCCACGCCTGGACGGGACGCTCGGGCCGGCGCTACGTCGTGTCGGTGCATGGCCGGCGCAGCCTGCCGGACTTCTCCGACGCGGTGCTGCTGGCCGTCGCCGTCGACGAGACGGGTGGTCTCATGCTGATCGGCGTGCGTTCCAGCGACGAAGGCCTGGAGAACTGGCCCGCCCTCGCCCGCGCCGACGAGGTCCACGTCCACCTCCTCGCCCGCCGCGCCGACGAGCGGGAGCGCGTGGTGGCGGATCTGGGATAAAGGTAACGGATCCGGGAGCCGACGCAGGAAGGCGATGAGCCGCAGCGCCTGCCACCTCCCTGCCCCTTGCGGGGAGGGATAAAGGGTGGGGGGCGCTGGGGACGAGATGAATTCCAGAGGACTGCGTACCCGGCCTACCCCCACCCCTTGCCCCTGCCCGCAAGGGGAAGGGGGGCGGAGACGGCTCGCTTGGTCAACAAGTTGAGGGGTCGGACCGCGGTCCGGCTCTCTGGATAAGCGACCTACCGGCTCAATTCCCGCCGTCGAGCAGCCGCCTGGCGATCACCTGGGCCTGGATCTCGGCCGCACCCTCGAAGATGTTGAGGATGCGCGCGTCGCAGAGCACGCGGGAGATCGCATATTCCAGCGCGAAGCCGTTTCCCCCGTGGATCTGCAGGGCGTTGTCGGCGGCGGCCCAGGCGACGCGGGCGCCGAGCAGCTTGGCCATGCCGGCCTCGAGGTCGCAGCGCTTACCCTCGTCCTTGGCGCGGCCGGCGAAATAGGTGAGCTGGCGGGCGATGTTCACCTCCACCGCCATCATCGCGAGCTTGTCGGAGACACGAGGAAAGGCGATGAGCGGCTTGCCGAACTGGATGCGCTCCTCGGCATAGCGCAGTCCGAGGTCGAGCGCCGACTGCGCCACGCCCACCGCACGCGCCGCGGTCTGGATGCGGGCGCTCTCGAAGGTCTGCATGAGCTGCTTGAAGCCCTGGCCCTCGACGCCGCCGAGAAGGTTCGCGGCCGGCACCTCGAAGGCGTCGAAGGCGAGCTCGTATTCCTTCATGCCGCGATAGCCGAGCACCTCGATCTCGCCGCCCGACATGCCCTTGGCGGGAAAGGGATCCTCGTCCGTGCCGCGCGGCTTCTCGCCGAGCAGGATGGAGAGGCCCTTGTAGCCGGGCTCGTCCGGGTTGGTGCGCACCAGCATGGTCATCACGTCGGCCCGGACGGGATGCGTGATCCAGGTCTTGTTGCCGGTGACCTTGTAGACGTCGCCCTCGCGCACGGCGCGGGTCTTCAGCGAGGCGAGGTCGGAGCCCGTGTTGGGCTCGGTGAAGACGGCCGTCGGCAGCACCTCGCCAGAGGCGATCAGCGGCAGCCAATGCGCCTTCTGCTCCTCCGTGCCGCCGCCCAGGATCAGCTCCGCCGCGATCTCCGAGCGCGTGCCCAGCGAGCCGACGCCGATATAGGCGCGCGACAGCTCCTCGGAGACGACGCACATCGAGACCTTGCCGAGCCCGAGCCCGCCGAACTCCTCTGGCAGGGTAAGTCCGAATACGCCGAGCTCGGCGAGCTTGCCGATCACCTCGAGCGGGATGTAGTCGTTCTTCAGGTGCCAGTCATGGGCATGCGGGGTCACCTCGCTCGCCGCGAACTTGGCCATTTCCTGGCGGATCGCCTCCAGCGTCTCGTCGAGGCCGGCGTCGCCGACGGTGGGCGCCCCCTGGCGCTCGCGGATGAGCTGGACCAGGCGGGCGCGGTGCGCCGCCGTGTTGCCGCCGGCGATCAGCGCCTCCACGGCCGGGGTGCGGCGCGCCGCGATCTGGGCCGCGGAGAGGCCCAAGGCCGGCAGGCGCAGGATCTCGCCCTGGCTCATCGGGATGCCGCCGAAGAGCTGCGCGCAGTATTCCCCGAGGCCGATTGCGACGAGCAACTCCTCCGTCTCGCCATAGCGCCCCTCGGCGGCGAGGCGGCGGCCATAGGCGGCGAGCTCGCGCACCGTCTCGGCATAGGTGGCGAGCCAGGCGAGGCCGTGCACGGCGTGCTGCTCGCGCTCGATCAGGTCGCCGGAAATCCGGCCTTCCGCCACCACGCGGCTGCGCACGGCCTGCACGGCGTCCTGGAGCAGTGCCTCGACGGCCGGGGTCGCTTCCTCGGCGAGGGCGAGCCAGTCGGGAGTTGCGGACAGGGCGGCGGCGGCAAGCGCGGTCATGGCATGTCTCCGGGAAAGCGGTCGCAAATGGCGACGGCGGAGCTCGCGCCCCGCTTGTGTGCGACGCAGCATGATGCGTGCGCCGCAATGCTGCAATGCCCCTTTGTGCGGAGTTTGGACGCGGCGGCGTGTCGCGGGCGCGCGAAACGGTCAACGCATAGACGGCACGCCCGCCTAGGCGACGAAGGACGTCGTCCCGCGCTTGATCGTCTCGACGACTTTGATCGCCTGGATCTTTTCGGAAGGGACTTCGAGCGGGTTGGCGTCGAGAATGACGAGATCCGCAATCTTTCCGGCCGAGATCGTGCCCTTGGTGGCTTCTTCCCGGTAGGTGAAGGCTGCATCGCGCGTCACGCCGAGCAGCGCCTGGTAGGGGCTCGTCCGTTCTTCGGGTCCCATGACCCGGCCGGAAAACGTCGTCCGCGTCACGGCCGCCCCGACCATTGCGAGGACGTTCGGCGAGGCACTCGGACAGTCATTGTGGAACGTCGTCCGCACGCCCATCCTGATGGAGGTCGCGGCCGGCGATTGCTGGTTGGCGCGCTCCGCGCCCAGATACTGCGTCAGGGCATCGCCATACTGCATCAGGTGCAACGGCATCATCGACGCGCCGAGGTCATACTTCTTGTATGTCGCCAGTTGATCCGGCCGGACGAAGAAGGAATGCGCGATGATGGTGCGCCGATCGCCCGTCTTTCCGGTCGCCGCGACCGTCTGCTCGATCGCCTGAAGGCACATATCGATCCCGGCATCGCCGTTGCTGTAGGCGAAGAGCTGGATGTCGTTGGCGTAGGCATAGTGGACCGAGGCGTCCACGATGGCTTGCGGCAGCAGAATTCCCTTCCAGCCTTCGGGAAAACCCGTCGTGTCGAGGTAGGGCTGCGTCATGGCGGCGAGCCGCAGCTGCGGGGCGGCGTCGGTCGACACCTGGTAGCCGGCGACCTTCACACCACGGTCGCCATGGCTGTAGGCGCCCCACCGCCAGTCGCCGGACTGGACCATCTTGGCCGTCTCGGCGTCGGACACCGAGGGCAGGCCGATAACATCCAGTGAGATGACGCCCTTTTCATAGGCGAGCCGCAAATCCGCGAGATCCTTGGGGATGAGCTGATAGGACTGGATGGTCGTGTAGCCTTGCCGGGCCAGCAGCTTTTCCGCCGACCGGAAAGTCTCGAAGACCTGGTCCTGGGAATAGCTGCCGACCGCTTCGGCCTGCGCCATGAGGAAGGGCGTGAACAGGAGGTCTCCGGTGAGCTTTCCCGTCTTCGGATCCTTCACGATCACGCCGGGCTGGGGCGCGGGCGTCTGCGCCGTGAAGCCGAGCCTGGCGAGGCCTGCGCTGTTCACCTTCCCCGTCAGCGTCGAGAGATTGCTGAGCATCACCGGCGTGTCGGGGAAAGCGGCGTCGAGTTCCTCGATCGTCGGGGAGCCATCCGACAGCATTGCGTCCGAATAGCCGTATCCGATGATCCAGCCGTTGAAGGGCTTCGTGCCTTTCAGAAGAGCGAGGATGTCGGCTTTGTTTCGGGGCGGCTGGTCCGCAAAGTAGGAGATGTTCACGCCGAGCGTCTGCTGGGCGAAGAGCTTGAAGTGCCCCCACAGGTCGATGAAGCCCGGCACCATCGTGCGACCCTGGAGATCGACGAGCCGTGCATTCTTCAGCGAGGACAAAGCTGCTTCCTTGGAGCCGGCGAAGGCGATCTTGCCGTCCTGCACCGCGACCGCTTCGACGTAGGCCGGCGTGGGGCCCTCCATCGTCAGGATGGAACCGTTGACATAGAGGACAGGAGCGCCCGTGCCCGGGGTTGACGTCTGCCCGAGGGCGTTCACCGGCCCTATCGACGCTGCCGCCCCGAGAACCGCGCCGGCCTTGAGAAAGTCACGACGCACAATGCCGTTTTTCATCGAAATCACCACGAAGCATCCATCGAAACGCGCAGGGGAGCGGGCCGCGGATGGAGGCCCGTGACGTCGCAGTCCGAAGCGTGCCCGAAATCCGATAAGATCCCCTATCCACTAAAAACCATGGGTCGATTTGCTTTTTGTAGCCGATTGACCTTTTGCGAGCCGGCGGGTGGCCCGTCGCTCCGGTCCGCTGGTTTCGCCATCGCGGCCTTGCGCAATCGGGACTGACGAACGGAGGCCTGATCTGGCTCTCGGCTTTGTCCCAATGGCGCGTGACGATCCGAGGCTAGGCCGGCTTGGCCCGCGCCTTCCGCGTCGCCAGCGCCACGCCGGCGGCGGTGACGACCATGCCGATGATCTGCAGCGGCAGCATCCGCTCGCCGAACAGGATGAAGGCCTCGATCGCCACGGTGGGAGGCACGAGGTAGATGAGCGCCGCCGCCCGCGACACCGCGCCGTTGCGGATGAGCACGAAGAGCAGGCCGATCGCGCCGATGGAGAGCGCCAGCACCGACCAGGCGAGCACGAGGAGCGTCGTCTGGTTCCATTCGATGCGCATGGGCTCGATCAGCCAGGCCACTGGCAGGGTGGCGAGAAAGGCGCCGGCATATTGCAGCACCGTCACCGTGCGCAGGTCGCCCGTGGCGATCCAGCGCTTCTGGTAGAAGGTGCCAAGCGTCACCGAGAGCATGGCGACGATGTTGACGCCCATGGGCAGCAGCGCGCCGGACACGGCGTCCGAGGTGAGGCCGATCAGCTTGGGCTCGAGCACGAGCGCGATGCCGAGGAAGCCCAGGAGGATGCCGGCCCAGTTCGCCCGGCTGATCCTTTCGCCCACCAGCATGGGCGCGAGCAAAGCCGTGAGGATGGGCTGAACGGCCGCGATCAGGCCGGAAATGCCGGCAGAGAGCCCGTGCGCGATGGCCCACCAGACGCCGCCGAGATAGACGGCGTGGATCAGCACGCCCGAGACCATGGCATGCATCACGCCCCGCGGACCCGGCCATTGCGCGCCCACGGCGAACGCGATCACCGCCACGACGGCGCCCGCCGCGGCATAGCGCACGCACAGGAAGGTGAGCGGGTCGGCATAGGGCGCGGAATAGCGCGCCACGATCCAGCCCGTGGACCAGAGCAGCACGAAGATCAGCGGGGCCGACTGCAGCAGCCAGCGCGGGGAGGTGGACGGTTCGGAGGCCAAAGCGGGTCCTGCGCAGGATAGGCCTGGGAGCAAGGCCACGGGCGGGTCGGGGCCTACAGCGTTGTCACGCACCAGGGAGCGTGGCGATCCCGCGAACCCCGGGGAAGAAGCAAGGGGCCGCCGTCAGCGGAGATCCGTGGGACGGCTCAGCGCCACTCCCTCACGTCAACGAACCGTCCCGCGATGGCCGCCGCTGCGGCCATGATGGGGCTCACGAGATGCGTGCGGCCCTTGAAGCCCTGCCGGCCCTCGAAGTTGCGGTTCGAGGTGGAGGCGCAGCGCTCGCCCGGCGCCAGCTTGTCGGCGTTCATGGCGAGGCACATGGAGCAGCCGGGCTCGCGCCAGTCGAAGCCGGCGGCCTTGAAGATCCTGTCGAGGCCCTCGGCCTCGGCCTGCTCCTTCACGAGGCCGGAGCCCGGCACCACCATGGCGTTGACGTTGGCGCTGACCGTGCGGCCCTCGACGATCTTCGCCGCGGCGCGCAGGTCCTCGATGCGGCCATTGGTGCAGGAGCCGAGGAACACGCGGTCGATCGCGATGTCCTGGATCCGCTCGCCGCCCTTGAGGCCCATGTAGTCGAGGGCGCGGGCGATGGCGGCGCGCTTCTGCTCGCTGTGGCCGTCCTCGGCGCGCGGCACGGTGCCGGTGATCGAGGCGACGTCCTCCGGGCTGGTGCCCCAGGTGACGATGGGCGGCAGGTTGGCGGCGTCGAGCCGGACCTCGCGGTCGAAATGCGCGCCGTCCTCGGTGCGCAAGGTCTCCCAGAAGCGCACGGCCTCGTCCCAGGCCGCGCCCTTCGGCGCCTTCGGCTTGTCCTTCAGGTAGGCGTAGGTCTTCTCGTCGGGCGCAACGAGGCCCGCGCGGGCGCCGCCCTCGATCGACATGTTGCAGACCGTCATGCGGCCTTCCATGGAGAGCGCGCGGATCGCTTCGCCCGCATATTCCATGACGTGGCCGGTGCCGCCGGCCGTGCCGATCTCGCCGATGATGGCGAGGATGATGTCCTTGGCCGTCACGCCGGCGGGCAGCTGCCCGTCCACCGTGACCCGCATGTTCTTGGCCTTCTTCTGGATCAGCGTCTGCGTGGCGAGAACGTGCTCGACCTCGGACGTGCCGATGCCGTGGGCAAGGGCCCCGAAAGCACCATGCGTGGAGGTGTGGCTGTCCCCGCAGACGATCGTGGTGCCCGGCAGCGTGAAGCCCTGCTCGGGGCCGATGATGTGGACGATACCCTGGCGCTTGTCGAGTTCATTGTAATACTCGACGCCGAACTCGCGGGCGTTCTCAGCCAGCGTCTCGACCTGCGTGCGGGACTCAGGGTCCTCGATGCCGTGGGAGCGGTCCGAGGTCGGCACGTTGTGGTCGACCACCGCCAGCGTCTTCTGCGGTGCGCGGACCTTGCGGCCCGTCATGCGCAGCCCCTCGAAGGCCTGCGGGCTCGTCACCTCGTGCACGAGGTGGCGATCGATATAGAGGAGGCAGGTCCCGTCCGGCTGCTGCTCGACGACGTGGTCGTCCCAGATCTTGTCATAGAGGGTGCGCGGGGCCATGGCCTTCGTCTCTCTGTCACGCAAGGAGGTCGCGGCCTCCTTTACGCGAGGCCGGCCCTGCATGGAAGAGGCCAGGGGCCGCGCCAAACGCTGTGCTGCATGGCGCAGGGCCTGCGAGCGGGCGTCAGGCCAGAACCCGCAGCTCCTCGAAGTACTCCATGTCCTCGAAGCGGCAGAAGGCCGGGGGACGCAGCGCGATGACGGGGGCATCTCGGGCGAAGAGCGCCAGCGCCTCGTCGCGCAGGGCCTGCCAGGCGGGGAGACGGTCGTCGTCGAGCCAGCAGATCGGATAGGCCAGGGTGATGTGGAAGACGTAGCTTGCGTGGTCCGGGTGGCGGTAGCCGAGCCGGTCGGCCAGCGCGTCGCGCCAATCGGCGAGCACGGCGGCATCCCGCGGACCCGCGGGGACGAGCACGAGGCCATTGGGCGTCAGGTCGGAGACCGAGACGGAGAACGCGCCGCCGGGCGGCATGTCCGACAGCCGATCCAGGAAAAGCCGGGTCATGGCGTCGATGGAGGTGTCGGTCGCCACGTCGCGGGGCCAATAGGGCCATTCCCGCCTGTATTCGATGATGCCCTGGAACAGGGTCATGTGCAGGCTCTTCACAGGCGTGAAGGCGAGCCGGTCGGCGTCGGCCATCGCCATCATGCGCCGGCGCACCGCGAGGATGGCGGCCTCCGAGGGCGTGTCCGCGACGAGGTGGCACACGACGGTGTTGCCGGGCTCGCGCAGGAAGCGGCCCGCCTCGTCGTAGCGCGTGCCGAGGTGTCGGGGCGGGCTCGTATGGGCGCTCGCGGCGAATTGCGCGAGGGCCGGGCTGATCGTGAGGGTCATTCTGGATCTCCGACGCGACCGTGCCGAACCCTGATGACGTCCCGGTGAAAAGCCCCGCGCGGGCGCGGGGATTCAATCGGCGCACGAAAAAGGCCGGGATCGCTCCCGGCCTCGGATCTCCTGCGATGCGGCGCCCGCTTACTTGGCGACGCTGATCGTCTTGCCGGAAGCGTCCTTGCGCTCGGCGATGCGGGCCGACTTGCCGCGGCGGTCGCGCAGGTAATAGAGCTTGGCGCGCCGCACCTTGCCGGTGCGCACGACCTTGATCGACTCGATCAGAGGCGAATAGACGGGGAAGACGCGCTCCACGCCCTCGCCGTAGGAAATCTTGCGGACCGTGAAGCTCTCCTGCAGGCCGCCGCCGGAGCGGGCGATGCAGACGCCCTCATAGGCCTGCACGCGGGTGCGGTCGCCTTCGACCACCTTCACGTTGACCTGCACCGTGTCGCCGGGACGGAAGTCCGGGATGGCGCGGGCGGAGGCGAGGCGCTCGGCCTGCTCCTTCTCGAGCTGCTGGATGATGTCCATCGTCTTCACTCCTGCCGTGCGCGGCCTGGGCTTTCCCGCCACGGGCGGGACCCGACACCGCAAGCGCTTCGGCGCGCTGTTCTCAGTTGGAGGCGGTCGCATACACGAACGGGGCGGGAATGTCGAGCGGGGATGGTTCAGTTGTCACCGAGCAGCCGCTTCACGTCGCGGGATCCATGCAAGACGCGCAGCACAGTCACGCGACGTCCCTCGACGTCATAAACGACAAGGTAAGGCCCGAATACGGCTCTCCTTGTAATCCGCTTGCCAGCGATCGGCGTTCCGCGAAAGGGAGTATCCGCCAGACTTTCACAGCGCTGGCGGAGCGAGCGCACCGTCAGAATTGCATACTTTGGGTTGTGCTGAAGAAGCCATTCGCCGATGTCTTCGAGATCGCCAACCGCCTGCGCGGTCAGGACGACCTCGTGCTTCACCGCCTCAGGCGTGCCTCAAGACGGCGTTCGAGGTCGTCGAACACGTCGGCCAATGGAGCGACGTTGCCATTGTCTCGGTCAGCGATCGCCTCGTTCAGAAGATCGTCAACGGCAGCGATACGCTCTTCCTCGCGGACCAAGAGGCCGAGACCGGCTCGGAGGGCTTCTTCGCGAGACGCGAAGCGACCGGTCCGGACGAAGTGGTCCAGTACCTCCTCGACATCTTGGGGGAGTTCGTAGGTTTGCGGCATGAAGGAAGCATGCCATGGGCTGCGCCCACGTCAATGCTGAGCACGGTATCCGACCTGATGATGATGGGAGCAGGCACATGGGTCCCGACGTCGTTACGCGCTGATCCATGAAGGGCAAGGTGACGGGGGTTCAATCCTGCCCCTTCAAATCCGGCCGCCGCTCCCGCGTCAGCCGTTCCGCCTCCTCGCGCCGCCAGCGGGCGATGCGGCCGTGGTCGCCGGAGAGCAGCACGTCGGGGATGGCGCGGCCCTCCCACTCGCGCGGGCGGGTATAGTGGGGATATTCGAGCAGGCCGTTCTCGAAGCTCTCCTCCTCCCCCGAGGCCTGCTTGCCCATGACGCCCGGCAGCAGCCGCACGCAGGCGTCGAGCAGGACGAGGGCGGCGAGCTCGCCGCCTGAGAGAACGTAGTCGCCGATCGAGACCTCCTCGAGCCCGCGCCCCGCGATGACGCGCTCGTCCACGCCTTCGAAGCGGCCGCAGACCAGCAGGGCGCCCGGCCCTGCCGCCAGCGCCCGGACGCGGGCCTGTTCGAGCGGCCGGCCGCGCGGGCTCATAAGCAGGCGGGGGCGGGGATCGTCGGCGGGAGAGACCGCGTCGATGGCGGCGGCCAGCACGTCGGCGCGCAAAACCATGCCGGCCCCGCCGCCGGCCGGCGTGTCGTCGACCGCGCGGTGGCGGCCCAGGCCATGCTCGCGGATATCATGCACTTCCAAAGCCCAGTCGCCCCGCGCCAGGGCGTCGCCGGCGAGCGACAGGCCCAGCGGCCCGGGAAACATGGCCGGAAAGAGGGTCAGGACGCTCGCGGAAAAGCTCACCAGCGGCTCCCTCCGCGGGTCGGAGGCGGCGACGGCGGGGGCGCAGGCTCAGTGCCGGCTTCCTGGCCCCTGTGCTTGCGGGCCTTGCCCTGACGGGCCGGACCCTCGTCCTCGGCCCCGGCGGCGCCCGGCTCGCCCTCCGGCTCGTCGAACAGACCGGCCGGGGGCTCCGCCACCAGCCGCCGCGCGGCCATGTCGACCTCGGGTACGAAGGCCTTCGAGAAGGGGAGCAGCACGCTGCCGCCGCCGGGCCGCTCCACGTCGAGGAGGTCGCCCGCGCCAAAGTCCGCGACGCCGCGCACCGTGCCGAGCGTCTCGCCGGTGCGGTTCACAACGCTCATGCCGACGAGGTCGGAGGCGTAGAACTCGTCCTCCTCCGGCGCGGGCAGCCGGTCGCGCGGTACGAAGAGCTTCAGGTGGGTGAGCGCGGCCGCCGCATCGCGATCCTCGACGCCTGCCACCCGGACGACGGCCATGTCGTCCTTGAGCACGCGGATCACGTCGAGGTCGAAGGTGCGGCCGTCCTCGGCCTCGACGGGGCCGTAGTCGCCAACGGAGGCGGGATCCTCGGTGAGCGCCTTGACGCGGATCTCGCCGCGCACGCCGTGCGGCGCGCCGAACACCGCCACCTGCACGAGATCCCGGGCCATGCTGCGCTCCCTGCCGCGCCCGCCAGGCGCCTCCGGGATCGGATAGGCGAAAGCGCCTTTGCGCGCAAACGCGAGGACGCCGTCAGAACCCGCGCGGGCAGGGGTCGCGCCGGCAGAAGCTGTGCGCCTTGCAGCGGCGGCCGGTCTCCTGCAGGGCCTTCTGCAGGCAGGCGACGAGGCGCGTCCCGACCTGGCTGCGTGGCAGGGCCACGACGCCGAGCGGCAGGTCCGTGCCGGCCGGCAAGGGCTCGTCGAGCAGCACGATGAGCGCACGGGGATCGTCGGAGAGGTCGTCTGGCGCGCTCACCCAGTTCGTGGCTCCCAGCATGCTGGCGCACAGGATCACGGCGTCATAGTCGCGCTCTTCTCCGAGCTTCTCGGCCGCGGCGGGGTCGTGCGCGAGGTCGGCGTCCGCAATCCCGGCGTCCCAGAGGAGCTTGAAGATCAGCGTCGCGAAGTCCGGGTCCGTCTCGACCACGAGGACGGGGAGGGTGGCGACGCAGCCGGCGGACCCGATGATATTGGCTCCCGGCCGGTTGACGCGGAGCTTCTGGAGCGATGTGCCGTGCATGGCCGTCAACCTGCCGCGCTTGATGGAGTTCCGGGGCTGCGCTGCAGCCCCGGGTGACCCGACCGGTGTTCCGGGCGGTCTGGCCAAGCTCGAGCTGCAGCGCCCTGCCACGATGCGCACCGGATGATAATTCCACGTATCGTTCATGTGAGATCTTTCATGTCTTGCATTCAGATCGTCGGGTTGACGGACCTCAACGATTCCATGCTGCAGCGCGGCGACGACGGCCCGGGAGCCGGGGTTCCGTTGACTTCCGCAGTCGCTTGCCCTATCCGCTGGCGTCTTCATCGACGGGAACGTCCTTGAGCCGCCGCCCGGGCCCTGAGCCCGGAGGTCCACGCCCGACAGCGCGTCGCGCCCTCGGGCGCGTTTGGCTTTGGGGCGTCGCGTCCTGCGGGAGCCGGGCCATGAGCGAGACAGCCACCGCCCTCGACGCCTCGTTGCGGATCGAGGACGCCGTGAACGAGACCTGCCCCTGGTCGGGCAGGCCGATCTCGGCGGATTCGCTGACACTCTACCGCGGGTTCGTGGTCGGCTTCTGCAATCCCGGCTGCCGCGACAAGTTCGAGGCCGCTACCCGTCACTTCGAGGCCGCACTCGCGGGCTATCAGCCCGACGACGATGACGGCGCAACGGAGTAGCCCATGTTCGAAGGCCTGTCGGAAAAGCTCTCGGGCATCCTGGACAAGCTCACGCGCCGAGGCGCGCTGAGCGAGGAGGATGTCGGGCTGGCCCTGCGCGAGGTCCGCCGCGCCCTCATCGAGGCGGACGTGGCGCTCGACGTGGTGCGCTCCTTCACCGACAAGGTGCGCGAGCGCGCCGTCGGCGCGGAGGTGATCAAGTCGGTCACGCCCGGCCAGATGGTGGTCAAGATCGTCCACGACACGCTCGTGGAGACGCTCGGCTCCGACGCCGACCCGATCAGCCTCTCCGCCGTGCCGCCCGTGCCGATCCTCATGGTCGGCCTCCAGGGCTCGGGCAAGACGACCTCGACCGCCAAGATCGCGAAGCGCCTGGCCGACCGCGAAGGCCGCAAGGTGCTGCTCGCGTCGCTCGACACACGCCGCCCCGCCGCCATGGAGCAGCTCGCCGTGCTCGGCCAGCAGGTCGGCGTCGCCACCTTGCCCATCGTCGCAGGCCAGAGCGCCGTGCAGATCGCGCGGCGCGCGCTCGATGCCGCCCGCCTCGGCGGCTACGACGTGGTGATGCTCGACACGGCCGGCCGCACCACGGTTGACGAGGCCCTGATGGCCGAGGTCGCCGAGGTCAAGGCGATCGCCAACCCCCACGAGGTGCTGCTGGTCGCCGACGCGCTGACGGGCCAGGACGCCGTCAACACCGCGCGCGCCTTCGACGGGCGGGTCGGCATCACCGGTATCGTGCTCACCCGCGTCGACGGCGACGGCCGCGGTGGCGCGGCGCTCTCCATGCGCGCGGTCACCGGCAAGCCCATCAAGCTCGTCGGCACCGGCGAGAAGATGGACGCGCTGGACGAGTTCCACCCCCAGCGCATCGCCAACCGCATCCTCGGCATGGGCGACATCGTCTCCCTCGTGGAGAAGGCGGCGCAGACGATCGACCAGGAACAGGCGCTGCGCATCGCCGACAAGATGCGCAAGGGCAAGTTCGACCTGGACGACATGCGCGCCCAGCTCGGCCAGGTCGAGAAGCTCGGCGGCATCGGCGGCCTCATGGGCATGATGCCCGGCATCGCCAAGCTGAAGAACCAGATGGCCTCCGTGAACATGGACGGCAAGGTGATCGGCCGGCAGATCGCCATCATCAACTCGATGACGCCCGGAGAGCGTCGCAACCCCGACATCCTCAAGGCTTCGCGCAAGAAACGCATCGCCGCGGGCTCGGGCGCCAAGGTCGAGGAGGTGAACCGCCTCCTCAAGACCCACCGCCAGATGGCGGACATGATGAAGATGATGGGCAATGCCGGGAAGCGCGGCCCCATGGCCGGCCTCGCCAACATGTTCGGGATGGGGGGCGGCATGCCCCAGGTCACCCCGGAAATGTTGGAGAAGCTGAAAGGCCAGCTGCCGCCCGGCTCCCTGCCCCCCGACATGCCCGGCCTGCCCCCGGCAGTAAAAGGCATCCCCACCGCCCCGCCCCCGGGGCTGGCGGCTCCCCGTCCCACGCTGCCGGGCCTCGGCGGCGGAGCCAAGTTGCCGGGCCTGCCCGGCCTTGGCGGGTTCAACCCGTTCGGGGGCAAGAAGAAGTGACCGAACGCGCGGCCATTTCCCCCACCTGACATCCACTGCAAACCAAGGAAACCACCATGTCCCTCAAGATCCGTCTCGCCCGCGGCGGCGCCAAGAAGCGTCCGCACTATTCGATCGTCGTCGCCGACAGCCGCTATCCCCGTGACGGCCGTTTCATCGAGAAGCTCGGCACCTTCGATCCCATGAAGGCCAAGGACGCCGCCGACCGCGTGGTCTTCGACGTCGAGAAGGCCAAGGCCTGGATCGCCAAGGGCGCCCAGCCGACCGACCGCGTCGCCCGCTTCCTCGACGCCGCCGGCGCCCTGAAGCGCGAGGCCCGCAACAACCCCGAGAAGGCCAAGCCCAAGAAGAAGGCCCAGGAGCGCGCCGCCGCCGCCGCGGCTGCGGAGTAAGGTTCCTCTCGGGTCCGATAAGGCCAGTCCGGACGCTGGGCGCTGGCCCCTCCCTCCCCCTTGCGGGGAGGGATGCAAGGTGGGGGTCGCCGGGGTCGTGAACGCACCAACAGGTGCGCTCGCCACCCCTCACCCCTCACCCCTCTCCGCAAGGGGGAGGGGAGCGGAGATGGCTCGCCCAGAGACCGGACGGGTAATGCTCAGCTGCAGCCGAACACAGACACCCGGGCCGGAAGGCCCTCGACCGCGGGCGCGAAGGTGCCCGTGGCAGCGTCGCGCACACGCAGGATGCCGGACGACACGTCAAAATACGCCCCGTGCAGCTGGATCTTCCCGCGCTCGCTGAGGATGCGCACGCAGGGGAAGGTGAGCAGGTTCTCCAGGCTCTTCTCCACGGAGATGAGCGCGAGGCGCTCGCAATAATCGTCCAGGGTCTCGCCGGGGGCGGGCGAGCCCGCGCGCTCGGCGGCCGGCTTCACCAGGGTCATCCACTTGCCGATGAAGTCGCCCGGCGAGAGCGGCTCGGCGTCGTCCGCATAGGCGCGGATGCCGCCGCAGCGGCCATGGCCCAGCACAACGATGTGCTTCACCCTGAGCGCCTGCACCGCGAATTCCAGAGCCGCGCTCGTCGAGTGGTAGTCGCCGCCCGTCTCGAAGGGGGGCACGAGGTTGGCGACGTTGCGGACGACGAAGATCTCGCCGGGGCTGGCGTCAAAGATCACCTCTGGGGAGACGCGGCTGTCGCAGCAGCCGATCAGCATGATTTCCGGCCGCTGGCCCTTGGCGGCGAGCTCTTGGAAGCGGGTGCGCTCTCGCGGGAGCCGGTCGTCGACGAAGGCCTGGTAGCCCTGGATGAGGCGGTCCGGAAAGGCGGGGGGGAGGGGGTGTTGCATTGCAGCAATCGATTCCTGATGCATGCCCAAGTCAAGCCGGCACATCGGCGATGGTTGCATGCCCAGCACCGGCGCCGGGCAACCCTGCGCGTCTCCGTCTCGACGCGGGACTCGGCTCGTGGCACAAATCGTGCCTCGATGAGGTCGGACGCGCGGCGCGCGTCGCAATGGCCCGTGGGATCGACCGCCGGTGAGCTCGCACCCCTTGAGCAAGCGCATTCTCATCGTCCTGCACCAGGAACACTCCACGCCCGGCCGCGTCGGCCGGCTTCTCCTCGAGCGGGGCTACACGCTGGACATCCGCCGTCCGCCCTGCGGCTGCGGCCTGCCGGAAACCATCGACCAGCATGACGGCGTCGTCGTCTTCGGCGGGCCGATGAGCGCGAATGACGAGGCGGACTGGTGCCGTCGCCAGACGGACTGGATCGGCACGGTGCTTAAATCCGACAAGCCCTACCTGGGCCTCTGCCTCGGCGCGCAGATGCTGGCCCGCCATCTCGGGGCGAGCGTCGCGCCGCACCCGGACGGCCATGCCGAGATCGGCTACTTCTCCTTGCGCCCGACCGCCGAGGGCGAGGCCTTCGCGCGCGAGATCGGCGCGCCCTGGCCCGATCACGTCTATCACTGGCACCGCGAGGGCTTCGACGTGCCGCCGGGCGCTGTAGCGCTCGCGGAGGGCGACACCTTCCCCAACCAGGCCTTCCGCATCGGAAACGCCTATGGGCTGCAGTTCCACCCCGAGGTGACCTACGCCATGATGTGCCGCTGGACGGTGCGCGGCCACGAGCGCCTGCATTTGCCCGGAGCGCGCCAGCGCCACGAGCACCTGGAAGGCTGGTTCGTGCACGATCCCGCAGTGCGCCGCTGGCTGGACGCGTTCCTGGACCATTGGCTGGCGGGGGGACAGGCCGGGGCCGTGCGGCCGAAGACGGAAAAGCAGGACGCGCCAGCCCTGGCCCTGGCCGGCTGAGCGGCTCTACCCGGTCCCGCCCCGCGAGAGCACGAAGACCGCCTGCTCGCCCAGCAGGTTCCACACCCACCATGGCAGGCCGACCTGCACCTGCCGCCCTCCGGCGTCCAGCGCGACGCCCTTGTCGATGCGGGCGCCGACCTCCTCCACCAGGGCGACGAAGTCGCGGATGGTGCAGAAGTGGATGTTGGGGGTCTCGTACCAGGGAACCGGCAGGTTCTCCGTCACTGGCATGCGCCCGCCCACGCCAAGCTTGAGGCGCACCGTCCAGTGCCCGAAATTGGGGAAGGAGACGATGGCCTTGCGGCCGATGCGCAGCATGTGCTCCAGCACGACCTTGGGCCGGCGCGTCGCCTGCAGGGTCTGCGACAGGATCACGTAGTCGAAGCTGGCGTCCGGATAGGCCTCGAGGTCGGTGTCGGCGTCGCCCTGGATTACCGAGAGCCCGCGCGCCACGCACTGGTTGACGCCCGCCTGCGAGAGCTCGATGCCGCGCGCGTCGACGTTGCGGCCGTCCTGCAGCATGCGCAGGAGCGTGCCGTCGCCGCAGCCCACGTCGAGTACGCGCGAGCCCGGCTCCACCATCTCCGCGACGATCACGAGGTCGATGCGGGTCGCGCTGGCGCCCGTAGGAAACTGCACGTCGGCCATGTCAGGCTCCCGCGCCCTGCGCCGGAGGCAACCCGCGCGCCCGCGCCGCGGCGTTGATGAAGCCGCGTGTCGTGTCGAACATCTCGGGGATGTCGAGCAGGAAGGCGTCGTGGCCCTTGTCCGTCTGGATCTCGACGAAGGACACCGAGGCGCCCGACGCATTCAGCGCATGCACGATGGCGCGGCTGTCCGCCGTGGGGAACAGCCAGTCCGAGGTGAAGGACACCACGCAGAACCGCGTCTTGCTGCCCCTGAAGGCGCGCGCCAGCACGCCGCCATGCTCCTCGGCGAGGTCGAAGTAATCCATCGCGCGGGTGAGGTAGAGGTAGGAATTGGCGTCGAAGCGCTCGACGAAACTGCGGCCCTGGTAGCGCAGGTAGCTCTCGATCTCGAAATCCGCCTCGAAGGAAAAGGTCGGCGCGTCGCGATCCTGCAGGTTGCGGCCGAACTTGCGGTGCAGCGCGGGCTCCGAGAGATAGGTGATGTGCGCGGCCATGCGCGCCACGGCGAGCCCCTTTTCCGGGCGCGAGCCCTCCTCCAGATAGCGGCCCGCCCGCCAGTCGGGGTCGGCCATGATGGCCTGGCGGCCCACCTCGTGAAAGGCGATGTTCTGGGCCGAGTGCTTGGCGGCTGTCGCAAGCGGCATGGCCGAGAAGACCCGGCCGGGATAGCTCGCCGCCCATTGCAGCACCTGCATGCCGCCCATCGAGCCGCCGGCCACGCAGAACAGGCTGTCGATGCCGAGATGATCCACCAGCATCGCCTGCGCGCGCACCATGTCGCGGATCGTCACCACCGGGAAATCAAGCGCATAGGCGCCGCCGCCGGGCCGGGAGGAGGCCGGGCCCGTCGTGCCCATGCAGCCGCCCACCACGTTGGAGCAGATGACGAAGAAGCGGTCGGTGTCGATGGGCTTGCCCGGCCCCACCATGATCTCCCACCAGCCGGGCTTGCCGGTGACGGGGTGCACGTTGGCGACGTGCTGGTCGCCCGTCAGCGCATGGCAGATGAGCACGGCGTTGGACCTGTCGGCGTTGAGCGTCCCGTAGGTCTGGTAGGCCACCGAGAGGGGGCCCAGAGACAGCCCGCAATCCAGCGCCAGCGGCGCCTCGGGGCCGAAGCGCACGACGGGGCTGGTCGGATGATCGGCTTCGTGCGCCGGAGTGGGCGCCGGCGCCAGGACAGGCTTCATGCGTTCCGCTCGCAGGCCGGTTCGTTCGGATTACAGAACGGATTGTCTAGCGGAAAGGGGAACGGCGGGCAAGGGTTACGCCGCGCCGACCACGGCGCCATTCTTCGCGCGTGACGTGCTGGACATCGTCAAAGAATGCCAGGACAATACGAAGACACGAGGAATTGCGATGACCCACACCGGCACGATTATTCTGCTCTAGCGTCGTCCCGCCAACCTCCGGCCTGGAGCGCGGGGTTGGGATCAGGACGTTTGAGATTGCGAAGCTCGACGAGATTGAGCTTCAGCAGACTCTCGCGAACGAGCAGTCCCTTTCGAAGCGCATCCTCGTTTCAGCGTTGAGCTTTTCGATCACGGCCAGCCGAGCTTGAGGACTGATCGTGCTGTAAGCTTTGTTCTCGACCGATTTCGCAATCTGATCGGCGAACTTGACCGCCTCGTAGAAATCTAGAAGCTGCCGGATCAATGGAGGATCGAGCTCATTGAGCATCGTTCTGTTGGCATCATAGATGTCCGACGTGTAGGACGAGACGATCAATGGCCGATAGTCCGGCGACTCATTACGCTTTTCCAGAAATCCTGCAGGGACTTCAAAGCGTGATCGCTCGAGCCCGACAAGGTTGAGCTCCAATTCGTGAAAAAGGGCGACGAGGAAGCGGATCTTTCGCCGTTCGAGCTCCCGAAAATCAGAATACCACTTCCAGTAGAGTCCTACGATAAACAGGATGATCGCGACGATATTCGCGACATTCACGGTCAGGTCGAATAGACGCATCGCGCAGCTCCCGCGATGATCATTCACACCCCGTTCGTTCCATCCACCGACCCCGAGTTGAAAGGTGAGGTTCTGGCCTCCCTCTTCCCTCCCTCCGCCGCCCGGCCTATGACATCGGCTCCTTCTGCGGGAGCCTGCCATGACCGAGGCCACGCCCTCCAAGCCTCTGCCCACGCTTGCCGATCTGCGGCGCGAGATCGACCGGATCGACGAGGGGATGCACGAGCTCCTGATGGAGCGCGGGCGGATCATCGACACGCTGATCGAGGTGAAGAAGACGCAGGATTCGGGTTCCGCCTTCCGGCCGGGCCGCGAGGCCTCGATGATGCGGCTTCTCGCCGAGCGCCATCGCGGGCTGCTGCCCTTCGACACGGTGGAGAGCATCTGGCGGGTGATCATCTCCACCTTTACCTATGTCCAGGCGCCCTATTCCGTGCATGCTGACGTCGCGGGCGGCGACGCGCCGATGCGCGACACCGCACGCTTCCACTTCGGCTTCACCGTCCCCTACATCACCCATGACAGTGCGGCGGCCGTGATCGAGGCCGTGTGGCGCTCGGCGGGCGACCTCGGCATCTTCCGCGCCGAGCCCGGACGCACGGCGGGCGCATGGTGGACGGCGCTCGCGGGCGACAGCCGGCCCAAGATCATCGCCCGCCTGCCCTTCGTGGAGCGGCCGGACCACCCGGCGGGCACCCCGGTCTACGTCATCTCCAAGCCCATCGCCGACGCCGCCGTGCGCGACATCGTGCTCTACGAGCTCGCCATCGAGCGCTGGCGCGAGGGCCTGCAGGCGGCACTGGCGGGCGTGGGCGCGAGCATCGAATCGAGCGCGGGCGACGATTCGGGACTCAACCTGCTCGTCGCCGCCCCCGGCGCGCTCGGGCTCGACGCGCTCTATGCGGCGATGGCCGGGCTCGGCGTCGGGGTGTTCCAGGTGCGCGAGATCGGCAGCCACGCAGCCCGCTTCCGCCTCGAAGCGAAGGCCTGAAGGCCGCCGCGGCCCGCCGAGGCTTGACGACGGGCCGCGAGAAGCGCCTTTAGCGCTCCCGTAAGGACATCCATCCCGGACCCCCAGCCATGACCTCCGTCGCGTCCGCTTCCTCTCCCGCCGCTCCCGCAGGGACCGCTGCCCGCCCCGTGCCCCGTGCCGGCGTGATGGCGATCGACCCCTACGTGCCCGGCAAGAGCCACGCGACCGGCGGCGGCAAGGTCTACAAGCTCTCATCCAACGAGACGCCGCTCGGCGCCTCGCCGGCCGCGATCGAGGCCTACCGCAAGGCGGCCGAGAGCCTGGAGCTCTATCCCGATGGTGCGGCGACCGCGCTCCGACAGGCCATCGCCGCCAAGTACGGGCTCGATCCCGCGCGCATCGTCTGCGGCGCGGGCTCGGACGAGGTGCTCTCCATGCTCACCAACGCCTATGTCGGGCCGGGAGACGAGGGCATCTACCCGGAGCACGGATTCCTCGTCTACAAGCTCGCCCTGCTGGCGGCCGGCGGCACGCCCGTCGTCGCGCCGGAAAAGGACCTGACGGCCGACGTCGACGCCATCCTCGCCCGTGTCACGCCGCGCACCAAGATCGTCTTCCTGGCGAACCCCAACAACCCGACCGGGACCTACCTGCCCTTCTCCGAGGTCAAGCGCCTGCACGCCGGCCTGCCGTCGCACGTGCTGCTCGTGCTCGACGCCGCCTATGCCGAATATGTCCGGCGCAACGACTACGCGTCGGGCCTGGAACTCGTCGCCACCAGCGAGAACGTGGTGATGACGCGCACCTTCTCGAAGATCTACGGCCTCGCCTTCCTGCGGCTGGGCTGGTGCTACGCGCCCGCCCACGTGGCGGAGGCGCTGAACCGTATCCGCGGGCCCTTCAACGTGAACGGCCCGGCCATCCAGGCCGGCATCGCGGCGCTCGCCGACGACGCGCACGTCGCCGCCGCCGTCGCCCACAACGAGCGCTGGCTGCCCTGGCTCGCGAAGGAGATCGAGGCGCTCGGCCTCAGGGTGACGCCGAGCGTCGGCAATTTCCTGCTCGTGCACTTTCCCGCCGAGAAGGGCCGCACGGCGAGGGACGCCGACGCATACCTGAGCGCCCACGGCCTCGTGCTGCGCGGCGTGGCAGCCTATGGCCTGCCGAACTCGCTGCGCCTCACGGTCGGCACGGAAGAGGCCAACCGGCACGTCGTCGCGACGCTGCAGGCCTTCATGAAGCAGGGCGGCGCCGGTGCCTGACCGTCTAGGACCGCCCTTCGCCGAGCCCGTCTTCGGGCGGGCCGCCATCATCGGCCTCGGCCTGATCGGCTCCTCCATCGCCCGCGCCGCGAGGCGCATGGGGCTGGCGCGGGAGATCGTGGCCGTCGACGCCGCACCCGCCGTGCGCGAGCGCGTGGCGCAACTCGGCATCGCCGACGTCGTCACCGGCTCGGTCGCCGAGGGCGTTGACGACGCCGACTTCGTCGTCCTCTGCGTGCCTGTCGGCGCCTGCGGCGCGGTGGCCGAGGCCTTCGGCGGCGCGCTGAAGCCGGGGGCCATCGTCTCGGACGTCGGATCGGTGAAGGGCTCGGTCGTGGCGCAGGTCGCGCCCCACCTGCCGGCGGGCGTGCATTTCGTGCCGGCGCATCCCGTGGCGGGCACCGAGCATTCCGGCCCGGACGCAGGCTTCGCGACCCTGTTCCACAATCGCTGGTGCATCCTCACCCCGCCCGACGGCGTGGCGGACGAGGCGACGGCGAAGGTGCGCGCCTTCTGGGAGGGCATGGGCTCGAATGTCGAGGTGATGAGCCCGGCACACCACGACCTCGTGCTGGCCATCACCAGCCACGTGCCCCACCTCATCGCCTACAACATCGTGGGCACGGCGGCGGACCTCGAGGAGGTCACGCAGTCCGAGGTGATCAAGTTCTCGGCCGGCGGCTTCCGCGACTTCACGCGCATCGCCGCATCGGACCCGACCATGTGGCGCGACGTCTTCCTGCACAACAAGGACGCCGTGCTGGAAATGCTCGGCCGCTTCAACGAGGACCTCTCGGCCCTGCAGCGCGCCATCCGCTGGGGCGACGGCGACGCGCTCTTCAACCTCTTCACCCGCACCCGCGCCATCCGCCGCGGCATCATCGACGTCGGCCAGGAGACGGCGGAGCCGGATTTCGGAAGGCGCAAGCCGGACTAGGGCCGGCTTTTCGCCTGCGCACCCCCACCCCTCGCCTCTCCCGGCAAGGGGGAGGGGGACTGAACCGCCGGCGCCGACCTTCGGCCAAACGGCTCCTCCCTGACATTTCCAAGTACGCGGCCCACCGCTCCCCTCCCCCTTGCGGGGAGGGGTACGGGGTGGGTCGGCCGGGCCTTTCGCTCAATACAGCGGCAGCAGCCGCGCCACCGGCAGCGGGCCGAGGTACGCCTTGCCGTCGTCGAGCCGCAGGGGGAGCACCACCCCGCCCGGCGGCTTCTCCGCCGCCTCGGCCTGGCCCGCCTTGGCGCGCCCGCCCCCCAGCACGCCCGCGATGATGCTGCCGAGATTGGCGGCCTTGGGGCTGAGGCCGAATTGCTGCAGCAGGTCGTCGACGCCCGCGACCGTCACGTCAAGCCGGCCCTGGGCACGGTGCAGGTCGTCGAGGCCGAGGATGCCCGTGGCGTCGAGCCGGCGCGGGCCCTGCGAGAGCATGAGCTTGCTCACCTGCACCTTGCCGCCGTCGAGGCGCCAGCGCTCGAGGTTCTGCGCGAGCGTGCCCGTGGCCAGCGGCTCGAGCTGCAGCACGGTGGCGACGAGGTCGGCGTCGACCGGGTCCTCGCGGCCGAGCAGGCGCTCGACCAGCGGGATGCGCAGCGCCGTCGCCCGCGAGGCCACGTCATAGGCGCTCTCCTCCGCGGGCCGACCCGGCGTGCGGCGCATGTGGAAGTCGATCAGGGTTCCCGCGGCCTGCATGTCGAAGCCGCCCGTGCCGGCGAGCGTGAGGCGCGGATTGGTCATCTCCACCGCGAGCTGGTCCAGCGCATCCGGCTTGCCCTGCAGGCTGCCGTGCAGGAGGTCCCAGGCCAGGTCGAGCCGGCGGCCGGAGGCGTCGGTCACCACGAGAGGGCCGTCCACCTCCATGATGACGTGGTTGGGGGACTGGATCTGCGCGACGGCCATCACGCGAGCCACCGAGCCCTGCGTCGAGACCCCGCCCGGCGAACCGCTGAAGCTCGGCTTGTCGCAGCTTACCTCGATGCGGAAGGGGAAGCCCGCGATGCTCCGGTTGGGGCAAGTCCACTGCCGGCCATGCGCCGCCTCCCGGGCGAGCAGGATGTCGAGCTCCTGCCCGACCCGCCAGCTCGTATAGGCCCAGAAGCCGCCGAGCCCGGCAAAGAGCAAGAGCAGCACGCCCGTCGGCAAAAAGATGCGCCAGGGGCTGGCGCGTCGGCCCGCGGAGGGCGGCGGCGCCGCATAGCGGCTGCGATAGGCCATGCTGCTTCTCCCGGCGCGCCGGCCTTTCCCTGGACGGCGCATGTGCTGTAGCTGTTCCCCGCTGCGCCGCCAAGGCGGCGGAATGGCGGCTCAGGGCTCCTGCATGACGGCGGATACGGGCGATTTCTGGGTGTTCGGCTACGGCTCGCTCGTCTGGCGGCCGGGATTCGACTTCGTGGAGCGGCAGGTCGCCACGCTGCACGGCTGGCACCGGGCGCTCTGCGTCTATTCCCACGTCCACCGCGGCACGCCGGACCAGCCCGGCGTCGTGCTGGGGCTGGACCGCGGCGGCTCCTGCCGCGGCGTCGCCTTCCATGTGGCGCGGGAGAAGCGGGACGAGACCATCGCCTATCTCCGCGCCCGCGAGCAGGTGACCATGGTCTATGCCGAGACCTGGGTGGAGGTGCGCCTCGCCGAGGGCCGGCGCGTCCGGGCGCTCACCTACACGGTGGACCGCGACCACCATCAATATGCGCCCCGACTGCCCGACCAGGAGCTGATCCGCCTAGTCCGCCGCGGCGTCGGCCAGTCCGGCGCCAATCCAGACTATGTGCGCCAGACCCACGCCCACCTCGCGCAGCTCGGCATCCGTGACGGCCGGCTGGAGACGCTGGTCAGGATGCTCGGCGAGCCGCCGCCGGACGTGTAGGTCAATCCTCCGCCTTCACCGGGCGGTTCATCAGTGCGTCGATCGCCTCGTCGATCGAGGAGCGGTGGTCGAGGACGGCGTCGACGGCGAAGGCGAGCGGCATGTCGACGCCGCGGGCGCGGGCCATCTCGACCAGCACCTTCGCCGTGTGCACGCCCTCGGCGAGCTTGCCGCCGCCGGCTGCCTCGAGCGGCAGGCCGCGGCCGAGGTCGTGGCCGAAGGCGAAGTTGCGGGATCTCAGCGAGCCGCAGGTGAGGATGAGGTCGCCGAGGCCCGAGAGGCCCGCCAAAGTCTCGGGCTTCGCGCCCCAGCTGCGCGCGAAGCGGGAGAGCTCCGCGAAGCCGCGCGCGGTGAGCGCCGCCTTGGCGCTCTCGCCAAGGCCCCTGCCGGCCACGATGCCCGCGGCGATGGCCAGCACGTTCTTGGCCGCGCCGCCGATCTCGACGCCGCGCAGGTCCGAGGAATGGTAGACGCGCAAAGTGGGCGTGCTCAGCGCCAGGGCCAGCGCCTCGGCCACCATCGCCTCCGGCGCGGCGAGCACGACGGCGGTGGGCAGGCCGCGCGCCACGTCGTCGGCGAAGCTCGGGCCCGACAGCACGGCCGGCATCGCGCCGCGGAGGGTGTCGGCCACGATCTCGGACAGGAACTCCCCGGACGTCCGCTCGATTCCCTTGGCGCAGATGATGACCGGGAGGCCCTGCTTCATCACGAGCGCCAGCGCCTCGGCGACGCCACGCAGCGCCTGCGCGGGGACGGCGAGCAGCACCGCGCGGGCGACGGCGACCTCCTGCAGGTCGGCCGTGGGTTCGACGGTGGCGGCGAGCGGCACGCCGGGAAGCCGGGCGCCGTTCTGGCGCTCCGCGCGCATGGCGGCGGCGTGCTCGGCGTCGCGCGCCCACAGGATGACGCGCCGGCCGGGTCGCGCCGCGGCGTTGGCGAGCGCGGTGCCCCAGGCGCCGGCGCCGACGACGGCGAGCGGGTCGAAGTTCACGCGGGCACCGGGGCCACAGCCTGGCCGAGCGGCCAGCGGGCGCGGGGCGAAGTGGCGAGATCGTCCGTCTGGCCGAGCCGCAGCTTCTCCAGCGCGGCCCAGGCGATCATCGCGCCGTTGTCCGTGCACAGCTCCGGCGGCGGCGCGGCGAGCTTCAGGCCCGCCTCCGAGGCGAGCCGCTGCAGGGCGCGCCGCACCGCCTGGTTGGCGGCGACGCCGCCGGCCACGACGAGCGCGGTCGGGTGCCCGGCCTGCTCGCGGCACAGCCGCAGCGCGACGCGCGTGCGGTCGACGATCACGTCCACCACCGCGGCCTGGAAGCCGGCGCAGAGGTCGGCGATGTCGGTCTGGGTGAGCGGCGCGATCCGCTCGGCCTCCAGACGCACGGCGGTCTTGAGGCCTGACAGCGAGAAGTCCGGCGTCGGGCGGCCGATCAGCGGGCGCGGCAGGGCGAAGCGCTCGGGATTGCCGCGCTCGGCCTCCTTCTCCACCTGCGGGCCGCCAGGATAGGGCAGGCCCAGCATCTTCGCGGTCTTGTCGAAGGCCTCGCCGATCGCGTCGTCGATCGTGCCGCCGAGCCGCAGGTAGTCGCCGACGCCCTTCACCGCGAGGAGCTGGGTGTGGCCGCCGGAGACGAGCAGCAGGAGGTAGGGGAAGGTGACGCCGTCAGTAAGGCGCGGCGAGAGCGCATGGGCCTCGAGATGGTTGACCGCGACGAAGGGCTTGCCCGCCACCAGCGCCAGCGCCTTGGCTGCGGTGAGCCCGACAATGACGCCGCCGATCAGGCCAGGCCCGGCCGCGGCCGCAACGGCGTCGACTTCGGAGAGCTTGACGCCCGCCCCATCCAGCGCGCGCTTCACCATCACGTCGAGCAGCTCGACATGGGCGCGGGCGGCGATCTCCGGCACCACCCCGCCATAGGCGGCGTGCTCGGCGATCTGGCTCCACACCTCGTTGGAGAGGATCTGCCCCTTGCCGTCGCGGTCCGCGAGCACGACGGAGGCCGCCGTCTCGTCGCAGGTGGTCTCGATCCCCAGAACCCGCATGCCGTCCTCCGCCGCGCGCCGTCACCCGGAAGGACGCCTTCCGGGCGGGCGACTCAGACCCTATAGTCCGCCGCGACAGCGAAGGAAACGCCGCGCAACGCGGCGAGGGGAGCAGACGCGTGCCTGGCAGGAGTGAGGGGATCAAACTGAGGATCGGCACGCGCGGCAGCCCGCTCGCGCTCTGGCAGGCCCACGAGGTGCAGGCGCGGCTCGCCGCCGCCCATGGCTGGCGCCCCGAGGCGATCGAGATCGTGGTGATCAAGACCTCCGGCGACATGATCCAGGACCGCGCTCTGTCGCAGGCCGGGGGGAAGGGCCTTTTCACGAAGGAGATCGACGCCGCCCTCTTGGAGCGCTCCGTCGAGATCGCCGTGCATTCGGCCAAGGACATGCCGACGCGCTTTCCCGACGGCATCGTCATCGCCGGCTACCTGCCGCGCGCCGACGTGCGCGACGCGCTGATCAGCGCCAAGGCGCGGACCATCGCCGAGCTGCCGCGGGGCGCGGTGGTCGGCACGGCGAGCCTGCGCCGGCAGGCTTTGGTGAAGCGGCTGCGGCCTGACGTGGTGACGACCCTGCTGCGCGGCAACGTGGAGACGCGGCTCGGCAAGGCCGAGCGCGGCGAGATCGACGCCACCCTGCTGGCCGTCGCCGGCCTGACGCGCCTCGGCCAGGCCCACCGCGCCGCGAGCTTCCTGCCGCTCGAGGAGTTCCCGCCCGCCATCGGCCAGGGCGCAGTCGCCGTGACGGCGATGGCCGACGACCCCGAGACGCTCGCCGCGGTCGCCGCCATCGCGGACCGGCCGACGGGCGTGGCTCTGCAGGCGGAGCGCGCCTTCCTCACCGTGCTCGACGGCTCCTGCCGCACGCCCATCGCCGGACATGCCGTGCTGGAGGGCGAGACCCTGCGCTTCTCCGGCCTCGTGCTCTCCGAGGACGGCGTGCAGGCCTTCTCGGCCGAACGCAAGGGCGCGGCGGGCGACGCCGCCGCCATGGGCGAGGATGCCGGCCGCGACATCCTGGCGCGCGCGCCGGCGGACATCCTGGTCCACTGACCATGCAGGTCGTGGTGACGCGCGCCCACCGTGACGCCGCGCGCACCGCCCGGACGCTTCGGGAGCTCGGCCACCAGCCGGTGCTTTCGCCCGTGCTGGAGATCCGCGCGACCGGCGTGGGCATTCCCGACGAGGCCTTCGCCGCCGTGCTGGCCACGAGCGCCAACGCGTTTGCTCCCGTCGCGCCCCCCTGGCCGGAGGGGCTTCGATCCCTGCCGCTCTTCGCGGTCGGCGCGGCGACGGCCGCCGCCGCCCGCGCGGCCGGACATGGCGACGTCACGCACGGCCCAGGCCGAGCGGAGGACCTCGCCGCTTTCCTGCCGGAGCAGGTGCCGGGATCCCACCTGCTCTATCTGGCGGGACGCGACCGAGGCCCCCAGCTCGAAGATGCGCTCGCCGCGCGCGGCTTCGTCGTCACCACGGTCGAGGTCTATGCCGCCGAGGCTGCCGACGGCCTCTCGGCCGAGGCGCTGGCGGCGCTGGCTGGCCCCGGCCCGCTGGCCGTGCTTCACTACTCCGCCCGCAGCGCCGCGATCCTCCTCCGGCTGGCGCTGGCGGCGGGCCTCCGAGAGGGCCTGCACCGGGCGCGTCACCTGTGCCTGTCCCCTGCCGTCGCGGAGCCTCTGCTGGCGGAACGTCTTGCCGTCGCGGTCGCAACAAAGCCGCAAGAGGAAGCGTTGATGCGCCTGCTGGCGCAAGCCTGAGCCGGGCCGACCATTGGGCGGGGTGTCGCTCCGCCAAGGCCGGGGTATAAGGTCAGGACAGGCGGAACCTACAACTTACACGGATGGCCTGCGGGCCGTCTGCAACGAGCGGAATTGACGATGGGCGATCCCAAGGACAGGTCATCCGGCGACGATCGCCGCCGCCGCGGCAAGGGCCGCGAGCCGGCCGTGCTCGACCTCCAGGCCGAATCGATCGCGACGACGCCGCCCGAGCCCGCTGCCGGTTCCGATCATCCTGCCCCGCCCGAGCACGAGGCCGCTGCGGCGCAGCCCGGGTCGATCGTGACGCCTGGCGAGCCCCTCGCCGAGGCTCCCGAGCCGGCCGTCACCGGCGAGCCCCTGCCGGCGACCACCGAGCCTGCCGCCCACTCGCCCGCGACGGACGCCGAGCAGGCCGCCACGCACGCCGCCAGTCCCGGTTCGGCCACCGACGAAGCCTCCGAGGCGCGCCGTCTCGGCGAGGAGCCGACCTCGCCCGAATCCGAGGCCGCGCTCGCCGCGATGGAAGGGCACGACACCTCGGCCCGCCCGGCGGGGCCTGAACCGTCGCCCGAGCCCTCCGTCTCTCCTGCTACGGCCGCCATGGCCGCAGCCTCGAGCGCGCGCCCACAGCGCGCCGGCTCCGCCTTGAGCCCGCTTTTGCTCGGCCTCGTCGGCGGCTTCGTGGGCGCCGGACTCGTCGTGGGCGGCCTGATGCTTGTGGGCCCGCTCAACGACATGAACGAGCGGCTGGCCGGCCTGGAGAACGCCGTCGGCGAGCGCGCGCCCAGGCGCACGGTCGAGACCATGGAGAAGAAGGTCGCCACGCTCGAAACCGGAGCCGCCGCCACCCGCGGCGACCTCGATGCGCTGACCAAGCGGGTTCAGGCCATCCCCTCCAACGAGATTGGCGAAATGCTCGGCCGGGTCGACCGGCTTGAGCGCAACGTGGCAGACCTCGCGAGCCAGCCCGCCGCCAAGCCTGCCGGCGAGGCCAGTCCCGCCGCGACCGCTCCTCCTCCTCCGCCGCCGCTGGTCGCGGCGCGCGAGAGCGCGGTGCTGGCCATCGCACTCCTGCTGCGCGATTCACTGTCGCGCGGGCTGCCCTACGCCAAGGAGCTCGACGCCTTGCAATCGGCCGGCATCGACCAGGCCAAGATCGACGCACTGAAGCCCTTCGCCGCCTCCGGCGCGCCGGGCGCGGCCGCCCTGGCCGCGCAGTTCACGCCGCTTGCCGAGAAGATCGCCAATCCGCCACCGCCGCCGGCCAACACGGTGACGGATCGCATCTCCGCTACGGTGAGCGGGCTGTTCAAGGTGAGGCCCGTGGGCGAGGCGCAGGGCGATGCGCCGCCGGCGCTCGCCGCGCGGACCGAAGCCTTGCTGAAGCGGGGCGCGCTGCGCGACGCCTCGGCGACGCTCGACAAGGTGCCGGCGGCCGATATCGGCCCGGCCGCCTCGTTCCGCGACACGCTGCATGCCCGGGTGGCCGCCGACGACGCGACCGCCGCCATCCTCTCCAAGGCGGTCGAGGAACTGCTCGCCGCCGCCCGGCTTCAGGGAGCCACGACGCGATGATCCGTCTCCTCGTCCTCATCGCGCTGCTCGTCGCGCTCGCCTTCGGCTCCACGTGGCTCGCCGAGCGCCCCGGCGGGCTCGTGCTCACCTTCGAGGGCCGCCAGATCGAGATGACGCTCGGCGTCGCGCTCGGCGTGCTCGCGGCCATCGTCATCGGCGCGATGCTGCTGTGGACCATCGCCCGCTTCGTATTGCGGATCCCCTCGATCCTCAGCCTCGGCAACCGCACGCGCCGGCGCGCCAAGGGCTTCGCGGCGGTCTCCCGCGGCATGGTGGCCGTCGGCGCCGGCGACCCGCGCAGCGCGCGCCGCCACTCGGCCGACGCCACGCGCCTGTTGGGCGACGACGAGCCCCTCGCCTTGCTCCTCAAGGCGCAGACCGCCCAGATGGCGGGCGACCGCGGCGCGGCGGAAGGCGCCTTCCGCCAGATGCTGGACGAGCCGGAAACGCGCGTCCTCGGCCTGCGCGGTCTCTTCGTCGAGGCGCGCCGCAAGGGGGACATGGCCGCCGCGCGCGCCTATGCCGCCGAGGCTGCCCGCCTCGCGCCCTCCGTCTCCTGGGCGGGCGAGGCCCTGCTCGAATACCAGTGTTCCGAGCAGGACTGGGGCGGCGCGCTCTCCACGCTGGAGCGCGCCTCGCGCAGCCTCGACAAGGCCGTGCTGAAGCGCCAGCGCGCCGTGCTGCTGACCGCCGACGCCATGGCCCGCTCCGAGCGCGAGCCCGACGCCGCGCTGGCCCGCGTGCAGGAGGCCCTGAAGCTCTCCCCCGACCTGGTGCCCGCCTCCGTCACGGCGGCCCGCCTGCTGTCGCGCCGCGGCGACTACCGCAAGGCCTCGAAGACGCTGGAAGCCTCCTGGAAGCTCGCCCCGCATCCCGAGCTCGCCGAGGCCTATGTCCGCGTGCGTCCGGGCGATTCGACCCGCGACCGCCTGGCCCGCGCCGAGAAGCTGCACGCCCTGCGGCCCCATGCGCCGGAAGGCCGCATGGCGGTCGCCGAGGCAGCATTGGCCGGCCGCGACTTCGCCAAGGTGCGCAGCGCCGTCGCGCCCTTGCTCGAAGGGCGCCCCACCGTTTCGGTCTGCCTGCTGATGGCCGACCTCTGCGAGCTCGACCACGGCCAGCCGGGCTCTGTCCGCGAATGGCTCGCCCGCGCCTCGCGCGCCCCGCGCGACGCAGCCTGGATCGCAGACGGCGTGATCAGCGACACCTGGTCCCCAGTGTCGCCCGTCACCGGCCGGCTGGACGCCTTTGTGTGGGGCACGCCGGTGGAGCAGATCGTGCTCTCCGAGCGCGACGCGCGCCGCGCCGAGCGCGCCGCCGCGGCGGCGCTGCCGGCGAGCGACGACGTGATCGCCGACGTGGACGAGGCAGAGGTGCTTCTCGCGTCTCCTGAGCCCGAGCCGGTCCGGGAGCCGGAGCCCGAGGTGCAGGCAGCCCGTCCGGCGGCCGTCGCCGAACCGCCCGCTCCTGCGGCAATTCCCGTCGTGGAACCGGCGCCCGCACCGCCGCCGGCTCCGGCTCCTGTCGCCGCCGCGGCCGCTCCAGCCCCTGCGGTCGCCCCCACTGACAAGTCGTCCGTCGCGCACGGGCCAAACGGCAAGTCGGAAGGCAGGTCCGAGACCGGCAAAACCGAGACAGGCAGGTCTGAAGCGGGCAAGTCTGAAGCGGGCAGGTCCGAAAACGGCAAGCTCGAGCAGGCCAAGTCCGAACCGGGCAGGCCGGAACACTCGGCCACGGACCCTTCCGACGCCCCCGTCCTGCCGGAGCCTCCGCAGCTCCCGCCCCTGCGCCCGGTCGAGGCCGCCGCGGCGGCGGCCGAGTTCCGCCGGCGCGGCGTCCGCCCGACGCCCGTCGTCTTCCCCCTGCCCGGTGCGCCGGACGATCCCGGCCCCGACGGCAGCGAGCCCCAGCGCAGCGGTCGGGTCGGCTTCCTGCAATAGGAGCCGCCCCGCCTCGGCTTGCAATGAACCGCCATTCGCTCTATGAGGTCCCCGCGTCGCCGCAATAGCTCAGCTGGTAGAGCACCTCATTCGTAATGAGGGGGTCGGGGGTTCGAATCCCTCTTGCGGCACCACTTCGATGCAAAAATTCAGGCTTGTACCTGACCCGCCTCAGCGCGAGTTTCGCCGGCGGGTCGAACCCGTTCAAATGGTGGGGATCCCCTATCTAGGGCTGATGCTCCTCGACCGGGCGGAGCTCGACGGCTTGGCGGTAACCTGGACAGCCGAGAAGCGGCGGGAATTCCTCACGGGCCTGCGCCACGCCGGGTCTTCATTTTCCAGTGTCGCCGCGGCCATGACGGGCCTTCTTCCGTCAGGCGATCCCGGTGACGCGCATGACCGACCGAGAGCACGCGCCGACGGTGCTCTCCGCGACGAACGCCGCCCGATTTACCATTCACGGCGAAGCGTGGTCCTGCGCTTGGCGCGTTGCGGAACGCCAAACACTCATGACTCAAGGTACAGAGGTCGTCCTCTACGTTTCGCGGAATGCGCGTGAGAAGCTGTCAAAGACGGGCTTCATCAGGTATTGGAAGAAGGTGCGATCGCCCGTTCGGATGTAGAGTTCCGCGGGCATGCCGGAAGTGGGCACGAAGGCGGCAAGGCCGCTCTCCTCGCGCGACAGCCTCACCCTAACCACGTAGCCGTCCGTCCCGGCGAAGCCGCGTTTTTCGTCGGGCAGAGCGTCGGCGGAGACGTAGACAACCTCGCCCTTGATCATGGGGGTCGTGCGCTGGTTCATGGCGGAGAGCCGGACTGAGGCGTCCTGGCCCAATCTGACATGCTCGATGTCTTGCGGGCGCACACGGGCCTCGATGACCATGTCTTCCCTGGGCACGATCTCGAGGATGCTCTTGCCGGGCTCGACCACGCCACCCGGCGTGCGATAGCGCAGCTTCACCACGGTTCCCTTGACGGGGGCCGTGATGGTCACCCGGTCGAGCACGGCCTGGGCGGAGCGGATTCTCTCGCGCGTGTCGTTGAGGTCGCCGCCCACCTCGTGCAACTGATCCGCCGCCGCCTTGACGGCCGCATTGCTGACACCCCGGATCTGCTCCTGGGTGCGCGCAATTCGCTCCCGGCTGTCGCCGATGTCGCCGACGAGGCGGCCGACCTCCCCCTCGGCGCTGGCCTTCGCGCGCTGCAACGACAGCACCTCGGACTTGCGGATCAGCCCACTCGCGAGCAGCCGTGTCTTTCCGTCCAGTTCCTCCTTGAACATGCCAAGTTGGGATCTGGTCGATGCAAGCTGCATTTGAGCGCCCTGGATGTGCTCATCGAGACCCTTGATGCTCTCCTGCAAAGCATTGATGTCCCCCTGGACCGAACGCCTGCGGGCTTCAAACACCTGACGCTGGCTCGCGACCACGCCGGCGATTTCAGGATCCCGCGACGCGAAGTCGATGAGTTCCGGTGGGAACGAGATGTCCTGCTCCTGGCCCATCTCGGCAAGAAGGCGGGTCTGGATAGCCAGCATTCGCGCCTCCCTGAGCTGGAGCCGACGTAGGTCGGCGCGCGCTGCAGTCTCGTCCAAGAGGATCAAGGGCTGGCCCTGCTCGACCAGGTCGCCTTCCTCCACGAGGATGGAACGGATGACGCCACCTTCGAGGTGCTGAACCGTCTTGTTCTGGCCGGTGGTGACGAAGACACCGGGCGCAACGACTGCTCCGGCGATCGGGGCCGAAGCGCCCCAGACGCCGAAGCCGAAGACGCTCAGGCAGACGGCAAGCCAGCCTGCGGCGGCGAAGGCGCGGGTTTCGCGCGGAATGCCGTGGTGCCAGGTCCTGTCACTGATGAAGGTCACGGCGGGTTCCTCGGATCTCGCGGGCCTTGCGGCAGGAGGTGTCTCGGTCGGGGCTCATCATGCCGGCACTGCCGCGGTCGGCCGGGCAGCCTGTGCCGGAGGCGGGCCGCCGCCCTCGACGGCCTTCCCAGACAGAACGGGCAGGATGTCCTCGCGGCGACCCAGCGCCTGAACGGTCCCGTCCTTGAGGATCATGATCTTGTCGACGTTCTGAAGCAGGGCGGGACGCTGGGTGATGGCGACGACCGTGATGCCTTTCGCCTTCGCACGGCCCAGGGCGCGGGCGAGCGCTTGTTCACCCGGCGTATCGAGGTTGGAATTGGGCTCGTCCAGAACCACGAAGCGCGGATCTCCGAAGAAGGCCCGGGCCAGCCCGATCCGTTGCTTCTGGCCACCCGAAAGCGGGCTGCCATCGATGGCGACGACGGTCTCGTATCCCTGTGGCAGTTGCGAGATCATCTCGTGCACGTCGGCGAGCTCGGCCGCCTCGAACACCTCTGCGTCGGTCGCGTCCTCGCGCATGCGGGCAATGTTGGCCTTGATGGTGCCGGGGAAGAGCTGCACGTCCTGCGGCAGGTAGCCGACACACTCGCCGAACTGCCTCAGGTCCCAGTTGCGCATGTCCATCATGTCGAGGCGCACATTGCCTGCCGTCGGCGTGATCGAGCCGACGAGCATGCGGCCCAGGGTCGACTTGCCGGTGCCGGACGGGCCGACCACCGCCAGGGACTCGCCTGGCTGGAGCTCGAAGGAGATGCCGTTGAGGATCACCTTCTTGCTCGGCGGGGGGACATAGAGAATGCGCTCCACCGTCAGGCGGCCTCGCGGCCGCGGCAGCCGCAGGCGGTCGAGGTTGAGCGGCGAGCTCGTCAGCAAGCCGCGAATTCGCGCATAGGCTGAGCGCACCTGGACCATGTGGCGCCAGCCTTCGATGGCCGCCTCGACCGGAGCCAGCGCACGCGAGCTGACGATCGAGGCCGCGATCACCATGCCGCCGGTCATTTCATGGTTCAGCGACAGGTGGGCGCCCCACCCCAGCATGACGATCTGCGTGCAGAGGCGAACGAACTTGGAAAGGCCGGCCATGAGCACGTTGCGGTCCTGCGCCTGGACCTGGGCGCGCAGCGAGCCAGCCGTCTCACGGCCCCACATCACCACGCCCTCCGGGATCATTCCCATGGCGTTCATGACCTGCGCATTGCGGGCCATCGAATCGGCTGCGAGGTTCGCCCGGGAGGCGTAGTGGCTCGCCTCGGCGAAGTGCGCAGCCGTGAGTTTCTGGTTCACCACGGCGATGCCGACCAGCAGCAGGCTGGTGGCCGTGACGATCATGCCGAGGTCCGGGTGGATCAGATAGACGGCGAGCAGGTAGATGGGCGCGACCGGCGCGTCCAGGAGGACCAGCAGGACCGGGCCGGTGATGAAATTGCGCAGGTGCTGAAGGTCCGAAAGCACCTGGAATTCGCGGCTCGAGCCATTCTGCGACGCCCGTGTCGCGGCTGCCAGCACCGGGGCGCCAAGCGTCGTCTCGGCATCCACCGCGATGCGCATCAGCATGACGCGCCGGATCACGTCGAGCAGCACGTGAAAGAGGATCGCTCCCACGGCGATGACGGACAGCATGACCAGCGTATCGATGCTGCGACTGGTCAGAACGCGGTCCGAGATCTGAAACAGGTAGATCGGCAGCGCCAGGATCAGAGTGTTGATCCACAGCGAGAACAGGAAGACGGTCAACAGCTTGCGGCGGCAGGTTGCAAGGCCGCTCGTCAGAACCGTGCGGAAATCGTAGTTGCTGCTCTTCTGCTGCAGCACTCCGGAACCGGCGTCGGGCGTGGGCCTCTTCGCGGGCCCGCTCGTCCTGCCTTGCTCGCTTTCCCGCAGCACGGGAGAGGACACGTCATCGTCATCGGCATGGGTGTCCGGGACGACCACACGCCCGGGGCCAAACTGGCGCAGCAGGACCCTCTCGAACTGCCAGAGCCAGCGTCCAATCAGCCCGGCTTCGAGCCAGCGGACGAGCCGATCGATCATGGAGGGCGGAGCGGAGCCGGCATGGCCGGGATGGGCCTGCCAGACGTCGTCGGGGGACGCCGCATGGTTCGTCGAATCGCGCGCGGGCTCGCCTCCCGCCAGTCCGAGCGACGCGAACAGCCCATGGAGCGGCCGAGTTGCCGCGCCCTGCGAGGAGGACTGGTTCCACGGGCCGCGGCCATGAACATCATGGCGCGAGCCCTGGTCTTCCGTGCCGACCGACTGAAATTCGGAACCTCTGTTCACGAACACGTGGAACGCCTCGCTTCCGGATGTCGGGAACTGCTCTGTCGCGCGCCTTTGACTTAAATCGTCTGGTTCAACTCATCACGGCCCCGAGATCGTTCATATGCAAGTTGGGATCGTGATTACTATGAATCTGAACGGTGGGGTTGCTGTCCTGGACAGCAACGTGATCTCCCACGAACGCCACGGCCTCGTTCACCAGCGCCGTGGGATCGGGCTTGCTCAGCGTCGAACCAGGCTCGATCAGGTTCGCCTGAATCATCAGGCTGTCGGAGTAGTGCTGACCGCCGATGAAGGCTTCGCCAGCGCCCGAGGTGATGATGTGCGCCTCGTTGGCGGCCGTGTTCAGGCCGGCTGCCACGTATTGCGGCACGCCCTCCCCGGATGCGCTGAGGATACCGATCTCGCTGCTGGCGAGGACGTTGAGCTGCGAGACGAGATTGACGTCGTAATAGTCGCCCGTGATGGCGAGGACGCGAAGCGATCCGGTCGCCGAGCCCGCATAGGACGTCCAGGACTCCTGGCCGAACGCCGCGCCGGACGCCAGCTGGGCCGCGAAGTCCGCCTGGCCCTGCGCCAGCGGGTGCAGGGACTCCGTCCCATAATGCTCGATCGAGGCGATGTTGGTGAGGCTGTTGCCACCGGCAATGATGGTCTGGGGTCCGGCCTCCTGCTCGCCTCCCGCAACCGTGAGGTTCGCGTCGTGGTAGAGAATATTGGTCTGCTGGACGAGATTGAAGCCGTAATAGTTACCGAGCACGACCACCATGTCGTATTGGGTCGTCCAGTGCTGAAACTCGGCCAGGTTGACCTGGATATTGCCGCCGATCGTCACGGTTGAGAAAGCGTGCGTTTCCGTCTCGACGGCGATGTTGCGAGTGTCGAGCCAATTGCTCTGGGTGACGGACTTGACGCTCCAGACATCGCCTTCGATCGTATCGACCTTGACATGCAGCCCGTCGGCGGCGACGCCGGCCGGGCCAGGCGTCCACGCGTGCTGCACGAGGCTCGCCACGTTGGCCGTGACGTCATGGCCGAGCCAGATCGAGGCGGAACCACCCGACTGCTCGACGGCAAGACGTTCCATCAGCACGTTCGTCTGAAGAATCGCATCGGTCTGATGCATGTCGCCCAGCACGATGCGCGTGGCGCCGGGAGCGTTGGCGTCGACGAGAACGGCGGCATTCACCGTGTGATTGTCGCCAAGATGCACCACCTGTGATGGGCCGTGATTCGGAGCTTCTGGAGCCACGAATGGCTGGGGACGTGCCTCAGCATCCGTCGCAGGGTGGCCATCGCGGACCTTGACGTTCCACGTCGGCGGCTCTTCGCCCGCATCCTCGCCACGGGCCGCCGATCGGTCCTCGGCATACGCCCGCACCATGTCCACCAGAGGCGAGCCGCTCACCTCGGGCACGTGGAGAGCGCGCGGCACCAGCGCGTCGGCGTGATGCATCATGACGTCCAGCGCCGCTCCGGGATCGGCCTGAACTGGCAAGACGATCTGCCCATCGCTTCCGAGATACTCGGCCGTGAGCACCAGCACGTTCGATTGGTTCACGACCAACAGCGTGTTCGCGACCTCGTGCCCATAGTCGAGGAGGTATTCGCGGGCGCCGACATAGTCCTGAGCGTCCTGAGCGCTGGGCAGGACGTCGTCCGGCCGAGGTTGCATGTCCTTCGGCAGGGAGAAGAGGGCTGGCGAGGCGACCGGCTTGAGCGGGACGAGTCCACCGAGCAGGGGCGTGAGGTGGAAACTGGCGTCGCTCTCGACGATTCGCGGCGGAGCCAGCGGAATGGATTCGAGGTCATCGAAAGCCAATGGCGCGTGGCCAGGCGGCAGGCTCGGACCCGAATCTGCGACTGCTCGTGCGCGCGCTTCGCCGAAACCGGAGAAGGACGCGTGGTCCCGACCCGGATCGTCGAGGAAATGCAAGTAGCCAACGAACCTCCACAGGGGTTCGAGATTGCTCATGCGCGCTCTCCACGGCCGCAGCCGGCACCGGAGATTACTCCGGTGCCGGCCGATTCAGGAGATTGGCAAGCGGTCACGAACCGGTGTGGTGGTCCACGCCGATGTCGCCGCTGCCGCCGATCACGGAGAGGTTGACCGAGTGGTACTGGATGTTCGCGCCCACCGCGATCGACTGGTTGAAGGCCGACAGGGTCGAGGTGGCGTTTGCGGCGGCGTCGCCGGCGTGAGACGTCGCTTGGTCGAATGCCTGAGCGCCCTGGCCCGCCTGGAATTGCGGCTGGTTCTCAGTGGTGGTCGCGTGCTGGTCGAAATCCTTGCCCCAGTTCCCGACGCTCGAGTCGCCCAGCGTGTAGTTGCCGGACAGGCTGCTCACCTGGTTGATGTCGAAGATCTGGTTCACGCCGCTGTTGTTGAGCGCGTCATGCAGCGAGGTGAGGACGCTGTCATGGACGTTCGAGAAATCGAGGCGGTCGTGCTGGCTGTAGTCCTTGAACTCGGTCTCGACCTTGGTCTCGATCTTGGTTTCGTTGCCGCTCTCGGTGGCGCCGGCGAGCTTGCCGCTGTTGACCACGGCCGTGCTGTCGTTCGTCGCGACGGCCGCACCCGGGTCGACGTGATTTACTGCGCCGGGACCGATCAACTGGCCGGTATTGGCGAGGCCGCCATCCTTGGCGCCGACGCCGGAGTTGACCTGACCGTCATCGGCGGCGAGCTGGCCATTGTTGAGGACGCCGTGGTCGGACGCGTTCTCGGCGCCAGGCCCCGTGTTGTTGATGCCCTCGCTCGAAGCGATGGCGCCGGTGTTCACGTTGCTTCCGTCGTTGGCGAGGTTAGAGCCCGGGCCGTTCGAGGTGCTCTTGTCGGCGAAGTCGTTGCTGTTGAAGCTGTCATTCGAGGCGAGCGCAAGCCCGAGGGCGGCCGCGAGCGCTCCGTTGTTGGTGTTGGTTGACATTGCAGGTCTCCATGAGCCCGGGCCGGGGCGCCGGTCGGGCGGTTTGCACGAGGAGGGGCCATGTCGCCGTGCGCCTCCCGACGCGGGGCAGGCACAAGACGTCACACTACCCGCGCCAGGCTGGCGGGGCAGGACGAACGACGCACAGGGAACCGACCAGGGCAAAGCTCCTGCCGTGCTGCACGTCTATACTGTATGAGTACTGAGGCTTACTTCGATGCCGGCTCGATGCCGGCAACGTCATTTCCCTAGGACCGCTGCTGTGCGCGGCTACCGTTCAGGCTTTCAGGGCTGCGATGCATCCTGTGTCGCAACCGTGCCGCGTGCCGCAGGAATGATCCATATGACCAAAGATATAGCCGTTTAGAGTTCGTTAACCGGGCAGAGTGCTGCGGCCTCGCGCACTCCTGCGCGAGAGAGACGAAGGCATTGACAAACAGTTTAAGGTAAATATGTCGTAAAGCTCGCGTAGGTTGCGTTCTCCTCTAATGTAACGTCGTCGCGGCGAACGGCATCAACAATCGCGAGTCCGGCCGGAATAAGAGGCAACGTTCCGGTTTCATGACGATCCCTGTGGGTCGCCTCAGCGGCTCCATGGATCGAGTCGGAACGCGTCCCAAAGGACCGCCATGGCGGATAGGCTTGCCTCCGTTTCGCTCGTTGTTCTGGATCGGAGCCCGATCTTCGTCGAGGGGCTCAGAGCGCTTTTCACACGTCACCCCGGCCTGGCGATGCGTCGCGTCTGCCAGACGATCGATTCCGTCTTGACGACGCTGAGCGCGAATCGCGCCGACATCCTTCTCGTGTCCGCGCAGCTCGCAGTGCCTGATGCCGTACTGCTGGCGCGCCGGGTCAAGGACGTTAGCCCGGCAACACGTCTGCTGTTCATGGCGAATTCCGACTCGTTCGCATCGGTCGTTTCTCGCTCCAAGGCGATTTCGTCCGTGTTCATCGTGTCGAGGGCCATCGAACCGGACAGGCTGGCCTGGGTGATTCGGCGCGTGGCGGAGGGGAACGACTTGCCCGAGGGCTTCGATGTCGAACCCGAGGCTCCGGAGCCTGCGGTGCGTGACGACATCCGGTCAAAGCTGACGAGCCGAGAAATGGAGATCTCGAATCTTGTGGCAGAGGGCCTGTCCAACAAGCTCATCGCCGAACGCTTCCGGATACGCGAAGGCACAGTGAAGGTGCATCTGTCCAACATCTTCCAGAAGCTCGGGGTCGGCAACAGGATCGGGCTGATCCGCATGCTCGAAATGCGGTGAGGCGCTTCCGGCAACCCTTGCTTGCTGGCTGTCTTCGGGGCGGGCGCTGCCTTTCAGCTGAAGATTTGAAACAGGGAGGGCAAGCCGGCGACGCCGTCGTGACCGCTGGCATCGCCAACTGGCTGAATGGTGTTCACAGCCCAGCCGTCAACGACCTTGAATTCGCTCCAGCGCCCGGGAAAGACACGACCGCCCTGCGCCCGCACGGCTGGCGTCCGCGGTTCATTCTCCGCAGGTCAACTCGTGAGTCGTGCCTGAAGGATGGCCTGCTTGAACAGGGCCGTCATGGCATCCGCGATACCGCCCGAGGGAGACACCTCGAAATACAGTCCCGGTGAAGCACAGGTCTGCATGTTGGTGCTGATCTGGCTTTTCCAGGGTGCAATCCAGGTATTGTACCAGGAATTCGTCGGCAGGGGCAGATACGTGGTGTAGAGCACCGCGATCTTGACGCCCCGTGACTTGAGCGTGGAGCACAGAGAAACCGTCAGAGGCTCCTGGCAACGGCCGCCCGTCGTGGTCTTGGTGCAGCCGCTGGGCAGGTACTGGTCCGCCACGCCGTCCGAGACGAAGAACAGCACCTTTTGCGGATTGCTGATGTCCGTGCCGGCGCCGGCGGCCGGGATCGTCGTGTTCATCGCCGTCAGGACGTTGTCGAGCGGCGTGTCCTGGTCGTTGTTGTAGGACGAATTCGGCACGGTCATCAGGTCGATGGCGCTCGCTTGAGACTTCACGGTGGCGAGGTTGGTGGTGAGCGGAGCCACCGTCGTCAGTCCCATCTTCGTGGCGTCCGCGCCGAACGTGTAGACCGCCATCCTGAACTGGTTGGGGACCGTCGCCGTCGATGTCGCTGTGTCCGTCAGCTGCTGCGTCGCCATGCGGACCACGTCGATCCGCATGGTCACACCAAGCTTCTTGGCGAGATTGTAGTAGCTGTTGCTGTTGGAGACATCGTGGCAGGCGAAGGCGCACTTGTCCGACGTGCTGGCCACCATCTTGTTGATGTCCGCCGTCGTGGCGCCGACACCCATCGACGGGGTGTTGTCGAGCAGCATGTAGAAGTCGATATACGGCGCGCGGGAGAAATTGGCCGTCGCCTGCCCGTTCACCGTCATGCTCGAAATGCCGACGAGCGGCATGAAGGAGAGCTTCACGGTCGCAGTGTAGTTGGCGACGGCGTTTCGGACCATGCCAGTGTCGTTCACCTGGACGTTCAATCCGCTCAGGCTGGTATAGGGCGGGCTGCCGGCGAGAGCTTGCAAGACGTGCAATCCCGAGGCCGAAGCCTGCGTGGCGTCCATAGTCATGGTGCCCGCGCCCACGGCCGCCAAGGCGGCCGTATCGACGGCGTCGTCGAGCTTCAGTTTGGTCCTGACGACGAAGCCGTAGTCGATCGCCGCCCCGGAGAACGCCAGGAGAGGAATGCAGGCGATTGCAAAATGAACCGCAAAAGCGCCGCGCTGATCCCGTGCGAACCTGCGGACCCTGTCAAATCCAAGAATAGTGCTCATGACAGTTTCTTGCTCCCGCCCCAGTATGACGGACGCAGCGGGTTATCATATTGAAGTCTGCGTAATGATGTAATCCTGGTGAACAAATTCGTAATCACTCACAGACGCCTGCTGTCGACGGCGCCGGCAAGCTGCTCTGACACTCCGATGCTTTCGGGAGGTGGTCTCTTGGGAGCTGAACCGCAGCTCCGCTGTTGGCACAAGGCCGGCTTGAGGACGGCGACGTGGATGCCGCTTGACCGGCGGTCTCCCACCCAATCGACCTCGGCTTCACGACCTGATGTGGTGCAGGTTTGGACGCCGGCCCGCCGGCTCCGAAAGCCTGCTTTCTCAACCCTGCCCAGGGTCCGGGGATGGTGCGGTTTCTGCCCCAACAGGAAAGGCAGCCGTAAGCATAGCCTTGATCCGGGCGCGTTCCGTGGCCGAGCGTCCCGCCAAGAAGTCGGAGAACCACGCGGCATCGGGGTGGCAGAACAGATCCTCGCATTGGCAGCCGAATAGATCGGCCAGTCTGCGCTGCCAGATCGGTCCGGGAGTGGTTCCGTTATACCAATGCGACACGAGGCCCTTGTCGGCGGAGAGCCGTCGCGCAATGTCGACTTGTCGCATGCCGTTGGATTCCGCCCATTCTCTAACGTAATGAGGTCTATCGGATTTTTTATTTGCCATGAGCCGCCTTTTGTACAAGATCAAACCAAATTAAACCTGCCAGAGAATCGCTATACTGGTCAAGACGAAAGTAATCTCCTTTTTGCCGGGGTGGCCGGACATGAGGTCGAGGCCTGGGCGCTCCGATGTGTGGGACAGGAGCCACGTCGCGGGGGACAAGATCTACGGCGCCCACAAGGCGCCCGACGCGGTGAAGATCTGCAGGCTTCTCCGCAAAGGCGGATTCCGGCCGATCTTGTCCCGTAAGTCTTTGCGAGGCTCGGCCGGTCGACTGCGAAATCGAACAGGCCAAGCGGGCGGACTTTGGGTTTGTCCGCCTCACAAGCAGGCTCAGACGGCCGGGATTGCCGGCCGGGACTCCGGGTTCGGGGGTGGCCCAAGGAGGAAGCGAACTGTTGAGCCTCAACAGCACCTAAGGCGGTCGGCGTCCAGTTCGCCGCGACGCCTGGATAGCCGCCTCAGCATCAGGTTCCGGAGGCCTGCCGGCAGAACGGGGACAGACGCGGTCCTGCATTCGCCAATTTCGAAATTGACGAGATTTGTACTGACAATTTACTGCTTTCAACGAACCACGAACTTAAGGCGTGGCATGAAAAACTGCTCGCTCTATTGGCCCATCCTGCGCAGGCTGTATCGTGAGCATCTGGAAGGACACAGGGGGTGTCTTCTCGATCCATCTCGCCATCGCGGCCGTTCCGCTCACGATCGCCGTCGGGGGCGCAATCGACTATGCCTTCGCGCAGCGTGTTCAGATATCGCTCACTGCTGCGGCGGACGCATCGGCACTCGCAGGCGTGGGACGCTCGACGCTGAATGAGACGACATCAGCGGCCAAGGCGACAGCACAACGCGTGTTCGACACGCTCTCCGCGAGACAGAAGCGCGTCAAGATCACCGACGTGTCCGTCGACGTCACGGATGATGGCCTCGCCCGGACAGCCACCGTCGCCTACGGGGCGAATGTCGACACCTCGCTGTTGAACATCATCGGCATCAACGCCTTTGCTCTCTCGGGCTCATCCTCGGCGACTTTCTCCAAAGCTCCCTACATCGACTTCTACGTTCTCCTCGACAACTCGCCGTCGATGGGTGTGGGGGCGACAGACGCCGACATCGCCACGATGGTGGCCAACACCTCCGACAAATGCGCCTTTGCCTGCCACGACACGTCCAACAAGAACAGCTACTACAACCTCGCCAAGAAGCTTGGCGTGACGATGCGCATCGATGTCCTGCGCACGGCGACCCAGCAGCTCATGGATACCGCCAAGTCCACCGCCGAGGTGGCCGACCAGTTTCATATGGCCGTCTACACGTTCGGAGCCGACGCGACCTCGATGGGTCTCAGCAAAGTGGTGCCGCTCACGGGGGACCTCACGGCCGCGAAGGCCTCCGCGAACGCCGTCGACCTCATGACGGTGCCCAATTCCAGCTACAACAACGACATGGACACTCCGATGGACGCGGTGCTGGCGGCCATCGACAAGGAAATCCCCCAGCCGGGCGACGGCGGCACACCCCAGAGCCGGCAGAAGATCGTCTTCCTCGTCTCGGATGGCGTCGCCGATCAGAACAAGCCCGCGGGGTGCTCGCGCCCGCTTTCCTCGGGCATTCGGTGCCAGGAGCCGCTCAATCCTGACCTGTGCCTCAAACTCCGCAATCGGGGGGTCAAGATCGCGGTTCTCTACACGACCTACCTGCCGCTTCCCACCAATGCCTGGTACAATACTTGGCTGAAACCCTTTCAGAGCACGATACCCGTCAACATGCAGGCCTGCGCGACGCCCGGGCTCTATTTTGAAGTCTCGCCTTCAGGCGGCATCGCTGCGGCGATGACCGCCCTGTTCCGTCAGGCGATTCTTGTGGCGCGACTCACCCAATAGGTGAGCTCGCCGGCAACGCCGCCTCGCAACGTTATGCGAGGCGGTGTCCCGGCCAGCCGGACGTTGCGCACATGGCTGGCGACGTCCTCGAATATCCCTGAAGGGTCGCCTGTGAGGCTGGCAGCTCAGTCAGACATGTGGGCAAATCGGCGTGGGGACGCCATTGGTGGGCAAAATGGACGGTAACCATGCGCTCCATCCTTACGAATGTGGACAAAAAATCCATAAACTAAGCTTGACTATACTCAGCTAAAATCCCATTCTATTTGCGGGTGAACGTCAATTCAGGCAATCTGCTCGTGAGCGGGATTAACCGTGTTGCGTATTTCACCCCTTCTTCGCGCAAGGGATCAATCCGGGTCGAGCAGCGTCGAGATGGCGCTCGTTCTCCCGGTCTTCGTGCTCCTGGTCATCGGCGGCATGGACCTCAGCCTGGTCCTGCATCGCTTTGCTGTCCTGACAGAAGCAACCCGTGCGGGCGCGCGGCAATTGTCCATCGCACGGGTCTCAACCACGCCCTACTCCGATACGATCGGCCAGATACAAGCCACGGCCGTGGGACTCACCCCAGGCAGCATCACGTCCACCCTGACCATCAATGGCGCGGCCTGCTCCACTGATGCGGGATGCAGGACGGCCATGTCGAGCGCGCGGGGCCAGCAGGCCTCGCTCAGCACTCGATACCCTTGCACCGCCGTGACCAAGCTCGTCCCTCTGCCCTCGTCGTGCGCGCTGACCGTTACATTGGCTGAGAGGATTGAATGACGTCGATCATGTTGCGCGTCCGTCGTTTCCTCAAGAACGACCGTGGCGCAGTCATGGTGCTGGGGGCGCTGGCACTCACCGCCCTGGTGGGGATCGGCGGGCTCGCCGTCGACGTGGCGAACATCTACGCTGCACGGACGCACCTTCAGGCCACGACCGACCTTGCGGCGCTCGCAGGCGCTCAGGACATCAACTGCTGTTCGTCAGCGCCTGGGACCGCCCGGCAGACAGCAATCGCGTATAGCGCTGCGAGTGGCCAATACAATGCTCGCCCTGGCATGGCGGTGACAGTCGCTTCCGGCTATCCCCAGCTGAAATGCCTTTCCACTTTCACGATCTCTTGCGGCGGCGTGGATGCTGCAAATGCCATCGTCGTCCAGCAGCAGACGACCGTTCCCCTCTATCTCGGGCGGATTTTTGGTCCTCGGAACGTGACAATCACCGCGACGGCGACGGCTGTCGGAAAGGGCGGCGTTCTTCCCCCTCTTCATGTCATGTTCGTGCTGGACACGACCGGGTCGATGAATTCGTCGGACCCGAACTGCACGATCAAGAACGCAAGCAAGCTCGACTGCGCCAAAGCCGGCTTGCAGCAGATGCTTCTGCAACTCAACCCTTCGGTGGATTGGGTCGGGCTGATGGTCTATCCGCCGGTCGCGACGCCTGCGGATGCTGCCAAGGCCTTTGACTGCAAGTCCTCCACGACTCCATCCGTTGCGGCGTACAAGAACTGGGTCTCGACAAACGAGAACAAATCTGGCGTCACGACGCCCCAATACACGATCCTGGGCCTCGGACAGGACTACCGGGCGTCGGACAGTGCGACGACGCTTGCCACGACGTCGAACATCAACAAGGCGGTCGGGGCAGGCGGCTCCAACTGCAGCTCGTCCCTGCAGGCGATCGGAGGCGTCGGCACTTATTTCGCGGACGCCATCACGGCGGCGCAGGCCAACCTCGTAGCCGGCAATACGACTGGCTATCAGAACGTGATCGTCCTCCTGAGCGACGGCGACGCCGGCGCGAGTTCCGGGAACATGGCCTCGGCCAAATACGCCAACCAGTGCAAGCAGGCGGTCACCGCGGCGCAGAACGTGGCCAAAGCCGGCACCTGGATCTACTCGATTGCCTACGGCGCAGCCATTTCGGGAGGCTGCAATACAGACTCTCCCGCCATCACGCCCTGCTCCACCATGCAGCAGATCGCCTCCGATCCTACGAAATTCTATTCGGACGGCACCGGGAAGGCGAAAAGCTGTCAATCCACGGCCAACACCCAGAACGATTTGCTCGGGATATTCAAGAATATCGCTAACGACCTTCGTACAACGCAGCTGGTTCCAAACAACACCCCTTGACGGCTCGGATCCGATTTCACGGCGAGCCACCGAATGGAATGGACGGACGTCGCGACGGGCGCGAAGCCGAGGCAGGATTACGAAGTCATGAGTTGGCCTAGGCTGGGACTTCTCCTTTCAATGCTCTGGACTTCTTGTTTGCTGCTTTGGACATCACAGGAGCACGCCGCATCCCGCCGCTACGTCCATTCCGCTCGGGACTCAGCGTGTGCGACAGACCCTGCATCGGACGCTTGTGGTGCGCTCGCCGCTGTTGGCAGGAGCGCATACGACAGCTTTGCTGAATCGCCATCGTTCTTCGTCTTGCTTCTTGGCACGGTGGCGGTTCCAGTCGCATGGTGCATTGGCTATGTGATTGTTCGCGTGTACCGCCGCGTGGGCGCTCGTGGATAGCGTTGATCATCGTCGCGCTCTCGAGGGCGTCGAAGCGCCTCGTCTACACAGGTCTCGATCCAGGGCCCTTCCGTTCGGCCCCTATTTCGTGGGGCTTCGTGACCGACCGCAGCCGCCTTTGACACGGGCGCACCAGGGGCATGGAGCAGAGCGGATGGGGCTTACTTCGTGTCGGCGGCCCGGCTGCCGGCGGGGCCGTTCAGCGCCATGACCATGAACGTCGCCGAGATCCTCCGAGCGACCTGCGTCACGAAGAAACCAAGGAGGAAGGCGAGGATCCACGAGTCCGGACTGTCGCTTCCCGGCGCGATCTTGCTCAACTGTACGCCAGCCACCTGGAAGTCGAACATCTTCACGCGCGACGTGTAGCAAATGATGAGGCACAGGACCAAACTGACGAGCGCGTTCAGGAACGGTTTTTGAAAGCGCGCCGGCTCACCCTGCCCAACGTCCGTGGCAGCTTGGCCGCCGCTTTCGGCGGGCTCCGAACCGCCTCGGGCTGTGTTGCCGAGGCTGCCGACCTGATGAAGCCCGATGAGGAGCGATGCCGTCAGGATTCCGTAGATCACGTCGGCAAAATCCATGTAGCCTTGCAGATTGCCGATCAGCGCCGCGTATGGCCTGCAGACCAGAAAATCCTGCCAGGCAAGCATGCCGGAAAAAATCGTATAGCCAAAGATCACAACCGGCTCGGGACATAGGCGTTGATAGAGACCCGATCTAAAGACGAAGAATGTCGCGACCGCACAAAGTGGAGCCCAGACGAGGACCGCGGGGAAGCGGTCATGAACGAGACTGCCGGCGTAGTCGCGGATCGTGGCTGATCGCCGTTGCAAAGCCTTGAGGGAGGCCTCCTTACGGCGCCATTGACCCTCCTTGGTGTCGGTAAAGGCGGACATGGGCGTTCCCTTTGAGCGGTGAGGATCGTGTCGTCATGCCTGGTCATTCTTCTCCAATCGCGCAGGAATGCTGTTGCGTGCGTCACAGCGATCGAGAGCCTCGAGTACTCCGTTCATTGCATCCAGTGCAAATTGATCGTCAGTATTGGCGTCGTCTCCTGAAATATCCGATGATACCAGTGGCGCGACGACACTTTCGCTAGATGAGCGTATTCAAAGGCGCTCGCCTCTTATTCACGTCATTCCTGTATGAGCTTGGCAATCTCGAAATGCATGCCATCCTGGCGGGTCCGGAAATGACCTCCCCAGTAGAAGCCGTGCTTGTTGGCGATGGTGACCAGTTCCCGAACGCACCCTTCCTCGCCGACGAGCGCTGGTTCGGCCTTCAGGGGATTCCATTTCGCGTTGATGTCGAAGGCGGCGCCCCAGGCGTGTCGACTGAGCGTGTCGTTGCTTCCGCGCATGAACCGTGGCGAGAAGCCTCCGTCGAATGTCTTGATGCGATCCAGCAAGCCGTTCTCGGCCCAGTCCTTCCACAAGGCCAGAAGCTGCCCCTGGCCCTTCCTGTTGAAGCGGATTCCGATGGTCCCGAGGGTGGGATGGGCCACGTCCACCGTCACGATGTTGTCCGCCACCCACTGGTCGTCGATGTCCACGTGCTCCGGATTTCCGGGTTCCGGCGCCGGCCTGAAGGCGAACGTGCCGAAGAGACTGGTGGGGTCCTTGAGATAGGGGAAGTCGGGCGGCGGCGGAAAGTCCGGGTCCTGGTTTCGCGGCGCGATCCTCTTGAGCGCCGAGGCGAAGCCCGGGACCGACGAATCTCCCCAGGCGTCGGCTGACGCCAGGCGGACGCAATCGCCGAACCAACTCACGAAACGGTCGACGTGCTGTCCTGTCCCGACGGGAAAGCAGACGAGCCGCCAGCGGTTCTTGGGCGCGTCGTCCCGCCTCAGCGATCCCGCATTATATGCTGCCGCGACGAGGGGTGGATCGAACCGTGTCGTCCCACGCTGCTTGGCGATGTAGGCTGTCCCGGCATCGATCGACGTGGCGGGATCGAACAGGTCCTCGGCCCGGAGCGATGCTCGCCCCGTCGCCTCTCTCGCGGTCCCGACGAGGGTCTGCATCAGGCCGATGCTCTCGTCGTGTTGCTCCTGCCGGCGCGCATTGGGGTCTCCCCTGCTCTCCGTCGCGATCGTCGCAACGATCAACTCGACCGGCACGCCGTATTTGCGCGCTGCCGCCGCGCAGAGATCGCCATATCGATTCCAGATCCCGCCGACGGTGGTCGGATCTCCCGCGGTCCGTTCCGCGGGCGCACCGTCGACGGAAATGCCTGATTTCGTCAGCGACCACGTGCACCCCTCCGGGATCTGCTTGTGCGGGCGCATCAGGTCGGGAAGGATTTCATCGACCAACCCGGCTTTGGCGGGTGTTGCCGGTTCCGGCGACGGGGTCGGCGGCGGGGGAGCGCTCGACGGCGATCCCTGCGATGTCGTCCCGGCCTTGGCGGAGAAGTCGTCGAGCTTGGGTGCGCCGTCCTTCTGGGTCTGGCCCAGAACGACGTTGCGCTGCATCTCCGTGTTGGCTGCGTTCTGGCTTTCGATCAGGTCGTCCTTTCTCTTCGAGCCGAGGGACGAGCCGAGCCAGAAGTTCATGACCGTGGCGAAGGCCGCCGCGAGCGCGCCGACGAGGATGTTGAAGACCTGGAAGATGTCCTTGTGATCCTTGTCCGAAAAATACTTGGACACGGCGCCGGTCATCATGAGGCCGAGCAGGACGAGAAAACCGACGACGACCACGTAGGAGATGATGGTCGGCGTGAAGGCGACGAAACTGCTCGTCTTGGACACGTCCCGCGTCAACAGGCGGGCATCCGCCGTGTTGCTCAACTGCGCCTGCAGCAGCTCCGAGCGCGCTGCGGCGGCCTGCCTTGCCTCGGCCTCGCGCAGGGCGGCCTGTCTCTGACGCTCTGCATCGGCATACGCGTCCCTCTGGGCCTCCAGCGCCAGCTGCGCTAGCTGGACCTGCAGTGAGGCCTTCAGTTGCGGGTCGTCCTGGATCTTCTTCGCAGCCTCGTCGGGCTTGGCCGTCGAGGTTTCCCGGAGCACCGTCTCGGTAATTTTCTGCTGGAGCCTTTCTGCGATCGGCCCTCCCACGCCGCCGCCCTTGGGGTCGCCGAGCGCGTTCAGGAGTTCCGGCACCAGAGAGATGGCGAGACCAATCAGCGGGTTCATGGTTGCCCCCTTGCGTCTGCGGCTGTGCTGTCGGCTCAGAGGGTTCTCAGGAAGGCCAGCGATGGCATGAAGAAGTATTCGCCGCCCTTCATGGTGACGGCCTGCGGAGGTGACGCAGTCTGCTGCTGGCCACCCGGGCCCGCCCCCCAGCTCAGGGGACAGGTCAGCGCGGGACGCGGGCCCTGCCCGATGACGGGATCAAGGCCCGGCTGGGGGCCTCCGGCCGTATTCGGGAAGGATGGATTGTTAGCCCAGTTCGTCTGCACGAATTCAAACTGCTCGCCGATCGACGCATTGAACGCCATGAAGAGCAGGCCAACGCCGCCGGTCGGCTTGTTGGCGAGCTTCCCGTCGTTCGGATCGTCGGTGCGCACGCCATAGGTCTGGCCGCGCCTCGCCATGATGTGGAGGCGCTCCTTGTCGACGGGCTCGAAGCCTCCCGAACCGCGCGGGTTCATTTTCCGGATATGGCCGAAGAACGGGCACTTTCCGCCCTCGTCGTCGCTGTCGTAGTCGAAGTCGTTGGGAACGGGGCTGTGGAACCCGTCGGCTGACTGGATCGCAAGCGGCGTCCCGTCCTCGAAGCGGCCGATCAGCATGGCCCCTGCGCGCTCGTCGTCCTGGCCTTTCAGGCGCAGGCGTGTCGCCAGGGCCTTCTCCTCACCCTTGAACAGCCTCACATTCTGCTCGAGCTTGCGATAGACGAAGTAGCTCCCGAACTGGCGGGTGGGGTCGGGAGCCGCCGGGTCCGGCACGATCACGCGGGCCAGCGGAAAGGCCGGATCCCACACCGTCGTCCCGTCCTTCAGGTGTTTTTCGTCCTGGACGTCCTCGACGAGGAAGATCGGCTGGCTTCGCCCGTCGACGTAGCCGAAATGCTCGATGCCCTCGCCGAGCTTGTTGTGCAGGCCGTGGCCCTTGTCCTCGCCCAGCACCGTCACGCCTCCCGAGCCGGAGATGAGGCTTCGGACCCGGGCGAGGGCCTTGTCCCGTGGCGCCTTGTGGGCATCCCCGACGAGGACCACGGCGTGGATCGTCGCGCGCAGGTGCTTGTCCCAGGTCTTGGGATCGGGATCGCCGAGGGCGGCCGCCTTCATGCCGGCCTGGAACGCAGAATCGGACGGCCTCTTCGTCACGCCGAGGATGTCGTACCCGGCCGCGGTCAGGCCGACGCCCACATAGGGGGTGCCAGGCTTGGGTTTGGCCGGATTGGCGGCGACCGAAGCCTTGAAGGCCTTCACCTCGTCCAGGTGAACCCTGGCCGATTTCAGCAAAGCGGGCTTGGCATTGACCAGAGCCCGCAGGAACCCGCGTCCCGAGGCGGCATCCGCGAAAGACAGGAAAAGGATCGTCAGGAACTCCCGGGTATGCGCCTTGACGATGTTGGGCTGCAATTCGGTCAGCATGGCGAGGTCGTCGCCGGCTGCTGTTTCCCAGGACAACGGCGCGTTCAGATTGACGGGCATGTCGGTGCTCCTTCGCATCAGCGTTCAAGGCTGGACGGCGTCGGAGGACATGCCCCGACGAGCCACAGGTCAGACGAGCATTGACAGCGATAGGGTAGCGCTGGCGCTTCAGGCTCAATGTGAGCTTCGTCACAGCACTTGCCAGTTTATTTTGGCATGATGAATCCGCGCAGCGATTTCTCTGAACATGAAATCCTGCCATGGACTCAATTAGAATTTGTTTTTGTCGACTTTTAAGGAAAAATAAACGGACAACATTATTCAACTGATCGCGTTGTCAAAATACAGGCGGCGTATGTTCTGAGAAATACTTTCGAGCAGTTTCTTGCGCTGCAGGTCAGGAGAGGAGGAAACGATGGATGCCCTCAACCCCGCGGCCCCCCGATCATGGTTCGGCGTGGTTCCCAATGAACCCCACCAGGAGCCGGGGGGAATCGTGCGGCTTGGCCGCTTCCAGCTCGCCATCGTCGAGTTCGACGACCAGGGTCGCTGCTACACGCGCTCCCAGATGGAGGCCGTCGACCAATGGCTCGGGGAGAACGCCGAGCGCGACGTCATCATCGTCGTGTTCGTCCATGGGTGGAAGCACGATGCCCGCAGCGACGATGGCAACCTGCTGGACGTCATGGGGGTCCTCGACCTTGCCGCCCAGCGGGAGGCAGCCAGCGCGCAGCAGATGGGTTCGGAGCCCCGGCCGGTGCTGGGGGTCTTCGTGGGATGGAGGGGCATGTCGCTCTTCGACCGGTGGGGCGTGCTCGACAATCTGACGTTCTGGGATCGCCAGCAGGCCGGACGCCGGGTGGCGACCGGCTCGGTTCGTGAGCTGTTCGGGCGCTTTCGCCACTACCGCAACCGACGGGTTGACGCCGGACACGCACCGCTCCTCGTCGTGGTCGGGCACAGTTTCGGGGGGATGATCGTCTTTTCCGCCCTCGCGCAGTCCCTGATCGAGGCGGCGTCGGAACCGACCGCGCAGGTTCGGTCCCGGTTCGCTGACCTCGTCCTGCTCGTCAACCCCGCGATCGAAGCCGTCCGGTACCTGCCCATCTACGATCTGGTGCGGACGAAGGCGGTGGATCCCGGCGCCTCGCAAACCCCTCCCATCTTCATCTCCGTCACGGCTCGAAACGACTGGGCGACCGGGCTGGCGTTCCCGATCGGCAACGCCGTCTCGTTCATGACGGAAAGCTGGCGGGGAAAGGAAGAGCGCCAGGCCATGGTCAACACCATCGGGCATGTCGGCTGGATGATCACCCATGAGTTGACGCAGCAAGGGACGGGATATGCGCTGTCCCCGGCCGTGAGCGGAGCCAACGAGAACTCCTTCTGGGTCGTTCGGGCTTCCCCCGCGGTCGTGAATGGCCACAATGAGATCTTCCGGCCGATCTTCCTCGAGTTCGTGGCGGACCAGGTCTTCAGGCAGGCCCAGAACAGCAGGCTCCGGGCGCTGGCCAGAAAGCCGCGGGAAAGCTGAGGTGAGGGTTTCAATAACGCCGGTGCAACTCTCCCGGCGCGTCGCGCACGACACAGGCAGACGGCTCCACCATGTACGCGCTGCCGGCGCTGAGGACCCAGGCGCGGGAGAGGCTGCCCTTCACCACCATCATTCTCTCGCGACCCGCGAATACGCGATCCGCGTCGGCGAATATGCCAGCCTTGGCGCCAATCCCGGGCGAACGGCGATGGACATGCCGGACCTCGATGGGGTCAAGTTCGCCAACGGGGAGATTTTCCACTGGCTCCGGTCTGTACGACCCGGCTTTTTTCGGTGAAGAATGAAGAGGTATCGCTGCAGTCCGTTACACTGCTGCAATGACGATCTGTGGAATTGGATAAGGACGCCAGGATACATGCTGTCAAAGTTCAGGCTTTCAGCCGTGTGCGCCGTGCTGACACTCGTGATTTGCGACGCGCGCGCTGCGGAATGCATCAACAGTTCAGGCGGCTTCGATGCCTGGAAGCAGCAGACCGCGACGGAGGCGAAGGCGCGGGGGATCAAGCCCGAGACGATCGGGGCGCTTCTTGGCACGACCTATTCCCATGCCACGATCGGGGCCGACCGGGGCCAGAAGAGCTTCAAGCTTTCTCTCAACCAGTTCATGGCCAAGCGTGGCAGCGCCGGGATCGTTTCGAAGGGACGCTCACTGAAGGCCTCGAACGCCGCTCTGTTCGCGTCGATCGAGCAGCGCTACGGGGTGCCTCCGGGCCCGTTGCTGGCGATATGGGGGATGGAATCGGGCTTCGGCAACTTCTCGGGCAACCAGAACACGCTGTCGGCAGTCGCGACTCTCGCCGCTGATTGCCGCCGGACCGAATTCTTCACGGACCAGCTCTACGCCATGCTGACGATGATCGATCGGGGCACTCTCTCCGCGTCGACGCGCGGCGCCATGCATGGTGAGGTGGGCCAGACCCAGTTCCTGCCGAAGAACGTCCTGCTCTACGGCGTCGACGGGGATGGAAACGGTCGCATCAACCTCGACTCCTCCGCCGATGCCCTTGCCTCGACGGCCAATTTCCTCAAGGCCCACGGCTGGTCCAGAGGAGCCGGCTATCAGCCCGGGCAGCCCAACTTCGCAGCCATCCAGGGATGGAACGCCGCCACGGTCTATCAGCAGGCGATCGCGATCATGGGCCGTCAGATCGACGGAGATGATCGATAGGGATTGATGCCGTTCTCGTCGCTGCCTTTCCTTCGGCTGCTGAGTTCGGAGCGGACGGCTCTTCCGATAGAACGCAGATCGGGCATTCCCTCTTGGCGCGAAGTGCCAAGTCGGGTGGTTCCATGGCCAAGCCCTAGCCCGTGCTCCCGGCTAGCGTAGAGGCCCCCGTGAACCGGAGACTTTCAATGCCCATTCTCCGTCGTGCAGCGATCGCCGGCCTCTTCTTGATTGTCGGGACAGCTGCCGCCCTGGCCCAGGGAACCACGGGAACGCCCGGCGCGCCCGACGCGACCGTCTCGATCGGCGGCAAGCAGATCCCGGCGCCGCCGCAGCCGTTCGGCGGGGTGATCAAGCCGCTGGCGCAGGACTCCAAGCCCTTCTGGCCGGCGCGCATCGTGCCGCCCAAGGGTGCGCCCAACGTGCTGCTCATCCTGACGGACGACGTGGGCTTCGCGGCGCCCTCCACCTTCGGCGGCGTGATCCCGACGCCCACGCTCGACCGCATCGCCAATGACGGGCTGCGCTACACGAACTTCCACACGACGGCGCTCTGCTCGCCGACCCGCGCGGCCCTGATCACCGGGCGCAACCACCATTCCGTCGGCTTCGGCGTGATCTCCGAGCAGGCGACGGGCTACCCCGGCTATGACAGCATCATCGAGAAGGACACGGCGACGATCGGCCAGATCCTCAGGGACAATGGCTATCGCACGTCGTGGTTCGGAAAGAACCACAACACGCCCGCCTTCCAGGCCACGCCCACCGGGCCATTCGACCAGTGGCCGACCGGGATGGGCTTCGAATATTTCTACGGCTTCATGGGCGGCGACACGAGCCAGTGGCAGCCGGCCAACCTCGCCCGCAACACCACCTACATTTATCCCTTCCTCGGCAATCCCAAGTTCAACCTGATCACCGCCATGGCCGACGAGGCCATCGGCTATATGAACCAGGTGAACACGCTGACGCCGGACCAGCCCTTCTTCGTCTACTACGCGCCCGGCGGCACGCACGCGCCCCACCACCCGACGCCCGAATGGATCGCCAAGGCCGAGAGCCTGAAGCTGTTCGAGCAGGGCTGGAACGGGCTGCGCGACCAGATCTTCGCCAACCAGAAAAAGCTCGGCGTGATCCCGCAGACGGCCAAGATGACCCCCTGGCCGGACGACCTGCTCAAGCGCTGGGAGCAGCTCTCCGACGACGAGAAGAAGATGTTCAAGCGGCAGGCGGAGGTCTACGCCGCCTACCTCATGTACACCGACGCCGAGATCGGCCGCGTGATCAAGGCGGTCGAGGACATGGGCAAGCTCGAGGACACGCTGATCATCTATATCAGCGGCGACAACGGCTCCTCGGCCGAGGGCTCGCTGATCGGCACGCCCAACGAGGTCGCAAGCTTCAACGGCGTCGAGGTGCCCGTCGACGTGCAGCTCAAGTACTTCTACGACGTCTGGGGCTCGGACAAGACCTACAACCACATGGCCGTGCCGTGGTCCTGGGCGTTTGACACGCCCTTCTCCTGGACCAAGCAGACCGCTTCCCACTTCGGCGGCACGCGCAACGGCATGGCCATATCCTGGCCGGCCGTCATCAAGGACAAGGGCGGCATCCGCAACCAGTTCCACCACGTCATCGACATCGTGCCGACCATCCTGGAGGCGACCCACATCGCGCAGCCGGAGGTGGTGGACGGCATTCCCCAGCGGCCTATCGAGGGCGTCAGCCTGGCCTACACCTTCGACAAGGCCAACGCGACCGCGCCCTCGACCCGCAGGACGCAGTATTTCGAGATGATGGCAGACCGTGCGATCTACCAGGACGGCTGGATCGCCAGCACCAAGGTGATGCGGCCGCCGTGGCAGATCCAGGGCGGCGTCGGCGCCGATCCCCTGGCCTATCCCTGGGAGCTCTACGACCTCGGAAACGACTGGACACAGGCCGACGACGTCGCGGCCAAATATCCCGACAAGCTGAAGCAGCTTCAGGGCGTCTTCGAGCAGGAGGCCAAGAAGTACCAGGTGTTCCCGCTCGACGCGACGGTCGCCACCCGCCTCGTCACGCCGCGGCCGAGCATCACGGCAGGACGCAACGTCTTCACCTGGACGGCTCCGCTCACCGGCACGCCGAACGGGGACGCGCCCTCCGTGCTGAACGCCTCCTACACGATCACTGCGGAGGTGGAGGTGCCGGCGGATGGCGGCGAGGGCGTTCTCATCACGCAGGGCGGCCGCTTCGGCGGCTACGGCTTCTACCTCCTCAAGGGCAAGCCGGTCTTCACCTGGAACCTCGTCGACCTCAAGCGCGTGAAGTGGCAGGGGCCGGACGTGCTGGCGCCCGGCAAGCACACGCTCGTCTTCGACTTCAAGTATGACGGGCTGGGCATCGAGACCCTGGCCTTCGCCAGCATGAGCGGCATCGGGCGCTCCGGCACGGGCACGCTCAGCGTCGACGGCAAGGTCGTGGCGACGCAGACCATGCCGCACACGATCCCGCTGATCCTCGCCTGGGACGAGAACCTCGACGTCGGCTCCGACACCGGCACGCCGGTGGACGACGCCGACTACCAGGTGCCCTTCGTCTTCACCGGCAAGATCGGCAAGATCACGCTGAAGATCGACCGGCCGCAGCTCTCGCCTGCCGACATCGCCAAGCTGAAGGACGCCATGGCCAAGGCCGCCGACGGACCCGCGCCGGGCGAAACGGCGGGCGTCAGCGCCACGGGCGCAGCCGCACCCGTGCCGGTCGAGACGCGGCGCGAGAAGCTGGAGGCCTGCCGCAAGCAGGCCGAGAGCCAGGGGCTCAGCCTCTTCGATCGCATAAAGTTCGTCGAGGGCTGCCTGCGCGCGGGCTGAGAACCGGAGTGACCTGACGACAGACGCCCGCGGAGGACCTCCGCGGGCGTCCTCGTTTGCGGCTCGTTCACCGCGCCCGTCAGGCGAACCCTAACCGTCGCGGCGGGTTTGAGTCGCATCCGGCGCGAGGGGGATCTAGGCTTGCGGCGGTGTCCAGGACCTGCCGGGAACCCCATGCCGCATGCCCGTGTCGCCCCGCTCCTCGCCCTGCTGCTCCTTGCGGCCATCCCGGCCCGGGCCGCTGTGGAACGGGTGCCGTTCCAGGGCCCTTCGGCCGGGACGATCGTGGTGAAGACGTCGGAGCGGCGGCTCTATCTGTCGCTGGGGGACGGCTCCGCCCTGCGCTACCCCGTCGGCGTCGGCATGCGCGGCAAGCAGTGGCGCGGCACGGCCAGGATCGACGGCAAGTATGTCGAGCCCTCCTGGTCGCCGCCCGCCGAGGTGAAGCGCGACAAGCCCTGGCTGCCCGACGTGATCCCGCCCGGCCCCCGCAACCCCATGGGCGCGCGTGCGCTGACGCTCGACCAGGGCGAATACGCCATCCACGGCACGACCGTGGCGATGCGCAAGTCCGTCGGCACCTTCGCGAGCTATGGCTGCATCCGCATGCTCAACGAGGACGTGATCGACCTCTACGATCGGGTGAAGGTGGGCACCGTCGTCGTGGTGGAGCCCTGAGGGGCAATCTGATCCTTCCACAAAGCCAACTTGTTGAAAGCTCGAGCGTAGCCTTATCGTCGCCGCCGACGGAGAACCTCCCATGCAGTACCGCATCTCAGGCACGCTGATGCAGACCGTGGAGATCGACCTCGCCCCGGGCGAGTCGGTCTACAGCCAGACCAGCACGATGTGCTGGATGAACGACGCCGTGGAGATGGACACGCATACGGGCGGCGGCTTCCTGGCCGGCCTCGCGCGCAGCCTGGGCGGCGGCGGGCTCTTCATCACGGAATTCACCGCGCGCGGGGAGGGGCACGTCGCCTTCGCGCCGCGCTTCCCCGGCACGATCATGCCCATCCAGCTTGCGGCGGGGCAGTCGCTCATCTGCCGCAAAGAGACGTTCCTGTGCGCAGAAAAGTCCGTGACGCTGGAGATCGCCTGGCAGCGGCGCTTCGGGGCGGGACTCTTCGGCGGCTCAGGCTTCATCCTGCAGAAGGTGAGCGGGCCGGGCGTGGTGTTCCTCGATCTCTCCGGCGAGGTGGTGGAGCGCGACCTCGCGCCGGGCGAGCGCCTGCTGGTACAGGCGGGCCATGTCGGCGTGATGGACCCCTCGATCAGCTACGACATCCAGATGGTGCGCGGCTTCCGCAACGTGCTGTTCGGCGGCGAGGGCCTGTTCCTCGCCACGCTGACGGGTCCGGGCCACGTGGCGCTGCAGAGCATGCCGATCATGAACCTCGCCGAGGAGATCGGCCGCTTCCTGCCGAGCCGCGACGGCGGTTCCTCATCCACGACGAGCAGCGTCGCCACGGTCGGCGCCGTGGGCGGCCTCCTGGGAGGACTCTTCAGCGGCGGCGGCTCGGATTCGTCGGATTCCGGCGGGGATTCCGGGGGCGGCGGCGACGCCTGAGCCCCGGGCCTCAGCCCGCCCTTGCGACGTGCTTGAACATGTGGGCGCGCGCCTCCTCGTCCATCGCCGCCTTCCAGGTGAAGCGGTCGCGCAGGGCGACGGCGCGCTGGGCGGCGGGGCGGGCGCTGATCTCGTCGTGCAGCCGCTTGAGGTGGGGGAAGGACGACCAGGCGTCGTCGCCGAGGATGAAGGGCACCATGCGCGCCCAGCCCCAGGCGGCCATGTCGACGATGGTGTAGACGCCGGCCACCAGGTAGGGCCGGTCGGCGAGCCGGGCGTCGAGCAGCCCGTAGTGCCGCAGCGCCTCGTACTGGTAGCGCTGGTTCGCATAGGGGGAGGGCTCGGAGGCGAAGTGCTTGAAGTGGACCGCTTGCCCGCTGAAAGGCCCCACGCCCGTCGCCACGAACATCAGCCAGGACAGCAGCTCGGCGCGGGATCCCTTCCCCTCCGGCGGCAGGAAGAGGCCCGTCTTCTCCGCGAGGTAGAGCAGGATGGCGTTGCTGTCGAAGACCGGCACGCCGTCATCGACGATGGCCGGCACCTTGCCGTTGGGGTTGATGGCGAGGAAGGCCGGCTCGAACTGCTCGCCCTTGCGCGTGTCCACGGCCACCGGCTCGTAGGCGAGCCCCGCCTCCTCCAGGAAGAGGGCGACCTTGGTGGGGTTGGGCGAGCCGTTGAAATAGAACGTCAGCATGGCAGGATCCGGAGCACGGCCGTCGAGACGGCGGAAGCGCGACGCTGCCAGTCGGCGGAGGCCCTGTCACCTCGCGATCGGGTGAAAGATTCGCACTTTTTCCTTGAACGCGTGTCGAAAGGGGCCCGGCCCGGGGCTCATGTCAGCGAGAGGGCATTCCGCCCCCTCCGCATTCCCCACTGGGAATGTGGTCTCCCTTAGAGGGTTCATCCATGAAGTTCTGCCTGTTGATGCACGAAACGCCCCAGCTTTTCTCCGAGCGGGGCAGCTCAAAAGACCAAAACGCCTATTGGAGCGCCTGGAACGCCTATATTGGCGCGATTTACCAGGCCGGCATCGTCGAGGGCGGCAGCGGGCTCGAGCCGCCGAGGACCGCGACCACGGTGCGGGTGAAGGACGGGGTTCGGCAGGTGCAGGACGGGCCCTTCGCCGACACGAAGGAGCAGCTCGGCGGCTTCTTCATCATCAACGTGCCGGACCTCGAGACGGCGCTGGAATGGGCGTCGCGCAGCCCCGCCGCCACCGGCGGTTCTGTTGAGGTGCGGCCGGTCCTTGTCATGGAATGAGCGGATCCCCCGCTCTCGACGCGCGCCGATCCGCCGAGCGGGCGGCGCGCGACAGCTACGGCCGGCTCGTCGCCATCCTCGCCGCGCGAACGCGCGACGTCGCCGCGGCGGAGGATGCGCTGGCCGAGGCCTTCCGGCAGGCGCTCGAAAGCTGGCCTGGAACCGGCGTGCCGGAGCGGCCGGAGGCCTGGCTGCTGGTGGCGGCGCGCCGTACGCTGGGCCACCAGCACCGCCATCTCAAGGTTAGGGAAGGCGCGGCGGCGACGCTCGCCCTGCTCACCCCGGCCGAATCGGCGGAGCCGGCCGCCGCCATCCCCGACGAGCGGCTGCGGCTGCTCTTCGCCTGCGCCCACCCGGACGTCGATCCGGCTGCGCAGGCCCCCCTCATGCTGCAGGCGGTGCTGGGCCTCGACGCCGAGCGCATCGCCTCCTGCTTCCTCGTCGCGCCCACGACGATGGGACAGAGGCTCGTTCGCGCCAAAGCCCGCATCAAGGCCGCGGGCATTCCGTTCGAGATTCCGGAGCCCGTCGAGATGGCGGGACGCCTCGCCGCCGTTCTGGACGCGATCTATGCCACCTATGGCACGGGGTGGGAGGACGTGCTCGGCGAGGACCCCCGCCGCAAGGGCCTCGCCGAGGAGGCGATCTGGCTCGCCCGGCTGCTCTGCGCCCTGCTGCCGGAGGCGCCCGAGCCCAAGGGCCTGCTCGCGCTGATGCTCCATTGCGAGGCGCGCCGGTCGGCCCGGCGGGACGAAGCCGGCCGGTTCGTGCCCCTCGCCGACCAGGACCGCACCCTGTGGGACGCGGCGCTGATCGCGGAAGCCGAGGAGCTGCTGCACCGCGCCTCGCGCAGCGCCACGCTCGGGCGCTACCAGATCGAGGCGGCCATCCAGTCGCTCCATGTGCACCGGGCCTTCTCGGGCAACGCCAACTGGGATGCGCTGCGCACGCTTTATGACTGGCTCGCCAGGGTGTCGCCCACCATCGGAGTGCTCGTGGCGCGGGCCGCCGTGCTGGCCGAGGCCGGGGACGCGGACAGCGCGCTCTCCGAGATCGAGGCGCTCGGTCCTGCCGGCCGGTCATACCAGCCCTCCTGGGCGGTCCGGGCTCTCGCGCTGCGGCGGCTGGGCCGCACGGCGGAGGCGGCCGAGTGCTACCGCATGGCGGCCGGCCTGACCGAGGACCTCGCCGTGCGCGAGCACCTGCTGGCCGAGGCGGCCAGGGCAGAGGCTTAGGGCGCGCGGGCCTCCCGGCCCGCATTTCTGTTCCTTGGCGAGCCGGGAGGCCTCCCGCGCTCCCGGGCGGCACTCCGGCCAGCCATGCGCGCGAGGGCTGGCGCCGCGGAGACGAATGGCCCCAGTCTGTGGCTTCCCCGAGATCCGCCTTCCTCAGCAGCCGCATGACCCCCTCCATCCCCCGCTCCGCCTCCGTCGCCCTCGCAGTGGGTGGGCTCGCCTGCCTGGCGGGGGCCATGGGCATCGGTCGCTTCCTCTACACGCCGATCCTGCCGCTGATGGTGGAGGCCCTGGGGCTCAGCAAGACGCAGGCGGGCCTGCTCGCCTCGTCCAACTTCGTGGGCTACCTCGCCGGCGCGCTGCTCGCCTCGGCGCAGAGACTGCCGGGCTCCGCGCGCGCCCAGCTCCTCGCCGGCCTCGCCCTGGGAGCGGCGACCACCCTGGCGATGGGGCTCACCGAGGCCTTTCCCGCCTTCCTCGTGCTGCGCTTCGCGGGCGGCCTCGCCAGCGCCATCGTGCTCGTCTGCGCCTCGAGCCTCGTGCTGGAGCGCCTCGCCAGCCAGGGACGTGCCGGACTGTCCAGCCTGCACTTCGCGGGCGTCGGCCTTGGCATCGTCATCTCGGCCGGCCTGGTGGTCCTGGCCCCGCACTGGGGAGGCGGCTGGCGCTCCCTCTGGCTCGCGGGCGGCGCGGTGCATGCGCTGGCTTTGGCGCTCGCCGTCCTGCTCATCCCGCCCGCCGAGGCGGCAAGCGCGGCTGCCGGCTCGACGCCCGCCATGCCGGCCCGCATGCCCGTGCCCCTCGTGCTCGCCTATGGCCTGTTCGGCTTCGGTTACGTGACGACGGCAACTTTCCTGGTGGCCATCGTCCGGTCCGATCCCGCGACGCGCCCTTTCGAGGCGCCGATCTGGATGCTGGTCGGCGTCGCCGGCATGGTCTCGCTCGTCGTCTGGACGGCCCTGTCGCGGCGCTTCGGGCTGCTGCGGACATTCGCAGCCGCCTGTCTCGCGGAGGCCGTCGGCGTGGTGGCGAGCGTCGCGCCGCTGGGAATTGCCGGTCTCGTCCTCGCGGCCATCCTGCTGGGCGGCACCTTCATGGCCATCACGGCCCTCGGCCTCGTCGCGGCCCGTGCCTACGCGCCCCAGGCGCCCCGGCGCATCGTCGGGCTGATGACCGCTTCCTTCGGCGTGGGCCAGATCATCGGCCCGCTGGTGGCGGGGGCGGGCTATGACTGGACCGGCAGCTTCCTGCTGCCCTCTCTGGCGGCCGCCGGGATGCTCGCCGTGGCGGCCGGCCTCGCCTGGACCTTGCCTCCGCCCGCGACGGCCGGCCGCTGAGCCGCAGCTTGCCCTTTGGAGGAGAAGAGAGTATGAGGCCGGCATCGAGTTTTGGCCGGACTACCTGGGCCGCTTCGCCTTCGCTGATGCCGGGCGCACGCACAGACACCTCCAAAAGATCGACTGACCCGACGGTGCGGCCCTTGGCCGGGCCGTCCTCGACGCCTACCATCAGCAAGGATTTTGCATGCTTACGGGTACCGTGAAGTGGTATAATGAGACCAAGGGCTACGGCTTCATCCAGCCGGACAATGGTGGCAAGGACGTCTTCGTCCACGCGACCGCCCTGGAACGTGCCGGCCTGCGTGGCCTGCACGAGGGACAGAAGGTTTCTTTCGAGATGCAGGCGGATCGCCGCACCGGGAAGGAATCGGCCGTCAACCTCCAGGCAGCCTGAGATCGGTCCGATTTCGGCCTGCTGGTTCCAACGCCAGCGCCGCCAAGCGGCCGTCGTTCCCACGGGAGCGGCGGCTTTCGATTCGTAGACGCCTAGGAGCAGACCGTCATGTCGAAAGAAGAAATGATGGCGTTCGAAGGCCTCGTCACCGAGATCCTGCCGGACGCCCGTTATCGCGTACAGCTCGACAGCGGCCACGAGATCGTGGCCTACACCGCGGGCAAGATGAAGAAGAACCGCATCAAGACGCTCGCGGGCGACCGCGTGACCGTCGAGATGTCGCCCTACGACCTCGAGAAGGGTCGCCTGATTTTCCGCCACAAGGACGAGCGCGCCTCCACCGGCCCCCGCCCGCCCGTGCGCAACCAGTTCCGTCGGCGCTGATCGCGGCGCCGACCTCCTGCCTGCAGCCATTTGCAGAACGTCTGGATCGCGACTGATTTGCGATAGAAATTCTCATCCGTTTCGGCTCTTCTAGTGCGCTGGCCGCGCCTGCCGCGGCTCCCCGTCGCCGAGCCGATCCTTCATGAGCGAGACAGACACCCCCAGAGATTTCGAAGGCCTGAAGGCCCTGCTGGCGACGCGGGTCGACACGCTGCCGCGCCGGCTGCAGCAGGTCGCGGCCTTCGCCATGGATCATCCCGACGAGGTCGCCTTCGGCACGGCCGCCAGCATCGCCGAGCTCGCGGAGGTGCAGCCCTCCACGCTCGTGCGTTTCGCCAAGGCCATCGGCTATACCGGCTTCTCGGACCTGCAGACCGTGTTCCGGCACCGCCTTCGCGACCGCTGGCCCGACTATGCCGACCGCCTGCGGTCCCTGAACGACAGCGGCCATGGCCGGCGCGAGCCGCTACGCATGCTGTTCGGCTTCACCGATTCCGCCACGGCGTCGCTGGAGCGCCTGCGCCAGACCGTGTCGGGCGATGATCTCGACGCGGCGGTCGAGCTGCTCGCCAGGGCCAAGACGATCTACCTGCTGGGGCAGCGGCGCTCCTTTCCGGTCGCCACCTACCTCGCCTATGCCCTGCCCAAGCTCGACGTGCGCGCCGTTCTCGTCGACAACGGCGCGGGACTCGGGCCGGAGCAGATCGGCAATGCCGGCCCCGAGGACGTCCTGCTGGCCATCAGCTTCACGCCCTATACCTCGCTCACGGTCGAGCTCGCCAACGAGGCGGCGCGGCGCGGTATCCCTGTCGTCGCCATCACCGACAGCGTGTTCAGCCCGCTCACCTCGTCGGCGAAGGTCTGGTTCGAGATCGTGGAGGCGGATTTCGGCGCCTTCCGCTCGATGGCGGCCACCCTGTGCCTCGCCATGACGCTGGCCGTCGCGGTGGGCGAGCGGCGCGCCGGACGCGGGACGAACTGAACGGATCCGGACCGCCCGGATCTCCTAGATCGCCCAGGTGTTCTCGTTCGGCGCGAAGGTGCTGAGCGGATCGTCGTCGAGCGCGGCCGGGCGGCCGACATCGTCGCCGAACATGTGGGGCGACGTACGCGGCAGCGTTCGCGGCGGCGGCCCCGGCGGGGGACGGTAGGCCAGGGGACGCAGCGCCTCGTCTGGCTCGGGCTCGGCGTTGAGCCGGAGCGTCGGGCTGACAAGCCGGTCCAGCAGGGCCCGAGGCGCGAAGGGCTTGCGGATGATGCCGGCGACGCCGTAGCGCTGCGCCTCGCTCACGAGGCTCAGAGTGGGCCGGCCCGTGATCACCAGCACGTCGGCCTGCGGGGCAGGGGAGCGGCGGCTGTAGCGCAGCACGCGCATGAAGTCGGACCCGGAAAATCCCGGCATGAACCAGTCGAGGATGATGACCTTGGGCTGGACCCGCCGCGCCTCCTCGAGCGCCTCGAAGCCGTCGGCGGCGTCGGAGACGATGCGCACGGCCAGGGAGTGCAGAATTTCCTTCACCGTGCGGCGCACGAAGGGGCTATCGTCGACCACCAGGAACGGCACGGTCGCCAGTCGCCTCGCCAGGGGCGAGTTGGCCGGCAGCGGCAGCGCGAGGCCTGGGCGTGGGACGAGCATGCCCCATTAAGCGCTCTCAAGCTTAACAAAAGCTGAGGCGCAGCAGCTCGTTTGGATTACGGGGCCGAGTCGCCTGGTTAGCGCGCCGCCGTCGTGGCCACCGCAGCGGGCGGGGCAAGGCTCACCCAGGCCGTCTCGGCCTGGCTCTCCCGCTTGATGAACGTATAGCCCGTGGCCTGCCATTGCAGGATCGCGTCGCGCTTGTTGTCGAGGATCAGGTCGCCCCGGTCGGTGCGCACCATGAGCACCGCATGGCCCTCGTTGTTCTCGTCCAGCACCACGGTCATCAGCAGCGCCCGCCGCGGGAAACCGGCCTGCACCAGCCGCTTGCGCTTGAGGAGCTGGTAGTCCTCGCAGTCCCCGAGGCCGTCCTGCGCGAAGTCCCAGCGGTCCACGACACCCCAATGCTCGAGGTCCGTCACGGAGGAGACGGCGTGATTCACGGTGGCGTTGATCTCGTTCAGCGTGCGCCAGCCTATGGGAGAGAGCCTGACCACTTCCGGCTCGCGCACATCGACGCGACACTCGCCCTCGTATTTCTGGCAGAACTCGACCCAGGCGGCGATGGGCCGCGCACCGCCGCCCGACTGAAGCGCCACGCCGGGCGAGGGCAGGGAAGCCACGCGGTCCTGCGCGACGGCGGCGCCGGCAAACCCGGCGAGAACGACGGCAATGCAAGCAGATGAAACGGGGAACGCGGACATCCACCACCTCTCGATGATGGCGCCATCATCGGGAGCAAAGGTCGGTGGCTACTCACCCCGTTTCCTCAAATTTGATGCATCGCGGGGGGCGTGACCTGAGCATCGGGCGCGTGGTTGCCGCGCCCTCCCCCGGTTCGCTCGAATTGGACCGATTCCCAGATTGCCCGGCCCCGGATTGCACGCAGGAGCTGCGTTTCTTCTGCCTAGGTTGTGCCGAGCCGACTACTTGGGGTCGAGGTTCGGGTTCCCGCCGGGCGAACCCGGCGGCGGGATCACCGGCATGCGGCCGGTCTTGCCCTCGGGGAAGGGGGCGTGGATCTCCGGGTCGACCCCCGCCGGCGGCTTGATCACGCCGTCCGAGCGGTTGAGCTTGTCGCTCAGCGTCGTTCCGGTCATGTCGTCCTGCAAAGGCGGGGCGATCTTTTCCGGGACGGTCGTCGCAGGCGGCGGTGCGACCGGCGGTGGCGAGGGCGGCGTCTGGAGCTGCGCGAGCGCCGGCCCCGCCAAGACAGACGCACCGCAGAACAGGCCCGCCGCGGCGAGCTTACGCAGGTTGGAAAGGGGCTCGGATCGGCTCCGGCTCTCGTTGCGGTTGGTGGCCATCGGCGCCTCCCTTGTCCAGACAGAGCCGAGGCAACCCGCGACGGACCGGCCGGTTCCCCGCCGCGGCTGCGGTGTTCCGCTCCAGGGGCGCGGCGGGCATGCAAATCGATTGAACTCGCCTGCCATGAAGCTGCTTGCCGCCCGCGGTCACTTTCCCCACAGTGGCGGCGCGCGCAGGACGCGCCGGCCGCCTCGAAGAGCGGCCCGCAGGACCATGAGGAGGACGCCAGATGGGCGAGAAAGTCGCGATCGTCACGGGTGCGGGAAGCGGCGTGGGGCGGGCGGTCTCGCTCGCGCTGGTGGCCGACGGCTGGGTCGTCGTGCTGGCCGGCCGCCGCCTGGATGCGCTCGAGGAGACTGCCGCCCTCGCGCCCGCCGGGCGGACCCTGCCGGTGCCCACCGACGTCACCAAGCCGGACTCGGTACGATCCCTGTTCGACACCGCGGTGCAGCGCTTCGGGCGGGTGGACCTGGTCTTCAACAATGCCGGCACGGGCGCGCCCGCGATTCCGCTGGAAGAGCTGACGCCCGAGCAGTGGCAGTCGGTCGTCGACATCAACCTGACCGGGCCGTTCCTGTGTACGCAGCAGGCCTTCCGGGTGATGAAGAGCCAGACGCCGCGCGGCGGTCGCATCATCAACAACGGCTCGATCTCGGCGACGGTGCCGCGGCCGAACTCGGCGCCCTACACGGCGACGAAGCACGGCATATCCGGCCTTACCCGCGCCAGCGCGCTGGACGGGCGGGCCTTCGACATCGCCGTCGGACAGGTCGACATCGGAAACGCCGCCACCAACATGACCGAGCGAATGAAGGCCGGCGTCCTGCAGGCCAACGGCACGCTCGCGCCCGAGCCGACCATGGACCCCGGCAACGTCGCCAAGGCCGTGGTCTACATGGCGAGCCTGACCCTCGACGCCAACGTGCTGTTCATGACGGTCATGGCGACCAAGATGCCCTACGTGGGCCGCGGCTGAGATCCCAAAGCATTTTCGAGCGAAGTGGGGACCGGTTCGCGTGAAGAAAATGCGTCATTCCGAGAGAGCCCAGATCTGACTCGGTCAGATCGGGGCATCAGCCCGTCACGATCCCGGAATCGGCCGGCCGCGTCGGCTGGTCCATGAACTGGGCCTTGGCGAGGGCGGCGAAGCGGCCGCCCTTGGCGACGAGTTCGTCGAACGTGCCGGATTCGATCACCCGGCCCTGGTCGAACACCATGATGCGGTCGGCGTTGCGGATCGTGGCGAGCCGGTGCGCGATGACGAAGGTCGTGCGCCCCTGCATCACCTCGGTGAGGGCCTGCTGCAGCTTGACCTCGGTCGACGCGTCCAGCGCCGAGGTGGCCTCGTCGAGGATGAGGATCGGGGGATCCTTGAGGAGCGCGCGCGCGATCGAGATGCGCTGGCGCTCGCCGCCGGACAGCGAGCGGCCGCGCTCGCCCACCACCGTGTCGATGCCGTCGGGCATGCGCTGGATGAACTCGCTGGCCTGGGCGCGTTCCAGCGCCCGCCGGATGTCCTCGTCCGTCGCGTCGGGCCGTCCGACACGCAGGTTCTCCGAGATCTGGCGGGCGAAGAGCATCGGCTCCTGGAAGACGACGCCGATGTTCCGCCTCAGCGAAGCCAGCGACACCGCGCGGATGTCCAGCCCGTCGATGAGGATTCGGCCCGACTGGGGGTCGAAGGCGCGGTGCAGCAGGCCGAGTGTCGTCGACTTGCCCGAGCCCGTCGAGCCGACCAGGGCCACCGTCTCGCCTGGGCGGACCTTGAAGGATGCGTCGGCCACCGCGGCGCGCTTCCCGTCATAGGAGAAGCTCACATTGTCGAAGACCACCTCGCCGACGGCGCGGCCGAGGTCCGGCGCGCCAGGCACGTCGCGGACGGCCGGGACGGTGTCGATGACGTCGAAGAACTCCTTGAGCTTCGGCACCTGCAGGAAGACCGCGTTCATGAAGCTCACGGCCTGCTCCATGCGCCCGATCAGCATGGTGGCGAGGCTCATGAAGGCGACGATCTGGCCGACAGTCGCCTGGCCGCGCAGGTTGAGCCAGGTGCCCAGCAGGAAGATGCTGAGGATGGTCAGCGTGGCCGAGGCCCGCGTCGCCACCGCGGCCACCGCCCACCAGCTCAGCACGGGGTTCTGGGCCGACAGCAGCTGGTCGATGATGCCGCGCATGGCGCGGGCCTCGAGGTCGACGCGCGTGAAGCTCTGGATCACCGGCACGTTGCCGAGCGCGTCGGAGGCGTGCTCGGCGAGGCTGGAGTGAAACTTCTCCACCGTGCCCTGCATCGTCTCGGTCTTGCGCAGTACGGCCGTGGTCAGGACCGTGAAGACGACAAGGAGGATCAGCAGCAGCGAGCCGAGCTGCCAGTTGATGAAGAGGCTCAGCGGCAGCAGCACGACCAGCGAGACGAAGGACGCGAAGTGCTCGCGGAAGAAGGACAGGATCAGGCTCTGCATGCCGCCCGCCCCGTCCAGCATCACCTTCAGCACGCGGCCCGAATGGGTATTGGCGTGGAAGGAGAGCGGCAAGGTGAGCACGTGCTCGAAGAAGCCCGCCATGATGGCGAGCCGCCGGCGGTGCGAGAGCCGGTCGGCGTGCAGCGCCACCAGCACGCCGCCGCCGATGGTGAAGAGGCCGAAGCCGACCCAGGCCGCAGCGAGCGGCAGGAGGTCCGAGAATCGCGGGGGCACGCCCGTCGCCTGGGCGCGCGAGAGCAGGTCCACGATGCGCCCGAACAGGACGGGTTCGGCGAACTGCGCGATGGCGAGGGCCACGTTGGCCAGCGCCAGCACCACGCCCAGCGGAATGTCGGGCCCGAGCTGCCGCAGCACGCGCAGATAGAGACGAAGGAACTCCATTCAGGCGCATCCCAGGCGAGCATAAACAACGAGTTGCAACTGCTCGGTGAACGCCGGCTTAACCGATCCTTCAGCCCGCGCCCCTAGGCTGCCCAGCGCGGGAGCATCCCTGTTTGGCCCGCGGTGGTCCCGCCTCTCCGGATAGTGCGTCGATGGATTTTGCAACCTCGGTCGGCCTCCTCATCGGCGTCGCTGTGGTGTCCACCCTGATTTTGCTGGGTGGCAGCTTCTCGCTGTTCTACGACATTCACGCGGTGATCGTCATCGGCGGAGGATGCACGGCAGCGACGATCATCCGGTTTCCCTTCTCTGCCCTCGTCCACGGGTTCCCGATGGGCCTGAAATACGCGTTCACGATGCGCAAGATGCATCCGCGCGAGCTGATCGACGAGATCACCAAGATCGCCGACACCGTGCGCCGCAGCGGGCCGATGGCGCTGGAGAACGTGCAGGTCGAGGATGCCTTCCTCGCCCAGGGCATCCGCTTCATCGCCGACGGCTATGACCGCGACTTCATCCGCGACACGATGGAGCGCGACCGGGACAATTTCTGCCAGAGGCTGGAAGAGGGCCAGAAGATCTACCGCCACATCGGCGACGCCGCGCCCGCCTGGGGCATGATCGGCACGCTGGTCGGCATGGTGCAGATGTTCGCCAACATGTCGGACCCCTCCAAGCTCGGCCCCTTCATGGCGGTGTCGCTGCTCGCGACGCTCTACGGCGCGCTGGTCGGCAACCTGCTCTGCCTGCCCATCGCGGACAAGCTCCACCTCAAGCTCGAGGAGGAGGACATTTCCCGCACGCTGATCATCGACGGGATCCTGCAGATCCGCGACGCCAAGAGCCCGACTGTGGTGCGCGAGATGCTGATGGCCTACCTGCCCGACCACAGCAGGCACGAGATGGCCGAGGCGGCCTGACAGGGGACCTGAGCCATGGCGCGCAAGAAAGGCGGGCATGCCGGCGGCCATGGCGGCTGGTTCGTCACCTTCGCCGACCTCATGGCGCTGCTGATGAGCTTCTTCGTGATGCTCACGGCCATGTCGACGCAGGACCAGAAGAAGCTGCAGATCGTGGCGGGCTCGATGCGGGACGCCTTCGGCTCCCAGCGCGAATCCCGCCTCTCCGGCATCGTGGAATCGGACGGCATCCCCGTCCGGCCCAATCTCAAGAACATCAAGAAGGCTCCGCCCGAGCAGGGCTCGGACTTCACGGCGCCCAGCCAGTTCGACCGGCCGGACGAGGGCGTCGCCGTCACCTCCTTCGACCGCGCCTTCGCGCTCGCCGCGGTGTCGCTGCGCCAGGCCATGCAGGACATGCCGGAGATCGCCGAGGTCTCCAAGAACATCGTGATCGAGGAGAGCAAGGAAGGGCTCAACGTCTCGATCGTCGACCAGGACGGCCGCTCGATGTTCCCCGAGAACTCGCGCGAGCCCTATGAACGGACGCGGAAGATCCTGGAGAAGCTCGCCCCGGTGATCCGCCGCCTGCCCAACCGCATCCAGATCACCGGCCACACCACGACCCAGCGCCCGGGCACGCGGCCCGGCTGGACCACGTGGGACCTCTCCGTCGGCCGCGCCGCGGCGGTGCGCGAGATCCTGGCGACGTCCGGCATCCCGGACGACCGCTTCGCCGCCGTCGTCGGCAAGGCCGACACCGACCCGAGCTTCCCGGACAATCCCTATCTGCCGGCCAATCGCCGCGTGCAGATCACGCTCCTGAAGGAAGCACCCCCGCTGCCGATCGGGCAGAAGTTCTGACGGCGTCCAGCCGTCATCGCCTTGCCTGTTCGGCCGATCGCCGATGGGATCGTGGCTGAGACGGCCTCGGCGAATGAAGGCTCACCGGCCCGTGCGAAGGGCGTCGAGCACCTTGCCGGAGGCGCGGCCATTGCGCTCCAGCCCCATCTTCACCTGCACGTCGGCGATGGCCTGCTTGGTCTTGGTGCCGATGGCGCCGTCGGGCGTGCCGATGTCATAGCCGCGGCGCAGCAACAGGGACTGCAGCTCGCGCCGCTCGGCGCGCGACAGGCCGCGGTCGTCCGTCGGCCACGGGGTCACGAAGGGGCCTCCGCCGCGCAGGCGGTCCGAGAGGTGGGCGATGGCCAGCGCATAGCTCTCGGCGGCGTTGTAGGCGTAGATCGCGTCGAAGTTCTTCGTGACGAGGAAGGCCGGCCCCTGCGCTCCCGCCGGCAGGATCAGGCCTGCACTCCCCTCGCCCGGCAGGGCCCCGCCGCCGACGCGGCGCACGCCGAGGGACGCCCACGTCGAAAAGGGCTTCTTCTTGGTGCGGCCCGCGAGGCCCGTGTTGAAGCCGGGGGGAATCTTCACCTCGAAGCCCCAGGTCATGCCGCTCTGCCAGCCCGCGCGGTCGAGGTAGTTCGCCGTGCTGCCCAGCGCGTCGGGGATGGAATCCACCACGTCGCGCCGCCCGTCCCCGTCGAGGTCGACGGCGAGCCGCAGGTAGGTCGAGGGCATGAACTGGGTATGGCCGAAGGCGCCGGCCCAGGAGCCCGTGAGGTGGGAAGGATTGAGCTCGTTGCGGTCGAGGATCTTCAGCGTGGCGACGAACTCGCCCCGGAAATAGGCCTGCCGGCGGCCATAGCAGGAGAGCGTGGCGAGCGACTGGACGAGCGGGCGCTTGCCGATGGCCCTGCCGAAGTCGGACTCGACGCCCCAGACCGCCACGACCGTGTAGCGGTCCACGCCGTAGCGGCTCTCCGCGGCGGACAGCGCCGAGGACCATTGCCGCAGCATGGCCTTGCCGTCGGCGATGCGCTCGTCGTCGACGAGGCCGGCGAGGTAGTCCCAGATCGGCGTCGTGAACTCCGGCTGGTCGTTGAGGAAGTCCAGCACCTTCATGTCGGGCTCGAGCCCGGACGTCGCGGCGTCGAAGGTCGCCCCGGACACGCCCGCGCCGAGCGCGGTCGCGCGCAGCCCGGCGAGGCAGGAGCGGAAGTCGGACTGGGCCATGGCGGCCTGGGGCAGGGCCAAGACGAGGCCGGCGGTCAAGACGAAGCTGATTCGGCGCATGGCGCAGAGCTTAGTCGAGGACGCGCCCGACGCCACCTTGGGGTGCGGACTTCGTCTTTGCGAGGAGCGAAGCGACGACACAATCCATGAGTTGGAGCCCAGCTCCCGGCATCCGGATTGCGTCGCTGCGCTCGCAGGGACGGCGTTGCAGCCCCTACAGCCAGGGACGGCTGTTCGCCGCCTTCTTCTCGTAGGTGTCGATGCTGCCGGCCTTCTCCATGGTGAGGCCGATGTCGTCGAGGCCGTTGAGCAGGCAGTGCTTGCGGAAGGGGTCGATCTCGAAGGTCACGACGCCGCCATCGGGGCCGCGGATCTCTTGCGCCTGCAGGTCGACCGTCAGCGTGGCGTTGGCGCCACGGCGCGCGTCGTCCATCAGCTTGTCGAGATCCTCCTGCGAGACCACGACCGGCAGAATGCCGTTCTTGAAGCAGTTATTGTAGAAGATGTCGGCGAAGGACGTGGAGATCACGCAGCGGATGCCGAAGTCGAGCAGCGCCCATGGCGCATGCTCGCGCGAGGAGCCGCAGCCGAAATTGTCGCCGGCCACGATGATCTCGGCCTTTCGGTAGGCCGGCTTGTTCAGCACGAAGTCCGGGTTCTCCGTGCCGTCCTCCTTGTAGCGCATCTCCGAGAAGAGGCCGGTGCCCAGCCCCGTGCGCTTGATCGTCTTCAGGTACTGCTTGGGGATGATCATGTCCGTGTCGACATTCATGATGTCGAGCGGGGCGGCGACGCCGGTGAGCGTGGTGAAGGGCTGCATGACCAAAGCCTGTCTGACGAAAGCCTGTCTCGGCGGAAGAAGCGCTGCAGCCCTTTAGCAGGGCCGGGCGGCCAAGGGTAGAGGCCCGCAGCGCGAGAGGCGGCTTGGGCAGATTGCCGTAACGCAATCTTCGCCTGTGGCGGCTAGGCTCACGCCATGATCGGCTCGCTCGACGCCCTTCCCCTCTCGCTGCGACGGCGCGTCGAGGCCGAGCTGCAACCGGGCGAGCGCATCCTGTGGGCGGGCATGCCGTCGCCCGTCCGCGCCTTGCTGCCGAGCCTGTTCCTCTTCGTGTTCGGCGTGGGCTGGTCGAGCCTGACCTTCACCTGGGAATACATCGCCGTGCGGTCGATGCTGATCGGGCGGCCCGCGGGCGAGGAGGCCAACATGCCCAGCGGGATGGGCGTGATGTTCGCCCTGTTCGGCATCCCCTTCGTGCTCGTTGGCGTCGCCCTGCTGAGCGCGCCCTTCTTCGTCGCGCTGCAGGCCATGATGACGACGCACGTTGTGACGGACCGGCGGCTGCTCACGGTGACGGGTGGACCCTGGAAGCAAGTCGAGACGAGGGACCCCGGCGCGCTCACCTTCCTCAACCGACGCGACCACCGCAACGGCCGCGGCACGCTGCGCCTGGGCTTCGGCACCACCCGCGACAGCGATGGCGACGCCCGCAGCGTCGAGACGGCCTGGGCCGGCATCCCCGACGTGCGGCAGGCCGAGGAGGCCGTGCGCGAGCTGGCGCGCAAGGTGGGGCGGACGGTGTAGCTCAACCCGCCTGCCGCTCGATCTCCTCCATGTCCGCGTCCGACAGACCGAAATGGTGGCCGATCTCGTGGACGAGGACGTGGGTGACGAGGTGCCCGAGCGTCTCCTCGTGCTCGGCCCAGTAGTCGAGGATGGGGCGGCGGTAGAGCCAGACCATGTTGGGGAACTGGCCTGTCTGGAGCGTCGCGCCGGCCTGGGCGAGGCCGGTGCCGCGGAAGAGGCCGAGCAGGTCGAACTCCGTCTCGCACTCCATCACGTCGAGGGTCTCCTCGTCTGGGAAGTCCTCGACGCGGATGATCACGCCCTCGCAGAGCGCACGGAATTCCTCGGGCAGGCGGGCGAAGGCCTCGTCGGCGAGGCGCTCGAGGACCTCGAGAGAGGGAGCGGTGCAGTCGGCCCAGGACCGGGGCGGTGCGTCGGGACTCATGGCGTGTCCATCAGGTGAGGCGCGGCGCGCCGGTCAGCGGTGGCCGAACCAGTCGACCAGCCAAGTGACGAGGTAAAGCGCGAAGACCAGGCTCAGCACGCGGCCGATGCGGCGGCCCCAGATCTCGATGGGATCGTCCTTCGGCGCATCGGCTGCGCCGAGATGCCGCACGGCCCGCGCCAGGGCTGAACCGCCGACCGTCGTGGTCTCCCGCTCCACCTGCGCAAGCGCACGGCGGGCCTCCTCGGCACGGGCGGCGTCGCGGGGGGAACGGGGCTGGTCCGCCATGGGATCCGTCTCTCTCGTGCGGCGTTTCCGGGGCTGAACCGCGGATGAACGGCCCGTTGCGGGCCGGTTCATCCCCGACTTTGCAGGATCATGGCCGGCCGGGAGAACCCGGCGTCATGCCAGTCCGGAGAGACTACCATGTCGAGTTCCTTTCGCATCCCCCGTGGCCTCGCCGTCGCCGCCGTCGCGGTCGGCGGCCTCCTCGCCGTTTCGGCCACCGCCGCGCCCGCCTCGGCCGCCCCGATCCAGCCCGGGCTGACGCCCGACGCAGGCGCGCCCGTGGTCGACCAGGTCCAGTACTGGGGCCATCCGGGCTGGGGTCCCCCTCCGCCGCGCTACGGCTGGGGCGGACCCGGCTGGCACCATGGCTGGGGACGCCCGGGCTGGCGCCACGGCTGGTATGGCCCGCGCTGCCGGGTGAACTACATCCGCCGCTGGGACCGCTGGAACGGCGGCTGGGTGGTGCGGCCCGTTCGCCAGTGCTGGTGAACGACCGCCTATCCTCTTGAGCGTGGCCGCGCCCGCCCTACACTCCCCGCCGAATCGGGCGGGGAGCGACGCGTGGCGCATTGGCTGGTGAAATCGGAACCCGAGGTCTGGTCCTGGCAGCAGCAGGTCGAGGCCGGGGCCAAGGGCACCTACTGGAACGGGGTGCGCAACCACTCCGCCAAGCTCAACCTCATGGCCATGCGCAAGGGCGAGCAGGCCTTCTTCTACCATTCCAACGAGGGCAAGGAGGTCGTCGGCGTGGTCGAGGTGATCCGGGAGAATTATCCCGACCCGACCGCCGAACCAGGCTCGCCCTGGGTGGTCGTCGACTTCAAGGCTGTGAAGCCGCTGAAAAAGCCCGTGACCCTCGCGGCGGTGAAGGCCGAGCCGCGGCTCGCCAGGATGTCGCTCGTCACGTCCATGCGGCTCTCGGTGCAGCCTGTCACGGACGAGGAATGGCAGGTCGTGTGCGCCATGGGAGGGCTGCGCGCCTGAAGCTCAGCGCACGATCCTGAGAGGCTCGGGGCGGACGCCCTTCTCCACCACGATCACCGATTCGTGGAACGTGATGGACTTGATACGGCTCGCGAGGTCGCGCGGCTGGCGACGTTGCGGCCGGTGCTCTCGCGGCCGCATGAAGCGGTTCTCTATGTCCTCGAAGCGCATGAACTGGACGTTGAGGCGCCCCGCGAGGCCCCTGAAATAATCCATCACGTCGAGCCCCGCCGCCGTGTCCTGGTGGTGGGGCGAATGCACCGTCGCCACGTCCTCGATGACATAGATGGCTCCGTCCCTGAGGCGCGGAAACAGCGCCGTGAATGTCCCGATCATGTGACGCTGCAGGTGAGACCCGTCGTCGATCACGAGGTCGATGCCCGGGTGCGCGGCGAGGATGCGGTCCAGCACCGCCGGATCCTCCTGCGAACCGATGAAGATCTCGTTCGCGAGGCCCTGTCCGGCGAAGGCCCGGCAGGTTTCGTCGATGTCGAGCCCCAGGATCGTCGACTCGGGTCCGAACAGCGAGCGGGCAATCTCCAGCGAGCCGCCCTTGTAGACGCCGATCTCCAGATAGGTGATCGGGCGACCATAGAGGTGGCCGAATGTCCGGTCGTAGATCTCGAAATAATGCTCCCACTTGTCGCAGACGCAGCGGCGGGGAGTGAAGAAGGCTTCCCTGTAGCTTCTCATGGGGCTGAAATCGTTTGTGGCGCAATGAGGTTTGGTTGGAGCCAGCCTGCGCCAAAGTCAAGCCGTCAACCTCACGGGTCCCGCGCCGACGACCCGCCTGTCCTCGCCTGCAACACGACCCGGGCGCGCCGAAAGGCCGCGCCAGAGCTGGCCGGGCCGGTGTAGGATCTCCTGGATTTGAGGGAGACCGTTGCGACCATGTCCATCGTCGACGCGAACTGGCTGGCGATCCTGCCGGCGGCCATCGCGAGTTGGCTTCTCGGCGCCGTCTGGTACGGGGTTCTCGGCAAGCCCTGGATGGCGGCTCTGGGCGTCACGCAGGCCGAACTGCTCGGGCCGTCGGGCAAGCCGTCCCCGGTCCCGTTCATCCTGTCCTTCCTCGCGGAGATCGTGATGGCCTTGATCCTGTCGGGCATCATCGGCCATGTCGGGCCGCCGACGGTGAAGACGGGTCTGATCTCGGGCGCGCTGTGCTGGCTGGGCTTCGTCGCGACCACGCTCGTCGTCAACAACGCCTACGCGAAGCGCCGGCCGATGCTCTCGCTGATCGACGGCGGGCACTGGCTCGCCGTCCTGCTGGTGCAGGGAGCCGTGATCGGCTGGCTCCTCTAGAGGCCTCTAGGTCCTCCGCCCAAAGGTCGCGCGACCAAAGTGCGAGCCTCGGTCGCCTTGCCGCGAAATCGGGCGTTTCGCATAATGGAAACCATACCGGCCAGGCCCCCGACGGCCGACAACCCGGTCCAGTCGTGTCGACCGCCCGAGAGAGGCGGTCGCGCCGTTATGGGAGGTCCGTATGTCCGAGAAGGTGTATCCCGTCAGCGCCGAATGGGCGAAGCGCGCCTGGGTCGACGACGCCATGTACAAGGACATGTACGCCGCGTCCGTCCGCAACCCCGATGCTTTCTGGGGCGAGCACGGCAAGCGGATCGACTGGATCAAGCCCTACACGAAGGTCAAGGACGTCAGCTACGCGCCGGGCGCGGTCTCGATCAAGTGGTTCGAGGATGGCGTCACCAACGTCGCGGTGAACTGCGTCGACCGCCACCTCGCCAAGCGCGGCGACCAGACGGCGATCATCTGGGAGGGCGACGATCCCGGCGAGTCCAAGCACATCACCTACAAGGAGCTGGCCCACGAGGTCGGCAAGTTCGCCAACGTGCTCAAGCACTACGGCGTCAAGAAGGGCGACCGGGTCACGATCTACCTGCCGATGATCCCCGAGGCCGCCTACGCCATGCTGGCCTGCGCGCGCATCGGCGCCATCCACTCCATCGTCTTCGGCGGCTTCTCGCCCGACAGCCTCGCCACCCGCATCGACGATGCCGCCTCCGCCGTCGTGATCACGGCGGACGAGGGCCTGCGCGGTGGCCGCAAGGTGCCGCTCAAGGCCAACGTGGACGCGGCGGCCGACAAGGCCCCGACGCTGAAGACCGTGCTGGTGGTGAAGCGCACCGGCGGGGCGGTGGCCATGCAGGCGGGGCGCGACGTCTACTACGAGGAGGCCGCCGCCAAGGTCTCCGCGGACTGCCCGCCCGAGCCGATGAACGCGGAGGATCCGCTCTTCCTGCTCTACACGTCGGGCTCGACCGGCAAGCCCAAGGGCGTGGTGCATACGACGGGAGGCTACCTCGTCTACGCCTCGATGACCCACCAGTACGTCTTCGACTACCACGAGGGTGACGTCTACTGGTGCACGGCTGACGTGGGCTGGGTCACGGGCCACAGCTACATCGTGTACGGCCCCCTCGCCAACGGCGCCACGACCCTGATGTTCGAGGGAATCCCGACCTACCCGTCCATCTCCCGCTTCTGGGACGTGGTGGACAAGCACAAGGTCACCATCTTCTACACCGCGCCCACCGCCATCCGCTCGCTGATGGGCGCGGGCGAGGAGCCGGTGAAGAAGACCTCGCGCGCCTCGCTGCGCCTGCTGGGCTCGGTCGGCGAGCCCATCAACCCCGAGGCGTGGGAATGGTACTACCGCGTCGTCGGCGACAATCGATGCCCCATCGTGGACACGTGGTGGCAGACCGAGACGGGCGGCATCCTCATCACGCCGCTGCCCGGCGCGACGGCGCTGAAGCCCGGCTCCGCCACGCGGCCCTTCTTCGGCGTCCAGCCGCAGGTGGTCGACGCCGAGGGCAAGGTGCTGGACGGCGCCTGCGAGGGCAACCTCGTCATCGCCGATAGCTGGCCGGGGCAGATGCGCACGGTCTATGGCGACCACCAGCGCTTCATGGAAACCTATTTCTCCACCTACCCGAACAAGTACTTCACGGGCGACGGCTGCCGGCGCGACGCGGACGGCTTCTACTGGATCACCGGGCGCGTCGACGACGTGATCAACGTCTCCGGCCACCGCATGGGCACGGCCGAGGTCGAGAGCGCGCTCGTCGCCCATCCCAAGGTGTCGGAGGCGGCCGTGGTCGGCTACCCGCACGACATCAAGGGCCAGGGCATCTACGCCTATGTCACGCTGATGACGGGTGAGGAGCCCACGGAAGCCCTCCGCAAGGAGCTGGTGGCCTGGGTGCGCAAGGAGATCGGCCCGATCGCCTCGCCGGATCTTATCCAGTTCGCGCCGGGGCTGCCCAAGACGCGTTCGGGCAAGATCATGCGGCGCATCCTGCGTAAGATCGCGGAAGACGAGTTCGGCAGCCTGGGCGACACGTCCACCCTCGCCGATCCCGGCGTCGTCAACGACCTCATCGACAACCGCCAGAACAAGCGCGCGTCGTAAGGGTCTCGAGAGCTTCCTCCCCGCCTCGAGGGCGGCGTCCGCGTGACGCCGCCTTTTTTCATGGACGGAGCGGGGGTCGGCTCACGCCGCGGCGGCGGCGAGGCCCGTCTTGTCGACGATGATCTCGACCGGCTCGTCCGTCTCGCGCTCGGCGAGGCTCTCGTGCACACGCTCCGCCTCGGCGACGATGGCGGCGATGAGGCGGCGGGCGTTGCGGCAGGGCGTAGGCTCGTCAAGGGCGGCGGAGAGCCAGGCGGCGGCCTCCTCGTTGACGACCGCGGTCGGACGCTCCGACCAGACCACGAAGTCGACCAGTGCCGCCACGAACCATGCGTTCCAGGTGCGGTCGGCGCGGGGCACGTCGCGGTCGAGGCGGATCAGGATCTCCGCCTCGGCGCGGCTGGTGACGCCGTCCGGCAGGATGTCGCGCTCGAGCCGACGCACGTCGGCGAAGTTGATGCGGCCGCGGGCCTCGATCTCCGTCGCGACGGCGAGCAGGCGAGCCTCGTTCATGTCCATCTCCCGTCTTCGTCTGGGTGTGCCTTGTTCCGTGCGTCGAAGGTGCCTTCCGGGCTTGAACGGGGGGCTAAGGATCGCGGTCAACGAATGGTGACCGGGCCTCTTCCGAAATACGAACAATTCGAATGGTTTCCGAGACGTCGCCGACACTAACCGGCGGTCACGGAGCCTTCAGATCTCGCGCAGCCAGACCTGCATGCCGCCGGGCTCGCGGTTCGCCCACAGGTGGTAGGGCACGGCGCGGAAGGGGACGGGCCTCCGGGCGGGAGGCATGGTCCGGTAGAGCACGGTCTCCCAGTCCTGCGTGTCATTCATGACGGCTTCGCCCTCGATCACGACGGCGCCGCCGAGGAGTTCGGGGTCGAACCGCGCGGCGAGCACGGCCGAGCGGGGCAGGCCCAGGCGCTGGGGCGGCAAGCCCAGGTCGGTCTCCTCGACGCAGAAGACGAGCGGGCCACGGCGCAGGGCGACGCGGCCGGCATCAGCCGTGACCGAGGGATGGGCGTAGAGGCGCTCCACCGGCATCGGCAGCGAGAGCCTCACCTCGTCGCCCGGCGACCAGTCCCGCTCGATCGCCAGATAGCCCATGCGGGCGGGGCCGCAGTCGAGGGGCTCGCCGTTGAGGTCGACGGATGGCGCGGTGCACCAGCCGGGCAGCCTCACATGGAGGGTGAAGCGCAAAGGATGGTGCAGCGCGATTTGCAGGGTGATTTTGCCATCCCAAGGATAGCGCGTCACCTGCGTGATCGTCACGCGCTCCGCTCCCAGGCGCAGCTGCGCCTCGCCGGCCCCGTAGTGGTGGACGGCGATCTCCCCCTCGCCGACGGCGTAGAAGTTGGTTCCGACCGACGCGACAAAGCGCGCGATGTTGCCGGTGCAGCAGGGGCAGTAATGCCAGGCCCAGCGGCGATGACCGCCGTCGCTCTCCAGTGGGTTGTCGTAGAAGAAGCGGTCGCCCTCGCATGAGAGCCCGGACAGCGCGCCATTGAGCATCACGGTCTCCGCGAGGTCCGCGTAGCGGCCGTCGAGTTCCAGCGTTGAAAGGCTTCGGCACCACAGGGCGACGCCGACAGCCGCGCAGGTCTCGGCATAGGCCGAGGCGTTGGGCAGGTCGTAGTCGCGCGTGAAGCCCTCGTTGGCGGCCGAGGGTCCGAGGCCTCCGGTCACGTAGAGGCGCCGCGTCGTGAGCTGGGCGAAGAGCCGGTCGCAGGCCGCCTTCAGGCCGGAGTCACCCGTCTCTCCCGCGAGCTCGGCCATGGCGGTGAAGAGGTACATCGCCCGCACGGCGTGTCCCACCACCTCGTCCTGCTCGCGCACGGGGCGGTGCGCCTGGCTGTAGGCGTAGGTCTTGTAGACGTAGTCGGCGGGGTCCTCGCCTCGGGCGCGGGCCTCCTCGTCAAAGAAGGGGGGCTGCCGGCCGCGCTCGTCGACGAGGAAAGACGCGAGGTCGAGCGCCTGTTGGTCGCCCGTTTCGCCGTGCAGGCGCATAAGGGCGAGCTCGATCTCGGCATGGGCGTCGTAGCCGCGGCTCTGGCCCGGCCCAGGCCCGAACCGGCCGGCGACATGGGCGACGGCGCGCCTGACGATGTCGAGGAAGCGCGTACGGCCGGTCGCCTCGGCATAGGCGAGCGCTCCCTCCAGGAGGTGCCCCAGCGAGTACATCTCGTGAAGGTCGCGCAGGTTCGTCCAGCGCCGGTCGGGCTCGCGGCGGATGAACCAGCTGTTGAGGTAGCCGTCCGGCATCTGGCCCTTAGCATAGGCCTCCACGATGGCGTCGACCTGGGCCTCGATCACCGGATCACGGCGCTGCATCAGCCCGTAGCTCGCAGCCTCGATCCACTTGCCGAAGTCGCTGTCGAAGAAGTGCTGCATGGAGAGCCCGCTCGGCTGGACCGGACGGACGAGAGGTGCGGGCGGCTTGTCGAAGGCGAGGACCTCCAGGAAGCCCTCTTCTTTCAGGCGCCGGTGGATGGCCGGCACGGTGACCTCGCGCACGCGGTGGGTCCAGGTGCGCCAGAATCCGTCGGTGAAGCGGACCGACGCGGGCGAGACCGGCTTGAAGCGACGGCGGGGCTTTTCTGTGGTGTCGCCGCTCATGCCGGAACCGCGGCGGCGTGCACCCGCCGCACGATCGCGGCCATGGCGGGGGCGTCGATCGCCTGGACCGTCCGGCCGAGGCAGCCGGTCATCGTCTCGGCCGCCACGAGCGCGTTGAGGATGGCCTCCTCCGTCGCCTCGGCCGCGGCGAGGAAGAGCGCGTCGAGCCCGGCATCCGGCACGTAGTCAAGGCGGGCGACGCCCTCCGTCCCGGCCGACAGGGGATCGCCCGCCGTACTGAAGGCAAGGAAGAGATCGCCGGAGCCATTGCCGCCGTAGGCGCCCGTGCGTCCCATGCCCAGCGCCATCCGGCGCGCCAGGCGCTGCAGCTGCAGGGGATGCAGGGGTGCGTCCGTCGCGAGCACGGCGATCAGCGAGCCTTGCTCGCGCGAGAACACGGCCCCGTCGGGCATGAGCCGGCCCACCGGGACGCCGAGCACGCTGAGATGCGGCCGGCGGCCGAAATTGGCCTGGACGAGCACGCCGAGCCGGAAGGGCGCGTGACCCGACGCACGCACAATCTCCCGCGAGGCCGTGCCGGTACCGCCCTTGAACTCGTAGGCGATCATGCCCGTGCCGCCACCCACGTTGCCTTCGGGAACGGGCCCGTCCTCGGCCCCCTCGAGCGCAGCAAGCACGTGCTCCTCGGTGAGGGCACGCAGGTCCATGGCGTTCAGCCAGTTGTCGCAGGTCTCGGCGACGACCGGCAGCACCCAGCCGAAGTCGCCGGTGCGACCAGCGAGGCGGCGCATCCAGCCGGTGGCCGCGTGGTGCGCCATGCCGACGGAATGGGTGTTGGTGATCAGCACCGGGCCGCGCAGCCAGCCGGCCTCGGCCACCCAGTGCATGCCGGTCATCTCGCCGTTGCCGTTGAAGGAATGGCAGCCGGCCCAGACCGCGCCTGCCCCATCCTGCCGCCCGCGCGGCAGGATGGCGGTGACGCCGGTGCGGATGGCCATATCGCCCTCCCCCTCGATCAGGGTCGTGAGCCCCACCTCGACGCCGGGGACGTCGGTGATGGCGTTCCAGGGACCGGGCTGGCCCACCAGGGGAAGGCCGAGCCCGCGGGCGCGGGGCTTGTGGGTCATGAGAGGGATCTCGGCCTCGGTCTGATTCGAGGAGCTATCGTGTCACGCGATCTTGGCACGTGACGTCGCCGACCGGACACGGCGTCATCCACAGGCGCCCGATCCGCAATGGCTTTGTCATTGGAGCGTCCTTCCCCACATGCCATACCTGCGGTTGAGTTCGGGGCTGCAATCGCCATTACCGGCTCGAAAAAGGCTGAGCGGGGAGGGGACTTCATGCGCTGGCTGATGGCGGCGGACATCCATTATTCCCTGCCGCAGCTCGACTGGCTGGTCGAGGCCGCGCCGCGCTACGACCTCGTGATCCTCGCCGGCGACCTGCTCGACCTCGGCTCCCTCGTCGACATCGACGCCCAGATCGTCGTCGCCCAGGCCTATCTGCGCCGGCTCGCCGGGTTCACCCGCGTCATCGTCTCCTCCGGCAACCATGACCTCGACAGACGCGGACCGGCCGGCGAGAAGATCGCGGCCTGGCTGGCGGAGATGGCCGCCGAGGGCATCAGCGTCGACGCCGGCAGCCTCAGGCTTGGCGACACGCTCTTCACCATCTGCCCCTGGTGGGACGGGCCGGCGACGCGCGAGCAGGTGGAGCGCCAGCTTGCCGCCGACCACGCGGCGCGGCCGCGGCGCTGGGTCTGGGTCTACCACGCGCCGCCGCAGGATTCCCCGACGAGCTGGACCGGCAAGCGCTCCATGGGCGACGCCGACCTGTTGGACTGGATCGGGCGCTACAAGCCGGACATCGTCCTGTCGGGCCACGTGCACCAGTCGCCCTTCGTGCGCGACGGCTCATGGGTCGACCGGATCGGCGAGACCTGGGTGTTCAACGCGGGCCACCAATATGGCGCGCCGCCGGCCCACATCGCCTTCGACGGCGTCCACGAGGAGGCGGTCTGGATCTCCGCCATGGGTGTCCAGGCGGTGAAGCTCGGCGAGCCGCTGTTGCGCCCTGTCCCGCCGCTTTCGGAAATGCCGGCCTGGTTCACGGCCCCCTTGGGTTCTTCTCCGAGCCGGGCTCCGGGCGAGGCCGCTGGCGGTAGATGAGGCTCTCCAGCACGGCGCCGACCATGCCGAGGTGGTCCTCCTTGTCGGAGAACTGCCGCTTGAGGTCGGCGAGGTAGGTCGTCGCGGCGTTCAGCCGGTGCGCGAGCATGCGCGCCACGTGGAACGAGGCCTGCGGATGGGCGCGGAAGAAGCCGCTGCCATCCTCGATGGCGAAGACCTCGACGGGGCCCAGCGTCCGCACCGTCGCCGTATGGGGCGTCTGCATCAGGATCGACATGTCGCCGAGGATCGAGCCAGGCTCGGCCAGCACGGCGACCTGCGTTTCGCCGCGCAGCACCTCGACCTTGCCGTCGACCAGCACGTAGAGGCGGTTGGTGGTCTCCCTCTCGCGCAGGAGCACCTCGCCTGCGGGGTGCTTTTCGCGGGGATGGCCCTCGCAGAAGTCCAGGATCTCGCGCATGGGGCCCTCCTCGGCGCTCGCCTGCTGACATCTTGGCGTGCAAGGTTCAGGCCGAACAATCCCGCATCAGTCGAAGAGGACCACCTGGCGCACGCCGATCCCGTCATGGAGGCGGTCGAAGCCCTCGTTGATCTCCTCCAGCCGCAGGCGGTGGGTGAGCAGCCGGTCGACCGGCAGACGGCCGCCGCGGAACAGGTCCACGTAGTGCGGCAGGTCGCGGCGGGGCACGCAGGAGCCGATATAGGAGCCTTTCAGCGTGCGCTCCTCCGCCACGAGGCTCACGGCCTGTATGGCGAGCTTGCGGTCGGGATGGGGCAGCCCGGCGGTGACCGTCGTGCCGCCGCGCCCCGTGGCGGCATAGGCGAGTTCGAGCGCAGGAACGGAGCCCGCCATCTCGAAGACGTAGTCCAGCTCGCCACCCGAGACGTCGCGGATCTCCTGCAGGGTCTCGGGCCGGCCCGCCTGCACCGCGTGCGTGGCCCCGAGCGCCAGCGCGAAGTCGAGCTTCTCGCGGCTGAGGTCGATGGCCACGATCTGGCGCGCCCCCGCCACCACCGCGCCGAGAAGAGAGCTGAGCCCGACGCCGCCGAGGCCGATCACGCCCACCGAGCTGCCCGTGGGGATGCGCGCGGTGTTCACCACCGCGCCCATGCCGGTCAACACGGCGCAGCCGAACAGGGCCGCCTGCTCCAGCGGCAGGTCTTTCGACACCTTCACGCAGGATTCCTGCGAGACCACGGCGTGGGTGGCGAACGCGGAAACGCCGACATGGTGGTTCACCCGCTCGCAGCTGAAGCTGAGGCGGCGCTCGCCGCGCAGCAGCGCGCCCGCGCCGTTCGCCTTCGCCCCGGGCTCACAGAGCGCGGGCCGGCCCGTCGCGCAGGGCATGCAATGGCCGCAGCTCGGCATGAACACGAGCACGACATGGTCGCCCGCGGCGAGGTCCGTCACACCCGGCCCGGCCTCCTCGACGATGCCCGCGGCCTCGTGGCCGAGCACCATCGGCATGGGCCGCGGCCGGCTGCCGTCGATCACCGAGAGGTCGGAATGGCAGAGCCCCGCCGCCTTGATCGCGACGCGCACCTCGCCCGGCCCGGGCGGGTCGAGCTCGACCTCGACGATGTCGAGCGGGCGCGTCCGCGCATAGGGGCGCGAGAGGCCCATCTCCCTCAGCATGGCGGCCTTGACGAGCATGCGCATCCTCCCCGCCGGTCACGGCCGGCGTCACCATCCTGCCGACCCCGCCCCGCCATGTCGACGGGTGCGGCCGCCCGGCGTCGTTCACCGGTAAAGGTCCACCCGTGTCGGCGGCAAGGCGCTCGCGCCCTTGTTCCGCTTCTGCGCCAGGGTCTGGAAGATGCCGACGGCCCCGCGCTCGAAGGCGAGCGAGCAGCCGGCGAGGTAGAGCAGCCAGAGCCGCGTCTTCTCCGGCCCCACCTCCGCCTCCGCGGCGGCGCGGTTGCGGGAGAGGTTCTCCCACCACAGCCTGGTCGTGCGGGCATAGTGCCGCCGCCAGCCCTCGACGTCGTGGATCTCGAACTTGGCCCGCTCGAGGTTGGCGATCGACATGCCCAGGTGGTCGAGCTCCCCGCCGGGGAAGATGTAGCGCGTCAGCGCACGGTACTCCGCGCGCATTTTCCTGAAGCTCTTGTCGTCGCCCTTTGCGGGCCGGGAGATCGCGTGGTGCAGGTAGAGCCCGCCGGGGATGAGCAGGCGGTTCACGGCCGCGAAATAGGCCTTGTGGTTGTCGATTCCGACATGCTCGAACATGCCGATCGAGGCGATCTTGTCGAAGGTCGCCTGCAGCGAGCGGTAGTCCTGCAGCAGGATGGTGACGCGGTCGGCGATGCCGAGGCGCTCGGCCTTCTCCCGCGCCAGGGCTGCCTGCTCCTCGGAGAGCGTCACGCCTGTGGCGGTGACGCCGTAGTGCTTCGCGGCATGGCAGACCAGCGCGCCCCAGCCCGAGCCGATGTCGAGAAAGCGGTCGCCCGGCTTCAGCCGGAGCTTCCGGCAGATCATGTCGAGCTTGTCCGCCTGGGCGCGGGCGAGGTCGTCATGCCAGTCCGGCTGGAAGTAGGCGCAGGTATAGACCATCTCGGGATCGAGGAAGAGCCCGTAGAAGGCGTTCGAGACGTCGTAGTGATAGGCGATGTTGCGCTTGTTGACGGCGGCCTCGCCGGAGCGGGCGTCGCGCTCCTCCTTGACATCGGCCAGCGGAGCCGGGGCCTCGGCCGGGGCGCGCCAGAACAGCCAGCCGGCGCGGGCGAGCTTCGTCTTGGAAAGCCTGAGCAGCAGCTTGCCGGTCTTGCCCGCTGGCCGGCGCGCGGCGAGGTCGAACAGGCTGCCGCCCGCAAGGTCCAGGCGGCCCGCGACATGGGCGTTGACGAGGGTGTCGAGCTTGGGCCGGCGCAGCAGCGAGGAGATCACGCCCTCGTCGGCGATCACCAGCCGCAGCGCGTCCGGCGGCAGGTCGGCGGGGATGCGGCTGCCGTCCCACAGCTCAAAGCCGAACTGCAGGCCGAGCGTGCGGTGCGCGTCCTCCAGGACCGCGCGGCAAGCCGCGAGCCGCTTCGCCTGATCGTTCGAGTTCATCCGCGCCCGCCTGCCGAGGTTGAGGGCGCGCACTCTAGTCGGCAGGGCGAATGATGCAAACGGCCTGGAGCGGAGCTCCGGGCCGAAGCCGGGACTTAGAAGCGGTAGGTCACGCCGACGCCGACCAGCCAGGGGTCGATCTTGACCTTGCCGGTGACCGGGATCGCCCCGAGCAGCGTCGCCTTGGCGTCCGGCTGCAGCCAGATCTTCTTCACGTCGACGTTGAAGCCCCAGTGCTGGTCGAACATGTAGTCGAAGCCGCCCTGCAGCGCGAAGCCGAAGCTGTTCTGCACGTTCAGGTTTGAGAAGGCGCCCTTGGCGTTCTCGGCATAGAAGATCGTGTAGTTCACGCCGGCGCCGACATAGGGCTTGAAGTTGCCGAACTGCGTGAAGTGGTACTGCAGGGTCAGCGTCGGCGGCAGCAGCCAGACATGGCCGATGGCGAGGTTGTTCACCACGCCGTCCTTGCCCGAGATGTTGTGGGGCGTCGTGCCCAGGACCAGTTCGGCGGCGAAGTTCTCGGTGAAGAAGTAGCTGACGTCGAGTTCGGGAATGAACGACGTGGAGATGTCGACGCTCGCGCCGGGCAACGGCACGCCAGCCGCCTTGAAGCTGGCGGAGGCCTGCGGGATCACGGCCAGCGCGCGGACGCGGATCATCCAGGGGCTCGGCGCCGCGGCGAAGGTGGGCAGCGCGGGCGCGGCCTTGGAGCTCGGCAGGTCGGCGGCGGAAGCGGTGAGCGCGGTGGCGGCGAGGAGGGCCGCGGCGAGGGTGGACCTGAGCATGACGTTCCCCTGGGGATGGCGGACCGGGGGGATCCGAATTGGACGTCAGGACCTTGGGCAGCTCCGCTCAGCTTCAGGTTGATTCAAATCAACCTTCGGTTGCTTCATCTCTCCTTCGGCTGCCGCGTTGCAGCAATGTCACAAATCGCCGGTGCTCCTGCGCAGCCTCTTCAAAAGTCGCTCGCCAACCCCTTCACCTCCCAGTCGCCGTAGCGCACGGGCTCGGGGCCCTCGCGGCCATCCTTTTCCTTCACCGCGCGGATGCGCGCGGCCTCGGCGTCGATGGCCGCCCGGCGGGCCTCGGCCTCGGCCAGGGCGCGCCGAGCGGCCGGGCTCAGGGGGCGGCGCTCGGGCTCGGCCGGGACTGGCTCCGGCGTGGCCGTGGGGGTCGGGCTCTCCGCGTCGGCCATGGCATGCTCCCATTGCGATCGTCTGTTTCTGCTTGATAAAGGGCCCGGAAGGGCCGAAAGCAAGGCCGCCGCGGCGTTCCGCCCGCCGCCCTCCGTGAGTTCATGCCGAAAAAGCCCGCCTCTTCCCGCCCCGCGCCGACGAAACCCGCCAGGCCCTCCCGCTTCGCCGAGCCGCCGGGCCTGCTCGCCCGCCATCTCGCCGCCGAGGCGATCGGCGCGGTGACGGAGGACTGGCGCGCCCTCGACGACAGCCTCGACCAGGTGCTCGAGCGCAGCGAGGCGGCCGGGCTGGAGGAACGCGACCGCGGCCTCGTGCGCGCCATCGCCACCGCCGGCATCCGCCACTTCGGCACCATCCGCAAGGCGCTGCTCGCGCGGCTGAAGTCGGGCATGCCCTCTCCGTCGGGCTCGCTCGCCCCGGTGCTGGTGGGCGGGGCGGCGCAGATCCTCTACCTCGACGTGCCCGACCACGCGGCCGTGGACCTCTCGATCCGGCTGCTGGAAATCGACGGCCGCACCCAGCGCTACAAGGGTCTCGGCAACGCCGTGCTGCGGCGCATCGCCCGCGAGAAGCAGGACATCCTCGCCGCCTCCGATCCGCTCGCAGACGACACGCCCGACTGGCTCCGCGAGCGCTGGATCGCGCAGTACGGCGAAGCCGGAGCCCGCGCGATCGCGGAGGCCCATGCGGCCGAGCCGGGCGTCGACCTCACCGTGAAGTCCGATGCGGAGCGTTGGGCGCAGGAGCTCGACGCGCTCCTCCTGCCGACGGGCTCGCTGCGCCTGCGCCAGCGCGCGCCCCTGCCCTCGCTGCCGGGCTACACGGACGGGGCCTGGTGGGTGCAGGACGCCGCGGCTGCCCTTCCCGCGCGCCTTCTGGCCGTCCGGCCGGGCGAGCGGGTCGCCGATCTCTGCGCCGCCCCGGGCGGCAAGACCGCCCAGCTCGCGGCGGCGGGCGCCGAGGTGCTCGCCGTCGACCGGGCGCCCTCGCGCATGCGCCGGCTCACGCAGAACATGGCCCGCCTGCAGTTGCAGGTGGAGACCCGCGTCGCCGACGCGCTGACGCTCGAGGACAAGGACTTCGACGCCGTCCTCCTCGACGCGCCCTGCTCCGCCACCGGCACGATCCGCCGCCACCCGGACGTCGCCTGGACCAAGACGCCGGAGGACGTCGAGCGCCTCGCCGCCCTGCAGCGCCGCCTGCTCGGGCGCGCCGCCGCCATGGTGAAGCCGGGCGGCCGCATCGTCTACTGCACCTGCTCGCTCGAGCAGGAGGAGGGCGAGCGCCAGATCGCGGACTTCCTCGCCCGCGAGCCGGACTTCGCCCGGCTGCCTGTCACGGCGCAGGACCTGCCCGGCCTTGCTGAGGCCATCACCCCCGAGGGCGACGTTCGCACGCGCCCGGACATGCTGCCCGACGCCGAGCCGCGATTGGCCGGGCTCGACGGATTCTTCGTGAGCCGCCTCGTCCGTCGCGCCTAATGGGACGTTTACCAATTTGGATACATTTTGACGGATGGCGGACATCGTCCGGCCGCATCCCGCTGCGCGGGGCAGCACATCCGTTCCGGAGGATCGGCCTTTTTCCATGACGCAGGCGCTCGGAGATCGCTGGCGCATCGCATGGCTCGTGACCCGTCACGGGCTGCGCGGCGTCGCGTCCGGCCTCGTGCAGCCCCTTCGCATGCTGACGCCCCGGCTGGGGCGCGGCACGCCCGAGCGCCTCGTCATCGCGCTGCAGGACCTGCGCACCACCGACCCCACCGTCGCCAACGACATCTATGCCGGCTATTTCACCTTCGCCGGCAAGGTGGTGGCCACCGGCGGCGTCTCGCCGTTCCAGTGCATCCCCCCCTCCCGCGCCTGGGAGGAGGCCTTGGCCGGCTTCGGCTGGCTGCGTCATCTCCGCGCCGCCGACAGCGCGCTGGCGCGCGCCAATGCCCGCGCCCTCGTCGACGACTGGATCACCCAGCAGGGCCGCCCGCGGCCGAGCACGGCGTGGGAAGTCCCCGTCGTGTCCCGCCGGCTGCTGTCCTGGCTCAGCCAGTCGCCCCTCATCCTCGAAGGCGCCGACCGCGCCTTTTACCGCCGCTTCCTGCGCGCCATCGCCCGGCAGGCGCAATGGCTGGAGCGCGAAGCCCCGCGCTCGCGGGACGGCGTGGCGCGCCTCGCTGGCGCCATCACGCTCGCCACCACCGCGTTGTGCACGGGAGCCTCCTCCTCGGCCATCCGCCGCGCCTCCCGCCTGCTCGGCCAGGAGCTCGACGCGCAGATCCTCGCCGATGGCGGGCATGTCTCGCGCAACCCGCAGGTGCCCGTCGACCTGCTCACCGACCTCCTGCCGCTGCGCCAGGCCTATGTGACGCAGGGCGTCGAGGCCCCGGCTGCACTGCTGAACGGCATCGACCGGATGATGCCGATGATCCGGCTGTTCCGGCACGAGGACGGCGCGCTCGCGCTCTTCAACGGCATGAGCGTGACCGCGCCGGACATCGTCGCCACGCTGCTCGCCTATAACGACGCGCGGGCGCAGCCCATCGAGAACGCCCTGCATTCCGGCTATCAGCGGCTGCAGGCGCGCGGCAGCACCGTCATCGTCGACACGGGCCTGCCGCCGCCCCAGGCCTATTCGGACAAGGCGCACGCGGGCTGCCTGTCCTTCGAGTTCTCGGACGGGCCGCAGCGCATCGTGGTCAATTGCGGCGCACCGCCACCCGGGGCCGAGCAATGGAGGCAGGTCGCCCGCGCCACGGCCGCCCATTCCACGGTCACCGTCGCCGACACCTCTTCCTGCCGCTTCGTGGCCGAGGGTCGGGCGGGCGGCATCCTGGGCACGCCCATCCTCGCCGGCCCCTCGGAAGTGACGATGCAGCGCGAGGTGACGCGCGAGCCCGACGATCCCGCCATCGGCCTCTCCGCCTCGCATGACGGCTACCTCGCCGCGTTTGGCGTCGTGCACCACCGCCGCCTGCTGCTCGCGACAGATGGCCAGCGCCTGACAGGCCGCGACCGCCTGGAGACCCGCGGCCGGCACGCCAAGGAGACGGACGCCTTCGCCGTGCGCTTCCACCTCCACCCCGGCGTGCGCGCCAAGGTGGAGCCTGACGGCCGCTCGGTGCTGCTGACGCTCGGCTACGGCCGGGTCTGGCGCTTCAACGCGGGCGGGCTGCCCGTCGCGCTGGAGGAAAGCATCTTCTTCGCCACCCCCGACGGGGCCCGCCGCAGCGAGCAGATCGTCGTGCAGAGCGGCTTTCGGACGATGCCCGAGGTGGAGTGGAGCTTCCAGCGGCAGGCGTGAGGCCGCTTAGCGCCTTGGCTTTGGACGGGGCTTCGGAAGCGCATGCCGCCAGGCGGTCTCCAGCGCCTGGCGCAGGCGGGGCTCGTCAACGGCGTCGAGCCGCAGCGTCGTCCAGCCCATTCGGCCCCAACCGCCCGGCACCGGGGCGAAAGCCTCGGGCGCCATCAGGCAAGAAAATTCCTGCTCCTCCGGCGCGAGCTTGAGGTTCGCGGTGAGGCCGTCCGCCGCCAGCGTGGCGTAGGTGCGGGCGACCTTCAGTGCGATGCGGTCGAAGTGAGGCGCCTCGAGGGTGCCCTCGAGGCTGCGAGCGACGCGCAGGAGGTCGTCGGCGCTCGCCATGGGGGAGCGCCCTGGCCCTGCTTACGCCGCCTTCTGCTTGGGGGCGAGCAGCTTGCGGTTGATCAGCGCCTCGGCGATCTGAACGGCGTTGAGCGCCGCGCCCTTGCGCAGGTTGTCGGAAACGCACCAGAAGGCGAGGCCGGTCTCGACCGTCGAATCCTCGCGGATGCGGGAGATGTAGGTCGCGTCCTCGCCGGCCGCCTCGTGCGGCGTCACGTAGCCGCCGTTCTCGCGCTTGTCGACGACCATGCAGCCCGGCGCCGCGCGCAGGATCTCGCGGGCCTCGTCGGCCGTGATCGGCTCGGCGAACTCCACGTTGACGGCCTCGGAATGGCCGATGAAGACGGGCACGCGCACGCAGGTGGCGGTGAGCTTGATCTTCGGGTCGAGGATCTTCTTGGTCTCCGCCGTCATCTTCCACTCCTCCTTCGTGAAGCCGTCTTCCATGAAGACGTCGATGTGAGGAATGACGTTGAAGGCGATGCGCTTGGTGAACTTCTTGGCCTCGACCTCCTGCAGCGAGTAGAGCGCCTTGGTCTGGCGGTCGAGCTCGTCCATGCCGTCCTTGCCGGCGCCGGAGACCGACTGGTAGGTCGATACCACGACGCGCTGGATGCGGGCGCGGTCGTGCAGGGGCTTCAGCGCGACGACGAGCTGGGCCGTGGAGCAGTTGGGGTTGGCGATGATGTTCAGCCGGTCGGCGCGGGCCATGTAGTCCGGCAGCACGTGGGCGTTGACCTCGGGCACGACCAGCGGCACGCGATCGTCGTATCGCCAGCAGGAGGAGTTGTCGATCACGAGGCAGCCCTTGGCGCCGATGCGCGGAGACCAGTCCTTCGAGATGGCCGAGCCCGCCGACATCAGGCAGATGTCCGTGTCGGAGAAGTCGTAGTGGTCGAGGGCGCGGACCTTCAGCACCTTGTCGCCGTAGGACACCTCAGTGCCCTGGCTGCGCGTGGAGGCGAGCGCCACGACCTCGTCGGCGGGGAAAGCCCGCTCGGCGAGGATGGAGAGCATTTCACGGCCCACATTGCCCGTGGCGCCGACAACCGCGACCTTGAAACCCATGGCGTCGATCCTGTCGTGTGGCCCCTGAGCGGGCCGGTCATCTCCCCCGGTCCTGTCCCGCGCTTCGCGGGTGAACCCCAACCCCCGCCGGGGGAGGATCCGGAGCGAGGAAACGGCTAGCCGGCGGCCCCGCCTTTGGCGGTCCGCGTCGTCCCCGTCGGTTTCGTCGTCACCGTGAGGCGCATGGCGCACGTCGTCCTGCGGCGGAGGATCCGCCTGCGGCAAGGTGAAACACCGGACGCGCCGGAAAGTCAATCCGCGGCTTTGGGAGGAAGGGTGCACCTGGCCTAGCCGACCCCCACCCCGTACCCCTCCCCGCCAGGGGGAGGGGAGCTGCGGGCGTCGCGGCTCGTCCCTGGGACGGGCGCGCAATCGAGGTAAAGGGCGCAGCGCGTAAGTCCCCCCCCCTTGCAGGAAGGGGTAAGGGGTGGGGGGTAGGCTGGGCGTGAAGGGCTACTCCCCCGGCCGGGCCGCGGGGATGATCTTGAGCGCCGTGATCCGGTTGCGGCTCTTGCGCAGGACCTTGAAGCGGTAGCCGTAGAAGGTGAAGACCTGGCCCGTGTCGGGGATGGTCTGCGCCTCGTGGATGACGAGACCCGCGATCGTGGTCGCCTCCTCGTCCGGCAGCGACCAGTCCATGGCGCGGTTGAGGTCTCGCACCGGCACGGAGCCGTCGACGTTGACGGACCCGTCCGGCAGCGGGCGCACGCCCTGCACGCTCACGTCGTGCTCGTCCTTGATGTCGCCGACGATCTCCTCGAGGATGTCCTCCAGCGTCACCAGCCCCATCACCTCTCCATATTCGTCCACCACGAGCGCGAAATGCGTCTTGCGGGAGAGGAAGGCCTTGAGCTGGTCGGCCAGCGAGGTCGTGTCCGGCACGAACCAGGGGTCGACCGCGATGGCGCGCACGTCGAGGCTGTCGGCCTCGCCCTTCACCGCGTCGAGCGCGCGCAGGAGGTCCTTGGCGTGCAGGATGCCGACGATGTTCTCTGGCGTGCCCGACCAGAGCGGCAGGCGCGTATAGGGCGAGGAGAGGATCTCGCGGACGATCTCCTCGCTCGGCAGGTCCGCCGAGATCGAGCGCATCTTGGTGCGGTGGATCATGATGTCGGAGACCTCGAGCTCCTCGAGGTCGAGGAGGCCGCCGAACATCTTGCGCGCCTCGGTCTGCACACTGCCCTCGCGGTGGAGCAGGTCCACCGTGCCGCGGATCTCGTCGGTCGCCGAGAGCACGTGCGAGGCGCTGGCATCGAAGCGGAAGGCGCGCAGGGTGACCCGCACGAAGGCCTCGATCGCCAGGGTGAGCGGGCCGAACAGGGCCACGACCCAGGAGACCGGGCGCGCCAGAACGAGCGCCGACTGGTCGGGCTTGTTGATGGCGATGGTCTTGGGCATCACCTCGGCGAAGACGACGACGAGGATCGACATCGCCACCGTAGCGTAGAGCACGCCCTCCTGCCCGAAGAACTGCACCAGCACGCTGGTGGTGAAGGCGGAGGCGCCGATATTGACGACGTTGTTGCCGATCAGCATGGCGCCGATCAGGCGCTCGCGGGCGAGCAGCAGCCGGTTGACGATGCGCGCCCGTCCGTCGCCGCCCTTCTCCAGGGCGTGCATGCGGGCGCGGGAAGCCGCGGTCAGCGCGGTCTCGGAGCCGGAGAAGAAGGCGGAGAGCGCCAGGCAGAGGACGACGATGGCCAGCGCAAGCCAGGGGTTCGTCTGGATGTGGATGTCTTCCATCGCCTATAGATCAGGGTCGCCCCAGCTCTTCGTCAAGGAATGCGCGCACCTGATCGGCTTCGATTCCGCGCGCGATGAAGCTTTGGCCGATGCCGCGGGCGAGGATGAAGGTGAGCGCGCCGCGCTTCACCTTCTTGTCCTGTGCCATGGCGTCGAGGATCGCCTCGGTTAGGGCGTCCCAGCCCGGGATCTCCTTGATCCGCGTGGGCAGGCCCGCCCCGCGCAGGTGCGTCTCCACCCGCGTGGCGTCCTGGCCGGGTGCCAGCCCGAGCTTTGCGGAGAACCGGAAGGCGCAGGCAAGGCCGATGGCGACGGCCTCGCCATGCACCAGCCGCGTACCGTCATAGCGGCAGATGCGCTCGAAGGCGTGGGCGAAGGTGTGGCCGAGGTTGAGGAGCGCGCGGTCGCCGTCCTCCTTCTCGTCGCGCACCACGACGGCGGCCTTGGCTGCGCAGCTCACGCGGATGGCCTCGGCCCGCTCGGGGCCCCCGGAGAACACGCCGCGCCGGTTCGCCTCCAGCCAGGCGAAGAAGGGGGCGTCGTCGATCAGCCCGTACTTCACGACCTCGGCATAGCCGGCGCGGAACTCGCGGGCGGACAGCGTGTCGAGCACGCCGACATCGGCCAGGACCAGGCTCGGCTGGTGGAAGGCGCCGACGAGGTTCTTGCCGTGGCGCGAATTGATGCCGGTCTTGCCACCGACGGAAGAGTCCACTTGCGCGAGCAGGCTCGTGGGGATCTGCACGAAGCGCATGCCGCGACGGACGACGGAGGCGACGAAGCCGGCGAGGTCGCCGATCACCCCGCCGCCAAGCGCCACGACGAGGTCGCCCCGCTCCATGCGCGCGGCGATCACGGCATCGCAGACATGCTCGAACATGCCGTAGGACTTCGTGGCCTCGCCGGGCGGCAGCACCACCTCGCCACGACGGATGCCGGCGGCGTTGAGCGACTCGCGGAGGGTCGCGAGATGCAGGCCGGCGACGGTCTCGTCCGTCACGATGGCGCAGGCTGCGCCCGGAGCCACCGCCGCGATCCGCTCGCCCGCCGAGGCGATCAGGTCGCGGCCGATCAGGATGTCGTAGGCGCGCCCCGGAAGGGGCACGTGCACGGTGACGGGCTCGGTCATGTCGGGTCTCCCGTCGGTTCGCGCGGACCGAGATGGTCGGGCAGCGCGGCGATGATCTCGTTCACGACGACGTCGTGCGGCACGTCGCGCGAGTGGATGGTGAGGTCCGCCAGCGCGTAGACGGGGTAGCGCACCTCGATCAGGCGGCGCAACGTGCCCTCCGGGTCCGGGTTCTGCAGGAGGGGCCGGTTCGAGCGCTTGCGCACGCGGCGCATCAGCACGTCGAAATCGGCCTTGAGCCAGACGGCGACGCCGGTGCGCGCCACGCGCTCGCGCGTCTCGGCGTTCATGTAGGCCCCGCCCCCGGTCGCCACCACGCCGGGACCCTCGGCCAGGAGCCGCGCGATCACCCGCTTCTCGCCTTCGCGGAACTCGGCCTCACCGCGGCTCGCGAAAATCTCGGGGATCGTCATCTTCGCCGCCTTCTCGATCTCCGTATCGGCGTCGGTGAAGGGCAGGCCGAGGCGTGCGGCGAGGCGCCGGCCTACCGAGCTCTTGCCCGCGCCCATCATGCCGACGAGCACGATCGAGCGCCGGCCCAGCATGTCGCGCACGCGCACGGCGTCCCCCGCGGGGGCGCCGGCCGCGTCGCCCGCCGCGCTCGCCGGGGAGATGCCCATCCTCGCCTGTTCCGTCCCTGCGACCGCCACGGCCGCGTTCGTCCTCTCCCTACACGAGCCCCGCGCGCATTTCACGCCCCGTTTGGGGGATCGGAGAACGGGAGTGAGCCGCGATGCTGGCCGCCTCCCTCCCCCTTGCGGGAGGGATGCAGAGTGGGGGTGGCCGGCGCCATGCTCGACCGAGGTGGCTCGCGCCCAGCATCCCCCACCCCTCACCCCTCGCCGCAAGGGGGAGGGGGAGCGGAGAGGCCGCGCCTTGGCAAAATGCAATTCGACCGAGCACCTCACCCCACACGTTCTGCGCGCTGCAGCATCTTGCCTTTCCGGCGTGGGCCATGCTGGATAGCGCGGGGCCACAAGGGACTGCGCACACCGTGCCGGCGATTCTCCGATTCCTGCTGCTCGTCGGGATTCTGGCGGGCTGCGTGTATGGCGGCATGCTCGCCCTCGTCATGTTCTACGAGCCGGAACAGCGGGAAATCAGCGTCACCATCCCGTCGTCCAAGCTGACGCCCCGCTGACATGGCCGCCGCGCGCCAGCGCAAGGGCCCGGACGCCGCGCAGGCCGTGGCCGTCCCGCCCCGCGCCTCCCGCCCGATCCGGGCCTTCCTGGCGATGATGTCGGCCGAGCGCGGCGCCTCGAAGAATACGCTCGAGGCCTATGAGCGCGACCTCGACGATTACGAGACCTTCCTCGTCGACGCCGGCCGCACGGTGCTGGACGCCTCGGCTCCCGACATCCGCGCCTATCTCGACGTGCTCGCCGCGCGGGGGCTGAAGGCCTCGTCGGCGGCCCGGCGGCTCTCGGCCGTGCGCCAGCTGCACCGCTTTCTCTATGGCGAGTCCTGGCGCACGGATGATCCCGCGGTGGCCCTGTCGGGGCCGAAGCGGGGCCAGGCCCTGCCCAAGGTGCTCTCGATCGCCGAGGTCGACAGGCTGCTCTCCGTCGCCGCCGAGGGGCTCGAGGATCCGGAGCGGCCCGTGAGGGAGCGCGCCCGGGCGGCACGGATGGCGGCGCTGCTGGAGGCGCTCTACGCGACGGGGCTTCGCGTATCTGAGCTCGTCGCCCTGCCGGCTGCCGCGGCGCGGGTGCGCGAGCGGCTCATCGCCGTGCGCGGCAAGGGCAACAAGGAGCGGCTCGTGCCGCTGAACGACCGCGCCCGCGCCGCCTTCGCGCGCTACCTCGCTTTGCGCGAGGAGGCCGGCCTGCAGGTGGGCGGACCCTGGCTCTTCCCGTCTGACAGCGCCTCCGGCCACCTGACACGGCAGGCCTTTGCGCGCGACCTGAAGGCCTGCGCCGCGGCGGCGGGCATCCGGCCGGACCGGGTGAGCCCGCACGTGCTGCGCCACGCCTTCGCCAGCCACCTCCTGCACAACGGGGCGGACCTGCGCGTGGTGCAGCAGCTCCTCGGCCATGCCGACATCTCGACCACGCAGATCTATACCCACGTCATCGACGACCGCCTGAAGGGCATGGTGCGCGACCTGCATCCCCTCGGCGATCCCGACGAGGACTGACCCACTCTTCTCCCGGCGCCCTTCTCCTGCCGCCGCGGCGGCCCTATCTGCCCGGCGATGAACCGCCGGACCCTTCTCAAGCTCCTCGGCCTGCCCGCGCTCGCGGCCGCCGCCGGGGGATGGATCGCCATGGCCCCCAGGATCAACCGCTACTACCAAGGCCCGACTTCGGACCATTTCGACGGCCGGGTCTTCTTCAACCCGACCCGCCGCTGGAAGAAGTCGCCGCTCGACCTCGTGAAATGGCAGCTCCTGGGCAAGGGCAACGAGCCCTGGCCAGCCGCCTGGCCCAGCCCGCACCGCGACGTGCCGCCGGCGCGCGTGGAGGGCGACGGGCTGCGAGTCTCCTTCGTGGGCCATGCCACCTTGCTCCTGCAGACCCAGGGCCTGAACCTGCTGTTCGACCCCGTCTGGTCGGAGCGCGTCTCGCCGGTCAGCTTCGCGGGGCCGAAGCGGGTGAACGATCCCGGCATCGCCTTCGACGACCTGCCGCCGATCGACGTCGTGCTGCTCTCGCACAACCACTACGACCATATGGACGTCGAGACCCTGCGTCGCCTCGCCAAGCGCGACGCGCCGCGCATCGTCACGCCGCTCGGCAATGACACGATCCTGCGCGACGCCGGCGTGGAAAGCCGCATCGACGCGCATGACTGGGGCGACGCAGTGCCCTTGAGCGACACGGTCGCCGTCCACCTGGAGGAAGCCTTCCACTGGTCGGCCCGCGGCATGACGGACCGGCTGCACGCGCTCTGGGCCGCCTTCGTGCTGGAGGCGCCCGGCGGCCCCGTCTATTTCGCGGGGGACACCGGCTTCGCCGACGGCGCGCATTTCGCGGCCGTGCGCGAGAAGCACGGGGCGCCCCGCCTCGCGTTGCTTCCCATCGGGGCCTACGAGCCGCGCTGGTTCATGAAGGAGCAGCACATGGATCCCGAGGAGGCCGTGCAGGCGCTGAAGGCCTGCGAGGCGGACCACGCGGTCGCGATCCACTGGGGCACGTTCAAGCTGACTGACGAGGGCATCGAGCGTCCGCTCGAGGCGCTGGCCGCCGCGCTCGACCGGCATGGCGTCGAACCCGCGCGCTTCAGGACCTTGCGGCCGGGCGAGGCCTGGGACGTGCCGTCGCGCGTCGCGTGACGCTCATTCCTTGGGCAGCACGTAGATGTTGAGGTCCAGCGCGGAATCGCCCGCGTTGGCGCCGGGGTTCACGTATTCCTCGGTGAAGGCGTCCTTCACCTCGATTCCCTTGGAGTCGAGATAGGCCGAGATCGCCTCGTAGGTGCTGTCGATGTCGTCATAGGGCGCCCTGTGCACGAAGCGGATCGCCTTGCCCGAGGGCGTGGTCGTGAACGTGATCTCCGCCGGCAGGCCGGCCGGGCGTGAGGCGGGCGCGGCCTCGATCGGCAGCTGCGCCTCGAAGCGGAAGCCCATGTCGTCGGTCTCGATGAAGACGGAGAGCGGACGGCCGGTCACCTTCACGCCGGCCTTGTCCATGGCGGCCTGCAGCTTCTGGAAGGCGGCCGTGAGCGTCTCGTAGCCGTCGTCCCAGGTGGATTGGGAGCGCAGCGAGGCCGCAGGGCGTGCCGCGATCTCGACATTGTCCGGCACGGAGGGGTCTGCGGGAGGCGGCGCGAGCGTCGCCGGCCCCTCGGCCGACTGGACCGGCGGGCTGGCCGGAGCGGGCGTGGGGGCCTGGACAGGCGCGGCCGGGGATCCGGCCCCGGCATCTGGCGCGGGAGCCGGCGTCGGGCTCGGGACGGGCGTGGCCTGGGCCTCGACGGGGGCGGGAGTCCCGGGGGCCGGCGTCAATGGGGCGAGGGGCTGGCTTTCGACCGGGGCGGGCGCGGGCACCGTCTGGGCCTTCGGCGCGGCAGGCTTGGCCGGCTGCGCCTGCTGCGCCGGCGCGGGACCGGCCGCCAGAAGGCCTGCTGCAAGTACCAGGACGAGCGGCCGAAACGGACGCATGACGAACGACATGACCCTCAACCTCGCGGGAATGCCGGGCGTCGCCTCGAATCGCGCCCTCGACGAACCAAGATGCTATCGCCCTCACGGGTTCCCGGTCGAGCGTTGGACGTGCGGCAAGGCGCATGCCAACGCCGCGGCGAAGCCGGACGGTGACGTCCGCGCCGGCAGGGACTATATGGACGCCGTCGTGAGCGGCACAGGGGCCGCAACCTTACGGATCGTCCATGAGCCCGCTCGTCGGTCGCCCCTTCCTGAAGATGAACGGCCTCGGTAACGAGATCGTCGTGCTCGACCTGCGCGGTACGGCCGTCCGGGTGCAACCGGAAGAGGCGCGCGCCATCGCCCGCGCGCGGGGCTCGCATTTCGACCAGCTCATGGTGCTGCACGACCCCAAGGCGGCCGGCACCGACGCCTTCATGCGCATCTACAACACGGACGGTTCGGAATCCGGCGCCTGCGGCAACGGCACGCGCTGCGTCGCCTGGGCGCTGACGCGCGACGAGCCGGCGGGACAGCGCCGCGACGCGCTGATGCTCCAGACCAAGGCTGCGCTTCTCCCCTGCCGGCGCGAGGGCGAGCTCGTCTTCACGGTTGACATGGGCGCGCCACGCCTGGCCTGGGACGAGATTCCGCTGGCCGAACCCTTCGCGGACACGACAGGCATCGAATTGCAGGTGGGGCCGATCGACGCGCCGGTGCTCCACACCCCCTCCGCCGTGAACATGGGCAATCCCCACGCCATCTTCTGGGTCGACGACGTCGAGGCCTACGACCTCGCCCGCGTCGGGCCGCTGCTGGAGAACCACCCTATCTTTCCCGAGAGGGCCAACATTTCCCTCGCCCATGTGACGTCGCGAGAGAGCCTGACGCTGAAGGTATGGGAGCGAGGCGCCGGGCTCACCCGCGCTTGCGGCTCGGCGGCCTGCGCCGCCGCCGTCGCCGCCGCGCGCAAGGACCTCACCGGTCGAAAGGTCCGGGTGACGCTGCCGGGCGGCGACCTCCTGATCCACTGGCGCGAGAGCGACGGGCACGTGCTGATGACGGGGCCCGTCGAGCTGGAGCACGAGGGCGTCTTCGCGCCGGAGCTCTTCGCCGGGGCGGCCTGATGGGCGTGGAGGTCGTCACCTTCGGCTGCCGCCTCAACGCGGTCGAGTCGGACGCCGTGAAGGCCCGGGCCCGGGAGGCCGGCCTGCGCGACCTCGTCGTCTTCAACACCTGCGCCGTCACCGCCGAGGCCGTCACGCAGGCCCGCCAGGCCATCCGCCGCCTGCGGCGCGAGCGGCCCGGGGCGACCCTCGTCGTCACGGGCTGCGCCGCGCAGGTCGATCCCGGCCTCTTCGCCGCCATGCCCGAGGTCGACAGGGTCATCGGCAACGCCGAGAAGACCCTGCCCGAGACCTGGTCGCACGACCGCTGGCTGGGCAGGGAACTGGTTCCGCGGATCGAGGTCGCCGACATCATGCAGGTGCGCGCCGCCGCGCCGCATCTGTCGGCGAGCTTCGGCGACCGTACCCGCGCCTTTCTGGAGGTGCAGAACGGCTGCGACCACCGCTGCACCTTCTGCATCATCCCCTATGGCCGCGGGAATTCCCGCTCCGTGCCCATGGGGTCTGTGGTGGAGGCCGTACGCCGGCTCGCCGGGGAAGGGCGGGGCGAGGTGGTGCTGACTGGCGTGGACCTGACGAGCTACGGCGCGGACCTCCCCGGCCAGCCGCGGCTCGGCACGCTGGTGCGCGCCATCCTGCGCCACGTGCCGGATCTGCCCCGTCTGCGCCTCTCTTCCATCGACAGCATCGAGGCTGACCCCGACCTCCTGGCCGCGCTAGCCGAGGAGAAGCGGCTGATGCCGTACCTGCACCTATCGCTGCAGGCCGGCGACGACATGGTGCTGAAGCGCATGAAGCGCCGGCACACGCACGAGGATGCTGTCCGCTTCTGCGAGACGGTGCGGCGGCTTCGCCCTGACGTCGTGTTCGGCGCAGACATCATCGCGGGTTTCCCGACCGAGGACGAGGCCATGTTCGCCCGCTCACTCGACCTCGTCGAAGCCTGCGGGCTCACGTTCCTGCACGTCTTCCCGTTCTCGCCCCGCCCCGGCACGCCGGCCGCACGCATGCCGCAGGTGCCGCGGGCCGAGGTGAAGGAACGGGCCGCCCGGCTGCGCGCCGCCGGAGAAAAGGCGTTGGCCCGCTACCTCGCGGCCCAGGTCGGCTGCACCCACCGGGTGCTGGCCGAGCGCGGCGGAGTCGGCCGCACCGAGGGCCATGCCCTCGTGCGCTTCGCCGGGCCGGTCGAGCCCGGCGGCATCTCCGAGGTGCGGATCGCCGGCCAGGACGGTCGGGCGCTGCTCGCGGCGTGAAGGCTCAGCCGAGACCGCCGAGGCACACGTATTTCACGTCGAGGTAGTCCTCGATGCCGTAAAACGAGCCTTCCTTGCCCATGCCGGATTCCTTGACGCCGCCGAAGGGAGCCACCTCCGTGGTGATCAGGCCCTCGTTGACGCCGACCATGCCGTACTTCAACGCCTCGGCGACGCGGAAGGCCCTGCCGAGGTCCTTCGTGTAGAAGTAGGAGGCGAGGCCGTATTCCGTGTCGTTGGCCATGCGCACCGCCTCCTCCTCGGTCTGGAAGCGGAAGACGGGCGAGAGCGGACCGAAGGTCTCGTCGCGGGCGACCAGCATCTGCGGCGTCACGCCGGTGAGCACGGTCGGCTCGAAGAAGCTGCCGCCCAAGGCGTGCCGCTTGCCGCCGGCCACCACCTTGGCGCCCTTGGACGTGGCGTCGGCGATGTGCTCCTCCACCTTGGCGACGGCCTTGGCGTCGATGAGCGGACCCTGCTGCACGCCGGGCTCGAGGCCGTTGCCGACCTTGAGCGCGCTGGCGGCCGCCGCGAGCTTGGCCACGAAGGCGTCGTGGATGCCGGACTGCACGAGGAAGCGGTTGGTGCAGACGCAGGTCTGGCCGGAATTGCGGTACTTCGCGATCATCGCGCCTTCGACCGCACGGTCCACGTCGGCGTCGTCGAACACGATGAACGGTGCGTTGCCGCCGAGCTCCATCGAAACCTTCTTGAGCGTCTTGGCGGACTGCTCGACCAGCATCTTCCCGATCGGGGTGGAGCCGGTGAAGGTGATCTTGCGCACCAGCGGGTTGGAGGTGAGCTCCCCGCCAATGGCGCTCGCCGATCCCGTGAGCACGTTGACGACGCCGGCCGGAATGCCGACGGCCTCGCAGAGCGCGCCCCAGGCCAGGCCCGAATACGGCGTCTGCGTGGCGGGCTTGATGACGATCGTGCAGCCGGCGGCGAGCGCCGGTCCCAGCTTGCGGGCGATCATGGAGGAGGGGAAGTTCCAGGGCGTGATGGCGCCGACGACGCCGACCGGCTCCTTGGTGACGAGGATCCGCCGGCCCGGCCAGGGCGAGGGGATGACGTCGCCATAGACGCGCTGCGCCTCCTCGGCGAACCAGCGGACATAGGCCGCCGAGAAATTCACCTCGCCCCTGGCCTCGGTGAGCGACTTGCCCTGCTCCAGTGTGAGCAGGCGGGCCAGCGGCTCCACCTCGGCCTCGATGACGTCGGCGAGCTTGTGCAGGATCTTGGCGCGCTCCTTGGCCGTGCGGGCGCGCCACGCCGGCTGGGCGCGCTCGGCCGCGGCGATGGCGCGGGCCGTCTCGGCCTTGCCGCTGTCCGGCACTGCGCCCAGCTGTTCGCCGGTGGCGGGGTTGTGCACGGGGATGGAGCGGCCGCTGTCTGCGGCGATCCAGGCCCCGTCGACATAGTTGGCGTCGCGCTTGAACTCGATGTCGGCCATGGGATCCTCCGCTGCTGCAGCCCCGGGCCAACGCCCGGCGCGCCGATGCGTGCCGCCCCTGCGGCCTCGCGTCAAGGGGCGGGCTGCGGCATCTCGTTCGGCCCGGCCCACCCGCAGGCCGCCGCGAAGGGCCGCATATGGGCTGGGAGCGGGGCAGTCACCGCAATGGGTGGCTTGTTCTTGTAGAGCGGCACCACCACCTCCCGCGCATGGAGCAGGAGCTGGCCCGCGCCGGGATCATGACCTCCATAGATGGGGTCGCCCAGGATCGGCCAGCCCTCGCTTTGGCAGTGCACCCGGAGCTGGTGGGTGCGGCCGGTGAGCGGCGAGAGCGCGAGCCAGGCGATCGGCCCGCCATCCTCCGGGTGCGACCCACGGCCCAGCACGCGCCAGAGCGTCACGGCGGGCTGGCCGGCCTCGTCCTCCTTCATCCACCAGCCGCGCCTGGGGTCGCGGCGGCCGAGCGGGCGGTCGATGCGGCCCTCCTCCGCCTCGGGCCCGCCGCGGACGACCGCCCAGTAGGTCTTGCCGACCTCGCCTCGCTTGAAGAGCTCACCGAGGCGCTCCAGCGCCTTGCGGTGGCGGCCCAGCACCAGGCAGCCGGACGTGTCGCGGTCCAGCCGATGCGCGAGCGACGGCGCGCGCGGCAGGCCGAACGTCAGCTGGCCGAAGGCGTTTTCCAGCGCCTGTCCCTGCTGCCCGGAGGCGCGGGCCTGGGCATTGTCGGGGCCACGATGCACGGGAAAGCCGGCGGGCTTGTCCAGCACCAGCATCAGCCCGTCGCGGTAGAGCAGGCGGGTCTCGAGATCGAGCGGCTGGGGGTCAGGCTTGGCGTCCATGGCCCTCGATAGAGCTTCCGGGCGTCGCGCGAAACCGTTATCGAGAAGCCCTGACGAAGGACCCCGCATGAGCGACGACCGCGAGAAGAAGCCCGGCCTGTTTTCCCGCCTGTTCGGCCGGGACAGCGCGGCCCCCGAGCCGGCGCCGGCTGCGGATCCGCCGCCCGCGGCCGTTGAGCCACCACCGGCGCCTCCCCGCCGCTCCTGGTGGACGCGCCTGCGCGAGGGGCTGTCACGCTCCTCCGGGGCGATCGGCACGGGCATCACGGACCTCTTCACCAAGCGCAAGCTCGACGAGGGTACGCTGGAGGACCTCGAGGACGTGCTTCTGCGCGCCGACCTCGGCGTCAACGTCTCCGCCCGCATCGTCGAGCAGGTCGGGCGCGGGCGCTACGGCAAGGACATCGCGCCCGAGGAGGTGAAGGCCATCCTCGCCGCGGAGGTGGAGCGCACGCTCACGCCCGTGGCGAAGCCCCTGGTGGTCGATCCCGCGAAGAAGCCCTTCGTCATCCTCATGGTCGGCGTGAACGGCTCGGGCAAGACGACGACGATCGGCAAGCTCTCGGCCAAGTTCCGCGCCGAGGGCCGCTCCGTGATGCTGGCGGCCGGCGACACGTTCCGCGCCGCCGCCATCGAGCAGCTCTCCGTCTGGGGCGAGCGCACGGGGACGACGGTGGTGACGCGCCCCCAGGGCGCGGACGCGGCCGGCCTCGCCTTCGACGCGCTGACCCAGGCCCGCGAGGGGGGGACCGACGTCCTGCTCGTCGACACGGCCGGCCGGCTGCAGAACCGCGTCGAGCTGATGAACGAGCTGGAGAAGATGGTGCGCGTGATCCGCAAGGTCGACGAGAGCGCCCCGCACGCCGTCCTCCTCGTGCTCGACGCCACGGTCGGCCAGAACGCGCTGTCGCAGGTCGAGATCTTCCGCAAGACGGCCGGCGTGACCGGTCTCGTCATGACCAAGCTCGACGGCACCGCCCGCGGCGGAATCCTCGTCGCCATCGCCGACAAGTTCGGCCTGCCCGTGCACTTCATCGGCGTGGGCGAGGGGATTGAGGACCTCGAGCCTTTCGAAGCGTCGGATTTCGCCAAGGCGATCGCAGGGATCGGCGAGGGCTGAGGGCTCCCGCGAGGGTCGAAGCGGGATCTCTGATCGAACCCTCCCTGTCATCCCGGCCGGAGCAAGGCGGAGAGCCGGGCACCAGGACAACGCCGTCGGGCTGCCTTCTCCGCCGGTCGATGGTTTTCCTGGATCCCGGGTCTGCGCAGCACCGCTTCGCGCTGCAGCGCGCCCGGGATGACGCGTTGGAGGCGTTGAGCGACTGTGATCGCGTGATCACAAGGGTCTGCGGTGGTCGGATGACCACTCCAAGCCGCTGAACGTCGAATCGTTTCCGAAATGATCGCGTGAATCCCAGCCCGTCATTGCGAGGTGCGGAGCGCCGAAGCTATCCAGGCGACGCTGGGCGAAGGCTGGATTGCTTCGCGTTCGTCTCGCAATGCCGGCGCGGGACCGCTCCGGAGACACCACGCACGCTCTGGCGCTAACCGATTCCGATGATTCAGCTTTTTGTCGCGCGACCACTTGCCCCGGATATGATCGGGCGACACTCGCAAGCCCCTGGAAACAGAATCGTTTCCGAAACGACCTCGAAGTGGTCGCTTGAATCGGCGCTCAGGCGGGGCGGGCCAGCGAACTGCTCGCGAGCGGGGCCGACAGGGGCGGTCGGCGGTGGATGCGGCGGATCTGCTCACGGGCGCCGGCCAGGAAGGTCTGGCAGTAGAGGTTCACCACCTCGTCCCGCTCGGGAGCGACCGGCAGGCGGTAGACGTGCTGGCGGATGCCGTGGAAGACCACGGCGGCGTGCAGCATCATCGCCATGTCGCGCTCGGCCTTGAGCAGGGGCTGGCGGTCGAGTCCCGGCAGACGCGCCTCGTGGCGCAACTCGGCGACCAGGGGTGCGACGATCTGCTCCGTCACGGGCGCGCCGCGCCCCTGCGGAACGGGATGGTTGTCCAGCGCGGCGCGCAGGACGAGCCTCAGCGCCAGCGCGTGGTCCCGGGCGGCGTAGGCCCGGTAGACCTCGGCCAGCCGGTCCTCCAGCGCGCGCTCGCGGTCGGCCAGGATGGCTGCGAAGTCATCGCTCCAGCGCTCCGAGAAGACCCGGGCGAAGACGGCGGCGACCAGCGCCTCCTTGGAGTCGAAATAGCGGTAGAGCAGGGCCTGCTTCACGCCGAGTTGGTCTGCCAGCGCCCGCGTCGAGCCATGGAAGCCCTGTTCGGCGAAGAAGGCGGCGGCGCGGGTGATAAACTCATCGCGCCGCTCCAAAGCCGGCCTGCGCTGGGCGCGGGGACGGCGCGCAGGCTCGGGTTCGGCCGCGACGGGCTCGGTGGCCGGAACGCCGCTAACCGACGCCGGAGCCTCGCCAAAGGCCTCGTCTGGCCCGTCCTCCAGCACCGAAGAGCGCGTCATCGCGACCCGAATCCGTCGAATGTCGGGTATCTTACCGCATTGCGAAGGGGGGCGACATTGGGTATCGAAGCCTGACATCCCGTCCGCCGGACGCGCCACCCTGGCCCCGCCCGGTTCTTCCACGTACCTGGAAAGCGATGGCCATGGCCGACCCCACGCCCGCCGCCGATCGCCTGCGCGTCTCGCGGCCGCTCTCCCCTCACATCCAGATCTTCAAGCCGATCTTTTCGATGATGATGTCGATCGTGCACCGCATCACGGGCGGCGCGCTGTATCTCGGCACCATCCTCCTGGCGCTTTGGCTTGTCGCGGCGGCCTCCGGAAAGTCCGGCTTCGACGGCGTGCAATGGTTCATGGGCAGCTTCATCGGCCGCCTGATCCTGTTCGGCTATACCTGGGCGCTGCTCCACCACATGCTCGGCGGCATCAAGCACCTGGTCTGGGACACCGGCGCGGGCTTCGGCGTCGAGGCGCGCGAGCAGATGAACCGCTGGTCGCTGATCGGCTCCGTCGCCCTGACGATCCTCGTCTGGATCGTCGGCTATTCCCTGCGCTGAGGAGACCGGCATGGCCGAGTTCGAGAAGATCCGCCTGGAGACGCCGCTGAAGCGCGTGCGCGGGCTGGGCTCCGCGCGGTCGGGCACGGACCATTTCTGGCGCCAGCGCCTCACGGCCGTGGCCCTCGTGCCGCTCACGCTGGCCTTCCTGATCATCGTGCTGCGCACGCAGGGCCACGACCACGCGAGCACGGTCGCCGCGTTGTCGCACCCGCTTCCCGCCATTCTCCTCCTGCTCTTTATTGGTGCAGGGATCATGCACATGCGCATCGGCATGCAGGTGATCATCGAGGACTACGTGCACGAGGAGGGCCCCAAGATCGGGCTCCTCATGCTGAACACCTTCTTCTCGATCGCGCTGGGCCTGGCCTGCGCCTTCGCGATCCTCAAGATGAGCTTCGGAGGCTGACCATGGCGGCCGTCAACGGAACGACCTATCCGATCACCGACCACACATTCGATGTCGTGGTGGTGGGCGCCGGCGGCGCGGGCCTGCGCGCCACGGTGGGCTGCTCGCAGGCGGGCCTGCGCACGGCCTGCATCTCCAAGGTCTTCCCCACGCGGTCGCACACGGTGGCCGCGCAGGGCGGCATCTCAGCCTCGCTCGGCAACATGGGGCCGGACGACTGGCGCTGGCACATGTACGACACCGTCAAGGGCTCCGACTGGCTCGGCGACCAGGACGCCATCGAGTATCTCTGCAAGAACGCGCCGGCCGCCGTCTACGAGCTCGAGCACTGGGGCGTGCCCTTCTCCCGCACCGAGGAGGGCAAGATCTACCAGCGCCCCTTCGGCGGCATGACGACGAACTACGGCAAGGGGACCGCCCAGCGCACCTGCGCGGCGGCCGACCGCACCGGCCACGCCATCCTGCACACGCTCTATGGCCAGGCCCTGCGCAACTCGACCGAGTTCTTCATCGAGTACTTCGCCATCGACCTCATCATGGACGAGGAAGGCCGCTGCCGCGGCGTCGTCGCCCTCAAGATGGACGACGGCACGATCCACCGCTTCCGCAGCCATCTCGTGATCCTGGCGACGGGCGGCTATGGCCGGGCCTATTTCTCGGCCACCTCGGCTCATACCTGCACGGGCGACGGCAACGCCATGGTGCTGCGCGCCGGCCTGCCGCTGCAGGACATGGAGTTCGTGCAGTTCCACCCCACCGGCATCTACGGCGCGGGCTGCCTGATCACCGAGGGTGCGCGCGGCGAGGGCGGCTACCTCACCAATTCCGAGGGCGAGCGCTTCATGGAGCGCTATGCGCCGTCGGCCAAGGACCTCGCCTCGCGCGACGTCGTCTCCCGCGCCATGACCATGGAGATCCGCGGCGGGCGCGGCGTGGGCAAGAACAAGGACCACATCTACCTGCACCTCGACCATCTCGACCCGAAGATCCTGCACGAGCGTCTGCCCGGCATCTCCGAGAGCGCCAAGATCTTCGCGGGCGTGGACGTGACGCGCGAGCCGATCCCGGTGCTGCCGACCGTGCACTACAACATGGGCGGCATCCCCACGAACTTCCACGGCGAGGTGCTGACCAAGAAGGACGGCGACCCCGACACCGTGGTGCCCGGCCTGATGGCGATCGGCGAGGCGGCGTGCGTCTCCGTGCACGGCGCCAACCGGCTCGGCTCCAACTCGCTCATCGACCTCGTGGTGTTCGGCCGCGCGGCGGGCCTGCGCGCCGCCGAACTGGTCACGCCCGGCGAGAAGCACGCGGAGCTGCCGAAGGATTCGGCGGAGCTTTCGCTGTCGCGCCTCGACAAGGCCCGCAACGCCAGCGGCGGCACGCCGACGGCGGAGCTGCGCATGAAGATGCAGACGACGATGCAGAACAACTGCGCCGTCTACCGCACGGGCGAGGTGCTGAGCGAGGGCAAGACGCTGATCCACGACGTCTGGAAGGGCGCGCAGGACATCCGGGTCACAGACCGTTCGATGATCTGGAACTCCGACCTCATCGAGACGCTGGAATTCGAGAACCTGATCACCCAGGCCGTCGTGACGATGGAGGGCGCGCTCAACCGCACGGAGAGCCGCGGCGCCCAGGCGCGCGAGGACTATCCCGACCGCGACGACAAGAACTGGATGAAGCACACGCTGGCCTGGATCGACGATCGCAACTACGGCGTCACGATCGACTACCGGCCGGTGCATACCTACACGATGACCAACGAGATCCAGTACATCGAGCCGAAGGCGCGCGTGTACTGAGGCGTCAGGGCGGCGCCGGCTCCAGCGGGACCGGCGCGGCAGCTTAGTCAGGGGCGAATATGGTCCAGCTCACCCTTCCCAAGAACTCCCGCCCGGTCGAGGGCAAGGTGTGGCCGAAGCCGGCCGGCGCCGCAAACCTGACGGAGTTCAGGATCTACCGCTACGACCCGGACGGGGAGAGCAACCCGCGGATCGACACCTACTGGGTCGACCGGCACGATTGCGGTCCGATGATCCTGGACGGGATCATCTGGATCAAGAACAAGATCGATCCCACGCTCACCTTCCGCCGCTCCTGCCGCGAGGGCATCTGCGGCTCCTGCGCCATGAACATCGACGGGCTCAACACGCTCGCCTGCACGAAGGGCATGGACGAGATCAAGGGGCCGATCCGCATCTACCCCCTGCCGCACATGCCAGTCGTGAAGGACCTCGTGCCGGACCTCACGAATTTCTACGCGCAGCACGCTTCCATCGAGCCCTGGCTGCATACGGCGAGCCCCGCGCCCGAAAAGGAGTGGAAGCAGGCCCCCGAGGACCGCGTGAAGCTCGACGGGCTCTACGAGTGCATCCTGTGCGCCTGCTGCTCCACGAGCTGCCCGAGCTACTGGTGGAACGGCGACCGCTATCTGGGTCCGGCCGCGCTGCTGCAGGCCTATCGCTGGCTGATCGACTCGCGCGACGAGGCCACGGGCGAGCGCCTCGACAATCTCGAGGACCCGTTCCGGCTCTATCGCTGCCATACGATCATGAACTGCGCGAAGGTGTGCCCCAAGGGGCTCAACCCCGCCAAGGCCATCGCCGAGATCAAGAAGATGATGGTGGCGCGCCAAGTCTGACGCGCGGTATCTGACGCGCGGTTTGGAGCGCGGGCCTTCCGGCCCGCCCTTGGATGCGGGCCGGGAAGCCCGCGCTCCGGTTCACAAGCAAACGCCAAAGACGGCGCCGCAACGGCACCGCGGGGAGCCGGCCGGACAGGCGACGGGCGTCCTGTCCGCCGGCAACTCCTTCGTCTCCGTCTCGCGCGAGACGGAGGCGGGCTGGAGCAGGGAAGGGAAGGCCTGACGCGACGCGGTTCGAACGCGAGGGCGCTCGGGGACCCCAGGCTGGTCCCGAACTTACTTCTTGGCGGGCGCCTTGGCCTTGGCCGGAGCCTTGGCGGGAGCCGTCTTCGCAGCCGCCTTGGGCGCAGCCTTCGCGGCGGCCTTGGCGGGAGCCTTGGCAGCAGCCGGCTTTGCAGCAGCCTTGGCCGGAGCCTTGGCGGCGGCGGGCTTCGCGGCGGCCTTCGGAGCCGCAGCCTTCGCAGCGGTCTTCGGAGCAGCGGCCTTGGCCGGAGCCTTGGCAGCGGCCGGCTTGGCGGCAGCCTTGGGGGCAGCAGCCTTGGCCGGGGCCTTGGCGGCAGTCTTGGCAGGAGCCTTGGGAGCTTCCGCCTTCTTGGCAGTGTCCTTCGCGGCCGACTTAGCAGCAGTCTTGGCAGCGGTCTTGGCAGGAGCCTTGGCCGTGGTGGTCTTCGCCGCGGCCGCGGGCTTTGCTGTCTTCGCCATGGAATCCTCCGAATCAGGCGACGGGCAGTACGCAGCGAATCAAAACGGAAAAAACTAAAAACGTCATAATTTTTTCGAGGATAACTCCACGTTTCCTGTTGATAGCGTCAAGCGAGGGCTTGCCAGCCGCGCGGACTCAGACGTGAGGCAGAGGGCGCCTGGGCAATAGGCGAAACCAGCGGGCCTGCAGGTCCAGGATGGCTGTCGCGTAGCCGGCGACATCCGTCACGGCCTCGCCCATCACGGAGGCCATGCTCGGAGGCGCCCCCTCGACGATTCCCAGCACGTCCGCCGCCTCGAAGACGAGCTCAGCCTCGAATTTTCGCGCGAGCGCCTGCATCGCGCGGTTGCGGGCGAGACAACTCATATAGAGCCGCTTCAGCCTGCGGTTGCGTGCGGTGACGATGAGCCGCTCGAACAAGGCGGTTCCCACCCCGCGGCCCCGGCAGATGGGCTCCACGCTGAAGGCCGCCTCGGCCTCCCGCCGACCGATGGGGCGCAGCTCCGCCGCGCCGCGCATCACGCCTGCGCTGAAGTGGCCGAACATCACCACGCCCTGGGCAAAGGAACTCGGGGAGAACGAGGAGTCCGCATAGCGCTCCAGGAAGCCGTCGGTCACCGCCATGGCGAAGCGGCTGTCGCGGCTCTCCGCGTCGAGCCGCAGCAGGTGAGCGCGGAACTGCGGAAGGTCCGTCGGCCAGAGCTTGCGGATCGTGTCGTCGGGAAAGGCCTGTCCCATCACCATCCTCGCGGATCGCTCGCGGCAGGCCTCCACGAAGGCCGGCGCTGGCATGCTAGCATCATTTGCCACACATGGCGTGGCGATCTGGCCCGAAAAGAGGCGCTTCCGACCCGTCTTTCGTCTGAGGGCGCTGGAAACGCTGCGCCAGCCCCACCGGCCCGGCTTGTCCGCCCGTGTGCCGGATGCGAAGTTTCCCCCCGGGGCCGATCCGCAGGCCGTGGAGGACGCCGTGTCTGAATACCAGCTTCATTGCTTTCGGGAATCCGGCAATTCGTACAAGGTCGCGCTTTACCTGGCGCTGGCCGGCCTCGACTGGACCCCTGTCCTCGTCGACTACTTCAAGGCCGGCGAGACGCGCACGCAGCGCTACCGGGAGGACGTGAACGCCATGGGCGAAGCCCCGGTGCTCACCCACAAGGGCAAGCGCTACAGCCAGAGCGGCGTCATCCTCACCTATCTCGCGGACACGACAGGGCATTTCGCCCCGACGCCGGACCAGCGCTACGAGGCCTTGCGCTGGATACTGTTCGACAACCACAAGTTCACGAGCTACTACGCGACCCTGCGCTTCATGCTCAATTTCATGCCCGGCGGCGAGACGCCGGTGACGGAGTTCCTGCGCACCCGCGCGAAGGGCGCCTACGCGGTCGTCGACAAGCACCTGGCCGACAAGCCCTTCATGCTGGGCGACAAGCCCACCATCGCGGACCTCTCGCTGGCCGGATATGTGTTCTACCCTGAGCCCACCGGCATCGTGCTGGGCGACTACCAGGCCGTGGAAGCCTGGAAGGAGCGGCTGATGGCGCTGCCCGGCTTCAAGCTGCCCTACGACCTGATGCCGGAGGGGCCGCGCTGAGCGCAGGGCGGCTCCGTCGATGTGCGGCGTTGCAGGACGGAGCCGGCCGGGCTATCCGCCCCACCATCGCCTGCATCCGGCCCGGCCTCCCGGAGTCTCCTGATTGAGCACCGTCTCCGAACGCTACAAGGCGCTCGTCCAGTCCGGCGCGATCGAGGCGGATTCCGCCCAGAAGGCCGTGGTGGCGCGCCTCGACAGGCTCGCCGCGGCGCTCAGCGAGCGGGCGCTGGCCAGCAAGGGCCGCGCGCTGGGCTGGCTCTTCGGCAAGCGCGCGCCGGCCGAACCCCTGCGCGGGCTTTACATCTGGGGCTCGGTCGGCCGCGGCAAGACCATGCTCATGGACCTCTTCTTCGAGGCCGCGCCCGTCTCGCCGAAGCGCCGCGTGCACTTCCACGCCTTCATGACGGACGTCCACGCCCGCGTGCACGCGTATCGCCAGCGCGTGAAGCGGGGCGAGGTGCGCGAGCCCGACCCGATCGGGCCGGTGGCCAAGGCGCTGTCGGAGGAGGCCGTGCTGCTCTGCTTCGACGAGTTCACGGTCACCGACATTGCCGACGCCATGATCCTCGGCCGTCTCTTCACCGCGCTCTTTGCGGAGGGCGTCACCGTGGTGGCCACCTCCAACGTGGAGCCGAGCCGGCTCTACGAGGGCGGGCTCAACCGCGCGCTCTTCCTGCCCTTCCTGGCCCTGCTTGGCCAGCGCATGGACATCCTGCAGCTCGACGCCCGCACGGACTACCGCCTCGAGAAGCTGGAGGGTGCCGAGGTCTGGCACGTGCCGAACGACGCCGCGGCCAAGGCAGCGCTCGACCAGGCTTTCCGCCGGCTGACAGGCGGGATGAAACTCGCGCCCGTGCGGCTCGCGGTCCAGGGCCGTCATCTCGACGTGCCGCAGGCCGCGCAGGGCGTCGCGCGCCTCACCTTCGAGGAGCTCTGCGCCCGGCCCCTCGGCCCGGCCGACTACCTCGCCCTCGCCGAGAAGTTCCACACGCTGGTGGTCGAGGACATCCCGGTCATGGGCTTCGAGAAGCGCAACGAGGCCAAGCGCTTCATCACGCTGATCGACGCGCTTTACGACCGCAACGTGAAGCTCGTCGCCACAGCCGAGGCGCAGCCCGACCACCTCTACGTCGCCGAAGACGGCCGCGAGGCCTTCGAGTTCGCCCGCACCGCCTCCCGCCTCACCGAAATGCGCTCGCAGGACTACCTCGCCGCGCCCCACGGCCGGCGCGACTCCCGAGCCTCGGGCGACACGACGGGGCTGGTGGAGACTTGAGGGTGGTCCCGCTGCGCGGGACTGTACCGCGCAAAGGCGCGGGCGCGCAGTCGCGCTTGCCGCCTCCGGCGGTCTTTCGATTGGTCCCGCTGCGCGGGACGGTTCCGCGCGACGGCGCGGGCGCGCGGTCGCGCTTGCCGCCTCCGGCGGTAGGGCGGGCGTAGGGCCGGGTAGCGCGTGGGAGGACCGACGGTCCTACTGGGCGGACCAGGTGGCGAACATCGCGGCGACGACCAGCGCCATGACGGCGGTGGCGGCCCAGCCGCCGACCTTGAGCCACGGTCCCGCGACGACGGTGCCCATGACTTCGCGGCTCGAGACGAGCGCCATCATCACTGCCATCACGGGCACCGCCACCACTCCGTTGATGACGGCGGTCCAGAACAGCATCTTGATGGGGTCGAGCGGAGAGAGCGCCAGGAGCGCCCCGAGGAGGGTCGAACCCGCCACGATCGAATAGAAGCCGCGCGCCTCGCGCGGCGCGAGCTCCAGGCTGGAGCGCCAGCCCAGCGCCTCGGCGACGCCATAGGCCGCCGCGCCGGCCAGCACGGGCACGGCAAGCAGGCCGGTGCCGATGATGCCGGCCGCGAAGAGGTAGAAGGTCAGCGGCCCCGCCAGGGGGCGGAGAGCCTCCGCGGCCTGGGCGGAGGTGGTGATCTCGGTGAGCCCGTTGGCGTGCAGGGTGGCGGCCGTGGTCACCATGATGCAGGCGGCGATCGCGATGGAAAAGCCCATGCCGATCGCGGTGTCGATGCCGATGCGGCGCAAGGTCGGCCTTGTGCCCCGGCGCATGGTGCGCAGCACGTGCACGCGTCGGGTGAGGTGCATGTCCTCCACCTCCTCGGCCGCCTGCCAGAAGAACACGTAGGGGCTGATCGTGGTGCCAAAGACGGCGACCACGGTGACGATGTAGTCGGGGTCCAGCGTCAACCGCGGCAGCAGCGCGCCGGCGGCCACCTGCTCCCAGGGAATTCGCACGCTGAGCACCGTGCCGACATAGACGAAGAGCACCATGGTCAGCGCCTTCAGGAAAGGCGCATAGCGGCGATAGGGCACGAGCACTTCGAGCGTCAGGCAGAAGAGGCCGAAGGCGACGGCATAGAGCGCTGCGTGACCACCGGCCACGAGCTGCAAAGCCGCGCCCATGGCGGCGAGGTCGGCGGCGATGTTGATCGTGTTCGCCGCGAGCAGAAGGAAGACGATCCAGACGATCACCCAGCGTGGGAAGAGCGTACGCAGGTTGGCGACGATCCCTGCGCCCGTCGCCCGCCCGATCCGCGCGCCGACCACTTGGATCGCGACCATGAAGGGGTAGGTGAGGACAACCGTCCAGAGCAGCCCGAAACCGAAGCGTGCGCCGGCCTGCGAATAGGTGGCGATCCCCGAGGGGTCGTCGTCGGCCGCGCCGGCCACGAGGCCGGGACCCAGCAGGTGCAGGGCCGTGGCGCGCCACGAGGGGCGGCGGGAGCGTCCGGATGCCGGCCCCTTGGTCTCGCCGGTGGGATGGGCGGCCATATGGTCGGCCTCCTCGCTGCCGCTGCGTCCCGGCTAGCCGGCGCGGGGGCGGACGTCAACGGCGGTCTCCCCGCCACGAGGCTTCGGAAGAAGTGGACTTCCCCGCCCCGCCGGTCTTCCATCCCCGCGGGGAGCCCCGCGTGAGCACCGAATCGTCGACCTTGCCGACCGGAAGCCGGATCCTCGCCATCGCGGCGGACCATGTGCGCCGCTACGGCTTCGAGCGCACCACCGTGGTCAGCGTGGCGCGCGAGGCGAAGATGACGCACGCCAACGTCTATCGCTACTTCCCCTCCAAGGTGGCGCTCGCCGACGCGCTGACGGCGGAATGGCTGCGGGGCGTCGAGGCCGCTCTGGTCGAGGCCGCCGACGCGCCGGACCCGGCCGACGACAAGCTGGAGCGCCTCCTGGTGGCGCTGGCCTCCGCCCACCGGGACCGGCTCGAGGCCGAGCCCAACCTCTTCGCCCTCTATGTCGAGGCCTACGAGGAGATGCGCGGCGTCGCCCGCAAGCACCGCTCGCGCGTGCGCACCCTGATCGAGCGCGTGGTGGAAGAGGGCATGACGTCGGACGCCTTCGCCGTGCGCCGGCGCGAGCGGGCGGTGACGCTCGTGCTCGATGCCGTGTTCCGCTTCGTGCATCCGGTCGCCGTGACGATCGACCGGGAGGTCCCGCGACGGGTCTATGAGGAGCGCCTCGCCGCCGTGGTGAAGATCGTGCTCCGCGGCCTCGCCGCCGGTGCGGTTTGAGTCACCAAGGCGCGAAAAACCGGTTACAAATGACATTTATTGTCTTTTGTAACCGCAGGCCTTCGAGCTTGCGGGAAAGAAGTCCGCATTACGGCTGTGTCCCTAAGCTTTTGTGATTCTGGCGATTTTCGAAACCGTACCGCAGCTCCGCGATCGCGTCGGGTGCAAGATTCCACGGCGTTTCTACGCCTTTTGCTCGACTTGATGCTGCCCGGCGATGGGGCTAAGGGATCGACGTCGCGGGCGTTCCGGCGCGTACCGTGGCGCTGCAGCTTCGCGGCGGCCGTCATGGAAAGTTCGTGTTTGCAAGGCAGGTCGGACGCATCGGCAGGCACGGAAGGTCACCACGACAGGTCACTCGGAAGCGCGGCGAACCAGCCCGGCATCCCCGTCCATTTCCCCATCGGAAGGAAACATCCACCCATGGCGCGCAAGAAGATCGCTCTGATCGGCGCCGGACAGATCGGCGGCACGCTCGCCCATCTCGCCGGCCTGAAGGAACTCGGCGACATCGTCCTCTTCGACATCGCCGAGGGCGTCCCGCAGGGCAAGGGGCTCGACCTCGCCGAATCCTCGCCGGTCGAGGGCTTCGACGCCGCCATCACCGGCGCCAATTCCTACGAGGCGATCGCCGGCGCCGACGTCGTGATCGTCACGGCGGGCGTGCCGCGCAAGCCCGGCATGAGCCGCGACGACCTGCTCGGCATCAACCTCAAGGTCATGGACGCCGTCGGCGCCGGCCTCAAGCAATATGCCCCCGACGCTTTCGTCATCTGCATCACCAACCCGCTCGATGCGATGGTGTGGGCGCTGCAGAAGGCCTCCGGCCTGCCCAGGCACAAGGTGGTCGGCATGGCCGGCGTGCTGGACAGCGCCCGCTTCCGCTACTTCCTGGCCCAGGAGCTCGGCGTCTCCGTGCGCGACGTGCACGCCATGACGCTCGGCGGCCACGGCGACGACATGGTGCCGCTGGTGCGGCACTCCACGGTCGGCGGCGTGCCGCTGCCCGACCTCGTCAAGATGGGCTGGCTCACGCAGGAGAAGCTCGACGCCATCGTCAAGCGCACCCGCGGCGGCGGCGGGGAGATCGTCGCCCTGCTCAAGACGGGCTCGGCCTTCTACGCGCCCGCCACCTCCGCCATCGCCATGGCCGAGAGCTACCTCAAGGATCAGAAGCGCATCCTGCCCTGCGCCGCCTATCTCGACGGCCAGTACGGCGTGAAGGACATGTATGTCGGCGTGCCCGTGCTGATCGGCGCCAACGGCGTGGAGAAGATCGTCGAGATCGCCTTCGACGAGGGCGAGAAGGCGATGTTCGCCAAGTCCGTCGAGGCGGTGAAGGGCCTCGTCGAGGCTTGCAAGCAGATCAACCCGGCCTTCGCCTGATCGTCATCCCGGGCGCGCCGCAGCGCGAAGCGGTGCGGCGCCGACCCGGGACCCAGGCCCTCGCGGCCGTCCGCATTCATCTGCCGCGCAGGCGGCCCTGGATCCCGGCTCTCCACTGCGCTGCGGCCGGGATGACAGCGAGAGAGGAACCGTTCGATGAACATCCACGAGTACCAGGGCAAGGCCGTCCTCAAGGAGTTCGGCGTGCCCGTCTCCAAGGGCAAGGCCATCTTCAAGGCCGAGGAGGCGGAAGCCGCGGCGAAGGAGCTTGGCGGCCCGCTCTGGGTCGTGAAGTCCCAGATCCACGCGGGCGGCCGCGGCAAGGGCACCTTCAAGGAGCCCTCCGCCGGCGAGAAGGGCGGCGTGCGCCTCGCCCGCTCGATCGAGGAGGTCAAGGCCAACGCCCAGCAGATGCTCGGGGCGATCCTCGTCACCATCCAGACCGGCCCGGCCGGCAAGCAGGTCAACCGCCTCTACATCGAGGACGGCTCCGACATCGAGAAGGAGTTCTACCTCTCGATGCTCGTTGACCGAGCCACCTCGCGCATCGCCTTCGTGGTCTCCACCGAGGGCGGCATGAACATCGAGGACGTCGCCCACGACACGCCCGAGAAGATCGTCTCCTTCTCGGTCGATCCCGCGACGGGCATCATGCCGCACCATGGCCGGCGCGTGGCCCAGGCGCTGGGCCTCTCCGGCGACCTCGCCAAGCAGGCCGAGAAGCTCTCCGCCCAGCTCTACGCCGCCTTCATCGCGAAGGACATGGAGATGCTGGAGATCAACCCGCTGATCGTCACCAAGGACGGCCAGCTCAAGGCGCTCGACGCCAAGATCTCCTTCGACGGCAACGCGCTCTACCGCCACCCCGACGTCTTCGCGCTGCGCGACGAGACGGAGGAGGACGCCAAGGAGATCGAGGCCTCCAAGTACGACCTCAACTACATCACGCTCGACGGTACGATCGGCTGCATGGTCAACGGCGCCGGCCTCGCCATGGCGACGATGGACATCATCAAGCTCTACGGCGAGGCGCCCGCGAACTTCCTCGACGTCGGCGGCGGCGCATCGAAGGAGAAGGTCACCGCGGCCTTCAAGATCATCACCGCCGACCCGAACGTGAAGGGCATCCTGATCAACATCTTCGGCGGCATCATGCGCTGCGACGTGATCGCCGAGGGCGTGATCGCCGCGGTGAAGGAGGTCGGCCTCAAGGTGCCGCTGGTCGTGCGCCTCGAGGGCACGAATGTCGAGCTCGGCAAGAAGATCATCGCCGAGTCCGGCCTCAACGTCATCTCGGCCGACGACCTCGACGACGCCGCGCAGAAGATCGTGAAGGCGGTGAGGGGCTGATGCCCTTCGTCAATCTCAAGACGACACGAACCAATCTCACCCGGGAAACCAAGGCGCAGATCGTGAAAGAGTTCAGCGAAACTCTCGTTCGCGTTCTGGGAAAGAAGCCCGAGACCATCCATATCGTCATCGATGTCATCGACGACGAGAACTGGGGTCACCAGGGCAAGCTGGTCGCCGAGACACGCAAAGCGAGGGACTAATGTCTGTCCTCATCGACGCCAATACCAAGGTCATCTGCCAGGGCTTCACCGGCAAGAACGGGACCTTCCATTCCGAGCAGGCGCTGGCCTACGGCACCAAGATGGTCGGCGGAACCTCGCCCGGGAAGGGCGGCTCCACGCATCTTGGCCTGCCCGTGTTCGACACCGTCGCCGAGGCGCGCGAGCAGACCGGGGCCGACGCCTCGGTCATCTACGTGCCTCCGGCGGGCGCGGCGGACGCGATCTGCGAGGCCATCCAGGCTGAGATCCCGCTCATCGTCGCCATCACCGAGGGCATCCCGGTGCTCGACATGGTCAAGGTGAAGCGCGCGCTGGCGGGCTCCAGGTCGCGCCTCATCGGGCCCAACTGCCCGGGCGTGATGACGGCCGGCGAGTGCAAGATCGGCATCATGCCGGGCAACATCTTCAAGAAGGGCTCGGTGGGCATCGTGTCGCGCTCGGGTACGCTGACCTACGAGGCGGTGTTCCAGACGACCCGCGAGGGCCTGGGCCAGACCACGGCCGTCGGCATCGGCGGCGACCCCGTCAAGGGCACCGAGTTCATCGAGGTGCTGGAGATGTTCCTGGCCGATCCCAAGACCACGTCGATCATCATGATCGGCGAGATCGGCGGCTCGGCCGAGGAGGATGCCGCCCAGTTCATCGCCGACGAGGCCAAGCGCGGCCGCAAGAAGCCGATGGTCGGCTTCATCGCCGGCCGCACGGCCCCTCCCGGCCGCCGCATGGGCCATGCCGGGGCCATCATCTCCGGCGGCAAGGGCGGCGCGGAGGACAAGATCGCGGCCATGGAGGCGGCGGGCATCCGCGTGTCGCCGTCGCCAGCGCGGCTCGGCAAGACGCTGGTGGAAGTGCTGAAGGGCTGAACCGACACGACGGCTGGGCCCTGGCCCTCCCCTCCGCCTTGCGGGGAGGGGCCGGGGGTGGGGTTCGGCCGGGACGAATGCGCGGCGTGACCGGGCCGCACCCATTCTGGACCGCCCCCCACCCCGTACCCCTCCCCGCGAGGGGGAGGGGGGTGGCCGGAGACCGAGCCTCACGAGGGGCCGGAGAAGACGACGGCGCGATGCGCCTGGGAGAGAAACATGGCACGTCAGGACCAGAACGACGCCTTCCTCCAGACCTCCTTCCTGTATGGCGGCAACGCCGCCTACATCGAGGACCTCTACGCGAAGTACCAGAAGGACCCCTCCTCGGTGGACGCGGAGTGGCAGGCCTTCTTCGGCGCGCTGAAGGATGACGGCGCCGCCGTCGAGAAGAGCGCCAAGGGCGCGTCCTGGAGCCGGCCGGGCTGGCCGATCGCCGCCAATGGCGAACTCGTCTCCGCGCTCGACGGCAACTGGGGCGCGGTCGAGAAGATCGTCGGCGACAAGATCAAGGGCAAGGCGGACGCCGCGGCGGCCAAGGGCGCGCCGGGCATCTCCGAGGCGGACGTGCAGCGCGCCACCCGCGACAGCGTGCGCGCGCTGATGATGATCCGCGCCTACCGCATGCGCGGCCACCTGCATGCCGACCTCGACCCGCTCGCCATCGAGCCGCGCAAGGACCACGAGGAGCTGCACCCCTCCTCCTACGGCTTCACCGAGGCTGACTGGGACCGAAAGATCTTCATCGATCACGTGCTGGGGCTGGAATACGCCACGATCCGCGAGATGCTCGCGATCCTGAAGCGGACCTACTGCTCCACCATCGGCTACGAGTTCATGCACATCTCCAATCCCGCCGAGAAGGCCTGGATCCAGGAGCGCATCGAGGGGCCGGACAAGGAGATCGCCTTCACCCGCGAGGGCAAGCGCGCCATCCTCAACAAGCTCGTCGAGGGCGAGGGCTTCGAGAAGTTCATCGACGTCAAGTATACCGGCACCAAGCGTTTCGGCCTGGACGGCGGCGAGTCGCTCATCCCCGCGCTCGAACAGATCATCAAGCGCGGCGGCAATCTCGGCGTGAAGGAGATCGTGTTCGGCATGGCCCATCGCGGCCGCCTGAACGTGCTCACGCAGGTGCTCGCCAAGCCGCACCGCGCTTTGTTCCACGAATTCAAGGGCGGCTCCTACGCGCCGAGCGACGTGGAGGGCTCGGGCGACGTGAAGTACCACCTGGGCGCGTCCTCGGACCGCACCTTCGACGGCAACAACGTCCACCTGTCGCTCACCGCGAACCCCTCGCACCTCGAGATCGTCGATCCCGTGGTGCTCGGGAAGGTGCGCGCCAAGCAGGACCAGCTGAACGACGTGGTGGAGCGCTCCAAGGTGCTGCCGCTGCTGCTGCACGGCGACGCGGCCTTCGCCGGCCAGGGCGTCGTGGCGGAGTGCCTGGGCCTGTCCGGCCTGAAGGGCCACCGCACCGGCGGCTCGCTGCACTTCATTATCAATAACCAGATCGGCTTCACCACCTATCCGCGCTACTCGCGCTCCTCGCCCTATCCGTCCGACGTGGCGAAGATGATCGAGGCGCCGATCTTCCACGTGAACGGCGACGACCCGGAGGCGGTGGTTTTTGCCGCCAAGGTGGCAATCGAGTTCCGGCAGCAGTTCCACAAGCCGGTCGTCATCGACATGTTCTGCTACCGTCGCTTCGGCCACAACGAGGGCGACGAGCCGGGCTTCACCCAGCCCCTGATGTACAAGAAGATCCGCCAGCAGCCGACCACGCTAGAGATCTACTCGAAGAAGCTCATCGCCGAGGGCGTCGTCACCGAGGGCGAGGTCGAGAAGATGCGCGCCGACTGGCGCCATCGCCTCGAGGCCGAGTTCGAGGCGGGCCAGGCCTACAAGCCCAACAAGGCGGACTGGCTGGATGGCCGCTGGGCCGGCCTCAAGGCCATCAAGGAGACCGAGGACGATCCGCGCCGCGGCCAGACCGGCGAGCCCATCGAGACGCTCCGCATGGTGGGCGAGAAGATCACCACCGTCCCCGCGGGCTTCAACGTGCACCGCACGATCCAGCGCTTCCTCGACAACCGCCGCAAGGCGATCGAGACGGGCGAAGGGATCGACTGGGCGACCGGCGAGGCGCTCGCCTTCGGCACGCTCGTCCTCGAGGGGCACCCCGTGCGCCTCTCCGGCCAGGATTGCGAGCGCGGCACCTTCTCGCAGCGCCACTCGGTTCTGATCGACCAGGAGACGGAGGCGCGCTTCACGCCCCTCAACAACGTGAAGGAAGGCCAGGCCCGCTACGAGGTCATCAACTCGATGCTTTCGGAAGAGGCGGTGCTCGGCTTCGAGTACGGCTACTCGCTCTCCGAGCCCAACGCGCTCACGCTGTGGGAAGCGCAGTTCGGCGACTTCGCCAACGGCGCGCAGGTCGTGTTCGACCAGTTCATCTCGTCGGGCGAGCGCAAGTGGCTGCGCATGTCGGGCCTCGTCTGCCTCCTGCCGCACGGCTACGAGGGCCAGGGCCCCGAGCATTCCTCCGCCCGCCTGGAGCGCTTCCTCCAGATGTGCGCCGAGGACAACATGCAGGTCGCCAACCTGACGACGCCGGCGAACTACTTCCACGCCCTGCGCCGCCAGCTGAAGCGCGACTTCCGCAAGCCGCTGATCCTGATGACGCCGAAGTCGCTGCTGCGCCACAAGCGCGCGGTGTCCCGGCTCGAGGAGATGGGGCCGGGCACCTCGTTCCACCGCGTCTTGTGGGACGACGCCCAGGTGCTCAAGGGCGAGAAGATCAAGCTCGCCAAGGACGCCAAGATCCGCCGCGTCGTGCTGTGCTCGGGCAAGGTCTACTACGACCTCTACGAGGAGCGCGAGAAGCGGGGCATCGACGACGTCTACCTGCTGCGCGTCGAGCAGCTCTACCCCTTCCCCATGAAGGCGATCCTCACCGAGCTCGCGCGCTTCAAGAACGCCGACCTCGTGTGGTGCCAGGAGGAGCCCAAGAACATGGGGTCCTGGACCTTCGTGGAGCCCTACCTGCGCTGGATCCTGCAGCGCGCGGGCCTGAAGGCCAAGGAGCCGCGCTATGCCGGCCGCCCGGCCTCCGCCGCCACCGCGACGGGCCTGATGTCCAAGCACCTCGCGCAGCTCAACGCCTTCCTCGAGGAGGTCTTCGCGGGCTGACCCCCGTCGGCCCCGCCGCCCGGCGGGGCCTGCCTCCCATCCATCCCACCTCATCCGGGCCGTCCGGCCCGTTCTGGAAGCAGCGACCATGGCCACAGAAATCCGCGTTCCGACCCTCGGCGAGTCGGTGACCGAAGCCACGATCGGAAAGTGGTTCAAGAAGCCCGGCGACGCCGTGAAGGCGGACGAGCCCCTCGTCGAGCTTGAGACGGACAAGGTGACGCTCGAGGTGAACGCGCCCGCCGCGGGCGTTCTCTCGGAGATCGTCGCCAAGGACGGCGAGACGGTGGGCGTGGGCGCGCTGCTCGGCTCCATCGGCGCCGGCTCGGGCGCCGCTGCCGCCGCTCCCGCCCCGGCCACAGCGAAGCCCGCGCCGGCTCCCGCACCGGTCGCCGCTGCCGCTCCGGCCAAGGCCGGCTCGGTCGACAACGGTCCCGCCGTGGCGCGGCTCGCGGCGGAGACGGGCGTCGACCCCTCCACGGTCCCCGGCACCGGCAAGGATGGCCGCGTCACCAAGGGGGACATGATCGCCGTGGCGACGGCGGTGCCGCCCACCGCGGCGCCCGCGCCGGCTCCCGTCCAGGTCCGCGCGCCCTCGCCGGCCGACGATGCGGCCCGCGAGGAGCGGGTGAAGATGACCAAGCTGCGCCAGACCATCGCGCGCCGGCTGAAGGACGCGCAGAACACCGCGGCCATGCTGACGACCTTCAACGAGGTCGACATGACCGAGGTGATGGCCCTGCGCGCCACCTACAAGGACATCTTCGAGAAGAAGCACGGCACGAAGCTCGGCTTCATGGGCTTCTTCGTGAAGGCCTGCGTGCAGGCGCTGAAGGAGATCCCGGCCGTCAACGCCGAGATCGACGGTCAGGACCTCGTCTACAAGAACTACTACCACGTCGGAATCGCCGTCGGCACGGACAAGGGCCTCGTGGTCCCCGTGGTGCGCGACGCCGACAGGCTCTCCATCGCCGGCATCGAGAAGAAGATCGCCGAGTTCGGCAAGCGCGCCCGCGACGGCCAGCTCAAGATCGAGGAGATGCAGGGCGGCACCTTCACCATCACGAACGGCGGCATCTACGGCTCGCTGATGTCGACGCCGATCCTCAACGCCCCGCAATCGGGCATCCTGGGCATGCACAAGATCCAGGAGCGGCCGATGGCCGTGGGCGGCAAGGTCGAGATCCGCCCGATGATGTACCTCGCGCTCAGCTACGACCACCGGATCGTGGACGGCAAGGAGGCCGTGACCTTCCTCGTGCGCGTCAAGGAGGCGCTGGAGGATCCGGCCCGCCTGGTCCTGGATCTCTGAGCCGCGGCCGGGGATCGCCACCATGCTCGGCAGGCTCTATGCGGGCTGGGTCTATGGCGGCGTCCTGGCGGGCCTCCTGCTGCTGGCGCTGATGCCGGTGCTCACCGAGGGCTGGCCCAAGGTCGCGGTGCTGACCTTCGCGACGCTCCCCGTCTACATGCTCCACCAGTACGAGGAACACGATGACGACCGGTTCCGGCTCTTCGTGAACCGGTTCATCGGCCATGGCGTCGAGGCCCTGACCCTGCGCGACGTCTTCGTCATCAACATCGTCGGGGTGTGGGCCGTGCTTGGGGCCGTCATCGCGGCGACCCGGCTCGCCGGCACGGGCTGGGGCGTGGCGGCCGCCTATCTCGTGCTCGTGAACGCCGCGGCCCATATCGGGCAAGGCGTGGCGATGCGCCGCTACAATCCGGGACTGGCGTCCGCAGTGCTCCTGTTCGGTCCCCTGGGACTCTGGCTGCTTGGGGTCGCATGGCCGGTCGCCACGCCGGTCCAGCAGGTGTTCGGCCTCCTGCTCGCCATCGGGCTCCATGCCCTGATCATCATCCACGTCCAGCGCGCGCTTCGGTCCGCTCCGGCGCACTCGCACTGAAGAAGGGGAGGCCAGCATGGCCCAGTACGACCTCATCGTCATCGGCACCGGCCCCGGTGGCTATGTCTGCGCCATCCGTGCGGCGCAGCTCGGCCTGAAGACGGCCGTTGTGGAGAAGCGCAAGACGCACGGAGGCACCTGCCTCAACATCGGCTGCATCCCCTCCAAGGCGCTGCTGCACGCCTCCGAGCGGTTCGAGGAGGTGGCGCACGACGTGGCCGCGCTCGGCATCCAGGTCGGCAAGCCCAAACTCGACCTCGCCACCATGATGAAGCACAAGGACGACACGGTGCACGCCAACGTGTCGGGCGTGGGCTTCCTGCTCAAGAAGAACAAGGTCGACAGCTTTTTCGGCACAGGGAAGATCCTCGCCGCCGGCCAGGTCGAGGTGACCGCCGAGGACGGCGCCAAGCAGGTGCTGGAGACCAAGAACATCGTCATCGCCACGGGCTCGGACGTGACGCCGCTGCCGGGCGTCGCCATCGACGAGCAGACCGTGGTGTCCTCCACGGGCGCCCTGGTGCTCGACAAGGTGCCGGGCAAGCTGCTCGTCGTGGGCGCAGGCGTGATCGGCCTCGAGCTCGGCTCGGTCTGGCGCCGCCTGGGTGCGGAGGTGACCGTGGTCGAGTTCCTCGACCGCATCCTGCCGGGCATGGACAGCGAGGTCGCCAAGCAGTTCCAGCGCATGCTGGAGAAGCAGGGCTTCGTCTTCAAGCTCGGCTCGAAGGTCACCAAGGTGGAGCCCGCCAAGAAGGGCGCGACCGTCACCATCGAGCCCTCGCAGGGCGGCGAGGCGACGACCCTGCAGGCCGACGTGGTGCTCGTGGCCATCGGCCGGCGGCCCTACACGGAGGGCCTCGGGCTGGAGCAGGCTGGCGTGGCGACCGAGCGCGGCCGCGTCGTCATCGACGACCATTTCCAGACGAACGTGCCCGGCATCTACGCCATCGGCGACGTGGTGCGCGGGGCCATGCTGGCCCACAAGGCGGAGGACGAGGGCGTGGCGGCGGCGGAGATCATCGCCGGCAAGGCGGGCCACGTGAACTACGACGTGATCCCCTCCGTCGTCTACACGATGCCGGAGATCGCCTCGATCGGGAAGACCGAGGACGAGCTCAAGGCCGCCGGCGTCGCCTACACCGTCGGAAAGTTCCCCTTCACCGCCAATGGCCGCGCCCGCGCCATGCGTCACACGGACGGCTTCGTGAAGGTGCTGGCCGACGCCGCCACCGACCGCGTGCTGGGCGCCCACATCGTCGGGGCCGGCGCCGGCGACCTGATCCACGAGGTCGCCGTGCTCATGGAGTTCGGCGGCTCGTCAGAGGACCTCGCCCGCACCTGCCACGCCCATCCCACGATGAGCGAAGCGGTGAAGGAAGCCGCGCTCGCGGTGGAGAAGCGGGCGATTCATATTTGAGCGCGAGACGCTGACTTTCACTATTGGCCCGGTCCAACGAGGGACCGGGCCTCTCTTCTTCAGCCTAGAGGCCGTCGGGGAGGCGGAACGTCTCCGCCCCCCTCCCCACAAGGGGCAGGGAAGCGGTTGGCATCGAGGACAATGCCCCCATTCCGCGATTCCAGGTGTTACCAACGAAAACAGGCGCCCGAGGGCGCCCGTATCGTCGTCCTGCGGTAATCCACCAGGCTTACGTCCGACGGAAATGCTGCTCCCGCAGCGCCACGAGCTGGGAGAGCTTCTCGGCCGCAACGCGCCGAGCCTCGTCGTCGCCGGCGCCCTCGAACTCGGCCTCGGCGGCCTTGATCTCGGCGGCGACGACGTCGTCGGTCACTTCCTCCACCGGCACGGCCTGCTCCGCGAGGATGGTGAGGCCCTTGGGGGAGACGTCGGCGAAACCGCCGCGCACGAAAAGGCGCTGGGTCGCGCCGCCCGGCTCCTTCACCACGACGATGCCGGGGCGAAGCGTGGACATGAAGGGCGCGTGGTCCTTCAGCACAGCGAAGTCGCCTTCCGTGCCGGGCACGTCGACCTGCTCCACCTGGGCGGAGATCAGCAGCTTCTCGGGCGAGACGAGTTCGAACGGGAACGTGGCCATCGGCCCTCTCCTTCAGCCCAAGCGGGCCTGGATCTTTAAGGACGGCCCCGAAAGCCGGGGCCGCTCAGGCAAGGCGCTGCGCGCCTGACGATCCTGACGCCCCGGAGCGAGGCGGGGCGCGGGGATCAGGCCGCCTCGGCGGCGAGGCGCTGGGCCTTCTCGACGGCTTCCTCGATGGTGCCGACCATGTAGAAGGCGGCCTCGGGGAGGTGGTCGTACTTGCCCTCGACCAGGCCCTTGAAGCCCTTGATCGTGTCGGCGAGCGAGACGAGCTTGCCGGGCGAGCCGGTGAACACCTCGGCCACGTGGAAGGGCTGCGACAGGAAGCGCTCGATCTTGCGGGCGCGGGCCACGGCGAGCTTGTCCTCTTCGGACAGTTCGTCCATGCCCAGGATCGCGATGATGTCCTGCAGGGCCTTGTAGCGCTGCAGCACCTGCTGCACCTGGCGGGCGACGCCGTAATGCTCCTCTCCGACGACCATCGGGGAGAGCATGCGCGAGGTGGAGTCGAGCGGGTCCACGGCCGGGTAGATGCCCTTCTCGGCGATCGAGCGCGACAGCACGGTCGTGGCGTCGAGGTGGGCGAAGGAGGTGGCAGGCGCCGGGTCGGTCAGGTCGTCGGCGGGCACGTAGATGGCCTGCACCGAGGTGATCGAGCCCTTCGTGGTGGTGGTGATGCGCTCCTGCAGCGCGCCCATGTCGGTGGCGAGCGTCGGCTGGTAGCCCACCGCCGAGGGAATGCGGCCCAGAAGCGCCGACACCTCGGAGCCTGCCTGCGTGAAGCGGAAGATGTTGTCCACGAAGAAGAGCACGTCCTGGCCCTGGTCGCGGAAGTACTCGGCGACGGTGAGGCCGGTCAGCGCGACGCGCGCGCGCGCGCCCGGCGGCTCGTTCATCTGGCCATAGACCAGGGCGCACTTGGAGCCGGCCGTGTTTCCGCCATGCTCCTTGGGGTCCACGTTGACCTTGGACTCGATCATCTCGTGGTAGAGGTCGTTGCCCTCGCGGGTGCGCTCGCCCACGCCGGCGAACACGGAATAGCCGCCGTGCGCCTTCGCGACGTTGTTGATGAGCTCCATGATCAGCACGGTCTTGCCGACGCCCGCGCCGCCGAACAGGCCGATCTTGCCGCCCTTGGCGTAGGGAGCCAGCAGGTCCACGACCTTGATGCCCGTCTCGAGGATCTGCGCCTCGGTGGACTGCTCGGCATAGGTCGGGGCGTTGGCGTGGATCGGGCGCATGCCTTCGTTCGGCACCGGGCCGGCCTCGTCGACGGGCTCGCCGATGACGTTGATGATGCGGCCGAGCGTGCCCTGGCCGACGGGGACCTGGATCGGCGCGCCGGTGTCCGTCACGGGCTGGCCGCGCACGAGGCCCTCGGTCGTGTCCATGGCGATGGTGCGCACGGAGGACTCGCCGAGGTGCTGGGCGACCTCGAGCACGAGGCGGTTGCCGTTGTTGGTCGTCTCGAGCGCGTTGAGGATCTCGGGCAGGTGCCCGTCGAACTGGACGTCGACGACGGCGCCGATGACCTGGGTGACGCGTCCGGTGGGTTTGGTGGCCATGGGTGTGTCCTCGGTCTGGCTCAGAGCGCCTCGGCGCCCGAGATGATTTCGATGAGTTCCTTGGTGATCATCGCCTGACGCGTCCGGTTGTAGGTCAGCGTCTGCTTCTTGATCATCTCGCCGGCATTGCGCGTCGCGCTGTCCATGGCGCTCATCTGCGCGCCGTAGAAGGAGGCGTTGTTCTCGAGCAGCGCCCGCAGGATCTGCACGGAGATGTTGCGCGGCAGGAGGCTCGCGAGGATCTCGCTCTCCTCCGGCTCGTACTCGTAAGCGGCGGTCACGCCCGCCGCCTCGGCCTGGGCCGGGATCTCCGCGGGGATGATCTGCTGCGCGGTCGGGATCTGCGCGATGACCGACTGGAAGCGCGAGAAGAACAGCGTCGCCACGTCGAACTCGCCTGCCTCGTAGCGCGCGATGACCTTCTTGGCGATCATGTCCGCGGTGTCGAAGCCCAGCGTGCGAACCGCGCGAAGCTCGATGAAGTCGATGATCAGCGAGCCGAACTGGCGGCGCAGGACGTCGTAGCCCTTCTTGCCGACGCAGATGATCTTGACCGTCTTGCCCTGCGCCTGCAGCGCCAGCGCCTTGTCGCGGGCGAGGCGGGCGATGGCGGAGTTGAAGGCGCCGCACAGGCCGCGCTCGCCGGTGCAGACGATCAGCAGGTGCGTGTCGCTCTTTCCGGTGCCGGCGAGGAGCTTCGGCGCGCTGTCGCCGGAGACGCCGGCGGCGACATTGGCCAGCACGGCGCCCATGCGTTCGGCGAAGGGACGGGCGGATTCGGCCGCCGTCTGGGCGCGGCGGAGCTTGGCCGCCGCGACCATCTGCATGGCCTTGGTGATCTTCTGCGTCGCCTTGACGGAGGCGATGCGGTTGCGAAGGTCTTTGAGCGAGGCCATCGCCTGTCCCTATGCTGTCTCGGTCCGGGTCGGGCTCAGGCGAAGGCCTTGGCGAAGGCGTCCACGGCGTCCTTGAGCTTCTTGCCCGTCTCGTCCGACAGGTCCTTGGACGAGCGGATCGAGTCGAGAATGTCGGGATGGTTGGCCTTGAGCGACCCCAGGAGACCGTCCTGGAAGTTGCGGACCTGGGCCACCGGGAGGCGGTCGAGATAGCCGTTCACGCCGGCATAGATCACGACGACCTGCTCCTCCATCTGCAGCGGCGAGAACTGCGGCTGCTTGAGGAGCTCGGTGAGGCGCGCGCCGCGGTTCAGCAGGCGCTGCGTGGTGGCGTCGAGGTCGCCGCCGAACTGGGCGAAGGCGGCCATCTCGCGATACTGGGCGAGCTCGCCCTTGATCTTGCCCGCGACCTTCTTCATCGCCTTGGTCTGGGCCGAGGAGCCCACGCGCGACACCGAGAGGCCGACGTTCACCGCGGGGCGGATGCCCTGGTAGAACAGGTCCGTCTCGAGGAAGATCTGGCCGTCGGTGATCGAGATCACGTTGGTCGGGATGTAGGCCGACACGTCGTTGGCCTGCGTCTCGATGACCGGCAGCGCCGTCAGCGAGCCCGAGCCATTGGTCTTGTTGAGCTTGGCGGCGCGCTCCAGCAGGCGGGAGTGCAGGTAGAACACGTCGCCGGGATAGGCCTCGCGGCCCGGCGGGCGGCGCAGCAGCAGCGACATCTGGCGGTAGGCGACGGCCTGCTTGGACAGGTCGTCATAGATGATCACGGCGTGCATGCCGTTGTCGCGGAAGTACTCGCCCATGGTGCAGCCGGTGAACGGCGCAAGGAACTGCATCGGGGCCGGGTCGGAGGCCGTGGCCGCCACCACGATCGAGTATTCGAGAGCGCCCTGCTCCTCGAGCACCTTCACGAACTGCGCGACGGTGGAGCGCTTCTGGCCGATGGCGACGTAGACGCAGTAGAGCTTGGCGCTCTCGTCCTGCGACTGGTTGATCGCCTTCTGGTTCAGGATCGTGTCGAGCGCGATGGCGGTCTTGCCGGTCTGGCGGTCGCCGATGATCAGTTCGCGCTGGCCGCGGCCGATCGGGATCAGCGCGTCCACGGCCTTGAGGCCGGTCGCCATGGGCTCGTGCACGGACTGGCGCGGAATGATGCCGGGGGCCTTCACGTCCACCCGCTTGCGCTCGGTGGCCTGGATCGGGCCCTTGCCGTCGATCGGGTTGCCGAGGGCGTCGACGACGCGGCCGAGCAGGCCCTTGCCGACGGGGGCGTCCACGATCGCGCCGGTGCGCTTGACCGTCTGGCCTTCCTTGATGTCGCGGTCGGAGCCGAAGATCACGATACCGACGTTGTCGGTCTCGAGGTTCAGCGCCATGCCGCGCACGCCGTTCTCGAACTCGACCATCTCGCCCGCCTGGACGTTGTCGAGCCCGTAGGCGCGCGCGATGCCGTCACCCACGGAGAGCACCTGGCCCACCTCGGTGACCTCGGCCTCGGACCCGAAATTCTTGATCTGGTCCTTGAGGATCGCGGAGATTTCTGCGGCGCGAATGTCCATCAGCCGACCTCTTTCATCGCGGTACGAATGCCGTTGAGTTTGGTGCGCAGGGAGGCGTCGACCATCTTGGAGCCGAGCTTCACCACGAGGCCGCCGATGATCGCGGGGTCGACCTTGACGTCGACCGCGACCTTGTCGCCGGCCACTTCCCTGAGCGCCTGCTTGATGTCGCCCAGCACCTTCTCGGAAGGCTGCTCGGCGACGGTGACCTGAGCCCGCACAACGCCGTGCGCCTCGTCGACCAGGGCGCGATAGGCGCGCACCATGTCCTGGACGGAGAAGAGGCGGCGCTTGGTGGCGACGAGCAGGAGGAAATTGGCGGCGAGCCCGCCGATGCCGGCCTTGTCGAGGATCGGCTTCAGGGCCTTCACCTGCTCCTCGGCGGTGAAGACGGGGCTGCGGACGAAGCGGTGCAGGTCGGGCTGGCTCTGCACGAGGCGGTCGAAGGTGTCGAGGTCGCGGCCGACGGCGTCCACGGCGCCGGTGTCTTTCGCAAGCTCGAAAAGGGCCGTCGCATAGCGGCCGGCGACACCAGAAACGGTCGTGTTCTCTTCAGCCACCCGTCGTCTCTCATCTGGACCGCGGCCATCCCCGCCGGGCCGCGAAAGCGGCCTGAGGCGACGACACCGTCTGGAATGGAACCGGATCCACGCTCCAAGACCGCATCGAAAAACACGGAAGACGGCGCCGACCCGAAAGGCGCGCGTGAACTAGCATGAGGATCACAGCCGCGCAACCCGAGCGGGGCGGCTCAAAGGGGCGACTTTGGGCGGGTCCGCGACGGCCTCCAGGCTCGTGCTCAGGCTTGAGGCAACCGCGTTTCGGATCTATCTCTATGCAAAGCTATATGCATAGGAGGCAGCGGTGCAGAAGCGTATGACGATCAGCATCGATGCCGAGGTTTATGATGGACTCGTGCGGGTAATCGGACGCCGGAAGATCAGCAGCTTCCTCGAGGGCCTCGCGCGGCCTTACGTCGTCGAGGGGGCGCTGGAACAGGCCTACGCCGCGATGGCAGCGGACGAGAGTCGGGAGGCGGAAGCTCTGGAGTGGTCGGAGGCGCTCGTGGGCGACGTCGTCGATGCGCCGCGGTGAGATCTGGTGGGTTGACTTCGAGCCATCGCTCGGCGGCGAGATCCGCAAGACACGGCCCGCCGTGATCGTCAGCAATGACGCGGCCAACGCAGCCCTGAATCGGGTGCAGGTCGTGCCCCTGACGAGCAAGACGGATCGCCTCTACCCGAGTGAGGCGCTCGTGACCATTGCCGGGAAGCACAGCAAGGCTCTGGCCGACCAACTGACAACGGCCTCCAAGGCGCGGCTTCAATCGAGATTGGCGACCTTGTCTCCTGCGGAGATGAGGGGCGTGGAACGCGCCATTCGAATTCAGCTTGGGCTGCAAGTGTAAGCGCGCAAGCGCCAGTAATCTCGCTCTTTACAGAAAACTCATCGGGTCCACGTCCACCTGCACCCTGACGTTCCCCGTCACCTTCGGCCCTGCAACCAGCCAGCCCCTCAGGTAGTCCTGCAGCGGGAACTCGCGTGGCGTCTTGAGGAGCAGGCGGAACCGGTGGCGGCCGCGCAGGACGGCGATGGGGGCCTCGGCGGGGCCCAGCACCATGGCGTCGGGGTGGCCGGGGGCGGCGCGGGCCAGCGCGCGGGCGTAGCTCTCGGCGGGGGCGCGCTCGTTGGCGGAGACGACGAGCGCCGCGAGGCGGCCGAAGGGTGGCAGGCCCGCCGCCTCGCGCAGGCGGATCTCCTCTCTATAGAATCGCTCGGGGTCGCCCGAGAGCAGCGCCTTCAGAACGGGGTGGTCGGGCTGGAAGGTTTGCAGCAGGGCCTTGCCGGGCTTGTCGCCGCGCCCCGCGCGGCCCGTCACCTGCTGCAGCACCTGGAAGGTCCGCTCGCCGGCGCGCGGGTCGCCCGAGGCAAGGCCGAGGTCGGCGTCGACCACGCCGACGAGCGACAGGAAGGGGAAGTTGTGCCCCTTGGCCACCAATTGCGTGCCGATGACGATGGGGAACTCGCCCGCCGCCACGGCCTCGAGCTCGCGGCGCAGCCGTTCCGTGCCGCCGGGGAAATCGGAGGATAGCACCAAGGTGCGCACGCCCGGGAAGCGCTCGGCCACCTCGTCGGCGAGGCGCTCCACGCCGGGGCCGCAGGGGATGAGGCTGTCCGCCGTGCCGCATTCCGGGCAGGTCTCAGGCCGGCGCTCCACATGGCCGCAATGGTGGCAGACCAGTGCGCGGCGGAAGCGGTGCTCTACCAGCCACGCCGTGCAGTTGGGGCACTGGAAGCGGTGCCCGCAGGCGCGGCAGAGCGTCAGCGGGGCGAAGCCTCGCCGATTGAGATAAAGGAGCGCCTGCTCGCCGCGCCCCACCGTCTCGGCAACGGCGAGCGCGAGGGGCGGCGAGAGCCAGCGCCCCCGCTCGGGCCCGTCGCGCCGCATGTCGATGGCGGTGAGCTCGGGCATGGCGCGCCCGCCGAAGCGGCCGGGCAGGCGCAGGTGCCGGTAGCGGCCCCGCTCGGCGTTGACGCGGGACTCGATGGAGGGGGTGGCGGAGGCGAGCACCACGGCGGCGCCCTCGATCTGGCCGCGCATCACCGCCATGTCGCGGGCATGGTAGTGGACCCCGTCCTCCTGCTTGTAGGCGCCCTCGTGCTCCTCGTCGACGACGACGAGCCCGAGTTTCCGGAACGGAAGGAAGAGCGCGGAACGCGCGCCGGCCACCACGGCCGCCTCGCCGGACGCGACCGCGGCAAACACCCGCTCTCGCCGCCGCCCGGCGATCCCCGAATGCCATTCGGCGGGCCGAACGCCGAAGCGCCGCTCGAAGCGGGAGAGGAACTGCGCGGTGAGCGCGATCTCCGGCATCAGAATGAGGCATTGCCGGCCCGCGCGCACCGCCTCGGCCACCGCCTCGAAATAGACCTCCGTCTTGCCCGAGCCGGTGACGCCTTCCAGCAGGGTCACGTCGAAGCCGCCCTTGGCGACGCTGGCCCGCAAAGCGTCGGCCGCCTCGGCCTGGGCGGGCTCGAGCGCCTGGTGGAGGTGGTCCGGGTCCGGTCGGGGGGCGACAGGGGGCGGGAGCATGGGCACGGCTTCCAGCGTGCCCTCGTCGACCAGGCCATCGACCACGGCGACGCTGACGGCCGCGGCCTCGGCGAGCGCCCTCTTGGCGTGGACGAGGCCGCCCGCTGCCGCCTCGATCACACGCGCGCGGCCCGGCGTCAGGCGGCCGGGGGGCGCGCCGACGAGGCGCACGCCGATGGTGACGCGCTCGGCGCGCTCCTGGTCCGGCAGGCGCAAGGCGAGGCGCAGCACGGCCCCGCGGGGCGCGAGCGTGTAGCGGGCAAGCCGGTCCAACAGCTTGCGCAGCCCGTCCGGCAAAGGCGGGACGTCCATGATGCCGGTAAGGCTCTTGAGGTTGCTCGCCGCCGCCGTGCGGCGCAGCTCCCAGACCACGCCGACGGCCTCGCGCGGCCCGAAGGGCATGGTGACGACCGAGCCCGGCTTCAAGTCCACGGCCAGCCCCGGCGGCACGGCGTAGCTATAGGTCTGGTCGAGCGCCACCGGCGCCAGAACCTCCGCGACGAGAGCGCCGGCGGCGTCCGTCGCGAGGTCGGGATCTTCGGCCGTCATTCCGCAGGCATAGCACCGATTCGGGACGCGGGAAGGCGGGAGCGCGCGCATCCCGGCGCGCCCGTGCGGGCCGGGCGGCCCGCGCTCCGGAGATGCGTTACCCTGCGTTAACCCTCGCCGCTCAGGCTCATCCCATGATCCATGCCGCGCCCGACCTCGCCGCCGCCCTCGCCGACTGGCGCAGCCACATCGCCAGCGAGCGCCGGCTCGCCGGCCTGACGCTCGAGGCCTATGAGCGGGACGTCCGTCAGTTCCTGGCCTTCCTGGCCGAGCGGGACGGTGAACTCCCCACCCTTGCGGCTCTGGATGCGCTGCGGCCGGGCGATCTCCGCCAGTTCATGGCCACCCGGCGCTCGGAGGGCATCGGCAGCCGCTCGCTGATGCGCAGCCTCGCGGGCCTGCGCTCGGCCCTGCGCTTTCTCGATCGCCAGGGCCTCGCCAAGGCCTCGGCGCTGTCCGCCGTGCGCGGGCCCAAGGTGAGCAAGGGCCTGCCCAAGCCGATCAGCGCCGAGCGGGCGCGCAAGGTTGTCGATCCCGACAGCCGCGCCGGGGAGGAGCGGGAACCCTGGATCCTGGTACGCGACGCCGCAGTCCTCACTCTTCTTTACGGATGCGGGCTGCGCATCTCCGAGGCGCTGGGCATCCTTGCCAAGGACGCGCCGGTCGACGGGCGCGATGCCCTGCGCGTCACCGGCAAGGGCGGCAAGACGAGAATGACGCCGGTCATTCCCGCCGTGGCCGAAGCCGTAAAAGAGTATATGGAGCTCTGCCCCTACCGGCTCGCGCCGGACGAGCCCCTGTTCCGCGGGGCCAAGGGCGGGCCGCTCTCGCCGCGCATCATCCAGCTCGCCATGGAGCGCCTGCGCGGCGCGCTGGGCCTGCCGGACACGGCCACGCCGCACGCGCTGCGCCATTCCTTCGCCACGCACCTGCTCGCCAGAGGAGGGGAACTGCGCGCCATCCAGGACCTGCTCGGCCACGCCTCGCTGTCGACGACGCAGATCTATACGGAGGTGGACACGTCCCGCCTGCTCGCCGCCTACAACGCGGCCCATCCCCGGGCGTAAGGCTCAGGCGGGTGCGGCGAAGCGGGCGAAGGCGGCGACGACCTTCTCGTAGACCGGCCGCTTGAAGCTCACCACGCGGGCTGGCAGGTCGGCGAGAGGAAACCAGCCCCATTCCGAGAACTCGGCGATCTCGCCGCCGCCGGGGTCCAGCACGTCGATCTCGCTCTCCTGGCCCTCGAAGCGGAAGGCGACCCAGCGCTGCTCCTGGCCGCGGAACGGTGACAGCTTGTGGGGCGGGCCGTCATAGGGCGGGAAGTCATAGCGCCACCAGTCGTCTGTCACCGCGAGCAGCGACACGGAGGTGACCCGGGTCTCTTCGGTCAATTCGCGCCGCGCGGCGGCGACGATGTCCTCGTCTCGCTCGATGCCGCCCTGCGGCATCTGCCACTCATGGCCGGGCTCCACGATCTCCGGCCCCGCCGAGAAGGACTTTCCGGCGAAGACCAGCCCGGCCCGGTTGAACAGGGCGACTCCCACATTGGGGCGGTAGGGCAGGCTCACTGACGGCCTCCGGCACGGCGATCGTTCAGCTGCGGTAGTCGCCGTTGATCTCCACATAGGCCTTGGTGAGATCGCAGGTCCAGATCGTGAAGCGGCCCTTGCCAAGGCCGATGTCCACGTGGATGGCGATTTCCGGCTCCTTCATCGTGGCGGAGACCCTGGCTTCGTCATAGGCGGGGTCCCGCGCGCCCTTCACGGCCACGCGGATGCCGTTGAAGGAGATGGCGAGGCGGTCGCGGTCGGCCGGCTCGCCGGCCTTGCCGACGGCGGCGACGATGCGACCCCAGTTGGCGTCCTCGCCCGCGATGGCGGTCTTCACCAGCGGGGAATCGGCGATGGAGCGGGCGATCCGCTTGGCCGAGTTGGCGCTCACAGCCCCGTCGACCGTCACCGACACGAAGTGCCGCGCGCCCTCGCCGTCCTTGACCACCTGGTGGGCGAGGTCGAGCAGCACCGCGTCGAGCGCCTTGCGGAACGAGGCGAGGCGGCGGTCCGTCGGGCTCTCGATGGCCGGGCAGCCGCGCTTCTTGGCCGCCCCGGTGGCGAAGAGGATCAGCGTGTCGGAGGTGGAGGTGTCGCTGTCCACCGTAATCGCGTTGAAGGAGGTCTTCACGCTCTTGGACAGCATGGCCTGCAGGGCGGGCGCGGCGATCGGGGCGTCGGTGAAGACGAAGGAGAGCATGGTCGCCATGTCCGGCGCGATCATGCCCGCGCCCTTGGCGATGCCGCCGATCGTCACCTCCACACCGTCGATCGTCGCCGTTGCGGTGGCGCCCTTGGGGTAGGTGTCCGTGGTCATGATGGCGCGGGCCGGGTCGATCCAGGGCCCGGCCTTGGCGCGCGCAGCGCAGTCCTGCAGCACGCCCTCGAACTTGGTGGCGTCGAGCGGCTCGCCGATCACGCCCGTGGAGGCGAGCAGGATCTCGCCCGGCCGACAGCCCAGCGCCTTGGCGGCGATGGAGGCCGTGAGCTTCACGGCCTCGGCGCCCGTCTTGCCCGTGAAGGCGTTGGCGTTGCCCGAGTTGACCACGAGTCCGCGCGCCTTGCCGCCCTCCAGCGCCTTGCGGCACCAGTCGACGGGTGCAGAGGGGCATTTCGACGTCGTGAACACGCCGGCGGCCTGCGTTCCCTTGTCCAGCATCAGGAACAGCACGTCCGTGCGGCCCTTGTAGCGAATGCCAGCCTCGGCCGTGGCGAAGCGGACCCCCTCGATGGGAGGCATGTCCGGGAAGGCGGAGGGCGCGAGCGGAGAGACCGGGGCGGGCTTCGCCATGGCGGACCTTTGTTCTGCAGGACGGGATGGGGGCGATGAGGACAGCGAGGGGCCGGGGCCGGCCCCCCAATAAATGAGGCGCCCCGGCGGGGCGCCCCGGAAGCTCAGTTCTTCTTGGCCGGAGCGGCCGGGTCGGCCGGAGCCGCAGGCGCGGGCGTTGCCGGGGCGGCTGGCGTCGCGGGCTTGTCGAGCCGCTCGACCGTGCCCTTGGAGCGCAGGCCGAGCACGATGTCGGACTGGGCCTTGCGCTGCATGTACTGCGCGACCTGGTCCTTCACGTCGTCGAAGCTCGGCACCGGCTTCTGGCGCTTCTCCTCGAGCTTGATGACGTGCCAGCCGAACTGGCTCTTCACGGGGTCGGAGACCTGGCCGGGCTGCAGCTTGAAGGCGGCGTCGGCGAATTCCGGCACCATGCGGTCCTTAGTGAACCAGCCGAGGTCGCCGCCCTCCTTGCCCGAACCGGGGTCTTTCGACACCTCGCCGGCCACCTTGGCGAAGTCCTCGCCGCCCTTCACGCGGGCTTCGACCTTCTTGGCCTCCTCCTCGGTGGGAACGAGGATGTGGCGGGCATGCACCTCTTCCTCCGGCGGGATGTTCTTGACGCTGTCGTCATAGAGCTTGCGCATGCCCTCGGCCGTCACGGCCTTCTTGGCCTCCTGCTGGAGGTAGTCGTCCAGCAGCATCTTGTCGCGGAAATAGGCCATGCGGCGCTGGAAGTCCGGGTCGTCGCCAATCTTGGCCTGGGTCGCGGCACGTGCGCCGAGCTTCAGGTCGACCATGTAGCCGACGAGGTAGTCGCGCTTCTGCTGGGGATCGGCCGTCTGGGGCAGGCTGCTGCCGAGGTCTTCGGCGGCGAGCGCCAGGTCCTTCTCGGTGATGGTCATGCCGTCCACCTTGGCGACGACCTTGTCGTCGGCGGAAGCGGTCTGGGCCAGGGCGCCGCCCGTGGCGAGGGCGAGCGCGAGCGCCGCGCAGGCGGCGGAGGCCCTCAGCCGGCGGACCAGATTGGCCGCGGGCAGGTTCGAGGCAGATGTCATGGGTGGCGTTTCCGTTGTCGTGATGAAAGGTTGGCCGGCGGCCCGGCAGTCCGGTTGCGAGAAGTGGAACAACCGCGCACGCCTGACAAGGCCGAACTGCCGCGCCCTTTGAAAAACAGGATCATGTCCCCATCTTGACGGATCGCGGATCGTTGCGGGCCCCGGCGGGCGGGCTGCAAACGACCCGTGCGTCCCGCGCAGGATGGCGCTATAAGCCCGTCCGAACGCATTGACTCCGGCTGGCGCCGGGCCCTCCGGGCGCCCCCCGCTGCTGCCACGAAGAAGGTTTCCCGATGTTCGGCGCACTCGCCAAGAAGGTCTTCGGCTCCTCCAATGATCGCCGCCTGAAGACGTACCGGCCCAAGATTGCCGCCATCAACGCGCTCGAGGCCGAGGTCCAGGCCCTGAGCGACGACCAGCTCAAGGCCCGCACGCAGGCCTTCCGCGAGCAGCTCGCCAATGGCGCGACGCTCGACGATATCCTGCCCGCCGCCTTCGCCACGGTCCGCGAGGCCGCCAAGCGGACCCTGGGCCAGCGCCACTTCGACGTGCAGCTCATCGGCGGCATGGTGCTCCACGAAGGCTCCATCGCCGAAATGAAGACCGGCGAGGGCAAGACGCTCGTCGCCACGCTGCCGACCTACCTCAACGCGCTCGCCGGTAAGGGCGTCCACGTCGTCACGGTGAACGACTACCTCGCCCGACGCGACAGCGAGTGGATGGGCCAGATCTACCGCTTCCTCGGCCTCAGCGTGGGCGTCATCGTGCACGGGCTCGACGACAGCCAGCGCGCCGAGGCCTATGCGGCCGACATCACCTATGGGACCAACAACGAGTTCGGCTTCGACTACCTGCGCGACAACATGAAGTACGAGCTGGCGCAGATGGTCCAGCGCGGACACAATTTCGCGATCGTCGACGAGGTCGACTCCATCCTGGTCGACGAGGCCCGCACGCCGCTCATCATTTCCGGCCCGCTCGACGACCGCTCGGACCTCTACAACTCCATCGACAAGCTGCTGCCCAAGCTCGTGAAGGGCGATTTCGACCTCGACGAGAAGCAACGCTCGGTCTCGCTCACCGAGGCCGGCAACGAGCACATCGAGCAGCTGCTCGAGGAGGCGGGCCTCCTGCAGGAGGGCAACCTCTACGACGCGACGAACGCCACGCTCGTCCACCACGTGAACCAGGCTTTGCGCGCCCATACCCTGTTCCAGAAGGACAAGGACTACATCGTCCGCAACGGCGAGGTGGTGATCATCGACGAGTTCACCGGCCGCATGATGCCGGGCCGGCGCTATTCCGAGGGCCTCCACCAGGCGCTCGAGGCGAAGGAGCACGTCCAGGTCCAGCCCGAGAACCAGACGCTCGCCTCCATCACCTTCCAGAACTATTTCCGCCTCTACGGCAAGCTCGCGGGCATGACGGGAACGGCCGCCACCGAGGCGGACGAGTTCCAGGACATCTACAAGCTCGAGGTGGTGGAGATCCCCACCAACATCCCCGTCAGCCGCATCGACGAGGACGACGAGGTCTACCGCACGGCCGAGGAGAAGTACCAGGCCATCGTGCAGGAGATCGAGGCCGCCGCGGCCAAGGGCCAGCCTCTGCTCGTCGGCACGACCTCGATCGAGAAGTCGGAGCACCTCGCCGACTTCATGGTCAAGCAGGGCTACACGCTGATCGATTTTGCCCGGCCCGACGCACTGGAGCCGCTCTACCAGGCGGCGCGCGCCGGCAGGCCCAGCAAGCACTTCGCCGTGCTGAACGCCCGCTTCCACGAGCAGGAGGCCTTCATCGTCGCCCAGGCCGGCGTGCCCGGCGCCATCACGATCGCCACCAACATGGCCGGCCGCGGCACCGACATCCAGCTCGGCGGCAACGCGGACATGCGGATCCGCCACGAGCTCGCGCAGCTCCCCGAGGAGCAGCGCGCCGATCGCGAGGCCGCCATCCGCGCGGAGATCTCGTCCTTCAAGCAGAAGGCGCTCGGGGCCGGCGGGCTCTATGTCATCGGCACGGAGCGCCACGAGAGCCGGCGCATCGACAACCAGCTGCGCGGACGCTCCGGCCGCCAGGGCGACCCCGGCCGCTCCAAGTTCTACCTGTCCCTGCAGGACGACCTGATGCGCATCTTCGGGTCCGAGCGCATGGACGGCATGCTGCAGAAGCTCGGCCTCGAGCAGGGCGAGGCGATCATCCATCCCTGGATCAACAAGGCCATCGAGAAGGCGCAGCAGAAGGTCGAGGCGCGCAACTTCGACATGCGCAAGAACATCCTCAAGTACGACGACGTGATGAACGACCAGCGCAAGGTGGTGTTCGAGCAGCGTCGCGACTTCATGGCCGAGGAGAGCGTGCGCCAGACGATCGACGACATGCGCCACGGCGTCGTCGACGACCTCGTCAACAAGCACATCCCCGAGGGCGCCTATCCCGAGGCGTGGGACATCGCCGGCCTCGACGAGGGCGTGCAGAAATTCCTGGCGCTGGAGCTCCCCGTGGCCGACTGGGCCAAAGAGGAGGGCATTGCCGACGAGGAGATGCGCGAGCGCATCAAGCATGCGGCCGACGAGGCCTATGCCGCGCGCATCGAGAAGAACACGCCGGACGTGATGACTTATGTCGAGAAGCAGGTGCTCCTGCAGATGCTCGACCATCTCTGGCGCGAGCACCTCGTGACGCTCGACCATTTGCGCCAGGTGATCGGCTGGCGCGGCTACGCCCAGCGTGACCCGCTGAACGAGTACAAGCAGGAGGCCTTCGAGCTTTTCGACGGCCTGATCACGCACCTGCGCGAGCAGGTGACCGGCCAGCTCATGCGGGTCGAGGTAATGTTCCAGCCGCCCGAGCCGCAGCCGCTGCCGCAGATGGAGGCGCACCACATCGACGCCACGACCGGACAGGACGAGTTCGGCGGCGGGGGCCAGGGCGGAGGCGTGGACGTGATGACCCGAAGCGCCGCTGCGCTCGGGCTGGTGGCCGAGGCGGTGCCGGCCGAGGCGCGCGACCCCAACGACCCCTCGACCTGGGGTCGCGTGGGCCGCAACGAGCCTTGCCCCTGCGGCTCCGGCAAGAAATACAAGCACTGCCACGGGCAGTTCGCCTGAGGCGCCAGCCGGCCAGCCTGGAGAAAACGGGCTGGTCCGCGCGCGATCAGGCGACTTGGCGCGCGCTTGCGAGCATCCTGCGATAGGCGTGAAACGTGTCGAGATAGTCGGCGTGTCCCGTCCGCACGAAGGAGCCCTTCAGCGCGTCGAGCATGATCGAGGACTCGAGCGCCGTGTTCCCCAAGCCCCTGGCGATGGCGAATGGACTGAAGGCTGCCACCCGCCAGCGCCGGTCCTGGCAGATCAGGATGCTCGCGATCCGCTCGAGCACGAAGACCCCCATGGGAACGGTGCCATCGCGGTGCGGCACGCGCTGATCGAGCTGGCGGCGGAGCGCAGGGCTGGCCTTCCCGGGATCGAGCGCGAAGTCCGCAAGCTCGAACCAGGCCCGCCAGAAGGCGGGCTTCGCGACGAAGAAATTGCAATACACCCCATCGATGGCGGAGCTCGCAAAGCGCTTTGGGTCGAATGGTCGCCCGGCCTCCGCCAGGAGGGAGACCGTGGCCTCCATCAAGCCAGGCGCCCGAGCCTCGCCTTGGTGGACGACGCTCTGGAACATGCAGAGCTCGTGGACGTAAGGGCAGAAGAGGACGACGTCGACCGTCTCCGGCAGGCTAGCGACAAACGCATTGACCTGGTTGGAGGTCAGTCCCGTCTTGTCTCTGAACTTCACCGACCATGCGCCGTGAAGGACCCGCTCGTCGAGCGGGGCTCGTCTGTAGAGCTTCTCGAACGTCGTGTATTCCCGCCAGTCCATCCGCTCATGTTCAGGCTTCCAGAACGGGACAAAGCCGGGGTCGAGGCGCGCTTTCGTCGCCTCGGAATAGTAGATCTGGTGGATCCGGCAAAGCGCCATGAAAGATTCTCGATGAAGCAAAGCATCGGCTGAAACCCTTCGATCCTGGCTTATAGCTGATCTTTGTCAATAATCACTTAGGGTTGAAATCAAGCAGGCGTGGGCCAAGCCAAGAGAAGGCCATGTCACGGAACGGGGGTTCTCCGGCCGCATCCGGTCCGATGGATCCGCGACGCGCTTGGCTCGACCCACGACAAAAAGGCCGCCCCAAGGCGGCCTTTTCACGTATTCCCTTCGGCCGATGGCGCTATTGAGCGGCGTCCGTGGCGACGAGCGCGAGTTTGCTCGGCGCCTGCACGGCCGCCTGTCTCTTGGGCGGCAGAGGCACCTTGGCGGGCTGGGCGGCAGCGGGTTCCGCGTCGGCGGCCGGGGCCGCGGGCACCGTGGCTTCCTCGCTCGATCCGATGCTGAGCCAGCGCTTGTAGAAGGGTTTGGCCTCGGTCGATGCGCCGGCTGCCGGGACGGGCGCCACAGCCTGCCCGGCTGCGGCCGTGGTAGCGGTCGACGCAGGGGCCGGCTTGGAGCCGCCAAAGAAGGAGCCGATCGCCTGCAGCGCGCCGTTGCCGGGATTGAGGCTGGTGGCGGGCTGGGCCGGTGCGAGCGCCACCGTGCCGGCCGGCAGGGTGGGCGACACGGTCTTGACCGCGCCGGCCTGAGCAGGCGCCGTGACGACGGCAACCGCGGTCGCCGCGGCGGGCTTGGCCGGCGAAGCCGCGGGCTCCGCCTTGGCGGTCTCGACCTTGGCCGCCTCGATCTTGCGCTCGCCCTTCTCGTTGACCGCGTATTCCTCGACCTGGTTGACGGCCTCGGGACGGCTCACGTCGCCGAGATCGGCAAGGCGCCGGGCCGGTCCTTCCTGGACGATGCGCTCGGCGGAGTCGGCGTTGGCATAACCAGTGTTCCGGAAAGCGGGGTTCTGGCCGCCATCGGCATAGGCCACGCGGATCGCGGGGGTGCCCTTCTGGATCAGCTCGGCGACCTTGGCGTCGTCCTTCTGGCGCTTCTCGGCGACCAGCGAGGCGATCTCGGGGTCGACCTTGATGCTGGCGCAGCTCGGCGCCCCGCCGACAGCGTTGAACGTATACTGCCCGCCGCAATAGCCGACCTTGGGCTCCGCCTTCGTGACCTCGAAGTGGTCGGACCCTTCCTTCAGATTCTTCCAGAAGGCGATGTTGGGGTCGTGCCGGAACTTGGCCATGTTCTCGGCCGTCATCCGGAACGGATAGGACTGGAACTGGACCTGCTTCTGGCCGCCGTTCAGCGCCTCGCGCATCACGGCGTAGATCTCCTCGATCTGCTCGTTCGTCATGGCGAAGCAGCCACGCGAAGAGCAGGTGCCGTGCACCATGATGTCGCCCCCGGTGCGGCCGAGCTGGCGCTCCATGGGATTGGGATAGCCGACGTTGAAAGAGAGCCAATAGGCCGAGTTCGGGTTCATCTGCGCGGCGGTCACCGTGTAGAAGCCCTCGGGAACCTGGCGGTCGCCCTCGCGTTTCTTGGGCCCGAGCTGGCCCGACCAGCGGCAGACGGGATAGGTCTTCACATGGACGTACTGGCCGTCCTTCGCCTGCTTCCAGACCTCGATCTCCGATTCCTTCTTGTAGGCTCGGATGAGTATGGGGGCGTTGCGGTCCGTGTTCTTCTGCTGGAAGAGGGCCAGCGTCTCGCCGGGGATCGGCGCATAGGCCCGGGCCGGATAGCGGCCCGATTCGGAATTGCAGCCGGCCAGGACCAGGAGTGAGGCCGTGGCGAACGCGATGCGAAGGGAAGCAAGCTTCATGCACTGATCCTCGGATCGCGGGCGGCCCGAGAACGCCAGGCCCACCCGGTACCCCGGTTTAGATCGATCAACCTTTACCGAACCTTACCCGGACCCGGGACGCAAGGGACTCAAGGTTGAAGATTCGTGAACGCGCGGCCCAACCCTACAGCTTCCGGCCAATGGCCAGAAACTTCGACGCACGTTTGGCACGAATTTCGTCCCGGGAAAAGCCCGACAAATCCATGAGGGCGGCCGCGATGGCGTCGCCAGCGGCCTCGACCGCGGCGGAGGGGTCGCGGTGGGCCCCTCCCACGGGCTCCTTCACGATGCCGTCGACGATGCCGAACTTCAGCAGGTCCTGGGCGGTGATCTTCATGTTCGTGGCCGCATCCTGCGCTTTTCCGCTGTCGCGCCACAGAATCGAGGCCGACGCTTCCGGAGACGCCACCGTGTAGATGGCATGCTCCATCATCAGGACGGTGTTGCAGCTTGCGATCGCCACCGCGCCGCCCGAGCCGCCTTCCCCGATCACCAGGGCGCAATTGGGCACGCCCAGCGACAGGCAGCAATCCGTGGAGCGGGCGATGGCCTCGGCCTGGCCGCGCTCCTCCGCGCTGATTCCCGGATAGGCGCCGGCGGTGTCGACGAAGCTCAGCACGGGGATGTCGAACTTGTCGGCGAGTTCCATCAGGCGCACCGCCTTGCGGTAGCCCTCCGGCATGGCCATGCCGAAATTGTGCCGGATCCGGCTCTCGGTGTCGGAGCCCTTCTCCTGCCCGATGACGCAGACGGACTGGCCCCGAAAGCGGCCGAAGCCGCCGACGATGGCCTCGTCCTCGCCGAACAGGCGATCGCCGGCGAGCGGCGTGAAGTCTTCCACCAGCGCCGTGAGATAATCGCGGAAGTGCGGACGCAGGGGGTGCCGGGCCACCATGGTCTTCTGCCAGGGCGTGAGCCCGGCATAGAGTTCGCGCAGCTGGGTCTGCGCCTTCGCGAGCAGCCCCTCGATCTCCTTGGCGAGCGCCGCAGAGCCGCTGCTCTCGGCCACGCCCTGCAATTCGTCCGCCTTCGCCTCGAGTTCGGCGATGGGCTTTTCGAAGTCGAGGTAGCTGCGCATCGGTGTTGGTGCTGACCTGGCGGGGGAGAGGTGCGGGACGCGGCAGGCGGTCGGGAGGTCGGTCTGCCCGGCGCGAGCCGGGGGATGCCGGCGCGCGCGGAGTACTGGCCTCTCCCCCCGTCCAAGTCAAGCGAGGCGGGGCTTGCGAGGCGGGACCTGCTCAGCCCGCGGGAACGCGGGAGGTGGGCACCAGCACCGGCTGCAGCCGCACGGCGGCCCGGCGGGCCGAGCGCACGGGGACGGGGCGGTACAGCGTCTTGGTCGCCTCGATGATGTGCACGCCGGCGAAAGGCAGCGACAGGGTGGTGCCCAGCCGCTCCCAGGCGACGGCCGACTTCAGGAAGGTGCGCCGCGGAATGGGCGGCACATAGAGCGCCTCTGCCCAGTGCTCGGGCGAGAACAGCGCGTCGCGCAGCACGCTGGTGAGCTGGCCGCGCGAGAAGGGCTGGCCCTGTCCGAACGGGGTCGTGTCCATGCGCGCCCACAACCCTCGCCGGTTGGGCGCCACCACGATCAGGCGGCCCCCCGGCGTGAGGATGCGCCAGGCCTCGGAGAGCAGGTCGCCCGGCCCGTCGCTGCTCTCCAGCGCATGGACCAGGAGCAGCCGGTCCACCGAGGCGTCGGAGAGCGGCAGCATGGTGCGTTCCACGAGCGCCGTGGCCGACAGGCCGTTCGAGGGCCAGTTCACGACGCCCTGCTCCGCGGGCATCAAGGCGAGGACACGGTCCGCCTCCCCGGAGAAGATCTCGAGGTAGGGAACGGCAAAGCCCACGCCCGCCACGCAGAGGCCCGCCGTGCTGGTCCAGCGCGTGCGGATGGCGCGACCCAGCAGGCGGCGCGCAACCGTCCCCAGGGGAGCTGCGTAGAAGGTGCGCAGATCGACGACGTCCAGTTGCATCTGTCCCACAAAGCCGGTGGAACCGCGCCGCGGCCCATGGCATCACACCGGAGCAGGCCATCGCTGGCAAGCTTTGGCCCGTCCGCCCGTCGGAAGAGATCAACGGAGAGAACAGCATGAGCGCCGAAGTCGAGCAATTCTTGTGCGCCTCGGACAATTTCGGCGTGCTGGTGCATGATCCCGCCACCGGGGCCACGGCGAGCATCGACGCCTGCGAGGAGGCGCCCATCCTGCGCGCCCTCGAGGCGAAGGGCTGGCGGCTTACGCACATCCTCGTCACCCACCACCACGACGACCACATCGCCGCCATTCCCGCCCTGAAGCAGCGCTTCGGCGCCAGGGTGATCGGCCCGAAGAAGGATGCGGCCCGCATCCCCGGCATGGACGAGGGCGTTCGGGAGGGCGACACGGTGGCGGTAGGCTCCCTGGAAGCGAAGGTCTACGAGACGCCGGGCCACACCTCGGGCCACATCAGCTTCTTCTTCCCCAAGGAAAAGCTGCTCTTCGCCGGCGATACCATGTTCTCGCTGGGCTGCGGCCGGCTCTTCGAGGGCACGCCCTTCGACATGCTGGAATCGCTCACCAAGCTCGCCGCCCTGCCCGACGACACAAGGCTCTATTGCGGCCACGAATACACGCTCTCCAATGCCCGCTTCGCGCTCACGGTCGATCCCGGCAATGGCGCCCTGAAGGAACGCGCCGCGGAGGTGGAGCGCCTGCGCGGCCAGAACGTCTTCACGCTGCCCAGCACGATCGGGCGGGAGAAGGCGACGAACCCCTTCCTGCGCGCGGCCGACCCCGCCATCGCCGCGACGCTCGGGTTGGAGGGTCATCCGCCGCTCGACGTCTTCACCGAGCTGCGCGCCCGCAAGAACAAGGCCTGAGCCATGGCCGGCTTCGGGGCGGCGGGCGGCATGGGCGTGCAGGACGTCGTCGAACGCCTGCAGCTGGCGCCGCATCCCGAGGGCGGCTGGTACCGCGAGACGTTCCGCGATTCCGCGACCGACGCCTCGGGGCGATCCCGCTCCACCGCGATCTACTATCTGCTGGGCGCCGGGGACGTGTCGGAGTGGCACCGCGTCGATGCCGTGGAGATCTGGCACCACTATGCCGGCGCGCCGCTGGTGCTGACCGTCTCCCCGGACGCGCATGATGCGCAGGCCTTCCATCTCGGCCCCGAGCTCGCCGCGGGTCAGAGGCCGCAGCTCGTGGTGCCTGCGGGATGGTGGCAGACGGCGACCTCGCTGGGGGCCTGGACCCTGGTCGGCTGCACGGTCGCGCCGGCCTTCGACTTCGCGGGCTTCGAGCTCGCGCCGAAGGACTGGCGGCCGACGCCTCGCCAGCGATGAGCAGCGAGCATGCCCGCATCGCCGCGCTGGAGGAACGGGGGTGCAATGCCTGGCCGGCCCTGCGCAACGCGCTCGCCGGCGGCTGGCTCGCCCGCTCCGCCGATGGCTTCAGCAAGCGGGCCAACTCTGCCTGCGCGCTGCCCGGCGCGGCGCCCCTTCCTGAGGTGCTGCCGACCTTGGGGGCGATCTACCGGCGCCAGGGGCTTCCCTGCATCCTGCGCATCACTCCGCTGGCGCCGCCGGACTCCTCTGCGTTCCTCGACAGCGAGGGCTGGGCGGCCGTAGACGAGACGAGCGTGCAGGTCGTGGCGCTGGACGCTGCCGACGCAAGCCTCCCCGCGGGTCTCATGCTCGCGCCGCGAGCCGATGCGGACTGGATCGCTGGCTTTGCCCAAGCCAATGGACGCTCGGACATGAATGAGGCGGTACTGCTGCGCATGCTCGCGGCGCTGCCTCATCCCGCCGTCTTCGCCCGGCTCGTCCAGGGCGACCAGGTCGTGTGCTACGGCATGGCCGTGACGGAAAGGGGCATGGTCGGGCTGTTCGACATCGCCACCCCCGCCGCCCATCGCCGGCGCGGCCATGCCCGCCGCCTCGTCTCGGGCCTCATGGCCTGGGGCCGGTCGCAGGGCGCCGTCGAGAGTTACCTGCAGGTCACCACCCAGAACGCGCACGCGTTGTCGCTTTACGCGGGGCTCGGCTTCGCCGAAGCCTATCGCTACGTCTACCGGCTGCCGCGCTGACGCTTGATCGCCTGGCGGATGGATGGCCAGGAGGCGACGACCGCCCCGCCTACGATCAGGAGGCACGCGAGACCCAGGCCCAGGCTCGCCTGCGCGAAGCCGGCCGCGACGAGCAGCAGCGTGGAGAGGACGGGCGCGGCATAGGATGCGACGCCGAGCAGCTTGATGTCGCCGTGCTTCATGCCGGCGTCCCAGAGATAGAAGGCGGCCCCGACGGGCCCGAGCCCCAGTCCCAGCATGGCCAGCCATTGCCAGCCGTCCTGCGGCCAGCGCGTCGCCTCCAGAGCGAGGTGGCAGAGGAGCGACAGGGCCGCCGTGGCGAGGCAGAAGCCAGTGACTGCGTCGGTCGGCACTGTCCCAAACCGTCGCGACAGTACGGAATAGCCCGACCATACGAAAGCGCAGGCCAGGGCCAAGCCATAGCCGGCCAGGGTCGACGCGCCCGGCGCTGCGCCGCTCATGCGGCCCCATCCCAGGACGGCGACGCCCGCGAGCCCCAGCAGGGCCGCCGCGACGTGGCGCGCTTCGAGGCGCTCGCCGGGAAGCAGCGACGAGAACAGCACGATGAGCAGTGGCCAGAGATAGGAGATCAGCCCGGCCTCGGCAGGAGGCGCCAGCCGCAGGGCGGTGAAGTAGAGCGCGTGGTAGCCGAACAGGCCGGCGACACCCAGGATCCAGACTGGAGCGGACTGGCGCAAGGCGGCCGCGGCGCCTGGCCGGAGCAGCCAGCTCGCAGCGCCAACGCCGCCGGCGATGCCGAAGCACAGGGCGGCCAGCTGGAAGGGCGGCACCTCTCCCGAGGCCGCCGTCATGAGCGCGAGCGCCGACCAAAGCAGGATCGCCCCCAACCCGAACAGGGTCGCGCGATGCTTCGCGACGCGCGCCGCGCCGGCATGCGGCGGATCGCTCCCGCGCTCAGTCATGCCGCGATGCCTGGTTGAGTCCTGCCCGCATTAATCGTGTCTTTAATCAGGGATTGAACAAAAGCAAGACCTGTTGTATCCAAATCGGATTTTCAAAATGCATTTGGGCGGCGCCATGATCTCTTCCGATCCTTCCATTCTCGACAATCTGCGGAGACTCCACCAGGAAGTAGCAACCCGTCTGGCGCGGGAGAGCGAGGATTATCGCCTTGTCGTCGCCTTGCGGCAGACCATCCAGTGGCTGGAGCGTCGCGAAACGGGTGGCGTAAAGACCGACGGAGAGATCGCAGGCCCGGCGCAGGAGCCGATGCCCGCCATAGAAATCCTTGCGGCGCTCGCCCGACGGGGCGCGACCCGCAGGGCCCCCTCGGCGGATGGCCAGGAGACCAAGCGCGACGCGGTCGTCCGGATCCTGCGCGAGCGAGGCGAACCGGTCTCCATCGTCGAGTTGATCGAACTCATGCAGAGCCGCGGGATCTCGGTCGGCGGCGTGCGTCCGCAGGGCAACCTGTCCTCCAACCTGTCGCAGGACAAGCGCTTCCGGCCCATCCGTTACCGCGACCGCGCCTGCTGGTGGCTCGCCGACGTGCCGGTTCCGCAGTCCCCGTCGATCCCGCAGTCCCAGGCGAGCTGATCCCGGACGCAAAAGGGCGCGGCTCCCGCCGCGCCCCGCAGTCCCGGCGTGAGCGGAGGGCTCAGGCCATGTACTGGCCGCCGTTGATCGACAGCGTGGAGCCGGTGATCCACGCCGCCTCGTCGCTGGCGAGGTAGACCACGGCCGCCGCGATCTCCTCGGCCTGGCCGAGCCGGCCGACCGGGATCTGCGGCAGGATCTTGCTCTTGAGCACTTCTTCCGGCACGGCCTGCACCATCTCGGTGGCGATGTAGCCGGGCGCGATGACGTTCACCGTCACGCCCTTGGTGGCGTTCTCCTGCGCCAGCGCCTTGCTGAAGCCGATCACGCCCGCCTTGGCGGCGGAATAATTGGCCTGGCCCATCTGGCCCTTCTGGCCGTTCACCGAGGAGATGTTGATGATGCGGCCGAAATTGCGGGCGCGCATGCCGTCGATGACAGGGCGGGTCATCGTGAACATCGAATCGAGGTTGGTGCTGAGCACCGCCCGCCACTGGTCGAACGTCATCTTCTGGAAGAAGCCGTCGCGCGTGATGCCCGCGTTGTTGACGAGGATGTCGACCGGGCCGAGGTCGGCCTCGATCTGCTTCAGGCCCGCGGCGCAGGCCTCGGCGTTCGCGACGTCCCACTTGTAGACGTGGATGCCGGTCTCGGCCTTGAATTTCTGGGCGGCCTCGTCGTTGCCGGCATAGTTGGCCGCGACCTTGTGGCCCTTGGCGGCGAGAGCCTTGGAGATGGCGGCGCCGATGCCCCGCGTACCACCGGTGACGACTGCGACACGAGACATGCGTTTCCCCTCTGATGCTCGTTGGTGGTGAGGCGCGCCGCGCAGGCGGCGCGCCATTTTGCCTTAGCGCTCGACGGTGAGCGCGATGCCCATGCCGCCGCCGATGCACAGCGTGGCGAGGCCCTTCTTGGCGTCGCGCTTCTGCATCTCGGAGAGCAGGGTCGTGAGCACGCGGGCGCCCGACGCGCCGATCGGATGGCCGATGGCGATGGCGCCGCCGTTCACGTTGACCTTGGACGTGTCCCAGCCGAGGTCCTTGTTGACGGCGATGGCCTGGGCCGCGAAGGCCTCGTTGGCCTCGATGAGGTCGAGCTCGCCGACCGACCAGCCGGCCTTCTCGAGCGCCTTGCGCGAGGCCGGGATGGGGCCCGAGCCCATGATCGCGGGGTCGACGCCGGCCGTCGCCCAGGAGGCGATGCGCGCGAGCGGCTTCAGGCCGCGGCGGTTGGCCTCCTCGGCCGTCATCAGCACCAGGGCGGCGGCGCCGTCATTGATGCCGGAGGCGTTGCCGGCCGTCACCGTGCCGTCCTTGGAGAAGGCCGGGCGCAGCTTGGCGACCGCATCGTAGGTCGTGCCGGGGCGGATGTACTCGTCTTCGGAGACGACGACGTCGCCCTTGCGGGTGGAGACGGTGACCGGGACGATCTCGTCCTTGAACTTGCCGGCCTTCTGGGCGGCCTCGGCCTTGTTCTGCGAGGCGACGGCGAACTTGTCCTGCTCCTCGCGGGTGATCTGCCACTTGGTGGCGACGTTCTCCGCGGTGTTGCCCATGTGGTAGCCGTGGAACGCGTCGAGCAGGCCGTCGCGCAGCATCGTGTCGACGAATTTCAGGTCGCCCATCTTGGTGCCGTTGCGCAGGTGCGCGGTGTGCTGGGCCTGCGACATGGATTCCTGGCCGCCCGCCACAATCACCTTGGCGTCGCCGTTGGCGATCTGCTGCAGGCCGAGCGCCACGGCGCGCAGCCCCGAGCCGCAGAGCTGGTTGAGCCCCCAGGCCGTCTTCTCCTGCGGGATGCCGGCCTTCATGGCCGCCTGGCGCGCGGGGTTCTGGCCCTGGCCGGCCGCGAGGATCTGCCCGAGGATCACCTCGTCGACCTCCTCGGGGGCCACGCCGGCGCGCTCGATGGCGGCCTTCACGGCGATGGCGCCGAGCTCGTGCGCGGCCAAGGTCGACAGCGCGCCGTTGAAGGAACCGACCGGCGTGCGGGCGGCGCTGACGATGACGATGTCCGTAGAGGCCATGAGAAACTCTCCCTGGGGTCGTTTTCGGGCGGTTCGGCAGCCCTGACGCGTCGCGTTGCAGCGCGAGAAGAGGGTGCGGGCTCCGCGCGACTTTCCGTGCCGCAGGCGTGAGCGTCAAGCGAAAGAGATGCCCAAGGCCTCAGCCTTTGGTGGCGTTTTCTGCCCATCCTGTGACCAAAGTCGCAGAAAACACATTTCGCAACGGCGAGAAACGCGTTAGCGTCCGCCGCCCGGGACGAAAAGGGGTGATCCCGGGCATCTCTCTCGGCGGTGAAAATGGCGACGGAAAAACAGCCCACGGTCATCAAGAAATACGCCAACCGACGCCTGTACCACACGGGCACCAGCACATACGTCACGCTCGACGATCTCGCAGGCATGGTGAAGGCGGGCGAGGACTTCGTGGTGTTCGACGCCAAGAGCGGCGAGGACATTACCCGCTCCGTGCTGACGCAGATCATCTTCGAGCAGGAGGGCAAGGGCGGGCAGAACCTGCTGCCGATCACCTTCCTGCGCCAGCTGATCCGTTTCTACGGGGACAGCATGCAGGCGCTGGTGCCGAGCTATCTCGAGCATTCCATCCACACGCTCACCGAGAACCAGCAGAAGTTCCGCGAGCAGATCGCCTCGACGCTGGGAACCAACCCCTTCGGCTCCGCCGCCTTCTCGATGATGGACGAGCAGGTGCAGAAGAACATGGCGATGTTCCGCGACGCGCTGAAGATGTTCACGCCCTTCGGCATGAAGGGCGGCTCGGAGGCGCAGGAGCAGCCGAGCCATGTGCCCGCGGCCGCCTCCGCGCCCGATCCCGCCGGCGACATCGGCGAGCTGAAGCGCCAGCTCTCTGAAGTGCAGAAGCGGCTGGACAAGCTCTCGGGCTCCTGAGCCCGGGCGTCGCCGATCAGAGCGCCTGGGCCGCCGCGCCGGGGTCGATGAAGGGCTCGGCGATGCCGAAGAGTTCGCCCTGCAGGTAGTCGACGCCCCAGTCGCGCAACAGGACCGCAGTCTCCTCGTCCTTCACCCACTCGGCGACCACCTCGACCTCGAGGTGGCGGGCGAGGTCGAGCAGCGTCTTCACGAAGAAGCGGTCGTCGTTGGAGCGGCCGAGGTTCTGCACGAAGGCGCCGTCGATCTTGACCATGTCGATGCCGAGGTCGCGCAGGTGCCGGAACGAGGTGTGCCCGGCGCCGAAATCGTCGATGGCGACGCGCGCGCCCAGCTCCTTCATGCCGGCGATGACGCGCCTCGTCTGCTCGAGGTCATCGATGATCGAGGTTTCCGTGACCTCGACGATCAGCCGGCGCGCGACGTCGGGTCGCGCGGCGAGCTGGGCGGCGAGCGAATCCATCCATTCCGGCAGGCGCAAGGTCACCGAGGACACGTTCAGCGACATGGACGCCGCCGGCTCGGCAGCGAGCGAGGCGACGGCGATCTCGAGGACGCGCAGGTCGAGCAGCCCGACGAAGCCGAGCTTCTCGACCATCGGCACGATCTGGGCGGCCGTCATCAGCGACCCGTCGTGCCGGCGGATGCGCACCAGCGCCTCGTCGAAGGCGACGGCGCGCGAGCGGGCATGCACCACGGCCTGGCGGGCGACGAGCACGCGCCGCTCGTTGAGCGCGGAGACGATCTCGTCAGTAAAGCGGCGGTTGTTCTGGCGGCGCTGTTCGCGCCTGCGGTCGGGGATGAAGGCGACGAAGGACTGCGTGGGCGAGGCCTTGGCGTCGGCCAGCGCCTCCTCGGCGTGCTGCATGGCCTCGGCCGCGGTCTGGCCGTTGCGCGGCAGAAGGATGCCGCCGATGCGCACCTGCACGGCGATGGGGCCGGCCGCGGTATCGATCGGGGCCGCGCGGACGGCGTCGATGAAGCGGCGCGCGGCGACGCCGAGCTGCTCCTCGGCGCAGCCCATCAGCACCACCGCCAGCTTGCTCCCGGCATAGCGGGCGAGTGCGTCCCCCCGGCGCATGACACGGCGGATGCGTGCCGCGATGCCTGCGATCAGCTCGTCGGAGACGTCGAACCCGTAGGACTCGTTGAACATCGAGAGGTTCTCGATGCCCACCAGCATCATGGCGAAGGACGTGTGCTTCCGCCGCGCCTGGGTGATCTCGTCGTTGAGGATGTCGGAGAGCTGGCCCCGCGAGAGAGCGCCCGTCAGAGGATCCCCGAAGGGTCCGGTGGACCGGCCTTCCGAGGGAGCCGAGACAACCCGCACCACGCCGTGGACGCGGGCGGGACGCCCGCCGGAGCCGGCGAACCACCGGCCGGTATCCTCGATCCAGACGGGTTCGCCGCCCTCCACGCGCAGGGCGTAGGTCGTGCGGAACGGAACCCCGTGGCCCGTGTCGCGCTCGCGCCCGCGGGTCACCGCGTCATAGCGTGGCACGCCGGAATCCTGCAGCACGCGGTAGGCATAGGCGCGACCCGTGGCGATCTGGCCGAGATCGGGGACCCGCAGCGTGGTCGCGGCGTTCGCGCCCCAGGTGATGCGGTCGCTCGCCATGTCCCAGTCGTAGAGCGTCTCGCCGATCGAGCTCAGTACCGCCCGCAGATTCGCGGCGGTGGGATCGTCGGTGGAACCCGTCCTGGTTGTATGAATCGGCGGAGTGGCGGGACCTGGGAAGAGGGCGTCGGATTCCATGCGCTGCGCCGTGAACTCCGGACGGCAGCGCGCGGGCGAGGCGCAGCCGAGGCGAGATGTCTCGTTTGGGGACGCCGGCCTGACGGACCGTGCCGGAACGATGCTCGCCGAACGGTTAAAATCCGGTTAAGGCTGGCCTTGGGCTTGCACCTAAACGTGTGCGAATCCACCACCGTTCCGGGATCGCCCGATGCACGACAGGCCTGCTCACGACGACGAGATGTCTCTTCCCCGGGGCGAAATGAGCGTGTTCGGTCCGCAGGAGCGCGTCGAGGGCCTGCGCGAGCGGCAAGGTCCGCGGCAGGTCTATCGCGCGGATGCCGCCTTCCTCGCCCACCTCGTCGCCGTTCGTACGCAGGCTCCCGCGCAGCGAACCAAACGCAGAGCGGCGCCCGAGACGGGCGCCGCTGCGTACCAGACCGGACTTTCGCTGCTCGCGGCCGCGCCCCTGGGGCGCGTGGCGCGCGACGCCTGAGCGGCCCTTACTTCTCGGTCTTGACCTTGAGCACCTGGCGACCGCGATACATGCCGGTCTTCAGGTCGACATGGTGCGGGCGGCGCAGCTCGCCGGAATCCTTGTCCTCGACATAGGTCGGGGCGGCGAGGGCGTCGGCGGAGCGACGGAATCCCCGCTTCATCGGCGAGGTCTTTCTCTTCGGAACGGCCATAGGAGTCTCCAGGACGACGGGCTGGCGGCCAGAACCACCGGTGGGTCATCGGCCAGGCGCAAAAAGAAGCCGGGCTTATACAGGCAACCGCACGCGAAGGCTAGACCGCGGAAGCGCGGAATTTTGAGGCTTGGAGGGATTGCGCGCACTCGACCTGCGTTGCGGGTGATGCGGCTTCGCGCGCATCGCTTTGTCCAACATCCAAAACGTCGTGGGCCCCCGTTGACCGCTGCCCTAGGTTGCGTTTCGGCACGCAAATGGCAGGAAGCTCCCGGTGATCCCCGCGTTCATTGCCCTTACGGACAGGATGTTCGCAACCTCCAGTTCCTGAGGTGAACGGGGACAGACATCCGGCTTCGTTGAGCACCCAGACGCGATGAAGGCGGCGTTCCGCTCCAGAAAAGCCGGCCCGATCCCCGCGCTGCCTCGCTGAGCCAGCAGGTCTTGCCATGCCTTTCGGTACAGTTCGCACTTCACGGCCGGCCATTCCGGCCTGGCTTGGTCCTGGGCGGCTGCTTCCGCCGAGGGAACCAGAGAGCACGCCAGCCATGCCGTGGACGTCAACAGAGCGATCGCAGGCGTGCGCATGAACTCCCCCCTTTCGACATCTCACGGACACTTCGAGATGTTGGACCGCGACACCAGTTGTGCCAGCCACGTCTAGCGGGTCGCCTGGACGCAGGCCACCCAGGGGTCCGCGTTTCCCATGCGGCCGAGCACGCGCAATGCCAACCGCTGGTGTCCGCGGGAGGGGCGGCCGGCATGGCGGCGGATCGGGTTGGGAAGCGCGGTCGCCAGCAGCGCGGCCTCGCGCGCCGAAAGCGTGGCGGCGGCATGGCCGAAGGCCGCCTGGCTCGCTGCCTCGGCGCCGAACACGCCATCTCCCCATTCCGCGATGTTGAGATAGACCTCGATGATCCGCTTTTTCGACCAGACGAGGTCGACGACCAGGGCGAGCGGGATCTCGAGACCCTTGCGCAGGTAGCTACGCGAGGGCCAGAGGAACAGGTTCTTCACGAGCTGCATGGTGATGGTGGACGCCCCGCGCGACGGGCCGTCCTCGGACTCGACGACGACCTCCCTCAGCGCGCCCCAGTCGACGCCGTGATGCGTGCAGAACTGGCCGTCCTCGGACATCACGACGGCCTCGACCAGCCGCGGCGAGATCTGCGACAGCGGGACCCAGCGCCTGTCAACGTCCTGGAACGTCACCCACCGGGCCAGCATCAGGGTCGATGGCGGGTGGATCAAGCTATAAAGAAGGACCAGAAGGGCGAAGGCGCCGACCAGGCCGAGGACGGTCCAGCCCGCGATCCGCAGCGCACGCTTCACCCGCGTCCCTCCATGCCAGTCCCGACCAGGGCTCCCGCCGGCCCGGGGGCGAGCCTTGACCGATGCGGGACGTTGAGGCAAGCCAGCCGCCGCAAAGACGCCACGGCCGCCGCCGATTGTCGGGATACCATGTCAGCCCAACCTGCCGAGTTCGAGCGGGCGCTCGCCCAGACTGCGGAAGCCGTGGAGGCCATGCTGGGTTCCCTGCTCGGCCTCGAGCCCCTGCCAGGCGAGATCGCCCGGCCCACTCGTCTCGTGGACGCCATGCGCTACGGCGTGCTGGGCGGCGGCAAGCGGCTTCGCCCCTTCCTCCTCGTGGAAAGCGCCCGTCTGTTCGGCGCGGCGGGGGAGGGCGTGCTGCGGGCGGCCTGCGCGCTGGAGATGGTGCACTGCTATTCACTTGTACATGACGACCTGCCGGCCATGGACGACGACGACCTGCGCCGCGGCAGGCCCACCCTGCACAAGGCCACGGACGAGGCGACGGCCATCCTGGCCGGCGACAGCCTGCTCACCTACGCCTTCGACGTGATGGCCGACGAGGCCACGCACCCCGACGCGCAGTGCCGCGCCTCCCTGGTCCTCGGCCTGGCCCGCGCGGCCGGCCTCGGCGGGATGGCCGGCGGGCAGATGCTCGACCTGGAGGCTGAGGGCCGCTATGCCGACGGTCCCCGCCAGGCGCTGCCGGACCCCGAGATCCGCCGGCTGCAGGCCATGAAGACCGGCGCCCTGCTCGCCTACGCCACGGAGGCCGGCGCCATCGTGGCCGGAGCGCGGCCCGAGGACCGGGCGACGCTCTGCGCCTATGGCAAGGCGCTCGGCGCGACCTTCCAGATCGCCGACGACATCCTGGACGTGGAATCGACGAGCGAGGCTCTCGGCAAGGCGACGGGCAAGGATGCCGGACGCGGCAAGGCGACCCTCGTCGATGCGCTGGGGCTCGCGGAGGCGCGCGCCGAGCGCGACCGGCTGGCCCATGCCGCCACCATGGCCCTGGCAGGGTTCGGTCCCGAGGCGGACATGCTGCGCCGCGCCGCCGCCTTCGCCGCGGAACGGCGCTCGTGAGCGACGCGCCGGCGGCGTCCCCGCATCGCCATCGCTTTCACATCAGGCTCGGACGGGCGGCCAGGGCCCGCCCTATCTTCATGGCCGCCTCGGCCGTCGCACTCGTGACGCTTGCCCTCCTGCCTGAGCCGACGCGGACCGTGGGGCGCGCCTTGGTCGCCTGGGACGCCTTCGTCATCGTCTACATCATCGGCGCCTGCGTGATGATGGCGCTCACGCCCGATGCCGACATGATCCAGAACCGGGCCGAGGACCTCGACTATGGCAGCGGCGCCATTCTCGTCGTCACGATTGGCGGGGCGGTCGCGAGCCTCTTCGCCATCGCGGCGGAACTCGTGACCGCCAAGGTCGGCGGCCATACCCGCGTCAGCCCCATCGCGCTGTCGATCGCGACCGTGGCGCTCTCCTGGGTCTTCACCCACCTCGTCTTCGCCCTGCACTACGCGCATGAATTCTACGGCCCCGACCCGAGCCCGAACGACCAGGACACCCGCGAGGGCCTGAAGTTCCCCGGCACGGAACATCCGCGCTATGGCGACTTCCTCTACTTCTCCTTCGTGATCGGCTGCGCCTGCGCCACGGCGGACGTGAACATCACCTCGCGCCGGGTGCGCTGGCTCGCCATGGTGCACGGCATCGTGGCCTTCGTGTTCAACACGGCCATCGTGGCGCTCAGCATCAACATCGCCGCCGGGCTGCTGTCGGCGGGATGAGATGGAGCGCGGGCCTCCTGGCCCGCTTTTTTCCATCCTCGAGAGAGCGGGCCGGGAAACCCGCGCTCACGCTCACTCTGCAGCCGGGCGCTCCTTCACGCCGAAGCGGCGCTCGATGTACTCGCCCACCATCTCCTTGAACTCGGCCGCGATGCGCGGGCCGCGCAGGGTGCGCACCTTCTCGCCGTCGACGAAGACGGGGGCCGCCGGCATCTCGCCGGTGCCGGGGAGCGAGATGCCGATGTCGGCGTGCTTGGATTCGCCGGGGCCGTTCACGATGCAGCCCATGACGGCGACCTTCAGGTTCTCGACGCCGATATACCGCTTGCGCCATTCCGGCATGGACGACGAGATCCAGCTCTGGATGTCGATGGCGAGTTCCTGGAACACGGTGGACGTGGTGCGACCGCAGCCGGGGCACGCCGCCACCAGCGGCACGAAAGTGCGGAAGCCCATGGTCTGCAGGAGTTCCTGCGCCACCTTGACCTCGAGCGTGCGGTCGCCGCCCGGCTCCGGGGTCAGCGACACCCGGATCGTGTCGCCGATGCCCTCCTGCAGCAGCACGCCCATGGCGGCGGACGAGGCCACGATGCCCTTCGAGCCGAGACCGGCCTCGGTCAGGCCGAGGTGGATGGCGTAGTCGGAGCGGGCCGCCAGCATGCGGTAAACGGCGATCAGGTCCTGCACCGCCGAGACCTTGGCGGAGAGGATGATCCGGTCGCGGCCGAGGCCGAGCTCCTCGGCACGGGCGGCCGACAGCAGGGCCGACTGCACCATGGCCTCGCGCATCACGGCGCTCGCCTCCAGCGGACGCTCGCGGGTCGCGTTCTCGTCCATGAGGTGGGTGAGCAAGGCCTGGTCGAGCGAGCCCCAGTTCGCGCCGATGCGCACGGCCTTGCCGTGGTGGATCGCCATCTCGACGATGGCGGCGAACTGCCTGTCCTTCTTCTCCTTGAAGCCGACGTTGCCGGGGTTGATGCGGTACTTGTCGAGCGCCTCGGCGCAGGCGGGGTGATCGGCAAGGAGCTTGTGGCCGATATAGTGGAAATCGCCCACGAGCGGCGCGGTGACGCCCCGGCGCAGCAGCTTTTCCTTGATATAGGGAACGGCGGCCGCAGCCTCGTCGCGATCGACCGTGATGCGCACGACCTCCGAGCCCGCTGCCGCCAGCGCAGCCACCTGCGCGACGGTGGCGTCGATGTCGGCGGTGTCCGTGTTGGTCATGGACTGCACGACGATGGGCGCGCCACCCCCAACCCGGACATGGCCGACCTTGACCTGGACCGTTCGGGCGCGCGGCGCGGGGCCGGCAGGGGAAGGGTCCTCGAGCGGCAGGCAGGGTTCGCCGGGGGCGCGGGCGGACGGGGCAGCGGGCGTCTGGATGGTCATGGGGGTTCCGTGAGGGACGTCTCAGTCCTTGCAATGGGCGCAGGTGCCCGCGAGCTCGATGAATTGGGTGGCGGGCACGAAGCCATGGGCGCCCGCGAGGCGGGAGAGCGCACCGCGCAGTTCGTCGGAGACGGCCTCGTCGACCCCGCCGCAATGCTCGCAGATCATGAAGACCACGACCTCGCCCGGCGCATGGTGGGCCGGGCAGGCGATGAAGGCGTTGCGGCTCTCGAGCCGGTGGGCGAAGCCGGCCTCGAGCAGGAAGTCGAGCGCGCGGTAGATGCTGATCGGGGCCAGCATGCGCCCGTCCTGCGGGCCGAGGCGCTCGATGATCTCGTAGGCGCTGAGCGGGCGGTGCGTGGCGTGCAGCGCTTCCAGCACCTGACGGCGGATCGGCGTCAGGCGCAGCCCGCGCTGGCGGCAGGTCGTCTCGGCCGCCTCCAGCGCCGCCGGCGCGTCCACCGCGCGGGCATGGGCGTGCGCGCAGCCGGCATGCGCGTGCGGCGCGCCGTGGGAATGCCCGTGCTCTTGGTCATGCGCCTCGTGCGCGGCTGGCCGGGAATGTTGGGCCACGTCAATTCCTTTCCGTCACGGGGTCAGTCTAGCATGCGCCGCCGCGCGAGGCACCCGGCCCGGCGCTTGCAACGCCTGCGGCGCCGTCGCAGCGCGACCCCATGCTCCATGGAGGATTCATGGCCAAGACCCTCGGGGCAAAGACCCCGGCCCCGCTCTTCGCTGCAAAGGCCCACAAGCGGGTCAACCTCGCTCTGCAGGGCGGCGGCGCCCACGGCGCCTTCACCTGGGGCGTGCTCGACGCGCTGCTGGAGGATGGTCGCCTGGACGTGGAAGGCATCAGCGGCACCAGCGCGGGGGCGATGAACGCCACGGTGCTGGCCTGCGGGCTCGGCTCCGGCGGGGCGGAGACCGCGCGCAAGAACCTCGAGGGCTTCTGGCGCGACGTCAGCCTCGACGGCAACATGAGCACGGGCCAGCGCATGGTCTTCGACGGCTGGATGCAGGCCTGGAGCCTGAACGGCCTGACGCACTGGGCGAGCTTCGCCGAGAAGATCCTGTCGCCCTACGACCTCAACCCGCTCGACCTCAACCCGCTGCGCGACGTCGTGGCCAAGCATGTGGACTTCCGCCACGTGCGCGCCTGCAAGAGCCTCGAGCTCTTCATCGCCGCCACCAACGTGCGCACGGGCAAGGTCCGCGTCTTCCGCCGCGACGAACTCGACGCGGACATGCTGATGGCCTCGGCCGCGCTGCCCACCCTGTTCAAGGCGGTGGAGATCGAGGGCGAGGCCTATTGGGACGGCGGCTACATGGGCAATCCCGTGCTGTTCCCCTTCTTCACGGAGACGCAGACGGAAGACATCGTGCTCGTGCAGATCAATCCGATCGTGCGCAACGAGGTGCCGGAAAGCTCGCGCGCCATCATGGAGCGGATGAACGAGATCACCTTCAACGCCGCGCTGCTGCACGAGCTCCGCGCCATCGAGTTCGTGCGCCGCCTCAAGGACATGGGGCGGCTGGAAGGCCTGCCCTACAAGCGCGTGCGCCTGCACCGCATCGAGGCTCATAAGGAACTGGCCGCCTTCGGGGCGGAATCCAAGCTGAACCCGGACTGGGACTTCTTCCTGGAATTGAAGGAGATCGGCCGCAAGGCGGCGAAGCGCTTCTTGAAGGCCCATTTCGACGACATCGGCGTCGAGGGAACGGTCGACCTGCGCAAGGAGATCAGCTGAGAGGATCGGCGTCCCGGGCGAAGCGCCAGACGGTGGTGCGCTTGATCTCGAGGTCCTCCAGCTCGCGCGTGGTGGGAACCTCGTAGACGGCGAGCGGCTCGAGCCGGCGCCTCGGCAGGTAGCTGCGCCCGGGATCCCCGATCAGGACAAGCGCGCCGCGCCGGGCAAGGCCTCCGAGCCAGTCCGTCACCTCGCCCGCCATGTCTCGCTCGTAGCAGACGTCTCCGGCCAGGACGACGTCCCAGCCTTCGTCCCGGCCCACGAGGTTGTCGCGAACCACGGCGAGTTCGACCCCGTTCGCGTCCGCATTGATCGCCATGGCCTGTTCGGCGAAGGGGTCGATGTCGACGCCCACGACCCGCGCCGCACCCGCCTTGGCCGCAGCGATGCCCGCAAGCCCCGAGCCGGCTGCGAAGTCGAGCACCGTCTGCCCGCGGCACAGCGCGGGATGGTCGAGCACGTAGCGCGCCAGCGCCTGCCCGCCCGCCCAGGCAAAGGCCCAGAAGGGCGGCGGCAGGCCGATGGCGCCGAGTTCGTCCTCCGTCTTCTGCCAGAGCGCCGTCGCCTCGTCAGCGAGATGCAGCCGGATGGAGGGGACGTGCGGCACCGCCAGCAGGCGGGTATGGGACCGGATGAACGCGGCGGGGTCGGCGATCTCAGCCATCCCCGTTGTCCGCTGGCCGGCGCGGGGCGGCGAGGCGTGCGGCGAGCTTTTCCTCGAAGCTGGCGCGGCTTTCGCCGAAAAGGGCATCCACGAGGGGACGGCAGCGTTCGACGATCTTGCCCTGGCGCCGGCCCACGAGCCGCGCGAGGTCGAGCCCGAGCTGGGCGTCGTGGGGCGTCTCGCCGGCGAGCGTCTCGGCGACCGAGAGGTCGTGGTGCTCGCCGAGCAGCTCGCGCAGGCGGCCAAGATCCTTGTGCCGGGCCTTGCCTCCGCCCGCGATGGGGCGCAGCAGGCCGGTCTGGAGCTGGTGGCGCACGAGGACGATGCGGGCGACGTGCAGCTCCTCGTCGTCGTCCGACAAGAGAGCGGAGCGCAGCGAGCGCCGCGCCTTGCCGTAGGTCCGCGCCGCCTGCTCCGCCAGCGCGTCGCTGTCGCGTGCGAAGCCGAGACCCAGCAGCCGGGTCTCGATCACCTCCAACGCCGGCGCGTCGGCGCGCAGCCTGCGGCTCCGCTCCACGGCCGAGGCGCGGTCGCCCCATTGGGAGGCCAGCGCAGCCAGGCGCTGCCGCAAAGCCTTGCGCCGCTTCGAGGCCGTTTCGGCGTCCGACTTCAGGCGCTGGCGCAAAGAGAGCACGGTTTCCGCGGCGACGTGCAGGTCCCGCGTCTGGGAGAGGGATCCCGCGAGCTCCCGCAGTTGCGCGTCGATCTCCTTGCGATGCGGATCGGCCTTGGCCGGCCCGAGCAGCCGCAGGGCGGCGCGCAGCACCTTGATCGAGCGGCGGGCGGCGTGGACCGCCCGCTCGAGCTGTTCGGGTTCAGCGAGCGCAGGAATGGCGTCGAGCGCCGCGCGCAGGCGGGCGATCTCGGCAGCGATGGCGGGAGAGAGGTCGACCGGGCGGCTCATGGCCGCCTCCGGACGGTCGTCAATGCCCGCTGGGGGCTCCGGCGGCCGCGAGAAGCAGCTGTCCGCCCGGCAGCAGAGAATAGCTCTCCGGAGGCCTCGCGATGACAACGGGTGTGGCCGGAACCGTCAGGAGCGCGCATGCGGGCTCCTTCTGCTCCCGAAGCCCGGCGTGGGGTCCGGTCGTCGTGCCATGCTCGGCCGCCTTTCGCGCGCGCTCGCCATAGCCGGGATCGGTGGCGATCACGGCCTTGAGACGGCAGCACCCTTCGACGTCCGTGGTCAAGGGCTCGGCGGTGAGGACTGGCATGGCATTCGCCTCGGGATGTGTTTCCGCGAGAGGAGCGGGAACACGTTCAATATACGCTCTTCTCGCAACCGATAGGTGTGTTCCACCGCACATGTTGAACGATTTGTTCACCCATTCTTCATTGTGGAGTTAATCGCGCCAAGGATGCGGCAGAGCCGGGGCGAAGCCGCGACCGCGGCAGGGTTTTTTCCGTCTCCGCCCTGGCGCGGACGGGCTGTTTCGTCCCCTGAATCCCGGCTGGCGTCCCGCTGATGGCTGCGCGATGATCACGCTTCGGAGAGCGCCATGTCTGATCCCATCGAAACCGCCGATTCCCTGCCCCCGGCTTCCGCGCCGGCCCCTGCCGCGAGCCCCGGAAAGGGGTTCGCCGTCTGGCCATTCGGTGTCGGCGTGGTGCTGCTGCTGCTCGCCGGCACCTGCTTCTACAAGATCGCCTTCGCACCGAGCGAGAACCAGTTCCTGATCGGCGTCTTCATGCTCGTCGGCGGCATCGCAGAGGGCGTGCACGCCATTTTCGGCCGCGTCTGGAGGGACTTCATCAGCGATCTCGCGCCGGCCCTGCTCTACGTCCTGTGCGGCATGATCATCCTGGCGGATCCCCTCACGGGATCCTTCGTGCTCACCCTCATCCTCGCCGCGGCTCTGGTGACGGGCGCCGTCTACCGCATCGTCGCGAGCTGGCGCGACCGGCCGCTGACGGGCTGGCAGACTCTCGGCGCCGCGGTGGTGGTCAGCATCCTCGTCTGGCTCTTCCTGCTCTGGACCTGGCCGCGCTCCGGCATCTGGGTCCTCGGGACCGTGGCTGGCATTGGCCTGCTGGTCACGGGGATTTCCTGGATTCGTCGCGGCCTCTCGGCCCGCGAGGCGCACGAGCGGCTCTGAGCCGCTCGTCCTACGACCAGCCAAGAAAAAACCCCCGCGGCGAGGCCGTCGGGGGCTTTTCGGCGGGTCCGAGCCATGCTCGCCCGCCACTACCGTGAAACTCGCCCACCCAACGCGGCCGCGGCGGCCGGGTTCCCTGGGAAGGGGGGCCCCGCCGGAGCGGGGCCCGAGGATGAGGACTGCGCTGGGAGGGCCGCGTCCTCGGAGGGGATCGGGAACCGAAGCCAGCGGCTCAGGAGAAAACCGCGGGCTCCGGGATGGTCGGTCGGGTCAGGGGGGTCGTCATCGCCAGCCGTCCATGGATGCGACCATGCCCCCGTTCGCGAGGGCCGGCTGTGTGCTGGAACACATGCTGGAACAATGTTGGAGGTCAGCCCCGGGCGGCGCGGGCGCCCAGAAGGGCAAGCCCCGTCAGACCCAACGCGAGGATCGCGTTCCACGCCGCAAGCGAGAGGCCGAAGATGCGCATCGCGACCTCGTCGCAGCGGACGACCTTCACCGTCTCCAAGCTTTTCAGGAAGTCGTTCATGCCCACGGCGGCGCCGACAGGGCCGGTGCAGTCGGTCGGGCCCTGCCAAAGCCCATATTCCACGCCCGTATGATAGACGCCCAGGCCTGCGCCCACCGCGAAAAGCAGGCCCACGAGCAGCATGAGCGCCACGGTCAGTCCGCTGCGAGGGCTGCGGGCGGCCCACCAGGCGGCGAACAGCGCCAGCGGAATGCCCGCGTAGTAGGGGATGCGCTGCTTGAGGCAGAGCTCGCAGGGCAGCACGCCCAGCACGTACTGGATGTAGAGCGCGCCCCCGATCGCGCCTGCGCCGACGACGGCCACCAGGAAGGCGGCGCGGGCGGGCGTGATGAGGCGGTCGGTGGCGGACATGGTCAGACGAGCTTCGCGGCGGCCCAGAAGCCGAGGATGATGAACACGACCAGGAGCACGAGAAAGAGGCCGAAATAGCGCTCCAGAAGGTGACGAATCTTGTCGCCAAACAGGTTCATCGCGCCGGCCAGGATATAGAACCGGGCGCCACGCGTGATGACGGAGAGCAGCACGAACAGCCAGAAATTATAGTGCAGCAGCCCGCTGACGATGGTGACGAGCTTGTAGGGGATGGGCGTGACGCCCTTCACCAGGATCAGAAGGGCGCCCCACTTGTCGTACGCTTCCTTCACCTGCTCCATCTTGGAGCCGTAGCCATAGAGGTTGATGAGCCACTGGCCGACGGTCTCGAAGAGCAGGTAGCCGATGCCATAGCCGACGATGCCGCCCAGCACCGAGGCGATGGTGCAGATGAACGCGTAATGCCAGGCCTTCTGCGGCTTGGCGACGGACATCGGCACGAGCAGCGTGTCGGGGGGAATGGGGAAGAACGAGCTTTCGGCGAAGGCGACGGCGGCGAGGGCCCAGGTGGCGCGCGGGCTCTCGGCGAGCGAGAGCGTCCAGTGGTAGAGGCGCTTGAACATGGGTCTCCCGGAAGCTGTGGGCCGAGCGCCGGCCGGGAACGGGCATGCCACAGCCCTTCGCACCGCACAACCGAATGCTGCAGGCAGGGTCAACGGCCGCGATTGCAGGCCTGCCGCGAACTTGCTCAGATGGCCGCCCTTCCGGCCCTGCCGGACCCGCATGCGGCCGCCCCGCCATCGCCGGCGGCCCGGACTGAAAGGACGACACCATGGATCTCGGCCTCACCGGCAAGACGGCGCTCGTGCTCGGCGCCAGCCGCGGCATCGGCGCCGCCATCGCGCAGGTCCTCGCCGAGGAAGGCGCCACGGTGACCGCGGCCGCGCGCTCCGGCCCGGAGCCCTATGCCTGGATGGCGGGCCTGCCCGCGGAGGTGAAAGCCCGGGTCACCGCCGTCCATATGGACACCGGCAAGCTCGACACGGTCGAGGCCGTGGCCGACGCGCTGCTCGCCAAGGGCGGCGTGGACATCCTCGTCAACAACACGGGCGGACCGCCGCCGGCCGACGCGCAGGAGGCCAAGCGCGTGGACTGGCTCGTCCAGTTCGAGGGCATGGCCGCGAACCTCTTCCACCTCACGCAGCGCCTGCTGCCGCCCATGCTGGAACGCAGGTGGGGGCGCATCATCACGGTGGCGTCATCCGGCGTGGAGCAGCCCATCCCCCGGCTGGCTCTCTCGAATGGCATCCGCAACGCGGTCGTCGGCTGGTCCAAGACGCTGTCCAACGAGGTGGCCGCCCAGGGCGTCACCGTGAACATGGTGCTGCCCGGCCGCATCGAGACCGACCGCCTCAAGCAGCTCGACGGCGCCGCTGCCCAGCGGCAGGGCATCTCCGTCGACGCCGTGGCCAAGGCGGCGCTCGCCACGATCCCGGCCGGCCGCTACGGCACGCCACGCGAATTCGCCGATGTCGTGGCGTTCCTGGCCAGCGAGCGGGCGTCCTACGTGACCGGTTCGAAGATCCGCATCGACGGCGGCGCGATCCGGCACGTCTGACGGACCGGCCATGCCCAACCGAAGGACCGTCCTGGCAGGGCTCATGGCCTCAAGCGTGGCCCCGCCGCCGTGGCCGGCGGGGGCGGCGACGCCCCTGGCGCCGAGCTTCGGCGCGTTCATGCCGACGCTCTGGCCCCGGGCGCAGGCCCAGGGGGTCGGCCGGGACATTTTCGACGCGGCGCTCGCCGGCCTGACGCCCGATCCCGCCCTGCTGGGCCCCGGTCCCCGGCAGGCGGAGTTCCTGCGCCCGATGAAGGCCTACGTGGCCGAGGCCGCCTCGGCGGGGCGGGTCTCGCGCGGCCGGGCCGCGCTCGCCCGCTACGCCTCGGTGCTGTCCCCCTTGGAGGCGCGCTTCGGCGTCCCGTCCAGCATGATCGTGGCGCTCTGGGGCCTCGAATCCGATTATGGCGCGTCCATGGGCCGCAAGGACGTGGTGCGCTCGCTCGCCACCCTCGCCTATGCACGCGGCGAAGACGCCCCCTTTCGCGACGAGTTCGTCTTCGCCCTCATGATGCTGCAGCAGGGCGACGCCACGCGGGACGGGCTCGTGGGTTCCTGGGCGGGAGCCATGGGACACCCCCAGTTCATGCCGTCGGCCTACCTGCGCTACGCGATCCCGGCCTCGGGACAGGGGCACGCCGACATCTGGACCTCCGTCCCGGACAGTCTTGCGTCCATCGCCAACTTCCTGCGCCAGTCCGGCTGGCGGCCTGGCGAGCCCTGGGGGCTGCAGGTCATCGTGCCCGCGGGATACGACCATGCGGCGCTGCGCCTGCCCATGCGCCGCTTCGCCCAGCTGGGCTTCCGCGGGCCGGACGGCGCGACGCCCAAGGGAGACGGCGAGGGCATGCTGTTCTATCCCGTCGGCGCGGGCGGGCCAGCCTTCCTGCTCGGGCCGAACTTCTTCGTGCTCAAGGCCTATAATTTTTCCGACAACTACGCGATGGCGGGCAGCGTGCTCGCCGACCGCATCGCCGGCCGCGAGCCGGTCGCCGGGGCCTGGCCGGACGAGGCCCGGCCGCTCAACACCGCCGAGCGCAGCCGGATCCAGCGCCGCCTCCAGACGGCCGGGACCTACCAGGGCGTCGTCGATGGCCGCTTCGGACCAGTGACGCGCGACGCAGTGCATGCCTGGCAGAGGCAGGCCGGCATCAGCCCGGCCGACGGCCACCCTTCCCGCGCCGTGCTCGAGCGCCTCGACAGGGAGGCCGCCGGAACGCGCTGACGTCCTCGCCTGTTGTGGCGCGACGAAGCTTCATGCCATGCTGCGGCGCGAAGAAGAGGCAGGATCGACCGCATGAATGATGCTTCCCCCCAAGAAGCCGCGCAGAAGCCCCGTTCCGAGGCCAAGAAGGCGAACGACATCGTGATGCCGCCGCCCTCCCTGCCCGATCAGGTCAATGCCGAGGCGATGCGGGAGGCGATCCTCGCCAAGCTCACCTACGCCGTCGGCAAGCGGCCGGTCGTCGCCAGCCGGCGCGACTGGTTCGTCGCCACCGCCCTTGCCGTGCGCGACCGCATCGTCGAGCGATGGATGGCCTCGACGCGGCGCACCTACGACGAGGGGCGCAAGCGGGTCTATTATCTTTCGCTCGAATTCCTCATCGGTCGCCTGCTGGCCGACGCGCTGATGGAGACCGGGCTCACCGAGCCGGTGCGCGAGGCTCTGGCCGGCCTCGACGTCGACCTCGAGGACCTGCGCAAGATCGAACCGGACGCCGCGCTCGGCAATGGCGGCCTTGGCCGCCTCGCCGCCTGCTTCATGGAGAGCATGGCGACGCTCTCGATCGCCGCCTATGGTTATGGCATCCGCTACGACCACGGCCTGTTCCGGCAGGTGATCAAGGACGGCTGGCAGCACGAATATCCGGAGAACTGGCTCTCCTTCGGCAATCCCTGGGAGTTCGAGCGGCCGGAAGTCGCCTACAGCGTGGGCTTCGGCGGCACTGTCGAGATGGTGGAAGGCGAGGGCGACGTGGTGCGCCACGTCTGGAAGCCGGAAGAGACGGTCGACGCAGTGGCTTTCGACACGCCGGTGCCGGGCTGGCGCGCCCAGCACGTCAACACGCTGCGGCTCTGGTCCGCCCGCGCCGCCGACGGCCTGCGGCTCGACACGTTCAACCAGGGCGACCATGTCGGCGCGCTCGCCATGCGGGTGCGGCTCGAGGCGATCTCCAAGGTCCTCTATCCCAGCGACGCGACGCCGGCCGGCCAGGAGCTGCGCCTGCGGCAGGAATATTTCTTCGTGTCGGCCTCGCTGCAGGACCTGATCCGCCGCCACAAGCGCAAGTTCGGCACTGTCCGCAACCTCGCCGACAAGGCCGCGATCCAGCTCAACGACACGCACCCGGCGGTCGCCATCGCCGAGCTGATGCGCATCCTCGTCGACCTCGAGGGCATCGGCTGGGACGAGGCCTGGGACATCACGACGGCGACCTTCTCCTACACCAACCACACGCTCCTGCCGGAAGCGCTGGAGCGCTGGCCGGTGCCGCTGATGGAGCGGCTGCTGCCGCGGCAGATGCAGATCATCTACCTCATCAACGCCCTGCACCTCGCCCTCGTGCGCGCAGCCGGCGAGCAGGATGGCGGCAAGCTCGCCTCGCTGTCGCTCATCGACGAAAGCCATGGCCGGCACGTGCGGATGGGAACGCTCGCCTTCATCGGCTCGCACAAGATCAACGGCGTCTCGGCCCTGCACAGCGAGCTCGTGAAGAAGGAGCTGTTCCGCGACCTCGACCGCTTCTATCCCGATCGCATCATCAACAAGACCAACGGCATCACCTTCCGCCGCTGGCTCTTCGAGGCCAATCCCGGCCTGACGCAGCTCCTCGTCGAGACCGTCGGCCCCAAGGTTCTCGACGACCCGCAGGCGCTGAAGGGCTTCGCGAAGTTCGCCGACGACCGGGGGGTGCAGGACCGCTTCCGTGCGATCCGCCGGCAGAAGAAGGTGGAGCTCGCGCAGATCCTGCGCGACAGGCTGGAGATCCGCGTCGATCCCGACTCCCTCTTCGACGTGCAGATCAAGCGCATCCACGAATACAAGCGCCAGCTGCTCAACATCCTCGAGACGATCGCGCTCTACGACGCGATCCGCGCCAATCCCTCGGGCAACTGGGTGCCGCGGGTGAAAATCTTCGCCGGCAAGGCGGCCGCGAGCTACCATCAGGCGAAGATGATCATCAAGCTCGCCAACGACGTGGCGCGGCTCGTCAACCGCGACCCCGCCGTCCGCGGGCTCCTGAAGGTCGCCTTCCTGCCGAACTACAACGTGAGCGCCGCCGAGGCGATCATCCCCGCCGCCGATCTCTCCGAGCAGATCTCGACCGCCGGCATGGAGGCCTCGGGCACCGGCAACATGAAGCTCGCGCTGAACGGCGCCCTCACCATCGGGACGCTCGACGGCGCCAATGTCGAGATCCTCGAACATGTCGGAGCGGACAACATCTTCATCTTCGGCCTGACGACCGAGGGCGTCGCCGAGCGCCGCTCTCGCGGCATCGAAATGGCCCAGGAGATCGCTGCCTCGCCGCATCTGGGCAGCGTGCTCGATGCCCTCGAATCCGGCGTGTTCTCGCCGGGCGACCCCGGCCGCTTCGGCGGCCTCGCCCAGGCGGTGCGCCACCACGACTATTTCATGCTGGCTCCCGATTTCGACGCCTATTACGCGGCGCAGCGCATGGTCGACGCCCGCTGGGCGGACCGGCCGGCCTGGTGGCGTTCGGCCATCCTGAACACCGCCAACATGGGCTTCTTCTCGTCCGACCGCGCCATCGCGGAATATGCTGCCGAGATCTGGAATGTGCCGGCGAAGGCCGCCGGCTGAGGTCTGCTTCAGGAAGGCATTGAATGCCCAGGAAGCGTCATGGGGAGGACTGGAGGGCGCCGCAGGGCGACGTGCAGGCGCTCGTCGCCGCGCGGCATGGCGATCCCTTCGCGATCCTTGGGCCGCACCCGCTCGAGAAGGGCGTCGTCATCCGGGCCTTCGTGCCCGGGGCGGAGCGCGTGTCCGCCGTCGCGACCGAGGGCGGTAGGGCGCTCTGCGAGCTCAGCTGCACGGATCCCGCCGGACTCTTCGAGGGCTTCGCGCCTGGCCTCGCCTACCCGCCGCCGCGATACCGGCTTGCCTGCTCCAATGGGGGCGGAGACTGGTCCTTCGTCGACCCCTACGCCTTCGGCCCGGTGCTCGGCCCGCTCGACGACCACTTGCTGCGCGAGGGCACGCACCGCAAGCTCTACGAGCGGCTCGGCGCGCACCTCATGACGCACGAGGGCGAGGCCGGCGTGCACTTCGCGGTCTGGGCCCCGAACGCGCGGCGCGTCTCGGTGGTCGGGGACTTCAATGCCTGGGACGGCCGCCGCCACCAGATGCGCAAGCGCATCGACAGCGGCCTGTGGGAGATCTTCGCGCCGGAGATCGGCGAGGGCACGGTCTACAAGTACGAGATCGTCGGCCCCGACGACGTGGTGCTGCCTCTGAAGGCCGATCCCTTCGGATTCGCCAGCGAGTTGCGGCCCTCGACCGCGTCCGTGGTGACGAAGACCTCCGGCTTCACCTGGGACGACGCCGCGCATCTCTACGCCCGAACGGAGACGAACTTCCGCCGCGCCCCGATGTCGATCTACGAGGTGCATCTTGGAAGCTGGCGGCGGGGCGAGGACAACAGGTTCCTGACCTGGGATGAACTCGCCGAAACGCTCGTGCCCTATGCCGCTGACATGGGCTACACGCACCTCGAATTGCTGCCCGTCTCCGAGCACCCGTTCGACGGCTCGTGGGGCTACCAGCCCATCGGGCTCTTCGCGCCGACCGCCCGCTTCGGCACCCCCGACGGCTTCGCCCGCTTCATGGACCGCGCGCACCGCGCAGGGCTCGGCGTGCTGCTCGACTGGGTGCCGGCGCATTTTCCGGTGGACGTGCACGGTCTCGCCCGCTTCGACGGCACGGCGCTCTACGAGCACCAAGACCCGCGCCAGGGCTTCCACCCCGACTGGAAGACGGCGATCTTCAATTTCGGGCGGCACGAGGTCGCCAACATCCTCGCCGCCAACGCGCTGTACTGGCTCGACCGCTTCCACGTCGACGGGCTGCGCGTCGATGCCGTCGCCTCGATGCTCTACCTCGACTATTCACGCAAGGCCGGCGAGTGGATCCCCAACGCCGAGGGCGGCAACGAGAACCGCGAGGCGGTGGCGTTCCTGCAGCGGGTGAACGAACTCGTCTACGGCACGCAGCCCGGTGCAATCACGGTGGCGGAGGAATCGACCGCCTGGCCCGGCGTCTCGCAGCCCGCCTATGCCGGGGGCCTCGGCTTCGGCTTCAAGTGGAACATGGGGTGGATGCACGACACCCTGGAATACATCTCCATGGATCCCGTGCATCGCCGCTGGCATCACGACAAGATGACCTTCGGCCTGCTCTACGCCTTCTCCGAGAACTTCGTGCTGCCGATCTCCCACGACGAGGTCGTGCACGGCAAGCGCTCGCTCCTCGAGAAGATGCCGGGCGACGACTGGCAGAAATTCGCGAACCTTCGTTCCTATTACGGCTTCATGTGGGCGCATCCCGGCAAGAAGCTGCTCTTCATGGGTCAGGACTTTGCGCAGCGCCGCGAGTGGAACGACGCGCAGAGCCTCGACTGGCACCTCGCCCTCGAGCCCTGGCATGCCGGTGTGCAGAAGCTCGTGCGCGACTGCAACCACCTCTACCGCGAGCGCCGCGCGCTTCATGCCCGCGACTGCGAGGCCGAGGGCTTCCGCTGGATCGTGGCGGACGACAACAACCAGTCCGTCTACGCCTTCCTGCGCTTCGACGGGGAGGGCGGACCGCCCGTCGCGGTCGCCTGCAACTTCACGCCCGTGCCGCGCAAGCACTACCGGATCGGCCTTCCCCTGCCGGGGCGCTGGCGGGAAGTGCTCAACACAGACGCGGAGGGCTATGGCGGCTCGGGCATCGGCAATCTCGGCGGCATCCTCGCCGAGGAGAAGCCGGACCACGGGCTGCCCTGCTCGGCCGAGATCACCCTGCCGCCGCTCGCCACGGTCTGGTTCGTCCACGAGCCGGGATGAGCGGGCGCATGACCAGAACCCCCGCAATGAGAACGGGCAAAGAGCCCGCCGCCGAGACCAGGAGGAGAAGCCCGTGACCGACGCACCGACTGCGCATCCCGCGGACGCGGGCAAGCCCTCGCACAAGGCGCCCTTCGCCCGCCATGCCATGGCCTACGTCCTGGCGGGCGGGCGCGGCAGCCGGCTGATGGAGCTCACCGACCGGCGCGCCAAGCCCGCCGTCTATTTCGGCGGCAAGTCGCGCATCATCGACTTCGCGCTGTCGAACGCGCTGAACTCCGGCATCCGCCGCTTCGGCGTGGCAACGCAGTACAAGGCGCACAGCCTGATCCGCCACCTGCAGCGCGGCTGGAACTTCTTCCGCCCCGAGCGCAACGAGAGCTTCGACATCCTGCCGGCGAGCCAGCGCGTCGACGAGCACATGTGGTACCTCGGCACCGCCGACGCCGTGTACCAGAACATCGACATCATCGAGGGCTACGACCCCAAGTTCATGGTCATCCTGGCGGGCGACCACATCTACAAGATGGACTACGAGCTGATGCTGCAGCAGCACGTGGACCAGGGCGCCGACGTCACCGTGGGCTGCATGGAAGTGCCGCGCATGGAGGCCACGGGCTTCGGCGTGATGCATGTCGACGAGAACGACAGGATCATCTCGTTCCTGGAAAAGCCGAAGGACCCGCCGGCCATGCCTGGAAAGCCGGATTCCGCGCTGGCCAGCATGGGGATCTATGTGTTCGAGACGAAGTTCCTGATCGACCAGCTGCGCCGCGACGCGGCCGACCCGAACTCCTCGCGCGACTTCGGCAAGGACATCATCCCCTACATCGTGAAGAACGGGAAAGCGGTGGCCCACCACTTCTCGCGCTCCTGCGTGCGCTCCAACGCCGAGGCGCAGCCCTATTGGCGCGACGTGGGGACGGTGGACGCCTATGCCGAGGCGAACCTCGACTTGACCGACCTCATTCCCGACCTGGATCTCTACGACCAGGACTGGCCGATCTGGACCTTCGCGGAGATCACGCCGCCCGCCAAGTTCGTGCACGACCAGGAGGGCCGGCGCGGCCAGGCCATCTCGTCCCTGGTGTCCGGCGGCTGCATCGTCTCCGGCGCCTCGCTCAAGCGCTCGCTGCTCTTCACGGGCGTGCGCGTGAACTCGTTCTCCTCGGTCGAGAACGCGGTCATCCTGCCCTACGTGGACGTCGGCCGCTCGACGCGCCTCACCAACGTCGTCGTCGACCGCGGCGTGAAGATCCCGCCGGGGATGGTCGTGGGCGAGGACCCCGACGAGGACGAGCGCCGCTTTCGCCGGACGGACAAGGGCATCTGCCTGATCACCCAGGCCATGATCGACCGGCTGGGCTGAGGGGCGCATGGCCGACCTGACCGTTCTCTCCGTCGCGTCCGAGGTCTATCCGCTGATCAAGACGGGCGGCCTCGCCGACGTGGCGGGGGCGCTGCCTGGCGCACTCGCGGCGGAAGGCGTGCGCGTGCGCACGATGCTGCCGGGCTACCCCTCGGTGATGGGTGCGCTGGAGGAGGCGGAGAGCGTCTACGATGCCGCTGACCTGCATGGCGGGCCGGCCCGCCTGCTGGCCGGCCGCGCACGGGGGCTCGACGTCGCGGTGCTGGACGCCTCGCACCTCTACAGCCGGGCGGGAGGCCCCTATGCCGCGCCGGACGGGCGGGACTGGCCGGACAATCCCTACCGCTTCGCCGCGCTTGCCTGGATGGCGGCGCAGGTCGGGCTTGGCCGCTCCGGCCTGCCCCGGCCGGACGTCGTGCACGCCCATGACTGGCAGGCGGGGCTGACGCCGGCCTACCTGCACTATGATGGCGCGCCGCGGCCGGGCACCGTCATGACCGTGCACAACCTCGCCTTCCAGGGCCAGGTGGGGCCGGAACTTCTGGGCGCGCTGGGCCTGCCGCCGCAGGCCTATGGTGTCGACGGCGTCGAGTATTACGGCACGATCGGCTTCCTGAAGGCGGGCCTGCAGCTCGCCGACCGCATCACCACGGTGTCGCCCACCTACGCGCAGGAGATCCGCGGCGCGGAGGCCGGCATGGGCCTCGACGGCCTCCTGCGCGCGCGCTCGCCGGTCGTGTCGGGCATCCTGAACGGCATCGACACGGGCGTGTGGGATCCGGCCAATGATCCGCTCATCCCCGCCGCCTATGACGCCAAGAAGCCCAACGGCCGTGCCGCCGCCAAGGCGGCCCTGCAGGAGCGCCTCGGCCTCGCGCCGGAGCCCGACGCGCTGGTCTATGGCGTGATCAGCCGGCTCTCCTGGCAGAAGGGCCTCGACCTCCTGCTCGACGTGCTGCCGCAGCTCGTCGGCAGCGGCGCGCAGCTCGCCCTGCTGGGCGCGGGCGAACCGGCGCTCGAGCAGGGCTTCCGCTCGGCGGCGTCCAGCCATCCCGGCCGGGTGGGCTGCGTGATCGGCTATGACGAGAGCCTCGCCCACCTGATCCAGGCGGGCTCGGAAGCGCTGCTCGTCCCCTCCCGCTTCGAGCCCTGCGGGCTGACCCAGCTCTGTGCGCTGCGCTACGGCGCGATCCCGGTCGTGGCCAACGTCGGCGGCCTCGCCGACACCGTGGTCGACGCCAACGAGATGGCGGTGGCGGCCGGAGCTGGCACCGGCGTGCGCTTCTCGCCCGTTACCGCCTTCGGCCTCTCCACCGCGCTCTGGCGCACGCAGGCGTTGTTCGCCGACCCCGCCGTCTGGAAGAAGCTCAGGCGCAACGCCATGGCCACCGACGTCTCCTGGCGCAATCCCGCCCGCCACTATGCCAGGCTCTACCGCGATCTCGTCGCGGCGCGCGCCTGACCCTCTCCGCCTCGGCCCTCACAGGACCCGACCATGACGAAGACCATTCCCACCACACCCTTCGCCGACCAGCGGCCGGGCACGTCCGGGCTGCGCAAGAAGGTGCCGATCTTCCAGCAGCCGAACTACACGGAGAACTTCGTCCAGGCGATCTTCGACAGCCTAGAGAATTTTGCGGGCGAGACGCTGGTCGTGGGCGGCGACGGGCGCTTCTACAATCGCGAGGCGATCCAGATCGTGCTGCGCATGGCCGCGGCCAACGGCTTCGGCAAGGTGGTGGTGGGCCAGGGGGGAATCCTCTCGACGCCCGCCGCCTCGAACCTGATCCGCAAGCTCGGCGCCTTCGGCGGCATCATTCTCTCCGCGAGCCACAATCCCGGCGGCCCGACCGCCGATTTCGGCATCAAGTACAATATCGGCAATGGCGGCCCGGCGCCGGAGAAGATCACCGAGGCCGTCTTCGAGCGAACGAAGACGATCGACCGCTATCTCACGCTGGAAGCGCCGGACGTGAACCTCGAGCAGCTCGGCACCGTGATGCTCGGACCGATGCAGGTCGAGGTGGTCGATCCCGTCGCCGCCTACAAGGACCTGATGGCCGAGCTCTTCGACTTCGAGGCCATCCGCAAGCTGTTCGGCTCGGGCTTCCGGATGGCCTTCGACGCCATGTCGGCCGTCACCGGCCCCTACGCCAAGGCCATCATCGAGGGCGAGCTCGGCGCAGCCGAGGGGACGGTGATGAACTTCGAGCCGCTGCCCGATTTCGGCGGCCACCATCCCGATCCCAACCTCGTCCATGCCTGGCACCTCCTGGACATGGCGATGAAGGAGGACGGGCCGGACCTCTGCGCCGCCTCCGACGGCGACGGCGACCGCAACCTCATCATCGGCAAGGGCATCTTCGTCACGCCCTCCGACAGCCTTGCCTTGCTGGCCGCCAACGCGCATCTCGCGCCCGGCTACGCCAAGGGCATCGCCGGCATCGCGCGATCCATGCCGACGAGCGGCGCCGCGGACCGGGTGGCGGAGAAGCTCGGCGTCAAGCTCTACGAGACGCCGACAGGCTGGAAGTTCTTCGGCAACCTGCTCGACGCCGGGCTCGTCACGATCTGCGGCGAGGAGAGCGCCGGCACCGGCTCGAACCACGTGCGCGAGAAGGACGGGCTCTGGGCCGTGCTGCTCTGGCTCAACATCCTCGCCAAGCGCCGCCAGAGCGTGAAGGAGATCGTCGGAGAGCACTGGGCGACCTATGGCCGCAACTACTATGCCCGCCACGACTACGAGGAGGTGGCGAGCGAAGGAGCCAACGCGCTCATGGCGGGCCTCAGGTCGGCGCTGCCGACGCTGCCCGGCAAGAGCTTTGGACCGCTGACGATCGCCAAGGCGGACGACTTCGCCTACCACGATCCGGTGGACGGGTCGGACAGCAGGAACCAGGGCCTCCGCATCCTCTTCGCCGACGGCTCGCGCATCGTCTACCGCCTGTCGGGCACCGGCACGGCCGGGGCCACCCTGCGCGTCTACATCGAGCGCTTCGAGCCCGATCCTGCGAAGCACGGCATGGAAACCGCCGTGGCGTTGGCCGACCTCATCGCGTTGTCGCGCAGCCTCGCCGACATCGAGCGCCATACCGGGCGCGACAAGCCCTCCGTCATCACGTGAGCGGGAGGGCGCGCGCGGTCGGCGAGGGGCGGCCGGAACCGCTGGGCGTCACCCCGGACGGGGACGGCGTCAACGTCGCCGTGGCTTCCCGCCACGCCAGCGCGATCCTGCTCTGCCTCTTCGAGCGAGACGGCGAGGGGCCGCCGGTCGAAACCGCGCGCATTCCGCTGCCCGGGCGGACGGGAGACGTGTTCCACGCCCATGTGCCCGGCATCGAGCCCGGCCAACTTTACGGCCTGCGCGCCCAGGGTCCGTTCGAGCCCCGGCAGGGCCACCGCTTCAATCCGGCCAAGCTGCTCATCGATCCCTACGCGACGCGGCTCGACGGGCCGGTGAGGCTCGACCCCGCGCAGTTCAGCCATCGGCTCGGCGATCCCGACGCGGATCTCGGCCGCGACGACGTCGACAGCGCGCCGGTCACGCCTAAGGCGATCGTGGAGGAGCCGTGGCGGCCGACTGACGACCGCAGGCCCCGGGTGCCGTGGGACCGCACGGTGCTCTACGAGCTGCACCCCAAGGGCTTCACGGCGCTGAACCCTGCCGTGCCCGAGAACCAGCGTGGCACCTTCTCAGGGCTCGGCCATCCATCGTCCGTGGGCTACCTCCGGGACCTCGGCGTCACCACGGTCGAGCTGATGCCGGCAATGGCCTGGGTGGACGAACGGCACCTGCCGCCGCTCGGCCTGTCCAACGCCTGGGGATACAACCCCATCGCCTTCCTCGCGCCCGACCCGCGGCTCGCGCCGGGCGGCTGGGACGAAGTCCGCGACGCCGTCGCGGCGCTGCACGAGGCCGGCATCGAGGTCATCCTTGACGTCGTGCTGAACCATGCCGGCGAGGCCGACGAGTTCGGCCCCACGCTCTCGCTGCGCGGCCTCGACAACGCGACCTATTACCGCCTGCGCCCCGACGAGCCGCGCTACAATGTGAATGACACGGGCTGCGGCAACACGCTGGCGCTCGACCGGCCGGAGGTCCTCCGGCTCGCCATGGATTCGCTGCGCATCTGGGCGGAGCGGGCCGGGCTGGACGGCTTCCGCTTCGACCTCGCCGCGACGATGGGCCGGCGCGACTCCGGCTTCGACCCATCGGCGCCCCTGCTGCAGGCCATCGGGCAGGACCCTGTGCTTCGCGAACTGAAGCTCATCGCCGAGCCCTGGGACATCGGGCCGGGCGGCTACCAGACGGGCAGCTTCCCCGCGCCCTGGGGCGAGTGGAACGACCGCTACCGCGACGACGTCAGGCGCTTCTGGCGCGGCGACGGCGGCATGGTGGGAGCGCTCGCCACCCGGCTCGCGGGCTCGCAGGATCTCTTCCACGCCAAGAGGCGGCCCTCGCGCAGCGTCAACTTCGTCATCGCCCATGACGGCTTCACGCTGACTGATCTCGTCTCCTACGAGCGCAAGCACAACGAGGCGAATGGCGAGCACAACCGCGACGGGACGGACGCCAACCACTCCTGGAACCACGGCGTGGAAGGGCCGTCGCCCGACCCGGCCGTGCAGGCGCGGCGTCTACGCGACCAGCAGGGCCTGCTCGCCACGCTCATCCTGTCGCGCGGCACGCCCATGCTCTCCATGGGCATGGAGTCCGGCCGCACGCAGGACGGCAACAACAACGCCTATGCGCAGGACAACAGCCTGAACTGGCTGGACTGGGGGAGCCTCGACGGCGAATTGCTGGCCTGCACGCGCAAGCTCATCGCCCTGCGCGCCGCGCACGCCGCCCTTCACGCGGACCATTTCCTCACCGGCGAAGCGCGCCACGGGGCCTGGCCCGACGTCGCCTGGCTCACGGCCCGAGGCCAACCAATGGAGCAGGGCGACTGGGAGACTTCGCAGGCGACCACGCTCGTCATGGTTCTCTCGGCTCCGGCTCCCCACGGCCATGACCGCGTGGCCATCGCCCTTCACCGGGGCTGGGAGGCTGCCTCCCTGACGCTGCCTCCGGCTTCGCCCGGCCGGGCCTGGGCGCTGGCCTTCGACAGCGCACGGGGCGGGAAGGGCGAGGACGGGCTTGTCGAGGCGGGCGCGTCACTCACCATGTCTCCGCGCAGCGTGGTCCTGCTCGCCGAGGAGAGCCTGCCTGAGGCCGCGCGGACCACGCCGGCCGGAACGGCGGAGCTCGACCGGCTGGCCCAGGCCGCGGGCATCGCACCCACCTGGTGGGACGAGACGGGCGGCTTCCATCCCGTGTCCGACGACAGCAAGCGCGCCTTGCTGATCGCCATGGGCCTGCCGGCCGCCACGCGCGGGGAGGTGGCGGACGCGCTCGCCGAGCTCACCGAGACCCGGACGCTGCGCCCTCTTCCCCAGACGCTCGTGGCGCGCGCGGACGAGCCGATCCGCCTGCCCTTGCCCGCCGACGGCCGCAGCGGCTGGCCGGACCTCGTCCTGAGGTTCGGGGATGGCGCCTCGCGTCTCATCCGGCCGGATCCCGGCCGGGCCGAGCGCGACACCGTCACCGCTCCGGATGGTCGGCCGGTCACGCGCGACATCGTGCTGCTGCCGCCCTGCCCCGCAGGCCTGCACCAGGTGAGCTTCGCCGACAGACCCGAACTTGCCTGCAGGCTTGTGGTATCGCCTGGGGCCTGCGTCCTCCCGCGCGAGCTGAGCGGCGGGCGGCGCGCCTTCGGGCTCGGAGCGCACCTCTATGCGCTGCGCCGCCCGGGCGACCAGGGGATCGGCGACTTCACCACGCTGGCGACGCTGGCGAGAGAGGCCGCGCGGCTCGGCGCGGCGACCGTGGGTCTCAATCCCCTCCACGCCCTCTTCCCGGGAGAGCGCGAACGGGCGAGCCCCTACCATCCCTCGGACCGGCGCTTCCTCGACCCGCTCTATCTCGACCTCGCCGCGCTCGGCGACGCGGACCCGCTCGGCAAGGCAAGAGCCGATCTCGCCGCGCTCGACCACGTGCGCGCCGAGCTCGAGGCCCGCCGCTCCATCGACTATTCCGGCGTCGCCGTGCTGAAGGGGGCCATCCTCGACGAGGTCTTCAAGGGCTTCGATGCCCTGGCCCAGGCGCAGCCGGAGCATCCGGCCGTGCGGTCCTTCGAGGCGTTCCGCCACCAGCGAGGCGAGGCGCTGACGCGCTTTGCACGCTTCTCGGCGCTGGCGGAGCGAAACCCCGGTCCGTTCTGGCGCTGGCCAGAGGCGCTGCAGCGCCCCGACGACGCCGAGGCCCGCCGGGAGGCGACGCCGGAGCGCGAGCGCTACCATGCCTGGCTGCAATGGCTGTGCGACCGGCAGCTCGGCGCCGCGGCGCGCGCCGCGCGCGAAGCCGGGCTTGCGCTCGGCTTTTACGGAGACATCGCCGTGGGGGCCGCGCCGGACTCGGCCGAGGTCTGGTCCTCGCCCGGTCTCTTTGCCCGAGGCGCCTCCATCGGTGCGCCGCCGGACCTGTTCTCCAGCGAAGGGCAGGTCTGGAACCTGCCCCCGCCCATTCCCCTGCAGCAGGAGGCGAGCGCGGGAGACGCCTTCGCAGAACTCGTCGCCGCCACCATGCGCCATGCGGGGATGCTGCGGATCGACCACGTCATGGGGCTCACGCGCCTCTTCTGGGTGCCGGACGGGGCGCGCGGGTCGGAGGGCGCCTACGTGTCCGCGCCGCTCGACCTGCTGCTTGCCCGCCTCGCGATCGAGAGCCGGAAGGCTGGCGTTGGCGTGGTCGGGGAGGACCTCGGCACCGTGCCGGACGGCCTGCGTGAGCGGCTGGACGAGGCGAACGTGCTGAGCTACCGCGTGCTGTGGTTCGAGCGCGAGGGCGACGGTTTCCGTCCGCCGCGAACCTGGCCGGAAAAGGCGGCCGCCTGCGTGTCCACCCACGACCTTCCGACCCTCTTGGGCTGGTGGGAGGGACGCGACATCGCCGAGCGCGAGGCGCTCGGCCAGCTCACGGCCGCGGTTGCCGCAGGCGCGCGGGACGCCCGCGCCCGCGAAAAGCGCATCCTGCTCCGGACGCTGGCGGAGGCCGGCTTGCTGACAGGGACTGCCGCCGATTTCTCAGGGGCAGTCCTTCCGGACGATGTCGCCGTGGCCGTCCATGCCTTCGTGGCAGCGGCGCCGTCCAGCCTCATGCTGGCCCAGGTCGACGATCTCCTCGGCGAAGCGGACGCCGTGAACTTGCCGGGCACCGACCGCGAGCGGCCCAACTGGCGCCGCCGCCTGGCTCGCCCGGTCGGCGAGCTCTCGGCAGACCCGCTGGTCTTGCGCATCCTGCACGCCGTCGCGAAGGCGCGCTGAGCACGTCCGCTTCGCTCGCAATGCCGGCGGTGGAACAGGGTGCGGCATCAGGACTCGGCTTGGTCCGGAATCGTTCCCGGGCTTGTCTTGCTGGCCTATGGCCAAGCTCCCGCAGGAGTTCGTGAACCTTTTTTGGGGAATCCTCATTGTCCGCTCGGGAACACTGCGCGAGGAACCCCATGATGGCACAGCAAGGCGACGATTCGCGGGCTTTCCGGGACAGGGTCGGTTCCGGCGCACCGGGCGCAGCCCAGGCATCGGCCGCCATGCCGGAGCTCAGCGAGCGTGAGCAGGAGGAGCTCCTCGGCCGTCTCGGCCGGGGCGTCCGCGCCATGCTGGGCGAGGTGCTGCTCGATCCCCTTCCGACCGATTTCCAGCGCCTGCTCGACGCCCTCGACATGGCCGAGCGGGGCAGCCGCACCGCGCCATAGACGATCCGTTCACCCCGCGCATGGTCGCGCTCAGGGTGCGCCACAGCATCGCCCAAATTCACTTGCGTCTCCCCATATTATATTACAAATAGGCTCCGGGGCCTCCGACGCCTCGCGACCACAAACGTCTCTCGGGAGAAAACGCATGAGGGGAATTCGTTCGTTCATGGGCGCCATGGCGCTCGGAGCGCTGCTGGCGGCGCCCGCCATGGCCCAGGACAAGGGGACCGTCGGCGTTTCGATGCCCACGAAGTCCTCGGCCCGCTGGATCGACGACGGCAACAACATGGTCAAGGCCCTCACCGCGAAGGGCTACAAGGTCGACCTCCAGTACGCCGACAACGATATTCCAAACCAGCTCGCCCAGATCGAGAACATGATCACCAAGGGCGAGAAGGTGCTGGTGATCGCCGCCATCGACGGCACCACGCTTTCCGGCGCCCTGCAGAAGGCCGCCGACGCCGGCATCAAGGTCATCTCCTATGACCGCCTGATCCGCGGCTCGAAGAACGTCGACTACTACGCCACGTTCGACAACTTCCAGGTCGGCGTGCAGCAGGCCGAGAGCATCGTCAAGGCGCTCGGGCTGAAGGAGGGCAAGGGCCCCTTCAACATCGAGCTCTTCGGCGGCTCGGCCGACGACAACAACGCCTTCTTCTTCTACAACGGCGCGATGTCGGTGCTGCAGCCCTACATCGACAGCGGCAAGCTCGTCGTGCAGTCCAAACAGATGGGCATGGACAAGGTCGCCACTTTGCGCTGGGAGGCGGCGAACGCCCAGGCCCGCATGGACAACCTGCTCTCGGCTTTCTACACGCAGAAGAAGGTCGACGCCGTCCTCTCCCCCTATGACGGCCTCTCCATCGGCATCATCGCCTCGCTGAAGGGCGTGGGCTACGGCTCGAAGGACCTGCCGATGCCGGTCATCTCCGGCCAGGACGCCGAGATCCCCTCGGTGAAGTCCATCATCGCCGGCGAGCAGACCTCGACGATCTTCAAGGACACCCGTGACCTCGCCAAGGTCGCCTCGAACATGGTCGACGCCGTGCTCTCCGGCAAGCAGCCCGAGGTCAACGACACCAAGACCTACGAGAACGGCGTCAAGGTCGTTCCCTCCTACCTGCTGAAGCCGGTCTCGGTCGACAAGACGAACTGGAAGCAGGTCCTGGTCGACAGCGGCTACTACAAGGCCGACCAGCTCCAGTAAGATCCGCCAAACACAGACCCCGCGCCTTCCACGAGGCGCGGGGCTCGTTCGTCGGGACGTGGCGCCGGCCCAGGGCCGGTGTCATGATGGGGCATGGCGGGCGGAGGTCAGGCGATGGACGCCATCCTGGAGATGCGCGGGATCAGCAAGAGCTTTCCCGGCGTGAAGGCCCTGCGCGACGTGAATCTCGTCGTGAAGGCAGGCGAGATCCACGCGATCTGCGGCGAGAACGGCGCCGGCAAGTCGACGCTCATGAAGGTGCTCAGCGGCGTCTATCCCTACGGCACCTACGAGGGCTCCATCGTCTACCAGGGCGAGGAGCGGCGCTTCTCCTCCATCGGCGACAGCGAGCACCTCGGCATCATCATCATCCACCAGGAGCTGGCGCTGGTGCCGCTCCTGTCGATCGCCGAGAACATCTTCCTCGGCAACGAGCCCTCGACCATGGGCGTGATCGACTGGTCCGTGGCCTTCGAGCGCACCCGCGAGCTCCTCAAGACCGTGGGTCTCAAGGAGAGCCCCAACACGCTCATCACCAATATCGGCGTCGGCAAGCAGCAGCTCGTCGAGATCGCCAAGGCGCTCGCCAAGCAGGTGAAGCTGCTCATCCTCGACGAGCCCACCGCCTCCCTCAACGAGACCGACAGCGCCGCGCTGCTGGACCTCCTGCTGGAATTCCAGAAGCAGGGACTGACCTCGATCATCATCTCCCACAAGCTCAACGAGATCGCCCGCGTCGCCGACAGCATCACGATCCTGCGCGACGGCACGACGGTGGAGACGATCGACTGCGAGCGCGAGGAGATCAGCGAGGGCCGCATCATCAAGAGCATGGTCGGCCGCGAGATGTCCGACCGCTATCCGCCGCGCGTTCCCAAGATCGGCGAGACGCTGTTCGAGGTGAAGGACTGGTGGGTCGAGCACCCGCAGCATGCCGGGCGCAAGGTGATCAAGGGCGTCGACCTGAACGTGCGCGCCGGCGAGGTCGTCGGCATCGCAGGCCTCATGGGGTCGGGGCGCACCGAGCTCGCCATGAGCATTTTCGGCGGCGCCTATGGCCGCAACATCACCGGCAAGGCCTTCATGAAGTGCCGGGAGATCGACGTCTCCTCGATCCAGAAGGCGGTGGCCGCGGGCATCGCCTATGTCACCGAGGACCGCAAGAGCCTCGGCCTGATCCTCAACGAGGACATCAAGAACAACGTCACGCTCGCCAACCTGCCCGGCGTCTCCAGCGCCGGCGTGATCGACCGGGCGCGCGAATCCGAGGTGGCCACGCGCTACCGCAAGCAGCTCAACATCCGCTCCGCCTCGATCCTGCAGAAGACGCTGAACCTCTCCGGCGGCAACCAGCAGAAGGTCGTGCTCAGCAAGTGGCTCTTCGCCGACCCGCAGGTGCTGATCCTCGACGAGCCCACGCGCGGCATCGATGTCGGCGCCAAGTACGAGATCTACACGATCATCAACGAGCTCGCCGCGAGCGGTCGGGGCGTGATCGTCATCTCCTCCGAGATGCCGGAACTGCTCGGCATCTGTGACCGGATCTACGTGATGAACGAGGGACGCTTCGTCGACGAGATGCCGGCGAAGGATGCGACCCAGGAGAAGATCATGGCCTCCATCATGCGCCAGTACAGGGTGACAGCATGACCGAAGTTGCGACCTCCAAGGGCGCGGGGGCGCCGGCCGATGCGGGCGCGGGCGCGTCAGCCTGGAAGAGCCACGTGCGCGAATACGGCCTCCTGGCCTCGCTCCTGGTCATCATCGTCTTCTTCCAGATCATGACCGGCGGCGTGCTGCTGCAGCCCGTCAACATCACCAACCTCATCCAGCAGAACAGCTACATCGTCATCATGGCGCTGGGCATGCTGTTCGTGATCGTGGGCGGCAACATCGACCTCTCGGTCGGCTCGGTCGTGGGCTTCGTCGGCGCCGTCGCGGCCATGCTGATGGTGGGCTTCAAGATCCCCGGGCTCGACATCGCCATCAAGCTGCACTGGATCCCCGTCGTGGTCCTCGCGGTGCTGCTCGGTGCGGCGATCGGCGCGGCGCAGGGCTGGTTCGTGGCCTATGCCGCGATCCCCGCCTTCATCGTGACGCTCGGCGGCATGCTGATCTTCCGGGGCCTCACCGGCAACATGCTGGCCGGGCAGTTCGTCGGGCCCTTCGCCAACGACTTCCAGAACATCAGCAAGGGCTTCCTGCCCGACCTCATCGACACCGGCAGCTTCCACACGACATCCATGCTGATCGGCGTCGCCATCGCCGCGGCGCTCTTCTATGCCGATTATCGCGGCTGGCGTTCGGCCGGCGAGAAGCAGATGGACCGCGAGCCGGCGCCGCTCTTCTTCGGCAAGAACGTCGTCTTCGCCGGGCTGATCCTCGGCATCACCTACCTGCTGTCCTCGTACAAGGGACTTCCGGTGGTGCTCGTGATCATGGGCGCGCTGATCCTGTTCTATAACTTCGTGACGACGCGCACGGTGATCGGCCGGCGCGTCTATGCGCTGGGCGGCAACCCCCAGGCCGCGCGGCTCTCCGGCATCCGCACGCAGCGGCTCGCCTTCCTCACCTTCGTCAACATGGGCGCGCTGGCCGGCCTCGCCGGCCTCATCGTCGCCGCCCGCCTCAACTCGGCCACGCCCTCGGCGGGCAACTCCTTCGAGCTTGACGTCATCGCCGCCTGCTTCATCGGCGGCGTCTCCGCTTCGGGCGGCGCGGGCCGCGTGATGGGCGTCGTCATCGGCGCCTTCTTCATGGGCGTGATGAACAACGGCATGTCGATCCTGGGCATCGGCATCTTCTGGCAGCAGGTGGTGAAGGGCCTCGTGCTGCTCGCGGCCGTCTATCTCGACGTCTACAACAAGAGCAAGTGAGGTCCGCGTGGGCCTGCGGGGGGACGGCCAGCCCATGTCGTTCGAGGTCCACCCGCTGCGCCATCTGCCGTCCGCCCGCTCGGCGCACGACATGGTGGCGCAGGGGATCGGGCGCAGCATCCTCGAGGGGGAGTTCGCCATCGGCAGCACCCTGCCGGGCGACGCCGAACTGATGGATCGCTTCGGCGTGTCGCGCACCGCGTTGCTCGAGGCGCTGAAGACGCTGGCCGCCAAGGGCCTCATCGAATCCAAGACGCGCGTCGGCACAAAGGTGCTCGGCGAGAAGCGCTGGAACATGTTCGATCCAGACATCCTCGCCTGGCGCCTGCAACTCGGCGTGGACCGATCCTTCCTCGCGAGCCTCTTCGAAATCCGCCAGGCGCTGGAGCCGCTCGCGGCAGCCGCCGCGGCGCATTACCGCAGCGAGGCGGACCTTACGGTGATGACGTCGGCATGGCAGGCCATGGGCCGCCAACCGGCCACCCGCGAGAGCTTCACCGCGGCGGACCTCGCGTTCCATCGCGCCATCCTGGACGCCTCCGCCAACCCCTTCCTGCGCTCCATCGGCTCGGTGATCCAGGTGGCGCTGGCCACCTCCTTCACGATCAGCTCGCCGGTCGACGAGCCCGAGCGGCTCGAGGAATCAAGCCTGCAGCACCGCCGCGTGCTCGACGCCATCGCAGCGCGCGATGCGCAGAGGGCCAGTGACGCCATGGCCGCGGTGATCCTGCAGGGCGCCGACAGCGCGCGCATCGACCACGCCCAGGCGCCCGGCGTCGATGTGACCATCAGGCTGCTGGCCGAGGTCACGGGCGAAGGCCCCTGACCGGATCGCGCCTGCCGGCCTCGTCTGCCGGACAGGCCGGGCTTTGCGCGCAGAGAATTATGACATTGCGAAGGTTATGTCATAATCGCTTCGCCGAGAGGCGTCATAGCGATGCGGCGGCCGAGTGCGCCGCCCACGCTCAAAACAGGGCTACCGGGGAACCGTCATGATGTTTCGAAAGATTCTCACCGCGTCGACCGTGCTGGCGGGCCTCGCGCTTGCCGCCGCGCCGGCCGCCGCCGCCTCCATGGACGAGCTCGTGGCCGCCGCCAAGAAGGAAGGCCAGCTCACCGTGATCGCCCTTCCGCATGACTGGTGCGGCTATGGCGACGTGATCGAGGGCTTCAAGAAGAAGTATGGCCTGACCGTCAACGAGCTGAACCCCGACGCCGGCTCGGCCGACGAGATCGAGGCGATCAAGGCCAACAAGGGCAATACCGGCCCGCAGGCTCCCGACGTCATCGACGTCGGCCTCGCCTTCGGCCCCTCCGCCAAGAAGGATGGCCTGACCCAGCCCTACAAGGTCGCGACCTGGGACGAGATCCCCGACGACGTGAAGGACCCCGAGGGCCACTGGTACGCCGACTATTACGGCGTGATGGCCTTCGGCGTGAACAAGGACCTCGTGAAGAACACGCCGGCCGACTGGGCCGACCTGCTGAAGCCCGAATATGCCAACTCCGTGGCCCTGACGGGCGACCCCCGCGCCTCGAACCAGGCCATCCTCGCGATCATGTCGGCGGGCATGGCGCGCGGCGCCAAGCCCGGCAAGGAATCCGGCGAGAAGGGCCTCGAGTTTTTCGCCGAGCTCAACAAGAAGGGCAACTTCGTGCCCGTGACGGCGAAGTCCGGCACGATCGCGCAGGGCCAGACGCCGATCGTGGCGGCCTGGGACTACAACCTCCTCGCGTGGCGCGACGGCCTCAAGGGCAACCCTCCCATGGACGTCGTGATCCCGAAGGGCCCTTCGCTCGCGGGCGTCTACGTCCAGGCCATCTCCGCCTACGCGCCGCACCCGAACGCCGCGAAGCTGTGGATGGAGTATCTCTATTCGGACGAGGGCCAGCTCGGCTGGCTCAAGGGCTACTGCCACCCCGCGCGCTTCAACGCGATGGTGAAGGCCGGCAAGGTGCCGAAGGAGCTGCTCGACAAGCTGCCTCCGGCCGAGGGCTATGCCCGCGCCGTGTTCCCCACCATCGAGCAGCAGGCCGACAACAAGGCCGCTGTGACCGGCGGCTGGGACAAGGTGGTCGGCGCCACCGTCAAGTGAGCCGAGCTCCCTGAAAAACTCCCTCCGCCCTGCCCTTGTGCGGGGCGGAGGCTTCGTCTCGGGGTCCCGATGCAGAGCGCCAATCCTGCCGCGCCCGCCGCGCGCCGCCCGCCGGTCCTCGACTGGCTGGGGATCGCCCCCTTCGTCGTCTTCGCCCTGCTCTTCCTGATCCTGCCTACGATCACGATCGTGGTCGGCGCCTTCGGCACGAAGGAGGGCGGCTGGACGCTCGCCAACCTCCAGGGCCTGTGGGCGCCCAACATCGTCAACGCCACGGCGATCTCGATGAAGATCAGCCTGCTCACGGCGTTTCTCGGCTGCCTCTTCGGCCTGCTCCTCGCCATGGCCGTCACGCGCGGCGGCCTGCCGGACTGGTTCCGCGACGCCACGCTGACCTTCTCGGGCGTGGCCTCGAACTTCGCCGGCGTGCCGCTCGCCTTCGCTTTCATCGCGACCCTGGGCCGGCTCGGCTTCCTCACCGTGCTCCTGCGCGACTGGTTCGGCTTCAACCTCTACGCCACGGGCTTCAACCTGATCGGCTTCACGGGGCTGACGCTCGCCTACCTGTACTTCCAGATCCCGTTGATGATCCTCATCATCACGCCCGCCCTGGACGGCCTGAAGCGCGAGTGGCGCGAGGCAGCGGAAAGCCTGGGCGCCTCCAACCTTCAGTACTGGCGCATGGTGGCGCTGCCGGTGCTCTGGCCAGCCCTGCTCGGCACCTTCGCCCTGCTCTTCGCCAACGCCTTCGGCGCGGTGGCGACGGCCATGGCGCTGACGGGCTCCTCGCTGTCCATCGTGCCCATCATCCTCTTCGCGCAGATCCGCGGCGACGTGCTGCAGGACCCGCATCTCGGCTACGCCATCGCCTTCGGGATGATCGTCATCACCGGCATCGCCAACCTTGTCTACATCGTGCTGCGCTCGCGCGCGGAGAGGTGGCTCAAATGAAGGCGGCGAGGCTCTGGTCCTGGCTCGTCTTCGTGCTGGGCGTGCTGTTCTTCTTCCTGCCGCTGATCGGCACCTTCGAGTTTTCGCTGCGCGCGCGGCGCGGCGTCTATTCCTTCGATGCCTATCGCAGCGTGCTCGCCGATCCGCAGTTCCACGCGACCTTCGGGTACTCTGTCATCATCGCGCTGCTCACCATCGCGCTGGGCGTGCTCGTGGTCACGCCGACCGCCTTCTGGGTGCGGCTGAAGATGCCCTGGGCGCGGCCCTATATCGAGTTCGTCACGCTGTTGCCGCTGGTCATCCCGCCCATCGTGATCGTGTTCGGCTATATCAGGATGTTCAACACCTCGAGCTGGCTGCCGCTGACGGGCACCGGCACGGGGACCAACTTCCTGCTCATCTGCGGCTATGCCACGCTTGCCTTGCCCTACACCTACAGGGCCGTCGACACGGGCCTGCGGGTGATCGACGTGCGGACGCTGACGGAGGCCGCGCAGAGCCTTGGCGCGGGCTGGATCACCATCCTCGCCCGGCTCATCCTGCCCAACGTGCTCGTCGCCCTGCTCTCGGGCGCCTTCATGACCTTCGCCATCGTGATCGGCGAATATGTCTTCGCGGCCCTGCTGAACCGGCCGGCCTTCGGCCCCTACATGGTCTGGACCGGCGGCAACAAGGCCTATGAGCCGGCCGCGCTCGCCGTGATCGCCTTCGTCATCACCTGGGCCTGCATGGGCCTGATCCAGCTCGGCACGCGGCTCTCCGGGCATACCAGGGTGCAGCGCTGATGTCCTTCCTCGACCTCTCCCACCTGGAAAAGGCCTTCGGCGCGGTGCGCGTGGTGAAGGACTTCAACCTCACCATCGAGAAGGGCGAGTTCGTCTCGCTGCTGGGTCCCTCCGGCTGCGGCAAGACGACGGTCCTGCGAATGGTCGCCGGCTTCGAGCAGCCGACTTCGGGCTCCATCCGGATCGAGGGCCGCGACGTGGTCGGCCTCAAGGCCAACCAGCGCAACATCGGCATGGTGTTCCAGGCCTATGCGCTGTTCCCCAACCTCACCGTCGCCGACAACGTCGCCTTCGGCCTGAAGATTGCGGGCATGCGCCGGGCCGAGGCGGACGCGCGCGTTGCGGAAATGCTGAAGCTGATCGGCCTGCCGGACCTTGGCGCCCGCTATCCCTTCCAGCTCTCCGGCGGCCAGCAGCAGCGCGTGGCGCTGGCCCGCGCTCTCGCGCCGCGCCCCCGCGTCCTGCTGCTCGACGAGCCGCTCTCGGCGCTCGACGCCAAGATCCGCGTGTCCCTGCGCACCGAGATCCGCGAGATCCAGCGCGAACTGGGCATCACCACGATCTTCGTGACCCACGACCAGGAGGAGGCGCTCAGCATCTCCGACCGCATCGTCGTGATGAATGGCGGCATCGCGGAGCAGGTCGGCTCCCCGTTCGAGATCTACAACCAGCCGGCCACGCGGTTCGTGGCGACCTTCGTTGGCACGCTCAATACGTTTGACGCCAAGGTCGAGGACGGCGACAAGGGCCTCGTCTCGATCGCCGGAACGCCGCTCGCGCTGCCCGAGGCCGTGAAGGCGCGCGCCGGGGAGACCATCGCCGTGGCGCTGCGGCCGGAGCGCATCCATCTCGGCCGCGGCGAGGGCCGCGACGTGGTGCTGCCCGCCACGATCGAGGAGGTTCACTTCCTCGGCTCCGTGATCCGCCTGCGCGCCCGCGCGGCGGGGCAGGCCATCGCGCTGGACACGTTCAACCGCACGGACGTGCCGCCGCCGGCCGTGGGCTCGCAGGCCGAGATCAGCCTGTCCGCCAAGGACGTCATCGTTCTCCAGGGTTGAGCGAACCCATAGGCGCAACGAATATCCGCCATCGGTCGCCTGCCGACGGGAGATCTCCCATCCTGCATCAGGGCGCGCCGCACCGGGCGTCCAGCAACAATCCAAAGGCAGGAGATTCCCCCATGGAGTGGACCACCCCCGTCGTTTGCGAAGTCGCCGTCGGCATGGAAGTCACGTCCTACGAGTCCGCTGACGACTCGATCGACTGAGGACTCCCGGGGATGCGCGATGCGTCATTGCGCATCCTCGTTCTGGGCTCGGCCGCGGGCGGCGGGTTTCCGCAGTGGAATTGCGGCTGCCGGAATTGCCGCCTGGCCTGGGCGGGCGACAAGAGGGTCACGCCCCGCAGCCAGTCGAGCCTCGCGGTCTCCGTGGACGGGGCCTCCTGGCTGCTGCTGAACGCCTCGCCGGACATCCGCGAGCAGATCGCCCGGTCTCCGGAATTGCAGCCCAAGGCCGAAGGCCGCCACAGCCCCATCGCAGCGGTGCTGCTGACCAACGGCGACGTCGACCACGTGGCCGGGCTGCTCTCGCTGCGCGAGCGCCAGGCCTTCACGGTCCATGCCACCGGGCCGATCCTCGAGGCGCTGGCCGCGAACCCCATCTTCCATGTGCTCGACCGCAGCATCGTACGTTTCACAGAGCTTGCCGCAGGCGAGACGCTGGAGCCGCTGCCGGGGCTACGGGTGACGCCGTTCCCCGTGCCCGGCAAGGTGCCGCTTTACCGCGAGGGCGAAACCGTCGAGATCGGCATCGAGAGCGGCGAGACGATCGGGCTGGAGATCGCAGGCGCCGGACGGCGCGTGCTCTACGTGCCGGGATGCGCTCACGTGACGCCTCGGCTTGCCGGCCGGATTGCAGGAGCGGACGTGCTGTTCTTCGACGGCACCTGCTACCACGACGACGAGATGGTCCGCCTGGGCCTCTCGCAGAAGACCTCGACGCGGATGGGCCACCTGGCCATGGCGGGGCCCGGCGGGTCCGTCACGTCGCTGGCAAAGGTGCCCGTGGGCCGCAGGGTCTTCGTGCATGTCAACAACACCAACCCCGTGCTGGTCGAAGGCTCGCCCGAGAGGCGTGCCGTCGAGGAGGCGGGCTGGGAGATCGGGTGGGACGGCTTGCGGATCACCCTGGAGGACCAAGCATGAGCGCGTTGCTGACGCACGTGGAGTTCGAGGCTGCCCTGCGCAAGATCGGCGCGGAGCGCTATCACAACCTGCACCCCTTCCATCGCCGGCTGCATGGCGGCCAGTGCACCCTTGACGAGGTGCGGGCCTGGGCGCTGAACCGCTACTACTATCAGTCGATGATCCCGGTGAAGGACGCCACGATTCTCGCCCGCATGCACGATCCTGCCCTGCGGCGCGAATGGCGCAGCCGCATCCTCGACCATGACGGCCAGGTCCCCGGCGACGGCGGCATCGCGCGCTGGCTCCGGCTCACCTCGGGCCTCGGCTTGCCCGAGGAGCTCGTGGTCTCCACACGCGGCATCCTGCCGGCCACCCGCTTCGCGGTGGAGGCCTACGTGAATTTCTGCCGCGACCGGACGCTGCTCGAGGCGATCGGCTCCTCGCTCACCGAGCTCTTCTCGCCGCAGATCATCGGCGAGCGGATCGAGGGCATGCTGGCCCACTATCCCTTCGTCAGCACCGAGACCATGGCCTATTTCACGGCCCGCCCGCCGCAGGCCAAGCGCGATTCCGACTTCGCGCTGGCCTACGTGAAGGAGCATGCCCGCACGCCCGAGCTGCAGCAGGCCGTTCTCGACGCACTGACCTTCAAGACGGACGTGCTCTGGGTGCAGCTCGACGCGCTGATGCACGCCTATGTCGAAGGCCACGTGCCCCCCGGCGCCTGGAACCCCGCGACCTCCCGATGACGCCGCAGGACATTCCCCCGGATGCCCGCCCGAAGCTGCCGCGCGGCGTGCGGCTGAAGCACGACACCGTCAGGGGCGAGTGGATGCTGCTCGCTCCCGAGCGCTTCGTGCGCGCCAATCCCGTCGCCGTGGAAATCCTGCAGCGTTGCACGGGAGAGGCGACGCTCGAGGCGATCGTCGACGACCTCGCGAGCGTCTTCAAGGCCGACCGGGCGCGCATCGAGACCGATGTGCGCGCGCTGCTCGCGCAGCTCGCCACGAGCCGCATGGTGGACCTGTGAACGCGCTCTCTCCCCCGCCGGCACCCGTCGGCCTGCTGGCCGAGCTGACGCATCGCTGCCCCCTGCGTTGCCCCTATTGCTCCAACCCCACCCAGCTCGATGGCCGTGCGTCCGAGCTCTCCACCGAGGAGTGGAAGCGTGTGCTGTCGGAAGCCGCCGCGCTGGGCGTCATCCACGTCCATCTCTCCGGCGGCGAGCCGGCCAGCCGGCGCGACCTCGTCGACATCGTGGCCCACTGCGCCTCGCTCGGGCTCTACAGCAACCTGATCACGTCCGGCATCGGAGTGACCGAGGCTCTGGTGCAGAAGCTGGCGGATGCCGGGCTCGACCATGTGCAGCTCTCGATCCAGGATTCTGACGCCGCCAGCGCGGACAGAATTGCGGGCTACGAGGGCGCCTCGGCGCGCAAGCGCCTTGTGGCCGGCTGGGTGACCGCGGCCGGCCTGCCGCTCACCGTCAACGCCGTGATCCACCGCGCCAATGCGGAGCGGGTCGAGGATCTCGTGCGCCTCGCCATGGCGCTCGGCGCGCGGCGCGTGGAGATTGCCCATACCCAGTATTACGGCTGGGCGCTGCCGAACCGCGCCGCGCTGATGCCCACGCGCGAGCAGACGCGCGACGCCATCGCCGTCATGCGCCGCCTGCGAGATGAACTGGCGGGCGCAATCGTGATCGACCATGTGGCTCCGGATTATTATTCCAAGACGCCGAAGGCCTGCATGGGCGGCTGGGCGCGCAAGACGCTGAACGTCACGCCATCCGGCAAGGCGCTGCCCTGCCACGCCGCCGAGACCATCCCCGGCCTCGACTTCTGGTCCGTGCGCGAGCACGGGCTGGCCGAGATCTGGTCATCCTCGCCCGCCTTCGAGGCCTATCGCGGCACGAGCTGGATGAAGGAGCCCTGCCGCGGCTGCGACCGGCGCGAGGCCGACTTCGGCGGCTGCCGCTGCCAGGCGCTCGCCATCGCCGGCGACGCTGCTGCAACCGACCCCGTCTGTCACCTCTCGCCGCTGCACCACCGCATGGCGGAACTCGCCAGCGAGGGCGCGGACGCCAGCGCGCCCATCGACTATCTCTACCGGGAAAGTCCGCGCTGACGGGCAGGCCAGGCCGGCCTCTTCATTTCCCCCTCAAGGGGAGGTGAAGAGCTGCGTCGGCGACCCATCAAAAAAGCCCTCCCGCGACCGGGAGGGCTTTTTTGTTCGATCTCCGCGAGGCCGCGAGGATGAAAGGCTCAGGCCTTTGCCTTGGCGCGCTTCTTGGCCGGAGCCGGGGCGGCCGCCGCCGCGGCGCGCTTGCGGCGCTGCTGGCCGAGACCCATGTTCTTGGCGAGCGTGGAGCGCGCCGCCGCATAATTGGGCGCTACCATCGGATAATCGGCCGGCAGGCCCCACTTGGACCTGTATTCGTCGGGGCTCAGGCCATATTTCGTGCGAAGATGACGCTTGAGCGACTTGAAGGCCTTGCCGTCTTCCAGGCAAATGATCGCATCGGGCGTCACCGACTTCTTGATCGGCACAGCCGGCTTGAGCTCAGGGGCCGGTTCTTCGGTCTTTCCGACGGCCGCGGCAGTCAAGGCGCTATGCACGCTGCTGATCAGGCCCGGAAGTTCGGTGACCGAAACCGTGTTGTTGGCCACGAAGGCCGCGACGATTTCTGCAGACAGATCAATAATGTTGGCGTTGTCCTCAGCCACTGGCCTCTCCCGGTTGCACCTGACCGTTGATTCGGTCGTTTGACCATGGTCACATCAATAGAATTTGGCAAGAGGGATGTAAAAGAGTTTCGCTGAAATCAGAAACAATGGGTTGCGAAATCTGTGGACCGAGAGCGTGTCGGTGTTCGCAGGATCACCGCAGGGTTGAGTCCAAGTGGAACTCACGCCGGCGCGGGCTGGGCCACGATGTGCAAAGACACAGGGGTCATGACGCCGGCTTTCATTTCTTGCCGGGACAGGAGCCTTCCCGTCCCGGCGAACACATCCCAATCCGGCAATCCTGGATTGGTCAGACGAGGACAGATCCGCGTCAATACGGAGACGACACCGCACCCATCTCCACGTAGACGGACTTGATCCGCGTATAGTGTTCGATCGCAGCCTTGGAGTTTTCGCGCCCGACACCCGACCGCTTGACGCCACCAAAGGGCAGTTCGACGGGCGTCAGGTTGTAGGCGTTGATCCAGCACGTGCCGGCCTCGAGCCGTGAAACGACCCGGTGGCCGCGCTGGATGTCCCGGGTAAACACGCCCGCCGCAAGCCCGAACTCCGTGTCGTTGGCGCGGGCGATGACCTCGTCCTCGTCCTCGAAGTCGAAGACGCACATGACCGGCCCGAAGATCTCCTCGCGGGCGATGCGCATGTCGTCGCGCACGTCGACGAAGATGGTGGGCGACACGAAGCAGCCCTGCTCGAAGCCCTGCAGCTGCACGGCGTCGCCGCCGCAGAGCAGGCGTGCGCCCTCCGCGACGCCGAGGCGCATGTAGTCGAGCACGCGCTCGCGCTGCTTCTGCGACACGAGCGGGCCCATCTGGGTCTCGGGGTCGAGCGGATCGCCAAGCTTGATCGCCTTGGTGCGGGCGAGGAGCTGGTCGAGGAAGGCGTCCTTCACCTTGCGATGCACGAAGACCCGCGTGCCGTTGGAGCAGACCTGCCCGGTCGAATAGAAGTTGCCGAGCATGGCGCCGCCCACCGCATCTTCGAGCCTGGCGTCGTCGAAGACGATCAGGGGCGACTTGCCGCCGAGTTCCATGGTGGCCGGGCGGATTCCAGCGCCGGCGGCCGCCATCACCTTCCGACCCGTTCCGACGGACCCCGTGAGGCTCACCTTGTCGATGCCGGGGTGGGCCGTCAGCGCCGCGCCCGTCGCGCCGGCGCCCTGAACGACGTTGAAAACGCCGGCCGGCGCGCCCGCCTCGACGAGGATCTCGGCGAGCTTCAGCGCCGTCAGCGGCGTGAGCTCGGAGGGCTTGAACACCATCGTGTTGCCGCAGGCGAGCGCGGGCGCGGCCTTCCAGGAGGCGACCTGGATCGGGTAGTTCCAGGCGCCGATGGCGCCGACCACGCCCCAGGGCTCGCGGCGCGTGTAGCCGAAGGAGCCGCCGAGGTCGACGAGTTCGCCCGTGAGGCTGGCGGCGAGCCCGCCAAAGTACTCGAGGCTATCCGCGCCCGAGGCGGGGTCGGCCACCAGCGTTTCCTGCAGCGCCTTGCCGGTGTCGAGCGTCTCGAGCCGCGAGAGCTCCTCGTTGCGCTCGCGGATGATGTCGGCGGCCTTGCGGAGGATGCGCCCGCGCCCCGCCCCGCCGAGCGCCGCCCAGGCCGGCTGGGCGGCCCGGGCCGCGGCGACGGCGGCGTCCACCGTTGCGTCTGTGGCGGCGTGCACCCGGGCGATGACCTCGCCGGTGGCGGGATAGACGCTCTCGATGGGCGTGCTTGCCTCGTCCTCGACGTAGCGGCCGCCTATGAAGTGGGACGCTTGGGGCTGCGCTCTCATGATGGGCTCCTTCTTCGGGCGTGGCCAAGGGTGGGCCAGCCTGCGCCCTGCAGCCGGGCGGGGCTGACCGCGGCCCGACCTCGGCTGGCAGGCCGGCGTCCTTTGTCGGGGACCAACCCCGTCTCAGCGCCTCGGCGCGAGATCCGGGAAGAGCGAGGCGAGGCCGTCGGGCGTCGCCGGGCAGACGCCGCGGTCGGTGACGAGGCCGGTGACGAGGTGGGCCGGCGTGACGTCGAAGGCGTAGTTGGCGGCCGGGCTGCCCGGCGCGACGATCTCCACCGTGGCCAGCGAGCCGTCGGGCAGCCGCCCCGTCATGTGCGTGAGCTCCGTCGGGTCGCGCTCCTCGATCGGAATCTCGCGCACGCCGTCCTCGATGGTCCAGTCGATGGTGGGGTGCGGCAGCGCCACGTAGAACGGCACGTTGCTGGCCTGGGCGGCGAGCGCCTTCAGGTAGGTGCCGATCTTGTTGCAGACGTCGCCGCGGGCCGTCGTGCGGTCCGTGCCGACGATGCAGAGGTCCACCTTGCCGTGCTGCATCAGGTGCCCGCCGACATTGTCCGCGATGACGGTGTGCGGCACGCCGTGGGCACCGAGCTCGAAGGCTGTCAGCGACGCGCCCTGGTTGCGCGGGCGCGTCTCGTCAACCCAGACATGGACGGGGATGCCGCGGTCATGCGCCATGTAGATCGGCGCGAGCGCCGTGCCCCAGTCGACGGTGGCGAGCCAGCCGGCGTTGCAGTGGGTGAGCACGTTCACGCGCCGCCCCGTGCGGACGAAGACGGCCTCGATCAGCGGCGCGCCGGCTTGCCCGATGCTGCGGCAGACCTCGACGTCCTCGTCCGCGATGGCGGCGGCCCGGGCCCAGGCCGCGGCCGCGCGTTCGGCAGGAGGCAGCGGCGCGAGCAGCGTCCTGAGGTCATCGAGCGCCCAGCGCAGGTTCACCGCGGTCGGCCGCGTCCGGTAGAGCACGTCATAGGCTTCGGCGAGATGGCCGTCTGACGGGTTCTCGCGCATGGCGATCGCCATGCCGTAGGCCGCCGTGGCGCCGATCAGGGGCGCGCCGCGCACGAGCATGGCCCTGATCGCGTGCGCCACCTCGGCGAGCGTGCCGAGCCGCCGAGTCTCGAAGCGATGCGGCAGCAGGGTCTGGTCGATGATCTCCACGGCGCCGCCGCCGGCGGCGGGCCAGATGGTGCGCCAGGGGCGTCCGTCGATCTTCATCGCAGCATGTCCCTTGGCACGCAGGCCCTCACGCGCGCTTGCGGCCGGCCGGCTTCGGGGCGGTCTTGGAGGCGGGGATCTTCCGCGGCGCGGCCTTTGCGGCTTTCGTCGCCGTCTTGGCGGTCAAGGCCTTGGCGCTGCGCAGCACGGGGATCTCGGCCCTGGTGTCGATGTCCGGCGCCTGGCCGTAGCTCATGCGGCGCATCTGCTCCATGACCTGCGCCATCTCGGCCTGCGAGAGGGCCGGCGGCTCGCCCATGGCCTGGGCGTGCACGTACATCTTGGCGAGCGTCTCCACCTCGATCGCGCGCCACATGGCCTTGGCGAAAGTGTCGGCGATGACGATCAGGCCGTGGTGACCGAGCAGGCAGGCCGTGCGGTCCTGCAGGGCCTCGAGCGCCCTGTCCGAAAGCTCCTGCGTGCCGAAGCAGGCATAGGGCGCGCAGCGGATGTCCATGCCGCCGGCCACCGCCACCATGTAGTGGAAGGCGGGGATGCCGCGCTCGTGCACGGCCAGCGTGGTGCAATAGATGGAATGCGTGTGCAGCACGACATTGGCGTCGGGCCGCTGGCGCAGGATGTCGCGGTGGAAGCGCCATTCCGAGGAGGGGCGGTGCCGGCCCTCGTAGCTGGCGTCCCAGGCCATCTCCACGATGTCCTCGGGCTTCATCTGGTCGTAGGGCAGGCTGGTCGGGGTGATCAGCATGCCCCCCTCGATCCGGTGCGAGACATTGCCGGAGGTGCCCTGGTTGAGCCCGCTGCGGTTCATCTCCAGGCAGGTCTCGATGATGCCGCGCCGCAGCTCCGGGTGGCTCGGCCCCGACCTCCGCCGCGCGGGCGCGGCCTTCCTAGCCGCGGCCTTGGCGGCCGTCTTCGAGGCCTTGGTGACGGGAGCGGGGCTTTTCCTCATTGCGGGTCGTCCTCGTGGCGCGAGAGGTCTCGATGCGCGAGATGGTCTCGTCGCTCCTCTTCGCACCGAGCCCCGGGTCGTGCAAGGGCACAGGCTCGCAGGAGCCCTTGCGTCACGACGGGGAAGGAGGACATGGTCTCGGCCAACGCGGCAGGGACCGCAGGGGGACGCGATGTCGGGTAGGGAAGAGGTCCCGGACGGCGGCATGACCGGTGCGGACCGTAGCGAGGTCGTCGAGGCCCTCGTGCGCCTGGGACTTCTCTCACCGGGCGAGCCCGCCGCGTTCACGCCGCTGACGGGCGGCGTCTCCTCCGACATCCACCTCGTCACGGCGGGGAACCGGCGCTTCTGCATCAAGCGGGCGCTCGCGCGCCTGAAGGTGGCCGCCCTGTGGGAGGCTCCCGTCGCCCGCAACGCCGCCGAGGCGGCCTGGCTGCGCAAGGCCGGCGCGTGGCTGCCGCATGCCGCCCCTGCTGTGCTCGGCGAGGACCCGGCGCTCGGCCTCTTCGCCATGGACTTCCTGCCGGCGGAGGAGAACCCGGTCTGGAAAACCGAGCTCCTCGCCGGCAAGGTCGACCTCGCTTTCGCCGCCGCGGTGGGGCGCGACCTCGCGGCCATCCACGCCATGAGCGCGCGCGACCCCTCCGTGCCCGCCGAATTCGCGAACGACGCGACCTTCGAGCCGATCCGCATCGAGCCCTACCTGCGGGCGACGGCGCGCGCGCACCCGGATCTCGCCGGCCCGCTCGAGGCGCTCGCGGCGCGTACGCTCGCCACCCGCCGGGCGCTGGTTCATGGTGACGTCAGCCCGAAGAACATCCTTCATGGCGCGCGAGGCCCCGTCTTCCTCGACGCCGAGTGCGCCTGGTACGGCGATCCCGCCTTCGACCTCGCCTTCTGCCTGAACCACCTGCTGCTGAAGGGCGCAAGGGCGGGCGTCGACCGCGCGCCCTTCCTGGCCGCCTTCTCCGTCCTGGCCGATGCCTATCTGGCCGGGGTCGACTGGGAGCCGCCGCCCGATGTGGAGGCGCGCGCCGCCAGCCTGCTGCCGGGCCTCTTCCTTGCCCGGGTCGACGGCAAGTCGCCGGTGGAGTACCTGACGAGCGACGCGGAGAAGGACGCCGTGCGGCGCTGCGCCGTCCCCCTCCTGCACCGTGCGCCGACGCAGCTCTCCGAGATCTCCAGCGCCTGGGCGACCGCATGACCGATCCCGCGATCCAGTCCCTCCAGGCCCGGCGCATCTGGGATTCCCGCGGCAGGCCCACGGTGGAGGTCGACGTCGTCCTCTCCGACGGCAGCCTCGGGCGCGGCATCGCGCCGGCGGGCGCCTCGCGAGGGACGCGGGAGGCGGTGGATCTGCGCGACGGCGGGCCGAGGCTCGGCGGCCTGGACGTCCAGAAGGCGCTAGCCGGCATCCGCGAGGAGATCGCGCCTGCCCTGCTGGGCCGCGATCCCTTCGACCAGGAGGGCTGCGACGCCCTTCTGCGAGAACTCGACGGCACGCCGACCAAGGCGCGCCTCGGCGGCAACGCCACGGTGGCCGTCTCGCTCGCCGTGCTGCACGCGGCCGCCGCCAGCCACAGGCTGCCGCTCTGGCGTTATCTGGCGGGCGATGCGCCCGTGCAGCTGCCGCTGCCGGAGATCCAGATCTTCGGCGGAGGCGCGCATGCCGGACGGCGCACCGACGTCCAGGATTTCATGGTGATGGCGCCGCGCGCCCGGAGCTTCGCAGAGGCGCTGGAGGTGACGGCGGAGGTCTACCGCGCGGCGGGCCTCGTGATGGGGGAGCGCGGCCTCCTTCAGGGCGTGGCGGACGAGGGCGGCTGGTGGCCGGCCTTCGGCTCCAACGAGGAGGCGCTGGACACTCTGGTGCGTTCCATCGAGCGCGCCGGCTTCACGCCGGGCCAGGAGGTCGCGATCTCGCTGGACGTCGCCGCGTCCGAGTTCGGCAAGGAGGGGCGCTACCGCCTGGCGCTCGAGGGCCGGGAGCTCGACCGCGACGCCTGGGGCGCCATCCTCGCGGGCTGGTGCGAGCGCTATCCCATCCTGTCGATCGAGGACCCCTTCGGCGAGGACGATCCGCAGGGCCTCGCCGCCTTCACCGCCGCCTTCGGCGACCGCATCCAGGTGATCGGCGACGACTTCCTCGTCACCAACGCCGCTCTGGTGGAGGAGGCGGCGCGCGAGTGCACCGTCAACGCCGTGCTCGTGAAGGTGAACCAGGCGGGCACGGTGAGCGAGGCCCGCGCGGCCTGCGCGGCCGGCCGCGCCGCGGGCTTCGGCACCATCGTGTCCGCGCGCTCCGGCGAGACCGAGGACGTCGCCATCGTCCATCTCGCGATCGGCTGGCACGCCGGGCAGCTCAAGGTCGGCTCCTTCACGCGCTCCGAGCGCATGGCCAAGTGGAACGAGGCGCTGCGCATCGAGGAGGCTCTGGGGCCAAAGGCCGTCTTCGCCGGCCTGTCCGGCATGCCGTTCCCTCGCCGAAGCTGACGGCGTGGTCAGACCCTGTGGAACGGCGAGGGTGGCTCGTCCGAGCGGGCGCTCTCCACGGCAGCGGCAACCATGGCCGGGCGCACGTGATGCATCAGGTGGCCGACGCCCGAGAGGCAGGCGCCGGCTCCGTTGGGAATGCGCTGCACGAGCCACAGCGCATGCTGCTCCCAGGGCGCGACCTCATCGTCGTCGCCCGCCAGCACCACCGTGCGCACCGGCAGATCGTGCAGGCGCAGAGCCATGGGAATCATTGAATCGTTGAAGTGGCGCAACTCCGCCGCCATGGCCAATATAGCGGAGGGCTGCGCCATCCGCTCGAAGGGCAGGCGAGCCAGCGTGGGCGGCACGGCCTTGTCGCCGAACGCCGCCTGGAGCCGCCAGCGCCCCAGTGTGCGTGCCGCGAGCGGCAAAAGCGCACGCACGGGTGCTCCAATCGCCGGCAGGGCCGCGAGCCGCAGGAGCGGCATGGCGGAGGGCCGGGTGGGCCGGCAGAAGGGCGCGAGCAGGAGGAGGGAGGAGACGGCCCGCGGGTCCTGGCAGGCGAGGCACAGGGCGGGCGCCGCGGCGAGCGAGTGCGCCACGACCACGGGCCGGCTCAGGCGCAGGGCACGCATCACGCTGCGAAGCCACGCGGCCTGCCGCTCCGGCGCCATGTCCTCGTCCGGCACGGGGTCCGACCCTCCGTAGCCAGGCCTGTCGACCGCAACGAGGCGGTAGCGCGAGGCGAGCGGCCGCAGGGGGCCCAGGATTTCCTCGGCGAGTCCGCCCATGCCGTGCAGCAGGAGAAGCGGCGGGCCGTCTCCCGTCTCGAGCGCATGGACCCGGCGGCCATCGACGCGCAGCACATGGCGGCGCAGACGCGGCCCGAAGCGGCGCCGGGTCGGCGCCGCCGCGTGTCGTTGTTGGCCGGGGAGAGGGGTCCCGTGCATCGATGCCACCTCAGGCCCGGATGCGGGTCTCGACGTCCCGTGACAGCGGCGCGATGAGGGCGAAGCCCCAGAGTGCCGCGAGGCCGACGAGCACGTAGACCAGGCGGGCGAGCGTCGTGCCCGCACCAAACAGCGTGGCGACGAGATCGACGTTGAAGAGGCCGACGAGGCCCCAGTTCAGGCCACCGATGATCATGAGGATCAGGGCGACCATGTTGACCGCTTTCATGGGAAGCTCCTTGAGAATGGACGTGGCCGGCAACGCGCAGCGCCGCACAACGATCCCGCCTGTGTCAAAGAGCCTTCAGACCTCCCGGCTCCGGGTCCGCCACAAGGCGAGAGCCTCCGGCCATTCGGGCGCGCGGGCGAGGGTGAGGCCCAGGGTGCGTCCGCTGCCCAGCCCGCGATAGGCCTTCATCGCCTGCAGGTGGGCGCCGGAGACGAGGAAGCGGCGCATGGCCGCCTCGTCGGCCCAGACCGTCATCGTGTGATGCACGCCCTGCGACATGCACGCGCTCGTCTGGATGTTGCCCGGCGCGCGGCGCGCCTGCCGCAGGGCGGCTAGCGTCAGCCACCAAAAGCGCGGCCACGTCCAGACGGAGTTCACCGTCAGTCCGGTGATGGAGACATAGACGCCGGCAGCCATGGGACCTCACTCGGCAGAGGTCCCGGTACGCAGGGCCGCGTGCGACGGCGCGGGCGACCTTCCGTCGCAGGGCGCGTCAGAGCGGCGCCCAGGTCCCGAGGTCGTCGATGCCGTCGAGGCCGAGGCCGTCGATGCCGGCCGGCTGGGTCATGGCCTGCATCGTGTTCTGCATGGCCTTGTAATTGTCGAAGGCGGCGCGGCCGCCGACATAGATGCAGCCGCAGCCGGCCGGGTCGGAGACGACGTAGCTCACCTTGTTGCCGATGGTCTGCCGCACCATCGTGTTCGCCGGAAGGGCGTTGTAGGTCGCGATCTGCTGGGCCGTCGTCGGCTTCTTCGCGGTGAAGCCCGCATTGAGCAGCATGCGGTTGCCGCTGGCGGCCGGGTTCGGAACCGGGGCGGCGGTCTGGCAGGCGGCGGCGAGAAGGGCGGTCGAGATCAGGCACAGGATGCGCGGCGTCATGGAATCCCCTTTGCGCGCCGACTCAGCCGGGGCGGCGCAGCACACGCATAGCGCGATTTTCTGTTCAGCCAACCCGGACGAGACGATTCGGCGGCGCTGGCCGGCGCGTCCTGCGCGCGCCATATTCGGCAGGAATCACCGATCGATCCCGCTGACGGACCACGAGGACCCGCCCATGTCGCTTCGCATGCCGCAAAGCCTCACCGGAACGGCACGCGGGCAAACCGGCGCGAGCGTGCTCGACGTCGAGATCGCCCAGCAGAGGGCGCAGACCCTGGGCGATCTCGGCCACCAGGTGGAGCAGGCCCTTGCCGCGCTGCGCGCCCACGACGCCGCGGAGCAGGGACAGCAAGAGCGCGAAAAACTGCTGGACGCGGCGGCCGACCGCGTCTGGGCGCTCATGGTCCAGCGCGAGCTCTCGGGCCTGCGCCACTGGGACGCCGTGGTGAAGGCCTACGGGATCCCGCGGGAGGTGCTCAACCGCATGGGCCGGGTGGTGCGTTAGGGCCGGCCGGATCTTCCGCGCGGCCCGCGGGAATGCCATGGTCAGGCGCCATCCGCCTGCGCGAGTTCCCGATGAGCCACCTCCTGCACCGCATCGCCGACGCCGACATGCCCATGGCGGTCGGCGGCTCCGGCATCGAGCTGATCGACTTGGCGGGCAAGCGCTACATCGACGCCTCCGGCGGCGCGGCGGTGTCCTGTCTCGGCCATGGCCATCCCGACGTGTTGGCGGCCCTGCATGCCCAGCTCGATCGGATCACCTACGCCCATACCGGGTTCTTCACCACCGAGGCCGCCGAGCGCCTGGCCGACCTGCTGGTGGAGGACGCTCCCGCGGGGCTCGATCACGTCTACCTCGTTTCCGGCGGCTCGGAGGCGATGGAGGCCGCGCTCAAGATGGCCCGGCAATACGTCCTGGAGACCGGGCAGGAGAGCCGCCGCCATGTCATCGCGCGCCGGCAGAGCTACCACGGCAACACGCTGGGTGCGCTAGCCGCCGGCGGCAATGCGGCGCGCCGCGCCTTCTTCGCGCCGCTGCTCTTCGAGACGCACCATGTCGAGCCCTGCTTCGCCTATCGCCACCGCAGGCCGGAAGAAAACGACGAGGCCTATGCGGTGCGCGCCGCGCAGTCCCTCGAGGACAAGATCCTGGAGCTCGGCCCGGACAGCGTGATGGCCTTCGTGGCGGAGACGGTGGTCGGAGCGACCACGGGCTGCGTGCCGCCGGTTGCCGACTATTTCCGGCGCATCCGGGAAATCTGCGATCGCCATGGCGTGCTGCTCATCCTCGACGAGGTGATGTGCGGAATGGGACGCACCGGCACGCTTCACGCCTGCGAGCAGGAGGGCATCGCTCCTGACCTCCTTGCGGTCGCCAAGGGCCTTGGCGGCGGCTACCAGCCCATCGGGGCGGTGCTGCTGTCCGGGCGCATTCACGAGGCCTTCGCCCGGGGCTCGGGGTTCTTCCAGCACGGCCACACCTATATGGGCCACCCCATGGCCGCCGCGGCGAGCCTCGCGGTGCAGGAGGTGATCCGGCGCGACAACCTTCTGGCCAACGTCGTGGATCAGGGCGCGCTGCTGCGCGAGTGCCTGGAGGAGCGCTTCGGCAACGCCGCCCATGTCGGCGATATCAGGGGCCGTGGCCTGTTCCACGCCATCGAGCTCGTCGAAGACCGCGGGACCAAGGCGCCTTTCGACCCCGCCCTCAAGCTGAACCAGCGCATCAAGCGGGAAGCCATGGCGCGGGGGCTGCTGGTCTACCCCATGGGCGGCACGGCGGACGGGCTCAGGGGAGACCACATCCTCCTGGCCCCTCCCTTCATCGTCACGCCCCAGCAGGTCGAGACGATCGTCGAGCGCTTCGGCGACGCAGTGGACGCCGCGCTGTCGTCCGTTTGCTAACTCACGGCGGTCTCGCCGTGTCATCCCCGGCGAGAAGCGCCGGGACGGGGATACAGACGGAGGCGCGAGAGCCCCGATCCCCTTCTCCTCCCCGGCTTCGCCGCTCCGGCCGGGAATACACGGATCACGCGAGACTCGCCGACTCCACCAGCTTCACCCCCGCCGCCTTGAACTCGTCCATCGCCCGGGCGAGGGAGCCATCGGTATCGATGGCGCGGCAGGCGTCCATTACCATGGTGACGTCGAAGCCGAGGCGCACCGCGTCGAGGGCGGAAAAGCCGACGCAGACGTCTGTCGCGAGCCCCGTCAGGTAGACCTGCGTGAGGCCGCGCTCCCGGAGGTAGCCGGCGAGGCCGGTCGACGTGACCCGGTCGTTCTCGAAGAAGGCCGAGTAGGAATCGACATGCGTGCGGAACCCCTTTCGGATGATGAGTTCCATCGGGCCGAGGTCGAGCCCCGGGTGGAACGCCGCGCCCGGCGTGCCCTGCACGCAATGGTCCGGCCAGAGCGTCTGCACGCCATAGTGCAGCTCGATCGATTCGAAGGGCGACCTGGCCTCGTGGCTCGTCGCGAAGGAATGGTGGCCGGGCGGGTGCCAGTCCTGCGTGGCGACGGCGTGAGGGAACAGCGCCGAGAGGCGATTGATGAGTGGGATGATGGCGTCGCCATCGGCCACGCCGAGCGAGCCGCCGGGCAGGAAGTCGTTCTGGACGTCGACGGCGATGAGGACGGCATGAGGGCTGATCGACATGGCTGTCCCGGGCGGTGGAGGAGGGGACCCCGATCCTAGGGGCCCGCGCCCGCTCCGCAAGGCGCGTGCTTCGTCAGGGCGTGGGCACGAAGACCTCGAGCGCCTGGGGCCGCACCGTGAACCGCGCGGGCGTCATGCCGCGGATCTCGCCGTCCACGTTGATGTGGCGCGGCTTGGAGGTGACCACCTCGAACCAGGTGCCGCGCTCCGAGCGCACTTCCGGGGCGGCATGATGGGCCCCTGTGCGCAGGGCCGGAGCGAGGATGGCAAGCCGCCAGAGCCGGTTGGTCTCGAGGCTGTAGAGGTCCAGCAGTCCGTCGTCGATGCGGGCGTCCGGCGCCACCGTCATGCCGGCGCCGTAGAAGCGCCCGTTGCCGATGGCGAGCTGCAGCGTGCGGAACTCGGCCGAGCCGCCGGACCATCGCAGCACGCCGCTGACGCTGCGGGCGCGCAGCACGACCTTGAGCGACACGATGAGGTAGCTGAGCGGTCCGAAGCGGCGCTTCGTCTCCTTGGTCAGCGAGCGGGCGAGCGCCGCGCTAAGCCCGATGCTGGCGACGTTGAGGAACGGCGCGCCGTTGACCTCGCCCACGTCGACACGCCGGGTGAGGCCGGCGGCGATCACCGCCGCGGCGGCCACGGGGTCCTGGGGCACGCCGAGCGTGCGGGCGAAGTCGTTCGCCGTCCCGAGCGGCAGGACGCCCATGGGCAATCCCGCGTCGATCACGGCTCCCGCCGCGCCGCTCAGCGTGCCGTCCCCCCCGCCGACGATGATGGCGTCGGCCTCGTGGGCGTGCGCGGCGATGAAGGCCGGAAGGTCCGCCGGTTCGTCGCGGAAGACGTGCTCGATGGCCACGCCGCCGCTGCGCAGCCGGTCTATGGCACGATCGAGGGGCGCGGTGCCGGAACGGGCGGAAGGATTGACGGCCAGCAGGGCGCGGCGGGGTCGCATCGGATCTCGTCGGGTCGGAGGGTCGTCGGATGGCGGGAGTTGAACGGTCTAGCTGGCGTTCGGGTTCCCTGTTGATGTGGGTTGGCCGGCTTCCGCACGCTAGGCTGCGTCGGCCGGCGGCGCGTCCTCCGCCCGTTCGACGTCGCCGCGCCGTTGCAGGATGACCGCGACCTGCCAGCACAGCAGCGCCCAGGCCGCGCCGACGAACCAGCCGCCGAGCACGTCGGTCGGCCAGTGCACGCCGAGATAGACGCGGCTGCAGCCGACGAGCAGCGTGAGGGCGACGGCGACGCCGACCACGTAGGCCTTGACGCGCCGCCGCGGCGAGAGCCGGGCGAGCAGCACGCCGAGCGTCAGGTAGGTGACGGCTGACAGCATCGCATGGCCGCTGGGGAAGCTGAGCGTCTGAACCTCCACCATGTGGGCCACGAGGTCGGGCCGCGGCCGCTCGAAAAACTGCTTCAGGAGCGTGCTGAGCAAGGTGCCCCCGCCGATGGCGACGGCCAGCAGGGTCGCCGCGCCGCGCTTGCGGATCAGGATCAGGTAGAAGAACACGGCCAGCGTCAGCAGGGTCAGCACGGTGAAGCCGCCGAGCGCGGTGAGGTCCGTCATGACCTGCTTCAGCCAGAGCGGCCCGATCGGCTCGGCCCGGTCGCCCGGTTGGCGCAGGGCCAGCAGGATCGCCTGGTCGAAGGAGCGGGTGTCGCCCTCCTTCACCTCGCCCGCCAGCTGGACGAAGGCGAAAAGTCCGCCCGCGGCGAGGCCGAGGGCCAGCACGGAGCCGAGTTCCAGGCCATAGGGCAGGGAGAGCCGCCTGGGCAGGGTGGGCAAGAGGAGGCCTCCTCCGATCGGGAGCGGCACAAGGCCGCTCCATTCGGGCGTCATCATGGCGGGGCGGCCGGGAACCGGGGCCGGTGCGCCGCATTGCGCATCCATGCACGGCGCCCTCGATCCCACCAAACTCGCCGACGCCGCCGCGGGGTCCCTCGACTCCGAGGAAGGCGCCATCGTCGATCCCGTCGAGGCGGCCGAGGCGGCCGGCCTCACCTACGTTTCCGACCACGACCCCGGCATTCGCCGCCGCAAGGCGGGCCGGGGCTTTTCCTATGCGGGGCCGGACGGCAAGCCCGTGAAGGACCCTGTCAACCTGGAGCGCATCCGCAAGCTGGCCATCCCTCCCGCCTACACGGACGTGTGGATCTGCACCGATCCCGAGGGGCACATCCAGGCGACGGGCCGCGACGCCAGGGGCCGCAAGCAGTACCGCTATCACCCGCGCTGGCGGGAGGTCAGGGACAGCACCAAGTACGAGCACATGCTCGACTTCGCCCGGGCGCTTCCCGCTCTCCGCCGCCGCGTCGACGCGGACATGCGCAAGCCCGGCCTGAGCCGCGAGCGCGTGCTGGCCACCGTCGTCAACCTGCTTGAAAACACGCTGATCCGCGTCGGTAACGACGAGTATGCGAGGCAGAACAAGAGCTATGGCCTCACCACCTTGCGCAACCGGCATGTCAAGGTGGAGGGCTCGGAGCTCAAGTTCGCCTTCAAGGGCAAGAGCGGCAAGACCTGGAACCTGCGCGTGAAGGACCGCCGCGTCGCCAAGGTCGTGCGTGCCTGCCAGGAACTGCCGGGCCAGCACCTCTTCCAGTATGTGGACGACGACGGCGAGCGGCAGGCCGTCAGCTCGGCCGACGTGAACGCGTACCTCAAGGAAGCGACCGGCCGGGCCGTCACAGCCAAGGACTTCCGCACCTGGGCCGGCACCCTGCTCGCCGCCATGGCCCTGCGGGAGTTCGAGCAGCTCGACGGAGAGGCGCGCACCAAGAGGAACGTGAAGGCCGCCATCGAGCGCGTTTCGGCGCGCCTCGGCAACACGCCGACGATCTGCCGCAAGTGCTACGTCCACCCCGAGATCGTCGCCGCCTATCTCGACGGCGGGCTGGGTCCCGCTGTCATCGAGGAGGTGGAGCAGAGCCTCGCGGCGGAAGTGGCCGAGGACCTCGAGGGTCTTCGCCCCGAGGAATCCCTGCTGCTGGGCCTGCTGCACCGCCGCCTCCAGGCCGCGGAAGCCAAGGCGGCCTGAGACGTCCGCCTCCGCTCTCGCCATTGAACGCCTGCCTGCGCTCCTGTACGGAAGCGCCATGAAATTCCTCGACCAGGCCAAGATCTACATCCGCTCGGGCAACGGGGGCGCAGGGTGCGTCTCGTTCCGCCGGGAGAAGTTCATCGAGTTCGGCGGACCCGACGGCGGGGACGGCGGACGCGGCGGCGACGTGTGGGTGGAGTGCGTCGAGGGCCTGAACACGCTGATCGACTACCGCTACCAGCAGCACTTCAAGGCCAAGTCCGGCGTGCACGGCATGGGCAAGAACCGTACGGGCGCCAATGGGGCGGACGTGGTGCTCAAGGTGCCCAAGGGCACGCAGGTGCTGGAGGAGGACGGCGAGACGCTGATCGCCGACCTCACCGAGATCGGCCAGCGCGTGCGCCTCGCCAAGGGCGGCAATGGCGGCTTCGGCAATGCCTATTTCACCACCTCGACCAACCGTGCGCCGCGGCGGGCCAATCCCGGCCAGGAAGGGGAGGAGCGCACCATCTGGCTGCGGCTGAAGCTCATCGCAGATGCCGGCCTCGTCGGCCTGCCCAATGCGGGCAAGTCGACCTTCCTCGCCACGGTGACCGCCGCCAAGCCCAAGATCGCCGACTATCCCTTCACGACGCTCCATCCGGGCCTCGGCGTCGTCGGCGTGGACGGGCGGGAATTCGTGCTGGCCGACATTCCCGGCCTCATCGAGGGCGCGCACGAGGGCCTGGGGCTGGGCGACCGCTTCCTCGGTCACGTCGAGCGCTGCCGCGTGCTGCTGCACCTCGTGGACGGCACGTCCGAGCATGCCGGCAAGGCCTACAAGGTCGTCCGAGGCGAGCTGGAGGCCTATGGCCATGGCCTCGACGAGAAGCCGGAGGTGCTGGCGCTCACCAAGGTCGACGCGCTGACGCCGGAACTGCTCAAGGAGCAGAAGGCCCGGCTGAAGCGGGCCGCCAAGCGCGAGCCGCTGCTGCTGTCGAGCGCGTCGGGCCAGGGCGTGCCGGAAGCCTTGCGGGCCCTGCTCGCCGTGATCGATGAGCACCGACAGGCGGACGAGGCTGCCGCGACCCCCGTCACGGCCCCCGCGGAGTGGCGGCCGTGACTGCTCAGGCCAAGATGAAACCGGCCCGGATGCCCGAGATCGGCCAGTTCCGCCGCATCGTCGTCAAGGTCGGGTCCTCCCTGCTGGTGGACCGCGCCCGGGGCGCGGTGAAGCACGCCTGGCTCGCCGCGCTAGCCGAGGACATCGGCGAGCTGCACCGGCGCGGGACGGACGTCATCGTGGTCTCCTCAGGCGCCATCGCGCTGGGGCGCACCGTGCTGAAGCTTCCGGCGGGCCCCCTGCGGCTGGAGGAGAGCCAGGCCGCCGCCGCGGTGGGCCAGATCGCTCTGGCGCGCACCTGGGCCGAGGTGCTGGGCTATCAGGGCATCACGACGGGCCAGATCCTCGTCACGCTCGGCGACACCGAGGAGCGCCGCCGCTATCTCAACGCCCGCGCGACGCTGGGCCGCCTGCTCGACCTGCGCGCCGTGCCGGTCGTCAACGAGAACGACACGGTGGCGACCAACGAGATCCGCTATGGCGACAATGACCGGCTCGCCGCGCGCGTCGCCACCATGGCGGGGGGCGACCTCCTGGTGCTGCTCTCCGACATTGACGGGCTCTACACCGCCCCGCCGCAGAACGACCCGGCGGCCGAGCTGATCCCCGTGGTGAAGAGCATCTCGGCCGAGATCGAGGCCATGGCGGGCGGGGCGGGCTCGGAGCTCTCCCGCGGCGGCATGCGCACCAAGATCGAGGCGGCCAAGATCGCCACGGCCGGCGGCACGCACATGGTGATCGCCGACGGGCGCGTGAAGAACCCGCTCGGCGCGGTGGCCGCAGGCGCCCGCTGCACCTGGTTCCTGACGCCCTCCAATCCCGTCGCGGCGCGCAAGAAGTGGATCGCTGGCTCGCTCGAGCCGCGCGGCGTGCTCCACCTCGACGCCGGCGCGGCGCGGGCCATCCGCTCGGGCAAGAGCCTGCTGCCGGCGGGAGTCACTCGCGTCGAGGGCGAGTTCGACCGCGGCGACGCCGTACTGATGCGAGCGCCGGACGGCGGCGAGATCGGCCGCGGCCTCGCAGCCTATGACAGCCGCCACGCCGCCCAGATCGCAGGCCGGTCCTCGCGCGACATCGAGGCCATTCTGGGCTATGCGGGACGGGCCGAGATGGTCCATCGTGACGACATGGCGCTGGCCGCCGAATAGGCTACGCCGGGAGAGAAGGTCCGGAGCAGGACGATGCTGCAGAGCGTGCGCAAGAGCGAGGGGGAGGACGTCAGCTCCCTGATGGCGGAGATCGGACGGCGCGCCCGCGCCGCCGCGCGCCGGCTCGCCACCTGCCCGCCGGCCGCCAAGGACGCCGCCCTGCGGGCCGCCGCGGCCGCCATCCGGGCCGACGCCGCCCATATTCTCGCGGAGAACGCCCGCGACGTCGCTGACGCCACCGCGCGCGGCACGCGTGGCTCCTTCGTCGACCGCCTCGTGCTTGATCCGGTCCGGCTGGAGGGCGTAGCCCAGGCCGTGGAGGACATTGCCGGGCTGCCGGACCCCGTCGGCCGGGTGCTCGCGACGTGGACGCGGCCCAACGGTCTCGTCTTCAAGCGCGTCGCGACCCCGCTCGGCGTCGTCGGCGTGATCTTCGAGAGCCGCCCCAATGTGACGGCCGATGCCGGGGCGCTCTGCCTCAAGGCGGGCAATGCCGCGATCCTGCGGGCGGGCTCGGAGAGCCTTCGGACCTCGCTCGCCATCGCCGGGGCCATGCAGCGCGGCCTCGCCGAGGCCGGCCTGCCGGAGGACGCCATCCAGCTCGTGCCGACGCCCGACCGTGCCGCCGTCGGGGCGATGCTGACGGGCCTCGACGGCGCGATCGACGTCATCGTGCCGCGCGGCGGCAAGAGCCTCGTGGCGCGGGTGCAGGACGAGGCGCGCGTGCCCGTCTTCGCCCATCTCGAAGGTCTCTGCCACGTCTTCGTCCACGCGGCGGCCGACCTTGAGATGGCGCGCACCATCATCCTGAACGCCAAGCTGCGGCGCACCGGTGTCTGCGGCTCGGCCGAGACGCTGCTGGTCGACCGGTCCTGTGCGGCGACCCACCTCGCTCCGCTCGTCACCGCGCTGCTCGATGCGGGCTGCGAGGTGCGCGGGGACGCGGAGACCCGCGCCGTCGATCCGCGCGTCTTGCCGGCGAGCGAGGAGGACTGGCGGACCGAGTATCTCGACGCGATCATCGCCGTGCGCGTGGTGGACGGCCTCGACGGGGCGCTCGCCCATATCGACGCCTATGGCTCGCACCATACGGACAGCATCGTCACGCAGGACGAGGCGGCGGCGGAGAGGTTCCTGGCCGAGGTGGACAGCGCCATCGTGCTGCACAACGCCTCGACCCAGTTCGCTGATGGCGGCGAGTTCGGCTTCGGGGCCGAGATCGGCATCGCCACGGGGCGCATGCATGCGCGCGGCCCGGTGGGCGTCGAGCAGCTCACGTCCTTCAAGTACAAGGTGCATGGCCGGGGCCAGACCCGGCCCTGACCCCCTCCGTCCTCCCCTCCTCCAGCCGGCCGCCCGTCGCCGCGGATCTCGCCATGCGCAGCGAAGGACCCCTGGTGCAGCCCCGCACGGCCCTGCGGCTCGCGCGACTGCCGCGCCATGCGCCGGGCATGCGGATCGGGCTGCTTGGCGGCTCCTTCAACCCGCCGCACGAGGGCCACGTGCTGGTGACCCAGACGGCCCTGCGCCGGCTGGGGCTCGACCGCGTCTGGTGGCTGGTGACGCCTGGCAACCCGCTGAAGGGCCACGATGGCCTGCCCCCCGTCGCCGAGCGCATCGCCGCGGCACGCCGGCTGGTCTGCGACCCCCGGGTCGACGTGACGGGGCTGGAGGAGCAGATCGGCACCCGGTTCACGCACGACACGCTGGCCTATCTGGTCCAGCGCTGCCCGGGCGTGCGCTTCGTCTGGCTGATGGGGGCCGACAACCTCGCGAGCTTCCATCGCTGGCAGCGCTGGCGCGACATTGCCTCCCTGATGCCGATCGCCGTGATCGACCGCCCCGGTTCCACTCTTCGCGCCTGCCGCGCGCCTGCCGCCATGGCGCTGGCCACGGCCCGGGTGGACGAGACGGACGGGCCCGTGCTGCCCGGGCTCATACCCCCGGCCTGGATTTTCCTGCATGGCCGGCGCTCCGCGCAGTCCTCGACGGCGTTGCGGGCCTCGGCGCCGAAGGCGTAGGCGGACCGCGGGCCGTCAGGCCCGCCATTGCCCTGTAGCGGGCAAGGTAAGCCAGCCTGAAGGCGCGCGGTCCATGATCCACCACCCCATGGAACTTCGGGCCGTTCAGGGATATATTGGTCATGGCGCCACGCCATCGGCGCTTGAGAGGAAAGAGGGTTCCACCCTGAACACCACCAGCTTGCATGCGGCTGAGACGCCCATGCCCCTCGCCGCCGCCGGCTCGGGCGAGCCTGTCGGCAGCGCCACGCTTCCCCTGGTTCTCGGCGTGCTGGACGATTCCAAAGCCGAAGACACGGTCGTGATCGACCTCGTCGGGAAGACCACCCTCGCAGACAGCATGATCGTGACGTCGGGACGCTCGAACCGCCATGTCGGGTCGATCGCCGACCACGTCGTCGAGGTCCTCAAGGACCACGGCCGCAAGGACCTCCGCGTGGAGGGCATGCCGCATTGCGACTGGGTGCTGATCGACGCCGGCGACGTCATCGTCCACGTCTTCCGTCCCGAGGTCAGGCACTTCTACAACCTCGAGAAGATGTGGGGCGGCGACCGTCCGGGCGAGCGTGCCGCATCCTGACCGGCCGCGGCCGGCCCGGCCGTGAGGATCCTGATCCTCGCCGTCGGCCGGCTGAAGGACGGACCTGAGCGGGAGCTCGTGACCCGCTATGTGGACCGCGCCAGGAGCGCGGGGAGGGCGCTCGGCTTCGCCGACGTCGACGTAACGGAACTGCCCGAAAGCCGCGCCGCGAGGCCGGCCGACCGCAAAGCCGAGGAAGCGCAGGCGCTGGCCGCGCGCTGCGCCGGATGGATGGTCCTGGCGCTCGACGAGCGCGGATCTCAGCTCACGAGCGACGTCCTCGCGGAAAAGCTCGGGCGCTGGCGCGACGACGGCGTGAAGGGCCTGGCGATCGTGATCGGCGGGGCCGACGGCCTCGACCCCGGCTTTGCCGCCAGCGCAACGGAGCGCCTGGCCTTCGGCCGGATGACGCTGCCGCACCAGATCGTCCGCATTCTCGCCGCAGAGCAGGTCTACCGGGCCATGACGATCCTCGCCGGCCACCCCTATCATCGTGCCTGACCGAATCGCCGGAGCCTTGCCCTGACCCGCCTCGGCCCGACCCGCGCGCCCTCGCCGCGCCGCCGCAGAGCGGTGCACGCAGCCGGCGTCGCGCTTGCAGGCTTCGTGCTGGCGGCCCTGTCCGGGACCGCGCACGGAGAACCCGCCCCGCTGCGCCCGTCCCAGTCTCCTGCCGAGGCCGGGGCCGCCGGCTCGCAGTCGCCCAAGGATCCGGCCATCGTCGCCAAGGAGACCGAGCGCGCCACGCGGCAGATGGAGTTGGAGGAGACGCAGCGCGTGCTCCAGGCCAGCGACGCCGAGAAGGCGCGCCTGCAGGCCGAGGTCGATGCGCTGCGCGCCGACCGCGCGCGGCTCAACGCCGCGCTGATCGACGCCAGCACGCGCGTCCAGGCGACCGAGAGCCGGATCGATGGCATCGAGCAGCGCCTGACCACGCTGGGCCAGACGACGGACGCGATCCGCACCTCGCTCGACCGGCGCAAGGGCGTGGTGATGGAGGTGCTGGCGGCCCTGCAGCGCATGGGGCGCAGCCCGCCGCCGGCCGTACTGGTGAAGCCCGAGGACATGCTCGAGGCCGTCCGGGCCTCCATGATGCTGGGCGCCGTGCTGCCGGAACTGCGCTCGGAGACCGAGGCGCTGGCCTCCGACCTGTCGGAAATGCTGCGGCTGCGCGACGCTGCGGCGGCCGAGCGGGACACACTCAAGAAGGAGGTCGCCAGCCTCGCCGCGGACCGCCAGCGTCTCGCCCTGCTGGTCGAGGCGCGCCAGCGCGACGTCGCGGCGGCCGAACAGGTGACCCGCGAGGAGGCCGACAGGGCCGCTTCGCTGGCCGCGAAGGCCGGCACTCTCAAGGATTTGATCGGCCAGATCGAAAGCGACATCGCCGCCAGCGCCCGCGCCGCCGACGCGGCGCGCCGGGCGGCCGAGAAGGCTGAGGCGGAGGCCCGCGCCGCGGTCGACAGCCAGGCCAAGGAGACGCGGGAGAAACTCGCCGCACTCGCCTTCAAGGACCCGGCGCGGCTCGCACCCAAGGTGTCCTTCGCAGAGACCCGCGGCATGCTGCCGCTGCCGGTCAGCGGCGTTTTGCTCAAGGGTTTCAATGCGCCTGACGCGATCGGCGGCACGATGAAGGGCGCGACCTACACGACACGCGCCGGCGCGACCGTCTCGGCGCCCTGCGATGGCTGGATCGTGTTCGCCGGTCCGTTCCGCAGCTATGGGCAACTCTTGATCATCAATGCCGGCGGCGGCTATTATCTTCTTTTAGCCGGCATGGAGCGCATCAACGTGGGGCTCGGCCAGTTCGTCCTCGCCGGGGAACCCGTCGCCGTCATGGGCGAGGGTGGGAAGGCGACGGCGGCCTCGGTGGGTAGCGAAACGACTCAGCCGGTGCTCTATGTAGAGTTCCGAAAAGACGGGGTATCGATCGATCCGTCGCCCTGGTGGGCGACATCGACGAACGAGAAAGTTCGTGGATGATGCGCAAGCTCTCTATGCTGATGCTGGGTGTGGCCCTCGGGGCGGGCACCGCGACCCTCGCGACGCAGAGCCGCCTGCTCTCCGCGACGGCCGTGGCCGCGGCCTCCGACACCTACCGGCAGTTGAATCTCTTCGGTGACGTCTTCGAGAAGATCCGCACCGACTACGTGGAGAAGCCCGACGAGGGCAAGCTCATCGAGTCCGCCATCAACGGCATGCTCTCGGGCCTCGACCCCCATTCGAGCTACATGGACGCCAAGAGCTTCCGCGACATGCAGGTGCAGACGCGCGGCGAGTTCGGCGGCCTCGGCATCGAGGTCACGATGGAGGACGGCCTGATCAAGGTCGTGACGCCCATCGACGATACGCCCGCTTCGCGGGCCGGCGTGATGGCGGGAGACGTGATCACCGCCATCGACGACGAGGCCGTGCAGGGGCTGACCCTGAACCAGGCCGTCGACAAGATGCGCGGCGCCGTCAACTCCTCCGTGCGGCTCAAGATCAATCGCAAGGGCGTGAGCGACCCGGTGGAGCTCAAGCTCACCCGCGATGTCATCCGCATCCGCTCGGTGCGGTCGCGCAGCGAGGGCGACGTCGGCTACATCCGCATCACCCAGTTCAACGAGCAGACCTTCGACGGCCTGAAGAACTCGATCGACACGATCAACAAGGACATCGGGCAGGACAAGCTCAAGGGATACGTGATCGACCTGCGCAACAACCCGGGCGGGTTGCTGGACCAGGCGATCTCGGTCTCCGACGCGTTCCTGGAGAAGGGCGAGATCGTCTCGACCCGTGGCCGTAACGCCGACGAGACGCAGCGCTACAACGCCAGGGCGGGCGACCTCACCAAGGGCAAGCCCGTCGTCGTGCTCGTCAATGGCGGCTCGGCTTCCGCGTCCGAGATCGTGGCCGGCGCGCTGCAGGACCACAAGCGCGCGACCATCATCGGCACGCGCTCCTTCGGCAAGGGCTCGGTTCAGACCATCATCCCGCTCGGCTCGAACGGGGCGGTGCGCCTCACGACGGCGCGCTACTACACCCCGTCCGGCCGCTCGATCCAGGCCAAGGGCATCGAGCCGGACGTGCAGGTCACGAACGACGTGCCGGCCGAGCTCAAGGGCAAGGACGAGACCAAGGGCGAGGCGAGCCTGAAGGGCCACCTGAAGAACGGCGAGGATGAGCAGGGCGGCAGCTCCGCCTACGTGCCGCCGGATCCCAAAAACGACAAGCAGCTCAACTTCGCGCTCGACCTTCTGCGCGGGGTGAAGGTGAACGACGCCCGGTCCGCGACCCCGGGCGCCGCAACCAACCCGAATTAAGTTCGGTCCTGCTTTATGCACGCCTGAGTGTTGCAAGCAGGAATCGCCCACGACGTTTCCATCGCAGCGGCGGCCCTCGGGGCGCCGCTGCGTGTCTTTCCGCATTGCCGTGCCTCAAATGCGGTGCTTGTTTCAGTCAAGCCGATTCGGCTGCCTCCCTTGACCGCGTCGAGCCCTGGGTCGGAGGCGACATTCCAATCTGAGGCGTGAGAAGGGTCTTGACGCTCGGCCACGACGAACTCACCCGCCCGCTGGGCCTGGAGAAGGCGGCCGTCAAGGCGCGCCGGCTGCCGGCCCTGCCATGGCCGCAGATCGTCGTCAGCCTGCTCTCGGCCCTCGTCGTCGCCCTCGTGCTGTGGCTCGCCCTCGTGCGCGATCCCTATGGCGGCGAGCCCTTCGCCATTGCCGTCATCGAGCGCCCGAAGCCTGCCCCGCCGCCCGCGCCGGCCGAGGGCGAGAAGCCGGCCGCAACCGTCGCAGAAGCGCCGCCGGACGCTGCGCCCAAGGAGCGCATGACGGCCGGCGAGATGGAGCAGATGAGCGGGGTCAAGGTGACCCGCGGAGCTGGCGGCGAGGCCCCGCAGGGCATCGTCATCCAGGTGCCGCAGCCCGGCGACGTGAAGCTGCCGCCCGCCCCCGACAAACGCCTCGTCGAGCGTTCGCGCCATGGGGTCCTGCCCAAGGTCGGCGCCGACGGCGCGCGCCCGGCCGACGTCTATGCGCGGCCGGTGACGCCGTTCAACGGCAAGGTCGTCGGCCGCATCGCGCTGGTAGTGGGCGGCCTAGGCCTCAGCCAGAGCGCCACGAGCGACGCGATCGTGAAGCTGCCGGGCGCGGTGACGCTCGCCTTCGCGCCCTACGGCAACGAGCTCGAGCGCCAGGCGGCGCGGGCCCGCGAGGAGGGGCACGAGCTGATGCTCCAGGTGCCCATGGAGCCCTTCGACTACCCCGACAATGATCCGGGCCCGCACACGCTCACCACGGGCGGCCAGCCTTCCGAGACGATGGACAAGCTCTACTGGGTCATGAGCCGCTTCCCCGGCTATGTCGGCGTGATGAACTACATGGGCGGCAAGTTCACCGCGAGCGACGCCGCGCTGACACCGGTGTTGCGCGACCTCGGCTCGCGCGGCCTCGTCTACCTCGACGACGGCACCTCCGCCCGCAGCCTCGCGCCCACCATCGCCAACGGGTTCAAGCTGCCGGCCGCCAGGGCCGACGGGCTCCTGGACGGCGTGCCGAAGGGAACCGCCATCGACGACCAGCTCGCCCGGCTGGAGACCATTGCCCGGGAGAAGGGCAGCGCTATCGGCACGGCCTCGGGCCTGCCCGTCAGCGTCGACCGCATCGCGGCCTGGGCCAAGACCTTGGAGGCCAAGGGCCTCCAGCTCGTGCCCGTGAGCGCTGTCATCGCCAAGCCCGGGCGCTGACTGCATCCATCCGAGGTTCAGCATGACCAGCGCCTTCGAGGACTTGCCCTACCGGCCCTGCGTGGGCGTGGCGCTCGTCAATCGCATGGGCCTTGTCTTCATCGGCCAGCGCGAGGCCGAGGCCGGGCCGGAACACGTGGACGACACCTATTCCTGGCAGATGCCGCAGGGCGGCATCGACGAGGGCGAAGCGCCCGAGGCGGCCGCGCGACGCGAGCTCTACGAGGAGACCAACGTGCGCAGCGTCTCGCTGATCGCCGAGGCGCCGTCCTGGTTCTCCTACGACCTGCCGCCGGACGTGGCGGGCAAGGCGTGGAAGGGACGCTATCGCGGCCAGACGCAGAAATGGTTCGCCTACCGCTTCGAGGGCGAGGAGAGCGAGATCGACATCGGCGCGCCGGCCGGCCACAAGCCGGAATTCTCGGCCTGGCGCTGGGAGCGGCTCGACCGGCTGCCCGGGCTCATCATTCCCTTCAAACGGCCTGTGTACGAACTGGTCGTCGCCGCCTTCGCGCCGCTGCTGCGCTGATCAGGCCGCGTCGGGCTGGGACCGGCCCAGCCAGCGGCGCAGCAGCGCCGGCCCGCGCCGGTCGATCGCGGCGAGGCCGAGGGCCACCAGGGCCATGCCTGCAAAGTCGCGCGCGCCGAGCCGCTCGCCCAGCACGAGCGCGCCGAGCAGGATGGCGCTGGGCGGGATGAGGAACGTGACGAGCATGATGTTCGTCGCCCCCGCCCCGCCGAGGATGCGGAAGAAAATGAGGTAGGCGAACGCCGTGCACAGCACGCCGAGCGCCACCAGCGCGGCCCACGAGACCGCGTGCGGCATGGGCAGGCTCCAGGGCCGGTCTGCGACGAGCATGATGGGCAGCATCATCAGGCTCGAGGCCGTGAGCTGGCCGAAGGCGGCCTGGGCCGGCTTGAGGCCCTGCCGGGCGAAACGGCGGCCGAACACGCTGGAAAAGGCATAGGAGACGGCGGCCGCGAGGCAAGCCAATTCCGCCGCCACGTGGCGGTCCAGCGAGGCGAGCAGTTCCGGCCCCAGCATCACCGCGACGCCGAGGAAGCCTAGCAGCACGCCGGCGAGCCGGGGCGGCGTCAGCTTCTCGTCGGTGGTGAGGGCATTCGCCACGAGGACCGTGAAGAGAGGAGTCGTGGCGTTGAGGATCGAAGAGAGCCCTGCCCCGATCTGCGTCTGGCCCCAGAAGATCAGGCTGAAGGGGATGACGTTGTTGAGGAGCCCCATGCCGAGGAAGTCGCGCCACACCGGTTGGCCCGCGGGCAGGGCGACGCCGCTCGCCCGGAGGAACACGACGAGGCAGAGGGAGGCGAGCGCCACCCGCCCGAAGACGAGGCTGAAGGGCGGGATCTCGGCCACCGCGACCTTGCTGAACAGGAAGGAGCAGCCCCAGATCAGCGAGAGGGCCAGCAGCATGACCCACTCGGCACCGGTCATCGGTCGTGCCTGATTCGCTGTCGCCATGGAGACCCCGCCGGCGTCGATCCGCCGCGGGCCTTTTGCCACCGCCTTAGGCTGCATGCCACCCGAAAGCTCGGGTGGGAAGGCTCAGCGTCGCCAGACGCGCGAGGTGAAGCCTCCAGGCGGGACGAACGGCTGCGGTGATCCCTGGCCGAAGGACGGATCGGGGGGGCGCTGCCAGCCCCCGGCCGTCCCGCCGAGGCCGCCGACGCCGATCGAGACGCCGGGGCCGCCCAGGTTTGAGCCGCCAAGGTTGGAGCCGATGGCGCCGCCCGCGCCGGAACCCGTTCCGATCGTCTGGCCGTTTCCGATGGCGGAGCCCTGTCCGCCGATCTGCACCTGCGCATCGATGTAGAGCGGCGGCTGCTGGGCCGAGCCCGGCAGTTCCGCGCAGGGATGCCAGGAACGGGCGACGATGGGCGCGCCGCGCGGCGGGGCCGGCGGGTCCACCACGGCGAAGGATCCGTAATCGGCGCAGCCCCCGCCTCCGCCGGCCTGGATCTGCTGCGCCATGGTCGGACCTGCAGCGGCGAGGCTCAGGATGCCGGCGACGGTCAGCATGGCGATGGGCGGGCGCATGGAGCAGTCCTTCGAGACGCCCAAGCCTATCGCGGGAGCGTTAATGCGGACCCTGCGAAATGCCGCCCATTCGATCGATCGCAGGAAACGAAAGGGCCGGAGGCCCGTTCTCGCTCTTCCAATCGGCGGCCCTGGGCCGTCCTTCCCCGGAGACGAGCATGAGCGACACGACGGACACTTCGATCTCGCGCCGGCAGATGGTTGGCGGCGCCAGCGCCGGCCTCGCCGCGGCGGCGACGCCGATGGGTGCGCAGGCCCAGACGGGCCAGCCGCTGCGGGATCCCCGCGAGACCTATCCCAAGCCCCCCTACAAGAAGCAGGAGCAGCCCTGGCCCGGCCTCGCCAGCCAGATGGAGCCGCGCCCCGACCATGGCGAGACGAGCTACAAGGGCTCGGGCCGACTCGTCGGGCGCAAGGCCCTGATCACGGGCGGCGACAGCGGCATGGGCCGCGCCGCGGCCATCGCCTATGCCCGCGAGGGCGCGGACGTCGCCATCAACTACTTCCCGACCGAGGAGCCCGACGCCCGCGAGGTGATCGACCTGATCAAGGCCGAGGGCCGCAAGGCCGTCGCCATTCCCGGCGACCTGCGCGACGAGGCCTTCTGCCAGGAGCTCGTGGAGCAGGCGGTGCGCGAGCTCGGCGGCCTCGACATCCTCGTCAGCAATGCCGCGCGCCAGCAGACCCGCAAGTCCATCCTCGATGTCACCAGCGAGGATTTCGACGCAACCATGAAGACGAACATCTACGCGCCGTTCTGGATCATCAAGGCGGCGCTGCTGCATCTCAAGCCGGGCTCGGCCATCATCGGCACCGCCTCCGAGCAGGCCTACGACCCCTCGCCGGAGCTCTACGACTACGCGCAGACCAAGGCGGCGACGGCCAACTACGTGAAGTCGCTCGCCAAGCAGCTCGCCTCCAGGGGCATCCGCGTCAACGGCGTTGCCCCCGGGCCGATCTGGACGCCGTTGCAGGTGAGCGGCGGCGCGACGATGGAGAAGCTGGAAAAGTTCGGCAGCCAGACCTCGCTCGGCAGGGCCGGGCAGCCTGCGGAGCTCGCCTCGATCTATGTCCAGCTCGCCGCAGCCGACGCCGCCTATGCGACGGGGCAGATCTACGGCTCGTCCGGCGGTGGCGGGCAGCCCTGACGTGAAGCACCGTTCATCCCCGGTCCGCGATGCGGACCGCCGGGGATGACACACGCTACAAGGCCGGCTCCGCCACCACGAGCCGGTAGCCGATGCCCGTCTCCGTGACGATGTGCTCGGGGCGCTCGGGGTCGGCCTCGAGTTTCTGGCGGATCTGGCGGACGTAGACGCGCAGGTACTGCACGTCGACGTTAGGTCCCCACACCTCCTGCATCAACGCGCGGTGCGTGAGGATCTTCCCGGCGTTCAGCGCGAGCAGCCGCACGATGTCCCACTCCTTGTTGGAGAGGCGGACCTCCTGGCCGGCACGCGTCACCAGCCGCCGCGTGAGGTCGATGGCGAGGTCGCCCGAGCGCACGATGGCGCTGGCGCCCTGCTGCTGCACGGCGTGGCGCAGGGCCGTGCGCATGCGGGCCACGAGTTCCGCCATGCCGAAGGGCTTGGTGATGTAGTCGTCCGCGCCGAGCTCCAGCGCCGCCACCTTGCCGCGCTCGTCGGAGCGGCTGGACAGCACCACGATCGGCATGGTCTGGCCCGATCCGCGCCAGTGCCGGATGAGCTGCAGGCCGTCCGTGTCGGGCAGTCCGAGGTCGAGCAGCACGAGGTCGGGCCTCTCCTGCCCGCAGGCGGCGATCGCCTCCGCCCCGGTCGCCGCCTCGATGATCCGATAGCCGTGCGGCGCCAGTCCCGTCCGCAGCAGCCGCCGCAGGGGACGGTCGTCCTCCACGAGAAGGACCGGGATCGTGCTCATGCCTGCGCCTCCGCACGGGCCAGCGCAGCGCTGGCGGGGAAGCGGATCACGAAGGCGGCCCCCTGTTGCGCCTCGGGCTCGACGGCCTCGATCGTGCCGCCCAGCGCCGCGACGAAGCCGCGGCAGATCGACAGGCCCACGCCCGACCCGGCAGGACGATGATCCTCGTTGCGCACCTGGTAGAAGAGATCGAAAACGCGTTCGCGCTCGGCGGCGGGAATGCCGGGGCCGGCATCCGCCACCCGGATGTCCACGCCGCCTTCGGCGCCGGGGGCGGCGCTCACCTGGATCGCGGAACCGGCAGGCCCGAACTTCGCGGCGTTCTCGACGAGGTTGGCGATCACCTGTTCGAGCAGCACGGGGTCGAGGTCGAAGAGCGGCAGGTCCGCAGAGACCCGCAGGTCGAGGCGGTGCTCCCGGGTGAGGGATGCGGTCTTGCCGAGCGCCGCGCCGATCACCTCGCCGATATCGGTCGGCTCGCGTCGCGGCATGAGCGCGCCCGCCTCCAGCCGCGTCATGTCGAGAAGATTGGTGACGAAGCGTTCCATGCGGCGCGACTCCTCCTCCAGCGTCGCGGCCAGCTCCTCGCGCTGGGCCTCGTCGTAGGAGGGGCCATAGGCGTGCAAGGCCGTGGCAGCGCCGAGGATCGCGGCCAGCGGCGTCTTCAGGTCGTGCGACAGCGAGTTGAGGAGCGACGAGCGCAGTCGCTCGCGTTCGGCCGTCACCTGCGCCTCGTCGCGCTCGGCCGCGAGCCTGATGCGCGACAAGGCCACCGCGGCCTGGTCGGCGAGCGCCTGCAGCATGCGCTCCTGCTGGGGCGCGAGCGTCATGGCCTCGCCCTTGCGCGACAGGCCGAGCACGCCGAGGCGGCCGGCCTCGGTCTCCATCCGCACGAAGTAGCCGTTGCCGAGACGCAGCAGACGCACGCCTTCGCCCGGGATGCGGTCGGGCCAGGTTCCGGCCAGGGCCGCGATCTCGAAATCCTCCAGCGGCCGGGCGAGCACGGAGGGTTCCGAGAGCCGGAGGCCGCCTGCCGCGTCGGCGAGGAGCGCCGTGCCGTCGCCCTCGAGCAGCCGGCCGGCCGCCTCCGCCGTGGCGCGCGCCACGTCCGCCTCCGCGTTGAGCCGCGCCAGCGTGCGGCTGAACGCGTAGAGCTGCTCGGTGACCGCGCTGCGCTGGCGGATCTGGCGGGCGCGGACGCGGGCGAGCGCCGCGAGATTCGAGGTGATGAGCGCGGCGAGGAGGAACAGCGCGAGGGCGATGACGTGCCGGGGCTCGGAGATCGCGAAGGTGTAGAGCGGCGGCAGGAAGAAGAAGTTGTAGGCGAGAACGCTGGCGAGACAGGCGACGAGCGCGGGGCCCGGCCCATGCCGCGAGGCGACCGCGATGACGGCGACGATGAAGACCAAAGCGACATTCTCGATCCCCGCGACGGGCTTGAGCACCAGCGCGGCCACGAGAGCGGCGAGCACGGCGAGAGCCGCCCAGGCATAGCCGGCCCGCGACGATGGGTCCTCGCTGTCGTCCGTCTCCATGGGCCTCTCCGGCGCGTCGCTCGTCTTAGCATGCCCGCCCCGCGCGGTTCATCTGGCCGTGAGAACACCTTCGTCTGGTCCGGTACAAAGGTGTTGGTGACAGGTCGCGCCGGCCTCGTCACACTCGCGCTCAACCGCCGCGCGACAAGACGCGGCCTGAGGGATGGACGCCATGAGCGAACCCGTGAGCCAGCCGGCGGCCCTGTCGGCGCGTGCCGCCAGCAGGGCGGGCCTGACGCTGCACCAGCTGCAGATCTTCTGCGCCGTCGCGCAGGCCCAGACCCTGACCAAGGCCGGCAAGCAGCTCGAGCTCGCGCAGCCCTCCCTGTCGCAGCAGATCTCCAAGCTCGAGCGCAGCGTGGGGACGCGGCTCTTCGAGCGCACCAATACCCGCATGGTGCTCACGGATGCCGGGCAGTTCCTGCTGCGCCGGGCGTTGCACATCCTCGCGGCCGTCGACGAGGCGGAGGCAGGGCTGCAGGCCTTCGCGGAGGGTTCGAGCGGCGTGGTGCGCGTCGCGGGGGTGAACTCCGTGCTGCGCCACCTGCTGCCGCCGGTGCTCGCCTCGCTCGAGGCCAGCCTCCCGGGGATCGAGGTCCACGTGCACGAGGTCTCTCCGAGCGAGGCCCTCGACCTGCTCTATTCCCGGCGCGTCACGGTCGGCCTCATCGCGGCGAACTCCGTGTCCCAGAGCAGCGTGGGCTTCACCCAGCGCGCCGTCGTTGCCGATCCCTACGTGCTCGTTGCGCCCGACTGGCTCGACCTTTCAGCCGTGCGCGATCCGGCGACGGATCTCGACGGGCGCGCCCGGCGCGTGCTCGAGAACTGCATCCAGTTCAATTTCGGCACCCAGCACACGCAACGGGTCGAGGACTGGTTCAACCGAATCCTGCCCTCCCACCGGATCATCGCCCGGTGCCGCAGCTACGAGGTGGCGATCGACATGGTGCGGGCCGGCCTCGGGGTCTGCCTGGCGCCGGCCATGACCGCCCTGGACGTGAATGGCGTTCTGCCCGGACTGCGGCTCTGGCACACGGGCCTGCCCGATCGCTCAACGGTGGCGATGTTCCCGGCGCAATACGCGCGCGTCGAGCCTGTGCGGAGCTTTCTGGCGGCGCTCGAGGAGGCAGGTGGCGGCGTGACCCAGGCCGTGATGGACCCGACGCCGCCCTTCATCGCCGCGGCGGCACACGGCTTTCCGGCTCTCACGTGAAACAGCTCGTCAAGGCCGGGATATCTATGACAATTTTACGACATTTGTGAATATTGCAATTGAATGTCGCAATGATTACGCTTCAATGACATTAAATCATTGGGCGCATCATGGTCATCAACTCGATTGCGCAGATCATCGAGGGGCGTGAGCTGCCTTTCACGGTGCCCGATGTCAGCGTCAAGGACGCCTGCTTCTCTCTCCAACGCTGGAACGTCGGTGCGCTTGCGGTGCTTGACGGCGAGCGGCTCGCTGGCGTGCTGAGCGAGCGCGACGTCATCCGCAAGTGCATCTGCCAGTCCCGCATGACCGCCGATACTCCGGTGCGCGACGTCATGACACCCGATCCCATTACTGTCAGTCTGTCGGACACGCTGCCTCACGCGCTGGGTCTGATGGCTCGGGGTCGCTTCCGGCACCTTCCGGTGATCGACGGCGCCCGCGTGGTCGGGCTTCTGTCGATCAGGGACATTCCAACCGAATATCACCTGATGTTCGAGCGCTACGCGGAATATGTGAAGCTTCCGGCCTAGCGAGGCCGGCGAACCGTTCAGTGGACCGGCAGGCCGAACTGCGAGAGCGCGGCGTGCCGCGTGGTGCGCCGCCAGGCCCTTGGGGAGCGCCCCGTCCAGCGGCGGAAGGCGCGGGTGAAGGCGCTGGCCTCGGCATAGCCGAGCACCAGCGCGATCTCCGACAGCGAGATCTCGGTGCTGCGCAGTAGATGGCGCGCGACGTCGAACCGCACCTCGTCCATCAGCGTGCGGAAGTCCGTGCCCTCCTCCGAGAGGCGGCGGTTCAGGGTCCGCTTGCCGATGCGGAAGAACTCCGCGGTGCTCGTCGCCGAGCATTTCTGGGAGAGGAGGAGCGGGCGGATCGCCCGGCGCACCTGGTCGGAGAACAGGATGCTGTCCTCCTGCTCCAGTTGGCGCGCGCGCTCCTCCAGCACCCGCATCAGCGCGGGATCGCTGTGGGGATTGGCGAGGGCGAGCCACTTCGCCGGGAAGACAAGCGCCGAGATCTCCGCGTTGAAGCGTACCGGCGCCCGGAACGTCTGGTGCCAGGGAGCGGGATCGGCGGGCCGCCTTCGCGCGAGGCGAACCTCCTCGGCTGCGAAACCCTCGCCACACAGGCCCTGCAGCAGGCGGTGCCCGACGGCGAGCGCCCCGTCCAGGATGGTCTCGACCGCCGGCGCATCGGGACCGTCGACCGCATAGGACAGGCAGGCCACGTCGCCTTCGGTCGTCAGGCTGAGCACGGCCATCCGGTCCTGCAGGCGGAAATGCCGGACCATCACGTCCAGCGCCGTGCCGACGGTGGGAGCGTATTTCATCATCAGGCCGAGGAGGCCCAGGGTGGAGAGGGTCGCGGTCGAGCCCAGGACGAGGCCGAGGTGCGGGCAGCGCGTGGCAAGGACCGCTGCAGCCATAAGGCGGCCGACCCGGGGATAGCTGATGAACTGGTCGGGATCGGCCAGGACGGACGCCGACTCGCCGGCCTGTCGGCACACCCGCGGGAAGTCTCCGCCCATCCCAGATACGACGTCCGGCAGGTTGGCCATGATGCTGACGCGCAGCAGGCCCTGCTGCACGAGCCTGCCTGATGCGGACGGCTCGGCGTCCAGGCTGGCGGAGGCCATGGCGTCGGAGATCAGGGTGGTCTGGTCGTCGACGTGGGACATGCGGTGCTGGTCCAGTTCGTGCCGCCGCCCGCGCGGGTGGCAGTTGTTCCCACGGGAGGCGCGGCTGACGGTGAGCTTGTCGGCCCCCTCGCACACAAGGCGAAGGCGTCTCGCTTCCCGGCGCGGCAGCGCTTCCGCGGGATGTTTTCAACTTGTGGTCGATTGCCCCTGAACTTGACAGTAGGCTTAATTGGTTCGCATCGTTTCCGAATGTCGGCCAGTACAACCAAAAATGTCTCCCGTCAGGATGGTCCCCAACGGATGTCCGCGTTGGTCGGGCTGCCGGGGCTTCTCGCCGAGAGAGGCGTGCCCATGCGCCAGGCGCTGGCCGGGTTTCAGCTGACCCCGCCCGACTTCTCGGATCCGGACAAGGTCATCCCCTATTCCCTGGGCTGCGCGCTCCTGGAGCACTGTGCCCGGCTGACCCGCTGCCAGCACCTCGGTCTGCTGCTGGGAGCGCGTCACGACCATCGGGTGCTGGGCCTTGCGGGAGAGGTGCTCGCCAACGCGCCGAACCTGGAGACGGCGCTTACGGCCTTCATCATGCTGCAGCCTGGGGCGTCCCGGGCCGCGACCCTCTACCTGCTGCGGCGCGATGATCACGTGATCCTGGGCTATGGCATCTTCGCCGGAGGACTGCAGACCGAGCAGATCTCCGCCACGTCAATTGGGGTCGCCTTCAACACCGTGCGGACCCTGACAGGCGGGCTGGCCACACCCATCGAGGTGATGTTCGCCTTCCGGCGCCCTCAGGATGCGACCCCCTACACCACGCTTTTCGGCTGTCCCGTCCGCTTCGACCAGCCGCAGACCGGCCTCGTTTACCCGCGGGCCGTGCTCTCGCTCCCGGTCGTGGGCGCCAGGCCTTCCGAGTTCGAGCGCCTGCAGCGCGTGGTCGTGGCGCAGCTTCCCGCTCTGCGGGCCATCTGGGCCGACCGCGTGAAGCGGAAGCTCCGGCCCCTCATGCTGCACGGCGAGCCGACGACCGGAGCGGTGGCCACGCTCCTCGGCGTCAGCATTCGCACGCTGTCACGCCGGCTCGCGGCGGAGGGGACCAGCTTCCAGGCCTTGCTCGACGAGGTCCGCTACGCCACCGCCTGCGAACTCCTGGCCGTGACGGACCTGCCGATCGGCGAGATCGCCCTTGCGCTGTCCTACGCCACGCACGGCGCCTTCGTGGATGCGTTCCGGCGGTGGAGCGGCATGCCGCCGTCCCACTGGCGACGGACCGCGGCTGCCGGCGTCGCGGCGCGTGTGTCGTGACGGAGCGGCGCAAAAGGACAAGCCTCTGGAGCCCGTTCCTGCAAAGATGACGAAATCGTCGTCATGCGGGGATGCTCCGATGGCCGTGCCCAAGCAGGAAGCGCCCCCGCTCGACGGCTTCAGCCTGGCGGACCTGATGGTGGTGCTGCGCTGCGCGCTCCATTCCAAGGACTCCGCGGCCGTCGACGCCTCATGGCGGATCCTTCTGGGCCTTTTCCCGCTCCATGAGATGGCGGAAGAGGCTGCGGGCCGCAGCGCACGGCCGCAACGGCCAGGCCGGCGCCCAGCGGACTGATCGCGCCACGAAAGCTGGCGCGAAATGACAAGTCGCGCGTGTCCACGGCCAAGCCAGAGATCAAGTGGCCTCTTTAGGGTAGCCCCGGACTTTCCGGTCCGGGCCGACTCGGACGACGGCCGCCGCACTGCCGAGCCGAATGGGCTTTGCGGGCCAAGGAGCCAAGGGGCGGCAGACCTCATGCAGGAGGAGAGATTTCAATGCGCATCTCGATGACGGGAGCTGGCCTGGCCCTGGCGGGCTTGCTCCTGACGACCCCGGTCTTTGCTCAGGAGGCCAAGACCCCGCACGTCCCGCTGGAAAAAACCATCGGGGTCGCGCACGCCAATCGCCCAATCCCTTCTCTTGCGGTAATCAACGCGGCTGGCGCGAAGCTCGAGGGCGGCAAGCTGACGCTGACCGGGCTTTCGCCCAACACGATCGTGTTCTCGGACCGCCCCTGGCGTGCGGCAGGCCACGAGATGACCAAGCAGTTCCTGATGCAGTGGGATGAGGGCAAGGACAGCTTCGAGAAGGATCCGCCCAACGCGACCGTCTCGGTGCTGGGCGCCAATCCCGGCGAGGTGTCCGACGCCGTCGTCGTGCTGAAGTCGCCCAAGCTCGAGGGAAACAGCGTCACCTTCGACGTGTCCGTGCTCGAGGGGAGCGTGACTGCGGGCGGCCCCGTCGCCCTGTTCATCGACTGGTTCGCGGCCCGCGGCGCCTATGGCGGCGGCGTGGCGCACTGGGGCGGGGTGGGCGGCACCACCGTGGCCCGCGAGGGCGGCTACTGGCACGCTCCGGTCTACCATGGCGCGTGGTATGCACGGCCGGCCTATCCTGCCGGAGCGGTGGCGGCCGGCGCCGTCGGCGGCATGGCGCTCGGCGCGGCCGCTGCGACGGCCGCGGCGGCGCCCTACTACGCTCCGCCCCCGCCGCCCCCCGGTTGCGGCGTCTACCCCTACCCGCCCTGCTACTGACGGTTCGTTGCGTCTGGCCGCCTCGCCCTCCCGGGGCGCGGCGGCCATCCCACATGGTGCGTCCGCAGGAGGCCCGCCGATGAGACTGCCCTGTTCCATCATTTTCGCCGGCGCGGTTTTGGCTTTGGCCGGGTGCCAGACCGCCCAGCAATCGAACTATGCCAGCCGGCACCAGATGCTCGTGCAGTCCGGCTTCACGCCGAAGCCTGCCGACGCGCCCAACAAGGTGTCGATCATGAACACCCTGCCGCCGAACCAGTTCGTGCAGCAGACCGCGAATGGCAAGACCACCGTGCTCCTGTCCGACCCCACCAACTGCAAGTGCGTCTACATGGGCGACACGTCGGCCTATACGGGCTACCGCGGGCTCGCCAACGTGACGCAGCAGATGGAAGACCCGCTGCTCAATCCCGGCCTGAGCTTCAGCAACGTCGACAACGTCTCGGGCTGGGACCCGATGTGAAATGCCGTGCCGGCTTCAACGGGGCTGGTGACGTTTCCGTGGGTCTTCCGTTCTGGTAGCCTTCTCCTCCCGCGGAGATTTTGCCGTGACCCACGTTTCATCCGACGCATTGCCCATGACCTTCGGCGATTTTCTCGCCTTCCTCGACACGCGCCCGGACGACGAGAAGTGGGAGCTGGTCGAGGGGAGGCCGGTCCTGAGCCCATCACCTGTCTATGTCCACCAGATCGTGGTGAAGAACGTCATTTTTGAGCTCGAGGCTGCGGTCCGCCGGCGGAACCTCGCGGTCGCCGTCATCCCCGGCATCGGCGTCAGGGTCGATGACTACAACGCGCCCGTGCCCGACGTGATGGTACGTCCCCTGGACGGCCTGCAAGGAAGCTTCTGCGACGACATGAGCGTGGCCTTCGAGGTGCTTTCACCCGGGACGGCCCGGTTGGACAAGCGGTGGAAGCGGCAGGTCTATGCCGCGCTGCCGGCCTTGCAGCACTACGTGATGGTTTCGCCCAAGGCCGTGGACGTCACGGTCTTCAGCCGGGCCGACCGGTTCCGGGAGCATCGGCTGACGGACCTTGCGGCCGAGGTCGATCTCGCCGCCCTCGGGGTTGCCTTGCCGCTCGCGAGCCTCTATCGCGATACGGGACTGGCCTGAGGGTCGCGCTGGGAGCGCGCCGGCAGGTCGGAACCGATCCGCCGGGGAGCCTCCACCATGAAAGCCCGCGTCACCGTCACGCTGAAGACCGGCGTCCTGGATCCGCAGGGCAAGGCGATCGAAGGAGCCCTGGCCTCGCTCGGGATTGCCGGCGTGGACAGTGTGCGGCAGGGCAAGGTGTTCGACATCGAACTCGCTGGCGCTGACAAGGCGGGGGCGGAGGCGAGCCTCAAGCAGGCCTGCGAGAAGCTGCTGGCCAACACCGTCATCGAGAACTACCGCATCGAGATCGCGGGCTGAGCGGGCGGAGACCGACCATGAAGGCCTCCGTGATCGTCTTCCCCGGGTCCAACCGCGAGCGCGATGTCGGCAACGCGCTGCGCGCAGCAACCGGCCATGAGCCGCACTATGCGTGGCACGCCGACCGCGACCTCCCGGCGGGCACGGACCTCGTCGTGCTGCCCGGCGGCTTCAGCTATGGCGACTACCTGCGCTGCGGTGCCATCGCCGGCCGCGCCGCGATCATGGACGCCGTGCGTGCCCACGCCGCCCGCGGCGGCCTCGTGCTCGGCATCTGCAACGGCTTCCAGATCCTCGTGGAATCCGAGCTCCTCCCGGGCGTGCTGATGCGCAACGCCCAGCTGCGCTTCGTCTGCCGCATGCAGCACCTGCGCGTCGAGCGTGCCGACACGGCATTCACCAATGCCTATGCCGAGCGGCAGGTCATCGAGGTCTGCATCGCCCATGGCGAGGGGAACTATGTGGCGGACGCCGAGACCATCGCCCGGCTCGAGGGCGAGGGGCGGGTGGCCTTCCGATATTGCGACGCCGCGGGGGCGGTGGGCGGTCCGGCCAATCCCAACGGGTCGACCAACGACATCGCCGGAATCTATTCCGAGCGGCTCAACGTGCTCGGCCTGATGCCGCATCCCGAGAACCTGATCGACCCGCTGGTGGGCGGTACCGATGGCCGTGGCCTGTTCCGCAGCCTCGTCGAGGGTGGCCGCATCGCGGCCTGACGCCGACCGACCCTCCCAAACAAAAAACCCCGGGATCGCTCCCGGGGCAGGTCTTCGAGGCCTTTTCTCGTTTGCAGGCGGGTCGAGGGTCCCTGGCCGCCTTACTGCGTCAGCCGGATCGAGGAGATCTCGTCGGCGATCTTCTGGAAGACGCTCTGCAGCTGCGAGGCGCTGGAGACGTCGAAGAACTGGGCAGGGCTCGAGGCGCAGTTGCGCAGCAGGTTGGCGTCGCCGTCGATCACGCGGATCGTGTAGAGCTTCACCTTGCGGCTGGCCGTCTTGATGTCGTCGCAGGCGGCCGTCGTGCGCTGGTCGATCAGGTACTTGCTGGTCGTCCAGGCGTTCTGCGTGTTGTCGCCGTCCGTCAGCATGATGATGAACTTGTCGACGCCGTCCGTGCCGAAGGCGGCGCCGCCGGTCATGGGGTCCGCCGGCGAGAGCGTCGTGAGGCCCCAGGCGAGTCCGATCGTGATGTTGGTGTTGCCGTTCGCCGACATGCCGTCGATGGCCGTGCGCAGGGCGTTGAAGTCCGTCGACAGGGGGCGGACGGGAGACAGCGTCGTCGCGGCGCAGTTCACCGCCGGGTAGAGCGCGGCCCCGCCGTCGGTCACGTCGAAGGGCTGCGTGCGGTCCTTGACGCAGCCGGTCCAGGTCGCCTTGTTGGTGCCTGTGGTGGCGAAGTCGAGCCATGAGCTCGACTTGAGCGAGGTGTCGAGCCGAACCTGCGTGGTGAAGGGCACAAGCGAGATCTGCACCGCGCCCGGCTCGGGGGCGACCTTTTCGAGCGTGGTGACGAGGTTCTTCGCCGCCTTCTTCAGCTCGGTCATCTTGTTGTTGGCGGCCATCGAGCCCGTGTTGTCCAACACGAGGGCCACCTCGATCTTGCGCACGCCCCAGGCGGATTGGCCGGCGGCGGCCACCTCGGTGCTGTCCATCCCGGCGAGCTTCATCAGCGTGTTCGGCACGGTGCCGGCCACGTTGACACTGACGAGCTTCGTCCCGCGCGTGATCGTGAGCGACGAGCGCTTGAACATGCTCGCGCCGGACTGGGCGTTGAACAGGCTGTCGAAGATGTCCTGCCCCTTGGACTGAAGCTGGGCGTCCGTGAGCTTGGCGGCGTCCCGGGCCAGTGCGAGGGCGGTGGCGTCGGCCACGCCCTGCAGCTTCGTGCGGACATTGGTGGCCCGCGAGTAATCGACGCTGGTGCCTGCGCCGATGGCGAGGGGCAGCATGAGCACCGCGCCCATGATGGCGAAGTTGCCCCGGGTGTCGCGAAGGAAACGCTGGAACATGGTCATGACGGAACGCCTCGTTGATCCGATGCCCATGGGCTTCAAAAGCCGGGCCAGCGGCGAAACGGGGTTCTTGACGGGGAATCCGTGCCAGAACGCGCAATTTGAGCGAATTCGTTCAGATTGGTTGTTTCAGAACGATACAACAACCCAAGCGCGACAATCCCTGTGCCATTGCGCTTGCCGGCCCGGCCGGTTAATCGGGACGGCATCCGGCTGGCGCGCGCCAGGCTGGACCACGGCCCTGCTGGCCGGCCCCTGAGATCCAACGGAGACCGGCGTGATCCGCAACGCCATCACGATCACCCCGCAGCTCGTGGCCGAGCACGGCCTCAAGCCCGACGAGTACGAGCGCATCCTGGCGCTGATCGGCCGGGAGCCGACCTTCACCGAGCTCGGCATCTTCTCTGCGATGTGGAACGAGCACTGTTCCTACAAGTCCTCGCGCATTCACCTGAAGGGCCTGCCGACCCAGGCGCCCTGGGTGATCCAGGGTCCGGGCGAGAACGCGGGCGTGATCGACATCGGCGACGGTCTCGCCTGCGTCTTCAAGATGGAGAGCCACAACCACCCGAGCTATATCGAGCCCTACCAGGGCGCGACAACCGGCGTGGGCGGCATCCTGCGCGACGTGTTCACCATGGGTGCGCGGCCCATCGCCTGCCTCAACGCGCTGCGCTTCGGCGACCCCTCCCATCCCCGGACACGCCACCTCGTGGCCGGCGTGGTGGCCGGCATCGGCGGTTACGGCAATTCGTTCGGCGTGCCGACGGTGGGCGGTCAGGTGGGCTTCCACACCCGCTATGACGGCAACATCCTCGTCAACGCCATGGCGGTCGGTATCGCCAAGGCGGACGAGATCTTCTACGCCAAGGCCACGGGCGTCGGGAACCCGATCGTCTATCTCGGCTCGAAGACCGGGCGGGACGGCATCCACGGCGCGACGATGGCCTCGGCCGAGTTCGACGACAAGTCGGAGGAGAAGCGACCGACCGTGCAGGTCGGCGACCCCTTCGCGGAGAAGCTGCTGCTCGAGGCCTGCCTGGAGCTGATGAAAACCGGCTCGGTCATCGCCATCCAGGACATGGGCGCGGCCGGTCTCACCTGTTCGGCCGTCGAGATGGGCGCCAAGGGCGACCTCGGCATCGAGCTCGACCTCGACAAGGTGCCGTGCCGCGAGGCGGGAATGACCGCCTACGAGATGATGCTGTCGGAGAGCCAGGAGCGCATGCTCATGGTGCTCGACCCCGCAAAGGAGGCGCAGGCCGAGGCGATCTTCCGCAAGTGGGGGCTGGACTTCGCGGTGGTCGGCCACACCACCGACACCCTGCGCTTCGTCGTGAAGCACCAGGGCGAGGTGATGGCCGACCTGCCGATCAAGGAGCTCGGCGACGAGGCGCCGCTCTACGACCGGCCGCACATCGCCAACACCCACCAGCCCGTCATCGCGCCGGGAAGCGTGACCGCTCCCCTGTCGGACGCCGACGCGCTGCTGAAGCTCCTCGGCGCGCCGGACCTCTGCTCCAAGCGCTGGATCTGGGAGCAGTACGACCACCTGATCCTCGGCAACACGATCCAGCAGCCCGGCGGCGACGCCGCCATCGTGCGCGTGCTGGAGGGGCCGAAGGGCCTGGCGCTGACCTCGGACGTGACGCCGCGCTATTGCGAGGCGGATCCCGTCGAGGGCGGCAAGCAGGCGGTGGCGGAGGCCTGGCGCAACATTACCGCCGTCGGCGGCCTGCCGCTCGCGATCACGGACAATCTCAATTTCGGCAATCCCGAGCGACCGGAGGCCATGGGCCAGCTCGTCGGCTGCCTGCGCGGCATCGGCGAGGCCTGCCGTGCGCTCGACTTCCCCGTCGTGTCCGGCAACGTGTCGCTCTACAACGAGACCAACGGCCGGGGCATCCTGCCGACACCGACCATCGGCGGCGTAGGCCTGCTGGACGACGTGACGGTGCACGCCACGATCGGTTTCAAGGCGGCTGGCCATGTCGTGTTGCTCGTCGGCGAAACGACGGGCTGGCTCGGCCAGTCGCAATACCTCAAGGACATCTGCGGCCGGGAGGAGGGGGCGCCCCCGCCGGTTAACCTCGTCGTCGAGCGCCGCAACGGCGACTTCGTGCGCGGCCTGATCCGCGACCGGACGGTCTCCACGGTCCACGACCTCTCCGACGGCGGCCTTGCCGCTGCGCTCGCCGAGATGGCGATGGCGGGGGGGATCGGCGCCCAGATCGATGCCCTGCCCAGCGGCATGCCCACCCACGCGGCCCTCTTCGGCGAGGACCAGGCCCGCTACCTCCTGGCCCTGCCTGAGGTTGAAGCTGAGGCGGTGCTGGCGATGGCGAAGACCACGGGCGTGCCCGCCCAGCGGATCGGTGTCACCGGCGGCGACGCGTTGACGCTGCCGGGGCAGAAGCCCATATCCCTCGCGGCCCTGCGGCGCGCTCACGAGGCGTGGCTGCCGGACTACATGACTTCGCCCGACGCGATCGTCGCGGCCTGAGGAGATCGACCGATGGCGATGGACGCGCGCGAGATCGAGCGCATGATCAAGGAAGCCCTGCCCGACGCGACGGTCGAGATCCGCGACCTCGCGGGCGACGGGGACCACTATGCGGCGACCGTGGTTTCCTCGGCCTTCAAGGGCAAGACGCGGGTGCAGCAGCACCAGCTGGTCTATGCCGCGCTGAAGGGCAACATGGGTGGCGTCTTGCACGCCCTTGCGCTCTCGACCAGCGCACCCCAAGAATGATGACGACGTCGCGGCGGGCAATGCCCGGCCGTGATCACCACATCCGCAACGGCGCGCCTTGACCGCGCACGAAAGGACCGACGATGAGCATCCAGGACACGATCCGCAGCGAAGTCACGGGCAACGACGTCGTGCTGTTCATGAAGGGGACGCCCCAGTTCCCCATGTGCGGCTTCTCGGGCCAGGTGGTCCAGATCCTCGACTACCTCGGCGTGCCCTACAAGGGCGTCAACGTGCTCGAGAACGACGAGATCCGCCAGGGCATCAAGGACTTCTCCAACTGGCCGACGATCCCGCAGCTCTACGTGAAGGGCGAGTTCATCGGTGGCTGCGACATCGTCCGCGAGATGTTCCAGTCCGGCGAGCTGGCGAGCCACCTCTCCGAAAACGGCGTCCCGGTGAAGCAGCCCGCGAGGGCGTGACGAGAAGGCAAGCCTCGCGATTGGCGGCTACAGGACACTGGACCAGCGCCGTCGCGAAACGCTCGAGGCCATGCGTCGGGGGATCGAGCAACTCATCCCCCGGCTTGAGGCCTATGCACGAGAGCACGGCGGACGTTTCGTCCTCTTCGGCTCCGCTGCGGACGACACACTTCATGACCAGAGCGACGTGGACCTGATCGCGGACTTCGCGCCGGATCGCGGGATCGCAGCCTGTGCATTTGCCGACAGGGCCTGCACAGAGCTGGGTCTGGTTGGGGATGTCAGGCCAATGGCCTGGACATCCCAGGATCTCACTGCCCGCGCGCTCGACACCGGACGGGTGCTCGCGTGAGCAACGCCCGCTGGCTCGACGTCGAAGCCGACTTCGCGTCAGCCAAGCAGCATTTCGGCGAAGCGGTCGCCGGATTTCGGAGTGGGAAGGTCTCCGGCCCCGAGGATTACTGGAACATCATGGCCTTCCAGCACGCCATGTATGCGGGTTACACGTCCTTTGAGGCCGGGCTGGAACGTCTGCTGAGGATGCTCGGCGAAGACCTCCCCATCGGCCGGGATTGGCATCGCAAGCTCCTCGAAAGAGCCGCGTCGGAACTCCCCGGCGATCGTCCTGCGGTCCTGGGGCCGCGGCTCCTCGAAGCGGCGGATGAGCTTCTTCGATTTCGGCACGTGGCTCTGCACAGCTAGGACCGGTTCACGCCCGCTCGCGCCGAGCCGGCGGTCGCTGCAGCCGAAATCTTTTTGGAACTCGCTAATTCCGAATTGTCGCGTTTTCGCGCCCTCATCGACCCGCCCTGACCCTCACCCGCCCATCGCGGCCTTGATCAGTTTCAGCGCGTCCTCGCTCGACCATTCCGCGGGGCCGGCCAGCGTTGCGAGTTCGCAACCCTTGGGGTCGACGATGAGCGTGGTCGGCATGCCGAAGGCCTTGCCGAGCTTCTGGAGCTCCTGGAACACCTTGGCGGCGGGATCGGCGCGGTAGGCCAGCGTGGTGATGCCGTTTTCGGTGAGCCAGGCCTTGGGCTTGTCGAGATTGCGGGTGTCGATGTTCACCGCCACGACCTCGAAGTCCTGGCCGCCGAGGTTCTTCTGAAGGGCGTCGAGGGCCGGCATTTCCTTGCGGCAGGGCACGCACCATGTCGCCCAGAGGTTCAGGAGCACGGTCTTGCCGCGGAAGGCCGCGAGCGTCGTCGGCTTGCCGTCGGCATCCGTGAAGGCGAGGTCCGGCAGGAGCTTCGGTTCCTTGGCGATCTGGACCGCGGCCACCTCGCCGCGGGCCAGCGGGCGCATGGCGTCGGCGAGGCCCTTGGCCTGCTGGCAGTCCGCCGCCTGCGCGGCGTTGCTCCAGACCCCCCTCGTCCCGTATAGCACCGCCACGGCGAGCGTGACCGACAGCGCAAGGCCGAGCGCGAGCAGAAGCCCCCGGCGGCGCCTGCGGGGCTCAGACGTGGAAGGCGGCGTTGTCGGCGTCATCGGTGACCTCGGGAAGGCAGGCATGAGCAACAGGATGTGGGGCGGGCGCTACGAGAGCGGCCCCGACGCGATCATGGAGGAGATCAACGCTTCCATCGATTTCGACAAGACCCTCTGGCGCCAGGACATCGCCGGATCCCGCGCCCACGTCGCCATGCTTGGCCGGCAGGGCATCGTGGACAAGGCCGACGTCGCCGCGATCGAGAAGGGTCTAGCGGCGGTCGAGGCCGAAATCGAGGCAGGCGCGTTCACGTTCTCGCGGTCGCTCGAAGACATCCATATGAACGTGGAGTCCCGCCTCGCCGAGCTCGTCGGGCCGGCGGCGGGCCGCCTGCACACCGCCCGCTCGCGCAACGATCAGGTTGCGACAGACATGCGGCTGTGGGTCCGCGACACGATCGATGCGCTCGACGGCCAGATCGCCGACCTGCAGAGGGCGCTCGCTGAAAAGGCGGTGGCGCATGCTGCGACCATCATGCCGGGCTTCACGCACCTGCAGTCGGCGCAGCCCACGACGCTCGGCCATCACCTGCTCGCCTATGTCGAAATGCTCGGGCGCGACCGCGGTCGCTTCCGTGACGCCCGCGCGCGGCTCAACGAGTGCCCCCTGGGCGCGGCGGCGCTCTGCGGCACCTCCTTCCCGATCGACCGGCACGCCACCGCCGCGGCGCTCGGGTTCGACCGGCCGACCGCCAATTCGCTCGACAGCGTGTCCGACCGCGACTTCGCGCTGGAGGCGCTCTCGGCCGCCTCGATCTGCAGCGTGCATCTGTCGCGCTTCGCCGAGGAGATCGTGCTGTGGACGACGCCGCAATTCGGCTTCGTCAAGCTGTCGGACCGGTTCTCGACCGGCTCCTCCATCATGCCGCAGAAGCGCAACCCCGACGCCGCCGAGCTCGTCCGCGGCAAGACGGGCCGGGTCTTGGGGGCGCTGCAGGGGCTCCTGGTGGTCCTCAAGGGCCTGCCGCTGACCTATGCGAAGGACATGCAGGAGGACAAGGAGGGCACCTTCGATGCGCTACGCACGCTTTCCCTTTGCCTCGCCGCCATGGCCGGCATGGTCAGGGACATGGAGCCCCAGCCCAAGTTGATGAAGAAGGCGGCCGGCACGGGCTACGCCACGGCGACGGATCTCGCGGACTGGCTGGTGCGCACGCTGAAATTGCCCTTCCGCGAGGCGCACCACGTCACCGGCCGCATCGTCGGGCTCGCCTCCGGGCGCGGCGTCGGGCTCGAGCGGCTCTCGCTCGCGGACATGCAGAGCGTCGAGCCGCGCATCACGGCCGATGTCTTCGAGGTTTTGGGCGTAGAGCGCTCGGTTCGCAGCCGGACGAGCTATGGCGGCACCGCGCCCGTCCAGGTGCGCAAGCAGGCCCGGCGCTGGCTGGCCCGTCTGGCGAAGGAGCGGGACTAGAGCATGCTGCGAAATAGTGGAGACCGCTTTTCGCGAAAAGCATGCGAAATCAAGGAGCCTGGAGCGTGCTGCGTGGCCTTGGAGACGCAGCACGCTTCAGGGCCGCGCTTTCGCCGTGTCCGGCTTTCTGTATGATGCGCCGCGTTTCGGAGTCCCGCCCTTGCCCGCCTCGTCCCGTTCTGGCCTGCCCGTGTCCGGCCGCGCCCCGTTGATCCTCGCCGCGTCGCTCGCCCTGGCCTTCTCGCTGTCCGCATGCGGCAGGAAGGGCCCGCTGGAGCCGCCGCCTGGCGCGGTCAACGCCAAGGAGAACCCGCTGGAGGAGAAGGAGATCGATCCCGAGGCGCCCAAGCCGGTGATCCCCTCCATCACGCCCGTGGGTTCCAAGAAGGGCAAGAAGATCGAGGCGCCCAAGGAAAAGTTCTTCCTCGATCCGATCCTCTGACGTCTACCTTATCCCCCCGTTTGGCGAGCCAGCCATGAACCATTTCGAGTATCGCGACGGCGTGCTGCATGCCGAGGGCGTCGACCTCAGGGAGATCGCTGCCGAGGTCGGGACACCCTTCTATTGCTACTCGACCGCCACGCTGGAGCGGCACTACCGCGTGTTCGCGGGCGCCTTCGCCGACGTGCCCTCGCTCGTCTGCTACGCGATGAAGGCCAATTCCAACCAGGCGGTGCTGCGCACCCTCGCGCGCCTCGGCGCGGGCATGGACGTGGTGTCGGAGGGCGAGTTGCGCCGCGCCCGGGCGGCGGGCGTGCCAGGCTCGCGCATCACGTTCTCGGGCGTCGGCAAGACGCGCGCCGAGATGGCGCATGGCCTCGACGAGGACATCCTCTGCTTCAACGTCGAGTCGGAACCCGAGCTGGAGGCGCTCTCGGAAGTCGCCTCCGCCAGGGGCGCGACGGCGCGCATCGCGCTGCGCGTCAACCCCGACATCGACGCCAAGACGCACCACAAGATCTCGACCGGGAAGTCCGGCGACAAGTTCGGCGTGCCGATCTCCCAGGCCCGCACCGTCTACGCCAAGGCGGCGCGGCTGCCGGGCATCGAAGTGACCGGCGTCGACATGCATATCGGCAGCCAGATCACCGACCTTCAGCCCTTCGACGATGCCTTCGCGCTGCTCTCCGACTTCGTCAGGGAGCTGCGGGCCGACGGCCACGCCATCGATCATGTCGACCTCGGCGGCGGGCTCGGCATCCCCTACCGGGAGGACAACGAGCCTCCTCCTCACCCCGAGCGCTACGCCGAAATCGTCAAGCGCCACACCAGGGAACTGGACTGCACGCTCGTCTTCGAGCCGGGCCGCCTCATCGTCGGCAATGCCGGCATCCTCGTGATGCAGGTCGTCTATGTGAAGCAGGGCGACGGCAAGGCCTTCGTGATCGTCGACGCCGCGATGAACGACCTGATTCGCCCGACGCTCTACGAAGCCCACCACGACATCAAGCCTGTCGTCCTGCCCGCGTCGGGCGCGGGCCGGCTGGTGGCCGACGTCGTCGGCCCGGTCTGCGAATCCGGCGACTTCATCGCCAAGGACCGCGAAATGTCCCGCCCCAAGGCCGGCGACCTTCTCGCCGTGATGACGGCGGGCGCCTACGGGGCCGTGCAGGCCGGCACCTATAACAGCCGCCTCCTCGTGCCGGAGGTGCTGGTGAGCGGGGCGGCCTGGTCCTTGGTGCGCCCGCGCCCCACTTATGACGAACTGATCGGGCTCGATCGGATGCCGCCCTGGCTCAGGGCCGACGGACCCGCGACCCGCTGAGCCTTCGTCGAAGGGCACGTCGCTTGCATCGTCACCAGGGTGTGACCATGCCGCAGGACGGCAGGGGTGGCCACCCGCTTGGGGCGTGCTACCTTTAGGGTCTTGTCGCGTTCACCGTGGCGGAACGAGGATGGCCGCATGAGTGATGACGGGCCGGGCGCCAGGCCCCGGACGACCACGGAGAGGGCCGAGATCGCCGCCGAGCGGATCGCGACCCTCGGACGCCGCGCCGGCCTCGCCCTGTTCTGGGAGCGCATCTGGCCGCCTCTGGCCCTCGTCGTCGCCGTCGTCGCCCTCTTCCTCACGCTGTCCTGGCTCGGCCTCTGGCTGCATGTGCCCTATTGGGCGAGGGCCGTCGGCGTCGGCCTGACCGGGCTTGCCCTGGCTGCCGCGCTCGTCCTCGTGATCCGGGCTCCGTTCCCGTCCTGGCGCGAGCGATTGGCCCGCCTCGACCGCGATTCCGACGTGCCGCATCGCCCGGCCACGGCGCTGACGGACGATCTTGCAAGTCCCGGCTCGGACCCCGGCACCCGCGCCTTGTGGGAGTTGCACCGCGCCCGCATTCTCGAGCAGGCCGCGAGGCTCAAGGTCGCCCCGCCGCGTCCGGGCCTGTCGCGGCTCGACCCCCGCGCCCTGCGTTTCGGCGTGGCGCTCTGCGCCATCGCCGCCTGGTTCGTGGCGGGGCCGGAGCGCGAGGCGCGCCTCGCGGCGGCGTTCGACTGGACGGGCCGCGCCGAGCAGGAGGCCGCCTTCCGCCTCGACGCCTGGCTCGACCCGCCGGCCTACACCCAGTTTCCTCCCGTCATCGTCGACTTCCGCACCCGCGCGGCCGACGCCGCGCCCATCAGGGTGCCGGTTCGCTCGACGCTGGTGCTGCGCGCCTCCGACGCGACAGACATCAGCGTCACTACGCAGGGCGGCCTCGTGCCGGAAGAAGAGCCGAAGGCCGACGGCAAGGATCCCAAGGCCGCCAAGGCGGACGCCGGCAAGCCCTCGGCGACCAAGGTCGCCGCCGGCGCGAAGCCGCGCGATCCCAAGGCGGCGACCGGTCCTGGCCTGGAGAACCGCTACACGCTCAAGGGCGACGGCTCGCTGGTGGTGAAGCGCGGGGCGACGGTGCTCGGCTCCGTCGCGGTGACCACGATCCCCGACAAGCCGCCCACGATCCAGCCCACGGTTGAGCCGACCACGAACGAGAAGGGCGTGCTCACGCTGGGCTACGAGATCGAGGACGACTACGGTGTCGTCTCCGCCGAGGCGAAGCTCGGCAAGCCCGTGCGCGCCGGCAAGCCGGTCGAGACCAAGCGCCCCCCGCTGGTGCCTGCTCCCGAGATCACGCTGCAGCTGCCCGGCGGGGACAACCGCTCCGGCGAGGCGCGGACCTCGGCCGATCTCACCGCCCATCCCTGGGCCGGCGCCCGCGTCGAGATGACGCTCGTCGCCCGCGACGAGCCGGGCCAGGTCGGCGAAAGCGTGAGTTTCCAGGTGACGCTGCCGCAGCGGCCCTTCTCCAAGCCGCTCGCCCGCGCGCTCGTCGAGCAGCGGCGCGACCTGATCCTCGATCCCGCCAGCCGCAACCGCATCCTGGCCTCGCTGCAGGCGCTGATGATCGCGCCCGAGCGCTTCACGCCGGATTCCAGCGTCTACCTGGGTCTGCGCAGCGCGAGCACGCGGCTGCGGGTCGCCCGGACGGACCAGGACCTGATCGGCGTCGCCGACCTCCTCTGGGAGATGGCGCTGCAGATCGAGGACGGCGACATGACGGACGCCGAGAAGGCGCTCCGGCAGACGCAGGACAACCTGCGCGACGCGCTCGACAAGAACGCTTCCCCGGACGAGATTGCCCGCCTGACGCAGGAGCTGCGGCAGGCGCTCGACCAGTTCCTCAAGGAGTTCGCGGAGCGCCAGCTCAAGGAGCAGCAGCCGAACCAGCAGAGCCAGCTGGACCGGAACTCGCGCGTGCTGACGCCGCAGGACCTCAAGAACATGCTCGACCGCATGGAGGAGATGGCCCGCAACGGCAACAAGCAGGACGCCCAGCGCATGCTGGAGCAGCTGCGCAACCTGCTCGACAATCTGCGCACTGCCCGCAACGGCCAGCGCCAGATGAACCAGGGCCAGCGGGAAATGGAGCAGCAGCTCGACGCGCTGGACAAGATGACGCGCGAGCAGCAGCAGCTCCGCGACAAGACGTTCCGCGAGGGCCAGAAGCGACGCGAGCAGGCGCGCCGCGGCGACCAGGGCCAGCAAGGCCAGCAGGCCCAGCGCGGGCAAAAGGGACAGAAGGGCCAACGCGGGCAGCAGGGACAGCAGGGCCAGCCGGGCGGAGACCAGCCCGGCGACGACCAGGACATGGGCCAGGGCCAGGACGGGCAGGACGGCCAGGAGGGCATGGAAGGCCTCGGCGAGCAGCAGCAGGCCCTACGCAAGCAGCTCGAGCAGATGAAGAAGCGCATGCGCGAACTCGGCATGAACGGCGAGCAGGGGCTCGAGGACGCCGAGGAGGCCATGCGCCAGGCCGAAGGTTCGCTGGGCAAGGGCGACGATGGCTCGGCCGTCGACGCCCAGGGCCGTGCGCTGGAAGGCTTGCGCAAGGGCGCGCAGGGCATGGCGCAGCAGATGCAGCAGGGCGAGGGCAACCAGCAGGCCGGCGAGAACCCGGGCCAGCCCGGACAACCGGGGCAACCCGGCCGGCGGGCCACGGCCTCGCAGCCCAACGACGATCCGCTCGGCCGGCCGACGCCCACCACCGAGGCGGGCGACCGCGCCAAGTTCCGGCGCGGCGGCAAGAACGGCACGCTCGAGGAGCGCGCGCGCGAGGTCACCGAGGAACTGCGCCGCCGCCTTGGCGACCCCGCGCGGCCGCAGGACGAGCGCGACTACCTGGAGCGCCTGCTGCCCGCCAACTGAGTCATTCGTCGCAGTTCCAGCCCGGGCCGCTTTCCGCTAGGGGAAGCCTGCCGCGAGACGTCCCGCCGGGAGACACCCTGTGTTCAAGGTCCTCAATGCCGCCGTGCCCTTCGCCCTCGGGGCGGTGGTGATCGTGCTTCTCGCAGGATTCATCAACATGTTCCGCGGCGGCAGCGCCAATCTCTCCCAGCAGCTGATGCGCTGGCGCGTCGGACTGCAATTCGTCGCCCTGGTGATCATCCTCGGCGCAATCTGGTTCAAGAACGGGTAGGAACGGGCGTTTGCTCTTTGTTGGGGCAGCCGTTGGCCGTTTCCAACGGCCCTGTGGCTAAGCTGCACCACGGCAGGCGAATGATCCGCCTGCGCTTGTCGTGACGCGTCGGGTCAAGTCTTCTTACCTTGCGGACTTGAATCGGCTTCCCGTTAGCGTTGCGTTAACCATGCCGAGGTCAGCTGGTCCGGATCTGCGGCGGGCGGTCGATGCGGCTTCTCTCGGTTCTGGTCTCGACGGCGATGATGGCGGCTGGCGGCGCGTTCGCGGCCGACCTTCCCACGCCCCGTCCAGCGCCCGTGCGCGACGCGGCGGCGGGACCGGGTGGCTGGACGCCTGCTCCCCTGCTGGGCGTGATCTCCGAAGCCCGCATCGGCGTGTTCGCCCACGACCCCTGGAGCCCGGAGAAGGGCTCGGCCGACATCAATGGCGAGATCCTCACGGTAAAGCCTTTCAGCATCGGTGAGTGGGACGTGCTGGTGCCGCGCATCAATGTCGGCGGCACGATCAACACGACCGGGAAGACCAGCCAGGTCTATGCCGGGCTGACCTGGACCGTGAACCTCACCGCGGGCCTCTTCGTGGAAGGTTCGCTCGGCGGCGGCTACAATAATGGGGCGATCGACGCCTATGTGCCCGCTGACCGCAGCGCGGTCGGGTGCCACGCCAATTTCCGGGAATCCGCTTCGCTCGGCTATCACTTCACCGAGCAGGTGAGCCTGATGGCCACCGTCGAGCATCTCTCGAATGCAGGGCTGTGCGACCGCAACCGCGGCGTCACCAACGTCGGAATTCGGCTGGGCTACAGCTTCTGACGTCCTATATGTCTCCTCGTGCCCGCAGCCTGCCGCGTTTCACGCGGACGCGGCAGGCTGCGGGTCGCCAAGCTGTCGCATGCCGAGTCGCGAACAGCCGGTTCTCACCTTTTCGCGGTACGCTCTGGAGTAGAGGCTGATCATGGTCGTGCTGAACCGCATCTACACCCGCACCGGCGACGGGGGCACGACCGCGCTCGGCACCGGCGAGCGCCGCCCCAAGTTCGACCTGCGCGTCGAGAGCTACGGGACGGTGGACGAGACCAACGCGACGATCGGACTCGCGCGCCTGCACACGGGCGGCATGGAGGTGCTGGACGGAATGCTGGCCCGCGTCCAGAACGACCTCTTCGACCTCGGCGCGGACCTCTGCGCGCCCGACACCGGCAAGCCCCTGCCCTACGAGCCGCTGCGCATCATCGACGCGCAGATCGAGCGGCTGGAACGCGAGATCGACGCGCTGAACGCCGAGCTCGCGCCGCTGCGCTCCTTCGTGCTGCCCGGCGGCACGCCGGCCGCCGCCCATCTGCATCTCGCGCGCACGGTCTGTCGGCGCGCCGAACGCCTGATGGTCGAGCTCGCGAGCCGGCCGGACGAGCCGGTGGGCGCGCCCGCCCTGCGCTACGTCAACCGGCTCTCCGACTTCCTCTTCGTCGCCTCCCGCGCGGCCAACGCAGCGGCCCAGGGCGACGTGCTGTGGGTGCCCGGCGCGAACCGCTGACGCAGGTGGCCACCCGGACGACCTGCGATGTTCCTTCCCCTCTACGACATCGCGCCGCTGCGCCACGTGAAGGCGCCCTGGGTGACGCGCGGCCTTCTGGGTGCCACCGTGCTGGTCTTCATGCTGGGCTGGACGGGGCTCGTGCCCGGTGGGGTGCAGGGCGAGGCCGTCGTGGCCGGCCTCTTCCCCTCCGTCCTGTTCCACCATGCGGTCCTTCCACCCGAGCTCGGGGCCTTTCCTGCGCCCGTTACGCTCGTCACCTCCGTGTTCGTGCATGGCGGCTGGCTGCATCTCCTGGGCAACATGCTGTTCCTGCAGGTCTTCGGCGACAACGTCGAGGACGCCATGGGGCACTGGCGCTTCCTGCTCTTTTATCTCCTGTGCGGCACGGCGGGCGGCCTGGCTCATGCCTATGCCTTCCCGCTCTCCGAGCAGCCTCTGGTCGGCGCATCTGGCGCGGTGGCCGGCGTCATCGGCGCCTACCTGCTCCTGCACCCGAAGGCCCTGGTCTGGGGCCTCGTGCTCAACGTGATCCCCCTCAGGATCAGGGCCTATTGGGTGCTCGGCCTGTGGGGCGCCGTGCAGGTCTGGCACCTCGTCACCGGCGAGGAGGCCGGAACGGCATGGTGGGCGCATCTCGGCGGGTTCCTGGCGGGAATCGCTCTTCTCTTCGTCCTCAGACGCCGGACGACCCCCGCGATGGCCTGACAGGGCCGGCCGATCTCCGCATTTCGACGCGTTGACAAGCCTCGAATCCCGCCTTTACGGTCCCGCACCATCGCAGCCGTCGGAAAGGGCGCACAGCCAAGTCGCGTCCGTGCTAGAGCAGGTCGGTCGGCAGGTGCTAGGCAGGCGCGGTCCGGCCGCCCGGCGGCGCCGCCCGGACCGATGTGCCGCGCGCAGACCGGGTCGCCCAGCGACCCTGGAGGAGAGACGAATGAAGATCCTCGTGCCCGTGAAGCGGGTGGTCGACTACAACGTGAAGATCCGCGTGAAGCCGGACGGTTCCGGGGTCGAGCTCGCCAACGTGAAGATGTCGATGAACCCCTTCGACGAGATCGCCGTCGAGGAGGCTCTCCGTCTCAAAGAGGCCGGCAAGGCGACCGAGGTGGTGGTGGTGTCTATCGGCCCGGCCCAGGCGGCCGAGACGCTGCGCACCGGCCTCGCCATGGGCGCCGACCGGGGCATCCTCGTGAAGCACGATGCCATCGTCGAGCCGCTCGCGGTCGCCAAGATCCTGAAGGGCGTCGTGGAGGCCGAAGGGCCCGGTCTCGTCATCCTCGGCAAGCAGGCCATCGACGACGACGCCAACGCCACCGGCCAGATGCTCGCCGCCCTCCTGGGCTGGCCGCAGGGCACCTTCGCCTCCAAGGTCGTCATCGGCGATGGCTCCGCCGAGGTGACCCGCGAGGTGGACGGCGGCGCCCAGACCGTCGACCTGAAGCTGCCGGCCATCGTGACCACGGACCTGCGCCTCAACGAGCCGCGCTATGCCTCGCTGCCCAACATCATGAAGGCCAAGAAGAAGCCCATCGACGAAAAGACGCCGGCCGACTACGGCGTCGACCCCGCCCCGCGCCTCGCGGTGCTGAAGACCACGGAGCCGCCGGGCCGCAAGGCCGGCGTGAAGGTGGGCTCGGTGGGGGAACTCGTCGCCAAGCTCCGCAACGAAGCGGGAGTGCTCTGACATGCCGACCTTGCTGATCGCCGACCACGACAACGCCTCGCTGAAGGACGTCACGGCCAAGGCGCTGACGGCCGCCGCAGCCATGAACGGCCCGGTCCACGTGCTCGTCGCCGGCTCGGGCTGCTCGGCTGCAGCCGACGCGGCTTCGAAGCTCGCGGGCGTGGAGAAGGTGCTCGTCGCCGACGCGCCGGCCTATGCCCACCAGCTGGCCGAGCCGCTGGCCGCGCTCGTCGTGAGCCTCGCCGGTTCCTATGACGGCATCGTCACGGCCTCGACCTCGACCGGCAAGAACGTCATGCCCCGCGTCGCCGCGCTGCTTGACGTGATGCAGGTCTCCGACATCACCAAGGTGGTCTCGCCCGACACGTTCGAGCGGCCGATCTATGCCGGCAACGCCATCCAGACCGTGCAGTCGAAGGACTCCAAGCGCGTCGTCACCGTGCGCACCGCCTCCTTCCAGGCGGCGGGCGAGGGCGGCTCGGCGGCGGTCGAGAGCGTCTCCGCGGCGGCCGACCCGGCCGTCTCGTCCTTCAAGGGCGAGGCGGTGACCAAGTCGGACCGGCCGGAGCTGACCTCGGCCAAGATCATCATCTCCGGCGGCCGCGCCATGCAGAACGCCGAGAACTTCAAGACCTATATCGAGCCCGTCGCCGACAAGCTCGGCGCGGCCATGGGCGCCTCGCGCGCCGCGGTCGATGCCGGCTACGCGCCGAACGACTGGCAGGTCGGCCAGACCGGCAAGGTCGTGGCGCCTGACCTCTACATCGCCGTCGGGATTTCCGGCGCGATCCAGCATCTCGCGGGCATGAAGGACAGCAAGGTCATCGTCGCCATCAACAAGGACGAGGAGGCGCCGATCTTCCAGGTCGCCGACTACGGCCTCGTGGGCGACCTCTTCGCCCTGCTGCCCGAACTCGACAAGGAACTCGCCAAGTAGGCGGGCCGCCGACCGGCGGGACGCACGCGCCCCGCCTCCCATGACACTTCAGCCGGACGCCAGGCAGGACCCATGTCGATCTCCATTCGCAAGGTAGGCATCATCGGCGCCGGCCAGATGGGCAACGGGATCGCCCAGGTCTGTTCGGCTGCCGGCTACGACGTGGTGCTGAACGACATTAGCGAGGAGCGTATCCATGCCGGCCTCGCCACCATCAACGGCAACTTCGCCAAGCTCGTCCAGAAGGGCTCGATGGACGAGGACCAGCGCCGCCAGGCGCTCGCCCGCATCGCGCCCGGTCCCGCCACGGACGACCTCGGCACCTGCGACCTCGTGATCGAGGCCGCCACCGAGAACGAGGACGTCAAGCGCCGCATCTTCATGGGGCTCTGTCCCTCGCTGAAGGCTGACGCCATCGTCGCCTCCAACACCTCCTCGATCTCGATCACGCGCCTCGCCTCGGTGACGGATAGGCCCGAGCGCTTCATCGGCATCCACTTCATGAATCCCGTGCCGCGCATGCAACTCGTCGAGCTGATCCGCGGCATCGCGACGGAAGACCCCACCTTCGACGCGGCCAAGACCTTCATCGCGACGCTCGGCAAGACCGTGACGGTGGCCGAGGACTTCCCGGCCTTCATCGTCAACCGCATCCTGCTGCCGATGATCAACGAGGCGATCTACACGCTCTACGAGGGCGTGGGCTCGGTCGACGCCATCGATACGGCCATGCGGCTCGGCGCCAACCACCCGATGGGCCCGCTGCAGCTCGCCGACTTCATCGGCCTCGACACCTGCCTCTCCGTGATGCAGGTGCTGCACGAGGGGCTCGCCGACAGCAAGTACCGTCCCTGCCCGCTGCTGGTGAAGTATGTCGAGGCCGGCTGGCTTGGCCGCAAGGCCAAGCGCGGCTTCTATGACTACCGCGGCGAGACCCCGGTCCCCACGCGCTGATGGCGGCGGGATTCACCAATCGCTGAAAGCCTTCGGCAAGGCTTTGCGGGCATAGTGGCGCGAAGGAAGAAGCGCCATGACCGTCCCCGGATCCTCCGACCTCCTCTCGACCGTGCTCTCCATGCAGTCGGACGCGACGCAGCAGTCGATCCAGACGGCGGTCGCGCGGCAGTCCATCAAGGCCGAGCGCGAAGTTGCCTCGCTCGTCGCCGAGGTCGCCGCCGCGCCTGCGCCCGGAACGGGCACGCTGGTCGACCGCCGCGCCTGAGCCCCGGCCCTTCTTTTCAACCTGAATTCCTGTCGCTTCGCTGAAGGTAGGTCCGCGACTTGCTGTCATGGGGCCGCCTCACCGGCTTCACAAGCCCGTCACGAGCCCTATAGACTATGTCGACGGGCGGATTCGGCTTCGCCCGCGCCAAAGGAGACCGGCAGGGTGACGATCCACGTCCACCAGCCCGTGTCGCCGGAGGGTTGTCCGGCGCTCGTACTGAATGCGGACTATCGTCCGCTGAGCTACTATCCCCTGTCGCTCTGGAGCTGGCAGGACGCCATCAAGGCCGTGTTCCTCGATCGGGTGAACATCGTGTCGCTGTATGACACGACCGTGCGCAGCCCGAACTTCGAGATCCGGTTGCCCTCGGTCGTCTCGCTCAAGTCCTACGTCAAGCCCTCGCGGCACCCGGCCTTCACGCGCTTCAACGTGTTCCTGCGCGACCGCTTCACCTGCCAGTATTGCGGGGAGCGCGAGGAGCTCACCTTCGACCACGTCATCCCCCGCTCCAAGGGCGGGCAGACGACGTGGGAGAACGTCGTGGCCGCCTGCTCGCCCTGCAACCTGCGCAAGGGCGACCGCCTGCCGCGCGAGGTTGAGATGCACCCGCTGCAGCAGCCCTACGCGCCGACGGTGCACGACCTGCACCAGAACGGGCGCCTCTTCCCGCCCAACTACCTGCACGACAGCTGGCTCGACTACCTCTACTGGGACTCCGTGCTGGAACCTTGAGGGGCGTCCGGTCCGGGGTTGGCCTCCCTTTCGCTCGTCATGGTCTGGCGACGTCTTCCCTTGGGGAGCGGCGATGATGGAAAGGCAAGCGCATGGCAGAACGCACCTATGCTCGCCTTTACGCCGATTCCACCCTCGAAAGCCGCTGGGGACAGTTTGAGGTCCCCCTGTCCACGAGGGACTTTGCGCCACCCGCTGCGCCGCTCGGGGTCTCGGCCTTTCACCCGGCCACGGGTTACGTCCTGATCGAGTTGCCGGTTGGCTGGGGCGGTGAAAAACCCCATCCGTCGCCCGGCCGTCAGTTGCTCGTTTGCATGTCCGGCAGCTTCAGGGTCACCGCCAGCACGGGCGAGGCGAGGTCGTTCGGAGCGGGCGACATCCTGCTGCTCGAGGACACGGCCGGCAAGGGACACGTGACTGAGGTAACCTCCTCCACACCGGTCACCTGCTTGATGATAGCCCTGGGCTAGGGCCAGACCTCCAGGTCTCCGCCGCCGCGGCGGCGTTGACCTTCGCCCGCCCCTGACTATGATCCGCCCGCTGCCCTCCGGGCATGCCCCTATGGCGGAACTGGTAGACGCGACCGACTCAAAATCGGTTTCCGCAAGGAGTGCTGGTTCGATTCCGGCTAGGGGCACCAAGTTCATGTCTTTCGAGGGCCTCTTCATGGCCAGCGTCGTGTGCTGTCGACCATCATTCGTGTCGACGCCCGAACGTATGACGGCCGGCGGCTGTGGCACAGGGAGACTCTGAGATGATGCCGCCGAGAGCCCTGGTGCTGGCCGCAGCGAGAAAGGCGATCGCGGAACCGCCCGGCAATGCGGGGATCGTGCGGGCCCTTGCGCAACAGTGCCGGATGCTTGGCGCGCTGGATGAAGCCCGCATTCTGGCCGCACAGGCCGCCGTGCTCACGGGCGATCCCGAGGCGGCGCTGCTGGCCGACATCCTCAGCGAGCGCCCCTCCCGGATCGTGTCTGGCGCCGCCCCCGTGCCGTTCGTCCGCGTCCGCAGCTTCCTGCCGGACGAGGTGCACGCCGCGATCAAGAGCATGACGCGCTACGCTCTCCCGCATTTCGCTGCCTCGACGGTCCATGAGGACGGACATGGCAAACTCGACGTAAGCCAACGCGTCTCCGCAATCCTGAGGGATCCCGCCGACTTCCGGACCCTGTTCCTCCCCTATCAGCAGGCTGCGATGCGCGAGCGCGGTATCGGGACCATCATCGGAACGGGCTACGGTGCCGAGGCCCTGCAGGAACTCCAGGTGACCTGCAGCGGCGACGGCGCATTCTTTAAGCCGCATACCGACAGCGGTCGATCGACGAACAAGGGCCGGCGAATCACGTTCGTCTACTACTACGAGCTCGCGCCAGCGTCCTTCAGCGGCGGGAGCCTGCTTTTGTTCGACGCCTCGCAGGACGAGCAACGCTATGCGTCCGGCTCCTTCACCCGCATCGAGCCGGAGGACAACAGCATCGTGTTCTTCCCCAGCAGCGCCGTGCACGAGGTGGAGCCTGTCCGCGCGGTCAGCGCCGCTTTGGAGCACGGGCGCTTCACCATCAACGGTTGGCTGCACTGATCGCGTCGCTTGGCGCACCCGGCCCGTTCAGCGCCCTTGTTGCTGTTTTGGGCTGGTGGGCTGCGTCCTCCCGGTGCCAGCAGGCATGACCACTCACCGGGACTCCTTCTCACCGTAGTCTCGGGCCCGTCAGCACGGGCCAGTAGTGCACGGAGAAGGCGGCGAAGCCCCCGACCCAGGCGAGCCAGGCGGCGTGCAGCAGGACAGGCGCGGCTTCCGGGCGGATCGCGGCGCAGATGCGTGCGAGCGCGGCGACGGCGAGCAGGGCATAGATGGCCTGCACCGTGCGGCTCGCCACCAGCGCGCGGCCGGTATGGCCGAGGCTGGCCCGCGTCATGATGGCCATGGTCATCAGTCCGGCCGCGCCGACGGTCCAGGCATGGATGCCGGCCGAGGCGGGGACGAGGCCGAAGGCCGCCGCCGCGCCGAGCGCGAAGCCGAGCGGGACGAAACCATAGGCCACGTGCAGCACCAGCACGAGCCGGTCGCGCCAGGTTCGGTCGCCCGCCCAGCGGGCGAGGCGGACGCCCTGGGCGAGGGCGGCCAGGGTGAGCACGGCGCCTGTCGCCCGACTCTCGGGCGCGGCGATCCAGGCGAGGAGGGCAAGCGCCGCGGCGAGGATCGACGCGGCGTCGAAGCGGCCGAAGGAGGACGGCAGGCGGCCGGGATTCTCCCGCGCCAGCCAGTTGCGGGTGAAGCTCGGCACCACGCGCCCGCCGATGAGCGTGAGCAGCATGACCACAGCGGCAAGCCCCAGGCGGATGCCGAGATCGGCCAAGCCCTGCGCATGGACCTCCCAGTGGAACGTGGCGTTGCCGGCGAGCAGAAGGGCGACGATCGCCACCACGCGCAGGTTTCGCCAGTTTCGGCCGGCGATGACCTCCCGTGCGGCGGCTGCGACCACGAGCGCTAGGAACAGGAGGTCGGCGGCGACAACCAGCGGAGCCGGCCACCAGGCTGAAGTGGAGATCGCGAGCCGGCCCAGGCCCCATGCGAGGACGAGCACGAGAAGCGCTCCGCCCTGCAGCGGTAGCCGGCCGGTCCAGTTTGGGATGGCGGTCAGCAGGAAGCCCGTCACGATGGCAGGGAGGAAGCCGTAGATCATCTCGTGCGCGTGCCAGTCGCGCGGCGCGAAGGCCGTGGGGATGGCGATCTCGCCGAAGAAGGCGGGCAGCCAGGCGAGGATCGCCGCTGCGGCAAAAAGCGAGCCGAGCAGGAAGAAGGGCCGGAAGCCGTAGGAGAGCCAGTGCGGGCCGGCGTGACCCCTGAGCCGGGGGATGGGGGACATGGTGCGCCTCGTGACGATGCCGGCCGCGGCCGGGACGAGGGAAGGCTAGGGCGGGTTCGCCGGCGGCACGTTGTCGGCGCGCAAACACCGCGCGGTCCGTAGCCCTCCGGATTCCGCGGGCTTCCTGCACCCTGTAGCTGTAATGGCCTCTGCGGACGCCGCGCGGCCAGGTGAGCCTGGCGATCTCGCGGCTCCGCTCCCCTATGGAGGCGAGCCGATGGCCGCTCTCGACCGCTCGCTCATCGCGGCCCTGCCCACCTTCGCCGCCCTGCCGGCGGAGCAGCAGGACCTCGTGCTCTCTTACGCCCGCTCGGTGCGCTACCCCAAGGGGGCGACGGCCTTCGAGCAGGACGCCGCGGCGGACTCCTTCTTCGTCCTGCTGCACGGCCACCTGCAGGTCGCCAAGCTGACGCCGGCCGGCCAGCAGGTCGTCATTCGCTACGTCGTGCCGGGCGAGCTCTTCGGCATTGCGGTGCAGATGGGCCGCTCCACCTATCCCGCGACGGCCACCGCCGTGGTGGACAGCGTCGCGCTGGTCTGGCCGTCGGAATGCTGGGCCTCGCTACTCTCGGCCTGCCCGGCGCTCGCCGCCGGCACGTTGCGCACCGTGGGCTCGCGGCTCGACGACGCGCATGTGAGGGTCGTGGAGATGTCGACGCAGGAGGTGGAGCGCCGCATCGCCCACACGCTGCTGCGCCTGATCAAGCAGGCCGGCCGCAAGATCGAGGACGGCATCCGCATCGACTTCCCGATCAGCCGGCAGGACGTGGCGGAAATGACCGGCACGACGCTGCACACGGTGAGCCGCATCCTCAGCGCCTGGGAGGACCAGGGCCTCGTCGAGGGCGGGCGCCAGCGCATCGTGGTCCGCGATCCCCACCGCCTCTTCGGCCTCGCCGAGCGCGGCAGCGCGCCGGCGGCCTGAAGCCCGCCGTCACAGCGTCATCCCAGGCGCTCAGCGCCGCCGGGGATGACGCGCGTGCTGTCCCGGCCACGCGAAGCGCAGCAGCAAAACCATCCAGGCGCGGGGCATCGCGCGCCTGGATGGCGCCGCTTCGCTCGCCCTGACGTCCCGCGTCGCGCGCGGCGGCCGAGATCAGGCGAACTCTTCCTTCAGGCCCGCCGTCGCCGCGGCCTCGAGCGCGTCGAGGAAGGGCTGCAATTCGGCTTCGTGCTCCCGGCATGCGTCGGCCACCGTGTGGAAGCAGCCGATCGGGCAGCCGACACAGTGGAACCTCGTGTCGAGGAAGACGCGGATGGTGGCAGGCCATCGGCGCATGACGTCGTCGACGAGCCAATCGGGGGTGATCGTGGTCATCGGGAACTCCTTTTCGCCAGCGCCTGGAAAGGCCCGGGCGCGGGCGACGCTCACTGCGTGAGGAACAAGGCCGTCGCGATGGCGACGGAGGCGGCCACCGCCGTCACCGCCCCGCTCGTCGGCAGCACGCCCATTCGGCGCAGCGCGAGCGCGAAGACGACAATGACGGGCGTGACGACGATGAGGCCCATCTGGGCGTCGGACATGGCCGCTCCTCGCGTTTCCAAGATGGACCGAGCCTAGCCCCGCGGCGCGCGGGCTTGGTTGTCCCGGCGCAAACAGCGCGGCGATCGCGGGGCCTCGGCGGCCGGGCGGGCGGGTGACCCGCGCCAAACTTGCTCCCGCACAAAGAAGGCCCGGGGTGCGCGGCTAGGGTCCGCCCATCGTGGCCCCGCCACGCGTCACCACCCGGAGTGCCCCGATGGCCGAACGCCTGACGACTTCGGCGGCCCGCAACGTCTTCTATGGCGGGTCAGCCTTCTTCTTCGCGATCTTTCTCGCGCTCACCGCGCACAGCCACTGGACCATGGCGACGACCTCCACGGACGTCGCCGGCCTCACGCCCGCCGTGGCCCGCGGCAAGCATGTCTGGGAGAAGAACTCCTGCATCAACTGCCACACGCTGCTCGGCGAGGGCGCCTATTTCGCGCCCGAGCTCGGCAATGTCTGGGTGCGCTGGGGCGGGGACAAGGACCCCGACGGCGCGCGCGAGATGATCAAGGGCTGGATGCAGTCGCAGCCCTCCGGCGTCCCCGGCCGCCGGCAGATGCCGCAGTTCAACCTCACCGACCAAGAGCTCGGCGACCTCGCCGACTTCCTGTCCTGGACGAGCCGCATCAAGACCCAGAACTGGCCGCCGCACACGTCGGGCTGAGCCCGCCGGATCCCCATCACGCCCGATCACGGACAGAACCATGCCATCCGCCTTCGCCGCACCCGGCATCAAGTACCAGACCCAGAGGGTCGCGCTGCTCTACTTCTACGGCGCGCTGGGCCTCTTCCTCGCCCAGGTCACCTTCGGCCTGCTCGCCGGCACGATCTACGTGCTGCCGAACACGCTCTCCGTGCTCCTGCCCTTCAACATCGTGCGCATGATCCACACCAACGCGCTGATCGTGTGGCTGCTGATGGGCTTCATGGGCTGTACCTATTTCCTGCTGCCCGAGGAGACGGAGAACGAGCTCTACAGCCCGTTCCTTGCGAAGCTGCAGTTCTGGCTGTTCCTCGTGGCCGCCGCCGTCGCCGTGCTCGGCTACCTGTTCCGCATCCACGAGGGGCGCGAGTTCCTCGAGCAGCCCTTCCCGATCAAGGTCGGGATCGTGATCGTCGCGCTGATCTTCCTCTTCAACGTCACCATGACCGCGCTGAAGGGGCGCAAGACGACGGTCGTCAACATCCTGCTCTTCGGCCTGTGGGGCGTCGCGGTCTTCTTCCTCTTCGCCTTCTACAACCCGGCCAACCTGGCGCTCGACAAGATGTACTGGTGGTACGTCGTGCACCTCTGGGTCGAGGGCGTGTGGGAGCTGATCATGGCCTCGGTGCTGGCCTTCCTGATGATCAAGCTCAACGGCATCGACCGCGAGGTCGTCGAGAAGTGGCTCTACCTGATCATCGGCCTCGCCCTCTTCTCCGGCATCCTCGGTACCGGCCACCACTATTACTGGATCGGCGCCCCCGGATACTGGCAGTGGATCGGCTCGGTCTTCTCCACGCTCGAGGTGGCGCCCTTCTTCGCGATGATCCTGTTCACCGTTCAGATGACGCGCAAGGCCGGCCGCCGGCACGACAACCGCGCCGCGGTGCTGTGGTCCGTCGGCTGCTCCGTGATGGCCTTCCTCGGCGCCGGCGTGTGGGGCTTCTTGCACACGCTCTCGAGCGTGAACTACTACACGCACGGCACGCAGGTGACGGCCGCGCACGGGCACCTCGCCTTTTTCGGCGCCTACGTGATGCTGAACCTCGCCATGATGGCCTATGCCTTCCCGCTGCTGCGCGGCCGGCCCGCCTATAATCAGGCGCTCAGCCGGGCGAGCTTCTGGATCATGTGCACGGGCATGATGGTGATGACCTTCGCCCTCACCATCGCCGGCTTCGTGCAGGTCTATCACCAGCGGATCCTCGGCGAGGCCTACATGGACGTCCAGGACGGTCTGTCGCTCTTCTACTGGATCCGCCTGGGCTCCGGCATCGCCGTCGTGGTCGCCGCGCTCATGTTCGCCTGGGCCGTGCTGGTGCCCGGCCGCGAAAGCGGCCACGAGCGGGCGGCGGCGCTGCAGCCCGCGGAATAGCTCCCCTGCCGATCGGCCCGGCCGCCTGTGGCCGGGCCTCCCTCTCCCCAGTCCTGACGCGAGACCCCCATGACCGTCGCTCTCCTGTCCCGGAACGCCGCGACCGCTGCGCCCTTCTACGCCCCCGCCGGCAACGAGGCCGAGCTGTTCGAGCTCGCCTGGTCCCGCCGCCTGCCGCTGCTCCTCAAGGGGCCGACCGGCTGCGGCAAGACGCGCTTCGTCGCCCACATGGCGGCGCGTCTCGGCCTGCCGCTGCATACCGTCTCCTGCCACGACGACCTCACTGCCGCCGACCTCACGGGGCGTTTCCTGCTGAAGGGCGGGGACACGGTCTGGGTGGATGGCCCGCTCACCCGCGCCGTGCGCGAGGGCGGGATCTGCTACCTCGACGAGGTGGTGGAGGCGCGCAAGGATGTCGCGGTCGTGCTGCATCCGCTTACCGACGACCGGCGCATCCTGCCACTGGAGCGCACCGGCGAGGAGCTTGCCGCGCCGGACGGCTTCATGCTCGTGGTCTCCTACAATCCCGGCTACCAGAGCCTCCTCAAGGCTCTGAAGCCGAGCACCCGGCAGCGCTTCGTCGCCATCAGCTTCGACTTCCTTCCGGCCGGCCAGGAGATCACGGTCGTCGCGGCCGAGAGCGGTCTCGCCGAGGCACGCGCAAGACCCTTGGTCCAGCTCGCCGGCCGGCTTCGCGCGCTCAAGGGCCACGACCTCGAAGAGGGCGTTTCCACGCGCCTGCTCGTCTACTGCGCCTCGCTGATTGCGGCGGGGATGCCCGCCCGCGAGGCCGTGCTCGCCACCATGATCGAGCCCCTCACCGACGAGCCGGAAGTCAAGGCCGCGCTGGTCGAGGTCGCGAGAGCAATAGTGGCCTGATGGGCGCCCTTCACCTCCTCCTCGAGGGGAGAGTGAAGAGCCGCCCCGCCACGCGGGGTTCAAGACAGGTCTTTCCTCGGGAGTTTCCCCCCATGCTGGATTTCCTCGAACTCGAAGAGACCGTGGGCAAGGCCTGGCATCGCCTCGTCGGCGGCTCCGCCACCTACCCGCGCCACCCCAGCCACGCCGTGACGCTGGCGGAGATGCGCGGCCTGCTGGCGGTGATGTTCCGCGGACTGGGCGGTGAGCCTGGCGTCCAGCTCGCCGGCGCGGGCGCGCGGCGCTTCGGGCACCGGCTCGGCTGGGTGCAGCGGATGGGGCTCGGCGAGGAGTGGCTGGAGCAGCCTGGGCGTGACGGCGCCTCGCTCTTCCTGCCGCAGACCATTGCGCTCTTCCCCGACCGCGCTCTGAACGCGGCGCTCTACCGTTGGCTTGCCGCCTGGTTTGCGGTCGTGCCGGTCGAGGACCTGCGGGAGGCCGACCCGCTCCGGCGCGATCTGCTGGCCCTGCGCCGCGCGCGGGAGACGAGCATGGCCGTCCTCGCCGCCTTCCCGGGGCTCGCCGCCGACCACGCCGCGCTCGCGGCGGCGCTGGCCGAGGCCCGGCCGCGCCGGCCCATGCCGGCTCTGGAGCGGCAGGTCGAGGGCGTGGTGATGGCGGCGCTCGGCGCTGCCGCGCCGCCAGCCGGCGGGTTCTGGGAGGTCGTGACGGAAGGCGCGCCCCTGCCGGCGAAAGCGCCGGCCGGCTACCAGCCCTTCCTGCCGTGCCCTCTCTGGGGCGACGCCTGGACCCGGCGCGAGGGCGCACCGCAGGCCGAGCAGGACGCGCCGCCCGCCCCGGCCTCGAGCGCACCCGTCGACACGCGCAAGCGCCTCGCCGTCCGGCAGGACGACGATCGCCGGACCGAGCGCGATCCGCTCGTGCTGAACCGCTTCGAGAAGATCCTCGCCATGGCCGAGATGATCAACGTCGACCGGCCCGACGACGAGGAGGAGGACGAGGACGCCCAGAAGGCGGCCGACGAGTTGGAGGAGCTGACGCTCGGGCAGCGCAAGGGCAAGCCGGCGAGCAAGCTGAAGTTCGACCTCGACCTGCCGCCCGAGGCGGTCGACTCCACGCCGCTGGCGGCCGAACTCACCTATCCCGAATGGGACTGGCGCAAGGCCGTCTATCTCCGCGACCATTGCCGCGTGCTGGCGGGTCCGGCCGCGGAGGAAGGGGAGCACTGGCAGCCGGACGACGATGCGCGGCGGCTCGTTCGCCGGGTGCGCCGGCAGTTCGAGGCGCTCAGGCCCCGCCGCGAGATCCTGCGCGCCCAGCAGGACGGCGCCGAGCTCGACCTCGACGCTCTCGTGCGCACGCGCTGCGACCTCGCGGCCGGCAATGCAGGCAGCGGTCGTGTCCACCTGCAGGCGCGCCCGCAGGCGCATGACGTGGCGGTGACGCTGCTCGTCGACGTGTCGCTCTCGACCGACGCCTGGGTGGACGAGCGCCGCGTGCTCGACGTGGAGAAGGAGGCCGCCTTCGTGCTGGCGCACGGGCTCGCGGCCTGTGGCGACACGCACAGCATCCTCACCTTCACCTCGCGCCGCCGTTCCTGGGTCCGGGTGGAGACCGTGAAGGACTTCGACGAGCCCATGTCTGCCCGGGTGGAGCGGCGCATCGGCGCGCTGAAGCCCGGCTTCTACACACGTATCGGGCCGGCCTTGCGCCACGCGGCGGGGCTGCTCGCGAAAAGGCACAACCAGCGCAAGCTGCTGCTGGTGCTCACCGACGGCAAGCCCAACGACGTCGACCACTACGAGGGCCGCTTCGGCATCGAGGACACGCGCAAGGCCGTGCAGGAAGCCCGGCGCAGGGGCGTCGGCGTGTTCGGCGTGACGATCGACGCCGACGCGCAGTCCTACTTCCCCAGCCTCTTCGGCCAGGGCGGCTACGCCATCGTCGGCCATGTCGGCCGCCTGCCCGCGGCGCTGCCGGGCATCTACCGGCAGTTGATGCGCTGAGCTAAAGGCTTGGGCACGTCCCTTCTCCCGCGAGGGGAGAAGGGCATCCCGACGACCGTGGACCCTCTGAAGACCTTTCCGGAAGTTTGTCGGCGCACAAAGAAGAACGGTCGGTTCTGGAGCACTCTCTTCATCGTCAAGAGATCGAACACCTCGGAGAGAACGATGTTCACCCGCCGCGCCCTGATGGCAGCCGCCGCCTTCGCCTCCCTCGTCGCCGCCGTTCCCGCGCTTGCCGACGACGTGTCCAAGCTCCCGCGCGAGCAGGTCGAGCTCGTTGCGCCTCCCTTCGTCCATGCGCACCAGCAGGCCACCAAGGACGGCCCCAAGGTGCTGCAGTTCAAGATGACGATCGAGGAGAAGGAGCTCACGATCGACAACGAGGGCACCAAGATCCACGCCATGACCTTCAACGGCTCGGTGCCCGGCCCGCTGATGGTGGTCCACCAGGACGACTACGTGGAGCTCACGCTGGTCAACCCCGAGACCAACATGCTCGCCCACAACATCGACTTCCACTCCGCCACGGGCGGACTGGGCGGCGGCGAGCTGACGCTGATCAATCCGGGCGAGCAGGTGACGTTGCGCTGGAAGGCCACGCGCGCCGGCGTGTTCGTCTATCACTGCGCGCCGGGCGGGGCGATGATCCCCTGGCACGTCACGTCGGGCATGAACGGCGCGGTGATGGTGCTGCCCCGAGACGGCCTGAAGGACGAGACCGGCAAGCCGCTGCACTACGACAAGGTCTTCTACATCGGCGAGCAGGACTTCTACGTGCCGAAGGACGAGAACGGCAAGTTCAAGCACTATGACAGCGCCGGCGACGCCTATCCCGACCAGCTGCAGGTCATGCGCTCGCTCACTCCGACCCATGTCGTGTTCAACGGCCGGGCCGGCGCGCTGACCGGCAAGAACGCCCTGACCTCGAAGGTCGGCGAGCGGGTGCTGGTGGTCCACAGCCAGGCCAACCGGGACAGCCGCCCGCACCTGATCGGCGGGCATGGCGACTACGTGTGGGAGACCGGCAAGTTCGCCAACCCGCCGGAGAAGGACCTGGAGACCTGGTTCATCCGCGGCGGCTCCGCGGGGGCGGCGATGTACACGTTCCGCGAGCCCGGCATCTATGCCTACGTTACCCACAACCTCATCGAGGCCGTTGAGCTCGGCGCGACCGCCCACTTCAAGGTCGAGGGCCAGTGGAACGACGACCTGATGAAGCAGGTGAGCCCTCCCGGCCCGATCGGCGGTGGCGCCAAGACCGGCTTCCTGGAGACCGGCGCGCTCGAGCCGGCCGCCATGGCCCACAGCCACTGACCTGACCCCACGCCAGAGGGGCGGCCCGGACCGACCGGGCCGCCGCCGGTGATCCCATGATCCCGCTTCTCAAGCTCCCGCTTCTCAAGACCAAGCTCGCCCTCAAGGCCGCCCTCATCGCCTCCGGTCCCATCGCCGGCGGTCTCGGCCTCGCCGCCCTTCCCCCGCCGCCGCGTGATCCCGTGCCCGTCGTCGCCGTCGCCCCGGGCGCGGTGCTCTACCGCGCCGCCGGGGACTTCGCGGTGGCCGGACGCCCCGTCAATGCCCCTCGCCGTGTCCAGCGTGTCGGCCACGCCCTCGTCGTCATGAAGACGCAGGTGAGCCTGAGCGACTACCAGACCTGCGTCGATGCCGGCGCCTGCATGCCGCTCGCCGGCCGCATTGCCGCCAGGGCAGACATGCCTGCAACGGGGGTGAGCTGGCAGGACGCCTCCGCCTATGCAGCGTGGTTCTCCGGCGAGACCGGACAGGCCTGGCGGCTTCCGACCGATGTCGAATGGGCGCACTTTGCCGGCACCCGCTTCGCCGACGACGCCGTCATCGCCGACGACGGCAGCGACACCTTCGCCCGGCGCTGGCTCGCCAAGTACGACCAGGAGGCCGGCGCGGCCGGCGCCCGGGACAAGGCCCCGCAGCCCGCGGGCACGTTCGGCCAGAACGAGCGCGGCGTGGCCGACCTCGCGGGCAATGTCTGGGAATGGACGGACACGTGCTTCGAGCGACAGGCGCTCGATGCTCGCGGCGTGCCGGTCGGGGCCCGCACCACGAATTGCGGCGTGCGCGTCGTGGAAGGGGAGCACCGCAGCTACGTGACGGATTTCATCCGCGACGCGCGGGCGGGCGGCTGCGCCGTCGGCCTGCCGCCGGCCAATCTCGGCTTCCGGCTGGTGCGCGAGGACAGGCCGGGGCTCCTCAGCCTCCTCGCCCGCTGGCGGGCGCGGCTCGCCGCATCGGACTGACCCCCTGGGCCAGTCCGGGTGAACGTGCGGCGGGGAGGGCTGGGCGGGGGCGACCTCGGTCAGCCCGACGGCGTGCCGGTGGCGTAGCGCCGTGCCTGGGCGCGATGGAAGGCCCGCATCGTGAAGGCGGCCTGCGGCGGCGCGTGCGCATGCTCGCGCCCGACGGGGCAGGCGCGGCGGGACAGGCATCCGCCATCATGGCAGGCGGAGGAGGCGGGCCCCGCGAGGTGCGCGAAGCATGCGGCGTCGTCGAAGCCGGTCGCTGCATGCGCGCCGGCCGGACACGCCGCGAGGCACGGCTTCGCGAGGCATGACTCGCATGGACCCGACGCGGCCCTGTCCGGCTCCGGGAGAGGGCAGGGATCCGTGAAGGCGATGGCGCCGCGATAGCTGTGCCAGAGGCCCCAGGTGGGATGGATCAGCAGGCCGAGCGGCGAGGGACGCACGTCCTCCGCCCGCATCGCCCAGCGCTGGAACGGGTGATAGGGCGGCCCGCCGAACGGGAACAGGGGCCGCCCGCGGAACTGGCGGGCGAGATCCTCGACGTTGCGGCGCGACCAGCGGTCCAGCGGATCGGCGATTCCGTCCCCGTGCTCGGGAGAGGCGGCGAAGCGGGGAAATCCGGCCCGGCCCGCAAAGCCCAGGAGCACCAGCATCCCGGCGGGCTGGCCGGCGGCGACGTCGGGCACATCGTCCCCGGGCCTGGGCGCAAAGGCTCCTCGGAACACGAGCCCGCATTCGTGCGCGGCGGCCGTCAGGTCGGTAAGCAGGTCCGGTGCGGGCATGGTCGTGTGGATCGGGTCCAGGAGAGGCCGTGCGGCCGACCATACAGGCTCAGCCAGGAAAGCGATGCGGTCTCACGCGGACCGGGGCCCTGCCGTCCGTCGAGCTCAACCGATGGGCTTCAGGCATGTGTTGCACAAATCTCACGTACTCAGGTTGCACACGCGTCGAGGCCTGAATTGTCAAGCCCGGGCTGATGCGGCTCGCACAATGCGTCGCTAAGCTTGCACGTCGAAGGTGTCGGAGGATCGGATGCGGCGCAAATCCCCTGTTGCAGCCTTGGCCATGCTGGCCTTGGGCCTTCTGGCGGCCCCCGCAGCCCATGCCGCCGACATTCCCGCCAAGACCGCGCCGCCCGCTCCCGCGGCACCCGCCCCGGTCGACACCTGGCGGTTCCAGCTTACGCTGTATGGCTGGGCCACGGCGCTCGACGGCAAGCTCGGCGTGCGCGGCCTGCCACCGGTCAACACCAACGTCAGCTTCTCGGACATCCTGAAGAACCTCGACGGCGCCTTCATGGGCGCCTTCACGGCTCAGAACGACACCTGGATGGTGCTGGGCGATCTCGTCGCCTCGCAGCTGACCGCGCGCAAGACCCTCGACCGTGTCGTCGACGCCGGCATCAAGGCCGAGCAGACGATGACCATCGCCTCCGGCTATGTCGGCTACCGGCTGCCCTTCGGCTCGCCGAGCCTCGACATCCGGGCCTTGGCCGGTGTCCGCTACACCAATCTCGATGGCACCCTGACGCTCTATCCGCGTGTGCTGCCCGTCGCCATCGAGCGCGGCGCGAGCCAGAACTGGACGGATCCTGTCGTCGGCGTCTCCGTGCACTACGACTTCAACGAGCGCTGGTTCATGAACGCCATTGCCGATGTCGGCGGCTTCGGAGTCGGTACGCGGCTCAGCGCGCAGGGCTTCCTGGCGGTCGGCTACAAGTGGACTCAGAATATATCAACGTCGATCGGCTACCGTGCGTTGTACCAGGACTACAGGAACAACGGCTTCGTTTTCGACCAAACGATGCACGGCCTGTTCGTCGGATTGGGCATTCACTTCTGAGCGCCCGGTCCGCCGCACGTTGCTAAGGGGGACGTCATGATCAAGGTTGCCATGGGGCTCGTGCTCGGCGGGCTCGTCACCACGGTGGCGGACCAGCCGCCCAAGTACAACATCGACGGGCTGTGCAAGGCCGTCACCAAGGTCCAGGACGGGACCGGCGAGAAGTTCGCCGGCTGCGTGAAGGACGAGAACGCCGCCCGTGACAGCGTGGCGTCCGTCTGGGGCCTGGCCAAGCCCTCCACCCGCCAGACCTGCGCGGGTGAGGAAGGCGCGCAGAAGAGCTATGTGGACCTCGTGACCTGCATGCAGCTCTACGAAGGCAACCTGCCCTACAAGAAGTAGGGCCGCCTCACCTCCGCCTTCCGGATGCTGGCTCTCTCGCGGCCCCGGCGCGCTCGCGCCGGGCCGTACCGGTGCGTCAGGGCCTGCGCTGCGTCCGCGGCCTGGGCGGCAGAGCCTGGATCACCACCCTGACGTCCCGCGTGAGCTGGACGAGCGAGGCCATCAGCAGGGCGAGCGCGAGCACGAAGAGCAGCGCCATGCCGAGCTGGTGCCGGAAGCCCAGGATCGCCGCCATGAAGGCGGCGATGAGAAGGCCGGCGGTGCATAGCCCGCTCAGCACGGCGAAGTAGATGGCGCCGTGCATCAGCCAGATGCGTCTCTCGAGCGTCTCGATGAGCGGATTGTCGCGTGGATCGGCCGTTTCAGCCGTCCGAAGGGCGTCGTTCACGCGCTCGAGGCGCGAAATCACGATCGACAGGAAGCTCGCCACCGCGCCCAGCATGAAGGCCGGCGCGGTGGCGTGGGAGATGACGGTGCTCAGCTGGTCGACCGTCGGGGGATCCACGACCTCCATGGCGTCACACGTCCACCTCCCGCCCGCAGGCGGCCTACTTCATCTCGATGCCGAGCTTCGCCCGCTCGTCCTTGAAGACGACGGCCAGCGCCTCGATGATCTTCTTGTCCTGGTTCGCCTTGCAGTAGACGATCACGTCGTGCTCCATCTCCTTGCCCTTCTTCAGGTCGAGGAAATGCTTCTTGGCGAGGCCGTTGTACCAGCCGCTGTACCAGGAGGTGAGCGCGTCGGCGTCCTCCTGGAAAGTGTTGGCGAGCTGTGCGCAGGTGAGCTTCTGCACGTCGATGAAGCCGTTGGCGTCGACGTAGGACGAGAGCGGAACGGGGTCGCCGGCGAGCGCGAGGGTCGTGGAAGCGGCCAGCGCCGCGGCGGCGAGGGTCAGCGTCTTCATGGTCGGTTGTCTCCTGGGAGCGCCTGACGGATGGCGCGGGAACCCGCGGCCGCGAGGGGCCGGATTCGGGCGCGCCATCATGGTGCCCGGGCCCGCATCGATCTTGGCGACACGGGCCTGAGACTTGACAGTTCGGGCCTGCCTGCGTCCAGGAGGCCCTCCGGGATGACCGCTACTTGGAGAGCTCGATGAGCAACTCGTCCTCGCCGAGGCCGAGGGTAATGCCCTCGGTCTGGCCGACGAGGTGCATGATCACGCCGGCCTTGTTCTCCAGCCAGAGGTCGGCGGCGCCACTCGTCTGCAGGCCGACCTGGCCGGTGCCCTGCACCCAGGGGCCCGAGAAGTCTGCGACGTTCTCCAGCTTGTAGACGTCGCCGGCGACCTGGACCTTGGACACGCTGCCCGGACCCACGACGGTTCCGACGAGTTTGAAGGGATACTTCTTGCCCTTGAAGGTGAGAACACCCTTGCCCAGTCCCGCCCCCGCCACGAAGGTTTCGGTGAGCGCGACCTTGCCGACGGGCTTGAGGCCCGTGATGTCGGACTGGGTCGGCGGCTTCACGGGCACGGGGCTGTCGGCGGTGAGCGACTGGCAGGCCGCCGCGGCGAGCGCCAGGAGGGCGACCGACGCAACCTTCAATCCGCTGACCCGCATTCGGCCGCTCGTGGTGTTCACGTGCATCATCCCAGTGTCCCCGCTTCCCGCAGTGGCCCCTCGCTGGAGCCCTGTGCCTGAATAAGGCAGCCCGCGCGCGGCCACTTGTCATTTGCGGCCACGCCTCGGCCCGAACGGGCGGATGTTGCGGAATTGTGACGGTCTGGTGCGGGAGGGGCGCATCGGGATCGGGCACTTCCCCAACGAGAACGGGGGCCTGAGGCCCCCGTTCGGTCGTGCTGTGCTGGAGAACTCGCCTTACTGGACCAGCTTCGGGCCCGTCGCGGCGATGCGCTCGTTCTCTGTGATGATGCCCAGCCGCCGGGCCACCTCGGTGTAGGCCTCGACGAGGCCGCCCATGTCGCGGCGGAAGCGGTCCTTGTCCAGCTTGTCGTTCGACTTGATATCCCACAGCCGGCAGGAATCCGGGCTGATCTCGTCGGCGACGACGATGCGCATCATGTCGCCTTCCCAGAGCCGGCCGCACTCCATCTTGAAGTCGACGAGGCGGATGCCGACGCCGAGGAAGAGGCCGGACAGGAAGTCGTTGACGCGGATGGCCAACGCCATGATGTCGTCGATCTCCTGGGGCGTCGCCCAGCCGAAGGCCGTGATGTGCTCCTCCGACACCATGGGGTCGTTGAGCGCGTCGTTCTTGTAGTAGAACTCGATGATCGAGCGCGGCAGCTGCGTGCCCTCCTCGATGCCGAGGCGGGTGGCCAGCGAGCCGGCAGCGACGTTGCGCACGACGACCTCGAGCGGGATGATCTCGACCTCGCGGATCAGCTGCTCGCGCATGTTGAGGCGGCGGATGAAGTGCGTGGGCACGCCGATGTCGTTGAGGTGCTGGAAAATATATTCCGAGATCCGGTTGTTCAGCACGCCCTTGCCGTCGATCACCTCGTGTTTCTTGGCATTGAAGGCGGTGGCGTCGTCCTTGAAGTGCTGGATCAGGGTTCCCGGCTCCGGCCCTTCATAGAGGACCTTGGCCTTGCCTTCGTAGATGCGACGGCGGCGGTTCATCGGCGTATACCGTGTCTTGAGGAAATCCATCGACGGCCGTGGCTCCGCTGGGAGAACGTCCGCGGCGAGATGCGGGCGCAAGATCTGACTTTTTCCGGGAGTCACCCGCCTCCGTACCCGGTCCGAACCTATCCGATCGGGTCCGCGAGCACAACGACGAGCGGCCGGGACGGTGACACGCACCGGCCCGGCCCCGCCGCGAGGGGTATATGGACCGTGCTGCACTGCAACGCAAGTTGCATCCCATTTTTCCCCCCGCTGGCCTATGGCAACCTGGGACCCGTCGGGGGACATATGGCGAAGCTCTGTCGCACACCCCATATAGAACCTAACCCGGAACGGGAGAGCGCCTCCCCGCAGGCCGAACGATAGAGAGGAACGATGACCACCTTCGACAAACGGGAAGAAGCGTTCGAGAAGAAGTTCGCGCACGACCAGGATCTGCGCTTCAAGGCGGTTGCCCGGCGCAACAAGATGCTCGGCCTCTGGGCTGCCGAGAAGCTCGGCAAGACCGGCCAGGACGCATCCGACTATGCCAAGGCCGTCGTGCTCGCGGACTTCGAGGAGGCCGGCGACGACGACGTGGTGCGCAAGGTCAAGGGTGACCTCGACGCGGCCGGCGTGAGCTGCACGGAGAGCGACATCCGCGCCCGCATGGGCGAGCTGCTGACCCTCGCCGTCGCGGACATCCAGGCGGGTCGCTGAGGCCTCAGCCCTGCCGCCATGCAGCGCGCGCGGTTCTCCACCGCGCCGGGGCGATCCAGGCTTGCGGGCCTGCGAGACGACCTCCTAGTGTTCCCAGGCTGCGGCCTCGTGCCGTGGCCGCCCGGCGTCTCGATCCGCCACCCTCCGGGCGTCGGACGACCGGCGCCGGCCGGCGGGCGGATGGGATGGTTCCATGAAGAAGCCTCGCACGGCGGCCCCGCGGGCCGCGTCCAAGCCCGGCCGCGCCGCGACCGCGAAGGGCGCAGCGTCCTCAGGCAAGTCCGCCGCCGCGAAGCCCCCCGCCCCCGCCCCCGCTTCTGCAGCCCGCAAGCCGGCGCCCGCCGGCTCGTCAAGGGCCAAGACGGCCCGGAATCAGGCGCCCGCGGCGAAGGCAGCGGCCGCGGGCACGCCCGCAGGCGCCTCGGCCAGGACCTTCGCCAGCCTCGCGCCGCGGCTTGGCGGCGGCTCGGGCCTGCTCACGGGCTGGATCGGCCTGCCCGACCCGCTGGTCGCGGGCCTCGTGGCGCGCGAGGACGTCGACGCGGTGACCCTCGACATGCAGCATGGCGCGGTCGACCTCGCTTCCGCCATCCGCGCGATTCCCCATGTCCTGGCGGCCGAGAAACCGGTCATCGTGCGCATCCCGGTCGGCGAGTTCGCCACGGCGTCGCGCCTGCTCGACGCCGGCGCGTCGGGCATCATCGCGCCGATGGTGAACAGCGTGGAGGACGCGCGCGCCCTCGTCGCCTTCACCAAGTTCCCGCCGCTCGGGCAGCGCAGTTGGGGGCCGGCGCTGGCCCTGAACATTTCCGGCCTGGCGCCGAACGAGTACCTCGCGCGGGCCAATGCGCTCACCGTGACTCTTGCCATGGTGGAGACCCGCGAGGCCATGGACGCACTCGACGAGATTCTCGGCGTGGACGGCATCGACGGGGTGCTCGTCGGTCCCTCGGACCTCTCGATCGCGCTGTCGGGCGGGGCGCATGTCGATGCCGGCCATCCCGACGTGTGGACGGCGCTCGACCATGTGGTGCGCCGCTGCCGCGCCGTGGGGAAGGTCTCGGCCGTCTTTGCAGCCAATGGCGAGCGGGCGCGCGACATGCGGCTGCGCGGCTTCGACCTGGTCGCGCTGGCCAACGACACGCTGCAGCTGCGTGCCGGCGTCAAGGCGATGGCGGAGATCGCGCGCCGCGACTGAGCCGTCTCACGGCGTCTCGTCGGTTCCGGGCGGCTTGAGCGCATCGGCGAGACGCATGCGGGCCGAGCCCGGCTTCAGCGGCCTCTGCTGGCTCTCGTGCGGCGCCCAGCCCGAGAGCCAGACGAGCTCGAACGTGGCGCGCACGCGCCCGTCCGGGTCGGCGAAGCGCTCGGCATAGATTTCTGCCATGCGCAGCAGGGTCGCCCGGCGCAGCGGATCGCGCCGGCGGGCGAGCAGGGCGTTGGTCGCGCCCATGGCCCGCAGGTCGCGCAGGAGGCCGAACGGGTCGCGGTAACGAACCGTCACCAGGTCGGAATCCGCAACGGGCAAGGCGAGGCCCGCACGCTGCAGCAGCCCGCCGAGGTCGCGCACGTCCGCGAAGGGGGCTACGCGGGGGCTCACGCCTCCCTCGGTCTCCGCCTCGGCCTGCATGAAGGCCTGCCGCAGTTCGGTGAGGCTGGCGCCACCCAGGAGGCAGCCAAGGAACAGGCCGTCCGGCCGCAGCGCGGAGCGGATCCTTGCCAGCGCGCCCGGCAGATCGTCAATGACCTGCAGCGCCAGGAGCGAGACGACGAGGTCGACGCTCTCGCGCCCCAGCGGGGGCTGCTCGACGTCGGCCACCGCTGCCGGCCAACCCTGCCCGACAGATGCGAGAGAAGGAGCGAGGTGGAACACGGCCTCCGCCTGGCCGGACCGCGCGACCGCCTCTGCGGCGAGGCCGCCCGGCGTTCCCCAGTCTACGGCGCCCCCGAAGCGGCGGAGCACCGTGGCGAGCCTGTCGCCGAGGTCCTCGGCGGCGCGGCGCCAGAGGAAATCGGCGTGACCGTCCGCCGCGCGCACGGCTCGGTCGAGCCTGGCGCGCAGGAGCGCGCGGTCGAACAGGGTGGGCGCTGCGGTCATGACGGCCTCCGCCGGTCGGGCCGGGTTTATGGGGCGGCGGCCGCCGCGCGTCAAAGGCGACAGGCCCGACGCGGAGGATACGCGCCAAACGCGTGGTGCGAGCCGACAGAACGCGACGTAGCCTTTCGCCATGGGAGAGGCGGAGACCTGGGACCTGGTCGGCCCGTCCGACGGCGCCGTGCCGGGCCAGCCGGACGCGTCGCCGCGCGGCCCTCTTCGGCGTCGCCTTGCAGGCGTGGTCTCGAGCGGCCTCGGCCAAGGACGGGACATGGCGCGCAGCGCCGGCCGGCATGTCGCCGGGGCGCTTGCCGACCTGCTCTATCCCCCGTCCTGCCTCGCCTGCCGCTCCGCCGTGGGCTCGGCCCGGGCGCTCTGCCCGGCCTGCTGGCGGTCCATGCCCTTCATCGAGCAGCCCTTCTGCGAGCGCCTCGGCATTCCCTTCGCGCTCGACCTCGGGCCGGGCCTGATCTCGCCCGCCGCCATGGCCGACCCGCCCGTTTTCGGCCGCGCCCGCGCCGTGGCGCGCCATGACGGGCCGGCGCGCGACCTCGTGCACCGGCTCAAGTTCTCCGACCGGTTGGACATGGCGGCTCCCATGGGCCTGTGGATGGCCCGCGCCGGAGCCGAACTCACGGGCGGCGCGACGGCCCTGGTGCCGGTCCCGCTTCACCCGTTGCGTTTCTGGCGGAGGCGCTACAACCAGTCCAGCCTGCTCGCGCAGGAGGTCTCCGGACGATCGAGCGTCCCCGTCAAGCCGGAGTGGCTCGCCCGGGTCAAGGCGACCCGGCCGCAGGTCGGGCTCACCCGGGCCGAACGGGCGGAGAACCTGCAGGGCTCGTTCCGGGTGCCCGAGGGCCGGCGGGGCGAGGTCTCGGGCGCGCGCATCGTGCTGGTCGACGACGTCTTGACCACAGGGGCGACCGCGAACGCGGCGGCGCGGGTGCTGCTGCGGGCGGGGGCCGCCTCGGTCGACGTCTTGACCTTCGCGCGGGTCACCCTCGCGCCCTGAACGGGGCCCACGCTTGGCCTCCAGCCCGGGGCTTTCTATATGTGGAGGCTCAAATTCCGTTCCGGACCCTCCGAACCATGCCCCACGTCACCATCTACACGAAGTCCTGGTGCCCCTATTGCCACGCGGCGAAGGACCTGCTCGCCAGCAAGAACGTGCAATTCGAGGAGATCGACGTCGCCAATGGCGAGATCCAGGCGGCGATGGCCAAGCGCGCGCACGGACGGCGCACGGTGCCGCAGATCTTCATCGGCGAGCAGCACGTGGGCGGCTGCGACGACCTGCACGCGCTGGATGCGGCGGGCAAGCTCGACGCGCTGCTGGCCGCGTGATCCCCGCCATGCCCCAGAACCACGCGCCCTTCGTCGCCGCCTGCGTGCAGATGCGCTCGGGCCGGTCGCCTGCGGCCAATATCGACCAGGCGGTCACGCTGATCCGCGACGCGGTCGGGCAGGGGGCGAGCTTCGTGCAGACCCCGGAAATGTCGAACGTGGTCAACCGCGACCGCGACAGCCTCTTCGCCACGCTCGCGCTCGAAGAGAAGGACATGATGCTCGCCGCCTTCCGCGACCTGGCACGCGAGCTTGGGATCCATCTGCACGCGGGGTCGCTGGCCATCCTTCGGCCGGACGGCAAGGTGGCGAACCGAGCCTTCGTGATCCGCCCGGATGGCGCGATCCAGGCGCGCTACGACAAGATCCATCTCTTCGACGTGGACCTGCCCAATGGCGAGAGCTGGCGGGAGTCGCGCACCTACACGGGCGGCGAGACGGCCGTCGTGACGGACCTTCCGGGCGGGCGCCTCGGCGTCAGCATCTGCTACGACATCCGCTTCCCCTATCTTTACCGCGCGCTCGCCGAGGCGGGCGCGACGATCCTCTCCGCGCCGGCCTGCTTCACGCGCCAGACCGGGGAGGCGCACTGGGTCGTTCTGCAGCGCGCCCGCGCCATCGAGACGGGGTCCTACATGATCTCCGCTGCCCAGGCGGGACTCCACGAGGACGGACGCGAGACCTTCGGCCATTCGATCATCGTGGACCCCTGGGGCAAGGTGCTCGCCGAGGGCGATGACCGGCCGGGCGTCGTGCTGGCGCCGATCAATCCCGCGCTCGTCGGCAACGCGCGGGGGCGCATTCCCACGCTCCAGCACACGCGGCGCTTCGGCGTCGAAGGGGCCGGCCCGGCTTGACGCGCCCAGGGGCAGGACCAGGAGCCGGGCGTCCATGATCCGCTACGCGCTTTGCTGCGCGAACGGCCACGCCTTTGAATCGTGGTTCCGCGACAGCGCCAGCTACGACCTCCAGGCCCGGAAGGGCCTGGTGTCCTGCCCCGTCTGCCAGTCGACCTCGGTCGAGAAGCAGATCATGTCGCCTGCCGTCGCGCGGACGGATCGCGAGCGGCCCTCCCCGCCCGCCGAGGCGGAGGCCCAGTCACCCGAGACCCCAGCGGCGGCGCCGGCCGTTCCCATGGTGGCGCTCAGCGAACGCGAGATGGCGTTCAGGGCGCTGCTGCGCGCCGTCCGCGAGCACGTGACGTCCACCGCAGAGCACGTGGGTCCGCGCTTCGCCGAGGAGGCCCGGCGCATGCACGAAGGGCTCAGCGAGTTCCGCGCCATTTACGGCGAGGCCACGGACGAGGAAGCCCGGGCCCTGGCCGACGAGGGGATCGAGGCCTATCCTCTGCCGATCCTGCCCGACGATCGGCATTAGCCTGTCTCATCGGCGAAGGCTTCTACAATCAATGTGAGATAGCTATCGTCAGTTGTTGATTTCGATTTGTGCAACCTATAGTAATTAAACATCCAAAACGAAGTCTTAATTGCTGTCGTTATACCGTTCTCCTGCTTGGGGGCGGTCATTTAGAACCATGTCATTATTGTCTCTGTTTTCCAGAGGGCCTGAGGCTCCGGTCCCTGCTGCGCAGGGAGCGCAGATGACGGACGCCGCGTCCGGGTCCCGGCTTGGCCGGGAGCCGGCTGGTGCGGCCGAGATCGACTATGGGGCCCTGGCTGGAACGCTCGACAGGCTGGCGCGGCTCGGGGCGAACCACGGCGACCTGCGCGTCCAGCTCACGGATGCCGTGTCGCTCGTCGAGGACGTCTCCCGCGAGGTCGGTGCGCTCGGGTCGTTCACGGATTCCGCCGCCGCCAGCGCAGGCGCCATGAACGAAGCCATGGACGGGCTGCGGGTCTCCAGCCTGACCATTTCCGACCAGGTTCAGCGCTCGACCCGCATCGCCGACGGCGTGAACGGTTATTCCGCGCGGGCGCGGGACGGCGTCCGCGACCTGGGCGACGCAATCGGGGAGATTGGCGCCATCGTCGACCTCATCGCAGGGCTGGCGCGCCAGACCAACCTGCTCGCCCTCAATGCGGCGATCGAGGCCGCGCGCGCCGGAGAGGCAGGCCGAGGCTTCGCGGTCGTGGCAGCCGAGGTCAAGGTGCTCGCGGTGGCGACCAAGACGGCGACGGACCAGATCGCGCACCTCATCCACCGGGTGCGTGAGCGCGCGCTGCGCAGCATCGAGGATGTCGGAGCGCTGGACGACGCGATCGCCGAGTTCACCAACGCGTTCGGAACGGTAGCGCAGGCGCTGGAGGTGCAGACGCATAGCGCCAGCGAGATCGCGGCGTCCGCAGTGGAGGCAAGCCGCATCGCGTCGCTGGTGGAGGAGGAGCGCGAGCGGGTCGCAGAGGCGAATCTGCGCAGCCTCGTCAAGATCCAGGCGGCGAGCGGCGCGGCCGAGGATGCCGAGGCCATCGTCGACGAGATTACCCCCCTGGTGCGCCAGCTCGCTGCATCGCTGGACATCGGCGAGGGCGACGGCGAAGTCACTGACAGGAACAGGACCAGCCGGCCCCTTCAGCGAGCTCGACTCACTGTGCAGGGCAAAGTCTACGACGCCGACCTCAGGCGACCCGACGCCGACACCATCGAGGCTTTCGGAGTGTTCAGCGCGGCGCCCGAGCCGGGCCGGCTGGTGACCCTGCAGACGCCCCGGGGCAATCTCCTGCTCGCCCGGGTGCTAGCGGCCGACGAACGGCGCGTTGCGATGCGCCTGGAAGCCGGCAGCGAAGTCTCGGCGCGCATTCTCGACCTCGAGTTCGGCCGCGTCGCAGCCGCTCAGCCCGGCGGGCGCGCCATCACCATGTAGTTCACGGCCATGTCGCGGGAGAGGCTCCACCGACTGGTGAAGGGGTTGAAGACGACGCCCGTCTCTTCCTCCAGCACCAGCCCGCCCGCCCCGATGGCGGAGGCGAGTTCCTCCGGGCGGACGAACTTCTCCCACTGGTGGGTTCCCCGCGGCAGCCAGCCCAGCACGTATTCCGCGCCCACGATGGCCAGCGCGAAGGCCCGCTTGGTCCTGTTGAGCGTCGCCATGAACAGGAAGCCGCCGGGCTTCACCGCGGCACAGCACTGCTGCACGAAGAGGTCGACGTCGGCGACGTGCTCGACCACCTCCATGGCGAGCACGATATCGAAGCTCCGGCCTTCCGCGACGAGGTCCTCCACGCCGCAGCGCCGATATTCGACGGGGACTCCGGCCCGCTCGGCGTGAAGCCTCGCTACCTCCACGTTGGTCGGCGCGGGATCGACGCCCAGCGCGTCCGCTCCCAGCCGCGCGAGCGGCTCGCAGAGCAGGCCCCCGCCGCAGCCGACGTCCAGCAGGGAGAGCCCGCCGAGCGGCGCCGCGTCGCGTGCATTGCGCCCCAATGCCTCGCAGACGCGGTCGCGGATGAAGGCGAGGCGGACCGGGTTGAACTTGTGCAGGGTCTTCATGGGCCCGTCCGGGTCCCACCACGTGCAGGCAATGCGCTCGAAGCGCGCCACTTCCGAGGCATCCACCGTGCCGCGATCCGCCTGCGCGCCCCTCGCCGTCGCCATCACGAGTCTCCACCGAAAGGCCGACGCGGACGCGTCGGCGGGACGGCCGGGCTCCGGTTGACAGGCCGGAGCGCCGCCGTCATGAGTGTGCGCCCTTTTCCGACAGGGAACGACGCGGCGCAAGGCTGCAGCCGTCCCGCCATTGAAGAAAGCGAACCGAGACCGCCATGGCTCGTCTCGTCATGAAGTTCGGCGGGACCTCCGTCGCCAACATCGAGCGCATCCGGAACGTCGCGCAGCACGTGAAGCGTGAGGTCGAGGCGGGCCAGCAGGTGGCCGTGGTCGTCTCCGCCATGTCCGGCAAGACGAACGAACTGGTCGCCTGGTGCCGGGACGCGTCCAAGCTCTATGATCCCCGCGAATACGACACCGTCGTCGCCTCCGGCGAGCAGGTGACCTCGGGACTGCTCGCCATCGCGCTGCAGGACATCGGCATTCCCGCCCGCTCCTGGCAGGGCTGGCAGGTGCCGATCCTCACCGACGACGCGCACGGCTCGGCCCGCATCGTGGGCGTGGGCGGCGAGGGCATCGTCGAGGGCTTTTCCCGCGGCGAAGTGGCGGTGATGTCAGGCTTTCAGGGCGTCAACCGCGAGACCGGACGGATCGCGACGCTGGGCCGCGGCGGCTCGGACACCAGCGCCGTGGCGCTCGCCGCCGGCATCGGCGCGGACCGCTGCGACATCTATACCGACGTGGACGGGGTCTACACAACGGACCCGCGGATCGTCCCCAAGGCGCGCCGGCTCGACAAGGTGGCTTTCGAAGAGATGCTGGAAATGGCCTCACTCGGGGCCAAGGTGCTGCAGGTGCGCTCGGTCGAGCTCGCCATGGTCCACAAGGTGCGCACCTTCGTGCGCTCGTCCTTCGACGATCCGGCGAACCCGCAGGCCGGCACCCTGATCTGCGACGAGGAGGAGATTGTGGAACAGCAGATCGTCACCGGGATCGCCTATTCCAAGGACGAGGCCCAGATCACGCTGCGCCGCGTGGCGGACAAGCCCGGCGTGGCCGCCGCCATCTTCGGCCCCCTGGCGGACGCCAACATCAACGTCGACATGATCATCCAGGTCGTGTCCGACGACACGACGACCACGGACATCACGTTCACCGTGCCGACCGCCGACTACGAGCGCGCCTGCGCGATCCTCGAATCCAAACACGACGAGATCCACTATTCCACGCTGCAGGGCGCGACGGACGTGGTGAAGGTCTCCGCCATCGGGGTCGGGATGCGCAGCCATGCCGGCGTGGCCGCCAAGGCCTTCCGGGCGCTGGCCGACAAGGGGATCAACATCCGCGCCATCACGACTTCGGAGATCAAGTTCTCCGTGCTGATCGACGCGCCCTACACGGAGCTGGCGGTCCGTACGCTCCATTCCCTCTACGGCCTCGACAAGACTTGAACGCGCGTGAACCAGGCTGGCGCCCGGGGGGTGCCGGTCCGGACTTTGCATTGTAGGATCGGGCTGGTTTAAACGGGGGATAGGGACGCGAGAGGCGCGTCCCCCCGTCGATTCGGACGCGCCTGCCCGGGCGCGCGTCCGTCGAGGTCGAGGAAGGGGTTCATGCGAGGCGCTCTCGGCGGTCCGCGCCTGCTGTTGCGCCGCCTCCGCGAGGTCATGGCGGAGCCGGTCAGCGCGCAGGCGCGACTCGACAAGATCGTCGTCCTCATCGCCAACAACATGGTGGCGGAGGTCTGCTCCTTCTACGTGCTGCGCGCAGACGGCACGCTCGAGCTCTACGCCACCGAAGGCCTGAACCGCGACGCCGTCCATCTTACCACCATGCGAGCGGGCGAGGGTCTGGTCGGCCTGATCGCCGCCAAGGCCCAGCCGCTCAACCTGCCCAACGCCCAGTCTCACCCGGCCTTCTCCTACAAGCCGGAGACGGGCGAGGAGATCTACCAGTCCTTCCTCGGCGTGCCCGTGCTGCGGGCCGGCAACACGCTGGGCGTCCTCGTCGTGCAGAACCGCGCCCACCGCCTCTATTCCGAGGAGGAGGTGGAGGCGATGCAGACGACGGCCATGGTGCTGGCCGAGATCATCGCCTCGGGGGAGCTGCAGGCGCTGGTGCGCCCCGGCGCCGACATCGCGCTGCGCCGCCCCGTCAACGTCTCCGGCCTCGCGCTATCGGACGGCGTCGGGCTCGGCCACGTGCTGCTGCACGAGCCGCGCGTCGTCGTCTCCAACATCATCGCCGACGACCCGACGCGCGAGATGAAGCGGCTCGAGGACGCGATCGCCGACCTCCGGTCCTCCATCGACAGCCTGATCGACCGGGGCGACGTCGCCCATGGCGGCGAGCACCGCGAGGTGCTCGAGACCTTCCGCATGTTTGCCCACGACCAGGGCTGGCTGCGCCGGCTGCGGGAGGCGCTCACCTCGGGCCTCACCGCGGAGGCTGCGGTGGAGCGTGTGCAGTCCGACAACCGCGCCAAGATGCTGCGGCAGACGGACCCCTACCTGCGCGAGCGCCTGCACGACCTCGACGAACTCGCCAACCGCCTGCTGCACCGTCTCGTCGGCCGGGACATGGTGAAGGCCACGTCGGAGCTGCCGGACAACGCGATCCTGGTGGCGCGCTCCATGGGCCCGGCCGCCCTGCTCGACTATGACCGCTCGCGGCTGCGCGGCCTCGTGCTGGAGGAGGGCGGGCCCACCAGCCACATCGCCATCGTCGCCCGTGCGCTGGGGATTCCAGCCGTCGGCGACGTGGAGAACGTGACCGGCCTCGTCGAGGCGGGCGACGCCATCATCGTGGACGGCGCGGTCGGGCAGGTCCACATCCGCCCGCAGCCCGACGTGGAGAGCGCCTTCCGCGAGAAGGCGCGGCTGCGCGCGCGGCGGCAGGAGCAGTACCGCAAGCTGCGCGACCTGCCCACGCAGACCAAGGACGGCACGCCCGTCGCGCTGCACCTCAATGCCGGCCTGCTGGTCGACCTGCCCCACGTGGAGGAGACGGGCGCGCAGGGCATCGGGCTCTTCCGCACCGAATTGCAGTTCATGATCGCAGAGCGGCTGCCCTCGACCAGCGAACAGCTGGAGCTCTACCGCACGGTCATCCAGGCGGTCGGCGACCGGCCGGTGACCTTCCGCACGCTCGACATCGGCGGCGACAAGGTGCTGCCGTACATGCGCAAGGTCGAGGAGGAGAACCCGGCCCTGGGCTGGCGGGCCATCCGCATCGGCCTCGACCGGCCGGGCCTGCTGCGGGCCCAGGTGCGCGCGCTTCTCAAGGCTGCTGCGGGCCGCGAGGTGCGCATCATGTTCCCGATGGTGGCGACCTGCGACGAGTTCGTCCGCGCCAAGGCGATCGTGGCGCGGGAGCGCGCCCATCTCGAACGGCACAACCACGAGCCGCCGAGCGGCGTGAAACTCGGCGTGATGGTGGAAGTGCCCTCGCTGCTCTTCGAACTCGACGAGCTCGCGCGCGAGGCCGACTTCCTCTCCGTCGGCTCCAACGACCTCATGCAGTTCCTCTTCGCGGCCGACCGCGAGAACCCGATGATGGCGGGCCGTTTCGACCCGCTGCACCCCGTCTGCCTGCGCGTGCTGCGCAAGGTGGCGCAGGCCGGCGCGCGCGCCGGTATCCCCGTCACGCTCTGCGGCGAGCTCGGCGGGCGGCCCATCGAGGCCATGACGCTGCTCGGCCTGGGCTTCCGTTCGCTCTCGATGTCGCCGGCCTCGATCGGTCCGGTCAAGGCCATGCTGCTTGCGCTCGACCTGAGGGCGCTGGAGACGGCCCTGCAGCCCCTCGTCGATTCGCGCGACGGCCGCACCACCGTGCGCCCCGCGCTGGAAGCCTTCGCCGAGGAACACGGCATCCCGGTCTAGCGGGCCTTCCCGCCGCCTGCCCGAGCCTGCTTCCCTCCTTGAGTTCATGCCATGTCGGACCAGCGTCCCCTTCCCGTCGCCAAGCTCGAGGCCATCCTGGCCCGCCACGCCGTCATCAACGACCGGCTGACGCACGGGGCCGAGTCCGACGCCATCGCCGCACTATCGCGCGAACTCTCCGAGCTCGACCCCGTCGTCGACGCCATCCGGGCCCTGCAGGCGGTGGAGAACGAGAAGTCGGGGCTCGACGCCATGCTCGCCGACCCCGCGATAGACGGCGAGATGAGGGCGCTCGCGGAGGAAGAACGCCGCGAGATCGACGAGCGGCTCGACGCGCTGCGCCACGCGGTGCGGCTCCACCTCCTGCCCAAGGACGAGGCGGACGCCCGCAGCGTCATCCTCGAGGTGCGCGCCGGCACGGGCGGCGACGAGGCCGCGCTCTTCGCCGGCGACCTCTTCCGCATGTACCAGCGCTATGCCGACCTGAAGCGCTGGAAGATCGAGATCCTCTCGGAGAGCGAGGGGACCATGGGCGGCTACAAGGAGATCGTCGCCGAGATCCACGGCGCCGGCGTCTTCGGCCGGCTTAAGTTCGAGAGCGGCGTGCACCGCGTGCAGCGCGTGCCGGACACGGAGACGCAGGGGCGCATCCATACCTCCGCCGCCACGGTGGCCGTGCTGCCGGTGGCGCAGGAGGTCGACGTCCATATCGACGAGAAGGACCTGCAGGTCGACACGATGCGCGCCCAGGGTGCGGGCGGCCAGCACGTCAATAAGACGGAGAGCGCCATCCGCATCACGCACATGCCCACGGGCATCGTGGTCTTCGTGCAGGAGGAGCGCTCGCAGCACAAGAACCGCGCCCGGGCGATGGACCTGCTGCGCAGCCGCATCTACGACATGGAGCGCCAGAAGCTCGACCAGGAGCGCTCGGCCGACCGCCGCTCGCAGGTGGGCTCCGGCGACCGCTCCGAGCGCATCCGCACCTATAATTTTCCGCAAGGGCGGGTGACGGACCATCGGATCAACCTGACGCTCTACAAGCTGCCGCAGGTGATCGACGGCACCGCGCTCGACGAGGTCGTCGACGCGCTGCTCACCGAACACCAGGCTGCGCAACTCGCGGCGCAGGACGCGGATTGATCGCGGTAGACCGCAGGCGAGGCCAGGAGGCCGGCATGACCGACTACGCGCTGCCCGACGGCACGATCTTCACCCTGGACGGGACCACGACCCGGCTCGCGGCGATGAAGGGCCTCGGCGAGCTCTTCCGCGGCGCGGGCATCGAGACCGCGCAGCGCGACGCCCGCCTGCTGCTGCTCGACGCCGCGAAGCTTCAGCATCCCGACCTGATCCGTGCACCGCGCGAGCCGCTGGGGGACGCCGCGGCAGAAACACTGGCGAAAACTGTCGCGCGTCGACTGACGCGCGAGCCGGTGGCGCGCATCCTCGGCGAATGGGAGTTCTGGAGCCTGCCCTTCACGCTCTCCCCCGCCGCCCTGGTGCCACGGCCGGACAGCGAGACGGTCGTCTCCGCCGCCCTGCTGGCCCTGAGGGATCGCCGCCATGCCAGCGAGGGGCTTCGCCTGCTCGATCTCGGCGTCGGCAGCGGAGCCTTGCTCGTAGCCCTGCTCACGGAACTGCCCGGCGCAACGGGGCTCGGGGTGGATCTTGCGCCGGAAGCGGTCGAGACGGCGCGCTTCAACGCCGTCCGCAACGGCGTGGCCGAGCGGGCACGTTTCGTGGTCTCCGACTGGTCTGACGCCATCGACCTCGCGGCCGAGGGACCCTTCGACCTCGTGATCTCGAACCCGCCCTATATCGCCGATCCCGTGCTGGAGGGGCTGGAGCCCGAGGTGAAGCTGCACGATCCCCGGCTCGCCTTGTCCGGCGGGCCGGACGGCCTGGCCGCCTACCGGGCGATCGCGGCCGAGCTGCCGGCCCTCCTGGCGCCGGGCGGGACTGCGGCCCTGGAGATCGGCTCAGACCAGGCGGAGAGCGTCCCGGCCCTGTTCCGGCGCGCCGGGTTTTCCGTCGAAGGACCTTTCGCGGATTTTGGCGCGCGGCCCCGCGCCATCGTGCTCAGGCGGGCTTAAGCCCCTGTGTCGCCGGTGCAAGGCGACGCGGAAAATCGCCGCAGCGGACAAAAAAGACGGCCGGATACCGGAAAAATGCTTGGTTTACCCCGGCGAACCGAATAGGGTCTCCGACAGTTGAATCGTCGGGCGCGGAGGCGTATGCCAGCGCCGTTCCGATCCGTCGAGATCATGATCGCCCTGGCCTGAGCCGAGCCGCGCCCTCTGGGACGGTGGCGAACCTGCTCTCCGGAGCCCAGCATCGGCCTTGGCCGATGGGACCGACGATCGAATCCGGCCTCTGCCTCGTCCCCTGCTTCGCCTCGCGGCAGGTGCGGACGATGCGACAGCCTCGCGTGACCCGCGACAACGGAAGCTGATGGCGTGAACGCCTCGACCGAACCTGGATGGCCTGTTTGACCGTGCACCCTTGCGGGCGCGGCTTGCCGTTCCGTCCCGGACCTGACCAGCGAGCTCGATGAAGGACGTTCGATGAGACCCAATCATCAGAACAATAAGCGTATGCGTGGCCGCAACCGCTCCGGCGGCGGCAAGGGTCCGAACCCCCTCTCGCGCAGCTATGAATCCAACGGCCCGGACGTGAAGATCCGAGGTACCGCCCAGCACATCGCCGAGAAGTACCTGCAGCTCGCCCGCGACGCCCAGGCCTCCGGCGACCCCGTCACGGCGGAGAACTACCTCCAGCATGCCGAGCACTACCTGCGGTTGATTGCGGCCGCGCAGGAGCAGTTCCGCCAGCAGAACCCGGGCTACCGGCCTTTCGAAGCCGAAGGCGGGGACGAGGAGGGCGACGACGAGGGCGGCTACCTCAACGGCTCCCAGCAGCCTGACGTGCGCTTCCCCGTGAACGAGGAGGGCGACTTCCAGCCCCGCCAGTTCCAGCCGCCGCGCGAGCAGCCCCAGCCCCGCGAACAGCGTGACTTCCAGCCGCGCGAACAGCGCGACTACCAGCCCCGCGAGCAGCGCGAGTTCCAACCGCGCGAGCAGCGCGAGCCCCGCGGCGACTACCAGCAACGCCGCGACGACCGCTTCAACCGGCGCGGTCCTCGGCCCGACCAGCAGCAGCCCCGCGGCGAGTTCCGCCAGGACCAGCCCAGGCCGGAGGGGCGACAGGACCAGGGTCGCCAGGACCAGCCGCGCGAGCAGCGCGAGTTTCAACCGCGCTACGAGCGCCAGGACCGTCCCGAGCGCCAGGACCGCCCCGAGCGCCAAGACCGCCAGGACAATCGACCCGAGCGGCAGGATCGTCCTGAGAACCAGCCTCGCCGAGAGCGCCCCGCTTTCGCGGAGCAGGCCGAGGCGCCGGGTCTTCCGGCCTTCATCACCGCCCCGGTGCGCGTTGTGACGCCCGAGGCCGAGTCCACCCCCGCGGCGGTCCCTGCGCCGACTGTGCCGAGCCCGGCCGAGGCCGGCGAGGGCGAGAGCTTCCCGGTGAAGGCTCGCCGCCGCCGGGTCGCCAAGCCCAAGGGCGAGGACGCGCCCGTCGCGGATGACGCGCCCGTCGGGGAGTGAGATTTCTTCCCGAGGAGCCCCTCCCAAGGCGAACCTCTCCATGAGAACCATGGCCGCCGGCGCTCCCGGCGGCCTTTTTCGTGCGTAACGCGCAAAACCACTCTCCCGCGAAAAACGCAGGTCCGAACCCCTTCCGTTGTGGAAATGTCACACCTATCTAAGCCCTGGCGGTCGCCTCCGGAGAGGGGCCGCCGGAACGGGGCGTCGTCCGGGCCGCTGGCGGACGGGGACGCGGCCGCAGGAGGATCACCATGGATTTCGAGAAGTACACCGACCGGGCGAAGGGCTTCATCCAGTCCGCGCAGACGGGGGCGATGCGCGACGGGCACCCGCAGCTCACGCCCGAGCACCTTCTGAAGGTGCTTCTGGAGGACCAGGAAGGCCTCGCCTCCGGCCTCATCGCCCGGGCGGGCGGCAATCCCAAGGCGGCGCTCGCCGGGGTCGAGGCCGCCCTCAAGAAGCAGCCGAAGGTTTCCGGCGCGGCGTCGAACCCGCAGCCGACGCGCGACCTCGTGCGCCTCTTCGACACCGCCGAGAAGATCGCCCAGAAGGCTGGAGACAGCTACGTCACGGTGGAGCGGCTGCTGCTCGCCATCGCCACCGAGAAGGAAAGCGAGGCCGGCCGCATCCTGGCGCAGGCGGGCGTCACGCCCCAGGCGCTCAACGCCGCCATCAACGAGTTGCGCAAGGGCCGCACTGCCGACAACGCCTCGGCGGAGAACGCCTATGACGCGCTGAAGAAATATGCCCGCGACCTCACGGCCGCGGCGCGCGAGGGCAAGCTCGACCCGGTCATCGGCCGCGACGAGGAGATCCGCCGCGCCATCCAGGTGCTGTCGCGCCGGACCAAGAACAACCCCGTCCTGATCGGCGAGCCCGGCGTCGGCAAAACCGCCATCGCCGAGGGCCTCGCCTTGCGCATCGTCAACGGCGACGTGCCGGAGAGCCTGAAGGATAAGCAGCTGCTCGCGCTCGACATGGGCGCGCTGATCGCCGGCGCGAAGTATCGCGGCGAGTTCGAGGAGCGGCTCAAGGCCGTGCTCAACGAGGTGCAGTCGGCCGAGGGCGGCATCATCCTCTTCATCGACGAGATGCACACGCTGGTCGGCGCCGGCAAGGCGGACGGGGCGATGGACGCTTCCAACCTGCTGAAGCCCGCGCTTGCCCGCGGCGAGCTGCACTGCATCGGCGCGACCACGCTCGACGAGTACCGCAAGCACGTCGAAAAGGATGCGGCCCTGGCGCGGCGCTTCCAGCCCGTCTTCGTCAGCGAGCCCACCGTGGAGGACACGGTGTCGATCCTGCGCGGGCTGAAAGAGAAGTACGAGCTGCACCACGGCGTGCGCATCACCGATGCGGCGATCGTGGCGGCGGCTACCCTCTCGAACCGCTACATCACCGACCGCTTCCTGCCCGACAAGGCGATCGACCTCGTCGACGAGGCGGCGTCGCGACTGCGCATGCAGGTGGATTCGAAGCCCGAGGAGCTCGACGAGCTCGACCGGCGCATCGTCCAGCTGCGGATCGAGCAGGAGGCGCTGAAGAAGGAGAGCGACGCGGCCTCGAAGGACCGCCTGGCCCGCCTCACCGGCGAGCTCGCGGGCCTCGAGGAGAAGTCCGACGCGCTCACCGCGCGCTGGAAGGGGGAGAAGGAGAAGCTCGGCAGCGCCCAGAAGCTCAAGGAGCAGCTGGAGCAGGCCCGCACCGACCTTGCCAACGCCCAGCGCAAGGGCGAGTACCAGCGCGCGGGCGAGCTCGCCTATGGCCTGATCCCCGACCTCGAGAAGAAGCTCAAGGACGTGGAAGGCAGCGAGCAGACCGCGCTCGTCGCCGAGAGCGTCACGGCCAACGACGTCGCCCAGGTGGTGTCGCGCTGGACGGGCGTGCCCGTCGACAAGATGCTCGAGGGCGAGAAGGAGAAGCTCCTCCAGATGGAGAAGCAGCTCGGCCAGCGCGTCGTCGGCCAGGAGGAGGCGGTGTTAGCCGTCGCCACGGCGGTGCGGCGCGCCCGCGCCGGCCTGCAGGATCCGAACCGCCCCATCGGCTCGTTCATGTTCCTCGGCCCGACGGGCGTAGGCAAGACCGAGCTGACCAAGGCGCTGGCGCAGTTCCTCTTCGACGACGAGACGGCGCTCGTGCGGCTCGACATGTCCGAGTACATGGAGAAGCACTCCGTGGCCCGGCTCATCGGCGCGCCTCCCGGCTATGTCGGCTACGAGGAGGGTGGCGCCCTGACCGAGGCGGTGCGGCGGCGGCCCTACCAGGTCGTGCTGTTCGACGAGATCGAGAAGGCGCATCCGGACGTGTTCAACGTCCTCTTGCAGGTGCTCGACGACGGGCGTCTCACCGACGGCCAGGGCCGCACGGTCGACTTCCGCAACACGGTCATCATCATGACCTCGAATGTCGGGGCGGAGTTCCTGGTGAACCAGCCCGAGGGCGAGGACAGCGACGCCGTGCGCGACGAGGTCATGACCGTGCTGCGCTCCAAGTTCCGGCCCGAGTTCCTCAACCGCGTGGACGAGATCATCCTGTTCCACAGGTTGCAGCGCTCGCAGATGGGCGCGATCGTCGACATCCAGCTGAAGCGCCTGCAGAAGCTGCTCGACGAGCGCAAGCTCGTACTGGCGCTCGATCCGTCGGCCCGCGACTGGCTCGCCAACAAGGGCTACGAGCCCGCCTACGGCGCGCGCCCGCTGAAGCGCGTGATCCAGAAGCACGTGCAGGACCCGCTGGCCGAGCTGATCCTGTCCGGCAAGGTCAAGGACGGCGAAGAGGTGCCCGTGACCGCCGGCCCCGAGGGACTGGTGATCGGCGACGTGCTGGTCTCTCCGGAGGCCGCGCCCAAGGGCGTGATGCTGAACTGAGCAACCGAGAAGCCTGATTTCGAAAAGGCCCCCGTCTGCGAGGACGGGGGCTTTTTTCGTCGTGAGCTTCCTTGTCATCCCGGCCGAAGCGAAGCGGAGAGCCGGGACCCAGGACAACGTCGGCTGGGACCTCACGAGTAGAATAGTTGTCGTTGTCCTAGGTCCCGGGTCTGCGCAGCATCGCTCTGCGCTGCAGCGCGCCCGGGATGACCGTCGCGAGAATGTCAGGCGATTTTGGAGGTGAGGTCCTCCCAGTGTGGGTTCGCCTTTTCGACAAGGGCGATCTTCCAGGCCCTTCGCCACCTCTTGATGCGCTTTTCCTGCGCGATAGCCTCATCAATTCTTTCGAAGGCCTCGCTGTAGACGAGCCGGAATACGCGATAGCGGCTGACAAAGGTCGAGCCCAAGTGGTTCTGATGCTCCCAGATCCGTCGCGAAAGTGAATTTGTCACGCCGACGTATAATGTCCCTCGCGGACCGGACGCCATGATGTAGAGGAAGTACATGGTCGCCCAACCCCGACGAAAGCCGACGACCACGACGTTGATCCGATGGCCACGCCCCGTCCACGCAGCGTCGGTGGCGTGTTCCCGCCAGCTCGCGTAGAAGGCGCGCATGGCTGTCGAGACCGAGATTCCGCGCCCGCCTTCACCGGTGGCCAACCGCGTCACTGAAGGCGCCTCCATCCCCCGCATCCCCCTTCTCGACGTCGCGCGCGGCGTCGCCCTCGTGGCGATGGCGGTCTACCACTTCACATGGGACCTGGGACATTTCGGATTCACGACCGTCGAAGCGGGGGTGGACCCGGGCTGGCGGCTCTTCGCCAAGCTGATCGCGGGGTCGTTCCTGTTCCTGGTCGGCGTCGGGCTTGTGCTGGCGCATGCCGACGGGATCCGCTGGCCTGCCTTCTGGCGGCGCTTCGGCATCCTCGCGCTCGCAGCGGGCGGCATCACGCTGGCCACGTGGTACGCGATGCCGGACGCCTTCATCTATTTCGGCATCCTGCACTGCATCGCGCTGTCGAGCCTGCTTGCGCTGCCTTTTCTCCGCGCGCCGGTCGTCATCGTACTGGCTGCGGCCGTCCTCGCCTTTGCATTACCTGCACTGGGACCGTTTCAGCTCTTCGCCCATCCGGCCTGGCTCTGGCTCGGGCTGTCGCCTGCCGTGCCGATGACCAACGACTACGAGCCGATCCTGCCCTGGATCGGCGCCGTGCTGCTCGGCGTCGCCGCGGCGCGGCTGGCCATCGCCTCGGGCTGGGCAGCCCGGCTGACCGAGGTGAAGGCGCGGGATCCCGTCAGCCGAGGCCTCGCCTTCGCCGGCCGGCACAGCCTGATCGTCTACCTCGTGCACCAGCCCGTTCTGTTCGGCGCCGTGGCGCTGGCCGCCGCCGTGTTCGGTTCGCCCGCGCCGGTCGGTCCCCGGACGGGCGGCGGGTTCGAGATGAGCTGTGTGCGGACCTGCGTCGCCCAGGGCTCGGATGCCGCATTCTGCGAGGCCACCTGCGGCTGCGTCACCGAACGCCTGGCCGGAGCGCCGATGGTGACCGCGCCCGAGGGCAAGCCGCTTTCGGACGTGGACCGCCTGCAGCTCGATGCGGCCGTCAAGGCCTGCCTGCCGGCGAAGGCGCCCTAGGCCCTGCCGCTTCACCCTGTCACTGCCGGCCGCTAGGCTGAGGCAAGGATGCGTGGGGAACGGGCATGACGGGCGAGGGCAAGGCGCAACGGCCGGGACGGGCGACGCGGGACGGCTACCGCGTGTTCCGGCAAATCCAGACGCGCTGGGCCGACAATGACGTCTACGGCCACGCCAACAACGTCGTCTACTACGCCTGGTTCGATACGGCTGTGAACGGCTGGCTTGTCGAGCAGGGCTTTCTGGATCCGGCTGCCAGCCCCGTCATCGGCCTCGTGGTGGAGACGGGCTGCCGCTATTTCGAGAGCGTGGGCTTTCCCGACGCGCTGGAGGCCGGCCTCGCCGTGGGCAAGCTCGGCACGAGCTCCATCGTTTATGAGATCGGCATATTCAGGAAGGACGGCGAGCAGGCGGTCGCCGAGGGCCGCTTCGTGCACGTGATGGTCGACCGTGCCACGCAGCGCCCTGCGCCGATCCCTGACGCGATGCGCCGGGGCCTTGAGGCGCTGCTGCGCTAGCCGCGCGGCGCGGCCGTCACCAGCCAGACGCCGCCGAGGATGATCAAGCCGCCGGCGGCTTCGCGCAGGCCGACGCTCTCGCCCAGGAAGATCACTGCCAGCAGGGTGGCCCAGACGGGCAGCAGGTAGCCGATCATCGCCGCCCGCGTCGCGCCCGCGCTTCTGATCAGCGTCATGAAGATCGTGATGGGGATGGCTGTCGAGACGACGCCCAGCGCCAGAAGTGCGGGCGCGTTCGCAGCCATGGAGGGACCTGCCGCGGCCCCGACAAAGACCGCCGAGAGGATGATGGAGACGAGCGCGGAGACGCTCTGCTGCCCCAGCGCCATGCGGGAGGCCGGCATGTCCCTGAGCGTGCGCGCGTAGATGTTGCCGACCGCGTAGCTGAAGGCGACGACGACCATCGCGATCACGCCCCAGGTGCCGCCGCCGCCTTCGAGCAGGGAGGGACCGACCAGCACGGCCATGCCTGCGAACCCCACCAGCACGCCGGCTGTCCGACGCCAGGTGAGCCGCTCGTCGGCGAAGACGAGGTGGGCGATGACGGCGACCATGATCGGCCCGCTCGCCTGGATCATGGACCCCAACGCCGCGGTGATCTCGCCCAAGGCCCAGGCGGTGAGGACGTTGGGGAACCAGCCGTTCAAAGTACCCAGCATGAGCCACGGCGTCGCCTCGTGGCGCTTGGGCAGGGGGTTCGCGCCCGAGAGCGCCATCCAACCGGCGATGGCGAGCGTGGCGATCCCCGCCCGGCTCGCCGACACCACGAAGGGCGAGACGTCCGCGGCGAGCTTCATGAAGAGGAAGCCCGTCGACCAGGCGAGCGAGCAGGCGAGAAGCCGCCCGAGCAGGCTCGCCTGGCTGAGCCTCGTGGAGGCCGCGTCCACGGGTCAGTCGCGGCCCGGGCCGAGCAGGTCGATCAGCGGGGGGATCAGAGGCTCATCGGCGGGCGGCATCGGGTAGTCGCGCAGCTTCGTGGCGCGCACCCACTTGATGGCCTGGTTCTCGCGCCCATGCACCTGCCCCTCCCAACGCCGGCAGATCCAGAGCGGCATGAGCAGGTGGAAGTCGGGATAGGCGTAGGACGCGAAGGTGAGCGGCGCGAGGCAGGGCTCCTTCACCGCGATGCCGAGCTCCTCGCGCAACTCGCGGATGAGCGTCTCCTCCGGCCGCTCGCCCGGCTCGAACTTGCCGCCGGGGAACTCCCACAACCCCGCCAGCGACTTCCCCTCCGGCCGCTGGGTGATCAGCACGCGGTCGTCGGCATCGATGAGGGCGCAGGCGGCGACGAGGAGGATCTTCATCGGGGGCGTCCGTCAGCGGGGCAGGCGCGCTGCTTCTAGAGGGGCGCGGGCCGGGCCGCAACTCGCTCTCCGCTTCTCACTGTCATCCCGGCCGAAGCGAAGCGGAGGGCCGGGATCCAGGACAACGATCTCTGGACGTTAAGCGGCGTTGTCCTGGGTCCCGGATCTGCGATGCACCGCTTCGCGCTGCATCGCGTCCGGGATGACAGCGTTGTGGTCTTCACTCCCCCATCGCGATCAGGCTTGCATTGCCGCCGGCAGCGGCTGTGTTGACCGTCACCGTCTGCTCGATGGCGAAGCGCTTGAGGTAGTTGGGGCCGCCGGCCTTGGGGCCGGTGCCGGAGAGGCCGCTGCCGCCGAAGGGCTGGGTGCCGACGACCGCGCCGATCATGTTGCGGTTCACGTAGCAATTGCCGACGTCGAGCCGCTCCACCACCTGCCTGATCGTCCCATCGATGCGCGAATGGACGCCGAGCGTCAGGCCATAGCCGCTCGCCTCGATGGCGTCGAGCACACGGTCGAGCTGGCCGGCCTTCCACCGCACGACGTGGAGGACGGGGCCGAAGATCTCCTCCTGCAGGTCGGCGACCTTGCCGAGCTCGAAAACGTGCGGCGCGACGAAAAAGCCTCCCGCGGGTGCGGCGCCCGCGTAGTGCACGCGCGCCTCGCGCTTCAGGCGGGCGATGTGCGCCTCCAGACGCTCCTTGGCCTCGGCGTCGATGACGGGTCCGACCTGCACCGCAGGATCCGAAGGGTCGCCGAGCCGCAGTTCGCGGGCGGCGCCGACGATCATGGCGATCATCTTGTCGGCGACGTCCTCCTGCACGCACAGGAGCCGCAGGGCAGAGCAGCGCTGGCCGGCCGAGCGGAATGCGGACATCACGACGTCGTCGGAGACCTGCTCCGGCAGCGCGGTGGCGTCGACGATCATGGCGTTGATGCCGCCGGTCTCGGCGATGAGCGGGACGATGGGGCCGTCCTTGGCGGCCAGCGTCCGGTTGATGCGCCGGGCCGTCTCGGTGGAGCCCGTGAAGGCGACGCCGTCGACGCCCGCATGGCCGACGAGCCGCGCGCCGACGGAACCGTCGCCGGTCACGAGGTGCAGCGCCGTCGGCGGCACGCCGGCCTCGTGAAGCAGGCGCACGGCCTCGAAGGCGACGAGCGGCGTCTGTTCGGCGGGCTTGGCCACGACGGCGTTGCCGGCGGCGAGCGCGGCGCTGACCTGGCCGAGGAAGATGGCGAGCGGGAAGTTCCAGGGGCTGATGCACAGGAACACGCCGCGTCCGCGATGGAGCAGGCGGTTCTCCTCCCCGGTCGGGCCCGGCAGCTCCTCGCCCGCGCCGAAGTCGCGCCGCGCGCCGGCCGCGTAGTAGCGCAGGAAGTCGACGGCCTCGCGCAGCTCGGCGAGCGCGTCGTCCAGCGTCTTGCCGGCCTCGGCCTGGAGCAGGCCGAGGAATAGGCCCCGGCGGGATTCCAGCAGGTCGGAGGCGCGCACCAAAGCGGCGGCGCGCTTCTCGCCGGGCGTGGCGTTCCAAGCGCGTGCGCCCTTCCGCGCGGCGGCCATGGCCGCGTCGGCGACGGCGGCGTCGGCCTCGCGCACATGGCCCACGATGCGGGCCGTGTCGGCCGGCGCAAGGATGGGGCGATCTGAGCCGGGCTGCGCATTGCCGTCGACGAGCGAGGTCGCGGTGACCACCTTGTGCGATGCCGCGCGGATCTCGCCGAGCAGGCCGTCCAGGCTGGCGGCATGGCCGAGCTCGACACCGCGCGAATTCCGCCGGCTTTTGCCATAGAGCTCGGCGGGCAGCGGCAGGCGCGCGTTCCGCGCGGCGTCGGCATGGCCGATGATGGCGGCGGGCCGGCGCAGCAGCTCCTCCACCGGCACGTCCGCATCGGCGGCCACCGAGACGAAGGAGGAATTGGCGCCGTTCTCGAGGAGGCGCCGCACGAGATAGGCCAGCAGGTCCTGGTGGCCGCCGACGGGGGCATAGGTGCGGCAGGCGAGGCCGGGCGCCTCGGCCATCAGCTTCTGGTAGAGCGCGTCGCCCATGCCGTGCAGGCGCTGGAACTCGAAGCCCTCCAGCGAGCCCGCGCGCTCCAGGATGGTGGCGACGGTGAGTGCGTTGTGCGTGGCGAACTGGGGGTAGATGAGCGGGCGCGCGGCCAAGAGCTTCTCGGCGCAGGCCACGTAGTTCAGGTCTGTCATCGCCTTGCGGGTGAAGACGGGGTAGCCGTCGAGGCCGCGCTCCTGCGCGCGCTTCACCTCGGTGTCCCAGTAGGCGCCCTTGACAAGGCGCACCATCATGGGCCGGCCGAGTTCACGGGCGAGCGCGGCGATCCAGTCGATCACCTCGGCCGCGCGCTTCTGGTAGGCCTGGATGGCGAGGCCGAAGCCGGACCAGCCGGCCAGCGCTGGGTCCTTCGCCACGGCGGCGATGACGTCGAGCGAGAGCTCGAGCCGGTCGGCCTCCTCGGCATCGATGGTGAAGTTGAGGTCGTAGCCCTTGGCCTGGCGGGCGAGGTCGATGACGACGGGGACGAGTTCGGCCATCACCCGTTCGTGCGACAGCGCGTCGTAGCGCGGGTGCAGCGCGGAGAGCTTCACCGAGATGCCCGGCCGGTTCGGCAGGGGCTCGTTGCCGGCGGCGCGGCCGATGGCCGTAATGGCGTCGGAATAGGACTTCGCGTAGCGCCCGGCGTCCTCCGCCGTACGGGCGCCCTCGCCCAGCATGTCGAAGGAATAGCGGAAGAGCCGGCCCGCGCCTGAGCGGGCGCGGTCCAGCGCCTCGCCGATCGACTGGCCCAGCACGAAGTGGCTGCCCAGGACGCGCATGGCCTGCCGCGTAGCGGTGCGCACGGTCGGCATGCCCAGCCGCTTGGCGAGCGCGCCGAGAATGCCTTCCGGCGTCTCGCCAGGCTGGATGACGCGCGCGGTGATGCCGAGCGCCCAGGCCGAGGCCGAGACGAGCAGCGCGTCCGAGCGCGTCTCGTGGTGGGCGAAGTCGCCCTGGCCGAGCTTGTCCTCGATGAGCTTGTCGGCCGTGGCCGCGTCCGGCACGCGCAGCAGCGCTTCCGCCAGCACCATCAGGGCGAGGCCCTCCTTGGTGGAGAGCGAATATTCCCGCAGCAATTCCTCGACGCCGCCCAGCCCGCCCGAGCGGGAGCGGATCGCTCCGACGAGGCCCGCGGCCCGCCTGTCGATGCGGGCCTCCGCCTCGGGCGGCAGCGTGGCGTGAGCCAGCAGGCGCGAGGCGATCAGCGCGTCGTCGGGGGCGTAGGCGGCGCGGAACGGGGCGGGCATCGTCTTGTCCTCGGGTGCGGGGCGGGATTTCCTCTACATACTGCAAAGTCTCTGGTTTTTCGATGGCGCGTTTAGACTCCGCGCGCTATGAAGTCCCTACAGAAGACCCTGTTTGTAGCGAGTTCCATGTCCGATCTCGAAAAACTCGACAAGACCGACCGCAAGATCCTCCGCCTGCTGCAGGAGGACGGGCGGATCACCACCGTGCAACTTGCAGACCGGATCGGCCTGTCGCCCACCGCCACGAGTGAGCGGGTGAAGAGGCTGTTCCGCGAACGCTACGTCACCGGCTTCCGCGCCATGCTGGACCCCCACAAGCTCGGGCGGGGCCTGCTCGTCTTCATCGAGGTCGGCCTCGACAAGACGACGCCGGATGTCTTCGAGCGCTTCGCCGAGGCGGTGAAGCGGGCGCCGGAGGTGCTGGAGTGCCACATGGTGGCCGGCGGCTTCGACTACCTCGTCAAGACGCGCATCGAGGACATGGCGGCCTACCGGGCCTTCCTCGGGGATATTCTGCTCTCCCTGCCGGGCGTCAAGGAGACCCGCACCTACGCCGTGATGGAGGAGGTGAAATCCGACGGGCTGCTGCCGGTGTAGCTCTGGAGGCCCGGGCTCCCGAGGGTCTCCCGCCCCGGTTGTCGCCTTCTGCTGGCGCGGGTAGCGTGGTCGCAACGGTGCTGACAGGGGGTGGCGGTGTTCGTCTCGGGAATCAGGATGGCGCGCCTCGCTGCCGCTTCGACAGGACTGCTCCTGCTGGCGCTTGCCCCGGCTGCCGCGAAATGCGAGCGCTCAAACTACAAGGCCGTGCCGCCCGAGAACAGCCGGTCGGAGGTGCAGATGGTCGCCTCCAGCGGAAAGGACTGCGTGCTGCGCCTCTCCGCCACGCGGCGCGTCACCGTGACCGGACGCAAGATCGTGACGCCGCCGGCGCGCGGCAAGGCGACGATCGAGGGCGAGACGGTGTTCTACCGATCCTTCCCCGGCTATACCGGCCCCGACAGCTTCATCGCCGAGATTGCAGGCCGCAGCACGGACGGCGAGGGTGTCGCCACGGTATCGGTGCAGGTGACGGTCACGGAATAGGGCCCTCGCTGCCCACCCGCGCTCGCGTGACGCCTTTCTCCCGCGACGGGAGAAGGGAGTCGGCCTCGGTTCGTCCTTTATTCCTGGCCGTCCCTCTTTCGCTTGAGAGCGTCGATGCGTTCCGACGCTTCGGCCTTGTCGAGTTCCGGATCGAATGCCTTGGGGTCGTGGACCTGCTCGGAGAGGGTCTTGAGGTAGGATTTCTGGGCGCCCGTCATGGGCTCCTCGCCGGTCACCCAGTCCTGTGGGTCCTTGATGCGGTTGTCGGCTTGGTCCTGCACGTCCTGCGCCTCGGACGGCTGCTTTGGATTTTCCCCCACGAAGGGCTTCGGCTCGCGCTCCACCTCTTGGTTCACCTGCGCGCCGGCATTGCCCTGCGCGCGTCGTTCCTGGCTGCTGGCCATGGCGTCCTCGTTCGCGATCTGTTCGCGAGAGAAACGTCCCGCGCCGGGCGATGTTCCCGGCGCGGGTGGGAGGTTCAGCCCTTTACGCGGCGCAGGTGGTCCATCAGGCCCACGGTCGAGCCGTTCGCGTCGGGCGCGGCGGGGCCGCCCTGCACGAAGGGCAGCAGGCCCGTGGCGAGCTCCTTGCCGAGTTCCACGCCCCATTGGTCGAAGGCGTTGATGTCCCACACCGCCGCCTCGGTGAAGACGCGGTGCTCGAAGAGCGCGATGAGCCGACCCAGCGTGAAGGGATCCAGCCGGCGATAGGCGATCGTCACGGAGGGGCGGTTGCCGGGGAACACGCGGTGCGGGGCGATGGCCTCCGCGTCCGCCGGCGAGCGCCCCATGGCGAGGAGCTGGGCCCGCGCCTCCTCCAGCGTGCGGCCGCGCAGAAGCGCCTCGGACTGGGCGAGGCAGTTGGCGACGAGCAGGTCCTGGTGGACCTGGAGGTCCGGCTCGTGGCCCTCCGAGCCGATGATGAACTCCACGGGGATCACGTCCGTGCCCTGGTGGATCAGCTGGAAGAAGGCGTGCTGCGAGTTCGTGCCGGGCTCGCCCCAGACGACCGGGCCGGTGGGCCGGCCGACCGCCGTGCCGTCGCGCCTGACGCTCTTGCCGTTCGATTCCATGTCGAGCTGCTGCACATAGGCGGGCAGTCGGGCGAGGCGCTGGTCGTAGGGGATCAGCGCCCGCGTCGGATAGCCCGCCGCGTCGCGATGCCAGAGGCCGACGAGGCCCAGCAGCAGCGGCAGGTTGCGCTCGGGCGGGGCCTCGCGGAAGTGCCGGTCCATCGTGTGGCCGCCGGCCAAAACCTGCTCGAAGCGGGCCGGGCCGATGGCGATCATCAGGGGCAGGCCGATCGCCGACCACAGGCTGTAGCGCCCGCCCACCCAGTCCCAGAAGCCGAACACCCGGTCCGCCCCGATGCCGAAGGCCGCGACCTTGTCGAGGGCCGTGGAGACCGCCGCGAACTGCGCGGCGACGGCCGCCTCGCCGCAGGCCTCGACGAGCCAGCGCCGCGCCGTCGCCGCGTTGGTCATGGTCTCGATGGTGGTGAAGGTCTTGGAGGCGACGACGATCAAAGTCGTCGCGGGGTCGAGCGGCTTCAGCGTGTCGCGGATATGCGCGCCGTCCACGTTGGACACGAAGTGCAGCCGCGGCCCGTCATGGTAGGGCGCGAGCGCCAGCGTCGCCATGACCGGCCCGAGGTCGGAGCCGCCGATGCCGAGGTTCACGACATCGGTGAAGCGTGCGCCGTTCGCGGCGGCGATGCGCCCTGTGCGCACTCCCTCGGCGAAGGCGGAGAGCCTGGCGATTTCGCTCAGCACGGAAGGCATGACGTCCTGCCCGCCGGACTGGACGGGCGTGCCGTCGCGATGGCGGAGCGCCGTATGCAGCACCGAGCGGTTCTCGGTGACGTTGATCCTGTCGCCCCTGAACATGGCCTCGCGCTTGCCTGCCACGTCGGCGGCCTCGGCGAGATCGAGGAGCAGCTTCAGCGATGGGCCGGTGAGGCTCGTTTTGGAGAAGTCGAGCAGCAGGTCGTCCTGCCGGGCCGAGAAGGCGGCGAAGCGGCCGGGATCGGCAGCGAAGAGCTCCGCCATGCGCGGCGCCGCGGAATGCGCCTCGGCGAGGCGGGCGAAGAGCGTGTCGACCTTGGACGAGGCCATCCCCATCTCCTTCTCAGAACGGCTTGTCTGGGCAGTCTGTCAGTGCAGCGGAGCGAAGAGCGCGGCCCCGCGGTCGGCGGCGCTGGCGCGGTCGCGGAAGGCGGCGAAGAGCTCGCGGCCGACGCCGAAATGATTGGCCGTGAGGTCCTCCCTCGCCGAAGGGCGCGCGGCGAGAACGGCAGGATCCACCAGCACTTCGAGCCGGCCGGCGACGGCGTCGACGCGGACGACGTCACCGTCGACGAGCTTGGCGATGGCCCCGCCTTCCTCCGCCTCGGGCGTGACGTGCAGGGCGGCGGGCACCTTGCCGGACGCGCCGGAGAGCCGGCCGTCCGTGACGAGCGCCACTTTGTAGCCGCGATCCTGCAGGGAGGTCAGCGCCGGCATCAGCTTGTGCAGCTCCGGCATGCCGTTGGCGCGCGGGCCCTGGAAGCGCACGACCACGACGACGTCGCGGTTCAGCTCGCCCGTCTTGTAGGCCTTCTGCACGCTCTCCTGGTCGTGGAAGATGCGCGCGGGCGCCTCGATCACGTGGCGGTCCGGCGACACGGCGGAGACCTTGATGATGGAACGGCCGAGCGGCCCCTCCAAGAGCTTGAGGCCGCCCGTCGGCTGGAAGGGTTCGGACGCGCCGCGCAGCACGGCGGTGTCGCTGGAGGCTGCGGGACCCTCGCGCCAGACGAGTTCGCCATGCTCGTCGATCACTGGTTCGCTCGTATAGGCGTCGAGCCCGACACCCCAGCTCGTCACGACGTCCTGGTGGAGGAGGCCCGCGCCCGAGAGCTCGCGGATCAAGAAGCCCATGCCGCCCGCCGCGTGGAAATGGTTCACGTCCGCCTTGCCGTTCGGGTAGACGCGGCACAGCAGCGGGGTGACCGAGGAGAGCTCCTCGAAGTCGTCCCAGCCGAGCCTGATCCCGGCCGCCGCCGCCATGGCGATGAGGTGGATCGTGAGGTTGGTCGAGCCGCCGGTGGCGTTGAGCCCGACGATGCCGTTCACGAAGGCCTTCTCGTCGAGCACGCGGGCGATCGGGGTGTAGGCGTTGCCGCGCGCGGTGATCTCCAGCACGCGCTTCGTCGCGGCCCTGGTCAGCGCGTCGCGCAGGGGCGTGCCGGGATTGACGAAGGATGCGCCAGGCGCGTGCAGGCCCATGATCTCCATCAGCATCTGGTTGGTGTTGGCCGTGCCGTAGAAGGTGCAGGTGCCCGGCCCGTGGTAGGACTTCATCTCGGCCGCCAGCAGTTCGTCGCGGCCCACCTTGCCCTCCGTGTAGAGCTGGCGCACCCGCGCCTTCTCGTCGTTGGGCAGGCCGGAGGTCATGGGGCCGGCGGGCACGAAGATCGCCGGCAGGTGGCCGAAGGCGAGCGCGCCGATCACGAGGCCCGGCACGATCTTGTCGCAGACGCCGAGGTAGAGCGCGGCGTCGAACATCTGGTGGGACAGCGCCACGCCCGTCGCCAGCGCGATCACGTCGCGGGAGAAGAGCGAGAGCTCCATGCCCGCCTCGCCCTGCGTGACGCCGTCGCACATGGCGGGCACGCCGCCCGCCACCTGCGCCACGCCGCCTGCCTCGCGCGCGGCCTCCTTGATGAGGGCCGGGAAGGTCTCGTAGGGCTGGTGAGCCGAGAGCATGTCGTTGTAGGCGGTGACGATCGCGATGTTCGGCGCGTCGCCCTTCTGCAGCGCCGCCTTGTCCGTCGGCCCGCAGGCCGCAAAACCGTGCGCCAGGTTCGCGCAGCCGAGCGAGCGGCGCTTGGGCTGCGCCGCGGCCACGGCCTCCACGCGGTCCATGTAGCGCCGCCGGCTCGCCTGGCTGCGCTCGATGATGCGGTCCGTGACGCGGGCGATGACGGGATCGAGGGACATGGGACCTCCGAAGGGCGAAGCGGGGGGACGCGGCCTTGCCCGCAACCGTGCTGCAGCGCAGCACCCCGGGCCTTTACGGCTTTAGTCGAAGACGGCAGGGCGGTCCACTCCGGAGGCTTGGCTCACGCCTCCGCATAGAGATCCTTGTACGTCTCGCGCAGCACGTTCTTCTGCACCTTGCCCATCGTGTTGCGCGGCAGGTCCGGCACGAAGATCACGCGCTTGGGCTGCTTGTATTTCGCCAGGCGCTCGGAGAGGGCGGCGAGCACCTGCTTCTCGTCGAGGAGGCTGTCGGGGCGTTTCACCACGACGGCGGTGACGCCCTCGCCGAAGTCGCGGTGAAGCACGCCGATGACGGCGCTCTCGACCACGCCGGGCATGGCGTCGATCTCGGTCTCGACCTCCTTGGGATACACGTTGTAGCCGCCGGAGATCACGAGGTCCTTGCCGCGCCCGACGATGTGGACGTAGCCGCGCTCGTCGATGCGGCCGAGGTCCCCGGTGATGAAGAAGCCGTCCGCGCGGAATTCGGCGGCGGTCTTCTCCGGCATGCGCCAGTAGCCCTTGAACACGTTGGGCCCGCGCACCTCGATCATGCCCACCTCGCCCTGCGACAGGTGCGCGCCGGTCTCGGGATCGACCACGCGCAGGTCGACGCCCGGGAGCGGAAAGCCTACGGTGCCGGCGACGCGGTCGCCGTCATAGGGGTTCGAGGTGTTCATGTTGGTCTCGGTCATCCCGTAGCGCTCGAGGATGGCCTTGCCGGTCCGCTCGCGCCATTCGCGGTGGGTGTCGGCCAGCAGCGGCGCGGAGCCGGAGACGAAGAGGCGCATGTGCGCGACGAGGTCGCGCGTCAGGCGCGGGTCCTGCAGCAGGCGGACATAGAAGGTCGGCACGCCCATCATCGTGGTCGCGCGCGGCATCAGCGCGATCATGGCGTCGGCGTCGAGCTTCGGCAGGAAGATCATGCTCGCGCCAGCGAGCAGGATGACGTTGGTCGCCACGAACAGGCCGTGCGTGTGGAAGATCGGCAAGGCGTGCAGCAGCACGTCGTCCGCCCCGAAGCGCCAGTAATCCACCAGCGTCAGGGCGTTGGAGGCCAGGTTGTCATGGGTCAGCATGGCGCCTTTGGAGCGCCCCGTCGTGCCCGACGTGTAGAGGATCGCGGCGAGGTCGTCGCCGGAGCACGGCACGTCGGCGAAGTCGGCGGGCGCGACGCGGGCCAAGTCCATCAGCGTACCGTCGCCGGCCGTAGCCAGCGTCAGCGTGGCTGCGACGCCGAGGCGCTCGCCGAGCGCCGCGATGCCTTCCGCCTTGTCGGGCGAGCACACCACGACGCGAGGCCCGGAGTCGCCGATGAAGTATTCGAGTTCGGCGAGTGTGTAGCCCGTGTTGAGCGGCAGGCAGACCGCCCCGGCCCTCAGGCAGGCGAGGAAGAGCAGGATCGCCTCGGGGCTTTTCTCGACCTGCACGGCCACGCGGTCGCCCGGCTCCACGCCCTGACCGACGAGAACGTTGGCGATGCGTGCGGACCAGGCGATGAGGTCGCCATAGCTCGTCACCCTTCCGTCCTGCGTCTCGATGAAGACCTTGCCGGGCTCCGGCATGCGCTCGCGCACGAGGGCGAAGAGGCTCTTGGTCATGCGGCAATTCTCGGCTGCGGGGGTGGTCCTGCGGGCCAAGGGTTAGCGCTGGGGCGGGGGTGGGGCAAGGACGCCTTGGAGGGAATGGGCCTCCAGCCTGCCATGTCGCACGTCAGGGCGGGCCAGTGGGGCCGGTGCTCCCTGTCACTCCAGCCCGCCCTCGGCGCCGGGGCGTGGCAGGACGACGCGTGGCATCACCGCGCCGGTGAAGACCGGGGTGATCTCGGCGCGGGCCGCAGGCTGCACCGCGCCGACCCGCATCGGTGTCACGACGAGATCCTGCTTCTCGGCCTGCTTCGCGGCGAGCTGCACGGCCGTCTGCCGCGCAAGACCCTGCTGGAAGGAGAAGCCGAGCACCCGGTCGGCCTGGGCGAAGACGCCCTTGGGCAGGTCGCGCGCGGCGCGGATGTCCTGGAAGTCCGAGGGGCGATGGTACTCCCCCGATTCCCCGCGAAACACGACCGCGCCGTTCGACGTGACGACGATGTCACCCTTGCGCAGCGTCATGTCGGCCATCACGCCGCCGCCGTCGGGCCTGCGCTGGCACCCGCAGGCTGGCGCGAAGGTCTTTCGGTAGCTGAAGGCGTTCTGCAGGTCGCCATAGCGCCGGCCGGATGCATCGCGCGCTTCCGCCATGTCGTCGCCGGAGACGCGGAAGACGGCCATCTCCGTGCCCGGGCAGCTGGATTCACAGGCTTCCAGAGGGGCGGCGCCGCGCGACGCGACGCCTTCCAGCGGGTAGTAGAAGCCGTCGCACATGCGAACGCAGACCTGCCTGCCGCTGCTGCGCAGGCTGGCCTTGGGCTGCGATGACGGGTTGAGCACGCGTGGGCCCGGCTCCTCCAGGGGATAGGACGGTGAGGCATTGCGCTGTGGCCCGAACAGCATTTCGAGCAGTCCCGCCTGCGCGGGCACGGCTGTGCCCGCCAAGGCCGTGGCGAGGACGATCAGGCCACTCGTGAAGCGGGACATGCGCACGCGCCGACACCCCTGCAGTCTCTTGTCGGCCGCCTTATTACGGCGGGGACGTAACAATTTTAGGTTGCAGGTCGGAAAGACGCGCGAATCGGGGCCCTTGTTCCCGGTCCCGGTGGAATTAACCCTAACCCCCTGCGAGCGGCCGTCCCGGGATGGCGCAGCTTCGTGTGGAGTTCTTTCGCCGTGGGGCGATCCTCGGCCGGGATCGTGCTAGGCGGAAAGGGACAGATGGATTTGGGCGGCCGGCCGAGTCGGCCGCGGAGCATGGCATGACGGTCAGCATCGACATGGGCACGGCCGGCGGCGGCCAGGCCCTTCTCGATCTCGAGGAGCTCCTGGCGACGCGCCTGCTGGTGCAGGGCAATTCGGGATCGGGCAAGTCCTACCTGCTGCGGCGGCTTCTGGAGCAGAGCGCCGCCTGGGTGCAGCAGGCCATCATCGATCCCGAGGGCGACTTCGTCACGCTGGCGGAGCGCTTCGGGCACGTGGTGGTCGACGCCGCGCGCAGCGAGGCCGAGCTGGTGCGCGTGGCGCAGCGCGTGCGCCAGCACCGCGCCTCCGTGGTGCTCAACCTGGAAGGCCTCGACGCCGAGGGCCAGATGCGCTGCGCGGCCGCCTTCCTGGGCGGGCTCTTCGAGGCCGAGCGGGACCTCTGGTATCCCCTCCTCGTCGTGGTCGATGAGGCGCAACTCTTCGCGCCCGCCGTCGCGGGCGAGGTGTCGGACGAGGCGCGCAAGCTCTCGCTGGGCGCCATGACCAACCTCATGTGCCGCGGCCGCAAGCGCGGCCTTGCAGGCGTCATCGCGACGCAGCGCCTTGCCAAGCTCGCCAAGAACGTGGCGGCCGAGGCCTCCAACTTCCTGATGGGCAGAACCTTCCTCGACATCGACATGGCGCGCGCCGCCGACCTGCTGGGCATGGAGCGACGGCAGGCCGAAATGTTCCGCGACCTCGAACGCGGCCACTTCGTCGCGCTGGGGCCGGCTCTGTCGCGCCGGCCTCTGCCGGTGAAGATCGGGCCTGTGGAGACCGAGGCGCGAGGCGCCAGCCCGCGGCTGATGCCGCTGCCGGAGCAGCCGGCGCCGGAGCTCCGCGAGCTGATCTTCCAGGCGCCCGAGCCGGACTTGCCCCGTCCGCCGCGGCCCCGACCCGTGCCGCAGCCCTCCACCACGGAGCTGCTGGCGCAGGTGGCGCGCTCCCGACCCGCCGCCGTCGCGGAGGACGCAGAGCCCGCCATGCCGCCGGAGGAGCGCGAGGCCGCGATGGCGGAGATCCTCGCCGAGATTCTGGCCGACCGCGAAAGCGCCTTCCAGCCTGTGGCCGTGCTCTACCAGGACTTCCTCGTTCGCTGCCGCATCCGGCGGCTGCCCGGCGAGCCGCTTCCGCTGGCGGGCTTTCGCCGCCGCCTCACCATTGCGCGCGCCGGGGCGCAGCTCGCCCGTGAGCGGCAGGAGGACTGGGAGCGCGCAGTCGCGTTCTCGGCGGAGCTGCCGGAGGACATGCAGGGCGTCTTCCTGCTGCTGGCGCGCGCCGCCATCGAGGGTGCACCGTGCCCGGGCGACGCCGCCCTCGCCCAGGCCTTCGGCAGCCGCTCGCCAGGCCGTGCCCGTCGCGTCGTCGCCTTCATGGAGGAGCGCGGAATCGTGGTGTGCCGCAGCGACTACCGCGGCAATCGCGTCATCGCCGTGCCCGATCTCGGCTGCGAGACCGCGCCGGGCGACCCCAAGGCCGTCGTGGAGGAGCCCCCGATCCAGGCCACCGAGACGCGGCAGCAGGATCTGTTCGCGGCGGGGTGAGGCCGGTCCTGATTGCGAGGGGCCCAGCGACGACGCAATGACGCAAACGTCTCAGGCGCTCGCCACGGTCGGCCGCTTCTCGGCGACGGACTGCACGGTCGTCTCCTCGCCGTCCGGCAACTCGTCGTGCAGGAAGCCGCCGGACTGTCGGCGCCAGAGGCGTGCATAGGCGCCGTCGAGCGCGAGCAGTTCGGCGTGGGTGCCCTGCTCGACGATGCGGCCGGCCTCCATCACCACCAGCCTGTCCATTTGCGCGATGGTGGAGAGGCGGTGGGCGATGGCGATCACGGTCTTGCCGCGCATGAGGTCGGCGAGCTGCTCCTGGATGGCGTTCTCGATCTCGCTGTCGAGCGCCGAGGTCGCCTCGTCGAGCACGAGGATGGGGGCGTCGCGCAGGATCACGCGGGCGATGGCGATGCGCTGGCGCTGCCCGCCGGAGAGTTTCACGCCGCGCTCGCCGACGTGCGAGTCATAGCCGGTGCGGCCGGCCCAGTCGCTCAGCGCGCCGATGAACTCCTCGGCGTGGGCCTTGCGGGCCGCCGCGATCACCTCGTCCTCGCCGGCGTCCGGCCGTCCGTAGCGGATGTTGTCGCGGATCGAACGGTGTAGCAGCGAGGTGTCCTGCGTCACGACCGCGATCTGCCGCCGCAGGCTCTCCTGCGTCACCGTCGCGATGTCCTGCCCGTCGATCAGGATGCGGCCGCCCTGCAGGTCGAAGAAGCGCAGCAGCAGGTTGACGAGGGTCGACTTGCCTGCGCCCGAATGGCCGACGAGGCCTACCTTCTCTCCGGGCCTGATGGAGAGGGACAGGCCCTCGATCACCCCGCGCCTCTGGCCATAGCCGAAGCGCAGGTCCTGCATCTCGATCGCGCCGCGCGAGATCGTGAGCTCGCCCGCACCGGGCTTGTCATTGAGCTGGATGGGCTGGGCGATCGAGAGCATGCCCTCCTGCACGACGCCGATGTTCTCGAAGATCGTGGTGACCTGCTGGGCCACCCAGCCCGCCATGTTGACGACCTGCCAGGTCAGCGGCAGCACCATGGCCACGGTGCCCACGCCGAGCTTGCCCACGTACCAGAGATAGACCGCGATGCTGCCTGTCGTGGTCACCATCAGCGCGTTGATGATTGTGAGGGTGAGCGTGAAGAGCGTCAGCGCGCGCAGCTGGTGGCGGAAGGCCTCCGTGTGGTCGTCGATGGATTCGCGGACATAGGCGTCCTCGTCGCTCGCCCGCGCGAAGAGCTTCACGGTGAGGATGTTGGTGTAGCTGTCGACGATGCGCCCGGTCAGCGCCGAGCGCGCCTCCGACACCATCCGAGAGCGGTCGCGCAGGCGCGGCACGGCGAAGCGCAGCAGGACGAAATAGGCGATGAACCAGCACGCCACCGGCATGGCGAGCCGCCAGTCCGACGTGCCCAGCAGGAACAAAGCGGTGATGCCGTAGACGATGACGTACCAGACCGCGGTGACGCAGGAGACCACGCTCTCGCGCAAAGCCGGGCCGGTCTGCATGATGCGGTTGGCGATGCGTCCTGCGAAGTCGTTCTGGAAGAAGGCCCAGCTCTGGCGCACCACGTGGCGGTGCGTCTGCCAGCGGATCAGGTTGGTGACGTTGGCCACGATGGCCTGGTTCATCGTGAGGTTCTGCGAGAACATGGCGAGCGGGCGCGCGAACAGCATCACGAAGGCCATGGTGGCGAGCGTCGGCCAGGCCCGGGCGAGGAAGTCCGCCTGCGCGCCGTTGGAGAGCAGCGTGACGATCCGCCCGATGAAGACGGGAATCAGCGTGTCAAGCAAAGCCACCGCGAGGCCTGCGCCGAACAAGGCGACGAAGAGCCACTTCGCCTGCTTCGTGAAGTGCCAGTAGAAGGCGCCGAGGCCCTTGGGCGGGTCGGGCGTCTCCACGTCGGCCGTCGGCGCGAGGACGCGCTCGACACGATCGATGATCATCGAACTCTCCTGACGCGCCATGGTGCGGGCGCGACGAAACGCGGGGGGGCGAGACAAACTCGGTCCTGCCACGCGCCTTGAAACCGGATTCGCGCAGGATACCTTGCGTCAGGGCGGCGTGGCGAGAAGCGTCGCGAGGGGGACCCTGGCATGCAAAGACCTCGCAGCGTGGCGGTGATCGGCGCCGGCATTGCCGGCCTCGCAGCGGCCGGCCGCCTGCAGAAGGCCGGCTGCCAGGTCGTCGTCTTCGACAAGAGCCGTGGCGTCGGCGGGCGCATGGCGACGCGGCGCGAGGAGGCCTATGCCTTCGACCATGGCGCGCAGTATTTCACGGCGCATGGGCCGGTCTTCGCCGGCCAGATCGAGGCTTGGGAGCGCCTCGGCCTCGTGGCGCACTGGCCGCCGCAGGGCCTGTCCGGGCGGGCGGAGGGCTGCTGGGTGGGCGTGCCGGGCATGACCGCGCCCTGTCGGAACCTCGCGGAAGGCCTGCTCGTGGTGACGGGGTGCACGGTGCGCTCCATCGCGCGGGAGGACGGGCTCTGGCGGCTCGGCTCCGAGCAGGGAACGGTGAGCGCGGCCGGTCTCGACCGTTTCGACATGGTCGTCCTCGCCATCCCGGCGCCCCAGGCTTCGCCGCTGATCGCGGGGTCGGGCGTGTCGCTCCCTGGCACGGAGGATATCGTCTATGCACCGTGCTGGGCGCTGATGCTGGCCGGCGACAAGGACTTTTCGGAATTGCCGGCCGCCTTCTCGCCGGAGGACGGGGCGATCTCCTGGGTGGCGCGCAACGGAACGAAGCCCGGCCGGCCGACGGGCGAGGAAACCCTGGTGGTCCACGCCACGCCGGACTGGTCGCGCGCGCATCTGGAGGAGGCGCCGGAGACGGTCGCAACCCAGCTGGCGCAGCGGCTCGCCGCCTGCACCCGTCGCAGCCTGGAGCCGACTTTCGTCAAGGCCCACCGCTGGCGCTATGCGCTCGTCGAGCGGGCCGCGGGACGCCCCAGCCTGTGGAACGCGGAGGCCGGGCTCGGCGCCTGCGGCGACTGGTGCATCGGCGCAAGGGTCGAGGCAGCCTTCGACAGCGGCATGGCGATGGCCGCGGCAATCCTCGGCGAAGCCATGCCGCCCATGGGCCACGAGGCGCGGCGCTGAACGGCGTTAACGAAATGTGAGCGCTCTGCGTGCAACCTGTCGACGATGATCGCGCGGGAGCAACCTGATATGAGCATGGTCGAGAGCAAACGGGGCCTGGGCGCTGCCATCGCCGCCGCGGTCCTGGCGGCCGCACTCGCCACTGCGCTGCCTTCGCCGGCTCTCGCCGACGGCATGGAGCCGCAGCCTGTCGTCAAGGCGCCGGTCGTACGCAAGCATCATCATGTCCGCCACCACGTCGCCAGGCGTGCGCCGGCCCGCCCGCCCATCGGCTACGTGATCAAGCACGTGCACGAGGACCTCGCCGGCCCGGTCTACGTCCAGCCGAACTGGCCGAGCTGCCGCTACGTGCTGATGACCGCCTGGGTGCGCACGGTGCAGGACAGCTATACCGGCGGCTTCGACTGCGGAAATTGAGGCCGGCCGCACTGGCGTCCGCCGCCACAACCTGAAATCCTGACGGCGAAGCGCGCCCCCCGCCCTGGAGGCGGCGCACGAACAGGCCCTATTGGGCTTGGCGCAGCAGGGAGGACGTCATGGTCCGCAAGGTTTCGTGGGGCGTGCTCAGCACCGCCCGGATCGGCTGGGAGAAGGTGCTCCCGGCCATGCAGAAGGGCGAGTGGACCTCGGTCGATGCCCTTGCCTCGCGCGACGAGGCGCGGGGCCGCGAGGTGGCCGGCCGGCTCGGCATTCCCAAGGTCCATGGCAGCTACGAGGCGCTGCTGGCCGATCCCTCGATCGAGGCGATCTACAACCCGCTGCCCAACCACCTGCATGTGCCGCTCTCCATCGCGGCGCTGGAAGCCGGCAAGCACGTTCTCTGCGAGAAGCCCATCGGCCTGACCGTGACGGAGGCCGAGATGTTGGCCGAGGCCAGCCTGCGCACCGGCAAGCTGGCGGCGGAGGCCTTCATGGTGCGCCACCACCCGCAATGGAAGACAGCGCGGCAGCTCGCGCTGGGCGGACGCATCGGCGAGGTGCGCGCCATCCAGACGGTGTTCTCCTATTTCAACGACGACCCCGGCAACATCCGCAACCAGGCCGACATTGGCGGCGGCGGTCTCTACGATATCGGCTGCTACGCCATCACCACCGCGCGCTACATTTTCGGCGCGGAGCCGTCTCGGGTCATCGGGCTGTTCGATCGCGATCCCGCGATGAAGACCGACCGGCTCACCAGCGGGCTGATGGAGTTCCCGGGCGGGCGGCAGCTCTCCTTCACCTGCTCGACGCAGCTCACCCTGCACCAGCACGTCACGATCATGGGCACCAAGGGCCGGATCGAGGTTCCGGTCCCCTTCAACGCCTTGCCCGGCAAGGCCATGACGCTCATCGTCGACGATGGGCGGGACCTCGTTGGCGGCGGCGCGGAAAGGATCGAGGTGGAGCCCTGCGACCAATACACCTTGCAGGGCGATGCCTTCTCGCGCGCCGTGCGCGGCGAGGAGCCTCTCGCCTATGGCATGGAGGACGCCATCGCCAACATGCGAATCATCGAGGCCTTCTTCCGCTCGGGCGAGACGGGATCCTGGGCCAGTCCCTGAGCCGTCGTCTACATAAATAATTCAGGATTACTTATTGGCCGCGATGCGCTATGCTGCACCGCGTCGCGGACGGCCTCCGTCTTGCCTGTGAGGGCCGCAAGGGTCTAGATCGCCGCGCCGGCGGCTGGCCCGCCGGTCGGCGGACCGGGTCCGCGCTCCCCCCGGAGCGGCCGCGCCCGCCACAAGGAGGCCCTTGCCATGACTTCGCGCGTCATCACCGTCGATCCCTTCGACATGGTCGTGTTCGGCGCCACGGGCGACCTCTCCGCTCGCAAGCTGCTGCCCGCGCTCTACGAGCGCGATCTTGCCGGCCAGATTCCCGATCAGGCCCGCGTGATCTGCGTGTCGCGGCGCGCCACGACCAATTCCGACTACGTGACCTGGGTGCGCGACGCCCTGACCCAGCACGTCTCCGACCTCGAGCCCAAGGCGGCCGACCGCTTCCTGTCGCGCATCGTCCACGTCACGCTGGACGCCACAGGCGAGGCCGGCTGGTCGGCTCTGGGCGACATCCTGGCGGAACATCCCGAGCGCATCCGCGCCTTCTACCTCGCCGTGGGGCCGGACCTGTTCGGGCCGATCTGCGACCAGATCGGCAAGCACGGGCTCGTGACCCCCAGGGCGCGCGTGGTCGTGGAGAAGCCGCTCGGCAAGAACGGCGAGGGTGCGCGCGCGATCAACGAGGCGGTCGGCCGGGTCTTCGAGGAACGGCAGATCTTCCGTATCGACCACTATCTCGGCAAGGAGACGGTGCAGAACCTGATGGCGCTGCGCTTCGCGAACGCGCTGTTCGAGCCGCTGTGGAACGCCGCGCACATCGACCACGTCCAGATCACCGTGGCCGAGACGCTCGGCGTCGAGGGCCGCGCCGGCTACTACGACACGTCCGGCGCACTGCGCGACATGGTGCAGAACCACCTGCTGCAGCTCCTCTGCCTCGTCGCCATGGAGCCGCCCACCTCCGAGAACGGCAACGCCGTGCGCGACGAGAAGGTGAAGGTCTTGCGCGCGCTCAAGCGCATCGACGAGAGCAATGTCGACCACGTGACCGTGCGCGGCCAGTACCGCGCCGGGGCCTCGGCGGGCGGGGCCGTGAAGGGCTATCTCGAGGAACTCGGGAGCGACAGCAGCACCACGGAGACCTTCGTCGCGATCAAGGCGGAGGTGCAGAACTGGCGCTGGGCGGGCGTTCCCTTCTACCTGCGCACGGGCAAGCGGCTCGCCTCGCGCGTCTCCGAGATCATGGTGAAGTTCCGGCCGATCCCGCATTCGATCTTCGGCGGCGGGGCCGGCGCGGTGCGGGAGAACCGGCTCGTCCTGCGCCTGCAGCCCGACGAGGGCGTGAAGCTCTGGATCATGATCAAGGACCCCGGCCCCGGCGGCATGCGGCTGGAATACGTGCCGCTCGACATGACCTTCGCCTCGGCCTTCGGCGTGCGCTCGCCCGACGCCTATGAGCGCCTGCTGATGGACGTGGTGCGCGGCTCGCAGACCCTGTTCATGCGCCGCGACGAGGTGGACGCCGCCTGGGACTGGATCGACCCGATCCTCGACGCCTGGCGGCAGTCGGCCACGCCTCCCAAGCCCTACCAGTCCGGCACCTGGGGACCCTCCGCCGCAGTCGCCATGATCGAGCGGGACGGGCGCACCTGGCACGACGACGGGGAGTGAGCCGTCTGGCGAAGGCCTGCGGCCGGTCGACGGTCCGTCGCTGACGAGTCGCGATTCCCGCCAACTCGGGCGGAACGATTCGGCTGCGAAAGAATCGAATCGCCATGCTGTGGCGAGTCTCCAAACCCGGCCCGCAGCGCTCCGCACCTTCCGGCTTCATCAAGCCGGCGCAGCCCGTCCTCGTGACGAGCGCGCCGAAGGTCGGCGGCTGGCTGCACGAGGTCAAGCACGATGGCTGGCGCCTGGTCGCGCGGCGCTGGCCGGACGGGCGCGTCAGCCTGTGGAGCCGCAACGGGCTCGACTGGACGCAGCGCCTGAAGCTCATCCGCTCCGCGCTGCTCGCGCTTCCCGTGCAGAGCGTGGTGCTGGACGGCGAGGCCATCGTGCCGCGGCCGGACCTCAGCTCGGACTTCCACGCCCTCCGGCACGGCCCCGGCCAGAGCCAGGCCATCCTGATGGCCTTCGACATCCTGGAACTCAACGGCGAGGACATGCGCCAGCACCCGCTCTGGCACCGCCGCGAGGTGCTGGCGGGCGTGACGCTGTTCCAGCCGGACGGCCTCAGGCTGAGCGAGGCGATCGAAGGCCCGGGCGACCTCGTATTCCGCCATGCCTGCGAGCACGGGCTCGAGGGGATCGTCTCCAAGCGGCTGGCGAGCCCCTACCAGTCCGGCCGCACGCGCGCCTGGGTAAAGACCAAGTGCCCGGCCTATGCCCGAAGCCACGGCCCTTGAGCCGGACCGTGGAAGCCTCAGAACACGGCGTGGTCACCGCGCTCGACGATGGCCTCGCCTCGCAGGCAGCGGGCGTAGAACTCGAACAGCGTGTCCGTCCCCGTCGAGGGCGTCGCCGCCGCGTCGTAGCGGCCGGTCGCGGGGTCGAGCACCAGCATCGATTCGGTGGCATAGTAGCGGCCGATCTTCGCCAACTCGGCCTTGTCGGCGAGAGCGGGCGACAAGCGGCCGAGCAGGCCAAGCCCGGCGATGATCGTATCTAGCAGCGCGACGGGCATGTGCTTGATGCGGGGTTTTTCGCCCAGCAGGGCAAACAGGTGCTCGCCCTGCTGGCGCGGCGTGATCGCGTCGCCGGGCCCGCCGATGGGAAGGATGCGATTGTGCCGCGCTTCGTCATCGAGGCACTCCGCGAGGTACGTCCCGAGGTCGTCGTCGCTGATCGGCTTGCAGGAGGTGAGCGCGCCGTCGCCGAAGACGAGGAAGGGCTTGCCCCGGCGCACGCGCTCGATCTGGCCGGAGAGCGACTTGAAGAAGGCCGTGGGCCTGACGATCGAATAGCTGAGACCGGATTCGACGAGCGCCTTCTCGAAGGCGAGCTTGGCCTGCTGGAAGGCGAGCAGCGGCTTCTGCACGCAGATCGCCGAGAGCAGGACCATGTGGGTCACGCCAACCTCCCGGGCGGCCTCGAGCGCGAGCACGTGTGCCGCATGGTCGATGGCCCAGGCGTCCCGCGGCGTCCCCGTGCGCGAGGCGAGGCACGAGACAAGGGCGTCGAAGCGCTCGCCTTGGAAGCCGTCCCGGGAGAGCGAGCCGGCGTCCGTGACGTCGCCGAAGCGCAGGGTCGCCCCCTCCAGCAGCCGCGCGCTCTCCTTCCCGTCCAGCGTTCCCTTCACGCCGGCGCGCGGCCGGACGAAGCAGACGACATCGTGGCCGCGGCTGACCAAGGCCCGCGCGGTAGCCCTCCCGATCGTGCCGGTTGCGCCAAGGACGAAGATGCGCTTCGGCCTTGCACTCGGCATCAGGTCACCGAGAAGCCGCCATCCACGCGCATCGAGAGGCCCGTGATCGCGCCGGCGCGCGGCGAGAGCAGATAGATGATCGCCTCGGCCACCTCGTCCGGTTCCAGGAAGCGGCCAATCGGCATGCGGCTGAGGCGCGGGGCGGAGCGCTCGGGATCACTCCAGGCCTTCCGCGCCATGTCCGTCAGCGTGATGTTGGGGTTCACGCTGTTCACGCGGATGCCATGCCGGCCGAGTTCGTTGGCCATCACACGGGTCAGCGCGTCCAGCGCGGCCTTGGAGGCGCAATAGGCGGCGTGGTCGATCACCCCCACGAAAGCCGCGTCGCTCGACACGTTGACGATGGCGCCCGGCCGGCCCCTCGCGATGAGGTGGCGCGCATATTCCTGCGACACGATCATCGGCGCCTTCGTGTTCACCGCCATGATCTGGTCGAAGGTGGCGATCGGGAGGTCGACGAAGGGATCGAGCGAGGTCGTCCCCGCGCAGTTCACCAGCAGGTCGAAGGGCAGGGCGTCCCTGGCGACCTTGCGGGTCGCGGCTTCGTCGGCGAGGTCCACGGCGAGGGAGCGCGAACCGATCTCGGTTTCGAGGCTGGCGAGGTCGGAGGCCGAGCGGCTGACCGCGATGACCTTCGCCCCGTAATGGGCGAGCCGCTTCGCCGTAGCGCGCCCGATCCCCTTCCCCGCGCCTGTGACGAGCACCGTCCTGCCCTCGAACTCCCCGGATCCTGCGCTCATCCCGTCGCTCCCCTTGTCCGCCGCCGTCTCTCTGGTCTTGGTCGGCCAGATCCTGGACTGGAATGTGGTAACGCGGTTCCGCCAGGCAGGTCCACCATGTCCCTGAGGTCCAGCGCCCGCCGATCTCCCGGCGGTCGCCAAGGGACAGGCTTGGAAAATTTTTTCGCGCGACGCGCCTGGCGGGACAATCCGCCGCGCCCCCGGTTGCGTACCACGGTGTCGCAGGTCGTAGCGGGCTTCTCCGCCGAGCCGGATGGCCTGCGCGACTGAGCCCTGCTGCGCGCCTCGCGCGGGCAGCTGGGGTCCCCCGCGCCATTGCGGAGTGGCACGACGCATAAGCAAAGCTCATAGGGAGAGACGCATGCCAGGCCGCAATTTCCTGTTCGTCCCCGGCCCCACGAACGTTCCCGACCGCATCATGCGGGCCATGATGGTCGCGATGGAGGACCACCGGTCCCCGAAATTCCCCGAACTCGTGCTGCCCGTGCTCTCCGACCTCAAGTCCGTCTTCCGGACGAAGGCGGGACGGACCTTCGTCTTCGCGGCCACAGGCACCGGCGCCTGGGAGGCCTCGCTCACCAACACCCTGTCCCCGGGCGACAAGGTGCTGGCCTCCCGCTACGGGCAGTTCAGCCACCTGTGGATCGACATGGCCAAGCGCCTCGGCCTCGACGTGCAGGTGCTCGAGGAGGAATGGGGCACCGGCGTCGATCCCGACCGCGTCGAATCGGTGCTGCGCGCCGACGGCTCCCACGAGATCAAGGCGGTGCTCGCCGTCCACAACGAGACGACGACCGGCGTCACCAGCGACATCGGCGCGCTGCGTCAGGCCATGGACGCGGCGCGGCACCCCGCCATGCTCTATGTCGACGGCGTCAGCTCGATCGGCAGCATCGACTTCCGCTTCGACGACTGGCGCGTCGACCTCGCGGTCACGGGCTCGCAGAAAGGGCTGATGATGCCCGCAGGCCTCGGAATCGTCTGCGCCAGCCCCCGCGCGATCGAGGCCTCGAAGACCGCGGGCCTCAGGCGCGCCTTCTTCGACTTCGGCGACATGATGAAGGCCAACGAGACCGGCTACTTCCCCTACACGCCGGCTCTGCCGATGCTGTACGGGCTTCGCGAGTCCCTCGCCATGATCGCCGAGGAAAGGCTGGACCACGTCATCCAGCGCCATCACGTGCTCGCCTCCGGCGTGCGCGCGGCCGTCAAGGCCTGGGGTCTCGATCTCTGCGCCAAGGGCAACCAGTGGCATTCCGACACCGTGAGCGCCATCATGGTTCCACCGGGCTTCAACGGGGCGGACGTGATCGACGCCGCCTATCGACGCTACAACCTGTCGCTCGGCGCGGGTCTGTCGCAGGTCGCCGGCAAGCTGTTCCGCATCGGCCACCTCGGCGACCTCAACGACCTCATGGTGCTTGGCGCCCTGTCGGGTGCGGAGATGGCCATGAAGGACGTCGGCATCGACATCCGGCTCGGCAGCGGCGTGGCCGCCGCGCAGGCCCATTTCCGCTCGACCATCATGCAGAAGGAGAAGAAGCCCTCCGCCGAGGAGCGCTTCGCCGAGCTGCATCCCGAGGGCGTCCTCAACGACTGACCTCTCCGACGGGACGCGGCGCGAGCGACGGGTTCGCCCATCGCCGCCTCTCGCAAGCACGACCCATCCCGGCCGGCAACACCTTGGCGAAGCGCCTGCAGCCCGTCACTCTGCGGGCCGTGCGCCGCGGCGCGTGGCCCGGCCGGGGGAGACTAGCATGCGTTCGAAACTGTCCATCCGCGTGGTCGGCTGCCATGCCGAGGGGGAGATCGGCGACGTCATCGTGGGCGGCGTACTGCCGCCGGCCGGCCGAACCATGATGGACAAGATGCTCACCATGGAGCGGGAGCATGACCATGTCCGCCGCATGCTCATCTGCGAGCCGCGCGGCAGCGTCGCCCGGCACGTCAACCTGCTGGTCCCCGCGACGCGGGACGATTGCGTTGCCGGCGCGATCATCATGGAGCCGACGGAATACCCGCCCATGTCGGGCTCCAACACGATCTGCGTCGCCACCGTGCTGCTGGAGACGGGCCTGGTGCCCATGCAGGAGCCGGAGACCTACTTCAATCTCGACATGCCCGGCGGGGTCATCGCGGTCCGGGCCGCCTGCCGCGACGGCAAGTGCGAATTCGTGACGTTCCGCAACGCGCCCGCCTTCGCCGAGCGGCTTGACGCGGCGCTCGAGGTCGAGGGCGTCGGCACGCTCACCGTCGACGTCGCCTATGGCGGCATGTTCTACGCCATCGTGGACGCCAGGGCGCTGGGCTTTTCCGTCGAGCCCTCGGAGGCGCGGGACCTCGGGCTCCTGGGCGAGAAGGTCAGGCTCGCCGCGCGCGAGCAGTTCGACGTCGTGCATCCCGTCTTCGACACGGTGCGGGGCGTCTCGATCGTGCAGTTCGCCATGCCCTTCCAGGGTCCCGGCCAGGTCACGCGCAACACGTGCATCGTGTCCCCTGGGCGGTCCGACCGGAGCCCGACGGGGACGGGGACCTGCGCCCGGATGGCGGTGCTGCAGGCCCGCGGGCTCATGGGCGAGGGGGACGTGCTGATCCACGAGTCGATCATCGGCTCGCGCTTCACCGGCAGGATCGTGGGACTCGGCGAGGTCGGCGGACGCCGGGCCATCATCCCCGAGATCACCGGCCGGGCCTGGATCACCGGCGAGCACATCTACCATCTCGATCCCAGCGACCCCTACCCGGCGGGCTATGTCCTGTCGGACACCTGGGGCGTTTCGACCGCTACGAGACAGTGAGGCTTGTGGGACGGCGGCCCGCCGGACGCGACGGGCCGCCGGCGCAGGACTACATGTCGCCCTTGGGCAGGTCGAGGTCGATCGTCTCCTGGTCGACGATGTCCGAGGATGTCACCACCGCCTTCTTGCCGGTGGGGTTCTCCCACCAATGGCCGTGGCCGGGGCCGAATTCCGGGGTCCACTCGCCGGCCTTGTGGACGATCGGCACCGAGCAGAAGGTGCTGTGCTCGATGAGTTCGCCCTCGACAATGTAGACGATCGAGGGCCGGTCCTCGTGGGTATGGGTGGGGATCACGCCGTGCGGCCCGATGGTGAGCCGGCGCGTGCGCAAGAAGAGTTCTCCGACCCCCCGCCAACCCGCCAGCTTGACGGTCGCGAGGGTCTCGCGTTCGACGCCGACGCTGTCCTTGGACTCGATGCTGCGGGGTGTGGTGAGGACCTTGTCCTTCGGGCAGGTCCCCGCCTGGGCGGCGACCGACGAGACGCAAGCCAGGGCGAGGGCGGCGGCGAAGACTGTGTTTGAGCGCGACATGGTCGACTCCTTCTGGGTTGTGGTTGCATGAAGAGGCCGGGCCGTAGCCCGGCCGGTCCGGTTCAGCCCTCAGCGGGCCGTGGCGCGGCGTTCGAGCCGCTCGAAGACGAGCGCGGCGACGAAGCCGTAGATCACGTGGCCGACATAACTCATGAAGGAGAGCCCACCGCCCCAGGCGATCAGCAGGAAGGGCAGGCCCGCGAGCGGGGCCATCAGGCCCAGCGCATTGAACCAGGTGAACGACCCCCAGCTCAGGCAGTCAGCCAGGAGGCTGTTCGGGTTGAAGGCACGGGTCGCCGTGACGACGCTGACGACCGCCCAGAAGCCGAAGAGCGACAGGTCCAGCCCGCCGCCGATCGCGCGGATGACGAGGAAGGCGGTGAAGATCGCCCAGACGCCGACATCGAGCACGAGACCCCACCGCGGCAGCAGCCGCGAGATCAGCCAATAGGCGATGGGGTATCCGACGATGCCGATCGCGTAGTGGATGGCTTCGGCCGGCAGGCGGTCCAGCGCGATGCCGGTCCAGCGGCCGACGAGCGAAATCACAAGGCCGGCAGGCTCCAGCGGCCCACCCAGGACGAGCGGGGTGAGGATTCGCGCCCAGGCCTCCCAGGTGACAAGTCCGGCGACCCCGCCCAGGGCGAGGCGACCGAGGGTGGCGGCGTCCGGAGCCTTCAGGCCGCGGACCGGCGTCATGGCGAAAGCAGAGCTCATGGGTCTCTCCCGTGCGGCGACGGGCCGGTGAAACGCCCTGTCGCGATGCAGCCATGAGACCTCGGCTCGGCCCGGCTTCCCAATATCGGCTGGCGATGGTTGCGGTAGCCCGCGGCTATCGGCCAGTTCGCGGATAGCCCGCGGCTATGGAGGCGGAAGCCAGCCGGTATTTCCCCGCACGGGGTGCCGAGGCCACGCTGTCAGCAGCCGGATCCGATGGTCCGGACGACCCCGGGAGCCCACGATGCTGCCCCCCATGTCCGATCTCGTCATCACGGCCGGCGCTGCGGCCGGCGCGCGGGAGGCGATGAGCCCTTCCCATGCCGGGCGGCAGTTCGTCATCGTGCTGCTCGCCTTTCTCACCGTGGTCGATCTCTTCGCCACGCAGGCAATCCTGCCGTCCCTCGCCCATCACTACGCGGTGACGCCCGCTGCGATGGGACTGGCGGTCAACGCCAGCACGCTGGGCATGGCCATCGCTGGCCTGCTCGTCGCACTGTTCAGCGCCAGGCTCGACCGGCGCCGGGGCGTGACGCTCAGTCTTCTCGTGCTGTCGGTGCCCACCAGCCTTCTCGCCTTCGCGCCGGGGCTGTTGCCCTTCGCCCTGCTTCGCGTCCTGCAGGGCCTGTGCATGGCCACCGCCTTCTCGCTCACCCTCGCGCATTTGGGCGAGACGTCCCGCCCCCGGGACACGGCGGCGGCCTTTGCCGCCTACATCACCGGCAACGTCGCCAGCAACCTCGTGGGACGGCTGATGTCGGCGGCGCTGGCGGAGCACTGGGGCCTTGCCACGAACTTCCTCGTCTTCGCCTTGTGCAATCTCCTCGGCGCGGCCCTGGCCTATTCCTGGATGGCGAGCCAGCCCGACCGGCCGGCTGGCGCGGCGCCGAAGGTCTCGCTCGCCATGGTCGCCGCCCCGCTGCGCCAGCCGCGGCTGCTGGCGGCCTTCGCCATCGGCTTCTGCATCCTCTTCGCCTTCATCGGCACGTTCACCTTCGTGAACTTCATCCTGGTGCGGCCGCCGCTCCTGCTGAACTCCATGCAGGTCGGCCTCGTCTACGCCGTGTTCGTGCCCTCCATCGTCACGACGCCGCTGGCCGGGCAGGTGGTCTTCCGCTTCGGGCTGCAGCCGGCGTTCCGCGTCGGGATCGCGCTGGCCCTCGCGGGCTTGCCGCTGCTCGTCTGGCCCGCGCTTCCGGCCGTCCTCCTGGGCCTCGTGCTGGTGGGCATCGGCACCTTCTTCGCGCAGGCCGTCGCGACCGGCTTCGTCGGACGCGCCGCCGGTGAGCACAGAGGGCCGGCGAGCGGGCTCTACCTCGCCAGCTATTTCAGCGGCGGCCTGGCGGGCACGGCCGTTCTCGGCCTCGCCTTCGACTCCTCGGGATGGCCCCTCTGCGTGGCGGGCGTTGGCGTCGCGCTGCTTGTCGCCTTCGTCCTGGGCCGCTTCCTCGTGCTGCCCTCCGCTTCTTCCCAACCTGCCTGACGGAGACCATCCCCATGCTCCAGTCCTCCGCCACGATCGCGTGCTCCCGCCCCGATGCGGATGCGGAGCGCAGGACGTTTCTTGTCCAGGCGCTCGCCGCCTCGGGGGCCTACGCAATGCTGCGGACCCGGCCCGCCCTCGCCGGCGGAGGCGGCGAACTCGTCGACACCTATCTTCGCTTCGTCACCGCCCAGAACGCCGGCGACCTCGCGGCCGTCCGCGCGCTGTTCACCGAGACGCCGCGCTTCCTCTGGGTGAGCGACGGGCAGTCGATCTGGGGCCGTGACGCCGCGATCGACCGCATGTCGCTGTTCCGGCAATCGGAGGTCTGGCGCGTGACGCCCGATCTCGACGCCGCCGTCACAGTGACGCTCGACGAGCGCACCGCCTACCTCCACTTGCCGCTGGTTCTCGCCATTGGCCCCAAGGCCGGGCCGGACCACCTGCCCTTCCTCGTGAGCCTGCTCGGCCACCGGGAGCGCGCGTCCGATCCCTTCGCGATCGCGGCGCTGTTCACCACGACCCGCAAGATGGGATGAGGCGACGACCATGGCGACACCACTCAGCGAGAACCAGCCCCGGCGCGTCGTCATCGTGGGAGGCGGATTCGGCGGGCTCCACGCGGCCAAGGCGCTGGGCGGCGGCAAGGCCGAGGTGACGCTGATCGACCGGCACAATTACCACCTGTTCCAGCCCCTGCTGTACCAGGTCGCCACCGCCGGCCTCTCGCCGAGCGACATTGCCGGCCCCATCCGGGGCATCCTGCGCGGGTGCCGCAACGTCCGGGTGCTGCTCGACAAGGTCACCGGCGTGGACTGTGAGCGCCGAGAGGTGCTCACGGAGGGGCAGCGCATCCCCTACGACACGCTGATCCTGGCGACCGGCGCGCGCCATGCCTATTTCGGGCATGACGGCTGGGAGCCCTATGCCCGCGGCCTGAAGAAGATCGAGGACGCCACTGCGATCAGGCGCAAGATCCTGCTGGCGTTCGAACAGGCCGAGACGGAGCAGGATCCCTCCGAGCGAGAGCGGCTCCTCACCTTCGTGGTGGTGGGCGGAGGCCCGACGGGCGTCGAGATGGCCGGGGCCATCGCGGAGCTCTCGACCAAGGCGCTGGCGGCCGATTTTCGCGCGATCGACCCGCGCATGGCGCGCATCATCCTCGTCGAGGCGGGACCGCGGGTGCTGGCCGCCTTCCCGGAGCGCCTGTGCGCGGCGGCCGAGCGCAGCCTGCGCGAACTGGGCGTCGAGGTGCGCACGGGCTCGGCGGTGACGGCCGTGGGCGAGGACGGCATCGCCATCGGCGACCAGATCATCGGGAGCCGGACCGTCATCTGGGCTGCCGGCGTGCGCGCCTCGCCGGCCGGCAAGTGGCTGGGGGCCATGACCGACCAGGCGGGCCGCGTGAAGGTGGAGCCCGATCTCAGCGTCCCCGGCCATCCCGACATCTTCGTCATCGGCGACACCGCGCATTGTCCCGGTCCCGGCGGCCGGCCGCTGCCCGGCGTCGCGGCCGTCGCCAAGCAACAGGGCCTCTACGTGGCGCGCGCTTTGGGCCTGCCTGCCTCCGAGCGCAAGCCGTTCCGCTATCGCGACCTCGGCGCCATGGCCACGATCGGCCGCAAGAAGGCGGTGGCCAAGATCGGGCGGGTGCAGCTGACTGGGTTCGTTGCGTGGCTCGTCTGGAGCCTCGTCCACGTCTATTTCCTGATCGGATTCCGCAACCGGCTGTCCGTCGCGAGCAACTGGGTGTGGAGCTATCTCACCTTCCAGCGCGGGACGCGGCTCATCACGGGCTTCGAGGACGAGCCGGTCCTGCCGCACCATCCCGTCCGCGTCGGCTCGAGGGCGGCTGCCTAGGAGGCGGCGGTCCCGGTGGTGCGGGCGCCGGCCCAGGGCAGGCGCGCGGCCTCCCGCACCAGCGCGCCGAGGGCAGGCGAGTGCGGACGGCCGCGGACGGTGACCAGGGAGACCTCGCGCCAGATCTCGGGCTCGACCAGCGGTCGGCTCAGAACGCCGGGGTGGTTGACGCACTTCTCCGGCATGAAGCCGAAGCCGATGCCCGCCGCGACCATGGCCAGCACCCAGTCGTCGCGCTCGCTGCGATAGACGGTCTTCCAGTGGCACTGGTCCCAGACCGGCAGGTCGTCGCCGTTGAACTCGCACTGGACACGGTTCACGTAGCACTCGCCGTCGAGGTCCGACATCCGCACCTGCGCCTGGTTGGCGAGCCGATGGCTGGGCGACATGACGATGACCATCTGCTCACGGAAGAGAACCAGCCGATGCAGGCGGTCCTCGTCCCATCCGTTGGGATCGCAATAGATCGCCGCCTCGAGGTTGCCCTCCTTCAACCGCTTGTCCAGTTCGGCGGCGGCCCCGTCTGCGAGGTGGATCTCAACGCCGGGATGCCGGCTCTGCAGGGCCGTGACAAGCTCCACCAGCATGGTCGGCGCGATGGTGCACATGACGCCGATCCGCAGCTTGGCGCGCTTCAGCTTGCCGAAGTCCAGCGCCTCCCGCTTCACGGCCTGAGAGCGGTCATAGACCTCCTGGAGATGCGGGCGCACCATGTGCCCGAGCTCCGTCAGGTGGGTATTGGAGCGCTCGCGGTGGAAAAGGGCGCCGCCCAGTTCCTCCTCGAGCAGCTTGATGGCCCGCGTCAGAGAGGGCTGCGCGACGTTGCAGTGCTCTGCGGCGCGCGTGAAGTTCAGGTGCTCGCTCACCGCGAGGAAGTACCGCACCTGGTGCATTTCCATAGCCGACCTCTATCGGAACAGCAGCGAGCCGGCATTTCAACCGAGCAGCGCAGGACGGCACAGTGGTCTCCAAGGTCCGGGGAGCGGACCGGGTCTCACGGAGGCGGTCATGAATGCACAGGCTAAACTTGTCGCCGCAACGCACAAGCCCTTGATCGGCCGTGTCTCGCTCGTGACCGGCTCCACCAGCGGCATCGGGCTCGGCGTTGCCCGGGCCCTGGCGGCGGCAGGGTCAGACATCGTCCTCAACGGCCTCGGAGGCGCGGCGGAAGCGGCCGAACTCCAGGCCTCCCTGCAGGCGGAGCACGGCGTGAGGGCCCTCTACGCCCCGGCCGACATGTCCGATCCCGCGCAGATTTCGGAGATGATGAGCCTGACGGACGCGGCCTTCGGACGGCTCGATGTGCTCGTCAACAATGCCGGCATCCAGTTCGTCAGCCCGCTGGAGAGCTTCCCGCCGGCCAAGTGGGACGCGATCCTGGCTGTGAACCTCAGCTCGGCCTTCCACACGACGCGGCTCGCGCTGGAAGGCATGCGGCGTCGCGGCTTCGGCCGGATCGTCAACGTGGCGTCCGCGCACGCCCTGGTCGCTTCTCCGTTCAAGTCCGCCTACGTGGCGGCCAAGCACGGCCTGATCGGCCTGACCAAGGTGACAGCGCTGGAGACGGCGGAGGCCGGCATCACCTGCAACGCCATCTGCCCCGGCTATGTCTGGACGCCGCTCGTCGAGAAACAGATCGAGGACCAGGCCCGCTCGCACGGCATTCCCCGCGAGGACGTGATCCGTACGGTGCTCCTCGCGCAGCAGCCGAACAAGCGCTTCGCCACCGTCGAGGAGATCGGCGCGCTCGCCGTGTTCCTCGCCAGCGAAGCCGCCGCCTCCATCACGGGAACCGCCCTGCCGGTCGACGGCGGCTGGACCGCTCACTGAACGCCGTGCAACAGGGGAGAGCGCTCATGAACAAGGCCTTCAAGCCCGGCAAGTCCGGCATCAGCCAGCCGCTCGCCGGCGAACTCGCCCGCGCGAAGAAGTCCGACGAGGCGCGTGACAAACCGAACGGCAAGGGACAGATCGTCCTCGTCCTGCAGGGCGGCGGGGCGCTCGGCGCCTACCAGGTCGGCGTCTACCAGGCCATGCACGAGGCCGGCATCGAGCCGGACTGGGTGATCGGCACGTCCATCGGGGCCATCAACGCCGCGCTGATCGCCGGCAACCGGCCGGAAGACCGCATGGACCGCCTGCAGGAGTTCTGGGCGCGCGTAGAGCACGGCCCCGTGGCCCGCACGCTGGGCTCCGTGCCCTTCATCGGCGCGGCCATGAGCAACCTCATGACGATGATGCAGGGCATCCCAGCCTTCTTTCAGCCCAACGTGCGCAGCTTCGCGGGGGTGAACGTCCCGCTGGGGCCGGAATCGGCCGGCTACTATTCGACGGCGCCGCTCGCGGACACGTTGAGCGATCTCATCGATTTCAGCCACGTGAACGGAGGCGAGACCCGCCTCACCGTGGGCGCCGCCAATGTCGGCACGGCCGAGATGCGCTACTTCGACAGCCGCGAAAGCGCGCTCGACGTGCGGCACGTCCTGGCCTCAGGCGCGCTGCCGCCCGCCTTCCCGCCGGTCCGCATCGACGGGGAACTCTACTGGGACGGCGGCATCCTCTCCAACACGCCGGTCGAGGCGGTGTTCGACGATAATCCGCGGCGGGATTCGCTGGTCTTCGCCGTGCACATCTGGAACCCCCATGGCCCCGAGCCCGACACGATCTGGCAGGTGATGAACCGCCAGAAGGACATCCAGTATTCGAGCCGCGCCGCCACCCACATCGCCCGCCAGCGGCAGATGCACCGGCTGCGCCACATCATCGCCGAGCTGGGCAAGCTGCTGCCCCGCGAGCTGCAGGACGATCCCGAGGTCCGGGCGCTGAAGGCCTATGGCTGCCTGACCCGGATGCACGTGGTGCGCCTCCTCGCCCCGCCGCTCGACGGCGAGGACCACACCAAGGACATCGACTTCAGCCCGGCCGGTATCGAGGCGCGCTGGGCGGCCGGCTACGCGAACACGAAGTCCATGCTCGAGGCCGCTCCCTGGGAGGGCGAGTTCGACCCGATGGAGGGCTTCATCCTGCACGAGGCCCGCACCGGAACCGTCGTCACCGCCGCCTGACCGCTTCTCTCACTCACTCCCTTTCCTGGAAGCCCGGAGACATCCCATGTCCGACTCCCCCCTTCGCGCGCCGATGATGCTGGTGAAGGTCCCCGTGACGAGCGCCCGTGGCATGCTGCTGACGGATACGTTCAAGCTGGCCGGCCGCGCCGCCATGATCATCGAGCCCACCACCCCTGATGCCGACGGAGAGAACCGCACCCATGTCGGCGAAGCCGCGACGGGCGCCCGGGCGGCCCTGCAGCAGGCGAGGGCCTGACGGGAGCGGCAACGCCGGCGCGTTCGCGGACCGGCGGCCGACGCGTACCCTGCTCGTGGACTACCGCAGCCGTATCCCGCTTTGCGGGTCGAAGAGCCGCACGTCCTTCGGCTCTACCCGGAAGAACACCTCCTCGCCGGAGGCGAGGGGCTGGCGCTCCGTGGTGAAGAGCTTGAGCTGGTGCGCTCCGCTCTCCAGGTGGACGATGGTGCTGGCGCCCGTGGGTTCGACGAGGAGCACGCGCGCGGGTACGCCTTCGCCCTGGCGCACCAGGCTGACGCGCTCGGGCCGCAGGCCCAGGGTCACCTCGCCGGCCGGTGCGCCCTTCGGCGCGGTGGTTTGCGCCAAGGGAACGTCGCCCAGGCGGATCTCCGCGCCCTCTCCGGCGGCGGCCAGCCTGGCGGGCAGGAAGTTCATCGCGGGTGAGCCGATGAAACCCGCGACGAAGACGTTGGCGGGGTCGTCGTAGAGCTCGAGCGGCGTGCCAACCTGCTGCACCACGCCGGCATTCATGGCCACGATCCGGTCGGCCATGGTCATGGCCTCGATCTGGTCGTGGGTCACGTAGACGGAGGTGGCGCCGAGGTCGCGGTGGAGCTTGCGGATCTCGAAGCGCATCTGCTCGCGCAGGCGGGCGTCGAGGTTGGAGAGCGGCTCGTCGAAGAGGAAGGCCTTGGGATGCCGGACGATGGCCCGGCCCATGGCGACGCGCTGGCGCTGACCGCCGGAGAGCTGACGGGGCTTGCGCTCCTGCAGGGCTTCGAGGCCGAGCTTGGCGCCCGCCTGCCTCACGGCCTCGGCGATCCTGTCCGCGGGCGTGCGCTTGAGGCGCAGGCTGTAGCTCATGTTGTCGCGCACGGTCATGTGCGGGTAGAGCGCATAGGACTGGAATACCATGGCGATGTCCCGGTCCTTCGGCGGCAGGTCGTTGACGCGGCGGCCTGCGATGCGGATCTCGCCTGAGCTCAATTCCTCCAGCCCGGCAATCAGCCGAAGCAAAGTGGACTTGCCGCAGCCCGACGGGCCGACCAGCACGACGAACTCTCCGGACTCGATGGCGAGGTCCACGCCCTTGAGCACGGTGACGTCGCCGAAATTCTTGCGGACGTCGAGAATGTCGATGGCTGCCATGGCGCCCCTCAGCCCTTGACCGCGCCGGCCGTGAGGCCCTGCACGAGATGGCGCTGGATCAGGAAGAAGAAGATGCAGACGGGGACGAGGGCCAGGACGCCCGCGGCCATCATCTGCCCGAAGTCGACCGAGAACTTGGAGACAAAGGTCAGGAGACCCACCGGGAAGGTCGTGGCGTCCTGCTTGGAGTTCAGCATCAGCGCGAAGAGAAGTTCGCTCCACGCAGCCGTGAAGACGAAGCCGAGGGTGGCGGCGATGCCGGGCAGCGTGAGGGGCAGGATGATCTGGCGCAAGGCCAGGAAGCGCGTTGCCCCGTCCGTCATCGCCGCCTCCTCGAGCTCCTTGGGGATGCCGTCGAAGAAGGACTGCATCAGGAAGGCCGCGAAGGGCACGTTGTAGGCCGTATAGATGATGATCAGCCCCGTCAGGCTGTTGGTCAGCCCCAGCGGCGAGAAGAGCTTGAAGATGGGCGCGATGATCATCACCAGCGGGAACATCTGGGTGACCAGCATGAGCCCGACGAGCCAGATCTTGCCGCGGAAGACGAAGCGCGAGAGTGCGTAGCCGATGCCGGCCGCCGCGAGCGTCGTGAAGACGGCGGTGCCCGTCGAGACGATCACGCTGTTGCGGAAGAAGAGCGGGAAGTCGGTGTGCCGGATCACGGAGACGTAGTGCTCCAGGCTCGCCTGCGACGGCCACATCCGCACGCCCTCGGAATAGAGCAGCTTGTTGGGCGTGACCGAGACCTTGAGCAGCCAGTAGAGCGGGAAGAGCGCCAGCAGCACGTAGAAGGCGATGACCACGTAGTGGAAGGTCCAGAACAGGGCCTTGCGGGCCGGCGATCCGCGCATGGCTCAGCTCGCCTTGATCAGCCGCTGGCGCACGACCACCAGCACGAGGGCGTAGGCGAGCAGCAGGACGAGGAGCACGGTCGCGATGGCCGAGGCATAGCCGAAGTCGAGCCGCTGGAAGGCCTGGGTGAAGATGTAGCTCGCCACGATCTGCGTGGAATCCGCCGGGCCGCCCTTGGTCATGACGACGATGAGGTCGGCCGCGTTGGCGATCCACACCGCGCGCAGGAGCACGGTGATCACGATGGTCGGCGCGAGGTAGGGCACGGTGATCGAGAGGAAGCGCTGCAGCGGTCCCGCGCCGTCGATCTCGGCAGCCTCGTAGACGTCCTTGGGGATGGATTGCAGGGCCGCGAGAAGCGTGATCGCGAAGAAGGGAATGCCCCACCAGACGATGGCGATGACAGGGCCCCACAGCGCGTGGTCGGGGTTGGACAGGATGTTCTCCGGCGTCGCGGTCAGCCCGACGGCCGTGGCCCAGTGCGGCAGCGGGCCGACCACGGGGTTGAACAGCCAGGCCCAGTTGAGGCCGGAGAGAAAGGTCGGCACCGCCCAGGGCAGGAAGACCAAGGCCTGCACCACCGAGCGGCCCGGGAAGGGACGGTTGAGCATCAGCGCCAGGACGAGCCCGAAGACGAACTGGAAGACGACGGAGACGACCGTCCAGACCAGCGTGTTGCGCAGCGCGTTCCAAAAGTTCGGGTCGACCCAGAGCGCCTGGAAGTTCTCCATCCCCACGAAGTCGCCGCTCATGGGGTCGAGCAGCTGCATGTTGCGGAAGGCGTAGGAAAGCCCGATGCCGAGCGGCACGAGCAGCACGCCAGCGATGAGCAGCAAGGCGGGGGAGGCGTAGAGCCACGGCTCCAGGGCGAGCACCAGCCGGCGCCGCACCCTCGCCTTCCGCTCCTCCCTCGCCGTCTGCATCACGCCGCGCGCTCGCTTGTCGTTGGGTCGGTGGCGGTGCGCCGGGCAGGCCGGCGCACCGAGGACGTCACTTCTTGGCCGCGAGGTATTTCTGCTGGGCCTTGGTGAGGTAGTCGGCCCACTGCTTGGCCATGGCGTCGACCGTGATCTGGCCGAGCAGCGCCTGCTGGGTCGTCTTCACCGCGATCGAGTCGGCGAAGAAGGCGAACTCCGACAGGTAGGTCGGCATGACCGTCGGCACGACGTCCTTGTCGGCGAGTTCCTCGAACCAGCCCTTGAACTTGGGGTCGGCGTAGAAGGGGTCGCTCTCGGCCGACTTGTAGATCGGCAGCGCGCCGATCTTCTTGTTCCAGGCGATGTTGCCCTCGGGGCCGGCCAGCGCGGCGATCAGCTTCCAGGAGAGGTCCTTGGACTTGGACGTGGAGAACATGGACCAGGAGCCATAGCCGAGCGTCGGGAAGGCCTTGCCGCCCGCGCCTTTTGGCATGGGGGCGACGTCGTAGTCGTCCTTGTTCATGCGCTCGGCGATGGCGATGAGAGCGTCGGGGTCCTGGTCGAGCATCGCGCAGGTGCCGGAATAGAAGCCCGAGACAATCTCGTTGAAGCCCCAGTTGACGCTGTCCTTGGGCGCAGCGCCGGACTTGTAGAGGTCGGTGAGCACGCTCATGCCCTTGACCCAGCCGGGCTCGGAAAGGGTCGAGTTGCCGTCCTGCTTGAAGAACGTGTTGTCGCCGTTGCCCGTGGCGCCGAACATGATCCATCCGTTGAGGCCGCCGGGGCCGCCGCGCAGGCAATAGCCGTACTTGCCGGGCAGGGCCGAGACCTTCTTGGCGTCCTCGACGAACTCGTCCAGCGTCTTCGGCGGGCCGGAGAGGCCGGCCTCCTTGAAGAGCTTCTTGTTGTAGAACATGGCGCGCAGGTAGAAGCCGTAAGGCAGCGCGTAGGCCGTGTTGTTGACGTAGCGGCCCATCTGCAGGGCGCGGTCGTTCAGCTCCTTGGTGTGCTCCCACTTTGCGAGCCAGGGCTCCAGGCTCTCCAGCATGCCCTTGTTGGCGTAGAGGGCCTGCCAGCGGTCGGGCATCTCCACCACATCAGGCGTGTCGCCGGCCGAGACCATGGTGGCGAACTTCTCGAAGGCCTGCCCCCAGGGCAGCGAGGTGATCTCCACCTTCACGCCGGGATTGGCGGCCTCGAAGCCCTTCACGATCTCCTTGAGCGTCTCGGTGCGCTCGGGGCTGGTGATCACCTCCACGAGCTTCAGCGTGGTGTCCGCGCTCGCGGGCGCCGCCATCAGCAGCGAGGCCGTCGCCGCCAGCAGAAGTTTTCTGAACATGTTCCTTCCCCTTCGTCCTCGTTGGTTGGTCGGGCGGACTGGCCCATCAGGCGAAACCGGCCGGGGCCGGCTTCGGTTCGATCACCGCCTCGCGGCGGACATGGCGTTGGCGAGGTCGCTCCACAGCGCGTCCGCGCCCTCGAGCCCCACGTGGATGCGGACGGAGCGTTCGGGCACGCCGAAATCGACGGCGGAGTTCGGCCCGGCGGCCTGGCCCCGCGTCACCAGGGCCGGTACGACGAGGCTCTCATGGCCGCCCCAGCTCACACCCATGCGGAACAGGCCGAGGCTGTCGCAGAAGCGCGGTATGTCGACGCGCTCGTGGAGCGAGAAGGAGAACAGGCCGGAGGTGCCGCTGAGGCCGGGCGGCAGGCGGTTGCCCAGGCCGGGGTGATGGACCTTCGTCACGTCAGGGTGCTCGGCGAGGCGCTTGGCGATCGTCAGCGCCGCGTCGCGGTGCGCCTGCATGCGAAGGGGCAGGGTGCGCAGGCCGCGCACCAGCAGCCAAGCATCGAAGGGCGCGAGCTTGGCGCCGAGATAGGGATGCACGGAGGTGCGGATGCGCTTGACCAGGTCCGCTCGGCCTGCTGCAACGCCGGCCACGACATCGCTGTGGCCGCCCAGGTACTTCGAGGCGGAGTGCACGACGATGTCGACGCCGAGGCTGATTGGCTGCTGGAAGACCGGCGTAGCCCAGCTGTTGTCGATCACGCTCGCCACACCATGCCGGCGTGCGGTGGCCGCGAGCGCGGCGACGTCGTGGCACTCCATCAGCCAGGTCGTCGGGCTCTCCAGGTAGAGCAGCTTCGCCCCCGGCAGCGCCTTCTCGACGGCCTCGACGTCGAGGCCGTCGACGTAGGTCGTGGCGACGCCGAACTCCTTCAGCAAAGTCTCGAACAGCCGGTAGGCGTCGGGATACAGGTGCTTCACGCAGACGATGCGGTCGCCAGGGCGGACGAAGGTCAGGACGGTGCCGGAGATCGCGCCCATCCCGCTGGCGAAGCCGATGGCGTCCTCGGCTCCCTCCAGCGCGGCGAGCTTCTCCTCGAAGGCGCGCACGGTCGGGTTCGTGGTGCGCGAGTAGACATAGCGCGAGCGCTGCCCCGCGAAGGTCTGCGCCATGTCCTCGAAGGACGAGAAGGTGAAGAGCGAGGTCTGCACGATCGGGGGCACCACCGCGTCATAGGCGATGGGGCCGTCATGCGAGACGATGAGGGTAGCCCGGGCGATGGGGTCGTCGGGGGCTGCATTCATTGCGACATGTCCCGAATGTCCTCCTCGACGATGGCGAGGATGGCGAGGGTCTTCTCGCGGGCGATGGCCTCGTCGCCGCAGCGGATGGCGTCGAATAGCTCGCGATGGAAGGGGAAGGAGCGGCGCGCGAAGTCCGGCCGGTCGAAGGGCTTGTCCCAGAAGCGCTCGAAGGCCTCGCGCATCTGCTCGAGAAGCTGGCCGAAGAGCGGGTTGTGGGTCGCGTCGTAGATGGCGAGGTGGAAGGCGAGGTCCTCGCGGCCGGCCGTGCCCTTGTCGAGGTGCACGCGCTCCATCTCGTCGAGGCGGGCGGACATGATCGCGATGTCCTCGTCGGTCCTGCGCAGGGCCGCGAGGGCACTCGCCTCCACCTCGAGACCGCGGCGTACGTCCAGGGTCTGCAGCAGGCGGTCGCGCAGGGTCGAGGCGTCGATGGTGAGGGGCATGTGCACGGCATCGGCGGAGACGCTCCGCACGAGGTAGGTGCCGCTGCCCTTGCGCGATTCAACCACGCCCAGCGCCTGCAGCTTGCGGATCACCTCGCGCACCGTCGAGCGGCCGACGGCCAGGGACGCCATCAGCTGGCGTTCGGTCGGCAGGCGGCTGCCGGGCTGCAAATTCGAGCGCGCGATGAAGTCGGCGATGGCGCGCATCACGCCTTCCGCGCGGTCGGCCGAGGGCAGGGGAGAGAGGCTGTCCATCACCGCTGGGCCGCAACCACCGGGAGAAATTGGTCTGACGTCTGATCTATTCACAGCGCAGACAGGGTGTCAATCTGTCAGACCAATTCCGGTGCCCGCTTCGCTCCGCCGAGCATCGAGGCAGTCGGACGAGAGGAAGCCCCCCGTTCCGCAGCACTCGCGGCCAATCGCGGGGCGTCTGCGGGGCGAGCCTGCGTGGCGTGGGACTGTTTCCTCCCCGGTGAAAAGCTCTCGCCGCCCTGCAAGCTGAACACGTCCATCTCCGCGAACGGCCAAGACGTAGCTGCTCCTTGCGGTCCGCCGACGGGCTGAATTGCTTGGCCTACCGCTCTCATTGGGCCATGCATCGCATGGAACGACGAGCCAAGTCTTTGGATATGTCTTTGTCTTTTTCTGTACGCCCAGGCGGGATGGGGCCGTTCAGTATTGATCGCCTGGGCAACCACTTGCGAAACCATCAAGATCTGCTAGGACTCGCAGCGCGGCGCGATGTGTGATGAGTGTGCTGCAATGAAAAAGTGCGAAAAGCTTCGGGTCTTCGTTTGCGGCTCTGATCTGCGTAACATCGACATAGTCCATCGCGTTCTCGGCGCGATGCGTGACAGCGATCAATTGTCGGTCATCGTCGAGACAGGAGACAGGGCAGGATCTGTCGCGCGCGAATGGGCAAGACATCGGTCCATCACAGTCCTCTCTATCTGCGGGGCAGAAGAGGACTGGTTGACTTACAGTCTCAAAAGCGAGCGCATCGTGGACGAGGGCCGACCTGATCTTGCGATCAGCTTCGACAAGACGCAGCGTTCTTCATTCTTCGTGGACCACATGAGCAAGGTCGGCGTGAAGACCTATGTCGTGCCGGACCATGGATCGCCAAGAGCACCGGCCCACAAGGCGCTTTGACGCGCCGCGGAGACCGGAGCCACCGATCGCTCAAGGCCCGACGAGCTTGGGCTGCCGCCGGACCGAGAGAACCAGGAAGGCGGCCCCCAGGCAGGCGAAGCCGGCGACGTAGAGGGCCGGCAGGTAGCTGGCGAAATCCGTGCGGGCGAAGCCCGCTCCGAAGGCCGCCGTCGCCGCGCCGAGCTGGTGGCCCGTGAAGACCCACCCGAACACGAGGTTGGCCTTTTCCCGTCCGAAGCGCTCGGCGGTGAGCTGCACGGTCGGCGGCACGGTCGCCACCCAGTCGAGGCCGTAGAACACGGCGAAGACGGAGAGGCTCACCATCGTGAAATCCGAGGACGGCAGGTAGATTAGCGAGAGGCCGCGCAGACCATAGTACCAGAACAGCAGCCAGCGATTGTCGTAGCGGTCCGACAGCCAGCCGGAGAGAACGGTGCCGATGAGATCGAACACGCCGATCATCGCGAGGATGCCCGCCGCGCCGACCGGGGCCACGCCATAGTCGCCGCAGAGCGTGATCCAGTGGGTCTGGATGAGGCCGTTCGTGCTGAGGCCGCAGACATAGAAGGTGAGGAACAGCACCCAGAAGATCGGCGTCGCCGCCGCCTGACGGAGCGTGGTGAGCGGCGTGAGGAGCAACGCGCCAAGGCCATGCTTCTGCGCGGGCGCAGGCACGATCGCCTGCTCGCCAAAGGGCGGAAGGCCGACATCGGCCGGCCGGTCACGCATGAACAGGGCCATCAGCGCCGCGGCGACAAGGAGCACGCCCACCACCACCGTCAGCGCGACGCGCCACCCGACGGAGGTGGACAGGCTCGCCAGGAGCGGCAGGAAGACGAGCTGCCCGGTGGCGTTGCTCGCGGTGAGCAGGCCGACCACGAGGCCGCGGCGCTGGGAGAACCAGCGGGTCGCTACGGTCGCTCCCAGCACCAGCGCGGTCATGCCGGTGCCGACCCCGATCACCACGCCCCAGAGCAGCACGAGCTGCCAGAGCTGCGTCATGACGAGCGAGCCCAGGATCCCGCCGACGATGAGGGTCAGCGCGGTAAGCGCGACGGGCCTGATCCCGAACCGGTTGAGGAAGGCTGCCGCGAAGGGCGCCATGAGCCCGAACAGGGCCAGCCGCAGCGCCATGGCCGCGGAGATGTCGGCGTTGGTCCAGCCGAACTCCTTCTGGAGCGGCTCGATGAGGACGCCCGGCGCCCCCATGGCTCCGGCCGTGGCCAGCATGACGAAGAAGGTGACGCCGACGACGACCCAGCCGTAATGGACGTCGCGTCGCGCGAGGGCGCTGGCGAGCGCTGCGCCGGGGCCGCGGGCCGGCCGCGGAGCGAGTTCGGGGGAAGTGGCGGTCATGGTCGCTCCTTGCGGGTAGATGCCCGCATCTGCGCAAAAAAGAACCGGTTCACACGGTATCGGCGAGACGGCGGAGGCCGGCGGCCCCCTCCGGCCCGAGCAATGCGTCGATCTCGGCCTGCGCCCGGATCCACAGAGGCTCGGCCTCCGCCAGCGTCGCCTCGCCCTCCTCGGTAAGCCGCACCGTCGCCTCGCGCTGGTCCTTGCCGCGCGACAATGCGGCGAGGCCCGCCTTCTCCAGGACGCGGACGTTGCGGCCCATGGTGGACCGGTCGAGACCCGCCTTGCGGCCAAGCTCCGTCAGCGATGGCTGCCCGGCCCTGCGGATCTTCCGCAGGAGCGCGAACTGGGCGATCGACAGGCCGACGGGCTCCAGCGCCGCGTCGTAGCGCGCCGTCATCTTCCTGGCCGCCAGCCGCAGCGTGTCGCAATAGCAGATCGACATGATGCGGGTATGTACCCGAATAGGGGCCAAGGCAAGGGAAATCCGAGGGGGCGCGTTGAGGGGACCGACCCGGACTCCGCCTTCAACGTCGAGCGGCTCGGGGCCCCGACGGCAGGACCGCTCTACGCTTGTCGCTCGGGGCGCTGCGCTACATGCCTCGCCACACCGAAAAGTCCCTCGGGCGAACCTCGACCTCGCCGAACAGCGGCGACGGCGAGAACGGCGCCCTCCAGGGATCCGGCCCATAGTTGAAGGCGAAGAGGAGGTCGCCCCGTCGCCGCAGCCGCACGCCCTCGGGAAGCTCCAGCGTGGCGAGACCCGCCTGCGCCGTGGCGCACTGCAAGAGCCCCGCAAGAGCTTCGCCGTCGGGCCAGAACCCGGCATAGAGGAGCCTGCCCTGCGCCACGACCGCGGGGCGGCCGTTCTCGAACCGCGCCAGCGGCTCTCCGTCGAATTCGAGGTGCTCCACCCAGCGCTCGGCGGCCCCCGTGATTGCGCCGCTGACCGAGACGCCCACTCCCGGACGCAGCGTCGAGACTTCGATGACGCGCAGCGGCATCCAGTCCCGCAGGGCCGCAGGCGGAAGGCCTTCCGGGATGGAGAAATTGCGTGTCTTGGAGCCCGTGCGCGGGCCGAACAGAAGGATCCCGTCGGCGGCGGCGAAGGCGGCGGCAGCCGCTTCGTTCACGATCGGCAGGCTCGGCACGAGAACCAGCCTGTATCCTTCGAGCGACGCGCCCGGCCGGACGACGTCGACGTCGAGACCGAGCCGGCGTACCGCCTCGTACCAGCGGAAGACGAGCTCGACATGGTCGAAGGAGGCCCCCTGTGGCTGGATCTGGCACACCCACGTCGCCTCGTAGTCGAAGACGAGCGCCACGGGCGCGCGGGCAGTTGCGGGCAGCGGCCCGAGCGCTGCGAGGTCGCGCGCCGCCTGCGTGGCCTCCAGACCGCCCGGCGACAGCTCCTGCAGGCGCGGCAGGTTGAGCCCGGCATGCATCTGCTCCTGCCCGAACGGCGCCTGACGCCAGCGGAAATAGCTGACGACCTCCGCTCCGTGGGCGTGGGCCTCGAGCGTCCAGAGCCGCACCATGCCGGGGGCCGGGACGGGGTTCCACGGCGCCCAGTTCACCGGCCCCGGCTGCTGCTCCATGACCCAGAACCGTCCCCGCCCGACGGCCCGGTAGAGATCATGGTGGAAGGGAGCGATGTCGGGATGGGACGTCTCGTACCAGCGTTGGCGCTCGGCGTCGCTGAAGGGGAACCGCTCGACGAAGCCGATCGGGTAGGAGTCCCAGGAGGCGAGGTCGAGGTCCTCGCCCACATCGAAGTGGTCGAACTCCGTGAAGAAGCCCATGTAGTTGTGGGTGATCCAGCGACCCGGCGAGTGGCGGCGGATGATCTCGGCCTGCATCCGGTTGTAGCCGCGGACCTGCTCGGAGGCGAAGCGGCGGAAATCGAGCCGCACGGCGGGATTCGCCTCGGTCACCGTGAGATTGGGCAGGGAGACCTCCTCGAAGCTGCCGACCTCCATCGACCAGAACACGGCGCCCCAGGCCTCGTTGAGCTGCTCCGGCGACTGGTAGCGCCGCCTGAGCCAGCCCCGGAAGGCCGCGACGTCCTGCGCGCCCCAGGAGAGCACGGTGTCGTGGCAGCCAAACTCGTTGTCGGTCTGCCAGCCCGCGAGGCCGGGATGCCGGCCGTAGCGCTCGGCCAGAGCCTCCACGATGCGGGCGCTCTCGCGCCAGTATACCTCCGAGGAGAAGGTGTAGTGCCGGCGCGAGCCGAAGCCGCGCGGTCGTCCGTCTTCCCCGACGGGCGTTATCTCCGGATGCTCGTCCATGAGCCATTTGGGCGGCGTGGCGGTGGGCGTGCCCAGCACGATCTTCAGCCCCGCCGCGCTGAGAACGGCGAAGGCGCGGTCGAGCCAGCCCCAGCGCCAGTCGCCGCGACGCGGTTCCAGCCGCGACCAGGCGAACTCGCCGATGCGCACGAAGTCGATGCCGAGCTCGCGCATGCGCTGGGCGTCCTCCGCCCAGAAGCGCTCCGGCCAATGTTCTGGGTAGTAGCAGACACCGAGCATCAGGCTTCCAGTCGCGCGTTGAGGAGAGCGTTCCCGCCCTCGTCGAAGAGGTGGCACGCCTCGGCCGGAATGGCGCAGCGGCGGACATCACCCACCTTGCCCTTGGCGAGGCCGTCGGCCTTGACCGCGAGTTCGCCGCCCCCGTCCAGCGAGAGATAGAACATCGTCTCCGAGCCGAGGTGCTCGGCGAGCCGGAGCGGTCCGCTCAGCAAGCCGTCGCCCTCGCCGTCCATGCGCAGGTGCTCCGGCCGCACGCCGAGGGTGACCTTGCTGCCGGCGGCGACAGGCCTCGCCGGCGCGGGGAGCTTGATCGTCGAGCCGCCGGGCAGGTCGACGGACACGCCCGACGCGTCGGACGCGGCGACGCCCGCCGGCAAGAAATTCATCTTGGGCGAGCCGATGAAGCCGGCCACGAAGACGTTGCGCGGGCGGTGATAGAGTTCGAGCGGCGAGCCGACCTGCTCGATGTTGCCGCCGTTCAGCACGACGATGCGGTCCGCCATCGTCATGGCCTCCACCTGGTCGTGGGTCACGTAGATCATCGTCGCGGCCAGGCTCTGGTGGAGCTTGCCGATCTCCGTGCGCATCTGCACGCGCAAGGCCGCGTCGAGGTTCGAGAGCGGCTCGTCGAAGAGGAACACCTTGGGCTCGCGCACGATGGCGCGGCCGATCGCGACCCGCTGGCGCTGGCCGCCCGAGAGCTGGGAGGGCTTGCGGTCGAGCAGGTGGGCGAGCTGCAGCATCTCCGCCGCCCGCGCGGTGCGGCTTTCGATCTCCGCGCGCGGATGGCCGGTCATGCGCAGCCCGAAGCCGATATTGTCGCGGACGCTCATGTGCGGGTAGAGCGCGTAGGATTGGAACACCATGGCGACGCCGCGCTGGGCGGCGGGAACGTCGGTCATGTCCTGCCCGCCGATCCGGAGGTTGCCGGAGGTGATGTCCTCCAGCCCAGCCACCATGCGCAGCAAGGTGGACTTGCCGCAGCCGGACGGGCCCACGAAAACGCAGAACTCACCTTCGGCGATTTCGAGGTCGACGCCCTTGATGATCTCGGTGGCGCCGAAGGCCTTTCGGACGTCGCGCAGGCTCACATGGGTCATGCCTGGCCTCCTTCGATCCTGGTGAACTCGAGCACGCAGCCGCTCTGCGGCCGGAGCATCGGCAAAGGGAGCCCGCTGGCGGTCAGCGTCCCCGAAGGGATCGGGACGGTGCCGTCCAGCAGGCGGCGCTGACCCTCGCTGATGCGGATGAAATCCGGCGCAGCCGGCGTGCAGGATGCGACGCGCCATGCGCCTGTGCCGGTGACTTCGGCGGTGAGTCGCAAAGGCGGGGGCTGCTCTCCCATCATCTGCGGACCCTGCGCGACCACGACAACCAGCGTCGAGCCGTCGGCCGCTCCCCACACGTAGCGCCCATCGATCGGGTCGAGGTGGAACTGCCGTCCGCCATGCAGCACCGGCCGCAGGCGCTTGTGCAGGGAGATCCACTGCGTCAGGCGCTCGCGCTCGCCGTCGCCGAGGCGGAGGGGATCGAGCTCGATTCCGAAGTGATAGGCGAAGGCCACGAGCGCCCGGAAATCCAGGGTGGACGCCCTGTGGGTCTGGTGGTTCGGCGAGGCCGAGACATGCGCGCCGATGATTTGCGGCGGGAAGAAGAGCCGAGCGCCACGCTGGATCTCCAGCCGGGCCAGCGCGTCCGTGCCGTCGGAGGCCCAGAAGCGATGCGTCCGGGCCAGCGCGCCATAATCCGCCCGCGCGCCACCCGAGGCGCAGGATTCGATCTCGAGGTGCGTGTGGGCGGCCAGGATGCGGTCCATGAGCGCGTAGGCGGCCCGCGTCTGGGCCGAGACGCGGGTGCGGCCCGGCGCATCCGTGCCCGGGGCGAGGTCGCGGTTCATGTCCCATTTCAGGCAGTCGATGCGGGTGGACCGCAGCACGGCGTCGATCGCGCCGAAGACGTGGTCGGCGACCTCTGGGCGCGCGAGGTCGAGCACGAGCTGCTTGCGCGAGCGCAGGCGGTCGCGCTCGTCCATGCCGAGGACCCAGTCGGGGTGCGCCCGGTAGAGGTCGCTGTCGGGGCTCACCATCTCCGGCTCGACCCACAGGCCGAACTGCATGCCGAGGGCGTGGACGTGGTCGGCGAGCGGCGCGAGGCCTTCCGGATACTTCGTCTCGTCGATGGCCCAGTCGCCCAGCGACGTCGCATCGGAGTTGCGTCGCCCGAACCATCCATCGTCCAGGACGAAGCGCTCGATGCCGAGCGCGGCGGCGGCCGTGGCCTGCTCCTTCAGCGCCGGCAGGCGATGGGCGAAGTACGTTCCTTCCCAGGTGTTGAGCGTCACGGGGCGAGGCGTGGGCCGGCCATCCGGCCAGCGCATCAGCGCGCCGAGCCGGCGGCGCAGGCCTTCCGCGTCGGGCGCGAAATAGGCAAGGGGACTCTCGTAGGCCTCGCCCGGCGCGAGCCGAATCTCGCCCGGCCCGAACAGTTCGCCAAGATGGACGAGCCGCCGCCCATCGTCGAGCGTCTCCACGGCCACGACGTGGTTGCCGCTCCAGCCGAGATGCGCGGCGAGGCCGCCGCCGGGCGCGGAGAGGACCACGCCGGGGAACCGGTCGTGCGAGGTACGCCCGCGGCGGTTCTCCTGAAGCCAGAGACGCGCGGCGAGCGGCTCGCGCCGGATCTGGAACTCGCGGCCCCACATGCCGGTGAAGCTCGTCAGCTCGGCAGGACCTTCTGGCAGCAGCATCGCGCCCGCCATGCACCGGTCGAGCGTGAAGACGCCGTCGCCCGAATTGGTCAGCGTGGTGCGCAGCGCGAGCGCGCCGTCGCAGATCGAGAGATCGAAGGCGAGTTCGAGCTGAGCCACCGCGTCCCGCCCCGACAGTCGGCCGGCGGATCGGCCGCCCGCGAAGCGCCAGTCGCTGAAGGCCAGTACGCTGGCGGCTCCGTCCCGGTGTCCGGACAGGCCCGGCCAGCCGAAGGCGCCCATGCCGTGCACCGGGAGCAGCGTGGCTGCGGGCGCGTCGAAATCCATGCCGCTGTCGCGGGTCGCCCGTTCGGTGAGCCATTGCGCCTCGTCGGCCCCGGGCCCGAAGGCCAGGATCTCCGGCAAGCCCCGGTCCGGCAAGGCGAGCGCAACGGCCAGTCCGTCGCCAGCAAGGGTGAGCGTGCGCGTCATCCCTTGGTCGCCCCGAGCGTGAGGCCCGCGATGAAGTGCCGTTGCATCAGGAAGAACATGGCCACGGGCGGCAGGGCCGCGACGATGGAGCCCGCGGAGACGAGGTGCCACGCAGCGACCCACTGGCCGTTCAGCGAGTTCAGGCCGGCCGTGACCGGCATGGCGTGCTGGCCCTGCACCATCACCGTCGCCCAGAAATAGTCGTTCCACACGAAGGTGAAGACGAGCACAGCCAGCGCGGCGATGGCCGGCCGCATCAGCGGCAGCACCACGTGGCGGAAGATGCGCCATTCCGAGACGCCCTCGATGCGGGCGGATTCGATGAGAGCGAAGGGCAGGGTCTTGATGAAGTTGCGCATGAAAAGCGTGCAGAAGCCCACCTGGAAGGCCGTGTGGAAGAGGACCAGTCCGAGCACCGTGTCGTAGAGACCGGCGCGCACGCTGAGGTCGCGCACCGGCACCATCAGGATCTGGAAGGGGATGAAGTTCCCGGCCACGAAGATGAAGAAGATCCAGAGATTGGCCTTGAAGCGGTAGGTCGCCAGCGCGAAGCCCGTGAGGCAGGAGAGGCCGACGGCGGCGATCACGGTGGGGATCGTGATCTTGAACGAGTTCAGGATGTAGAGCCCGATGGGGCTGTCGCGGAACACGGCCGCGTAGTTCTCGCCGCCCGCGAAATAGCTGGGCACGCCGAAATAATTGCCCGCGGCAAGGTCGCCTGCCGGGCGCACGGAGGTGATGGCGACGCCGATCAGCGGGATCAGCCAGACGACCAGAGCGACGGGCAGCAGGGCCTGGTAGGCGATGCGGACGGGCGGGCTCGCCTTCTGCACGGGGGAGGGGAACATCAGGCGCCCCTCTCCTGCTGAAGCATCCGCGTGATGAAGAAGGTGATGAAGACAAGCATGATCAGGAACAGTACGACGGCGATGGCCGCGCCGTAGCCCATGCGGAACCCGTATTCGGAGAGCGCCTGCTCGTACATGAAGTACGACAGCACCCGGGTCGAGCCGTAGGGTCCGCCATGCGTCATGACGGAGACGAGGTCGAAGGAGCGCAGCGCGCCGATCACCGTGACGACCACGGCGATGAAGGTGGCCGGGCGCAGCTGCGGCAGGATGATGTGCCACAGCATGTTCCAGCCCAGCGCATTGTCGAGCCGCCCGGCCTCGACGAGCTCGGGATTGATGGCGTTGAGCCCGGTCAGGTAGAGGATCATCACATAGGCGATCTGCGGCCAGAGGCCCGCGGCGATGATGCCGTAGGTCGCGTAGCGCTCGTCTGCGAGGATGGCCACGTCGGACCCCGTGACGGCCTTGATCAGGCCGGCGAGCAGCCCGAAGTCCGGCGCGTAGAACCAGGTGAACATCAGGCCGACGACGACCTGGCTGATCACGAAGGGGAAGAAGAACAGCGACTTGTAGAGCCTGATGCCGAAGACGGTCTGGTTGAGGAGCAGCGCGATGGCGAGCCCCGCGGGGATGGCGAGGAGATAGAGCACCAGCCAGGTCACGTTGTTCTTCAGCGACGTGTAGAAGCTGTCGTCCTGGAACAGCTCCACGTAGTTGGCGAGCCCGATCCAGGTCTTCTCGCCCAGGCCGTCCCACTCGTGGAAGCTGATCCAGATGGACTGGGCGATCGGCGCGACGACGTAGACGAAGAAGAACAGGAGGCCCGGGGCGAGGAACAGCCAGGGCGCCAGGGCATGCTGCGAACGGCGTCGCCGGACGGGCGGCGACGCGGCGACATCGCTGGGCTTCATCGCTCCACCCTCCGGCGGGACTGTCGGGTCGGCCGGGCCTGCGCAGGCCGCAGCCCGCGCAGGCCACCGCGGCGCGTCACTTGTAGACGCGGGCGCGCACCTTCTCGAGGTCGCCGAGGATGGCGTCCTGCTGATCGGGCTTCACCATGAACTTCTGGAAGCCTTCCATGCCGGCCTTGGCCATCTCGGCCGGAGCGTCGCGGTCGAAGAACTGGGCGAGGCCCGCGGCGGTCGAGAGCGTCTCGAAGCCGGCGCTGAGGAACTTGTCCTCCGGCTTGGGCGCCTTGTTGTTGACCGGCAGCTGGCCAAGCGTTGCGTTCATCTTGGCCTGCTGCTCGGGCGACGCGATGAAGGCGAGGAACTTGCGGGCGTCGGCCTTGTTCTTCGCGCCCGACGGGATGTGGAACGTGTCCGTCGGCGCATCCTCGGCGCGCGGCACGCCGGCGGTGATCTCGGGGAAGGGCAAGTAGCCGATCTGCTCCGGCTTGAGGCCGCCCGCCATCATGGGGGCCACCGCGAAGTTGCCCATCAGGTACATTGCCGCCTTGCCCTGCACGAAAAGCGGGATGGCGTCCTGCCAGTCGAGCGCGGCGTGGTTGGCGACGAAGTAGCCGGGCTTCACCAGCTCACCCCACTTGTCGAACACCGCCTTCACGCGCGGGTCCGTGTAGGGCACCTTGCCGGCCGTCAGGTCCATGTGGAACTGGTAGCCGTTGGTGCGCAGGTTCAGGTAGTCGAACCAGCCGGCGGTGGGCCACAGGGCCTTGGTGCCGATGGCGAAGGGCGTAACCCCCGCGGCCTTCAGCTTGGCGGAGGCGGCGACGAGGTCGGCCCAGGTCTTGGGCGGCGCGATGCCGTTCGCCTGGAAAATGTCGGTCCGGTAGTAGATGCCCCACTGGTAGTAGGTATAGGGCACGCCCCACTTTTTGCCGTCGATGGTCATGGACGGTGCGGCCGACTTCAGCGTGTCTTCGAGGCCGTTCTGCTGCCAGAGGTCCGTCACGTCCTCGAAGAGGCCGGCCTTGACCTGCGGCGCCATGCGGTTGCCCGCATACCACGCGGCGACGTCGGGCGGGTTCGCCTTGAGGAAGTTGTTGATCGCGGCCTTGTAGCCCTCGTGGTCGAAGTTGTTCCACTTCACCTTCACGTCGGGATTGGCCTTCTCGAAGTCGGCGATCACGGCCTCCATCGCCTTCTTGGGCGCGGGGTCGGACTGGTCCGAATTGATCACGAGTTCGCCGGCGTGGGCCTGCGACAGAGACAGGACGGTGGCGAACGCCATCGTCCCCAAGATGTTGAGGCGCATGGTTCAAATCCTCCCTGGGCCCATCCTTGAGATGGCGCCGGAACCGGCCGCGATTGCTGATGCGGTCCTTGAGGATTGACGATGCGCCAGCGCAGGATCAGCTTTCTTCCGAGATCCCGGCCATCACTTCCGGAATCCTAAGGTGCGCGCCATGGTCCAGGTCAGCTCCTATTTCGACGAGAGCATCGCGGTCGCGGACGGCATCGGGCGGCGCCACCCCATGGTGGTGTTCGGCAATCACCGGCTGTGCGCGGGGCATCGGCTGGCGGTGCAGCCCATGCCGGGCCCCCACATGCACAGCCAGATCGAGATCAACGTGCTGCTGCGCGGCGCGATGACCTACTGGCTCGACGGCGGCGTCATCCACCTGGAAGGCTCCCGCCTCGTCATGTTCTGGGGCATGGCCCCCCACCAGGTGACCGAGGCCACTGATGATGCGCAGTTCGCCTGCTTCTACCTGCCGCTCTCGATGGTGCTATCGCTGTCCCGCGCGGCGCGCCTCCGGGACGCCATCCTGCGCGGCGGGATGATCGCGGCGCGCAGCGTCGAGTCCTGGGAGCGTGAGGTCTTCCTGCGCTGGCGCGCCGAGCTCATGAGCGGCGACGAGGCGCTGGAGGCCGTGGTGCGCGACGAACTCGTCGCGAGGTTGCAGCGTCTCGACTATGAAGGCTGGCAGGATCTCAGCCGCGGCGCTGCGCCCGCGTCAGCAGCGCCAGGCTTCGACGCCGAGCGGCTTGCTGCGCTGGAGGCCATGACCCGCTTCATCGGGGAGAACGGCCTGCGCGAGATCCAGGTCACCGATGTCGCGCGGGCGGCCGGGCTGCATCCCAACTACGCGATGTCGCTGTTCCGCAAGGCGTTCGGCGTCACCATCAAGCACGCCCTGACGCGCCACCGGCTTGACGCGGCGCAATCCATGCTGCTGGCGACGGACCGCTCCATCGCGTCCATCGCCTTCGACTGCGGGTTCGGCTCTCTGTCGAGCTTCTACGGGGCCTTCGAGAAGCGCTTCTCGGTGAGCCCTGCGCATTTCCGCAAAACCATGCTTACGCGGGCAAAGGGGCCTGCCGACCCGCCTCACTCCCAGGCCCGCTCATCGAGCGCCCCCTAGGACGGCCGCTCGGGGCTTATCTCGGCAAGCCTCGCTCCCAGCAGGCAAAACACGCAGATACACAAGTCGTTCGCGTGGATTTCTGCCGTCCGCGAGGATGAGTGCGGCCCGTCCTGGGTCACGCCCACGATGGCCGCTTCCTGAGAGAAGAACAGAGGACGTGCAGCCACATCTATAGCGAGTGGTTTTTTTGCGATGCGAAATTAATACTCCTTTTCTTCGTGAAATTACCCGCGGCAAAAAGATGAAAAAGTTGTGACGGCCGCTCTTGACGAGAGAAAAGCCATATCCATCTCTGCCGCAGACGCTTGCCTGACATGCGCTTCGTGCATGTCGGTCGCCTCGACCATTCCCGCATGCCCGACACCCACACACACAACGATTTCCCACGGAGGAACCATGTCACGCGACACCAAGGCTGATCCTGGAAAGATCGGACGCCGCAAATTCATGGCCGGAGCCGCGGTGCTAGGCGCCGCAGCGGCCTCGACGCTGCCCAAGCCGGCCCTCGCCACCACGGGCGCGATCGAGCTGCGCATGGTGACGTCCTGGCCGAAGGGCCTGCCGGGCGCAGGCACGGGCGCGGAGCGCCTCGCCAAGACGATCGAGGAGATGTCGGACAACCGCATCAAGATCAAGTTCTTCGCCGCCGGCGAACTCGTGCCGGCGCTGAAGTGCATGGATGCCGTGATGGACGGCACCGCCGACCTCGGACACGACGCGTCCTTCTACCACCACGGCAAGAGCCCGGCCTTCTCCGTGTTCTTCGCCGTGCCGTTCGGCATGACGGCGCAGGAGCAGGCCGCGTGGATCTACCACGGCGGCGGCTGGCAGCTCTGGGACGAGCTGAACCAGAAGTTCGGCATCATCTCGTTCCCTGCGGGCCAGACCGCGGCGCAGTCCTTCGGTTGGTTCAAGAAAGAAATCAACTCGATGGAGGACTTCAAGGGCCTCAAGATGCGCATTCCCGGGCTCGGCGGCGAGCTCATCAAGCGCGTTGGCGGCTCGGCGGTGCTGCTGCCGGCCGGCGAGATCTTCTCGGCGCTCCAGTCGGGCGCCATCGACGCGGCGGAGTTCATCGGGCCGCAGAACGACCTCGCCTTGGGCTTCTACCAGGTCGCCAAGATCTCCTATGGCCCCGGCGTGCAGGAGCCAGGCGGCATGATGCAGCTGATGGTCAACCGCAAGAAGTACGAGGCCCTGCCCAAGGACCTGCAGAACATTATCCGCGTGGCGTCGCAGGCCATGCACGAGGACATGAAGGTCGACTACGACATCGCGTCCGGCCGCACCATGGAGGTGCTGCGCACGCAGCACAACGTCCGCTTCCTGCGTCTCAACAACGACGTGCTGGTCGGGCTCGGCAACGCCTCCGGCCAGCTCGTCCAGGAGATGATGGACACCGGCGACGACCACATGAAGCGCACGCTGAAGAGCTACCTCGCGGCGCGCGAGAACACGATGCGCTTCCTGCGCTTCAACGAGCAGGCTTTCCTCAACGCCCGCACGCTGAACTTCAAGTTCCCGACGGCCTGATCGGCCTCGCCTTTCGTCATCGCAGGGGCGGCGGGCCTCGGCCCGCCGGCCTTTCGCGCGCGCACTCCCATGCTCCGGGTGGAGACATGCAATCCATCGAGTCCTTCGTTCGGGGCGTCGAGACGCTCAATGGCTGGGTCGGCAAGGTCGTCGCCTGGCTTGCGCTGGGCACCGTCGTCGTCTGCTTCGCGACCGTCTACCTGCGCTATGCGCTCAACACGAACTTCACCTGGCTGCAGGAGGCCTATGTCTGGCAGCATGCGGCCGCCATCGTGCTCGGGGGCGCCTACACGATGATGATAGGCGGCTTCGTCCGGGTGGACATCTACTACGGCAAGATGACCCCTCGCGGACGCGCCCTCGTCGACCTCTACGGGACCCTCATCTTCCTGTTCCCCTTCATGGCCGTGGTGGGCTGGGCCTTCTGGCGACACTTCTGGAGCGCCGCCGTCAGCGGGGAGGGATCCCCCAATCCCGGCGGCCTGCCGGCCTGGTGGCTGCTCAAGGGCACGCTTGTGGTCTTCGTGGGCCTCATCGTCCTGCAGGGCATGGTGCTGATCGGGCGATCGCTGCTGGTGCTGCGCGGCCGTCTCGAATTCGCCGGACAATCCTCCCACTGATCTCTGTGCAAGGACTCGTCTACCGATGTGGGATCCCGCCACCGCCGGGCAAATCCTGGCTGCGCTCTTCTTCTTCGCCATCCTGATCGTTTTGATGTTCGGCTACATCGTCGCCTGGACGCTGGGCGGCCTCGCCGTCATCTTCGGCTTCCTCGGCTGGTGGGTCGGCGCCTTCGACCTCGCGCTCTTCCAGGGCCTGGCGTCGCGGTTCTTCGGCGTGATCACCAACCCCGTGCTCATCGCTGTGCCGCTCTTCATCTTCATGGGCGTGGTGCTCGAACGCTCGAAGATCGCGGAGGTGCTGCTCACGACGATGGGCCAGCTCTTCGGCTCCATGCGGGGCGGGCTCGGCATCTCCGTCGTCATCGTCGGCGCCCTGCTCGCGGCCTCGACGGGCGTGGTCGGCGCGACCGTCGTCGCCATGGGCCTTCTCGCCCTGCCCGCGATGATGCGGGCGGGCTACGATCCGAAGCTGGCGACGGGCGTCATCTGCGCAGCGGGAACCCTGGGGCAGATCATCCCGCCCTCGACGGTGCTGATCTTCGTCGCCGACATCCTGCAGGGCGCGAATGCCGCCGCGCAGCTTTCCAAGGGCAACTACGCGCCCGACACGGTCTCGGTCGGCGACCTCTTCGCCGGCGCCTTCATTCCCGGCGTAGGGCTCGCGATCCTCTATGCGATCTGGGTGCTGTTTCGCGCCGCGGTCGATCCCTCGTCCGCGCCGGCCCTCGTGATGACGGCGCAGGAGCGCGCCGGGCTCGGTCGTCGCGTCGTCGTCGCCCTCATCCCGCCGCTGGCGCTCATCGTGGCCGTGCTCGGATCGATCATCGCAGGCGTCGCGACCCCCACCGAGTCCGCGTCGGTCGGCTCGATGGGCGCCCTGCTGCTCGCGCTCATCAAGCTGCTGTCGGATCGCTACCTCAAGGGCCACTCGCCCGAGGAACTTGAGCGCAACCTGTTCTTCTTCTGGATCGGCTTCATCCTCCTCGTGGCCGGCATCGTCTGGTTCGGCGGCGCCTTCGGCCTCCTCACCATGCTGCTGGTGATGATCGCGGCCGCCCTGGTCCCCGTGATCCTGGTCCCGGAGCTGCGGCGCGACTTCGGCGAGACGCTCTTCGAGAGCTCGAAGGGCACGATGACCATCACCTCGATGGTCTTCGTCATTCTGCTCGGCGCCACCGCCTTCGCCCTCGTCTTCACGCGCATGGGCGGCGAGGATCTCGTGCGCGGGTTCCTCAAGACCATGCCGGGTGGCCAGCTCGGCGCGGTGATGCTCGTGATGACCATCATGTTCATCCTGGGCTTCTTTTTGGACACGTTCGAGATCATCTTCATCACCGTGCCGATCACGGCGCCCATCCTAATCCTGATGGACGTCGATCCCATCCTGCTCGGCGTGATGATCGGGCTCGTGCTGCAGACGTCGTTCCTGACGCCGCCCTTCGGGTTCTCGCTGTTCTACCTCAGGGGCGTGGCGCCGCCGTCGATCACGACCGGCATGATCTACAGGGGCATCATCCCGTTCGTGGTCATGCAGATCATGGTCGTCGCGCTCATCTGGGCCCAGCCCAAGCTCGCGACGGGTCTGCCGAACTATTTCTTCCGGCAGTCCGAGGCCGAGAAGAAGAACGGCGCGCCGCCGCCGGCCTTCAACACCGAGCAGCCCGAGACGGATGGAGGCTGAGCCGGAAGGACCGCAGCGGGATCCCGCGGGGCTCCGTCGCCGGGAGGTCCATGCGGCGACGGGCTAGCGAGACTCGGCCGGCTCGAGCCCGAGCGCGATCTTCTCCGCGTCCGCACGGGACGACACGAGGTCGTCGAGGAGGTCCCCAGCGGCCGCGGCCTGCCGGGAGGTCCTGGAGATGCCGGCCGTGAACATGGTCGTCGCGTGCACCCCCCGCGGGAGAGGGCCGACCACGGCGACGCCCGGCAGGCCGACGAACTCGCTGCGCTGCTGGAAGCCGAGGTCGGCCTCGCCGCGCGCCAGGAGCGTGCCCACGGCGACGCCCGGCGGCGCCAGGACGAACCGGGGCGGATCGACCGCAAGAGCCCAGGCCCGGCACAACGCCATGAGGTGATCGCCGCTCGGCCCCGTCGAGTAGGCCACGCGACCCGCCGCGACGATGGCATCGCGGACGGCGTCCGGCGTCGTCAGGTCAGGCAGCGGCGCGCCGGCGGGAACGGCCGCGACCATCTCCGCGCGGGCGACGTCGCGCAGGCTGTCGGCGAGGAGCAGTCCCTCTTCCGCGAGCCGCGCCATGGGGTCTGCGGCGAGGATCACGAGGTCCGCAGGCTCGCCCGCCAGGATGAGCCTTGCCGCCTCGACGCCGCCCATGGCCCGCAGGACCACGTCGCGGCCGGTCCTCCGCGAGAAAAGGGGAGCGAGCCGTTCCAGCAGGCGGCGCGTCGCCATGGACTGGATGACCACGAGCGGGGTCACGGGTTGCTCCGCACGGTGGGCTCAGTCGACATAGCGCAGGCCGGCCTTCTCCAGCGCCTCGCGCATCTTGTAGAGGTCGAGGCCGAGCATGCCCCCGGCGAGCTTGGCGCGCTTGTCGGCCTCGTTCGCCTCGCGCGCCGCCGCCGCGTCCGCGACGCGGTTCACCCAGGCGGCCGGCACCACGACGACGCCGTCGTCATCCGCCACGATGGCGTCGCCCGGTTGCACCGCCGCGCCGGCGCAGACGACGGGGATGTTCACGGAGCCCAAAGTCGCCTTCACCGTGCCCTTCGAGGAGATGCACTTGCTCCAGACGGGGAACTTCATCTCGGCGAGCGTGCTCACGTCGCGGACCCCCGCGTCGATGACAAGCGCGCGGGCGCCCCGCGCCATGAAGCTCGTGGCCAGCAGGTCGCCGAAATAGCCGTCCGTGCAGTCCGCCGTGATCGCGGCGACGACGATGTCGCCAGGCTGGATCTGCTCGGCCACGACATGCATCATCCAGTTGTCGCCGGGATGCAGAAGGACCGTGACCGCCGTGCCGGCGACACGCGCGCCCGGATAGATCGGGCGCATGTACGGCCGCATCAGCCCCACGCGCCCCATCGCCTCGTGCACCGTCGTCGCGCCAAACTGGGCGAGCCTGTCGGTGGCCGCACGGTCCGCGCGAATGATGCTTCGCTTCACGATGCCGAGTTCGGTCATGGCTTGATCCTCAGGCGTGGCGGGCGCGCAGGGCAGCGTCGAGGCGGGGATAGACCCGCCGCGCATTGCCCTCGTAGATGGCGAAGCGGTCCTCGGTGGTGAGGTTCGGCGTCGCCTCGACGTAGCGGCGCGTGTCGTCGAAGTGGAACCCGGTCTCCGGGTCGACGCCCCTGACGGCCCCGATCATCTCGCTGGCGAAGAGGATGTTGGCGACGGGAATCACCCGCGTGAGCAGGTCGACGCCCGGCTGGTGATAGACGCACGTGTCGAAGAAGACATTTTTGAGGAGGTGTTCGCGAAGATCCGGCCTTTTCAGCGCCTGGGCGAGCCCGCGATAGCGTCCCCAGTGGTAGGGCGCCGCGCCGCCGCCATGGGGGATGACGAAGCGCAGGGTCGGGAAGTCCCGGAAAAGGTCGCCCTCGATGAGCTGCATCACCGCCGTGGTGTCGGCGTTGATGTAGTGCGCCCCCGTAGTGTGGAAGCACGCGTTGCAACTGGTGGAGACGTGGATCATGGCGGGGATGTCGTGCTCCACCATGGCCTCGTAGATCGGGTACCAATGGCGGTCCGTGAGCGGCGGGCTCTTCCACCAGCCACCGGAGGGATCCGGGTTCAGGTTGATGCCCACGAAGCCGTAGGCCCGCACGCAGCGCTCGAGCTCGGGGATGCAGGTGGCGGGGTCGACGCCCGGGCTCTGCGGCAGCATGGCCGCGCCCGCGAAGCGCGTGGGGAAGAGCTGGGAGACCCGGAAGCAGAGCTCGTTGCAGATTCCGGCCCACACGGAGGAGACGGCGAAGTCCCCGACATGATGCGCCATGAAGCTCGCGCGCGGGCTGAAGATGGTGAGGTCGATGCCGCGCTCGTCCATCTGGCGGAGCTGGTTCTCGCTGATGGACTGGCGCAGTTCGTCGTCGGAGATGTTGAGCTCCGAGGCCCTGGGCCGCGCGGAGGGGTCGTTGATGGCGGCGACTTGCCGGTTGCGCCAGTCCTCCAGCGCCTTGGGAGCGGTCGTGTAGTGGCCGTGGCAGTCGATGATCATCGCGCGCCGTCCGCCTTGGCCGGAACCGGAGGGGTGCCGTGCGTGTGGAAGGACTCCACGGTCTTCAGGCCCCAGGCCTGGCCCTTGGCGCGCTCGGCCTGCGTCCAGACGATCGGCTTCCAGTCCGGCGCGAGCATCAGCCGCGCGCCGGCGCAGGCGATCTCCACGCGATTTCCGCCGGGCTCCCAGACATAGAGGAAGAAGGTCTGCTGAACCGCGTGCTTGTGCGGCCCGGTCTCGATATGGACTCCTGCTTCGAGAAAGATGTCCGCCGCGCGCAAAATGTCCTCGCGGCTGTCCACCGCGTAGGTGACGTGGTGGAAGCGGCCGGGCGTGCCCGTGAAATCCCTGGTGAAGGCGATGTCGTAGGTCTTGTTGGAGCAGGTGAGCCAGGCGCCCGCTTCCGCCCCGCTGTCCAGCACGATCATCTCGGTCGTGCGCATGCCCAGGCCCTGCTCCAGGAACCGGCGGGTCTCGGAGACGTCCAGCACCAGAAGGTTGAGGTGGTCGAGGCGGCGCACGTTGCAGCCCCGGGCCGGGTAGCGCATGGCCTGGTTCTTGAGCGCCGGGCGCAGCTCGGGCGGCGGCTCGTACCAGCGGGTGTCGTAGTAGAGCTCGAAGACATGCCCGTCGGCGTTTCGCGCGCGGTAGGCGCGCCCATGGCCGAGATCGCCTTCCACCCAGCCCAGCCCCGCGCCCATGGCCTCGAGCGCGCGGACGCGGCGCTCCAGCGCCTGCGGGCTCCAGCAGCGGAAGGCAAGGTGGCCGATGCCGGAGGTGTGGTGGGCGGTGAGCTTCAGCGTGTGGAACTCGTAGTCGTCCCAGCCCCTGAGATAGACGCTTCCGCCGTCGCGCCCGCTCTCCGCCATGCCCATCACGTCCACGAAGAACCGCAGGCTCTCCTCGGGCTTCGGCGTGAACATCTCGACATGGGCGAGATGCGCCAGGTCGTGGCAGGGTTCGCTGGTCATGGTGATCCTCCCGCGCGCATGGAAGCGCGCGCGGCGCCCAACAAACAAATTGATTGTTTGGCCCGATTGCTGAAACTGATGCACGAATTGGGAGGATCGTTGATGCGCGTCGACTTCCTGGGCCTCGAAGCCTTCCTGAGCATCGCGGACCGCGGCAGCTTCCACCAGGCGGCCGGGCATCTCAACCTGTCGCAGACAGCCCTGAGCCATCGGCTGAAGAAGCTCGAGAGCGATCTCGGCGTGAGGCTGCTGGCGCGCACCACGCGGCAGGTCTCGCTGACCCCAGCCGGAGAGGAACTCCTCCCGGCAGCCCGCCGCATGATGGAGGAGATCACCGCCAGCCTTGCCGCCGTGAAGCGGCAAGGGCGGGACCGGCAGGAGCGGCTGAGCATCGGTTGCCTGCCGACCATCGCCATCCACACTCTCCCGCGCGTGCTGTGGGAGTTCCAGCAGTCCTGGCCTCAGCTCACGGTGCAGGTCCACGACAACTCCGCGACCGAGATCGCCGAGCACGTCCAGGCGGGACGGGCCGAGTTCGGCATCACCATCGTCTCGGCCAATCGCGGGGACCTCGAGATCTCGCCCCTGCTCAAGGAACCCTTCGTCGCCGTGTGTCCGGCCGCGCATCCCCTGGCGAGGCGCAAGCATGTCGACTGGTCGGACCTGGAGGGCACGCCGCTCGTGCGGATCAGCGCGCAGACCGGAAACCGCATGCTGATCGACGACGCGCTGGGCAGCCGGCGCGAGCAGATGACCTGGCGCTACGAGTGCCAGCACGTCGCCACGGCCGTCAGCCTCGTGGCGCAGGGACTCGCCGTGGCCATCCTCCCGCGCCTGTCCCATGACGGCGCCGGTACGCCCGGCCTCAAGGCGCTGGCGCTGCGCAACCCCGGCATCTCGCGCACGCTCGGGATCATTTCCCGCCGTGGGGCGTCCCTGACCCCTGCTGCCGCGGCGCTCCTGGACCTCATTCGCGCGCGGCTGAAGGAGCGTCGTTAGCCCATTGATGAAGGCGGCTCAGGAATAGCCGCATTCTTGTCATTTCCCCCAGGCGCGCGGCTGCGCCAGCCTCCCGGCAAAGATGAGGGGACGCATCATGGGCGTCAGGCTGGCATTCATCGGCTATGGAGAAGTGGGGAGCACCTTCGCCCGCGACCTGCTGGCGAACGGGGCGGATGCGGTCGTCGCCTACGACATCCTGTTTCAGGACGGCGCCGCGGGCGGCGCCATGCAGGACCGCGTGCGGGCCGACGGTGCGACGCCGGTTGGAAGCCTCGCCGAGGCCGTCGCCGCCGCGCCGGTCGTCCTCTCGGCCGTCACGGCCGACGCGGCCGAGGCCGTGGCGCGCGATGCGGCCCGGGTGCTGAGGCCCGGGCAAGTCTTCTTCGACCTCAACTCCGCCTCGCCCTCCACCAAGGTCAGGGCGGCCCGGGCGGTCGAGGCGAGCGGGGCCCAATACGTGGAAGGCGCGGTCATGGCGCCGGTGGCCGAGCCGCGCCTGCACGTGCCCATCCTCGGGGGCGGGCCTGCGGCCCAGCGTCTCGCGGAAATGCTCAATCCCCTGGGCATGAACATCCGCGCGGTCGCCATCGAGCACGGCCGGGCCTCCGCCACGAAGCTCTGCCGGAGCATCATGATCAAGGGGCTGGAGGCGCTGATCATCGACTGCGCCGAGGCCTCCGCCCGCTGGGGCGTGCAGGACGACGTCTTCGAGAGCCTGCGCCAGACCTTTCCGTCCATCGACTGGCCGGCCCTGGCGCGCACGATGAAGGCGCGCGTCGAGCGGCACGGCCGCCGGCGCGCCGCGGAGATGCGGGAGGCCGGCGAGATGATGACGGCGCTCGGCCTCGATCCGGGCCTCTGCGAGGCCATCGCAGGCCGGCACGACGAGGTCGCCCGCCGCAGGGGCTCCCCCTGACGAGCGACGAAGCACGGGATCAGAACCGTCCGAATTCGCCGCTTGCGCGGCGCTAATCGGCGTGCAGCCCGTCGGCAGGGACGTCGCTTAGGCCTTCCGAAACACAACCTCGTGGATCATCGCCCCCGGCCCTGCCGGTGAACCGACCGTCGGGGGCGCGATTGCTGCTAGCCTTCCGCGCAAGCTCCTCCCCGCGGCCCGCCGCTGATCCCGGACGGAAATGAACGTGCCAGTCATCGATCTCGACACGGCGGTCGCCGCCGGCATCATCACCCGAGAGCAGGCGGACGCCGTCCTCGCCCTGAACGGCGCGCGAAAGGCGAGGCGAACGTCGTCCTACGAGCCCCTTCCGTTCATGACCAGCTTCGCAGAGATCTTCATCGCGCTGGGGCTGGTCATCCTGTTCTGGGGATTCCGCGGCTTCATCGCGTTCGGCATCCAGGACCACGCGCCGGCAGCCACTGCCGCCGCTGCCGTCCTGGCTTGGCTCATGGCGGAAGTCTTCGCGAGGACCCGGCGGTCGGCCGTGGCGGCGATCGTCTGCGTGATCGCGTCGGCGGCCTTCGCGGGATCCTATGCGCTGGGGGCGAAGCTCCCGGGCGAGCTCGTCGCGAAGGCGAGCATCTTTTCCCTCCCTGTCCCGTGGCTGCCTGCGCTGGTCCTGGCTGCGGCGATTGCCCGGTTCCTGATCCCTTTCCTGGTCTGGCCGCTCGGCGCATACTTGGCGACGATGGCGCTGAGCCTCTCCTCCAACGAACAGATGCTCGCCGGCCTCTTCGGGATCGGCATCGTCTCCCTCTCCGCCGCGATCGCGCTGGACCGGCGGGATCCGACGCGGGAGGGCAGGGCCGGCCAGTTCGCCTTCTGGCTCTTCGTTGTCGGGTCGCCCCTCACGGTGCACGCGGCCTTCATCTCGATCATCACGTGGTACGGGCCGCATGCAGGCGGCAAGCTCATCTTCGTGCTGGTCCCGGCGATCCTGGCGGTGACCCTGGCGGGGCTCGTCCTCGACCGGCGCCCGCCGGTGGTGTCGACGCTGGCCTATGTCGGCGTGCTGTTTGCCTATTACGCCGCGCAACCCTGGCTGGCCCTCATCGCGCTCGGCGCCTATGTCGTCCTCATCGGCACGGCCTGGCCGGCCATCAGGAGCGCGATGTTCGCCCGGCTGCCGCTGCTCACCAGGCTCGCGCCGGACCGCGCGTAGCAGAGGCTGCCGCGAGCGCCCCGCTGCCGGCTCACGCGGAGTCTGGATCCGCGTCGAGGCGTCGAACAGCCCGGATCCGCCCGCTCTTTCCCCCGCCGCAGAAGAACCGACCGGCGCCGTCGGACTCCATTCCGGAGATCCCGGCGCCCGCAGGCATCGTGCGGACGTCGAACACCTCGCCCGTCCGCGGGTCGATCCGGCGGAGGTCGCTGCCGTCGTCATCCCAGGTCGCGTGCCACAGCTCGCCATCGACCCAGCTCACGCCGGTGACGAACCGGTTGGAGTCGATGGTGCGGAGCACCTGGCCGGTCTCGGGATCGACCTCGTAGATCCTGCGCGCCCGATAGTGCCCCACCCAGAGGCTCCCTTCGGCCCAGGTCAGCCCGGAATCGCCGCCCGCGCCGGGAGCGGGGATGCTGGAGAGGACGGCTCCCGTCTGCAGGTCGATCCGCTGGATGCGGTCCTCGGCGATCTGGAAGAGATGCCGGCCGTCGAAGGCCGTCCCCGCATGGGCCGCGACGTCGATGGAGCGGACGATGGCGCCGCTCTGCGGGTCGAGCGCGTTCAGCCGTTCGCCGGAAGCGAACCAGACGTGCCGGCCGTCGAAGGTGACGCCATTCACCTTCTCGACCTCTGGAAAAGGACCGTACTCACGCTCGATCACGGCCGGCGTCGTCCTCATGTGTCCACGTCCCCTCGTCACGTCGCGTGCGAGCCTAGCCACTCTCCGGGAGGAGGGAGAGTAACAAGGCTGTCGGGAAACCGGGAACGGAGGGCGTCGTCCAGCGCCGGGCCCGGCCGCGTCCTACCGCTCGCACGCGCCCCGCCCGGGAAAGATCCTTGAGCGCGCGCTGCACGGTGCGGGCGCTCAGGCCGAGCGCGAGGGCGAGCGCCGAGCTCGCCCAGGCCTCGCCGTCGGCGAGAAGCGCCATCACGGCGGGGTGGTCCTCATCGACGCAGGGAGCAAGGACGACGACCTGCTTCCCTGGCTGGATCGAGAGCGCGTAGCCACCAGCGGTGGCCACCACATCCGCCAGGCCGTCGAGCTCGGCGCGAAGGCGGCCAATCTCCACCCGAAGCCTGGCCCGGTGGGACTCGTCCGCCTCGCGCGCCCGGAAGGCCCGCCGCACGAGCGTCTCCCTGCTCACCTCGTCCGGCCATGCCTCGGCCAGCGCCCGGGCCACGGCGAAGAGGACTGGACGGCCCGCGAGCGCGACGGACGAGGGTCCACCTTGGACGGCGTTGCGGCAGGCGTCGACGACCAGCGCGTCGGATGCCAGCAGCGCCTCGACCTCGGCGAGGCGCAGGCTCCGGCTCTCGCCGCCAGCGATCACGCGGGCCGCGGGCTGGGCCAGCGCCTCGGCGGCCAGCGCGACCTCGGCCTGCAGCGCCGGGATGCCGGATCGCGCCGCGAACTTTCCAGCGGCGGCCATCGCCCCGAGGGCGGCCTGGACCTCGAGCCGGCGGATGGCGATGCCTGCCGAGACGAGGGCGTGCGCAGCGGCCAAAGGCGGCGGGAGCGATGCCGGATCGAGACCCTCCAGCACGCGGGCGGCCTCGGCGATGCGCCCGACCAGGAGCAGGCGCCTTGCTTCGATGCAGCCCGCATGGGCGGCGTTCAGGCGGTCGCCGCGCTGCTCGAGGAGCCTGCGGGCTTCTGCAACGTCTCCGGTCGGCCGGGTGAGATCCCGCGAGACCAGCGCGACCTCCGCCTCCGCGACGATGCATCGGGCCCGCCCAACCGGCTCGCGCGGCCCGAAGCTGCGGGCCGCGCGACGCAGCAGTTCGCGGGCCCGCGGGAAGTCGCCGAGCTGGGCCATGGCGATTCCGCGTAGCGCCAGAGCCGGGCCGTCGTCGCGCAGGGCGATGCGCTTCAGGGCCTGGAGCGGATCGCCCGCCGCCAGGCTGCGCGCCGCCGCGGTGATCAGAGAGTCCATGCCAATCCCGTCACACTTGTTACTCCCGTTGGTCCGAGAGAGCGGCCCATCCTGTTCCGAGCCCGAGACGCGGCGTCAAGGCCACCCGGTCTTTCGCCCGATGGGACGCAAAACCCCCGCGAAAGCAGGAGATCATGACCATGACATCGGCAACCGAACGCAACATCGTGAGCGGGCGCGCCGCACCGCAGCTGCCGCCCGTGGTCTCGCCCCGGGAGTGGGAAGCGGCGCGCGAGCGCCTCCTTGTCAAGGAAAAGGCCCAGACCCGCGCCCGCGACGCGCTCGCCGCCGAGCGCCGGCGCATGCCCTGGATGAAGGTCGCCTCCCCCTATGCCTTCGAGGGACCCTCCGGTCGCGCCACGCTGCTCGACCTCTTCGCCGGCCGGCGGCAGCTGATCGTCTACCGCGCCTTCTACGAGCCCGGCGTCTACGGCTGGCCGGAGCAGGCCTGCCGCGGCTGCTCCATGGTGGCCGACCAGGTCGCGCATCTCGCCCACCTGAATGCGCGCGACACGACGCTGGTCTTCGTCTCCCGCGCGCCCCAGGGCGACATTGCGCGCCTCAAGGCCCGGATGGGCTGGACCATGCCGTGGTACACGATCACGGACGGCTTCGACGCCGATTTCGGCGTCGGCGAGTGGCACGGCACCAACGTCTTCTTCCGCGACGGCGAGCAGGTCTACCGCACCTACTTCGTCAACAACCGCGGCGACGAGCAGATGGGCGGGACGTGGAACTACCTCGACATCACGCCCCTCGGCCGCCAGGAGGTCTGGGAGGATTCGCCGGCGGGCTATCCCCAGACACCCACCTACAAGTGGTGGAACTGGCACGACAGCTACGTGGCCGACGCTGCTCCCGACCAGAGGTGGGTCGAGGTGTCCGACGCCGGCGAGGCCGCCTTCCGCAAGAGCGCCGCGCCATGAGCCATCCCTGCTGCTGGGCGCCCGCGGACGAGCCGGTCGAGAAGTCCCCGGCCCGTCGGATCCCCGTCGCTCCCGGGCTCATCGAGGGATTGGCGCTCGCCGCGTCTCCCACCTTCTTCGCCATGGCCCTTCTGGCCTTCGCGTCCGATCACGGATCCATGCCGACGATGTGTGGAGGCGAAGGGGCATCGTGGATCGCCAGCATGGGGACGATGTACGTCCTCATGGGCGCCTTCCATGCGCCGCCCTGGCTGCGCTGGTTGCGCCGCGACCGGGCCTGACCTCCGCAGGGCCTGGACCCTGTCTGCGGCGACGCCGTGCAATCGATCGCGCGCTGACCCGTCTCCGGGCGGGCCTCCGGCCGATCGGCTATCCGGCGGAAACTACGGCCGCGCTCGTGCCCGGCGCGGGCGCCGGCAAGGCCGTCCCCTGCGTCTGGACCGGCTGGACGTCCCCTGGCGTCGAGATCTGGATGTAGGTCGGGCTCGCCGCCGCGAAGCGGATGCCGGCCGCCGGCAGGTCGGTCAGGAGCCGGCGGATCGCCTCCCGCTGGATCTCGCTGGGCCGCTTCGGCGTCACCGTGAACTTGAAGCTCACCACCAGCGCGTCGTCGAGGATCTCCGATACGCCCTGCATCTTGAACGGCTCGATGAAGTCGGCGGCGTAGTCGGTCTCGTCGATCAGCTGCTGCCCGATTTTCTTCGACGCCTTGCGGAGCTTCTCGAGATCGGTGTCGCGGGCGAAGCGCAGGTTGATCTTGATGGTCGACCAGTCGCGGCTGAAGTTGGTCACCTGCCCCAACTGGCCGAAGGGGATCGTGTGCAGCTGCCCGCTCTGGTGACGCAGGCGCAGCGAGCGCAGGGCAAAGCCTTCCACCGTGCCCTTGGCCTTGCCGCAATCGATGTACTCGCCCACGCGGAAGGCGTCCTCCGCGAGGTAGAACACGCCGGTGATGATGTCGCGCACCAGCGTCTGGCTGCCGAAGGAAATGGCGAGGCCGAGAATCGATGCGCCCGCGACGAGCGGCGTGATGTTCACTCCGAGGATGGAGAGCACGGCGAGGCTGAACAGCAGCACGACGAGCGTCAGCACGGCCGCCCGCAGCAGCGGCGCGAGCGTGCGCGCCCGGGACCCGGCGCCGGTCGCCACCGGGCTCGCAGCCGCGCCGTCCTGCTGAGCGGGCGCGAGGTAGGCCTGGGAGACGAAGTTGACGACTTCCCAGGCCAGGAACCCGGCGAAGGCCGTGAACCCGGCGAACCACCAGTGCCGGCTCAGGCCGGGCCAGTCGGCCGCATCGACGATGCCGAGCGCGTCGACCAGCCAGACCCGGGCCAGGTAGCCTGCGGCCATCAGCAGCATGAGCACCCGGGCGAGCCGGGCGCCCGAGCGAAGCAGGCGCGCCTCCACGTCGCTGCGCCCGGTCGCAGCCTCCGGGTGACCCTGCACCCAGCGCACGAGCGTCTCCCCGAACAGCAGAAGCATGAGCATCGTTACGGTCGCCATCGTGCCGAAGGGCACGTCCGGGCGGTCGGCCACAGCCGCGTAGAGACGCAGCAAAAGCACGAGCACGATGACCACCCCCATCACCAATACCCATGCCCGGGCGCCCCGGCTCACAGCAAGGGACGAGCCGCTGGCGAAGAGCCGCCCGAGCCATGTCCCGAACACGTCCCGCTTGCTCCAGACCAGCCAGCCATAGAGCAGCGGCACGATGGCGGCCGTGACCAGCAGCAGGGCCGGCAGGCTGTCGCTCCCGCTCAGCAGCGCCGCCCAGACCTGGCCGATCCGGACCAGCGAGGCGACGATGGTGAAGGACCGTTTGAGCCGTCCGGCTTGGCCGTCCTCGACGGGCACCAGGCGGGCGGCCGGCCAGGAGGGCCGGAGGAAGATCTCCAGGAGGCTCCGGATGGCCACGACCGCGACGACGGCGTCCAGCGCGGCCGCCGCCACGACGGTCTGGCCGCCTGAGCTGCCGAAGACGGCTCCCAGGGCTACGCGGCTTGCGACGAACACGGCAGCGGCCTTCGCGATCTCCAGCAGCGCCGCGAGTACGGTCGAGCTCATGCGAGCCGGGGGCTCGCCGTTTCCGATCAGCCTCTGCGTCGTGCTCCGGAGCGCCAGGCCAAGCACGATGTCGATTGCGATCAGGAGAGCCAGCCACCCGAGCAGCAGTCTTGCGAAGGACGCGGCGCCGCGACCCCCTTCGGCGCTGCGGTCGAGCGCGTTCCAGGCGTCGACAGTTGCGCTGGGCAATTTCGGCAAGGAGGCGAAGATCGTCGGCGCGCGGCTTGCCAGTTCTTCCACCGTGTCGGCGAATTTGTCGATCTCGTCGGACTTGGGAGCCTGACCTGTGGCGGTGGTGGAACTGGCCGGCGTCGCCACTTCGGCGACCGGCGTCGCCGGCGTGCCCTGCGCCATCGAGCGGCCCGGTCCGAAAGACCCCATGAGCAGGATGACGCATGATGCGAGTGCCAGACGGATCAGTCCGGGCATGATCCTGCGGGGCATAGGCTCTCTCCGAGGGGCGTTAGCAGCCCGAGAGGGTGCAACTGATCAGCGACAAGCTCAAGGTGCGGCTGCTCCTTCTGCGCGTCCGAGGTGCAAACACAGTCGGCGCTCGGGGGCCGCTTGACCGGCGTCCAGCCAATTCGGCGCAAAGTGTCAATGAACGTTCTACCTTCGCGTGCTAAAACTTGGGCGTGACAGCTTTACCCGCCCGTAACGCGTGACGGGCGAGGCGTCCGAGAGCGGGCGAAGCGAGGCCCTTTGCCGATGACCAGCGTCCGACATGCCTGCCTCGCCGCAGCCCTGGCCATCATCTCGGCGAGCATGGTCTTGCCGGGCGCCGTGATGGCGCAGACGGCCGCGCCGGCTCCTGCCGCGAAGGTGCAGCCCGCCGCGCCCAGGCTCGAGCCGAAGGCGGTCGAGATCCTCAAGGCGGCCAGCGAGACGTTGCGCAAGGCCCAGACGATGTCCTTCACGGCCATCGCGACCTATGAGAAGAGAGCGGCCAACGGCCAGCCGCTCTACTACAGCTCCGTTCAGGACGTGACCTTGCAGCGTCCGGACAAGCTGCGCGTCATCACGCGCGGTGACGGGACGCCGGACGAGTTCTACTTCGACGGCAAGACCATGATGGCCTATGTGCCGGGCAAGGAGCTCGTCGCCATCGCCGAGGCGCCTGCCACCCTGGACGAACTCGTCGACCACGCCTTCGAGAAGGCGGCGATCTACTTCCCCTTCTCAGACGTTCTCTCCTCGGACCCCTATGCCGAGCTGTCGAAGATGATGAAGTCGGCCTTCTATGTCGGGCGTTCCATCGCGGTCGGCGGGGTCACGACGGACATGGTGGCGGTGGCCGGTCCCGACGTCGCCGCGGAGATCTGGATCGGGGTCGAGGACCATCTGCCTCGCCTCGTGCGGGTCGTCTACGCGAATGAGCCCGCAAAGGCGCGCTACCAGACCGAGTACTCGCAATGGAAGCTGGGCGCGACGATCGAGCCTGGCGCTTTCGCTTCACAGAAGGCGGCGGCCGCCCGCCGCATCGAGTTCGCACCGCCGGGCGGCGGACCGCCTGCCAAGCCTGCCAAGTGACCCGCCATCGGGTGGACGGACCGTCTCACCAGGGGAGCATGCGATGAAGACGATGTGGACCATGGCCGTCGCCGGCGCCGCCCTCGCAGCCGCGCTGGTGCCAGCCGACGCCTTCATGCGCGGGGGCGGCGGCTTCGGGGGAGGCTTTCGGGGCGGCGGCGATTTTCGCGGGGGCGACTGGTCGCGCACGCCCGGCGGCGGGTACGCCCACACGGGCGATGCCGGCGGCTACCAGCATGCGACGGAGGTCGGTCCCGACGGGGTCGCGCACCAGAGCGACGCAGGAGGCTTCGCGCACGGCACCGAGGTGGACTCGGCGGGCGTCCAGCACCAGAGCGATGCCGGCGGCTATGTGCACGGAACCCAGGTGGGGCCGGATGGCGTGGCGCATGAGAGCGACGCGGGCGGAGCCTGGCATGGCACGGCGGCCAACGCTGACGGCGTGTATCACGGCAGCGACTATGGCGGTTACTACCACAGCACCACGGTGACCGGCGGCGACGTCGCCCATACGACGGCCTACGGCGACTACTATCACCAGCCTGCCGTGGTCAACAGCTACGGCGGCTGTTACGGCTGCGGCGTCGGGGCCTGGGGCGCAGGCACCGGGGTCGCCGTGGGCGCCGCGACGGGCGCCGTCGCGGGCGCGGCAACCGTCGGTGCGGCGGCGAGCATCATCAACGTCGACCGGACGGCGCCCGGCGCCTGGGCCATCGGCGCGACGGTCGGGTACCTGCCCGACGGCTGCTCCGAGAGCGTGGTGTACGGGCAGCCCTACTACGTATGCGGAGCGACGTGGATGAAGCCGGCCTACGGCGCCAACGGCGTCTACTACCAGGTCGTGTCCCCGCCATAGCGGGAACTGCGGCGCGTCGATTTAAGCCACCGTCGACTTGGTGGAACCCCGTCTCATCGGCTATCACCTGCGTGGAGTTCAGCAGAGGTGGTGGCGTGACCGAGGCGTGGCGCATTGGCGTTCTCTTCTCCAGGAGCGGGCTCACGGAGGTCATCGAGACCGAGCACTTCCGGGGCACCGCCCTCGCGGTGGAGGAGATCAACCGTCGCGGCGGCGTGCAGGGCCGCCCCATCGAACCCATCTGCTACGATCCGGGATCGCATCCCGACAGCTATCGGTCCTATGCCGACCGCCTCATGACGGCGGACGGGATTTCCGTGATCTTCGGCTGCTGCACCTCCGACTGCCGCAAGGCCATCCTGCCGCTCGTCGAACGGCGCAACGGGCTGCTCTTCTACCCCTCGCTCTACGAGGGATTCGAGTATTCGCCCAACGTCATCTATGGCGGGGCGACGCCCAACCAGAACTCGATCCAGCTCGCCCGCTACATCGCGCAGCATCACGGCAAGCGCATCTACCTCGTGGGGTCGGACTACATCTATCCCCGTGAATCGAACCGCATCATGCGGGAGTTCATCGAGCGCGAGGAGGGCGAGATCGTCGCCGAGCACTACGTGCCCATGCGCGCACCGGACAAACGCCAGCTCGAGCGCATCTGCCGCGACATCGCCAAGCAGCAGCCCGACGCCGTCTTCTCCACGGTGGTGGGAGAGGTCGGCCGCCTCTTCTACCGGACCTATCGTGAGGAGGGCATCGACCCCGCGCGAATTCCGATCGGGAGCCTGACGATGGCGGAGGGCGACATCAGGGCCGTGGGACCTGGCTACTGCGAGGGCCACATCACGTCCGCGCCCTATTTCTCGACCCTGGACACGCCGGAGAACCGCGCCTTCGTCGCAGCCTACCGGGCGAGCTTCGGGGCGCACGCGCCGGTCAGCATGTATGCCGAGGCGTCCTATACGCAGATCAACGTCTTCGCCCGCGCGCTGGAACGCGCCGGCACGCTGGACGCCGAGCGACTGGCGGCGGCCGCGGCGGGGCTCGAGTTCGATGCCCCGCAGGGGCACATCACCGTGGAGGCGGACAACCAGCACACGACGCTGCGGCCGCGCATCGGCGTGGTGGATGGACAGGGCGATTTCCGCGTCGCGTGGGAAGCGAGTGCGCGGGTGCGCCCCGACCCCTACCTGGTGAACCTCGCCTATGACGATGCGTGGCTGGACGAGAGGGCGACGTCGTGACCAGCGCTGCGATCGTCCGCAACCTGCGTGACCGACGCGCCGTCGTCATCCATCCTCGCGACAGGGATGGCGAGGACCTCAGCCGTCAGTTGCAGCGCATCGGCTGTCAGGTGCAGGCCATCTGGCCGCCCCCTGCAGCGCTTCCCTCGCCGGTCGACGTGGTCTTCGTGTCCCTCGACCGCGAGCAGGCGGTGGCGATGCCATGGCGAACGGAGAGCGACGCCGCGGTAATCGCAGTCGTCGACTACGAGAACCCCACCACGCTGAAGGCGCTGCTCGACGCCAATGCCCATGGCGTGCTGATCCGCCCGGTCCGCCCGGTCGGCGTGCTCTCCACGCTCGTCCTCGCCCTCTCCCTCAAGGGCTACGAGACGCGGCTCATCCACAAGGTCGCGAAGCTCGAGGAGACCCTGCGCACGCGCCGGGAGATCGAGAAGGCGACGCGCCTCCTGATGAAGCTGCGCAACCTCGGCGAGGACGAGGCCTACCAGTTCATGCGCAAGCAGGCCACGGCGAAGCGCGTGCCGGTTGCGGCGATCGCCACCTCGATCATCCACGCCGCCGATCTCCTGGGCGACATGCGGCTCGACCAGCCTGCAGACGTGACTAAACCTACAGCAAAGCGCTGAGCAGAAAGCAATCACTCTGCCAGAACTTTCTGCGCGCCACCCCGCTTGACCGAACCGGGGTAATTCTGTTTCATCAGTAACGCACAAGGATGTGCGAGCAGCGTGATCGCTGCGCTCAAATCACGGCTATGTAGCCCTCGACAGGCGCCTCTCTCAGGCGTGGTCGGGGGTTTTTCTTTTTTCAACTGGGGAGTGCGTGATGACGCAATCCAGCCGGACAGTAATCGCTTGCGTCCAGATGGAGCCGATCGTCGGATCCAAGCAGGCCAACGTCGACAAGTCCGTCCGCCTGATCGAGGAGGCGGCGGGCCGCGGTGCGACCCTCGTGGTGCTGCCGGAACTCGCCAATTCCGGCTACGTGTTCGAGACGCGCGAGGAGGCCTTCGAGGCGTCCGAGCCAGTGCCCGGCGGGCCGACCTGCGAGCGCTGGGCCGCAGTGGCGGCGACGCACAGGCTCCATGTCGTCGCCGGCATCTGCGAGCGGGATGGACACCGCCTCTACAATTCTGCCGTGGTGATCGGTCCGCAGGGCTATGTCGGCACCTTCCGCAAGGTGCACCTCTGGGGCAACGAGAACCTCTTCTTCGAGCCGGGCAACCTGGGCTTTCCCGTCTTCGCCACACCGATAGGGCGCATTGGGGTCGGCATCTGCTACGACGGCTGGTTCCCGGAGACCTACCGCCTGTGCGCGCTGCAGGGCGCTGACATCGTCTGCGTGCCCACCAACTGGGTGCCGATCCCCGGGCAGGACAAGGGCCGCGAGGCCATGGCCAACATCCTGTGCATGGCGGCCGCCCACTCCAACTCGATCTTCATCGCGGCCGCCGACCGCGTCGGCGTGGAGCGCGGCCAGCCCTTCGAGGGGCAGAGCGTCATCGTGAGCTACACGGGCTGGCCCGTGGCGGGTCCTGCCAGCCGTGACAAAGAGGAAATCATCCTCGCCGAGGTCGACCTCGGCGAGGCCCGCCGCATGCGCAACTGGAACGCGTTCAACCAGGTGCTCCGCGATCGCCGCACGGACGTCTATGCCGAGATGCTCGGCGCCTCGGCTCCGCGCGGCTGGTACTAGTGCAACCGTCACCATGGAGGGTGTAGTGACGAAATATCTGCTGTCATCGGCCGCTGCCGCGGTCTTCGCCGCCGCGCTCGGGGCCTCCGCGGCTCTCGCGGCCGACACGATCAAGATCGGCATCCCCGTCGGGCTGTCGGGCGCCAACAGCGTGGTGGCGCCCTCGGTCGTCCAATCCGCCGAGCTCGCCGTCGAGGAGATCAACGCCAAGGGCGGCATCCTCGGCAAGAAGGTGGAGCTGGAGGTGGCCGACGACGGCTCGGGCGCGGCCGGCGCGCAAAAGGCCTTCGAGTCGCTGATCCTGCAGAAGAAGGTCGACGTGCTGATCTCGATGGAGACGAGCGCGGCGCGCAATGCCGGCCTGCCCATCGTGAGCCGCAACAAGGTCCCCTACATCTACACCTCGTTCTACGAGGGGCGCTCCTGCAATCCCTACCTGTACGTCAACGCCTGGGTGCCCGACCAGCAGGTCGCCCCGATCGTCGACTACTTCAAGGACAAGGGCAACGCGAAGACCTACTTCCTGGTCGGCAGCGACTACGCCTTCGGCCGCGGCATGCTGGCCTTCACCAAGCAGTACATCGAGAAGACCGGCGGCAAGGTGGTCGGGGACGAGTACGCGCCGATGGACGCCACGGACTGGACCGCGATCATCAGCAAGATCAAGGCGGCCAATCCCGACGCGATCATCACCTCGACGGCAGGCGGCGCGCCCAACGTCACGCTCACCAAGCAGCTGCGCGCGGCCGGCATCAAGTCGCTCTACGGCAACCTCGCCGTGGACGAGGGCACGGCCAAGAGCATGGGCGGCGACGCCGAGGGCATCTTCATCTCCGGCTCCTACCTGACCAACATCGACACGCCCGCCAACAAGGCCTACCTCGCCGCCATGGAGAAGAAGTTCGGCACGAACCTGAAGACGCCGAACGACCTCTCCGTGCCGCAATACGAGGGCGTCTACGCCTACAAGGCGGCCGTCGAGAAGGCAGGCTCGACGCAGCCCGACGCGGTGATCAAGGCGCTCGCCGAGGTGAAGGTGGACGGCCCGCGCGGCACCATCGCTATGAGCAAGCAGCGCCATGCGCCGCTGACGATGTATCTCGGGCAGGTGCAGGGCGACGGAAGCGTGAAGATCCTGTCGACCTTCAAGGACGTCGATCCCGGCGACCAGTGCCCGAACCTGAAGTAAGCCTCCGCAGGCGGGCGGCGGCCGACCGTGCCTCCGCCCGCAGCAGCTTCGCCGGCCTGCCCGGGCCGGCCGACACGACCCCCAACCGGAACCGCGCATGCTGGCCCAGGCGCTCGACATCGTGACGACGGCCGCCATCCTCTTCACGGTGGCGAGCGGCCTGCTGATCGTGTTCGGGGTGATGAAGATCATCAACTTCGCGCATGGCGGGCTTCTGACCATCGGCGGCTACGCTGCGCTGGCTGCAACCCGGTGGGGGCTCAACCCCTGGCTCGCGATTCCGCTCGCGGCCCTGTTCGGCGCGGCGGCCGGGTTGCTCATCGAGCGGCTCGTGGTGCGCCCGCTCTATGCCCGCCCGCTCGACGCGATCCTCGCGACCTGGGGCCTCGGCATCATCATCGGCCAGGCCATCACCATCGCCTTCGGCCGCGAGGTGCAGTTCGCGGAGAGCCCCATCAAGGGCGCGGTCGACCTGATGGGCGAGAGCTATTCGCAGTACCGGCTTGTGCTCGTAGCCGTCGCGCTGATCGTCGCGGTGGCTCTCGCCGCGCTGCTGCGCGGCACGCGGCTGGGACTGGCCACGCGCGCCGTGATCATGAACGAGGATCTCGCCCGGGGCCTGGGGATCAATGCCGGCCTCGTGCGGCTCGCCACCTTCGTGCTCGGCTCCGCGCTGGCCGCGGTGGCCGGCGCGCTCATCACCCCGCTCTCCAGCGTGGACCCCAACATGGGCGTGCCCTGGCTCGTCAACGCCTTCATGCTCGTGCTCGTGGCCGGCGCCTCGCTGGCGAGCCTCGCCGCCGCCTGCCTCGTGCTGGGCGGCGCGCAGGTGCTCGTCAGCTCGCTGGTCAGCCCCGTGCTTGGCGGCCTGACCATCGCCGTGCTGGCCGCGGTGATCCTGCGCATCCGGCCGCAAGGCTTCGCCCGTGACTGAGCCCGCGGCCCTCCCCTCCGTCCGCGCAGGCGTGGTGCGTCCCGGCGCCAGCCGCACGCTGCTGATCGGCTGCCTCGTCGCCGCGAGCATCGCGGTGTGGTTCGCACCGCTCGTCTTCGACAGCTACACCGTCAACATCCTCGTCCGCTCCTTCCTCTATGCCTGCGTGGCGCTCACCGTCGACGTGCTCTGGGGCACGATGGGCGTGCTCACCTTCGGTCAGTCCGCCTTTTTCGGCATCGGGGCCTATGCGGCCGGCCTCACCTTCGTGCATCTCGGCTATTCGCCGACGAACCTCGTTCTGGCGCTGGCCGGCGCCATCGTCGCGGCGGGCGTCGTGGCGGCCCTCATCGGCTGGCTCGCCTTCGGTCCGGGAGCGTCCCAGCTCTACGCCTCGGTGATCACGCTGGTGCTGCCGATCGTGGTGACGCAGGTGATCTTCTCCGGCGGCAACTTCACGGGCTCGAGCAGCGGCCTCTCGGGCTTCGAGGTGCCGGATCTCTCCATCGAGGCCTGGTTCCGGCTCGCCGGGCTCGCGCTGGTGGCGCTCACCGGCCTCACCTGGATCGTGCTGCGCTCGGATGCCGGGCGGTTGCTCGTCAGCGTGCGCGAGAACGAGGTGCGCTGCCGCTACCTGGGGCTCGATCCGCAGCGCTTGAAATTGATCGTCTTCATCGTGGCGGGCATGGTGGGCGCGGCGGCTGGCTTCGCCTATGCCTGCTTCACCAGCGTGATCGCGCCGGAACTGACGGGCTTCGTGTTCGGCACGGAGCTCGTGGTCTGGGTGGCGCTGGGCGGGCGCGGAACGCTCATCGGCCCGGTGCTCGGCACGCTGCTGATCGACTGGTCCACCGCCCAGCTCAGCGGGGAGTTCCCCTTCGTCTGGAAGCTGATCCTCGGCGTCGTCTTCGTGCTCGTGATCGTGCTGTTCCCACGCGGGCTCGGCCCCGTGCTCGGCGACGGCATCCGAGCCGTCGTGCGCCGGCTTCTCCCGCGCCGGACGGAGGCAGGCCTCGGCCTTGGCGTCGAGCCCGCGCCGGATCGCGCCGCCCGCAGGACGCAGGGGCCGGCGCTCGCCATCCAGGGCGTCTCCAAGTCCTTCGGCAGCCTGCAGGTGCTGCGGGGAATCGATCTCACCGCCGAGGTCGGCGAACTCGTCAGCCTCGTCGGGCCGAACGGCGCCGGCAAGACCACGCTGATGCGCTGCATTGCGGACGGCGCCGAGCGCAGCGGCGGCATGATCGCACTGAACGGCGTGGAGATCGGCCGCCGCCCGCCCGAGGACTGCGTGGCGCTCGGCGTGGGCCGCAAGTTCCAGACCTCCAACATCTTCGACTCGCTCAGCGTGCGCGACTGCCTGCGCATCGCCCGCAGCCGCCTTGACCGGCCCTCGCTCTGGGCGACGGATCCCGTGCTGCAGTTGCCGCTGGCCGCCACGCACGTGCTGGCCGCGACAGGGCTCGACGGCCGGCTGGACACGCCGGCCCGGCTGCTCTCGCACGGCATGAAGCAGGCGCTGGAGCTCGCGATGGTGCTGGCGCTGGAGCCGAGCATCCTGCTGCTCGACGAGCCGACGGCGGGCCTCACCAAGGCCGAGCGCACCGTCATCGGAGGCATCCTCACCGAGCTCGCAGCCCGCGGCGACATCTGCATCCTGCTCGTGGAGCACGACCTCGAATTCGTGCGCAACATCAGTTCACGAATGGTGGTGCTGCACCAGGGCCAGCTCGTGCTCGACGGCTCCGTGGAGGAGGTCGTCGGCTCGGAGCTCGTGCGATCGATCTATGCCGGCTCCGGCCACCTCGGAGACCCATCGCATGGCTGACCCCGCCCTCGTGCTGACGGACATCACGAGCGGCTACGGCGACGCCACGGTCCTGCGGGATGTCTCGCTCCAGGTCCGCGCGGGAGAGATCGTGGCGCTCATGGGCAAGAACGGCATGGGCAAGACCACGCTCGTCCGCTCCGCCATGGGCTATCTGGCGAAGACGACGGGGCGGGTGGCCATCGCGGGAGAGGACGTGACGAGCTGGCCGCCTCACCGCATCGCGCGGCTCGGCGTCGGGTACATCCCGCAAGAAAAGGCGCTCTTCCAGGACCTGACCGTGGAGGAGAACCTGCGCCTCGCCTTGCCCATGCGCCACGACTGGGACGCGGCCTGCGGGCGCGTGCGCCATGCCTTTCCCTTCCTGCTCGAACGCCTCGGCCAGCGGGCGGGCACGCTGAGCGGCGGCGAGCAGAAGATGCTGCTGATGAGCCGCGCGCTCGCCAGCGGCGCAAGGCTGATCCTGGTCGACGAGATCACCGAGGGCCTGCAGCCGTCCGTGATCGAGCGCCTCGCGGGCGTGATCCGGGCCGAGCGCGATCGCTCGGGCACGGCGTTCCTGCTGGTCGAGCAGCACATTGGATTCTCCTTGGCCGTCGCTGACCGCTATGCCGTCCTGGAGATCGGCTCGATCGTCCAGGACGGTCGTTCGTCCGATCCGGACGCCGCCCAGCGGGTCGCCGATCACCTGTCGGTCTGACGCTCGAAAAAGGGATGAGACCTCTCCGGAAGCGAGGGGAAGGGGCACGCGCGAGGCGCGTCATGGCGGGCGGAAATGGCAAAACTGCCAATTGAACTCGATGCTGCATATTCCTTATTCAGGAGCCCAAGATTCATCTTTCATTTTGAATAACATTCGAACTTGCATGAAAACGATGCTCGATATTTGATTTCGGAATAGAATCCGGAGTCAACCCATGAGCACGATTACACGTAGAAATCTCCTGAAGACGACAGCCGTCGTGGGATCCACTCTGGCGATGCCGGGGATCATCAAGTCGGCTTTCGCCGCGGACACCGTGAAGCTTGGCTGCCTGTTCTCGTCGTCAGGCACGATGGCCAACCTCGAAGGCCGCCTGAACTTCGTCGCGAAGATGGCGGCCGACGAGATCAACGCGAAGGGCGGCGTGCTCGGCAAGACCGTCGAGGTCGTCACCGCCGACCCGGCCTCTGACTGGCCGCTCTATGCCCAGATCGGCAAGCAGATGCTGCAGCAGGAGAAGGTCGCGGCCCTGTTCGGCTGCTGGACCTCGGTGTCGCGCAAGTCGGTGCTGCCCGTGGTCGAGCAGAACAACGGCCTGCTGTTCTATCCGCTGCACTTCGAGGGCGACGAGAACTCCGCCAACGTCGTCTACGTCAACTCGCCCCCGGCGAGTTCCGTGCTGCCGGCGGTCGACTACCTGATGAGCGGCGAGGGCGTCAGCGCGAAGCGCTTCTTCATGCTCGGCTCGGACTATGTCTGGCCGCGCACGATCAACAAGCAGCTCAAGGGCTACTTCAAGACGAAGGGCATCGCCGAGACCGCGTGGCGCGAGGAATACGTGCCGCTCGGGTTCTCCAACTTCCAGACGCTGGTGAACCAGATCCGCAGGTTCGCGGACGAGCCCGGCGGCCAGCCTGTCGTCATCCTGACGACCGTGGGCTCCTCGATCCCGGACTTCTTCCGCGAGTTCATCAACCAGGGCATCAAGGCGACCGAAGTCCCCGTGCTCGGCCTCGACGTCGTGGAGGCCGACCTCGAGGGCCTCGACACGAAGCCGCTCGTCGGACACCTGAACTGCTGGGCCTACCTGCAGAACGCCAAGGGCGCGGCCAACGAGAAGTTCCTCAAGGACTGGGCGACCTACGTCACCACGAAGAAGGTGCCGTTCAAGGCGGACGTCGCCATCGACCCGATGGTGTCGACCTACGACGCCGTGCATCTCTGGGCCATGGCGGCCGCCAAGGCCGGCTCCTTCGCCGTTCCCGAGGTCCGCAAGGCCTTCGCCGGGCTCACCTTCGACTGCCCGTCGGGCTACAAGATCAGCATGACCGGCGAGAACAACTACGTCGCCCGCGGCGTGTTCATCGGCTCGGTCAACGAGAAGCAGGGCTTCGACATCCTCTGGCAGTCCAAGGATACGCCCAAGCCCGTGCCCTTCAGCCCCTACGGCTGAGACGCGGCTGGAATGGCAAGCCCGGGCGAGGGGACGATGACGGGGCGGCTTGGCTTCATCCGGCGGCTGGCGGCGGTTGCGCTGGTCCTCGCCGGCTGGGCGGAGCCGGCCACGGCCGGACCGCTCGCTCGGGAGCCCGTGGTCGCCGGCTTCTGCGGCGAACCCGCTGCGCTGGCGAACGCCGCGGGCCAGGCGCTCTCCAACCTACCGCCTGCCGACGGCGCCGATGCCGCCTGGGTCAGGTCGCTGGCCCGGGCGGCCCTCGACCGCAAGCTGCAATGCGACGGGACCGGCGCCACGCTCGAGGGAGCGGCAGGACCGGTCGACGCCTTGACGGGCGCGGCGCGGTCGCCTGACGCGACGGCGCGCACGCCAGTGCTCAACCTCAAGGCCCGCGCCGCAGTCGAGATTCTCGAATCCGCCGCTCTGCTGCTCTCCGGCGCGTCGCCGAACGAGCGGGCCGGGGCTTTGAAGGCGCTGGAGCGGCGCGCCGACAGCCTGCCGCCGGCCCTGTTCGAGCGGGCGGCGGCGGCGGAGACCGACCCGGCCCTCCGCCAGGCGCTGGAGGTCGTCGTGCAGGCGGCGGAGCTGCGCTCGCCGGACCCGGCCAAGCGGGTCGCCGCGGTCGACCGCCTGGTCGGCAACCCCACCACGCGAACGCTCACGCAGTTGCAGAAGCTCGCGCAGGATCCGCTCTACAAGAGCGACGCGGCCTTCGCGCGGGCGGTGGATGCAGGCGTTGCGAAGGTCGAGCGGTCGCTCGCCATCACGGGCGCGCTGACGACGATCTATAACGGCGTCAGCCTCGCCAGCATCCTGTTCATGGCCGCGGTCGGCCTCGCCATCATTTTCGGGCTGATGGGCGTGATCAACCTCGCGCAGGGCGAGTTCATCATGCTCGGCGCCTACGTCACCTATGTGGTGCAGCAGGTCTTGCGCGCCGTCGCGCCATCGCTGGTCGATTACTACCTGATCCTCGCGATCCCGATCGTGGCCATCGTCGTGGGCGCCATCGGAATGGCGTTCGAGGCCGTGCTGATCAGGCACTTCTACAAGCGGCCGCTGATGAGCCTGCTGGCCACCTGGGCGATCAGCCTGTTCCTGATCAACATCGTGCGAGTGGTCTTCGGCACCCAGAACCTGCAGTTCGAGACGCCCTTCTACGTCAAGGGCGGGTTTCAGGTGGTGGGCGACTTCATCATGACGTGGAACCGCCTCTTCGCCATCGGCTTCGCCGTGCTGACGCTTGCGGGCACCGCCTTCATCCTGCGCCGCACGTCGCTCGGCCTCAACATCCGCGCGACCACGCTGAACCGAGACATGGCCGGCTGCATCGGCATCCCCACGCGCCAGGTCGACCGGCTGGCGTTCGGCTTCGGTTCCGCGCTGGCTGGTCTGGCCGGGCTCGCCTTGTCGCCGATCTACAACGTCAACCCGCAGATGGGCACGCTCTTCGTCATCGACAGCTTCATGGTCGTCGTGCTGGGCGGTGTCGGCACGTTGACGGGTACGGTGATCGCCGCGCTGGGCGTAGGCCAGATCAACGTGGTGATCGAGCCGCTCTATGGCGCGGTCGCAGCCAAGGTCATCGTCCTCCTGATGATCGTGGCCTTCCTGCAGTGGCGGCCGGAGGGGCTGTTCGCCGTGAAGGGGCGCCGCAAGTGACGGGGCTCGCCGGCTTCCTGCGGCCCGACGCCCTGGTCGCCTCCACCCTCGTGGCGATCCTCGCTGTCGCGGCAGCCATCGCCGCCCTGGGCGGCGTGGCGGGGCCGGGGCTGCTGTCGCCCTATCTCGTGAACGCCGTCGGCCAACTGGCGGCTTTCGCCCTGCTCGCCCTTTCGCTCGACCTGATCTGGGGTTACCTGGGCATCCTCAGCCTCGGCCATGGCGTGTTCTTCGCCATCGGCGGCTACGCCATCGCCATGTACCTCCTCAAGCACAGCTTCGTGGTGACGGGGGTGGCGCCGGACTTCATGCAGTTCATGGGCTGGAAGGCCCTGCCGGCCTATTGGTGGGGCTTTGAAGTCTTTCCCTATGCCCTGTTCGTCGGACTTGCGGTGACCCTGGTGGTCGCCTTCGTGATCGGCTTCACGTCCTTCCGCTCCCGCGTGGGCGGCGTCTATTTCGCGATCATCACGCAGGCGCTGGTCTATGTCGCGATGCTGCTGATGTTCCGCAACGATACGGGCTTCGGCGGAAACAACGGGATGACGGGATGGAGCCTGATCCTCGGCTTCCCCGTCGGCTCTCCCCGGGCCGTGGCGGGCCTCGCGCTCGCTTCACTCGTCGTGCTGTTCATCGCGCTGCTGGGGTGCTTCCTGATGACGCGCGGGCGGACCGGCCGGCTGATGCTCGCCTGCCGCGACGACGAGGCGCGGCTGCGCACGCTGGGCTACGAGACGTTGTCGATCAAGCTGAAGGCATGGTGCATCTCTGCCCTGCTGGCGGCGCTCGCAGGCATGCTCTACGTGCCCCAGGTCGGCATCATCAACCCGCGTGTGCTGTCGCCCGAGCTCTCGCTGGAGATCGCGGTGTGGGTGGCCATCGGCGGGCGCGGGCGCCTGGCCGGGGCGGTCATCGGTGCGGTGCTGATCAACGGCCTGAAATTCTGGCTGTCGGCCTCGGCGCCGGACCTGTGGCCCTTCATCCTGTCGGCCCTGATCGTGATCGTGGCGCTCGCCTTCCCGAACGGACTGATCGACCTGCCGAAACTGCGCGAGGCCTCGGTCCGGGGCCTCGGCCACCGCGTGCAGAGGCTCGTGCGGACCGGGAGCGCGCGATGAGCGGGGCGCCAGCGATCGTGGTGGATGGGCTGCGCGTCACCTTCGGGCGCTTCAACGCGATCGACGGCCTGTCGCTGGCGATCGACTACGGCCAGGTCCATGCCCTCATCGGCCCCAACGGAGCCGGCAAGACGACGCTGCTCGACGTCGTTTGCGGCATCACGCGGGCCTCGCAGGGCACGATCGCGCTGGACGGCTCGGTTGAGCTCACGCGCGCGAGCGAGGCCGCAATCGCGCGGGCAGGCGTGCGCCGCAAGTTCCAGAAGCCCAGCGTCTTCGACGCGCTGACCGTCATGGAGAACCTCGCCGTCGGGGCAGGGGGCGCCGGTGGCGCGGCGGGTCGGGAGGTGCCGCCCGAGATGCTGGAGACGATCGGCCTCGTTGGCGAAAGGGATCGCCTCGCGGGCGAGCTCGCGCATGGCCAGAAGCAATGGCTCGAGATCGGCATGGTGCTCGCGGGATCGCCGAAGGTGCTGATGCTGGACGAGCCCGTCGCGGGCCTTACCGACGAGGAGACGGAGCGCACGGCCGAGCTCGTCCTGTCCCTGCGCCGGCCCGACCGCGCCATCGTCGTGGTCGAGCACGACATGGACTTCGTGGAGCGGATCGCCGACCGCGTGACCGTGCTGCACGAGGGCAAGGCCTTGTTCGAGGGTTCCATGGCCGCGGCACGCGCGGATGCGCGCGTCATCGACGTCTATCTCGGGCGCTAGGTCGGGAGGCCGCGGCAATGATGCTCAATGTCGAGGCGCTGGACCAGCACTATGGCAGCGCGCAGGTGCTGCGGAAGGTCAGTTTCACGCTCGGCTCGGGCCAGTGCCTGGCGGTGCTCGGGCGCAACGGCGCCGGCAAGACCACGCTTCTGAAGTGCCTGATGGGCCTGCTTCCGGCGAGCGGCGGCAGCATCCGGCGAGACGGCGAGGCGATCACCGACTGGCTGCCCTACGAGCGCTCCCGCATCGGCCTTGCCTACGTGCCGCAGGGGCGCGAGATCTTTTCCGAGCTCAGCGTCGCCGACAACATCCTGGCGGCGGCGCGGGCCCATGGCCACGCGCTGGACGGGACGATCGAGGAGACCGTGGCGCTCTTCCCGGCCCTGCGGGACCTGTGGCGCCGTGCCGGCGGTCAACTCAGCGGGGGCCAGCAGCAGCAGCTCGCGCTGGCGCGTGCTCTTGTCACCAAGCCGTCCGTCATCCTGCTCGACGAGCCCACGGAGGGGATCCAGCCCAACATCGTCAAGGTCATCGAGGAGGTGATCGCCGGGCTGAAAGGCCGGATCTCCATCATCCTCGTGGAGCAATATCTCGACTTCGCCTCTGCGCTGGCCGACAGCTTCCTCGTGCTCTCCCGCGGCGCCGTGGTGGACGCTGGGTCGCAGGGCGACATGACCCGTGAGCGGCTGGCCCGTTTCATCGCCGTCTAGGCACCATCCTCCGGAGACCACCATGTCCAAGCACCACGAGATCCCCGCCGTCGCCGAGACCATGGTCTGGGGTTACCTCGACGCCACCACCAAGCCCGTGCTGGAGGTGGCCTCCGGCGACACAGTGACCCTCTCGTCCTTCCCGGCCGGCGGGAAGGAGAGCCTTCCGCCGGACCTGAGCAAGGTGCCTCCCGCCCTCATGCACGCGCTCGACACGCTCCAGCAGGGTCCTGGTCCGCACTTCATCACCGGCCCGGTCGCCGTGCGCGGGGCCAAGCCCGGGGACACGCTGCAGGTCGACATCCTCGACGTGAAGTGCATCTTCGACTGGGGGTTCATCGCTATCCTCCCGCTGCTGGGCACGCTGCCCGACGAGTTCACGGACTACGAGACGATCCACCCCGCCATCGACCACGAGCGCCAGATGATGGTGCTGCCCTGGGGCAAGGAGGTGCCGCTCGATCCGTTCTTCGGCATCCTCGGCGTCGCGCCGCCCAAGGCCTGGGGGCGTTGCGGCTCGCCGGTGCCGCGCAGCTTCGGCGGCAACATGGACAACAAGGAGCTGAAGCCCGGCACGACGCTGTACCTGCCGGTCTACAATGACGGGGCTCTGTTCTTCGCCGGCGACGGGCACGGCGTGCAGGGTGATGGCGAAGTGTGCATCACGGCGCTCGAGACGGCAGTCACCGGCACGTTCCGCCTCACCGTACGCAAGGACATGGCCATCGATTTCCCCTTCGCCGAGACCGACACGCACCTCATGACGATGGGCCTCGACGAGGACCTCGACGACGCCGCCAAGCAGGCGGTGCGCGAAATGGTCAAGCACATCTGCCGGAGGACACGTCTGACGCGCAACGAGGCCTACATGCTCTGCTCCGTAGCGGGAAATCTTCGCGTGACGCAGCTCGTCGACGGAAACAAGGGAATCCACATGCTGATCGAGAAGGGCCTCCTCTAGCATCGGGTCTCGTCGATCGGACTTGGTCTCCGTCTTGCAACCGCCGCTCCCCAGGCGCGAACCTGGGGCGGTCTGCCATGTCTCCATGTCGCGACCCGGCGCGCTGGAGGATGGGTGCATGCGACGGTCCCAGCACTCGGACGAGGAAATTGCGGTGCTTCTCGCGGAAGCCGACCGCGGCGTGCCCGTGGAGACCATCTGCGCCGATGCGCGCGTCTCGCTGAGAACCTTCTATCGATGGCGTCAGCGGCTGGGATCGCTGACCCCGGTGGCCGTCCGCCGCCTGCAGGAACTCGAGCGGGAAAACCGGAGGCTGAGGGAATTGCTCACGCGCGTCATCGGCGCTGCGCGGTATGCCGAGGGAGAGGCGGGCGGCGCGACCGACCCCACTACGCGTGGCGCGTTTCGAGCAACGCCCGCGAGCCGCAGCGCTGCCGGGTACCGCAACTGCCGTCGCGGCTAAGGCTGGGTATGACCGACCTGGTCATGCAGCAAGGTAATTGATGCGGGCGCCGAGCAGTGCCTCGGCCTCGCTAGGTCGCGTTCCTCAAGGCGCGTCGCGCTGCGCCCGGTGCACAGCCATAGGCGCGTCGATAGGCGCGTCCGAACTGGCTGGCGCTGGAAAAGCCAGACGCGAAGGCGATCTCCGAGACTGAGAGCGCGCTCTGCCGCAGCAGCCTGTCGGCATGTTCGAGCCGCAGGCGGCGGTAGTCGGCGAGATAGGTCGTTCGCCTGTATTCGGCGAACAGGCGATCGAGGTGACGGGGCGAGATCCCGGCGAAGCGCGCCATCGACGAGCGGGAGAGCGGCGTCTCCAGCGTCGCCCCCATCTTCTCGAGCACCCCGAGCAGCACCGGGTGGTGAACTCCGAACCGCTCGGCGAGGGAGGCGCGCTGCGCCCCGCCGCTCGGCTCGACCTGCGTATGCAGGAACCAGTCCGAGACACGCCTGGCGAAAGCGCTGCCCATCCGCTCGGTGATCAGCGCGTGCATGAGGTCGAGCGGTGCGATTCCGCCCCCGCATGTCACGAGCGACCCGTCGATCACGTACCGGGCCTGCTCCGGCCTCAGGTCCGGATAGGCCTCGACCAGGGCCGGCGCATGCTCCCAATGGATGGTGAACCGGCGTCCCGTGAGCAGGCCCGCCTCCGCGAGGACATAGGGTCCTCCGGAGATGCCGCCGATGCGCACGCCTTCGCCGGCCAGCCGACGCAGGGACGCATGCACGTCGGGTCGGCTCCAACCGGCCGGGGAGCCGCCCGCGCACACGAAGATGGCCGAGAGCCCTCGGGCCCGGCGGGGCAGGTGCTGGACAGGCACGCGAAGCCCCGAGGAGGATTCGACCGTCTCGCCGGGGGCGAAGAACCGCACGTCGTAGAGCCGCCGGCCGGCCAGCCAGTTCGCCGCCCGCAACGGCTCCGTCGCCGCCGCGAAGGACATGAGCGCGAAGCCCGGGAGCAGGATGAAGCCGATCGACTGGACCTGCGGGTCGGGTGACTCGGATGTCGTCTCCATGTCCGGCAGTGAGGAACATCCGAGCTGTCCAGGCAAGTCCACGCCCAGCTCAGGGTGCCACAAGATCTCCGGCGTCACGGGCGCCGGGCATCTCCGAATCTGAGGCCCGCGACATCGCCGCCTCGCCCATCTGGCAGGCGTCGAACCGACGCTATGCCCGACCGCCGACGATCGACGCAATGACTTCGTGAATTTCCACCTGGGTGAACGGCTTGGCGAGGCGATGCACGTCAGAAAGGTCCTCCTGGAGCTCGGCGTAGCCGGTGGCCAGGACGAAGCCCATCCAGGGTCGCAGGCCCCGCGCACGCTCGATGAGCTCGACGCCCTTCATGCCTGGCATGACATGGTCGGTGACCAGGACGGAAATGCCATCGTTCTCGGCCAGCACGGCGAGCGCCTCGTCTCCCGAGCTCGCCTCGAGGACGCGGTGGCCGAGGTCCTCCAGCATGCCGGCGGCGCCGGACCGGACGAGGTTGTCGTCGTCGACCAGCAGGATCGTCTGGGCAGGAACCATGGAGCGCGGCGCCTGCGCCTCCCGGCCTTGCCCGTTGGCCAGGGAAAGACCAGGGGGCGGAGCGGCGGGGAGGAGCAGCTCGACCGACGTGCCCTTGCCCGGCTCGCTCCTCAGTTTGAAGGCCCCGCCGGATTGCGCAACCAGGCCCTGGATCATGGACAGGCCGAGGCCCGTCCCCTGGCCCGGACCCTTCGTGGTGAAGAACGGCTCGGCTGCCCGCGCGAGCGTCGCGGCGTCCATCCCGACACCGGTGTCGCTCACCACGATCCGCGCATAGTGCCCTGACGGGAGCCCGTCCACCGAGCCGGCGGGAATGGCGACGTCTTCGGCGGAGATGCGCAGGGTGCCGCCCGTCGGCATCGCGTCGCGCGCATTGACGGTGAGGTTCAGGAGAGCGAGCTCGAGCTGGTTCGGATCGCCATGCACCGCGGGGAGATGCTCCGGTAAGTCGGTCTCGATGACGACCGAGGGCCCGGCCGCCCGGCGGAGGAGATCCTCCATCCCGGAGACGAGCTCGCCAAGGTTGACTGCCCGAAGCTTCAGCTCCTGGCGGCGGGCGAAGGCGAGCAGGCGCTTGGTGAGCGTCGCGCCGCGCTTTGCTCCCTCGAAGGCGTTCTGCGCCAGCCGGAGCGCGCGCGGGTCCTGGACCCGCTTCATGAGCATCTCGAGACTCCCCATGATGGCCATGAGGAGGTTGTTGAAGTCATGGGCAACTCCACCGGTAAGCTGGCCGATGGCCTCGTTCTTCTGCGCCTCGAAAAGCTGCGCCAGGACGGCCTCCCGCTCCCGCGTCCGTTCCTCGATCCGGTGCTCCAGCTCGCGGTTCAGGTGCTCCAGCGCGAGTTTCGCCTCGGTTTGCTCGGTGACATCGTAGGTCACGCCTGTGAGATGCACCCGGCGTCCCTCCTCGTCGGGAGCCACGGCGCCGCTCGTGATGCACCAGCGCAGCGTCCCGTCCGCGCGCCGGATCCGGAACCGGAGATGAAGATCGCCCTCCGCCAAAGCACGCCCGATGGCCTGCTCCAGGGCGGGGCGATCCTCGGGATGGATCAGGGCGACGACGCTCTCGAGGGTCGGGACGAAATCGTGCTCCTCGACCCCGAAGATCTGGTACTGGCCGGGATCCCAGGCCATGTCGCCGGTGTCGGTGTTCCAGTCCCAAGACCCCATGGCCCCGGCCGCGAGCGCGAGGCTGCGGCGGCGCTCGCTCGCCTGCAGCCGGCGGTGCGAGGCCTCGAGCTCCGCCGTCCTTTGGCGGACGCGCAGCTCCAGCTCCTCGTTGACCCGCTCGAGCTGGCGCGTCTTGCGGTAGAGCTCGACGAAGATGCCGACCTTCGCACGCAGCACCTCGGGGACGATCGGCACGGAGAGGTAGTCCACCGCTCCGGCTGCGTAGCCCTTCAGCCTGTCGAGCTCTGTGAGATGGATGGCGGAGACGAAGATGATCGCCGTCTTCTCGAAGCGGGGATGTTCGCGGATCATCGAGGCCAGCTCGAAGCCGTCGAGCTCGGGCATCTGCACGTCCATGAGCACCACAGCCACGTCGGTGCGCAGGAGCTGGGCGAAGGCCTCGCGCGGCGACGTCGCCTTCAGCAGCGTCTGCCCGAGATCGGCGAGGATGACCTCGTAGCTCAGCAGTTTCGCCGGCTGGTCGTCGACCAGCAGAATGTTGACCGGCTCAGGGACCTCGGCCCCGACCGGCTTGCGGAGGGCGACGCTCATCGATGCAGCCAGTTGCGAAGCGCGAAGAGGAGTTGCTCGGTGTTGACGGGCTTCGCGAGGTAATCGGACGCACCGGCCTCGAGGCACTTCTCGCGGTCGCCTTTCATCGCCTTGGCCGTGAGGGCGATGATCGGCAGGCGGCGGTGGGCGGGGTCCGCCCTGATCACCTGCATCGTCTCGTAGCCGTCCATCCCAGGCATCATGATGTCCATCAGCACGAGGGCGATCTCGGGCCGCTGCTCGATGATGGCGACGGCCTCGCTGCCGGTCGTGGCCGTCAGCACCTGCATGCCGCGGCGTTCCAGGACGCTGCTCAGCGCGAAGATATTGCGCGCGTCGTCGTCGACGAGCAGGACGGTCCGGCCCACCAGGTCCTCGTCCGAAGAGTGCAGGACCTCCAGCATCCGGCGCTTCTCGTCGGGCAGGTCGGCGACGATCCGGTGGAGGAACAGGGCCGTCTCGTCCAGCAGCCGCTCCGGCGATTCCACCCCCTTCACGACGACGCTGCGCGCCATGTCGTGCAGCCGCGCGTCCTCGTCCGGCGAGAGCTCCCGCCCCGTGAAGACGACGACAGGCACGTCGCGAAGGCGGGGATCCCGCCGCATCGCCTCGAGCACGTCGAAGCCGGAAATGTCGGGAAGCTTCAGGTCCAGCACCACGCAGTCGAAGTCCTGCTCTCGCAGCAGGCTCAGCGCCCCCTCGCCCCCCTCGATGGTCGTCATCTCGATGTCAGCGTGGTCGAGCAGCGCGCGCAGGCCGAGTTGTTCGGCGGGGTTGTCCTCGACGACCAGCAGGCGCTTGCGCGGCGTCGCCGCGAAGGTCTTGAGGCGGCTCAGCGCGCCCTCCAGCCCGTCCACCGTTGTGGGCTTGCTGAGATAGGCGAACGCGCCGCGCGCGAGGCCGTGCTGCCGGTCCTCGTCGAGGGTGACGATCTGCACGGGAATATGGCGCGTCGCCGGGTCCTGCTTGAGCTGGCTCAGGACGTTCCAGCCAAGCATGTCCGGCAGGAACACGTCGAGCGACACGGCGGTGGGCCTGTATTGCCGCGCGAGCGCGACGGCTTCCGAGCCCCGGGGCGTCACGATCACCTTGAAGCCGCTCTCCCGGGCCACGTCCGCGACGACGCTGGCATAATGCGGGTCGTCCTCCACGATCAGCAGGGAGAGGTCGCCCGGAGACAGGGACGCCCTGTCGTCCGACACGACCTCCGAGGCCGTCTCCGACAGGCGGACGGTCGAGAGCAGGGTATGGCGCAAGGCGGGGTTCTGTACGTCCAGGGCCGTCCTGGGTGCGACGGGGGCGCCGACATAGGTCAGGGGGAGGAACAGCGTGAACGTGCTGCCCTCGCCTGGCGTGCTGCGGAGCTGGATCTCACCGCCGAGCAGGCTCGCAAGCTCGCGGCTGATCGCGAGCCCGAGGCCTGTTCCGCCATACTTGCGGCTCGTGCCGGCATCGGCCTGCTGGAACGCCTCGAAGATGATCTTCTGCTTCTCCGGCGGGATCCCGATGCCGCTGTCGGTGACCTCGAAGGCCACCACGGAGGGCGCGTTGCGCAGCACCGGGTGGTCGGGGTTCCAGCCGCTCGAGACCGGGCGCACGGAGAGCCTTACGCCGCCGCGATCGGTGAACTTGAATGCGTTGGAGAGCAGGTTCTTGAGCACCTGCTGCAGCCGCTTCGAGTCCGTGATGATGCTGCGCTCGAGGTGCGGATCGAGCTCGACGGCGAAGTCGAGCCGCCGGCTCTCCGCCTCGTGGCGGAACGGCCGCGCCATGACGTCGAGGAGGTTGGAGAACACGATCTCCTCCGCCTCCACCGAGACGGTGCCCGACTCGATCTTCGAGAGGTCGAGGATGTCGCTGATGAGGTTGAGCAGGTCCGTCCCCGCGCCGTGGATGGTGCGGGCGAACTCGACCTGCTTGCCGGTGAGGTTGCCCTCGGAATTCTCCGACAGCTGCTGGCCGAGGATGAGGATCGAGTTGAGCGGCGTGCGCAGCTCGTGCGACATGTTCGCCAGGAACTCGGACTTGTACTTGGAGGTGAGGGCCAGCTCCGCCGCCTTCTCCTCCAGCGCCCGACGGGCCTGCTCGATCTCCTGGTTCTTGGCCTCGACCTCCACGTTGCGCTCGGCGAGCTGCTGGGCCTTCTGCTCGAGCTGCTCGTTGGTCTGCTGCAGCTCCTTCTGCTGCGTCTGCAGCTCCGCGGCGAGCTGCTGGGACTGCTTCAGCAGTCCCTCCGTCTGCATCGTGGCCTCGATCGAGTTCAGCACGATGCCGGTGCCGGCGGTGAGCTGCTCGAGGAAGGACATCTGCAGGTCCGTGAAGGACTTCAGCGAGGCGAGCTCGATGACCGCCTTCACCTGTCCCTCGAACAGGACGGGCAGCACGATGGCGTTCTTCGGCATGGCCCGGAACACGCCGGACGAGATCGGCACCACGTTCTCGGGCAGCTCGGTAATCAGCAGCCGCCGCGCGTCGCGCGCGCATTGCCCGATCAGACCCTCGCCCAGCTTCAGCCGCGGCGGATGGCCCGCCTCCGCGTCGTCGGCATAGGCGTGCAGGAGCTCCAGGCCGTCGACGTTGACCTGATAGATGACCCCGTGCTGCGCCTCCACGAGCGGGGCGAGCTCGGAGAGCAGCATGCGCCCGACATTGGAGAGCTCGCGCTGGCCCTGCAGCATGGAGGTGAAGCGCGCGAGGTTGGTCTTGAGCCAGTCCTGCTCCGTGTTGCGCTCCGTCGTGAGACGGAGGTTGTCGATCATCGTGTTGATGTTGTCCTTGAGCTCGGCCACCTCGCCGCGCGCATCGACCTGGATCGAGCGGGTGAGGTCGCCCTTGGTGACGGCGGTCGCCACCTCGGCGATGGCGCGGACCTGCGTGGTGAGGTTCGCCGCCAGCAGGTTCACGTTGCCCGTCAGGTCCTTCCACGTGCCGGCCGCGCCGGGCACGTGAGCCTGGCCCCCGAGCCGTCCTTCCACGCCCACCTCGCGCGCCACGGTCGTCACCTGGTCGGCGAAGGTCGCCAGCGTGTCCGTCATGTTGTTGATGGTCTCGGCGAGCGCGGCCACCTCGCCCTTGGAGGCGACGGTGAGGTTCTGCTTGAGGTCGCCGTCGGCGACCGCCGTGACCACCTTCACGATGCCGCGCACCTGCTCCGTGAGGTTCGCCGCCATCACGTTGACCGTGTCGGTGAGGTCCTTCCAGGTGCCTGCGACTCCCGGCACCTGGGCCTGGCCGCCCAGCTTGCCCTCGGTCCCCACTTCGCGGGCGACGCGCGTCACCTCGCCGGCGAAGGCGTTGAGCTGGTCCACCATCGTGTTGATGGTGTTCTTGAGCTCGAGGATCTCGCCCTTCACGTCCACGGTGATCTTGCGCGAGAGGTCGCCGCGGGCCACCGCCGTGGTCACCTCCGCGATGTTGCGGACCTGCGTGGTGAGGTTCGCCGCCAGCAGGTTCACGTTGTCGGTCAGGTCCTTCCACGTCCCCGCCACGCCCGGCACCACGGCCTGGCCGCCGAGGCGGCCTTCCGTGCCGACCTCGCGCGCCACGCGCGTCACCTCGCCGGCGAAGGAGCGGAGCTGGTCGACCATCGTGTTGATGGTCTCCTTCAGCTGCAGGATCTCGCCGCGCACGTCGACTGTGATCTTTCGGCTGAGGTCGCCATTGGCGATGGCGGTGGCGACCTCCGCGATGTTGCGGACCTGGCCGGTCAGGTTGCCGGCCATGGAGTTCACGTTGTCGGTGAGGTCCTTCCAGGTGCCTGCGACGCCCGGCACCTGGGCCTGGCCGCCGAGCTTTCCTTCGGTGCCCACCTCGCGCGCCACGCGCGTCACCTCGCCTGCGAAGGCGTTGAGCTGGTCCACCATCGTGTTGATGGTGTTCTTGAGCTCGAGGATCTCGCCCTTCACGTCGACGGTGATCTTGCGGGAGAGGTCGCCGCGGGCGACCGCCGTCGTCACCTCGGCGATGTTGCGCACCTGGCCCGTCAGGTTCGAGGCCATGGAGTTGACGTTCTCGGTAAGGTCCTTCCACGTGCCGGCGACGCCCGGCACCTGCGCCTGGCCGCCGAGCTTGCCTTCCGTACCGACCTCGCGCGCCACGCGCGTCACTTCGGAGGCGAAGCGGTTGAGCTGGTCCACCATCGTGTTCAGCGTCTCCTTCAGCTGAAGGATCTCGCCGCGCACGTCGACGGTGATCTTGCGGCTGAGGTCGCCATTGGCGATGGCGGTCGACACCTCCGCGATGTTGCGCACCTGGGCCGTCAGGTTGCCGGCCATCGAGTTGACGCTGTCCGTCAGGTCCTTCCAGGTGCCGGCGACTCCGGGCACCACGGCCTGCCCGCCTAGGCGGCCTTCCGTGCCGACCTCGCGCGCCACGCGCGTCACCTCGCCGGCGAAGGCGTTGAGCTGGTCCACCATCGTGTTGATGGTCTCCTTCAGCTCGAGGATCTCCCCGGACACGTTCACGGTGATCTTCTTCGAGAGGTCGCCCTGCGCCACGGCGGTGGCGACCTCCGCGATGTTGCGGACCTGGCCCGTCAGGTTCGAGGCCATCGAGTTCACGGAATCCGTCAGGTCCTTCCAGGTGCCCGCCACGCCCTTGAGCTGGGCCTGGCCGCCGAGCTTGCCCTCGGTGCCGACCTCACGGGCGACGCGCGTCACCTCCGAGGCGAAGGCGTTGAGCTGGTCGACCGTGGTGTTGATCGTCTCCTTGAGCTGGAGGATCTCTCCCTTCACGTCGACGGTGATCTTCTTGGAGAGGTCGCCGTTCGCGATCGCGGTCGAGACCTCCGCGATGTTGCGCACCTGCGCTGTCAGGTTGCCAGCCATGGAGTTGACGCTGTCGGTCAGGTCCTTCCATGTTCCGGCCACGCCGAGCACGTTGGCCTGGCCACCGAGGCGACCCTCGGTGCCCACCTCGCGCGCCACGCGCGTCACCTCGCCGGCGAAGGCGTTGAGCTGGTCCACCATCGTGTTGATGGTCTCCTTCAGCTCCAGGATCTCGCCGGAGACGTTGACCGTGATCTTCTTGGAGAGGTCCCCATTGGCGATGGCGGTCGACACCTCCGCGATGTTCCTGACCTGTGCGGTCAGGTTGCCCGCCATGAAGTTCACGCTGTCCGTGAGGTCCTTCCAGGTGCCGGCAACACCGGGCACCTGGGCCTGGCCGCCCAGGCGGCCTTCGGTGCCCACCTCGCGCGCCACGCGCGTCACCTCGCCGGCGAAGGCGTTGAGCTGGTCGACCATCGTGTTGATGGTCTCCTTCAGCTCCAGGATCTCGCCGGAGACGTCGACGGTGATCTTGCGGCTGAGGTCGCCGCGCGCGACGGCCGTGGTGACGTGGGCGATGTTGCGGACCTGTGCGGTAAGGTTGCCGCACATCGCGTTGACCGAGTCCGTCAGGTCCTTCCAGGTGCCGGCGACGCCCGGCACGATCGCCTGCCCGCCGAGCTTGCCTTCCGTGCCGACCTCCTTGGCGACGCGCGTCACCTCCGAGGCGAAGGAGCGCAGCTGGTCCACCATCGTGTTGATGGCTTCCTTCAGCTGCAGGATCTCGCCGCGCACGTCGACCGTGATCTTCTTCGAGAGGTCGCCATTGGCAACCGCGATCGTCACGTCCGCGATGTTGCGGACCTGCGCCGTCAGGTTCGACGCCATGGAGTTCACGGATTCCGTCAGGTCGCGCCAGACGCCCGTGACCTCCTTCACCTGAGCCTGGCCGCCGAGCTTGCCGTCGGTGCCGACCTCGCGCGCCACGCGGGTCACTTCCGACGTGAACACGCTGAGCTGCTCGATCATGCCGTTGGCGATCGTCGCGGAGCGCAGGAACTCCCCCCTGAGCGGCCTGCCGTCCACGTCGAGGGGCACGGGCTGCAGCAGGTCGCCCTTCGCGACGGCCGAGATGGTGCGGGTGACGGCGGTCGTGGGCCAGAGAAGGTCGTCGATCAGCGTGTTGACCGACGTCTCCATGTCCGCCCACGCGCCCGCCGGCATGCCGAAGCGCACGCGGCTGCGAGTGAGCCCTTCGCGGCCCACGGTCGCTCCCACCGAGGCGAGCTGCTGGGCCATCCGCTCGTTGGCGGAGATGATCTCGTTGAACGTATCGGCGACCTTTCCGGCCAGTCCCGTCATATGGCCGGGAAGGCGGACCGAGAAGTCTCCGGCGCGCATGGCCTGCAGGGCCGTCAGGAGATCCGCGAGTTCGTACCCGGCTTCGTCGGATTCCGTGTCCGGAACCGCAGGTTCCGTTCCGCCGTTCGCGCCATGGCCTTCGCCGGACTTGGTCGCTCTCAAGCCTGAGGACATTCGCGTTCCCCCCGCGGAGGCCGTACCTCCGCCCTGGAGTAACGCCGTGCCCGGCTTCTTGTTCCCGCCTGTCCCGTTCCAAGGATCAGCCTCGCCGAGGCGCGGAACGGATGGGGAGGCTTGTCGATAAGGCCGCCCGCCTGCAGTGTGTCGGCTTCAGAGGAACAACGGCGCCCGACGCGAGAAGCGGCGCCATGACTGTCGAGCCGAGCGCTGCCCGGAGATCCCCGTTGGATATCGCACACCAGACAAAGCTGCCGGGCATCGATGGCGCCCGGGATCTCGCGAGCGATTGGCCCGTCGCGCTCTACGAGACGCTGAAGGCTGCCGGCGTCAGACAGATGTCCTACGTGCCCGATGCCGGGCATGCGACGCTGATCGGCCTCTTCAGCGCCGATCCCGGCGTGGTGTGCAATGTCCTGACCACGGAGGAGGAAGGCATCGCCATCGCCGCGGGGAACTGGCTCGGCGGCGCCCGGAGCGTGGTGCTCATGCAGTCCTCGGGCGTCGGCAATTGCATCAACATGCTGTCCCTGCCGGTGCAGGCGCGCATCCCGCTGCTGATGCTGGTGACGATGCGCGGCGAATGGGGCGAGTTCAACCCGTGGCAGGTGCCGATGGGCCAGGCGACCGAGGCTGCGCTCAAGGCGATCGGCGTCACCGTCCTGCGGGCCGAGACGGGCGCGGACGTGGTCGCCATCGTGGAGCAGGCGGCAGCCATGGCCTTCGAATCCGACCAGCAGATCGCCGTCCTGATCGGGCAGCGCCTGCTCGGCAAGAAGAAGTGGTGAGCGCGATGACGGACCCGACGCCCGCTTCCTTGGCCCTGGACCGCCGGCTGGCGGTGAAGACGCTCCTCGACGCCCGCGACGGTCTGCTGGTCGTGACCGGGCTCGGTTCGCCGAGCTACGACGTGCACGCCGCCGGCGACCGCGACGACAACTACTACCTGTGGGGCGCGATGGGCGGCGCCGCGCTGGTCGGGCTCGGGCTGGCACAGGCGCAGCCAGGCCGGCGCGTGCTGGTGATCACCGGCGACGGCGAGCAGCTCATGGCCTTCGGTTCGCTCGCGACGATCGGCGTCGCGCGGCCTCGCAACCTGACGGTCGTGGTCCTGGACAACCATCATTTCGGCGAGACGGGGATGCAGGGAAGCCATACGGAGCGCGGAATCGCGCTGGACAAGGTGGCCGCCGCGTGTGGCTTCGCCGAGACGGCTGAGCTGAGGGCGCTCGAGGAGGTGGTCGCCCTGCGCGAGCGGCTGCGCCACCCCTCCGACGGGCCAAGCCTCGTCGTGATCAAGGTCGCCGCCGAAAACCTGCCCCGCTCGCTGCCGCCCCGCGACGCGGTCGAGGTGAAGAACCGCTTCCGCCGGAATCTGGGCTTCGGGACCTGCTAGGCGACCCGCCGGGCCGTGTCCGGCCAGTCGGAGCACTGAGGGCCAGGACAACCCGCCTGAACTCCTGCGGCGTCTTGCGGCCCGGCCTGTCGAGAGCGTCCCTCATGATGGGTTTCGGGGCGGCGTTGTGGTCTACGTCGGCGACGTGCGCGCACGCACACTCAGATCTGCGGATCGGTGCCAGTCTTCAATCACCGAAACGGGAGTTCGCCATGACCGAGTTCCACCAGATCCGCCGCCTGCATGCGCTGCGCCAGTTCGGGCTTCTTGCTTTCCTCGCGCTCGGCGCGGCCAACGTGCTGCTCACGATCCAGACGCTGGCTCACCTGTAAAGCCAGTGGATGTTGCCTTGGGGCCAGTGGCCGGGCTGCCATGAGGGCACCGTCACCCTGGTTCGGCAGAAACAGAAGGACCGCCGTCGGGCTGGTCGACCTGCCAACATAGCGTGAGCCTTGCAGGACGGTTAGGTTGAGGGTCACCCGCTCTCCCGAGGCCGAGCAGAACGTGACCTCCGCATCCCGAAGCAGTCGCCATGCCGAGGTGAGCCGTTCGAGACAGGCGGCGCTCCGGTACCACTCCGTCGAATTCCTGGTGGAGCACCTCGCGGATTGCTCGCGCGTGTTCCGCGGAGACCTGCAGGAAATGCTCGTGCTCGCCGTCGTGGGCCAGATGCAGCTCCGCGCCATCATGGTTTCTCCGAACGAGGGATCGGCCGTCGGCAGCGCGGCGTCCGGCGACCCCTCGATTTCCGCCAGCCGCATTGCCGATGTCACCGGCATTCCTCGCCAAACGGTACGCCGCAAGCTGCTCGGGTTGCTCGAACGGGGCTGGGTCCAGCAGCTCCCGACCGGGCGCTGGCAGATTGCCCTGGACGAGGCGGGCGTTGCCCACGCACGGCGAGACTTGGATCCGCTCGACACGCGCACCATCGACCGTGTCCTGCGGCTTCACGACGTCCTCGGCAGGATCGTGTGAGCATGCCCTACTGCTCATTTTGAGCACCTACCCCCTTGCCTTCCGAGCCGGCTGGCAAAAGCTTGACCGCAAGGGAGGACGCCGCGTGAGATCTCGCCCGTATCCGCTTCGTGTGACGGTTCACGGCGCAGCTGTCGCCCGCCGCCTCTCGGCGGCGTCCCCGCCCGGGCTGCCGGGGCCGTGACGGCACCCTCTGGAAAGTGATTGGCAGTGCCGCCCCCGATCCGCGCCAAACTCCGCTCTACGCGTACGGCGATCCACCCCTGCCGCGCGAAAGGCTGGCCCGGGTGGATTCTCGCGACGATCCTCGTCGCCCTTGCGGCCATGACTGCTGTTCCCGCCCCGGCATGGGCGCAGACCTCCTCCAGCGCGGGTGACGACCTGCGGATCGAGGCGGTGCAGATCGAGATCGCCAATCCCAGCAAGGATCCCAAGCTCAACGCACGCGTGGCGGACGCCTTCAGGAGCAAGCTGGCGATCTACCCCGGAGGCCTCTATTCCAGGTCCAGCGTCGAGCTCGCCATTGCCTTGGCCCGGCGCCAGCGCGACATCGGCGACGCCTCGTACCGGATCAGCTTCGGTGCGACCGGCGGCGTGATCCTCAAGGTCGAGGTCACCCTCCAGTCGCCGGCGCAACAGGGTGCGGCCCGCGGCGTCATCCCGACCCGCCGCCTCGCGCCCTTTCCCGTCCTCTACGACGCGAATGGCATCTACGTCACGGCCAAGCTGGACCTCTTCGCCCTGCACTACAGCAACGTCAATGCCTGGTACGCGAACCCGGCGCTGATGCTGGCCGGCAACCCCCTCGTGGCGGGCACGCCGGCAGGCCGCGGCTACTCGAACTGGGGCGAGTTCTATGTCCATACCGGCCTCTATGGCCTCGTCCCCGTCACGGACAACCTCTACGCCTATGGCGGCTTCAGCGTCATGTCGACGGCCTCGATCGGTCAGGAGCTTTTCACCAACGAGACGCGCGGCTATGTCGGCACCGAGGACGCCTATGTCGGGCTCGTCGGCGGGCACACGGACGAGGCCGGCAACCGCTTCCTGTTCAACGCCACCTATGGCCGCCAGCGCTTCACGCTCGGCGACGCGTTCCTGATCGCCAACACCGCCGGCAACGGCAGCAACCGCGCCGCGCTCCAGGCCAACGCGCGCTGGGCGGCCGACAACCTCAGCCTGCTGACGCTTCGCTACAACAACACGAAGCTCGACGTCTTCCGTGTCGATCCCGACGAATTGCCGGTCATCAACACAGATACGGTAATCAACGGCGTGAACCTCGAGACGCGGCTGGACGGGGGGTGGAGCCTGGGGACCAGCGCGCTGCAGGTCCCGCGCTCCACCTTCAGCTACTACACGCCGACCGCCGTCTACAGCCGGCAGGGCCTGCAGGTCTATGACGCGCGGTTCCGCTGGCAGCCGCGAGCGCAGGGTCAGGCCGGCCCCTTCGTCACCGGCGAAGGCGGGATCCAGCGGAACGCGAACTTCGACATGCGGGCCTATGCCTATTCGGGCGAGGCGGGCTGGGTCTTCGCGGACGCGCCGTGGGCGCCGACATTGAGCTACCGCTACGCCCTTTTCTCCGGCGACGATCCTGCTACCCCCGCCTATGAGCGCTGGGACCAGCTGCTGTCCGGCGGCAATGGCGAGCAATGGGTGCAGGGCATCAACGACTTCAAGGTCGTCCAGAACGGCAATCTGGTGGCCCACCGGTTCCAGCTGAGGTTCCGGCCCACACCGACCATCGAGCTCGTGCCGCAGTTCTGGATCTTCCGGGCCGACAGCCTCACCAACCTCGGCGGCAACCCGGCCCTGTCCTTCCTCGGATCGAAAGACTACGGCAAGGAGATCAATCTGACGGTCAAGTACATGCCGTCGCGCAATCTTTTCGTGCAGGGGCATGTCGCCGTGACGTTCCCGGGGGACGCCGTGACCCTGGCCTTCGGGAGCAAGCCGCCGCCCTGGACGAGCACCATGCTCTTCGTTCGCTATGCCTTCTAGTAACAGCCCTTGGAGAGGCCGATGGACCGCCGAGACGTGATCCCTGGCGCGGGCGCCAGCGCCGCCGACGCCGACGCGGCGACCAGCGCCGCCGGAGCGGCGGCGGGACCCTATGCCCTCCCCTGGGATCAAGGGGATTCCAGCCTGGCGGATCGGCGCGCGGTCGTCCCGGTGCCCGACGACCACTTCGTCCCAGGCCGCTTCGCGGGTCGGACGGCCCTGGTCACGGGCTGCGCGCGCGGCATGGGGCAGGCGGCTGCCCGCCGCCTCGCCCGGGAAGGGGCCAATGTCGTCGGCGTGGACTGGCTCGAGCAGGAGGGCCGCGCCGTGGTCGACGGCATCGTCGCCGCAGGGGGAAAGGCTGTCTTCGTGGCCGGCGACATTTCCGAGACCGCCGTCTGCGACGCCATGGTGAAGGCGGCCGTGGACCACTTCGGCAGCCTCGACTGCGCGCTGAACAATGCCGGCGTCATGGACGCGATCTTCCCCGGCGACCCCATCGACTACGAGACTCAGAAGGGCCTCGCCATGGCCCGCATCGACGAGGCCTCGGACGCCTACTGGGACGTCGTGATGCGCGTCAACGCGACCGGGACCTTCCGGAGCATGCGGGCCGAGCTGCGCCAGATGATGGCCCAGGGGCGCGGCGGCTCCATCGTCAACGTCGCCTCCGTCGCCGGCCTGCGCGGCTTCGGGGGCACTCCCTCCTACGTGGCCAGCAAGCACGCGGTGAACGGCCTGACCAAGAACGCGGCCATCGACTATGCGCCCTACGGGATCCGCGTGAACTCGGTCTGCATGGGCACGACAGTCACCCCGATGTACGAGCGGGCCTTCGTCCTGCTGCGCCAGCGGGCGCAGAGCGGCTTCCGGGATTCCGGGATCGGCATGGCCAAGATCGACAGCCTGCTGCAGCTGAGCAACCCGAGGAAGGCCGGGTCGACCGCAGCCGAGCAGGTGGCGGTCATGCTGTTCCTGCTGTCACCGGAATCGTCGAACCTGACCGGCGCGAACTACGCGACCGACGGCGGCTTCACGACCTACTGAGACGACGCTCGCAGCGGCAGGCAACGAAGAAGGGGAGCGACCATGGATCGCAGGGACATTCTGAAGGGCGCGGCCGCCGCGGGTCTGGTTGTCGGCAACGCCGGATCGGAGGCCGCCGCCCAGCCCGCGGCGCCCGGCGGGAATGCCGTCGTCGACATCGCGCCGACGCCGGAGGACCGGTTCTTCCCCGGGCGCTTCGCTGGCAAGACGATCATCGTCACGGGCTCCGCCCGGGGCATGGGCGCTGCCGCGGCCAAGAGGCTGGCGCGCGAAGGCGCCAATGTCGTCGGCGTCGACTGGCTGAATGATCTCGGGCAGGCCACCGACGAGGCGATCCGCAAGGCAGGCGGGAAGAGCGTCTTCGTGCACGGCGACATCGGCGAGGCGGCCACCGGCGAGGCGGCCGTGAAGGCGGCCGTCGATGCCTTCGGCGGCATCGACGGCGCCATCAACAATGCCGGCGTCATGGACGGGGTTTATTCGGGCGAGGAGCCCGACTATGACAAGCAGCGCGACCTCGTCTTCGCCCCCATCCACGAGGCGAACGAGGCGTACTGGACCAACGTGTTCCGCACCAACGCGACGGGCACGTTCCTCGCGCTGCGCGCGCAGTTGCGCCAGCTCGTCAAACAGAACAGGGGCGGGTCGATCGTCAACGTGGCCTCGATCGCCGGCCTCACCGGGCTGGCAGGCAACCCCGCCTATGTCGCCAGTAAGCATGCGGTCAACGGGCTGACGCGCAACGCCGCGGTCGACTACGCGCCGTACGGGATCCGGGTCAATTCCGTGAACATGGCCGCGACAGACACCCCGATGGTCGCCCGCGCAGGCGCGCTCGTGGCCGCCTCGATGAAGGCGACCCAGGGCCCCACGATGGGCAAGATCAAGACCAACAGCATCCTGTCCTTCACCGCCAGGGATCATCGCCCCGCGACGGTGTCCGAGCAGATCTCGGTCATGCTCTTCCTGCTGTCAGACGAGGCCTCCAACCTGACCGGCGGCCTCTACGCCACGGACGGAGGCTGGACGGCCTATTGAGCGCGGCGCCTGCCTGGCGCCGCCGCTGGCGGGCTCTGGTTGCCGAGATGCTTGAGCTCGTGGCTCCGCCCGATTGCATGGATCGGAGGTGTCGGTGTCCCTTCTGGTCCTCCAGCGCGTTCTCGCCGCGCAATCTGGCCGGGGCGACATGACCTCCTTCACGGCGCAGCGACGGCGCGGTGTTCTGTACCGCTCCATCGCCTGCGGGCAGGCCCTGCCGGCCAACGGCTTCAAGAACAGCGCCGCCAAGGTCCTGGCCAATGTCGTGGACGCCTTCCTGAAACCCGGCGCTCTGCCCGGTGGAGATTGGACGGTGGAAGAGAAGCAGTGGCGGTGAGCAGGAGCGGCCGGACACAGGCGACGTAGGACAGCCCGGAGAAGGAAGGAGTGTCTCCGGCGCAAGCCGCTCGATGCCTAGTAGGCCGGCTTTTCCGGGAACCAGTCGGGGCGGGACGGATCGAGATACGCGCCCTCGATGCGCTCCACCGCGTAGCGCTCCACCGCCGCGCGATCGACGGTGACGCCGAGCCCCGGCGCGTCCGGCACGGCGAAGCGGCCATCCTTCAGCGCGGGTCCGTCGGGCGCGATGTCGGCGGCGAGGTAGTCGCGCTCGGTGTCGATCGCGAGGCTCATGTTGGGGATCGACGCCGCGAGGTGGACATAGGCAGCCTGCGATAGGGCGAGTTCGCCGCCGCTGTGCAGCGTGACCGGGATTCCCGCCGCCTCGCAGATTGCGGCCTGCTTGATGACCTGCCAGACCCCACCCGCCTCGTGGGGATCCAGCAAGACGACATCGGCCGCACCCAACCTCACGATGTTGCCGACATCCGCGAGCGTATAGGCGCTTTCGTCCAGCGCCACCGGCACGGGGATGACCTTCCGCAATTCGGCATGGCCTATGAGGTCGTCCAGTTCGAGGGGTTGCTCCACATAGGCCAGGTCGTAGCCGCGCAGCTTCTCCAGCTGCCGGCGCGCCGTGCCCGGCGTCCAGGCGCCGTTGACGTCGGCGCGCAGCGGCAGGTCGCCGATGGCGCGCCGCGCCGTCTCTACGATGGAGATGTCGCTGGCCTCGTCGACGCCGATCTTGACCTTGAAGGTACGGAAGCCCCTTTCGAGGAAGCCGCCAATCGTGCGCTTCATGGCTTCTGGGTCCTTCACGAACACATAGGCCGAGGCCTCGACCTCGCTCCGGTAGCGGCCGCCCCACAGCGCGTGAAGCGGCAGGCCCGCCTGTTTCCCAAGGGCGTCCCACAGCGCCATCTCCACTGTGGCGATCGCCATCACCGCCGCGCGCTTGTGGTGGTAGTAGCCAGCTCCCAGCACGTGCTTGTGCAGCTTCTCGGCGTCGGCCACCCGATAGCCCCTGACGAGCGGCAGCACCACGTTGCGCAGCACCGCGGGCACCGTGTCGATCAGGGAGATCGTCTCGCCCCAGCCTTCCACGCCCGCGTCGGTGAGAAGGCGGAGCACGAGCCGGGTCGCGCCCGTGCGCCGGCCGGAGCCCCACAGGATGTCCTCGGCGAACGGCATGCGCACCAGCCAGGCCTGCGCTTCCGTGACGATCATGGCCAACTCCGCATCGCGTGTTCCACCCGGCACCCGGTCTTCCGGCTTGACGTGGAACTTGTATCCACAGTATGGAACACACTCCACCGACGGCGGTCAAGCCGCGGCGGAACAGCGCGGGTTCGCCGCGGCAGAGAAACGGGGGAGGGCCGATGTCACGCAGCGTCTCGCCAAACCGTGCCGCCCCTGTGCTCGACAGCCCCGAAGACGACGAGGTCGCACGCGGCGTACCCGGCGCTCAGGCCCTGACTCGCGGCCTGGCTCTGCTGGATCTGGTCGCGGATTCGAAGCGGCCGCTGCGCTTCGTCGACATCGCCGAGCGCTCGGGCCTGGCGAAGGGGACCGCCCACCGGATGCTTGCAGCCCTGGTGGAGGCGCGCCTGCTGCAGGTCGATCCGCGCACCCAGACCTACCGGCTGGGCGTGCGGCTGTTCGAGATGGCCCACCGGGTCTGGAACGAGTTCGACCTGCGCGGCGCCGCCGAGCCGGAGCTCGAGCGGCTCATGGAGATGACGGGGGAGGCCGTGCGCCTCGCCATCTTGCAGGGGCGCGAGATCCTCTACATCGACCAGCGCGAGGCCGTGCAGGCCATCCGCCTCGCCAACGGCGTCGGAGGGCGCGCCTCCGCCTACGCCACGTCGGCAGGCAAGGCGCTGCTCGCGCACCTGGATCCCGCCACGCGCCACCGCGTGCTGGCCACGCTCGATCTGCAGCGCTTCACGCCCAACACCATCACCGACGCTGACGCGCTCGAGCGCGAGCTCGATCTCACCAAGGCGCGCGGGTACGCCGTGTCGATCGAGGAGCAGACGCCCGGCCTCAACTCCGTCGCCGCAGCGGTGCTCGATCATCGCGCTCGCCCGATCGGGGCCGTGTGCGTGCTCGGGCCGTCGTTCCGGCTTCCCGCGGACAGGCTGCACGCGCTCGGTCGCGATGTGATGGAGGCGGCGCGGCGCGTTTCCGGCAATGCAGGGCAGGTGTTCATGTCCATCACCATCGGCGAGCGCCCGCTCGGGCCGGTCCGGGCCGACCTGAAGGTCGCCTTCCCGGAGAGCGCATTCCTGGGCGAGGGCCCGGTCTGGTCGGCCGCCGAGCGCAAGCTCTACTGGGTCGACATCCTCGCGCCGTCCGTGCAGGTCAGCGATCCCGATACGGGGGCCACGCGTTCCATCCGCATGCCGGAGCTGATCGGCGCGATCGCGCCACGCCGCCGGGGCGGCTTCGTGGCCGCCATGCAGGGCGGCTTCAAGGCGGTGGACCTTGCCACGGGCTCGGTCACGACCATCGCCAATCCTGAATTCGACCGGCCTGGCAACCGCTTCAACGACGGCAAGTGCGACCGCCGGGGCCGCTTCTGGGCCGGCTCGCTGGCGATCGACACGACGCCCGATTCCGGCAGCCTCTACAGGCTCGATCCAGACGGGCGGGTCAGCGTCATGGAGACCGGGATCCACGTCTCCAACGGCCTGGGCTGGAGCCCGGACGACACGCGGTTCTACTTCACCGATTCAGGCCGCCGCGAGATCTTCGTCTACGACTTCGACGCCGAGAGCGGCGCCATCGCCAACCGTCGCGTCTTCGCCCGCGTGCCCGAGGGCTCCGGCACGCCGGACGGCCTGACCGTCGATGCGGAAGGCTATGTCTGGAGCGCGCACTGGGACGGCTGGTGCGTCACGCGCTACGCGCCCGACGGCAGCGTCGACCGCGTGATCACGCTGCCGGTGCCGCGGCCCACCAGCTGCACGTTCGGCGGGCCCGATTTGTCGCTGCTTTACGTGACCAGCGCGCGCATCCGCCTTTCCGCCCAGCAGCTCGCCGATGCGCCGCTCTCCGGCAGCATCTTCGCGGTCGAGACCGGGACGCGTGGCCTTGCCGAACCGTCCTTCGCAGGCTGAGGAGTACCGCAATGGCGCGCCTCGACCTGCAGGGCATCACCAAGAGCTTCGGCGCCACGACGGTGCTGCATGGCGTCGACCTCGCGGTAGAGGACGGCTCCTTCACCGTCTTCGTCGGCCCCTCAGGCTGCGGCAAGTCCACGCTGCTGCGGCTGATCTGCGGGCTGGACGAAGTGGGATCCGGGACCATCGCCATCGACGGCGAGATCGTCAACGACGTGCCGCCGGCGCGACGCGGCATCGCCATGGTGTTCCAGAGTTACGCGCTCTACCCTCACATGAGCGTGGCCGCCAACATGGGCTATGCGCTGCGCCTCGCGGGCCAGCCGCGCGACGAGATCGCGCGTCGGGTAAAGGAAGCGGCGGGCGTCCTGCGCATCGAGCACCTGCTGGAACGCAAGCCGCGCCAGCTCTCGGGCGGACAGCGCCAGCGCGTCGCGATCGGTCGCGCCATCGTGCGCGAGCCCCGCATCTTCCTGTTCGACGAACCCCTTTCCAACCTCGACGCTGCGCTGCGGGTCGAGATGCGCTTCGAGCTCGCCCGGCTGAAGCAGCGGCTCGGCACGACCACGATCTACGTGACCCATGACCAGACCGAGGCGATGACGCTTGCCGACCGTATCGTGGTGATGCATGACGGCCGGATCGAGCAGGTCGGCTCGCCGCTCGATCTCTACCGAGCGCCCGCCAACCGCTTCGTCGCCGGCTTCATCGGGTCGCCCAGGATGAACTTCCTGGGGGCCACGGTCGGCGACGTCCGCGACGGCCGGGTGCACCTCAAGGTCGGCGACGCCGTGTTCACCGCCCGGACGGCTGCGCCCCGGGGCGGATCGGTCGAGATCGGCATCCGGCCGGAGCACTGGACCCTCGGCGCGGGCGACCAGCCGGGCAGACTGCCGGGCAAGGTCGTGATGACCGAGCAGCTCGGCAGCGACACCTACGTCTACGTGAGCACGCCCGCCGGCCCCGATCCCCTGCTCGTCCGCGTCGGCGGCGAGACGGCTTTGCGCAACGGCGACAGCGTCAGCCTCAGCGCAGACGAGGGGCTGGTGCATGTCTTCGAGGCGGACGGCGCGGTCGTCCCCACCACCCGCCGCCACGCCATTCCGAGCGCCGCGTGAGGGCCCCATGACGGACGCGATCTATCCCAGCCTTCGGGACCGCGCTGTTCTCGTCACCGGCGGCGGATCCGGCATCGGAGCATCGCTCGTCGAGCATTTCTGCGCGCAAGGGGCGCGCGTCGCTTTTCTCGAGCTCGATTCCGCGACCGCCGCAGAGACCGCGTCACGCGTCGAGGCCACCACCGGCGTGACGCCACGCTGGCGGGTGGTCGACCTCACCGACATCCCTGCCGCTCAGGCCGCAACGGCTGAGCTGGGGGCCGAGGTCGGGCCCTTCCGGGTTCTCGTCAACAACGCGGGCAACGACGACCGCCACAGGCTGGAAGAGATCACGCCGGACTACTGGGACGACCGCTTCGCCGTGAACCTCCGGCACCAGTTCTTCATGGCGCAGGCGGTGGCGGGGCCGATGGCGGAGGCGGGAGGCGGCTCGATCGTCAATCTCGGCTCGATCTCGTGGATGATGGGGGCGGCCGGCGTCATCGCCTACACGACGGCCAAGTCGGCCGTGGCCGGGCTCACCAAGTCGCTCGCCCGCGAGCTCGGTCCCCGCCGGATCCGCGTGAACTGCATCGCGCCCGGCTGGGTGCTCACCCCCCGCCAGGTCAACCGGGCCAACGCGACCGCCCCCGAGAAATTCGCCCAGTACCTGGAGCGGCAGTGCCTGAAGGAGCACCTCGCCCCGCCCGACATTGCCCGGCTGGCGCTATGGCTGGCCGCCGATGATAGCCGGCTGGCGACGGCACAGACCTACATCCTGGACGGCGGCGTCGTCTGACGCCGCGGGCCGTGTCCGTCACAGACCCGGCAGCATACGCAGACAAGAAGCTGGAACCGCATTCCACAATGTCGAAACGGGAGGACGTCATGACCACCAAGACTTTCCGCAGCCGGCTCAAGGGCGTGGCCGCCGCCACGCTCCTCGCCGCGGGCCTCGCGGCGCCGGGAGCGCGCGCCGCCGACATGACCTTCATGTCCTTTACCTTCGCCGAGGAGGCCAACAAGGCCTCGGTGCAGAAGCTCGTCGACGACTTCCAGGCGCAGACCAAGGTCAGCGTCGAGCCGCAGGGCTATGCATGGGGCGACATGCAGAAGAACATCTTGCTGCGGTCGCGCTCCAACACGGCCCCCGACGTCGCGCAGCTCTCCGAGCGCTGGCTGCCCAACTTCGCATCGCTGCCGAAGGTGGTCGACTTCAACGACGTGTTCGGCAAGGAGCAGCTCGCGTCGCTGCTGGATCCCGCGGCGCTGCGCATGGGGCAGGTCGGCGGCAAGCAGATCGGCATCCCGCTCATGACGGGCTCGATCGGCATGATCGCCAACAAGGAGGTGCTGGCCAAGGCCGGTGTCGAAAAGATCCCGGCGACGATCGCCGAGTTCAAGGCCGCCCTCATGGCCGTGCGCGACAAGGTGCCGAACTCGGTGCCCTACGCGATGGCGACCAAGAACAACAATTCCGTCATCCTCGACTACATGATCTGGGTCTGGGCGCATGGCGGCCAGATCATCGCCGAGGACGGAACCGTGAAGGTAGGCTCTCCCGAAGGCAAGGCGGCGCTGGCCTTCATGGTCGACCTGATGAAGGAGCGCCTGGCCGCTCCCGAGATCGACCGTCCCGACAGCCGCCGCCTGTTCGGCCAGGGCGTCACGGCGTTCTATTTCGACGCCCCGCAGGCCCGCGGCTTCCTGCGCAACTTCTCGGGCCGGGGCGAGGCCTTCGATCCCGCCATCGCGCCGGTGAAGACCCCGACGCTCAAGGCCGGCGACACGCCGCGCTCGATCGAATGGGGCCACGTGCTCATCGCCTTCTCGCCGGACGGCAAGCTGTCCAAGGATGCGCCGGCGGCGAAGTGGATGTCCTTCATCATGTCTGACGCCGCGCAGACCACGTTCACGATCGGCCAGAGCGCCCTGCCGGTGACCAAGGCCGCCCGCCAGTCCGCCGCCGCCAGCAAGGACGCATTCCTGACCGCCTGGGGCGAGGCCACCGGCGTGCCCCTGCGCAACGAGATCGGCGTCTGGACCAACGCAGCGGAGCTGACGACCATCGTCGGCGAGGAGGTGCAGGGCGCCCTGCTCGGTCAGAAGAGCGCCGACGCGGCGGTCGACTCCATGCAGAAGCGACTGGAGGCGGCCATGGCCAACCTGAAGAAGGGCGGCTGAGACGACGCAGCGCCGCCCTCCCGCGCGTGACCAGCGCCGGGGGCGGCGCCTTCCGTCCGCCTGAGACACGTCATCCAGTTGGCTGGGCCCGCATGACCGACGCCGCCATCCCCGCACAAACGACCCCGTCCGCGCTCCGCGTCTCGCCCCATGCCGACCCGCGCGGGCTGAAGGCGGGGCAGCAGCGGTTCGGGCAGGTGCTGCTCGTCCCGTGCCTCACCGCCTTCGTGCTGGTGATCGCCTGGCCTTTCCTGCGCGCGCTCGGCCTCTCGCTGTTCAAGGACACGATCGACATCCCAGCGCCGGTCTTCATCGGCCTGGGAAACTTCAGCCGCGTCTTCTCGGACCCCGCCATCCTCGGCTCGTTCGTCACGACCGCGATCTACGTGGTGCTGGCCACGGCGGGCACCATGGCGCTGGGACTCGGCTGGGCGCTCCTGATGCACCAGCCCTTCCCGGGGCGCGGGGCGCTCAGGGCGCTGTCGCTGCTGCCGTGGGTGCTGCCGTCGACGGTCTGCGCCTTCGTCTGGGGCTGGATCTTCAACAGCCGCTTCGGCGTGCTCAACGCGGTGCTGATGTCGCTCGGCGTGATCGACTTCCCTCAGGCCTGGCTCTCGACGCCGGCGAGCGCGATGACGGCGGTGGTCATCACCAAGGTGTGGCTCTCTGTGCCGCTCTACATGGCGTTCTTCCTGGCCGGCCTGCAGACGCTCGACAAGGAGCAGCTCGAGGCGGCGCGCGTCGACGGGGCGGGCAACTGGGTGCTGCTGCGCGACCACGTGATGCCGCACCTCAAGCCCGTCTTCAGCGTGGTCGTCGTGCTCGGCATGATCGGCAACCTCCAGCACTTCGACACGATCTACGCGCTCACGGGCGGCGGTCCCGTGCGGGCGACCACGGTGCTGTCGATCGAGGTCTACCGCCGCGCCTTCGAGAGCTGGGACATCGGCCTCGCCTCCGCCGTCGGCGTGCTCTGGGTCGCCACGATCCTGCCGCCCGCCTGGTTCTACCTGCGTCAGCTCCTGCGGGGGACCTGAGCCATGTTCGACCTGCGTTCCCCGCTCGCCCGCGCCGTGTTCACCGCGGCGCTCGCCCTGATCGGGTTCTTCCTGTTCTTCCCGATCTACTGGCTGGTCAGCTCCGCGCTGAAGACCAATGGCGAGCTCTACCGGATCGTCCCCACGGCCTGGCCGCACGAGGTCACCTTCACGCATTTCTGGACGGCGCTGACGCGCGGCAACCTGCCGAGCCAGTTGAAGAACAGCCTCATCGCGTCCACGGCGAGCGCGGCGCTGAACACCACGCTGGCGGTCTACGCGGCCTACAGCTTCGCGAAATACCGCTACCGCGGCCGGCGCGTGGTGATGATGGTGATTCTGTCGGCGCAGATGTTCCCCTTCGGTGTGCTGCTGATCAGCCTCTATCCCATGCTGTCGAGCCTGGGCCTGATCGACACGCGGCCGGGGCTCGTCGCCTCCTACATCGTGTTCTCGCTTCCCGTCTCCACCTACATGCTCTACTCGTACTTCGCACAGGTGCCGGACGAACTCATCGATGCCGGCCGTGCGGATGGCGCGAGCGACCTGCGCATCCTCCACACCATCGTCCTGCCGATCTCCATTCCGGCTTTGGTGACCGTGTTCCTCTACGCGTTCATGTGGTCGTGGAACGACCTCCTGTACTCGCTGACCATCATCGTATCCGAGGACAAGCGCACGATCGGGCCGGGGCTTCTGCTGGCCTACCTGAACGAGACCAACAGCGACTGGGGGGCCGCCATGGCCGCCTCGCTGCTCGCCTCCGCTCCCGTCGTGATCGCCTTCGCCTTCCTCCAGCGCCACTTCGTGGCCGGCGTCACCGCGGGAGCCGTGAAATGAACCGCCTCGCTGGGGTCTTTCCCGTCGTCCCCACGCCCTTCACGCCCGCGGGAGCGCCCGACGAGGCCGCCCTCCTGCGTCTCGCCGACTGGGCGCTGGACTGCGGCGTCGACGGCCTCGTCTTTCCCGGCATGGCGAGCGAGGTGGAGACGCTGACGCCCGAGGAGCGGTCCGCCCTGGTCGCGGCCCTGGGTCGGCGCATCGGCGGCCGCGTGCCCTTCATCGTCGGCGCAAGCGACCCCGACCCGGCCCGCGCCGCGGCGCGGGCGCGCGAGGGCCGCGAGGCGGGCGCATCCGCCGCCATGGTGATGGCGCCTCACGGGCTGGGGCAGGACATCGGGAAGCATGTCGCCTTTTTCGCCGCGGTTGCGGAGGGGGCCGGCCTGCCGATCATGCTGCAGAACGCCCCGGCCCCGATGGGCGCGGGACTCGCGCCGGCCAGCGTGGCCGCCATCGCGACGTCCGTTCCGGGCGTGCGCTTCGTCAAGGAGGAGACGCTGCCCTGCGGGCAGAACGTCACCCGCATCATGGACGCGGCCTGCGGCGCCATCGACGCCGTCTTCGGCGGGGCGGGCGCGCGCTACGTGATCGACGAACTCGCGCGCGGAGCGGCAGGCACCATGCCTGCCCTGGAGATCGCCGACGTGCATGTTCGGATGGTGCGCGCCTTCGAAGCGGGTGATGTCGCCGAGGCGCGGCGACTCTACAACGTGACCCTGCCGCTCCTCGCCTTCCAGATGGTCTTCCGCGTGAGGGCCACCAAGGAGGTGCTGCGGCGGCGCGGCCTCCTCATGCATGCCGGCGCGAGGGCGGCCGGCCCCGTGCCCGACGCGCAGGACCTGCGCGAACTGCGCGACCTCCTGGCCGATTGCGCAGGGGTTTTCCAGCGCGACATCCCCCGGCTCGGAGACTGAGCATGCCCGGCCCGAACCCGCCCGTCGACGCCATCCGCTCGGTCGAGACCTTCATCGTCTCCATCCCGCGCGACGTGCCCTATCTCGGGCCGCTGCGGGAAGGCGAAAGCGTCAATGCCAAGGGCTACGTGGTCCGGCGAGGCAACCGCGCGATCTACCCGACCTCAGACATGTCGGTGCTCGTCAAGGTGACCGGCGAAAGCGGCAGGGTCGGCTGGGGCGAGACCTACGGCATCGTCGCGCCGCAGGCGGTGACGGCCATCATCAACGAGGTGCTGGGCCCCGTGGTGATCGGCCGCGACCCCGCCGACGCCGCGGTCATCCACGAGGATCTCTATGACCTGATGCGCGTGCGCGGCTTCTGGGGCGGCTACTACGTCGACAGCCTCGCGGGCGTCGACATCGCCATCTGGGATCTCTACGGCCAGGCGACGGGCCTGCCGGTGAGCGCCCTGCTGGGCGGGCGGCGGCATCACCGGCTGCCGGCCTATGTGTCCGGCCTGCCCGGGGCAACGCTCAAGGAGCGCTGCGACCTCGCGGTGGAGTGGGTCGGGCGCGGCTTCAAAGCCATCAAGTTCGCGGCGGCAATGTCCGACGACGGCATCGTGCGGGAGATGGCGGCGCTGCGGGAGGCGGTAGGGCCAGACATCGCGCTAAGCGTCGACCTGCACTGGAAGTTCACCGCAGGCGAGGCGATCCGCATCATTCGCAAGCTGGAACAGCATAACCTCTGGTTCGCAGAGGCGCCCTGCGCGCCGGAGGACCTGGAGGGCCAGGCGCAGGTGGCGCGCTCCATCGGCGGCCCGCTGGCCCTGGGCGAGGAGTGGCGGACCGTGTTCGAGTACCGCCCCCGCTTCGAGGCGCGGGCCATGAGCATCATCCAGCCGGAGATGGGACACACCGGCGTCACCGAGTTCCACCGCATCGGTGTGATGGCGCACGCCTTTCATGTCGATACGATTCCGCACGCCTCGATCGGCTGCGGCATCTTCATGGCGGCGAGCCTGCAGGCCACGGCGTCCCTGCAGAACGTGCCCTTCCACGAATACCAGCACTCGATCTTCGACAAGAACCTGGTCTTCATGACCGGCGACATGGCGTGTAAGGCCGGCTTTTACACCGTGCCGAGCGGACCGGGCCTCGGCGTGACGCCGAAGGACGAGGTGTTCCGGCATGTCATCGCGGGGGTTCGCACCCATGGCTGAGCGCAAGCGCTTCCAGGGCGTCTATCCCGTCCTCTACGCCTTCTTCGGTGCGGATGGTCGGCTCGACCGGCAGGCGATGCAGCTGCAGGTCGAGCACTGCATCGGTGCCGGAGCGCACGGAATCATGGTGCTGGGCCTCGTCACCGAGGTCTACAAGATGGACGTCAACGAACGGCTCGCGCTCGTGCAGACGGTAGGCCAGCTCATCGCGGGGCGCGTGCCCTTCGCCGTCACCATCGGCGAGCCGACGATTGCGGGACAGGTGGCGTTCGCACGCGAAGCACAAGCGGCCGGGGCGGACTGGGTCATCCTGCAGCCGCCGATGGCGGGTGGAGGCGGGGAGGCCGAGGTGTTGCGCTTCTTCGGCGCCGTGGCCGACCGGCTCGACCTGCCCGTGGCAGTGCAGAACAACCCCGTCAATCTTCCTGTCTCGCTTTCGCCGGCCAACCTCATCGCGCTTCACCGCAACCACGCGAACGTGACACTGCTGAAAGGCGAAGGCTTTTCGGTCGACATCGCCCGCGTCATCGAGGGCACCAACGGCGCCATGGACGTGTTCGGCGGCCATGGCGGGCTCGAGTACATGGCATTGCTGCGCTCCGGCGGGCGTGGCCTGATACCCGCGCCGGACTGCCTTGCCGTGCAGGTGCGCATCTTCGAACTGTTCATGCAGGGGACGCCCGGGTCCGTCGCCGAGGCCGAGCGGTTGCACCGTGAGGTCCTGCCCCTCGTCGTGTTCATGACGCGTGGCATTCCCACGCTGCTCGCGTATGGCAAGCGCTTCATGGCCCGGCGGCTTCGCCTGCCCGAGCCGATTCAGCGCGAGCCTGTCGCAGACGTGACGCCCTTCGGACTTGCCGAGATGGACCGCCTCTTCCAGTCGCTCGAGCTCACCGAACGCGGGTCGGGACTGCTGCCCCCGTGACGCACTGATTCAGTCATCGGCCAGCTCAGAGTGGCGGCTGGGGCCGTCGAGAAGATTGGCGGGAGGCGAATCCGAGCCTCAGCCCGGACCGGATGCCCGCTTGCAGGCCAATCCCAAGTGCCCGCGGTGGGCGCCTCGTGGCTGCTCGTAGGCCCGGCCGACGAGGATCAACCCGCAAGCTTGCCCCGTGCCGTGTAGGTCGTCCGCCTCGTCGGACTTGCTCCGGGACACCGGCGCTCTGGCGAACCGCCGCGCGTCTTCCTCGACGGCAGGCCGGGTCCCGCGCTGGCGCCTCGCCAATCTCTCGAGAGAGGCACGCATCCGTGTCGTCCTGGTCATCCGGCCACGCCTAAATTTTCGACAGGGCAGTGACAGGTTCCAAGTCTAGTGTGGGTGCAACGACCAAGCTTCGCTTCGGGTTGCGCCGAGCAGGGGGCCCTGGGGCCCGCGGACGAAGCAGCAACGCATGCGACGCTGAGGCCCGAGCGGAACCTCTCTTCGGTTTGGCGGGCCGTGACGAAAACACGGCGGGGGGAAAGCCATGCAGATCACCGGAATGCTCTACGGAGCGCGCCTGCTCAAGCACGTGGATTTCCCGGCCACCGAGGTGCTGGGTCCGGGCGCTTCGGAAGATGATATCCAAGGCCTGCTCGACCGCCACAAGCTCATCTTCGTGAAGCCGCTCTTCAAGGGTGGCGTGGGCAAGAAGGGCAAGGCCGGGCTCGTGGGCCAGGCGACCGATCTGCGGGCCGCGCTGAGGGAAAAGGAGCGGCTCTATTTCGCAGAGCATCGCCATGGCAACTCCGTCGCAAAGGCTAACGGGGTGACCTTTGAGGCCGGCGTGCCGGCAGAGCACGAGGTCTATTTCGCGATCAGCGACGCCACGCAGTTCCGCGCGCCCACGATGACCCTGAGCCACAAGGGCGGGATCGACATCGAGGACCTCGACCGCAGCGAGGTGGCGAGCGTGCCCTTCGACGCCCTCACCGGGCTGAAGGCCTTCGTGGTGGCCAACGCGCTGTCGGACATCGGGGCGCCCAAGGAGATCATCTCGCCGCTGGTGCAGCACCTGCCCAAGCTCTGGGAGCTGATGCACCACTACGGGATGACCACGCTGGAGCTCAATCCCATCCGGATGCGCCCCGGCAAGGACGGCCGCCTCACCCCTGTGGCCTGCGACTTCAAGTGCGGCTTCGACCGCGACGACCCGCGCTGGCAGCGTCTCGACCTGCCGGACCACCTGTTCACCGCCGACACTTCCGACTTCGAGCAGGAGGTGAACCAGCTGCGCACCCACCAGGGCCAGTCCGACGTCTTCGTCATCAACGAGAACGGCACGATCCTCGCGCCCACTTTCGGCGGCGGCGCCAACTCGCTCGTCACCGAGGTGCTGGGCGAATCCGCGATCATCTCGTCGGACTTCGGCGGCAACCCCCCCTACGACAAGATGAAGAGCGTCGCGCGCATCTGCTACAAGCACTGGCTGAAGCAGGCCAACGTGCTCTTCATCATCGGCGGCAAGTCGAACAACACCGACATCTACGAGACGTTCAGGGCGATGGGCGATGCCCTGCGCGAGCATTTCAGCGCCTATGGACCAACGCCGCTCTATGTGGTGGCCGGGCGCGGCGGCCCCAACCTCATCCGCGGCTTCGGCGCACTAGCCGAAACCTGCGACAGTCTGGGGCTGCCATATCGCCTCTTCGGCTTCGACAGCGCCATCTCGGAAGTCGTGAACTACGCTCGCCAGGTGGATGCCTGGATGAAGGCGGGCGGCCGCGCTGAGATCGCCGCCCGCATCGGCGCACGGTCTGCTTCCTGACCCTCGCTCGCACAAGGATCGACTCCCATGCACAAGAAGGGCATCCCGGGGTTCCCCTATTTCCTGGGCATCAATTCGCTGGCCGAGATCGCGACGCGCGAGGACAGGGTCTGCGTCCTCAACATCCTCGGCGGAGAGTCCCGCACGGTAACGCCGGTGAGCCACGCTTTCTCGGGCGGCAACGTGGTGTTCGGCACCTCGCCCGGCCGGGGCGGGCAGGCGCTGCCGACGCAGCTGGGCGACATCCCCGTCTTCAACAACGTGCGCGAGGGGCTCAGCGCAGGCCACGCCTTCAACACCGGCGTCGTCTACCTGCCGCCTTCCGGCGTGCGTGACGGCGTCGCCGAACTGGTGCGCGTGAACCCGGGCCTGCGCAAGATCGTCATCATCACCGAGAAGGTCTCCGTGCACGACGCGCGCGAGATCAGGGCGATCGGCCAGTCGAACGGCATCGACATCTTCGGCGCGAACTGCCTTGGCGTGGCCGATACCTGGAACCGCGTGCGCATCGGCGGCGCGCTCGGCGGCGACAGCCCGGAGGAGTCGCTGCTCAAGGGCTCGGTCGCGATCTTCTCCAATTCCGGCGGCTTCAGCACCACGATCGCGCAGTACCTCGCCACGGCCGGCTGGGGCACGACGACGATCATCTCCTCCGGCAAGGACGTCTACATCCACTACGCGGCCCGCGACTTCGCGCATGCCTTCGGCAACGACCAGCGCAGCAAGGCGGCTGTGCTCTATTGCGAGCCGGGGGGCTACTACGAGCAGGGGCTCGCCTTCGACAAGCCTGTCGTCGCGTGCATCGTGGGACGCTGGAAGTCCAAGCTCACGCGCGCAGTGGGCCATGCCGGCGCCATGGCGGGCGCGGGCGACCGGGCGGAGGACAAGGAGGACTGGTTCATCGAGGCGCTGGGGACGCAGGGCCTCTTCACGCCGGAGACGCCGCACGTCTCCACCAAGGGCGCCGTCGTCACCAACATCGCGCATATTCCGGCAGCGCTGAGCGCCGTGATGGCGCTCAACGGCGTCGCGCCGGACTTCGAGCCGCGCGGCAGCTTGTCGCTCAAGCCCTGGATCGCCAACGACCAGGGGCTCTCGCTGCCGCCCTCACTCGCGCTCCCCGTGCTGAGGGCCATGTCGCCCTATGACGCGCAGATCGAGGCCCTCAGGCGCCAGGTCGGCGCAGTCGTGCCGCGCCAGGTGATGAAGGACAAGTCCGGCGCCACCTTCATGGACCCCAAGTCCCAGGTCACGCATGTGCACGGCTACCCCGTGCTGGACCTCGCGCTGCAGCCGCTGGAGGCGAACTTCGCGCTGCCCCTCGTGCACGAGATCGCCACCGAGAATGACAGGGCCATGCTCGACATCGCCGTCGCCGCGGAGATGAACCTCGTCGGCGACGCCGCGCTGATCGCGGCCGAGGCAGCGCGCGAGGCCGGCAACTCGCCCAACACGGTGATGGCCGCGGCGGTGGCCATCATCGGTCCCAAGCGCATCGAGCGGGCGCTCGCCTGCACCCGCACCCTGATCGACCTCTTCGCTCATTCTGGCCTGCAGGACGCCCATGACGAGGGCTTCGACGCCGGCGCGATCCGCCTGACCGAGGCGCAGCTGGACCTGTTCCGGGCCTCGCCCGAGGAGATCGAGGATCCTCGCCCGCAGGCCATGCAGGACGCCGTCCACGCCCGCGGCGGGCGCTCCTTCTTCCTGCGCTTCCTCGAGGCCCAAAGCATCCCCCTGTCGCGCGATGCGGTGCTCGCGGCGATCGCCACGACGATCGCGTGGGGTCCCCTCATGCGCAAGCGAATCTCCCGCCTCACCGCGGAGACGCTGCCGTGGTACCTGCGGCTCTATGGCGTGATGATCGGCGCCTCCATCCCGGCGCGCCATCACCAGCGCGGACGGCTGCACGGGGTGGCGCGCGAGGAGCGCTTCGGCCGCTGGGCGATGGCGGACTTCCTCTTCCTCGCCCTCACCGGCAAGAAGCCCACCGAGGAGGAGGCGCTGCCTCTGCAGATCCTCATTGGCCTGCTGATCTCGAACGGGCCGGGCGCCATCACGGCGCAGGGCGCCAAGGGCGCTGTTGCGGCCGATGGACCGCAGACCCCGAGCCGCGTTCAGATCAACAAGGCCATGCTCGGCTGCCTCAGCCATTCCGGCTACAGCCATGGCGGCAACGGCTTCGAGGGCATGGCCTTCCTGCTCGAGCAGTTCCGCGACACCGGGCTCGTGGACCCGACCGATCCCGGGCACGGGCTCGACCTCAAGGCCATGGCGATGCGCTTCGCCACCGCCTACAAGGCCGAGAAGGCCGAGGCGAAGGAGAGCGGTGCCAGCGAGCCGCGCGCTCTGCCGGGGATCAACCACCCGATCTTCCGCGGCAAGGCCATCAACACCGACCCGCGCGAGCGATTCATCGCGGAGTTCATGGCGAAGCGCGGCGACTACAACGTCTTCCATGCCTATTACAGGGAACTCGTGCAGGCGCTCTACGAGGTCGGCGCGTCGCGCAACGTGTTCTGCGTCAACGTAGACGCCGTGATCGCCGCACTGCTGCTGGCCCTGCTGTGGAAGGACTACAAGGCCGGACGGCTGGGCGAGCGTGACCTCGAGACCGCTGCCTTCAACGTCTTTCTCTACGGACGCATGATCGGAGCGGCGGCAGAGATCGACGACCACCTCAACCGTGGTCGCAACATGGACACGCGCACGCCGCAGGAGCAATGCGCGTACGTCGTTTAGCCCCTGTCCAGAACGAGGTGCTCTGCCTCGCCAGGGCGACTCGGGTTCCCGCACAGAACCGGCTCTGGGTCCTCTTCGTCTCCCGCCGTTCGCCTCATTGTGCTCTTAGCGGCATCCGCGGCCGGCCCGCCTCAGGCCGGCTGCGGTCAACCACGACACAGCCGGAGCGGCAGCGGCCGCGGAGGCAGCGGCTGAACAGCAGCCATTGGCACCAATTACCTGTGGAACCCGCTCAGCGGTCCCGCAAGGCCGCTGAGCGGGTCGAATGGCGCCGCTGCTGTCAGGAAGCAGACGCAACCAACGTCCGCCTTGTGTCAGACGTTCGCTTCTCCTGCGCGCCAGCCCGACATCACATCGTTCGGCAGCCTGACCAACCAGGCGGGGTCTGGCCCACCCCGATCCAACTGGCGGCTGGCGTGCTCGCAAGCCAGGGCCGCAGCCCGCGAGAATATGTTTGACTAGGAAACTTTCGTCCATTAGTTTCCTAGTCAAGAAGGGACCGACGACCTTGGCTTCGAAGCTGACTGATCACACCGGGTACTGGATGCGGATGGTGTCGAACGCCGTGTCCCACGAGTTTGCACGCAAAGTCTCGGGCGAGGATGTCACTGTGGCGGAATGGGCCTTCATGCGTGCGCTGGCCGATCTTCAACCGACGTCTCCGTCAGTTCTCTCGGAGACGATGGGCATGACCAAGGGCGCGATCAGCAAACTGTCCGAGAGGCTGGTGGCCAAGGGGTTGGTCGCGCGGGACAGCAGCAAGAGCGACAGACGCGCTCACCGTCTCTCCCTCACGCCGGCGGGCCGAGCCAAGATCCCGGTCCTGGCCTCGCTGGCCGATCAGAACGACGCAGAGTTCTTCGGCGTCTTGACGAAGGACGAGCATCGGACGCTCGATCGGATGCTGAGATTACTCGTCGAGCGGCGTGGGCTGAAGACAACGCCGGTGGATTGACGCCACCACCCGAACCAACGCCGAAACGGAAGGACCCGACATGGACGCGGAACGCATTTCCATTGCCGAGACGTGCCTGCTTTCAGCCCACGACGGATCCCTGAGCTTTCCGGAGATCGTCGGACGTCTGATCGCCGCTGGCTTCGAGGGCTATACGGTCGACTATCGCCGGAACACCCAGACCTACTATCTGCCCGACGGCGACAATATCATGCTCGACATGCGGCCCTCCGACGGCGGCGTCGCCGCAGCGTTCGATGCCGCGGAAGTCGAGCGCCTGGTCCGCTGGGCTCAGGCGAACCCAGCCGACTACAGCTACGTCGCCTTCAGCGAGAAGGCCAAGGCGGCCGGCTGCGCCGGCTACCTCGTCTCGTTCCCCGGCAGGCGCGTCGTCTATTTTGGCCGCACGGCCGAGATCCACGTTGAAAACTTTCCCCGATAGGGCGCTCAACGCACCTAACCTTTCAGGTGGGGACATTGTCGCTTGCCTCCGGCCCATCTGACCAAAGCGGCCATCAACGTCCTTGTGGAGTTACGGGAGCGGATTGCCACGGTCCCGAGGGAAGGCGAGGGAGAGGGCGCTGTCTTCGGTCAGCCTGGCGCCCTCGGCCTTGAGGTCCGAAAGATGCTGGGCATCAAGGGCTCGGGCGAGGAGAGCCGCCGTGTCGGCCTGCGCTTGCTGGTGGCCGTGGCTGCTCGCCACCATGCCTGGAACGCGGGACGCTTCCATCCAGCCAAGCAGGCGGGCGGCGTCTGCGAAGCGGCCTTGCCGGGCCAGCAGGAAGGCCACCGGGCCGAATGTCCAACTGGCTATGCCCCATGCGCGCCGCAGCCGCGGCAGCGCCGCCCGAAGTGTCTGCTCGGCTCCGATGAGGTCGCCGCGGCGGGCCTGCGAAACGCCCAGGTAGTAGGTCACGTGGACGCTGAAGGTCGCGATGGCATGGCGCGGCCCGCCCGACTCAGCAGCATGGGCGAGGTACGCGCGGCATCCGCGTTCCAGGGCATCGAAGTCGCCGATGTCGTATTCGCACCTCACCACGTTCATCCACGCCTGCATGGCATAGAAGGCGTCCCCGTCATCCCGGCGATAGAGGTCGAGCGCCGCCTGGAAATGGGTGCGGGCCTGCAGGGGGGCGCCACCCCAGAGGTGGGCGAAGCCCAGTGCGTGCTCCACCCGGCCGTTGGTCCACGACGGCCAGCCGGGTTCGATGAGGTCTCTCGCGCGCTCGGCGCGCGCACAGGCCTTGTCCCGGTCGCCCGCCATCCCGGTTTGCGCCGCCGCTCCGACGAGGGCGCGGAAGACGTTTATGCGATCGCCCATCTCTTCGTAGAGGGCAGCCGCCCTCATCCCGGCCTCCGCTCCTTCGGGAAGCGCCCTCATCAGGAGCAGGCTGGACCGGGACAGCCAGAAGCGCGCCGCGGTTCGCATCGGAACGGTGCCATCGAGCCAAGTCGCGATACGCCTGAAAAGGGCCTCGCCCTCCTCGCCGACTCCTGCATTGATCCAGAGGTTGTCGGCCTCGCCAAAAAGTTCGATCGCGACGAGCCGGGCGTTTGCCGGCCCTGTCGCCCACGCCGCGGCGGAACGAAGGTTGTCGATTTCCGGTGCCGTGCGGAGCAGTCGCGCGGACGTGCTCTCGAAGGGGTCTTCGGCGCGCAGCGACTGCACGGTGGCGGCGGCGTGGCGGCGCCGCGCGTCCTCCAGGCTCCCCGTCTCGCGCAGTCGCTCCTGGGCGAACGCGCGCGTGGATTCCAGAAGGTGGTAGCGCGGCAGCGGACCGGCCCCGACCACGACCAGAGACTTGTCCACGAGCGCCGCCAATGTATCCAGCGCTGACCACGCATCGGCGCCGTCCGGCGCGACGGCCTGGGCCGCGGCAACGGAAAAGCCGCCGGCGAAGATGCCCAGGCGGTCGAGCAGGACCTGCTCGTCGGCGGACAGCAGCGCGTAGCTCCAGGCCAGCGTCTCCCGCAGCGTCCGGTGGCGGCTCGGCATATCGCGCAAGCCACCCTTCAGCAGCATCAGGCGCCCGCCGAGCCGGGCACGGACGCCCTCGACACCGAGCAGCGGCACCCGGGCCGCCGCCAGCTCGAGGGCGAGTGGAAGACCATCGAGAGCCCGGCAGATGTCGACGACGGCCTCCACGTTGCCGCTGTCCAGCACGAAGCGCGCGTCAGCTTCCTCGGCCCGCGCCGCGAAAAGCGCGACCGCGCCGAACGTGCGGGCGGTGGCGGGATGGGGATCAGGTGGGAGTTCGAGCGGCCCGAGGCGAAAGACGTGCTCCTCCGCCAGCTTCAGCGGCTCCTGGCTGGTCACCAGGAGTCTCACGCCGGGCGCCTGAGCAAGGAGCTCTGCGGCAAGCGCAGCGACGCCATCGGCCAGATGCTCCGCATTGTCGAGGATCAGCAGCAGATCCTGGTCGCGCAGCGCTTCCGCAAGGGCAGCACGGGCCTCCTTCTGCGGTCCCAACGGGACATTGAGGAGCCGGCCGACCGTCGGCGCAACGAGTTCCGGATCGGTCATGGCGGCAAGCTCGACGAGCCAGGCGCCGGCGGCATGGTGACGCGACCGGCCAAGTGCCAGGGCCAACCGTGTCTTGCCGATGCCTCCGGCCCCGACGATCGTGACGAGCCGGTGCCTGTCAAGCTGCGGGCAGAGGTTGGTGAACTCGGCGTCGCGGCCGATGAGCGGCGGCAGGCGGGTCGGGAGGTTGCCGGCCCGCGCCGTCGCGGCGGACGCTGCCGGTCCGCGCTCTCCTGTCGCGGAAGCCGTCTCGACCGGTGCCACGAACCGGTATCCTTGGCCGGGCACCGTGGCGATGACGCCGTTCCCAAGGGCCTTTCGGAGCGCATTGACCTGAACCTGCAGGTTGCCTTCCTCCACGGTCAGGCCCCGCCAGACCTTGTTCAGCAGGTCATCCTTGGTGGCTATTTGATCGCGCCACTCGATGAGGGCCAGGAGCAAGTCGAACGCGCGGGCTCCCAGCTTGATGGGCTCGCCAGCCCTGCTGACCAGCCGCCGTTGCGGCGCCACGACGAAGTGGCCGAAGCGGAACTCGACCGGGGAATGCATCGGCGGTGCGCTCCCAGATGCCCGTCGTCCACCAGCTTCGAGCCGCATTTTAAGAAGGTTTAAGGGTCGGGCAAGCCGCGCTTAAGGACGTCCGGGACCTGGGAGGGTCATCGTCCGGGAGTGAACGACGCCCGCTGGCTCCATCCTCGGGCTCGGGTCGAGACAAAGCTGGCGCGCTCACTCTGGGCGCGAGGGGGCACCGATGCTGCGCCTCATTGTCGGGGTCTGGAAGGCTCATCCAGCCAGAACTGCCGCACGTTCCGCCCCGGTCCGGAGCGCGTTGCTGGCGGGGTGCCTGCGCCTGTTCATCCCGGCGATGACATCTGTTTCCGCGCTCGCGGCCGACGTCCTGAAATGTACGACACTCAACGGCAGGACGGACTGCCAGTGGGGCCTCGACGAAGGGATGTTCCCTGGGCAGGGACGACCTCCCTCGACGATCGACGAGGCCCTCGTGGCCGAATGGTCGCAGCGTTGGGGTGGCTGTCGATGGGACGGGGCGGGCGCTTGTCGCGACTATTTCGGCCGTGTCGTGGAGCTGTCACCCATGGCGCGCCCTGCTGATCCGTAGCGTGCCGCGAAGCCTCAGAACAGGGAGGCAAGCTCTTCCAGCCGCCGACGCGCCGTTTCGCGGGCGGCCTTGATCGGTTGCGCGGGCCCCGTCGTAGGGCCCACCAGCACGAAGCGCACGTCGCGGATGCCGATGAAGCGCAGCGCCTCGCGCAGGTAGGGCGTCGCCATGTCCGTCCGCCCGCGATTCATGCCCGTCACGAAGTCGCTGCCACTCGCCATCACCACGATTGTCGGCCGGTCGCGCAGCAGCGGGACGTAGCCACGCTCGGGCTCGAAGCGGAAGGTGAGGCCGGGCTGGATGATCAGGTCGAAGAACTGCTTCAGCTTGTAGGGGATGCCGAAATTCCACATCGGCGTGGAGATGAGCACCCGCTCGGCAAGCGACAGGCGCACCACCATCCGCTCGATCTCGGCGAAACCGCTCTGCTGCTCCGCCGTGAAAGCGCGGCCCTCCTGGCGAGCATACTTGGCCTCCAGCTTCGCCCCGTCGAATTCCGGCAGCCTTTCGCGCCAGAGGTCCATGAGGTCGAGGTCCCATGCGGGCAGGCGGCGCAGGAAGGCCGAGGTGAAGACCTCCGCCTCCGCTGACGAGACCGAGTTCGCCCGGGGCGAGCAGCGCAGGTGCAGGAGCTTCGCCACGGCCGCCCCCTACCGCTTAGCCGAGCGCGCGGATCGCCGTGTCGGCGTCCGTGACGACCGAGACGTTCTGCAGGGCGTAGTTGATCGAGGCGTTGTGCCAGTCGGCGTTCATGGTGGAGCAGCAATTCTCCGGCACCACCATGAAATAGCCCTTGTCCGCTCCTGTTCGTGCGGTGTGCTCGATCGACATGTTGGTCCAGGCGCCGGTGACGATGATGACGTCGCGGCCGGTGGCGCGCAGGATCGTCTCCAGCCGGGAGCCTTCCCAGGCGCTCATGCGCATCTTCTCAACGACGAAGTCGCCGGCCCGCGGCTCGAGCCCGCTGACCGGCGCGACACCCCAGGTGCCGCGCACGAGCGCCTTGTTGTCGACGGTGCCCTCGAACAGGGGGCAGTTCAGCGTGAGCCCGGCATGGCCGGGATCGACGACGAACCAGACATGGATGACCGGCACGCCGCGCGCGCGGGCCACCTCGGCGAGGCGCTGCACGTTCTCTACCACGCGCTGCGAGCGGGCATGGGCCGGCGCGCCGGAGGCAGCGAAGGCGCCGCCCTCGCTGATCACGTCGTTCTGCAGGTCCTGGATGATGAGCGCGCAGCGTGAAGGATCGAGCCGCATGCCGTCGCCGGAGGACTGCGGACGAGGCGGAGGGGACGAGGAGGCGGAGCTCGAGGACGAGGGGGACGAGCTTGCGGAGGCAGAGGCATGCGACGACGCGCTCGCGGACGACACGCCGGCGCCGGCTCGCCCGGCCAGCATGTAGGGCTCGTTGCGCGGGCCGACCTTCGTGGTCACGCGGTAGACGGAATGCGTGGCGCACATGAAGAGGGTGCGCCAGTCCGGGCCGCCCCAGGCGAGGTTCGCCACGAGTTCCGGCACGCGGACCTTCCCGAGCAGGTCGCCGTTCGGCGCGTAGACCCAGACCCCGCCGGGCGCGGTGACCCAGACATTTCCGTGGTGGTCGCACTTCATGCCGTCGGGCACGCCGGGCTCCAGCTCCGAGACGATGCCCGTCGCGAAGAGCCGGCCGTTCGAGAGCGTGCCGTCCGGGTTCACGTCGAAGACGCGGATGCTGGTCTGCACGGTGTCGTTGACGTAGAGGCGCTTCTCGTCAGGCGAGAAGCACAGGCCGTTCGGCTGGTCGAAGAGGTTGCGGTCGACGACGAGCTGCGGCCCGCCGCCGCCCGGCGGCACGCGGTAGACGCCTTGGAAGCCCAGCTGGCGCGGCCGCTCCACGCCATAGACGGGCATGCGTCCGTACCAGGGGTCGGAGAAGTAGATCGCGCCGGTCGAATGGACGCAGGTGTCGTTGGGGCTGTTGAGCTCCAGCCCTTCGAAGTGCGAGGCCAGCACCTCGCGCTGCCCATCCGGCCGCTCGCGCACGAGCGAGGATGTCGCGTGCTCGCAGACGATCAGGTTGAGCCCGGCATCGTAGGTCATGCCGTTGCCCTTGTTGGAGGGCCGGCGCACCTCGACCACTCCGCGCTGCTTGTCCCAGCGCCGGCGCACGTCCGCCGGCATGTCCGAAAACAGCAGGTACTGGTCCACGGGGTGCCAGATGGGGCCCTCCGTGAAGGTAAAGCCCGTGCCGACCTGCCCCACCGGCGCATAGGCGTCGATCAGGCTCTCGAATTCCGGACGAAGGGCGAGGTGCATGGCGGCCTCTCCAGGGCTCAGGCCGGGAACCAGTTGCGGCGGGGCAGGGACTGCACGATGGGCCCGGGCACCTGGTCGTGCAGGCGGCCCGAGATCTGGCCGCCCTCGACCTTGGCCGGCCGGTCGTGCACGGGCAGCAGGAAGCGCGAGGTGGCGAGCAGCTTCTTGATGGCGGCCTTCTCCGCCCGCTTCGTGGTGCCGTGGTTGCCCGTGGTGCGCGGCTCGTTGGCGTGGATCTCGTGGAAGGGATCCACGATCTGGTCGTTGATGTCGTAGAGCACGTCGCCGCAGATCGTGGCGCGGCCCTCCGCCGTCTCGACGTGGATGTTCATCGAGCCCTCGGTATGGGCGTTGGCCGCCTCCAGCGTCACGCCGGGGATGAGCTCCACCGGGCCTGTGATCTCCAGGTCCTCGAAGCGCAGGGCATGCTTGGTGTGCAGCCGGTCGATGAGGTGCTTGATGTCCGGCGCCGGATATTGCGGGTGCATGAGGCCGGAGACGGAGTATTCGAGCTCGCGGCGGTTCACGACCACCGTCGTGTTCATGGGGAAGAGGTCGTCCTTGCCGGCATGGTCGATGTGCAGGTGCGTGTGGCAGACATAGCGCACGTCGCCCATGCGCACGCCATGCCTGGCGAGCTGGTTCTCGATCATATTCTCGTGGAACTGGAGGCCGCGCATGCCCAGCGTCTCCATGATCTGGTTCGAGCGGTAGCCAGTGTCGACCACGATCGGGTATTGCCCGCCGAGGATCAGGAAGCCCAGCGTCAGCACCCGGCGCGTGCGGCCGCAGTCCCGCCCGAGCACCAGGAAACTCGATTCCAGTTCGATGTCGCCGTAGTCGAGAACCTTGATTTCGAGCGGCATGTTGTCCTCCCCAAGTGTCGTTCCGCGCTTGCCGCGCGGTCATTCGATGATGCGGTAGACCCTGAGCGCCGTGTCGTGCAGCACCGCGCGGGCGGCCTTGTCGCCAAGGCCGGCGGCGGCGTCGCGGTAGGCGGCGACGAGGTCGGGATAAGTGGTCCAGAGCTTCTCGATCGGGAAGTTGGACCCGAAGAGGCAGCGCTCCGGCCCGAAGATGCGCACCGTCTCTGCGACGATGGACGCGATGTGCGCTGGGTCGTTGCAGTGGATGAAGGTGCCGAGGCCGGAGAGCTTGGAGACCACGTTGGGGCAGGCGGCGAGGCGCACCATGCCGGCGCGCCACTCGGCTCGGCCTTCCGGGCTCAGGTCCTCCAGCATGCCCGCGTGCTGAAGCACGAAGGTGACCTTCGGGCAGCCCTCGGCGAGAGCGGCCGCGCCGGGCATCTGCCGGGCGAAGACCTGCAGGTCGAAGCTCCAGCCATAGTCGGCCAGCGCGCCGACGTTGCGGCGGATGCGCGGGTCCGTTGCGAGGTCGGGCCGCGCGGCGAAGCGGTAGAGCGGGTTCTCGTGCCAGTGCAGCTGCATGCGGATGCCGCGCACCAGGGGATAGCGGGCGAGCCGGTCGAGCTGCGGGCGGACGTCGTCGGCCATGCAGTCGGCATAGGCCACGATGGCGTGGGGCCAGCCGGTCTCCAGCGCCGTGCGCTGCACCCAGGCCGCCTCGTCCTCGTAGCGGTCCACCGGCCAGTTCGTCTGCACGTAGACGGACTTCTCGACGCCCGTGCCGGCAAGGTCGGCCCGGAACTCACGCATCGGGTAGTCGCGGCGGATCGCCTCGTAGGGCCCGAAGATGCGCGGCTGCATGGGCCCGACCAGCCAGGGCAGGTCGGCCTGCCGCCAGATGTGGTGGTGCCCGTCGACGATGGGGATCATGCCGCCCTCCGCGCCAGCGAGAGCAGGTGGTCGACCACGGCGGCGCTCGTGCCGCCGGGCACCATGTCGTCGACGAAGGGCCGGATGGCGACGAGCGCCTCGGTTTGCGGCACGAAGTGGGGCTCGGTGGCGAGCGGCGTCAGCCAGCCGATGCGCCAGGCGCGGCGGGCGAGCTTCGCCATGGCGTCGCGCAGGGTGGATGGATCGCCGCGCTCCAGCCCGTCGGAGATGACGAAGACTGCCGCCCCGCGGGCGTAGCCAGCGAAGCGCGGGACCGAGAGGAAGGCCTGCAGGGCGTCGCCGATGCGCGTGCCGCCGTCCCAGTCGCTCACCACGTGGGAGGCGGCGGCGAGCGCCTGCTCGGGCCGCTTGACGCGCAGGGCCCGGCTCACGCGGGTCAGGCGCGTGCCGAAGGTGAAGACCTCCACCCGGGCGAGGCTCTGGACCAGCGTGTGGGCGAGGCGGAGGTTCTCCTCCGTGCGGCCCTTCATGGAGCCGGACACGTCGATCAGCAGCAGCACGTTGCGCGGCCGGGTGCGGCGCCTGAGCTGGCGAAGGGTCAATACCTCGCCTTCGGTGCGGGCGCTGTCGCGCAGCGTGCGACGCAGGTCCGGCCAGGCGCCGCGCCGCGCGCGCATCCGCCGGTGGCTGCGCTTGCGTGGCATGCGCCGCGCGGCCTCCCGGGCGAGGCGGCGGACGGGGAGGCTGTCGGCAGGCTGGCCGAAGCGGCGCTCGACCAAAGCTTCCGCCCGCACGGCCGCCTCGCCCGACTCATTGGCTTCGTCGGCCAGGTCAGGCTCGTCCTCGCCGGAGGCCTCCTCCTGCAGCCGCACGATCTCCTCGTCGCTTTCGGAAAGGCTTTCCAGCCGGTCGACGCCGAGGAAGTGCAGGTCGAACAGCACGTCGTAGACGACGCGGCGCTCGGGCGGGGGCGCGAGCGTGGCGAGGCCCGCCTGCCGGACATCCTCGATGCTCCGGGGGCCGAGCAACTCGATCGATTCCAGGAAGGTCGTGGTCTGCTCCGGCGCGATGGCGAAGCCGTTGGCGCGCAGGAGTGTGACGAAGGAGAGGAAGGGCGCGGCGGCGCGGGGGAGGGCAGGGGCGCTCATGCCGTCGCCTCCGCCAGGATGCCGTCGAGCCGGCCGGAGATGAAGGCGAGGTCCTCCTCGTCCTTCAGCGCGACGCCGATGGAGCGCCTGAAGGCGTCCGGCCAGCGCGCGCCGCGCTGGTTCAGGAGCGTCGCCGCCTCCGCCCAGTCGACGGCCTCGGCGATGCCGGGCGCCTTGCTCAGCGGCTCGCGCCGCAGCTTGCCGACCGCGTTGACCACCGCCCGCGCCGTGCCCTCGGCCACGCTGGACGCGCGCATCATCACGATGCGAGCCTCGCGCTCGGGCGTGGGATAGTCGATCCAGTGATAGACGCAGCGCCGCCGCAAGGCCTCGTGCAGGTCGCGCGTACGGTTGGAGGTGAGGATCACCACCGGCCGCTCGACGGCCCTTATGGTGCCGCGCTCCGGAATGGAGATCTGGAAGTCCGAGAGGAACTCGAGGAGGAACGCCTCGAATTCCTGGTCGGAGCGGTCGATCTCGTCGATGAGCAGGACGGTGGAATCCGGCGAGCGCAGCGAGGCGAGCAGCGGGCGCTCGATGAGGAAGGACTCGCCGTAGATGTCGATCGACTGGTCGCCCGCCTGCCGGATGGCCAGCATCTGGCGCGGGTAGTTCCACTCGTAGAGGGCGGCGGACGCGTCAATGCCCTCGTAGCACTGCAGGCGGATGAGCCGGCGGGCCAGCACCGCGGCGATGGCCTTGGCCGCCTCCGTCTTGCCGACGCCGGGCGATCCCTCCAGCAGCAGCGGCTTGCCCAAAGCGAGCGCCAGGTAGGCGGCCGTCGCGACGCCGTCGTCGGCGAGGTAATAGGCAGCCCGAAGCGCGCGCTCCAGCGCCTCCGGGCTGTCGATCCCCCCGATGACGCCGCGCGGAGGCATCAGCGCCGCGCCTGCGGCCGGGCGCCGCCCTGCGCCTTGATGGCGCGAAGTACCTTCTCGGGCGTGATGGGCAGGTCGTCCACCCGCACGCCCACCGCGTTGAAGATGGCGTTGGCCACCGCCGGCAGAACGGGGTTGGCGCACATCTCGCCCGGTCCCTTGCCGCCGAAGGGCCCGTCCGGGGCGGGCCGCTCAAGCACGGCGATGTCGTGCGGACAGATGTCGCCGGGGCCGGGCATCAGGTACTCCACGAAGTCGCGCGGGCCGTTGCGAGGGTCGGGGTAGTAGGGCTCGGGCGTCTCGAAGAGCGCATGGCTGATCCCCATCCAGGCGCCGCCGACGAGCTGCTGCTCGACGAGGCGGGGGTTCAGCGCGCGGCCGAGCTCGTAGGCGCTGTCCATGCGCGTCATGGTCACCTCGCCCGTCTCGTCGTCCACCTCGACCTCGGCGACGAGGCAGGCATGGGCATAGCAGGTGGCGGGCGACATCTCGCCCGTCTCGGGATCGACGTCGGAGAGCGGCACCAGGAAGATGCCGCGCCCCGCGATGGTGCGCCCCTGCTTGAACTGCGCGGCGATGGCCACGTCCTTGGTGGAGATGGAGCGATGCGGCGCGCCGCGCACGTGGATGTTGCCGCGCCCGTCCGTCTCGAGGTCGGCGGCGTTGACCTCCAGTTCCTCTGCGGCGGCCTCCATCATCACGCCGCGCGCCTCGCGCGCCGCCGCCATCACGGCGTTGCCCACGCGGTGCGTGCCGCGCGAGGCGAAGCTGCCCATGCAGTGGGGGCCGGTGTCGCTGTCTGCGGTGTCGACATAGACGTCCTCGACGGGCACGCCGAGCGTCTCCGCGCAGATCTGGCGGGTGACGGACTTCATTCCCTGGCCGAGGTCGATGGAGGAGAGCGCCACCGTGAACTTGCCGGTCGGGTTGGAATGCACCAGCGCCTGGCTGGGGTCGCCGCCCAGGTTCATGCCGATGGGATAGTTGATGGATGCGATGCCGCGTCCGCGATGCCTGGCCATATCAGCGCCTCCTGGTGCCGAAGACGGAGGAGAACCGGGTCGCCCCGTGGGGCGAGGGGGACGCCGCCGGCGGCGGAGCGGCTGGCGGGGGCGGAGGAGGCGGCGGCGCTGCGGGGCGCGACCAGTCGGGTTCGGGGGGGCGGCCCGCCGGGCGCTCGTAGGTGGTCGAGATCGGCGCGGCACGGGAAGGCTCGGTCCTGCCCGCCGGCGTTTGCGGGATGGCGGCGCGCGCACCGCCGCCGTCTTTGCGCGAGGAGGCCCGCTTGAACTCCTCGCGCAGCGGCCAGCGGGCCTTCTCGGCCGCGACCTGCACGCACTCGATCAGCGCCGTGTTCTTCGCCTCGCGGCGATGCGCCTTCATGTCCCCATCGCGATAGGCGTTGAGGATGCGGAACTCCATCGGGTCCATGCCGACGAGATGGGCGAGCTTGTCCATCTGGCATTCCAGCGCAAAGTCCATCGCCGTCACGCCGAAGCCGCGCATCGCGGTGGCCGGCGTGCGGTTCGTGTAGACGCAGTAGATGTCGCCCCAGACGTTCGGGATCGTGTAGGGGCCCGGCAGATGGGCCGCGCACTTCACCACCGCGTAGCTCGACAGGCGCGTATAGGCGCCGCTGTCGAACAGGCCGCGGATCTGGCGGGCGACGATGCGCCCGTCCTTCATCACGCCGTCCTTGATGAAGATGCGCTCGGCCCCGCGAGGGCTGCCGAACTGCATCTCCTCCTCGCGGCCGAGCATGTAGCGCACGGGCTTGCCGGTCAGCATCGCGCCGAGGATGGCGAGCGGCTCGGTGAGCGTGTCCACCTTGCCGCCGAACCCGCCGCCCACCGTGCCGCCGACGAAGTGGAAGGTGTTGGACGGTACGTCCAGGATCTTGGCGCAGGTGTCGAGCGAGAAGAACAGCGCCTGCGTCGAGGTGTAGACCACGTAGCGCCCATTCGTGTCGGGCGCGGCGATGGAGCCGTTGGTCTCCGTCGGCGCGTGCTCGATGGGCGACATCTGGTAGCGCTCTTCGATCACGTGATTGGCCTCTGCGAAGCCACGCTCGACGTCGCCGAAGCGCAGTTTCTGATGGTCGTACTTGTCGTGATAGGTGAAGGTGTTCTTGGGATAGACGTCGTTGACGACGGGCGCGCCGGGCTTCAGCGCGTCCTCGACGTCGAAGACGGCGGGCAGCGGCTCGTAGTCGACCCGGATCTTGGCCAAAGCCTCGAAGGCCTCACGCTCGCTGTCGGCGACCACGGCGACGACCGGCTCGCCCTTGTAGCGGACCTTGTCGACGGCCAGCGACGGCTCGTCGTCCTTGCCGAAATTGATCAGGCTCAGCAGCGTGTTGAGGTTGCGCGGCACGTCCGCGCCGCGGATCACGCGGCGCACGCCCTGCGAGCGCTCGGCCTCGCTCGCGTCGATGCGGCGCAGGCGGGCATGGGCGTGCGGGCTGCGCAGCACCTTGAGGTGCAGCAGGCCCTGCACCTTGTGGTCGTTGAAATAGGTCGACGTGCCCGTCACGTGGCCCAGCATGTCCTGCCGCTGGGTGCCTTTGCCGACCTCGCGGAGGTTGTCGTCGCGCTCGTCGGCGAAGATGTCCTTGCGCAGTTCCAGCATGGCGGCGTCCTCAGGCGCGCGCCCGGCCGCCGGAGGCGGCGGCGAGCACGGCGTTGATGATGGGTTCGTAGCCGGTGCAGCGGCAGACGTTGCCGGAGATGGCCTCGACCACCTCCTGCCGGCTCGGCGAGGGATTGTGGTCGAGCAGCGCCTTGGCGGCCATCAGCATGCCCGGCGTGCAGAAGCCGCACTGGGCGGCGAAATGCTCCATGAAGGCCTGCTGCAGCGGGTGCAAAGCCGCGCCGTCCTTGATGCCGTCGAGCGTCTGAACGGAGCGCCCGGCGACGCTCTCGGCGAGCGTGAGGCAGGCGAGGTGGACCTCGTCGTCGATCAGCACCGAGCAGGCGCCGCAGCCGCCCTGGCCGCAGCCGAACTTGGGCGTGACGTCGCCGAGGCCTTCCCGCAGGGCGGTCAGCAGGTTCTCCCCGCCCTCGACGAAGAGGGCGACGTCGCGGCCGTTGTGGCGGAACTGGAGGGCGGATTTCGGCATGGCAGGTCCTCAGGCTTCGCCGGCCAGCACGCGGCGCAGGTGCACGCCCGCCACCTCGCGGCGGTACCAGGCGCTGGCGATGGCGTCGTCGGCGGGGTTCGCGCCTTCGAGCGCGGCCCCGACAGCGGCGGCGATGCTGGATGGATCGAGACTACGGCCCTCTAAGGCGCGCTCCGCGCCCTTGGCGCGCAGGGGCGTCGGCCCCATCGCCCCGAAGGCGATGCGCGCGCCCTGCACCCGCCCGCCGCCCTGCGGCAGGCTGGCGGCGATTGAGAGGACGGAGGCGCCCTTGGGTCTCACGCGCGAGACCTTCTTCCAGCGGAAGGCGTCCGGCGTGGCGGGACGCGCGAACGAGACCGAGAGCACCAGCACCGAGGCCATGCGGTCGCGGCCGGAGAGGAATTCCTCGAGCGGCGTCTCGCGCGCGCCGAAGCCGGTCTGGACGGCGACCGTGGCGTCGAGCGCCAGCAGCGCGACGGTAAGGTCGCCATAGGGCGAGGGCGCGAAGACGTTGCCGCCCACCGTGCCCATGTTGCGGATGGCTGGCCCGCCGATGGTGCGGGCGACGGGATGCAGGAAGGCGAGCTCGCGCTCCGCCAGGATGCGCGACAGCGTGACGCCCGCGCCCAGGGTGACCCGCGAGCCTGCGGCGTCGATGCGCGTCAGCGCCGGATCAGTGGCGCGGACCACGGTGTGCAGGCCAACGTCGCCCTCGTTGAGCGCGCGCATGACCAGCGTGCCGCCGGCGAGGAAGCGCGCGCCGCGGTCATTGGCGAGGATGCCGGCCGCCTCCGCCGCACTGCTGCAGGTTCTCACCGTGACGGGCATCGTTTCCCCTCCTAGGCCGCCAGGCCGAGTTCGCGGCGCACCGCCGCAAAGCCCGCCACGTAGATGTCCTCGCCCACCATCCGCACGAGCCGCTCCTCGTCGCCGGGGCGCGTGGTGAAGCGCGATTCCCATTGCCAGAAGGTGCGGTCGCCGTCGGTCACCGGCAGCAGCCGGACATGGGCGACGTAGTTGAAGAGCGGCACCGGCGTGTCGAGCAGGCAATAGCTGAAGGTCTGCTCGAGGTCGGACAATGCCAGCAGCTGCTCGCGCAACTCCGAGCCGTCCTTGAGCCGGAAGCGCCGGACGCAGCCAATCTTGTCGACGGGCTGCGCCCGCTCGATGGCGCTGGTCTCGACCGCGGGATGCCAGCGGTCATGGCCGTTGAAGTCGCGCAGGACCTCCCACACCGCCCCGGTCGGTGCGTCGACGATCGTGCTCTTGAGGATCCGGGGCACAGGCTCAGCCTCCGAAGGCGCGCTTGAGCGCGTCGAAGCCGCCCTGGAAGACGCCGGACCCGATGGTGCTGACGAGGTCTGCCTCCCGCTCCGGCGGGCAGTCGAACTCGGCCGACCATTCCAGGAAGGTGCGGTCGCCGTCCGTGACGGGCGTGAGCCGGATGGTCGCGACGTAGTTCTCCACGCCCATCGGGGATTCCAGGATGGAATAGGTGCAGAACATGTCGAAGTCCGAGAGGCCCAGCAGCTTCTCGCGGATGCGGTCGCCGTTGCGCAGGCGGAAGTCCCTTATGCAGCCGATCTTGTCGGCCGGCTCCCCGCCCTCGATCCGGCTCTCGGCGATGGCGGGGTGCCAGTTGGGCAGGCCATTGAAGTCGCGCACGCGGGACCAGACGCGGTCGCTGCGGGCGTTGACGACGGAGGAGACGTAGACGCGGGCCATGGGTCCTCAGCCCTTCCTGCGCGGGGAGCGCGAGCCGCCACTGCCCGTCTCGGGCGGGGGAGCGGCGGGAGCCGGGGTGGGCGGCGAGGCGCCGTCCTTCTTCGGTGCTGCGACGTCCTTGCGGATGCCCTGCATGTCCCTGGCCTCGCGGATCAGGCCGGGCATCTTGGCGAGGCTGCCCCCCTCCACGCCGATATCGGCGAGGATGGAGTCGATCAGCGGGGCCTGTACGCGGTAGCGCAACGCGCTGTCGATCACCTCGTCCGTCGCGCTCTTTCCGTTCCCGCCGCCGCCGTTGCCGCCATTGAGGCCGTCGACCTGCAGGATGCGGATTCCCTCGATCTTCTCCATGGGCCGCACGGCCTCGCGCACGATGCCCTCGACGCGGTCGAGCAGCTTGCGGCGGAAGAGCGAGAAGCGCGCCTCGTCGGTGAGCACGTTCTCGGCCTCGTTGAGGAGGCGCTGCGCCTCGGCCTCGACGGCGGCGCGGACCCGCTCCGCCTCGGCGGCGATGCGGGTCTCCTCCGCCTCCTTCTCGGCGAGCAGTACCTCGACGGTCTTGCGTCGCTTGGCGATCTCGCTCTCGCGGATGGTCGTGACGCGCTCGGCCGCCTCGGTCGCACGTGCGCGGGCGTTCTCGGCCTCGGCCTGGGCGGCGGATTCCTCGAGGGACTTCTGGTAGAGCGCGATGGCCTTTTCCATTTGCGCGGTTTCGACCACCTTCTCGCGGTCGACCTCCAGCTTGCGCAACTCGCGCTCGCGGCCGACGCGGGCCTCGTCGAGTCCACGATCGGAGGCGATGCGGGCGCGCTCGACCTCCTCGCGGGCGGCGATCTCCGCCTCCTGCAGGGCCTGGGTGCGGGCGACCTCGAGCTGCTCGATGGCGCGCCGGCGCTCCAGCCGCGCGGCCTCCAGCACGCGCTCGCGCTCGATGTCCGTCGTCTCGACGTCGCGGCGGGCGACGATCTCGGCCTGCTTGACCTGCCGGTCGGCGTGCACGCGCTCGCTGCGCTTGGCCGAGAGCGCGATGACACGGTCCTCGTCGGCGATCTCCACCGCCTTCTTCTGCTCGATGTTGAGCACCTCGCGCTTCTGGCTGGAGGCGATGCGGTCGGCCTCCAGCGCGAGCTCCACCTCGATGCGCTGGCGCTCGATGGCGTCGCGGCGCTTGAGCTCGGCGGCCTCAAGGGTCTCCGAACGCACGATCTCCAGGCCGCGCGTCTCCTGCTCGGCGCGGATGCGCTCGGCGGCGACGACCTTCTCCTGGGCGATGCGGGCGGCCTCCACGGCCTCGCGCGCCTTGATCTCCGCGGCGTCGACGGCCTGGTTGCGGGCGATCTCGAGATTGCGGATCTCCTCGTCCTTGGCGATGCGCTCGGCCGAGACGCGGCGCTCCTGCGCGATGCGGGCCTGCTCCACCTCCTCGCGCGCGGCGATCTCGGCGCGCTGCAGCGCCTCGTCGCGGGCGATGTCGAGCCCGCGGGTCTCCTGCTCGGCGCGGATGCGCTCGGCGGTGACCGCCTTTTCCTGCGCGATGCGGGCGGCTTCCACCGCCTCGCGCGCCTTGATCTGGGCGGCCTCGACCTCGCGGTCCCGCACGATCTGGCGGCCGCGGATCTCCTGGTCCTTGGCGATGCGATCCGCCTCGATCTTGCGCTCCTGCGCGATGCGCGCGGCCTCGATCGCCTCGCGGGCGGCGATATCGGCCTCCTCGACGGCGCGGGTGCGGGCGATCTCCAGCGCGCGGACGCGTTCCTCCTGCGCGATGCGGGAGGCTTCGGTCGCCTCGCGCGCCTCGATGCCGGCGACCTCGATGTCCTTTGTGCGCTCGATCTCCAGCCGGCGGGTCACCTGCTCGGAGGCGATGCGGTCGGCGGCCAGCGCCTGCTCGCGGGCGATGCGGGCGGCCTCGACGGCCTGTCCCGCCGCGATCTCCGCCTCCTGGATGGCGCGGGTATGCTGGATCTCCAGCGCCCGCGTCCGCTCGTCCGAGGCGATGCGCTCCGCGGTGACCGCTGTCGACTGCGCGATGCGCAGCTTCTCCGTCGCCTCGCGTGCGGCGATGTCCGCCTCGTCGACCGCGCGGGTTCGCTCGATCTCGCGCCGGCGGGTATCCTCCTCGAAGGCGATGCGCGCCTCCGTCACCGTGCGCTCCTGGGCGATGCGGGCCTTCTCCACCGCCTCGCGGGCCGCGATCTCGGCCTGCTCGACCGTGCGCATGCGCTCGATCTCGCGCTGGCGCGTCTCGCGCTCGGAGGCGATGCGCGCCTCGTCGATGGCGCGCTGGTTGGCGATGCGCGCCTTCTCGACGTTTTCCCGCGCCGCGATCTCGACCTCCTCCAGCGTGCGCGTGCGCTCGATCTCGTGCTGCCGGGTCTCGCGCTCGGAGGCGATGCGGGCCTGGGCGATGGCCTGCTCGTTGGCGATTCGCGCCTTCTCGATCGCCTCGCGCGCCGCGAACTGGGCGTGCTCGGCCTCGGTCTCGCGCAGCGCCCGCTCGCGGGCCACCTCGGTGCGCTGCAGGGCGCGGCGCATCTCGATGTCGCGCTCCTGCTCCAGGCGGGCCGTCTCGCTCTCGCGCTCGATCTCCAGCGCCTGACGCTCGGCCTCGAGATTGCGGGTGCGGATCTTGATCATCGAGTCCTGCTCGATGTCGTTCCTGAGCTTCCTGCGGGTCTCGATGTCCTCCATCAGCCGCGTCAGGCCCTCCGCGTCGAAGCGGTTGGAGGGGTTGAAGAACTCGAGGTCCGTCTGGTCGAGGTCGGTGATGGCGACGCTCTCGAGCTCCAGGCCGTTCTGCGCCAGCGCCTCGGCGGCGGCGGCCTTGACGCGGGAGACGTATTCCCCGCGCTGCTCGTGCATCTGCTCCATCGTCATTTCGGAGGCGACCGAGCGAAGGGCCGAAACGAACTTGCCGGAGAGCAGCGCATGCAGCCGCTCGGGCTCCAAGGTGCGGCGGCCCAAAGTCGCGCCGGCGATGGAGACCGCCTCGCGGGTGGGCTGCACCCTCACGTAGAAGTCCGCCTCGATGTCGATGCGCATGCGGTCGCGGGTGATCACCGCATCCTGCTTCTCGCGCACGATCTGCATCGGCAGGACGTTCATGTTGACGGGCGTGTAGTCGTGGATGAACGGGAGCACGAAGGCGCCCCCGTCGATCACCACCTTCTCCCCGCCGAAGCCGGTTCGCACGAAGGCGACCTCCTTCGAGGAGCGGTGGTAGAGCCAGTTCACGATGTACACGGCGATGACGATCACGATGATCGCCACGATCAGCCACAGGATCAGTGTCCCGATCAGGATCCCCGACATGCGCCTTCCCTCCCGCGCGCGCTTCAGCGCCCGCCGATTGCCTTGAACTTGCGAACCTGTTCAGTCAGCGCCCGCTCGACGGGCAGGCGCTCCATCGACGAAGCGCCGTAGAAACCGTTGCAGCCCGGCGCGTGCCTGAGCACGTAGGCCGCGTCTTCCGGCTCAGCCACCGGGCCGCCATGCACGAGCACGAGCACGTCGGGCGCCACCGCTCGGGCCGCCTTCGCCATGGCCTCGGCCCGGGCCGGGCACTCCTCCAGCGTCAGCGCCGTCTGCGCGCCGATGGTGCCGCCCGTGGTGAGGCCAAAATGGACGACGATGATGTCCGCGCCCGCGCGCGCCATGGCCTCGGCGTCGGCCTCGTTGAAGACGTAGGGCGTGGTGAGCAGGTCCTTGGCGCGCGCCTTGGCGATCATGTCGACCTCCAGCGCGTAGGACATGCCGGTCTCCTCGAGGTTTGCCCGGAAGATCCCGTCGATCAGCCCCACCGTCGGGAAGTTCTGCACGCCCGAGAAGCCCGCCGCCTTCACCTCGTCGAGGAAGAGATCCATGTCGCGGAAAGGGTCGGTGCCGTTCACGCCGGCCAGCACCGGCGTGTGCCGGACGACGGGCAGAACCTCCGCTGCCATCTCCATCACGATGGCGTTGGCGTCGCCATAGGGCATCAGGCCGGCGAGCGAGCCGCGGCCGGCCATGCGGTAGCGGCCGGAATTGTAGATGACGATGAGGTCGATGCCTCCGGCCTCCTCGCACTTGGCGGAGAGGCCCGTGCCCGCGCCGCCGCCGACGATCGGCTCGCCGCGGGCGGCCATCGCGCGGTACTTGTCGAGGAGAACGGAGCGCTCGATGCGGGCCATGGCTACCTCGCTGCCAGCCGGCGCCGCGACGTGCGGCCGGAGATGGTGCGGAAGGCGGCCACCGCTGCCGCCGCGAAGTCGGGATCGTTGATGTGGCGCGGGACGCGCACGAGCTGCCGGTTGGCGGTCTGGCGCACCGTCTGCTCCAGCGCGCGGAACAGGGCCGCGTCGGCCTCCGGGTCCCAGAAGGCGCGACCGGGCGCGTCAAGCGCGGAGACCCCGCCCTCCGGCAACAGGAAGCGCACGGGCCCGTCCATGCGGTTCAGCCGCTCGCCGATCCAGCGGCCCATCCGGTCGTTCTCCTCCGCCGTGGTGCGCATCAGCGTCACCTGCGGGTTGTGCGGGTGGAGCCGTCGGCCGCGATAGCGCTCGGGCACCGTGTCCGGTGCGCCGAAATTGACCATATCCAGCGCGCCGACCGAGCCGACATAGGGGATGCGCTTGCGGATGATCGCGCCGAAGCGGTCCTCGGTGGCCGGGAATACGCCTCCCATCAGGAGGTCGCAGACCTCCGTCGTCGTGAGGTCGATCACGCCGGCGAGGCGGCCGGCGTCGACGAGCTTCTCCATCGAGCGCCCGCCCGTGCCGGTGGCGTGGAAGACGAGGCACTCCACGTCGTCCTTGAGCGCGGCGGCGACCTGCTGAACGGCCGGCGTGGTGACGCCGAACATGGTGAGGCCCACCGACGGCAGGGCAGGGGCCCGGCGAGCCGGAGCCTCCGCCCGCGCCAGCCGCGCCTTCACCATCCCCGCCACGGCCTGCGCCGCATTGCCCAGCACCTCCCGCGAGATGGTGTTAAGGCCCTGGATGTCGGTGACCGAGTACATCATCGCGATGTCGGACGGGCCGACATAGGGACCCACGTCGCCCGAGGCGACGGAGGACACGATGAGCTTGGGAACGCCGACCGGCAGCTCCCGCATGGCCGGCGCGACCAGCGAGGCTGCGCCCGAGCCGCCCGCCGTCACCATTCCCGCGATGTCGCCCTGCCGCTTCGTCCACGTGGCGAAGGCCTCCGCCATGGCGGTGACCGACGCGCCGCGGTCCGACCCGAAGACGTGCGCGCCGCCGCGCGGGTGGTTGAGCGCGATCTCCTGGGCCGAGACGTCGGCGGTGCAGGGCCGACCGCTCGTGGAGACATCGACGAGGCGGGTCTTCAGCCCGGTCGCGGCGATGAGGTCGCGCAGGTAGCGCAGCTCCTCGCCCTTGGTGTCGAGCGTGCCGGCGATGATGACGGCAGGCGGCCCGGCGCTGCGGGTCGGCGCGGCGTCACGCGCGGCGCGGACGGGCTCCAGCCGCGTGACGCCCGTGGTCATGGTGCGTGCGCCCGCCTCGATGCGCTGCCAAGGCACCGGCTGCGACCAGCGCGTCGGCAGGACGGGGTTGGAGACGTAGACCTTCACCGGCGCTGCGGAGGCCGGCCGGATTGCCGCCGGGCGAGGCGTCGTCTCGTCCTCTGCCTCCGTCGGCTCGGGGTCCTCGTGCGCGTGGCGGCCGACGCCGAGCAGGCGTTGCTGCAGGTCGCGGTCCGCCGAGAGCCGCGCGGAGGGGATGATCCGGTTGATCCGGCCATTGACCATGATCGCGACGTCGCGCGACACGGCGGTGGCCACGCCTATGTTCTGCTCGATGACGAGGACGGACATGTCCCCGTCCTCGGCGAGGCGGACCAGCATCTCCTCGACCTGTTCGACGATGACGGGTGCGAGGCCCTCCGTCGGCTCGTCCATGATGAGGAGCTGCGGGTTGGTGAGCAGGGCGCGCGAGATGGCGAGCATCTGCTGCTCGCCGCCCGAGAGCTGGCCGCCGCCATTGCCCTTGCGCTCGGCGAGGCGGGGGAAGGTGTCGTAGACGCGGTCGACGGTCCACGGACCGCGGTGCAGGCCGGCCGTGAGGCGCAGGTGCTCGTCGACCGAGAGCGAGCGCCACAGGCGGCGTCCCTGCGGCACGTAGCCGACGCCGAGCCTCGCGATCTGCGGCGGGGTGAGCGTCAGCAAGTCCTCGCCGCGGAAGCGCACGGAGCCGCCGGAGGCCTTCACCAGCCCCATGATGGTCTTGCAGAGCGTCGTCTTGCCCATGCCGTTGCGGCCGACGACGGAGAGCACGCCGGAATTCAGCCGCAGGTCTACGCCCTGCAGCGCATGGGAGGCGCCGTAGAAGACGTTGAGGCCGCGGATCTCCAGGACCGGGGTGCCGGCGAAGGGCTCAGGCATGGCCGCCCCCCAGGTAGAGTTCCTGCACCTCGGGGTCGTTCTCGATCTCCTCCGGCGGCCCTTCCTTGAAGATGCGGCCATTGTGCATCATCGTCACGCTCTCCACGACGCGCAGAGCGACATCCATGTCGTGCTCGATGATGATGTAGCCCATGTGAGAGGGCAGGGCGGTCAGGATCTCCACGAGCTCCGCCCGCTCGGTGGGTGACAGGCCGGCTGCCGGCTCGTCGAACAGGATGAAGCGCGGCGCGCCGGCGAGCGCCAGCGCGATCTCCAGCTGCCGCTGCTGGCCGTAGCTGAGCTCCGACACCTTGCGGCCCCGCACGTCCGTGAGGTGCACTGCCTGCACGAGGTGCTCGGCCGAGTTCATCAGCGCGTCGTTCGCCCTCGGCCGCAGGAAGGAGTAGCGCCCGCGCGAGACGCCGCGGCATGCGAGATAGACGTTCTCGATCACGGTGAGGCCGGGGAAGAGTGCCGAGATCTGGTAGGTGCGGCGCAGCCCGCGGCGGATCCGCTCGTAGGGAGGGAACTCCGTCACATCCTCGCCGAAGAAGCGGATCGTGCCGGACGTCGGCGGGAAGTCGCCGGTGATGCAGTTGAAGAGCGTCGTCTTGCCAGCGCCGTTGGAGCCGAGCACGGCGCGCCGCTCGCCGGGGCGAACCGTCATCGTGATGTCTGTCAGCGCCGCCAGCGCGCCGAAGAGGCGCGTCACCCCGCGCAGTTCGAGCGCGGCGCTGGCCCCGACGGCGGAGAGGCGCTGGGCGACGCTATCCATGGCCGTGGCCCCCGCCCGGCCGCGATTGAGCAGGCCTGCCCCGCTCGCGCCAGCGCTGCCAGAGGCCGAGCACGCCATCCGGTGAGAAGAACACGATGACGAGGAAGCCCAGGCCGATGAGCAGCCGGAAGCGGTTGCCGTCAAGACCGAAGAGCACGAGCACGTCGAGCGCGAAGGTGCGCAGCACCACGAAGATGAAGGCGCCGATGAAGGCCCCGATCGGCCGGCTGATGCCGCCGACGACCGCGATGATGAGAATGTCGATGGCGCGGTCGACGCTCACGGAGCCCGGCGAGATCTGCCGGTAGTTCCAGACCTGCAGCACGCCGCCGAGCCCCGCGATGAAGGCGGCGAAGGCATAGGCGGCGATGCGGTGCGCGTTGACGTTGAAGCCCAGGGCCGCCATGCGGCGGGGATTGTCGCGCACCCCCTGCAGGGCGAGCCCGAAAGGCGCGCGGGAAACGTAGCTCACCAGGAAGAAGCAGAAGGCCGCGACCGCGAGGACCACGTAGTAGAAGGCGATGCCGGCACCCCAGTCGACCCCCCAAAACCTGGGCGTGCCGACGGTGTTGATGCCGGTATGGCCGTTGAAGATCGCCCAGTTCTGGTTGGTGAAGTAGTAGAAGGCCGATCCGATCGCGAGCGTGATCATGATCGTGTAGATGCCCTCGGTGCGCACCGCCAGCGCGCCGCCGACGATGCCGAAGAGCGTGGCGAGGAAGAGCGCCATGGGCGTCGCCAGCCACCACGGCCAGCCGAGGCTGATGTTGGCGTTGCCGCTCGTGCCGAACACCGCGACCATGTAGCCCGCGACGCCCGCGATGGTGAGCTGCATCAGGCTCACCATGCCGCCATAGCCGCCGAGGAACATCAGGCTCAGCGCGATCGTGCCGAGGATCAGCGTCGTCGCGAAGATCTCAATGAGGAAGAAGTTGCTCGCGAGGAGCGGCATGATGATGAGCAGGGCGGCGAGCACCCAGGCGGCCGGCTGCGAGTAGTCGGCCGGCGCCGCGGGCGCGCGCGCCGGCTGCGCCGCGACGGCTGCCGGCTGGACGGGAGCATGGACGCCGTGGCTCGCCGACATCTCAGCGCCTCGCCAGCAGGCCCTGCGGCCGCACGGCCAGCACGAGCACCATGATCAGGAAGGTCACGACGATGGCGTAGGTCGGGATGTAGACGGAGCCCAGCTGCTCGGCGAGCCCAACGATGACGGCGCCCAAGGCCGCGCCCGGGATCGAGCCCATGCCGCCGACGATCACGACCACCAGCGAGGCCAGCAGGAAGCGCGTGTCCTCGCCCGGCGAAATCGACTGGAACGTGCCGCCCACTACGCCCGCCATGCCCGCGAGCCCCGCGCCGAAGGCGAAGATCAGCACGAAGACGAGCTGGATCCGCACGCCCATGGCCGACAGGATATCGCGGTCGTCGACGCCCGCGCGCACGATCATGCCGATGCGGGTCTTGTTCAGCGCCAGCCACATGGCGATCCCGATCACCACCGAAGCCAGGAAGATCACGAGCCTGACCAGCGGATAGGTGAGGTAGACCGCTTCGCCGGAGGACTTCACGGCCACCACGAAGGGCATCTCGACCGGGCCCTTCAGCCAGTTCGGCGTCTGGATCTGGTAGAAGTCGCCGCCGAAGGCCCAGAGCATGAGGTCGGCGAAGACGATGGAGAGGCCGATCGTCACCATGGTCTGGCGCAGGTCCTGCCCCTCCATGCGGCGGAACACCAGAACCTGCATCAGCACGCCGACGACGGCCACCACGATGAAGGAGACGACGAAGGCGAGCAGCCACGAGCCGGTCGCGGTGCTGATGCCGTAGCCGATATAGCCGCCGAACAGGTAGAGCGAACCGTGCGCGAGGTTGACGTTGCGCATCAGGCCGAAGATCAGCGTGAAGCCGCTCGCGACCAGGAAGTAGAGCCCGCCCAGCGTGATCCCGTTGAAGACCGCGTTGAGGAAGACGCGCTTGCGGCCCATCACCTCCTCGAGCCCGGGCGGCCAGACGGCGAAAATGAGCCACAGGGCGGCGACGATTACGACGAGGATCACGACCGACCAGAGGGGATGGCGCTCGACGAAGCGCGTCATGGCCGCGCCTCCGCCGGCCGGGCGGGCGGCATCCAGGTCCAGGCGGACACGCGGTCCGCGATGCCGTCGCATGCAGGCATGCGGCGAAGTCCTCCCGTGTGGCGGCGATGCATGCGCCGCTTCTCTCGTCGCTTGAGAAGGCTAGCCGGCTTCTGCTGGGCCGACTTGATCGTGAGTATGAATTCACGCCGGAGAAGGGCGGTCAGGAATGCAGCACCTGCGCCGCGCGGCGATAATCCGTCGGCGCCATGCCGACATTCGAGGCGAAGAACTTCGTGAAGCCGCTCTGCGAGGAGAAGCCCAGGTCGAAGCCGATCTCGGCGATCGGCGTGCCGGTCTCCACCAGGGTCGAGAGCGCCTTCTCCATGAGGAGCGTTTTCAGGTAGAGGTGCGGCGTCACGCCGGTCTGTTCCCGGAACAGCTTGTAGAAGTGGGGACGCGACAAGCCCGACTCGCGTGCGACCGAATCGAGCTCCATCTCGGCGCAAGGGCTCTGCGACATCAGCTTGATCGACTTGCGCACCCGGAAGTCCGAGAGGCAGGGCCGCGAAGGCGGTCCCGTGGGCTCCGCCAGCGAGCGCCAGCTGCGGTCGTGGCAGGCCTCGATGAGCCGGCGCAGTTCCGCATCGAGCGACACCATCGACAAGCCGGCGCGAAACAACGCGAGCGTCTGGCGGATCAGCAGGTCGAGCGCCGGCGTGCGGGGAAAGCAGGTCCGCCCGAAGCGCAGCTGGAACTCCTGCTCGCAGCCCGGCGCGAACCAGTCTGCGTTGACGTAGAGCACGAAGATGAGGGTGCCCTCCTCGCCCTGCGGCGGAAGAAAGCGATGCGGCTCCCAGGGGCTGATCGCGACGACGCTGTCCTCGGTCAGCCGGTGGGGCTTGTCGCACACCTCCACGAGGCCCGGCGCGCCGCTCACGTAGAAGAGGAGATGCCCCTCCCGATGGGCGTGCAGGTTGAACGGCCGGTTGAACTCGTAGATCGTCGCCCGGCCAAAACGGCCGTGGAAGACGGATAAAGTCCGCCCCATCGGATCCTCCCGCGCCTTTTTTGCTAGGCTTCATCAGCGGCGCGACGAATGCAAGGGGATACGACGTCTCGGCGGGCCGGCGCGTGGGCCGGCCCGCTTCAAAACGCACGGCGACGAGCAAGAGCGTGTCCCGGCCGCTCAGTACTTCTTGCACTCGGGGACGGTGCGGCTCGGCAGCCCGATCTTGGCGAAGACGGCGGGATCATAGCCGAGCGTCTGGTTCACGTTCGGCACGATCTCGACCACCTTGGAGACCAGCGCGCCGCCTTCTCCCTCCACGACCTCCGTCACGAAGTTCGTGCCGATGGCCTGGCGGTTGGAGTCGAGCTTGATCTTGCCGTTGGGAGCGTCGATCTCGAGGGTGGCGAGCGCCTTCTTGAAGTTGTCCTGGTTGGGGCCGAGGTCGCCATTCACCTTCTTCAGCGCCTCGTACATCGCCATCGTCGCCCCGTAATAGTTCGTGGCGAGCAGACCGGGGCTGGGGAAGCGCTTATCGGCGGGCGTGGCCTCCTGGTAGAGCTTCACGAAGGCCTTCCAGTTCGGATCGTCCCAGGTGTCCGCCATGCCGGAGGCGGCGATCGTGCCGATCATCGCCTTCTTGGCGTCGCCCTTGGCGGAGAGCACGGTCTGGTCGACCATGATGGAGCCGCCGAGCAGGTGGGCCTTGCCGCCGGCCTGCTGGTACTGGTTGAGGAAGTTCACGGCGTCTGCGCCGCCGAGGCCGAGATAGATGGCGTCGACGTCGTCCGGCAGGGCCGCGATCGTGGAGGCGAAGTCCTTGGTGCCGAGCGGCACCCACTGGCGGCTCGTCACCTTGCCGCCGAGGCCGCAGAACTCGAGCACCAGGCCGAAGACCTGCGTGTAGACGAAGCTATAGTCTTCGCCCACTGTCGCGATGCTCTTGTAGCCCTTCTTGTTGTAGGCGTACTTGCCGAGGCCGGCCTGCCACTGCGCGCCGTCCATGTTCCAGCGGAAGAAGTTCGGGGCAGGATCGACATAGGTCGTCTCCTGCGCGCCCGACGCCGCGTTGATGAAGGTGAGCTCGGGCTTCGTCTTGGCGAAGTTCTTCACCGCGATGCCCTCGTCGCCTGAGAGCGGCGAGATCAGGATGTCCACCTTGTCCTGCTCGATCAGCTTGCGCACGGCGCGCACGGCGCTGTCGGGCGTGGCGTCGGTGGAGGCGACCACGAATTCGAGCTGCTTGCCCGCGACATTCGTCCCGTACTTCTTCACCGCGGCGTTGAAGCCGCCCATGCCGTCGACGCCCAGCACCGTGTAGGTGCCCTCGAGCGTGGCGGTCACGCCGACCTTGAGCTTGTTCTGTGCGAAGGCGGTGCTCGACATCAGCAGGGTCGCCAGCGTGGCGGCGACGCCGATCCTCGACAACGTCATGAAGTCCTCCCTTGGCTCGGCCACCGGCTTCCTGCGGAGGCCCTCCGCGGTCCGGCTTCATCGGCCCGGCTACGCCGCAGCGGCGCGCTGAGGACGGAGGTTAGCCGTATCCCACGAGGCCCCGCATTCCCGCGTGCAGGCCGGACTTGACCATAAGTCTCATTTTGCGTGCTGCGTTGCAGCACGGCTTGGCAGGGACGTCAGGACGTCTGCATGCCCCCCGAGGCTGACGGTCGGGAACCGGCGCAGGGCAGGATGCCGGGCTCCGGATCGCGCTGCCCACTTCTCATGGGCGACAAGCACTCCGCCTCGCCGGAGAGAGACACTATTTCGCTTGCACGCCCTGCATGTGGACCTGCAGGCCATCGATGAGCGCCCGGACGTTGGGAGAGCCGCGGCGGTTTCCCGGGAAGACGATGCTCACCGGAACCGGCGGCGGTTCGAAGGATGCGAGGACGCAGCGGAGCGTGCCGGCCGCGAGGTGATGAGCGACCTGGTAGGACAGGACGCGCAGGATCCCGAGGTCGGCCAGGACAGCATCGACGGCGGCATCGACGCTGTTGGTCATCAGCCTGGGGTCAACCCGCAGGATGGGGCGTCCCTCCCGGCCGAAGCGCCACTCGCCGTTCCGGGTGAAGTTGTCGAAGGCGACGAGGTCGTGACCGCTGAGGTCGGCGACGTCAGCCGGTTCGCCCCGCGCCGCAAGGTAGGCTGGGCTCGCCACCAGCATGCGGCGGACTTGCGTGAGCTTCACGGCATGAAGAGCGCTGTCGGCAAGGTCTCCGATGCGGACCGCCGCGTCGATCCCTTCCTCTGCCATGCGGACGACGCGATCCGTCAGCTGGAGTTCCACCGCGAGACGCGGATGCATCCGGAGCAGGCGCTCCACCACGGGCAGGACGTGCATGCGGCCGAACACCACGGGCGCCGTCACCATCAGGCGTCCCCGCGGTTCGGCGTCCTCCCCGCGCAGCAGGCGCGCGGCGTCGTCGAGCTGGGACAGGGCGCCCTGGCAGGCCTCGAGATAGGCGGCGCCTTCGGGGGTCAGGCTCACCGAGCGGGTCGTGCGCAGCAGGAGCGGCAAGCCAAGTTCATCCTCCAGGAGGGCGACGGCGCGGCTCGCGGCCGCCGGGGAGAGGCGCAACTGGCGGGCCGCGGCTGCGAAGCTGCGGAGCCTCGCCACCGCCGCAAAGGTTCGAAGGGCCAGAAGCCGGTCCATGATTGCTCCAGTACCTGAAACAGTCTCATGCGAAGATAGCTGATTATCGCAATAGGTGGCAGAGTGCAGTGTGTCCTCATCGGCCCAGACAAAGGCCGCCCAGAGGACACAGCCATGACAACCCATTTCAAGACCGTCGATGTCGACGGCATCGACATCTTCTACCGCGAGGCAGGACCAGCCGATGCGCCGGTCCTCCTGCTCCTGCACGGGTTTCCCACCGCCGGCCACATGTTCCGGGACCTGATCCCGGCGCTGGCCAAACGCTACCGCCTGATCGCGCCGGACCTCCCGGGCTTCGGGCAGTCGGCCCAGCCCCCGCGAGAGGCCTACGCCTACACCTTCGCCAACCTCGCCCGCACGGTCGGGCGGTTCACGGAGGTCCTGGGCCTGTCACGCTACGCGCTTTACGTCTTCGACTATGGCGCCCCTGTCGGCTTTCGGCTGGCCGTGGCGCATCCCGAGCGCATTACCGCGATCATCAGCCAGAACGGCAACACCTACCTGGAGGGCGTCTCGGAGGCACTGGCGCCCATCCAGGCCTACTGGGCCGATCCCAGCCAGGCCAACCGCGAGGCCCTGCGCGGCCTTCTCTCGCCGCAGACGACGCTGTTCCAGTACACGCACGGGGTAGCCGACCCGAGCCTCGTATCGCCCGACGGCCGGACGCTGGACGATGCCTATCTCGGCCGGCCGGGCAACGACGAGATCCAGCTGGACCTCTTCCTCGACTACCGCACGAACGTCGCGGCCTATTCCGCCACGCAGGCCTACTTCCGCACTCACCGTCCGCCGCTGCTCGCGGCGTGGGGGCGCAACGATCCGTTCTTCCTGCCCGCGGGGGCCGAGGCCTTCCGCCGCGATCTGCCGGATGCGGACATCCGCTTCTTCGACACAGGGCATTTCGCGCTCGAAACCCACGCTGCCGCCATCGCCGAGGCCATCGACGGCTTCCTCGTTCGCGCGCTTGCCTGAAGGGATCACGCCGTGACCAAGCTCCTGTTCATCAAAGGGTCGCCCCGCGAGGCGTCCCGTTCCGTCGCCCTGGCGCGGGCCTATCTCGGAGGGTTCCGGGAGGTTCGCCCGGACCTCGTGGTCGAGGAGATCGACCTCTGGGCGGAGCCGCTGCCGGCGTTTGACGGGGATCGCGCCAATGCCAAGCTCGCCGTCATCACGGGCGAGGCGCACAGCGACAGCCAGCGCACGGCCTGGGAGGAGATCGTGGGCATCGCCGCACGGTTCTCCGCCGCAGATCATTACCTGTTTGCCGTCCCCATGTGGAACGGCGGCATTCGCTACCGGCTGAAGCAGTACATCGACATCATCCACCAGCCGGGCCTGCTTTTCGGGCTGGATCCGAAGACGGGTTACTTTGGTCTTCTGAAAAACAAGCGCGCCACGCTTGCCTACACGAGCGGGGCTTTCGCCCCCTCTTTCCCGTCGCCAGCCTTCGGCTTGGACCACCAGTCGACCTACATGCGTGCTTGGCTCAACCAGGCAGGCGTCACAGAGATCGAAGAGCTTCGCCATCAGCCGACGCTGCTGGCGCAGGACAGTGCCGGTGACTTCGCCCGGGCCAAGGACGAGGCTGCCGCGCGAGGGCGGAACTCCGCGGCCGTCATGGCTGAAGCTGACCTTGCGCAAGGTGAGATGTTCGTGGCGGCGAAAGCGACCTCGACATGAGTGCGTTTTGCCAGGCGGACAGGCTCACTCGACGGGAAGTCTCAGGCTACTGACCGGCACTCCATACGTTGGTGAGAACCGAGTGAGGCCCGGCAGTGTCGCTCCCCGTACTGATCTGGCTCAAGGCAGGTTGCTGGTAGCCGGGAAATTTTTCTTGCGTGGGAGCGCAGGAGGCAGGCGATGAGCCACAATGACATACCGGCCGGCGAAGCCCGTCGGATGTTCACCCAGTCTGTCCTGTTGATCGTCATGATCACGAGCGGGCTGGTCATGATCCTGGCGGCACGCTTGTGACATCGGGGAGGGCTTCGTCCTGGTGGGTGCCGTCCACCAGCCGCTCAAAAAAATCCATCCGTCGGGGCGGTATTGGTGAGGCTGACGCCCAGCGAGAAACATTGGTTCGTCAGCGTCGATCTGGAAAACAGTGACCGTGTGTATCAGGAAACACTGAGTGCCACGCGCGACGAGTATCGGGCGCGGGCTGCCAAAGACGCGTGTGTACAAGACAACAGACAAAGATGGATCAGAGCTCGCAGAATTCTCATTCTTACTGCGAGATCATACGCGAGCAGGGATGAGGCCGAACTGCTCGCCGACACTTTGGAACGGGAGACCGGCGTGCCGATGAAGGTCGAGCAAGCCGTTGTCTTGGTCGTGAAAGCCGCCGGCCACGAGACGTCCGCCGGGCAGCCAGCTCCTTTTCGGCGGGGTGCACGGGTGTCCGCACCCATGATCCGTCGACCAAGACCCGTCGAGGCTTCGACGGCAAGCTCCGCCGCTGTGCCACCGCCCACCGCAGACGTTGAACCATGAGCGCCATCGACGAGAAGCACGCCTCGACCCGTTCGCTGTTGGGATCCGGTGCCGGGGCCATGGTGGGGATTGCCACTGGCCTGCTCGCGAGCCTGCTTTGGATCCTCTTGCTTGGGTGGTGCGCCGGCTGGCTGGGCGCGAGGGTGATCGAGTGGGTGCAGCAGGCGCTGGGCTAGTCAGGAGCAGGACCTGCGGTCGCGCGTGCCGGGACGAACGCCTTGAACGGCCTGCGCGGAACACCGGATGGAGTTCATGAACGCGGCGGGATCAGCACCATGCTGCCGACGTGGTGTTTGGCCAGGAAGGCCTCCTGCGCCTCGCAGATCTCGTCGAGCCGCCACGACCGGGCGCAGGTAGGCGTCAGTTTGCCTGCCAGCACGAGGCTCATGAGGCGCCCGAAGGTGCCAGGCAGGTAGACCGCGGAGCCGAACATCGAGAGGTTCTTGAGGTAGAGTATTCGCAGGTCAAGCTCGACCATCGCGCCGCCAATGGCGCCCGCGACGACATAGCGCCCTCCCCGCCGCAGCAGGTCGAGCAACGTCGGAAAGCGAGGTCCTCCCACGACGTCTGCAACGAGGGTCGGGCGACGGCCGCCCGTGAGCGCTACGATGCGATCAAGGAGGTCGGGGCTGTCGCGGTCGATCACATGGTCCGCCCCGAGGGCGCGCACTGCGGCCATCTTCGAGCTGCCGGCCATGGCGATCACTTCGGCCCCGAGCGCCTTGAGGATCTGGACGAGGAACGTCCCGACCCCTCCCGAGGCGCCCGTCACGAGCGCGAGGTCCCCGGCCTGCGCGCCCGCCAGTTCGAGCATGTTCATGGCCGTTCCGCCGGAGCACGGAAGCGTGGCGAGTGCCTCATCGGTCAGGGCGAGGTCGTGCGGCACGCTCACCGCATTGCGCGCTGGCACGCAGATGTACTGGGCGAAGGCGCCGTCGCGATCCAGGCCGAGAAAGCCTGCTCCCTCGAAGCCTTCGGAACCCGGGAGAGCACGGACATAGGGGTCGCACACCACGCGCTGGCCGATCCGGTCCTGCTCGACGCCGTGACCCAGCGCGACGATGAGGCCGACGGCATCGGCTCCCTGGATTCGCGGGAAAGCGAGACCGCCATCCCATGCCCCCATTTGAACGTCCGGAACCCCGCCGCCCTCGGCGAAGTCCGAGCCGACCGGGCGGCCGTACCATCCCGTACGGGTATTGATGTCGGTGTTGTTGATCCCCGCCGCCGTGACGCGCACGAGAACCTCACCGTCCCCCGGCATCGGGACGGGAACGTCTTCCCGCAGTTCGAGCTTCTCATATCCGCCATGTCCGGTCAGGAGCACGGCCGTCATCGTTTGCGAGATCACGGGCAGGACCTCTCCTTGGCGTCGTGCGATGCCCTCTGGCCGCTGCAGTTGGCTGGGCTCAAGGTTCAGAGCCGGGCCTGCGCTCCACGGGCGCCGATGCGTGAGACATCGCAGGATGTCCGAGCCCCCTGGCCGCGGCTTCCGCATCTGCCTCGATCTGCTGTGCGACCAGGGCCTGCAGATGCCACAGGTTCCTGTCCCGGATCCCGTGGGGCGCCAGGTGCTCGATGGTGTTCAGCAGGTAGTCCGCCCCGCTTCCCCAATGGCCGCAGGCGCGGGCGAGGATCCTCGCCGTTTCCGGCATGGGAGGTTGGGGCTGGTAGAAGCGCCCCGCTTTGCTCGCGGTGAACGCGATGGCGCGCAACGGTCCCGTTGGCGTCACGACCTTGACGACGCGCGGCATGTTCGTGGGGGGCTTGTTGGTCATTTCCCGCCGCAGAAGCTTGTCGATCTCGATGGCGGGCTCTCCGACGACCGGAAAGGCGAGGCCGCGGCAGCTTCCGCCGCGATCCAAAGCCATCATCAGGCCCGGCTGCTCGGGGGTTCCTCGGAACCGGATGAGGCGCAGGCAGAACGAGCGATGCCAGCCGAACAAGGTGGCGGGGGTCCCCGGCCCGAACTCCACCGCCGGCTTCCAGATCAACGAGCCGTAGGCGAAGACGTAGAGAGGGTCGCTCCCGATGTCGGCGATCAGACCCGCGGTGAGCGCTGCATAGTCATCGTCGTCCAGATGGGGATAGTTCACCGGTCCGGGGTCCGGAACGTCGCGATGCACACGCTCGACGTGCGCTTTCGTCAGTTGCAGGACAGGAGCCGGAGGCATGGGCATGAACTCCGATGAGCGCACGCCCTCAGCATAGCACAAGGCTGCTCCGCACAGGCCGCTCTGAAGCATGAGTGGGTCTAAGGGGGGACATCACGCCGAAGGGGCCGGGACTGGGTATCGCCTGGGACGAGCCCGCCATTGCGCGGCTTGCGAGTTGACGAACAAACTGGACGCTCACGGAGCGTCTCCCTCGAGGCTCTGGGGTTACCAGGCGCTCCCCTGAACCGACAAAGGCCCGACATGGTAGTGGTCCCATGGCGCATGGGAGAAGCGAACTGTTGACCCGATGCAGACCCCGGCAGGGTTCTGCATCGGCAACACAAAGAGCGCCGCGACTACTGACTGGCTGAAGGATAGTCGCTGTAGCCCTCGGGACCAGGAGTGTAGAACAGATCCGGGTTCGGTCTCGCGAGCGCGGTGCCGTTTCTAATTCGTGACACGAGGTCGGGGTTTGCGATGAACGGCCGGCCGAAGACGACGGCCTGCAACAGTCCGGATTCCAAAGCGGCCTCACCCGCGGCCGCGTCATAGCCGCCCGCCGCGATCAAGGCTCCTTTAGCATGGGCTCGCATGGCTGCGAGGGTGTCGCCAGACGCTCCCCCGTTGTTCAGCGCGGCGGCGAACGCATCCGCCTTCATGACATGCACATACGCCATGTCGGCCGTCGGGAGCGCGTCGAGAAGCGCCCTATGCGTTTCGATGGGGTCGGCGTCTGCAATGTCGTTGAACATGTGGCCGGGAGAGATGCGAATGGCCGTGCGATCGGCCCCGATCGCGTCGGCCACCGCCTTGGTCGTCTCCACGACGAACCGGATGCGGCCCCCGACGTCGCCGCCATAGCCGTCGGTGCGCAGATTGGTGTTGCTGGCGAGAAACTGATTGAGCAGGTAACCGTTCGCGGCATGGAGTTCGACACCGTCGAACCCTGCCTCGCGCGCATTCCTTGCGGCTTGCACGAATTCGTCCCGAAGCGCGGGAAGCTCGGCGGTCTCGACCGACCGCGGCTCGGGATAGGGCTGCATCTGCCGCTGGTCGGTCCACATCTCTCCGGCCGGCCTTACGGCCGAGGGCGCGACGGGCGCCCCGGAAACCTGGCGGTTCAGAGGATGGGCGATCCGGCCACAATGCATGATCTGCAGCACCATGGACGCGCCGCCGCGGTGGACGGCTTCCGTCACTTTGCGCCATGCGGAAATCTGCTCAGGCGTATGGATGCCTGGCGTGCGGGCGTAGCCCTGTCCCGCAAAGCTCGGCTGGGTGCCTTCGGCAATGATCAGGCCCGCCGAGGACCGCTGACTGTAATAGTCCACGACATGGGCCTGTGGGACACCCTGCGGGTTCGCTCGGCTGCGGGTCAGAGGGGCCATGACGATCGCGTTCTGGAGCGACAAGCCCCCTAGGCGGGTCGGTTCGAAAAGCTTCATGGAGAGATCTCCGACAATGTGGCGATGGGTCAGCGGGAGGTAAGCTTCGCCCTGCGACCGTCCAGCCCGTGCATGTCACGGCAGCCATGACTTCGCTGCTGACCTGCCGAAGGCGATATAGGATCGGCTCAAGGCTTGGCGGGATCGCGAACGTTGGGGATGGTTGCGAACTCGATGTTCCAGAGCTGGCCGTCGCGGCGCTCCACCTTGCGCAGGTAGACATTCTGGACGATGTCACGGGTCCTGGGGTCGATCGACACGGGTCCGCGCGGGCTCAGCCAGGCCTCGCCTTTCATCGCCTCGACGAGCTTCGTCCCCTCCGTGTCGCCGCCGGTCTTCTCCAGCGCCGTGAGAATGAGGCGCATGCCGTCATACCCGCCGATCGCCATCAGGTTGGGGCGGAACCCGTGCGCAGCTTGGAACGCATTGACGTAGGCCTTGTTCTCCGCAGAGGGGTGAGCCGCGGAATAGTGGTGCGAGGTGATCATCCCCAGAACGGCGTCGCCCATCTCGTTCAGGCCGAAGTCGTCCGTCACGTCGCCTGTGGCGAGGATTCGGATGCCTGCCTCGCGGAATCCCCGCGCGTTGACTTCCTTCATCAGCGCCGTGCCCTGCCCGTTGGGCACGAACAGGAACACGGCGTCAGCCCCGGTCGCCTTCAGGCGCTCGAGGAAGGGCGCAAAATCGGGATTGCGCAGCGGCACCCTCGCCTTGTCGAGGACAGCGCCACCCTTCTGGGTGAATGCGCCCTCGAAGGCTCTCTCGGCGTCGAGACCAGGGCCATAGTCGGACACCAGCGTCACGACTCTGCGCACGCCGTCGTCATACGCCCACTGGGCCAGCGGCACCGTATTCTGCGCCATGGTGAAACTGGTGCGGACAATGAACGGCGATTGCTCCGTGATGATGGACGTCGCTGCAGCCATCACGATCATCGGCACCTTCGCCTGGGTGGCCAGGGGGGCAGCGGCCAGCGCCAGCGGCGTGAGCCCAAAGCCGGCGACGATGGCCACGCGGTCGTTGACGATCAGCTCCTGGACGAGCCGCTTCGTCACGTCGGCAGCGCCCGTGTCGTCCCTGACCAAGAGCTCGAGGGGGCGCCCCGCGGCGGCCGCTCCCTGCTGCGCGAGGGCAAGCCGAGCGCCGAGTTCGACTTCCCGACCTATCGAAGCGGCGAACGGTCCCGTGAGCGGAAGGACGAGCCCAACGCGGATCGGCTCGGCCGCAGAGCTCCGCCCTGACAGCAGGACTGCAGGGGATGTAGCGAAACAGGCAAGCACTGCACGCCGCGTGAGATGAAACAAAGCGCAGTTCCTCGAGGATCAAAAAGAACTTGTCCGCCGCCCGGCGGCGAGGCGGACTGCACCGCTTTACCATCTGCGCGGCGCGACCGGCAGAGCGTTCGGCGACGTCGAACGGCACCGATATCGCAAACGCCAACCATCGCAAGAATGTCAGCATCCCCTCGTGCCGTTACGCCGACAATCGGGAACCCTTGGGAAGGTGTCCCGATGGGCAGACGGCGGGCCTTCGGCGGGCGTGACGAGGACTGACCTCCGTCGCCGCTGCCATCGCCCCTAGATCGCGCTTGCGAGGTTGGCTGATAGGAAGTCGCCGAAGAGCGCCACGCGGGGTGCAAGCTTTCGCCCGGCCGGGTGAATGAGCGAGATGTCGACTTCCTCCATCGACCAGTCCGGCAAGACCTGGACGAGCGCCCCCCGGCCGAGGTCCTCCCGGGCCAGGATCCGGGGCACCTGGCCGATCCCCGCTCCTGCGACTGCAGCGAGCCTGATGACCGCGGGATCGCTGGACAGAAGACGGGGCGGCACCGTGACGACGTGCGCCTTCCGTCCTTTGGAGAGCTTCAGGGCAGAGGCCTTGCGCGGGCTGCCGATGAGGAGAAGCGCGTGGCGCTCGAGGTCCTCCACGGCGAGCGGAGATCCATGCTCGGTCAGGTAGCCAGGGCTGGCGAACAGGGCGAGCGGATTGCCCATTAGCCGCCGGGCGACATAACCGTCCGGCGCGGGGCCGACCCTGACCGCGAGATCGTAGCCTTGCTCGACGAGGTCGAGGTTGCGGGAGGTGAGCTCGAGCTGAAGGTCGATGGCAGGGTAGGCGCGCAGGAAGTCCGGCAGCAGGGGCGCGATGAACGTCACGCCGAACGTGTAGGGCGCGGTCAGGCGGACCACTCCGGCCGGCGTCGCGGCTGACACGCGGACCAGCGCCGCCGCGGCCTCGATGTCCTCCAGGAGCCGACGCGCGGGCTCCAGGAACACACGTCCCTCATCCGTCAGGATCACGCCCCGGGATGACCGCTCGAGCAATTTGGCCTGCAGCGAATGTTCCAGGTCCTGCAGGAGCCGGCTGAGGGAGGATTTGGGCAGTCGCTCCACCCGCGCCGCTGCCGAGAGCGAGCCCAGCTCGGCGCAGCGGACGAAGGCTCTGACCTGATCGATCTGCACGGGCGCCTTTCTGCGTTCCAAAGCTGGAACGACGGGTTTCGGAGATAACCGCTAGCACGAACGCTGCGCGTGCGAAATGCTTGCTGCGCCCGACAGCAGCGAGGCACACCATGACCTTCGACACCGACGTTCTCATCCTCGGCGCAGGACCGGTCGGCCTCACGCTCGCCAACGAGGTGACCCGCCACGGCGCGAGCTGCCGTGTCGTCGACAAGGCGCCCGGCATCCGCGAGGTCTCCAAGGCGATGATCCTGCATGTCCGCACGCAGGAGGTGCTCGCCAAGGTCGGCGTCGTCGAACGTCTGCGAAGAGAAGCGCAGCCGCTCAAGGAGGTGGTTGTCCACGCATATGGCAAGCACATCGGGTCCTGGGACCTCGACGGGATCGACAGCCCGTTCCCATCCCCGATCATCCTGGGCCAGAACAGGACGCAGCACGCCCTTCTGGATCATCTGGCGAGCCAGGGGGTGACGCCCGCGTGGAACACCGAGGCCACCGGCGTCGCGCCCGATGCCGAGGGTGTCACGACGACGCTGAGGGGACCCGAGGCGGGCGGCGCGCCGGCGGAGACGCGGGTGCGCTCGCGCTACATCGTCGGCTGCGAGGGTTCCAACAGCCTCGTCCGCCGCACCCTCGGCTTCACCTTCGAGGGAGAGCGCTATTCCGGCGAACAGTTCATCCAGGCGGATTGCCGGATCCGCTGGGCCCTGCCGAAGGGCCGGTCCTACCTCTTCCTCACGGCCGTCGGGTACCTCATGGTCATCGAGTTCCCCGACGACGTCGTCCGGATCTTCATTTCACTCCCGGACGACAAGCCGGCCGGGCAGGGCGCGCAGGACGCCGCCCGCCAGTTGGGCGCGGCAGAGTCGCTCACAGAGCAGCCCACCCTGGAGGAGATCGCGTCCCACCTCACGGACCTGACGGGGTTCGCCTGCTCCCTATCCGACCCGATCTGGCTCGCGCGCTACCGCACCTCGCACCGCTACACGAACCGGTTCTCGCAAGGGCGCGCGTTCATCGCGGGCGATGCGGCCCACGTCCACGTGCCGATTGGCGGGCAGGGCATGAATACCGGTATCCAGGACGCCTTCAACCTCGGCTGGAAACTGGCCGGCGTGGCGAAGGGAGAATTGCAGCCGTCGGTTCTGGAGACCTATCACGCCGAGCGCCACCCCGTGGCCGAGGGCCTGATCCGCGGCACGGACTTCGCCTATCGCGGGATCCTGTCCCCCAGCGAGGCGCGCCAGCGGGCGGCACGCCTGTTCGGGCCCTTCCTGATCCGCAATGAGCGCGTGCAGGACTTCATGAGAAGCACGCTGGAAGAGCTCACGATCGCCTATCCCAACTCGCCGCTGAACCTCGACCTCGGGGGCGCAAAGGGACCCAAGCCCGGCGAGCGCGTGCTCGATGCGACGCTGGTCCGCGCGGACGATGGCGCGACCGTCACCCTGGAGACGCTGACGCGCGGCACGGCCTGGACGCTTCTGCTGTTCGAAGGCCTGGAGGGAAAGGGCAGGACCGAAGTCGAAAGTCTTCGCCGCGAGGTCCGCGAACGTTTCGGCGAGACGGTCGTCGTCTACGCCGTGAGACGGCAGCCGGCCTTGCCCGGGGACGGGGCGGGGTCGGACGAACTCCTCGACGTGCTCGGCCTCGCTCACGAGCGATACGGAGCGCTGTCGCCGGCCTTCTATCTGCTTCGCCCGGACACCTTCGTCGCCGCCAGGGGAAGCCTCGACGCAGCCTCCGAGCTCGTCCGGCACATCGACGGCATCTTGAGTTGATCGCCTGTGGTCGAGGGAACGCGAGGAAGCACGTCAACCACGGAACGAGAGGTTTGCCATGATGCCGGACGACATCCGGAACCCCATCTATCGGGACGTGGTCAGCAACACCTTCGAGGCCGACGCCGCCCTCGACGCCGATCGCTTTGCCGCGAAGCTCACGGCCGATGCCGCATTCAGGCTCGGCGGCAATCCAGCCGTGGTTGGCCGGGACGCCATTCGCAAGATGGTCGCCCAGATGTTCGCGGCTTTCCGCTCCGTCCGTCATCGACTGGTCGATGCTTTCGAGATGCCCGAAGCTCTCATCTACGAGGCGGAGGCAACCTACGCCTTTCTCGATGGCCGGGAGGTGACGGCCCCCTACGTCAACGTGCTTCGCTTCGAGGGCGCGCTGGTGAGCGACTATCGCATCTATGCGGACCTTTCGGTCCTGGGGCGACCCGAACAAGCCTGAACATGATTGCGCAGGTCTGGAGACCGGTCGTCTGCGCAAGCCGGCGAGCTCCTGACGACATGGAAAGCCCTAGCTCATGGCGTCGTACATGATGCCGATGGTCTGGCCCCCGGTCGGTGTCGTGAAGTCGCCTGCGAGCTCGGCGGCGATGGTCACGACGGACGTGAGAACACCGCCCGCCCCTGTGATCCGGCGCCACGCTGCGTCTTCGGTTCGCGGATCCAGTCCACCGCAGGCGTCGACCGCGAGCAAGACCTCGAAGCCGGCTGCGAGCGCGTCGAGCGCGGTCCGCTGGACCACGATCTCGCTCGCGACCCCGGACAGGATGAGCACGCTCCGTCCGGTCGCCTGAAGGGCCGCCACCAGCGCAGCGTCCGAGAACGCGCTCGTCTGGACGCGGGGCAATTGCTCCACCTCCCCGAGTGCCTCGGTCACCGAGGGCAGGAAAGCGCCGGCCTGCGGGACGATGGAGAGGAAGGTGGGCAGTCCGTGCAACATGGCAAGCCGCGCGAGCGCCCCCGTCGTGCGCTCGAGCTTCTCCAGTCCAACGGTCCGGCTGTTCTTCACGATCTCTTCCTGAAGGTCGAGGAAGAGGACGCAGGCATTGTCGCGCGTCACGATGGTCATGGTCTTGGCTCCTGGACGGTCTCGCTCTCATGCATGTGAGGCAGCGCAGCCTCCGCCTCAGGGCGTCGCGCCGCGAAAGATGATCTCGGCCGGCGCGGCGCCATCGGCGGCGTAGACCTCCCAGTAGCGCCCCGCGATGGCAGCAGGATCGAAGGGTGTGCCCGCGGCGATCTGCCCGGCGATGGTGACCGTGGAGACCCGGATCCCCTCGGCCGCGAGGTCGCGGTTGAGGCTGAAGGCGAGGTTCCTCACCCCTGCCTTGCCCACGGCGAGCGAGGCGGCCTCGAGCCAGCCCGTCGGATCGAGAGCGAGGCCGCCGCCTGTCAGCAGCACCGTGCCGTGTCCTCTTTCCCGCATGCCGGGCAGGACTGCCTGAACGGCCGCCAGCGCGGCGGCGACGTTGACCCTGAAGTCCGCCACGAGGTCATGAACGGGGACTGCCGAGGGGCGTGCGAAGGTCGCCCGGTAGGCGTTGTGGATCAGGACCTCGACTGGCCCGACGTCCTGCTCGACGCTGGCGATCGCGTCGGACAGGGCCTCGATGTCGCCGGCGTCCACCTTGCGAAGCTCCAGCCGCTGCCCTCTTGCGGCGAGGGAATCGGCCAGGGCCTGCGAGCGCTCGGAATTGCGGGCGAAGCCGACGACGGTGAAGCCGCCCGCCGCGAAGCGTTCGGCCAGTGCCGCAGACAGGCCCGGACCCATGCCGATAACGAGAGCCACGGGGGAAGACGTGATCATGGGTTGCCTCCAATGCCGTGTCAAAAGGCCGTCGACGCAGGGCGCAGCGAGCCCAGCACCGCGTCCTTGAGGGCCGGGTACATGATGAACTCGAAGGGCAGGTTCACCGCGGCGACGGTGTTGCGGACGATGCGGCCGGCTTCGATGTCCAGCCTATGGATCTCGCGCATCGGCACAAGCTGATGGGTCGCGGGCACGCCGTAGTAGTCGCGTGCGAATTCGGCGGTCGCGGTGAACTCGACGAAGACCGTGTCGCCCGCCGCGTCGATCCTGTGCACCACGAAGTCGCGCACGGGCCAGGCCTCGGCGAAACCGAAGAACACGGCCTTGTAGGCGTCGCGTCCCCGGATCGGCTCCTGGGGGCTCAGGCCCGTCTCGACCACGATGTCCGGCGAGAGAAGCGCGTCGAAAACGGCCGGGTCGGCTTTGCCGATGCCGTCCCGGATGAAGGTCTCGGCGATGCCGAGGGGCGACATGCTGCTCATGCATTTCTCCTCGTGTTGGGACGAAGTCTCGCATACGGGCGCCCATGCCTGAAATGGCATCTTGCCATCAGGACTATGCTTCAGAAGAATATGGCGATGCAGAACCTTGGCCGTATCGACCTCGCCCTGCTTGTGCTCTTCGAGGCCCTGCTGGCGGAGCGCAACGTGACCCGCGCCGCCCTGCGTGTCGGTGTCGCCCAGCCCTCCGCCAGCAAGGCGCTCGACCGGTTGCGCAACCTCTTCGCCGATCCACTCTTCGTCCGGGTCGGCGGAGGCATGCGGCCGACGCCCCGGGCGATCGAACTCGCTCCTGAGATCTCGGTGATCCTCGAACGGGTCCGCTCGCTCGTGGCGGACGAGGTTCCGTTCCGCCCCGCAGACGCGCAAGGAGAAGTCCGACTGGCGATGTCGGATGCGGCGGAGTTCGTCCTGCTTCCCGGCCTCCTTGCCATGTTGTCGCGGCAGGCCCCCGGCGTCACGTTGCGGGCGCGCCCGCTCGACAAGGACAGGGGGCTGGCGGACCTTGGTGAAGGACGGCTCGACGCGATCGTCGGCGTCTTTCCTGATCTGCCCAAAAGCCTGCGCTTCGCGCCGCTGTTCGAGGAGCGCTTCGTCTGCCTCGCGCGGGCCGGCCATTCGCGGCTGCGTCGCGGCCTCACGCTGGAGGCCTATGTCGAGCTGCCGCACCTGCTGGTGACATTGCGCGACGACCTGCGGGGCGCCGTCGACGAGGCCCTCACGCAGGTCGGGCGGACGCGGCGCGTCCAGGCGACGCTTGGCCGCTTCATCGCGCTGCCGGCCATCCTCGCGCAGACGGACGCCGTCGCGACTGTCCCCTCGCGCTTCGCGACGCATGCGACGGGCTGCGAGGTCTTCGATCCGCCTGTTCCGCTTGCCGGCTGGACCGAGAAGCTGGTCTGGCTCTCCGGGAACGAGCGCGAGCCGCTGACGGCCTGGATCATCGAGGCCGTGAAGACGGTGACCGCCGCGCTTCCTCCCCTCGTACCGCAGAAGGCCCGACGGCGCTGAAGGCGCGCCCCTGCCATGCTCACCGCGCTGTCCGGAGCGCCTCGATGAGCGGATTGACCTGCATCCTCGGCTGGTCCCCGCGCGCGGCGTCGAGCACCTCCCGCGCGGTCTCCGGATCACTCGCGCGGGCGATGACCACTGCTCCGACCAGCATCGCGAACTCCCTGTAGGCGGCTGCCTGCCGTGCGGAGGACGAGCCGCGCATGACGCGCGCGATCCTGTCCACGATCCGCCGGATGCCTGCGCCGAAGCGCGCCTTGGTGCCTCCTGCGTGCCGGCCGAGCTCGCCGCCCAGCGCCGCGACAGGACACCCCACGCCGGGGTGGGCGCAGTGCAGCTCGGACAGATAGAGGTCGCGGTAGGTCGCGAAGGCGGACCTGGCGTCCCCAGCCTCGAGCTGCCCGACGACACCGTCGAAGGTCGCGGCCAGCGCGGTGTCGAGCAGGGCATCCTTGGTCTCGAAGTGCTTGTAGAAGCCGCCATGCGTCATGCCGGCTTACCTCCACTCATTCCGCTTCGTCGGCTCGCCTTCATCGCGCCGGGCGTCGTGGGCAGCGGCCTCGACCCGGGGTGGGCGCGCGACGCTGCGCTCGGCGATCTCGGCGCCGCGGTTCTGGCCCTCGTCGCGCTCCTGCTCATCAGGACGCGCGCGTTCCCGCTCGCGGTCTGGGCCTTCGGGCTGTGGGGCAGCTTCGACCTGCTCCGGGCCGCGGCGCTCGGACCGGTCTACGACGTCCCGCCCCACCTCGGCGCCGCCTTCTTCATTCCGATCCTGGGCGTCCCCCTGCTGGCATGGACGCATGTCGCTATGTTCGCGAAGCTGCTCCGGCCGGAGCAGGCCCGAGTTGCGCCGTGATTTGCAGGCGTCGGGACGCAGGCCACGACACCCTGATTGCCGCGGCGACCGCATCCAGCTCACGAAGCAAAGCACGCTGACGGCCCGAGGCTCACAGCCGGTCGGAGCTTCTGCCCGTGCCGGACGAAGGGACGCGCCCATGCGAGCGAGGCTGTCCGCGATCGCGCCGTGCGGCTGGTGCAAGGTGAACCCGAGCGTCGGCAGGATGTCGGGCCCGGGAAGGCTGGCGAGCCCTTGGATCGAGGACAGGCGAAGAGTGCATCCAGGTCGGCGACGCAGTGGTGTCGGGTGTGCCTGTTCGCCTCTGGCTCCATCCAGGACCTATGATCCACCGGGCAGCGACGCCAGCAGCTGGCCGAAGTCCCTGGCGAAGTCGCGCGTCAGCGCGCGGGGATGACCGTACTCGGTGTAGTAGCCGATCGGGTTGATCCGACCTTCGTCCGCCCAGGCCATGGCTGCCACGCGGGCGCCTGAACGTGCGTCGATCGCCTCGGCTTCGATGCTCAGCCCCCCATTGAAGAGAGGCGGCCCCACGAGAGTCATTGCGACGTTGAGCACGGGGCGTGAGCGCGTCACCGCGGTGATGGCGAGCTTGATCCCGAGGGTGTCGCCGGAGGGCTCGGCGACCTCGCGACGCTCTTTCGCCAGTTGCTCGCGCACGGCCTCCCGCAACGCCTTGGCGACCTGGTCCAGGGCCGTCCTGTCGACGCCCTCATCCATGACCTGGAGCGCGACGGGGCCCAGCACGAAGGTCGAGAAGCGCTGCAGGTCCGCGGCGCGGGCCGTCGAGAGGATGCGCCCGCCTCCGTCGCGTGGCTGCAGATCCTCGTATTGGTTCAGAAAGCCGCTGCGTGTCGGCTTCTGGTTCGCGCAGGCGGAGAGCAGCAGCGCAAACACCACAGCGAGCGTCCCTTTGCGCGAGGGAGGGCCCATCATCCGCGGGCGGAGCGGTCGAGGATTTTCAGAGAGGGCCATGGCGGGGCTAGCGGCTGAGCAGGATGTCGCGCCGTCCTTCGATCAGCCCTTCGTAGCCGCCGGACACGGCACGAAAGCCGAGGCACTTGGTCCCCATGGGACCGATCACGAGGCAAAGCGACGGACCCCTGATCGCCCAGGACACGGGGAAGGACATCATGCCGTCCAGCTTGCCCGTGCCGCCGGGGTTCAACGTCAGGCGCGCGGGTGGACCGCTGGCCGGTCGGGCCTCCCAGGGACGACCGTCGGCGAGCACGGCCGCCGCTTGCTGGGGCGAGAGGACCGGGGCCTCCGAGGCGATGCCCGGACCATGGCTCGCCGGGATGAGCAGGGCGCATGACAGGCTGATGCAAAGACGATTGTTCATGGGACGATTCCTTCGGCTGGAGGGGAGACGAGAGATGCGGTCCCAGGAGAGCCCGAAGTGGCCCGAGCCCCAGGTTGCGGGCCGCCCTCGCTGAGGATCCGGCCATCATCCATCGCGATTACGCGGTCGGCCGCGTCGTAGAGGCGCGGGTCATGGGTCACCAGGAGCACGGCGCTGCCCGATCGCTTGGCCATTCGCCTGATCAGGTCGACCACGCCGCGCCCGGTCGCGCCGTCCAGCGCGGCCGTGGGCTCGTCGGCGAGGATGAGGGACGGAAGGGCGACGAGCGCGCGCGCGATCGCCACGCGCTGCTTCTGTCCGCCCGAGAGCTGCGCCGGCTTCGCCTCCGCGAAGGCCAGGAGCCCGACCGCCTCGAGCGCCGGATCGACCAGGCGCGACGGCGGCGGCCCGCCTTTGCCCTGCGCCTCCAGGCCCATGCCGACATTCTCGCGCGCCGTGAGGCTGGCGTGCAGGTGGTGCGACTGGAAGACGAAGCCGATCCGCCGGCGCACGCGCACCCGGGACGCTTCGTCGGCGTGCCGCAGCTCGGTCCCAAGGGTCAGGATGCTGCCGCCCTGCACGGCCCGAAGGCCGGCCGCAAGGGTGAGGACGGACGTCTTGCCGCAGCCGGAGGGACCGGTGAGGAAAACGACCTCACCCGCCTCGACGGCCAAGTCGACGCCGAAGAGCACCTGCCGGGACGAGGCTCCGTCCCCGAAGCGATGCACCAGGTCGCGGATCAGCAGAGCGGATTCGGCTGGCCGCCGGACGACGTGGGGCGCCTGCAGATGAGGGGAGGAGGCCATGCCGAACCTCAGAACACGTCTGCAGGATCGGCGGCGCGCAGCCGGCGCATGGCGACCGTGCCGGAGGCGAGACACATGACCAGCGTAAGCGCGAGGACGAGCAGCGGGCGCGTCCACGGCATCCCGACGGTGAGCTCCGTTCTCCATCCCATGAGGGCGTAGAGGGTAAACGCGCCCGCCAGTCCCGGACCGAAGCCGAGGAGCGCGAGCAGGACGGCCTGCTCGAACACGACGGACAGCAAGCTGCGGTTCGTAAACCCGATCGCCTTGAACGTCGCGTATTCGGCCAGATGGTCGTGCACGTCCGCCGAGAGGATCTGGTAGACGATGGCGAAGCCGATCAGAAGTCCGATCACGACGCCGAAGGTGAAGACGAAGCCGATCGGCGTATTGGCGCGCATGTAGTCCTTCACGTAGGCGGAATAGGCCTCGAGGGTCACCACGCGCGTGTCGGATGGTGGTATGCGCTCGGCGATGCGGGCCGCCACCTCCTCGGGATCGAAGCCCGGCTCGACCTGCAGGAGGATGGCGCTGGGCGCGGACGCGAGGGCGCGCGGAAAGAGCCGCAAAAAGGTCTGGTCGCTCGTGATGGCCGTGCCGTCGGACTCGAACGAGGCCCCCGACGTGTAGTTGCCGACGAGGCGAACCCGCCGTCCGGCAATCTCGACCGTGACCGGGGCATCGGCCTCGGCCACCTGGGCCAGGGCCCCGAAGGGCTGGCGGGTCAGCCGGTCGATCAGCGCCGTGTCCGCGGGCTGGATGAGCGCCGCTTTGGCGGCGACCTCGGGCTGGGTGAAGCCATCGAAGCTGGGATCGAGGCCGAACACGGTGATGTTCGCCTGGCGGATGCTCGTTGGAGAACGCAGCGAGACGCTGCCGACGTAGAGAGCGGCGCCGGCCTGGACCCCATCCACCCCCAAGGCCTGGTAAAGACGTCGCCTGGGCAGCGAGCCCAGTTGCGCGATCACGCGCGCCTCCGGGCTCACGAGCAGGATGTCTGCCTTGATCATCTTGAGCGGCTGCACCGCCGTCTCGAACAAGGCTCCCATCACCCCGAGCTGCAGGAAGACGAGGATGTTGGCGAAGGCCACGCCCGCGATCGCAACCACCAGCCGCGAAGGGTGGTGCGTGAGCTGCTTCCAGCCCAGCGGCGTTCGCCCGAGGATCCGGCCGAGGAGGTGGGATGGGCCCAATCCCTGCACGAGGATCGTCATGGCTCGAACACCCCCACGACCTGGAGATGCGAGAGCCTGGACAGCGCGCGGCTCGTGACCGCCTCGAAGCTGGCCGTGACCTCGACGACGCGGGCGTCCGTGGCGGCGGCCGGCTCGGAATTCACGACGGTCTGCCGGCGCACGTGCCTGCCGATGCGTGTCACGCGGCCGAGGATCGGCCCCGGCACGGCGTCGGCCCGGATCCGGACGGTCTGGCCGGGGCTCACCTGCTGCACGTCGCGCTCGTCGACTTCGAGGATGGCTTCCATCCGGTCGACGGCCGCAAGCTCCAGCAGACCGTCCGATCCCACCCTTTCCCCTGGCCGGGCCGCGATCGCGATGACTTCGCCGCTGAACGGCGCGCGGATCTCCGCGTCCGCGAGGGAGATCCGGGCCAGCGCCAGGGAGGCTTCGGCGGCAGCCAGTTCGCGGCGGGCCACGGCGACGTCGAGCCCCTCGGCCTGGTCGCCGTCGGCCGCCAGAGCCATGATCCTATCGTGCAGGGCCCGCGCCTCGTCGACGGCCCCGGTCGCCGTCGCCAGGGCTCTCTTCTTCTGGTCAAGGTCCGCCGCGGTCCCGACGCCGCGGGCCCCGAGCGCCAGCTGCCTGTCGAAATCGGCTTGAGCCTGCGTGAGCTCCGCCTGGGCGCGATCCAGCTGCGCCCTGCGCTGGCGGCGTGCGGAGTCGAGATCGGCCGTCTGCCGCTGAAGCTGAACCTGGCGGAGCATGACCTGGGCGGTCGATGCCTCGACCTGCGCGGCAAGCTTGGGATGGGAGTCGAGCACGGCCAGGACCTGTCCGGCGCTGACCCTGTCGCCCTCGCTGACGTTCAGGGCGAGGACTCGCGCCGCATCGGGGCTCCCCGGCGCGGCCAGCCGAACCACGCGGCTCGCTGGCTCGATGCGCCCCAGCGCGATAATGCGGGTCGGACCGGGGGATTTCGCGACGGGAGCGGGCCGGTTCGCGCGTATGCCGACGGTGACCAGGGTGCCCGCGGCGACGAGAAAGACCAAGGCGGCCATGGCGCGCCCGCGGCGCGAAGCAGCACCCGAGGGAGCCGGGGCGTCCACGATCCCGGGTTCGTCCCAGGCGGTGATGGCGTCATGTCTGAGCGGCTGGTTCATGCCCAGCCTTTTAGGTCGCGCCGCCGCCAGCGGGATAAACGCCATGTTCGTTCGTGTTACACGGCGTAACAGAGCTCAGCTTGTGCTTCGCCCGGGCAAGGCCGCATAAGGGGGCATGCAACGGGCGCCGCATGTCCTCGTGGTCGACGACGATCCCAAGATCAGGAACGGGGTTGCGGGATACTTGCGAGACCATGGCTTGCGGGCCACGACGGCCGCCGACGGCAAGGCCATGATGCGAAGCCTCGAAGCGGGCCGCTTCGACGTCATCCTGCTGGACGTGATGCTCCCTGACGGGGACGGCCTGTCGCTCCTCAGGCGCATGGGCGAGGACAAGGGCGTCCCGGTCATCATGCTCACCGCACTGGGCGGAGAGGCCGACCGGATCGTCGGTCTGGAGAGCGGCGCCGACGATTATGTCTGCAAGCCGTTCAGCCTGCGTGAGTTGCTGGCGCGCATCAAGGTCGTGATGCGCAGGCGCCAGCGTGTCGCGGCGGGCTCGTCCTCGCCCTCGACGCAATTTGCCTTCGCCGGCTGGACGCTGGACATCAGGGCTCGGACGCTCCTCTCACCCAGTCTTGGCCACGTCGAGCTGACGACGGGCGAGTTCGACCTGTTGCAGGCCTTTGTCGAGCATCCCCACCGCATCCTGAACCGCGACCAGCTCCTCGATCTCGCGCGAGGGAGGGCCACGCTGTCGGTCGACCGCTCGATCGACGTGATGGTGATGCGCCTGCGACGCAAGATCGAGGCGGATCCGCAGGCGCCTGCGATCATCAAGACGGTTCGCAATGGCGGCTACGTCTTCACGGCGGACGTCACCCCGGCCGTCGCCGCGGATCCACGATGACCCCGCGTGCGCCGTCCTGGTGGCTGAAACCGGGGATCGGCCGCAAGGTGGCGATCACCATGGCCCTGGCGGTCATGGCCGTGCAGGCCCAGGCCTTCCTGCAGGTCTGGCTCTTTGCCGATCCCGAAATCCGGCTCGTCGGAGCGAAGTGGCTCGTGGAAAGGAGCCAGGCGGCCGCAGGGATCCTCGACAAACCGGCCGGCGACCGCGCCGCCGCTGCCGGCGCCCTGTCGCACAACGGGCTGATCAGCTTCAGATGGACGGCGAGTGCGGCCGATCTCGGGCAGGACATGTCGGACAGGCCGGAACTCTCCCGGCTCGCCGCGACGGTGAGGGCACGGCTCGACCTCAGTCCGGAGGCCGTGCGCGTGTGGTCCACGCGGCTCGACTACATGTTTCCGATCAGCAACGTGCGGGTCGTGGTGCAGCCGGCCAGCCTGCTGGAGCCGCCGTCCCGCGCAGTGATCAACGCTCACGATCCCGACGTCTTCGTCCCGGCGGCCGTACGGATCGCGATCCAGGGGCGCGACGGAACGTGGGTCGTGGTCGCGCCCGTCGGGTTCGAGGAGAACGGCTCGGTTCCGGGGCTGCCGCTGCTGCCGCTGGTGGCCGGCGCCCTCATCATCGCCATGGCCTCGATCGCGTCCACCCGCAGGATCATGGCTCCCCTCGACCGGCTCGTCGCCGCGGCCGCCCAGGTGGGCCAATCCCGCTCCTTCGTGCCCATCGAGAAGTCAGGCCTCGCGGAGTTCACGGGCGTCGCGCAGGCGATCGAGGAGATGCAGTGCCGTCTCCTGCGCTTCGTGAACGAGAGGACGGAGATCCTCGCCGCGATCTCCCATGATCTCCGCACCGCGCTCGCCCGGCTCCGGATCCTGGCCGAACGCCAGGGGCACGGATCGAAAGCAGCGGGCATGCTCGACGAAATCCGCGACATGGAGGGCATGCTGGACTCGACGCTGGCTTTCGCAGGCGGCGAAGCCAACCAGTCGCCCGACCGCCTGGTGGACGTGGCCAGCCTGCTGATCAGCCTTGTCGACGACACTTCGGATCTCGGCCGGCCCTGTTCCTACGAGGGTCCCGACCACGCCATGGCGGTGGGGCACCCTCTCTCGCTGAAGCGAGCCTTCTCCAACCTCATCGACAACGCGATCAAGTATGGCGGCGCCGCGCGGGTGCACCTCGCGTGCGACGCCGACAGGATCCTCATAAGGGTCGAAGACGATGGACCGGGAATCCCCGACGACCGGCGCGAGGAGGCCTTGGCCCCGTTCAAGCGACTCGACAGGTCGCGTAGCGGGGCCGTTCCCGGCGCCGGCCTCGGCCTCACCATCGCGAGAGACGTCGTCCGAAGCCATGGGGGCGATCTCACGCTTGGATCTGGAGAAGAGCGAGGACTGCGCGTCCTCGTGATCCTTCCGGACGTCAAGCACGGGCGCCAGTCCTAGCGGCTGAACTCCGCAACCGGGCGTGGCCCGAATAGAACCGGAGCTGCGATCAGCGCTCGGCGAACGAGTGGCTCGAGGCGGAGCTCGACGGCGTCTGCTTTTCGGCGCGGGCTCCAAGGTCATTGTGGTTGTTGCCAAGGTAGCCGTCGCCCTAGATGCTCGACATGCCGCGGACGGAAGCCATCAGCCCGGAAAGCCGCACCTCAACGCGGAGAGATGAACCGGGGCAGACCTTCGAGAAGTCCGCTCTGCGCCGTAGCCCCCGGGGAAAATTTTCGACCGCCGCGCGGCTGGCAACCCCGCGGCGGACGGAGGCCTACAGCTTCATCGCGGCCCTCAGTTCGGCCTTGGCGTCGGGGAAGTCGGCCTTGAAGTCCGGGTTCGCCATGATCGCTGCTGCGAACGCCGCGCCGGCTCTCCAGCCTGCCTCGATGTCCGGCCAATAGTGCATGCCGCCCACGACGCGGCTCTCAGCATACTCAGACGCCCGGGCCCAGATCAGGTCGCGCTTCTCTGGGATCATCGCCGTCAGGATGGTCGCGACGGCCGCCACGCGGGTCGTGTGGCCCGAGGGATAGGCGCCGCTCTTGGTCGACTTCACGAGCGCCTTGATGTCGGGATTGGCCAGCCAGGGCCGGATGCGCCCATAGAATGGCTTGGCGGGATCGACGACGGCGTCCTCGCTCTCGCCGACGCGCGCGAAGAGGTGCGCGATTTTCGGCAGAGCCTGAGGATTAAAGCTCTCGCCGAAGGTGCGCGTGTACATGTCGAACACGGATTCCTCGGCGTCGGCCTTGGCGAGAGCAATGCGTTCGGGCGTCGCCTTCGCCTGCAGCGCGATCACTTCGGCCTGCTGCGCCTTGTCGGCCTCCGAGCCGGCAGCGACAGGCATGGGCAGGAACAGCCGAAGGTCGAGGTCGGCGGCGGTGATGTAGGGCTTCTCGCCGGCGGCGGCGGGTGAGATGAAGAAGATGGCGACGGCCACCGCAAAAAGTTGGCGTTTTGTAAGCATTTGGGCCCTCCCGGCGCGAGTCCCGCGAGCTATTGGACTTGAGCATGACAGTCGAATGACAGGCGGTTTGGCCGGAACGTCCTGAGACACCATTCCCGGTATCGTCCTGGCTCGCCGCCTCGAAAGCGGGCTGTCATCAAATGGCAAAACCGTAACTTGTTGACCCCTCCCTCCCTCGCGCAGCTTGTCTCGGACGCGCTCGGGGGACGGCTGTGAGGATCACGTTCCGCTGCGACCCCGCCCTCGAGCCGTACCTGCCTCGGCCCGAACCAGCGGCGCGGCATCTTCCAGATTGGCTCAAGGAAATGCCGGCAAGGGTGACGTCCGGCCTGCACGCATCCGAGATTCGGACCGTCAAGCATTGTCCTCCGTTTCTCGACGCGATGGCGTACGGCTTCGTCGTTCGTCTTCCCTGTGATGTCCATGTCGATCGAGGGGTGTTTTCGTGGAACTGGCCGGTGCCTGCGCCCCGGACGCCGGGGCACCCCCGCGGACCCCTGAGCTTCCACTCCGCCGCGCAACTGGAGGGCACGCCGTTCGCCAGTGGTCACTCCGCCATCAAGTTCAACAGCTTCTGGACGATCGAGCTCGAAAGCGGCTGGTCGCTGCTCGCCATGCACCCCGCCAATCGGGAGGATCTTCCCTTTCGTCTCCTGACGGGCCTCGTCGACGCGGACCTCTTCCACGACGTCGGCGTCTTCTTCCCCGCCATCTGGTCCGATGCGGAGTTTCGCGGGGTGCTCCCGAGAGGCTTGCCGGTCGCACAATGCCTCCCGGTGCCGAGGGTCGATCTCGAACTCGATTGTGCGCCCTTGTCTGCGGCGGGCTCAGAGGCCTATGCCACTCTCGCCCATGACATTCTAGGACAGCCCGGCGTCTATCGTCGTCGGTTCAGGGCGCGCCGCGCCAAGGTGCAGGACTGAAAGGTCCCGCATCATCGCGTCAGGATCCAGCCACAGCTTTCCCACGCGTTCCGATGTGAGCGCCTGGGCCACCGGACCCTTGCACGCGGGGTCATGGGCGAGCGCGGCGGCAAAGTCCTGCATCGCCGCGTCGATGTCGCCTAAACCGAGGAACGAGACTCCGCGATTGAAATAGGCTTCGGCCCACTCGGGATTGCAACGCAGGGCCTCTGCAAAACCGTCGATCGCGTCCCGGTGCCGGCCGAGGTCCTGGGAGGCGAGTCCCAGCTGGAACCAGGCTTGCGCATGGGAAGGAGCCCGGTTCAAGACGTCGACGAGCACATCTGCGGCGGAGCGTGGGTCGCTGGCCTCGCAGAGCGCTAATCCCAGGTGGAACGCGGCCTCAGGGTCCGCGGGGCGAAGAGCAGTGACTTGGCGGAACGCGGCGCATGCCTCCGCCGCAGCGCCGAGTGCGAGACAGGCCTTGCCTTTCCCGAACCATGCATCGGCCCGGTCGTCGCCCAGTCCGATCGACTCGTCGAAGGCGGCAAGCGCCTCGCGGGCGTGACCAGCCGACAGGAGAAGCCGTCCCCGAAGCACGCAGCTTTCCGTGTGCGAGCCGAAACGTCGCTCGTATTCCACGATCTCGTGGAGCGCCTTCGGCGCACCGAGGCGGAACAGCGCCTCGCAGAGCATCCAGGACAAGGGCGCTGTATCCGGCATGGACTTGGCCACGCTCGCCAACAGTACGACAGCCTGCACGACCGTCGGCGAAGCCCGGAACGAGACGGCCGCCGCCTGGAGATCTGCGCCAGATTGCCGGTCGGCCGCCGCCAGCTGGCGTGCAATGTGGGGGAACCCGGTCGGGATGGCCACATCAAGGATATCGGCGGCGCTGCGCAGCGCCTCGAGCATGAAGACGCCCGCGCGGGCGCCTCGGGTCCCCGCCGGTCCTTCAGGCCTGCTATCGCCGTTGCGGGGCATCAGGCGCTGCCTCCCATGTCGTGGCGCCTGACGGGCAGGCGCACAGGATTTCAAGACTTAGGCGAAGTCACGGTACTTTTCATCCCGTTCCACCCATGACCGCCGGCTGAAAGCCAGTTGAAAGCTTCGCATGCAGAATGGCGGTCAGCGACCGCCTGGCCGGACCGGCGAAAAGAGCGGCGCTCGAACGGAGGACACCATGTCTCAAGGAGCGGGGCGCCGCGCCCTCATTCTCGCCCTGGCGCTTGCAGCGCCGCTCGCTGCCGGCCAGCCGGCCCGGGCCGCCGACAAGATCACCATCATGGTGGGCGGCCTGGAGAAGCAGATCTATTTGCCCTTCATGCTCACGCAGCGGCTCGGCTACTTCAAGGAGCAGGGCCTCGACGTCGAGTTGCTCACCGAACCCTCCGGCGTCGACGCCGAAGATGAACTGCTCGCCGGCGCGGTGCAGGGCGTGGGCGGCTTCTACGACCACTGCGTGGATCTGCAGTCCAAGGGCAAGTTCGTGGAATCCGTCGTGCAGATCAACGGCTCGCCGGGCGAAGTGGAGCTCGTCTCGACGAAGCATCCCGAGATCAAGTCGCCGGCGGACTTCAAGGGCATGAGCCTTGGCGTGACGGGCCTCGGCAGCTCCACCAATTTCCTCACGCAGTATCTCGCGGTGAAGCATGGCGTGAAGCTCGGCGACTTCACCTCGGTTCCCGTGGGAGCCGGCGACACCTTCATCGCGGCCATGCAGCAGGACAAGATCCAGGCGGGCATGACGACCGAGCCGACGATCTCGCGGCTGCTCAAGACGGGGGAGGCGGCGATCCTCGTCGACCTGCGCTCCAACGAAGCGACGAAGACCGCGCTGGGCGGACCCTATCCCGCGACGTCCCTCTACATGGAGACGGCCTGGGTCGAGAAGCACAAGGACGAGACGCAGAAGCTCGTGAACGCGATCGTCAAGACGCTGCACTGGATCGACGGCCACAGCGCCGCCGAGATCGCCGACGCGATGCCGAAGGAGTACCTCGTGGGTGACCGCGACGGCTACATCAAGGCGCTCGACGGCGGCAAGGGCATGTACACGAAGGACGGCATCATGCCCGAGGGCGGACCGGAGACCGTGCTGGCCGTGCTCTCCGGCTTCTCCAAGAACGTGAAGGGCAAGTCGATCGACCTGTCCAAGACCTACACGACGGCCTTCGCCAAGGCGGCGAAGTAGCGCCGGGTCGACGAGCCGAGCGCAGCATCGCACGGGCCGGCCCACCAAAGGCCGGCCCACCCTCTTCTCGAGGTGCCCCAATGTCCGTTGCCACACCAGGGGCCACCGGCCCCGCCATCGAACTCGTGAACGTCAACCGGCGCTTTCTCAGCCCGGACGGGAAGTCCTTCGCCACCCTGCGGGACTTCAACATGCGCGTGGATCGCGGCGAGTTCGTCGCCCTCGTGGGCCCCACCGGCTGCGGGAAATCCACCACGCTCAACCTCATCACGGGGCTGGGCCGCCCCTCGAGCGGCGAGGTGCGCGTGATGGGCAAGCCCGTCTCGGGCATCGATCCACGCATCGGCTTCGTGTTCCAGTCGGACGCGCTGTTTCCCTGGCGCAGCGTGATCGACAATGTCGTCGCGGGGCCGCTGTTTCGCAGCCGACCCCGGGCCGAGGCTTATTCCGCGGCGCGCGACTGGCTGGCGCGGGTCGGCCTGTCGCGCTTCGAGGGCCACTATCCGCACCAGCTCTCGGGCGGCATGCGCAAGCGGGTCGCCCTTGCGCAGACCTTCATCAACGGGCCGGAGATCCTGCTGATGGACGAGCCCTTTTCGGCGCTCGACGTGCAGACGCGCGTGCTGATGCACGAGGAGCTCTTGTCCCTCTGGTCGACCACGCGCGCCGCTGTGGTGTTCGTCACCCACGACCTTGAGGAGGCAATCGGCCTTGCGGACAAGGTCTATGTGCTGACCTCGCGGCCGGCCACCGTCAAGGCCATCCACCAGATCGACATTCCCCGGCCGCGCGTGATCTCCGAGATCCGCTACGAGCCCCATTTCATCGAGCTGTCGCGTCGCATCTGGGAGGACCTGAAGGAAGAGGTCCAGGCCGGGTTCGACGCCGCGGCGGCCGCCTGAGGAGCGCTCGCATGTCGGACGTCGCCATCCAGTCGGGCTCCATCGTCTATCCTCCCGGGACGTCGGATGCCGAGATCGAGGCGGCCGCGCGGCAGGCGGCCCTACGCCGTCGGCGCGCGGTCCTGGCCTGGCGCTTCGGCATCCTCGCGGCGCTGCTTGCCGCGTGGGAGGTCTGCGCGCGGACAGGAATCATCGACAGCTTTTTCTATTCCTATCCCTCGGCCATCGCCGTGCGGCTCTGGGAGCTCGTCACTGAGGGCACCGACGAGGCAAGCCTCTGGTACCACCTCTGGATCACCATGGAGGAAGCGCTCATCGGCTTCGTCTTCGGGTCGGTGTTCGGCGTCATCCTCGGCGTGGCGCTGGGGCGCAACCCGATGGCCTCGGACGTCTTCTCCGTCTACATCAAGGTGCTCAACGCCATCCCGCGCGTGGTGCTCGCGCCCATCTTCATCCTGCTCTTCGGCTTCGGGCTGTGGTCGAAGGTGGCGCTCTCCTTCGTCATGGTGTTCTTCGTCGTCTTCTCGAACGCCTTCCAGGGCGTGCGCGAGGCCGATCGGGCGATGATCGCCAATGCACAGATCCTTGGCGCCTCACGCTGGGGCGTCACCAGGAGCGTCGTGATCCCTTCGGCGATGAGCTGGATCTTCGCGAGCCTGCACATCAGCTTCGGCTTCGCCATCGTCGGCGCGATCGTCGGCGAGTTCATCGGCGCGCGGTACGGCATCGGCTTCATCATCCAGACGGCGCGCGGCGTGCACGACACTGCCGAGATGTATGCGGCGATCGTCATCATCGTCGTGGTGGTGCTGGGCGCCGAATGGCTGATGACGCTGGTCGAGAACCGCCTGGCCCGTTGGCGTCCGCCTGCGATGAGCGACGGGCACGGCTGAGCGGGGCCCAGCTCACCTGCCTTCGACGACCGCAGCCAGAGGCAGGTCGACGACGACCTCGAGGCCCTGCCCGTCGGCTGGGTCCCCGATACGGACCCGGCCGCCCTGGCGGCGGACGATCTCGGCGACGATCGCGAGGCCAAGGCCAGAGCCATCGCCCGCCGTGCCTGGAGCCCTGTGGAACCGATCGAAGACGCGGTCGCGCTGATCGGGAGGAAGTCCGGACCCGTGATCCCTCACGGTCAGGCGTGCGCGCCCATCCTGATTGGCGAGCCCAACCTCGATCTCCCGGCCGCCCGGAGCATGGACCAGGGCATTGTCGACAAGGTTGCGCAGGAGCTCCTCCAGGAGAACAGCAGGCCCGTCGACCAGGACCGCGTCGCCGGTCGCCGACAGGGCAAGGTCGACCGAGGAATCGAGGGCTCTGGGGGCGAGTTCGGCAAGGACCTTCCGGGCGACCTGGAGCAGATCGACGGGCTCGTGGGCGGCATCGGGGGACCAGGCTTCGGCCTGGGCCAGGATCAGCAGTTGCTGGGTGACACGGGCCATCCCGGACGCCGCCGCCGCCATCCCTGCAAGAGCGGCATCCTTCTCGAACAGGCTGCGGCTCTCGATGCCCACGGCCGCCTGGGTGTTGAGGAGCGCCAAGGGCGTGCGGAGCTGGTGGGCGGCGTCGGCCACGAAGCGTTCGCGCTGGACGATCTGGGCGTTGGCCTGCGCCACCGCCGCATTCAGGGCTCCAACGAGCGGCTCAAGCTCTCGTGGGGCATCCGATGCATCGAGCGGCTCGAGAGAGCCGGGCATGCGAGCACGCACGGCCTGCGTCAGGCGGCCCAGGGGTGCAAGGCCGCGCGAAACCCCTGCCATGATGGCGGCCCCGGCAAAGAGAAGGGCGAGGACGTCCTCCACCGCGACATGGCGCCAGAGGCTGTCCGCCAGGGCCTCGCGGGACTGCAGGGTCTCGCCCACCGTGACGCGCGCGGGATCCTTCGCGCCTGCGACAGGCTGGAGGATGGATACAAGCCGCATGGGCTGCGACCTGAACGTGGCGGCGAAGAAGATCGGGTCGCCCCCGCGCATGTCCACGGAAGTCCGGGGCGTATCGGGGTAGCCCGCGAGGATCTCGCCGGACGGAGCCTCCACCCTGTAGGCGACCCTGTCATGCTGTGGCCGGCCAAGGCGTTCAAGGGCGGAAGGGGGGATCAGCGCCTCCCATTCGCCATCCGTGAACCGGATCTGTTCTGCAATGGAGTGGGCCGAGGCGAGGAGCGCATCATCGTAGACGATCTCGGCCGTCTGCTGCGCTTGGTGATAGGCAAGCGCGACCCGTGCGAGCGTCAGCGCCGCGAGCGGGAGCAGCGCCCAGGCGAGGACGCGCTGGCGCAGGCTATGGCTCGCCCGTGGGCACATGGCGCAGAACATAGCCGAGGCCGCGCAGCGTCGCGATGGTCACGCCATGCGGCGCCACCTTCTTGCGCACCCGATGGACATAGACTTCGACGGCGGAGACGTCAGCCTGGTCGTCGAACCCGAAGATGGCTTCGGCAAGCGCTTCCTTCGCCACGACCTGACCCGCGCGCAAGGCGAGCTTCTCCAGGGTCGCCCGCTCCCGCGGCGTGAGCGGCAGCGCTTCGCCATCCACGGTGAAGAGGCGCGTCGACGGCTCGAAGGTCATTCTGGCCAGCCGGATGTGGGACTCTCCTCCCCCATGGCTCCTGCGAAGAAGCGCCCTGATCCGCGCCTCGAGTTCCTCGATGGCGAAGGGCTTGGCGAGATAGTCGTCCGCTCCGGCATCGAGGCCGACGACGCGGGCCTGCAACTCCCCGCTTGCCGTCAAAATCAGAACCGGCACACGGTTCCCGCGCCGTCGGAGCTCGCGCAAGAGGCTGATCCCGCTTCCGTCCGGCAATGCGAGATCGAGGATGACGAGGTCGAAGGACGCGGACGCCAGCGCCGCTTCCGCTGACGCGACATCGCCCACCTTGTCGGCTGCAAAGTTGCGCGAGTGGAGCAGTCTCCCGAGCCAGTCCGCCAGCTCGGCGTTGTCTTCCACGAGAAGAATGCGCATGGGCAGTGTCCGAGGAGCAGCCGGCTTTTCGACGACACTATCACGACTGGTCCCGAGGCAGCGGGCCACTGGACGACCTCCTGCCGAACGGAGCCGCCGCTGGCCACACGGGGCCTTGCCGCCCGATGCCGCACCGGCTGCCGCTATCCCACTCGCGGGAACAGAGAGCGCCAGCATACCCCTTTCGCGCCTCGCCTCGTGGCCAGCTCAGGGGCATAGGGCCGCCAGCCGCACCCTGCTCGCGGCCAGCTGAGGCGTATCCTCGTCGAGACGGGACGCGGCGTCCCTCAGGCGTCGGCAGGTCGCCGGGCCGTCGGAAAAATCCCGATCCGTCCAAAAGGTTGGATCGCGCGAACCCGGCGGGCGCAGAAAGCCCACCTCCGCGAGGAAGGCCACCGTGAAGTACAGGGCCGCGCCTTGCGATGTGTAGAAGCTCTCGTCGCCGACGATCGATCCATCCGCGGCGATCGAAGCGGGCGAAAGGACCCAGGCCAGCAGATCTGCGAGAGCGCCCCTCGCGGCTTCGCGCTGCTCCTGGTCCATCTTGCTCCACGTCAGCTCGAAGATCTTGGCGACATCATAGGCGTTGTGGGCATTGACCGCGCCGCGATAGGCCCAGCCATAGGGATATGGCAGGTCCCGGATGGCCAAGGTGGTGGCCGCAATCTCTGGCAAGTGGTTCGCATCGCCCTTCCGGTAGGACAGGGCGTGAAAGGTGAGGCTGAGGTCTGCGAGCTTGACGAACCTGCCCCGGGTAGCGACCGTCGGACCCCAGAAGCCTGTCGCCGGGTCCTGCATGTCATCCATGAAGGATGTCAGCGCGCGGCAATAGTCGGGGTCGTCGAGGAAGGTCGCACCGTTTCTCGACGCAATGGCGCGGAGCTTTCGCTTGTAGACCAGCTGCGCGATGCCGCTCTGGACGCTGCCGAGGGCAGGGCGTCGATAAACACCCGAATTTGCGATCTCCGATACCTGGAGGGTGTTCAGCATCGCAAGGAGCTTGCCGGGCGTGTCGACCTCGGCGAGAAAGTCCAAGGTCTCCAGGCGGGGGCGCGCGTGCGGCTCCTGCTCCGCCAGCAGTCCGAGCGCGTCGACGCTGTCGTCAAGCTTGGCGAACCATTCGGACCGGCAGGGTCCCCAGCTCCCGTCTGGCGCCTGCACAGGGCTGGGATAGGCGCCCGAGGCGTCCGCCTCCGCGACGCGCGCAATGGCGCTCCTGATGTCGCTATGGACCGCCGAATACTGCAGCAGGATCTCTGCCTCGTTGATGCGCTGTTCCACGCACCACGTCCCGCGGGCCCGACGGTGGCGCGCGCGGTCCGTGGCCGCCGTGAGGCGCGCACGCTCTCGCCAGTGGACGAGGTGGTAGAAGCGATCGAAGCGCTCGAACTCGTCCTCGACGATCTCGCTCAGCCGGTGCCGCGCCACGAGGCCTGCGACCGTGGCCAAGGCCGCGGTCGCTTCGCGCGCCACCCTTGGCCGGACGCCGAGCAGGAAGGAGGGGCTGTCATGTCCTTCAGGGGCCGGGGACAGGAGCGCCGGCGCTTCGACCGGGTGAAGGCTGCACGGATCAGCCTTCGCCTGCAGGGGCGCCGACAGCCACATCGCGAGCGCCGCACAGGCCACGGCGACGCAGCGAGGACCACGTCTCTTCTCCACCTGGACGTCCATGCACCTCGACCCCCCGCTCTTGCGCAGCCACCTCGTCGACTGCGAGCGGCTAGAACATCGCACCGCGCATCGGATCGCCGGGCCGGACGAGGTGACTCACGGCTCCGGCGACGTGAACTGCGACAAGCACCAGAAGGAGGTCCGCGGCCCACTCGTGGACCGTAACCGTGATCTCGGCCAGATATTGGTCGCGAGGGACCAGCGTTGGAAGCCGGAACCCGGCGAAGGTCACTGCGAGGCCACCCGCGTTGGTGTAGGCCCAGCCCACCAAGGGCACCACCAACAGGAGAAGAAGAAGGAGGCCCTGAACGAAGGTGGACAGGACGCGGGTCCACATCGGAAGCGCCCATCGGGGACGACGCCCGCTCACGCGCCAGGCCACCCTTGCGAGCGTGATCAGGCCGATCGACAGGCCGATGGAGCGGTGCCAGTCGACCATCCCGTTCTGCAGGGGGCCTCGGCCGGGCAGATCCCACGACCAGGCGAGCCCGAACGACAGCGCGAGGAGGACGACGCTCGTCCAATGCAGCCCCCGAGAGACCCGGCCATAGGTCCGCGCCGTGTCGCGCCAGGGAAGGGGGTGATCGGCTTGTTCCGGTTCCGCAAGCGGAGAAGGACCCAGCGTCTTGCTCACGATCCCTTGGCTGCCTTGTAGGCCTCGATGTCGTTCTTGAGCGTGCGATAGGCTCCGCACCCGAAGAAGCAGATGCTGTCCAGGGCAGACAGGCGCTCGAGCGCGCGGGGGAGATCGCGGAGCTTGAGGTAGGCTTCGCCCAGATAGAGATTCGCCTCGAGATGACGGGGATCCAGGTCGATCGCAACCTTCAGCTTTTCGATGGCCTGGTCGAGATCGCCCGTCTCCGCATAGGAATGGCCGAGGTCGGCGAGCGCTTCGACATCCGAGGGGTGGCCCGCGATCCGCGCTTCCAGCAGCGGCACGGCCTCCTTCCACTCGCCGGCGGCCATGTGCTTTTCGGCCTCCAGCTGGTTCTCGCTCTTCGTCAGCGCGCCCTGGACATGTCCATAGCTGTCCGCGAAAGCAACGGACCCCGCAAGCAACCACAAAGCCAGCGAGGCACCCCATCGCAACCTGTAAGTCATGCGGCCCTCCGGATCGGATGCGCGGCTAGTGAGAGGGACAGATGCCGCCGGTCTGCCGGCCGTCACTGATGCGCTGGAGCGTTCGTGCGAGATCCCGCACGGCACGCTCACCTTCTTCAACTCGGCCGGCAGAGGCAAGGGCGCCGATGGCCTTCAGCTCGACATTGGCCGCAATCAATGCGCCGTCAGGCATGCGGGACGCCGACAGCGCGTCCTCGACCTCCTCGCCCAGCACAAAGCGAGCGCTTTCGAGGAGGAAGTCCAGCCGCGTCCGGTCATTGTGCCGGATGGTATCGGGGACCAGGGTCAGCGCGACGAGGGCGACGTCCGGTGCGCCCATACGGACGACGTCAGGCGACGGGGACGACGGCAATTGCCGCACATAGGCGGCCAGCCCCTCGACGATGTCACGGGCTGGCTCGGGACCGTCGAATTCCTCGACGATGGCCCGCCTGGAAAACGCCTCGAGATGGGGGTCGTCGCCTCTCCGGCCCTCCGGCCCTCCCCACCGCCGCCCGCTCAATCGTGGGATCGGGGCATCGAAGACGAGCCGCCGCGCGGGTCCGGACGTGCCGCATTCAGCGTGGCAAGAGCGGCACGTCACGCCGTCCCGCAATGCAAGGGATCCGAACAGGTAGGGCGAATTGAAGGCCACGATGCCCAGCGCCAGGCTGGGAGCAATGCGGCTCACGGGCGAGCCCTCGCAGGCGGGTCCCGGCGCCTGGCAAGAAGGGACCACCACCTCTGCGCCGATCAGCGTAGGAGGCTTCCGCGTGTCCGCCTCGGAAGAGGCGACGAGAAACACGCTGAAGAACGGGATGATCCACCGGCTCCGCATGACCTGTCTCCCCGTCCAGTCTTTCCCGACGGTCGCCAGACGGCAAGTCCGGCGCCGTGGCAACCGGGCCCTATGAGGGCGTTCGACGGCGCCCGGCAACGGAGGGGCACGAAGACCTTGGCGACAGCTGGCTCGAGGCCGCGCTTGGCGTCGATCGCAAGGGAGCCAAGAGCAGGATCGCCCCGAGGCGCGCGCCGGCGCAGACCGCCGTGAGGTCGGGAAGCTCGGTGCCCTCGCCGATGACGAGTTCGTGGCCCATCCCGCGGGACGTGCCGACGCAGGCCTCGTCACCCACCTCGATCGTGCCGATGACGAACGCGTTGCTGATCACCTCGGCATTGTCGAACTCAAAGACGAGACCGTCGGCTGCCCAAATTCTGGTGTGCCAGCTGAGCACCAGCTCTTGCGGAAGGAGCGACTCGATCCAGTCCGCACCTGATCATCGCCTCACGCAGACTTGGTCGAGGCAGGGATGGACGTCCGCTTCCGGCTGAAGAACCGACGCATCTTTGTGGCGCAACACCGAAGCCAACGCGTGCCCAAGGCAGCCTCTGGGCTCGTCTCCTCTTCGGTCCCTACGCTCCGCTGCTCGCACAGGACACGAATAAGCCGCCGAGAGTTTCCTCAAGGCGGCTGTCCCATGTGACCCAGATCATGTCTCGCCAGTACATCCGTGGTCGGACTTTGTCTGGGAAACCGCGTCAACCAGTCATGGGACGCGTCTCACGCTCCTTTTGTCTGCGATTTTCGTGGCAGAAGTGAGACGCGGCAGTCGGGTTCGTCCTCTTGGAAGGCCGGACGTGCCCGCGCCCGGCCCTTTAGGTCTGCGCTCTGTCAGCTCAATCCGAGCTGCCGAGGAGCTTAGCCTTTTCGAGACCAATCGCTCGCTTAAGGCATAGATGCTGCAAGTTAAGCTTGTGCAGAAGTCGGTCAAGACGCACCGAAATCTGCTCCAAACCATCGTTGATGGATGAGCCTGTGGCTGTGGATGGTTCTACAACCTGTTGAAGCAGTCGCAGTGATGCTCGAATGAACACTAATTCATCCGCAATCTCTTGCGTGAACATAGCTTCCTCCCCGTTAGGTTCTCTCGGGTACCAGGGGATTGCATTGCACACTCACATTCCACGAATCAAACCAGTGGAATGTGCGTGCGAGCACAGCACTTTACCTTGAGCGCTGCAATGCGGATTGCAGGCTTGTGCTGACCGTGGGCTATTGACTTTGCCAACATTCGTCAGCGGGCACGTCGCCGAAACTCGGATGGTCGCGCATGCTTTGAGTAACATCAATAAACAACCGTATTCGTCTAGTTTACTTTACACCCAATACTGTAAATTTAAATGTCAAGTGACAAAGTGTCGCAACCGAATTATTCCTTTGATTCTTGTTGTAGCGTCCTGCGTCGCCTTGAAGACGCCTATCCCCTGCCGCAACAAGGGCCCGACCTGAAAGGCGTTCCGGCCCGCTTCCCCACGGATCACGTCTCATGCCGACAGCACTCCTGGACCTCATGCAGGTCGGGCTTCTCACTTGGGCGCGTCACGACGCCCGCCTCACGCTCGAAGATGTAGCCGACAGAATAGCAGTCGCCCCCACGGTCCTTGCCGACTGGGAGGCAGGGCGTGTGCTGCCGACGATGATGGACCTGAAACGCCTTGCCCGCGCCTACGGCCGCACCACGGGCATCTTCTTTCTCCCCCAGCCGCCTCTGACCGGCGGCCCACCCTGATGGCCTGAGCCGGAATTCGCGAGGGATCTTCAACCCCGGCCTTGCTGCTCTTCGGGACGTCCCTCGGCGGCAGCCGCCCCGCTTCGGCGCGGTTGCCGAGCCTGCCCTTGCGGTGTCCAGAGGCGGCCGCACGCGTCGAGCCAGGTCAGACCATGGGCCCGCGTGACGCTCTGCAAGTCGCGCCAACCGGCAGGGCCGGGCTAAACCGCTTCCGGCCACGGGAGTATTCCACACCCGGGGGTGGGGCAGCCTTAGGCCGATGAATGGCCCCAAAGGACCTCGTGTTCGAGCTGTGCGATATAGGCTTGCAGCGAGGGGTCCGTCCTGGGCCGGCTAAACCAGAACCTCAACTCCCGCGCCTCCTTTTCCAGAAGCTCCGAACTCTGGGAACTGGCCTGCAAGGCAGCGCGCATCTCAGCAAAAAGTGCCCGGATGACGCCTGCCATGACTGAGACCGGCAGCGTCACATACTCGCTCTCGATCACATTGAGCATGGCGCTGAGATTCGTTGCGGCCACGTCGAAGTTCGTGATCACAGTTCATCCCCCGGAGACACTCAATCCGTACCCGAACCTCGTTTCATCAGCGTGAGCTTCACCGGGCCGACCTTGCAATTGACAAATGCATAGAACGCAATACGGAATGATAATTCCTTGATCCTCAGCAGAGACAGGGACAGCGACGTCCGCCCGACTTTCGGCGCTGGATCGAGCGCCCACTATCTTGGCCTGACGCTCCTTCCCGCTAGCGCCTGAGCGAACTCATCGCTCCTATGGGCATCCCGGTTCGCGGTCCTTTGCGCGAGAACGGTGCGCCCTACGACAGACTTGACCTCGCCGACCTGAAGTGAAGCGACGACGACCTGCCCGGCGTCACGATGAAGCGCCCCATCACTCGCCCCAATCTCGTCACGCCCAAAGGGGGTGCGGTTGCGCCGCCCCTCCGACGTCGTGCCCGACATTCTGCCCAACCCGAACATCGGCTTCTTCAAGAAGGAGGACGGGGAGGCGGTGGAGCGTGCGACACCGGGAAACCAACCCCGCCCTCGAGCGGAATGCTGCGATCGCGTCCACGCCAGCCCTCAGCAGACGTAGGGGCGGAGCACGTCCCGGGCGAGGCGGAACCCCCGTCGCACCTTCTCGTCCGTTCCCTCGAACCGGCGGTCCTCGTGCTCGATGATCACCGGCCCGTCATAGCCGACCCGGTAGAGCGCCGAGAAGAAGCCGGGCCAGTCGACCTCCCCGAGCCCGGGCATGCGCGGCACCTGCCAGCCCATGCCGGCGGACAGGATGCCGTTCTCGTAGAGGCCGTCGCGGTCGATCTGCAGGTCCTTGGCGTGGACATGCGCGAAATGCGGCCCGAACTCACGGATGAAGCGGCCCTGGTCGATCATCTGCCAGACCAGGTGGGAGGGATCGAAGTTCATGCCGACCGCCTCGCCCCAGGTCTCGAGGATGCGGCGCCAGATCCTCGGCGCATAGGCGATGTTGTGCCCGCCGGGCCATTCGTCCGTGCTGAAGATCATGGGGCAGTTCTCGAAGGCGATCCGCACGCCTTGGTCCTTGGCGAAGGCCACGATGTCCGGCCAGACGCGCAGCGCCTCGGCCCAGTTCTCGTCGACGTGACGGGCCGCGTCGCCGCCGAGGAAGGTGTTGACGAGCGGCAGCCCCATCAGGCTCGCGCCGCGGATCACCGCCTTCAGATGCCCGATCACCGCTGCCCGGTGTGCGGGGTCGGGATGCAGGGGATTGGGGTAGTAGCCGAGGCCGGATATCGCGAGGTTGCGGGCTCGCAGACGGTCGACGATCTCCTTGCCGGACTCTGTGCTCAGAGCCGAGACGTCGATGTGGCAGGTTCCAGCATAGCGTCGCGCCGCCCCGCCGGACACGGGCCAGCAGGCGATCTCCAGGGCCTCGAAGCCCTCGCCCTGCGCCCATTCCGCCACCTCGTCCAGTGTCTGGTCGCCGAAGGGCGCCGTCAGGATTCCCAGTTTCATGACGCGTTCTCCCCGATTGTGTTGCAGTGCAGGAGGGGCCAGCCCTCAGGATTGACGGCGCCTCGCGACGGCCAGCGTCAATGCCGTCACGACGGCGACGCTGGCGGAGATGGTGGCGAAGCCGCGAAAATTGCCCTCGACCACTTCGAGCCATACCCGGGACAGCGGGACCAGGGGGCTCAGGATCCCGTCCGTGATGGATACGACGGGGACGTTGCGCTGGGCTGCGAGCGCGGCGAGCTCGGGCGTGATCGAGTTGTAGGGGCTGAAGCTCACCGCCAGCAGCGCGTCCGCCGGCCCGGCCCAGGAGAGCTGGTCGAAGCCCGCCGCGCCGACATTGTCGACGAGCACGTTGCGGATGCCGAGCCGCGTCAGCGTGATGCTGGCATAGGTGGTCACGGGGAAGGCGCGCTTGCTTCCGGCGAGATAGACGCACTGCGCCGCGGCCAGGATGTCGGCCGCATGACCGAAGGCGGTGACCGAGACCTCGTCGCCCGCGCGCTGCAGGGCTGCATGCGCCGTGTCCAGGAAGCCGTGCAGCAGCAGCGCATCGGCCGCAGGCTCCTCGACGCCCTGCGGGGGGAGGCGCTCTCGACCATCGCCCCAGCCATCGCGCACGTAGTCCTTGAAGAGCTGCTGGATGTCGGTGAAGCCTGTGAAGCCGAGCGCCTGGGCGAAGCGAACGATGGCCGATGGCATCACCCCCGCCTGCTCCGACACGCTGGTAATGGTGCCGACCGCAACCGCGCCCGGGTCCTGCCAGAAGAACGTCCCGACCTGCCGGAGCTTCTTGGGCAGGCGCAGCGTGTCGGAGCCGAGCACGGCCCTCAGTTCCTCGTAGGTCCGCGGCGGGGCCCGGCCCACCAGCGCCCGCCTCGCCGCCTTCGTCTCCTGGGCGGCCGTCATGGGCGGCTCACCCCGTCTGCCGCCGCTGCCCATTCGCGGCGAACATGGTCGCGCGGAGCCTCTCCCAGAAGGGCGGGAAGATGTCGGGCGAGTTCTTCGCGCAGGGGCGAGGTAGCGAGGTCCCTCCCGAACAGGGCCTCCAGGCCGAGAAGCCGGGCAGCCAGTGACGCTGCATCCCCCGACTCCGCCTGGGCGATGTCGCGGATCGCGTCCGCGAAGGGATCGTCGAGGCGCCAGCGCGCGCCGAAGGCCGGAGCTGCGGCGCAGAGGCAGGCGAGCAGCGAGGCGATGGCCAGCCCGAGCTGGCGTACGGACCGGCCCTCGACGAGGCGCATCCGGTAGGGCGCCACGAACCGCTGCACGAGTTTCTGGGTGCCGTCGGTCGCGATCTGGCCGCAGCGGTGCGAAATTGTGTCGTTGGCGATCCGCCGCAGCGCCAGGGCGATGTAATCCGGTGTCGGCAGGCCCGGCATTCCCGTGACGGTGCTGGCGGACTCGCTGCGGAGCAGGGCCTCGGTCCAGCCGCCGAGCACGGGGTCGGCGACCGCCTGCCAGGTGAAGGTCAATCCGCAAAGCAAGCCCAGCGAGGCGAGGGCGGACTGGGCCGCGTTGAGAATGCGCATCTTGGTGAACTCGAACGGCTCGACTTCGCTCACGAAGCTCGCCCCGGCCATCTCCCAGGGGGGTCGGCGCCCGGCAAACCGATCTTCCACGATCCACTGCCGGAACGGCTCGCCCACCACGAGGCCCTCGTCGCGCAGCCCCGTCTCGTCGGCGAAGGCCTCGAGGTCGCGGTCCGATGTCGCCGGCACGATGCGGTCGACCATGGTGGAGGGGAAGGCCACGTTCCGGTCGATCCATCCTGCGAGCGCCGGAGCCCGGGTCTGCGCCAGCTCGCGGAGGGCGCGCTCCAGCACCCGCCCATTGCCGGCCACGTTGTCGCAGCTCACCAGCGTGAGAGGGCCGCCGCCCAACCGCCTGCGGCGTTCCAGCGCGTCCACGAGAAACCCGGGCGCTGTAAGGGCCCTCGTGGACCCTGCAAGGTCCACCGCCACCTCGGGCCGGAACCGGTCGAGCCGTCCCGTCGCGGGGACGTGGCAATAGCCCTTCTCGGTGATGGTGAGGGTCACCACGTCGATGTCGGGCCGGGCCAGGAGGGAAAGGGCGCTGTCCCAGTCGTCGCTCGCGTCCGTGGCGGAGCGCAGGCAGCCGATCAGCCGCGAGTTCGTGCTGCCGGGAGCCGTGAGGCGGCGGACATAGAGTCCCTGCTGAGGCTGGAGCCGGTCTGAGATCCGGGGCAGGCGCAGGTTGATACCCTCGATGGCCCACTCGACATGCCCGGCCTCGGCCAGGTCCTCCGCGAAGTCCGCCTGGTGGCAGCGATGGAACGCGCCGACGCCGACATGCAGGATGCCCGTGCGCAGGCGGGACCGGTCATAGCCGGGTCGGCCAATGCTGCCAGGCAGCCGTGCGGCCGTCGCGTCCGAGAGGCGTTCCATCCCGTCTATTCCTGCGCCGTTGACCCGGCCGGACTGGCTGCCCCCGCGCATCCCGGCGCGGCGGGCCCATTAGTTAGAACTCATTTTCCAGCTTTGACAAACAGAATAATCGTGCCAGTCTGCTTCCCCAGGCAGGCGCCGTTTCCTTCGGGAACAAGAGCTCCGCCCGGGGAACGTCTGCCGGCTCGGCCGGATCTCGGGACGCGTCAGGTCCAGGGGGATCCCGTTGCGAGAGGCCCGGCAAGGAGGTCGAGCCGATGGTGCATGCGACGGCGGACAGGATGGGCGGGCCAATCCGGCTGCGGGTGGGCATGGTCGGCGGGGGCCGCAACGCCTTCATCGGCGCTGTCCATCGCATGGCCATGCGGCTCGACGATCTGTTCTCGCTCGAGGCGGGCGCCCTCTCCGCCGATCCCGAGAATGCCCGCCTGTCCGGACTCGACCTAGGCATCCCGCAGGACCGGATCTATGCCGGGTACCAGGAGATGGCCGCGCGGGAGGCCGCGAGGCCCGACGGAATCGAGGCCGTCGTGATCGTCACGCCGAACCACCTGCATTACCCCGTCGCCAAGGCCTTCCTCGAGGCCGGGATCGACGTGATCTGCGACAAGCCGCTCTCCACCGACCTCGCGCAGGCCCAGGAACTTGTCGCGCTCGCGCGCCAGGCGGGGCTGACCTTCGCGGTGACGCTGAACAACACGGGCTATCCCATGGTCCGGCAGGCCCGGGAGATGATCCGGGCCGGCGAGCTCGGCGAGCTCAGGCTGGTCCACGCCTCCTACATCCAGGACTGGCTCACCCACCCCATCGACGCCGACGGCCAGAAGCAGGCGGAGTGGCGCACCGACCCGGCGCGGGCGGGCTCCTCGGCCGTGCTCGCCGATATCGGCGTGCACGCCCACAACCTCGCGCTCTTCGTCACGGGCCTCGAGCTGGAAGAGGTGGCGGCCGACTTGACCACCTTCGTGCCCGGCCGCCGGCTGGACGACAACGCCCACGTGATGCTGCGCTTCAAGGGGGGCGCGCGCGGCACCCTCGTCGCCAGCCAGGTGGCCGTGGGCAACCTCAACAATCTCAGCCTGAAGGTCTTCGGCACGAAGGCAGGCCTTGAGTGGACCGGCGAGGCACCGGAGATCCTGCGCTTCACGCCCTATGGCGAGCCCACCCGGATCATCCAGCGCGGCGGGCCCGGCAACGTCGCGGCGGCGCTGGCCGGTTCGCGCATGCCGGCCGGCCACCCGGAGGGCTATATCGAGGGCTTCGCCAATTTCTACAGGGACGCCGCGGAACTCGTGCGGGCGCGCAGGGCGGGCCGGCCGCCGGCGCCCGGGTCGGCGTCCCTGACGCCGGATGTCGTCGACGGGGCGAAAGGCATCGCCTTCGTCGAGGCAGCAGTGGAGTCGAGCCGCAGGAATGGCGCGTGGACCCCGGCCGGTCTACGCTAGTGTGGAGCATAGCCGGACCCCGCGAGATGACGGGAGACCCGGGACCAGGGAGGACGACCATGAAGAAGGTTCTGCTGGGCGGCATCTGCCTCGCCGCCCTCACGTTGACAGCGTCCGGTGCGAGCGCCGCCGGAAAATACGTGGTGGGCGTCTCGAATACGCTCATCGGCAATGGCTGGCGAGAGGAGATGATCTGCTCGATCAAGGCCCAGGCCGAGGCGTCCGGCCTCGTGTCCAAGGTCGTCGTGGCCAACCGCAACGGCGGCCCGTCCGAACAGATCGCGGACATCCGCAACCTGATCTCCGCCGGCGCCAACGCCATCATCATCAACCCGTCCGACCGCGAGGCCTTGAACCCCGTCATCAAGCAGGCGGCGGAGAAGGGCATCGTCGTCGTGGCCGTCGACCAGGCGGTCTCGGCGCCCGAGGCCTACGTGCTGACCAACGACCAGGTCGCCTACGCCAAGATCGGCGCGAAGTGGCTGTTCGAGCGCCTCGGCGGCAAGGGTAACGTCGTGGAGATGCGCGGCATCGACGGCGTGCCCGCGGACGCCGACCGCCACAAGGGCTTCACCGAGGTCGCCAAGGACTATCCCGGCATCACCGTGACGTCGGTCTTCTCCGGCTGGGCACTGAACAAGACGGCTCAGGTCACCAAGGACCTGCTCGCCTCCGGCAAGCCGATCGACGGCATCTGGACGTCCGGCATCGATTCGACCGTTGTCGACGCCTACAAGACCGCCGGCAAGCCCTTCGTGCCCGTGGTCGGAGCCGACAATAACGGCTTCATCGGCCAGATGATCGAGCTGAAGGACAAGGGCTTCGTCGGGGCTGCCGTGAGCAATCCGCCCGCCGTCGGCGGCGCCGGCCTCGGGCTCGCCCTCGACGTCCTCGAGAAAAAGAAGAACCATCCCAAGGTGGTGACGATCACGCCGACCCTGTGGGACAACACCACGGAGGCGGGCCTGGCGCAGCTGAAGAAGGCCTACGATCCAAAGCTCGATCCCTTCTACAGCGTGGCGATCGAAGTGGCGCCCTATACCAGCTTCACGATGCAGCAGATCCTGGCCTGCAAGGGTCCGTGAGGGTCCTGCCGGACTGACGTCGATCATGGCCGGGGCGCGATCCCCGGCCGTTTTTTCGGGCGGGTGACGATGGCCGAGGCCTCGCAGGCACTGCTGAAGATCTCCGGCGTGGCCAAGCGCTTCGCGTCCGTCGTCGCGCTGAAGTCGGCCGACCTGGAGGTCAGGGCCGGCGAGATCCACGCGCTCATGGGCGCAAACGGCGCCGGCAAGAGCACGCTGGTCAAGATCATCACCGGCGTCTTCCCGGCCGATGGCGGCGAGATCGTGCTCGGCGGGCAGCGCGTCGGCTTCGGCTCGCCGGCCGAGGCGCGGCGCGCCGGGATCGTGTCCGTGTACCAGGACCCGGCCATCGTTCCCGACCTCACGGTCGCCCAGAACATGCGCCTCGCGCGCGTTCCCCTTCCGGCCGTTCAGGCGGCGATGCGGCAGCTCGGCATCGACCACATCGACCTCGCCAGCCGAGCGCGGGACATCGACTTCGCCATCCTGCGCCTGATCGACCTCTCCCGCGCGCTCGCCTCCGAGCCGCGCATCCTGATGCTCGACGAGATCACGGCCGCGCTGCCCGCGGACCTGTCGGAGCGCGTCTTCGCGGTGATGCGGGAATGGCGCACCCGCGGCTCCAGCGTCATCTTCATCTCCCATCGCATGGCGGAGGTCTCCGCCCTGTGCGACCGCGCGACCGTGCTGCGCGACGGGGTAACCGTCGGTGTCACCCCGACGCGCGGCAACGAGCACAAGGTGGTCGGCATGATGCTGGGCTCCGACATGGCCCGCTCGGCCGAGGAAGCCGCGGCCCGCTCGCCGGCCGCGGCGCCGGGGCGCTCCGGGCCGCCCGCCCTCGAGGTTCGCGGGCTCAGCTACCGGCACCAGCTGAGGGGCGTGGACTTCACGCTGTCGCAGGGCGAGGTGCTGGGCGTGGCCGCCCTTGAAGGCCAGGGCCAGGACGAACTCTTCGATTGCATCGCCGGCGTGCGCCGGGCCGAAGCCGGGCAGGTCCTCGCCGAGGGCCGGGCGCTCACTCTGCGCCATCCCGCCGACGCGATCCGCGCCGGGCTGGTGCTGGTTCCCGCCAATCGCCTGCAGGCCCTGCTGCCGCAACGCTCGATCCACGAGAACGTGGCTCTGGCGGGTTTCGGCCGGACCCGGAGCTGGGGGCCCATCCCGCTGCGGGCCGAGCGGAACCGCGTGGCAGAGGCCGTACGACGGCTCCAGGTGGACACCCGGGCCGCCGCCGAGGTCCGCCGCCTCAGCGGCGGCAACCAGCAGAAGGTCGTGATCGCCCGCTGGATCGCCTCTGGCTTCCGCACGCTGCTCTGCTTCGACCCCACCCGCGGAATCGACATCGGAACCAAGCGGCAGATCTACGACCTCCTGCGCGAGGTTGCCGCCCAGGGGGCCTCCGTGCTGCTGTTCACCTCGGAGCTGCCGGAGATCCGCCTCGTCTGCGACCGCGCCATCGTCCTCTATGCCGGCCGGATCGTCAGCGAGATGCCTGCAGTTGAGGCGAGCGAGGAGCGCCTGCTCCAGGCCGCCCACGGCCTCGCGGCATCGCCCGCCACGGTGAGCGCATGAGCCAGCCCCGTGACACCCGCCAGGGCTCGCCGTTCGCGCGCGCCGTCCAGCGGCATGGCGGGGCGCTGGGCATGCCGCTGCTGCTTCTGGTCGCGCTGCTGGGCACGAAGCTCGCCCATCCGTCCTTCGGCTCCTTCGACATCCAGTCCCTTGCGCTCGGGGCCTTGCCCCTGGCGCTGGCCGCCGCGGCCCAGACTATCGTCGTGATCAGCGGCGGCATCGACCTCTCGATCGGGTCGATGATCGCGGTCTCCAACTGCCTCGCGGCGACCATGATGGTGACCGCGACCTATCCGCAGAGCCTTGCGCTCTCCCTCGTCGTCCTCGTCTGCGGCGCTGTGATGGGCCTGATCAACGGCGTCATCGCCGCGATCTCACGAATCCCCGACGTCGTGGTCACGCTCACGACAGGGTTCATCTGGGGCGGGATCGCGCTGATCATCCTGGAGCGGCCAGGCGGCGGCGCGCCGGCTGCCTATCTCAACATCGCCGCCGGCGTGGACATCTGGGAATGGCTGCCCAATGCGCTGGTCGTGATGGTCCTCGCCATCGCCGCGCTCTGGCTGCCCCTCAAGCTTAGCCGGCTCGGTCTCCTGATCTATGCCGCTGGCAGCGACCCGGTCGCCGCCTTCCGCAGCGGCGTCGACGTGCGCTTCGCGCGCACGGTCGCCTACGTCTTCAGCGGCGTGGCCTGCGCCCTGGCCGGCATGGCCCTGACAATGACCACCGGCATCGGCGCGCCGCTGGCCGGCGCCTACTACACCCTGAGCAGCGTGGCCGCCGTGGTCATAGGCGGTGTCAGCCTCAACGGCGGGCGTGGCGGCATGGTGGGCCCGGTCGTGGCCGCCATTCTGCTCACACTGGTTCCCATGGACCTCGTCTTCCTCGGCATCGATCCCAACTACGGGCAAGTCATCCAGGGCTCCCTGATCGTCGCGGTGGTCATGGTCGGCGGCCTCATCGCCTTCCTGCAGGAGCGCCGGCGATGAGCGCTGCCCTCGACTTCCTGCGCACGCGCACCAATCTCGTCCTGCTGCTGCTGCTGGCGGTCTTCGTGGCGGCGATCGAGATCATCCGCCCCGGCACCGTCACGCCGCTCTGGGCCTCAAACGCCCTGCTCTTCGCCGCCCCGCTCGCCATCATGGGCGCCGGACAGACGCTCGTGATGCTGACGGGCGGCATCGATCTTTCGGTCGCCGCGGTCGCCACCGGCTCGGCCTACCTGCTCGCCACCAACGCCTCGGCCGGCGAGCCGGTGGCCATCGGCCTCGCGCTGCTGCTCGGCCTCGTCGTCGGCATCGTCAATGGCGTCGGCGTCGCGCTGCTGCGCGTGCAGCCGCTGGTGATGACGCTCGGCACCGGCCTGATGACGGGCGGCATCATGATCGTCTACAGCCAGCAGATGATGGCCAGCCAGCCGCGCGTACCTGACATCATCCAGACGCTGGGCGGCGGAAAGGTGATGGGGCTCGTTCCCGCGAGCCTCTTCCTGTGGATCCTCGTCTCCGCCCTGATGATCTTCGGCCTGAAGCGGACGGGCTTCGGCCGGCTGCTCTATGCGGTCGGCGACAACCGAGAGGCCTGCCAGCTCGCCGGCATCCGTGTCTGGCGCGTGCTGTTCGTCGACTACGTGCTGTGCGCCATGCTCGCATCGCTGACCGGGCTCGTGCTGGTCGGCGTCACCAATGCAGCCGACCTCAGCCTCGCCGAAGGCTACCTCCTGCCGTCAGTCGCCTGCGTCGTGATCGGCGGCACGTCCATCTTCGGGGGCCGTGGAGGCTATTCAGGCACCATTATCGGGGCGCTCATCCTCACGGTCCTCACCAGCATCCTCACCCTGACCGACGTCTCGGAGCCCGTGAAGCAGATCCTCTATGGCGTGATCATCCTGGCGCTCGCGGGAGCCTATGCGAGGCTGACGGAAGCCTGAGCAAGGGAGGCGGACATGGCGAAATGGCGCGTTGCCGGCGTAAACTTCGACCACATGCACATGGGCGACCTCCTGCGCGAAGTCGCCAGCCACCCGGAGGCCGAGATCGCCGGCATCGCCGACCGCTCGCGCGAGCGCATGGCGGGCGCCATCGGCGCGTTCGGTATTCCCGACGAGCGCGTCTTCACCGATCTCGACGCCTGCCTGTCGGCCACGAGGCCCGACCTCGTGATCATCTGCGCCGCCACGGCGGAGCACGCGGACCACGTCGAGAGGGTGGCCCGCCACGCCACGCACATCCTGGTCGAGAAACCCTTCGCCGCCTCCGTGGCCGAAGCCGACCGCATGGTCGCGGCCGTCGCGCCGACGGGAAAACTCCTGGCGATCAACTGGCCGCTCGCCTGGTATCCCTGCCACGTCACGACCAAGGCCCTGATCGACGAGGGCACGATCGGAGATGTCGTCGAGGTTCACTTCTACGACGGCAACCGCGGCCCGCTGTTCCATCTCGCCGACAAGGTCGAGGTGACCCCGGAGGAGGTGGAGGCCGCCAAGCCGGGCTCCTGGTGGTACAAGAAGGCGTCGGGCGGCGGCAGCCTCCTCGACTATCTCGGCTACGGCGTGACGCTCGGCACGTGGTTCCTGGACGGCGAGAAGCCGCTGGAGGTGACGAGCGTGGTCGACGAGACACCGGGCATCGAGGTGGACCAGCACTCGATCACGGTGTGCCGCTACAAGCGCGGGCTCTCAAAGTTCGAGACGCGCTGGGGCACCTTCACGGACCCCTGGACGCTGCAGCCGCAGCCCAAGTGCGGCTTTGTGGTGGTGGGGACCCACGGCACGATCTCGAGCTACGACTACGAGCCTCACGTGACCGTGCAGACGCGCGCCCGCCCGCAGGCCACGCCGGTGCCGGCGCGCGAGCTGCCGCCCGGCCGCCGCGGGCCGATCGAATACGTGCTCGATTGCATCGCCACGGGCCGCAAGATCGAGGGACCGCTCGACCCCGCGATCTGCCGCATCGGGCAACAGATCATCGACAGCGCGGTCCTTTCCGCGAGAACGAAGCGCACGGTGGAACTCCTGCCGTGACGGAGACCCCCGGTCCATCCGCTGACGACTATGCCCTCGTCGCCGGCGCAGCGGCGCGTGTTCCCGCCCCCGAGCTCGACTACCGGCCGCCCAGGCCCCGGGGGCCATCCCCGCGCATCGCCTTGGTGGGGGCGGGAGGCATATCCGCCGCCCACCTCGACGCCTATGCCAAGGCGGGCTTCGACGTCCGCGTCATCGCCAGCCGCAACCTTGACCGGGCCAGGGAGCGGCGGGATCGCTTCGCGCCCCAGGCCGAGGCCACCGACGACATCGCCGGCACGCTGCGCCGGCCCGACATCGACGTGGTCGACCTCACGCCGCATCCCGCCGGGCGTGTGGCGCTGATGCAGGCGGCGCTGGAGGCGGGCAAGCACGTCCTGTCGCAAAAGCCCTTCGCCACGGACCTCGCCACCGCGGAGCGTCTCGTCGCGCTCGCCCGCCGGCAGGGTGTGCGCCTCGCGGTCAACCAGAATGGCCGCTGGGCGCCCCACCTCTCCTGGATGCGGGAGGCGGTTCGAGCCGGGCTCGTCGGGGAAGTGACCGGCTGCCACGTGGCGATCCGCTGGAACCACATGTGGATCGCCGGGACGCCTTTCGAGGACGTGCACGACCTCGTGCTCTACGACTTCGGCATTCATTGGTTCGACTTCACGGTCAGCCTTCTCGGCGACCGCATCCGGGAGGTGTTCGCCACCGCGACGCGTGCGTCGGGGCAGAACGGCCGGCCGCCTCTTTTGGCCCAGGCTCTCGTCTCGTTCGAGGGAGGGCAGGCTTCGCTCGTCTTCGACGGGGCGACCCGCTGCGGAGCGCTCGACACCACCTCCGTCGTCGGAACCCGCGGCAGCCTTCGCAGCGAAGGACCGGACCTCGGGCGGCAGGTGGTGACCCTCTCCACCGACGCGGGCGAGGCCCGGCCCGAGCTTGCAGGAACATGGTTCAACGACGGTTTCGCCGGGACGATGGGCGAGTTGCTCAGCGCCATTGAGGAGGGGCGCGAACCGCTCAACGGCGCCGAGGGAAACATCGCCGCCCTGGCCTTGACCTTCGCCGCCGTCGAATCGTCGAGGACAGGGCGTCCGGTCCGCCCGGGCGCGGCCCCCGCTCTGCCTCGGCCACCCGTGTGAGCGCGTCATCGATGAACGTTTCGCGCCGAGCCGGAGCTTGATGCCGAAATCCGCGACTGGTCGTCACGTGACCTTTCATCAGGTATGAGCTCCGGGTTCAACTCGCAGCGGGAACGCTGCTAGTCTTCGCGAGATGGATCGCACGAGGCCGCAATGCGCCTGGCCTTCACTTTGGACGACATCCCCCACTGGCCTCGGTCAGAGCCGCCGGCCGGCTTTTCGATTGGCTCCATCATGCGCGCCATCGCTATCGCCTTGAACAAGCACGGTGCGGGTGGCTCCTGGGGCTTCGGCAATTCATGGGCGATTGAGATGCAGCCCGACCTTGCTGATGTTCTCGACGAGTGGGTCGCCGCCGGCCACCACGTCGGCAATCACACCCACAACCATCCGGTCCTGACCGACATCGGAGCTGGTCGTTATTGCTGGGAGATCGACAAGGCCGACGAGGCCCTGGACAGGTGGATCTCCAAGGCTCCTGCGAAGGTCTTCCGCTACACGCTCTGCCATTGGGGCGACACGGAGCAAAAGCGTGCAAGGGTCGCCGGTCACCTCCGGAGCAGGGGCTACGCTGCGGCCGATGTCACGACATGGTGGTACGAGTGGCTCTGGAACCGGGCGTGGCGCTATGCCCTGGATCGCGGTGACCACACGGCCATGGCGCGGCTCGAGAGCGACTTCATCGAGGCCACGGTTGCGCAGGTTCGATACGACCACGAGACCATGTTCGCGCATTTTGGCCGTGACGTGCCGGGCATTGCTCTGGGCCACACGGTGCCATTCTTTGCCGCCGTGGCGGACCGCCTGTTCGAGCGGCTCGTCCGCGAGGGCGTCTCATTCGTATCGCTCGAGGACGCCATGTCGGACCCTGCCTACGATCAGGTCGGAACCGTCGTGAGCGGCAAGTTTCTCGTTTACCAGCAGAAGCTCGCCGACGCGCAAGGGCACCCCTGTCCGGCTGTTGCTCCCGCAATTGCGCACTTGCACGAGCGGGTCGTCGCGGAGGCCATGGGCCCGCTCCTGTGACGTCAGCCCGGCGGACCGCAGATGGCGAATGGCTGACCCGTGGCGGACTTTCGCTGCGCGCCGCCGCAGAGGCCGCAAGGGGTCGCGAGCGGTCTCACGTCGGAGCTTATGACCTTGGCTTGGCACCGGCTTCCATATCGCCGAGCACGGCCGAAGGAAGCGTATCGAAGTGGGGAAGCGTCTCCAGCCGAGTGTCCCAGTCAGCCCGGCTGTTACAGAAGATGTGGGCCTGCGGGCGCAAGCCCAAGGGCCCGTCGATGCTGCCTGCCGGGATCACCAAGCCTGCCCCTTCGCCATGACGGCGTGGCAGCGCCGAACCGCAGTTCTCGCAGAAGCTCCGCATGTGTCGCGTGCCCTCGACGCGGTAGGTCCGGACGCTCTCGGCCCCGCTCTCCCACAGGATCTCGCCCTGTTGCGCGAACATGTTCGCGGCATGGTTCGAGCCAGTGTCCTTTCGGCAGCGGGAGCAATGGCACAGGAAAACCCGTCAATCCGGCCGGTCACTCGGAACCGGACAGCGCCGCACTGGCATGATCCCAAAAGAAGCTCGCCCATTCGCCTGTCCTGCATCGCAAGGTGAGATCATGGCGATCTAGTCGGGCTCCGAAGTCAACTCGCGTCGGGCGCAATCAAGGTCCGAGTTGCGTCGGGAACGGCCATCCTGGCCACGCGAGCAGGAGTCCGACTCCTGGCGCGTTGGCGACCTTTGCCCCCGATCTTGAGCAGAGTGACGCGGTATCGTGGGGCGCATCGTGCGAAGCGTCCCGAAAAACCGAAAAACCAATGGTGTCAATGGTCATTGGCGGAGAGGGGGAGATTCGAACTCCCGATAGGGTTGCCCCTATGCCGCATTTCGAGTGCGGTGCATTCAACCACTCTGCCACCTCTCCGTGGTGCCCGTGCGGGCGACCCGGCGTCCGGGTCGTGGTCGGCAGGGCGGATAGCATGGGGGGCGCGGCAGTTCAAGCGGCCGGCCATGCCGGACCGGGGCCGTCGCATCATCGATGCCGGCCGGATGGCGGTCGATGCCTCCTCCTCCTCGGGAGGAAGGGTCACCGGGCGGCGGCGGGTCCGGGTACGCGTGGAGAGCGCTCTTCGTCGGGACGTCAAGGACGCCCTGGTCCCCTCCCAAAGAGCAGTTCGCTTCGACCTTCCGGCACGGGGAAGACGAAGGCCGTGATCGGGCGGAGGGGATCGGCCTGACACGGGGAGTCGAACGGTCTGAGGGCCGCACCGGCGCAACGTGCAGGCTGCCCGCCCGTCACCAACCTCAAGTCCCTTCGGCGTGTCGGCGCAAAGGGGGTGTCTCCCCGCTCCCGGGCGCTCACGCCTTCGGCGAACCGGCGTCGTAGGCCCTCTGGGCGGCGAGGACGGCGTCCATGTTGCGCTCCGCCCAATGGGCGAGGGTGGCGACCGTGTCGGTGAGAGTCCGGCCGAGCGAGGTCAGGGCGTATTCGACGGTGACGGGGACCGTCGCATAGACGGTGCGCGAGACGAGGCCGTCGCGCTCGAGCTTCTTCAGGGTCTGCGAGAGCACCTTCTGCGACAGGCCCTTGATGTCGCGCCGCAGGTGGTTGAAGCGCACCGGGCCGCCCTGCAGGCGATCCAGGATCAGCAGGGCCCACTTATCCGCGATGCGGTCCAGCACGAGGCGCGTGGGGCAGCGATCCTCGTACACGTCGTAGCCGGGCTTCATTGACTTCGCTCCGTCGCGGCCGCGGAGGGCTGCAGGTTTCCCCGAGGGAACCATGTGACCGGAAAGTGCTCTCTTTCATGCTTTCCCGATAGACGCTATGTCTCCAATCGAAAGCAGGTTTCTGTGGGATACTATGGAGAATGAGCATGGCTGGCAAGGTTTTGGTGGTCGGCGCCAATGGCAATGTCGGGCGCCCACTGGTGAAGGCGCTGCTCGCGAAGAGCGAGCAGGTCCGGGCGGCGACGCGCTCGGGCTCGCCGGTCGAGGGCGCGGAGGGGATCGCCTTCGACGTCACGAACCCCGCGACCTACCCGGCCGCCTTCGACGGGGTTGACCGCGCCTTCCTGATGCTGCCGACGGGCCATACCGATGCCAAGGGTCTCCTGATCCCGCTCATCGAGACGGCGGCGTCGCGCAAGGTGAAGGTGGTGCTGCAAACGGCCTTCGGCGTGGACGCGGATGACAGCATCCCCTTCCGGCAGGCCGAGATCGTGCTGGAGAAGTCGGGCGTGCCCTTCGTCGTCCTGCGGCCGAACTGGTTCTCGGACAATTTCCACCTGTTCTGGAAGGCGGGCATCGAGCACGGCGTCATTGCCGTGCCGGCGGGCGAGGGCAAGTCGAGCTTCATCGACGTGCGCGACATCGCCGACAGCGCCGCTGCGGCGCTCACCAACTCCGCTTTCGACGGCAAGGCTTTCAACCTCACGGGGCCGGAGGCGCTGGGCTATGCGGATGCCGCGCGGATCCTGTCGGGCGTGCTCGGCCGCACCGTCGTCTACAACGCGATCGACGACGAGGCCTTCGTGGCGATGCTGACGGGCGCGGGCGTGCCGGAGGCCTATGCGCGCTTCCTCGCCTCCATCTTCCACCCGGTGCGCGAGGGCTGGACGGCCACGGTCACAAGCGACGTCGCCACGCTCACGGGCCATGCCCCCCGCTCCCTCGAGGCCTATGCGCGCGACAACGCGAAGCTCCTCGGCGCCTAGGGCGGCGGTCCGAAAGACCCGCCTGTCCCCCGCCGCAGGTTGACGGCGGGGGAGGGCTCATGTATCGAGCGGCACTTCAGCGCGGCCCCTGCCGCGCCTTCGTCGTTTTGGGCCTTTCGCGGGCCCGGGCGGCGGATCATCGCCCGGTCAACTGCAAAGAAGCCGGCCGTTCGCTCCCTCGGGAGACGGGCAGAGCCGGTATGAACACGAGGACAGAACGATGTTCGCAGTCATCAAGACCGGCGGCAAGCAGTACAAGGTTGCCGCCGAGGACGTCATCACGATCGAGAAGCTCCCGGCCGAGCCCGGCGAGGTCGTGGCCTTCGAGAACGTGCTGATGGTCGTCACCGATGGTGGCGCCGAGGTCGGCTCGCCGAACGTCGCGGGCGCCACGGTCGCCGGCGAAGTGCTGGAGCAGACGCGCAGCAAGAAGACGATCTCCTTCGTCAAGCGCCGCCGCCAGAACTCCAAGCGTAAGAAGGGCCACCGCCAGGAGCTGACCGTCGTCCGCATCACGGACATCCTGACGGGAGGCGCCAAGCCCGACCTCAGCAAGGCCAAGGCCCGTCCGGCCCCGGCCAAGGCCGCCACGGCTCCGGTCGCCGCCGCCGCCGTGGAGGGCGCGCGCGACACGTCGAACCTGTCGCTGATCGCGGGCATCGGCCCGACCATCGAGAAGAAGCTGCGCGCCGCTGGCATCACGAGTTGGGAGCAGATCGCCGCCTGGACGCCGGACGAGGTCGCGAGCCTCGACAAGGAGCTCGCCCTGCGCGGCCGCGTGGTGCGCGAGGAGTGGATCGAGCAGGCCCAGGAGCTCCTGGCCGGCAAGCCGCCGCGCGCCAAGGTCGATCAGGCCGAGCTCGCCTCCGGCAAGGATCTCTGAACGCCAATCTCCCGCGGGCCGATAAATCGGCGGCGGGGGGCTCGGCAAATCCCATTGGATCGGGTATAGACCCGCGAACGTTTTTTCGGGAGAGCTTCGATGGCTCACAAGAAAGCAGGCGGTTCGTCGCGCAATGGTCGCGATTCCGCCGGTCGCCGCCTCGGTGTGAAGAAGTTCGGTGGGGAGGCCGTCCTCGCCGGCAACATCATCGTGCGCCAGCGCGGCACCAAGATGCACCCCGGCGCCAATGTCGGCATCGGCAAGGACCACACGCTCTTCGCCACGTCGGCGGGCGTGGTCGAGTTTCACCACAAAGCCAATGACCGCATTTTCGTAGCCGTGCGAGCCCAAGAGGCCGCAGAATGACGGCGTAGGTCGAGACGAAGGACCTCCGCCGGATCCCACAGACCCGGCGGATTCAAGTCTCGATCGACGAGCCAGAATCCGGAAGGCCCCGAAAGGGGACCGACAGGGGAGGTGGGATCCACCTCCCCTTCGTCGTTTTTGGGTCACGAACAGACGTTACCCCCCACCGGACCGGAGGCTCGGTCATGTTCCCTGAGATCACTCGCGACGACGTCTTCAGATTAGAGACGCCCAGGCTGTGGCTGCGCTGGCCCGCCTGCGCCGATGCTCCCGCGGTGGAGCAGATCGCCTCGCTCCGCGACGTGGCCGACATGACCGCCCGCATTCCCCATCCCTATCCCAAAGGCGCGGCCGACGCCTTCGTCGCCAATGCCCGCGCCTTCAACGAGAGCGGGCGCGGTCTGCGGCTCGTGGCGCAGCGTGCGCAGGGCGACAGGGGCCTCGTCGGCATGGTCGGCGTTGAGCCCGATTCGCAGGGCGTTCCAGAGATCGGCTTTGCCTTCCATCCCGGCGTCTGGGGCGAAGGTCTCGCCACCGAGGCGGCACAGGCGCTGATCGACGCTGTCTTCACGCTCACGGGCCTGGCTGCCATCCGCGGCAGCGCGCGTGTGGTGAACCCGGCCTCGCGGCGGGTGCTGCAGAAGTGCGGCTTCGCCTACGACGGCTCGGGCCTCGTCGACCTGCAGGCGCGGGGCGGGCTGTTCCCGGTCGACCACTTCGTGCTCGACCGAAAGGCCTGGCGCAGCCTGAAGGGCTGGGGCGTGCCGCGCTTCGTGCGGCCGGACCACGTCCCGGCAAGCCTCGCGGGCTGCCTGGCCTGACGATCTCCGACCGGCGCGGCCGTGCGACGCACGCGCCGCGCTGGTCCGTTGCCGCCCCGCGATCGTAGATGGCGCAGACCACGTCCGGAGTGTCCCATGCGCCGTCTCCTTGCACTGCTCGCCATCGGTCTCGTCGCCTGGCTGGGCGCTGCCCCCGCCCAGGCCAAGCCCCCTGCGCCCTTCACGGGCAAGCTCGTGCTCGAGGAGTTCTTCCGCGGGCCTCTCGTCGCCGAAGGCGAGTTCCTCAACACCCGCGACGGCTCGCGCCGCGGCCTGAAGGTCCGCATGCACGGCAGCTGGGACGGCAAGGTGCTGACCCTAGTCGAGGACTTCGTTTATTCGGACGGCGAGAAGGACCGCAAGACCTGGCGCTTCACCAAGGTCGGCGAAGGGCGCTATGTCGGCACCCGCGAGGACGTGGTCGGCGACGCCGTCGTCCTGCAGGACGGCAACGACGTGACGCTCGCCTATACCGCGACCGTGCGCACCAAGGACGGCGGCAGCTACAACATCCGCTTCAAGGACAGGCTGGCGCTCATCGCGCCGCGCACGGTCCTGAACACCGCCGCACTGAGCTGGTTCGTGTTCGACGTGGGCAGCGTCAAGCTGACGATCCGCCGTCTCGGCCGGTGACGAGCGCGGGAGGGTCGGCGACCCGTCCCTTGCGCAGGGCGTAGTAGCCCCAGAGCAGCGTTGCTGCAGCGCCGCGCAGAGGTCGCCAGCGTTCTGCAAAGACCTCGAGCGCGCGCGCGTCGGGCCTCGCTGCGTGGCCGTAGCCAAGCCGGACGGCCTCCTGCAAGGCGAGGTCGCCGGCGGGGAAAGCGTCGGGGTGGCCGAGGCAGAACAGCAGATAGATCTCCGCCGTCCATGGACCCACGCCGGGGATGGACGTCAGCGCCGTCATCGCTTCCTTGACCGGGAGGGCGTGGAGATCGTCCAGCTTGCATGTCCCGCCTTCCACCGCGACCGCCGCCGCGCGGAGGGCGCGGATCTTGGGGCGCGAGAGGCCGCAGGCCTGCAGCTCCTCGTCCGAGGCCCCGATGACCTGCCCGGGCCTGATCTGGCCGAAGCTTGCCTCAACCCGCGCCGCGATGGCGGCGGCGCTCGCCGTCGAAACCTGCTGGCCCAGAATGATCGCGACGAGGCCCGCGAAGCCGGCCGGGCGCTTGCGCAACCGCGGGCGGCCGACTTCCGCGTGGATCTCGGCAAGGCGGCGGTCGCGCAGACCCAGCTGGCGCAGGGCGTTGTCGAGCGCGTCCTCCGAGTCGATCATGCAGGTCCCCGTCGCCATATCGGCAGGCGTGGACGGAAGCCCTTCGCCGATGCCGACGCAACCCGTTTTCCGCTTCGCGCCGAGCCCCAACGGCTACCTGCACCTCGGCCATGCCCGCTCGGCGCTCCTGAACCAGGCCTTGGCGCGCCGGCTCGGCGGGCGGTTCTTGCTGCGGATCGAGGACATCGACCCCCAGCGGTCGAGACCTGAATTCGAGCGGGCGCTCGTCGAGGATCTGCGCTGGCTGGGCCTCGGCTGGGAAGAACCCGTGCTGCGCCAGTCCGAGCACATGGTCGACTATGCGGGGGCGCTGGACAGGCTGCGGGCCGAGGGCCTCGTCTATCGCTGCTTCTGCAGCCGGGGCGACACGCTGCGCGCCGTGGCCGCCGCCGAGGCTCACGGACGGAGTTGGCCGCGCGATCCCGACGGTTCGCCGCTCCATGCGGGCGGCTGCGCCGGTTTCCCGCCGGAGGAGGCGGAGGCCCGCGCCGCCGGCGGCGAGCCCCATGCGTGGCGCCTCGCCATGAACCGCGCGCTCGAGCGGATCGGCCAGCCTCTTGCCTACCAGGATTGGGACGGGAAGACCGGCGTCTCCACTGCGCCGTGCGAACCCGCCGCATGGGGCGACGTCATCCTCGCCCGACGCGACGTTCCCACGAGCTACCACCTGTCGGTCGTGTTCGACGACGCGCGCGAGGGCGTCACGCACGTCGTGCGCGGAGAGGACCTGCGTTCGGCGACCGCCGTGCACCGCGTGCTGCAGGAGTTGCTCGGGCTGCCCGCGCCCCTCTACCACCATCACCCCCTCGTGCTCGACGAAGAGGGCCGCAAGCTCGCCAAGAGCCGCGGCTCGACCAGCCTGCGCGACCTGCGTGCGGACGGCGTCACGGCGGAAGAGGTGCGGCAAAGGCTTGGCTTCGGCTCCACATAGGCACGCGCCTATCGGACACCCAGCACTGCCAGCCACAGCGTGGTCGAGAACACCGACAGCACCGTGCTGACCGTGATCGAGCCCGCGGCGATGGCGATGCCCGTGCGGTAGCGCTCGGCGAAGAGATAGGCGTTGATGCCCGAGGGAGCCGCCGCGAAGAGCACGGCCACGCCCGCCCAGACGGGCGGCACGGGAAACACGCGGGTCGCGAGGACGAACACGAGAAGCGGGTGAAGCAGCAGCTTGAGCGCCGTGATTACCCCCGCCAGCTTCACGTGGTCGCCGAGGCCGTAGCGCTTCAGCGCCATGCCCATCGCGAAGAGCGCGCAGGGGCTCGCCGAGGAGCCGAGCATGTCGATGATGCTGCTCACCGGCCCGGGCACCGGCGCCGAGGTGAACTTCACGAGCACGCTCACTGCGATCCCCAACAGGATGGGGTTCGTCAGGAGCTGGCGCCCGACGCGGCCCAGATGCGCCGAGCGCCCCTCGGAGAGCAGCATTCCCGCGCTCACCATCAGCGGCAGGTGGATGGCGATGAGCAGGAAGAGCGGCACCGCGCCGGCCGGCCCGTAGGCCTCGAGGATCAGCGGCACCCCGACGAAGACGGTGTTGGACTGGCTGGCGCAGAAGCCGGCCACGACGCCCTCCACGTGGTCGACGCCGAAAACGCGCCGCGCCACGAGCGTGCCCGCCGTCCAGGCCACGATCACGCCGCCGAAATAGGCCGCCCAATAGCCCCAGGGCTGGTCGGCCGGCAGGTCCGCCGCGGTCAGCGTCTTGAAGATCAGCGCCGGCACCGCGACCGAGAAGACGAATTCGGAAAGCCCCTCTCCGGTGCGGTGGCTGACGAAGCCCGTCCACTGCGCGAGGAAGCCGAGCCCCATGAGCCCGAAGACGGGGGAGACGATGGAAAGGACGTGGAGCATCAGCTTTGCTGCCGAGGCAGCTTCTGGGGGAATGCAGGAGGTCAGCGCGCCCGTTCGGCGACCTTGGTGGCGGTGGGCGCCTTGCGGATGAGTTCGTCGATGCGGTCGCGCTCGCGCTTGAAGGCGGCGAGCTGGTTGGCGTCGAGCTCGCGGTTGCGCGGCACCTTCACCGAGAGCGGATCGACGAAGTTCTCGTTGATCAGCACCTCGTAGTGCAGGTGCGGGCCGGTCGACAGGCCGGAGCTGCCGAGATAGCCGATCACCTGGCCCTGGCGCACCCGCACGCCCTCGCGGATGCCCTTGGCGAAGGCCGACATATGGTTGTAGGTCGTCACGAAATTGTAGGGGTGCTCGATCTCGACGCGCCGCCCGTAGCCGGATTCCCAGCCGGCCGCCCGCACGCGGCCGTCACCCGCGGCGATGATGGGCGTGCCGACCTTGTTCGCCCAGTCGATGCCCGTATGCATGCGGGAGTAGCGCAGCACCGGATGGTAGCGCATGCCGAAGGTCGAGCGCAGGATGCCCTCGGCGATCGGCTTGCGGATCAGGAACTTGCGGTTCGAGCGGCCATCCTCGTCGAAGTAGTCGACCACGCCGTCGTCGCCGGTCTGGAAGCGGTAATAGTGCTTCGTCGAGCCTGAGACGGAGAGCGACACGGTGAGGAGTTCCGGCCGGTTCTCGTTCTCCTCGTCCTCTGCGTAGAACACCTCGAAACTGTCGCCTCCCGTGACGCGCCGCTGCAGGTCGAAGTCGTAGAACACGATCTTCACGACCTGGTCGATCACCGCGCGCGGGATATCGTGCTTGAACCCGGTCTCGTAGAGGCTGTCATAGAGGCGCAGCCCGCCGCTGGAATCATCGGTCTCCTCGTCGTCCTCGCCATCCTTGGGGACCGTCTCGCTCTGCGGCGGGGCCACCGAAACGAACTCGTTGCGGTCGTTGATCGCCGCGATGTGGACGATCGTCTCGCCGTCATAGACGGTCACGCGCAGGAGCTGCGCCGAACTCGCGCCGCGGCCGAAGAGCAGCTTCAGCCGCGTGCCCTCCTTGACGGGTGTCTCGCGCAGGCGCGCCGCGAGCGCCACCTGCACCGCATGGGAGTCGACCGTCGTCACGCCCGCGCCCCGCAGGGCCGCCTCCAGCGTCTCGCCGCGCTTGACGTTGACGACGCGCTCCTCGGAGGGGGCCTCAGCCTGCTTCTCCGGCGCAGGCGTCTTGGCCTTGGTGGTCACGTTCTCCGGCACGAAGGTGACCTGCATGGTGGAGAAGGACATGCCGGCCGGGTCCGCCGGCACGGCGTCGGCCAGAGCCCGCGGGGCCGTGAGCGCACGCGTGAGCATGAGCTGCGAGGCCATGGGCAGCCGCGACGTGCTGCCCGCGGCGGCGTTGCGGCGCTCCTCGAGCACCTGCGCGCCGACCTGCTCGACGGTGAGCACGGCGGCGTCGCTGTCCATGGGGTAGCCGAGCAGCGGGCGCTTCTGCACGGAGACCTCGGCGTCGCTGTCGACGGGATCGAGCTGCGGCGTCGCGTCGGCCGGAATGTCCGTCCCCGAGGCGTAGAGCTTCATGGGATTGAAGGCGGGGACGTCATCGGCGAAGCCCAGGGAGCCGAGCGCAAGGTTCGTGGCCACGCGCACGAAGGGCTTGATCTTGATGACCTCGCGGTCCCCGACGCGGATCGTCGTGGGCGTGCGGAAGGCCTGCTTGGCGGAGACTATGTCCGTCTGCGTGAACAGCCTGTCGCCGCGTCGCGGCGAGCGTTCGCCGCCCACCGGCTTGGGAGCAGGCGCGACCGCCAGTTCGCCACGCTCGGCGAAGGTGAGTTCGCCGTCGAGCGACACCCAGATAGCGGAGCCGATGAGCCCCGCGCCGAACAACCCTGTGAGGACGGTGCCGGCGAGCCAACGCAGGCTCACCGAGCGCCGATCCAGCGGAAGGCTCTCGCCCTCGCGCGACAAGGGTGGCTCCAGGCCCAGGTCCGGAACGGGCGAGCGCGGGGGCGCCTCGGGAGGCGTCGCGACCGGCAGGGATCGGACGGGACTGTGCAGCATCGGCCGGGTTGGTCTCTCGGGTTCGCGTCCTTTTTGAGGCCAAGCCCCATGCGCCAGCTCCGCGCCGCCCACGGTCACCCCGCCGCGCACCGGCTCGATGCGGCAACATACGACGTCCGGGCCGAGGGCTAAAGCCCTTACGGTCACGGGATGAGGATTGATCGAGGCTCTGGATGTCGCTCGGAGCGGAAGAGGCCTCGGCTCCGGCTGATCGTGTTGGCCCCACGCTGTCCCGGCGATTCTCTTCATCCCGCGGCCTCAACATGGCGTCGGTGACATCCCTAGGATGAGCCCGGGCCCCTGCAGCCGCCGTCGGCTGCGGATTCGTACGAAGATTGGAGGCAGGAAAGCGCCAGATCGCCACAGACAAACCTGTGCGCACGCGCCAGGCGGCAGCGAAAGCTCAGACTTTCCAGAGGTTTAATCGAACCGTCATCCCCCTGTCGCTTTTTTTCCAAAAAAGCTCGTTGACAGGTTGGTGTGGTGGGACCTATAAGCCGCCTCACACACGGCGACGCCGCCACTTGGTGGGGGCGCGCTGCGGCGGCATCTCTGGTTTTGTCGGGGTGTTTTCAC